>Ga0207879_100005_pt1 | contig 1155718 bp, 1233 predicted proteins | sample LinPmetageLP24_FD_184045 | JGI IMG/M metagenome (GOLD analysis project Ga0207879, IMG submission 184045) | Marine viral communities from the Pacific Ocean - LP-24 (SPAdes) | ecosystem: Environmental > Aquatic > Marine > Oceanic | place: Pacific Ocean | collected 2009-08-30
GTAAAAAAAAAAAAAAAGGGAAGAGGGGGGCGGGGGAATATGGAAAGGCAGTGTTTTTGAGGTTCAGTCTTGGTGGCAAGTCTTTTGCAGCTTAATTGTGGGGTGGCTTGCGTTCTTGCCTACTTGATTGCTTGCTTCCCCGTTTCTAAGTGCCTGCGCCTCTTGGACACGATGGATCATGTTGGAGTGCACAAGATAGCCAGAATAGTGTAGGGAGGGCGAGTATTAACCCAGATGCGGGAGAAAATTTACCAGCCGCCTTGAGCAATTGGGCGGATCAAACATTTAAGAGAAGCTTGTTGTGTTTTGGTTTGTGGATATGGAATGGAGTCAACGGAGAGAAAGAGGGAGGATTATTTGGATGGTTAGATTGGGCTGGTTGGTGGGTTGGGGTCGCGTTGTAGGAATAGGGGTTTGTTTGGATGATAGAGGGTTGGGAGAAAGGAGGGGGAGGACAAAGAGGGTGAGCACAACAATAAGAGGCTCCCTATACCTACGGCCTGGAAATCAGCAAAGGAGAACAAAGGTACAATTCGCGTGCTTGGACGAGAGGTTGAGAAACACCGTAGGGTTTTGGTAACATTGTAATTAATCCCAGCTCTGATATGTCTGAAAATAATTCTCGGGATTCTGCTTGCTAGCCTCCAAAGTACAGAATGGAAGCTCACATGGTCACTTGTTATCCCTTTAAGGAAAAGAGGATTTGTTAAATATTTTTCGCGCTTTTGGTAGCAACTCCAGGGATATCTCTAGGAAGCAAGGTCAACATTAGAAAGGGGTTTTAGGCGAGTATTGAAAAACATACTTTTCAGGTCTTTATGAGCATGCCAGTTCAAACAAAGGATGATCAAACTGAAGCGTGGAACTCTTCTCAAATTATCCGTCCCACTTACCATTTCAACAGGAGCTCCCACGACAAACCCTTTAACTACGAAATTTTACTCTTAGGACTACACGTGATGGAAAACTCTGCTCCCCTTGTGGGTCATTTTCGCAAAATTATTTTTCTCGATACATCTTCTCAAATAAGCACGTTTTTGACATGAATCACAGTTTAACCCCTGTATCTCAGCTCCAGTGGCGCAATGGTAGCGCGCAAGACTTCTAATCTTGAGGCTCTGGGTTCGAGCCCCAGCTGGAGTGCAAAACCTGTCTTTCCGAATCCGGAAATATCATTTTTGAATTTTGTACTTTTTGATCACTTGAAGCAGAAGCGGGTTGTTGTTGTATTATGGTTTGTTGGTTCTTCTTTTTTGCCTGATAGAATTTTCCAGCTTTAGTTCCTGTGTTCCCGGATGTGGGCTCGCTTCTGGTTGGTCCACTTCTTCTGAGTCAGAAAATCGAAGATGCTGTCTTGGAACATTCCTCAAAAGATATATCTGCAAAAATATACAAGCGATCCTTTGTTTATGTCTTCTTTGTTTGCGTCCTCTTTGTGATATAGACTGGGAGTTTATATAACATAGGAATAATGTGTATCTTAATTAAGGGAGCAAAATGTTCTCTTGTCGTTTTCGATTTAAAAAACGAGATCTTCATTCTTTTCAGGAAACAAAAAGAAAAATATATAACATAATGCGTCTCCAACAGCAGGATTTGAACCTACGCGCCCGAAGGCATCAGATTTCAAGTCTGACGCGTTAACCACTCCGCCATGTTGGATTAAATCACATGAGATGGTTATTGAAGCCCTAATTTGAATACATATTGGTGGTGGTGCTGCGCTAATTTTCTACCTGTGGACGTTATCATTAAGCGAAAAGGGCTGGATTTACAGGGTTGTCAGCGGGCCTGGAGAGTGGGGTCGTCCAGCTGCAGAAATCCATATCTGAACCATTAAGCTGCTTGAAAGGTGGCTGTAAGTTGCACTTTCAGTTTGTACCGTAAACGGTCCTTTTGAAAGCAAAAACTCCTCTCTGGGGGCCAGAAAACAGATACACTTTTCCGGTCCCATCCGCAGTCTGCACTTCGTCGGAGGGAACCTCGACACAGTCAGAAGGAAGACGGTACCAAATATTTCAACTTCTAGGCGCATACAGCTGAATACAGTATTCATGTTGTACAAAAGCAAAGTTGAAGTGGAATTTAGCTTTCCTTACTCAGCCCTCTACTCATCGTGTTGCTTGGCATCGTTTTCCAGTAATACGGGACTTTCCGTGCAGTATGCACTCCGCCACGCTCAATCGGTATATCAGTTACATGCCGTTCAGGTACGGATATAGCGATAATTTCACCTCGATTCTCTTTCGTGCAGGTATGTGTCAGGAATTGATAAGTCCTGCTGTGTAAGTTGGAAGAATGCAGCCAGCGTTGTCTGGATTCGGTCTTCGCTTGGCGGTAGCGAACATCGAACGACTTCTTTCACTTAAATCGCCGAAAGTATGAGGTGCCCGTTCCAGATTGGCATACCATGCTTACTCGCCAATGTATTGCTTCCAAGAATCTAATCTTTAAATCAGGATCCATGCTGCGGCAAGACTAGACTAACCATGACCAGAGCGGGGATAACCAACCTCGCAGGCAGTGCACGTTGTACCCACAGGACGGGATACCGATCTTCGATCTCAAAAGTACAAGAATACGTTCCTACTGGCTACCTTAAATCTGTCAATCTACTCCCGTCTGCAATGCACAAGCATTGTCATCCATTTACGAGTCTCGCTAAAACAGCATCTGCAGGGTGCGTTAATCAGCTTCTTGGCGATGCACTCCAGCCTCATCCCACCTATCACGACAAGGGTGTTGCTCGATTTATATCCTCAAAAGGATGTTGAGAATAAAGCAATAGTTCCACCGATTACGTGCTCTGCGTTTACTGGGACGCCTGGGTGCCATTCTCAGCCCTGCGGGACCGAAGTGTGGGGTCTACGAATCAATTCATGGCTGTGATGGCCTTTCGCCACAACCACAAGTGCTTGAGTGCTGCGGGAATGGGGGCTACTCATAGGCAATTGAAAGGTATACCTTGGCTAGGAATTGCTTCATATAGCTGGGTAATGTCGCTGACTGTGCTGTCTTCTATATCCAAAGCACTTCTCTCTTTACTTCATCCGTCATCAAAACATCAGCCGGTATATTAGTACTGCGGCCACCAAAAACATCAACATGGATCAAGAATGCATCCAATTCGTTCCATTCTCTCAGTATGACTGGACATTCGCTCGCCAAGGTTGGCTCCCTTGGAAGTAAGTCCTCCTCAGCATCAACACCTGACAGGCGACTAACACCAAAACAGTCCAACAGCATTCTGCCTCATTGCCTCCGTCTGCGCAGTCGCCTACTGGATGAGTATCGAGCTTCTCCTCCTCGTCTACATCACCTTCAAACGCCACACCGGCATCTACTTCTGGTCCATCATCATCACCACCCTCGGCATAATCCTGCAAACCACCGGCTACATCCTCAAATCCTTCGAGAACAGCTGGCCGGTCGTCCTCGTCGTCATAATCTGCAAAGTTGGCTGGGTTGCAAACGTGACTGGCTTCTCCATCGTTCTCTGGTCACGTCTCCATCTCGTGGTTCGCAATCCGAGGATTCTGAAATGGCTGCTTGTGATTATATTGGTTGATGGATTGGTTTGCCATACGCCGGTTGTGGTGTTTGAGTTTGGTCTTATGACGAAACATCATGATACTTATTACAGGCCAATGCAAATCATGGAGCGGATTCAGCAGACTGTCTTCACGTTGCAGGAATGCGCAATGTCATGTCTGTATATCTATCACACGCGGAAATTCCTGAAGATCGGATACCCGATGCAAACTCGGAAGGTCATTGGCCTGCTTTTACTGGTCCAACTCCTCGTCATTGCGCTGGATGCTGTACTCACGCTGTTCGATTACACGGATAAATTTACGCTGAAATGCACACTGCATCCACTCGTTTATGCCATCAAGCTCAAGCTGGAGTTCATCGTCTTGAATCAGCTACAATCTCTGGTTAAGAAGGGCCTTACTCCGGGTTTAGGCGCAGCACCGAATCCAGCGGAGGAGAACTTCAAGCACGCATCACCATCACTGTCACCGTCACCATCTGCTTCTCCTCGAGTGACTACACCTCAAGATTTGGAGGGACAGAAGCAGAGACAAGCGCCGCGGTTCGAGACAGGATTTGTTACCAAAGCTGGGCGAACGGATGTGCTTGAAGTGGGAGAGTCGAGTCCTGGTGAGTCGATGACGGATAGTATTGAGAGCGCTGGCGAGAGTATGGGTAGGAGGGCGAGGGACTCGGATCAGACTCTGATGGGGGATGGAGGGAGTGAGGAGCATAATTTAAGGAATATGGTAGGGACGGCGGATGATCTTGCTGTCGAGCGGGAAGATGATATGGAGAGGCAGTATCTGGGGAGGTGGAGTGGTGCTCAGAGGTGACTGGGTTTATTCGGAGAGATGGCGTAATGAAGTGATAGATTCTGCCAGTCGGTTCAATCAATGAGAGCGCTTTTGGACTGTGGCAAGATGAGAGTAAGAGTCCATCTACTAGTTGAACAACAGAATTACAATATTAATACATTACAAACCTCAATTTGAAACCCTCACTAAAAATGCGTGTAAGTAGCGAGGCAGGTCAGGCTGTATTGAAACTAAAATCCCGATTGAGGATCGTTTTAGCAAGTCAGAAATTGCATCTATGCAGCCCATCCTTTGTCTCCCCAAACAGGTCCCCCAGGAGGGGTATACGGATTGCTAACCGAGATATCTCTGTATTCAAGAAAAATCTGCTTATCTCATCATTACAATCTTTCTCCAATCCCAGTTCCAGGATCTAACTCACCGAAGTCTTATCGTCACTCCTATACGCACCAGGCAGCTCAATTCCCTCCGGCAATTTCGTCGTTCCGCTCCCCGTAACAGTAATCTGATGACAGCCCGGATAGAACTGCGCCAAACTTCCATATGTATTCGTCCTCTGCAAACCCAGGATTTCATGGCGGAGAATATACTCGCCTGGCGCGATGCTAGATGGGAGGGTAAGCGTGTAGGTGCTATTTTGCGTGGGAAGGCGTTTGCTGGCCCAGGGAACGGATTCGTTGGCGTCGTAGCCGGATTGGTCGATTTTTACCCAGAGGGGCCGGTGCTGCCGGAGAAGGAGGAGCAGGGACCAGAGCAGGAGGCTAGGTTTCTTGGAGGGGTCTTTATATGGGTTCCAAGTGTCGACTAAATTGTCGCCGAGCCAGACCTGTTGGACGAAGCCGTGTGCTGAGATAAGTGTGAAAAGAGAAGGGAGTAAGATGGTGGCCTTCATGTTGTTCCGTAGGGTTTTGAGGTTGAGCTCCAGACCGGACGGGTACGATGGAAAATAATGATGGGACGAAAACGTTGCGAGACTGAGCTTTGCATTCAAAAATTGGGTACTCTCGGCTATATATGAGCAGATCTGTTGCAGTGCTTGGATGGATGGCTCATTGACATTCGAGGAAAGAAATGTTCCACTAGCCAAGCAGTCTATTTACCCCAGATTGATAGGCAAAGTACTTTGTAAACTTAAATTTTAGGTACGTTAGACGACAACATCACCTAAGTTCCCTTTTCAATTCTCTTTGAATGTTCTGGTCAAGATTGATGGATCGGCCTTTACTTGCCATGAGCTGATGAGGGAGAATGTGTAGTTCTAGGAGAATTTGATCTGATATCACAAATGTTGAAGGGCACTCAATTGAACAGACATCTGAATCGAATAGGAGCATGGGGAGATGGAGCAGTGCAGGGTTGTTGTGAGAGTCCTCGCCTAGCTGCCATCTGATCTTCGGGGCAAGGATGACCATGATTCGAGGACAATTTATTCTTAACGATAATAAGCTTGAAACGTCGACGATGTTACTCGAATCACGTCAACACTCCGGTATTTACCCAAGATCTGCGCTCGTGTCATCTGAGCAATATATCTACGTAATTGGTCAATAAGAGACTGGTAACAAAACAGACAAGAAAACACGGAGTAGGTATGTAGTGTTGAAGATCAGATGACCATGTCAGTGATTTTGATCTATTGATCACCAGTCCTTCAACTGTCCTCTTCGCTTTGCCTATCCACTCCATCCAATTCTTTGAGACCTCTCTCATCACTCCTCTGATCAACAGCCCAATCCCAAACCGTCCCCTCATCCACAACGCGCTGCAACTCCCCCACATCAACCAAAGACCTCACCCTCCCCTTCCTCCTCAACCTCTCCCTACTTGTCGGACCCCCAACATGAAAATCATCCATCTCATCAATATAAAACCCTCCACTCTCCGTCCTGACAAAAGGATCCCGAACAACCAAAACCCTCCTCCGACTCACCATCCCCATCCCATACCTCCTATTCAGAAAAAGCTCATTCAGCGTCAACATAAACGTCGCTGCGAAATTGCGGATCCGCATGTACACTTCCTCGGGAACAACTTCTCGAAGTGTCTCGATTTTGAAAGGACCTTGTTGGACAGGCCACGCAGCGAATCTCGGATCAGCCGTCTCATCTTTAGGCCATCCATTCGGGGGCCGGCGAAATCCCATTCGTCGATGAGAAGTCACAATGAAATCTCTCTCTAGATCAACATACATCATTCTCTTCTCCTCAAACGGGAAGATCAATTCACGGCCGCCGCGTTGAGTTGGGAGGTTGTGCAGCTCGGGGAATTCTTCCTTGGCGGGACGGCAATTGGTGTCGAAGAGTAGCGAGTAGTGTTTGAGTCCAACGATCCGGGACTCGCGACATGTGTGTAGGAGGGACGGAACGGGACGGCGCTTAGTGCACCAGACGTGGAGGAAGGGGATGTTGGGGTGCCGGCCCGAGATGTGGATTGTTCCTTTTTCGGTCTGGAGGGGGATTAGGCGAGGTGGTGGGAGGGAGAGGGTCCATATTGAGTGGCGGAGCTCGAGGGGGAGATGCGGAAAGAGGTGGAATGTTGGGGTTGGAGGGGTGGAGGATGGAGACATGGTGTTGTGGGTTTTTAGAGATACAAGGGGGTGAAATATTGGATTGAAATGTTCGAGGGTGAGATGGTTTGACCCCAAGGTAATGACAGTACAGCTTGGTTTAGTCCAAGCAAATATCACAAAATATCGACTCGAAATAGGATGACGTGGGATAGTGTAATCGGATGTGACCTCTGAACTTGAGCTCAAATACATAAGTGCTGTGCCACAGAAGTTACGTCGCCGGGTTTCTATTTTAGGCAGCATATGTCACATGACCATCGTAGTTTAAACATCTCAAAGCCAATTATTCCTGTCAGAGCAGCCATCGAGTATGTACCTAAAGCCGAAGCTCTGAAAAGCATACAGAATTCCAATCAACCGTCTTTTAACACTTGAGAGCAGTTGACATTGCCTTGACACCAGCCTGAAGGGCAAGAATATGACTCCAATCATGGCTATCCTCCCCAGCACTCCAAGCCATCACACCACCAAGCCCCTTCGCCTTAACAATCTGCTCGAACTTCTTCGCAATCAAGTCCGCAGTATCCCATGTCCAGAATAAGTTGTTGCTCTTGTCATAATAATACTGTCCACCAGCAGCCTCATCGGTGGTTCCATTCTTCATAGCAGTCTGGAAAAGCGTGGTGATTGAAGTAGTGGCGCAAACTCCGTAGTCGGCTTGGCAGTTGGTGCAGTGTCCTGTGGTTGAGCCGCAGTAGCCGTACGCACTGCAGCAGTTCCCTGGAGTGCAGTAATATCCAACTGCTGCTCCACATGATCCATCTGGACTTTCAGTGAGGTTGGCTGGTGCGGTGGCGTAGTTGGCTATCTCGAAGGTCATAGCTGCGCTCTTCCCAGTGTCTGCACCCTCGGCATCTTCAAGAAGTACAGTTTTGCAGCCTAAGCCAGTCACACAGGTGGAGTTTGAGTCGGTAGTGAAGTATTTGGCGTAGAATGCGAATCCGAGGTTAGCCTTGGCAGCTGGGAGGGAAAGAACATCGATGTAATGCTCGACTGCTGCAAGTGAGCCTTGGATGTCGGTGTGGTGCTTGGTGATGTTATCGCGACGATTCATCAGGTCGTAGGTCATGATGTTGACGAAGTCGAGGGGCTCCCAAATGCTTGGTGCTTTCTCGGCCGTGTAGGCAATCATGTCCCTCTCGAGTCCGGGAGCAGCGATTGATAGGAGCTTCTGAGGTCCAATAGCATCTCGAATAGCAGCCAAGAGGAGAGGGAAGGTGTTGATTTGATCGACTTTGCCAGAGTTTGGATTCTGCTTGTAGTCTGCTCCGTTGCCGCCGGGATACTCCCAATCGATGTCCACACCATCAAAACCGAGGCTGGTGACCATATTGGCGACATTCTCGGCGAAGTCTGTTCGAGATTCCTCAGTTGCAGCTCCGGCTGAGAACCCATCCGTATCGGCCCACCCTCCAAGTGCGATCAGAATCTTGGTGCCATTGTCGAACCGAGATCTCATGGTACTGACTGGCTCGAATGGTGTGTAGTTTCCAGCTGGTGACACAAATAGGGATGAGTTGGCAAAGGCCATGATCACCGTGTCAATTCCAGCTGCAACAGTCTTGTTTGGAAGATCGGTAAGATGATACCTTAATGCATTAGAAATTGTCTTTAATTCTTCAGCGTACGACAAACTTACTGGTCGACATACATCACATATCTAGCGCTAGCCAGTTGTAATGCAGACAGCCCCAAGCTGAGACTGGAAGTGAGAGATAACTTCATCGTGATTATGTGATAGTGATACAAGTAGAGGAATAATTAATGAGATGAGTTGGAACAAAGTAGGAAGGAATGAGCGAAATTGAGAACAAGTCTCTGAAGAAGGAAGCCACAAATCTAAATCAGCTAGGGACATCACCCACCTTTATATTCGACGAGTCGTGCATTGCCGGCGCTCGGCATTCCATCAACTCCCTTCTGGAAAACTTTGATTCGCGCTGGATACGCAATCAAACCTTGTTGCAAATGAAGTGTTCATTCCCAAGCACAAGCGACGTCTTGTTTCACGGACATATCCTGGTCTGCCAAGCCGACATTCAGTCGGAATAAGAAGTGGAGGAGGGTCGCCCAAGTTTTCGGACCTCGCTGCGAGCAGAGAGGGTCGCGCAGGATGCCGGGGAGCATCAGAGGAACGAGGTGTGACGATGATAGGAGGTTTAGAGTTCGGGCGAAGCAAAACTGGGGAAGCCGAATGTACCGGCAGATTTATGCTTTTTGCTCAGGGGCGCGGCGGAGAGTACATGATCCACTACCAAACTTCAACCTTGGAACTTGAAAGACTGGTGGCAAGCGATCTTTCTTTTCTGGCAATCGTTTCTAAGATTGTACTTCTTAGAAGTTATAGTCTGACTTTCAGCTAGCTTGTGGAGACGAGGTTGAATCACGTGACATGAGCCATGTTTCCTTGCTTGGTAGGCGGACGGACTCGCTTATGTCTGTTCCAACGTCTAACTTTATTTCTATGACAAACTTACAGCGACTTCTGCGTCTGAGTGCTTCGAATCGCTTTGGAAATTCACGTCAACATGATGAAGTTGGTCGTCGGCTGTGTAACAGCTTCTAGACATGTCATTGGCTGTCCTAACCGCCTGGCGATGTCTTAGATGCAGCTGAGAGATGAGGCTCAAGGCAGCCACAACTTCTTCCAACATCTCCACCCAACACCTTCAAATCTAGCTCTAGCAGCCAGAGCAAGGAAATCGGCTCTTGCCAGATCAACGGTGTGTACAAACCTTCGTGCTTCATCGCGATATACCCCCAAGACTTTGATGCCATGGCTTCGTCTCAACGCGCTGCTTTTGGCTCAGCCTTGCCTTCAACATCACAGGTATAGATCGCGACACTACAAGATCGATGCTTTAGCTGATCTTCATCTCTATAGCTCTTTCAATATGATCCCCTATTAGAACCCGAGAGCGAAATCCGTCTCCTTCGCATCCTTCCCCAACTTGTCCTCACCCAACCGGTAGTGATACGTCGGCCTCGGCGCAACTCCGCCCCTGGCGCCTCTCCCCCAAGTCTCTACAATATCGCTGGGCTCACGGACTCAAACTGGATGGAACGAGATCTAGTTAATTTTGAACAGGAGCATCCTGATATCCGTTGTGAAATATTCCACGTCAAGCTCCACGAGGCTCCGCCATTCAAAGCTTTATCGTACACATGGGGGAGCCCCAATGACCCTCAACACTCCATCATCATGAATGGACGGACAATCTTGGTACGAGAGAATCTGTTTCTTGCACTCCAGCAATTCCATACCCGGCCAGAACCACTAATTATATGGATTGACGCCGTCTGCATCAACCAAACTTATGAAAATGAGCGGAATGAGCAAGTAGCGAAGATGAAGACCATCTACAAGCATGCGGAAGAAGTCTACATCTGGCTGGGGCCAAGCTACGAGGATAGTCTCCTGGCATTCCAACTCATGCAGGATATGTATGACCATCGAGACGACGTTGGAAGGATCGCTCGTCTATTCTCCCAGCCCGATATAGGAAAAGCAGTGTTCGCATTGAATCGTCTACTGGGAAATGATTACTGGTGGCGGATGTGGTACGTTGTTCGAGCGCGCTGTGCTGTTTCCTCGAATCGAACTTCTCAGGAGCATTCACTGCCAAAAGTGTTCCCGAGGCGTGAGCAAAAGAGTAGCTGCTGACTGCGCGTTCGTTGCAGGATTGTTCAAGAGCTCATTAGCGCCGAATCTATCTATCTCCATTGCGGGGCTGAGGCAATCAGCGCGGCAGCTTTAGACGAGACCCAATCATTATTGCGCGCAATGGAAAACAGAGATCGTGGTTTCCGTGATGACCATCTATTCAATTTGATGCCCACTGATTTTGAGCTGCGAGATCGGCTGCAGTACCGGGGTATTTATGACGTCAGAATGTTCCAGAACGCGTTCGATGCCCAAAAGTTGAGCTTCTTCCAAACTCTGCTTTATAACTGGCACCGCTCAACCACGGAGCCTAAAGACATGGTTTACGCGCTCGCTGCTCTGGCGAACTCCAGAAGCGAATATGCAATGAGCATTGATTATGCTCTGAGCGCGTCCAAAATCTACATTGATCTCGCAAAGAAAGAATTGCAACACTGCACGACACTGGAGATTCTTACGATGGCGCGATCAGGTTTGAATCGTCCTGGCCTTCCGTCTTGGGTGCCAGATTGGTCGCGCAGGGATAATTATTCTTTCTTGTATCATATCACGCGACCAGAATATGCATATTCTGCGGCAGGCGACAGTAAAAGTAATGTTTCAGTTTCTGATGTTGGAGATGTCCTGGTTTTGAAGGGTGTTGTAATCGGGAGAGTCGAGACTGTTGGTGAGCGCCCCGCAATGACTCACCTCACCGATCTAGAAGGTGCGGGGGGAGCATTTTTGAGCTGGTGGGCTCTCCTCGGCACAACTGGCGATCGTGGAGAGCGACGGCAGGAACAATTTGGCAGGACTCTCATTTGTGACAGGCTCACAGATCGAATATACAATGGTTGGGGAAGGGAAGAGTTTTGTAGATCGATAGCAGGAAGGTTTGTCGATGTCATTGGTGACGAATTGCCGGCTGAGGAGATCGATCCGGAGCTTGTCAGTGCTCGTTCTTGGATGCTGCAACGGTACAAAGAAGTTGAGGAGCAAGTAGGTTTTAAATTTGCTGAAGAAAAGATGAAAGATGTCAACAGATCATTCATCCAACTCTCTGCAGCTTACATCTGGGACCGCCGCTTTTTCCTCGGATCCTCCAACATCATGGGTCTAGCCACCGAAGGCGCCGAAGCAGACGACATCATCTGCGTCCCTCTTGGCTGTCCTCACCCCATGATCTTTCGGAAGTTCCAAGACCATTACATTGTCATTGGAGAAGCATACGTTGATGGATATATGCGAGGGAAGGCTATCGAGATGTTGGAGAATGGGGAGTTGGAACTGCAGACTTTTGAGTTGCATTGAAGTCTCATTCGCTGGACTTGTTGCTCAGGTATTACCAAGTTGAGGACATCATGGACACGAAATATTGATGGCACGGAGCTGCCATCATCTTGCTTTGCTGCTTCGACAAGTCCATTGGTCTATTGCAAGCACGGCTTCGCTGCTACCATACCAACATCCAATATCTCGTACCCGCTTCCCCTACACACACCAACAGCTATCGACACTCAACAACTACCACATTCTTTGCGATTTCCGGCACTGTCTCCTTCTCAGACTCCTCAATTACTCCAATGCTTTTTTATCGCCAGCTTCTCAAAGAGTAGCCACGCTGGTGCACGCTCCCGGCCATATATCTGGTCTCGCTGAACACCAATTTACACTGCTTCAACCATCAAACTTACGGCTGCCACAGACTCTAGACATTTGACATCACACTCTTTCGGCAATTGATCTCATTCACACAAGCACATACTCCTTTCTGCTTTCTCTCTGTTTTCTTTCTTGGCTTCGCAGGAATTTTGGGATGGTCTAACAATTCGCAAAGACAGTCAGGTTCTTGAGGAAAGAAAGGATGAAGATACTTGGTACAGGATGTGTCATTTCTTTGGGCCTGTTTATGCTTCACCTACTTTCCTTAGTATATGACGAGATCCAAAAGCACGAATCGCTTTTGCTCGACAAAGAAATTACTTCTTCATAATACCCACTCATGATTGAACGCCGTGAATCATGTGCGCCCGAACATCGATACTCTACATACTGAAGAAACAGAGAGCTGAAAAGCAGCAAAATCCCAGCAACTATTCTGATCTAGGTTCATCGAGCAGCTCCGACAAAATTAAAGACAAGGATGCATCAGCGCTTACATGAGCTTTTGCCCACTTAATTACACATACAGCACTGCTATGTACAGAGAGTACCCCTAGACTCAGGATTAAATCGTCCTTTGCTGGTTCCAGTTTAGTCTCTGGACGTGAGCGACTGCCTTAACCTGAGCCGAGCCTGAGCTTGCCTGCGTACCATAATGCGGAACCCATTATGGCCACTGTGTTACCCAGTTACGGTTTCCTTATTCAACTCTGCTCGGGAATCTCTTTCTGCTCCCTGGCAAAGATTGCTACCAGAGTAGATTTTGGATCCTCTTCTAAAAGAGAGAGTGACTAGTGATTCAGCATTACAATTTATCGGGCGCTTGTCCGAGATCATCTGTTACGAGAATAGGTGGTTCGATGCCGTGATGAGCGGACAGGCGCCTGTTTGGGCTCCGAGGCTACAACTGTCGCTGCCTAAACTTGGAAGCTTGTATGGCGAATTTTTGAGCCCTGTTCGGATGAGCCGCGCTAAACGACTGGCGGAGAGCCTTATCTATCGAACGTCGCAACTGCAACATATAAAAGCATGAACCTGTGAAGGTTTAGACCTCGGATTGGGGAGGTGCTGCTTATATAGCGTTTTGGTAGAGGATGCTTGCAGATGATAATAGTATACATGGCTGAATATTAAGTATTGCAGAATATGCCACTGTGCTTCATTTTGCGCCTCTTTTTGACTGAGATGTGCAACGCTATGTTATCTTTCGAGGGAGGACGAAATGTTTGATGTTTGGATAAAGTAGATAAATGGTTAGCTAGAGAGGGGATAGGGCATAGTCGCTGGTGGGTATTCAGTTTCGGCGGACGGCACACTAAAAATGGCCTCACGGATTTAACGAAACGGAGAATAGATTTCAATTTCACATGAAATAGCCTCAATTCTTTCAATTAAACTTCCCCTCTCTTATCCTTGATAGGGCTGATTCAAAATCCCCGGAGCAGCCAATTCCAACATAGCCGGGAAATTCGGAGACCCAAGACCAGTCGCAATATCCCATCCCTTCGTAGCATTCAACATTTTGTATCCTGGATAGAACTCACAACCCCCAACATAACCCTCTGTTATATCGTTAAAGATATGCGGATTTTGGTAAAGCCATGGGTTCAAGAATCCCAATACTGGAAGACCGATGCTTTGTCGAGCAGCATTCAAGAGCCCTATCACGGATGCGAAAATAGGGGCACTGGCACTGGAGTATCCTGTGTATGTTTCACTGCCGTTGAAGATCGAGGCGATGGGTATTCCTCCCATAGCTACAACATCGGGGGTAAGTCGAGCGGAGTGATTAAGTAAGTTGCCATCAGCGTCTCCGTGTTGGGAAATGAAACTGTTAGCCGCATTATCTTGGTAAGATGGTCGTGCCCAATAGTAACTACTTCCGCAGCCGGAAAAGTTCGTTGCTTTCTCGTAACCGGAATAAATATCTGTGAAGCCAACAGCGGTAACCCATGGACTAACAAGGTCAGTAAGAGAACATTAACAGAGTCTTGTGTGCTTACCAAGTAGATGGAAACATTCCTTGAAATGAAGGTCTGTGATCTTCGCTACTCCAATAACAGTAATCGCCAGGTCCGCCGTCACCTGAAGCAAACAGGTTCGAGACACCACGCGCAGCGAGGGCCAAAAATCCCTCGCAAACTTTCAAAGCAAAATCTTGCGGCACTACGGCTTCACCCTCCTCGTAGGAATATGATATGGTTGTTGGAAGATCATGATCACTAATGCTTGCCATGTATCCCAGATAGTCTAGCCACGGCTCAATACTCCCATAATACTCTGGGTAAGCTGCAGATGCAGGTCTGTGTGGTGTTAGCCTTCTTCTCACCCCTGTTTGGATATTCTTACCCGAATCCAGGAGTAACAATCTGTTGTACCGGGAGTGGGTGGGTCATTCCAACAATCAATTCAACATCAGAAGCAGCCTCACCTGCGTTGTATTAGCTACCTCATGGAATGGGGGGGAAAAAAGCATTCCATACCAGAAGAAGCAGCTGGGCCGCCCTGAATATCTGTTGCATTACCAAATAGCACGTTCGTGACTATGGAAAAATTAGTATGAATTTGATAGAAAGGCCAACGTTCATTCCCGGGAAAGTGCTTTAGTATGACAAGTTTCGAACAAGAGCAAAGTGAAATTCTTACAATTACCACCTGTAGCATTAGGAGCATACTCTTTCAGAAACAATTCGAGATCTGAATACCTAAGCTAGAGTTATTATGTTTTGCCCTGGATTCGATGGCAAGGACTTACTGCGCAGCTTGTCCTAGGTAAGACGCAAACGCCATCGGGCGACTGTTTGCCGGAGGGGTATATCTGATCCCGTACAAATCTCGAAGACATGGAGGTGAGACATTGGAAATATTACACGATGCTGGAAGTCCGGCCGATTTCTCTAATATGTCACGCATGTTCATTGGCTGCTTGGAACCTGCCATATGAATCGATCTCTTAAGGTCCTGATGGCCTATCGAACCGAAAAATGTGGTAGGTTGAACCTGAGCAGGGACTTATTTAGCTAACTCAAGACCTGAAATCATGTACTGACCATATCGATGCTATCACAGAGGTAATCGGGAACACCATATTGGAGTGTGCGCAACACTTTCTTCCCAGCTGTATTTCTATACCAACTGAATGTCGCGTTAAGGAGTGCATCAGCGACGGACACAGGAGCCGTAATAGTCACAGTATCATGATTGACTCGGAAACTATCGATTCCATGACGTACTAACCATCCAAGCACGGCAGTTTTCGTGTCTTCAGTTGGTGCTGTATAGAATTGCACCTCTTTTGCCGATAGATGTTTGCCATAATTTTCAGAACCCGGATCGGAGATATCCAAGACAACTTCTCCCAATTTCGAAGCACCATGATACTGCCTCATGGCAATCTGGAGTGGTACCACATCTGTTGTAGCTGGAGAATGAAGCTTTGTCCATCCTGGAGGCGCTGAATCAAGACTACTGATTACTCGTGAAGACACCACGGAAGCAAGAATGGCAAAGACGCCAGTCATGAATAACATTTTAAAAGCGTCCAAAGATGATGTGACAATCTTGTGGATTTTGAACATGAATAAGAATTTCAAGGCAGAGAAGAATAAAACAGCAGAAAGGGGGTGCTTGCTTCTACCAACACGGGATGTCGTATATTAAGTTCCAACCGGTGTTCTCGGGAATGGAAGGTTTTCAGTGAGAAAGTATAAACTTTTCAGGCAGGAGGACGCATTGATATTTGATCGCTTAACGTTAAGGTTTGCGAGGCTCATCTAACCCAACTCACTTCCATGTTTGGCCTCATCCCTCAGGCCACCATAGATGTTCCACAGAATCCATCTTGCAGTATTATTGTTACAACTTTGAAAAAAAAAGAAAAACTGAAAAAAAAAACTATCATAAGACAATATAGGGCAAATTATGTATAATTAGCCAAAAAGCAAGAAGCCAGAATACGTAACGATATAGTAAATCTTGCTTAGGATGCTTAGGGTTACTCAGGCGAGCTGCTCAGGGCGCTGAGGGATGCTCAGCGTGCTCAGGTTCCTCAGGCGAGTCCACTGAGCCCAGGGTGAGGCGAGGGTGATTAGCGCCTGAGCAAGAGCAGCAAGGTTACTAACCCTATACAGGGCACAAGAATGGGGAAATTGATCCATGATACCCGGATGTCACACGTGTGGGAAATGTTCCGATGTCGGGGTGTGATTGGCAGTGTGGTGATAAGCGAATCAAATATAAACAAAAACACTACGCGCAATTCTCAGCTCTCACCAGGTCCACAAGGTGCATTCAAGGTGCTTTTGACTTTCGTAACCTATAATATGCGTAGGTAGAAGTTAATACACATCATGGAAGTGAATGTATACTAAGCTATCTCGTTGTGTGCACCATCACCTTCTACCACGCCGGCGAGGTCAACGCATCAAGCGCGTCACGTTGTAATCCCCCACTGTCCGTTGTTCAGAATTCACCCCAAAGAGGGTAGGACGCTAGCGAGCGCGCGCGCGGGACAGCTTTAAACCAGATCCCCAATCCACGAATCCTTGTCAACTTCAAATTCGTTTCCCTTCGAGTTTCCCCACGATCCTCGAACTTTCTGAAATCCCCACACAAAGGTTTTGCACACCACAAGAAACAGCGCTCAAATTTCTTGAAACCTAGCAGCTCAATTAGCACCGGACGCCACAGAAGTCCCTAGACCTCCTCAAAAAGACGGATCTTCGCACCAGAGAAATGCCGCTTCCATCTCCATACTCACACCTAACCCTCGCTCGAGGCATAACTCGTAGGTTCTCCATCTATGGCCCCCATCACCTTCCTTCCCTCCCCAACCTCCCACCTCCACACCGCCAATGCTCCACCACCCCGGCTAACCTTTCGCCTCACAGAAAACCCCTCCTCGACACCCAAATCCACCACACAATCCCACTCCAAGGTACCGGCCTCTCTCTAACACCCAACCAACTAACCCTCCCCCTCCGCCTCAGCCTCAAAGAACGCCACATACGCGCTGACGCCGTCTGGGACGATCAATGCCGGATCACGAAAGTCAGGAGGGAGTTTTATGATGGGTTGGGGGATGGGGAACTAGAGGACGCGGGGTTGGAGAGGGTGTGTGAGGGGGGGGAGAGGAGACATGGGAAGGATAGAGATGTGGGGAAAGTGAGGAATTTTAAGGTTAGGGATGCGGGGTAGGTTGCGGGATGGGCGGAGGCGCAGGAAAAGGAGATTGAGGAGGACGGGGGAGGAGTATTTGGTGGAGAGGGTGGGGATGCAAGCTATGGAATGGATGGACGCGGTGATGTCAGATTTGTTAAGGGGTCAGATACAGCTCTGGCCTTGCTGGGTGCGCAACTCAATCCTCCTGTTGATGAGTACGGAAGGATAAAAGTCATGGTCGTTTGGCTACAAAGCAAGGATGTCCTCGCCAAGGAAGAAGCGTCCGAAAGCAGCGACAGAGGGTTGACCGAGTCGGACGAAAGCGATGATGGCAACGGACAGAACAAGGAAGTGGAGGAACAACATTCTCGAGGCCTTCTTCTCGACACTAAACACATCACCGTCGGCAAATTCCTCCACCAACTCGACACCTTGATCATACAAGAGTATCCATGCGATGATTGGGCATTCTTGAAGCTGTGCAAGGCCGAACTTGGTGCTTGCGATGATGATGAGCTTAATGACGAGAATGTGGATCCGGCTTCAGAGGAAGTTCTGGAGTGCTCGGAGGTTTTTGTTGGGTATGAATTTGTGGGTTAGGAGGTTGCGACGGCTGCGAGGGATGCTTGGGAGAGGGATTATTGGAGGGCGGAGGAAAAGGTGAATGCTGGTTAAGGGTACCGATGACAGTTTTTCTTGGGGTTTTGTTGTTCGGTTCCTCAGAGAAAGGTCAGCACGGCATGTAAAATTGACGAAGTAATGAGGAAATGGAAGGGATGATGTCCAACATAATCAAGCTCTCTAATCATAACTTGGCACACACCAAAACACATCACAAGAGTCATGGCCTCTCCTAATGTTTGTTCCCTCTTGAAGATTTTTCATCTTCAAATCAAAACTACTCTGGAAATATGTGTAGATACCTACACGTGAAGTTCCGGCAAAGTCTTTCGCCAAGACTTGTAGGAGGTAACCCATCCAAGTAACATCATCGTAGAAGGAACTCAGAAAACTAGTGTCAAAACCTTAACTTACCATGCCAAGATTACTACCCACTCTATTCCTTCCATCTGAGCATCATCAAATTACCATTTCCCGGCGTCCCAGTCTGAGATACAAGTGACTTTTGCACTCTAGATGGCCGCAAGCCAAATTTTGCCAGGACCACGATTTTTTCTTCTTGTTATCTTCCTTTTTAACAACATTAATAGCTATAAAACAATTAACGCTATTATACTTTTTAGCACGTCTATTATTACTATTCTTTTTCTTTTGCTTTTTATTAGCTAAGAGCTGGAAAGGTATTAAAGGGATAGCGGGGGTAGCAGCGGGGGCAGCGGTAAGGATAATAGTAATAAGAAGTTGCTTTAATATCTTTTTAAGCTTTTATCGATTGTTAGAATTCGTGAGAGCAGGAATAAGTTTAGAGCTGCTGAAGGGCCGGTCAAGGTGGATTCGCCGTTGCAGCCATGTGTTGATAATGTTGCCACTTGATAATCTCCGTTCCTCGGCCATATTTAAGGAGCCACCTTGTTAAGCAGTACAACAGGAACAGGGGGTTTGAAATGGCTCTCTGGACAAATTTTGTACGGAGCTGGGTGTGCATTGAACTGGATTTTCCGACAGCTCGATTTAAGGGCTTGTCCGGCAGCGAAAGTAATGAAAGCTTCAAGCAATATGACCTCAAGCGCGCAGGAGCAATTAATCGCAAACCCGCTTGGCCATTCAGATGAACATACGCACACACATTCAAACTGATCACAATCTAGGAGCTGGAGCTAAGCTTTCGAACCATGTTCCCAGGACCTCCAGTAGTAATCGCAACTTTTTAAGCGAGCGAGCTATATTGCTCCCCTCCCCTCCCTGACAAACAAAAAGGTTCCAAGAAAAGTCTTGTGGTGATCTTCAGTCGGACATGAAGACAACGTGATGTGAATGGTATCAGAGCTCGCTCGTTACAAAGTTCCCAGCACATCAGGCGACATTAGAGCCTTCTTTCGGTCTTGTTTCTGGTTGAATTTCATTATCCTCGGGTAGGTAAACGTTTGTAGTCCAAATTAACGGCTCGAAGACTGTCCAAAAAGTTTAGTTACTGTTCCCCGGCAAACATGTGATCAATGTCTGCGGTAGGCAATGGTACGAACGGAGCTGCGATATATATTGGAGGGACAAGAATCAAGACATACCGAAACAGAGATATGCCCAATATACACATGGTAGGAAATGCCACCATGGAACCAAATACAGCTATACCAACCCCATTCAGACTCGGCGTCAAGAGACCGTAGTTTATCAAGGAGAGACCGACTGCCAACAAGGCGTGGGACGTCATTAGGAAAGCTGCTTGAAATGTCAGCTTTGTCTATGGTCGGTGGAGGCAGGAGCGAGATGGGGTCCAGTGATGATGATTGAGTGTAACTTACCTTTCTGGTAATCGTCTGCCGGGCGTGGTTTAAGCGTGCAGAGCACAAGGGCTCGCAGTATGAAGATCGCAGATATGGAGATGGCACAAATGATGGCATCTAAATCACACAGGGTTAGGAAAAGTAATGGCTTGATGGTCCGGAATGTAGAGAAAATAGAAATTGCGCGGGGCGGTAATAAACGACAGTATATACAAAAACTCATGATCCCAACACGGGAGTGCTTCCATTCTGATAGTTCATCCTCATGAGCCATATGAAAGAGCAGAATTTTGATACGGTCCCGAAGATTTTGTTGAATTGTTGACTGACGGAATGCGATGCTTTCATCCAGTATGCGAGACCGAGAACCTCGCAGAAAATGTCCTGCTATGCTTGGAAATGATTATGCCAGTACGGAGTACGGCTAGGCTTAATGAAGCCTCGTCGAATTTGTGTGAGTGGGGATGAGATTGAGGGAGATCCAATAATGTCAGAAGAAGGCTGGAAGAAGAACAGAGCGAGAAAGTTTAGCTTGAATGTGGTTGAGGCAGATGATATTTCAAGACAGCAGTAGACCGATTTAGTTATCACGCAGGTAACTGTACCAGGATTATTGCTCCTGCTGTTATTCATGAAAACTTTTTGACTACTTATCTGGAGTGGGTTCTATCGAGAGGGATAGCTTCGGTTCGGTCTCGAAGGGATACAGTAGTTGACCCGCTTGCCCCGTTACAGGGTATGAGATGCCGAGAACACCGAGGCAAAAGCGTTTTCAGGGAAATGATATCCATTTTTATCATCAGACAACATTGTTAAGGTTGGTTGCATGACATTGGTGGAAGAAAGCATCCGGCTTCAGAACGGGATTTCCCCTCAGCAGATGAAGCTTTTCAGGTGAACTTGGCAAGGCTTATTCACGCCCCGCTCACCTGCAAGTCTGCAGAAAAGGCACCACTTGGTCAGTACTGAGCCGTCACTTGTGTCCGAAGGACGCGGAAGAGTTGCTCATGGAGTTACTGCCAAATTTCATAAAGTGGAGAGAACTGTCTTCTCGTACCGATGCCTAATTGGATATCTTCTGAGGTAAGGAAGGGGGTCTCAATTGGGTCTCACCCACCCTTGTAAGGCGGTGAGGCCTATGAAATCTGAAGGAACCACAGTGCCCTCAACACCAAGTCAATGTCTTTCCCTCTCTATTTTCTATTGATCAAGCATCAACATAATGCCTTGGACTCATGAGACCCCGACTCGTGTACGCTATAAGACTTTGCTCGACGTATTCCCAACGTGCCGCCGCTCGCAAACTCAAGGTTCCACGCTCGTCAGCTTAATACTGGCTTAACAAGTCCGATCGACAAGCGAAGCCTCCTGGCGCACCTCTCAAGATACCTGACGAGAAGATCCAAGAGATAATTGACTAATTTACAGGCTACTACGACCGACAAATCTTTACTATCCGAGAATTTCGCTAGCAGTTCCACTTAGACTGTTGTGATAATACGCTACTCGGAGCTTTTGCACGCCACTGCTACCATTACTACTCTCCAGATTGCAAGCCTTTTATATCCAAAAAAAAAAAAAAAAAAAAATTAAGCTCAAACGTTAGAGCTTTTCTATTGCCAATTAGAATAAGAAAAAAGAGAATTAAAGACAAGGAAGATTTACGGACGAAACGATTACACAGACAGACCTACTACGGAGACGCAAGCTTCTTTGTAAACGAGGTGAAAGAGAAGGCTAGACTATATTCAATTTACGTTCCACTCTAGCCATAAATTAGTAAATGGCTTAAGCTGCTATTGGGTACAATTACAACTCGGCTTTATCTTTCGTCTCATACGAAGGAGAAGAAAAAGAGTTCACACAGCAAAAGTATGCTAATCAGATCTTGAAAAGGCCGCTAAGAGAGGTATTTGAACAGCTTAGAGACTTCTTTTGTATAGAGGACAATAGTAATATCCACAGGAAAACAACCACAGTCACAAGCCGTGGGCTTTGCAACGTTGTATGACTAGAGTGCTATATCTACTTAAATGAATGGCCTCCTTGTTTTCTAGAAGTTAAATCCAATTGAGCCTTTTTAGAGGGTCCTTAAGCAAAGGCTACGTGTTGGTCCACAGGAGCCATCAACCCTGTCACCAGACGTTTGGGGTATCCGCATCAGGAGCCGGACGGTGGTCGGGGGCGATTCGGAGGTGTTTCAGACACAGGTACAAATATTCTCCTTCCTCACACTCTTTTAGAGAATCAACCGAATTATACTGAATAACCAATTGCACTCGTTTTGCTACTTTTACTGTCTTTGTGATATCACATACCGGTGCAAACCCACACTACGAAATAGGAACCCTCATAGCGGGTAGAACCTTAAGGACTTGAAATTAGCAATACTAGACATTTGAGAGAACGAGATTTCTATTGAGTTAATTAATAGGTTTGTAGACTCAATACTAGAGAGGCTAGAAGAGGTCAGGTTGAGAAAAGGATGATTGTCTGGTTACTGAGTAAACATCTACACTATATTTTATTTGGCAATAGAATATGGCAGAAACAAAGGGTTAGACGAGACCCACTTGGGACCCCCTTCCGTATGTTGGCTGGACTTGTGGTGTTCTTTTGATACGATTCTTTTCCCGATTGGCTTATGACAGTACGCTCTTTATTCGGCGCTCTGCAAATGAGCTATCCACTGGTAGAGGAAGGGATTAATCGACTCGTCAGATAATCTCGTAGTGAGGACCACTGAAAAGAGGAGCACGGTGGTGAAGGAACCCCATGAGCAGTCAGACTGTGTGCCACAAAATATTAATCGTCATTTTTATCATGCCGTACGGCCCGTACCGGATGAAGAAGGCCACGCCATGTTAAACCCCTACAGGAGATCTCCAGAACTCGTCATGTTGAACACCCTGAAACAAATCCTTGATTCAACAGCGACAATTGAATCCTCAGTATGTGATGAAGGAGAGCTTCTGTGTAGTTCTTGTTTGGTGTTTACAAGGGTCTAGATTAGCTTTCATATGTGTACCTGCACGCTTCATGGGTAAGTACTGAACCTATCCACAGTGGTTGAACTAGAGTCGTCGCTTGGGTTAAGCTTACTTAGGTGCACATGGATGCTCGGTCTATGCTGACATTGGCTAGATACCTCTTTCAATTCATAACTTTCGCTCGCGACATGTAAGACCCTGCCCCGGATTGCAACTCTTCTTTACATTATCTATCACTCAGCAAAATTGATGACAACAGAACATGAAACTGTGAATTGGCAACGTTTTCCCCATCTTCACCCTGTGCTATTTTCTGGAATGGACTGAGCCCAGATTCATTGTGATTCGCATTCTCTGTGAGCTCCGGGGGTCTTCCAAGAGTAGCCCGAGGAGCGCCGCTCGCTCTTCACAGGACAGCCTGAAAAGAAGATCTAAAGGTATCATTGACCCACTTTAACAAGCTTCAAAAATGGATGTTCAGTGGAACGTTCAACACTCCTTCTATTCTAGGTATCCTTTGCCCGAAAATCCACCAGAGCTTCTCGATATGTGGATTCGGTCAGGCGAACGATATTTTCAACGAACCTGGTAAGCGAAAGATGTGACTGCCTCGAACGATCCAAGGACCTCTATATAAAGCAAGTCTACTGTGTACACAAAAGACATACAAAACGATCAACAGGAACATTGGACTCACAGCGGACCAGTATCTACCATCATTCATCTTATTTCACCAATCGAAGCACATCGTTTTCAGAAATTCCACCATGATTCTCCCACTGGTCGAGCGGTCGTGGACTTCGTTTTTTGTTGGATCTGGAATTGCTTTCTTTACCGCAATATCATGGATCGGCTATTCCACAGCCAGTGCTGTATGCTCGGCCAGTATGTGGACAGCGCTCTTCGGCCCTGGTGCTCTCGCGACGAACACCGCCGCGTGTGTTGCCGCTGGAGCTATCTCTGTCCTCGCTGGAGCTGTAGCTTCAGGTCTGGCAACCCTCGGCGCTACGCAAGGTTGGGTCTTTGAGGGTAAAGGTGCAAATCTTGGAGAGAGGAATGTGTATGCTCCATTGATCAACACCAAGTTCGGACTTGCCCATCACTATGATGCGGCTACACACCAGAATCTCAACTCGACCTTCGGTGCGATGCTCGACAAGCACAACACCACGCTGCTGCATGTCACATGGATCGAGACCCTGACCAACGGCAACTACACGAACTCCCCATTCCACGGCTTGAACATGACCCAGGGTCGAGTCATCGCCCTCAACGACAACGGCATCATCCGCACAGCTATCGGACACACCGACACCCTTCCGCAGATCCTCGAGGGCTTCAACGACTTTAAGACCTCCAACGTCACCGTGCCCGCTAAGCGAGGCAAGCGTGATACCGAGACCGTGAACTGGATGTCTTTCAACACGTACGGCGAGAACATGTCTGAGGGTTCGCTGTATGAGGAGAGTCTGGATGAGGATGCCAATGCTTCGGCAACCAGTGCTGATTATGGTGTCGATGGATGGGTCGAGAGCTTCGATTACTATTCTAGTAAGTTTTGCTTGGGAGCTAGTCCACCGGGAGAGGGTCAGGGCCAGGATTCAATCATCGTTGGTGAGGTGTATACCAACACCTACGGAGGTGTTGACTCGTTCTGTGATTCAGCCTAAGCGAAGTCATCGTTGGGGCTGAACTGTCGAAGACTCGCTGAACTTGGTTCCATGTTGAAAGGTCCGATAGGTGGACTATTTTGTGGATTAGGATTGCTTTGGCTAGCATTGGTTTCTATGTGAGAAGAAAGTGAGGAGATGGAGGTGACGCAGTTTTTGTGTGGCTCCAAAGCCAATCTGTATTATGTATTTCTGAGACGACCCCTACAGAGAATTGTGCTTCTGGGGGCGCTTATTCAACAGCAAATAGAATGGTCCTCCATGGCAATATATTGCACAGAACAAGAGCCCAGAGAATAAGACGAAATCAGAGGCTATAATCGCCAAAAGCACTTGCTTCAGCCTTCATCGCTCCCTCACCGATCACATTGATTCCCTTGTCATGCGGGCCTCCATCCGCATCGCAAAGTAATGTTAGTAAGTAGGAGTGGCGGTGAGGTTAAGCGAGGTTGAAGGGAGGTGAGACGTTATCACGTCCTCGCGAGCAGTAAATCGGCCTACTAGATTCCTTGCCCGATCCTTCCGTATTCAATTGCCACATGCCACGAACCCGGATCCCGTACCCACTGAAAGAAAGTCTGGTCATGCCTTCGCAGACCCAGCAGCCAGTCAGTGTATGGCGGAGAGACTAGAGCGCAAGAGATCGATGGCCACCTGGGTAGCTCTACAAGATCAGTAGACTTCTGTTGGCAGAGAAGCTTGCAATTGTTAAACATCCGAGAAGGCCCACTGAGAAAGCCCACATCCTTGAGGAAGATGCAGACCAGTGTCCACCGGGGATACAACTGGGAAACTGTTCTCTATCTTGTTATGTGGGGTGAGCTCCTCCGCCCGTACATCCACAGAGACTCTCGAAATTGCATACTTCACCATGGCCCAAGCCAAAGGTGATTGAGACTTACTGAGAATCGATGGAAGAAAGAGAGCGGATCAGATGGAATTGGTAAATGCTAGGTCAGTGGGAGGTCAGTGTGACTCAGAACCGGACTTGGAAATAGACACGCTGATACGATACACTCGGAAGAAAGACTGCAAGAAGTGTGCACGGCCAAGGTAGTCAATCTCTGGTGTCGAACATCAAGATTGACGCACTACTTTTTCAAGATGTCGATGTCGCAGGGAGTCAAGGACGCGTGTGTATTGGGGAGGAGGAATGAAGTCATTACATTAAACATGCGATTGTAAAGAGTGCTCTCTTCTACTCGATGTCATATTATGCTCTGCTTCCACAATGTCACGCATGGATAGGAAGCTGTGCTCAGCTAAGTTCAGCTCGGGCATTGAAGTGTCTTCTGAGATTTCAGAATTGAATTTCTTTCTCTCTATCGAACACAAGTGCCTACTACCTAGGAATTGATGAGCAGGCCAAAGGGAATATCGCCGTATTCGCCGCCCAGCTACTGCCTGCACTGATTTGCATGCTTGGTGAAGAAAGAACGCCACGCACGCCATGCTATGCTCTAAGAAGCCAGACGACCAGAGAATATGTAAGAACTACCTGCCCAGATCTTTCGTTCTCTGCGGAAAGGAGAGTTCAGCTAGACCCAGCAAACATCCCCAAGACCATATTAAGAGCAATGCTACACGCTAACACGCTCGCCCTATGCTCTATGCCGCGTGCTAGATGTCCGATACAGATTGCACGACATGAAGAAACGCATTGTACAGGAGGGAAGCTGAAGTGGATTGGGAGGAGTGACTGGTTCATAGCTTGGCTTTTGGTTCGGCTGCTGAGGCGCTGGCTTCCTTGTTGAGTACCACATCGCCACTCTTGTCGCTGTTGCCGAAGAAGATGACTTCGACTGTGAGATCATCTCTGGAATTGGATGTCAGTGATCGGGGAGAGACGACAAAGAAGGGCCAGGGAAATGAAAAGATAGAACATACCTATACCGTCTCGAATATGGCGCCGGCAACGTCAACAATGCACACACCATATCCTTATCCTTTCCACCAAGAGCATTTCTTACGAGATGCGTAGCAACGTTCTTGTCCTCCACGACGAAGCGTTCCATCTCTCCACCCTTCACACCCCACTGCTGCTGTCTAATGGGAGTCTTCTGGCCATCTTTACCCTCTGACTTCTTGCCGCCTTGCTCGACTGGAAGACCTTTCTGTTGAGAAAACATCTTAGCCCAGGAACTGCTGTTCGATTCGCCAGACTGCTTCTCGATCCATTGGCCGACCAGTCCAACGACTTCTTCGTTTGTGAGCATTTCCCAGAGACCGTCAGTGGCCATGACTACGAAATCTCCCTTCTCAGGCTGGATCTTGGTGGTTGTCACTATCGGCTCGGCTGTGACGTATGGAGGGGTGCGAAGAAGTTGAGAAGGCGTGCGGCCGAAGAAGGATTGCTTGAGGCGTTCGGAAACTTCGCGGGACCATTTGTAGGTCGCGTCGCCGAATGCTCGTGATGGTTCGAGACCTCCGAGGACTCTGCCATTGCGGATGACGTTTGGCTCTCCGGGGTGTTGTTTACGCATGCGGGCTTCTTCGTCTGGGTTACTTCCGGTTTGATCGACCGATAATGGGGTAGCGACCCACTTCCCGGAGTCTCCTCGACGACCGAGAACGGCTCGAGAATCACCAGTGCATGCTACGCGCAGTAGTTTGGTGTTGCTGTCATAGAAGGAGAGAAGTGCACATGATCCAGACAGAGCGGGTGCAAGGAGTTCAGCAGCGACTAGCTTGGAGTTGGACTTTAAGACCTTCTCAACGCTTTCATGGACGATTTCATGATCAAGTCTATTGAAGCCAGTCTTGATAGCAGCTTCGATAGCATCCGACGAAGGCGTATCAACTGATGGATCTGCAAGAGCAGCTTTGTATGTTGAGTTCAATTCCCGTGCAACAAAGCTCACCAGGACTTGACGAAGCTTAGCAGAAGTAGTCCAGCCCCTGTTGATATTAGCAATGCTACCTCTGCGGCTGAAAAAACTTACGAATGACCATCAAACACTCCCCAGAACATCCAATCGCTAGAAGCATTCTTTGCAGCCGTAGCAGTTGCCAATGCTTGCGGCAGCTCGATTATCTTCTCCACATGGTCGTCCTCAATAGGATCATTGCTGGGTATCTGAACCACATCATATCTCACAACTCCCTTTCCCCGTCCCACCAGATATGATTCCTCATTCCTCCTTAACTTCTGCGTAGCTTGATCCGGTGTCAACATCTCCAAAACCTTCCTGCCTGACTCGTCTGTGTCTTTCGATATCGGTCCGTCGCCAGTAATAGCTCCAGTGTATAGATTATCTGCGCCAACAATCACCGCCTTCCTCTCTACATCCGGCACCCCCGTCGGCTGAGGCGCGTAAAGTGTAGGTGACGTAGTCAGACCTCTAGACTGTTGAGCCTGCGCGATAGATTGAGCGTTGAAATCCCCAGCTTGATACTTATACGTATACCAAGCTCCATAGCCCACCAAACCAGAGACGACAGCGACCGAGAATCTGCGGATATACATCGACGACGATGCTTTGTGAGTTGCAGCGATCTTGGCCGAGGCGGGTGTGGTCTTCGTAGTCGGGTCTGCTCGTCCTGAAGAGTTCCGGACGCCTAGTGCATAGCTTGAGGATTGGAAGGTTCCGCTGCGGGTTCGTAGGGAGATGCTGTTGCGTGGAACCAGACGCGCTGTCCGGAATGCCCTCACTGCTGCTCGCCGCATTGGATTGTGGGTGGCGGAGGCTCAGAGCTGAGTCTGAGGCCTGGTTGTTTCGAGGGTTCTGTTCGCGACGACGGGAGGGCTTGTCTGAACTCTACGCTACGTTAGGCGGCGGCGCGATAGATTGGGAGAGAGGTGAGGCTTGGAGGTCGCAGAGAGAAGCGGTGATTATGTGGGAGAGGAGAAGTATTATTGTCAAAGCATTATGAGTGAAGCGAATGAGGAGGAGAAGAAGTAGATAGACCCCTCGAGTACTTTGGGCGAGGTTGCCCGGTTGTGAAGATGGTCGAGTGTTGTCTTTCTACTCTTTCTGTGATAGACAGGGCGAGACACCAAATCCGGAATTCTGCCGATGGAATGCGTCATTGGCCGAAAGTCAGAAGTGAGCCTTCTAATCCATTTGTAAATATTTCAACATCTAAGATCGCATTTCCTCCACAGACATTTCTCAGTTTGCAAAATAACTGCTTTAAATTTGTGAGGCTCCATTTCTGCATTTACTCCCCTAAAGTCTGCAAAATGTCCAGCAGACAATTACGAAAGCTGCAACAGCAGCGCGAGCTCGAGCAGGCGCAACTTCAAGTACAAGCAGAGGAAGAAGAATCAGAAGGCGAGCCCGTCGCACTTACAAAACCAAAGCCCAGTCTATTCGCAAATCTCGCAGCACTCGAAGACGAGAATCAAGACGAAGACGGGGACGAAGATGAGGAGAAAGACGATGCGCCAGAACCTGTAGTCGCAGCTACCCCACCTTCTGCGGCGAAAAAGGCAAAGAAATCGAAGAAAAAGAAGAAGGGGAAGAAAGCAAAGGACGCAACCGCAGAGAGCGAGGCTCCTAAGGAGGATGTCGATGATATCGATGCAGCATTGAGGGAGTTGGCACTCAGGAAACCGGCTGGGGGCGAACATGGAGATACAAGGCTCACGGTCGATCCGGAGTACGAGAGAGTCTGCGCATTGTTGGGGATCAATACACAGCATTTGAAAGTGGCTAATGAGATGCGGAATCTGTTTGGAAAGGCTGCTGTGGAGGTTATGGAAGAGCCAGGTGGAAGGGCAGGGAGGAGACCGAGACAACGGGGTCGAAATGAGCAGGTTGATTTGGAGACTGCTTTGAAAGGACATCATCAGCCTGGAAAAGGACTGTCGGAACTCACTCTACGAAGGAATGTTTTCATACAAGGGAAGGACGATTGGCCTAGAGCTACTACCGGTGGTTTGACGATGGCTGTGGTGGATGACAAGACGGATGATGGAACTGTGGAGTTCAGATATGTTCACGACAAGGCATATCAGACACTCCAGCAGACTTTCCAAGGATTTGTGGAGATGGGAGATCCTCAGAATTTGATTGGGCTTCTGACAAGGAATCGTATGTATATTCTCAAGCTTAGTCTGGCATTGCTAACATTATCCAGCTTATCATATATCCCTCCTCATTCAGGTCAGCAAAATTGCCAAAGACCAGACCGATCACGCATTATCAGCAGATCTTCTCGAGCGAGCACTGTTCAGTTTTGGAAGAGCCGCCACATCCCTCTTTCATACCAAGTTATCGCAAGGAAAGGCTCGACTGGATTTCGCCCGACCAGAGAATCGAGAACTATGGCTGGCGGCATACCAATATATCAAGTCCTTGCTGATGAAGGGAACCTATCGAACAGCCTTGGAATGGGCAAAGCTTATTCTCAGTCTGGATCCAGAAGGAGATCCATACTGCATGCGACTTCTGATCCACCAACTCGCTCTCAAGGCTCGAGAGTTCAACTGGTTACTAGATGTTTCCGAGAGTGAGATGCCAGAAATATGGACTCCATCAGCTCTTGATGGCAAAAGTCATGCAGCATCACATACAACACCATCCCTTGCCTTTGCGGCGCTACAACTCAAGGAGAGCACGCAATGCAGAAAGCTACTCAGCGACTCGATGCAAAACCTTCCTTGGCTCTTCACTCACCTATTCAAGGAACTCAACTTAGATGCGCCACCTAGTATCTGGGGTATCATGCCTCGAACCGATGCCGAGTCTCTCTTTACAGAGATGTATGTTCTTCAGACTAAAGATCTCTGGAACACTCCGGAAGCAACAGCATTGCTGATGGAAATCGCACACACAATCCCAAAGGTCAACGCAGACTCAATACCCAAACTCGAGAACAAAGAAATGACACTTGACGTTGTCCGCTTCGTCTACCTCGATAACACACCGGCCATCATGGCCCTTGCACCCAGCAATCTCCTCCATCGAAGCAACAACTCCGATGCGGACCCTTTACCACCAGATATCAACATCTACTCATATGAATCTCAACGTCTCGCAATCGAAGGTCGTGCTCGGGACGCTCGAGGCCTAGGAGGAAACTACCTCAATCCACTCGCTGCTCTGCGCGCCTTGATCCCAGGTCTCCCTCGTGGCTCAGACGATGATGACTTCGATATGAGCGATAACGAGTTCCCCGAAGCCATGCGTCGCGAACTTGAAGCTGCTATCTTACAAGGCGCGGCGAGAGAGGCGGAAGAAAATGGGGAGGAAGATGATGAAAACGATGATGCGGAGCCGGCTGATGGAATAGGTGGGGATTATAGACATGTTGATGTGGGCATTGCGAGGAGACTTCTCAATATGCTTTGGGGATCAGGACCGCCGCCAGCACCGGCCCAGGCGGAGGACAGCGAAAGTGTGAACACTGATACAGATGAGGAGATGCCGCAGTTATTGGGGCAGAGCGAGTCGGATGATGATGAAATGCCTGCACGGATTCCTGCCGAGGAAGGAAACCGGTAGATAGATAGATGCGTTTGATGTCATCGCGCAAGACGGTATTTGGAAGTCGGTGCCAGACTGGGGAAATGCAGGTACTGATCGTACCTGGCTACATATCTGGGCACAGTACGCAAGTGGATAAATGCCTTGCTCAACTGAGTAGGTACATAGACTCAGCCACATGGTTCATAGAACAATCTATTTCCAGCCTGGATCAAAAGAATACGCATCGTTCCGTGCCGCAACTAGTAAACCTTCTCAAATCGGCTCATCTTGTACCTGTTTCCCAGGAACAGATCGAAACATCTCCATCTTCTTTTCCCGACCTGCTCTGGGATGTCAAGCCAAAACACGCGCACGTGACCCTATCATCTTCCCGGATAGTGAACCCATGCAAAACTCCCTCAAAACCGGCTCACGGAAATCATTGTACTCTATCTAATACATACTATATGAATCTCAGACATAATCGTCTAAAACAAGAAAAACATGCTCATCTTCCTCCCGCAACCATGGACTTCATATCGGATGAGCAAGTTTCAGCTCTTCCAGACGAGGCTGAAGCACACCTCAGCACCATACAAACGAGGCGTTCCACGCTAGCGGCCGTACCCTGCCGTGCCTGATTGCGCCTTCTGTCTGGGCGTCGACTGGACCGGTCCGGGCTGTTACTGGGTCTGGGTGTATTTCTAATCGCACCTCAGATTAGGACAACTTGCTTCTTACTACCAAAGAGTGGTACAGATACAAATACAAATATCCGGCCTTCATCTTCTTTGGAACTTCTCTTGAATTTCATTCCTCAATATACCCCAAGAAAATAAGATACAGATAAAGCAAAGGCACCCCACACCTCACCGCCCGTACCGTACCGTACCCCGCCATTTCCATCTCCATCCACAACATTGTTCCGAGCAAGAAAGAAAGAAGCAGAACGCAATACAACAAACAACACAATCAAGATGTCCGCAGAACAAGATCACACCTACAAGTTTGGCGTTAGCATGAGCTGTGGAGGATGCTCGGGAGCTGTTAACCGCGTGCTGGGGAAGTTGGAGGGTATGTCTATATTCACTTCTCCCTCACTCTACTGTTTATTATGGCGGGTCTACTGCACCGCGATATATCTGCTCGCGCTCTTCCTATCTGCGCTTTCTTCTGCTGTGCAAAGGAGTCGGGATTCCTGCGACCCTCTGCCTTCCCAGGCGCAGAAGAGAGTGTGCTCTTGGGGAGTTCTGCCGCAGCATCTCCCTCATTCCTCTTCCCCTCCAGTCCTCACTGCACAATCCTCTTTTCCCACCCTCAATTCCAAACAAAACCGAAACTGACTTCCGTCCTCTAGGCGTAAAATCCTACGACGTTTCCCTCGACACACAAACCGCAACCGTCGTCACCGAATCCTCTCTCTCATACGATAAAGTCCTTGCTACGATCGCGAAGACGGGGAAGAAGGTTAACACGGGTGAGGCGGATGGGGAGGTGAAGAGTGTGGAGGTTGTTGCTGCTTGAATGGTATCACGAGGGAAGCAGAGCAGAGTGGCAGGGGGTGGGAGAGGGAAAGGGAAGCAAGAGATTGGAGAGGGGGGAGAAGGGGAAGGGCGTTTGGGACGGGAATATGAACATGAATACCTTGCTCGATGCGCTTTGCGTTGTTTACATGCGTTGAACATGCGCTGGATGAGGATACTGAGGGAGGGGAACAGTACTTACAGGAGAGTAGAACTGGATTGAAATAAATTGAAATGCATGGGATGCCCTCCTACCTTCTATTTCCATTTTTGATTGAGATGGACTTTGCATGGCACCAGATCCGATTCCTGCTCTTCGACTATATCTTTTCAAACAAAATTGTCCAGACCTTGCCACTTACTTTCTCTCTTGTGACTCGATCTTTTCTTAATTTGCTCGTACAGTACTCTCCCCGCCCGACCATCCATAGAAGCAAGGACTTCCACCAGTCTGGTGACGAAGATGGATGCTTGGTAAGTAGAGAATGCGCCGTGATACATTAGATATTTCCATCCCTCTCTTTGAATATACACGCACGAACAATCGAAGAGCGTAGGGACAGGCTGGGAGTAGGCCAAGGTTCTGAAAGCAGAGATAGGGGAACGGAGGTCAGAAAGCATTGTGTAAGCAAGTCTCTATTTCACGGGAAAAAGTAAAATCTTTCTATCTTTGATCTTTGACATGGAAGTGGATGAAGTTCGATACGCTGTGACTCTTGCAAGCAGCAACATGATAGTGTGGCATACCCGATTTTGTGGGGGAAGTGTGGCATGGATGAGTGAGCAAGGTGGTATGGAAACGTGAGATGGGAGGTTCGCGAGTTCTGGGGATATGTTTGGGGTTTTGAGAGGAGTTGTGGAATGAGTTGAGATGTGTAATAAAGATCCAGGGCTTTGTATATTTGGTTGAGAGGGTTTTATACTATATGGATTTACTGCTGGTTTATACATCAGGGAAGGAAAACGGAAAGAGAGAGAGAGAGAGAGAGAAAGAGAACTCGCTTAGGATTTTCTGAATTCCGTCAAATCTGTGAATGGAAGTAAACAAGCCTGGCTTCTATGACCCGACCGGATCAAGTTCAACAGCTGCATTGCATGTGAACAGCTTCGCATTGAAGTTTATTCGCACTTCTCATATGCTATAAGTAGGATCCCAGTTATCGTTTCCATATCTTGATTGTTTCCCATGCCAGGCTTAAAGATGCTGAGATTGCCATTGCCCCCACCTAGAGTCGATATTCGACCCGTACATTTTAGTCCGTTTGGGTGCGATGGAAGCAGCCAGAGCTTTAATGTTAGCTCTTGCAACTTTCTCCATTTCAAAATTTCAGACAATTGGATGTCAATTTTTTTTTTAAAAAAAAAGTATATAACACTACGTCTGGTATATCGCTAGGGTACTGAACGAATTCCCCACTTTTGACTCTAGCTTTTCTCAATCCAAGAACTGCTCCGCTCTGACCAAACATAACCTACCCATCCACCCGCTCAACCCGCCAACTACGCTTTCTTGTAAGTCAGTTGGATTAACATAACTCCACTCACTGCATCCAGCCACCCCTGATTCAATCTAATTCCATCTCAACAACACCTACGATACTAACCCTCATCTCATCTCATCTCTCCTCAAGTCCAAGATGTCCACATCCTCAGACCTTGAAAATGCACGCACAGCCCTCACCACCTCAATCCAAAAATGGGAGAAGAAGTTCAACGGCGAGACGAACACCGAGATGATAGATTTGATCAGTAAAGTGCATGAGCTTGAGGGGAGCGATTATTCGAACGTGAAGGTTAAGAAGGGGATCAAGTATGGGGAGGATGAGAGGCAGAGGTTAGATGTAAGTGAACCGGGTTCTCCAACTCTGGAGTTACTTTGGAGTTACTTCAATCTTCAAAGAAAAGGGAAACAAACTGAACGTCGAGGATTTTGAAGAGAAGAGGATGAGGGGAATCAAGAGAGAAATGAAACATAGCGTAATGCTGATATGAGATGGGAAGGTAGATCTACTACCCTAAAGACGCAACACCGGAAAGCAAACTCCCCGTCGTGGTATTTTTCCACGGTGGAGGAATGGTCTTCGGCGACACGGACGTGACGCCTCTTTTTCACTCGAATATCGGTATTTCATCCTCCTTCACCTCCCTTCCCCTCTCCTTCCCTCACGCCCAAAGCCGTTTGTTCATATTGATTTCTTTGACTATGCATTGGTCCAGTCGACTAAAATCTACAAGGCAATTTCCTCGCCAACAACTCCACAATCCTGATAAACGCAACCTACCGCCTCCTCCCTCTCGCCGCGCACCCCTCTGGCGCAATAGACGCCTCCCTCGCCATAGCGTGGGCGGTTAAAAATAGTCCGGAATATGGCGGCTCGCCTTCCAGTTCTCTGACTATCGTGGGACATTCGGCGGGCGGGAGTTGTATTGGGACGGCGCTGTGGGGAGGATTTCTTTCCGAGGATCCTCTTGTTCTTACTAAACAGGGGGAAGGGACGAAGGGGAAGAGAGACGAGGATGAGAATGGGGAGTGGAGAGAGATCATTGCCAGCTCAACATTTATCTTCCTCTCAGCCGGTCTCTGGTACGACGTTGATAATCCGCCTACAAGCATCAATATGCCCAAGTATCACCGGACAGATGATAAAGAGAAGATTAGGCGGGAGATGCCTGTTGCGCTTTTTAGAGAGGCGGCTGAGGGGATGAAGAAGGAGGGAGGGGGGAAGGGGTGGACGGGTCCGAGAATGAAATTCTTTTTGGGGGAGTGGGAGTTTGGGGAGATTATTAGGGGGACGGAGGGTTGTGAGGAGGTTTGGGAGGAGGCTTTTGGTGGGGAGGGAGAAGCAGAGGGAGAGGGGAGTGAAGATGAGGGAGATGAAGGGGATGAAGGGGAGGGAGGATCGGATTTCGAGATGGTGTGGGGCGAGAATCATGTTAGTTATGTATATGGTATTGGGACGGAGTGCAGTTGGATTGGTGAGCGGTTGTTGGAGATTGTGAAGGGTGGGAAGGGGAAGGAGTGAGGTGCGACACCTGTCCGAATAGAAGCCCAAGAACACAATCAAGAGCTGGTGCTTGTCCGATTTATAGGTTCGTATTGTACACAGAAGTCAGCTGGTGTTGTACATATCATACATTACTGGATAGCTCTCCTACTTCTGCCATTTCCATACCCGACCATGCACTACTGGCGTATCGAATATTTTGCCGGGATTCATGAGCCAATGGGGATCGAGGGCTTGTTTGATGCTTTTCATGACGCCGAGAGTCTCTGGCCCGACTTCTTGGAGGAGTTCGTGTTTCTTAAAGAGGCCGATGGAATGCTCGCCCTGTGTCATGTATCAGTAACGCATCTACGAGCCTGAGAAAGCAGCGCAATGGGGAGACGGTAAGAATGAGGGGAGGTGGTGCGTAATCTTACAGTAGATGTGCCTTCCATTTCGAGGGCTTTTGTTATCATGTTCTTGACGTGATCATCGACGGCAGCTGTCTCTTCAGCGTCTTCTCGATGGTACATTATTGCTTCGTGGAAGTTACCATCACCGAGATGGCCGACCACTGACGAGAAGAGACCGAGTTCTTCCCGGCCTTTCCTTGATTCCTCTGTTTACGATCAGCATGCGTTATCTTGGGCGACCAAAAAGGGGAATTGAGGGGCAGGAGGTGGGAAAGAGTCCACACCAATTATATCCGCCAGCCTCGAAACCGGCACGGCAATATCCGTCGTCCACAGCTGTGTACCCTCTGGTCTAGCCGCCAGTAAGCTCCACAGAGCCTGCTTTCTCCCTGACCAAATGAGATCCTGCTCTTTTTGATCTTTTGCGAACTGAAAGCCACCTCCACTATGTGCTTTTGAGATCGATTGTACCTCTTTGATATTGTCCGCGATGCTTCCTTTCGTGCCGGAAAACTTGAAGAATAAAGTTGGTGCCTCTTTCCATGTCTTTGGTGCAGTGTGCCCTCCTGCATTGAGGACTTCCATCATCTTCTCGTCCAGGAATTCCATGGCTGCGACTGGAACTCCCGCTCTCATCACGGCCGTAGCTGTTGCAGCCGCATCTCTCACTGATGGAAACGCTACAACAGCGACATTGAATTCCTTAGGGACCGCCGCAAGCTTCAAAGTGACTTCTGTCACCAGGCCCAGCGTACCTTCCGACCCCACGAATATGCCATTGAGATTGTACCCCGCAGCGGATTTCCTCGGTCTTCCCCTCGTCTTGATCACTTGACCATCAGCAAGAACAACCGTCATGTTGAGCACCCAGTCCTTCATAGTGCCATACCTCACAGCATTAGTCCCGCTACAATTGGTACCCACCATTCCACCAATCTTCGCACTCGGACTCGGATCGACCGGAAAGAAAAGTCCACTCTTTGCGATCTCTCTATTGAGATCAACCCAACCTACAGCGGGCTGCACGACAACATCCATATCGTCTTCATGAAACGCAAGTACTTTATCCATATGCATGAAATCCACGCTTACGCCTCCGTGTGGTGCGGAGAAATTGCCTTCGAGTGAACTACCGCCTGAGAAGCCGGTCATGGGAACTTTGTACTTGTGGCAGATTTTGGCGAGGGTTGAAACTTCGGCTGTGGATTTGGGATAGGCGACGGCGATGGGGAGAGTTTCGATATTGGAGGGTGACCATTCAGATTCTCCATGATGTTTTAGATCAGAAGGATCCATGCTGATGCTTTCTGGACCTAATGCTTCTTCGATTTCTTGGATGGCCTGTCACGTGGTTAATATCACTCCTATTGGATCTGTTCTGTGCTCTGGAGGGTCCTCGAAGTTGATTCTAGGAGTAGGGAGATACCTTCATCATATCTTTCACACTCCCGTATCTTGGCGGTCTGAACTTGTCTTCTCTGGCATAGTCGATATTCAACTGCTGGGCCTTTTGATACGCTCGTCCCGTCACCCACGCTAGACCAAGACCTCCTCCGAATGCAAGAGCTGTAAGAGGCGTCCATGCTGGTGATGACGAGGCTTTACTTGATGACTTGGGAGATGATGGCTTATATGGTTTCGATTCAAAGGTGCTGTTCCACCGTTTTGATGTTGATGCTGGGTGTTGGGAATGGTGATGAACGCGTCTGAAAATTATGCCCCGCAGTAAACGCGCCCGTGGTAAAAATGACATATTGCTGAAGACCCGCGAAACTATGGCACTCTGTTGGTCACAAGTTCCTCTCCTTGATAGGAAATGAGGATGCCGAAGGAAGGAGAGAAGTTGAAGAGCTGAAGGTCGAGATCTTGTAGTGCTGATGTTCGAGTTTAGTCTGTCGGGACTCGGGATGCTGGATCCACCGAGTTTTGCTCTAAATGTCACGTGTTGGGATTGTACAAATACAAATCAATAGATGCCAAAGGGCTTGAAAGTCATCAAAGCTACACTGCGAGTCATTTACGGTATTGAGTTCTCTCCAAGGCTGTATTTACGACAGATGTTGAGGAATTGCCCCTTCGCAAAAAGGGCTCGCTTAGATGTGCGATCGCCTTCTAGCCGAGGCAGTGTTTACAGCACCAGTGATCTTCCTTATTCAAGTGTTGATTTTGTCGGACTGGGTCATCACAATCTATTCTAATCTATCGATTTACCGATTTAACAGCCAGCTTTCTCGAGTTGAATATCAAATTCGCTGCTGCAAGGATACACGCAATACCGGCTGCTAGGGTGAGAATCCACCTGCAGAAGTCAGCTTTCGTGTACACGGCTCATGAGCATGGGATAAACTCACGCAGGCTGCATAGCGTCCACCAGAATGTCCAACACATCCCTTATTCTAGATGCTGGGAAGTCATCAAGCGACCCGCTCGTGCCCGATAATAATTTCTCTATGCTAGTCGACGACATCTCAGGTAGTCGTTCTCTCAGCCAGGATGTGGCTAAATTAGTGAAAACTGCTGTCGATATCGACATTGAGAAAGCGATACCACCAACTTGTGCTAGAAGACGATTAGAAACGATTCACCACAGACAGGTATAATACTTACAGATTATGATGAAGCTCATTGCCTCTCGTTTTTGATCTTTGGAAATGTATGGTCCCACCAAAGTGTACGGGATTTGCAGGAACGAGCCCATACCTGCACCGATTAGAGCTTCAGAAGTGTAGAGCCACGTTGGCGATGATTCAACTTGAAGATATACTACTTAAGATTAGATATCGCCCCCGGGCAATTCTTGGAAAGCTTCTTTATCTTACCCATGTAAACAAACCCGGGCAGAGCTATGGAAGTCCCCGCAATCGGCCACCATTTCAGGCGACCAATCTTGGGCATCAAATACCCAGATAGTGGCATTACAGCCGACATGGCAATGATCATTGGCAGTAGCCTAAGAGCTGCATCCAAAGCAGAATCTCCTCTCGTGAACTGAAAGTACAACGAAATAAAGTTGGCTGGTACGAAGGCTGCGATGCTACCCCCCGAGCCGATAGTAAATATCAGTAATACATTTCGGTTGAACATCATGTTAACTGGAAAGATCCGATCTTCAGCCGTTGTTCTGAAGCAGAATATCTGTTGCGCGGAGAACAACGTCAAAAATGTGATTGCGAGGGAGCATATCCCGATCATCGTGGGGCTGCCCCATGGAAAGCGTGTCCCGCCAGAATTGATGCTGGTGAAAACTGTGATGATCGTACAGATGCATAGACCAGCACCCAGCGAATCAAAGTGCTGCAGTCGTGCATGCAGCGCTGTCTTTGATTTCGACGGCAAACTTGGGAGGATGAAAAGGTAGACTGGAGCGAAGGCGCCACAGACGAGAAGGTTGATGTAAAACGCCCATCTCCATGATTCTTTGCCTAATAGGCCGCCGAAAAGTGGACCAATTACTCGACCGATGCTCCAGAAGAGCCCGCTGCGGTAATTGTCAGCCTTGAAAGATGTAGAGAACAATCGAGGCATTACTTACATCACCCCGAGGTACACAGGTCTTTCTTTTTCGGTGGTTAGAGACGTCAGTATTGTCATAATACCGGTGTATACACCGATTCCTCCCACTCCAGCCAACACCCGACCAATGATCAGGGCGTTCATGTTCCATGCTGCACCACATAGTGCTGAGCCGAGCATGAAGATAGCAAGGAAGCCCAGATATAATACCTTGGCGTTGAATAGGGTGTATATCTTGCCGATGGGGAGAGTGAGAGAAAGGGAGCCCAGTCCGAAGCTACAAAATGTCAATATCAATAAGTTCAAAGTGGAAATGGACACAGCCAGGGAGAGGAGCTCACCCAACAAAGACCCAAGGCAACTTCGATGCTTCGCCAAGCTCGCTCACAATGACTGGAATTAGTATTGTTGTGATGCTTTTGTCCAAGCAGTAGAAGAACATCGCAGATGCCACACCAGAGACCAGAAGTGCCCACTGTCTAAGATAAGCATACTGTTGAATGATTGAAGAGTGCGGAATTTCTACTTACCGACCATCCACTGAGTCTTTCTTCCCCCTCATTTTCGTTCTCAGGGATTTCTTGGGCGTCGTCGTCGGGATATGTATCCGAAAATCCTCTGACTGTGTGAGATGGACTTTTCTTGCCGTGCTCCAAATCAACAGGAGATGTCTCGTCCTCCGGTAATGGCGCGTATCCCGTCGCTGATTTCATTTTCCCGGCCTGTACTTCTGTTGCAATACTTCTCCTTCCCAAGAAAACACCAGAGTGGCGATCCCAAAAGTTTATGCATGATGAATACCAGACTCCCGGTATTAAAAGGAAGTCCAGATTTAGATAGATTGGTATTCAGGGGCTACACAGCTTTAAGTAGGTTTCGTCTCATTTTGGAGAAACGAGGCTGAAAGAAGCCAAAACATCTTGGGAAACTCTATACTTCGAGCCAAGTCCGAGTTGCCACGAAAATCTCGGGTTACGAGGCGGCGGTAACAATTTAAGGGTCCAAAGCCAGTTGATCCTGAAGCTTAAATTAACGTTTCCTTCAGACTTTGGCTTCAGCAAGGGGAGCGGGAATTGCTTGTCCTTGTCCTTATTTCCGGAGCTGCCGAGTGATGATCTGAAGCTACAGTCCTACACAGTACCGTGCTGTAATTCAGTTTTTTTCGATTCCAGATGCACTGCGCAAACATAAATATTTGGTACTTTAGACAGCTGTCTACTGCAAGGCACATCCCTAGCATATTCAGTCCTTTGCATACTGTAAAGCTGGTTTTTTGGGCCGCTGCATCCCAGATGTGAGTTCGTCCCAGGTGCGAAGCATGCTATGCCTGGAAAGCGAAAATTCCGCCTGGGTCTGGCCAGCACGCTCGAAAGTAGTTGGGTGCTGTCCGACGTGACGCTTTTGCGCCTGCTCCTGGTTTATAGTACTGGTCCCTTGCCAGATGTGCGATATTCAAACTTTAATGACAGCTCATGGGACTGCTGGAGGTTTCCACCGTTGAATCTGGGCCAAACATATTTCGTTATGGGCTCACAATTGGCTTGAAGGTCGCTTAGCGTGACATTAGAGTTCGATCAGCGCCTGTCCGCATGATACGGCATGACTCGCCCACACTATTCCTTGTTTCCAGAAAGAAGATAAGGTCAGGAAAGAAAAGATAACCCAGTCGGATAATCATTTGAGGTTGGATACACCTTGATACTACGAAGTACATTCTGATACCTTGAAAATAATAAACTCTTGCCTGTCGTTCCACTTTGTAAGATCCAGACGCAGGCTCGGTTGCTCGGAGGAATGTCCATGGATCTTATGACTCTCGCTTAGCAGCAGGTTAAGGTTTCCCGCCAGACAAACAAATTCCGAGGAAGAGTAAACGAGAAGCGTGGGGGACAATCTTTGTGAAAATGGAACGACGGTGAATGTATGGATTGATATGCATCATGCATGACCGGCTCGGCGTTCTATGTAGCCTATACCTTGCATATTTGGTGTATGTCGATAGATACTTATGCGCCTCGCCCGCGGTGAACACATCACGTGGAACAGACTACTTCAGTAGGATCAAGTTGAAGCTCAGTTTAGAGGACTAAACAAACTTCCACCATGTCACTGTGACTTAGACTCCCTATCATCTCATTATAGAGCAGCCACCAAATATCAGACGCAGTCTCGACTCCTGCAAGAGCTGTGTGTAGGTTTACCAAAAGGAAGGAAGCTGAAAGACGGTCAAGATGGCGGGCAAGAACAATCGATATAAGAAGGAGGAAGAATCTTTACTTCGACCTAGTGAACTCACATACAATACCTTCTCTAAGAATACTCTGGCCTCGAGGTCAACTCTCACAACTTCAAGCTCTCATGAGAGCTCTCAAGCATCCTCTTCGAAAATGATGCCGATTATGGGATCTGAGAACTTCGATGCCTTACATCACGATGACCTGAACGCCCAATCAGCTTCTGATGAGCCAGCTCAGTACGTGAAAAAAGATGAGAAAATGCCCGAAGTCGGTGTTGTCAGAATTTCCAGCAGTCATGACGCTAAGGTTGAGAACGAAGAAATCACTGCTCAGAACATTGCTGCTGAAAAGCGCCTTCTAAGGAAGATCGATCTTCGGTAAGCTATCACCGCAGCCACTTTGATCCAAGAACTAACGCCTGTAGACTTGTTCCACTTCTTATCATCTGTTACTTTCTCCAGTACCTTGACAAAGGATCGATCGGATTTGCTTCCATTCTTGGCATAATCCCAGACCTGGTTCGTTCTTCATATTTCTTTCATCTCCTGGGTCAGGTATCGTCAGGAGAGCAAAACTAAATGGGCTCGCAGAATCTGCATGATCAACAATACTCGTGGGCAAACTCAAGCTTCTTCTTCGGGTACTCGATCTTTTCCTACCCTACCTCCGTTTTGATCGTCAAGTTCTCAGTTGGAAAATATGTCTCTATTACAGTGTAAGTCTAGCCCTGGAGCAGAGCGAATCGACATATGACTGATGACTTATAGCATGGCTTGGGCGGTAATCCTCATGCTCCATGCCGCCTGTGCAAATGGAGCTAGTCTTATGGCTGTGCGCTTCTTCCTCGGCATCGGCGAAGCGACAGTCGTCCCGGCCTTCGCCATACTCATCGGCATGTTCTACAAGCGAGAAGAGCAACCCTTCAGGCAATGTGCATTCTTTATCGGCGATGGCATCGCTGGAATCACTGGTGGTCTGATTGCGTTCGGGATAGCCCATATTGACGGCAAGCTTGCAGCATGGCGTGTAAGTCTATCAACCGGAAAGAAATCCGCACAGGATCTCATAATGGTGTAGTGTTTGTTCTTGATATACGGTGCTGCCACTGTGTTTTTCGGCGCCATTCTCTTTTTCGCCTTACCGTCTCATCCCTCCACTGCGTATTTTCTTACCGAGGACGAGCAGAAGCTAGCAGTACACAGAGTACGGGGCAACGGAAGTAAGAAAACAGGAAAGTATAAGAAGAGCCAGATCATCGAGGCTTTCAAGGATCCGCAAGCATGGCTGTTGACTATGAACACATTCTGCGTCAACGTTGCAACCGGTGGTCTTTCTGGTGTAAGTCTTCTCAGTTCGTGCCTGCCAACCATTCTCGATGAAAATTCTGACGAGCATGACTAGTTTGGAAACATTATTATTCAAGGTTTTGGCTATGATCTATTTTCCACCTTGCTGCTGCAGATTCCCTTTGGTGTATCCCAGATAGTCTTCGTCTCGATCGGGTCAGTGCCTCTGGTCTCCCCCTTGTCGCCATCTTCTAACAAAACTACAGTGCATATCTTGGCTCGTTCATTAAGAATGCAAGACTATTTGCCATGATCTTCTTCATGGTTGTCAGGTACGATAATCTGACATTCCAAGTTCTGAACCCTACTGGATGCTAATCTTTGGCAGCATTACCGGAACGTTGATGATGTTCCTGATTCCCGCAGAACATCGAGCTGCTCGCGTAGCAGGAGCATGCCTCACTTCAGCATTCTCGGCGAATTTGCCGATGGCCACATCCATGGTGACATCCAATATCACGGGTTTCACCAAGAAAGCTACGGTCATGTCCATGGTGTTTGTTGCGTACTGTGTCGGAAGAATCGTTGGACCGCACTTCTTCCTTGATAGCGAGTCTCCAAAATACCAGGTAAGCTCATTTCAACAAGGGTGACATGAGAGTAGTCACTGACTCAAGATAAAACAGACTGGAATGAGAACAATCCTTTCGGTGTTCTCTATTGCTGCAGCTATCGCAATTGTTCTGAGAATTTATTTAGTGAGAGAAAATGCTCGACGAGACCGGGCAATGGAGGGTGTGACCGTTGAAGATATGAACAGATATATCGAAGTGGAGGACGAGCTAGACATCACGGACAGTGAAGATCTATCATTCAGATATTTGATGTAGCGGAGGTGACAAAGAAACAAAGAATCATATTGGATCTCCACGCAAGCTCTCTCATTCCAAAGTAGGCGGGCTGGCCTAGTGGAACTCTACTTAGTTCTAGAGAGCTTAGAGCCATTCATTGATACTCAGTCTGTGAGCTCGCCTTGCCACATCACCCTCTCGATTTCACAGTACCGAAAGCAGTTCCGAGCCTCATATCGCCACTACTCGATTAATTGTTTTGTCAAACGCATTTATATGAGCTTGAGATCGCCGGATCTCCACCTTGGTACACCGAAATCGTCGGATAAAGACAAAGGTCCCTCTCCCAAATCTTTCCATCTTGTCGCGCTTGTGAAGCTTCTGCCTTCAATACATTTGGAGGGTTCCCGTTCTCTACCCAGTCAATCAGACTATGGAGGGCATTGCTGGGATAGGCACCTATGCCACCATAGCAGTGGGCTACTCCTGGGGCTTCAAAATGGCGAAAGTACTTGTCTACCCCAGCATCACGAGCCTCAACTCGATCGTGGTACCAAGCAGTGCCTGGGTAAGGAATGTATTCATCAGCAATTCCATGGAAAGTCAGGAGCTTCCCACCTGCATTACGGAAGCCAGAAAGGTTGGGATTCTCCGTACCAATGATTGATTGAAATTGATCGATGGAAGCATCCACGATCTCCGGAAATTGGTCTGGAGTGAGAGATGTCAATTCAAACGACGCATTCTTCTTTAGAAAGTATTGGATCCAGTCCGCAGAGACGATGAAAGGCAGTCCAGTGCAAGTGCCGTTTGCAACGCAAGTAGTATTAGAATGTGCCAGCAGAGATGAGTCGTGCGTAAGTCCAGGCCATATACTCTTGCCGTCCTCAGTTGTGGGACCAGTCCAGGTGCCATTGACGACCATAGCAGCCTCGTTGGAAAATATTTTGGCTGAACCGTCACACGAGAAGTTTTGACCGACGAGAGTGAAGGGATCAAATCGACACAAGGACGGAAGAGAAATGATGCCATCAATGACTCCGTCGAGGGCATCGCAAGCTTGAATTGCCGCTGCCGTGAAGGCATTCAATTCACAAGCTTGCGGGTATACATTCAACTTGTTCATGATAGTTTGGGGCCAGTAAGCTGAAGGGATAAATGTGTTCCAGTTGAAGGCGGGCGCTTCTGCTAGAATGCCCTGGTAAGCATCCGGATAACGTTGTGCCATCATCATCCCCTGCCGACCACCTTGGGAACAGCCCTTCCAGTAGGCATAATCGGGACTTTTTCCATAATAGGCGGAGCTTAAAATCTTGCCGAGCAAGGCCATGTCGTTTAGACTCAATGATGCTAGATCCTGCAGAGCATACAAGTTGATATTCCCAGGGGAGAGGAGGCCCCATTCGGAGGCTGGTGTTGTGGCAGCATGCCCACCATCAGTTGACCCTGCTGAGTAACCTTGAGAAACGGCCCATGCAAGAGCTGGGTCAAAATAGCCGGCTACCCAGCCGCCCCCGCCGTTACCCATAAATCTCTCGTTCCAAGCATCCGGGAGCCAAATTTGAGTGTTGATAGTATCTTGCTGTCCGGGATGAGTGTATGTAACCGAGATATTACAGAAGGAAAGACCGTCCTCTGGAGCCTCGAAAGCTAAGGACGGTATAAAAGAAGGCGTGTCAAGGGTAAACTTGCTAACGTGAGCAACATTGAAAGCGAGGATTTCAGCTCCAGGTAAAGCAGGTAATGCAAATGCGGAAGGTGCACATTCAATTGCCCGAGAAGCTACATGCACTTCGTATCAGCACATATTCTAGCTATCAGAAGCGAGTGAAGCAGCATGACATAAGGGCATCCAAAGTAAACGATACTTTGTTCAATTGTGATGAGTCTCACGACACTCATGTTTAATTGGCTGAACTTACCAAGAGCCGAAGCTACAGTGGGGAATCCCATGATTGTAAGGGGTCCTAAAAGAGAGCGGAATGAGGTTTGTCGGAGGGAATAGGTGGTAAGTCTGTGCCCAAGTGACTTCCATATCTGGATGCAAAGCTTCGGTCTACTTATATTCTCATCTTTTTGTGCTGCATTCATAACCTGCATGGTCAAAGACAAGGCAGGACATCTACCATAACTACCTTGCACCGGTAAGACAGTGGGCGAAATGACCAGTTCCACATCGTAATGTTCTAGCTCACTAGTTGCAGACAACTTGCGGGGTAAACACGCACACTCAAAGTAATCTCAATTCCCCGCCCATGGATACTGTAATCCGGGACCCCAGAATGTATCTGCGGGCCTCTGAATAGGAAGAAGTTGGGGTCGGATCCTTGCTGATCCTGCGCCACCCGTAGGTAGATGGTGACTTCGTTTTCGTACACCATAGATATGGAGTAGAGGATGGCTATCTTGTCTCTCGGAATGATTATCAACCATGCCGCTCCAGGATTGCTGCAAGAATCGAAGGCGGCACGGTGATTTCTGCACAGTATTTGGCCTGCGCCTGCACTATTAGTCATCCAGATAGCGCAGAACGTCCCAGGGCTCTATCTGCTGTCACCGTCCCCGTCCCCACAACTCGGGCCGTCTCCACTATTTCTAGCTTCGCTTGCGATATTTACTCCGCCTCGGGTCATGCTAGTCCTATGTGAACGATGATCACGACAACAGTCTCGTAAAGTACTGTGGGGTCACGCAGACATACATCTCGAGTACAGGCCTAAAAGCAGACACAAATTACACGGCACAGCGGAAGAGACTGTTCACTGCGCTCGGCGAATGATATCCGGTCCGCGCTACTGCTGCCCTATCTGTTTGACAGTCCAGCCAAGTAGCCAGTGCCGAGTGATACTCGATCCCGTCCGTTACACACACAAACTAGGTAGTTTAGTTGCAGTTGTGGGGGCATCTTTCGACCGTCCTAAGGCGACATGAAACATAAGGACATGTACGCGTTGCAGCTTCAAATTTTGTGAATAAACAAGACTCGCTCAATTGCTGTTGGTATTATCTGCTACAGGTTCAAAATCCAAAGGAGAGACTATCTGTTCTGCCGACTTCACACATCTCACTCTGGCGTCAACAAGCTTGAAAATTGTCAACATGGCACACTCAAAGGATGCGAAGCTCGAACGTCCAGAAACATTCAACTTTGCCATCGATGTGGTCGACTATTGGGCAAAGCACCCTGGCAGGATGGAGGCCATGCGGTGGGTCTCAACTGACGAGACAGCGAGTCGTGTTTTGACCTTTGAGTATTTCTCTCGACAATCGCATCGCATTTCGACTTTGCTTGATCAATTGGGTGTGAAGCGCGGGGATACATTGATCATGGTTGCTCCAAGAATCCCAGCATGGTAAGCTTGTACCCCTCCTCCACGAATCGTACCTGTCGCTGCTCAGGCGCTAATTGCTCGAAAGGTGGGAGATCGCACTGTCCGCCATTCGCAGTGGCATAATTCTTGCTCCAGCCACTACCTTGGTGACATCGAAGGATATCGAATACAGGTGCACTTTAAGCCGGGCGAGCGTGTTTGTTGGGGATAGAGCGAGTGTTGGGAAGTTCTTGAAGGTACGCAGCCGGTGCCCGATGGTCAAGACGGTAATTCAGGTTGAAGGAGTCCCCTGGAAAAATGCAATCTCCTTGAACGCCAGCCTGGAGAGCATAGAGGACAATTCTACATTTGTCGCTGCAAAGCAACGCTGGAATGTCCCCGCGCTCATCTACTTCACATCGGGGACTTCAGGACCACCAAAAATGGTGCAGCATAATCAGATATCATTTCCTTTGGGTCAGTCTACGTTTCTGAAAACTTTCCATTTTATCTGCTAATAGACAAAGCCCTCACGAATACCGGCAAGCATTGGTATCAACTCTCTCCGGGCAAGCTCTTCTGGAATACGGCTGAACAAGGTAAAACTCGGACACCTTTCCTCTTGATATCTGCTGACTATTGTTCTGAAGGCTGGGGAAAGGCCGCCTGGTCGTTCTTTGGTGCATGGAACTGCGGAGCTTCCCTCTTCGTCTACGATGATCGCGGAACCTTTGACGCAAGTCGCGTTCTAAGAATTCTCCATTCATACCCAATCACCACGCTATGCGCAGCGCCCCTGGCATACAGACACCTTGTGCTTCCGCCATCTCGCAACTACTTTAAGAAACACCGCCCTATGTCGCTCACACACTGCACAGCTGCGGGAGAGGCGCTAAATGGAGAGGTAATGAAGCAGTTCTTAGACTTGACAGGGCTAAAGATCCATGATGGATACGGTCAAAGTGAAACGATCCTTCTTTGCGGTAACTTTGCGGGATCTCCGATTCGTCCTGGCTCAATGGGAAAGCCGGCACCAGGCGTCTCGCTTCACGTTATCAACAGTGACGGCAGTGAGGCTGCTACAGGAGAGGAAGGGGATATGGCTGTGCTACTAGGCGAAAATCCAGATCAGGACGCCTTCTTTGGCATTTTTGACGGGTACTTGTCAAGTGATGGCCGCATCACCCGCAACCTACAATCAACGACTTTTGGCGGTCAGCAGAAAAGATGGTATCGAACGGGTGACAGAGCTAAGACGGACAAAGATGGGTACTTCTGGTTCGTCGGGAGATCTGACGACCAGATTAATTCCTCTGGATACCGCATTGGTAGGATAATCCGCAGATGTCTTTGGCCAGCATGATTACTAACTTGCGAATGTCTAGGGCCTTTCGAGGTAGAGTCCGCTCTCCAAGCACACCCCGAGGTAGAAGAGTCCGCTGTAGTGTCCTCTCCTGATGCTGTGCGGGGAGAAGTTGTGAAAGCCTTTGTGGTACTTAAAGCAGGTTCGACACAGGATCACGAGAGCTTGAGGAAGGACCTTCAGGAGTTCTGCAAGAAAAATACTGCGCCGTACAAGTACCCTCGGAAGATTCAGTTTGTGCCTGCAAGCTTCGTACCAAGAACCACGTCGGGCAAGATTCAAAGGAGCAAGCTCAAGAAAATGGAGTGGGAAAGTGCTACGAAGGCAAAGCTCTGAATGTTGTAGATATTTGCGCAAATAGAAAGCTTGGGTCTTTCTTATGTAGTATTGTATTTGGGTTCCTTTTTTTTCAGTCCATCAAACTGTTACACGGACATTCGTCACTGTCTGGTCAAGCCGACGACTGCTAAGCCGCCTGAAGCGAGGCACGGATTAGTGAGCACCACGGTGGATTGGACACCCGTATAAGCCAAATTTTGGTGAGGCTCGCTTATTTAATGACGTCCTACAGCGTATGCCACAGTGACCAACAGGCAACAGGTCCGGGGTCTGATATTCATCTGGCGTCAGCATATCACTTTCGGCAAAGGAAAATGTTGAAATTGTTTGCTTGCTTTATTCTACAATGAAGCTCTATAGTATTGGTCCTCAACCCGATCAACTCTCTGCACAACCACAGCGGTTGCACCACCCCCACCATTACACACTGCCGCAACGCCATACTCTCCTGGCTTTAACTGGTGAACCAGTGTGACCAAGATTCTCGCGCCAGAGTTTCCCAGAGCGTGTCCCAATGAGATAGCCCCGCCCAAAAGATTCACCCGAGCATTTTCCAACCCTAGGATCTTCTGGTTCGCCTTGATCACCACCGCAAAGGCTTCGTTAAATTCCCAAATCGCCACGTCGTCTTTGCTAATTGATGCTCGCTGTAAAGCAACCTTCACAGCCTCAGCAGGAGCAACAGCATAATCAACAGGCTCAACTCCTGCATCTGCATAACCACAAATGCGACTCAAGACTCTAGAGGCATGGCAATATCGTCGAGCAACGTCCGCGTTGCACAGAACGAGCGCGCTGGCGCCATCATTCATGGTGGATGAGCTTCCGGCGGTGATAGTACCATTGGCAGCAAAAGCGGGCTTGAGACCCGGCAATCTCGCTAGGTCGACATCGAGAAAGCCTTCGTCGACACCGACAACCTTCTTGTTGCCTTTGAGTCCATCAACTGTCACTGCTGTGACCTCATCCAGAAATTTTCCTGTCTTCCAAGCATTCCGCGCGCGTTCGTATGACTGCCGAGCGTACTCATCCTGCTCATCACGGGTAATGTTGTATTTTCCTGCCGTGCCTTCTGCACACTGTCCCATCAGCAGCGGGCTATATGCGTCGAGCAGTCCATCGCGTAATATACCGTCTTCGAGCTGAACATGTCCGAAAGATGGCATTCCCCTACCTCGTGGAGAGTAATAAGGTACACGGCTCATATTCTCCATGCCACCGGCTATTTGGGCTTCTGCAAGCCCGAGACTGATATTCTGTGAAGCAAGAACGACCGCTTTCAGTCCCGAAGCACAGACTTTGTTGACAGTGATGGCGTCAGTCTCTGAAGTCAATCCAGCCAGCAGCGATGCCTGCTTCGCAGGTGATTGTCCTACTCCTCCCGAGAGGACGTTGCCCATATACACATTGCCGATGCGGTCCGATGGCACCTTGGACTTTTCCAACGCAGATTTGATGGCCACGGCGCCAAGTTTCGGTGCAGAAATCGAAAGAAAAGAGCCGCCGAACTATATATGATTAGTACTATTACACGAGGTGGGTGAGGAAATTGTTACTTTCGTGGTTGGTGTTCGTGAGGCGCTCAGAATGTAGACATCGTGAATTCCAGGCTTCTCCCTTGGCGTGGTTCGCTTCACCACTTTCGACATTATGTGAAGGTTCTTTTTGGTTGTAACACTGTCACTTTGACTTGAATTGAGATTGCTATACTTGACATGGCCTCGTCATAGTATTTCCTCGCAAAAGAACACCAACATACATCTACAGTACCGAGCCTAACCGAAGTCCACTGTAGTATCTTGATTACTGAACGTGGCTGAAGACCCCGGATTGACTAAGTCACCTCCGAAGGTATCAGGACGGCACGGTCTCTTGCACCGCGAACAACGGACCGTGTGGGGAAAGACGGTTCAGCTCTGCGGAGCACTGCGGGATGGCGTTAGTCTAGAATCAAGCCCACCCTAGCATCTTTAGGACGGGGGGTTCTCATCCTCTATTGAGAAGAAAACCTTTCTGTCAATCAGTCACAATCACTCGTTCCTTGTACATCAGATCAATCTTTGTCCCGTGGCAGATCCACGACACACTAACGAGGAGACCATTTTGACAACATCACGAGGTGGCTCCAAGCTCATTGCACATCACATCAACACTTACTATCTACTTGCCGCAAGCATTCAGACAACATAACACAGCACCAAGCTCAGGAAACAACTCTACCTTTGGACTTGAGGGTCTATGCCCTGCAGAGCATGAGACATGGATCCGCCTTCTCTCGAGTTCATGAAGCTTGAGGTCCATCACGAAAGTCGCACAGCACTACTCAAATACAATCGTCCTTTTTCAGGCAACTCGCTTCACCCAAAGCTCCTCAAGGATGCTGTGACTGCCATGCACTGGATCGAAAGTCAGCAGAGTATTCGTGTGGTAGTTGTCACGGGCGAAGGCAAATTCTTCTGCACGGGGATGGAGCTTTTAAAAATAGACGGCGAAGGGATGTCGTTCGCGATCGGTTCCGACTTTCACGAATTGAACCGTATATTCATCCTGTCGAAGAAGGTCTTGATTGCAGCTGTGAACGGCCCTGCTGCTGGTTACGGAACGAGCAGTCTTGCACTCTTCGATCTTGTGTACGCAGTATCTGACGCCTATCTCTTCACACCTTTCGTCAAGTGGGGAATGGTTCCCGAAGGAGCATCCAGTTTCTCCTTTCCGAAGATACTGGGACATCAAAGAGCGGCATCTTTGTTTCTTGCAGGAGATCGAATCACAGCACAAGTCGCGCATGATGTTGGGCTGGTGAGCAAAGTATTGCCCAAGGAGGGCTTTCTTCCTCAAGTCATGAAGATTGCACAGAGGGTCGCGGATTCTCCTTCTGAATCCTTGAGAGCTACAAAAGAGTTGATGAAAGCCCCAGTACGACAGGATCTGTTAGAGGCGAACGATAGGGAATGTGCGTTGATTCACAAGGAGAGATATGGCTACTCAGAGTTCCAAGACGCTGTGTCAAAATTCCGCGAGGAACAAGACAAGAAGCGACAATTAAAAAGTAAAATATGATAGTCATGTTGCACGGCGTATGCTTTTGAAGACCTCCAATCACAAATAAATTGAGTACAGTCCACAGCTTTGATCTACTGCTGGTCGAAGGTCGCCAACTAGCTCAGAAGAACCTGGTGGCATCGAATTGGCAAGGTCTGTAAATCGCCTTATGCGCAACGCAAAAAGGCACGGATCCAAAACCCAACAAGGGCACTGGATGTGGAATTAGAACTTGTAGTTGAGCGCTCCATCCAAGTTGAAGTTGCTCCGGTGTGCTTCACTGCTGTTCAGAGTGCAGCAAGGCAGTGAGACATGAAGGCTGAAGGGGAATATCTTGGCGATGTTCTGTGGCTGCAGATAATTGTGGGCACGGTATCATAGACATTTTATCTGAGCCGGGCCGGGCAAGCATGTTTCCCAACCACTACATACCTAGGTACAGTACGAGCTGCGCCAAACCCCGCGCATCTTCCCCAGGTCTAGGCCTTGTGACGTCCCCATGGGGCCGGAGTCAGGTCGCTCCAAACTTATCGGATAGGTCATTGACCGTAATAGTCTCCGAAAACAATACATTTCGAGTTTCTCATCATCTATTTCTTTTGCTGAGATATATCCATCTGGAGAACCGAGGCTATTAGCCTAGTCTAGGTTACTTATATTGACTCTACCTGCACCCTGCTCAGATATTCCCAAATGCAACCAGTCCCACAATTTCTTACATCTTTTTACTTCGCAGCAACTTTGCCACAATGGATACACCAAAAAGCGACAGTGTCAGAAACTCTCTAAAGCCTGGCGCAGAGCCTGCCGTTCACTATGAGACGGCGTTGGGTGGTGTGGAAGTTAGTGACCTTGGGCCACCACAGTACGACGCTGCTGCCACGAGACGACTGTTGCGGAAGCTTGACATTCGTCTCCTCCCATTCTTGGCTCTCCTCTACCTGTAAGTGATGCAGTCGTCGAAGGCGAACCAAGCCAGCCTTTATGATAATATATTATTCTGAAATAATCGCTGACACTTATAAAATCGATCAGTCTGAGCTTCCTAGATCGCACCAACATCGGCAATGCACGTCTTTTTGGACTCATTCCGGACCTGGGAATGGATCCTACAAGTCTGCAGTTCAATACTGCTCTCGCGGTCTTTTTCCCGACCTATATCCTTGCCGAGATCCCTTCCAACATGATGCTGAAGCGCTTGACTCCCAGCGTCTGGCTGTCTTTCATCATGATCGTTTGGTCCGCCATTGTGATTGGGATGGGTTTCGTCCATAATTTTGCCGGCTTGATTGCCTGTCGAGTGCTTCTCGGCTTGGCCGAAGGAGGATTATTTCCTGGTGTGGCCTACTGTAAGTGTTGTCTGCCATTCCGAATGATGATCTTTTCGGTTACAGGACAGTCTTCGTAATTCCATGCTGAACGAGCCGACGTCTTAGATATCACCCTCTGGTATCCTCGTCACGAAACAGGCTTCCGCATCGCGTTCTTCTTCTCGGCTGCAACCGCCGCAGGTGCCTTCGGAGGACTGCTTGCAGCTGCCATCGGAAAAATGGCGGGACTTGGAGGTAAAGCTGGATGGTCTTGGATCTTCATCATCGAAGGACTCCTGACCATAGTCGTTGGCGTCATTGCGTACTTCTTCATTGTCGACAGCCCTGAGAAGTAAGTTGCAGTTCTTTCATTGGCAACCATGGCACCTGCTAACAGTAGGCCAGAGCAAAGTTCGTGACAGATGAAGATAAACTGGAAATCCGACGAAGGATTGCTCACGACGCCGACGAACTAGCAGATGATTTCAACATGCAATATGTGTGGGATGCGCTCAAAGATTGGAAGATATGGGCACACTGTCTGTGTACTATCGGTGTCTTTACGCCCGTGTACTCATTTTCTTTCTTCCTGCCAACTATCATCCGGAATATGGGATATTCCAACACCCGAGCTCAACTCATGTCTGCGCCTCCTTATGTAGTCGGATGTCTAATCACGATCAGCGCGGGATATCTCGCCGACAAGAAGAAACAGCGTGGACTGTTCCAGACCGTGTTTTCAGGCGTAGCTCTCATCGGCTGGATCATGTTGATCTCGTCTCCCAGGCCTGCTGTTCAATACACCGGAACCTTTTTCGCATGCTCTGGGATCTTCGCATGTGTGCCTCTGGGAGTGACTTGGAACAGTAACAATATTGGTGGGAGCTTAAAACGCGGAGTTGGCATCGCCATGCACGTTGGCAGTGGGAATCTTGGTGGCATCCTGGCTTCCTATATCTACCTTCCAAAAGACTCCCCTCGGTAAGTTCGCTCGGACTCCGGCTTACCCTCTGTGTTTTCCCCTTTCTTGGAAGTGTGAAAGTGGCTGACTCTCTACAAAGCTTCATTCAAGGTCATGCAATTCTAGTTGCATTGATTGCCATGTCTTTATGCCTCTCACTAGGCATTCGATACTGGTTGAAGGCCGAGAACGCTCGTCGAGACACCTGGGCTGCGGAGCATAACATGGGGCCTGAGGACATGACCCGCGAACAAAAGTTTGCTGAAAGACACAAAGGCGACAATGCGTCTTTCTTCAGGTACACATTGTGAGCATAGCACTCACCAAGATCATTAGAGAGAAACAGTCGGCACTGTCGCTGTGAGGATGGGGAGCATAATTGCTGGTCTCATACATAGTCTCTATCGAGGGGATTACGAACATTGTCTGAGCTCGTTTCCTCGCCAGTGTTATCGTTCTTGTCCTTGTTCGGTGTAGATCTCCAAATGCGAAAATGAGTACCGAACCATCCATTGTCGCAACTATGAATGCTATGGTACGACTAAGCGTGTGTGCGAAATTCATGTTGATTGGCACTCACACTTCCCTGGATGAAGAATACCTTATGACGATATGGATAGTCTTCTTAAATCTGCTAGAGAAAAAAACTTACTACCATGCGAAGTGCATTGCACATGTTGCACATGAGAAGCTCTCACGGTCACTACCGTGGAACTGAATGCTCGACAGCCAACTTCGAGTGAACCTCGCGTGGACCAAAATCTTCCGTTGCGCAATGTACAGTCTGTAGTGAGTATTGGCTATACGCTAGGCCAGACCATCACTTGAACCATGGAAGTATACTTTTATATTCTTGCTATAGAAGTAGCTGATCCGTCACAAATCCTGGCATACTCTGGTCGTACTGAGGTTGTATATCCATTCCAGGCATTGTGGGATGGCCATGCGAAGCATAATGAACATGGTGATCTGGTAACCAAGATGCCTGCCCGACCGAAACCTCCCTCACCTCTACAAGTGCCGGACTAGGATCACTTAAACTTTGCATCCATTGTCCTGAATAGCCACCTGCAGAGCCAGAACCTCCAGAGGGCTGGGCCTCGTCGCGTATGAAAGTCGCAACGTCAAAGTTGGTCTGATAGCGAGATATCACATTGTAATCAGCAATGTCATACAATCGGTCAATCGTATCCGAGTCGAAATTGAGCTCAACAATTTCAGGATCGATCAAGCTTTGAAGATGAACGGCTTCGTGGTCAAAATTTTGTAGCTCTTCAAGCTAGAGTACGGTCAGTCAATTCGAATTAGAGCAGAAGAATGATTCCTACCATGAGTTTTGCATTATTCCAATATTGAGCATGCCTTGTCAAGAACGCAATATTCTTATTCAGAGCTTCTTTCGATTTCAACCTAATATCGAAGTCTATGTCGTATTGGTGAAGGGAATTGATTGTTCCGGCGACTAAGGAACAGTACCCCAGAAAAGAGGACCGTAACCGACAGCCAAGGCGATGGGCATCCTCCAGCAATAGAGTCAGAGACTGGGCATGCTCTCGGCATGTATTGAGCGCACGTATAATGAACACTTGTGGGACCCTGGATGAATATGGCTGCAAACGACGGCGTAAAAGAAAGGGATGATTCAGAATGCACTGAGTGAGATGGTATAGGGCATAGTAGAAAACGATGTGCTCAGAACCTTGCCCACCAAACTCGGAGGAGAAGTCACCGTTCAGACCGAAAACTTCTTGGAAGGGTTGGTGTATCCCAACCTGATACTCGAAATTGAAAATGCTCGATGCAATGGCGGCATAGTCGGAGTCACTGTCCCAGGGTGGCCTCTCGGTACGGAAGTTGATATCCTGCATAAGGTATTGGCTGGCTCGACTTAAGATGGTGACAATGAGGATGACACGAGCGAATGGAGAGTGAGTTGTCCGACTGCTGGCAACATCGACCCGCGACAAAGCTCGATCGAGGTTCGCGGTCTCCTCGTACAAGCCCAGCTGGAATGACATGTCTGTGCAAGGAAGGTTAGTCTTGCAGTAATGGCCATGAAATGCTGGTGGCCTTGCTCGGCCGCATGTAGTCAGTCCATCAAGCACGTAGATGGACCAGAAGGTTCGTCGTTGCTCCTCCTGCTCTTGTAGGTCAAGGAAAGAGCTAGGCTCGAACATAAATTTCAAGTCTTGTGCAATCCGAGCGGCAGTTCCGGTTTTCTTCCAAGCACTGCGACTTTTGAAATCTGTCCAGACATATATTAGTATCCCTTTCAACCATATCACACCATCAACCTATACCATATTACGTACCTGTGAAGTCAAATAATGCAAGAAGAGTTGTGGCTTGGACAAAGCCCAGATCAGCGTCGGTATCACTATGCAAGTGTTTCAACAGCAGATCCCAGGACTTTTGGGCACAAAGAGCGCCAAAATTACTTTTCGAATACTGATCTTCCATAAATCTAGCAGCTGATGCGACAACGGCGTAGATCACATGATCGGGTATGGTCCCATCGACGGCTCGTTGCCTGAACCTGGACTCGCAGAAGAAGGAGTACGGCTGATTGTGTGAATGTAAGAAGAAAGCATCGATAGCTTTCTGTATCAGACACCGGGACAGAGGAAAGAACATTTCCGAGCTTGGGATGTTTAGCAATGATACGCCATGAAACAGAACCGATAGGCTTACTATTCTAATCTCCTGGTTGACTCTGTTCCTGGAACGGGGCTAGTGCCCACGACTGAGGACCCCGTTTGGGGCCTCGAGCTAGGTGTATAGAAATTGTCGTTGGCTTGACGACTTTCTGACTTGGAAGATGTCCTACTACATCTGTCAAAACTGCTATGTAGCAAGAAACTCGACTTGCTATTTCCGACTTACGCTGAATGCGTGTTCCCCGGTAGCCTTACCATTTCTTCCAGCTGTGCAACTCTGGCGATCAAGCCGTCCTACAAATGACTTCAGCAGGAACAAAACTCGAAGGACGCACTCACTCACATACGAGGTACCCTCCTTCTCATGGTTCACTGAGCGTAAGCGGCTTTTGCCCTGCATGGAATCTGCATACTGGCAAGACTGGTCCAGTCTCACACAGAAACTGCAAGCTGGTAATTCACCGGGGCATCGTGTTTTCTTGCGTCTAGACCGAAATGTGTCAGCTGCCTTAATCGAGGACAGTATCTAAGGAGTCTGCCCCGAAGACACAAGAAGTAGCAGGCAATATTGTGACAGTCGCGAAGGGAAAGGGCAAAACCTACCTGCAATTGAGACATGCGCGACGAACGCGCTTATTCCTGTGTTGCTCCCCTGTGGTGTTCTCTTCTGACATGCTTAGTTGCCGGGCGTTTGAAGGCTAGATTGCGTGAAGTTTGAATGTAGTAGATGTAGAATATTGGGACAATAGGTAGACAAGACGTCTGGCATACGGACCCCGCAAAGTCTCGGGTGCGGGGAATGCCAAGGGATGGAGACTAAACTTAACGGAGGTGCCGGAGCATATTTTTTGATCATTTTATTGTGATCCAAGTAAATGGTTCGAGTATTAAAAGGAGACCAGCGTATGTCTCGACCCAAAAGTCTGCGAACCTGGAGTATATCCCGGCACTTGCTACGAGTTTGAAGCAATACATTGTCACGTGACTAGCACGTGGATGTCCATCTCTATTCCGAACGTCCATTACCTATGCTGGATGCCGATCTCATCCAGAGGAAAGTATTGAAGCCGAGTGCAGTGAGTAATGACTCGTGGCGTTCTATGGCACCCGCAATAATTACTTTCCTTTGTTCACTGTAAGGCATGCACAATAAGCAAATGGCAGATTTTGAAGCATCTGTCCGATGGATGCTCCTACTTCAAAAGTGGATTGAAGGTCTTGATCACCATACACTAAAAAAAATTGATGGGGCCGCAAGATACCTAGGTGATGAGCTGGCGAGCTGGTTGCCTCTCTCGTAAGATAGCCTTGCTTTTCTATTGTTGACGTCGATCTGACACCCAGCACTCCGCTAATCAATCGTATTTGTCAGAACTCAATCTTGGCATCAACGGTAGCACTTACACCTGTTACTCCCAAGGTAACTTGAGCGCTTCAATAGTTGTCAAGTCGAAAGATACACACCACTAAGCAATACTCCAATTTCGCGGAAAACACAATGCTCCCAAGAATCTTTGCCACTGGCACAGTAAGAATTTCCAAACATGCCACTCGGTTATTACATGCCTCTGATCGAGCATGAGGTTGCCTCGACCTCAACATCTTAGCTCGAGGTGTCAAATATGATTTATCTGGCTGACATAATTTGCTCACACCACAGAGTGGGTATGTTGGCGGGGACATCTTACACGCCCTTCTCGAAGGCAATGCATGGTGGGAAGAGTACATCACGTGTTTGGCTAGATCGCCATCTCGGGGAGCCGCTCTATCAGCAGCCCACCCCAATATCAAAGTGGTCTACGGCGATCTTGAAGACCACCACACGATAATTGAGAAAGAGGCTTCAAAAGCAGACATCATCCTACACTTCGCAAGTTCTGACCTCGTGGGAGCTGCTTCAGCTATCCAACGGGGGATGCAGAAGGGCGTAGGACGGTACTGGATTCATAGGAGCGGCACAGATATCTCATTGAATCCTAAGATCTTGGGTGGTGGAAGAGATAATGATGGGGAGGTGAAGGTGTATGATGATTGGGAACATGTCGAGGAATTGATGTAATTTTCTGGTAATTATTTTCCGCTGTTTCATGCTGCAATACAGGGGCTGCTGAAGAGAAGTATGCAGACGCTCATTCTCATCGCCCTTGTGATAAGGTTGTCCTCTCGACCTCCTCGGACAAAGTCAAGACAGCAATCATCTGCCCTCCAACAATCTGGGGCAAAGGCCGTGGTACGGGATCAACTCGTTCTCACCAGATCTACGAGATTGCGCGTCTAACTTTCGAGAAAGGCTCTACGATCCAACTTCTTCCCTCTGAGTTCACGAAGTCATTCTGGCCGAACATCCATATCTACGATCTCGCCCAATTGTATATGGAGATCATTGAGTCCGCACTCGTGGAGCTGCAAGCGAAGAAAGGCAAAGCTACTTGGAACGAAATTGGATACTATTTCGCTGACTATGGTGTCCACTATTAGCAAGATGTTGCTGATTGGATTGCGGATGAGGCTATTAGACAAGGTTTCTTGACAAGTAAAGATGCGGAAGCAAAGGTGATTGAGATGAGCGAGCTGTTGAAAGCGACGGGGCCTGCACCACTGAACGTGGGAGCGACCTGCAAGTCTCACCGAGCAGAGAAGTTATTTGGTTGGAAGCCAAGGGAAGGAGATTTAAAGGATGAGATCGCGGAAGTGGTACGAAGTGAGGCGGAGAGAGCAGGTTTGGGGAAGGGGGCTTAAGCGAATTGTTTACTTCGACTACATAGGCGATTACTCTGCCAATTTATGCGACAGCTAGGTGGGCAGTTGCAGTCTACATCGACTCTGGGCAATTCGTTATCAGTCCATTGGTTGCTTCGTCCAGCAATGCAGGATTTATCGTGACAATGTGAGCGTTTTCAGAATCACGTGGGGGTTATTTTTGGCAAAGAAGGTGCCAGTAGAACGTTAGCAGACAATTCCATACCCGAGTGCCGAAGTTGACTCGGTTGAAATTCGATCATCGCATCTAACATCCTCACATCTGATCTCAAGGCACCCCTCATCTATTGAACTCGCAAGATCTCGCACATGTGAGCTGAGTAATCATGCGTGACATGGATGTTGCCGCAGCCTCGGTCCAGAACCCCGCATTCTCCAAAGCCGGGGCTGTTGAAACCCCGTTGCCAGCCCCAGAAACCTTTCTTAGTCCCCAGACTTGTACAATACTTTATCTCAACCTCTCTCCTTTCACTTGTAGATACTATTGACGAGGCTGTAGCTACTGCAAAACCTTTTGTTACTATTGTTCCAAATATCTCTCCCAAAACACCTTTCAACCACGCATTCCTCCACAACCGCCAACATGGTCATCAAGCGCAATGAGCCATGCTACGTCCTCGGCGTGGGCATGACCAAATTTATCAAGCCTCGAGGAAAGGTCGATTACACAGAACTTGGCTTTGAAGCTGGCATTAAGGCTCTGCTGGACGCCCAAATCACCTACGACGATGTCGACCAAGGAGTCGCCTGCTATTGCTACGGAGACTCCACCTGCGGGCAAAGAGTGTTCTACCAATTCGGCATGACCCAGATCCCAATCTATAATGTTAATAATAACTGCTCGACTGGCTCGACAGGCCTGCACCTCGCCCGCAATGTCATTAGCCACGGAGGCGCTGACTGTATAATGGTTGTTGGTTTCGAGAAGATGAATCCAGGAAGTCTGCAGAGCTACTTCCAGGATCGAGCCAACCCAACTGGTACCAGCGCTGAGATGATGAAGGCAACTCGTGGTATCACGAATGCTCCAGGAGCAGCACAGATGTTTGGAAACGCTGGCCGGGAATATATGGAGAAGTACATCTACCGACCATGTCTTGGTAACGGCATTGACTGACTGACAACCTACAGGTACGGAGCCAAAAACGAAGACTTCGCCGAGATCGCGCGCGTCAACCACGAGCACTCCCAACGAAACCCATATTCCCAATTCCAAGACGTCTATACTCTCGAGCAAGTCATGAAAGCGCCCATGATCCACGAACCCCTCACAAAGCTCCAATGCTGCCCCACATCTGACGGCGGAGCTGCCGCAATTCTCGTCTCGCAAGATTTCTTGGATCAGCGCCCACACTTGAAGGAACAAGCTGTTTTGATCGCCGGGCAATGTCTTGCTACTGATGCGCCAAGTCTGTTCAGCAGATCGGCTATCGATCTCATGGGATTTGATATGACGAAGTATGCCGTCAAGGTTGCTATGGAGCAGGCGAATGTTACGCCAGATGATGTCAAGGTCTGCGAGCTTCATGATTGTTTCTCAGCAAATGAGATGATTGTTATTGATGCTCTTGGATTATCGGCACCTGGGAAGGCTCACGAGCTGGTTCGTAGCGGCGGGATCACGTATGGTGGAAAGGTTGTCATCAACCCCTCTGGAGGATTGATTTCCAAGGGTCACCCGCTTGGTGCTTCAGGTATCGCTCAGTGTGCCGAGCTTGTGTGGCATTTGAGAGGATGGGCGAACAACAGACTAGTTGACGATACAAAGGTTGCTCTGCAACATAACCTTGGTCTAGGAGGCGCGGTCGTGGTTACGGTCTACAAGCGTGCCGATGGAAATTCGAACACGAAGGTTGAGTCGGCTGAGGTCGGCAAGAGGAACAAGTTGGGATATAATCCTGCGGTTGAAGCAAAGGGCTTTACGGAGGCCCAGGCTACGAGTGTGAGGAGTAAGTCGAAGAGTAGTGCTTGGGCTCTGCAGGATGTGGAGAAGAAAGTCGAGGCCAGATTTTGAGCCTGCCAGTCTTTTGCCGTTCTGTATCATGAAATAAAACATTACAAGTTCAATTTAGTGTTCCATTGATATATCGGAGAACTGAATCATCTGAAAGCGATCAGGATCTGCTTGTTCACCCTCATTCATTAGCCCGCCTCGGTGAGGAAAGCGTATGATCGTAACCATTCGACCCCATAGAGTGCACGAAGCTGTACAAAACGACCCTATTTCCAGTTCAGCCATGCGTTTGTCTTCTTGGGCTAGATACTGTGTTCAAGACCCATATAGGATGAGAAAGAAGCGACTTTCACGTGACTTCCAAGCAAGCTAGACTCCGGCTGATGTTCCTAGGAAGGTACGCGGCAAGTGCCTATTTCTTAGATTTATATTGACTAGTAACAGATACCGGGCTATAGAATCAGAGGTAAGGCTGCATTCGTCTCTTGGATATCTGGTGAATCAGGATACCTCACATGCTGGGACCGGGGTAGACGCTAACATCGCTTAAAATATCATCTTGACTTTATTTTTGACCTCCTTCCTTTCTAAAGCTTCCTCGAAGCACTTTTTAGTCGGATTTAAAAGCCCTCAGCTCTGATCCCCAGCCAGACCTATTCAGATTTCGTACCTTACGATTCCTTTACTCAGGCTTGCGAGAAGCGCAATTACATCATGAACTCATCCCGCCCCGCAAACCGCTCTGGCCGGGGCCAGGGCCAGACATCAAATCGTGGACGCGGTCGTGGCGGTCGTTCACGAGGAGGCTTCAATGACCGTTCAAATTTCTCTTCAGGACCGTCTTCCGTACCAACAATCCAACAAGTCATCCCCGGCTCATCTGTATCCATTGTCTTGAAAATCGACCAGCCAACAGGACGTCAAGTCCAAGGTACTGTCGCTGAGCTTCTGACGCGAGGAAACCATCCTAGGGGTATCAAAGTTAGACTTCAGGACGGAAGGGTTGGCCGCGTGCAGAGGATGGCGAGTGAAGAGGAGGCGAAGGTGGGGTCTGAGGGGCTGAGTGGGTTGGGAAGAAATGGGGAGGCAGGTGGTGGTACCGGTGGTCAAATTGGGCTGGACGAGAAGTCGGAGCAGATGCAATCTCGGATGATGGGAGCACCCATCGGTGGGTTCACGGGGAGAAAGTATGGGGATTACAGGCTTGAGGCACCGGATGAACCGCCTGCGAACGAGCTGAGTCTGGACGATTACATTGTTACGAAAGGCAGCAAGAAGAATCGTCGTGGGAAGAGCGCGCAGAAAGATGCGGAACCGGGAGTCGACAACGATGGCATAGAAGAGCCTGCAGAGACCGGCTCGACTTCTCAATCAGCAACGATGTTGTGTCCAGTTTGTGAGGAATTTGAGGGCGACGAGGTTGCTGTTGCTCACCATGTCAGTGGGCACTTCGACTGAGCCTTTCTGACACGCCAGTCTGAAATCGATGATCAAGATGAAGGCGCTCAAATTTTGCAGAAATGTTCGCAGAGATGGATCACAACGGAACAAGTATCAGGGAACAACCCGTTGCGCTCATATATATGCCGGGAAGAGCAATGGTTGATGCGATTGTCTCATCATCTCCTGGCATCATTCCATAGGGTGGGTTCATCAATCTGCATATCACGACATGGGCAGATGCAAAGTCTCGATCAACACCGACACCAGATTGCATCCGTCAGGTTGAGCTGAAAGGTGGGAGTGTATTTGACAATTCTCTTGACGACAATTTTCAACTTCCCAACGCCCAAGACCAATCATTTCTCCGATGTCCCGACCACGTGATGTGGACGCCATAGTGGGGCGGTGAAGAGGTGATCTGCCGCCGAGCTTCATCTCAGGCAACGACATTTGGGACTTGCACTGCCTCTATGGGATTTCCATAAGGACGGGCTGAATATCACTTGGGATATCCGAGTGCAGGAGATGTCAACAGACAACACCATCAAAGGTTGAGAAGCAGATGGGTTTTAGACCCACCGACGAGCTACATCAACTGTTTCTTTGCGCCGGCTTTCTTCGTACAACACTACACGAAATAAAAGCCTGCGTTGCCTAAGACTTGTAGACATGGATCCGTTCCAGAGAACATCTTCGGATGATTCTCCAGAGACTTTACAGTCGTCCAGCCACTTTGGCATCACTCCACAAAGCCAAGTGTGGGGTTCTCCACCCGAAGTTGATCTCCCCAAGACAGACGATGGCAACGTGAAGAAAAGAGGCAGAAAAGGGCACACAAAGTCAAGAACTGGATGTTACAACTGCAAGCGAGCTCGGATAAAGGTATGCGTACTCAAAAGTGTCCCTGGTTGATAACAGACTGAATCGTACAGTGCAAAGAAAATCGGCCATCCTGTGATTACTGCGCCCACCGAGATCTTAAATGCGAATGGCCCGAGATCCAGATTCACCAAGTCGAGACAGTGATACGGAAGCCGAGCTCGACAAGCTCCATTTCTTCCAATCCTCACTCACCGCTACCAGTGTTCACCATTCAAGACTTCCGCTTGTTTAACCATTTCATACAGTCAGCATATCCCTCGCATCCGATAGGAAACGATTCTGTTTGGAGACATGAAATACCAAGCATATCACCTGATGTAAGTTGTCCTGGATGCACATATCCTGACATCACTGACTTTCCAGTATGAATTTCTTCTACATGCCATGCTTGCCCTGTCAGCTGCGGATATTGCTGCAAAAGAAGACGAGCCGGAAATGAAAGTCATAGCAATGACTCATAGAGTACGATCTATCGAGTCACTCAACAAAGCCATCGACAACGGCATCAAGACATATGTACAAGGTAACGCGATGCTAGCCACATGCTTCGCCCTTCTTTTTCATTCTGTTTTTATAACAGACGGTCTGGGCGAATACATGTCTTTCATCCGCGGCACTGTTGCAATTGGAATGAAGATGGGACAAGGTCAGATGAAGTTTCTATTCGAAAAGGCATTTGGTGATGAGCAAATGGAGTTTATCGGACCTGCACTGAAGCTGGCACCGCTTGTTCATACGGATGTGTCAAGGGCAGCGTGCAGATCGCTCGAAAAGTTTGGTTGCCTATGTGAGAAGGGCTACGAATTGATGCTTTACGGAACGCTCCTTAGCATGGCTCGGAACTTGGTGACTTCGTCACAAGATGGTGAGTTTGAGTGTGAAACTCTGTGGGATCTCTGCTGATGGGTATTGTAGCTTACATGGAGCTGCGAAAGTACTATGGCATGTTCATGTTCCTATCGCAAGAAGATTTCGTCCATTTCATCAATCCCGAAAATGCGGTCGGGAAGTTGATACAAGCTCATTTCGTGTCTATGCAGCTCATTGTCAGTCCATATTCTCCAAGCGATTAGATATGACATACTGACTGTAGTAGATGACTCCAATCACAAATAGCGAACGAGCGCATCGTCAGCTCGTCAATCCAGACCAAAAGTATGACGACCCGTCGAGGTCAAATCCCACAATCGGATGGCTATCAAGCTTGCACGCGAACATTCCCGCTGATATGATGGAGTATTTCCAGTGGACATTGTGGGTTGAGCAGGAGGTTCATAAAGGAAGACTTTATACTGGCGTTTATGAATGATCTCTTGTGCTTGACGGGCTTCGCCGAAGGCGTTTTCTGGAAGGTCTCATTGCAAGCCCATCTCAAAGCCGACTCATAGATACAGTTTACCAGCCGACGTCTCATTCTCTTGCGTTCTGCAGATCAGCCAATTACACAGCCATCCATCAAAGAACCAAATATCAAACCGAATCGTATGACCACGACCAGCCAACCACCGTTCATTTGAATGCGAAGATCCCTGCACGTCTCAGAAATCCCCAAAACGGAAGATCGGATCGACAAATAAGCAACGGGAGACAGATGCCCCGCTTGATGTTCCCAGATTTCTGGTTGGTTGAGAAGGGAAGTTGATTGGATCGCTTGCTGCCGTGTCTTTTCGCTTTCCGTATCGCTACCCTTTTTGCGTCACAGGCGAGGGAGGCTAAGCCTTGCGCCAAGCATTGGTGCCTGTGACAGCAAGGCGCAGGGGATTGGAGGTCAGGATAAGGTTGAGATGGGCTGTTATGTCCTGGTGGGGAGTAAGATATATAACGGGGTATGGCTAAGATGGAGTTCGACATCGTACCTCTTCCATTCCCACTCCAGCAACAAAGAGCCTGTCAACATATTTCATCCATCTTCTGAGCTTCGAGAACATCAACGACCGACAACAAGCAGTAACAACAAATCTAGCCGACCACCCAAATGTCTAAATCCGCAACATCGACAACAACAGCTACGGAAGTACCCAATCCTTCAATACCCCTCCACAGCCTATTCTCCAATCGACGATACACACCGTCCCTCTTCTCCACCACCTCAACCCTCCCTCCATCCTACTCCTCCTATGCACCATCTATCGCCTCCACAACGCAAGATCTTCTTCCGTTTAACACATCCAATCATCCTTTTACACCAACTACAATCCTCCAGATCCAATCTGTTGGCAAAGATCTGATCTCACTCCCTACCTCGACCAAAGAGCTCTGTATCCCTATCTTCGCATGCGATGCAGAGGGCAAGACGGAGCGCCCGAAATGGTTGTCAATCAGACCGAAGAGGGGAAGTGGTAGCTGTTACCTAGTTGATGCAGAGGACCAGGATAAGAGGTCTGTGGCCAGGACCAAGTACAGGTTTGGGCCTGGGAAGCCGCCTGTCGTCAGAATTGGTCCCGATGGTGATGGGGAGAGAGACGATCTCTGGGAGGAAGATGAGGCCAGCGCATCTGGCTGTGCAGCAGATACTATAAGACGAGATTCGAGGTCGACATCTACATCTCAAGTTGACGATCACGGCAAGAAAAGCTACGATGCAGTAACGACGCATATCGCTCCTGTCAGCAGCACTTCCGTCTCGACGTCCGCGTCCGCGTCTACTTCCACACCCCAGGATAGCGAACCAATTTCCTTTCCGCTTACCAGCCGCCGCCTCCTCGGCCGTACCATCGCATTCACATCCCCGACGTACGGGTCTTTTGAATGGCGGTACTGCAGCCGCAAAGAGAAATCAACGTTCCTTTCCCCATCCAACACCTCGTCTTCTTCATCCTCCTCGCCCACCACGTCCTCACGTCTGCACACCACCGCAACCACTAATCCAGACAACCTCCTCGTTCTCGAAAAGATATACAAGCAAGTAGATGCGAAGGGAAAAGAGAGGGAGACTGGAAGAGTACGGGTTGCGCAATTGATTCGAAGTGATGAGACAAGAACGCCGGGAAGTAGAGGGGGAAGTGCGGGGAATGGGGGGAGGTTGGAGTGTTGCTTGGAGAGGGCAGTGAGGGCCAGTGATGAGGAAGGGGAGATGGAGGTATTGGTGGATGAGGTTACGGTCGTGGTTACGTGTTTAGTTATGCTGAAGAAGGAGATTGATCGCTTGAGAGGCGCGCAGATAGCGGTCATGAGTGCCGGTGCTAGCGGTGGTCCGTGATTGGGCGCGAATTCGAGTTAGACAGGTTTGCTTAGGTAGTTGAAGTGACGTGTGCTTCTTCACCTTATTTTCCTCTTTCTATTCTTCATAGTAGCAGACTCAATTAATAGATGACGAAACCTTATTTTCAACAATCCAACTTGTCACGAGCGGCAGGTGTGGGCGAAAAATTACTTACACTCGGCCGATGGGTACTGCTGTCTTGTGTCCGTGTTTGAACCCTTGTTTCTTCTCTTGAGATATTGTTCATGTTGAGCTCGTCGCGCCTCAGCTTTATTTATTGTTCAAAACTCCCTCCAACTGGCTAGCGCTGGTCTCAGTCTCGTGATTTCAAGTCTTTGTTGACATGAGACCATCAATCAGGCGAGACTAGCATGTGAACCATGCTACGAAAAGAAAAGAAGCCCCACAGTCTCCTTGACTTGCCAACTTTCAAAGAAACGCTGATCCGGCTACCTCTTTCCCTTCATGCATTGAATACTGAACCTTTCTGAAGCAAATGTTAATCACCCGTGGATATGAGAGCGCCGAAAGCCGGTGCACCACTCTTGTTTCTTTGACAAATTGCTGACCACGTCTGCATGTGACATGGTGATGAGAGTATTGGCGTTGGACCTGTGGCAACTTTTCTACATTAGTATTTGGGCATCCCTCGCGTCGAAAACAATGCTTTTCTTCTGGCCACCTCGTCATTCCCATAAAATTACAGTACGTTCAGCTCATACTTCATGCTCTCACCAAATTGGTATTATGTACTTGCTCAACAAGTCTCAAGTCTTTCTTGGTCGTATCCTTCATCCTCTTGCCCGCGGAGACCGCTACAAGAACGAGCGACTGAATTGCCAGGATTCATCATGTTCTGATTGCTTCTTGGTAGAAGGTGCTCATGGCCATCTGCGGTCGACTCCACAGAATACTGCTCTGCAGGTCAAGAAGTTATCACAAAAAGACATTGATCGCTCGAAGACGAACGAGGTCGCAGAGGGAGTCAGATTCGTGGTGGCGGTGGCTCTGGACGAGCGCACCCTAGAGCCTAACTGGCTGCAAGACCCTCCGTACAGACGAGATTGAAGGTTACACGGCATGTGGCGAGATCTGACACAGCAATGGATTACAGAGTGCTGGGGCCTCGTGGGGACCGAGTGGAGGCATTAATGGCTCGAGCTTGCTAGATCCCAGGTGCGATTGTCCCCAGTTTGCAGCGCGTTAACCCTATGATTCATTTCAATGGCAATAAGAAAAGAAGGGCTGCATTGATCACATTCATGAGACGAAGCTACCCAAGACTTCTGTATCCAACTCTGCGAGATTTCTATCTATCGGCTTCTTGATTACTGTTCTCTTGTTCTCTTCTCTCCATAATATCCGGCCCCTAGCATGGATATATGCCTCTTTAACTGTCCACGCATGCCAGCTTCTTGCTTCGTATCCGTCTTAGTTGGGAAATCATATTTCCATGCAGATTCGGCAACTTAGAAGGGGTAGTCATGTGTTGCGTACCCTGGCCAAGAATGGGGGGCACCATTGCCTTATCTGGGAGCCCGCGCTTATCTCACATCGTCAAGTGTTACTGCCTCTCGCTCGGGAACAAATATAAATTCATTGACCTCTTTTCACCCTGATCACATCTCTTCCCCTTGCTCCAAAGTTTGTATTTTGATAACAGTAGCCAAATCCAGACAATTCTCGAGTTCCAGAAGACTCTGATAGCTATGGGCAGTATCTTGGAGCCTTTGCCCCATCAGACTCATGGGACATTCCGATATATAAGTAAAGGCATTACGCCAACACCAAGCACGCACTTCTACCATCTTCCTACCCTCTCCGAGTTTGGCGATGTTCGCTCCCTCCCTCTGACCAACATCAGACCGTCACTTGACCAAGGCGCTGATACACCTTACAAACTCTCCACCCATGGCTTCACAGCCGTCCGCTCGCCAAGTTCTATGTCCTCTCCACCATTTAGACATCAAGACTGGAACAACGAGAGTCTCCTCAAAGAAGTCTACATTCCAGAGACCGAAGCTCTGCTGAAACGCATCACAGGCGCGAAAGCAGTGCTGACAGACTCGCTTGTCATGCGACAGAATCTACATAGCGAGGTCGATGGTTTAGCGAGAGAAGAGTCCGAGGAGGAGATGTTACTGTTTCCGAAGATGGTGGGTACGAAGGCTGGTAGTGGAGGAAGCCCGGCGCCGAAAGTGCATTTGGATTATTCGCCTAAAGGGGCAAGGACGCACTTGAGGAAGTATCATCCTAAGACGAGAGAGTTTGCTAGAGAAATTGTTGATGCTGAGGACCGATTACTGGCTGAGGGAGTCAATTCAGAAGAGATGAAGGACAAGTATGATGGGCCGAGGTGGGCTTTGTTTAGTATTTGGAGACCATTGAAAACTGTTTTGCGGGATCCTCTTGCGCTGTCTGATTGTAGGAGTTTTCCGAAGAAGGATTATGTGGAGTTTGAGGTTGTGTTTCCTAGTGGTGTGAGGGAGGATCGGGAGGAGAAGGGACATCCTGAGAATGTGTTCTTGGCGTATGGAAGTGAGAGTCATGAGTGGTTCTGGATTGAGAAGCAAGAGCCGGATGAAGTGCTTATCATCCAGCTGTTTGATAGTGAGGCCGAGAAGGAGGGACGGGGTGTGGCCGGTGGGGTGATGCATTCCAGTGTCAATATCGAGGGCACAGAGAATGAGGAAGCCAGGGAGAGTGTTGAGGTCAGGTGTATTGCTATTTGGTGACGGCGTATGCTGGTGTTATTCTCTTAGTCAGTCAATGTAGTGCTTAAAAGCAGTGTCCCCACGCTCTTTACCGAGAACCACCTTTCTTCACGTTCCAAGAAATCGTCTCCCGAATTTTGCAATTCCAAACGCCATTATTGACACAGGCTGTGCTCACCATTCCCCCGCCCTAATGTCCACAGCCCAGCAGGCCAAAAAATTGAAACGTGAATCATGCTTTGAGTCATCATCGTTTCTTGGGAGGAGGAGGCGGTTGAAGCTTGCACGAGTATCGTTCAGAAGATATGGCCAGGATTACGTTGCGGGCTCAGGCTCAGCACGCTGCAGAAGAGTGATTAGCTGTGAGATTATTGGTGGATGTGAGAGACCAAGAAGTGTCGAGTGTGAGATGTAAGATGTGAGTCAGTTCTTACTGCTCTATAGTAACGATGTCGCATACCATGAATGCCTGGAAGAATGTTAATCGGAGTTATGCGGCGACAGACCAGTTCATATACACAATGACGCCTCATGATCCGGAGGTAACGCACTCATATTTACCACGATCGGAAGTATGTAGATTCGTCCCGGTCCCAGACGGTGTTTTCGACTGTCAATGCTCGCTTGGTCTGATCGGAAGAGGAGTTTAGTGCCGTCCAGAAACATTTTGAATGACAAAATCTACGAGGCTCGTTGGCCTCCCAGTGATTACCAAGGTCGAAGATAAGAGACTTGACAGATGTAAGAACTTCCCGAACGGTTTGAGTCGTTTTTTGTAAGAGTTGAGAAGACTCGACCCAGTGGCTGTGGCCTCACTCATGGCGAGCCTTCATCCGTGCTTCGAGACAAAAGAACTAGCATTGCTGCCATATACAACCGAAATGAGACCGTGAGCGGAATAAAAGGACTTCTACAAGCCATGACAAAGAAAGATGAAATACTTTAAATTGAACCATACTTTGGTCAATTACGATGACATGGCTTTCAATGATTCGAAGCAAACCAAACACCCGAGGCATCGCAGCCTAGATTCTCAGCAAACTAGATATGCGGAACATTCGCTTCATCGATAGCAAGTGAAGAAACGCCGGACAAGCTGAAGATTTGTGCTTTGAGAGGAGAGAACGTCTGATTAGAAGCAAGCATGAGAGGAATCACAGGTGATATCATTTTACCCCTGCCGCATGTTTTGTTTAATGACTTCAGACGCCTGTTAATTTACAATTCTTTCTGAAATTTTGCCAGGAAATAACATTCCAAGACAAACTGGAAGGGAACGAGTGGCTGGATTGTGACCTGGTACTCCGCCGCCTGAGCGAGTGCCATGAAACTTGGCAATCATCCAAGACAGACAAGCCTTCTTCGCCTCCTTGGAAGACTTGACGACGAGCGATAAATGAACATCTCGAGCACTTACCTGCAACATCTCATTTCAAATCCAAGAACCTTGCAAGACCATGAAGCATGAGTCATGAAGCCATGGAGTTTTCAACGCTGTCCCCAGCCTACATGGCAAGCGGTCAGGCACAGGGATTTCCAACCCCCACTTTCCCCGATACTGGTCAGCTTTCTTGCCTTCCATCCTCCACAGAACCATCCGAGATCCGGACAAACATTGAGGATAAAGATGTACAACCAAGTTGTCGGGAAACTGTTGTGGGGCAGATCAAATGAACGGGCGAGTCTGGAGATGTTTGCTGGGAGAAGATCTGAGGTTACAAGCCAGGTCGCGATAGCAACGTTTCACCGGCGAAAGTGGGGATATTCGGAGAAGATCGCCCCAGTTCACCGGCTCCCCCATCCTCGAATCATCCATTCACGATCTACCAATTTAACAATCACCCTGACCTCTTATCATCCGTCGCGTGAGGGCCACTGATAAAGTTCCCCGGGTCTTACTACTTCAGGGAGACAGTCCGACGACATACGAAGTATAATTATGTCCTCGTCTGCTCCTCGTAAAGGTTTCTTTTCGCTCCTTCACCTCTCCCCGCACTTTCATCGCCAAAGGGAAGATAAACAACACCGCAGCAATGGGCGCCCCAAGTGAAGTCGACGTCGAGAACACGGTGCGCGATGTCGCTATCGGAGACAGCAAGGTGCTCAATTCATCTGAAGCTCGCCATGCTACAGAGGTTGAGCATCAAATGACCTTCTTCGAGGCGGTCAAGTTGTATCCCGGTGCCGTCGGATGGTCAATCTTCTTCTCACTCGGTATAATTATGACAGCTTTCGATCCGCAGTTGCTTGGAAATCTATACGCTACTCCTGCTTTCCAGAAGGATTTCGGGTATTTATTCAAGGGCGAATATATCATCAGTGCAGCATGGCAGACTGGTCTCGGTATGGGAAATCCAATTGGTCAATGCGTGGGTGCTTTGGGAGCTGCCTACCCGATGGAATGGTGGGGTAGAAAGAAGGTAAATGTTCCCTTCCAATTTTTTGAAACATTAATCTGACAGCGATAGACCTTTGCTGGTTGTGTTATTCTTACCGCTGGATGCATCTTCATTCAATTCTTCGCACGATCTCTGAACGTTTTGCTTGCAGGGGAACTCCTTGGAGGACTCATTCTGGGAACCTACGCAACCATTGCTCCTGCATATGCTTCAGAAGTCTGTCCGATCGCTCTTCGTGGTGTTCTAACTGCATTCATCAATCTCTGCTTCGTTATGGGTCAGCTCATCGCCAACGGTGTAATTGCTGGAACATCCCGCCTCGACACACACTGGGCATATTCGGCACCCTTCGCTACTCAATGGTTCTGGCCATTGGTTATCTTGATTGGGATGCCCTTTGCACCAGAATCGCCTTGGTGGTTGGTACGAAAAGGTAGATTTGAAGATGCCGAGAAGTCACTGCAGAAGCTCTCTTCTAAAGGGATGGACGTCAAGCCAACCTTGGCTATGATCATCGAGACTGACCGCTTGGAAGTCGAGATGGAAACCGGAACCACTTACATGGATTGTTTCAAGAAGATCAACTGGAGACGAACAGAGATTTCCATCGGTGTCTACACCATTCAAGTCTTCAGCGGAATCTACTTGGTCGGTTATGCCACTTACTTCTTCCAACGTACATATCCTCAGGTAGCCTCATTCCTTGGTTCGAGCTAACATTTCACAGTGGCTGGTCTCCCAGGTAGTAAAGCTTTCGACATGGGTGTTGGATACCTTGCTGTTGGTTTCTGCGGTACTGTCGCATCCTGGTTCCTCATCAACAAAGTCGGTCGTCGTCGCATCTATTGCTGTGGTCTTGCCACTCTCGCAGTTATGATGTTTTTGATTGCAATTCTCGACTGCGCACCCAACTACGAGAACCGTCCCGGCGTGATCTGGGCTCAGTCGACCATCATGGTTATCTGGAACGGCATTTACGACTTGACGATCGGACCAGTATGTTTCGTGCTTATCTGTGAAGTGTCCGCCACGAAAGTTCGAGCGAGGACGATCGCAGTTGCTACAGCGGTACAAGCTGTCTGCGGTATTGCTATGACGGTCGCGATTCCGTACATGATCAACCCTGATGAGGCGAATATGCGTGGAAAGCTTGGTTTCTTCTTTGGTAAGTCGTCCACTTTATCACCTGGAACATGCAACCCTGACTAATATGTTCTAATAGGTGGGCTCTCGACTATTTCATTCGTCTGGGCTTGGTTCCGCATTCCCGAGACTATGGGCCGCACATACGAAGAGTTGGATGTTATGTTTGAGAAGAAGCTCAAGACCAGGGAGTTCAAGAATTACCAATTGTAGATCGATACTGCAACTGAGCTTGACGGGGCAGCGGGTTTCCTCCCACATTAATTGTGTATTTTGATGTACTTAATCGATTCATGATATTGTATCAAAAGTCATGGACCTTTCTTCAGACTTCACACTAGGATCTTAAAATGAAGGTGGGAAGAGTGGGCGGTGGCTTACCCAGTCACGTGAACCGAAGGGTCATCTTAATCAATTCTGTGGTCTTGTGTTCGGAGAGATGTTTGTGCATTGCGCAAAAAAAATATCCATTTTAAATACTATTCCCTGCCTAACTATGCAGATAGGATCCGACATAAGCCCAAGACCTTTCCAAAGAATATGCCGGGCCAATGACTCTTTGATGGAAATACAAACCGCGAACAGAGCACCACAGACATTCGATTGACAGGCTGATGAAGCAACTTCCAGTAACCAGTCTGCCTAGTGGTTTATTGTCGACAGACTGATATCTAGTACTCGATATTGATCTTCCCGTTCTCTCCATACTTGACCCTAGTGGCGCATCTCCCCGCATACCAGTCCTTCCACTTACACTCCAACACCTTATACATATTGTCCTGATTCCTTCGAAACTCATTACTGCTAATGCAAGTACCAGTCAGTACCCCCCGGAGCATTAAGCACCGGATCAAGCTCAACCGGCTCCTTGACCAGACCTTCTCTGCTCGCAAATCCATGAACAACAAACAACCCATTCGGATCCTTCGTCTTCACATACCCACTAGCATACCCCTCATTCATACACTCATGCTGCAGTGTCCCCACAAGATCATGTATCCCCATATTCAGCACCATCGCATCACATCTATCGCAGTTGCAGGTTTGGAGCCCAGCAGTCACGCGAAGCATCGTACAGAAACACGTGCCGTCGTTAGCATCCTTGCTCATGACTTGCTTGTTTGCCCATTTTGTGCGCTGGATTTGCCAGATGCGGCGGCGTTTACAGGTGTCGTCGAATTTCTTCTTGGCGAGCATGCAAAGTCCGGCTTAAGTCTTTTGGGGTCGGCATGGGTCCTTCGCGGAAACACCATTTGCGTTGGTTGTCGTTGGAGCAGGGAAGGAAGTCGGAGCTGTATGGCATTTGTGAGTTGCAGGGTGTCTTGTTCTTCTTTGGTGAGCGGTGTTGGACGCCAATGGCGGTATAGTTGAAGCCAGTTTGAGTTTCTTACGTGGCTTTGAAGGGACAGATATCTGTGGAGACTTGGAGCTCGTCTGAAGTATTGGTCAGAGTGGACGGTTCCCACAGGTTGAGAGATGGAATGCTGCCGGACTCTATAGAACTGAACCAGTCAATACAGTTTGTCGGCTCAGATTCATTGATGGCGGGGTGCGACAGGTCGATGTCGCTACAGAAAGGAGGGTAGGATACATTTCCCTCTGTTGGGAGAGCTGCAGCCATAGCACCCAGGCTGAGCCCAAGGAAAATATAGGCAACATTGAACTGCATCGTGGAAAGCGCCGTACTGTAGAAGCTCGAGGTATAGACGAATTGGAGCAGAAAATTGCGAAATGATAATGTTGGACGATCGACACTCGTGGTAAGGTATTGGAAGATAAAAAATCAAAAGCATATACTTAAGTTGGAAGCTAGACATGCATCTTTAGCTCATCAATATTGGTATTCAGACTGGCCTTGCTTTTGGCTCCCCCTAAATAAGCGAACTATTGTTGTCATGACCCTAGATCCACTAGCTGCCGTCACAAGACTACCAATTCACAGACGCCGCCGACAAAAGTTGTGGTGTGCTAAGTGTTGGCGAGAGGTGCTAAACCTCAGATGATGCATAGACTATTTCTATGCAGTCAAAATGAGACTACCCTTGAATTTGGTCACTGCCCATGTCACATGTTCGTGATTGGCAAATCCATGTACCTGCCCTCGTGGTTCCCTCTCCATTTTCCGCCATCTCCCATCGTACACACACGAGCTTCCATTCTTCCTTGGTATTCCAAGGATCATTTGAGTCTGCCTTGCGAGCCCGAACGATGCCGGACACCAGACTTGACGAACGAGACATGTAACGTAGTGGGGAGCAAGGCTTATCTTGGCCTCAACAACTCATAGTGTTCTCTCAGCTACTCCATGAGAAGCACGATAGGCTCATCAGATCATACACAGGCTTCAGTGGTCCGTCTTTGGGTCTTAATGGGACTCACCGCCGCAACATGACCTGCATTGCCCCGAACACGACGACCATTTGTATCTGTATCGTGAAAATGGCTAGTTGATTGGACAATCTCTTCTCAGACCTGTGGCAGCTGAGCTCTGTCTTGAGAGACTATTGGCATCGCTTGAAATTGTCATTCATACAAAATTGTTGGAGAGGTCCCACAACTCAGAAAATGGATCGGCCCAACGTGGCAAGGCAGAACTGCTGAGTTCTCTTGACTATTGAGATTTCCTTGTCTGTGTAGCCGTGACAAATCACCAGCGCTACTTATACTCGCTCTGAGTACTGCTTTCTGCAGAAATGTTCTGAAGTCGACTTCCAACACCTTTTCACGAGGTCGCACTGCCAGCAAAGTTGACCGAGTCACCCGAGACAAAGCAAACACTCGACAACCCAAGCTCCCCCACATACCCACCATAACAGATTTATCTTATCAGTACACCCCAAAAACCCAAACACAGTCATTATCCAACGCGGAATGATGTCCAAAACATTCCCAGAAGAGATCCGCGATCTCCGAGAAAACCTCAGATACCAGTCCGACCTCATCGACTCGCTCCACCGCTTCGGCATGCCCTCCTCCGCCATTAGCAACCTCCAAGCCAGTCTGACATCCAACATCCGCGCCATCGAGAACGCATACGACCGCTACAGTTCCAACTACGGCTCTGCTTTCGAACGAGGCGATGCCATCGCAGCGAGCGTTCTCAGCGACTACAATATGCAGCTAGGTATCATTAGGACAAATTCACGTCGTCTGAGGCCGAAAGATCCGATTGAGAATATGCAGGGGATTAAGACGGGATTGGATATGGAGCATAGGCATAATGAGATTGAGAGGGAGGTTATTGCTGCTTTTGAGGGGTTGGCTAGGAGGCTTGGTGGTGGTGGCAGGGGATTGTTGGCGCAGCTTCAGGGCTTGTCGAATTTTGGGAGGTTGGGATTGAGGGATAATGATAGGGGCTTAGATGTAGATACTACAATCTCGAGACGTGAGATGGAGAGGATGGTGCAGCATTTGAGAGATTCCTGGAGGGTGGAGATTTCTGGTGGGAGGACGATCTATGTCAATTTTTATGATCCAAGCTTGAGAAGATCAGACAGACCCCGCACTGGATTTATCCAGGTCGAGACTGATCGTGATCGTGATCTTGGGATGGGACTTGGAGGTCTGAGAGGAAGGTTTGACGGCAATGGTGGATTAGGAAGAGGGCCATTGGGGATGGGCTTAGGCTCTAGGAATGGCGGTTCTAGTTTTGATTAATAGGTGCAAATTGCAATTTGTGATAGCTTTGGAGCTAAGATGGGCTTGCTTACTTAATGATGTGCCAAATTGCTTTTGAGCATTTTTCGATGTGATGCAATAACAATAATGTCGGGTGTTGGGAATGGTCGATGAACAGTCTAATGAAGTACTGCTTGGTGTAAAGTTTCTGGATGTAAGCAATATCAATGTTCGTCTACCTTGTTCCTTCGACGAGATATATCTTTTTCTACTGGCCCCCATACAGTACGTTGTTTGGAAGGATCACAAACCTGGATGGCTGGATAAATCACTGGTGATCCGTTGAGTTTGAATGCTTAGACTTTTTTCTTTTTTTTTCCGCCTTTTCTTAGACCTATTCCATTGCTCGTGCCTGGGTCAAGGAACTAAGTAATCGCATTCTAGACAGTGATGGCGTGTTGACTAGGCTGCTAGGCCCCAACATTCGAATCCCCAAATTAAGCGAGCTCCCAGTCTACATCAAAATAACTCGGTTCAGATGCCAACGCCGAAGTCCAGATTGGAATCTTTGATCTATATAGCAGAGGCCCCTCTCCCAGAAATTTCTCCCATTTTCAACGTTCATCACGCACACCAAATATCTTCTCGTACTCCGGACGCAAACTCGTCATCTCAGACTTCGCATATCACTATACCAAGCACTATATGCAATCGCAACAAACAAGACCTCGATTCCGAATTTCGAGACGGCGATCTCCAACTCAGCCCTCATGAAGCTCCTCGTCTTCCTCCTCGCTACGACTCCCAGCCTCGTCCACGCAGGAGTCGTTTCTCAGTCAGCAAATCCACCATCATGCAAGGACATCGCATGGGATGAGCACGACAACGGTTTCCAAACCAGAATATGCACCGAGCCACATCCTTCCACTAATGAACAAGTCGCACAATCAATGATTGCCAAGCGCTCCGACAACGACGCCGTCGATCGATTCGAGTCCATCTTCACGTCTTTCATGCCAAATACCACCGAGACGAACATCGACAATTGTGCCTCATCCAGCCACACACCTTCCACTCTGAATGAAAACCAAGACAAAGCACAAAACATCAATGGTACCACCGACATTACCAATTCCAACAACACAATCCAACGCCGCGACACCTGCGCATCCAGTGCTCTCCCCTACCGTTCACAACTCATCGACCTCCCCGAACTTTCATCCAAGAGCTGGTGTTTCCGCCCCGGCCCCACCCCAAACCCCAACGACGTAACCTCACTATGCCGCAACATCGCCCAACTAAAATACTTCGGCGCGCGAGAATCAGCCACCCTCCCCTTCCACGACGACTACGTGGTACAACGCGCCAAGACCTCCTCCTCCTCCTCTGGCAGCACAGCAGGAGTGACACGCGACAACACTACGGTCGCCGTCGAAGCTGACGGTGCATGTGTTTGCGTCGCTGGGAGAGAAAGAACCGCCGGGTTTAAGATCTGCAATTGTGATCGCTGCGACGCGCTGGTGATAAATCGCGGACTGGCGGATATGTGTAAGACGTTGCAGAGACAATGTACATCTCAGGGTTTCAGCAGCGCGTATATAAAATCCTCTCTCCAACCCTCCTCCTCCTCCTTTACAACAAATTCCCTAATCTCGCTCTTCACCTACCCGACCTCCAAAGGGCCCAAAAGCGCGCCTATGGAACTCGATCCTATTCTAGGTGTTGAGGGTGTGGTGAGCAGTAGTTGTCGCAGTGGAGATGAGAATAGGAGAGGGCAGGATTATAGTGGGCCGGTTATCGAGTGTTGGGATTGGGTGGTGGGGAGGTTTGCGGGGGGACGGTGGTGTAGGGATGTTGTGGGGGGTGGGGAGAGGGTCTGGATTAGGGAGAGGGAGGATCCAATGGAGAAGTTGAGGGGGGTAAAGAAGGGCGGTTTCTCGCAGTTTGGGGATGAGTGAGGTGTGAGAAACAAGCTTGGCTTTGAGGGATGGGTGGTGCTTTCTTTGATTGCTTTTGGTTTCAGCTCGGGGGCGTTGCTGATTTATATTCGGTAGATGCTTGCTGGTATTGTCAGCAGAATACTGTAGCATCATCACAGTTTTTTATTATTGTAGTTGATTGCTCGGCCTATATACAGTACATTAGCCTAGGTATCCAGCAGAGTATGCCTTTACGACGCACTCGATCCCCCTTCTGTCCATGCATACCACGGTAAATTCTGTAAGTCTCCCATCATAGTGAACTCATCATACGTTCCATCTCCGTCTCTCCTCCCGGGCCCAACCCCACCGCCACCAAAGTCAAGCATCAAATCATCACCAAATCCAAATGTAGCACCCACAGCCCCAATAGCATCCCCAGGCATCGCAGCATTCCCACAACCAGTCACATTGCCTCCCCCCACCAGAACTTGGGTAGAGCTCTGCGCACCCTCATCCATCACATTCCTCCGTAATTGCACAAGTACTTTCCACATCTTGGTTGACGCAACAGGCGCATTCGAGAAGCGAGAAAAGACATTGTCTAACTGTCGTTGCGCCCTATCTTTGTCATTTGGACGGGTGGCATGTCGGATGTCGGTTAGGGCGATGGAGGTTGCGAGGAAGGGTATGGGTGTTGAGAAGAGCCATTCGCAGTTTAGAGGGGTGAAGGTGCTGATATGGTAGGTGATTGCTTCGAGCAGTTCGATGGCTGCGAGGAAGACTCTGAAGGGTTGTTAATGAGCATCTCTGAGATGGGTATCACAAGGCGGAGAGCTGATGGTCTCGGAAGAGAGAAAGCTTACTGGTATCTTTGAGGATCTGAGGGATGGACTTTTGAGTGTTCTGTTTGTCGATGGCGAAGGCAGAGTCTGAGGCTTGAGATACGTACCTCGACGAGTGCGGCGATAACTGTTTGTGATGGATTTGCTCGATCTATCCTTGTGAGGTATTTCTGGTTAAGTGATGATTCAACTTGACTAAGGATCTTATGCCTCTGATGGAAGTCGGTTCCGTCAACTGTAGCAAGTACACGAGTCGCATCGGCTATCTCACGATGAACCAGAGTATATGTCATGTCTTTGAAGTCCAGAACGTTGGGTGGGACTGAGGATGGATTCGCAAATCGACTTGCATGCCAATCTCGATCATTTGCATTTCTTGGTGGTAGACAGTCAGATGTTGGTGGAAGACAGGACTCGGCTCCATAGTATGTTACGGCTTGGGCGTCCAGGATACAGATGTGATTCCATATCCTGGCGCGAATCTCGGTTACCCAGGGTGAGAAGGGGAAGTGTCTCGAGTCTCGGTGTACGCCCATATTTTGAGCGAGACGGACCGCAACTGAAAGTAATGGGACTGCATCTTTGTACAGATTCTGTTGGAATAGGAAGGTCTACAGAAAGTTAGCTGCTGCCAGGTACATCGTGTAGAGGTTTATTACCAAGTAATGGAGCAGAGCTCCCAGCCCATGAACTTTCTCCGTTTTATGGAAATGGATCCTAGTCAGAGCGTATTGAGTTGATAGCTTAAGACGGGATAATAATTCGTCTTTTGACGTCGACAATGTCCTCTCGACCACTTCGGCGCGCAGACTGTTTACAGTCAAGGTGTATATCGAGAAGAGTAGTGCTTCGAACTCATGTGGTAGATGAAACGTGCCACGTCTGTACATGCCCAACTCGCGAGCAAATAATGACGAGTGAAGAGCTCGCGTAAATGGATTGACAGTCTCGAAGAAATATTTGCATAGCATATTACTCTCTTCAAGCGACGGATGTGCTAAGCCGAATTCCGATCCTGACAGCGGAGAGGACATCCCCAGTATCGACATCGAGGTCCACTGAGAGGAAGCATCATTTTCGGCGACTGGGTCATCGAATAGTTGCCTTAGATCTTCAACCTGGATATCTTTTAGAGCGATGTAAACATCGGGATGAACGGACATACCTCGGTGATCAGACCTGGCCAGAAATCCGAATCGAAGTAGGCACTGTAGCCATCTTGAAACAATATCTGACCAACAGGTGCACTGCCTTCATTCTGATTGGGCGACTTCTCGAAAGTAGAAAAGGCTGCAGATATACCTGGCTGGTATTGTTGTGTTGTAGAGTTGGTCAAGGTCGGCGTCGTAGAGCCTCTTAGCGACGAATTAGTGAACTCCGGGCTGCTGGTGCCCAACCTCCCCGGCGTGGTCTCTCCGACCATCATCGACTTCATCAGCGCCTCCAACCTCTCCAGTCTTTCTCGCAATTCTGCATCTGTTGACATCGCCGCATTGTTTGCATCTCGCGAAGAACCGATGGCGCTATCACTGCTCTCGTAGGTGCATAATTGCTTGGAGCGAACACAATTCGAACACGGTCGCATCTTGTCACAGCGCACTTTTCGTTTGCGACAGCCGTGACATGGTCGGCCATGTTGCGATGCGGCGCTTCCCTCGCCGTCTCCCGCCTGAGAGTTCATGAGGGCGGCGAGCCAGATTGTTTTGTTCCGATGGATCTTCTCTTTATCGTGTCGCGATGCTGTTTCGAGTCTTGGTGGCTGTCAAGTATCTTTAGACGGTACCTCGCGATGCATGTCTTGCCTAATCCTCCATCTTCCCGTTCTAGACCGTCAGTGTGTCATCATTCGCCTACGGTCCTCACAGGCACTCCCCAGGGATTTATATACGAGTATAGCTTCGAGTTTCAATGCCTTCTGTTATTCCATCCGATTACGGAAAGCTTAGTCCTCATTCTCTCGCCAGCAACATTCAGTCGTGACGGCCACAGAGTTTTGCTGTATCCGGATTTTCATCGACCCGTCCCGAGCTAAATCCGGCTACCTTGGTGAGGGCTTTCGCGGTACGGGCATGTTGCGGGAAGATATTTTGGGCCACCCATTGTTTGAAAAGATGCTATTGCTATTCTAACCCGCCTGACTCGTCGTTTCTCTATTTATCAAATGTCGTCTTGGATGACTGTGTTCCCAAAGTCTTCACTTCTTCGGCTATCATTGCCGACAGGCTCTCCTGGAACAGCGAACCCTTGGCCTTCCATCCCAGCTTCTCAATTCTGTCCGATCGACTTCTGCAATTGCCTCCCCAAATCAATGGAGCCCATGGATGTAATGCCGAAGCATCAGCGAGTGACAATTTGTCGACATCTGAAGTCTTGATCAGACCTTGATCGAATGCGATCTTTGAAACAGCTTTCGCTACGTCTGCCCATTTCTAATCACTAGTCAGCCAGATCCACGAAATCATCTCATTCTCCCGGGCACTTACGAACTGAGCACCAGCAACAAAATAGTAACCTTCCTGGCCCCATTGAGCAGCTCCCCCATTTGGCTTCAGGGCCTCTTCAACGAGAAGAATGAAGGCAGAAGCGATGTCATCGATGTGAGTTTCTGATCGATGGTCAGTATGAACAGGAAAGCAACACAGGGCTGCTCACGATCCCAGATGTTCTCTCCATCAAGTACTTGGAAACCTTTCCCACGTTTGAGAATGGCTTCGATGAGGAAAGGAACTTGAATGCTTCTTTGCTTCAGAGGACCCTGCCCGACACCATGAATCATTGGAGGAGACACGATAGCAGTAGGCACAGAGAATCTCTTCTGAGCCTCCAGAAGTGCCATGTCAACATCTCGATGGACATGGTTCTCGATTGGAAAAGAGGTGATCTCCTGCAAATCGGCAATGTCAGAGTACACTTTGGTCGATGGTTGACCTGCTAAAGTTAATCGTTGCTCCATGTTCCAGTTCTAAGAACTCACCAAAACCATTGGGAACGTCATTCAACATCCCGGTGCCACCAACGTGGATGAGATATCCCGGAGTTGGCTTCTTGTTGCTCAATCCCTCGATCAAAGCCAAAACACCTGGAATGTGGTCTGCAGAGGCAGTTTCTATCGGTGGTCAGTACTCATCCGTATGAGACGTAATATTCAATACTCACGAAGGACAACATCGGCTTTGGACCCTTCCTTGATCATCAGCTCCTTATCGTCCAAGTCGCCAATGACTGTCTCGATCTTCGACCAGCGAGCTTTCACGATGTCGCTTTGTTCTTTGTTCCTCACCAGTGCTGCGATGGTCCATTCTGGATGTTTCTCGATCACACGCATGACCGTATGCCCACCGACATACCCAGACACGCCTGTGACGAAGATTCTTGGCGATGCAGACATGGTGCCGGAAATATTGATGCTTGGTATCGGGATTATGCTTGGTCGCAGAGAGTTACTTGGCTGAATACTTGATTGCGACTGCTGTTCTTGGTATTCGTGGAGTGGGAAGCAGATTGAGACGAGTAATGATGATGAATTGATTCTTCCTTTCCAGAGCACCAGCTTCACTTATATTCTCAAATTCCAACCCATCTCTGCTAGATTCTCCGTTCCCTGGCTAATGATCGCATCTCTTCCTGGGAATATCAACCTGAATTTCTAAGCAACAATTTCAAAGCGATCTCCACGATGCGGCTCTCCTCCACCATCAAGATGAGGCTATTCGCAATGCCAAGCTTTGCATCTTCCAGATGCGGCATAGTTTTTCGCCGAAGGCTCGCTGACAGCGGCGAGCTGCCGATGACCTAACCCTCTTGAGGACAGTCAGCGAGCTCTCGCCGAAAAGCGAGCTGCATGATTGTGAGGCTTACTCAGCCTGCTCGCCTCGCTGTAAACATACGCCATTTGTAGGTACGCAAATGTCGCTGGATTATTCAGAAAGTGTCTGCCGATCTGATAGCATGTTTGAAAGATGACATGCTTATGACGGCATCGGGCAGAGTTATATATATTCTCCATGATTGAGAGATTGAGGTAGTTCCAATCCAGCACCAGCGAACAGCCTTTCAAGTACTTTTGCAACCATCTTTCCCACAGAATTTTAGCAATGGCCGATCATCAATGTCCTTCAACAATTGTGAAATCTTCAACACCAGGAACACCCGTTGTTGCGAAGGCTCCAAAGCCGGTCAATCCTCTCGAGAATGTTCCAGCTGAAAATGTACGGCAATTTTCTTTTATCTTTGGCGTTTCACTGGGTATACTGACAAGAACAGGTCACGTACTTCACACCCAGACAGATCATCCCAGCCGGAACCGCCATAGTCCACCCCACGAAACCATCCCCCATTCCAAAGGTCTTCCAACCCCTCCAACTTCGCGGTCTCACCCTCCAGAACCGGATCATGGTCTCTCCAATGTGTCAATACTCCGCCGATGATGGCCACCACACAATGTGGCACCAAACCCATCTTGGAGGTATCATTCAGCGCGGTCCAGGACTCACCATCATCGAAGCCACATCCGTGACACCAGAAGGTCGAATCACACCTCAAGATTCTGGTCTTTGGAAGGACAGCCAAATTGAGCCGTTGAGAAAGACAGTTGAATTTGCGCATAGTCAGGGTCAGAAAATCGCGATTCAGTTGGCGCATGCTGGACGCAAGGCGAGTACGGTTGCGCCGTGGATTAATCGGAAGGCTGTTGCTACTGCTGAGGTGTGTCATATGATCTTGACCGTCCTCTCGTCACTGAAGAAACGCTGACAGAGTTATGAATAGGTTGGTGGATGGCCAGATAAGGTCATCAGTGCGAGTGATATACCATTCGATGCACCACATACCTGTGTCCCTCGCTGCATGACATTGGAAGACATCGCCAGCTTCAAAGCATCATTCCTCGCTTCCGTGAAACGCGCTCTCATCGCTGGCTTTGACGTACGTGATTTCCTCTCCCCTCATCATCCATCCCGTCCAAGAAAAATAAATCTGACTGACCTCGCCGCCAGGCCATCGAAATCCACGCCGCCCACGGCTACCTCCTACACTCTACCCTCTCAGCAGCAACCAACGCCCTGCCCGCACCCTACTCCGGCACCCTCGAAAACCGCATGCGTCTCCTCCTCGAACTCACAACCTCAACACGCGCCATCCTTCCCCCAACCATGCCCCTCCTCGTCCGCATCCCCGGCACAGACTGGATGCCGCCCGAGTCCAACTGCTGGGAGATCAACCAAGCCATCGCAATCTCCCTCGCTTTGTCCCGCGCTGGTGTGGATTTCCTCGACGTTTCTACGGCGGCTTTGATGAGTGAGCAGAAGGTCGTTAGTGGACCGGGATATCAAGTTCCTTTCGCTGCAGCAATCAAGGAGGCGCTTGAGAAGGAAGGACTGGGTGAGCAGACGAAGGTTGGGACGGTGGGTATGATTACAAGTGGTGTGCAAGCAGAAGAGATTTTGGCTGCTGGTAAGGCGGATGCGGTTTTGGTTGCGAGGGCGTTCTTGAAGAATCCTGGATTGGTGTGGGAGTGGGGTGGGGAGTTGGGCGTTGAGGTTAGGGAGGCGGAGCAGCTTGGTTGGGGTTATGGTCAGAGAGGGAATGGAGGCGTGAAACCTGGTGTCGCGGCTGCGGCGAGGGGATAGCTCGTACGGAACCAGGCTGTATTGAGTGGAGATGAGTTATTGGAGAGGCTGGCGGCGTCGGGGAATAGAGAGGTTTGGGCGATGATGAATGGTGTTTGGAGGTGAAAAATCACTTCGGAGAAGCACTTATCAAGCGCGAAGAATGAAAGGATCTCATCCTGCTGTATTCAAATGATCGCTTCTGTCCCTTCATCCAAACGAAGGTCCAAATCCTGCCAGTCCCAACCCCAGGATATCTTATCATCTTTCAACACTACAAGGGCTCTCGTGACTCAGACGAGACCACAATCTTTTCACTTCCCTGGCATCAGTCAAGCGTATTGCTCCCTCCCACCATATTTCGCCACCGATTCCGCACCCCACAATTTGCCAACGTATCCAACACCCTATCCTCCACCCCATACCTCCCCACCAAATCCCTCAAAATCCACATCAACAACTCCTCAAGATCATTCGTATCCGGATACCTCACACTCCTCTCGCTCACAATATCAACAGCCATAACCAGTATCTCATGCACCGTAAACACCGGATGGCGGCTCGCTACCCACTTGACGAGGACCCAGTCTCCCTTTTCATGTTCTTCGACTAAGCCGCTTTCTACTTCGAATGATGCTCGGATCTGGTCGAGGTCGGAGCGGTGAGAGAGGCTGAGTGGGGTGGTGAGAGGTCGGGATTGGGCGTATTGGTGGGCGGAGGAGAGAATTAGGGTGGATTGGGAGTGGATGGGGAGAAGGCGGGGGAAGCGGTTGCGATACATCGATTTTAGGTTGGATGGTTTGCTGGACTACGTGGTGTGAGGGTGCAACTGTCTTTCCTTTGGGTTGTGCTTTTCTGCTGATAAAAAATGCCTTTTCCGATTGAGCGATCACTGGAAGACTTGGGGATATAGATATTGTGACTGGGAAATGCGAATGTCGAGTCATTAATATAGCATATTGTATGTTTGATGGATGGTACAAAGATCAGTAATTGGAAATGGCACATATTTGGATTGTTGTCGTTGCCAGACAGGGGAAGAAACTGCTCTATCGCCCCTCTGCAAGCGAGAATGGGAAAGTGCGACTGAAGGCCAGTTCATCTATCGTGCCAGCCTCTATTCAAGATTATCAGATACACTGTTTTGCCAGAAGCTCTTCGCTATGATTTGATATACATTGACTTGTGGATAACCAAACATGCACGGTTGCTACAGATAGTCAATTTTCCTACCGACCACCGGGAGGAGGCAAAGCGTGGCTATTGACACATCTCAGAACAGGCGGCACGCAGTGGCATTGCTGTACCCCAGAAATACGTTGTCTACGTGTCTAGAACGCTAGGAGGGGTGGTCTATTATGTCTTGGTGGAGCTAAAATAGGTCCCTAAGTTTACAACTAACTTACAAGCTAGATTGGAAGCGAGATCTTGGACTTTCCGGACCAGAAACTCATTTCTGGCTCGAATTAGCCTGTAGTGAACCTCCAGTCAAAATTGAAAGGCGAGGGATACAAGTACATGCATGAGTCGCTTTCCCAGGACTGTAAAACTGCTACACACCTTTCCACATCAAAGTCTACAATCTTAATTTCAGTCACGATTCACAAAGTCACTTTAAATTCCCCAGAACTTCGCGATTGTATCGCCCGAACAGTCATCCCAGCATCAAAATGGCGATTGAAACTTTGTTAAAGACTCCAGTAAATGGGTCGAGCCAGAGCAAGCCCATCGAGAAGCACCCCGTCAACGAAGCAAAGAACTGCAGTAATAGCCTCGTTACAATCATGCCCCCGTACCTCCGAGACTATTACCTCCGATTCCCCCACCATCGAAATCAGATCGAAGCCGAGGCTCGCAAGCGAGGAGAGTTTATCCAAGGTTTCTCATGCTGCAAGTGTGGGTTTGTGCTGGATGAGAGGTATATCTGTATCGGATGTGGTTTAACCAGTGTGATTATTTTCGAAGTGGATATGTGCACAGCCTGAGGAGTTTGAGGAGATGAGTGAGGATGATATCGAGGAGTATAGAAAGGAGAAGCTGGTGGTGAAGCGTCAGTATCAAACGAGGTTGTCTGTGAAGTTTGCGCTGGGAAATGATCTCTTCTAGCTTACGATATGAGGTTCTGAGGTTGGATGATTCTTCGTTTGTAATATGTCGAGATTTAGTGAAATTTCATCGACTCATTCCCAAGTCCCTTTATTTATTGGATGTGGCTGGGAAAGTTAATGTTTCATCATGATTCTACACATTTACATCTGCCTCGTCCACGTGAGATTGATGTAAGATTACGCCATAGGATTTTCACTTCTAAATATTGGTAATATCTTGTAACTCCTCACAGGGAGTAGTCGAAAATTTTGAGCGAACTTGAAGAACAGGAGGCTTGCTGTAGCGTGTTTCAGGTGGATTATTTAAGTGCATCGTTTCGCATCTGGTCCTTTATACCTCGTTTCTTTCTTGCTTTCCTCCCTTACTTCCTTTCCCGCTTTGTAGAGAGTCAGCATAAATAAGCGAAGCTATTCCAACGCAGCTTGTTGTGGTAACCACCTCGTCTCCAGATAAATTAAATGCTGAGATGGAGCCCATTCCTCTCAGAACGCTTACCGTTCTTCTTGCCTACGAGAAAATGACTACGGACCCGCGGTTCCAAGGACACAAGCTGGTAGCTTCCACTTCTGCGACTTCTGTTTTACTGAAACTTGCGCAAATTCAAAATCCGTGGCTCTTCAAAAACCGTCCCAAGACTATTATGTAAGTATTGTCCGTCTCTCAACCAGTTCATTGCCAATCATGGCAGGTCACTCCAGGTCGGACTGATGTTGCGCTGTCAGCCGCCAAGCCATCCAGAGCCAAATGTACCCTGTCTGGAGATGCTGTCGAAGAAGCTAGATTGAAGGCTTGTGCTGAAAGGGTCTGGAAGAGATGACAGAACAGGGATAAGGAGGGGTGGTGTGCGCATTGTGGTAAAGAGGGCAAATTGCTGAATTGCAGTGGATGCAAAGAGTCCAAAGTGCGGAATTGTTGCAAAGAGCATCAAGTTGGCGGTTGGAAACTGCACAAGCACACATGTGAGAAAGCCAAAAAGTAGAGTGATGTTTAAAAGGATAGAATGGGACAGGATGGACTCTTTGCAGTGCTGACTCTACTCGTGTGTTAGAATCATGCAGCTGCTGAAAATCGCATGCATGGCCTCGGCCGCATGCAAGTAGCCTTCCACAGCCTCACCTTTTAGAAGGCCATAACCGCCAGTTGCCAGACAGCCGCCCCTCGTCGCCAATCATGTTAAGTTATTGTGGCTTGTCATATGTCGCTAAAAGAAGTGTGCGGTGGTTGGGCGAATTATTCTGTAGTCGGCCTCGTGCATGAATGCAAACGAATAAGCCTTGGACCTCGAGGCTCATCTCCACGACGGACAATAAAGATACTAAGATACCTACAGGTCCTTATAAAAAGGCTTCTCGCACCAGAGTCTCCAGATCTTCGATTCCTAGATATCTTATCGACCCTCGCAATGCCTCCCGTATTCCAGCCTTCCCGCGAGGCACGAGGCTCACGCTCACCTCTGCAGCCACCCCCGGCACAAACGGAAAGACCAACATTGAGACCTGGCGATGTTTGCGTTGGATGTGTTGTTTGGCTTCCGTCAAAAGATACGAGTCAACGAAGCATTCGATGTATCAACGATGATTGCTGCGGCAAGGGTGAACTTGACGATGGCGGTTACAACCATCCAGTAGTCGTCCTCAAGATCAGGCAGGAGAATGGATCCGTTGTGGTTGGCGATCTGATCTGCACTGTTGCCTGTGTAAATATCTTCTTGCTCTAATCGTTTTCACATATGCTGATATCCTCAGGTTACGACTTTCTCTGACACTCCGCTGTCGAAATACTTGTCAAAGCGTCAATACAGAGAGCCGTCTATTCCAATCTACGATCCAGAAACAGCTCATCTCACAGCTTCAGGAGGTACCGCTCTGGTTCAACTCAAGCTCGAGGAAGGTAGACTGAAGAAACAGTCGTACGTACGCCTACAGCACACTTACCGAGTTCCCATGTCGATGCTACGGCAGTATGCATACCGGAAGTGCCGTGCATACAAACGGAGACTTTCGAACGACAGCTACACCACATTGATGGGCCTCCTCGCCTTGACTCCGGAGAAGTATGAGACGACAGAAACTTTGTTCGAGACGAGAGATCAACGGCTACTGAATTTGGCAAGATCGGAACTTCCTCCTGTAGTACGAGTACAACAGCCACATCGACTATTACCTCCTACCAGGCTTGCATCGCAACCTAATCAGTACAGGCCCTATGGAGCGACGAATGCGAATCCGCAGATCTCCCAATACGTTCCGCCTCACAGATACCAAGGCCGCGATCACATCCGGGCAGGCTACGGGGCACATGACGATGGAGGGGAAGGATCTTTCCTTCTCAAATTGGTGGCTGGATGTGTCATACTTGTTCTGGTTTGGTGGTATTGGAGAAGTACCTGATCATAGCTCTTGACTCGAACAGGACTTTGGAAAAGCTGGTCCCGAGAATGTCAAACATCAAGCCATGATTGGCACGGCAAGTATTGAACAGGGGAGTAACTTTCGGATACACTTGCCACAATAGAACGGAATTTCTTCTTACTTCTCTTTCTTTTAGTCTTCGCTTGCTCGTAGTTGCCTTTACATTTGAGGAACACATCAAAGGCCAGAAAGGTCGGGCTGTGAAAGCTGTTCGATGCAGCTAAGCGAGCCCCACTCACATTGTTTAAGAGCGATGCCATGACCCAATACTTCTTATAGTGCCTCTGTTACCTTTGTCTCAATTACAACTCTGCCAAATTTGGCAGGTTTCGATACCCAGCATGACTTCTTTCGTACTCTCTTGACAGAGTCTGCTTGTCACCATTTCTCTCTTTGATGGCTTGCAGCGAACAGCAAGTTCAAGTTTGGACCTAGTGATGATGATCACAAAGTAACATTACAAGTGATCTTGCTGTCATGAGCGCCGAGTACTTTTGTTATTTTCATCACTCATCCAGATCGATCACTTGGATATTTTGATGGCGAAAATGAAAGCCAACGGGAGACCCTTTTGCAGTCCACCGGGTAGACCTGATTCAAATGTGGATCAACATACTCTGGTCCAAATACGAGCGTAATATCTTGGCTCTATGGCTGCTCACTCAAAGCGTTCGCGAGGCCTCATGCTCGACAGCAGTGGGCATTGAAGTTCATTGGAGTGGCGTGATTGGGTAGAATATATGGCTTCGATGGTTGATGCTCAGCTGTGAGGCGCAGCTATATGCGACCGTGTCGAAGACCTGCATCGGATGGAATACGCAACATCGAACGTTGACTGGAATGCTTGTTGCGATCAAGTTCGTTCTTGCAAGCAAGCTTCTCAGCTCCAGATAGAAGCCGGGCCATTTGGAGCGACAAAGGTATTTGCAGCTGTAAAGTAGTGAAAGTCGAAGAGTCGCTCACCATTCTCGCGTTCACTTTGTGCCATTTAGTCATTATGATTTTGCTGGCTTTGGGGCAGTATCGACCCATGGAGCTGGTGCATAGTTGTGTGCCAAGACCCACCTTGGACTAACGAGAAGAAAGCTTTTCGGCAACTCCTCTCAAATTAGATGTGTCCTGGTGGAACGCATCATTATCTCGGTGTACCGATCGAACTCAATACCGTCTTTCTAAGTACCTAGATATCCATTGTGACGACCTGCATATTTGTTGGTGATGGTAAGGCGTTTTGGCGAAGTCAAAATGGCTCAGCCACTCATGTTGCTTCGCGCAGGGGTTGGAAATGTTGGTGTTGCAGACCTGAAGTCGATGCAACGACAATCCCATTGGATACTTAGGGTTGCTTACAAGGTCAATGATCCGCATGAGTGCTCCTGCGCCGCCATCCGTGCATGTGTCATCTCGTTTTCAAGGCGGGAGGCGTTGGTCTGTTGTTCATCTGGTTTCGCATCATGATGGTTTTTTCCGCTCACTTTTCCAGTCAAGCATTGCAGTTTTATAATCGACCTTTTCCATTCCTTGGATATGAAAACTCACTTCCACGTCGCAAGTCATGCGCCTTTCCATCTTACTATTTCACCATATCCTTCTTTATTCTACGCACGTTGCAAGCGTAGTCTATCCGTGGATCGACGATGACCTTTTGGGAGGCCAGACCGCGTACATCAGGTTCATCGATGATGGTATTGCACCTCTGCTCGTCGACTCATCGTTCTTTGAAATTGTGATCTTCTCTGGTGGAAACCAGTCACCAGTAAGTCACCAATTCTTTCCCCTCAGCAAGCTCGGCATGACGTGTGCTCCACAGGTAACGCTGTACACATCCCAGAAGTACAATTTCTCCCGAATACCTGAAATAGATGACCCGAGTCGCAGCGAGCTGGGACAAAAGAGTTACTTTTTAATTTCGATTTTCGTTCCTTGGTCGATTGGGCCAAATATTGCTCGTGGATAGTAGGTTAACTTCGCTTTTTCCAGGCATTTGCTGACATCTTGCAACCAGTTTCCTCGGATTCAGGTCCCATTTGAAGCAAAATGAGAGTGTAGAGTTCATAACATATACAGACCGTGTGTCCATGCTCAACAATGGTACTATTTCTCCGGAGGTCGAAGAAGCGGCGAAAGCGCAGGGACAAGTGAGCAGCATTGGGCCTACTAGTTCTTGGGCTTGCAAAGGACGACCATGTTCTCAAGCAATTGCGCTTTCGGGAATCACTTTGACTCAGGAGAAGCCAAAAAAGTTTAAAGAGCCGCTCAACGAGAACCAGAAATTCACGATAGGATTCTCCGCTACAATGGGAGGAGTAACTTTGATCCTCCTGATTGGTGTGATATGCCGCTGCAGACAGAGGCGTTCAGAACGCAAGGACTCCCAAAGGAGATGGTGGAACAAGATACCACCACCAGAAGCCGGAGCTTCGGAATTACAGGGACGCGTCGGGCCATACACAACTGCAGAACTAGGCGGAGATGGTCATCGTGGATTGGTTTTCGAGCTGCAGGCAGGGAGCATTCAGCAAGACCGCGAAGGAGTAGATGTTAGGAAGGAGATCGCATCTATGGAAGCCTCTGAGCTGGATGAGACCCAAAGATTGCAGCCCAGTGAGGATAATAGTAAACACGTTTCTGAGACTGAGGTGTTATATACACCAATAGAGGAGAGGGTGTGCAGTCAGGCGAGAGCCGTCGATGAGATACTACTAGCGCCCTCTAAGCCGTTGGTTTTTGCTTCGAGAGACACCGAGAAACAAGATAAAAAGCACAACTCAGCACCAACACCAGTTCCGACCACACGACCGCCACGAGATTCCTCTCCACATGAAACAACTGCAATGTTGTGGTCTTCTTCGCCAGTTCTATCCACTGTATCGGCCTCTGAAGCCGGCACAACAAGACCAGCTTCATTTCCACTTCTGCAGCACCATTCTGAGTACGAATCAATACCCAGGCATTCGATTAGGATGGCGGATGTAGATCTCGAAGCTCTCGCAGGGGTATTTGCGCCTCCAGCACCTGACCCAAAACCCCCTCCGAGAACAGGGGGTTGGGTCTACAGATAGCGTACTGGCTGCTATTGAGGGAAATACTAACAACCTTACTCATGTAAAGGACTTTTTTAACGGGCTTTCTTCGTCTTCTCATGACTTTTCTTCCGGTAAAACATTTGAAGACTTCTCAGAATTGGTGTTGGCTATGCACACGAACGTACAGGTGTAGCAAGATATGTCAATTCATGGATTATTCGCTAATTTATTTTTCGATTCATCACTCCTCTCTACTCCTTCAATGCAGGTGTGTCAGCAAATAAATAACCAGCCATGGCCTCAGGATACCTCTCGCCATGAACCTCAGCATTCTCCACAAGCTTTCTGATCTCAGCCTCCTCATCCTTGCTCAGCTTCACATCGAAAGCTTTCAAGTTTTCCTCCAAATACTTGATCTTCTTCGTGCCTGGGATAGGGAAAATATCATCACCTTGGGCCAGCAACCAAGCAAGTGTCAGCTGACCAGGGGTGCAATTCTTCTTCGTTGCGAGGGTCTCAATGCCGTTGACGAGCTTGAGGTTCTTGTCGAAGTTCTCCTCTGAGAAACGTGGAGAATGGAGACGGAAATCGTCGGACCCAAAATCGGCGCGCGATTTATAGGCTCCAGTGAGCATGCCACTAGAATCTCATTAGCATCTACAGGTTGTTTGTCCGATACCAGGACTCGCCGGCCAAGAGGAGAGTACGCAACTGTTGCGACTCCAAGCTCACGACAAGTTTTCAGAAGGCTGATCTGAGGATTCTCAATCTCGATGCAGAAAGGCGAGTATTCGATCTGAACAGCATCGACATGGACAACTTTGCATGCACGACGGAGAGTCTCTGACGAAACTTCACTGAGACCGATGTACTTGATCTTGCCCTCACTGCATTTTGTTAGCTGCTCGGATTCTCAAGTCACTTCGATGGCTTTCAGCATACCTCTGCAACTCTGCCATGGCCTTGACCGTCTTCTCAACCGGAGTCTTCATGTCAACCCGATGGCAGTAGAATAAGTCGATTGTCTTGACTCCCAATCTCTTCAAACTCGTTTCACACGATTCCTTGACATTTTCGGGACTTGAGTCGATGGCCCGTTCACCTTGAGGGTCAACTTTGAAAGCAAATTTCGTTGCCAGGAAAATGTCCTTCCTCTTGTCGGGATTCTTGGCGAACCATTTGCCGATGAGATCTTCGTTGTCGCCATAAACCGCTGCTGAATCCCAGAACGTCTCTCCGAGCTCGTATGCACGATCAAGAACTTTGAAGCGTTCTTCGTCGGAACCGATTGCGCCGTAGAAGGATGACAGGCCCATGAGTCCAAATCCAAGAGCTGGAATTTGGGGACCATTCTTGCCAAGTTTGCGAGTGGGAAGTTGAGGTGCCATTGTTCGATTGGAAGTTGTATTGTGTCGAGTTGGTTATTATTCTGATGTTGAAAAAAATATGTTTGCAACTCGAGACAGTCGTGCAATTATTTATACATTTCTATGAAAATTCAGCTTCGGCGTTTACGTGCAAGCCCTGATTGATACGTCACTAAGAACAAGCAACACTGCACTCCACAGCTTTCAAAGGTATCGGCGATATGCTCCATGGTTTCAGACCCTTGGCGTGTTATATCCGAGCTATGCATCCACATCGATTGGCTGCATAACCCCGCGCCTAATTCCGTAAAGTCCTGAACTTTATCCACCCACGGCAACCGGGTAGAGATCATTTTATGAAAATTCTTCATTATTCGATATATATCTTTGAAAGATACCGGAGAATGCTGATGAATTTTAAGATTTTTCTGGCACTTTGAACTCTAGAGGATTTAGGGAAGAAGAACGGGAAGGGACGATGACGGCAAGACTCGCTTAGTGGATGATGTTGTCTTTGTTGACTTCTACCCCGCACTTGCACGTGATTGGTTCGCCAGGCCACCCTTAGAGCCATGAACTTTTGTAAGCCTTGATCCTTCTTAAGTGCATTTCAAGACCGCTTGTGCTTCGTGAAGTCGAGGCTCATGGAGGAGCTCTCATATATTGAGATTGAAAAAGGTGTAAATAGTAATTCCGCAACGGGTATTCTCTAGACAACCCTACTTAGGGATTCACGACGTCAGGATCTACTAACAGATAAATCATAACATTGGTTTCACTGCGAGCATGAACGAGGAAGACTACGTAGATCTTGGATCCGTCGGCAAAGAGTTGTGTAGGATTTCGCAATTAGGATGATGCCGAAAAGCGAGAAGGATTTTACCCACCAGGAACCAGCGGTTCATTCGTACGATGAAGGAACATCTGAACCTTAAGGAATGGAACCATGAACCAACCATGAGTTTTTGAGCATACCTGGACCTCGGCTACACATTCGTGTACTCAGTCTTTTTCAATTTCCAGACAGGCATGGCACGGACCACAGCTCCAGGTCAAATCATCCTCGCAACTCTGCTTACACTCATCGGGAGACAACCACTTGGCCGCAGATGAAGCCAACGTTTCAATTTCTAGAAGTCTCCGCATATCATTTTGGCACCATTAAACCTAATTAAACAATTTCCAGACCGTCCAGCACAATCCTCTGCACACTCCACAGAAACATGTTCACATATCTCTGCTCTGAAATGCCACGTTGTACCCAGCACGAAGACACATCTCTCCCTTCCAGGTATTCAAGGCCACTCCAAGCGCGTTCGACAGCTCCGTTCCCATGCACCACGGGTCCAGTACCTCAAATGGTCCCTACCAATGCTCCACGTAGTGATCTGTTATGCCTCTGCTAGACAACGAGACACTGGCAATTTGGTTTGGGCTTGGTAACGGAGAAGATGCAGTCGGATACGTTGGGGTACGAGCCGCGAAGCAAAGTGCCGCTTTTAGCATATCTTTTGGCAATGCCTTTGTCTCATAGAAGGTCTGTACTTGCTCCAGAACTGTGCTGAATTCTTTCGGGCACTGTCTGTTTGATGCTGTTGCTGATGGGGAGGTAGTAACATCAATGACCATGAGAGATGTCGAGTTGGCATGACATATCATCATGTCGTATTCAGGTCCATTGTATGGCTCCTGGCAGTATTTTCGGAAACTTGTTATTGCATAGCTCACATACTTCTCTTTTCTTTGAACGTCGCCACGAGGCTGTAGATCTCGAACGGCAAGTGCGATGGCGGCATGGATGACTTGTGTCACTGTTGTTCCACTAGATTTGCAAGCTTTGATGATCGCTCGGGACTTGTCCGCCGAAGACGAGAGCGTTGAGAAACGAGTCTTTCCGGGCATCGACGTTCCTTGCTTAGCAGGAACCGAAAGAGCGTTCTCACGATCTTTGCTTCTTTTGTCTCGAACAGCCCGAAGCTCAAGATCTGTAAAGGCTTTTGATATTGAGACGCCGAGAATAGCGCGAAGCGATGGAGGCAAAGTCTTGTGCTCACTTCCAAAAGTCACATCAGGGATATTTTCCTTGAACATGAACGCCTCTGAAGTGTAGCTCAGTAGAATATCCAGGAAAGCATACGCCGCCATGCCATCAATCACATCGTGCCCACTTCGGAAGATGATACTATACTTTGTTGTGCCCAGTCTGGAATATTCGGGTTCCGCGACTGGAAAAACTAACAGTGCTGGGAATGGAACCGGAGGATCAGAATCTAGAATTTCCTCCGTTGTCTGAGGACCACAGTTGATTGTGAACGTGTGTTCCATCCACTTATCGATGACCTCCATCTCGTTGGCCACCTGACACACACGATTCCAGATCTTGGTCTCTGGGTCTAGCACAACACTCGATCAAAAATAGGACAGTGGTACCTGACTTGCTTCCAGGCATAGCGCAAAGAGTCTTCGATCCGAAGCTGAACTGCTGAACGATTGTTTGCTATCGACAAATGTAGTGAAATTCCCACATGCACCGTGATTGAACTTGCTGTCTGACCAGTTCGCTCCCAGACCTTGACGTTGGTGGTGTAGTATATATCCGGCTCATCAAGGGGTCTTGAGTAGATACCAGGAGGTATCTCACGCCATTTAGTGCGGCTTGGATCAGTCATGGCTCCTTGATTCCGAGTGTGGAGATCGTGAGGGTATCTGCTGCGCTGCACTCCTCCATTTGTACTGGTTTAGCGAGGCGCATGCAACAAGGCCATTGTTCCTTCCCTTCTTGTGCTTTCATATCTCACACATAGAAAAGACTCAGACTCGCAAACATGAGTGTCAAAGGATAGAGACAAACGCTTTATTCTACTTACTGGTTGGTACGAGCTCCCAGTTGTAGCTGATTTCAGCACCATCATTCTGATCAAAGGTCACACTGTCAAAGATAAGTTCTATGGCCCTCGCGAATGAGATAGCTCTGATAATGACACCAAGGCGAGTCATCTTAATCTTCCGGGAGATTCGCTCACTGCACTCAGGGATATTCTTAAAGGGGTGGCAAAGACTTCGTGCCAACCAACTTGGATGATTTTGAGCGTCGAAAGTAGGCTCATCAAGTTACATGTTCTGGCAGACGCAGGTCCGTCAACTCCACAGCGATTTTAGAGTAACCCAGGGAGTACTTTCGTTTCGCTCGATCATTTCTGCAAGTTCCCAATGACTTCCAGAGGTCAAGACTCTGTGTCGCAACCCCTGCCACTTTCTGCCGACACGCCATTCCACCTCTCCGAGGGATCCATCCTTTTCCTCTTTTTTGAAGATCTCCAAGTCCAAAGTTCCCCAATATATCTTTCTCGGGAATTCACGTTAGCGATTTCTAAGGAAATGAAAACATTACAATAATTATTCTTCATGAAGTTAGGTTTGTCGAATTCCGGATGGCAAGAGGCTGAATCTTTGACAACACTCACACGACTGATAATACTCTACAACATATGTGGCAGGATTTGAAATCCTCAGTCCCTCCTTTACTCACGAATACGCAAGTCTTGGTGAGAACGATGATACTAGTCTAAGACGAGGGGGGCGTCTGTTAATATAGCGGATTTGTTCCGGAACCAGGAGAATATCTTCTGTGAAAGAATAGAATTGGATCTCGTCCAATTGTAGCTTTGTTGCCTGTTCTCAGTCACAAATGAGGTGGGTATATATACAACATCGTGCTGCTGTATTCTACCAAGTCTATGTCTCCCTTGTGATTGAACCACCACCTGTCTCTCTTACATAGCTCAATTAGCGCTCAACCTCAAGTTCACTCCTCTCTTCTCCTTTCTCTTTTCTCTCTCCCTCTTCCTAATTTAAGAGTTCAACATTATAGCATTCTTAGCCATGCGAACTTTCAAGTATGACTCCCTCATCCATTCAGAAATAATCGAGTTCTCATTTTAACCCTTCCCAATACAAAATTCTCGCCTCACCATCCCTCCACTCCTCGTCCTTGGTCCAAGCAGAGATTTGATCCCCGGAAGAAAGAGAACTACATATAACACATACCACCACCCACAAGAGAGAGTCACGATCAGAAAGCATAACGTCCTAGGCTGTCATGGAGACAAAGGCCGCTGCCGTTGTCTTGTCGCTCAATATTACCAGCGAAAGAAAGGACACCCGGAACTTCGAAAGTGACGACCGCGCAATAAGGAATGAAACAGCGCGAGCTATCGGAGAGCATTCCGGCGAAAGAGTAGTCGTAAGTAGAGATATGTGGTAGTCGAGGCAATGACAACACTTCCAATATTGACCGTCAAACACTGCCCGTGTCCTATACCTCCCTCTCTATTCAAAGTCGGGTTGCCTGAACTTGTTGTAAAACAGCTCTATCTCCCTTCACTTCAAATCTTCTATAACCAGAATTCCGAAGATGAAAACTCTTCGCACCGCCTCACACCATCCAAAAACACACACGCATTGTTGCTGCGCGCTCCTCCAATCATGCAGATTGTCCTGGCAGATATACACCTCCTCTGTTCGACAAAACCATGCTGCTCCCAAACTTCAGAATAGTACTTCACAATTAGTGATGGTTAACGTTGCAGAATCCTTACAAGTCACGATCGACTCATCCAGCATTCGAGTCGTCTGTCTTCGAAGCGAAATCAACATTTCATTCCATTCCAGTAACCGGAACACCCGCCAACCCCACCCATTTTTGCCATGAGCAGTACACGCAGCACGCGTGGAAATATATACAAACGCACCATCAGCTTCGTGAACAATTGGCTTGCCACTGCCCCATACCAAGTCCTCCCCCACCTGCTCGACATGCATGCATTGCAAAAGTATTCCTCTCATCTACACAGCTCTCGATCTCTTCGCATCGCCTCGCCACCATCTCACGCCTCAGCCCTGCTACCAGGCTTCAACACAGGACTCTGCTTCACGTCACTCTCGAGCTCATCGTTTGGCTGATCGTGTCTTGAGTACATCTTATACTCGATGCTATCCTTGAAAGATAACTTTCCGCTCTCGACTTGTTTGCGGGTGGCTGAAAGCTTGGATTTGGGGAGGCCCATGGACTCGAGGAACTTGACGGCTGTAAAGAATGTTTTGTTAGCTAATCTTCTTTATGTTACCGCATTTTTGCTCTTGTGATTTGGGATTAAGAATAGGGAAAGGTAAACTTACTGTCAGTCCACTCAAGCTCCTTCCGCTTCGAGTCCCACTTCAGCTCTTGCGCCATGATATCGATGACCTTCGGCGCAGCCTCAAGTGCAGCCTGAGCATTCAAGAAGGCCAATCTCGTTCTTCTTGCCAACACATCGACAGCTGTTTGGGCATACTCATGTCTGACAGCGTATCTGACTTCTCCATCGATGAATGGGTAGAGAGGGCTAATACGCTCTCCTCTGACAGGGAAGCGCTGCTCAGTCGGACTACTGAGAGCTGCGACTGTCCAGGCGCGATCACCGTATGATTCGGTCAAGTGTTTAGCGATGTCCGTCTCGACGCCGAAGTGTTGGATGAGGTTGATGAAGAGGGTTTTGGAGAAGCCGTGAGCACCGACGAGTTTGACTTGGTGAGTCTGGCAAGAGCCATTTAGACGCGAACCGTCATCAACTTGTTCAGTACCGCTAATGTCTGGGGCATTGGCCACAGGGCGAGTCTGGAGACTGAAGGTCTTGATTGCCTCGTCAACTGCCTCTTCGGCCATTTGACGGTACGTGGTCCATTTTCCACCAGCGCAGGTGAGAAGTCCAGAGGGTGAGACGTTGATGAGATGGTTTCGGACAAGAGATTCGGTGTTCTTCGCATTGGGATCTTTGACGAGAGGACGGATTCCGGACCAGGCGGCTAGAACATCACCGCGGCGAACGTTGATGTCTGGGGAAAGGTAGTGGCGAATCTCGGACAGGATCCAGTCGATTTCTTCTTCTTTAGCGACAGGATTCTGGGAGATTTCTGTGGGAGAATCCGTTGTGCCCGCAATCGTGTTTCCTTGCCATGGTAGGAAGAAGATAACTCGGCCGTCGGAGGTTTTGGGATCAATAAGTCCCATCTTTTGAGGGCTGTAGTATCCGGGAAGAATGACGTGGACACCGGAACTGGGAGCGACAATGTCCTTGACAGTCTCATCGTCGAACTTCCGAATGCCGTCCGTGAAGGGTCCTGTGGCATTGATTATACCCTTGGCCCGGATGACGAACTCATCTGGCTTCTTTCCGTTCTTGTCTTGGACCAGATCTCTGACACGAGCTCCGCAGAGCTTTCCGTTCGCATCCTTCTCCAGACCAGTAACTTCGATGTGGTTGACAACTGTGCTACCGTATAACGCAGCAGTCATGGCAAGCGATACGTTCATTCTCGAATCGTTATGTGCTCCATCGTAGTATACCAGTGCGCCGACCAAATTGTCCTTCTTCAACATGGGGAAAGCGTCCAAAGCCTTGCTCCTCGTCAAGAAGTACGAGCTCTCAATTCCTTCCGAACCTGCCAAAAAGTCGTAACATTTGGTTCCCGCCCAGTAGTATGGAGCTTTCCACCACTTATCCAGAGGCAGCATAATTGGCAACCAACTCGACAAGTGTGGTGCAGTGTCCAAAAAGAACTTTCTCTCCCTCAATGCCTCCTTGACCAATGCATACTGATTGTAGTCCAGCTCCCAAACGGCTTTCTCCAAGTATCGCACACCTCCATGTACCAGTTTTGTACTCTTACTACTCGTCCCACTGCTAAAATCATCTCTTTCGACAACCGCAACCTTCAATCCTCTTGTCGCAGCATCGAGAGCTATTCCCGCACCTGTAGCCCCCGCACCAATAACCAGCAAGTCGTAGACATCGGCATCGTTTTGTGGTGCAGCATCCTCTGCAGACTTCAACAATCCAACGCCTTTGCTCCCACCACTGCGCTTCAGATCTGCGATTTGTTCATCTCTTGTCTTGACTTTTGGGAATCGAGGAGGTCGAAATCCGCCTTCTGCCCCATAGCCGGGAGGAGAAACTACGGCGGGGTCGGAACCAGGGATATTTCGCGGGCGGTAGCTGTAGTAAAGGATGCCACCTCCGACGGCTGCTGCTCCTGTCGTGTAAAGAAGAGGCCTCGCAAGACGCTGTCGGAAAGCCATTGTTTGCTGTGATTTTGGGCAGGAAGTGAAAATTCGAGAGAAGACCAGCAGGTCCTGCTGATGATGATGATGATGCTGCTCTGGGAGCTTGGGAGCGTGCTAATGCAGATCAGCCCGCTTTTGTTAGCCAAGGATTTGCATATGATGCTGCTCTGCGTCTTTGTCGAAAGCTGCAATTGTTGATAATACAGAGTGAAGTGAAGAAAGAAAGGATGCGCAATATACCGCAGAGTACAAAGTGCAAGCAAAAATATGAGCAAAGAAAAGAAAAAGGTGAGGCTTGGGATGATATAGCTGTTAACTGAGATTCCTTATGGTCTTGTGAAGTCTCACAAACAGCTCTCCCTGTCGCTCTGGCCTCACTCTGCATCCTCGGGATCTTCTGCCGGCTAATTTTCCGCCAATCGACGAGCTGAATTGATGCCCGTTGGTCCCATGCCAAGAAATGCACCAGCCTGTTTGTAGAATTAATCCGAGATCTCGTTGAGGAAATACACCGAGGACTGTCTAATGAGCTGCCCCTCTTTTAAAAGCTGGCGGTCATCTTGTGATGGTCTGTTTTTCTCGGCCATTCCCTCGCAGCGAACATCGTGATAGAACGGTCTCAAAACGCATTTCTTTAAACAAAAAACAACTTTTCAAGGAAGCTGCGACCATTTCGATACCTACCTGCACTTGGCCCGGAATGCAGATTTCAGCAAGGGTGGACCGAGATCAGCAGCAGAAGGTGCGACCACGTGATGATTTATGTCAACTTCAGAAGGCGTCGTACCAGTTCCCTACTTCCAAATACATTAACTAGAAGTCTTGCGAGACGTAAGTTCAAAGTTTGGGCTGACGAACCCGATTATTGGCGGGATTTTAACAAGTGTTGTGATATCTGAGCTGCTTCTCCAGTGTACCCCTCAAGCGCAGTTCGCTTCAGGCGTTGGAACAGAACATCACAGTTTGCCTCAATATTCCTCCCTGCTTTTCTGTCCCATCGCGCTGAGTATAGTCTGTAAATGCCTTCTGTTTTGAGAATTTCTATATACTTTTAGCGGTTGCGTGCGAATTGCGAGGGGGAGGGGAAGTTCGGTCAATGGTCATTTTGACAATCACCAATGGTATTTTACAGCGTTTGAGGGCACATCAACATAGCATTGTAAGGCTAGCTATCGATCAAAAGTACTTTCGTACTGTATCCCCAAAAGTCTCTCTATCGTCAGACGGCGCCTGAATCCTCCACGCCAATGTCATAACGCTGCATTGAGAAATAAGAAAAGAAAGAAAAGAGGGAGGAAAATCTCCATCCCGACCAAACCACAAACGATCCCCAAGCCCAATGTTGTCAATTTTCCCATTCAAGGGTCAAGATCTGTGAAAGGGAGAAGAAGCTGGTCTTTCTGAACCAGAATGCAGAGACCTACATCCCGCATTGAGCCATTCTTTTTTGACTCTTCCCAAGCCAATTTTCGGAGCTTGTCGTCGGTGATTTGAGAGACCAGTGGATGCTTATAGAGGTTGTAGAAAACGCTATGCGCAGAATTGAAGGCCTTATCCCAATGTTCATAGACCACACCAGGAGGAGGATTTCCTCTCAATTTGCGGAAATGGAAAGGATCCGGCTTTTCCTCTGAAATCGGCTGTTCGGTCGGACCTTGGCCATTTGGTCGATTGAACAAATTCAATACCGGCTTGATGTGAGGTTCCTTGGTATTGGGCTTGAAATTTTCGATGAGTCTTGCGATGTTAGAAGTTGCAGTCTCCTTCATCTCATCGGTGACATTGACTATATTTGGCTCAGGGATTTTGCGTAATTTTCGTGGGACTTTCTTCGGAGGCTCCTCAGATTCTGCTAATGTTGCAGCTTTGGCTCGAGATTGACGCTTGCGGGTAGTCTTGGGAGCATTGTTGATGATAGGAGGAGCATCAGCCATTTCCTGATCATCATCCTCAGTTGCATCAGGGACTGTGCTGGCCTGATGAGCATTACTTGGTCCTGCACGAGTATCCATCATCTCCACATCTCCACCTCCTGGTGAATTATCCACCTGATGATCATGGATGTCATTTGCTGAAAGACTCTTCCCATCCTCAGCTGACTCTACCTTGTCGTCATCCCCAGTGGCATTGAGTCCTAGACCCCCAACAGCCGCAGATGCAATGGTAGTCTTGCCATAGCTTAGCATGGCATCATACATCGACTTAGATGTGATGCCTTGTACCGCCAAGATATTCTGCCAGATCCAACCCCCGGTACCTAATTCTCTCCCATCAGCCTGGTATCCAGCCTCACCAGCGATCTTCTCATCAAATACAAGTCCGTTGACCGGCAGCTTATTCTTCTGCTCGAGCTCTGCCATCCACCTAAACTCTTCCGTAAAGAAGAGTTCAGGTGGGAGAGTCACGGGACTTCCAGTGTGATAGTATCGACGTCCTGATTTCAAATCCCACAGCATATGAGAAATGATTGATCTCTCGCGATCGGTGAACTTCTTCTCGTCGAGAAAGGCTTTGACATGACATGCATCTCGACCGACATCGAAGAATTTTTGGACAGTGAGGGCGGCTTCAGGTAGAAACGGCTTAATCAAACCGGTGTATTCTTCACAGAAGTATTTGATGAAGATTTCAACATTCTCGTCGGGTTCTTCCTTGGGGTATGCATTGGGATATGCTTGACGCATTGCGGTGATTGCGGTCTGCCGAGCAAGCTACATGAAAAGTTTAGCATATCTCCAAGAATTCATGGATATTTGAGCCTGTGGGGCATTATACTTACCGATAGCTTTTCCTTGATGTTCACAGCCATGGCGCACTTCTCCTTTTCGAGTTGTTCGATCTTGGCTTCAACATCTTGAACCACCTGTCTCTTCAAAGAAGCCTCCATCTTGCTGTAGCATTCCTCCACATACTCGTATTGAGCGCGCAACTTTCCCATATCCCACATGGCCAACATTGTTTCAACCTCCGAAACCTCCATACCAGCCAAGTGGGCAATAGTCTTGCTGTAATCCAATGCCATTGCGAAGAGTATTTGTATTTGAGAGGATTATGTTGTACAGGATTATGTTGTCCCCATGGAGTATCGTACAGTCGAAGAGGAAGGTATGTATCGAAGAGGACTTTTCGAGTAATGTGAGGCAGTAGGATGTATTGGACGAAAAGGGCTTTGTAGGAGAACGCAGGTAGATGCTATTGAGTAGTGGTCAGCAAGGAAGAAACGATCTTAGAACTCGAGAAGAGATTTAGTGGAGTCAGTAGGGAGCTTACCTGCTCTCGAGAATCAATTGAGTCGTGTCTTCGACTACAGTGTAGTGTGTTCACAGAAGACTCTTTCGCAATAGACTGGAAGGAGGTTAGCCAAGAGAAGACATGTTTGATGATTGAGAATGAGAGCATGTGGAGTGGAGGAGAAGCTTACGCGTTGTTCAAGAGCAGACAGAGACTTTTGTTGATATGGGCGTGCTTCGGGGAAAGAGATCTTGTTCGTGATAGACTTGAGGAAGGCTCTGCAAGGTTATGATTAGGGCTGAACGAGGAAGGCGACTGAAGATAAGGGCTGAGGGTTGGAAGAGGGAGCGTACTTATTCTTGAAGAAGACCGAAATGTCTTGTGAAGGAAGAGAGAACAGGTAAGCTTCTTTGCGCCGGGTGGAGCGTGGAGGAAACTTTGCGTTGAGGAGTCAAGAGTGTACAAAACTGAAGTTCAAGAAAATTCTTCACGAGTGAAAAGCTTCTTGAAGAATCTTCGTGTGCTGTTGTAGTGCTGTGCAGTGTATCGTACTGTAACGTACAAAGAGGCAAGAGGCAAGAGACTGGAATAGGAGGAGTTGGAATTGGAAGAAGTTGTGCTGTGTTGAATAGGAAGAAGGTTTTCAGGAGGAGAAGGAGGTTTTTATAGGCGGAACGTGGGGGAAAGTTTTCGCTCCGGGAAGCTAGCGCGGGTGGAATTGAATCACCGGAGGCGGAGCATGGGAGGAAAGCATGTCATTCTGGCCAGGAGATTAGGGCTACGGTAATCTATGGATCGAGTGTAAGTTTGTGCGGCGGGGACCTCGCTGCTTTTGACTGGGTTGAGTGCTGGACGGCTATTGGACTAGACATTCGAGGCGAGAAGCAACCAGAAAGATTCATTGTGCTTTCTTAGAGGACTGATGAGAAGTAAGGAGCTCAATAGACCAAGGAGGGACAAGGGATAGCATTATAGCATCTTACTGTAGTAAAGACTTTGTACAGACCAATATCACAGCATCTGGAGACCTCTTCAGCTCATCTGAAGACCGAAAATGGTTTTGATAGCCCGCCAGGCACTTTCTCTGATCCCCAAGCAGGGCTCGGATGAGCCCATACAGCTCCTGTTAAGTCCTTTGAATGTTAGTGAAGCGATTTAGGTGTGCGCTGCGATTTGACTAGGTGGGCCTTGCCGGGCGACTGCCGAGGCGTGCATCGGGAGTGACCAAAACTTCGAGAGATTGAAAGAACCACAGATTTCCTCACCTTCGGACCTAGGTCCCACGGGATATTCGAAGAACTAGTCAAAGTACGTATTCCGAGACTGGTTTGTCTAAAAACATTTCAAGAAGAAACTTAAAGTACTTTGCGTTTCTGATCAATGCACATTGATTGTTTGACTTGGTCGCTCAGCTTTGTTGCTTGAACAGGGTTGGGGCTGGCATTCACAGAATCTGACAAGGCTCCCCAATGCGAGATATGCCCTCCAACTTTGACAACTTGTAATTCAGGCCGAAGGGACTCAGGGCGCATACAGCTGTAGAATGCAGTGCATCCTAGGACGTTGAAGGGTTTGTTTTGACAGCTGGCTCGAAGCGCGCCAATGAGCGCTCGAGCTTGGACCACGCTAACTTTTGCCGAATTTCAGCCTCTACACGAGACCAAAACATACGAGACAGTCCGCAATAGGAACTTGTGATCGAGGGGATATCTGGAAAGCTGTAGAACATGCGTTTGATGAACAGTCGGAGAGGTTTGGGGTGGGCGCATCTGGGAGAAGAGTTTTCTGTCGCCTAGCAGCTCCAAGAGAAGACAAGGCTCAAAGATATCAGAGCTGCCCGTCCGCAAAATCAATGATTAATTTTTTCCAACGTGAAGAATCAGAGCGCTATGATGTTAACATATGCTCTAGTTGTTGATTTCAGCTGTTTATATGGGTGGAGTAATGCTTAGCAGTACCAGAAGCTTGGCAAATTCAAGAGAACGTCTAGCAACAATGAGTTCTTATTGCCCTTTGTTCAGATTCCTCTAGCAGTGATCACAAAAGAAAAGGCTATCAGAGGCGCAATATCAACTTCCAGTTTAAGACTGCTCCAAACTTACATTCATCTCAAGCTATCGTCAAGCCTTTAGAGCATGTGCCAGACTCAATAAGTAATCCCTACAACTATCCTTGGTAATTGGCAGGGTATGCTTCTCTGGATTACTTCTAAAGTATGATGTTCAATTAATAGCTCATTTAAACATTCAGTATACCCTAATCTAAGGAACTCCATTTGCCAGTCAGCTCACTTATCCTCCCGTAGTACCCCTTCTGAGAAGAACAAAGTACTACACAAGTATCGACGCCAACTCAGAACTGCGATTTACTTCTTCGGCTTCGTCTCCTGGCCAGAACTAGAGAACACTGGCTTCTTCGAAGTCGGTGCTGCCCGCTCAATGCCGTCTGTATCACTTGCAGCAGCAGTTGTAAAGTTCTGGGCCCTGGAGCTTTGTTGAGATGGTTCCGCATTTCCAATAGGATTTCTTGAAGGTTCCATAGGTGGAATGCCCTAATAGAGTCCGTGAGAGGCATACACATCCTCATCTCGCCGATATACAGAGACAGTGTAATAAATCTTCCATGGATCCTCGCCATCAAGAGGTCTCCCATCACTTCACACACCAGCCAGAGCAGCGATATCCTTTGGAAGCCAGTCCTAAACTTTCTTGACATTCACCGCCTCGCCAGCACCGCAGATGGCGGCCAGTTCTGCGGCCACGAAAAGTTCTGGTGGCATGAAGCCGCAGCTGGCGTAGTACATTCGGTCGGATCCAAGTCTCAGCTGAAGAAGCTCAGTTGGTGACAGCGTTGGGTGGCTCATAGCTTCGGTTTCCCGACTGATATCGAATTCGCGCTGGATCTCGATGCGTACGTCGGACTCTGTTACGTTGATGTTGTAGGTTGGACGTTCGTGGATGAGAGCGGACTTTCTGACTCGAGAGATCTGGAAGGCTCTGATTGCCTCGCCGTGGTCCTGCAGAGTCTTCTGCCAATAGGTTAGTAAGTGATAAAAGTAATCTGGGAGGAGCCCTTACTAGAAAGTAGCTGCTGCTGGTCAACCACTCGAGTCTCGACTTGAAGTCCTTTTGCCACGCATTGATCGCCTCTATTTGCGCGTTGGTCAAGCTCGCCTTGTCTCGCAGTCTCCTTACCAGCCTGTCGTAAATGTTGCTGCCCATTGCGATAGACACAACTGTTTCTTGTCCCAAGATTGTACAGTCCCAGACCCAGCCGGTGTATCGCAGAGCAAGCTCCTTGTCACTCATTTCGGGTGCGTGTTTCATGTCGAGCTCGTGCCGTTCTCGCATTTCGTACGCCAGTAATGAAGATCAAGTGGTGAGCACGGTAGCAGGATCTCTGTACTATCTGGAGAGAGATTGAAGTCCGTATATGCAATGCTACCTTCTCCAATAAAGAAAGTGAACCTACTGGCAGCCTATAGACTGTATCATTTGTCACGATCAAGCTAGGATTTTCCATTGGCGTTCAATTCCATGGCCTTCTAGAACTGACCATCTTCATTCGGTATTGTATATGTGTGATATTGAAACGGCAGTCTTTGTCGGCCGTTCGTTTTGGTTTGTTCAAGGCGCAAGCAGTGAAGTGGGTCTGTTGATAAGCGAGTTCGAAGGTAAACACAAGAAGCTCGCTTAGATGTCAAACCTCGAAAAACAACATTGAATACCCTCATGGAAGATTGGTTCATGATTGGAATTATTAACGTTTGTCTATTGAGTAGCGATGCCTGCATTTGCCTTGCTGTAACTCTGTTGTTGTTGTCCAGCTATATTAATCGTGAAGCATGCCCTGTCCTAAGAATTCATCGTTATGACGTGACGCAATAACCAATCTCCGGCTCTTCCTCCAGCCTCGCACAATATATATACATCACGTACTCGAAATCAATGTTTCTGCCTTATGTAGTGGCGCAGGACTTTCACCCGAAGCTTTCACTAGAAGTCAGGCTGCGTATCGTCAAGAGAACGGTGCGAGATAGGCGATTCATTACCTCTCCGTGAGCCACCGGGCCACTATCAGTCCCAATTCGGCTACTAATTTGCCAATTGACTCCGAATGGCGGAAGGAATTAGCGATTCGAGCGGGCTTTGCTCGCTAGCGTGCTTTTTGCAGACGCGCTCTCGAGTACAAAAACCCTTCTTCTGGACCCGTTCTCCTCGAAATTTCAACAAACATCAAGCGACAAGAACATCACAGCTGCTGCTCCTGTCCCAGAAAGCTGCACGATCTTCGACCTTCAAGGCTTTCAAAGCACTCCTTCTACTTCCAATCTCTTTGACTACAGACTTTTCAAGTCCCACTGCTGTCCCAGCACCTTCAGTCTTCAACTTCATCGAGCCAGCTTCGCATAAGTCCAGCACTCGCGTTCTTGCACAGCTTTCTTCCATACATCTACAAACATCCACACACCTCCACATCAAGTACTCTCATAATGTCTTCCTCCACCTCCGCTTCGCGCCATTCCACCCGTGCCTCCGGCTCCTCCAGCACCAGCGAGGCTGCCGCCGCCCTCGCTTATGTCGAATGCCTGTGGGACCTTGCCTTGGCTATACAAGAGGCAAATGTCTTCAAGGTCCAGGTGCAATACATTGAACAGAAGATCAAGGAAGTGCAGGACATGCTGGGACCGGACTTCACACAGAATGAGGCCCATGAGCTCAAAACCTGGAGAGATGAGAATCGCAACAAGATGCGTGCATGGGAAACCAGATCTGGGGTCACAGTAGGTATTCATCCTGACTGAGATTCACTTCAATCTTTCATTCATTGAAGACATACTGACATATATCTGTGTAGGATCTTGAGGCCAAGGTAGACGATCTGCGCGACAAGTATGAAGCAGCAAGAACCAAGAAGCGCCGTGGGGTCTATGAAGCCCCTCGCTTCATCATCAACCCCATGGAGAGTGAGGTGCGCCTTGATATCCAACGCAAGTACGATGTCAATCGGGAGTTCCTCATCATGACCAACACCGAGGAGGTTATCTCGCACAGTGTCATCGATGGCCTCCGTGCCATGGCAGGCAGAGGTAGAGCAGTCTACTCCAACTGCTCCCTCATCAAGCCGGAGTTTGCTGTTACTCGAGAGCTTTCGGAGTTGCAAGCTGCTGGCCCCGCTGCCAACAGCTACAAGATCTGGATTCCCATCACCACAGCTCGGCTTGGGGGAGTTGACAGATACGGTGCGCCTCTTGGGCAAAACCCTTGGCCCAGATACTTCACTTCTCTCGGCTACAAGAGACTTGAAATACTCCTCAACTCTCCGGTTCAACCTCTTCAACCGCCTCCTCCACAAGAGGAGTCGTCAGGTGACGAATCTGAATCCGACAGGTCACCTGCACCATACTCAGAACCTGCTCCTCCTCCAACTCCCTCCCCTCCCCGCCGCCAACGCCGACAGCAGCAGCCAGTTTTCCCTCCTCCGGCTGGCGTCCGTCAGCAACCTCCTCCCCCTCCAGCTCCGGCTCCGGTTCCCCGTCGTCAACAGCAGCCACAGTTCCAACCTCCGCCTTCGCCTTTCCCTCCCGCTGGAATCCAATCCCATCCTTTCGGAAACCCACACCCCCTCCTTCTCCACCCTCCTCCACCTCCAGTCATCGCTCCCGTCGCCCTCGCCGCCGCTCCCGCCGGTCCCAATCTCACCCCCGGCAACCGCTACGGCCGCCCGCAACCCTACGCCCCCACGCCTCAACCAACACTCACGCCCCCCGGCACCCACGTACAAACAAAGTGGAACAAAGTACGCGGCAACACGCCTGGCAATGTCGATGTCTTCTACTTCGATAAGCTGTATAATCGCAAGGATTCGAATTATAATAAGGCGGATCGGCAGGCTGCGAAGAGGGCTAGGGAGGATGGGACGACGAGGGATTTGGCGCTTGATGAGTTAGTTGCGTTGGGGATGTTGCCACAGGGGTTTAGGGATTTGAATCCTTAGGTTGTTTTGGGAGGGATGCATGGAATGAAGGAACCATGGAGGCAAGGTAGATGAATGGACGGAGAATGGATGGTTGGTTGGGTTGGTTGGGAGATTTTATGGTGGATTATTGATTTCTTTCTTTTTGCTTTTGTTTTTCGAAGTCATCAGGGGAGTTTGAGGCATTCGAGAACACCAATGGGCGTTGTGGAGATGCCCGGGTTGTTACGGAGGATCACTGACTTCTTTCTCCCTTTTTCTTTCCACTCAAGTCATGGGAGGCGTTCAGGACATTCGCAAGCAGCGCGATGGAGTCATGACAGGGCTCAGGATGCCATAGAGGAATCCTGCTTTTTGTTCCCTTTTTTAATTCTTCACAAAGTCATCAGAGAAGTTTACGGCATTCAAGAGCAGCATGGTCAATCAAAGCTTCTTCAAACCAAGCAATAAGAATCATTTGACACTTCTGAAACCTTCATTTCCAATCTCGTGTGATCTTAGACGTAAAGCTAGTCCTTCAGATATTCTCACTTCTTGGGCTTGACGGCATAGATACTGTATGAGCCTACCAAAACCATCAGCAAAGCAATACCGGTCGTCTGAATGTGAGGAGTACTTACTGACCCACTCGTTGAAATCAATATCTGCTACTCTCTTTGCAAGAGTCTCAGCTGACTCAGCCTCTCCTTCATCACTGGCCTTGGTTCCACAGCACGAAGAAACTGGTCCACAGCACGAGGACTCCGAATCTTTCGCCTCAGCTGCATCTACCTCGCCAGCTGCGACACGCTCTTTGTAGATGTTGAGATCAGACTTCTTGTCAACGATGAGGATATCTTTGCACTGTCAGCTACTGCCAAACACAACGAGCAGAACTAGAAGAGACAGGACAGGACAGGAGTATGTTTACGAAATAGGACATCTACCTTCAAACCCCACCTCCCTCAACCACCCCTCATACTCCCCCACCAGACTCGCCCCCGACACACACCCAACATAAAGCCCCAAATCCCTCCTCAACTCCTCTGTAAAAACCTTCTTCGCCAAAATATCACTAACAGCCAGCCTCCCACCCTCTTTCAACAGCCTAAAACACTCCCCAAAACACACCTTCTTCTTCTCCGGCTCCAGCAAGTTGATCACGCAATTGCTGATGATACAATCTGCGCTCTCATCCTCAAGAGGGATGGACGTGATGTCAGCTAGGATGAACTTAACATTTGTGGTGTTAGACTTCTCAGCATTCTTCCTAGCGAGAGCAAGCATATCCGCGCTTGAATCGACGCCGATTGCGAGGCCGCTTGGCCCAACTTTACGCGCAGCTTGGAAGACATCGAATCCGCCGCCTGAGCCCAAGTCGATGACTGTTTCGCCCTGAAAGTCTGTCCTTTAGTCACTGGGTTTGCGGATATTTTTGGACATGAGAGTACCTACAGGCTTGATGCCTGCGATGGCGAAGGGGTTGCCACAGCTGACGCCAAGGTTCGCGCCTGAGGGGATGCCGGCGAGATCTTCGGGGGTGTAGCCGAATGATTCGGCGACTTTTTGAATGTGGGTGGTGTTTGCTTTGGGGTCGGAGCGCGCGAGGGAGGAGTAATGGGCGTGGACTGCTTGGGATGTTGGGGTGGACATGGTGATGTATAAGATCCGAGGGGATGTATATTAATTCGGGGGGATGGTTTTAGATTGGGAGCAAGGAGGCGCTGTGGTTGAGGCTTGAAAAGGTTTGTGAGGAAGTCAATCAAGGCAACCGCGAAGGTGAGATCTTGTCCTTTTGTTGAATAGATACTGTAGTAGAGATTAAAGTCTGAACGAAGTGAGCGGAAGTCAGAAGTCAAAGTGAGGTTTATGAGGTCTTGAAATGCTGTTGATCTGATGGTGGTCTGTCACTGCGGTCTGTCACTTCGGTCTGTCACCAGTAAAGAATACAACTGGTTGGTCGGTTTGGCGAGCTGTCTTGGCAACACAATCAGCGTCTAGAAATTTCACTGAATCAACATAACGCAGAACGCATCCCGAAAGCTCATGATAATCCTCTTGATGAATGCTTTTGCTTCAGAAATCCACTACAAAGCCTCCGTTTGAAATGTCAAGCAATTGATAGCTAAAAAGAAGCGAACTAAACACGCTGTCCTGACAACCACTCGGCAGCATTCCGGAATCGGGACACACCTGCAGCGGGATCCGGGTGAGGGTCCTCAAGGGAGAGAGAAGAGATAAAGCACACTTGTCTTCTTGCCTCGCATGTCTCATGAATATGCGCAAACAATCAAAGGAATAACTTGACAAGTCATCCAGTAGATACTACAACATTGTGTATCCCTTACAGCACTTACAAAACTTCCAATCAAAGCTTCGAGAAAAGTTAATCTGATTCCACGTGATAGCACGCTAACCCCCACTAACACTAGTGGTAACGCCATTTTCCGCCCCTCACTCACACCAACACATCTAGTTGCCCTTGCACCCCTCCAAGCAGAAACAAAATTTCCATCACACTCACACCGCTTCCCTTCATTCCTCAACACTCCTCCTTCTTCCCCTCACAATCCTCTCCAGAATCACTTCAGTGGGATTCTTCTTCATCTACACTTCTTTGCTTCTTATCGTAGCAATAGAATCAATCATCTACCCCTCCTCCGAATACCGGAACAATCAGATTCCAAGCACGCAATTGTGTTGATCTGATCCTGCACCAATTTTCCGTTCGACTCTACGACTCTTCACAACCGCCAAAATGGTTCAATCGTAAGTCATGTTCTTCGCAGACCTCATCTACATCGCCAGCATGCTAACCTTCCTGTCTGCCATAGATCTATTCTCGGTTTCCCTCGCATGGGTGTTCTCCGTGACTTGAAGAAGGCAACTGAGGCATACTGGGGTGGCAAGCTCTCCCAAGCTGATCTCCTCGCTGAGGCCAAGAGACTTCGTCTTGCACACTGGACCATCCAGAAGGATGCCGGCGTCGATATCATTCCCAGCAATGACTTCGCTCTCTACGATCAAGTTCTCCACCAGATCCAGGACTTTGGTGTAAGTTTCCTTTTCTAGCACACTTGAAGCAGCTTGGCAGATTGCTGACTTTGATTTTGCATAGGCCGTCCCTCCCAGATATACCAAATACCAACTCGACCCTATCGATGAATACTTTGCTATGGGCCGTGGTCTTCAACGCGAGGGTGTTGATGTTCCCAGTTTGGAGATGGTGAAGTGGTTCGACTCGAACTACCACTATGTCAAGCCAACCCTACAAGACAACCAGGAGTTCAAGCTCACTGCCAACCCAAAGGCTGTTGTTGAGTTCCTCGAGGCCAAGGAGGCTGGTATCGTCACCCGCCCAGTCCTCGTCGGCCCAGTCTCTTTCCTCCAACTCGGAAAGGCTGACCGTGACCAAACTGTTGACCCAATCGACCTCCTTGAGAAGCTCCTCCCAGTCTACGAGGAGCTCCTCACTAAGTTGAAGGCTGCCGGTGCTGAGACTGTCCAGATTGATGAGCCAACCCTCGTCCAGGATCTCCCAGCTAAGACCAAGGCTGCTTTCAAGCCAACCTACGAGAAGCTCGCTGCTCTCGGTGACAAGATCCCAAAGCTTGTCTTCGCCACCTACTTCGGTGATATCGTCCACAACATCGAGTCCGTCCCCAAGGACATCTACGCTGTTCACGTTGACTTGGTCCGAAATCCAGAGCAATTGAGCACCGTCATCTCTGCTCTCGGCCCAAAGACTGTCCTCTCCGCAGGTGTTGTCGACGGCCGAAACATCTGGAAGACCAACCTCAAGCGTGCTATCGAGACCGTTGAGACTGCCATCCAGAAGCTCGGAAAGGAGCGTGTCATTGTTGCCACTTCCAGCTCCCTTCTCCACACCCCACACACTCTTGCCAGCGAGAAGAAGCTCGACCCAGAGATCGCTGACTGGTTCTCCTTCGCTGTCGAGAAGGCTTCTGAGGTCGCTGTCATTGCCAAGGCTGTCACTGAGGGCCCAGCTGCCGTCCGTGAGCAACTTGAGGCTAACGCCAAGTCCATGCAATCCCGTGCTTCCTCCACCCGCACCAACGACCCTAAGGTCAAGGAGCGTCAATCGAAGATCACCAAAGAGATGTACAACAGACTTTCTGAGTTCCCTACCCGTATCGCTGCTCAACAGAAGTCCCTTGGTCTTCCTCTCTTCCCAACCACTACTATTGGTTCCTTCCCCCAGACCAAGGAGATCCGTATCCAACGTAACAAGTTTACCAAGGGTGAGATCACCGCTGAGGAGTACGAGAAGTTCATCGAGAAGGAGATCCAAGATGTTGTCAAGATCCAAGAGGAGCTTGACCTTGATGTCTACGTTCACGGTGAGCCTGAGCGTAACGACATGGTGCAATACTTCGGTGAGCGCCTTGATGGTTATGCCTTCACCACCCACGCCTGGGTTCAATCATACGGATCCCGTTGCGTTCGCCCACCTATCGTTGTTGGTGACATCTCCCGCCCAGCACCAATGACCGTCAAGGAGTCCAAGTACGCCGTCTCCATCTCCAAGAAGCCAATGAAGGGCATGTTGACTGGTCCAATCACCTGTCTCCGATGGTCTTTCCCTCGTGATGATGTCCACCAGTCCGTCCAGGCTGAGCAACTTGCCCTTGCTCTCCGTGACGAGGTCGTTGACCTTGAGGCTGCTGGTGTCTTCGTCATCCAAGTCGATGAGCCTGCTCTCCGTGAGGGTCTTCCTCTCCGCGCCGGAAAGGAGCGTGAGGCTTACCTCGACTGGGCCGTCAAGTCTTTCCGCCTCTCCGTCTCTGGTGTCCAAGACTCCACCCAGATCCACTCCCACTTCTGCTACTCCGAGTTCCAAGATTTCTTCCACGCCATCGCCGCTCTCGATGCCGATGTTCTCTCTATTGAGAACAGCAAGTCTGATGCCAAGCTCCTCAAGGTCTTCGTCGATGAGGCTTACCCCCGCCACATCGGTCCAGGTGTCTATGACATTCACTCTCCCCGTGTCCCAAGCGAACAGGAGATCAAGGACCGTATTGAGGAGATGTTGCAGTACCTCAAGCCAGAGCAACTCTGGATCGATCCTGACTGTGGTCTGAAGACCCGCCAATGGTCGGAGACAAAGGCCGCCTTGACCAACATGGTCAACGCCGCCAAGTTCTACCGCCAGAAGTATGCCAAGTAGAGCATTCTTCTCTCCAACCTTTTCCTTTCTCTCTTTCATGTGTACTGGGGCATGAGCGATGATATTACGAAATTTGTAGTCAGTTTTTGAAGCCTTGCAGTGGAGACGATCTCAACATCGGCGTTTCTGGCAGGGCATTAAAGACAAAAGCTTTCTTCTTCTATTTTGATTTTGATATGGGGGCGTGCGTGGTTGTTCAACAGCATCGGGTAGTGATGATCCATCAACCGGACATCTACAATGGCGTACAAATTTGCAAATGGATCTGGGAGCTCTGGCTAAGATGGGGCTCTGGATGGTTGGTTGGTTGGGTGTGTATCCTCTCCCAAATCTGGGGGAGGACGATAGATAGAAAAGTAGAAAATATACCCTCTTCAACCGGGAACTTAGATGTCTTAAAACTTGATTTGTGTGTCTTCTCATGTGTGTTTACGATGTGATACCTTCTAATCATTCACAAAGTCGTCTCAAGGCATCATTTTTGAACGTGCTTATCATCAAGATCCGACTACTGCTTGCACCCTCCGCCATCTATCTGTTGTATTTTTATGCATGCAACGCTTAATCTGACCAACGGTTTGTTTACAGAACCATCTTAGCGGAGAGAGATTTGCGTCTAGGAAAACCTCCACGCCAGACGCATCGTTCCTCAAGCGATGTCTTATAAAATGCCCGTCAATTCGCAGCCTCGAAATCAGAATCTTTCATTACTACTGAGCACTTTCCGTTGAGCAGTCTTAGGCTTTGGGCGTATCAAATTAAATTCATGGACAGGGTTTGGATGTAATGGGATAAAGGTTGGGATGTTGAGACATCTTTTCTTGCTGCCTATTTTTGTAGATATATAAGGGGGTGAGGCGAATCCCTGAGTTTCACGAAACTGTTCTTGGAGTCGAAGGAGAAGAGAAAGGATCCACGCAGGCCCATCGTCCTCGTATACTTGCAATCGGTCTTCACCCTAACAGTCAGCCCGGGTTCGGTATCCGTGCTTTGTGCAATGTTGATATAAAGGGGTGAGGACTCTGGTGAGTACACTAGGGGGGCAACACATCTCGTATGCTCTCTTTGAAGATCACAGCGGCTGAAGTAAGTTTCCTAGGTCTAGGAGACGATTACAACCTCCATGCTCTTTGATCTTGAGCGATCTTTGAGCGAGCTGAAGTCTGTCTTAGAAAGAAGAACGCTTGCACATTGCCCCGTGACCTACACACGAGGCGATGAACAGTACGAATTGGTACCGAGTTTGAACTTTTGGGTGTAAGAAGCTGGTGGATTCTGGGAATGCCTGAATTTTTTCTAGTTTTAGATCTTTTCAAACACTAGGAATGCATAGATCGTGTCAATTTTGACAATGACTGGGCAGATCTGAGCAGCACCTTCGGGATTTGTTCTTCCTCTCAGCCGGGAGCATCGAATCATTGTGATAGATATATATATATATATATATAATAACTGATATTTTCTAGATCATAATTTGTATCCATTCTTACCCTGCTGCTCCAACGTCGATACCGACTCAGTCAGCACCTTGCTCGCCTGCAATTCGTCAGTGTTGCTCAGTGCCCCACAATTTCGGCCCCCAACTTCTCAAGCATATTTGGCGGAGTAAAACTAACCTCTTTCAAGAAATCATAGCCATATAACCACTCTAATCCTCCACCAGCTTTCCAATACTCATATTTTGGGTTCGCCTTGTCCATTCTTTGTGCCATCTTCTCGTCTCTTTTCTGTTGAGCTGGTCCGTCGGGCATGACCTTGTATTGGCCCGTGATGAGAGCAGTGGCTTGGATACGCTCTGCTCTTGGGCGACGGAGACTCTCGTAGGTTCTGAGAGCAGAAGGTATGGAGGATGAGGAGTGTAAATTCGGGTGGGAGAGACACTCGGCGAGGACGGCGCCGTCCTCGACGGCTGATGCCGCGCCCTATTTTCTTGTGAGCACGCTTGACAGCAATAGAGTTCGAATCGTGGGGACATCAAAATCAATAGGGAGGTGATTAAAACAGCGGGAGGAGAAGAGAAGCTTACAGCTCCCAAATGCGGCACCATAGCATGCGCCGCATCACCCAGCAGTACCACCCTCCCACTTCCATTGGCCCAAGTCTTCAATTTTGGTAGATGTGCAATCTTCCAGAGGAAGCAGTCTTCTGGTTGGACGAGCTCTGCAAGTTTTCTCACTCGGGGCTCGAAGTCACTAACTAGCTCGCGAAGTGAGGCGGTGGAGCCGAGGCGGTATGAGGAAGATGAATTTGCGGCCAAAACGTCTTCGGAAGTCAGTGTGGAAGATGGGTAGAAGATCAGGGTCATGCGGTAGAATGACGAGGATGTATCGGAGCCGCTTATCATTTGTCTGGAGGGCGCGTACCAGCCTAGGATTGTTAGTCTATGCCAATACGATGGAGCTCGATAGATTGGCTGAATGGCAGATTACGAACTGTGAATTGCGCCCTCTTCCATCAGAGGCGCTGTCAAAGGATCACTTCTCATGTCATCTCCGGAGATGGTGCATTGGTAGGCTATACTTTCTGGAATCGGCTGCACATCATCGTCCCCCAAAATTGCATTTCGTACTGTAGATTTGATGCCTGTTTTTCGCTGTCAATCAGATCTGATGTACGTGAGAAGAAGGGGAACTGACCATCTGCACCGATGATGACGTCGCCTTTGATGGCTTGTCCAGTAGTTAATGTCACTGATGGGACATTTTCATCTAGGCTCTTAATGCGGCTTGAGAGGCAAACTTGGACGCCTAGCTCGATCGCTGCGTCGTAAAGTAATTTCTGATACTTGGCGCGGGGGATGGCCATGACTCTAAATATGGTCAGCTATTTCATCGTCATGTTGCGGAATATTTTAACGAGGTCCGCAACAATGTGATCCAGTACCTCACGGAATACAAGAACGCAAGAGATTTCAACGATCAGAGCTGACTTACGGGAATCCAAATGCCCCCTCCATTGCCCCGTAATCGACCTCCTCCAGCACGCTTCCATCCTCATACCTAAACGTCGTATTCCCCCTCGGAATTGTTTCTGCCTCTTTGAATTTCTCCCAAAGACCATAAGAGCTCAGAACGCGTGCAGCATTGGGTGGTATCAGGAGACTGCCGCCGAGCGTCTGAAGAGTGCTGGTGCTCTCTAAGACGATGACTTTGTGTCCCTTGCGCCGGAGGCCGATCGATGCAGCGAGCCCGGCGACACCACCGCCAATTATTATAATTGTGAATGAAGAGCTTGATGGCATCTGGATCTATGAGAGGGCGGGGTAGGAAGTGGGGATGAAGGGCTTGCAGTGGGGAATCTGGTCGAAGGGTGATGAGATGTGATGAGATGACGAGGTTTGACGACGCGAGGGTGTCAGCTCGACAAAAAGTGCCGAGGCTCGTGATCGACGGACAGTTGGGCCGAAGCGAGTAAACAACACTGAGCAATAGTTCGACGGCAGCATAGCATATGGATGATCTTTGGGTAGATGGCCATTTTGCAAGCAGAAGATGAAGCTCTTCATAGTTGATCGATGAGTCGAAGCTTGCGGGTAACCACCAAGGTAATCCAAGGGGTTTCTTTCCGTTCAAAAGGCCACTTCCCGGAGCAGTGCTCCATGCCAAACATTCAAATAAGCTAACAGAGAGGAACCTAATAAAACTCATTCGTAAAGGAGTTCTCAACGGTGCGTATGTACAGTTGAGGTTTTCACATTCACCGATCTTATGCCGTCCTCCCGGGGGTGGAAAGGAGGGGGCTCGCTAGAGGCGGGCAGCCCCTGAATTTAGACTTCACGCAGCAAGCACCGCCTACCGGAGCGCGTCGGGCCCTGAATTTCCCCGCTGCGGGGTCTACGAACATCGAGCTTCGACATCGTCTCTCTAACAACTTCTTTCAATGCTTTAACACCTCGATTCCCTCCAAGTACCAACAAAGTACTCTGTTATAGTAACCTTTATGTATCCTGCCTATCTTTTGATCAAAGCTAATGATAACAAGAGATGGTTCTAGAGCCATAATTAAATCCAAAAAATCTCGGCTAACAAAATGCTTCTAGATATTCTGGCTGGCAGCTACTAGCGATACAAGAGCGATACCAAGATGCGTTTTGACGACAACGGCTTCCTGCGGGTATAAAGCGCCGAGATACCATCAAGAGTCCATGTGGTCGAAAGTGGAGGGCGCGGCACAGAGTCAACAAACACCACAATCACAGCCAGCTTCAGTTCCAGGTCAAGCAATAGGCGAATAAGAGAGAGGACAAGAATAACTCAATTACAGAGGAAGCGGCTCCAACAGAACCTGTCCCCACCGTTTCACAGACTGTCCGAACAGAGGACCTAATTCGACAAGCCGAAGCGGTGTCGAAGAGCTCCAAAGTTGGGATGTCAAAGCTTCCCGCACATGTCAGATATGGAGAGCTCATCTTACTCTATTGAAGGTGTGATTGATCAGGCATCCTCTTGGTTGTCGACTTGTACCATCCTGAATAACGACTGTTCTTCCTGGGGCCGATCAAATCCGACCTGGCTGCCAACGCGCCTTCTGGACATCAGCGATGCCACAAATTCGGGCATCATCAGAATGTTCTGCCCACAGGCTGTGGAATCTTTGGAGTATGCCATTCTCAGTCACCGATGGGAGACAGATGGCCAATTAGGACTCTCAACGGTGAATTTCGAGTCGTTCGTGGACGGTATACCGCTGAAGGATCTCTCCAAAACCTTCCAAGAAACAATCATGATGTGCGGGAAGCTGCAAAACAATTTCATATGGATCAACACATTGTGCATTCTCCAATACTCGAGAGAATATTGGCTGCGTAAGTCTTCAATGATGAGACGGGTCTATATCCACGTGAAGATTTGTATCGTAGCCTCAGGTGCAGCCGATGGCCGCCGGATGCCATTATCAAGTCGTAATCCCTTACTGGTGAAATCTTTGCTCAGAAGAACGACGAAAATTCTGTTTGATAGGCCCCGACGTTAACGAAACAGATGTACCATGTACATGTAACTGGTATCGAATACATGGAAATTGAAGCCTCGGAATTGCACACACGAGGCGGGGTTGTCCAAGACCGAGCACTGGCAGCTCGAAACTTGTATCTTGGATCCAATCAGCTGTTTTGGTGTTGCCGCCTTGGAACTCTTTCACAGACGTGGCCTCACAGGTTGGTAAGGCCAACCAATCTGGACTGAAACGCGCATTCTCCAATGACACTGGACCTGGCAATTTTATTATGAGTCTCTGGCGCTGGAAAACATCGTTGGAAGTCTACTTGAGGACATTTTTGACAGAAGAGGGAAACAGATTCGTTGCATTATCGGGTATGGCAAAGTTCTTTGGGGAAAAGAGTCAACTGTATCTACCTTGTTGGATTATGGTTAAGCGACCTTTACCGCGAGCTTTTGTAGCGAGTCTGGAAGCCAAAGGACCTTGAATTTACGACCAGTTTGGGAAGACCAACTCAGGATTGTGTTGGTCCGACTTGGTCTTGAGCCTGACAAAAGATCGGGGTTGAGATTGAATTGGATCACTTCGACTCTCGAGGGATATACAACAAAGGCTACGATACTTGAAGCTGTAGCCAGATCTGATGGGGATGGCTTCGGGCAGGTGTTTTCCGGTCATATTAGCATACGCGGAACATTAGTTCCCGGTGTCAAGCTGCGAAACGATATTGAAGCGTGTTATGATACATCCCATGCAGCAGCTCTCTTGATTACCCTCTATCTGGTGTTGGTCGAAATAACGGGTTTATTACGACGACAAAAATTCTTATTCGTTTGATACCGGGTCGTGCAACGAGATATGATGGCCCCATTCTTCTGCCAGTTGGGAAAAAGCGGGGAGAGTTTACGAGATGTGGACATCTCAAAATATGGACCAACATCTCAGAGATACACGTATCCTTCAATAAAGCTGCAAAAGAATTTGCTAGGCATGTGCACGAAAGTTGAATTCAGTATGAAGAAGTTAAGGGGGTTGAATCAGTTCGTCATTACCATAATATGAGCCATCAAACGTGATAGATTTAGGAATCAGTTGTTTATCAGTCTTTGATAAAAACATCACAAGCTGTCTGGCAGAAACGAAAGAGGGCGAGCCATCATCTCCTATTCACACTTTTGAGGAAGCTCGTCTTCCTTATGCAGTGCACGGAAATCAACCCCGACTACATGTGGCTAGCTCGTAGATACCTTCTCGCAAAGAGCTGAACACGCTAAGGGCCAATAGCTGCATGTCATATCCTTCGCTAACATATACATCATGTTTTGATGGCTATTATTGAATATACATAAGTTACCGTGTCATAATACATGCAGATTAATCAGAACACCCTCCCCACCAAAACAAAAATGTATCCGATGTCGTAACTATCTATCCGCCGGTCTTCCTCGTTGTTACTGTGGTATCTTGAGAACCTATAATGATCCAATCACAGATCAAGTCGGATAACCCGTCCTCCACTAACCCCAGGAAGGTTCAAAGGAAAATCGAGTCCTCCACCAGTGACAACATATACACTGTTGTAGTCATATCTAGTGCGGCCCAAAGCAGCAGATGTCGCGTTAAGGGCTTGAAGCACAGTTCGGGACTTCTTCCCTGGGATGTCGATTTCGATGAGGGAGTTTTGAGGATTGGTTGCAGCAAAAGCTCGTTTCCCGTCTCTGGATAAAGTGAAGTCGTCAATGAGCGTCCCATTAGTGATGATCTCAGCTGGGCCAATTGGCTTGCCCTGAGGCGAGATGGGCACTTGGAAGAACTGTTGCCCCGCGAAGTTGGCGTAGTATAACCTCCCGCAATATGTATGAATGCCTGTGACCCCTGCTACGCCCGGCCTCGCAGATCGGGAAGTCTCATCGCTGATGACCACGGTGGAGATCCCAGTACGGACGTCGAGTCGAAGGACTTGACCTGCACCGGAGTCCGAAATGAGAAGGGCGGAGTTATCGTTAGAGCTGATTCGTGTTCAATGTATTGAGGAAAGTGGTGTTCGAAAGGTCAGCAACAAGCGAGACCTTGGAAGGGCGAGAGACTGTTCCTTTGTTGGTGGTGCGGAGGGGACGGAGGTCAACTCTCCAGATTTTCGATGGGAAAACAAGGCGGCTGGCAGTGACTTGACTCAAGTTACCGCCAATAACGTAGAACACGTCGGGGTCCAACTCTGCTATTCCGAGAAGGCTGGTTGCGTCCGGGATCTCTGCAATGGTAACAGGCGACACAACTTGCTTTGGGTCGACTTGGACAAGAGCTGGGTGCTGATCGAAGCTACCAGGACCTGGCCGTTACCACGAACGGCGATGTTTTCTAGCCAGGTAGGGTTATTGAACTCCTTTATGATCGTTGAGGGATACTGGCGAGCCTGCTGTCCATTCAGTCCGGGTAATTTTGTGGATGCAGTTGGCATCGCTGGAGATAGAATGGCAAGTCCCAGGACCAGCAAAATACGAGGCTGCAATTGCATGATGCAAAGATAGTCGCTAGGCAATGAGCAAAGGAGATAGATGGAAGGAGTAAGGGAAAGTAGTTGATTGTGGAAAGAGTTGAAAAGCTGGAGAATGCGATTTTTATATTTAAGAAGGCCATCTTCTTTACGGATTCAACCTCTACTTTATTACCAGTTTGATTTGCTTTTGGCCTTATTTCTCGGCAAAATTTTCAACTTCATTACAACCCAAAACCATATTTCCGTTGACCTTGAGCATGAGTGCCAATTTTGCTCAGCTTCCTCGTGTGCTTGTACTGGAAGACAAAGGTCTACCCGATTAGCGGCGTTAAGACATGCTTAGGTGACCTTCTGTATTCCGGAAATTGTCGATTGAGCATATCTTCACCAAGGGAATGCGATTGATTGGTTTAACAGAGTCCCATGTAGTGGTTAGTGTCCACTGAAGATCCACTGACTAAGGGGCGTACTGCTGATATAATATGGAGATAGGCTTCTCTCTTGCTCGCCGTGTGCGTTAGGGCCGATGTGCTGGTCAAATGATTGACACTCCGGACACCATGAACACCGAATTTCACTGATAGCAGGAAGCTAGCCAGTCAGCATTTCAAATCAGTTACAATAGGGCTGCTTTTTAATAAGGTTTGCTAGAACGGCGCTACTGGGCCTTGATTCTGTCTTGGCTCTGCGTGGTGCTCTCCACATTAAAATGAAGACCATGATATCCCCCCTTCCAACATAACACACAGCCCTCGCACAAGGAAACAGTACCAAGTGAGTTTAGAACGCCATGTGAAGAACGTACTCGAGGACAGTGAACATTCTACTTGCGTTGCGGACTTCCAGGGAAGATAAGTGACATCTCCACAGCCTGGTCCAGGTGGCTGACTAGAAACTGCACGGTGCAAGCATACGGATCAGCCAGCCCCAACATCACAAAGCCGAGAAGCAGCGCGACTATTACAAGAGAATTATTCTCAGTCGTTGGAGGATTGACTTACATCAGTCTAGCCCCGCGTGAACATATTCCCCTTCCAGAACCAAGCTAGCACGAAGTGACTGACTTTGACTGCGCGAAGAATGAATTAACCTTAAATAGATTGTTCCATGGACACCTGGCAACAAACCTTGATGAAATATCTGAGAACAGACAGCGGAGATATGGAGATAGGGTTGCTGGCTTGCATTTTTGTATTTCAAAGTTTCTCGGCGATTCCTTCCTGTCAACTTATCCCGCTGATCAGAAATGTGGAACAGAAAGACTGCTTAAAGTTTATAGTCCTTGTCTGGCGCTTTTTGATCCTTAAATTATTTGGAAAGTCGGGCTGAAGTGGCTATCTCCTTCACATGTCATCAACTCCCATGCCCCACCACAAACTTAAAGAACAAATATCAAGCCTGCTGACTCACCTTCAGATCAATTCCCTCAGATCCAAACTGACTTCGATTTCCCATCCGGATCCCACCATCGGTCAACTGCTTGGCATAATCCATCATTTCCCTCAACATTTCCTCTTCCGTGATCTCACTTTTCATCATCTGCTCCAACAGCAATGCATCATATGCAGCCTGACTAGTGCTGGCTGCAGTATGTGGTCGGAACCCAGCTATGGCATCGCCCACCAACAGCAACTTGTTATCAAAGAACGACGTCTTGGGTGAGATAATATCGGTAATACACTGTACGAATGGCTGCTCGCTTTTGCGAACTAGTCCCGCAAATGCCGCGGGAAGATCTTTGGTGGCGGTTTGCTTGATCTGCTCTTGGAGATGAGGTTTGATCTTACCGACTGGCATGGAGAAATGATGAGGACGACCATCAATGTCTGTCATCAAATCTTTGTACTCGGGTGAGTCTTCGGGGTAGTTGCAGTACCATACCCAGTTCATCAATCTTGACCCTTGTTCAACGCTTCCATTCTTGCCTGGAATGAGATACCTAATCTTCTTTAATCTTTGTAATTGTTCACGGCAGGATTCTTACTTACGCTAGGATCTGGCATCCAGGTGCATGGTAAAACATGAAATGGTCCACGAATGTCTCCTTCATCAGATCCGAAGCTTCGCTCTCAGGCACCGTTCCTCTCCAAGCAACGTATCCCACATACTTTCTTTCCACCTCCGGCAGTAACAACTTTCGGATCGTAGAACTCGGTCCATCTGCAGCCAAAACCAGATCCGCAGCCTCTTTTTGCGTTCTGCCTTCGGTGTTTTTATACTCAACCTCGACTTGTTCCCCGACATCCTTGACAGCAACTACTTTGCGGTCATACAGATACTCTGCATCTCCCTCTCCATTCTGCTTCTCCGGCACAATACAATAATCGCTTTTGACGCCGTCGAAGCAAGCTCGTAATGCATTGTACAGCATATCCCAACTCACCATTTCCTGTCTCTGATCATTCTCACTGATAACTTTACCATCTCTGTCGAGAGTGCGGCGAAGATGGCTGGGTACGGATATTTGGCGATTGATCTTGACGTGTTTTGCAAAATACTCTTGGGCTTCTGGCCCGAAAACTATACCAGCTCCTGGGGATACCTGATCAGATATGGTCTTGGGCCTACGCGGATTAGGAGGACGGGGTGAAAAGCTCACCTTGATCCTGCAACATTGCTGTGGGGCTTCTCTCAAAGATTCGAACATTGTGTCCTAAGTGCTTCAACATCAATCCACTCATGAGACCTCCCAAAGAGCCTCCGACCTACATCATAAGCTTGTTGTTCCCGATCTCAGAGAGCAGGGTACCTACGATGATAACATCTTTGGACCTTGTGAACATTTCAAATCTGATTCGAGTATGTCTTATATGAAACAACAGTTTGAGGCCAGCTCTCTGTTATGCTTGTTTCTAGCCGTAAAAGATTCTGGCTAGAATTCATGTCGAACGCGCAGAGAAGAATGGAGTCTGAAGCCATATCCCGTTACGTCATGAAGCGCATCGACACGTGACGAACACCCACTTATCCGCTTCCATGGATGCTTGCAAACATTTTTTTAGTGTTGGATTGGAACCACTAATTTCAGTTCATGGATTATTGACATGTTGGAAATGTATCTGTCTGTATATTTAACCAAGTTGAACCTTCTAGGCAGGTTGGCGAGCTTCGGCATGATCAGTCATTAGTCGCTCGAAAGGATAAATCCGATATCGTGAGCACGGCGAGAAGAAACACTAGGGCCATGATCTAGCTCCACCTTGTAAGAGTTTCCATACATTCTACGAGATACTTCTATGATACTATTTTGAAGTCGAACCGTGTATACGCTCTTCTGCGGCGCTCGAACCACACAACCGCGGCACATTAACCACTTTTTAAAGTTCAACACCCTTCCTTACCACCGAAGTATCTAGATCAGAGTTCCTACGAGCTGGCCTGTCAAATTCATAAATCTCAAGTCACTTTCTGTTGGTGAATTATATGGGTTGGCTTTTGTTCTTCAAAACTACCAAGACTGATATTCATGGCGGGGCAATTTTTGTTTTGATTTAAGCGAGATCTGAGACGCTGAGACGTGGGTGGGCGTGGAGGAATATCATTGACAGCCGGAGACAAGTCGGCAACGAGAATTATCTTGACAGCTCTACAGCTTGTCTAATCATCTGAGTTCTGCCCTCCCTCTTGAGCATTTTTGGTCTTCAGTCGTCATCAACGCAAAACATAAAAGCCCCAGGAGAAATTTAGCTGCCTCGCCTACACAACGCGGACACATGTGGGGAAAGCTTGATATTGTGAATTCCAAGTTATCATTCATAAGTCTTGAATCAATCATCTTTAAGTAATCCGTGAGCTAAGAGCCACGTGCTCTCACAGTTCTTCTCAACGACCGTGCCACTGACCGCCCCACACTGAGACTCATATTCTCTCGAAAATCAATGCATACATGTTTCGTTACAATCACCTTATTTCCACCAGTATAGCCAATGACGAGCCATTTACTTGAAATCTGGGAATCTTCGTCCAGCCTGGCGGTAGGTCCTGTAAAGGCATGCCCAAGGTATTCGCGTCAGCTACCTTGATTTAAACCGACAGCGGAGACTCGTTTGACAGCATGAAGTACATCAATCAAGCAAGCTAAATCCCTCCACCCGTACTTTGAATGATTTCCCTTCCCTTTTCATTTTCTCAAGTAACCTCAAGGGGAAAGGACGGAACTGAGCAGCGATTGCATCTCTGACATCCGTCCTCGATTAAACTTCCAGGATCATGAAGGCTTATCTAGACCATTGTTTGTATCTCTTTGGCAGACCGATAGTTCCAAGTCCGGGGACTTCACCGGAATTCATGATTCAGACGCTCCCATCTCACACAATGATCTCGTTTGATCGGAAAACGCCCTACTTACCGGATTCGCCACCTCTGGTATAGAGACAGCTATCTTGGAGTGCCAAAGTCCGGCGCTCAAGATGCTGAAGTACTGTAGAAATTGGACTCCTCGTGTTATTGAGCAACGAACTTGCCAAGGCTGCAGACAGGTGTTCATGGGTAGCCTGCAGCCCACGTTACGCGCGCAGTGTTGCAGCATAGCTGCTCCAATTACTCACGCAATGCGATCCGAATTTTATTTTTCAAGAGATATCCTTTCTGAGCCGTTTTCGTGGCTGCATCTACTAGGTCAATTATGCAGTGCGGATCATCGATGGCAAAGCGCAGAGTGACAACACCCCGACAACCGATGACCGACGAGAAGCTGAAAATCATCCCCCTTTTTTCTCTAATCCACCATTCCTCACCTCTTGATGAGCAATGACTTAAGTACCAAACGCACTCACCTATATCTTACTCCATAACCGAAGCTTCCCAGAGCTGACAGTCCCACATCTGATAGGTAAGCCCCATAGCCACAAGCGGTAACTGTTTAAAGGACAGCACGTCACACAACGACAACACTAACTCAACAACCCTTCTAGCCCTCTATCACGTAACATCAGCACACTCCCCAAGACACTCCCGAAGACACAGCCCATCCCAAGCAGAAGTCTCTCCATCACATCCCTGCAACGCTCGCATCTTTATCCCTCACCCACTCTCGATCCCACAATCCCGCTCCACGCTCCGTAACATACCCGAGTCCAAAGTCCCGAGAGAACCCTCCATCTAATGAAGTCTCTCCCCACTCTTCGATCCCCGCCTGCTACAGCTCATATCAACAGCCGTCAAACTCTCTCTTATATATCCCAATCTCACAATTTCATTCACCCTTCCCCTTTCCCCCTTTCCCGCCCTCCCACCTCACCGGTTTGACATCTCCTGGTAATTTCCACATTCCCACAATTCCACATTCATACATTCACACACAAAACCCATACTACCACACTCACAAAACTCAAAAACTCAATCTCAATCTCCAATCCCCACTCTATTCACGGACCAGACCGTGCATGCAATAACACCATACATACAATACAGTCGACACTCCACCGTAGCTAAAGACACTCGCCTGCCGCGTGACGACCCTGCCAGCTAATTGTAGATATGGTCCGGTTTCTACCCACTACCGAAGGGCAGTCAACGTTGTACAAAATCACCACAAGTCAAGTGTTATACCACAGTCAAGTCAAAGTCATTTGTTTGAAGTGAAGTATACATCCCATTTCATTCATCAACTCATCATACTGGCAATAGGTATATCTCAAGGTATCGGTATCGTATCCGTATCAAGGTATCAAAAGTCCTCCCCTAACCCTTCCCACAGGGCGTGAGCCCGACCTCCCCATTTTCTCTTCTCCGGCTTCTGCCCCTTCTTCTCTCCCAGCAAAAAAACATACAGTAACATGCTTGATACACACAGTATTCTGTACAATAAACCTCCTCTATCTTCTTTCTCCATCAGTGCAATAAAGTAAGCAAGCGAGTGAGCGAGCGAGAGTATCTGAGTCCCGGAACCATTCCCAAACCCAAACCCAAACCTGATCCCATTTCCCAGCCCCAAAGACCCAAGGTATCATCGTATTTTCTCCAAACAATGCCCATTCGCATCCTCTGGACGTTTTCCACTCCTTTTCTGTCCTCTCATCTCTTTGCACCTCCTCCTCCCTCTTCTCTTCACCAGAACAAAAAGAAAATATAGTAGTAGTAGTAGTAGCCTCGGTATCGACCAGGTAGTCCTGATCCAATCCGATCCATCGTAAAGTGTAGTAGTAAAAACGCCATTCTCGCCAGTCAGCCATTCATATGTATTCCATTCGCTAAAACGCTATTCAAAGTAGGTATTGTGTCTGCGGAGTATCGGGTATCAAATCAAAAAGTAGAGTATAGGACTGTATCGATCGATCATAAAGGGTGCGGAGCGGACATCGGATGTGTGGGTATGTAAAGGTGCCGTATAATCATCGGCCGTTGCGAGAAGGTCTTCATATCGGTTGCGCAATTGTTGGTTGTCTCTCCCGGGAGTGTGTCCAAGCGAAGAGATCGAACTTGTCCGTTCGAGCTGTCGACCAAGGATTCTGACCATCGATTGGACTGGGTCTCGGTTGTGGATCGCGGGGTTCGAGCAGGAGACTCTTGCGGTAGTATTGCTGAACATTTTCGTTCTCAGATGAGGACTTGACACGAACAATCTGCGCTTGGATCCATTCTTGCAACTCGGGAACATCGGCCAATCTGTATGGGATCTGGAATCGTTGAAGCTCGCCAATGATCTTCGCAGTACGAGTATGCTTGTCGAAGTTGATGACCGAGATACCTTCATTGTCACCAAGACCTGGAAGTTGTCTTTGCGCAGCATTGCCGGCATCAACAAATGTTAGATCTGTCAAGTACATTCCGACGAATGGTAGACACGGCGGCACGTGGTCGTGAAGTCTTCTTCGGAGAATGGCGTAGTTCTTGTCCGGCTCAACAATTGCCTGCAGACCCTTGAGCATATCCTTCCGCTTTTGCGAGACCATATCCCATGTTCTCTTCAGTCTAATGATGGTTGATGAGTTCAGAGAACAAATGATGGCCATCAATGAATCGTAGTTGTTCAACTCCAAGCACTTGTGTGCGATCTTGATCCAGTGCTTGATAATGACGGCACGTTTCTTCGCGTCATCATACTGGAGAATTGTGTCCGCCACCAAGTTGGAAAGGTCGGTCGAGAGTGTTGACATGGCTCGAACATTGACTGCGTTAGATCCAGATCGCTTTGTCCATTCCGATCCAAGAAGCTCCTCTGGCATAATCGAGCAGAAGATGGTCATCTCCTTGATAGTCAGTTGACGGGCCAATTCCAGAGGGTCGAATTCCAGAATGGAGGGATTGCTTCCACCCATCTTCCAATTCTTCAACGCGCCAATCTGACTCTTTGTCAAGTTGACAGGTGGGAGAGGGGTATCGGCTGGGATATATTGCGCAATAGAGGTCGAAGTCTTGCCCATGGAAGAAACCAGGCGGGGGACGAGGGGTCCATCTGTCGAAGATACCTTTTGTGACAATTCAAGCAATCTTCGACCTGCTCCGGGAAGGACCTTTCCAAGTTTCTCGCTGGCGAACGGTTGAATGACCTCCAAAGCATCATGATCCGAGATATCTCTCCAGTGCGACTCCAGCCATCCCTTGAACACATTGTAGACACGTAATCGTACTGGCCCAGCAATATGAGGGCTCTCTGCAACGTAATCGAATCTTTCAACCAAGGCCTTAGCGAGCTCGACTGGTGTGACAAATAATCTAAATGTGAGGTAGAAAGTTGAGACGAAGATCGAATCAGGTGTCGAATCGTGGGTAGTGAGTCTCTCAACGAGAGCTGGAAGTGTACCACCCGTGATCTGGCCCTCCTTGTTATGAAGCAACTCGTGCGCAAATGTCCTCTCCAACATCTTGTTCTCTCCGTCGTCCATGTCGTCAGCGAGAGTCGATTGGCTTCCGGACATGCTGAGATCAGAGATCGAAGGTTGATTTCTTGGAACGTACACCGAGTTGTCTGGGGTTGTCGCTCGAGTCGAGGTTTGGGAGAGCATGCTTGATTCGGAGTCGCGCATACTGCTGAGATAGGTACTGCTTGTACCTGAGCTGGAGATTGCAATGCTACCAGATCGGAATGAAGATTGGAATTCACCATCGTGTCCTGACGAATGTTCCGAAGGGCTGTAATCATCTTGAGTCAACAATGGGCTCGTCATCTTCGGTAGAGGTGGTAACAGTGATTTCCTCGACGATCGCTTCGAGGATTCCGTAGTTGCGCTCTCAACAGTCTCGTTCTCGGCGACTGGCTCCAATCCCTTCGGCGACAATCGTGGACCACTTTCTTCGACTTCGGGAGATCCCAGTGGGACATCTGGTAGAGGTTTCTCGTAACTCGGGATGATGAGAGGAGGTGGAGGTGGCCGGCTGGCTGGTTCTGGGGGCGATTCTTCACGAGGTGGTGCTGATTCCTTAGTCTCCTCCGCAACCACGCCAATTGACGCTACATCGATACCACGCCCATCGTTCTCGGGATCAAACTCAAAATCTCCGATTCGCTCGATCACGAATTTGGTCTTCGCAACGCACTCACCAGCAGCCTTGACACAACCCGTGGCCGCCATGAGGAGTCTACCGTTCTCTTGAGGCATGACTACGTCCTCATCTTCTATCCCCGACATCGTGATAATTTCCCGTGCAGCCAGAACTAACTTGTTGATCCTGTCGTACATGGCGTTTCGTGATGAGTTGAGTGCCTCAGCACTTTGATTATCGTGTGCACAAATCACCTCCACGACAGTTAAGAGCTCTCGTCCTGCTGTTACAGATTGTCGTACCGTCGAAATGAGATCAGCAGACGATTGCGACTGGAGATGCAGTCGACCAATGAATGATCCAAGGTAGGAAAGGAAGGTATCATGGCTGGCATTGAGTCGTTCTGAAACCAGATTTTGTCGCTGTGCTGCTGGAATTGATGCTGATAGTCTATGAGAGAATGACTGTCTCTTGACTTGCATCGAAGAGGGCCTTGAGATTGATAGAGGCCGTCCAGTCGAGCCGTTGGTGGAGTATGCTGTGGAACCACTGGAAGAGAAATTGCTCGACATTCGTTTGTATGACTGTCGTTTTGTTTGCTGTTCCTCGGGCTGTTGTGATCCCAGGCCGCTTCCCGAACTGCGACTCGAGCTCCTGCGAGATACCGCATCTGATGCAGGGTCTCCATGCTGTGCTGCTTCAAATGAAGTCGAATCTGCTGGAGGTGTCGGGGGATTGTACACTTCCTCAGCTACTGTTGCCATTACTCTGTGAACTGGTTGCTGTCGTAACCGCATCTCATCTTCTAGGACGTCAAGGAACCGCACACCCCTGGTCACTATCTTGAACGCCTTTAGTATCATCTCGTCAATTGTGTTGTTGACATCTTCCGCCTCAGCTTGCGTGGGATGTGATCCCGCTGTGTACTCCTGTAATCGTTTCGCCGTCTTTACCAATGCTGAAAGATCTGACAGCAGGGCTTTCCGATTCCTTCGTAGTCCTTCATTGCCTTGAACGAGGTGTGACTCTCTCGTCAAGCAATTTGATTTTTCCTATGATCGTCAGCAAACATCACTACATCCTAGTGCTTACGACTGACTAGTAAATATCGCACTCCAGCGATGATCCCTCGCATGAATTCTTGGTTTCCAAAAACTTCACTATCGCTGATGATACCACTCCGCATGAGATCCCAGAAGTTCAACAACGCCTTCAGCAGATTTCGCATCGATTCTGGATCGTAAGCCTCGCAGTAATTCGTCGGCAGCCAACCTCGGGCGCCAGACACAAGTAATGTTCCATCTGCCCAGCCGTTTGTATGTATCGAATGGACCAAGATCACGTCGCCTTCGTTCAATGGTAGTGTTACTGTCGTGTCGGAGATGGCGTATGTTGGGTGGAAAGGGTAGAAAGCGCGTAGAAAAGGATGGAAGACGGGTTGTGAAGGTTCCATATGTCGATTGAGGTCCTCCTGAGAACCATTGGGTGTTGCGGGTGGTGTCATTTGAGATTGACTGCCCGAGTCTCCAGTCTTGCTACTACTCCTCGAGGAGGTATTCCTGCTGTGTCTCGATGCTGTACTTGATCCACGCGACCTGTCCTTGTTGATGAACAGAGGAGCTACGTGAGCGCTGGAGCGCGCAGAGTAATCACTCTCCTTCACCATGATGGGCAACCCTGAATGGCTACCATGGAAATTGCTCTCTTGTCGTCGTCCAGCCGGATGTTGTTTGGCCGTGATTGAATCAATGTTCTCCAAGTATGTCCTTCAAGTGTATGTTCGAATCCCAATACTCGTGGTGTTATGATCGAATGCAATGGGAGGACGATCAGGTAGAAACGAGAAATGTTGTATGCGGACCAAGCCGGGTATCAATGCGTCAGTCGGTGTCGGTGTCGAGTCGAGTCCTGCTTTCCAGATCCAGCCGGTCGTTCCTTCCTCTTGTTCTTCTTGACAATGCCGTTGTCGATATGAGGTGATCTGCACACGTCGAACGATTAGCAAGCCCGTCTAGGACAGAATTGAAGATCTGAAGTGATCTGATGTTGTTGGATGTGTAGGTGAGTAGGAAGGGGAGGTGTGGTGTGTGTGGCAGGAGGAGGAATGCATCAGTGAGGGGCCAAGGAATGCCACGATGATCTCGAGCGTAATGGAAGGCTGCATACCTCTTTCGGATTGAGTCAAGGGTTTCGGGAGGTCTCTCCAGTCAACGGTCGTCATGCACAGACTGACAGGTAATGCCGGCGAGAAGGTGTTGCTTATGCCGATCTCAAGGGGGACCTTGAAAAGGTGACCTCTCCCTTCAGTTAAGGATCTGCCTCCTTCCCAATAGTCGCAACGTTAAGTGGGTAAGGACTGGGAGGAGATGAGTGCTCGAGCAGTGGGTTGACAAGATAGCTGGGAGATAGAACCTGGACCCTGGGACGCGCAAAAAGGTGTCGAGTCAAGTCGAGCGTGCGTACAGCTAGAGAAGAGTTTGTTATGCTTTGATACTCTCTGGCAGCTGGCAGTAGCTGTGGCAGTAGAATGCCGAGTCCTGTCCAGTCCGATTCGATCCAGGCGAATGCAAATATGACAATATCGAACCAATAGACGGATCCGATTCCGGCAGCAATTGATGTGTCAGGCAGCTGAGTTTGGTCGAAAAGTACCAATGCGTTCGTTCCTATGGTCTCGGATATGCAGGAAAGGGAAGGGAGGGAGGGAGGGCACAGTTTTCGTGGGTGAGGTGTGATGTGTGATGCACCGGGGAATCCGAGCACAATCAATGCGTGAAACTGTGTAAGTCGAACGATGAACGGAATCGATATCTTCCTTTCCTCTCGCAACGCAGGAGACGCGACGGTGGTCTAGAGTCCAATTGGCGATTTGAATTGAGATGAACTGATCTCCAACCAGCAGTGAAGCCGTAGAGTACAGATTTGGGTTGTGGTGGTGGTGATGTCGACTCAGCTGTGGTATGTCGAGGTTTCTCGAATGGACGAGTCGAGGCGAGGCGAAGCAAGACACAGCAAGCAAGGGGATGGGAAGACTTGATGAGCTTCGGTGGCGGCGAACCGAAGTTGAGTCGAGGGGATTGTTGATTCGACTGATTGATTGATTTGCTTCGGAGCAAATCTTGCAGGGTGCTGTCTGGAGTGGATTTAACAACGTCGTATTTTGGTAGTATGCAAGGGCACGTCCGTATGTTTCTCGATTCCGTAACCAAACCAAACTGCACACTGCACTCCTTTTTGTTTTGTTTGTGCGTACTCCGTCCGCACTGGATTGCTTTGCTTGATAGATAACCGGAAAGCTATCGATTGAAGATGCTGGAACCCCAGATACGTAGAATGCTACTCAGCTCAGCGGATGAGTTTATCGTGACGGGCCGCAGGGGGAGGATGTTGTGGTCAAGGTCGAGGTCGAGGTCAAGGCCAAGGTCACTTTCAGACAGGGCAGGGTAGGGCAAGCAGCCGGGTAATTCTCTGTTTGGGTTAGGACTCACAAAAATGAGTGTTCGTGTGGTGTGGATTGGCTGGCGTGCTTGTGGTGGAGATGCAAGGGCCGTTCGCTCCTATCCGGCCCAGACCAGGGGCCTGGAGTTGAGTGGTGGATGTGGATGTGGGAGTGGGAGTGGGAGGGAGTGGGGAGCTACGGAACCAGGGTTTAGGGGTGATGCTCTGGGATGTGGGAGGGCGTTGGGCTTGGGCAGGGCAGGGCAGGGGCAGAGGTAGAGCAGCAGGGATACAGAGCCATGGGCAAGGGGTGAAGGGGCATGGGAAAAGAGCAACAGGGGATGGATGTGCCGAACAGTGTAGCGCGCTGCAGCAGCCCAGGCTTAACCCTCCTTGTCTAGCCTGAACTTACCCTTCCCTCCTAGGCCTCCCCTCCCTCTTCTCCCTCTTCCCCTGTTCCTGTGGGACCGACGAAACAGGCGAGGGAGCACACGCCAACTGACCCTGGAATGCCCAGAGGGATCGAGCCCAAGAATCCGTCACTGTGTCTCGGAACGGAAAGAGCTGCTTCATCAGGGCAGACAAGTACAGTATTATCAATCAGTCTTGACTTATCAATTGTAGTCAGTCAACAGATGAGTAACAAATGACATGATATAAAGAAGCAAACACCATCGCGAATATGTACGATACAATGCAAACGCAGGAGAGAAGTCAACTACTGCAAGCAAAGTCTCAAGAAAAAAAAAGGATGCAGGTCCGCCGTCCTGTCTTTTTTCTCTAGCCTCTGTCCGCCTCAAATACCACGCAAGAAGCGTGGTAGCTAATCTAGCGGCACAGGACGTCAACACCAAGCCTCGGAGTATTTTCACGGGCATTCAAACGGGTTCTCGCTGATTTTGTGCTTTGCTGTGTTCTGGGTATTGGGTGTGGTTACATTGCCATCTTCAACGGCTTTATTCTCCAGCTCGAAACTGCCAAATCGCCGAATTGAACCAATTCGAGTGTATGGCAGCGTCGCAGTCGGTCATGATTTATCATTGAGCTCAAGCTCAATGCAGGGGTAACGGGGTTGCATCCCCGCGATGCAGCCTATTTACCCCAAGAATGCATCTGAAGTGCACCGCGTCTGTTCATCTGGCACCGTTTTATAACAACAACCAAGACCAAACCAGGTCAGAAAATTCAGATCTGATCAAAACATCTAGATTTCAATCCAATTATTCGCCATAACGCCATCTCATCTCACCTACCAAACCGCCAAAGAAAAACCTTTCGATATGCAGAACCTAAATCGCATCTCAAAGGCCAAGAACCGATCTCCCCAACCATTAGGATAGGTCTCACTATTCCCCGGTTCGCACCATCCCATCCCAACATCGCCATCTCCCTCGCGCCCTCAAATTCTCTAGCCTCATCCACCACAGACGGCAGACACCCTCAAGCTCGCAGACTAAAATCCGGTAGTGCCAGTCTACCACTCACAGTCATCAAACCCGACACCATCAACTCCCCCCATTCTCAATCCCGTACCCTCCCCATCCCAAATACAACCCAGCGTCCCCAACTAAAAGCCCCCAAAAGTTCTTATGGAGTTAAGGCTAGAGACCAGAAAAGTCGAGATCGCCGCCTCCATCCAATTCACATCTCCATTGATCTTTAGGGCTTCAACGCCGTCATCGTGCCGCGACTTAGTGCTGCAGAACCCCCCCTTCGCTAGCACACTCGCCCAGGCCCGAGGTGGAGCTTAGATTTCCTTCAGCAGATGTTAGCTTGAGATGGGGTGGGATGATCATGAGCGAGCGTCCAAAAGGCAAGAGACAAAAGGCAAAAGGGCTCGCGTGGGGAAGACTCAAGAAAAGCCGTGCCGGCTCTTAAACTTCATCAAGTCTGAATAAGTCCCGCTGTGAGAGTTCGAGCTTCAAAGAGAAAGGAGAGAGTCTCCTTTGATGATCGTCGCCGCTTGTTCTCTTCAGAAGATAAAGTTTCCCAGAGAAGATTGGAATGGATTACCTCATATTTACAAAGCCAGAACGGAATCTGCAAATGAACAAGCAGGGAACTAGAGTTTCCGAATCAGGACAACTTCTGCACATCCATCTGCATACACCATTTGCAGACTGCAGCAAAAACAAAACAAGCGAAAGCCCTGACGATCTTTATGATTATCAGAACATGAGATAATCAACCCCACGACCACAACCGAGGAGCTGAAAAATTCTGTCTTGTGATGCCGAATCTGATCCAGCAGTCCATGGACCAAAAAGTGCTTTCTCCTATCCAGCCGCCTTCAGCCCTCGGCCAGAACATAAGCCAAAAGTATATCTTCTCGCGCGCGCTCTCGTACTCGCTCTCAGCCTCTCAGCCCTCATCCATCCCGTTCCCGTTCCGTCTCAACAACACAACAAGCCTCGTACCCATCCAACCATTCATCCACCACACGCGTCATATGTCTCTCCTTACCAGCCAGCCGCGGACGCAAGATTTCATCTCACTGCAAATGATTCAGAGGAAGATAGCAACCATACAAACCTTCGCGTTTCCTGCTGCAATTTCCAGTGAGAGAACAAATGAGGTTATTGATACCAGCGGCTGTACCTGAGTACACAACCAAACAGCAAGCAGATCTGTCCGCTTCAAGAGATTAGGTTTAGTAAGATGGGAATACTGGACGAATCAAATAATCCAGCGTGTCGCTTGGCCCCCTTTCTCAGCTTTTCTCCCCTTCTCTTTCGCGAACTTTGAAATTATATCTGAAAGTCATCCCAATCAATAATCTCACTTACTCTTCAAATGCTGTCGTGAGCATCGTCATCTTCGAACCCCTCATCTTATCACTCATAGCATGTTTTCTTTTCTGGTCTTTCCTTATTTCCCGCCCTACGACCTGCCCCTCCATCAGCATCGTCATCTCACCTCGCAACCAGGGAGGGCATGGCAATCCAAAGTACCCCACCCACCCAGCCTTCCATCCCTCGGCGTGGGGTCTCCCTTCTGTGCTTGCTGCCGACCAAACCCTGCAGGTGACGGGAACCTGCTACAAACCTCAGGCCCAAAGACCGCTGAAATAGAAAATCCGGCCGTTCTCTCTTCCCTTCGGCTTGAAGCCCAGACCCCTCTACTGAAAATAAGCCTGTAGCCTCGCCTCGCCTCGCTCGCAGCCCCAAACTTCAAGCCTCTCCTTTCTCAACATACCTACAGTAGGTAGCTCACGATCTCTACCATCCTCGCGATACTCACTAACAGTAAAATTCTTCCTCATCGCCTTTACTTGCCCTCTCTCTCTCTCTTTCTCGATCTCCCTTGATGAAATCCCTTCTAGTTCCAAAAATTTACATTCCATCTGATTCAGACTTCCACATTCCGTTCCATCCTCTTAATCCGAGCTTTCTAATTACACGCACCAACCAATCTCCTTCCCTCCTCAAGCGGCGAGCCTCCTCCCCCTCCATCACACGCGGCACGGCACGCACCACCACCTGCACCCTTCACTCTGTCTGGCCTTTGTACACCCACACTGTGAGTACAGCGACAGCGACGGCGTGGGCAAAAATGGATGGACAGCACAGACGAATGGCTGCCACGTTTCTCTGGAATTTCTAACCGATATCGTGGGCTCCTTGAGCTCAGGAACTAGATCAGAGGAGGGAAGAGCAGGAAAGGAAGGTTTGGTAAGAAACCGTGCGGATATTTTATCGATTAGATAGTGTAACAAAAGAGGAGAAGTCTACGGAGTGCAAAGAGATGTTCTTTCTTCTCTCCTGTCTGTTCCTTCCAGTACATACTTGTAAATACTCACCCGTATTCTTTTCCAGATCCGAATGGAGGTCGCCATTCCACGACCGCACGCGCATGCACATCTTACCAAACTTCCTGCACCTCGAAATCTGTATGTATGTCTGTACGTACGGCCCATGCCATGCCATGCAGCTTCGACACCTGCAGCTGCGTACAGGTTTGACAGGTAGGTTTGACAGGCTGACTGATGGCGGCTAATAATGACCTAATGCGTGGATTTACTGATTTGGATATTTCTCCTTTACTTCTTCCCTTCCAGCTTTCTTGAAGTATATCTCAGCAATTATAAGCTTATGAACCCCAACCATGCCAGGTACCCAACATCAGATATGAAGCTACAGACGCACAATGCAGTCATCCCAACTTTCTCATCCCACATCTACATCTGCATCACTCCTCACCACCTGCAGCAGCATAACCACTGCATCTAGATCTCACAAACGTCAAAATCGCAACACCTCTCTTTCCAATTCCCCTCTCGCTTGCATCCCAGTCCAATTCCCTCCTCTTCCTCCTACCTATTCCCCCCTCCTCTTTCCAACCCAGCCAATTTTTAACCTCACCTCACGGAGACACCGCAAAGAACCCCTCGCTACCACCCTTCAAAAGGTACAAAGCTACATCCACCTTCTCCATCGGCTCGCTCACCCGAGATGAACCCTACCTACCCTACCTCTCCCTCCCCTCCCTCACACCCTCTCGGCGGTCCCACGGTCCCAAGAAATCGGAGAATTTCCTTATCAACACCTCATCTCCTTTCTCCCCACCTTCCCGAGCGAAAAACCCACGAAATCAAATCCATAGCTTCTGGAAGCTCTTCCATCCACCTTTCTTATCTTTATCTGTGGGGATGAAGAAGATGATGGTACTCTAGTCTCTAGATGAGTTTCGAAAGTGCAAAGTTTACCTTGTGAGCTTGTCTTCGATTACAGCTTCATAATCACACCTGCAAGCACAGTAAAAGCGCGCCAAATATGTCCCCCACCTGTCCCGAATCGCGTAGACTACAGTACCCCCACCGGGATCCCAAATCTATGGAGGCAGGCTTCTATCCCCTAGCCCATAGCCTAACTTCCACCATCCCGACCAGCCTGAAGGCGTACAAACGATCACCCCAAGTTCAACACCGGACTGCTGAAGAATTCTTGGTGAAGAAGACCCGTTTCGATGTTGAGGAGGGAGCCCGGAGGTTTATCTAGGGATTTTATTTATTGGTGGAATTGTGAAGGGTTTATGAAGTGGTTAAAAAAGGCATTGTCCAAGACATATGAAGGTAGGCGTTTGAACAAAGGCGAGGAAACCACACAGTGTGTGACAGCGAGAACGTCAGCAGCGACCCTGAAATCCAGGGTCCATCCACTGATATCAGAAAAAACAAACATCAAATACTGCACCTCGATAAACGTCAATATAAAAATTGAGATAAAGCTCAGATAAAGATAAGATTTCACCATCAACTCTAAATCTTACGTTTCCCCTTCCCTTCTCTTCCTTCCCTCCCTTTCCTTCTTGTTCCTCCTGCCTCTCTCCCATCCCAAAATCCGGAAGCGACATGCATATCCTCATCCCAGCATTCTGCACTGCAGATGCACATGCAGGTCGAGTTCCTGGCCCGCACGGCGCACATACTCTGCAGCTACAGCTCAAAGCTCTACCCGCGGGCCATCCAATTGGTCGCACACGGGAAAAGAGACCCAGTGTTCGAAGGTTCGAAGAGCTGCATGTGCATATGCAGAGGGAAAGAAAGGCTTTTCTTCACTTACCAGGGCCTGCCTTTGAGAAAAGGCTCAATCGGGATGATATCACTTCGTAAAGCTGTGTGTATCTCCAATGCCACAAACCAATCGAAATTCACGAGGGAAAAGACAAGCGAGCGAGTTCCTGGAGAGAGAAATTTGAAGGCATGGGCATGGAAGAACGAGACGGATGGACGGTGGAGAGACGAAACACCAAGACCAACATCTGAAATTTACCAATAAAATACCAAGACCAACACGTTGGTTCGTTTTCTATTCTTCGAGATTCGATCATTCGAGAAGGAATGATCTCATCAGCCCAGATCGAGATTTCTCTTAAATCATGCGTTCATGCGTCCGCCGGAAGAGCCAGCCGTACAGATATCCATCCATCCCAGTTGCTGGGAGGAATTCAGTCAGATGTTTTGTCACCTCACTCTCGCTCATCAGAATCCCCTTCAGTGCCTGAACCAACACTCGCAAGCCACTTCGAACCAAACCCAAGATCAATCCCAGAATGGAATCAAGAACACAAATCTCAAACTCTGGTATCGTAACTTATCTTTCCGTTCCGTTCCCTTCGTGCCGCAGCCCTCCGAATAATACTCCTAGCTGTACCAGACTTCCAAATAAGACAACCTCAAAAGCCACAAAGGGTCCAAACCATTCAGGACTCCCCTACACCAAGCCCTACCGTAATTGAAGCTTGAAGGTCCAGACACAAGCCCAGGGTCCCCGAAAATACTAACACCCGCCGCTCTCCAGACCGTGCGTGCTGGGCGTACCGGACTGGTCCCCCACCCCGCCAACGACGATGCCGTCTCCTTAAGTCAACAGTCCAGGCGAGCGAGGCGAGTCTTGATACGAGGTTGTGACGGCACCTTACATAAAGCGTCTAGAAGAGAAGAGGGTAAGAGTAAGCAAGCTAGGTCATTAGAGGCTATCGTACTCGGAACGGTGAACTATCGCGAAAGAGGAAAATGCCACCAGAGAGAAAGAAGGAGAAAGACACGAGATCGCCATCGGCAATTCATACCTTTTGTCATAAGCCTTCGGCTTAAGCTTCATTAATTTTACTCAACCCAACCTGCACGCTCTGCTCTTTGGATAGGAGATAATTGTCCGAGGCAGTAGTTGTTGCATCGAGGCTTTTCGCTTAAACAAGACATTCATAACCATCAAAAAATAGGAGGCTTTAAAAGCAATTAAAGCTGGACTTATGCTATCCAGGGCGAGCTGGAGAGCAGCAGCGCACTGCACAGCAAACCTGCATTCGGACGCAGGAAGCATATGTGTATCAAGCCACCGCCTCAGAAACGCTCGATTCGGCTATATGGTTTTCCAGATTCGAACACGGTAGTACAATACAATGCAAGGCGAGCCGCATCTTATCTCACCCCCTATCTCTACTTCTACTTCTGTTTCGAATGATGTCAAATCAAACTCCGAACCACGACTTATCGCGCGACTGCGTTCCGTGCCTGATATCCAGCCGCGTTCGCGTTTACGTTTCCGTTTTTCATGCGGGAAGCCCAAGGTAAAGGTGAAGGTAAAGTCAAAATTTAGTCGAGACGGAAATACCTTCGCTCCACAGACGTTCAATCTTGCCAACCGTAAGGAGATTTCACCCGTCTCTTTCTTTTCCTCCCGCTTCCAGCCCAGGCGAAGACGAGATAAAGAAAATCCAAAATAGTCGAGACAAAATATGTCCGTCCCCAAAACGGTTACTTTACAACACCATTCCAGCCCTCGGTATCTCATTCGGTAAATTTCTTTTTCTTTTTATCTCTCTTTGGCTTCGCTTCGATTAGGACTTGGACTTAGACTTAGACTTGGAATGCGGCGCTGATTCATGTTTCGCCACTGTCGTCAATGGCTCACTGGCTGATGCGGGCTGCGAATAGCTTCACTTTGCCTTTCCTTTCTTGCCCCTTCTTTTGTCATCTCCAAAGCTCTTATCCCTGGACCTGAAAATCAAATGTATATCTATTCCGAAATCCAGAATGTGACATATCAAAGCGCAATAGCCGCACGTCTTCAATTTGAGGCCTATGCATGAAGATGAGTTTACTTTTCCTCTCATGTCTTGCTATCGACATTCCGTATGCACGCACGTGCTAGCTCAAATTCGTCATTCGCGTTCAAAGGACGCGACGCGTTGCTTTTGCGTTTGTGTTTTGTTATTTTGTTGATATTTGCTTTCATATCAATATTTTCTTGCTCCGCGTTGCATTGTCAGCCCGACTTCCTGCTTGATAGAAATAGAAATATCGAACGCCACGTCAATGCGTTAGACTTTTCCGATTTTGCTTCTCTGGTCTACGATTCCATCCTATATCAAAGTGTGGCAATCAAGATACTGCCCTTTGGGCAAGCGATTGAAACCTCGAGATTCATCACATATCCCTCATCTCGACGTCTCGACACCGTGACATCGTGACATCAATCACACCCACACTTTCGCTGCCCCTGCATCCACACTTCGCATTGATTTTCCCTCTTCATCAATCCACCCAGTCCCCATCCACACACCCTCTCCCTTCCAGACTGTCTCAAGAATTTTCCTCGCTTCAAACCCTCACTCTTCTCACCGGAAGTCGTTTCAGCACAACATCAGACCAAACACGCCCCACCACTTTTCCGTCCGTGCCCCGCTTCCTTCAAACACTCTCGCTACGAGACTTGCAGGACCCCTCCTTCATGTACCTCACAAGTACCCCTCCGCCTTATCACACCAAAAGCAATGGTGCAGACATCAGCTGTTACATGTAGTGACATGTGAAATGTATCGATGCTGCAGAGCACGGCCTCTTTACTTGTTGTCGTAGATTTTCTGATTGGCATGATTGCTTGGCCCTGGCTGAGTTTGATGGACGCTGGGTCCTCGATATGGATGTCATATCGTCCATTTGTGTATCGATCGCAGGGAGCATTTCTGTATCAGGAGTCTAGATCTTTCTTCTCTTCTTTTCTCGTCGTTTCGCTCGTCATCGTCTTCTCAAGAGCATCTCGCTTCCGGCTCAATTGCAGTGTTTCCGAGCCTTGTCGGTCATCCTGTAGACCGTCCGAGGAATAGTCAAGCGACCTCGAAACCTCATGGTCACCTGCCAGATGTGTTCCCGAGATCATGGTCTTCGCTTCTGTTTTCAGAGGCAGTTAGTACCTATCTTTGCATCGCGCTGCATTATCGGGGGAAGCGCTGGCATCGGGTGTCGGAAGTATTAGTATGCAATGCAGCCAGCCAGTGCTGCAAGACGGGAACAAGCAGCGATATCGCTGCTTTGTTCCGGCTTGGTGTGGATGGCTTCATGTACAGGTGAATCATTTGGATACGGCACTGGCACTGATTTCTATTCTGGTCAACGGTAGTTGTTCAGCTCGCTGGTAGATGCATATACGAGTACCTACATAGTACCTCACCATGGTTATTGTTCTCGTCTATCGCCTCGTTTCGGCAGAGCAAAACTCGATAATAAAGCCGCAAGGCTTCGAGAGCAGCTGAACGAGAATGGACATGAGAACCGGTTTCCCGCTTTAGTCTAGACAGGAAAGAGCGGATCCCTGTATGCAACATGTACACTTTCACATCAGGCTACTGCATCATATCCCCCGTTCCTTGGACCCATTATCTTCTTTGCAATGAAGGCAAGGCATGGAGTCTTTTTCAAGTGGAGTGAGCATGCAAGCAACGGAAACATGAGCACACGAAAAGCATCTTCCGCAACCCTAGCCAGCCTCACCACGTTGACAGCTGGGCATGTGTGAAAGTCAAGGTCCCACAGCAAGTGCCTGATCTAAACTCGGGCGTTTCTTCTCGCTCGAAATATAATGCCCTTGGTACAGTACAGTTTTGTCTCCTCCTTCATGTCTCCTAGCTACTGTACGTCCAATCTATCTTTCCTATCTTCCACTCTTCAGATTCCTGGTTTCAATACTGTACATGGGCTTGCACTTTTGTTTGAAGGCTCGGCACTTCTTTCGGTATCACCAAACAACGCTCTTCATCCCTCGCCGCCATGCTATCCCGTGCAGACATAAGCACGATGTTACGTCGAGTATCAGCACCCCACGTTTACTACGCGGGGAGGGGAGGGTCGAAGCGAAGGATCGGACCCTAGGGTGGTACTGTAGTGATATCACAAATTCAATATCACGTTTTTGTTTCGCTTGGTGAAAACAATGCATCATTCTCAGTTGTCGTCACAGAAACATCTGTCTAATCGCACCCTTGTTGTCTTGTTATTGCTCTTGGGTGTGACGATGACAGGCTTATCTGTTTGTGCTACTACCACTGACAGCATGGGAGGGAGCTACCTCCGTATGTGAGGATGTGTAACCGGGCCCTCCATCTGCCGGTTCTTGCTCGCAAGGCCGTCCTTGTTCACGAGCTTGGATGCTTATGCAACCCCCTCCCTTAACACAAATCTATCATGATCCATGAGCGACATGTCACTCCATCTCCACCTCTATCTCATAATTCAGCATCTTTCCAGATCGGCACCGTCACCGACTCCCCAAGCTATCTCGATATCACAAGCGACTCCAAGATCAGCATCAACACCAGGATTCAGACAAACTTTCCTTCCCGTTTCGGCCATCATGTTCCTCCCGTCTTGCGCCATAGTATTCGATAACGGTCAGACCAAATCCAAACTCAATATTTCCTTTTCCCCGCAATAGCCCCTCCTTCTCAAGCTCTCCAATAATCCACCCTGTCAACTTCTGTTGCCTGTCTCGCTTACCCATTCATCCCGCGAGATAGGGCTCAGGCCCCTCGCCGGCTCGCCCGGTACAGCACACCCGTCCGCACGGTCCCGGTACCGTTCCGTGCCGTTGAGATAATTGGTGTTGGTGGAGCCCCAGTTCATAACCTGGGCCTGGATGTGGCACATGTCTTACATGGCCGTTATCACGCTCCACGACTCAAGCAGAAGCCGACTGACGGGGACTTTCTTCACGGAAGGAACGCCGTGTCTCAAAATCATCAAACAGCCTTTTCACTGGCTTGTTGAAGATGTTGGTGTGAATCCTTCGTTCGGCTGTTTGTTGACTTGACGTTACCGTCTATTGATTTGGGAAACGGTTTATCGATTTTGGCTGCGGCTCAGCAGTTCCTTCAAGGACCAGACCAGACTCTAAACTTCTGTGCATAGCAAAATCAAAGCGTCCACCCGTTCCTCCCCGACTTCAATCTAACGGCAGGCACACAGATAATCAAGCCGCAAGTCGGCAACAGAGTTCAAGACATCAGACGGAGAATCTTCCTCACGCCTCAGCCTTTCTCTCGCGCTCAGATATGGTTGTATGCAACTAAACAATCCTTTTCTCATATTTCATCCACAATTCGGTCCTGATCACAACACACAGACCAAGATAATGCTAATTGTCAATAATACAGATACCGGCATAACTATCGGCCCCACAAAATTGGCCTCCCGACTCCCATCCCAAGCCCATCCGACGATCAACCCAAAAATCCAGAACCTTACCTATGTACCCACATCCATATCCTTACACCGTAAGGCGGACAAGTACAAGGTTGTCGTATCCATCTCGCACTTCAAACCCCGACCTGGGAAACTCAAAATCATCCCACGGAGCAGCTCACCATTCTGGCCTAGAACGGTAAGCATCCCAGGGTCCAAGTGGGGGCGTTCATGCATTTCTTCCCTCCCAGTCCTTGCGAGCCGTCTGTGCAACTCAGCAATAGCCCAACTCTGACTTTTAAACTGGAGAAGCGCGACATGCATCAACCTGCTCTCTCGTGACCCAAAAGTCTGTTTTGCGGGCTCTGATCCAGGCTCTCTCCCCGTCGACCAGGTTTTCCGTCTGGCTGCTCCTGGCCGGAAGTTTGAGTTGTGGAAAAGGAGAAGGGATCTGCTTTGCAATTCGGCAGATAGTGGGGTGGTGAACAGAGCGTTGGGTTTGGGATCTTCCTTCTTCATCTCGCTCGGGACGGGATGTCATCTTTGCCTTTTGGCTTGGGTACCTTGGGGGCCTTGGATATGGCCTTCGGCGGACGGAGAGGATAAGAAACAGATAAGAAACGTTGTTTGTTGTGACTGTTGATTGTTTTTCGGGCCATCGCCGAAGAATTGTGGAGGGCTTGTCAGTGCATTGTCCGCGAGCATTAATTGATGATGGGGATCTGCTGCTTGGCTGTCATGGACAGATGGGTGTTTTGACGGCGGGAGATGAGGTGATCTGGGGGTTTGCGAGAGATATGTTGATTTGTGGGGAAGATATACTTTTCTCTCTGCTTTTTCTTGTGCTTTTGAGTTTGACTTTACTTTTGCTTGTGGGAGCTTGGACTCCATTCTCATGATGCCTTGGGCATCAACTGAGGGGTGCTGGACGTGACATTTGTTGAGCGGCCAGATGACGACGCAAGGACACGAAGTCGTCACCTCTTGTCCCTTCTACGCGTATTTGCAATATGTAGCTTCATTTATCTCACATCGTTGTTTGCTTTTCTTTGCTGAGCTCAAAACTTTCATTGAGATCTATTTCTTGGCACAAGGGACGTGATTTACGTTCGGGCTCGTGTCCTTGAGTGAGACTCGCCATCCATAGACGAGGTTCGATGCGTTGTGGTAGGATCTTTATTTCCTTCTCGTGTCGAGTGATGGACCTGTGTATGTGTGTGCCTCTCGAGTCTTGTCAAAGATCAGCTGTCCCAGCTCAAATGAACATCACATCGAATCCGTGGCTCTCCCAGTCCAAAAAGCTTCGCCTTTTCGTGACTACTCGCACCGTTCATTCTCTCGGACAGCCCAGCCAAGGTGGTAAACAAACAGAGTTTCGGGAGCAACATACCCATTACAGCTATCAAACATGCTTCCAGAAGCCGACTTTGTCTATTTTCAGGACATTGTGCAGAAAGGTTTTGGCAAACAGATCCGAATAGTATACAGCTTACAAATTTGCGATCTTTTGGCTCTGTAAGTTTTGAGTGGTTCCTTTCAAAGACAAGCCCTTACTTTTGCCCATGAATCTCCGAAGTCTCGGAATCCACCTTCAAGCCGAGGAAATTCAATATAGCATGACTATATAATTATCAAAGTTAGTACAGCGGATACGCCTGTTTGAAGAATATTCCGCAGAACTCAAAAGATCAGGATACGCCGCCATGACTTCGCACAGCTAGGATAAAATTCAATCGATTGAATTGCAAAGCCCTGCGCGTGATACCTAGACTAAAGAAATGTTCCGATAGCTCTCGGGTTCTGACGAGAGTTCGCATACGATCGCTGTCAGAATGCTTGTCTCTGTTTTGAAGTTTTGGTATTCGCCCGGCATCAAATCGGAAGCGCGCGCTCTCATGACTCTTTTGAATCTTCTTGGAACAATTCTCTATTGACTTTCAGGGTCCAAAAGGTTCTTTCAGAAAGGTCTCTTTCTTATGCCGCAGCTGGCGCGATCGATTTTCGATTATTTTGTTTGAAAGTGTCGTATCCGTAATCAAAAACTCCATTTGTCTTTGTCGTCGCAACAACGTGCTCAGAAGTGAACAGCGTTCAGACTTACTACATGACTAGCAACCTCCAGTCTTCGGATCTAGACTCGAGTGGAGAACTCGAGTAGATCTGGGATGTATCCATCCACTTCTCCTTCCACCTTCCTAAACCTAAGTCTAAATTCAAATCCAAGCCCACGATCCCGGTTCTCAGGGTCCGAAGAAAGTCAGGATATCCCATCTTCTCTCATCATGAAGCTCACCTTTTTTCCCTCGACTGAAAATCTGGTTTTAGCACCATGACCACGAGTCGCCCACATGGAGCCACTTTTCTTATATATTCTAGAACTACAAAAGTCAAATATGCTCGCCGCGGGGTAGTTGGGCGTTGCAAGCTTAGTCCAAGGGATCCTAGACTAAGTCATTCACGCCGTTAGATCAAGAGTGTATAATAAAAGTCATCCATTTTCATACCAATCGAGAACAAATTCCAGTACGATTCGAGCTCTACCTCGCCTACGGGGCTGCGTGTCGTGAAGAGAAATTACTCGTGATAAAAAGGCTCTTATGAGTCTCGACATGAGACTATGGCCAACGAGTCGTGATACGCCTGCTTTTCTTCCAGATAACCGTGATTTACAATGTGGGACAGCTTTCTAAGTGGACCCTGATGACATTGGGGACAAGATCGCCGAGTCCTCGATCCGCGCATAATCAAAACTGGTCCGAATGGCCTCACAATCATGCCGCAGTCAATCGGCGGCAATCTCCAAGGTAGACTGCAAAGTCTGCCTCACTTCAATTAACATGTAAATGCAAGCGTAATGCTTTCTTGAGCTTGAAGATCTGCATGTGGGATGAGGCCATTTTTCTTTTCCTTCATCCCCAGGCTGCCAGGGTCAGATCCTTCGCAAGACGGTGTCTTTCTCTTAATCCTTGGACCGATGATCTCTTTAAAAAGCCAAAGAGATTCAACAAGTCCTTTCGCGTATGCTAGGTACTCTCCTGCCTACCGCTTCATGGTCCATTTGATATAGAAGTCCTTGTCGTCTGAGATTCTCAGGCTAGGCTTCGCTTACCAGGGTCGTGGTGTAAACAAGCCCGTGCCAAGAATGCTGGCCTTGAAGGTCGAATACAACTCACTGAATGGACGAGCCCTCACCTTCGCTATAGCTTTAAATTTGTGTTAGCCACGTATTACACAAGAGATTCTGAGCACGTATGTTACTGCTCCCTCCTGTCCCCGGCTTCACGGCGAGGCCAAGAAACGAAATGAAATCCTCAGCACGTGGTACATCCAAATCTCATCTCACAATTTGGGTCTGATGTGCAATGCAATCTGGTACATAAGAATCATCAATATGCTCAGTTCCAGAATGATCGCGGACTCTTATCAATGACGACCTCGAGTTTTGGTTTGAACGTTCCGCAATATGTATACAACCTGTCCTGCTTGGCTGCTCAGCAGCGAAGCACATCATGACTGCGAGCAAGAATCTCTGTTCCTTGTAGGTACGGTACAATTCAGCTACTACTGTAAGTCTCAAGTATATGAGCGGCTTGCTGAGTGTCGTTATCATGTTATTACTGATCGCACTTCAATCAACTAATGATATCCTGCTTCTGTAGCCAAGCGAAAATCGTCGTTGCTACAGCCAATGGATAAACAGTGGCTTCCAGAGGCTGAAAGCCACCACAATGCAGTCATCTATCATCTGGGGCTGAACTTGAGCTATGGCTGGCTGGCTGGTGCGACAGGTCGCTGTTACTCTTTGATTGATTACCTTGTTCGAGCTCGGAGGAAGAAACCACAATGGCACAACTTCAACTAGTCACGACTTATTTAGTTGCTCATCGTACTTTACTATAGTAACGGGACTGGTATGGAGTATCCGGTTCTCAGCGTGATATATTCAGCCGAGGGATAAAGTATCGTAGGCTTCTCCCCTTTCAGGTGGCGCTCCTACATGCAGCTTGATGAGGCGGTGCAAAGAATGCTCGTCTCTAGTCGGGACGGATTTGACCCCACAACATCGTTCCTTAAATCCAATCATAAGTGAACATCTTCGGATGTTTCGAGTATTTGTGGCACCTTGCTGTCTGCTAGAATCAACTCTTTGGCGTGGCGGGGTGATTCACGCGCTGGGTATCCACCGCCAATCGCTCGTGTCTGCGTCTCATTCGACGCCTCTCTTGCTGTTGAGATTCGTGGCGTCACAGCCAGCCTCAAAAAACGATTGTGGAACTCCAGCGGTAAGCTCATCGGGTATGACTTTGAAGTAAATTTTGTACATTTATAGGTTCAACTTCTCCTAAAATGCTATACACAAACCACATCTCCTCCATCGCTCTCCTTTCAAACATCTAAACTCGATTGCCAGACTTCGCGAGAGATTCCTGTCTTTCACACTTCCTTGTAATTATCGGATCGCATCTTCTATCAAGATGTCTACCTCACTAAAGCCTGCGAAAGAGCCCTGGATTATCAATTTCATCGAGCCATCCCGGACCCTCAACATAGAGGAGACCAGTACGACGCCGCAAGTTGCTGAGATCAATCCGGACCCGGACCCAAAGACGATTTCTCGGAACACCAAACTAGACACGCAGATCAAACTCCTCCCAAGAATATCCCAAGATCTTGCCGCAACATCAAACATCAAAATCGAGAACTGCGTTGGCTTCACGTCCGTCCCTGTAGGCCTTGCAGGGCCACTTACGCTCAACGGCACTTCCCAAACCCGCAGAACACTCTACGCACCCCTTGCGACAGTAGAGCCCACTGTCGTTGCTGCTTGCTCGCGCGGATGCAAGATATTTTCAGCATGTGGAGGAATCTCGACATCGGCACTTGAGGAGGGGGTTGCACGAGCACCCGTTTTCACATTTTCAACCGTTCCGCAAGCGCTTGCTTTCTACAGATCCGTCCCTTCACTGCTCGGGAAGTTCAAAACAGAATCGGAAAAAACTAGTCGCCATGCAAAGTTGATATCTGTGACTCCTAGAATCATTGGAAGCAGTGTTCACGTCAAGTTCACATACACTTGCGGGGATGCTGCGGGCCAAAACATGGTCACTCTTGGAACTCATGCGGCATGTATGGCTCTCATGGCCGACGATCGACCAGATGGGATGCTTGATTTCCAACTTGATGGTAACATGTCGTCGGACAAAAAGTTGTCATGGGGTTCTGTTCACGAGCCTCGAGGGGTATCTGTTTTGGCTTGGGGCACGATCTCTAGCGCTGTCAGCGAGAAGATGTTGGGGTGTTCCACCAAGAAATTGAAAGCTGTTCTCTCAAGAATAGAAGCGGGTGGAGTGAGGAATGGTAATATGGGACAATGTCTCAACCCCTCCAACATTGTGGCTGCGATGTTCATCGCCTGCGGTCAAGACGTGGGTTCTGTGTTGGAGTCTGGGTTCTCGCATTTAACTGGTGAATACAATGAAGAGAAAGAGGAGCTTACTTTGAGTTTATTCTTTCCGTCACTGTTGGTCGGGAGTGTCGGAGGTGGTACTGGGTATGCGACGCAGAAGGAGGCTTTGGAGCTCATTGGCTGTCATGGAGAAGGAAAGAAATGGGCTCTGGCAGAAACAATAGCTGCTTTTTCGCTGGCACTGGAATTAAGCACTCTTAGTGCTCTTGCTACGGATACATTTGCTGCCAGTCACAAGGACCTGGCTCGGGGGCCAAAGTCGAAACTCTGAGCTCACTGAAAGGAGGATTGAAGGGTGAAGAATAAACACTTTGTCCTCGAGTCGTGAGGCACTCAGAACCTTAGTAAATCACGAAGCGGCTGGATTTTGGGCAGTTTAGATTTGTGTTACTTTTGTACAGATGTAATGTCGATTTACGTCCCTGTCGATGATCACTTCCATTCCAAAGCTCATGGTTGTTGTTGTCCTTCGAACCGAGGAGAAAAGGAGGCTTTCACATCCACATTCTAGCTCTCGAGAATTTGCCGAGACATCATCTTCTTTAACTCTTCAAAAATCCAACAACGTGCCATTACTGACCACTTGTGTGCTTTGAATACGACCATTAATCCAAGCTCGCTTGAGCACCGCTGGAAGGTATTTCTTCCCGGGGAATCAACTAGCTCTCACTTCTGCTCCTTCGATATTCTCGCAGCGGGAGCCTTCTTCTTGATCTTCTTCCACCTCAACCCAAGGGTACACACAAACGCTATTCCAGAAACAATAGCGCTCACCACAAAAGTCTTCTTCACAGCATGATTATATGCCTCCAGTACCAGACCTTTCTGAGCTTCAGCCACAACATCCACACCAGCTCTCGCACCAGCATCGACGATGCGCGCAGTCAATTCCGGAGAGACAGATTGTAGCAATTTATTCACCAAGGATCTTCGAAAGACATTCTGTCCTATACTGGCAGCTAGTGTACCTCCGAAAGATGGTGCAAAAGACGCCAGTGCTCCCGCAATAGGAATGTGCTCATCCTTGACGTTAACTCGTAGAACTGTCGCACATAGAGCTAAGGTACTGCCAAAGCCGATCCCAGCCATTATTTGGTATCCAATGATATGTCCTTCACTAGTATCGACTTGAAGTGTACATAGCAAAGCGCAGCCGGCCACATAAATAGCGGTACCGACTATCATGAATGGATTATACCACCCAGTCCAGCTTACACCGGCGCCGACGAAGAGCTCCGTAAAAGTGACGGAGAGAAGATATGGGAGAGAGCGAATACCAGATTCTGATGCGGAAAGACCTTTCGCAGATTGGAAGTAGAATGCGAGGTAGAAGGTGTGGGTGTTAGTGCCGATGGCTAGCAGGATGGAGACCAGTAGAGCGAGAGCGACGCTGGGGACGGAAAATACTCGAGGTGGCATCGTCGCACTGAGATGTTGTTAGCTAGGCTAGAATACTTTGAAAATGGACGACGACATACTTCTCTCGGAGATGGAATTGTAGGACGACAAAAGCGACGAGGAGAAGACCGAAGCCAAGCATCAGGCCCCATGCTTTCGAATTTGACCACGGGATGCTATTTCCACCCCACTGCAGCGCGAGAAACAGACAAATCATGCTCGAGATAAACAGACTGGTCCCTAGCAAGTCCAGTTTCTGGAGCTTTTCTTTGAACGTGAGCTTCATCAATTCTCTCTTTGGCTCTCGGAAAGCGAAGAGCATTAGGAGGACTGAGATGCCACCGAAAGCTGGGAATGTTAACGACAGTGTTATCAGCTACATAGTGAGGTCATACGTAGATTTATATAGAAGCAGAACCGCCAGGTCAATCGTGCACTGCTGGTGAAGACACCTCCGACAGGGGGCCCAGTCAGACCGGCGGCACCATACATGCTTGACATGATGCTCATGTAAAGTGCAACGCGGTGAAGTGGGACGGCAAGCTGAATTAAGATCACTACAGAAAATTAGACTTATGCTACTTGTTCATATTTTAAGGGTTAGAAAGAAAACGTTGACATACTTCCGCCTCCAAAAATAGCCGCAGCGCCAATGCCACTCACTACTCTTCCAAGAATGAAGACGGGAGAATTTGGCGAGAGAGCAGAAATTAGAGAGCCAGTTTCGAAAAGAAGTAGAGCGCAAAGTAAGACATATTTGATTGAGAAGAACGTGTAGATCTTGCCAAAAGATGGCTGTAAAGCCATGATAGGCAAAAGGTAAGCGCCGGTATACCATCCGATATCCGGGATGGAGTGGAACTGAGTCGTTATTGCGGGGATAGCGGTTGCTGTTTGCATTAGCGGAGATTGACATCAACTTGCACAGCTGCAATAGAAAGAACGGATCAATAAGGCGACTTACACATAATCGTTGTGTCGAGAGCAACCATAAATACCATGAGCAAGAGAGAGATCGTAAGTATAGCGAACCTTATGCCCGTCGGATATTCGACTTCTTTAGGCACAGCGGCTATGCCTTCTTCATCGGCTTTTGAAGTTGACTTAAGATCTTGTGGGGAATCTGTGGAAGTCTCCATTGGTATCTGGGTGATTGAGTCCACTTTTTTGACTTCTGAAGTCCGGGGCGGTAGATCAGAGAGCTTGATCTCGTCTGCCATCTTGAGTGAGAAATGCGATCTTTTTTCAAAGTGAGAAATGGGATCGAGAGTCATTAAAGTCTCTTTGCAGCAAGAGAATTGTTCAAACTGGAGATAGGGAGGTAAGATTGAAGGCAATGAATGCAACCACTGCTTATAAACCAAGAGAGGAAGCAAGTCATGTGATTGGGAAATGCTGTTGAGACTTTGTGATTGAAGTTCGAGGGGCATCGCAAGTAGCTTGGGAATTTTAAAGTGGACCCTGCCTCAGAGATGGCATCTGGTTGGCGATACCGTAATATTGCTTGTTCTGTTTGGATCTCTTGATAACCTGTCATTGAGCTTGATTTCTCCAGGGGTCTGGCGGGGTATGTCAGCACCAAGCCATCTTTGGATATCTTGCTATGAATGGTTGGAAATCGGTCCGTTCAGGCGATAAGTCATACTTCGAAGTCTTGCTCATGCTTCGATAACACAAGTTCTTATATTTCTGATATTCCTTGGAATCCTTCTGGCTTCTCTAAGCTTCAAACAGCTTTTGTGTTCGGTTTTTGGCTGGCTATCATGCTGGGAACTCCGATAGTGCCTGAATCGAGAGGGAAGCAGCTTTCAACGGTGCTGCCTTGAGCCTGTAGCTGATAAGTCCATAGAGAATGCTGATGCTGACTGATCACTCGAATTGGAATTTGGCTTCCAGAGCCCCAATAATTAGGGGATGGAAGTGCCATATTGCTGTCTCTTTCACATTGATCTCAAATGGCCTCCAGAGTATAGAGCAGAAACAAAGTAAGCCGTTGGTACTTGAGCTATCAACGAACTCAAAGACAAAGTGTCGCATACGCTGAGCCTGTTCATGAAACAACAAATATCAGAGCAGCAGGACATCCTGCGAAGTCCACAATAGCAGAAATAATAGATTATGTGAAGCCATAAGCTCAAATTAGATAACGACATTGTAAAATTGAAGTGCTTTTGCAGGTGTCTGAGAAGGACTGATGGAGGAGAAAGTAGCGCTAGTGCGGGGCAACTTGCAGCGCCGTGCCGCAGGCCTGCAGGCCTGATTGTACCTAGGTCAAGCTACCTGGGTAGTCACTGCGAAACTCTCTTTCTAGTCTATGCTTCTAGAAAGCCGGCGGAATGACATTGAAATGATGTCTCCAGGTGAAGATCGGAGACGGACGAATTTGAGACGGAGTGTCAGTGGGACCCTCGTAAGTTGTTAGTCAGCACGGGTCCGCTACCACTTCCTTCTTTGCACCACGCTCTCTATCAACATATTTCTTGATACTGTGCAATAAGACTTACAGTTTGTATTTGCGGGAATTTCTTCAAATTTCTGTCTTGTGGAGAAGTGAGTAGTAGCCAACTTTCACGCCAGTGTATACTTGGTTTTTCAAAACTAGGAAGTGAAGAATGTTAAGGCCTGTGGGAAATCTGTAAGTCCTGAGCAATATCTGGAGGACGCGAGCCTGATTCAAGCTCGCAGCGAGAAGTTCTCAACAGTATCGCATAGCCTGGGATTCTATAGAGGCGTCGCAAATACAGCTCGATATAGAACAGACACCGAGCCACAGCTCCTTGGCTCGATCATCGAGACTGCTGTCGCTCGAGTGGTTTTGAAGCATCCGGCGTTATGTTGTACGATCATCAACGAGGACAGAAGAGACTCCGCTTTCGTTCGACTCGAGTCCATCGATCTATCGAGTTGTATCAGATATCACTTGCCAAAACCCTCGCAAACAGAGGATGATGCTATCGCTGAAGCTTTGAGTTTTCAGCATGGTCAGACCTGGTCAAATATCGATTTTCAACCACCCTGGAAAATCATCGTCGTTCCGACCAAAAAGTGGCCCGACACCAAAGGCACAGGCTTTGACATCATCTTTGCCTATCATCATGCACTTGCAGATGGTCTGAGCGGTGTTGCTTTTCATCGATCATTGCTGGAGGCCCTGAACAATCCTTCTGATACGACTCCGCTCACGAATCATGTTATACAAGTCCCTGAGTCTCTTACCTTGGCGGTACCGCTCGAAACGGCTATCGACTTCAAGATCGGGTGGATCTTTTTCATGAAGACTATACTGAGTACGGTTCAACCCAAATGGCTGTTTCCTGGGTCTCCGTCATCATGGACCGGCGCAATGCCGTCAATGGAACATCTCGAAAACTACAAAACGAATGTTAGACTTCTCCAGATCTCCTCGGATATCGTTTCAAGAGTGCTATCTGCTTGTAAAGCAGAGAAAGCTACTCTGACGGGCCTCCTCCACGGCTTGATTCTCATGTCTCTAGCCAGGAGGGTTCCCTCTGCATCGACCTTCACAACAGCCACGCCGTACTCGCTGCGCTCTTTGACGGGAATGTCACCCACAGATGAAATGGGCAATCACGTCGGGTCTCTCAAACTACAGCAGCCCATAGATGTCATCTCAGATTTGCGATCTGTGAAGGATTCAACCGAAGTCATGAAGCAAATCTGGAACATGGCCAGAGATTTCCGCGCCTCCATGTCAGCTGAACTCGCATCTCTGCCAAATGACAATCTCATCGGCATGATACCATATATTTCGGACATGCACAAGATGTTTATCTCTATGGTTGGGAGACCACGGTCGACAACGTATGAGATCTCGAATGTTGGATGCTTGCGAGTTCAGGGTGAGCCTGGAAGGTGGAGGATGGAGAGGGACATTTTCTCTCAGTCGGGTAGCGTGACAGGAGCTGCGATATACTTTAATGTTGCTAGTATGGCGGATGGTCCTCTGACTATCGCTACAACGTGGCTGGAGGGTGTTGTTGATAATGTCCTCGTGGAGGATGTCGTGAAGGATCTCGAGTATTCGTTGAGATGTGTTGGGGAAGGAAAAGAGATTGTGCTAGATCAATGATGTCGAACCTTGTCGGATGTCTCAAACGTCTGTTTCCATCTGTCGCGATCACCCGTACACATGAAACTCCATAGTCTCAGCAACACATGTTATTTTCCGGTAAGAATGTAGGTTTAGCCTGTTATCTGGCGTCTGTACTAGTAAACAGTGGAGTCTTGTTTTGTTTCTTCAACAGTAAGCGAGACAGAGTCATGAGATTGCTCAGGAGCATAATAGACCATTGGCCGGTGCCGGTCAGAGGGAGATTCGAACTCTCACCTTAGGATACTGAGCTCCAATGACCTTTGAGGACGTATTGTTTCATCCTTCCTTGGAGTGAATACTGATCTGAAGTACACATCGAAGAACACTAGTCCTAGCGGCCTCCATGTTCCCACCAGATAAGATCTTGTCTCTTTCCCTCTGTCTCATTCTCTTCACCTCTTTCCAATTTAGACTACCTCACGAGTCTACTCCCAGCCTCCACATACGCTCCCCCTGCAGATACAACAATTCAAGCACCATGCCCCACCAATGCGTCCTGTGCGCTGCTGCCTTTCCGGCTAGAAAGAAGGCTGCCCAACTTGCGAACCATACATGAACTATTGCTCGAGAACTTGCAGAGAAGCCGAATGGCCTCTCCACAAGCTCCTCTGCGACGACCTGGCCTTACTCAAGCTGAAACCACGCCCAACCCCCTCCTCCAAGATCGCCATCCTCTTCCCACCAACATCAAACCATCCCGATCTAACTTCGCGATCTCCAGAAGTCATCTTTGTCGACTGCCCGCAGCTCCAACGTGATGAAAAGGTCTTCGAGATGCCCGAGATCAAGCCACACTTGCGCGCCGGTAATCCTCGTACTGAGAAGAAGTAGGTGTTTCGCAATGTTTTGAAGGGCTTTGATATTGGTTATACCTTGGTGCTGTTTCGTCGTGGTGACTGGATGAGGGATGGATCGGCTCAGAATCTGGCGGCTGGAGAAGCTACGAAGGGTCAGTCTGCAGGAGAGTGGCATGGGGAGGTCGTCGTTTTGAGTCGAGTTATGGTGCCAGACGATCTTTATGCTCGGTACCAGGATATCACTTTGAGAGATCTGCGGTTTGCGGTTGACTACTTCCTGGGTTATGGAGTTTAAAGTGATGAGATGAGTACTTGGTATGGTTCAATGAGAGAAATGGAAATTGCACACCCATTGCACACCGATTCCACACGCATTGAAACTTGAGGAACGAGCGGAACCTACTTGATATCAGCTTATCATTGATAATGCTGATTCTTGTAGCAAATTGCAAGCAATTCCACAAATCCCAGTTGTATCTGCCAAGAGCTTGCGCGCATGCTTATGTATGTCCTGCCATGACTTCCCCACTCTCGTGGCTTGAAAACATCATAGAAAGACTCCGATCAATCGATTACACTCGCTGAAGTTTCAGATACTTCCCCTCATTCATTCAGATGATATGCTCAGCTTTTCGCTTTAAAGAATTGGCAGCCGCATCGACAGCGTCTTCGCTGAGCAGGAGCTTAAAATTCTCTGTTCCAACCTCAGCGATCGCTCTGATGTACTTCTCTCTTTTCGCTCTCCAGAATTGAAGCCGAGATTCATGGTTAGTTATCAAGATTTCGAATGCAAATTCGTGGCTCTGGTTATCATTCGTTGTTGGATAATGTTTGCGACTTTCAAGAGCAGGAGCCTGACGGCTGGGTGGATTTGAGCGAACGGTCGTGGTGACGATCAGTCCTTCGCGGGTGTAGTACCCGAGTCTTGTTTCCAGGTGTTTCAGATCTTCTGCATTGTCCTGTATTCCTCTGTAGCCAGTTTTGCCACGAATTGTAGTAGACTGGAGCCCAGGACGGCCCAGAAAAGTGTCCAGAGGATAGCATCTGTAACAACCACAGCCTCCACGAGCTATCGACTAGTCTTGTTTCTCAATTGGGATGTTTAGTTTGTGCTTAGCAATAAAGGCGGCGATGAATTGCTGGTAATGTGCGTGAAGAGACGGAGAACTTTATGCAGTCCGGTTATCCACAACAGATCGATCGATGGTCTTGGCCAAAGCACGAAGCAGCAGGTTGGACCCATCGTCCCAAAGATTTCCACTACTTGGTGTTCCTTCGGCAACGAGCTGGTGAATGACTTGCTTCAAGAGTGATGTTTGATCGAGCTCGAAGCTGTGGAACAGTATCTCAGCCATCTTCCGACAATATAGTCCTAAGCCATAATTCCAGGGATATTGTTCATTGTCCGAGGCCCACTCGGATTTCCATATGGAATACCAGGAGGGCTTTCTGTTTGTATCGTTTCCTTTGCCATCTTAGTGATCGCCTTCTTCTTCTTCGGCATCTTTCTGTTGTGATGTGCTATCCATGTTGTATCTCAAGCTGAATTTGCTTGAGCTCAGGTGCGCCAGATCCTTGAAATGCATGTCCGGGATTCTCTTTTCTGACTGAAGTCCCACTAGGAAAAGAAGTGGCAAGCCGCTTTCGTAGGCCTTCTTGGTAACTGGAATTAATCTGTACTAGTTAGTTTATGTGCTATGAAATTCATAAAAGATGGTACCTGTCAAACTCACACTGTTATCAGATTATCTTCTTGATCTGCCACGACGATCTTGCTCGCAACCTTTGACCTTCTGCACATCACCTGGACCTGAAGCTATACCTTCAGTCATGGTTGTATCATTGACTTTCATTTCAACACTCGCGGACTCGGTGTCTGTCGCAGTCAATGCTTCCGTTGAGTGAGCTTGCACTCCGCTGGTGTAGAAGTCGTTCTCATGTGGGAAGTCTTCGAACGATCGAAATGATGCCCCCATCATGGTCTCAAGTTGTGTGAAGCTGATACCACAATATAGATAGGTTAGATTGTGGATACTATCAGAGAACGTTTGACGCGTCAGCGAAAGGTGAGCGCGAGAAAAGAGTAATGACAGGCTAGACCCGCCCCACTTTTTCAAGTGTGCCTTCCCTTTTTATGCTCGGTAAACTCCGAACAAAAACAAATTTCAGTTCCCAATATTGAGCTTCGCCCCATCGCTTGCATTGATGCTCTGCAACAGGGTCATGGATTAAAAGATGTGATGACATATAAACGATTCTTGAAACAGTTGCATCTTTCAGCGCGATTCGCAGTACACCGCTCAACGGGCATCTTACGAAGGTACTTCCAGAACACAAGACTCCTGGAAACTATCGGAGTCAAAATAAGATCGGATGATAAGCTGCAGGACCTGTAAATGATTGAAGCCGTCAGTTCAGCGAAGACGGCTTTGTAAGACAGAGTTGTGGGGCGGCGGGAGAAAGGAATCCCACCTCTTGAACGTAAGCGGGAGGGAAAAACTGCTAGAAAGACGAAGAGGATTCGGAAGAAATGAAGGGAAAGAATTGCGAAGACATCGTAGAAGTAGCATGCTGCATGAGATGCAAGCAGCGGAAGCTTTGACAGGGAACTCTGGAAGCATTTCATAATTATATATCTCCTACCCACTAACACTTACTTCAACTCCTCGGATCCCACTCAGCATCAACCCTCTCCAGCAACTCCCTACTCAACACATCCTCCAACCCTACCAACTTAAAGCTCGCCTCCTCCGCCGTCCCTCCCCCAGCCAACTCATTCGCATCATCATGCACCACAACCAATCCCCTCGGAAACATCCCATTCAACCTATTCCCCACAGCCGCAATCCCATCCGTATTAGTAACCCTATCTATACCCCCATCCTTCGAATCCGAAATGGTGAAAGTCTCAACGAACTTATGCGGAGGCGCACGTTCATACACGTTGTATGCTGAGACGCCCTGACAACTTACGATGAGGAAACCTTCGGATGGTGTTGGACCTGGGATGAGCGTCACGCCCTCGACGTCCGCGTAGAGATCGCCGGGTTGGTGGTCGGGATATGTGGCTACGGAAGCGACTTTGTATCCGGTAGGATCAGACATTTTGGGCTCAGCGTCGTAGCGCCAGAGAGCGGAGGGTTCTTCGCCGATGAAGATGTAGCCGTTTGCTTCGTCTGTGACGCAGCCTTCGACTTGGCCGCCTGAGCCGGCGGGGAATTGCCGGATTAGGGTGGCCGTCAAAGTATCGTTTGGGAGGGAGGTGAGTGAGTATTGCAGGTAGAGGGAGGTTTTGCTATTGACGAAGAGGTATTGAGTGCCTGTGAGGGGGGAGCGGTAGGAGCAGGAGCCGTAGACTTCGTATTCGGGAATCTGGTTTCTGTCAATACAAATCTTTACGGGGTCTTTGAGGTTGAAAGTGAGTTAGTTTTGGATTTCGGGCGTATGCTTACCACAGGTTGAATGCCACCCTCGATGTTAGATAGCGTGCCATTCTCACTCATCTCAAACAAACAAAGCGTATTATCCTCCCTACAAGCCGCGAATGCAAGATCAACAGTCCTCCCACCAGCAAGCGTGAAATTATATATCATATCCACGTTATTCGGCTCACCAGCCGGAAGTGTTTGCAACAACTTTCCACTGAGGTCAAAAACTCCCAGTCCAGCACCCTGCTCTGACTTCGTCGTTGTGACGATTCGAGATTGGTCTGGTGAGATGGGAGATATCCAGATCGCCGGATCATCTCCATCGCCTCCGTTGGCATCAGTCTCCAGCTTTGGCTCGACGAGAAGGAAGGAGCAGTGTAAGCCACCCCACCCGGACTCGCATTTGCATTCATTTGCTCCGATGCAAGTTCCATGTCCGGAACAGCTGTCTGTACATGTGAAGGTTTGACAGGAGGGGCCTGAAAAACCAGCAAAGCAAGAACAGGTCGTTCCGGATCTTTTCTTCGTGCAGAAACCGCTTGAATGACACTCGTCGCATACCAAGTCTACACAGTCCTTGCATGTGGCACTGGGGTCGTAAGCCGTGTTTGCTTCTATTTTCAAGGACTTCAACGCAGATTCCAGAGAGCTAATACCGAAAGCCTTTCCGTCCTCGTCTTCAATAGCGTAAGTCAAAGCACCAGCAGGATAATCTGCTGCCTTCGCTTGCAAGACTGCCAGGCCTTGGATCTCGATATCTTCGGCCCCCGACAATTTCATGGTGCCAACGAGACGGAACCGTCCAGTGTAGACAGCGACGAGGTCTTTCTGAGCCACGAAGAGGTAGTCGGATGACTTTCCGGCATAGACCACCAGTCCGGTCACATCATCAGCTGCTTCGAAAAAGGTTTCGATCACAGGAGTGGAAGTCGATTCCTCAGTCTTGAAGCCATAGACGGTTTTGCTGTCATCGCCGCTGAAGTACACGCGACTATTGTACGAAGACACAGCACAGGACGAGGCTTCAACCGGGAGGTTGAAAGTTTGGATCTGTAAACTGAAATTAGTGCAAAGTTGCAAAGGCTCATCGTGAAATTGAATTTTACCTCCACAATCTCAACCTTCTTATCATCCCGGATTAAGTACTGCACAACCTGTTTCTTACCAAACAGATAGAAATACTGCTCCCCACTCTTGCTGCTCTTCCACGTACACAAAGCAGACCAGTCACCAATCGCATCTTTCCTCGCCTCTTCAATCTCTGGGAACACACCACCATCGTCGATTTCAAAAACTTGGAGGGCATTGTTTGGCTGTGAGATCGTGATGATCAAATCTTTGCCATCAATATCGTAGACTGTAGTCACAAGTTTCGAGCGGCCGGTGGTCTTTGATGAGATTTCATTTAGTGGCGATGAGGAGTCGAGGGACCAGATATGGAAACCACCTGTGGAAGCTGAACCATCGTTTCCGATGAGGAGGAGACCAGAAGGAGAAGAATAGACGGCTGTATTGTCGGATTCGGTCGCGGGTGTTTTGGCAGAGATGGGGAGGTCAATTAGCTTGTCTGTTGCAAAGGAGCCAGGTACCAGGCTCTGGAGGACACCCAAAGCCAGAAGTAGGTTTCGAGAGAAGAAAGGAAACTTCATGTCGAAGGTTGGCTGTTGTACACAGTAATTCAACTGAGGCGCAAGACACAACTGAGGCGCAAGACATGGAGGTCTCAGCCATGTTCATATACCCCTCTCGTAAGCTCTTGGGAGATTCCCATCTTCAACAAATCTTTTTGCGGAGAAGCTACAGTGATCAACTCCAGGATCTTTGGAGGTCGTGCGACAGAGTGGTAATGTTATTGGAGGAAAGTTTCAAGAAGTAGCGGACGACCTGCTGTTCCTGTAGATTGCCAAGGGGCTTGTGAAGCTTCTTAGCTTGGCGCATTTAAGCAGCCCACGTGGGCTTTCAGCGGTTGCGAAGCCTGAAAAGCTTGGCTGGCTCGCTAAATGGTTGGTGAAGAACAACAAAACAACATCAGATGCAAAAGAAGCAGAAAATCAATCTTGTCAAAGCGACAGGAAGAAGTAAGCCCCGAGGGGAAAAAGCTATCACGGAGATGAGAAGTATGAAAGATAGTGAGAAGTGAAGAGGCAACCATAGCATAGATTTATATCATCTTCAAGTTATGCAACCTCAGCCAAAGCATTTTTGTCGCTGCAATCCACGGCCCAAATGCCCAAGGCAAACCAGAACGGAGGCTTTGCGTATAGCAGTCGTCATTCCCCTTAACACTTCTCCTGGTAAACACAAACGTTGTAGTTCGCGATATCCCAAAATTGTCCACCAACCAAGTCAATACCATGTGGGTCAGGACGGTATCTGCAGTTCTGACGGATGCCCTCAGCGAACGAGGCAATCCAGGCGCAAGAGAAGCTTCGCGGGACGGGATCCTATCATGGCAAGTCCCAAAGGTTAGCAAGCTGGACCATGATATACGTTGGCAAAGAGAGGAGGGAGAGAAAGGAATGGTAAAGACAGAGAGAGGGCTGTTCTTACATTGTTGCAGAGATGAATACCAGAATTGTATGAGCAGGATACTCGCGCACACTTGTTTGCACCAACCCCGCAAGCAACGTTGACCTTCTGAAGGTAGTCAATGCCGTTGATGATGGCCCAGTCCTTGGCGGGATACCAGTTTTGGCCGGAGACGGGGATGCAGTTGAGGTCGGACTTGGTATTTCCCTGGGGGGATTTCTATCTCAGTCAGCAGTATTCTTTTTTGTCTCTTGCAGACACTAATTGACATGTCACAGCAAATATAAGTGACTATGAGGAAGTAGCTCACCTTCTCGATAGGCTTAACATTAGGTGTAGCAAGAGCGAGCTCCGTGAAGTTGATATGAGGATTCTCAACTGCAAGCTTGGCGAAGATCTGCTCGACGGTACCGGTGTGGTTGATGGCAATGCCGTCGGCGAAGGTACCGGTCATGTGGAGTTCGCCCTCGGTATAGCCTTCTGGGATGCTAGGGGCTGGAATGAGGTCAAGGCCATCTGTATCCAAAGCCTCAAAAGGAGTGGCGGAAACGATGGTGATGAGGAGGAGGAGAGCTGCTGCAGAGAGCAGAGCGACTTGGTAGAATGATGTGAAGACCTTCATATTGAAAGTGGTGGAGAATGTTTGCACTTATGAGACGGTGTTTTGGATTGAGGGGGAAGGGGAGTTGGAGTTGGGAGGAGCTGGGTAGAGATGGGAGAGGGTATTTGTACTCGAAAGAAGTCCTGGACGAGAAGTTCGTGCCTGAAAGTGCGTGAGATGAGATTCACTCGAAAAGGTAAATTACCACTCTGACAGCGCAGACAGAGGAGAAACTAGAGCAGATTCACCAATTTCGAACTCCAGTAGACTATGGTGAGTGTCTTGTTCTTTGTTTGACAAACAATTTGGCAAGGAATACACATCTGGATTGGCTCGCAATCATATTATGTCTTGCAATTACTGTTCAGCAATCTCACACTGCAGAAATCAACGGTAAATATGATGTCATTTTCGAGGGCTGGCGAGGGCACGAAACTAAAACGAGTGGACGGTTAGACATTGCTATTGGAAGTGGTGAACGTCGATAGAAGCACAAAGCAAGCATAATCCAGCAACTCAAAGACATACAGGGATGCAATTGACATACCTGCATGTTTAAGAGAAATGAGCAAGTCGTTGGGGACTAAGAGTCAGTAAGATTGCCACGCTTCGTCCATGCTTCGTGAAAGTGGCAAAAAGTTGACATCATATTTGCAGCCTCAAGTACGTATGTCCTGGTATCCTACTATATGCCACGAATCGTCCTGAACGCCAGTGCTATGCCTCGCTTCAAAAACCAAAAGCGACCTCAAGTCGCCACGATAAATCACCACCCATCACCCCATCCGTCTTCTTCACCCGTTTCTTTGGGCGCGGTATCAATCTTCTTAACCACCGTCGGTTTTGCTTTCGCAACTGGAACTGTCTTCTTCGCTGCAGAGCCTATACTACCTGTCGTTGCACCTCTACTTGCAGCGGCCGGTCTTCCATTTGCGGCTTTGGACAATCCCTTTGGTAATGGTTTCGCAGTTGGTTTCTTACCAGATTGAGCCGCGAGCCAGCCCGCAAAGTCTGGTTCTCCATCATCATCGAAAGGTTTTGCTGCTGCTTGCGCTTTTGGCTTTTCGGACGGTGCATCGAAGAAAGAATCTTCACCCATATTACCCCATGCATCGTCAGCATCGTTTTCTTCGTCGGCGGCAGTCGAGTCTTGGAAGTAATCATTCGTATTGGAGGATGTGGAGGTTCGTGCTGAAGTTGCGGGAGGAGACGCAACTGCTTGTCTGTGGAGAGCCGATGCCGACGCTGTTCCTGGAGCCCGCCTGGGTTCCGACGTCGGTGCAGAGGCGGGCCGCGAGGGGTTGGCTACACCGTTTGCATTTGCAGGAGACGATGAGATCTCGCCAGCTGCCGACGAGACTTTGTTGGTGAACGAGGAGATTGCCCAGCCCGCCCACGAAGCGGCTTCGCTGGGCTGTGGAGTACTCATACGAGGCGTTGGCGTTGCTGACGTCTCTGTCGTAGGAGGTGGCAGAACCGAATCAGGCATGGTAGCAGCAAATTTTCGTATGCGTTGCATATAAATGTCCATAGTCTTGTTGGCTTGGTCTCGAACGAGCTTCTCCTTGTCTATCAGAGAGGGACATAGCGCGGGTAGAATGCGACTAGCGCAATCGTCTTCGCTGAAGGCATCTGACGTGACAGCAAGAGCCATTAATGCTGCGTTTCGAGCATGGACGAATGGATCACGGAGTGATCGCGTGAAAGCTGCGATCAGTACTTTGGCTCTGTTACCCACGCCCAAGTTCTTGGCAATCTTTCCTAAACAAATTGTTGTGTTGGTCCGAATGCCAGGTTGCTCATCGTTTGATGTCTTTGCAAGATACTTAAGTAGCTCGCCATTGATGGTTCGGTCAGACAGCTTTCCAATAATAGTCAAGACAGCCTTGACAGTCTGCTCTCTCACGACAGGTGCTACGTCTGTGAAGCCAGTGACCTATCGAGTGTAAGTTTGATTCGTCCAGCGCAAGTGTTGGGTCCTACCATTTGAGGGAATATCTTGTCGTTGACAACCTTCTGTGGCAACCTATCTATCATTATGGGTAGATTATCTAACAGTGAGACCCGTATAGCTCGATCCGGACTGCTGAAAAGCCGTACAACAGCCGGTGTAACCTTCGACTCGAATTCGTCGTCTGTAAGTTTCTTGCTGATCTTCATTACCACGCCGAACACCTTTGGTCCACCTCCACCGAATTCAACAGATTTGAGCAGCTCTGGGAGAATCTTCATCTTAAAGTAGTCTTCGGGGAAGTCGTCGGAAAGCTGATCGAGATCACTACAAAGTCAGCACTTCGCACACGTCTCAGCACGTCTCTAGCTACTCACTTGAGAAATTCTTCTCGCTCGTCCTCGCTCTTCATGCCGAGATTGTCCACGCCTTCTGTAAGCTTGATAAGAGGCGTATTGAAAAAGCCTCCGCTTCGTCGTCCTTGCTCCAGAAATGCCCCCGTGCTGACTCTTGCCTTGGGATTGCTGTTTACCAGGCGTCTGTAAGTCGAATGCATACTCGGAGGGATGTTCTTTGTCTGGCCCGCTTGATCTCCTCCCATAAAATCTCCGTTGAATACCTCGAATATTAATGTTCCAAAATTATAAGCGTCGACCGCAGGTAATGGGTTCTTCTTGATCGTTTCCCATCCAGATTTTGCCAGCTCGGGTGGTGTATATCGTCCAGAGTCTGGGACAAGACTGCCATAATTCTAATCACTGTCAGCAGTCTGATTCTATGGAGGGCGAAAATTGACCTCATACGTATATTATGGCCTCATCATCCTTCATGCTGCTCAGAACCTCAAAGCCTCCAACCCTCCATTCCCCGCTCTCACTTGTGTATATCGATCCGACTCGTAGGGCACCGTGGACCGAGGCTGCTTCATCGTTTATGAATTTGACAGTTTGCTAAACAGGCATGAGTCAGGATTCCTCTGCACGAGACGTAGACTCAAGCATACCGCGACTCCAAATAGACCCCATTTCAGTGTTTCCGCGCTCATGCTCTTCCGCTTGATATGCCAGCGCAGAGGAACCAGCCTTTCTGTCGCAATGTAGATATATGTCTCGGTCTATTGCAAGATCAGTCGCATAGTACTGAATAAAGACTTGCAGTATATCTACCTCCACAGTGTCCAGCACTTTTATCACTCCAGGGTGTCGTAATGTTCGGAGCTTTCTGACAGCATTCTTTGCCATTGGCAGACGGGATTTGTTCGCAGTAACATCAAAGGAGAATATACTACAGGGCGATCCATCTTCCTGCGAGAATTATCAGCGTTTGCGTCCAAGGCTGTGGTGGGAAGTTCGCACGCGCTTGGTTCCATTGTACAGAGTCCAGATGCTGGTATCGACATCCACTTGGTCGCCAAATGTGTATGGAAACGGAGGACCTTTTGATATGGCTGAGGCGACAGCAGATTTGAAGAATTCCATGGTGGCAGGCAAAACGAAAGAATAAGTGCAGATATCAAAGGTTGTCTTACTGCCTCGACTTTATTCCCAAGCTCCCGCTATGTGGCTTTGACGGCCGGAATCTGGACTGGTGGCACGTGATAGTGGGGTAGCGCGCTTGTTCGGTTCGCGACGACGACTTCCTCGCTTTCTCCTCCATCACAACACCAACAGTCTCGTCACTTCATTCCTCGGCTCGTTGATTACATCTCTTTTCGCAATTGACGACTATGAAAGACTATGGTAGTGTCTTCCCTCGGTCGGATATTTCGCGCGTTTGTCATTCCTTGAACCTGGGCGTTCCCTGATTCTCCAATTGCCGTGTCGACTTGAATGCCTTGCTTGGCTGTGTCAATATAAACACAGAACGAAACGCCTTATCTTTGGATTATCGAATTGCTGTTCGCCAACTGTATATGTACGGTCCAGCCCTTGCTTAAACCAACATGGCATCGTCACCACCACCTCCGAGCCTCACCTCCAAGAGGCTCGAATCTCTCTCCTCGAAGGTAACTCAACCTCTTCTCCTTCCCGTTTTTCACGCGTCTATGATGAACATCTGGTAAAAGGTCCGACTGCATTAAAGCTTGTTCTGGTTTTGGTCGAGTTTGTGTTTTGTACAGTAAGGACGCTCGCTTCTTGTGCTTCCAGGGGTTGCAAGGCAGTCCATCAATTTTGGCAAGATTCCTCTTTCGCAAGAAAGGTAAGAGGAATGACATTGTAGGATATATCAATGTCTTTTGACACTACCGCTATCAGGAGTTGCACCTCTTCATACACAAGGAAGTGCAACCAAAGGCTGTGGTAGAGAGTGGCTCAGACGAGATATGCTTCTGCGCACCTGATTTCTGCTTTGAGCTAGAAGAGCTGTCGCGACCGAACGAGATGCGAAGCCGCTCAAACTGCAGGTTGATGACTAAATCAAACTGAAAAGACCTGAGACGCAATCCTTCCACCATAAATTTTGACGATTTTTTCACAAAGCAGATTGCTGACGGCTGTCATTAGAAATCAAACCGCAGTTCCGAACACACTGACGACGCAAGCTCATTCACCTCAATGTCTTCTAACTCCAATGCGACCGTCTGTAGGGCATGCAGTAAAGCTGAAGGCCTGACAACCCCTTTCGTTACTTGCCTCAGATGCAGGAGCAGGTATCATACATTCTGTACAAATCCTAGGATTTTTGAACGCAGGTAATGGCCCAGACTTATACTACACATTGTGTCCATCCGCTAATGTATTCCAAGGGCGGACTACACATGCAGTCGATGCTTAGAAAAGTTGAAGAAGCGTGCCACTTCAGCACCTCGGGCTAAGGTTGACGAGCCCATGAATAATGAAAAATCAATGGACACCGAGGAAGCAACGGGCAACCAAAAGGAGCCTGGAGCAACAATCATTATGTGCGAGGGACCAAACTGCAAGAAAGCAGCTGCACCAGGAAAAGCGCCGAGCACAAAGCACTTGTGCTTTATGTGTGATCTTATCGAAAAAGCCCGCTTCAAAAGTCAATTACCTCCTCCAAAACCAAAGCCAGTACCTCGGCCCATTCGAAAGACGAAATTATATCACGTACGTCCAGACGATCGCCCGCTCGTCACGAACAAGAGAAAGCGCTCTTTGTCTGGATATGCTTCATCTACTAGGGCTGAAGTACAACGAGCTCCAGCGCCAAGGGCCAGCGCAGGTCCCACAAAGACTGCTGTACCTGGAACTGTGCCACGAGGGCCTGTCCGTGACCAAGCAAGGAAGCAGAAGCCAGAGGCAGCCTTCGATCGGAGGGTGTCACATAACCCCTCTCTTCCAGCTACGCTCGTACCTCCAGGAGAGTCTCCGGTCGTACATACAGGCCCAAGCCATTCTATTCCTTCACTCGAATCTTCTGAATCACAAAAGCTATATCGCAATTTCCTACCTGTGGAAGACTCACCTCCGCATGGAAGTGGCATCTATCAAGTGAATGATGATAGCAATTCGAGGGATGATGATTTGCCCACTGGTCAGGCAGCATCGTCACCCATACCTGTTGCGGCCGACATGTTGCAATCTCCTCCAGTCGCCCCACATTTTGCAGAACAACTTCCGCAGCTGGAACCAACGATTACATATCCTGATATGCCAAGTCAAGACTCGCCGCTGGCTGGAGCCGACGTCGACGATGAGATGTTGGACGCAGTTGCTCCAGCTCGACTTTCTCCAGTTAGACACTCGTTTCCACAACCTCCATCTCCATTGTCCAACAGCTCTCCTCACTTGTCATCTCCCGAGAGTCCCAACTTCGATGATGACATCGAGCAAGCCGACACAACTGCTGCTATTGAGCCTGACCTCACAGCAGAATCATCTCAAGAGTCAACTTTATTGGAAATTATTACGGAATTCGATGAAAGTGAGCTAGACTGGTGCCTACAGAAACAGTCACAACGAGATCCGTTCTACGAGCCCAATCCCACAGAGCTGTTGGAGACGCAAATATGGGGTATCGTAGATCCACGAACAGTCTGGCCACAGAGACTGAGTGCTGCTCAGAAAGAGCAGAAAATACGAGAGATCGAGGCTAGAGGAGGACGAAAGAAGAATTTCGGCAAGATACTACACCCACGATTAGTGCAAGAGAGATCGGAAAACGGATGGGACATTCATCAATCGAGAGAGAAGCGTGATGATGAAGAGACAACGGAATTGACTCAGGGGCTTGCGGAGCTTTTTGCTGTACCAGTGGGGTTATTGGGAAATTGCAAGCCGAAAAGTATCAATGGCCGCCTCGTGATGCAGGAGAGAGAGCGTGAGCCAGAACCCCGTCGACCGGGAAGGCAGAAGAAAGAGGTCCCGCTGGGCGTATTCCCGGTTTATGGCGGACAGTGATTCGCTTCTGGGTGGGATCGGGGCGCGCGTGTCAAATGGGAGATCATGGACAGATGGTTGGAGTGTGTATATTTTAATGTTCTTACAGCGGATACCCAAGTTTCAAGACAATGCAATGAACTACAATCAAATGCCTGGTCTATTTCAGTGTAAGTCATTGCCCATGACGTCTTGTCTTTCTTATTCTGCCAAAGGAACCTCTTCCCGAGCAGGTAATTTCCCTTCCCCCCCCCCTCTCTCACCCTTTCCCTTCTCTTCTCAATTTCCTATAACCACCATCTCCACACGTCTGAACACCTCTCGTTCGGCATTTCTCATGCCTTTAAGAACCTGGGTTCCCGATGAAGAAGTCCCGCCTCAGCTCCGTGACATTCACTTCTACCTACCATTCTCCCTCCCCACTGCCCAAAAATTCCATCAGTCTCTCCTGCCTCATAACCTCCTCCCAGCTCTTTAATCTCCTAATACCCAGCTTCGCCGCTCCTTCAGCGGCCAAAGTCATAGACAAGAGATTGCCGCCTACGATCCTGACGTCTTTGCCTAGTGCTTGGATGATAGCGCGGGTGAGGAGGTCTCCGTCGGTGTGGTCCGTTAGTATAACGACTGTGTGGATAGTTTCTGGGTGTGTGGTCTCGTCGTTGAATGTGCGGATACCTAAGTTCTGGTTAGATTTCGTGAATTGGGGAATATAACAAGGAAGATGAAGGAGAAAGCAAAACCTACGTCTCAAAGTGACCAAAAACATATGCACAGCCTCGGCAAACTTATCCACGTAATTATCCTCCACAGCAACGACATCCTCCCACCTCAACACAACCTGAAGGTCTCTCCCAGAAGCACTCCATCCATTAAGATTCAGCGGCCACTCTTCATGATGTCGATCCACATCCTTCTTCCCCTCTCCCTCTCCCATTTCATCTCGATCTAGCAGTCCCACCTCCCTATCCAACGAATCCTTAATCAACAACCTCGCTCTCGCAACTTCATCCCTCAACTTCTCCTCATCAGCACCCCATCCTATCTCCTCCTTCAACGCCAACTCCCTACCCAATACCCGCTGATACAACTTCGTATCTATGATCTGACTACCATACGGATCAAGCGGTAAATATTTCTGCTGGAAGACCCCACCTTCGTCCCCTCCGTCCCCCCTTCCTTTGCGATTCCTCCTTTCATTTGCACGAGCCATAGCCACCACACGTCTCGCACTTACAGAACGATCTTCAACCTCATACGTGCGAAGAGCAGCGTAAAAACGGCTTTGATCCGCAATAAGTATGCGCTCGGGTCTATTGGATGGGAGGTTTATAGCTGGGGTTGTGGGCTCGGGATGGTTTGGCTTTGCGTTTGCGTCGAGGCTTTTTAGACCTTTGGCATCCCATTTCATGTTCCCATTCCTATTTTGGTGCTTAAATCGCGATTGAGCTATCATCCCACGAGTTGAACCAGTGATATCTTCAGCCAATAACTCCCTAGTCTGGGCTCCCATTCCCGCTGCAACGGTCCTCGCGATGGTTAGAGGGATGCTGTCGATACCGACTTCTTTGGCGGCTTCGATGATGAGGTCACAGAGGGTTTTGTTGAAGAAATCGGGGACGGAGAAGATTGCGAAGGAGATTGTGGTGTTGGGGTTGAGGTTTGAGGGGTCTTGGGATGAGCCAGAGTGGATGGTGGAGTTGAGGATGGAGATGAATTCTTGCTTGACAGAGAAGAGGGTGAGTTCTGAGGCGAACCAGGCTTTGCCGGAGACTCTTGATTTGAGAGATATGATGAGGAGGGAGAATATTTTGGAAAGCCAGGATGATGCATCCTCGAGAATGGGGTGGGCTGATTTCAGGGCTGAGAATTTGGCGCTGAGTGGTGTGAGGATGGGCGAGAGGTAGGCTTGGGATGCATCTTTGAGGCTTTGAAGAGCGCCTTTCTTGTTTTTGTTTACGCCCCAAAGAATCTTAGCTGTCTGTTTGGCTTCGAAATCTTCTAGTCTCAGACGGAAGATCATGGGTTGGTAGGTCGGTGGTGTGAGCCAAGAGAGGATAGTTATGTTTTTGGAAGTGTGTGCGTAGGTCGCTATCCTATAAGCTTATCAACAATTGAGATTGATATGGATTATGGAATGTAACAAATACCGTCAACTCTGTTACTTTTGGAGACTGTGGTGCAAAGGAATTAGAGATTGGACTTACACTGAGTTGGACCCAAAATCGATGCCGATTGGCTGAGGTTTCAGATCGCGACTGCATGTATTGGCCACAGCAGCAGTTGTACCAGCCACGGCAGTGAAAAGCCACACAAGTGATTTGTCGATGAGCATTCTGTTTACTCAAGTCATGGACGCATGATCGCCTGATGCTGCAAGCAAATTTATTTAGGCATCGAGAGTCTCACGAGACTGAATTTTGTAGGTGCTGCTGTGCCGCTCGGCTTGGCGGCTGAATGTGGGGACAACGGAGTGTTGTGGTCTAAGCGAACCCCCCTTTTCCATCTGGCTAGGTTATTCGTAGATGTGACTATAAACTGACCATGTTACTGGGTGACAGTTCCTCTACTGATTCATGAGATTGCCAGGTCATGACCGTAAACTTACGGCTTTTTTTTCATGAGAACAGTCCGAACAGCATTGGATATACCAGCAGCCGGCTAGTTTGGATGCTGGATATTATGACCGAGTGGAGTAGTTCATTGGAAGGTGAGACCCTCTCAGAGACACCTTGACAGAACTTCTAGGTATGGTTGCGGTCTTCGCTAGTTTTAACGCTTCTGCCTCGCTTACAGTAGATAGTAGATAGCACTCTATCAGATGTTCAAGCATATCCAAACACCACGTCACGCATCCATTTCGCAGCATTCCCCTAATCCATAATGCCCATATTTAACCCCTCTGAGCAATCTGCTCAGTCTTCCTCCCCACCTCCCCCTCCCTCTTCCTCAAATCATCATCACAGATATCAGTGAAATCCTCCACCTCGGCAATCCTTCTCACTTCAATCGTAGATCTTTATTCTCCTATGTCAGTTCACCAGCCCCCAATCCATATAGGGTAATCACAACAAAGCTTCCCTGAAACATCAAAATCATCGAAATTGAAGGGAAAAAACGAAATCAACACAGGACTCGCCTCCACCTGACAAGGACACCTCTTCGCCCACCCCACCACCTCCTCCACACTATCAACCTTTGATCACCCATCATCCACAGACTAGCTCATTAATGGATAATGGGCAATTCTGAGCCTCCATTCTCATACTGCCACCCTTCATGGTATCCGTCTACTTATCAGAACCTGGGTCTGTTTATAATGTCGAGGAAAGTACTGAGGTGTACTGGTGACATGCAACTTCATCGTTCCTAACAAATCTTGAGTCCATATCCGTTTTTCTATGGATATACCCTAGAGTACCTGCATATAGGTATGATCTCTAGAATCAATTCCAGCAAGAGGCTCTCTACATTTCCATCGGGACCTTCTACCTTGCCAAGATATTTGTGGAAGCTCACCAGCTCACATCCAAATCTTGCGCTACGAGAACTCTACTGTCATCATAGCCAGATTTTCATTCCACTATGAAAAGATGTCCCCCACAAAGGTTTTCAGTCTTGTAAATATCCGTTTCAGTAGACGCTTTGATGATTCTTAGTAATGCAGTCATCTAAGACTTCATAAGTCACAATGTCTTTCAAGATGTTAAGCGGGGTTGTTGGTCACAGTCAATTATCACAGATAGTTCTACAAAGCCATTTATGATAGGTGATTCAGACCCGAAGACACTTCAATTCTGCGGCAATCTGTCTACGAGTATCCACCCCACAACCACCAGATCCTCCCATCCCCTCAAAGTCCCGCCATTTTGGGAGTATCCATCGGAGCCTGGATACCAACACCAAACATATCCACAACCCAACCATCAACCCAGTGCTTGTTCTTGATATCGGTGTACTTGCGGCATACCCTGTTGACGCAGCGCTGGCGTGGCTCACCGTCGTTCTTTCCGCCAGCCATGGACTGGTTGTTGATGACGCCACAGAAGAGGGTGACGCCACTCTTGGTGGGCTTTCCGTTCTCGCCGGGGATCTTGACGTCGTAGAGCTGGCGGCATTGGTAGAACTCACCGATAAAAGGTGAGGAGGAGGTCTTGCGCTTCTTGGCTGGGACGGGGGTGGGAGTGACGGGCGCGGCGGGGGTGGAGAGAGAGTTGCGGTTCTGGAGGTAGCATTGTTGGGCGGAGTTTTGAGGGGTGAATTGCTGGGAGGTGGGAGTGAAGGGTTGAGGGACTTTGTAGGTGAAGTTGAAGTCGTTGGAGATGTTGCCGAAGTTGAAGGGATCGGTGAAGTTCGGGGACTCGGTGGAGGTCGAGGAGGGTTGGGTGGAAGCGGGAGCGTCGGCGATCCAATTGACAGGGTCGTCGAAGAAGTCATCGAAATCAAGGGGACCGGATGGGGTGGCTGCATTTGAGACTGCTGCGGCGGCGAGTTGTTCGTTTAGAGACTTGATCGTGGCGGTCATCTCTTGCATTTTGACTTGCATAATCTTCATTTGCTTCTCAATCATTTCTTTCTCAGCACGCGTCTCGTCGAAGAGTTGGAGGGCTGAAGTCGCAACACGCTCTGCGGTTTCGAGCTTCTTTTGCATCTCGGAAAGAGCTTGCTGGTGCTTCAGCTCTGACTCTGACTCTAAGTCCTTGGTAACCTGGACAATTCTATCAGTTCATCGATCGATAAATGTCCTCAGCTACATTGAGTACTTACCAGCTGACCCATTGACGCGTCTTGCTCCTCTGCAGCTTGTTCCAAAACACCGTCTGGATAACCAGAGAAGTACTCCATGGTGATAGAAGGGTGGTTTATCTGTGTTGGTATTGCAAAAGATTGAGAATTGGCATGAAGGTGGTGTTGCGATTGCAATTGGAGTTTGGGAAGAAGTTGAAGAAGGTAGAAGGAGGCCAGGACTGCGCGCGAGCTTTTGTACGTGAGAAAAGTTGCGCTCTCTTGCCTCGTCCCAGCCTCCTTGATTTTTGCATGGCAACGATGGTGAGGTCGTAAAGGTGATTATACTTTTTGAGAAGTGAAGTCCAAAGTTGAAGGTGAACGCGGGATGTCTTGGCGGGCACGCCATACTATCCCCGCCAAATCCTGGGGTGACGACAGGGACTCTCAACCACAGCAACTCCATTGACTTGGAGACGTTGTTCATCGCGATGAATGTAATGCACAGCAATGTATAGAGCTGTTGTATCGATCATCATTTTCTCAATCACGGCGATATAGAGTGTTGATGTGAAGAGCTGGGTGCATTGGTCGTGTTGATACGGGGTTCGGTTAGCATCAGGCACAGCGCTGTGGCTTGCCTACCAGCAACGCCGACAGTCGGCGCACCGAGGCCCATTGGACATTGATCGTTTGCTAGACGGATGCAAAAGTGAGCAGGTACTTCTCCAACTCAGTTGATTGCATTCTGAATGCCAAGAAAATTACTCACCCATCCACAATCTCAATGTTCCAAATTCCAGGAACCACTTCGCGACAGGCGTCAAAGCTGAGCGTAGCACAGTGCATGGTCACACCCAGCACCTCGACACTGGTTTGACTTGTAGTGCTGTGTGTTTCGCAGGATCATTCACGAGGAGTGTAAGGACTTAGTATCGCGCCCAACGCAAACTTCAGATTCTATTCCCATGTTGCTCAACCTTGGAGATGATCATGAGCTTCCTGGTGCCAGAACGGGTGGGCGGTGAAGAGGTCGGTAAGTGGGTTGGGCTTAGCTCAAGAGTAACAATAGCCACCTGAGAGTGCGGTCAGTAAGAAGTGTCAAGACGATTATATATATGGAAGACTGCAGACCCATAGAAGTTGGTTGAACGCTACACCTGACCTGCATTCCGTAAATTGACTGTTGTTGAAGGTTCGAGGAGCGCAGGTAGAGACGTCCTTTTGGTATACCTCGAGTGAGGCTGAACTAGCGCACCCCTGTCCATCGCTCGAATTTGATTTGCCAGCCCGACGTCAGCGAAGGCTCAAGGCACAAGAGAAGGAAGGAACATCCAGCATTCACCCATTCCTGCCCTTTGTATCAATATCCCTAGTAGAGCGAGACATCCAAGATGTCGGTCATTCTTTGCACAGGTAAGTCTTCTCTTGAATCTTTTCACAACACCACACCATTATACATCAAAAGAGAAGAACATCCAAGCGCATAAATGGCATATGTTGAAGAGCGTGCTAACCAGGACATGTGCGTGTTTGTAACAGCTGGCTATGATCACACAATAAGGTATATATACCTGTCCTCCCTCTGCGCAAGCTTCTTCTGACCTCCCCAGGTTCTGGGAAGCCCTCTCAGGCATCTGCTCCCGCACAATCCAACATTCCGACTCGCAAGTCAACCGCCTCTGCATCTCACCCGACAAACGGTTCCTCGCCGCAGCCGGCCACCACACCGTGAAGCTCTACGACATCAAATCCACGAATCCGAACCCTCTCCTCGCATTCGAAGGCCACACGGGCAATGTAACAGGCGTCGCGTTTCACTGCGAGGGAAAATGGATGGTGACCAGTTCCGAGGACGGCACAGTCAAGATCTGGGAGACGAGAAGTGGTTCCGTACAGCGCAGCTACTCGCATGGATGTCCTGTCAACGACGTAGTGATTCATCCGAACCAGGGCGAGATTATAAGTTGTGATCGGGGAGGAAGTGTGCGGATTTGGGATTTGGCGGAGAATAATTGTTCGCATCAGTTGATTCCGGAGGAGGATGTGCCGGTTGCGAGTGTGACTGTTGCTAGTGATGGATCGACGTTATGTGCGGGCACGAATTCGGTGAGTACTACTTCTTTTCTTTAGTTTCAAAACGATGTCGTCCGATGGGCTGGACTGATGTATACAGGGCAACGTTTACGTCTGGCATCTCCTCCAATACCGCGAGAAGACAACCCTGGTCCCAATTACCCACTTCCAAGCGCACAGCAACTACATCACCCGCGTCCTTCTCTCTCCCGACGTCAAGCACCTCGCGACCTGTAGTGCCGACCACACCGCCAAGATATGGGAAGTCAAAGACCTCGAATCGATGCTTCCAGTTGCCGGACAAGCCTCCCCAGATCCGAAGAATCCAAAGCCATTCAAACTAGAGAGTACATTGACGGGTCATCAGAGATGGGTCTGGGACTGTGCGTTCAGTGCTGATTCGGCGTATCTGGTGACCGCGTGTTCGGATCATTATGCGAGGCTTTGGGAATTGCATAGTGAGCAAATTATTAGGCAGTATAATGGGCATCATCGGGGCTTGGTGTGTGTTGCGCTGAACGATTATTCTGAAGCTAGATAATTGGCTGGTATGGGAGAAGGCTAGGTCGAGGCGTTTGATCTGGTCACAGTGGCGTTCGGGGCATAAATGGATGGAAGGCTGGAATGGCGTTATTTACTTGTGTGTAGTTTCCTCCAGAATTTACTCTGAAACATTGACTTCTTCTATATCTAGGCGCAATCTCGAAAGGTTCGATTACATATCTATTCTGGTATCTGATATCGCGCAGCAAGATTGCATATTATTGTTCCTCCAAATCAGCTCAACTCAACTCAATCCCATGATCCCCAATCAACCTACATAAGCGGATGATAAACCGGCGGCGGCGGCCCCACAATCCCTTCTCCATCCCCGTTCCCAATCTCAACCCCCAAATCAACATCCTCCCACCCCTCCCTCTCCCTCTGCACATACGGCGGCGGCGGATTCCCATCTCCATCTTCCGAGCCTCTCACAACAGTACGTGTACCCGAAATCGACATGATACTCGAACTACTCTCCCAACTCGCATACATACCGTACCCAGGATCCAAATCTAACTCATCTTCGGGTGTGATTTGCCGGCCTAGAATTGCCACGTTGCGGGCGTCGAGGGGGAGGATTGGTCCAGTATCCGTACCAGTCCCAATACCAATACCAGGACCAGGACCAGGACGAGGGCTGCTAGCATCTCTCTCCCGCTGAGTATTTTGCGAATTTCTTTTTTGTTTTTGTTTTTCAAGATGGCGTGAGATTAGATAGGTGATGAGGGAGATTGAGATTAGGAGGAAGGGGATGGAGAGGGAGAGGGTTATGAGGAGGATGGTGGATTTGCGTGAGGTTGCGGTATCTTTGTCGGTGTCGAGGAGGATGGAGGTGGAGTTGTTGCTGAGTGTGAGATTGAGATTCAGATTGGTGGTGAGGTTTGAGAGGATGGTGAGGAGTTCTGGAGGCAGGGGAAACGGGAGGCTGGTGATGGTGGTTGCCATTTTTGGTGTTTGAAAATTGGGTATTGGGTGTGATGTGGACAGATCCGAGCTTGTTTAAGTGATGAGTGATGTGACGGCTTGTGAGGAGTGGTAAGGAATGTGGATGTTGATATTCGGCCTTTCGGTATATGTTTGGTTTTGGAAGGGGAAGGAAAAAAGGTTAGGGAGATCGATAGATAGATACAGAAAATGAGTCTTTGAAAACAATTACAAAGTCTTGTGCGCTGTAGGAAAGAAAGATATAAATGTGAGATGTATATCTCGACTGAGATGCTTTGGCAAAACTGGTACGCTTCTAAGCGAGATTTTGGATTCGATTGCTTGTCAGTTATCATGGGATGTGAAATTTGAACATGGTACACAGCCCGTTGGGCATTTGCCAGATATTTTTTTAAAATGGACTAATTATCTTCTAGCCTTAACACAGATGGTTTTGGAAAGTGTCTTATGTTGGTTACCAGCCGGACTGGAATGACAGCGGGAGCTAGATCTAGTGAACCAAACCCAGAAATAAAAATTACTCGCCTCATAACTTCGCAGCTACCTATCATCCAGATACGAAGGTTGGAGAGTGGTTCATTGCTACTGTAAGCGGAAGACTGAGCAGTGTGAGGGCTTTGGGGATGGATGTGGGTATGGGTATGGGACTTTTGATCAAGGTGTGATGCTTGGGAGAACTTGAGAGAGGGGTATTGGGAAGACAGGAGATTGTCGAGAGCGAACCCAGTGGACGGGAGGGATATGAAGGGAGATTGGGTGTCAAGATTCTGTTTTGTGACGTCTTTGGTATTTTGCTCTATTTTATACGTACAGTACATATCCAGTCCACTCTAACAATCAAAGCAACTCCAATTTGTTTCCTAGATCGTCAACCCAGTCCTACGACTTATGCATCTTAGCAAGCAAGTTCAACGCACTACCCGCCAGGATAAATCCACACTGATCCTCACTAAGCGTGTGCTTCGTCTTAATCATAACCTCCTCTCCACTCCCCGCCTTCCTAACCTTAACCCTCACCTCACCCTTCCCCCCATTCGTCAACACATCATACAAGCCCACGGTATCAACCTCATCGCACGCATCGATCTTGGCATAATCCTCGCCATTCGCAAATGTCAACGGTACTACACCCTGCTTCTTTAGATTCGTCTCGTGGATTCGCGCGAACGATTTAGCAAGGATGACGCGCCCGCCTAGATAGCGAGGTTGCAGAGCAGCGTGTTCCCGTGCTGAGCCTTCGCCATAGTTATCTTCTGCTACAACGAGCCATTCGATGTTTTGATCTTTCCATTTCTGAGCGAGTTCTGGGATGCCAGATGTGCTGCCGTCGAAGTCGTAGGCGACGTTTACTTCGCCGGTCGTGGCGTTGATGGCGCCGATGAGGGTGTTAGCGCTGATGTTGGGGAGGTGGCCTTTGTATTTTAGCCAGGGGCCGGCGGCGGAGATGGTGTCGGTTGTGCATTTGCCGGTTACTTTGTAGAGGACTTTCAGGTTCTTGAGGTCGGATTGGGGGAAGGGGGCGAAGGGTTCGAGGAGGGCGAGGCGGTCTGAGGTGGGGGAGACGACGACTTCGGTTGAAGGGGAGGGGGATCCTGATGTGGGTAGGAAGGCTGGGTTGCCGACTTCGAAACCACCGGTTGGGAGCTCGGAGCCAGTTGGGGGTGAGAACCGGAAGGGCTCGCCAGAGGGGGTAGTGAGAGTATCTGTTAAGGGGTTGAAAGACGTAGATCCTGCATATGACATTGCAGTAACTATTTCAGGGGAGGCGAGGAAGTTCATGGTTTCTGGGTTGCCATCGTTTCGGCCGCGGAAATTACGGTTGTAAGATGTGAAGATGGCGTTGTTTGTGCCCTTTTCAACGCCGTCTGTACGAGACCATTGCCCTATGCACGGCTTGGAGAAAGTCAGCATAATCAAATCTGGGTTTCCAATGTTCAAGATATTTTGAGGACATTGGTAACGAGGAAGCAACTTACTCCACAAGCATTTGCAAGCACGATGCCACCAGCCTCCTCGAAAGTAGCAATCGTGCTATCTCTGTCAAGGGTAGCTCTAATTTGCTCACTTCCAGGAGTAATGAAGAAATCAGTAGCTGGCTTCAGTCCGGCAGCCGTGGCTTGCTTGACAAGATCTTCCGCTCTAGTCATATCCTGGTACGAGCTGTTTGTACAACTTCCAATAAGACCAGCCGAAACCGTCTCTGGCCACTTGTTGGCCTTGACTGCCTTTGCAAAGACGGAAAGAGGTGTTGACAAATCGGGAGTGTTGGGTCCATTGACATGTGGTTCTAGGGTAGAAAGGTCAATCGTGATGAGCTCATCGTAGTAGCACCCCTCATCTGCGCGGAGAAGATTTAGATGGGACGGCGAGTCGGCGATAGCTTGCGCTTGAGCAGCAATGGAAGCTCTGTGTGTTGACTCAAGGTATGGGATATGTCTGGTAGAGAAAGGGAAGACAGAGGTTGTAGCTCCAACTTCAGCTCCCATGTTGCAGATCGTAGCCATTCCAGTACAGCTCAACGAGTCAACCCCAGGCCCATGATACTCGATAATATAGCCTGTACCTCCGCGAACGGTCAATTTGCCCGCAAGAGCGAGAATGACATCCTTTGGTGATGCCCAGCCGTTCAATTTGCCTTCAAGTCTTACTCCGAGGATCTTGGGGGCTTTCAACTCCCAAGGCGCGTCCACTAGAGCGTCAACTGCATCTGCACCGCCGACTCCAATGGCAATGGCCCCTAATCCTCCAGCATTGGGTGTGTGACTGTCCGTTCCGAGCATCATCAGACCTGGCGCAGAGTAATTTTCCAAGACTGTCTGATGAATGATTCCTGCTCCTGGAGGCCAGAACTCAATGCCATATTTCTTCGCCGCAGACTCTAAGAAATCGAACACCTCCTTATTTCCCTTGATCGACTCTGGGAGATCTACATCCGCGCCTCGTTCTCCAACAATCATATGATCGCAGTGTATGCTTGCTGGTACAGCCGTCGAGGGGAGATTGCAGGTCATGAATTGCAGGAGTGCCATTTGCGCAGATGCATCCTGCATTGCCACTCTGTCGGGCTTGAGCTTGAGGTTTGCATTGCCGCGGATGTTGAGGCCATTGTCTGTATTCGAGAGGAGGGATTCGGCGGGGTTGGCTAAGTGGGAGTAGAGGATCTTTTCAGCCAAAGTAAGCTTGCGTTCTGGATTCAGGGTTTTGCGGACGGTCTTGAGTCTGTTGAGGAGGAGTGGATAAGGAGGTGTTCGAGACTCGATATCTGGTGTGTAGGTGGTGGTGGAGTTGACTGTTGCTAGACTTCGTGCGCAGCGCTGGCGGAGGAGATTTGTTGTCGAGCTCTAATTCATGGGTCAATTGAGTATTTGAAAGGGGAATTGGGGAGCACAATTACCCTAATAGCAGACCTGCTACTACTCAGAAGCCCGGCCCTCATTTTGAATGCAATTGTCACGACTGGGGAAGTTTGAGAGTGCAGAGAAGAAAAAAGTTGTGGCTGCAAGGCGATGTCGGCATCGAGGCGCGATTTTCAAATGGATGTGAGTTGATTGGTTCGGGGAAACTCCACATTTTCCCCAGATGGAGGGGATGTTTAAACAGACCTCATCTCTTCTCGAGGGACAATCATCACCAATTTGCAGCAGTCTTATCATCACCAAGGACAACAGTTCCATCATTTTGAGCAAGACAATGAAGCAGCACTATCAAACACGGTAAATGATATCAGCAGAGCACGGCAGCTGGATTGAGCGCTGTAACGATGTCAACGATGTCATTTCAATCTGATCCCTTTGTCCTGCCATTGCTGCACTTTCTGCATCGAAGAAGTTGACCAGATACAGTCTGTGTAGATGCATATCGTATCCCCACCATATCTAGCCAATCAGCCTCGATTGACAGGGGTTCGAGGTCCGCTTGATCGTCGCTGTCTGGTATACTGTGGATGCCCTCAAATTGCCCTAGGCAACTAGCGGACAAGTCCATGTCTTGCGCACTGTGTTTGTTTTTGTAATTGCTGTTCTACGTTCCCAGTCCTCCTTGTGAAAGCCAAATCGCTCTTATCCTTCCATGAACCAAGTAGAACTAAGGGCGACATGTCTGGTCATAATTCGAGGGAAGATACATCTTAGGACTGGTAGTGCCGGTCTCGTAGATGATGTTCGAATTGCTCCTGGCTCTCAAAGTGGACTTTCCACAGCCTCGCATCCTCTGAAGGTGCTCCTGTCTTCCATGCCGCCCGATTCTTGGCAAAACTGCAGGAATGGCCCAGCTGTTGTATATTGTCCGCCTGTTTCCACCCTACAGTACTTTGTCATGCTTCTTATTCGTTTCGGTCGATGGGCTTGGAGAACGTGTCGGATGTTGAACCTGGGAAGTCCTGAATTGCTACCATGTCAGCGCGTTCGTTCTTTGTCTTTTCCAGCACTCAAGTCCAAAGGAACCAGTTCAACGATGGTGGTAAGACCAAAGCTCCTCCTCTTGGTTGGGAAGCCCTCGCCGCTGACGAGCTCTCACATGATTGAGATTTGCTTATGTACCCTCAATTTTGGCACGGCACCTGCAGGATTTGAGATCTCGTAGCCGTCCAATTGCAAGATACGGAAAGATTGCGCGGGTAGTGCTAAGGCTTCTGCTGTGGTTAATGCTCCTGCTCCTGCAGATGCTTTCAAGCTGCGAGGCAAATTATAACCTCAGCCTTCACACTCAAGATTGTGTCAGGGTGTGGCATAACAACCATACAGACCTGCGTACGCAAAACTCAACGCTACTCTCGGCGTTCTTCAGCAGTTGGTATACATCGCTGAGTAGGGTCTTGCAGGTGCTGTCAGTTGTGAATGGACCCACTAGCACCAGAAAATAGAAGAGATACCAGCTGCCATATACCTGATCTCTTCTTACCTGCAATGTGCAGAGCTAATGTACAGCTCATCTGCTCGCTAATGTAAAGAGAATCTTTAACTCTGTAAAGTCAGAGGACTTCTTCGTTGAGGCAGTCATGAAAGTACTGGCGTTTTAAGAGATTCATCGTTTGGTTCTTGTTCTGCCCTCCAATCGAGCAGGGCCCTCGACTTCGGCTATCCGCCACACCCGAGCGCTCTTTCCCTATCAACATAAAGGCCTATCCCACGCGATCGTGCACCTTTCCAAAACACAAACAACAACACGAAAATTCCCTCCTCCTCTTCGGTCAATTGGCCATATCACTCTCTCTTCTTCACACCTCTTGCAACCTCTACACACTCTCTCGCTTTTGATCATCCATCAATCTTCTCCTCTCTCTATTTACTCAGCCACGAAGAGTGGCTCCAGGTGCCTTTGGTTGGCTCCTGTGGACAGAAAATCCTGAGCACGGTACGTAAGCCTCTCTCACTTTACCTATCTACCTTGATTGTCTCAACAATCCGTGCTACCTTGACGCGTTTTTCACGTCTCAATTCAACACTACGAGGGAAAGTATGTCTCTGTTGCTACCTGGGTCCGGCGCAGACTCATTCCACTCCAAAACAGCACAACACTACTAGAGGTCTGAGATTTCAATCTCATCGCGACCACTGGATTCTACGTCCGCATGTTCTACCCTCTCCTTCAATTCACCTCGTTGCTATTTGCTATTGAGAAGCACTTATCCCTTTGATCACTTTACTTCAAGTTCAAACTTCCTCCATGTTCCAACAACCACTCACACTGTCACACCCCCCTTTGGTGTCCTTGATTATCGTAGGTCGCTCTCGTACTGACTTGAAAGAACACAGAATCAAATTCGTCGTCTCATACTGATCTGAACTACTGACAAACGCAGCATCAGCTGCTTGTACCGTCAATCATGGACAACGATCCTGGCCTGCCTCCGGGCGCTGTGCCACCTGAGAAGGAATATTCTGCAGAGAAGCTAGCTCAGATCCATGCTGCAATGATGGAAGAGCTTGGTCTCGGCCGGCTGGATACATTGCATCTAGCTGACAAGGGACCATCAGTCGAAGTTTTACGACCTCTTCAAAAGCCCAAGAAGATCGCAAACACAGCAGTTGCTGCTTGGCACAGTAAGTCTAACCCCGCTATCAACGATCGAATATGAACCATTTTGCTACGCATCTACTAACGTAGTGTAGATCTCCATCTTGAAGAAGCCGCCGACCCTACTAAGGCAGATCTCGATAACATTGCCGATGGGCAGTTGTATCGTTTGAGAAGAGGTGCTTCATCGTCTGGATCTCGAGGCAATAGCGCTCCTAGAGGCGGTCACTTCTCCAGCGGTCATCGTGGTGGTGGAAGAGGAGGTCGTGGTGGACACGATTATAGCAATGGCTACCTGGGACATGGTCGTCAAAATGCCAGGTATATTGAACGCTCCTATTCCTTCCAACGTTACTAATGTTTGTGTTCAGACACTTCGATTCAACCTCCACTCCAAGATCATTCTACCATAATGCCAGAGAAAATTTAAAGAGCAGCACGCACGTCGACAGAGTCATGGCTCGCCTTCGTGGAGCAATTGAGTCCACATCCGCTAACTCTCTCACAAATCGCCATTCGGCTCACGGTCCTGGAGTTCCACCCACCAACCGTCAATCTAAAGGAAAGGCCCTTGCGCGACCTCCTCAACCCATCAACCCGCAATCCTTGAATCCACAACCTGTCCAACCACGGGTCAATCTCGATGATGGCGATGGGTTTCTCAAGTGGGCTGGTATTGGCAATTCAGCTACCATAAAGCCTTCAACTAAACCTATCGTCAGCACACCTGCCCAGTCACAGCAATACACACCTCATACCCATCCACCCAGCAATTCCACATTGGTGGCATCTACGAATGGCGTTGCTACACAAGCTCAAGACAGTTCAACAGAATCTCTGGGCGACCAAGGCCTTATGGGCTCGAAGTGGGGTCCTTCTCCACAAGAACCTGTTCAGCAGGCCATCCCTGGTCTAGAACCACCCCCGAAGTCACGAGACATTCCCGCGCCACAGCAGCTTGCTCGACCAAATACCGCTTCTGTTCTTCAACAAACTCTCACGTCCCACGATGTCCTCCATCAACAGCAGAGTACCTCAATTCTTGATCTACTCAAGAGTTGTCGACGAGTGCCTGTCAAGATCATTAAGAATGATTCCTCCACAAAGAGGGAGGGCTCAGCTGCCATGGTAAAGAAGAATAAGACCGATAAGTTCTTTAGTCTCATTCTCACCGATTCTACTTCTGGAAATGTCTTGGTCGATGAAACTGTATCTCACGATGCTCTCTTTGAGGTCAGCGGTAGTGTAGTCACTTATCGGGCGGCTCAACACACGGTAGATAAGCCTATCACTTGGAAGGTCATGTTTGGACTGCCAGTTTATGCGGCTAGTTTTGCAAACTTTGTCATTCTCGAGCGTCAAGCCTCTGGCTATATTGCTCGTGCAACCTCGGATCCGGGACCTGTTCTTCCAGAGCGTTCTTACGAGCTCGAAACCTCATCATACAGTGCTCCAGATGCTATTGATACGTCGATCAACCAATGTCAGAAGGCTGAGGAGGCCAACGAACATACTGATCAGACAATCAATTGTTCTCAAACCCATTATCGTCCGGGATACGATCTCAATAATGTCCCTGCCACAGCTGCCTTTGCTCAGACCGTCGACTCCGAGAATGCCGAATTGTTGATCTCACTTGGTGATGGCGGACACATCGGACAAACATATGCTCCACCATCTACCATGAACTCAGATGTCTTCGACCTTTTGGAAGCTGATGACTCTGATGTTATTACTGGACTCTTCGGTGTTCTTGGTGGTGATGATATGTTCTTCGAAAACATGAAGCACGCCGTGGTTACAGAAGGAGGCAATCTCGTGGGCCAAATTTCTTCCGACGATTTGAAGTCAGATCAGTTTTATCAGTCGGTTTTGCAAACAGCTGTTGCCCGATACCTTTCGAAGTCTGAGTTCTTTACTATGCTTCCAGAGGAGTATTGCGCGGCATATGTCCAGAATAAGAGTCGTAAGATCATGGACCTTGCCATTTCGAGACGATATCTTAGCCCAGAGCCGAGTACATCTCCTGCTGAAGAAAATATTGGTGATGTTATTCAAGTTGAGAAGACGCCATCTAACGCCCCAATGGCCTTGCATCAAGAGCACAAGGACATCAATGGTGCCCAGATCATGTCTCAATCTTCTAGAGACTCGACAGAAGTCGAAGAATCACAGGCGCAGTCTACACAGGATTTTAGCATCAAGTATTCTCCCGAATCGTTGCTCAATCTCCGTAGCCATGCAGTACCGGTGAAGATTAGCGAGCACCCTCCTCGGGAGCGACGCCCCACGAGAGTTGTCGCCCCTCACATTACTACTGTCAAGGAATGGCAATCTTTCAGTGCTACAGAGTCGAAGTCAACCACCCCTGTACCGGAGACTCGGTCTGTTTCCCGCTCGACTGTTCCCATTGAAGTAGCAGATGTCCCCAAGAGTAATTCTCAAGACTCAAGCCCTCCAATTCTCACGTCCAGTGAAGCCTCTAGAGCTGCTCCGGCCCCTTCAACTGCAAATTCATGGCAGGTGTTTGCTGCTGCTGAGGATCCAAAGTCTTCAGCTCGGGACCAAAGCGCTCGTGCCGCTGTACCAGCTACATCTCCAACTACGGCAGAGGCTGCCCAAGAGGTTGAGTCTACTGCTAGTGTTTCCTCTACCACACTAAGCACTATTGCAACTCCACAGCATAGTCAACACACAGACGATGCTCTCTGGGCTGCTATTCTTGGCAGTGTGGGTTCTTCGAAGAGTGTTTTTCAGCCAAAGCCACAGGTCCCCAAAGGTAACCTGCGCCATCATCCGTCAAAATCTGATATCAATGATAGGCTTGCTAAGGATTTCTCAGGATTGAATCTCAACACTTCTGTTGCTAAGTCAGCAGTTGAGCCAGCTACTTCAGTCTCTGAAAAGTCAACGGCTACTACACAGATTGAAACTAAAGTGCACTCGATTCCAGCTCCGATCGCATTCCACGCTCAGCCTCTAGGAAGCTTTACACCTGCAGTGCCCACTGCAGTCCCTGAACAATCGTTAGCTGCTCCAAAGACCGAAGTTAATGTCTTATCAACTCCAGAATCACGCTCGATGCCTCGCAACCAATCTTCTGCCCACAGCTCTACATTTGTGGCACTCACTCCAGCTAGCCAAGCTATGCAACACAAGATCACCGCAGCATTGAAACAGCCTCTCGTGGCTTCCCCAAGACTTTCTTCTGCTAGCAGCTTCTCGAGACCATCCTTCGCTTCTGGTCCAATGGATGGCGTACAGTCCCAGCTGAAGACAACTACCGATGCCGGCAAGGACACTACTGATGCCAGCAGGGAAATCCCACCAAGTGCCCAAGTGAAGGCTAAGATGGAACTGAAGGGTAGTTCGAGCAATGGTGCTACTGTGTCCTCTCCTGCAGTCATGGAAGCAAAGTTTCAAGGAGTGTCAAGTACCATCAAGACAGAGCCATCTAAGAACCCAATCTCGAGCGTCCCTGCGGTCGATTCTAGTCGTCACATTCAAGCTGCTGCTGAGCCTGCCAAGCGAAGCAAGGCTCTGGACGATAGTCTCAACAAGGTATTGAAGGGTGCCCCTGGCCTTTCGGCCTCGAAGTGGGCTGATGATTCGACCACTCTTCATACCACTGTACACACAGCCCCAAGAACCTACTCTTCCTCCTTTCAACCGACCCAACAAGCTCCATACTATTCACAGGGCCCGCCGACCCAAGGATATGCTCCGGTCATGACCACTGTCCTGGTTCCTGATGGACCCGGTAGATGGAAGGAGGTCACTGGGATGGTGAAAGCTGGTTCAATCCCTCTCGTTGCACATGCTCCGATGCCACAACCAGCTGGTCCTTACGTTGAGAATGTTCGCCCTTCAAGTGGACCTATCGACTATTCGAGCTACCCGGCACATGCAAACTTCCCTGTCCGTCCAAACACATTCCAGCACCATTCGTCCTTCGGCTCGGTTAACTCAGAGAGCAAGATCAATCCGGCTGCGCCCACGTTCAAGCCATCACCTCAGCGTGCCCAAGGATCTACCCCTCTAAGTCAGCGACAGCCCCTTTCACCAAGCAAGAACATTCAGTCGCAGCTTCAGTCAAGATTGAATAGCAGCATGACCGGTCCTCGCATGTCTTACCAGGGTCCCCAATCGTGAGCTTGTCTCATGGTAGGTGTTTGGTTGATCATTTATTTGATCGATCGATATTAGGATTGCGTTCGCAGGTTTGGACTATGGTTTGGTAGGGTCATGACTTCAGTGCGATAATGATTCGATGATACAGGCGAGCATGATGGAAATAAAAAGTGGATTTGATTTGGAGAAAAGGATTTGATCAATACTGGGCGGGCGTTCCGTAGACAGTCACAGGTCAGATATTCTCTGATGTCTTTTCTAAAAGCAGAGCAAGCGAAGTTGGCTATATCCTAGAGATAGACTTGACAATATGAGCTTCTTGCAAAAATTGTGGGTGTAATTTCTGGTTGAATATCTTGTGTTTACAAAGTGACATGTCTCGCATGTGAAAAGTGGCGAGCTCCTGGCAAGGGTCGGCCCCAAGCGAGAGACCGTTGGCAGGGGCAGCACAGTGATTGGGTCCAGCAAGACCCCTGAAAACTGGAGTGAGCTAAGAAACTCCACCGCCACATCGTACGAATTCAGGTACGAGCTGGGACGACTGACTCTATTCTTTAACATCACGTCTCAAGCTCCTAATTGACCATATCCATTCCTTACAAGCAGGCACACTACTCCCTCCTTCAAGATGCCTGCTTCAACCTCTACGATCACAACCTCGCTGCCCTCGAAAGAACCTCAGACAGCCCGTCTCCGCACCGAGAAGCAGACTGAACAACCCCCTCCATTGGAAGTCAAGGAACATGATTTCTTCTGGACTTATACTGAGGAGCCGCATCGGACGAGGAGAATGGCTATTATCAAGGCGCATCCAGAGGTATGCTTTCCTAGCTCTATCAATTGGCATCCCTGTGCTCCTTACCCGGCCTCCATATCCTCCCAACCCTCAATTCCCCATCCCATCGCACATCAATTGCAACAAGCCAAACCCAAAAGCTAACCTCCCCTCTCCCTCACAGGTAACCAAACTCTGCGGTCCCGAACCCCTTACGAAATACCTCGTCCTCCTCGTCATCTCCATCCAGATCCTATGCGCCTACCTGCTCCGCGACACGCCCTTCCTTAGCTGGAAGTTCTGGGCTACGGCGTATATTGTGGGCGCTACTGCGAATCAGAATCTGTTCCTGGCTATTCATGAGATATCGCATAATTTGGCGTTTAGGACGCCCTGGATGAATAGAGCGTTGGCGATTGTGGCGAATTTGCCGATTGGGGTTCCTTATAGTGCGAGTTTTAGGGTAGGTGACTTTCTTTTTGATATGCTCTTGACAGGGGGAGGGGAGGGGAGGCATGGATTGGGGATATGAGGTCGGATAGGACAAACATAGGAGGAGGGATGGATCGTTGGATTGGCAGATACTGGGGACATATTGACATTAAGAAACATGCTAACGAGATCATCAGCCATACCACCTCACACACCACAAATCCCTCGGCGTCGACGGCCTCGACACCGACCTCCCCACCGCCTTTGAAGCCGTATTCCTCGACTCCCTCCTCGGCAAAGCCTTCTTCTGCACCTTCCAAATCCTCTTCTACGCCATCCGCCCCATCTTCATCTACGCCGTGCCCTTCACCTCCATCCACTTCATCAACATCTTCATCCAGCTCCTCTTCGACACCATCCTCGTCAAGCTTGGCTCCTCCCACTCCCTCTACTACCTGATCCTCTCCTCCTTCCTCGCTGGCTCGCTGCACCCCTGCGCGGGCCACTTCATCGCCGAACACTACATCTTCGAGCGCCAACCTACTGCTGCGAAAGACCCGTTGACCAATACGCCTGTTCCGGAGACGTTCTCGTATTATGGGGCGTTGAATTTACTGACGTATAATGTGGGATTGCATAATGAACATCATGATTTCCCGGCTGTGCCGTGGAGTAGGCTGCCGTTGCTGCATGAGATTGCGAGGGAGTTTTATGCGGATTTGCCGAGGCATGAGAGTTGGATTGGGGTGATTTGGCAGTTTGTTTGGGATAAGGAGGTTGGGATGACGTGTAGGGTTAAGAGGAAGGAGGGGGGCAGGAAGGTTGGTGCTGGTGCGAAGGGGAATGGGAATGGGGGTGGGTGGACGCAGGAGGAGATACAGGCTTAGGTCGGGAGATAGATGTACATACGGGACGAAACGACGAAGACGAAGACGAGAATAGGAGTACATACATACGTATTATGGCGTAGATTGGCATTATGGGCAGGCGTTCTTTCTGGATTCAGTTTGATCAGAAGAGATCGAAAGAGTGTATGGTTCCTCAAGGCATGTTATAGAGATAGAGATTATGCTCAACTCAATGCTATTCTTATTCTTATCGTTTGCCAGTATTGGAGGGATAGACTGATTGACTAATTAAGAAATCACAAGAGACTGGTGGTATTACTTCAAGATCCCATACATCTCAGTGTTCCTTGCTCGATGTATTTCTTACTGTCTATTCTTGCTTTTTGGTTGCTAAGACTTGAAGTGCTTGGAGTTCTAGAAAGGCAGCTGGCTGGCTATACAGAGAGGGATAGATTGTTCAAGTTGCAAGTGCCACTTTGGACATTGGCTCTGTGGTATTAGATTGCGTTGCAAGGAGCTTTCCATTCGCTTCCTCTCTTTGCCATATTAGCTCAAGCAAATTAAACCACAATCAAAATCAATACCAAACCTGTGACTGGAGATCTGGGAATGTGGCGTATATTTACAACCCCGTCACTTTTCACAGAAACTCAGGGCCACAGCACCGTCGAAGAGCATTTCCAGGGTCAGGACTGGGAGGGCTTGCATTTTGGAATCTCCTCCTGTTCTTCTTGCTATTGTCTGTATTTTCTTAAGTGGGATTTGATGTCTGCATTGGGGCTGTGAGGGATGTGTGAGTAGGTGGAAATCGGTCTTCTTCTTGTCGAGCAAGGTAATGGGAATAGCTGTCGACGTTTTGCTTGCTGCTATGTCTACTCTCGTCGTCATAACTTCGCTTTCATTATATATACAAGTCTTGACTTCCAAAGAGTACTCAACGCATGAAAAATTAAGTCATGGAACTCGAGATCCGTAAACATTCTGGATCTGAGGTATCTTTGAATTTCGGCAGCCCTGTACATAACGTGCTGGCGGTGTCGCACAAGGTGGAGCATGGCTCCTGGAACCTTTCTGGGGGTTTTTGGGTGGTGTTTTGCTATGCTGATGCCGATGAACTGATTTGTTTATAGAAATCATGTATGCGGGAAACTTGTTGGGAAACAGCTGTTCTTTGGTGTTCGTGTACTTGGGCAGTGAAGCGGGGACTGCTAACAATTCACTGCCCTGAAAATTCCATGATCGTCCTCATCTATTCGGTATATTCAGGGCTCAGCAAGCCGCCTCACTGTGTCACGTAGTAGTACAAGACTGTGAATCTAAATCTGAATCAGCACACTCAGGTTCTAATTCCTCCAAGTCTTTCGGGAATGGGAATAGAAGGGCTCAATGAGGGGTATATATACTCCCCTCTCCACGATAGCCCATAGAGCAAGGACAGCACACGTACAGGCTTCGTATACATGTGAAGAGTTCAATCTACAGTCTACCGTGATGATGGTACCTACTGTAGCTAATGAAAATTTTGAGGTCCCTCAGAGCATAGTTTTAAGAAGTGGATGGATCTCAGCCTCTCAGTAAACATGAATCAATTTAAGCCTCATAAGACAAATCATTGTTGTTAGCTTATTTTGCCATTGTCATGCCTTGTACTGTTGTTGATTCATCAAATGTCTGAACGAGCGTTGATAAGAGTTTCGCAGTGAGTTCCTCCAACGAATTCAAGTTTCAGATCGAAAACTAGAAATTGTGCAAGGATTAGTAGAAACTTGTAGCCAGTAACATGGAGATGGTGGCTTTTTCCATGCCCTGTCGCAATCGCAGCGTTTTTGTTCCTGGATTGATCCTCGAGAATGAGAGGGGCGTCTTCATACCTGGAGAGTCGCGTCTCGACAGAAAGTGCTCATTGCCGATTTTGACCTGACAAACGACTTACTAAGGGTAGCTTCCCTTAAGGCTTTACGAGAGACGGACGGGGCTAAAGAAAGAGTGGATATAAACCCGCCTCTGCTTTGGACTGTAGGCCGCTAGGATAGAACTCATCGAACCAAGCGAGATATTCCATTGCAGAGATACCGATTCATGAATCGCTCTCATGTTTTATGAGTCAGTCTCACACGTAGAGATCGGCGGCTTTCAAATACCAATCTAGAAGTCTGTTTGATCAGAGCATGAGGGAATTTTATTCATTCTCAAGTAAAAATTGAGCTGTTGTCGATTTCATAATTCCTGTCAAATATGCCTATTCTGATACTCCACCATCCATTCTCTTCCAGCCAGACTACTTTTGAGATAACGCAGGAAGCATTTGGAATTATCATGAGTATGTTTACATTTAACTAGATCGCATCACGAAGTGAGAGCCTTGTTAACAGCACCTTGGTAACTGATTTCCATGCAGACTGTGCAGATCCATTTCGTTCTATCGTTGGGGGAGCAGCACTGTTCTTCCACTTAAGTATTTATACCTTGATAGCCCGGTACTCCGCATTTCAACACAGACCCTTCTGTCTTGCCTAGTCTACTCACTTTTTGCCGTCACAGAACGAAAATTGGAGCTCGAAGCTCCAGATTAAACCTGTGACCCCCACTCCATAAGTTCCACCTTTTTAACTTCGGATACCAAAATTCAGAAGATTCAATCTTTTCTGTGAAGGGGAAGATTGAGAAGTGAAGTAGGGTTGGATGTTTGAATTTCTATGTCTCATGGGTTTCTAAATTTTCGATTGCTAGCCAAAACGCTTCCAGTAGAGACGGTGATACGATTTCTCTGGATATCTGATTTCTGAGTGAATGGGGATGGTAGCAGCGCTCGGCGTCAACGACTGATCAGCATCTGGAAGAAATTGGATTTCGTGAAGAACAAAAAAATCCAGCAACCCTCTCACTTAAATTGTCATGCCATTTTCTGGGTGCTTGAAAGATCCGGTTACACTCTTGTCAATTTTTCAGGCGCTATTATTTCTTCCAAGAGGTCTCATAATTCCCATCTGACTGTCCACTTCTAGAATCAAGAAACGGAGATTTTGTCGTGCCTGGTTTTTCAAAAATTGATCCTGGCTTGGGAGATTAATCGATGGACCAGGCACGTTCAGAACGGGAGAGCTCTTCTGATTCGTATCGTCAACTGGATTCAAATCGATGTAACACGGCAATGTAGCAGATGTCTTGTGTTTTTCTTATCTAATCACTTTTATATTTCCTGAGAGAAGAGAAGGCGGGGCCATTCACAAGTTGTTCAACACAATCCTATGACAGTATCATTTACGACGCCTCGTTGGCTTACTTCTCTGCGCTATTCAATTTGACCTAAAATCTATCCCCGCCACTTGACACTCCCGCTTTACCGAAGAGCTTTATTCACATCATAGTTTATATTTAGGCTGTGCTTTAGAAGTCCGCTCGTCATAACATGCATCATGCCTTCCCTGCGATCTATAAAAGCGTCTTCCTGTCGTCTTCTTCTACAGATAGAGAACAATACGTGAGGTGGTCTCCGCTCCATAGACTGACGCGCTGGAGCAAGTGTGTTCATGAAGCAAGGGCTTGCTTCAATTTGAGGCTGTAAATCACTCGCCGATGTGTTAAACACTTCCCCTGAAAATTGCACAAATTTACGGGAAATTATTCCCGTCATTACTTCTTCCCTAAATATCCACTTCGTCTGCTGTCATCACATCTACTGTTATCGTTATGGTGGGCCTCTTATGGAAGATTGCTGAGCAGTAAGGGTGCACATCCCAACCCCACCATTAAATGTCAACAATGCCTCGCTTAGCTACGAGGCAGTGGCTGGGCAGACTATCCCGCCCTTTTGGGAGCAGTAATTCATTTCTCCAAAAGGTGGAAACATATCATCTCCTTCGTGTTCTGCTTCATCTTCACTTCCTGAGTCTTCTGTTCCAAGCGTAGAGGGGCGGTGTGTGGAGCGCACTGACACGACAAGCTAGCACCAAGTGCTGCATGGTCTTGTCTGATTGGAACAAGTGTATATAGAAAATAGGAGGGCTCGTCTGATCGAAATGTTTATGCAGTCATCGTTGCTGCATGGACCGTTTTGGATATACGCACCATTATGGAAATAAATCTTTACATCCTTCGATCAGCTATTCATTAAGGCGGTATTGCTTATGGAGCCAGACACAGGCTTCAGAGAACAGTTCTTGTGTGCTGGCTGAATGCTGCGTGAATCAGGACATTCAAAATACCACCTGCTCGCCACGGCTGAATTGGTCTTGTCGTTTCGAGGTCTGGAAAGCACGCATACATATTTCTTCAAAGCATCAGCACGGTTTCTGAAGTAAACCGGAAGCAAGCCGAAGTCTGCGAACCATTCCAATGGTACTGAAGGGCCCTGAAGAATACAAGGCCCGAAATGCTGATGGAGCGTTGTCGGTGTATGTTACATAGAATTGTGGAAGTCTAGTGTTTACATTTTCATATTTTGCGTTACCGCTGCCAAACGATATACTGCCGTCAAACCGAACAAGATGTCACAAATATCGTACTGCTTCCAACCCCTTCTGGGTGACGCTGAATCCTCAAACTTCCCGTCGGATGCAGGAACAAAGTGAAGTCAGAAGGCGAATAGCCATTCAAATCAGACGGAACCAGCCGCCGCCGAGGCAAAGGCAGTGGGTCGATCTTTGCTTCTAGCTTCCTAGCCTTCCTCTTAGTGTATTCGCGGGAGAAGTCATTCCAATCTTTCATATCTTCTTGGATATATAGGATTATCCCCTGACACCTTTGAAATTGATAGAGAGGTGTCAGTCGCAGTCAAGAACTTTCAGTCCTGCATTCGCAGGTGGAAAATGCGCCCCGATTCGGCGAACGTTCAGATGTCCATAAAAGGCCGAATGTGAATGATTGAGGAAAAGAAAGTTGATTTGAAACAAATGAACTGAATTTACAAAGTACAAAAGAAGTTGCTCCTTCCAATCTCCATTCTCTCTATCGCTCGGATTGTTGGTACATGAGAGTTTTGACGAGGGACGTGGTGACATTGTGATGTCTCCTACCAGATCTCATCATGGGAAAGTGATGAGGCTGCTCGATCGATTTTTCACACGGACTTTTATTTTAGAAGACGGTGAACAGCAGAACTGAAGCGGCCTTCGTACCTTTCCTTCAGAATTCAGGAATGCAATATGTTGCTGCCAAAGGCATTTCTGCTGTCACCACAAATTGCAGTGAGCAAAGCTTAATTCCTGCCCCAGATTTACCCTCTAACTCGGTTTTCTACCACACTGTTAATATCTCAAACGATATTTAATAATCCACGGAATGTAGGAAAGGTTATAGTAACTCGTATAATTCGACTCGTTCCAATTGTAGTTACTGGCAGGGTAGGCATGGGATCCTCTGTTCCGTGAAGGAGCAGGCCAGGACGCACATTATATACTGCGCCGACCGGAACAGCTAGGCGTGTCCTTCTATGTTAGCCTTGTACTTTCATTTGATATTTATCATGGGCTGTAGGTTCTTGTTGAGCATGAAGTGGCGATGTGTAAACTGCCAGTTCAAACTCTGGAGCGACTGAAAAAAGAGTCTTTCGTAAACGGAATTATCAAACAAAATCCGGAGAAAAGTGGGCGTTAACAGATATATCTGGCAGCATCCATTTCCCTTGTATGGCTTCCATCATTTCAAGAGCTTGCTCCATGTTTTCTGCTTGGGCAGGGAAGAGGTTTCTTTTTAAATACCCTTGATTCCATATCTACAAACCTCAATCCAAGTTTCTCGTGCGTAGGCCACAAGCTTCTACATAGAACACCAGACCTTTCTAGCTAACTTGTCGTTGTGAAGCGGGTGGACTGCTGCAGATTTTCTTTGCATTTTTGCAAAGCAGAGCAGATTAAGTATCTTGCTTTGCCTAATCGTACACAGTACAGCAGGTCATGTCACAGTTCAGGTCATGTCTGTCATGGGAGTAGGATACCGAAAGAAGGAAAGCAAAGAATAAAAGGATTTATATTTTCTTTTCTGGCTGAGATGAATGCCTTCATATATAGCTCCGCATAGAGAGCTCCCTCAACGGGTCCGCTCGAGATTTATCAGTTTATTCCATAAATGGATAAGACACTCAGCCCCGCGACCTAGGGACACGTCACAAGAGACAAAGCTAACATCAGGCGCATAAAGCAAGTGAGCAAGCAAAGCAAACGCAAGAGACGGATCAGCGGAATTTCGCAGCAGAGGGAGAAATCAGTGCATAGAAATGCGGAATTTAGTTTTGAGGAAACGACTTCTCTCGTCCGCAAAGTCGTAAGTGTAAGTGCGCAGTCATTCGTAATGATCAAAAAGGGAACTACTACTCCTTGTAGATGAAGATGCTATGCGATATCCATTCGTCAACACGCCCCAACGGCCAGATCAGATTAGTCTCCGCGACCTAAGAAAGAAGGAAGTACAAGAGGGTTGCTTGCTTCCGCAGCGCTGATATCGTACTGTGTGGCCACCCAATCAAAATGCCTGCCTGCCTTCCATCGAGTCTGTCCGTCCGTTCATGGATCTGCGTCTGCCCACATGCTTGTCTGTCTGTCTCGCTTTCTCCTTCCAAAGAAAACCAACGCCCCTAACGTACATATCCCCAGAAAACAAGTGCGGCTCAGAAAAAGAGATAGGCGAGCAGGAAGCTGATTAAGCAGAGAGCGGCCACGATTTGTAGTGGGACGCCTTGGCTGGATTGGACCTGGTGAGCGAGGTTGTTGACGGTCTCGTTGTTGGTCTCTCCCTTGGCTACCTTGCGCATCCGTACACCACCTTCTTGTGCGTATGATGAGATTGTAGCTTGGGCTTCGGCGAGCTTGGTCTTCATCTCTTCGTAGGACATAGGAGCGGCATTGCTGACTGCTGCTGGGATCGAAGAGGCTAGGTTTGAGGCAGACGACTTGGCTGTTGGTGTGTCCGTATCTGGCTTGGTTCCGATGGTAGAACGGCGGGTATCGGGGGTATAGGTCTCTTCTGGAGATGGGGAGCGTTGGTTGCTATAAGCTGGAGGAGCGGTTTCGGGAGTATCAACCTAGTACTTGTTAGCGCAGTCTAGCATGTGCAATTGGGCAACATACAGAGTGGTTGGAGGAACCATTTACGCCATTCTTCATGGGTGTAACAGCAGCTGGACCACTTCCTGGAGCGAGGTAGACAACCCGGATCTTCTTCTCTTGCACACTTGACTTCTCGGCCTCATCGACATGCTGCCACTGTGTCCTGTTAGCAAGTATTTCCGGCAGATAAGGTCTGCAATCCCTACGATGGACTGAATATTGGTAAATTCCTTATCGGCAGTGACGGCCACGGATTGGACCAGGAACTTGTCTCTGCACTTGATGTCCAACGGAGGATCCTGTTTCATCGCCTGGAGTAGGACTGCGGGGAAATTGTCAGCAACGAAACGTTTCCTCAAATTCTGGCTGGCACAAATGCCGACGTACCAGTGACCTCGACCTCCTTTCCTGGCTCGATTCTACCCGAGTTTGGGCGGACACAGTATCTGTAAATCTTCGTCAATGATAGCTCCGAGGTTATGTATGCGGGGGGAGTGCGCCGTACTGCTTGGGGGCTGTAGTCTTGACCTAGAGATCGAACAAATGTTAGCATATGTATGTATTTGCTTGCGCAAGAATTCTAGGGAATCGCAGACCTTGAAGGCAACAGGTGTACGGTTGGAGTTTCTGATCTTGAGCGATTGCGACACCTCGGTGGTAAATGGCCCTGTTGTTTTGTCAGATCTCCCCTGTGCAGCATGGCAAAGTACATACGGGTGAAGGCAAGCTCGGTGGGCTCGATTTCGACGGACATGATGGCGGATTGAAGAGAGTTGGTGAGGTTGGCAGGAGTGCTTGGTAATTGTATGAAACCAAGAATGACACTCAGATCAAGTATGTTGTCGCGGACATGTACCGACCGGCCTGGACAAAGATGTGGAGGATGAAGGTGGAAGCGATTGATTTGATCGAGAAGTCGAGAGAAGGAAAAGTATATCAGGTGCAGAGTCGAAGGTGAGGTTGTGATGAGTGACAGTGTTGATTCACTTGTGTGTGGTGGTGGTGTATTGTCTTACCTAGTGGTGTCTTGCTTGCTTGCTTGTTCTTGTTGCTCGGGATGGTGGTGATCATGGATCTGGAACTGAACTGGGACTGGGACTGGTCACTGGCTGGCTCCACCAACTTCTTGGGTGGGTTCTTCGCTAAAACGTCATTCACGGGGTGCGCCTAGCTGACCCAGACTAGCTTCATCATGGAGACTCGCCTCGTCTGGATTATTATTCCATTGCGTGCTCAAACACACACTTCTATAGGATTCGCCATCTCGAACAAAAAAAAAACTGCCTTTTCCTCCCCTTATTCACAACTTCTTCGACCTTCGAAACTTTACAAACAGTAACCGCATCTCTTGCAACAACAAGCAAGATGACAAACAGCGATCTGTCAGTCCTTCTGGACATGGGCTTCGACAAGGAGAGAGCAGAGCTAGCTCTCAAGAAGACCGGATCATGTAAACTCTCCCTTCTTCTATGGCATTTCCCTTTAAGCTTACTTCATGTCCTACAGTAAACCCAGCTCTCCAATGGCTCGAAGACAACCAAGACAAATCCTGGGAAGACATCACCGCCGCCTCCGCCGACGACGAGACAAACCCAAGTATCGAGCCCGCGCCCTTGAAAGACGGAGAAGTAGCACAATCCCTCGTCTGCGAGATCTGCCAGAAGAAGTTCCGTAGTGTTGCCCAAGCTGAGGCTCATGGAGAGAGAACGTATGTTGCCCCACTACTACTCAGAAATGGAGGGGTAGATCTGGTGCTGACTGCGGGGTTGATATAGCGGCCACGACCAATTTGCGGAATCGACAGAGGAGATTGCGCCTTTGACGGAGGAGGAGAAGAAGGCTAAACTGGCGGAGCTGAAGGAGAAGGCTGCGGCGAAGAAGGCGCTGAAGGCGATTCAGGATAGAGAGGAGGCGAAGGCAAATGAGGTACATAGACCTTTCACGTCAATTATGACTCCGACCACATAAGTCATGAGGGAAGTTACTGACACTTTCCGCCTTTAGAAAATCCGCATGAAGTCCACGAAAGAAGTCCAGGACGCAAAGGAGAACCTCGCAAAGCAAGAACAGATAAAGGCGGCAGCAAAGAAGCGACAAGAGAAAGTCGACGACTTGGCAGCAAAGCGCCGAATTCAAGAGAAGATCGCGGCAGATAAGGAGGCTCGCAGACTCAAGGCAGAGGCACAGAAGGCAGAGCGTGAAGGTCGAGCTCCTCCACCAGATCCAACATTGGCAGCCGCCGCCTCAGCACAGGCCAGTTCGAGTGGGAGTTCAGCACCGAAGAAGGAGGTCACGGAAGCTCGTTTGAGATTACAGACTGCTACGGGGGTTGTGATGAAGACGTTCCCAGTCGAGACAACGCTTTTCGAAGTGGCTCAGGCACTAGAGGGAGAGAACGGTGGTGCCCCAGTCGAAAGTTTCACGATGACATATCCAAAGAAGACCTTCTCTGGTGGTGTCGACTTCTCAAAGACCTTGAAGGAAGCTGGACTCGCGCCCAGTGCTGTCCTGATCGTCAAGTGAGCTTAGAGGCACTTACGAGCCCGTGGACAGATGGGTTATGACGTTTACGAGATTACGGAGATACGTTACGCATCAGCGATTTGCGTCTGGGGATGATTTCCTTTGGTTCTTGTAATCGTTTGCATGGGGTAGGTGCATGGATGGCGTTGGGAGAGCGAGGTTGTCTTCTGCGAAGCTTGTGTCTTCGGTCTTCAGCCAGTGGAATTGAGCTAAGTAGCATGCATGCAAATGCACTTATGACTTGAGCTGCCAGTCTAGGAATTTAAAAGCCATAGACAAGACACGGTCAAAAGGCTCGTTTCTCCAGAAGGGCATCAAATACACAAGGTCTAGCCCTCTTTGCTGAAGACGATGCCAAAATACAAAATCTCTTCTATTTCTTTTCGGGTCGTCGGCAAGCCAGACAATCGCTCGTGCTAATTTCTTGCTCTCATCTACTGTTTTCTAGCAAGCTATAGCTGCTCTATACCGCCAACCCATCAAAACGAGCTACTGATACATTCTACTGATACATTCTCAGCAACGTGTATCCTTCGCCAGACCAGACAGCAATGCTAAGCAACTGTATCAGAACCCATCCTTACGCCCAACCAGCAAGAAAGCCCATAATGTGATAAAATAAGATAACATGAACGCCATCTCTCTACTGCTGATCCCTATCCATTCAACCTCTGCCTCTTCACATCTCCTCCCTGCTCCCCACCACCACCCCCAGCAATCGCTCCATTCGGCGGCAAATCATGCAACGGAGCCCTCGAGTCCACTGGCCTCTTATTAGCCATCGTAGGCGGTTTATAAGAATTCCTATTCATCATCGGGCTCGGACTTCCCGGTGCTCCAATCCTCCTCGTGTTGTCCAATTGTGGATTCATAACATTAGGACGAGGACCGGCTCCAGGCGGAGCAGCAACAGCTTGGCTGGATCCAGGAACGTGTTTGAGGTCTCGCGTAAGTGGTTTGGAGGATTTGTGGTCGATGCCTGGGGTTTTGCGGATTGAAGGGGATTCCGCGTGAGGATTGAAGACAGGTAGGTGTGCTGGGATGGCGGGGGGAGGTGCGCCGTCTGTGGTGGTTCCTTCCGGGAGCATTTGGGCTGCTCGGGCGGAGAAGAAGCCTTGTCCTTGGGGTGGCAGGGAGGTGGTATCGCTGTCATTTGAGGAGGGCTTGTCAAGACGGGCAGGAGAGGCTGGTGCAGATGGTGGTCCATTGCGGCTTGGTTGGTTGAGGACTCGTCCTGCTATGGGGTTTGGAGGTGGCATTGGTCGGCCTTGAGGATTAGCATCTGGTTGTAGACGGAATTGTTGGGCTGCTCCGCTGTTGGATCTTGTGTTGCCACTGTTAGGTGTTTGAGGCTGTGGTGGTAGACTGTTGTTCTGGGGAGGTCCTGTCGGTCGTCCAGGGGGTGCTCTAGGCTGTGGACGGTTGACTTGAGGTCTGCTTTGATTCTGATTCCCAGCATTAGGCACAGGATTCCCATTGCGAGCATTGTTAAAGTGATGTGATGCTGCAGGTGCAGGGGGCTCTGGGACAACGACTTCATCTGGGTGAGAATCTGGATCAGCTACACTGAAGTCTGCTTCATCAAAATCTAAATGATTGTCAGTACAAGCTGCAGTAGATGGTGAACAGGATTCTTACCTCCAAATTCATCCTCGAATGTATCCTCCGATACTATATCTGTCAGCGAGAGTCTTTCATAGCTGACTCTACATAACTCACTTAGACTTGTATTCCCCACCATAACCTGCGGCTTCTCTTCTACCTGCTTAACTTCTGGTTCTTTCTTGGGCTGCGGCGCAAACGTAGAATGCCGATGCAACCTATCTGGCTCGAACTTCGACGACCCAACCTTCATCTTCGTAACATGCTTGACATAGTCCTTATCATACAGACAATTGCCCAACACGTTCCCAAAGTTCTTCAAAGCTCTCTTCAGCCCATCCGTCGTCCCCTCCTTCTTCGCCTTCTCGAAAGCGGCGGCCTTACCCTTCGCATTCTCCATGTGTCCATACCCGATATCCTCATGGAATGTTCCATCCCGAAGCGTAACTCGTACAATGACCGACAATCCCAAGCTGACTTTCAACGTCTGGGGATGCTCATCCACGAAATCAACCTGGACGTCCATAATCTGGCTGGACCAGCCATTGAATCCGAAGACTTCATTGGCAAGCTGGATAGACTTCTCCGCTGCTAGGTAATGTACTTTCTGGTTGGAGGGCCCAGTCCGAGACGATATGTACTCCGGACCCAATTGCTTCTCGAGACGAGCTTGTAATGTTGCGATTTCCTGGGCCGTGTAGGGGGACACTTGGGGAGTAACGGCTTCGAAGGGATTTAGAGCTGCTTTCCCAGTCGCGTTATGCTGGTCGCCGGGCCTATCTATGTCAGCATCGACACCGAGTTCACTGGACTCTGCAACGTACGCAGGCATCTTTGGGATGTAAGTTCAGCAAGAGAGAGGCGATTTCAGTATCACATTGATTGTGGTGGCTGATGTTAGCTGGACTTGTCGCGTCTGGAGGTAGCCTACGCGTTGTTGTGAGGTTGGAAAGAGGCAAGTCAACACGGAGTCACGGGTCACTCGCCACATCATTTTGTGGCTGTGCAAAACAACCCTCCAGTTCATGGTCACAAGCACATCGAGGAGATAAATTATGACAGCCTTGGAAGCTTTTTGTTAGAACGATATATTCGGAAATGGTTAAATGTGATGATGATTGGTGGCATTTGTTGGATTCATAGACTAGAGTCAAGCCACTGAGAGGGGTACACACCAGCAACTCCAATGAAATACCATGAACCCTTCTTCCTTGGCCACACATTCAGCGCTTAGTTGACATTCTCCATTTCCATTCCATTCCCAGTAGTCGCAGTCTAAGCTACCGACCCAGTTCGCTATGATAAAGAGTGTACGCCTAACATCACAGCCTCCCAGTAGGAAAGGGTCCAAATGCAGAAAATGAAATCCATCCCATAGCAAAAGCCCAGAACTCCCAAAGCATGCTCGGAAAACGAGCCCAGAGTCAAGGAAATGGGAATCGTCGTAAGTCGTAAATACTGCCGTGGGCGAAGTATCGTATAAGCACAAGAACGCCGCGGTGTGAACTGCCGCCTTCTATTCCAGTAACCCCATGCATGCTATAACAAACTTCTCTCCTGGTCGATTATATACGGGTGTCTTTCGAATCTCAGTAATTACCAAAGTCCAACACGGACAGGCATATTACCAGGACTAGCACCATAGGTTCCATTCAATAGTTGATTGCGGATCGATCCAGGGTCGTTGGAGCCCGAGCCTGAACCCATTCCACCCATCCAGCCAAGATTCGACCCAAGAGCATTCACAGCAGCTTGCATACGTCCTCCACTCTGCTCATTGTGCTTCGACAGTCGCTGATCCCATCCGCCGGAGTGTAGCTGAAATCCACCACCACGTTTCGAGGCCTCACTGATAACTAGCGCCCAAGCTCTCGAGATCTCGTCGTAAGCGTTGTCCTTGTGGTGTTTGTGGGATTGGCTGTCCCATTCGGGAAGGTCATGGATGACTTTGGTTGCGTGGTCGAGGTACGTGAGGGAGACGGTGGTTTGGTTTTCATTTGGAGGAAGGTAGTGAGGTGTGAAGTCGGTCAAGGCATCGATCAACTCATTCAGTTGTTGCTTGACTCGATTGTAGGCGTAATCCGAGCCAGCATTTCCACCGAATGGAAAGGCTTCTCGCAGCTTGTCTTGATATTTCGATAGAACCTCGACTGTGGAATCAACGGACGGTCTAGGAGCTGACGCAACCACCTCTGAACCAATCTGGGGATGGCGCTCGCATATTGTGTGGAGAACAGATCGAAGAGAATCGGCGTCTAAAGTTTCGAGGAGACGGGGAAGGGCAAGAGGGCGGCCGCTGACTTCGTTGGCTCTGACTTTCTTCGAAGGGCGAGCAAGAGGACGAGCTGCAAAAGCGGGGGATGCTTGGGGCGAGATCGACATGCTATCATCGTGGCCATCGTCGTCGGCCTTTCTCTTTCGGGTACTCATTCTAGATGGGGTATGAGGAGAAGCTGTTGTAGGAAGCACAGATTAGCAGAGGAGGCAGAAGGGGTCGCACGTCCATACCAAGGTTTTGATGGGCGTCGTGGTGATGGAGCGGGTATTGGCTGAAGGACGACGGATGTGTTGGTAGCAGAACGTTCATCTTGGTGAGGTTCACTATATGTTGTAATGTAAATTGACAGCAGGGCCTCCAGCAGGCGTTGTGTTGTGGATCGAAGGTGCTGGAGGTGATGTAGAGGAGATTCGAGGGAGTCGAGGAGTTGAAGGTGCTAAGTAGATTGAGTTGGGCTGGAGCTACAGCTAGGCGAGACTAGTGGACGTCAAACTTAGGGCCTAATCGGACGACATCAATAACAACAATGAGTGAATTGCAGCAATTTGTATGCTTTCGGATGAGGTATAGAGTGAAGAAACCTCGATGAGTGCTTTTTGTTTTGGTAGGTAAGGTTATGGAGCCGCATTGTTTGTTTTCTTCTTATTAATTATCGCCACCCTTAATTTGTTCGATAAGCCCCCACTATAATAAAATGTCACTACAGTGATGTCAACAGCAACGCAACATCAACTAAAGGACGAGACAACCAGCCAGGTCGAGAATACAAGGGAAATAATCCTACCATGTTATTCGCGCTTTGAGAGATCTTTAGGCAAGATAAAGTCGCTCGAAGCAGCCCATCACAAGCCAAGGGGGAAAATCCGCTGGCTTACGGCTCAACTGGATGTTGGATAATGGTTGGCAGGACACAAGTTTTCGAGGGCAGCATGCATCTGATGGTTTCCCATCTGCACAAGATCCTCGACTATTCTCTATCGTAATGTTTCCAATCCTATGGGGTGGCCACTTCGTTGGATCTGGTGGAGTCTAGTTTGAATTGGACTTTCTTCGTACCTTGCGCACCGAGTGGCTGATCAAACCTACTGAATCCAGAATTCCCGTTAAGAGCGAGCTATGAGATGTCGAATATCGTTCATAGAGGCCCCACTGAGAGTTCATGACTGTTCTCAGACGTCTGCAAGTATATGTCATGTTGAGCTTGTTTCAAAAGGTTACTCATTTATTATGGCTTGTCTTATTTGCTTCGTTGCTTGTCTTTGCGTCTAACCGAAATGCTTCCCGTTTTCGATACCCTCCCCCATGCCTTAGCACTATTGGAAGTATCAGTCATGTCTATTTGTTGATGGCCTTGCCACCCCCGTAGGCCATATATAAGCAGCAGAAGTTGATGATGGCGAAGACCCCGACCCCGATGCTCTTCCATTCTCAGCTAGAATCGTGCCCCTGCGTGCCTCGAGTAAGAGCTGCTTATCGGCTTGATATTTCTCTCTCAATTCTTTATCGGCTTGAAGAGCAGCTGGCTGTTCATCTTCTGGTAGTTGTGCAATTTCTCGATCACGCTGCTCCCGAATTCGATTTTCCCGAGCATCTCGTTCGTCCATACGAGCCTCGAAAGTGCGATTCAAGCCTGTAATCGTCAGTATCACCCTTCAAAATATCCATCATACAGTTGCAACACTTACAGGCCACTCCTTGCAGATTTGCGACATTCTCGTGGTGCTTCTTGAAATTCCTGATCCTGTTTCTTAATGCATCCCATCTTCCACGCGTTGCTGAGTTTGCTTCTTCTGCAGCGCTTTCGGCTTCCGAACGTTAGTAAATATTTCTTGAAATGATGGTTTGACGTACCTGACAGTGGCTCAGGGGCTATATTATTGTTTCTGCCAGTAAAAGACAAAAACCTTTCCGGTGTCTTGAGCTATGTAATTGTGTTGAGCTGCGGAAGACCTTCGTTGGCCTGCAAAGCAAACGCATGCCGATAGGTCTCAAACGCATTGGTGTCCTCGAGAAAGTCTTCACCTAGAATCATATCGCATGTCAAATCTTTGAGAAGGAAAGACATCTCGATACCTTTTCTCCGCTTTTTTAGGCCATGGGCCCATCGTGATCTCAATCTGGACTCGCCCCTCCAAGGTCGCGATGCTCCTATCTGCGAACCGAATTTTGTCATCCCGGTGCCCAACCTTTTCAAGTCGGTATCCTCTCCGCTTCCAACAGGCTACAGATACGAGATCAAATTCGGACCCGGTATATGCGTTAGCTAAAGTCACAACCCGTTCTGAGTAGGGATTGTTGCCTCGTCTGGCATAACAACGCGAGCGACGATTTGGGTTATTCAGGGGTACACACTGCAGTGGTCACCAAAGTGGTGCCAAAGAGCTCTGCAGTCGATATTTGTTTTTGGTCAGAGTCTCCGTAACATCAAGAAACTTCATGCCCATGATGAGTGGTCTGACGAGTGACTTGAGGACGTGAAGCAAGCGTTCTATCTGGACATCAGGATCCTTCGCGAACTTGCACAAGACGGTCACGCAGCCAATAGCTTTGAATATCTTGTTGTTGCCCCTGCGAAATTCCATCTGCTCTTGCGGCGACTCTTGATACTTCAATCCGAGAGCGTCCGCGAGGTCTTTGGCAATGATATTTTCCTCGGAGCCGGAACCAGGAAGAGAATGGACGGTGCGGCCGCCCAAAATGATCGGCAGATCAGTTTTGGGCTTGTGCGGCAGTCTAGAAGGAAGCATTGTTAATCAGCAATGAATCATTGTAGACACTCGGTCAAAGTTTGTCTCTTACTTTAGGTCATAGCTAGGTTTGGACAATTGCCTCCAGGAAGCTGCGAAATCTGGTTGTCCCTCTAATGTCAGTTCTGTCGTCTCAAGAAGTTGAGTTATCGTAGCTCTCTCCAATCCATTTCCGCAAATCCATGAAGCCGTCCGACTGAGCTTTTCCCACATTTCCATGTTGTTGTCGAACCAGATTGAGGCAGAGGTTCGAGATGGCCGTGGCGCAGCCGGCTTCGCTGGACTGAAAATAATCCCATGTTAGCCTCTCTCACCGCCGCATGGTTGGCGTTATAACTTACCCATCAGCTGTGAACTCTGCGGGCTTGCTCCCTTCTGTAAAGCGTAATTGTCACCCGAAGCTTTGTGCTCATCTGCATCAGGTGAAATAGATTCGCATCGGGCAGCTTCTCTAGCAACGGGACGGGGTTCCACCACAAGGGAGAGTCCTGTGCTATTTTCATCTACAGGAGATCCAAACTGGGCTACATCGAGTGGAATCCCATCTCCCCCACGGTGGACTGATTCTTCACTGCAGTTAGAGTCCGTATCGGAGTCCTCGTTCCAGCCCACAAATTCCTTCACAGCACCGTGAAGAGAATATTCTCTGCCCGTGTTATTCCATGACCAGTACTCGTCCGACTTTTGTCTCTGGGCCAAATCAACACCGACATCAGTTAGTTCCATCAAAGACTGTTGGTCGAGCAGTGATGGGTTTGGCATGACGAGCTTTCTTGGAAGCGTTTCAGATAGATATGAGGTCAGTAGCGGCCAGAGGGGTACTCCCAGTGGAAACCAATATTGAGTCAAAGCAGGCGTGTTCACGTCCTAGAGCGATATCTGGATATCCCGGGAGCCCGCGCTACTGTTGTCTTCTAGCTGCTAGAGTTTGACATGACCATGGGGTCGTGGTGACAGAAGGAGAGTAATGGTTGATGTCGATGCTGTCCTGGCTTCCGTACACCACGAACTTGGTTTCTCTACTTACACGTACGGACGGGCAGACTCGTGAGGCTAACTGCAGCTCACGAATGCGTTGTCTGCTCGGTGGTGGGAAGCAATCATAGGCTGTCGATACTATGCGTGCTGTGTGGTTCAGCCTTGCCACTCATGGTTGAGCATTCAACCGCGCTGCATCACACTCATCCTCAATAAAACGCTTCACTTCCGGAATCTGTTCTATTGAAATCCAGTGCGCCATCAGATGCATTCTGATGTAGAGAACGATGCACTGAAAGTCATCTACCTCAAAAGATATCCGTCCCTTGCAGCCTTCATCGCAAGTGACAAAGACAAGAGCACCGCAATCTATCGACGCCTCGACAGGCTTTCCGCACGAAACCTGCTCTACCTTCATAGCGAGCTTCCTGAATTACAAGCTCGACAGGATGATCTGATGCGGAAGATTTCGCAGCCAGTACAGAAGTCAAAGGAGTCGCCAGCAATTGGGAGGCATTTTGCGCCAAGGCTGCAGAGCCAAGCAACGTTAGGGAAAAGCAAAGAATGGATTTGGTGAAAGAGATACTTGAAAAAATAAAAGAGTACCGTATGTCGATCGATATATGAAAATTCGAAAGACAGAAAAACTGATCAGTGCAAAAGGCGCAGCAATTCTGCTTGAAAGCACCTTGCTCTTGATCGAACCACCATCTTCTCGAACGCTAGAAGCATTCCTCAATGTATTCCACAACACCAGCTCAGGAGATCCATATGCAACTCTTGGAGGACATAGCGAGCGAGTCTACGATGAAAAGAAGGATCTCATGAGCCTTCATAGATCAAGGGAGGAAGATCGACTGACGTCGCTCATCCGATACACGTGCCCCTGGCTATTTGTTGTAAGCGAAACTCAACGACCACCAGGACCTATGTTTCCTGAAATGCAGCTGACACTCTTTCAAAAAATGAAACAACGAACGGATAGTCCGTTAACATATATATCCGAGAGACGATTGCAAGTCTTCGTCGTCGTCATCAACATCATTCTCCCATCTGCTCTTCTCTTCGGAGCGATTTATCATCTGTACAACGTTACCAATGCAAAGACGAAATTGGCTCTCGTCGCGGTCTGTACAATTGCATTCGCAGTCTGCGTCGGCCTCTTTACGAATGCGAAAAGATCTGAAGTGTTCGGTGCTTGTGCTGCCTACGCTGCTGTATTGGTGGTGTTCATATCGGGGAATATCGGGGACAGCTCTAGTCCGCCTCGTTGATTCTGGTACAGCGGTGGCTTTTGGGAACATGAAAAACATAGACAATGAAGGTATCGATGCTTCATTGAGTGATTCGGTTCGGACTGCCAAGCTGGAGTATCAAAAAGGCGGTCGCTTAGCTTCTTGTCAAAGTCCCCACCCTCAACGTCAAGCAAAACATTCCAAGAAGCTCCCTCCTTGCAGATCTGGCCAAAGCAGCGAGAAATGACCTTCCAGAAGCTCACAAAACCTCGTAGCCCTCCCATCCCTTTACTTGATCATATCCAAGTATCCGCTATAAAAGTGGACAGCTTCGACAACCTCAGCAATCCAAGCTCAACTAGCGCGCACGCCATCCGCGCCAACGCAAAATCATTCACAGACGCCAACAGCAAGAGCCTCTTGCGGTATATGACGGCTTTAGAGTCCCATTTTTATCCTTCAAGACACAATAGACTTTTCCACTTGTTCTGCTACGCGAAAAATTGAGATGTGAAAACCTTGGTTTGCGTGACAAACGTATTCATGGGGTGCAGGAGCACGCCACTGCGTGGAGAGGATGGTATATAGGAAGGTTGGTACCGTAAGTCAAAGATTGATTTTATTGAGCTTTTTGAATTTCCAACTTCAATTCGCGTTTGAAGTTGTTTGTTTTCGGTTTGTGCTTGTTTTGTCAACATGAAGGGAACTGATGGATCTGTCGACGGTCGGGGAAACGATGACTCCAATTCAGAAGAGGCAGGTCTTGCAGAGCCTCAAAAGGGACAAGTGAGGAGAGTATGGTACCGATCAGTGCCATTCCAGATTGCGGTAGCAAGCGGTGTCTCTTTCACAGCTCCAGGAATGTGGGATGCACTAGGAGGACTTGGTGCCGGCGGTGCTGCTGAACCTGTAAGTGACAAAACTTGCACGCGGTTGCGAAATTCGATACTAATTCTTCAAACAGTACGCTGTTTCGGCAGCCAATGCCCTGGTCTACGGTCTCTTTTCCGTCTTCTGCGTCCTCGCGGGAGCAATCAACAACCGCATCGGCCTGAAATACGCTCTTGCTCTCGGTGCAATCGGCTATCCTCTTTACGGAGCCGGTCTATACACCAACAATGTTCATCCTACGACGTGGTTCCTGCTATTCGGAAGTGCTCTATGCGGAATCTCTGCTGGTTTCTTCTGGGCCGCCGAAGCAGCCGTCATCATCGGATATCCAAGCCCCAAGGAACGAGCATTCTACCTGGCTATCTGGCAGACCGCAAAGGCATCAGGTCCAATCGTAGGCGGCGCCATCAACCTAGGACTCAACGCAAATCGATCAACTGCCGGATCAGTGGGCAGCACGACATACATCGTCTTCATCGCAATCATGTGTCTCGGCCTCCCCATCGCCCTGCTGCTCAGCCCAGCCTCAAAAGTCTGGCGGAAAGACGGCACGAAAGTCCTCATCAACAGACAGCCCACTTACGCCGCAGAGTTCAAGGCTATGTGGAAGCAGTTGATATCCCGCCGGATCTTGCTTTTGCTCCCGGCCTTCTTCATAAGTTACTTCTATAATGGGTATAACAGCACGTTCCTGACTCAGCACTTCACGGTTAGATCCCGCGCTTTCTCGTCTTTCTTCACCAACTTCTCTGGGATCTTCAGCTCTTTCTTGATTGCTGCTCTATTGGACAGACAGAGTATCAACATCAAGACCCGAGCCAAGATCGCGTTCACCTGTATCATCACGATTTTGATCGGAACATGGATATGGGCTTCAATCCTTTTGAAGCAATTCATGGATGCACCTGAGATGCCTGTATTCGACTGGTTCACCGGCGGATTTGGAAAGTCATATGCACTGGTCTTCTTCTGGGCGTTTGGTGGGCAGGCGTTCCAGCAGTTTCTGTATTGGCTGGTGGGGCAGTATTCGACTGATATCTCGTCGTTGTCGCATGTCACGGGTATCTTGAGAGGGTTTGAGGCACTTGGTCAGACTGTGGCTTGGGCGTAAGTTGATCTCTTTGGTTCTGTCTTGGAATTTGATGCTAATAATCCACAGAATGCAAACGGCTGAAAATGCGAATGGGTTCGCGAGTATTGGTGTCAACTTTGGAATGACTGCTCTATGTGTCCTCCCGACTTGGATAGTGCTCTCGGAACTTGAAGGGAGTCATGAAGTCCAGGAGACCGTTGATGAGCCTGTGAATAAGGTGGTGGAGGACAGTAATTAAGAACCTGTGACACTATTTGCTCAATAAGTGTTCAACCACATGAAAATCTAATTCTGGCTATGCATGCTCAAATTGATTCCCTCAACCATGGAAGGAGAAATTCATTTCGTGACTTGAACCTTTGCAAACCGAGTCCTACCCGGTCTTGAAGAGAAAGGTTGGCGTTCCTAACACCTGCCATAGTTCTCGGCCAGCTCGCTGAGACCTTTGGTCAGAAATGGCAGACAAACAAACACAACTCACGGAGCTCCCATGGGTTCAACCCCAGGTTAATTCTCTACCACTACCCTGGAATATACGTGGGGTTCCTCGCGAGGGCTAAAAACTACCACGCGATTTGAAAGCCGGTGAGCAGGTGTAAATATTTTCGGAAAGGAGACCGTGGAAAACCTGCTCGAATCACTACTTAAGTGGTCGTGATAGTCTGTACCACGGGCAGATGTCTCTCCTCTATTCAGTGAGTGCTAGTGTATCCAAAGAGAAGTTGGGGCTGGACGGGAAAAGAAGAAAGCCAACACAAGCATTCTGGAAGAAACAAACGAAGCTACGAAATTCGGTGACTGCTTTTCTTGCCATGTGTACTGGACAACATTAAAGTTGGTGGAGAGCTTGGAAGCTAGCAAGAACGACCCAGCCGACACAAATCTCGAGCATGAACTTACCGCTGTATGAATTCGAAAGCCCCAAAGAAGCCAGTAATTTGAACTGAACGTCATAAAGCTTGATATTTTGCTATTCTAGCCAGTATGTGCAAGTGACCGCTCACTTGAGGCAGCCAGACTCTCACACTCCGAAGGACACTCCTCGAGGAGAATGAGATGCAAATAGATTCAGGAAATAAATGCAACAAGCTGACAAAGAAGGGAAAATCGAATGTACTCACCCTTTGCCACACATATGTACCCCTGCTACCCACTTGAAGTCACCCATCACTGGATTCGGGTCCATCGGGTATTCAGGCTAGCAGGGGGCCAGCAATAACTTTTCACAGAATTCTAGATGTCCTTTCTATGCTCCGTGACTTCTTTCAATGCAATTCGTAGCAGATCATGTTAGTCAACCGTAGCCAGCCACCACCACCCAACTACATGTTCTCTATCCTCCTGTAGCTTCTCTGTAGAACGAGATACTCCTATTCGCACCAGCCGTAGCGAATGCTTCACTCCTACCCGTCTTTGGCAACCACTTCACACTCCATAGCGTCTTGTCCGTCTCGCTGTGCGTTGCAACACACGTCCTCTGATCGATGGACCACACCTTGACTTTTCCATCGAAAGATCCACTGAGGAGATACTCGCCAGTATCACTCCAATCTACCGAGAAGATCCATGCCGAGTGACCTGTGAGATTTGCTACTTGCTCACCATGCTGAACGTCATAGAGGGCGATGACGCGTGCGTCTCCTGCTGCTGCGAGTCGAGTACCTGCTGGTGAGAAAGAGACTGTTCGTACTGGCTTGACCAGACCTAGATTCCATTAGACCTTTTCCCCGGAACAACACAAAGGGCCAAAGGAACATACCAGGCAAGGAATACAGCATCCTCCCCGTATCGTTATTAAAAACATAAACGCCCCCATTCTCATGCCCACTCGCCGTGAACCTCCCATCCCGACTAATATCAATACACATCCCAAAACTCCCCTTCGTCTCATACTCCCTAATCTTCTTCCTCCCGGCCTTCAAATCCCACACGTTTATCCTCCCATCGTACGTCGTGCTAGCCAGGAACTGCCCATCTTCACTCAGCGCCACGGCCCAGATCTCGCCCGCTTTGTTGCCGTCTACGATGTTGCCTTCCTCGCTCCATTCGCCTGTGTCTTCGGCGAGAGACCAGATCTTGACTTCGCCACCGAAACCTGCGCTCGCGAGGGTCTTGCCGTTGCGGGATGTGACGAGGTGGTGGCAGCCTAGCTTGTGTGCGCCGGTGAGGGTCTGCGCGAGGGGTATGTCGGGGGAGAGCGTAGAGTGGACTTTGATGGAGGAGGCGCCGGAGGCGGAGAGGACTTGTGTGGGTGTTACGGCTAGGGAGAAGATGTCGGTGATGTGAGCTTTGGGAGGTTAGCTGAAGTTCTTCCTTTGGAGGGGTAGCTTGGACATGCCATCATCCACTGTGTGGGTGGTGAGATATTGTTTTGACTGGCATGAATTAGCTTTGGATGTCTGCGTCTGATTGATAGGTATCTACCATTGTCACCTGAAGTTGGAGAGCATGTCAATGTGGTGGAGGGGAGGAACGCAAGTTGATGTTGAAGGTTTGAGCTTTGGCGGGGTTGAAGTCGATGGAAGCTGGAGTAGGAAGCGGAACATCAATGAGCTAACATTAGTAGAATTTATGGTGATTAAGTGAAGTATCGTTGCAGAATTTTAATTTTACATCTGATGTACAATACATATCTGTACAGACCCGTCACTAGAAATTCCTTCCATGACGCATTTGAAGTCCCGTAAACGCCTGGTGCTAATGCTATGCAACACAACTGATTTCCCGCCAAATCCATCTATACAAGACCAAGCCCCCATTCCTCTCGTTGCCCATACTTCCTATGCATCTGCCTCTTTGTCGGCTTTCGTGGTTTCGGCCTCCTTCCCGTTCTTCCCCTTGAACATATCTTTGAGCTCTGTAATGCATTAGTATATAGCCCTTACGAACCAATTGCACTTGCTTACCAGCTACACAATACGGGCACAGTAAATGCGCCCTCTTGAGATGTCCACATGCAGAGCATTTATTCAGCGCCGTCACATCCTTCAATCCCTTTCCTGCCATCTGCCTCGTTCTCTTCTTCATATGCGAAGTCTTCTTCTTCGGTACAGCTTTCAATATAGACTCCCATATTCCTTCTAGTAGGCCTGGCACATTGAGATGTATCGCGGAGGGAATGGCAAAGGCCAGTGATGGGATGATTGGAAGAGATAGTTGTCTGGAGTAGAGGGTCGTAAATCGAGAGGCATTCGAGATTGAAGCTGTTGATACTCGTGGGAGGAAGGATGAGAGGATTAAAGACGTTGTTGTATGAATTGCCGCCATCTTGTCGAATTCCCCACTCTGTTGAGGCTGCTGATGCGTGGGTGCGTGGGTTGATCAAGAAGTCGATATGTGCCTCTGCCTCTTTCCCTCACTGCCGTTCAGTCTCTCATCCGACTTGACAATCTTTGAAGCTTTCTCGGATGCCGCCAGGGGTGCATGCAGCTCTAAGCCCAGATGAGACTAGTGGCTCAGGTGGCCCCTTCCCCTTTTCCAGGAGCGCGACACTTATTTTGCGGAGAGACAACAGCGAGATACCCCTTCTTGAACAATTTCCCACCTCAAACCGCTGCAACTCCAACCTCTTCGATCCTAAAAACCTCACAAACGGATCTCTGGTTTCTTCTTCATATCTTGCAACAATGGCAACTATCCAGGACAGACATGCTCCCCAGCAATCGGTGTACCCACGCAGCCACGTTGGTTTCGACAGTATCACATCGCAGATTGAGCGCAAGCTTTTGAAGCGTGGTTTCCAATTCAATGTTATCTGTGTCGGTATGTACAATTTTTGTATCGGGGATAGTATATATAATTGGCGCATTATCTGACTACTCCATCTACAGGACAAACCGGTCTCGGAAAGTCAACTTTGATTAACACCATCTTTGCGTCGCACTTGATCGACTCCAAGGGAAGACTCACCCCCGATGAGCCCGTAAGATCGACCACCGAAATCCAAACCGTCTCCCACATCATCGAGGAAAACGGAGTTCGTCTGCGCTTGAACATCGTGGATACCCCAGGTTACGGCGACCAAGTCAACAACGACAGATGCTGGGATCCAATTGTCAAGTACATTAAGGATCAACACTCTGCATACCTCCGAAAGGAACTCACAGCCCAGCGTGAACGTTACATCCAAGATACCCGAATCCACTGCTGCTTGTTCTTCATCCAGCCCTCAGGCCATGCCTTGAAGCCAATCGATATCGTTGTGTTGAAGAAGCTTTCAGATGTTGTCAATGTCGTACCAGTCATTGCCAAGTCTGATTCTCTTACTCTGGAGGAGCGAAGCGCATTCAAGGAGCGCATAAAGGAGGAGTTTGCGTTCCACAACCTCAAGATGTACCCATACGATAACGATGAGTTTGACGAGGAGGAGCGTGCTTTGAACGCTCAGATCAAGGTATGTGGTTTGAATCACGCAAGGAAAGCATTCAACTAACTCAAAGCAGAACATCATCCCATTCGCTGTGGTCGGATCCGAGAAGTCAATCATCGTTGGAGGCAAGCAAGTCCGTGGCCGCCAAAACAGATGGGGAGTTATCAACGTCGAGGATGAGAACCACTGCGAGTTCGTCTACTTGAGAAACTTCCTCACCCGAACCCACCTCCAAGACCTGATCGAAACCACATCGCAAATCCACTATGAGACTTTCCGTGCCAAGCAATTGCTTGCACTTAAGGAGAGCAGCGCAGCAGGCCACGCCGGATCCCGACCAATCAGCCCAGCAGCCGACAGAGAACTGAGCAGAAATTCCCAACGGATGACCATGAACGGCTACTAAGGAGTTTTGAGGATGGAGGTGTCATGAGGGTTGTTATGATAGCAAGACGACTGGACTGGAGCTCTTCGGGAAAAGCGACTTTTCTACAGGGCAAAATTTCCTTGAGCAGGCCAAGGAGAGCGTTTAATGGCCGGGGCTTTACACTTTTTTTTTCTTTCCATGTTCTTTTGTGTGTCCCTTCGGAACCTTTTTTCATATTTCTTACTTTGCTTAATTAGCCTTCTCAGATTCCCTTTCTACGGATATGGAATTAATGGAGAACTCCTTTTCTAATTACTAGTAAAGTCAGCTGTCTGCTCGTGTGTCTCCTTGTGCCGGTGGAGTTCGAAAATGACATGATGTAGATTTAGAGCTAGGAATGCTTTGAAGTTGACCTCCGAACTTACTCTATACAATCTGTGACCTTCTGTCCGGGATCCATACTAGAGATGCAGTCTTGCATAGTACAGCTTTTCTCTATTTTTCTATGTGCAATGATACATGCAAAAAGGCTTATGCTGGACCTGCTTAGTCGAATCCATTGCCCGCTTCTACTACGGCCTCATACTATCCTCAATCTATGCACATCCGCGCCATTGACTTACTTCTCTCCCAAATATCCTCAATTCAATCCCATATATATCTCATTTCCTCGTCCATTCACCCCTTCAATCCAGCACACTCTCCCCCGCCTTCTCCCCATCCTTCGCACTCTGCTCCTGTGTCTGCCCCTCTCCCTTCCCAGCGCCAGACTCCCCCTTGAACACAAACTCTTCCAACTTCTTATACGCCTCCTCCAAATCATCATTCACAATAATCAGATCATGGACGCCCTCCACCTTGCTGTACTCCAATTCATTCTTCGCCTGCGCCAGCCGCTTCTGGATGCTATCTTCCTTCTCTGTGCCGCGGTTGCGGAGCCGCTGTTCGAGGATCGTCATGCTGGGTGGTGCGATGAAGACGTAGCGGGCGGAGAGGGAGGAGGATTTTATTTGTTTGACGCCCTGTTATTTCAAGTCAATTCGATTCAAAACAAATCCAATATCGGCACATAGTACAGTCTAGAAGAATAGGAAGAGAAGGAAAGAATGGAAGATAAAGAACGAACGAACCTCCATCTCAATGTCCAACACCACAACCCTCCCCCCAGCCGTCAACTCCCCAATCATCTTCTTACTCGTGCCGTACCTATTCCCGCCAAACTTCGCATGCTCCACGAACCCGTCCTCCGCAATCATCTGCTCGAACGTAGACATGTCCGTGTAGTAGTAATCGACATCGCGCGTCTCGCCTGGTCGGGGTTCGCGCGTTGTGTGGGAGATGGAGGTTGCGAATGTGGAGGGGTGTCGGTCGAGGAGGAGTTTGTACAATGTGCCTTTGCCGACGCCTGAGGGGCCGGAGATGATTATGGGGCGGGTGTCGGGGGGTACTGAAGGTAAATTCTGGGTTAGTATGTTGTTACTGATTCTTTGGGTATTGGGATGGGAGGTGGTGGGGGATTGCAGTGAGTGAGGAGAGTGAGTAGAGGGGTAGCTGAATAGGCGGTGGGGAGACTGGTAGAGAACGGACGGGACGTACGTGGTGCCATTGTGTATTTGCGTGAAGATGTAAGGAAGTATGTGTTTCGAGGGAGTATGCGGGAGCTATACTTCAGTCGGGAGAGAAGCATAGATATGTAGAAGGAGAGAGTGGAGTTTGTGGAGGTGTTAGTGGGTGCAAGTTGACGGTTGCTTTTTTGTGGAGCTTAGCTTTATCGGGCGAGACTTTGATGGACGAGTTATGGCTTATCAGTCAGGAACGAGTCACTCAGCATTCTGGTCAGAGAGTTCTCTGTACTTCAGCAATAGTCACTTTATTCGTGATTCTTCGATGAAGCAATTTCTCTTCTGTATCTTGCTGTGTCATACTATTAACAAAATTTGATTGCAGCCTCCTGCTAGGCTCCCCAGCCAGATTCATGCCTGCCATGCGCCGAAACGCCTCAGAAATGGAACGCCAACCCCTCGAACTCGAGGTACCTAGAGGTACAACGTATGAAATAGTGCTTCGTAAGGAGCGGGTATTTTTGTAAAAACAAGACAGAAAAAATATAAACTCCCAAGCGCCGTTCCCAATGCTTCACCCTTGTGTTATACAACCTGGCCAGTCACTCACATCACGATCTAGAATCTTGTCATGTTGCTGACGACACTGTATCTGGAGGAAGGTGGAGGTGGTGGGTTGGGAACACCTTGGTGATATGGATGGAGCGCAGTTGGTGGACGCTGAACAGCAAGACCTGGCGCAACAGGCGAGCTTCTCGACTCATCCCACTTGGCGAATTGCTCGGGGTCTTGCACGATGGGCTTCGAGATTGGGAGCTTGGAGCTGCGAACTGGCAGTCTGAATGAGAAGCGAGATTTTTGACGTTCGGCTGGAGGAGCGTTGTAGCTTGGGAGGGTTTCGGATACGGAGCGACGAGAAGAACCGCTTGAGAGGCTGAAGGTCTTGGTGATTGGATCTTTGGGGATGGCGGCACCATGGCTGCGGACCTGTCGGCCGGTGATGCCTAGCTTGGAGTCACAGAAGACGTAGGTCTGGTAAATGTTAGTGGATATTCGAATGCGGCGAACGAAGAGACTCACGGCGATGATGTTGAAGAATCCCATGATAGCAGTGAGGATACCAGAAGCAATGACAATTCTCCACATTGGCAGCCCCAAGTTCTCCACACTGGTAGCAGGCTTGTTGAGATTGCCTAGGATATTGAAACCAAGGACAATCATGGCCAGTCCAAGGAAGACGAAGCCAGCGTCAGGGCTGAGCATGGGCCAATGGCGGGCGAAGTAGGAGCGGAAGAGAGTGAGCTCGGAGACGACCAGGAAGAGACCAATGGTGCTTGTGATGAAATGGGAGACACCATCGAAGAAGTAGAACTATTTGCATTGTCAGCTGGAGAGTGAAGATGGGAGAAGGATATAAACATACACTTGAGGTCTTCACAGTCATGACAAGCATGATCCAGCTTGCGACGACGACCAGGAGGAGAGAGATGATGTTGATGCCTCGGATAACATTCAAGGTGATGTAGCCAGCACCGGTGATCTTGGATTCGGAGAACATCTTGACGATTTATTACTTTTGCTGCTTACTGTGAGTTGTTAAGATCATGATTGACAAGCGCGAGTGTACTTACGGCGATGCGAAAGATTGTGTCAGTTGTGTGAGAGTCGACTGCCTGCAGAAGAAAGATTTTGTATTTTGCGTGCGTGAGTTGGAAGGACCGAGATTTTTGAGCAAATTGAAGGAAAGAAGAAGAGCAGACGACGAGAGAATGATATATTAAGTGGGAGGTGATTTGACAATAGCTATTGAAGCAAACAGTCCATTGTCGAGTAATAATAGGAAGCAGTCAAAGGAAAATAGAAGATTCGCGAGTGAGGACAATAGGAAGGACACAAGGGCAGACGGGCACACCCAGCGTATATGAATGAATCACGACAATAGGAACGGCCGCCTCTCTGAGGCCAACAAACGCGACTTCAGTTCCATTCAAACCTTTGAGCTACTGTGGGGGTAGTCTATGCCTTTGTTCCAGAACTTAGCGCAGGCTTTTTGAACGAATGGTATCGATTCCAGACGACCATTCCTGGACCTATGAAGCTCCAGACGCGCGAGAGAAAAGGTTTGCGGGTCCTGAGATAAACAACTGGACGGGGGCAATATTGTTTGGGGTTCCCGTATGGCGCTGGAAACCTCTCGAGCCTCATCGCCGTCTGCTGGTCGAGTTGCACGCCAGCAGAGGACGCTTGTCGTGGAGAAATGGGTGGTCAACAGCGATCATCCAGGACTAGATCTTCTATTTTCAGCCAATAAGCTCTGTAACAGGCGCTTGCATAGATGACAGCCCGGGAGAGCTCATGCAATAAGCCTTGAAGGTTGTTTCGAAAGATTGCTTCCAAATCTTGTTCATTGGACGAACGCGCTTAGAAGGCGTGTTTCAAGATCGTCTGTACAGCAGGCGAGCTGTGGTCCAGATGTTTCTCTTGGTCTGAAATGTTCCGAGTACTGATGTACCAAGGGGGATCTTCAACATGATCTTCCCTGGATGTGTGACTCGGACTTTTCACAGTCACTTCAGCACTCTTTGGAGATCGGAAGAAACAACAGAGATGTTGAAACAAACTTGAAGATTCAAGAGGCAAGGGCTTCATGTGTTGAAGAGTCGAAGACTTGGCGGTTGAGCCGGATCGGATCAACACTTTCTCCTAGCTCCAACCTAAAAATAAATGCGTCCAGAATTCTGGCCAAAATCGCATTCAGCAATAGCCACGCAGGCAAGAAATTCTCCAAAAGCCCTCTCGAAAGCATCGCGGACACCTGAAGTCATTCATAATGGCCAGAGGAAACCAGAGAGATAAGGCGCGTGAGGCCAATCAGAAGAAGATGGCCGACATGGTATGTCCAATCCACTTGCGACCGAAATCCGAAGTACTTCATGCTGACTACTTTGCTCTTTTGTAGAAGAAGGGAAATTCCATGTCTGGGTCTGAGATGCAGCGCGAGAAGGAGAAGGTCGCCGCGAAGATGAGAGAGAAGCAGGCTGCTGGTAAGTACTTCCGGATAACGTATTTTTCTGCCAGGACAATCACTAACTAATTTCAGCGGATGCGAAGAAAGCAGCTGAGGGTGCTGGAGCCGCGAAGAAGAAGTAGAAGGCACTGATACGGTCGAGAAAAGTAATCCGACAATACGAGGATACATATGCGACATTACGAAGGAGTTCTTATGGTTTAACATGGATTTGTTTTGGTGTTTTGGACCAATCGAGCGTAGAAGCATGGGATGCGTGGTTGAGGTGTTTAGACTGCGTGGATTGACTTGCAATGGAATTTTATACCAGCCAGACATTCCGCTCACTCTAGCTGCTCCTTTGCTCTTTGGCTGACGGGCGCGTGCATGGCTATGGCTTTTGGAAGTTTCCCAAGCTCAGCCCATTTCTTCTATATGAGGAAGCCTTGAAGAAAGTTCTAGCGGGCACGAACATCATCTCGAATCCAATGTCCCTTGGCTGTTCGTCCCAAAACAAGAGCATGCAGGAGTTCTATGTACATGTTTGAATGTCTACTCATTATTTGACACCAGGGAGTAAAGTCGGACAATAGGAAACATCGTACAGTACCTATGTCGATACTGGTGTTACAGCTGAGGGAAAGGAGACTTTGAATCAGATACAGGAGTTTCACAGTCTCCATCATCCTCCAATCCCTCGCACCATTATTGATTATGCCATCAATACAGATATGAAGATGGTCCTTTCCGCTTGGACGCCCAAGTCACTTTTCTACACCATACTGAACAAAGTCCGCCAGGCTCTTCACAATATCCGAAATAATTAATGCTCCCGGCCCAACTACAATCTCGCAGTGCGAACTCTGCTATACAAGCTCTCCATCGTCCTTACTGGCGCAGAGCCCAGCGCCACTACTCTCTCGAGTATCTCCCACCACGTCCTCCAAGACCAACCAAGGATAGCTGTTCTCACCCACGAAATCCACAATGCTTTCACAGACTCTAGTGACATATAATCGGTGAAAATTTACCCCTACCTCTTCACCGCAATCAGCCAAGCCTCACGCCTATTCGCAATTGCCTGGTCCTTTCAAAACCAGCGCTCACTCGGAAGCCTGTATCAAGACCGGACCATGGATAGTAGGAAATGCCATGATGGCAGTAAGAAGGTGGACACTCTTCAACCAACTTCTCAATCACGAAGGGTTGCTTCCAGAACGCTGGCTGTTGCCAAGCGACTTGTCGTCCCTAGGTCTGACTGACGTTGACACACGCTTCGTTAGAGGTGTGAAGGGTGTAGTGCAGCTGTCTAGTATGGGTTCCAGGAATCGTGTTGGCAAGAGACTGGCTATGGCGGAGATGAGTTTGCTGGTCGCGAGGCTGCTCTGGGAATTTGGGGTCGAATTAGATAGTGTGAGTGAGAGGTAGTTGGAGGGCATGAAAGTATATACTTCTTACCAGCGGCCGCCGTTGATATTCAGGTTATAACCTGCGAATCGTTAGCAAAGCTGTAACATGGTCTTTGGAAGTCTCCACTATCAGATGGACACGTAAATATACCTTGAGATAGTGGAGATCAGACCGGTCAAGACATAGAGTGGCAGCAATGGACACTCGTACACGCCTCTCAAGTCAAAAGTGTACTGTGAGGCGGCGGAGAGGATCATTGAATATGCCCCCATGTTCATCAATGGATGCTGTTCCACCAGCTGCTCTTGCAGCGGTTCACCAGCACGAATACAAGTGCATCGTCCATACCAAATCATCGTGAACAGTTTTGTCAGTCCAATGGCAAATACGAGAAACATTGCAGTAAGCGGCAGTCGTCTGGAACCGACATTCTTCCTGTGCCCTTGGGAAGTTCTTGACCTTGTTTGGCTAGGGCGGGAATTGAAACCGTTCACGCGGTACTAATCGCACCAAAACTCTTTCAATTTCAAATAAATACGAAAGCGACACCATGCTCTAATACATCTAAACCCTGTAGCTAACCAACCTAATAACCTAGATCTAGCCTCCCAAATATCGCGTTCCAACCCGGCACATCCCATCGCGCCGCGTTCATATCACACAACACCAAGCTACCTAAGCGAGACCAATTTTACCATCTACATCTACCCAAACAATCAAAAAGTAGCCATCGACAAAACCGTGGGCGGACATATCGCAGGCTCAGGTCAAAGCGGTTCCTATACGAACACCAACTAACGGCGGATCGAACCGAAATCGAATCGGAAAAACGTATTAGATTACGTTTGTAGATTGGAACCTCACACGCATCCGAGTGTGGGTTTCCAGTCGAGTTTTGCCGTTCTTTCTTTTTGGCTTGTTTTATTTTTAAACTTGGATTTTTGGGAGAGGTGTATAAATGACGTGGTGGGGGTTTTGAGGGGTTTTGACTCATTTTTGCGGCGATTTCTTTGTTGATGTTTTTCTTGATTTTGCCGATAAGCGAGGTGGGTGGAGCATCACCATCACAACCATGGAAATGTTGGGTATTAGGTAGCGTCCAGTAGCACGCGTCTAGATATTGATAGAGAGCCAGATCACGATAATGAACTTTATGCTCTCTCCGAATTTCATCCTGCGGTCGAGCCGGATATTGGATTCTAGATTCAGTAGTGAATGTTGCGATCCACGTAAGCCTTGCTGATCATGACCTCTGACTGGGTCTGTCTGCAGTCGCAGAAACAAAAGATTGGGTCCTCCACTTTGTTATACTCTATACTTCTGCTTGGTCAGATGCTGTATCTATATGAATGCAGAGGGCAGTGAAGAAAAGGTCAAGAGGTACGAACTGGTGGAGAGGTGGAGAGGGTAACTGAGCGATGATTAGAAGCGAAGGGACAATGAGGAATAGCTAATGGTGAAATGGGATTTTTGTAAAGAAATGGGATACAATCATATAAGGCAGGATGATGATCAAAGTGGCTGGGGGGGTTTGGGAAGCTCCGTGCTTTATCGAGAATAAATCAGGCATGAGAGAATCGCAACGGTATCACTGGCAGGGATTACGACGAATCAAGAAGTCACAGTCACAGTCCAGTCAATCAAAGCACAACCAAGCAGTGACAAAAGCATGTCATTGAAAATCCCATACCGCAAACCCCGCAGATCCCATAGTCTACAACCCAGAGTGAAGGAGTGTGATAGAAAAATTATCACCCGCAAAGCAAAGTCTGATGATCATGAGAGATCCAAAGACGAAAAATCAAATGTGTGTGAGAGAGGAACCGAGCGCCAGGTGTGTTGTGAGTAATCAGAAACCAGGAATTCCCATCGCAGCCATTCCCGGCAAATTGACAGATACGTGGATGAATCTTTGATCTGATCCTCCTCTCAACAGCTACCTAGGAGCGGGGCGAGATAGCGATGTTCAAGGAGTCCATGGAGCGACGATCAATCAGCATAGCGAGGACAGCCTCGCAGTTTGCATCGGTGATGTAGGTCTCACCAACGTCGTTCCAACCGCTGCCGGGCAAGCCGGTCCAGTTGACCTTGATGGTGTCCAGCTTGTGGTTCTCGGTCCAGACGCAGTGTCGGAGATTGCTGCGCATCTTGGCGTCGCCCTTCTGGATCTTCTTGACGGTGTCCTCAATGGTCTTGGTGAGCTCAGCCCAGCACTTTACGTTCTCAAACTTGACAATCTCATGGCCGGTGTGGCTCTCACAGCTAGGCTCAGCACAGGAGATGCTGACACGAGCGTAGAAGCAGCTGGGAAGGTCGTCGCCAGCCTGCTTGATGGCATCCTGAATGGCGGAGATAACCCGACCGGTCGACATCTTAAATCGTGAGATGGGTGAACTCGGAGCTGTGTCAAACTTCTGAGACGAAGATGACGAAGGTGTTAAAGGCGGCGAAGATGGAGGTGATTGATCGATGGTTGCTTTTGGTTTGGGTTTGATGTGGAGAGTGTGAAATGAAGTGAAGGCTGCTCTGGAAGTTTGGATGCAGAAGCAGATGCTGATTGATCTCGATCTGAGGAGGGACACCCCCAATATATAGACTTCAACCTCCACCATCGCCGCTGAAAGAATATCAGAGAAGTGTCGGCTGACAAAGATATGAAGACACTGAAAGGCCGGAAGCGGAGAGATGTTTCGTGTTTGTTGTCTTGCGCATGGCTGAAGAGCATGTCTGTCTGCGTATGGCCAGCCTTTCATCGTCTTCCATGATCTTGATGGCTGAGGACGAATGGTGCACGTTTGCTTCTCCGGAAATTTGTGAACATAGGTTGGCTTTGACGGGAGGTTGAAGCGACTTCACGCTTCCCTTCAGCGGCTTCTGTACTTGCTGCATGTGCATGATTCTATGGCTCTTTGCAATCTGTAAGACGCTAGGTACAATAAAGGGAAGTGCCTTCAATCGACTCGTTTGTCGGGCATTGCGTCTCTTTTCTTACATTGGCTTCTGAGACTGTGAAAGGAGGATAGATGGAAGAGGTTTGCGGTCGATTGTCGGATCTCTGAATCTGCTTCACGCCAGTATATATCTCATTTCGATATCATTGAGGCTTTTTGCAGAAAGTGGTTATCAAGCTTGTAGTCATTGAAGAACCATGCAGGCAAAGAGGATTTCAATCAGCGAAGCACGTTTCCATAAATAAGCCCCGAGTAGCTGATTTGTTCTTTGTTGACCCTCAAGGGCAGCAACAGAGAGCTATCAGACCACATTCGAGCACTTTCTAACGAGACAGTCTGCAATGCATCGTGCATGTAGAGTTCCTTGATATGAGAAAAGTACTTGAACATCTCTGCGACGAAGCGAGCTGTAGTGACCCAAGGTCCTCTCAAGCGTGATCGGAAAAGCAATGTAGAGAAAGAGCAATTGGATCTTTGTCTAGTTGACCATAGGTCCCTTGGGGACTGGCAACTTTGAAAGGCGCTTGAAGTTAGTAGTTAGGCACATGGACTTTCACGAGAGCAGGACTCGTTTGCCATCTGAGACATGCAAACCCAGCGTGTACCCATCAAAAACAACTGCTCATTGAGGGTATCTTACATATCCGCTGCTATGATTCGTACCCCTCGTGAGGCCAAAGCGGTCGAATTTAATCGTAACCTTCGTATCCTTGATGGAATCGTCCCAGTTCATTCTGCGTGCTGACCCACTCCTCACTCTGCAGGTTGTTCATCTTCTCCTTTTTGAGTTTCTTTGCATCTTTATGCCAGTCGCAAGCAAAGTCACATTCCGGGACTTCCTTCTCGCCGAAGTACTTCGTGATGAGGTGATGGCGGCAGGTATCCACTGATTCGCAGTAGTCCACTAGCTTCTGTAGACTCTTTGCCCTTGCCTCCAAGTTGGAACCCTTTCCATCTTTGCTTAGCCGGTTATAAGATCGATCCCGGTCCTCACGGCTGTAGTACATGATGCATGCGCTCGCTTTGCCATCCCGGCCAGCTCTACCAGCTTCTTGGTAGAATCCTTCAAACGATTTCGGGAGCTGCCAGTGAACGACGAATCGCACGTCTTCCTTGTCGATTCCCATGCCAAACGCCGTAGTTGCCACGATCACATCATAGCCTTCGACATTATCGATCCATCGTTTGAGCGTGTCGTTCTTCTCTTCAGTACTCAATCCTGCATGGTAAGGCTTCGCTCCAATGCCATTGGTGCGGAGGCGGGAAGCTAGATTCTCACAATCATTCCTGAATATTGTATAGATAATGCCGGAAACGTTGTCCGGTCGCTCGTTGATACGTTCGAGTTCTGCTCGGCGTTCCATGTTCTCTCTCCGCCGGCGGTGTACAGATTTTAGCCAGCCCAAGAAGTCTTGCATGAACAGTCAGGAGCCGATACAAACGAATCAGTATTAAATTACTGCGGGATTATGATGAAGGAAAGAGCTGCAGCAAGAAAGTAAAGTTCCAGGGCAACGTACCGGTAAAGTGATCCTCTTCATCATTCTTGTATCGCACTTCGTAGTGCAAATTCTTTCGGCTCGTTGTCATCGTGAATATTTTCAAATTTGTCTCTGACAATCCCAATGTTTTAATAACATCATTTCGGACCTGGGCAGTCGCAGTTGCTGTGAGACAGATGATAGGCACATCTGGAAAGTTCTCACGGAACCAGCACAAGCCCTTAAACGACGGCCGGAAGTCATGACCCCATTCTGATATGCAATGAGCCTCATCAACAGCAATGCGAGCAAGCTCCTTCTGCTCATGCACAACTCTTAACTGCTTCCGGAAGCTTTCCGTGCAACATTGCTCTGGGGTGACATAAAGGAGACGGGTGAGAGGATGGCCAGTTGCGAGGTCCTGCAGCAAACGGATTCGTTCGTCGTAAGGCGTGGTTCCGTTGATTGATCCAGCTGCTATATCTGCTGCTCGCAATGCATTTACTTGGTCCGTCTGTAGACATTAGTTGATCGCAAACCGAGGAAAGCAAGAACCGGCAACTTACCATCAAAGAGAGCAGCGGTGAGATGACGATCGTGACTGGCAATGGTTAGGAGCTGATATGTCAACATGAGACCGGGCACTTACTTCCATGATCTATGACTGCTGGCAGTTGAAAGCATAAACTTTTGCCAAAGCCTGTTGCTGCTTGCACAAAAACATCTGCACCGCTGAGAGCTTCAACGATCACATCACGTTGTAGAGGTCTGGAATCATATTAGCCAATTATAATAAGCTCCTGCCTAAACTTGCTCGCCTGAAAGATCCTCTTTTGAATTTCCTCCTCAGCGTAAAATCAATATCGACACATGAATTATTCCTCGAAAGTGAAGGCATCTCGACGGAGCCTCACGTGATACAGCTACTTCGAGGTTTGAGAGTCGGAGTTCCGCAGCAGAGTAGACTTTTCTTGCACCGCTTTTCACGTCGCCTATCAGTCACTCTCATCCTTCTGGAAACTTGCTGTCAAGTTTGGGAATGTTTCGGCTGATCAGGTGCAGGCGTGTACAGTGATGGAGAATTCAGTCGCGCGACGCGTCGAGATATTGGGGGCGAGTCGAGTACGGCAGCCGGAGTAGCTTCGAACCGCCGCGGAAGGAGCGATCTCGATATGCTAAGCTGACTCGTAATCTTGAGCATGCTCTAGGTATATGTTATGGCGAAAAGAATACACACTGTGCACTTCGTTAACGATAGGAATTTATCGTCCATCCTTACCAGGGTACGCAGATTTTTCTCCTGGACATTGTCACGTGGTTCCATCCTCATGATATCACCTCTCATTGCCTAAGGTAGGACCGCGGAGTACAATCATTTCGCAGCAGACTTTGAAACGATCAGCATTGCGTTTTTTTTCTTTGCGTTTAAACAATGAGGCTTCTTATAACAATTGTGGAATTCGTATTTCAATGTTTGTTGATATTACATTCTACCCTAAGCGAGCTGTCTTCTCTGGCACAAGAGCCCTAGGATGCTTGGCGTCGAGGCTGCGAGTCAAGAGCTACATAATTATCTATACATGGGAAAACCTCTCAGTAGTTTCACTTTCTTTTCTTCAGATGTCAATCTAGATTATATGCTTCCAGCCATCCTACCCAGCGAGCAGGCTAATTTCGATGAGAGAAAATGGTCGCTTGGGAAGGGAGTCGACTGAAGCCAATGTTCGAAGCCTATGATCAACCAGATTTGATATCTCGTAAGATAACGTCTCAATCCCAGAAGGCTTTTATAAGTTTCCAAATATCCTCAAGTGAGAATAAATGACTCCATTTCCAGCACCATACATAACCTTGATCTCTTTCTTCAGCCACATCCCACCTAATTTCCACCTTTGCACCTCTAGCAGAAAGAGACGGTCCGGAATGGCACTAGTACTAAGGTAATAAAATCACGCTCAGATAACCCAAGCCAAAATATCCATATTCATCCATGCTCCACATCTTGCCCTATCCTCCATCTCCGTTTCTTGGCGGACCATTCTTAGATTAACCGATCAAAACTTGTCTGTTTGAGCGAGGATTACAGGGTCTATTCAGCTATTTTAATTACATCGCGTATGTCAACAGCACTTTCAACATCCCACAAAGCCTTACTGACTCTGTCAAGCTTTTCTCCCAATATAGACTCGCACTGATTCTTGAACTTTTCCTCCAGCTGGGCCTCTGTCAAAGGGACTTCCTTGCTACCAATAGCATGCTCTACATGCTTTTCCAGAGTCCTTCTATCCTGCAAGGTGATCATTATCCTAGCCTCGTCGGCTCGCAGTGAGTCGGATACCAGGGCCTTGACTTTGTCTCTGATAGAAATAACATGCGAATCCTGTACAACAGTGTCTTCGAATTGAGCCGGTGTACCCTTGCCGTAAAGAAGAGCAATTGCCGCCGAGTGGTAAACACTAAATTTCGCCTGAAGTCCGTCTCTTGGTTTAGTTTTCCCAGTCAACTCCAGCACCAATGGGTGGACAATCAAGTCAACACGGTCTATCTCGGTGATCTTGATATCCTGGCTAGCCAGTTCTCCGTGTAGTTGGACGCACCCATCAAGAATAGGATGGATCACAATTCCGCAAGGGAATGGCTTGAAACTGTTTCTGAGGATTTCCCATCTTCCTGTATGTGTTTTCGATGGTAGACCAAAGTCACCTGCTCCTCCAGGAGTTTCCAGTCCGATCCTATGCATGAAATCAGTACATTTTTTCGGGCAAGGTTACACCATCAATAACAAATAACGTATCCGGTATTTGGAAACCGAGTACTATCATAAGTTGGAATAGCACATACCATTTCTCCAAGCTCTTGGGTATTTCGTCCTTTGTCGAGCCAACAACATTTGCCCAACCTCGCTTCGCCTCCAAAGCTTCTTCACTGCTCTCGTATCCATTTTGAGCTAGCATAGCCGCCAGTAACCCATTCTGAGCAGCACGACCTGGATGAAAAGATTTTGTATGACTTCCAAACATCTCTCGAAGTCCAGTGACCTGTGTTGCAGCAATCCCAATAGCATGAGCAGTCTGTGTACTGGACAAAGATAGAAGCTTCGACACTCCTACAGCTGCTCCAATTGACCCCGTGGTCGATGTGATATGCCACCCTACATCGTAATGGTCAGGCCACACAGCAAGGCCTACTTTGCATTCCGCTTCAATGCCGGCAATGAGAGCCAACAAGAAGACTTTCCCAGATATCCCACCTTTCCATTCTGCAATTGCGAGTATAGCGCTCGCGACTGGACCCGTGGGGTGAATTATGGTGTCCAGGTGAGTGTCATCGTAGTCATGCACGTGAGATGATATGCCATTTAGGAGAGCCGCATGTTGAGCATCAATTCGAGCTCCGCCCTCAAATCCCAGAAGAGAAGCCGAAGGAGCTCCAAAGAATGGTTTGAGCGAACGATACTAAGGCCTCAGATGAGTAAATTGGCAGCTTGGGACCGTGGATTCCCATACCGCTATGGTTGTGGCTGGATGGTTGCTCCCACCAATTGCACATCCCGCCCAGTTGTAGAAGCTACGAACAGCTGCTGCAATGACGTCTGGAGAAAGCTCTGAGTATTTCAAAGTGCTTGCCCAGGATGCAAGATGGTGAGTCGCCATGATGGAATGAAAATGTCTCGGAGTCGTTGAGTCGAATGAGTGAAACAGACAAGAAGGGAGAAAATACAGTATCCCATATGTTATACGTAGCGCTAGATGAACCATCCAATTTAGCACATGCCAATCTTAAACAATCGATCATGCCAGGGTTGGTTTCCCACAAGGAGAGCAGATGGCGTATGCCTCCGTCGGATGTGCCGATGTGTCGGATGTCCCGACGCGTCTTCCCGACTCTTCGGTACCGACATTCTATAGTGGTATGGATAGCCTACTAAACACCTACGCCACATATTCAGTGTAATCCGCATCGGCCCTCGTTGGAACTAGCAAGCCAAGGGCGGCACGGCAAAACCTCCAAAATGCGGAGAGGGAAGCGGATGACTTCTTCCTCACCACTCTTTGATTACATCACGGCCAAATTAGGCGAGTTCTTGTATGTACATTACTTCGAAGCTCAATCTGAATCCAATCAAACTAGTCGTGCAAGAATAACAAGAAATCTGGAGAAGGTGTTTCGGAATGTCCGACAAGGTGATCTTGCATGTACCCCAGAAAGCCAGTCGATCGGCCCACAACGAAGCATATATGGGGAACGACATCTCTTGTGTTTTGTATCTTGATGATTCCTTCCAACAAGACTGAGTCTGCTCATTTCACCCTAGGAATCTTCCACCATGACTTTTCTTTTTGGACTTCGCGGCAAATCTTTGAGTGCAGCTCTCGTTTGGGCTGTGATATTTCCGGCATATGTTCTGTAAGGCCGTTGCCGCTTTCCATCACAGTCGCCCTAGCTAATTTGTTTCCAAAGATTCGGATACAACAACGCGGTTTGTGGAGGTCTTCTTAATTTGCCATCATGGATCGAAACGTTTCCCCGAATCAATACCTCGACGACCACAGGTGCACTGAAAACACATAATTCGAGAATTCAGGTAGGTGCTCGTCGAAGGACTGATATGTTGTTAGCTAATGGCATCTAGGGCACTGTGGTCGCAATATACACTCTTGGGTGTTTCTTCGGCTCTTTGACTTGCATCTGGATTGGAGATAGATTGGGAAGGAAGCGCACAATTATACTTGGTGCTTTTATCAACATCATTGGTGCCTTGCTCCAATCGACTTCATTCTCTCTGCCACAACTCATCATTGGCCGTCTTGTATCAGGGCTTGGATTTGGAGCACTCACTGCAACAGCTCCAAATTGGCAATCCGAATGCTCAGGAGCACAACATCGAGGTGCCGCCGTCCTCTTGGAGGGATTGTTCATCAGTCTCGGGTTAGCAACTGCTGGATGGACCAACTTTGGCATGTCGCATGCTACAGGGAGTGTTACCTGGAGATTCCCTATGGCGCTTTCAGCTGTATGGTCTGTCTTCGTACTCATTGCCATGCCTAACATGCCCGAATCGCCACATTGGTTGATCAAGCACGATCGCGTGCCAGAGGCTCGGGAAGTTCTCGCCGCTTTGGGCGATGTTTCCACAGAGAGTGAGCATGTCGAAAATCATGTATCTGAGATTAAGGAGTCCATTGCAATCACTGGTCAGGGACGATTCAGTGATATCTTCCGGCCATCCGAGCTAAGACTCTTTCATCGCGCCTGCCTTGCAGTTACGGCACAAATCTTTCAGCAAATGAGTGGTATTAACGCGCTGGCATTTTACCAAGCAACCATTTTCGAACAGGATCTTGGACTTAGTCCTGAAATTGCGAGGATTTTAGGAGCATCTGTTTTCACTTGGCAAACCATCTGCTCTCCCATCGGTGTGCTCACCGTGGATCGGTTGGGAAGAAGAAAGTTGATGATGTTTGCTGCTTTCGGAATGGGACTTTGTATGGCTATCATTGCTGGGACATCATCCCAAGGTCAAAGCACATCGTGTGTCATCGTCGCAGCAGTATTCATCTTCCTCTTCTCATTCTTCTTTCCGACTGGATTCCTCGGGTTGACGTTCCTTTACGCTGCAGAAATATCCCCTGTCAGCGTGAGAGTTCCAATCACTTCGATGTCTACGGGAACTGCATGGCTTTTCAATTTCCTCGTTGCCGAGGTTACTCCTATCGGTTTCGCAACACTTGGGTACAAGTACTATATCATCTTTGCATGCATAAATCTATTCTTGATATTGCCAGGTAAGTCTACACTTTCAGCCTTCCGGCTTTCGATTATTGTTAACGCTTTGTAGGTGTATACTTGTTCTTTCCAGAGACGAACGGCCTCCGCCTCGAAGAAATTGACCTAATATTTCTGGACAGCAATAATGCATTCCAGACTGTTGCCGTTTCTAGGGGAATAACAAGAGGGCAATCAATACTAGGACTTTCGGACCATCAGAAGCCCAAAGTCGGACTCATGGAGGTCGAGACAATTAAAAATGAGTAGCGGGGTAAGAGCACATCAGATTACATGGTAGGATCAACCGATGACTGGGCATCGAGCAAACACATAGAGACTGCCGGACATGTATTCTTGATTTCTTGATAAAAGAAATGGCTCACGGACTGCCCACTAGCTGTTAAAAGGTAATCACAAAAAGGGGGTCTCTTGAGAGGTTGTAGAAGAGTATCATGTTTGTAAAATTAGATAGGCATGGATGGAGTAAAGATTATCGATATGATATGAAAGCTTAGAGGACATTGAGAGATCAATTCTAGATCCATCATCCAAAAGATAGGTCCATTCATATAACAAGGCGGTTTGATGGTGTTAATATATAGCCGAGCTGGCGTAACGAGACGTAAGATAACAATGTTATCACTTTCAGTCTTGCATAGTATCTATCTAGGCTTCAATGTCTGGACCAGTATCTTTACCATCGTTACTGTCCAAGAAATGAAATTTGGGTATGCTGTGCTTCTTCAGATGAAAGGATTGGTACTTCCGTGCCCGGTTTGCGGGATGATTGGTGCCGGCTGCATCTATCCGTGGAATTTGATCGGCGTACTTTAGACTTGTTCGTGGATGGTTGGGACTCCCGACAGGACCCACATGTGCTTACAGTATGGATACATGTATATTAGGCAGTGCCGAATCCCAGCCTCCAGAGTGGGCAGGTAGTCTTGTCATCCATCTACATTCAGCGATCTTCTGTTTTCCAAGTTCCGCGCCGATGGCAACTTCAAGACCTCACGGGCCTGACGATGGGGAGTCGGATCTTCGTCCGGCAAAGCGTGCGCGAAGCACAGTTGCTTGTCGAAGGTGCAAGCGAAGAAAACAACGCTGTGACAATGGTTTCCCAGTGTGTGGCAATTGTAAGGACTCCGGAGATGAGCAAAATTGCACGTACGAGGTTAAGAACGGGATTCACCCACCCGAGTACATCGCATCTCTCGAATCAAAAATCGGCGAGCTCGAGAAGAAGCTTGAAGAAGTCAATTCCCCTGACCTGCAAGACGCAAATCGACCAAACCCGCAGTCTCACTCGCATCTACCTGCAAATGCAGGTCCGAACAGGCATGTATCCTCGTCTACGGAGGGTCTCGAAGAGAGCATAAGTACCACCAGGCTTCTCGAAGTTGGTACCGGATTTCTTGCTCTTTCCCCGAATGAGTACTTGGGCGCCTCCAGTGGAACGCCGCTGGCCAAGATCATTCAGTCTGTGATTCAGCAGTCTGTATTACATGGAACTGAAGGTGACCCTTTAGAGGACTCTAGAACCTCCAATGGAAACCAACAGGAAGCCCAGGACGATGACATAACCTCTCCTAAAGCCACCATGCCACCGCGGACAGTTTCAGAAAAGCTTATTGATACGTATCTCAGCAAAGTACATTCTAAGCATCCTTTTCTGTCTCGGCGTAAGATACGACGACTCCATGAGAGACGGTCTGAATTACGAGCGTTGGAAAACATCCCAGCGAACGAGCAGTTGCCACCGGGGAGGCGCCTCGACTTCTTTATGCTTCACAGTAAGTCTCCTCAGTGTGCTAGGTTTTTCGAACTCATTTCGGAAACGATCAAGATGTTCTTATTCCTTCCATCATGTGCTATGAGTCTATGAAAATCTTGGTGCTTTGACACTCCGATGAATGGCAGGACTGATTCAAGCTTCTGTAGTGGTATACGCCATAGGTGCGAGATACCTTCAGTTATCGAGAGACGGTATAAGCGTTTCCTCCGAGGCACACTATGCTGCCGCAAGTCAAGATGTCGATATGGTTTTCGAAGTTCGAGGACTGGAGAACCTGCAGTGTATGCTCTTACTTACAATTTACCAGTTACGGTCTCCCAGGTATGTTAGGATTTCTTTCACTTGATGCCTTGATTCTTGGGATTCATGGTCTGGACACGTCCGGAGGATTCAATTTCTAGGTTTATTATTGTGTGATAGTTAAAGCTAAGTTTCTTGAAGCGGACCCGGACTCTGGTCAATGATCGGAGTTGTTATGCGACACTGTCTTAATGGAGGACTTCATCGGAGATCTCATCTACCAGCTTTGGTAGATCAGCAACGTAAGCGACTGTTTTGGACTGTTTATATGCTGGAGAGATCTGTTGCCAGAACTCTAGGACGACCATGTTGTGTAACGGATCGAGAGATTGATGTCGGGCTTCCCGCAAACGTCTCGGATGAGATTGAAGACGAGGAGGAACTGGTCGAAGCGTTGGACCAGGCGTCACGAAATCCGTTCCAAATCACCAATCTGTCACCAGCTATTCATATCATCCAGGTCCAAAGGATTGAATCTAAGATACATCATACGATATACCGAGTGGACAAGCCTATCTCGGCTATCAAGCCTTATAAAATTGCCCGTCTTCGAGCTGAGCTGGATCACTGGAACAATCAAGTCTGGAACTACATACCGCCTGCTTCTGAGGAAGACCAAATTCCTTACAACACGGCTGACTATCATTTGATACAATACCACAAAGGGACTTTGCTCCTTTTTCTTCCTTTCCTACCATCACTTCCACCCGAGGATCCAGACTTTCGCCTCTGCCTCTTCGCTGCAGGCCAGGTCTGTCAACTGTACAAACGTCTTCATGATAAACAACAGTGTATCTCTTACTCTCTTCTGGCTCTCCATGCCACCTTTGTTGCAGGTCTGGTCATGATATATTGCTTTACAATAGATAAGTCAATCTTCAACCACCACTTCAGCGGCGACATCCGAGCATGCAGCACTGTCTTGTACATCATAGCAGAGCGATGGCCTGCAACTCGAAAGGTTAAAACAGCCTTCGAGAAGCTGGTTGAGGCCACTGTGGAGAGTGATTGCGGTGCAACATCTCGGCCGTATTCAGGGTTCCCACAACCTCTTGCCAGCGCAGCTTACCATGGGACGCCCTCGATGGTAGATGGAAGCAGCTACCCATCTTCGAATGTGAATGCAAGTGGTAAGTTCTGGGATATTTTTGGAACAATTCTGGACGGACAGAATTTCGATCCAAATTGGACACAAGACGGTTTCTTGAATGCGATGAATGCTTCCCCAGAATATGGATGGCCTCTTTAGCTCACTAACGGAGGGCACCGAGCATAAACTTTTGATTATGAAGATCAAAATTATCGATTCAATTATCGTTATATTCACCTTCAAAGTCCATTCAATGTATCTTGGGCTTTGAAAACGTCGCCTAAATCATATCAGCACAAACCTTCGACTCCGCATGAGCGAACCTACCAGTCTCGAAAAAGTCCACAAGAACAACGTTCGGTCTTCTCCCCCATTTCAGAGTGCAAAGATCAGCTTGTGCGCTAACACTACCATCACCGGTCGCAGCATTGGTCCTCGGCAACTCGATTGTTGCTGGTATCAGTACACCGAAGATGTCGAGGTCGAGGAAGTGGTTAACGATGTACATGAGACCCGAGCCATCCGATCCACTGGGTCTATCGAGGTCACAGGATGGAAAGTTGTTGTCTGTTACATCGAAGGCGGTCTCGAAGTAATAAGCAAACTCGTCAAGAATGTAAGGGACAGCTGCAATGTCGGCTCCGAAGTCTAGAACATGTTAGAAATAACTCCTTTCAAACAGAAAGTGTACGTACCCATGACATGACAAGTCGGGTCTTAGCATCAATGAGCTGCTGCAGTGTCGGCCAGTCTCCAAGTGCAAGGTGTTTTTCCGGGGAAATTGCGTAAGTAGCCAATCCAGACGTGGTCATGTCTGTCCCGAACTGGTTGACGGGCACTCCATCTCCATTCGTCAGCAGGACAGTAATTACCTCGTCCGGGTTGCTATCCATCCAGGTCTTGATGGTAGTCAGATAATCCACAAGAGGCCCTGCATCTTTCAAGTCGCATGACGTATGACACAACTGGATCACTCCATCCTTCAAATGAGACTGCGCCTGAAGGGATCTGACTCCACCATTGAGTTGTTCGGTGACAGAGAGGAACTGATTGTCCGTAGGCAAGATACCGACAAATGTAGAATCGTGTGCCCCGATTGTGTGACATTCGAGTATTTTCGGGAACACAATTCGGAGTGACCGTTACATGTTGCAGCAGCAGCAGAACCCAGGATGACGAACGACGCGAGGATGTTGAGAAGCATCGTGACTCGAGTTCGCCGATTGGAACACTTGACCGGGCTAGAGTTGAAGAACTTAGGAAGGCCTTGCGTGAGAGAAACAACTAAGGAGTCCTACTGACTTTATAGACGGAAAGTATACCCTGTAGCTGATACGAATGCCTGCCCATGCCCTAGCTCTCGGATTGCAATCATCAGACGAAATAGATCGGCATTGCCGTGGCTTCACCTGGTCTCTTCCATGTCGCCCAAACCACTCCTCCTCACAGTAATCCAAATGCGCGCGACAGGCCTGTGTTTTTTGATAGCTTGGTGATCACGCGTTTCGGAGTCGATCCAAAGTGAGATGCATGTCTGCGTGGCTGAGTGCTGCATACTGATTGGGGCCAGGTTCAGTCCTCACAGCCACAGGGATAAGCGCCTGTAAAGATCTCGAATGAGGATGGAAAGAGCTCTCCTTTGAAGATGATCTGCAACAAGCCTGTTCGGCACTAGTCTTGTTCAAGCATTTGCCCTGCCGGGAGATGTCCTGTTTCAGGAACTGCCGGGGATGATTCGCCACGAGGTTCCCCCACGATAATGTCATTCTTGGTAGAGTGCACAGAACCTAGTGTTTATAAGGTGGCGATATATGCTGAGCATATACAATTCGATCGATAAGTGGAGGAAGGGCACGAAGAAAACAGAACGTGTTCGAGTCGACAGAGGCATCGGCCGAGCCGATCAAGATGAGGCGGGTTCCCGAGATAATCACATGAAACCACAAAGCAAATATGGAGAGACTGTAGCCTCCAACTAAAGTGACTTCTTTTGGCTGCCTTCTCAGCGGAATTACCAGCAACAAAAAAGGCACAATAGAAAGGATCCAAGGAGAATCTTTGTCAGGGTTCTACCGCATATTGCGATTCCTCACTTTGACTTTTGCGCCCCACTTCTAGATGACTGGCTTCATGAGACCGTATGCTGAGGAGAGCCATCAATTTATGAGAAGTTTAACAGACTCGCAAGCCGATGCCTCAGTGGTCTAGGCGTACTGTTATTATTGATGCTGCAGCTTGGCTGGAACAGTGCAGACGATGCTTACCATGGGTTTAAATTAGATATATTTACAGAACACATCAACTGACTGAGAAAGACGTGTCAAGTCAAGTGAGCATAAAGAAGACGCGAAAGACTTGAAAACAACTTTGTCCATATTTCCAACTCGAGCAGGCGTTCTCGAGACAATCGATGAACTCGTACAATGATCCAGCATGCTACCAAGCCGAGCGAAGCCCTCCCTTCGAGCTAAGCGAGGAATGGTAAACATAGGATTCCAAATTTCAATATGAAAGACAGAACACTTGTTGCCAAGCTGCCGCAACTTATGCTTAGTCTTCTTCTTTATTCAAACAATTCCGCAATACATATTCCACCTTTGTGTCCAATCACAGGACATTAGGAGACCTTTGTATGAACTCTATGAGGAAGCGTAGCACAATATCCTGCGAACCTCAACTTGACATGGGCTCAAGAGAGCCTGCTCATACAATACTTCAAGAGACAGCATATTTCATCTTGATCTGGTACTCTTCTATAATCATTAGGTAAATCAGACTTGACATGCCATCCTCCGACAACCCCTGCCCCCAAGAAACAGGAATTGGACTAGCGCCTCGGCATGAGATTAAAAGCCAACCACCTGGATTTTTCTCTTTCTCGAACTTCGAGACATCGCCATGCGAGCACGTTGGGTGTTGATCCAGCTTTTTGCATTATTGGTGTTTGTTATATGCGCTATGGAAGAAACACAATTTCCACCTCGACAATGCTTGACATGTGCTTCCAGTGGGGCAGCTTGCGATGGTGGGTTTCCTGTTTGTAAGTAAACCCAGGTAATGTCAACAAACAAGAATAAAACTTGATGCCATCTCAGGCTCATCATGCAAAAGAATAAGGAAAGGGTGCAAAATGCCTAATCTCGAGGTTGCTGTCCCTTGGAACAAAACCAGAGTTCCAAGCCTTCACCGTTCGAATGCGACAAGATTCACGGACGATATGCTATTTACGAAAGAGTATATCAGATCTGCTCACTGCTCTATAATCGAATGGATGACTAGGGCTTATGTCACCCTGACGACCATGGCGTATCTCGATAACTCAGAGATAAAGCTTCCACCTCATCCAAACCTGTCAATGGAAGAGCTCGCGGACATTGGCGTAGATGCAGAAGCTCGTGCATTGTTACGGTATCTACCATATCTCGATAACGAACGAGAAATTTCTCCATTTACGAAGTCTTACAGCTACCTGAGTGATGTGGTAAATGCTCGTCGTGTGCTTTGGGACGGGGAGAATGACCTTGCGCCTTGGGTAATTCGACTTTCCGAGTGCCCACCTGCAGCAGCCTCACACGGGAGGACTATCATCTACGACCTCCGCACTAAAAGAATCGCAGAATGGCCGAACAACGAAGGTGGATACACAAATACTTATCTTGACCTTCCCACTTCCACGCCTGAGGAGTACTTTGGCCGCTGGGTGGAGTTCCTGAAAGACTTGAAAGAAATTCCTTGGCGGAACAAGAAGGTGTATGAGATGAGTTCTGAGCCCCCAGCACCACCTTCGGGATTCCTCGATTATCTGATCAATGGTTATGTCGACCCTGCCGAAGGTCCTCCTCCACGAAATCCATGACAGCCACAGCTAGGAATGAATGACGGCCTTTATATGCGAGAGACTCGTAAAAGACTGTATAGGAATAGCGGATGGCCTGATGACTTCGACAAGGAGGACTTCAGAGAACGTAGACAGAATTGGCAAGAAGAAAATGATACATTGAATAATGCCAGAGCTGTAGCATGGACAGTTTCAGCAGACGCCAAAGCAGCGGCCTTTGCTGAATATACCAAATTTTTTGCCAGGAGCGCTGGGATGGAGCTGATGGAGTAATGATGATCGACCGTCAAGCAATACCTTCTGCGCTTGAATTAAGCCACATGCTGCGTTTCGAGTCCCATGTCCAACCAACCATCCCTTCCAATTTACCCCGAGCCCAGTTCCACCAAGTACTCCTTGAAGTCAGGTATTTGACTAAGCTTGCCACTGGTGAAGCTCATCACTGTTCTCCCTCGGTGAACGGCGCATAATTAATGGGACAGGTGATACCCCCATAGTGTACCCATCGCCATCATCTGGTAGCTGCCGAGCCCAACATTCATCAAAGCGGCTGCTGAAGCTGACCCAGAACACAATCGCAAACACAGCGATCAAAAACAGTAGTGTGATGATGGAAGAGCGGGGCAGCTCGCTTAAATTTGTCACGTAAACACCATTCGCAGCAACCTCATTCAGTCATTGCCAGGATATTCCTCAGACTTGAGATAATTGCTTGAAAATCTCCAATCTCTCTAATTTCTGATTTACAAGACTATTCTCAAGACCAATCGCCCATATTACGTCAGGGTCTGACTCCGGTGAGCATAACGTGTTGGAGCAGCTAGTTTTTGCCTAGCTCCCGCGCTGACCAGTCGGGATCCTAATGTGCTAGTCGTGCCACGATATATGGAAGGATGAGCAACTGAGAACTTCAGAATGCTGTAATCCAATTCTTAAGTCCTATCCCACAACATAACGCCCTCACACATATCAAAACCTCGTCTTGGAAGAACAAGCAACCCATCGCCAACTAACGTGTCCACACCAGTATCAGAACCACCAATATCACCCACGTCCTCAACCAAAATGGCGCACGAAATACTCACTATCCTCATCCTCCTCGCAATCGTCATTTTCTTCCCACTCATGTTCTGCCTCATCGTAAGCGGCTATTTCGATCCCCCGCCACCCCGGAAAAGAAGGCTTCGCAGAAGGAGCACCTAGCCTGGACTAAGATGTCTGATTGTCCCACTCATGTCAAATGGATTCAGTATTATCTGCTTTCTTGGAATCTTTTTCTGATGCTTTGATGGACCCTGAGTCTCGGCATCTTCGATGTTATGATGGCCATTTGTCTCGGAACTGTGTTGTTCTGATCCGATAGGCTTCGACATTCGATCTGTCATCTCGGTGATGGCAACGCTGCTCAACTTCAATCTGGAATGTCGGTTGGATTTTGAGTCGAGTTGGTTGTGGAGATGGTCACAGAGTATTGAAAGTCTTACGAAAGCTATCAATCCAGATTGAGCTAATACCAAGGATGAAAGAAAGCAACTAGAAATAAGTGCGGCGAAGAGTGGGATGCCAAATTCAACGACTCTCCTTGATACAGTGAAATTATGATGTTGTGTCAATGCCCCACTATGAGCAACATCGACACGAGCCTATCACAATGCTTTTTCAATCAGCACTTAGCAAGCTTCCTTTGCGACGCAAACAGAATGTATATCCACATCTTTTCTTGGTAGAAGATGTTGCTGGCAAGTGTGGAGATGGGAAAATGAAAACAGATGACGCGTTCCTTTCCCAAGTACCATTCTCTGCAAATAGAGAGCTGTAAGAGAGACGTTGTAAGGAGCCCTGTAAGCACGCAAGTGCTAGCTTGAATGATGATTCTATTTCGCCGCAAAGTTCTCTCAGATATTTAAGAGACTCTAAGGTTTTCTGTTGCAGTTTGCATCAGCCTATGGCTCGTCGTCGACCTCAGCCGCCAAATGGCAGAAACTCCAGAAGGCGTGCTTATCTCAGACAAGAAGGCTATCAAGGGACTTTTCCATAACTTCAGATGGTTTGACGAGAACGACACACCGGAAGAGCGGAAATTGATCTGGAAGTTGGATCTATTGATCGTTCCGTATGCGTTGCTAGTGTACTGGGTGAAGTACCTGGACGCAGCGAATCTCAGTACGTTTTCAATGCACCTGCTCGATTCGAAACATTGCTGATGTTAATAGATAATGCCTATGTCTCGGGAATGAAGGAAGACTTGAACCTGGGTGGCAATGATCTTTCACACTTGCAGTCAGCCCTTCTGATTGGAAACTGTATCGGACAAGTACCAGGCGCATACTTCTTTCCCAAAGTACCGCTGCACATTCTCATTCCTGGTCTGGATCTCGGATGGGGAATCTTCAACTTGCTGCAATACAGAGCTAAAGGTTTGCCTGAACTGATTGCATACCGGTTTTTCATTGGTCTGTTCGAAGTAAGTAAAATTTCTTCAGCGTGTTGTCAGTTCACGAACTCACCCAAACTTGTAGAGCCCCTTCTTCATTGCAGTCCACTATACTTTGGGATCCTGGTATAAAGGTCACGAGCTAGGACGCAGAGGCTCATGCTTCTACATTGGCCTCGCCCTAGGAACACTCACCGCATCTCTGCTCCAAGTCGCAGCAGCCAAGAACCTCGACGGTATGAACGGTCTCGAAGGTTGGCGCTGGTTTCATCATCACCAGTGTCTGTACACTTCCACTGGCGTTTGTCGGCTGGTTCGTCTTCCCGGGCACACCCGATAAACCAAACAGGCTCTCGATCAACAAGAGAGATATCGAGATCGCTAAGAAACGGCTCGAGAGTTCAGGTCATCGACCGCCAGCAGACTGGACCTGGAAACTCGTCAAGAAGGTATTCTCGACTTGGCATATATATGTCTTGGTATTTTGGGATATCACGTTCTGGAATGGGTCGCTGAACACCGCCAATGGGGGTTACCTGCTCTGGATTAAATCACTGAAGCGATACAGCATTCCTGAGGTGGGTGCGATACCTTGGCGAGGCCTACCGATGGTGAACTGATCAATTTCAAGGTCAACAATCTCGGTGCAACTATGCCAGCAATCGGTATCTTCATCACGCTCGCTGTCTGTTTCGGAGCTGATTTCTTCCGATCGCCTGTAAGTGATATGTCTGAGCACCAACACGTAGAATCCAGCATCTAAATCTGTCAACAGGCATGGGTAATCACCTTGGCATATATCATGAACAGCCTAGGCCTGATCATAATCATCATTTGGGAAGTCCCAGAACCAGGCTTGTGGTTCGCATTCAACACCACGTATTTCGCCAACGCCATCTCCTCTGTTATATACGGGTAAGGAAATTTCAAACCGTCCCCAGAAGGCCTCGTCACTGACAAGACGATTTACAAAGCTGGGCACAAAACATTCTCCGACACTCCCCCGAACAGCGAGCTTTCACGCTGGTGATGATGAACGCAATCTGTCAATCGACGACCGCCTGGACTCTCATTTTGACATTCCCCACTGTTGAAGCTCCGAGGTTCACGAAGGGCTATTCGTTCGTGGTGGCTTGTGCGATCATGCTGATCGTCATGACGTGGGTGGTAAAGTATCTGCATGATAAGCAAGAGTGAGTACCTCGGGGCGCATATTGATGCGCAGGACATAGCTAATTGTTTTGCAGACGACAGCATAAGGAGCTGCAGGAAAGCGACGAGGAAAGGATCAGGGTGACAGTGGATCTGGTCGAGCCTGTCACTGTTAGGGTGGAGCCAACGAAGAAAATTTGAAAAACCATCGTCACAGTTTCAAGCCCCTAGTTGGCCATTGGGCGCTGCCAAAAAGGATAGTCATTGTTGTGGTTCTGATCTGCCGCAGCTAAAGGCTACAACATCTCCACTAAAGAACCCCTAGCTAGTGGCAGTCAGGAATTCATTTCTTAGCAGGTGAGCGAGCAAATCTGAGGCAGACATTTGACAGAGTGCTGCACTCAAATATTTATACATCTCTAATGACTTTATTCTTTCTCGTCATCTTCCTCTTTAGTAGGAAGAGCAACCAACAGAGCTCTTGCTTCGAGGTATCTTTCCTCTTCCGTCGCCCCTACTGTTGGAACCTGAGGTTGAAGTAGTGCCTCGAGAAGAGGCGTCAACTCACTTGTCAACGTCTCACGTGCTGCTTCAGCTTCCTCTTCGCTGTCCATCCAGTCGCTATCAAATCCCCCCTCACTATCTTGATCTGAACCACTGCCATCAGACGATTCATATGCAGAATCCATGTTGTCACCTCCATCAAGCTCGTCATCTGTCTGGAGACCAACGATCTCCTCCATATCCCCGACGACATGGCCATTCTCTTCGTCAGGCTCGCTTGCCAGCTCAGTTTCAAGATCTAGCTTTATTCGCAGCTTCTTGAACTTCATCTTCCTGAATGCCTTGACCCACTCCACGTCATCGTGAGATAGAAGATATCGAGCGACTGAAGGGGTAGTGCTGAGGATAAGAAGTAGCTCGTCAAGATCAAGGTGGTCAGAGACGTATTCGCAGAACTTGACGATCTTGTCATCAAGCCAATAGGGAGAGCCGCAATTCCATTCCATTCTCAACCGTTTAACGCCCTTCCAAACAGCCGGCCTGTCTTCTAAGAAGTCCACGAGGAGATATTCCCAATGATCGATGTCGATATAGACATTACTCCAGAACGCTGCCCCAAGCTCAGCGCGAAGCTGGTGATTTACTTGTGAACAAGCGCGGAGCATTTCGTAATCCTCGAGTTGAAGCCCATAGTCGATAGTTGAATGCTGTGAGTAGATAGCGCTAGGCCCGGGATCAGCGGGTGGGGCTGTAACAGCGTAGCCATTGCGGAATGGGTGACAACTGCGCAGGTGAACAAGACCAACCGCGACTTCAGTGCAGTGAGTCGATGGGTCCCGGAATGGGTCGACCAGATAACCATATATCAAGTCACGGACGTCTCTTGGGAGTTTAAAGAACGAGAATCCCGATCTTGATAGCCTAAGAAATTTCTCATCAGCTGGCATGACCAATTTATGGCGACGGAAATGCAACGAACCTTAGCTGATGTGAAGTAGTGTCGTGCAAGTTGAAGTCACTGCTTCCAATACCATTTCCACCGTTTCCACCGTTTCCACCATGACAGTCATGACAGTCATGATTGATGCAATTTAAGCGATGACTCAGAGTGAAATTCCAACTTTCACTATGGAATGCCGGGACGGACGCAGGGGCTAAACAGAAGTCCCCATACCCATCTGAGAATTTCGAGACTCGATCGTTCGGTCGTAGTAAAGTGGCGAGCGCCCGCGCATTCAGTATTGCGTGTCTTCGAGACATTATACCTGTTGAGTGTTTGCTCGGAGGTGATGCACGAGAGGAAAGCTTTCGAGAGCTCGTTTGCACGGGGAAAGGTCAAGCACACTAGCTCAAACGCGCGATCACATGACATCTACATATCCTTGTTCCTGCTCTTTGGGCTCTCTTAGACCTCATTCTAGTGAAGTTGCGTGAAGAGTGTGTTTGACATGAATTACCTTGTTCTTAATTGATATGCGAGTTGAACATAGTAACATATCAGGCCCTTCTAGGTCTACATACTGCAATCAGAGATTCAAGGTGCAACCCAAGACCGCACGATGTTCGGAAAATTGGGGCTCGATCTAATTTTCCCGACCAGCGGCACTTTCATTCTCCCTTCTGGGATCTCGCCATATCCTCAGCTAAGTTATCCTCCAAAGCGCTCAACATCAGGCTCTCCAGCCGGACCACCTCATTCTCCATGGGCAGTTCATTTGTTTCCTCCCCGCTTCGCTTGAAACAACTCATCTTGGACTCCGCCTTCTACTAAATTTTGCACTCACCCCTCTCCCGAATCTCTTAGCATACCTCAAGCACAAGAAAGGCGTCGCACAAAACACTGTAGTAACAGCCGCTGACATCGTAGTAGCGTAGTGCGTACCCATAGCTTTGTACATCTGATTCGAGAAAAGAGGTAGCACTCCACTAAGCATGGCTCGCAGCAAGAACATGCTCGAGAACGCTGATGCCAGAATTATAGTGTAGAACCTATCAGCTAGCCTCCAGGCGTGCCGTTGAACCCATTGGTAGCGGAGCCGACACGTATGAGAAAGAGGAAGGAAGGAGATATGCCTTGATCCTCTTCTGCCTAGCTCCCCAATTCAGCTCGATACACATTTGTAGGAGCTTCAACAGGATTCCTGTATGCTGAGACCTCAACCGGATGAGATGGCGAGTAGTTCTTCGAGTCTGCAACCTCGTGGTATGCCACACCATTATTTTCGTGTCCCCCGTACTGAGGAATAGATGGAGTCGCAGGTGCCTTGGTCCGTCTCCTCCTGAGAATGAAGAATGCCGCAATTGCTATGATAGCAATCACAACTCCTGCAATCCCAACGCCAATTCCGATCTTGGCTCCACTACCCAAGCCATTGGAAGTGATTGAGACGATTGATTTCGAAGGGCTTGGTGTGGACGATGCTGGATTGGGGGTTGTGGAGGCTGTGGTAGAGATCGTACTTGAGGGTGGGGTACTGGATGCCAAGCTTGAAGTCGATGTCGAAGAGCTTGTAGATGAGAATCCGATTGTTGCTGCAATAACTACCCCTTGCTTTTCGTTGCAACATGTGGCGTTGACGCCTCCACAGCACCACGATCCATCGCTACATTGGCCGACAGGTACGTTGTCTGATGCGTCTCCACCGTTCTAAAATAATCAGTAACGCCAGAACAATTCATGGTATCGCAGCCTACCTCAGGATCTGTACACAGATTCAGACAAAACGGGCTTTGCGACCGTATTAGCATGACGGTACCGGTACCAATATCTCGGAGACAACGTCAAGTAAGTACCTTTTCCAGGTCTTGTCCGTACAGCCTTGCCTCCAAAACACCGAATCTCCATTGTTCTGACAAAGGCCATTTGCCTGGCAAGTATCTGGGGCCACAACTCCAGTATGGTTCGTCCCACAACATTGCGACACAGCTCCCGCGAATTGATTGCACTGTTGATACGCCGGGTCCTTGATTTCAGAACCATCAGGATTATAGCACGCCGCTTCAATCCGACATATCTGTAGAGCAACAAGCAAGAGCAACGCCACAATCAACAACATGATTCCGAAGACGACAGGGCAGAAACTTTGCAACAACACGGGAGACGGGAGTTGGGACAAGGGGCCTTTAAGAATGCGGTGCGTGAAAGACTGTGCCTCTTCCTTTGGCCCCCAACTTCCCCTTGGGCAGGTTTATGTACATGTACCTTTTCGGCTGTGGTACAGTATCAGCCTCAAGTTTCGCAAGATTGCATTTAGCCAGTCATTCTGTCCAATGGCAGCTTGCCGAAGGACGAATAGGTTTCACGGCCCTGCAATTGTTGTTTTGTCCCCGATAACTGTTTGAGTAGTCCAATCACCACCTGGCCCCTATCCTCATGCATGCCGTTCCAACAATAACAAGTCTGGGCTTTAGTAGGCGCGCACCGCGATGCGGCCCATCAAGACAGAAATAAGCATACATACAGGCCCAAGCGCCTAACAGGAAGCTTCAAAATTAGGAGACGGGTCAGCATATTCTGAGCGCCAGGCAGAAATATATCGTTCTTCTCTGCCATCGGACTTGACACTTGAAGCATTTGTCATGCTGTTCAGCCAGATGGAGATAGAAACATGAAAACAACGACATGGGAGAGAAGTCTGAACCATAGATCAAAGGCCAATTTTGTCGCATGAGAAGTGAACTTCCTCACTACCGGCACTACCGAATTTCTAGACTTCTCTTCCGTATCAACAAAATGCTGAACTCGGTACAAAATCTCGAAGCTGGTGAAGCAACAGGAGCACATGAAAGCATGACTAATCATATCGGCGTTCACAAGCGAATCGCCGATGCCTCGGCCAAACAGCATCTTACATGTCAGCGCTCCTTTTCCGTCTCAGCCAGCCATGCTAAGAAATATATCCATCCAGCAGTAACCGACACTCCTTTTCTCCCTTTGCACAACATACTTTCCTTTCTTATTCTCGGTCGCCCCTCGCCATCATGGCGTCTGCAACTCGGTTACCTCTCAAATCCATAGCCTTTACGACTGCGGTCGTAGTCAGTGCCGGCGCATCCAGAGTCAGCTTCAGGAAACTCGCTCTCAACATCTTCACAGGCCCAGGAAGTTACTCGCGGATAGTAGCAGCATTGATCGTACTTGCGAATCTGAAAAATGTGCCGTTCGCATGGCACGTACGTACTAATCCTCCACTTCCAAATATGGTCCAATAGACTGACAACCTGACAGTACCGCGTCTTCAATGCCATCCTCAAACACTGCCTCTTCTCCCTGCCCAACATCCCCCCACCAATCGCACCCTCAACACTCTTTCTCCCCGTAATAACAACCTCGCACTCGCCCCTCACAGAATGCGACTACAACTTCCACAAATCCAACAGCACGTATTTCTCCGACCTGGACGTCACACGCTCGCATCTTGTCTGCGCGCTCATCCAGCCTGGCATCAAAGCCCTGCAGAACAACAAAATTACAAAGCTGGTGCTTGACGCGCAGGGCAAGCCTGTATTGGGGAGATGGAGTATCATGTTGGGGGGTGTGATGTGTAGTTTCAAGAGGGAGATAGGCATGTATCAGGGCTTCGAGATGTGGAGTCGTCTGCTGTGCTGGGATCGTAAGTGGATATACGTCGTCACGCACTTCGTTAAGAAAGGCACTGTGAAGCCAAAGCAGTATATCCTTACTGATGGGAGTTGGTTTGGTGGTAAGAAGGGGTATAAGACTGTGGAGGGTGAAGAGGAGGGAAATGCGTTTGAGGTGGATGAGAAGGCCGTTTTTGCGAGCGCGATTAGTAAATATGTCATCAAGCTGGGACGGTTGACAACGCACCCGGAGGTGTCGTTGAATGCTTCGGGTTTGCTGCCGCCCAGGCCAGGCGGGTGGGCGACGATGAGTGGGCCGTCAGGGGAGTCGACGCCGGAGCCTTTAGAAGCTGAGGGGAGTGTGACGCCGGAAAGTGAAGGTGCGGAAGGAGTGTGGGATTGGAAGAGGGTGGAGAGGGAGAATAAGAGGGGATTGAAGTTCGCAGAGCATTTTGCGGCGTTGGATGGTTTGAATCAGGAGTTTACGGGGAGTAGAGAGGCGGCGCTGGGGAGGTATAGAGATTTCTTGACGTAGAATGGGGAGGACTCGTGTTGGATTGTGCTATAGAATGTTAAGAGTAGAAAGTCTAGAATAATTTGAGACATTCAGAGAAGACCTCGGTAGTCGTGAGAGTACTAGGTCAATTTCCAAGTGGGGTTTGAGGTATCAGCGACAGGTATTGCAAGTTGGAACATCTTGCAACGGCAGCATGACATAATACAATTTCCTCATGTTTCTCATATTTCGTCGCCAAGATTTCACATGTTTTGACAAGGGATAGATGGTGTTATTGTGTTTGACAGTATTATTATGTCGCCAAGATTTCACATGTTTTGACAAGGGATAGATGGAGTTATTGTGTTTGACAGTATTATTATTCCAGCATCCAATCATGTTTACTCCTATGTACACAATTTATTTCCTTCCTCCACTGACATCCTCTACTTCATACAGTACACCAACCCCGCTTCCCACTTCATCACTTACAAAGCGATGGCAGCAAGGATAGCAGCACCGGCCATGAAGCTACCAACCTTCTCCTTGGAAGCAGCGTTGGTGGCCTCGACTGGTGCGGATGTAGTTGCGGTGGCAGCCTCGGAGACAGAGCTGGCAGCCTATTTCATTGAAATTAGCATTTCCGCTCACAGGATCTCAAATATAGTGCAGGTTAACTTACAGAGCTGGCAGCACTTGACATGGATGAAGCCATGGATGAGGCCATGGAGGTGGCAGAAGAGGCAGCAGAGCTGGCGGCGCTGGAAACAGACGAAGCAGCGGATGTGGCGGCGGAAGAGGCAGCGGATGATCCACCTGAAGATCCACCAGCGGCGACGAGGGCGCAGATCTGGGAGGTGATGCTCTGGGTGTCTGAAAAGAAAGAAATGTCAATTAAGTTCTGGAGATCAGGTGATCATTTGGTAGCACTTACTCAATGCCTCCTCAGAAGAGCAGCCGGAGATAACACAAGGAGTGGCCTCGCGGGTGATGGCAGCGTTGGCATCACCGCACTGGCATGCGTTATCGTCAACACCGCAGCCAGAGTTGCCAATGGCGGTGGCCAAGCAGGTTTGAGCGCAAGCTGGGATTGAAGCAGTCAACTCGGCGATGGACTGAGCAGAGACGGCGGTGGCCAAGATGGCGATGGTGGCAGTAGTGAACTTCATTTTGATTGTTGTAGTGTGTGTTGTTGACTATGAAATAGAGCGAATGTGTGTTTTCGGAGTGTGAATTGACGTTTAACGTGGGTGATGAAATCTGTCAAGAATTTTGCGCGATGAGATATGAATGGAGAGGGGGGCATCGTGATTTATACATGGGATGCGATTATCATCCTTCAGGCCAAGAGAAGCCTGTCCAACCCATGCTCGTCATGGCGCGAGTGATCGGTGGCGTTCAACAGCGTTCTGCAAACCTGGATTCTGCTTCCAGCTTGGTTGCACCGTCTTTAGGAAGTTCCCGCCCATCAAAGCTGGAGGCTGCGCCGGGTCTGGGCATGATCTTCTCTCCACATGGAGAGCTATTTGATACCGAGGTTGGATTTGGTATGATGTTTCTCCTCAAAAGCTGGGGACTGGTCTGGGGTCGCCGGATTGACTTTACTGAACAAGGGATGGACTGGTCATCCCACCATTTGGGCTAGGGAGAATGTAGACTAGATGCCGAGACGACGGATAATGATTGAAAAGAAGGGATTCGAACTTTGGGGTATCGTCTGGACCGGCGCTACCGGTAACACATTCCGTTCTACAGTCCGGCGGAATCTGTGCCTCCCAAGACTGTTTGTAAATACCTTGAGGGAGATTCCTTTGTTTCACAACGACTCCTTGAAATTTGCTGGCAGAAGGAATACTCGCATTGATGTTCAATTTTGCACTTCCAGCTGCTGTCCATATTAGGATATCATCTGAGCAAGGGTCGTTTCCAACTCCAGCGACGTTGGCTCGCTTGTCGACGCATGCATCCACTTCCCGGCAATCTCCAGGTCACGCCAATCCAGACAGGGATTTAAGGTTTTGTGCCTCTATCCAGTCTCTGTACCCGCTGAGCCAGTCAGGGGTAGCGAGGCTTGCCTTAACCTCATGTGTGGTGGATCATGACGATCGACAGTAGGTTGCCGAGGTGAATCGGGGGGTGGAGAAGCTTGAAGAAGGAGGAGATGGTGGGAGGAAACACTCGAGCCATGCCATGTGAAGATAAGCTTGGCTGCTAAGCTTGTTGAATGGGTCTCGATGTGTTGGACGCAAATGGATGAGGTTTGTCAAAGGTGCGGGGAAATGCGGGGGCGAAGCTTGATGTGCATTGAATAATTGGATGAAGGGTGCGACGGAGGCTTGATGGTTCACGTGAAAGTCAATTATGAGACGGAGCTTTTACTAAAAGTGTATTGGATCGGAAGTTTAGTTGTTGGACTAAGGAGGATGCTTCTCAAATCAAGTTCTGGTTGTTGTCACCAACGTTGACCTTCAATTCCGGGTATGGTTGGAGCGAGGTAATTCCGAGTGATGAAACTCTATTCTGATTTCGGATATATGAATGATATCATACGGTTACATTTCACTTCCCTCGACCATAACCGCGGGTATCTTCCAAAATTAAGATCTTACATGTAAGTCTGGATGGCAAGCATTCAAATTATGTCCAGAAGTCTTCATCTCAAGCTCTGGAGACAACATGTAGAGCTCCCTGCGCCAAGCGGCACCAACACTTCCACACTCCAAAGTTGCACCACAGCCAGTAGTCTGGAATGTGAGCTGTCCGGTTGCTGCAGGTACCAAAAGCTAAGATCTCAAAATGCTGCTTGCAACTCAAGAGATGTGTCAATGGCCATCTAGGTGTTTCTATTTTGATCTAGATCTCTCTGTACGCGCGGTCTGGATTGTTTTTGTTTCTGGAGTGGTAGAGAGGCTGAGAAGCACATACGAGGTTGATGTTGCGAAAATTCGAGTTCGATGATTTGAAGCATTTGCAAAAGACTGCGCTGTTCCGATTTGTGGCTGTAATAATCTGAGCAAAGAATTGCGGGGACCTTTTTCTACTGCCTGCCGCCTTTTCTGCTGTTAAAGAATTGTCAGTGCAGAGCTCATGTGTCAGTCCTCTCAAATTTTTGAATCACTGCTCGTGCCACATTCCCTAGTCTCTTTGCCAGCACTCAAGTGTTCACAGAGTCAATGTCTCTTTCTTTCCATAGCTTACTGTCATTCACAACACGCCTGTTGTGGTGAGACTTGTCAACAAAGACTGGAATGCAGCTAAGTCCTTGCAAACAAAATCTACGTTTTCTTGGCGTCATGGCATAACGCCGTAAAGCAAAGTAGCCAACATGTTGGGCCATCTCATTGCGGATTAATTACCTCTCGACGACCACTGGTAGGTTACTTTGACCGAAAGGATTCTTCAACGTTCAAGCGTTGGAACAAGCTGCTTCTAAAGACGCGCATGCCCTTCTTAATGATGATGTGTCACGTGCGACTGTTGGCCATTCTTTGCTTTCGATATCTCAATCAATTTGTTACTTCCCTCTATCAAGGTTCAAGCCCCATTACATTGTCCCTTGACACACAAAGACTAGGTTTGGTATTTCACTTGGTCATCGGGGCTGACTGGTGGGTGCGGCTCACAACTAGATTCACTTCATCACGAAGCATGCTTCGCGTAGCCTACCCCTTCTGATCTGGGGTTAGTGAACGCATCCACTCGTACACTTCACTCGTATACCCACTGGCCCTTCCAGCATCTTACCAAGATAGAGCAAACCTTCCCCTTGTCTTCCTGTACACTTTCTCTCCGGACCCAAACGGCATACGAATATTGCTGTGCTGCACTCTTGCTTCTAAGCTGGGCATGCTTCTGGGATGCAGCATGCCAGTGTACACCATACCACGAGTAGGACCGGAAATCGTCAGAAGTTTGAGCTATTGTTCCATAAGCGAGGACTTTCGTCCGATGTTTACTCGAAAGGTATTCGCCACTAGCCTGACGTAGAAACAGAATCCAAGCAATGTCCTCAGCCTTTTCGGCTCTATTTAGCCCGCAATGGTCAGAACCTATGCGGTAGTTGGTTCAACATGCTCGATTACTTGGTGACTGTTCAGCTACTTTCTCTTCCTGACAGTCCTTGCTTAGCTACCCAGAGTCCAGCATCTCGAAACTCCAAACTCCCACTGGAGTCCATCCGTGATCCTATCTTACAACTCCTTCTCTTCCCATACTAACAGCGTATCGAGCTTTCCCCCCTTCTCCCCACCTCCCTCCTCCAACACCGCCTCTTTCTTCCCAACCCCATCCGAATAATTCTTATGCATCAAATACCTATTCTGCGCAACCCTCAACCTCTTCTCATCCATATCCACCCTCCCACTCAACCGTGCATAATTCCCCGCCATCAACCACACCCTTTCTCCATCCTCCCTTACCACCCAGTATCCCTCCTCCCCATCCCCATCCCCATCCCCTCCCTCCCCACCCTGCAAAACAAAACCCCCTCTCATCTCAACTCTCCAAAGCAATTCCAACCACACCCCCTCCACCTTCCTATCCGGCTCACTAGCCCAGGGACTCCACATCCCACTCGGCCGTTCGTACGCATCATTCGCGAGTGCTATTATCGCTGCATGAGAGGTTTTGTAGTCGAGCCAATTAGGGATGTTGCGGAAGAGTAGTGGGAATGCGAGGGGTTCGAGACGGTGGGAGGTGAGGCGTAGGGAGGTTAGGGTGCGTGGAGAGAGGTGGGAGAGTATTTGGAGGAGGAGCTCGGTTGGGAGGGTTAGGAGAGACATTTTTGGTGAATGCGGAGGGATTTCGATTTGATCTGAGTCCTGAATTGAGTCCTGAATTGAGTCCTGGGTTGAGTCCTGGATTGGGTTTGAGGGGTTTGGATTTGTGGACATCGTAGGTGATAGGAAAGCTATGTATCGGATGAGACGATTGATAGGTTTTGACAGGTGGTAAGAATTTGGTGATTGTCAAAAGGGAGGCAGTATAGTTCACGGTGTCAAGCACGTATGTCCCTGCTGTGCTTTCAGAAAAAGGGAATGCAATTGATCAATAAGACAATGACCTCGCAGCGAATACAAGTCAATTGAAAGAATAAAGTGCGATTGAAAGGGGAAAATGTTTGGTTCCTCGAGAAGATGTACCTTGGCGGCTGATGTGAGCGTTCCAAATGCTTACTTGTGGAGCTCGGCTAAGTAAACAGAGACGCCGATGTACGAGAACAAGGCTTGACACAAAACACCAATACCCGGATGGGCAAACGCTGAATCGCTGAATGAGAAAACGCACGTAGATCACTAATCTGTGGGTACCAAAACTTGATGGTCCAGTCACTTCCTCCGTAACAAACCCTCCGCTTCCCTTTGCTCATCTTCCCACCAACCTTTGAACATATTCAACCTCTCAGTGCGCTCACGAGCCATTCTCCTCCCTGGAGCAGTCTTCATCATACTCTCCAGCTTCACCAACTTATCATCAAAATGTTGGATCGTCTCGCCCATGTCCCTCGCGTTCTTTGCCCCACCAAACGTAAAAGTCCGTCCAATCCCCACAGCTCCAATGGCGTCCAGCCGATCCGCATCTTGCACAATAGCGAGCTCCGGATACTTGCCAATCATAGTCTCTACATGTCCTCGATCCTTGATCTCAGAAGAGTACGACACTGCAAGGACGATCCGCTGTACCTTGAGAGCTAGATCTTCCGGCGCGCCAAAACCCAACAAGGTTGCCAGAACAAGAGTCTCCCCCTTCTGCCCCGGCTCCAAGTACTTCTTGTCTCCGACATCGTGCAGTAAAGCTGCGAGAGTGATGACATGTAGATCCAGCGAGGACTCCTTCTCGAATAGCCCAGATTGCTCCTCTGCCTTGATGATCTCCGCGTATATCTTGTGTGCCAGTCCAACGACCCTCTTGATATGGTTGAAGTCGTGGGAGCCGTCGTACTTGCTCATGTACTTCTCCACGAAAGCGGTCACTTTGGGTATCAAGGCAGCATTTGGTGGGACCCTTTTCGCTTTCTTTCGAGGCTTCTTCGGAGACGCTTTGGGCGATGAAGTGCTTGCTTGCAGAGGATCATTCTCCAACTCCTCGTCCGAGTACTCTCTGAACTCGGGGTATTTTGACCTTCTTCGCATTCCCAATTTCTGCCGCAGACGAGCCAGGTTCCGCGGTTTGATCTCGTACCCCTCAGCAAGCAACGCTCTCGCCATTTGGTCATCGTTGAGATTTTTATTGTAGTGGTAGATGATGCGCTCCTGCAGCTCCACCGACGCGGTTGTGCGAGTCTTCTTCCGTGGGACCTTCCATTGCGTCAACCGTCTCGAGATGGTTCGTTCGCTGATATCCAGGCCATGATCCAGGTTCAACCGCCTAGCAATTTCAATAATGGGCACATCTTCGTCGACGAAAAGTCTCACGATCTCATCTTTGTAAGGTTCGAGCGGTGTGGATTGGGGACGACCTCGCTTTTTGGTGGAGGCTTCGGGCTCGGAACTGGAGCTCGAGATGTCGCTATCGCTGGCGGACATTATGGTGGTGGGATATTTGGCCTAGAGGTACTTATGGTCGGGAATTGCGTGGTTGGGAATGAGGTTTGGGTATGTGCGGAAAACACAGCAGAATGTCGATGTGCCATGCTGGTTGCTCCGGACCCGCCGTACAGCACGTCTGCCTGCGGGTGCGGGCCTTCAAGCAACATTCGTCGAATGTTCGCCCTACACAATTGCAATTTGGCCATATGGATGGTCTGCATTTAGAGCAAAGACAACAAGACATGAAGACTTTCAAGCGAAATCTTCAGTAATTGGGAGCGAAAGCTCATTGCCCCGGTTATAGTTCTCCTCCTTGGTTCAGTACCTCGGATCTCCTCAAGTCCATCATGTCATTTCCCCTCATTGTTTCAAGGTGGGGTAAAAAGCATGTATAATGGATCTTCCCCAGGTTATCGAAAGTATAATATATTTCCATTATTCATCCGCTCTTTGTTACTTCAGTATCGAAAGTGTCGTTGAAGTTTGATTTATAAAATGGCAGATTCAGCAGGAAAAGCAGCAGGACGACTTACGCAAGTCAGTGACTTTCTTACGGGAAACAGGACAGCTACTACTATTCCCTTTGACCCGAATTGCACCAAGTTCCCGGTCAGAAAGGATGTTCCAAGAAGAGAAGACGCACCTGAGGGAGCGTAAGTACTTTTCCAATGGGATTCTGTGTATCGCTAATCTATTCCAGTGCGTGGGTTTGGGGACAAAATGATTATGTGAGCTGAACTTAAAATAAGCTAAAGAGTGATGCTGATAATAAACAGATCGGGAGAATCAACCTTTTAACGCCTACGCGAGTTCAAGCAGCTTCAAAAGAAATCAAGACAGGAGAAATCGTACCTCTCAACTTGCCATTGAACGTCCCCGAAGTCCCAGCTTTCAACCGAGAGGCTTTCCGGCATGAGATCAAGGCATTGGCCGAAGGTATTGCTTATGATGACAAGTACCAACTAAATACACAGTCTGGAACTCAATGGGACGGCTTCAGACACATAGCGCATCTCCCCACCGAGACCTTCTACAATGGCACGAAGGGAAAGGATATCCAAGGAGAAGCTGCGGATCCACAGAAATGCGGCATTCATCACTGGGCTGAACATGGCATTGTTGGCAGGGGCATTCTGATCGATTACTGGACGTATGCCAATGAGAATGGGATCGTTTATGGTGAGGACCTGAAATGTCCGAGTTTTCAGAAATGCCGTTCCTGACAAAAATCAGATCCATATGACTACCACACGATCTCTTTTGCCGAGCTACAAGCTTGTGGCAAATCTCAAGGCGTGGATATCAGACCTGCCGCACAGGGAGGAGATATCCATATTGGTGACATTCTCTTCATCCGTTCCGGGTTCGTCTCAACTTATCACTCGAAATCTCCCGAAGCGCGTGCAGCAGCGGCCCTACGACCTCACTCAATCGGGAAAACCGATGGTCAGCGCTGGGCCGGTGTGAAGCAAGAGACGGCCATGCTCGATTGGTTGCATGATTGTTACTTTGCGGCTGTCGCTGGTGATGCGCCTTCGTTCGAAGCATGGCCAAGTCAGGAGGAGTACATGCTCCATGAGTATATTCTAGCTCTTTGGGGAATGCCGTTGGGTGAAATGTTTGATCTGGAGAAGTTGTCGAAGACTTGTAGGGAGAAGGGAAGATGGACGTTCTTTGTGTCAAGTGCTCCGAACCATTGCGAGGGTGGTGTGTCCAGTCACGGAAACGCTCTGGCAGTCTTCTGAGTCATTCCGTGGCTAGTAAAAGGGCTGGCAAAATGATTTCAAAGATAAGCGATATTGATGCGTAGCACAATTCGCAAGCCAGTACTGAATATCCACCGGATCTAGGTATCATAATCTATGAGGCACTCGATGCTACAAGCGCTTAATACTTCTATACTGTCGCAGTGCAGCTTTCGAGGCATGAATCCGGATTGGGCAGTTGCCAAGTGGCGTGCATGCAGAACGCTTGAGGTCTCGGTGAGCGCTTCAGGAACCGATCGCGTCACTGCAAACCACAGCCTCATTCTCAGACCCAAGATCAAATATTCCATTTAACCTTCAGACTTCGATGCGTCGCACCAAGTTGATAGCAGCTTGCCAGCATCAATGACCAGCCGTTCACAACACTGTTTGCTGGTGAGATGCAACCAGTATCGCGGTCACCAAGCGAAAGTCTTTCTGACAGCAGTGTACGGGCTCCCGGGAACTTACAAATCCGACGTCCATTTGGAGAGCTGATAATGTGACAGGAACAGCCAGAATCGATCCCATCGTGTATTATGCCGGGCATGGGGGAATGAACACTTCTCGACAGCCCTTATGGACCTGGTAGTGTTTTCTTGTTCGGATTTGGCCATACTGACAATTGACAGTACTGGCGACCCGAAATCTCCATATCTGCAATGGTACGCCGTACGGACCATATTCGAACAAGCCGAGTCAGATGTCCTTTTACTTCTTGTCTGCTGCGCTGCAGCAAGCAGTGCCCCAGCAGACGGCCAATGCAACAGCGTGACAGAAACCATCGCAGCTTGCGGCTTCGAGACCTGGGCCCCCCAACCTGGCCGGCACTCTTTCACCAATACGCCCATCGCAGTCCTAGATGACTGGCAAGATCGGGCAAGCTTCACAGCAACCATGTTGTACTGCGAGGTCCTGAATAGATTACGACACGAGAAGCCGGAGAGGAGACGAGACATCAAGAACTTCGAGTGCCGGAGGACGCCTGTTCACATTCTCAGCACCATTGATCCTCGCGCAGGCAGTGTTGAGACATGCCGTCGAAGTGATCTAGAGCATGTGCCAGAGACCTCCACCGCAAAGGGCAGAAAGGAAGAAGCAAAGGATGGTGGATCGGCTATAGACATTGAGTCCACACCATCGGCTTCGAGCAAAGACCGCTCCGCAGATTTATATACTCCGGATTCAGTGAATACAGTTCTCAAAATTGGTGAGACAGCTCTCCCACATGTCCTCATTTCAATGGCGCTCGATGAAGAGCAGCTGCTCGATTTGGAACTGTGCACAAAGTGGCTTCAACGATTCCCCGCTCTCGCCAAATCCGCCAAGATTGAGGGTGTCTACAGGAGCAACTCAACACTAATTATACTTTCGCTACCTGTACTCATCTGGGACTGGCTCCACGATGATATGGCTTGCTCTTTCATCAGTTATACACACTCATCTAATATTTTGATTCAAAACCAGCACGAGCCAAAACCTATCCCGGCTGCAACCTCCAACACCACAAGAACACTCCAAGGTGTAAAAAGTCTAGCCGACTACGACGTGTCATATTGGACAAAAATCAGCCGAAAATTCGTGTCAATCCAAGAGCTCTTGAAGAAGGGAACGAGCTGTTCGAGTCTTCGGACGAAGATGTACTTGTGTTGAGAGCCCTGTTCCTTGACGAAGTACACGGCTATGCAGAGGCCACTCGAAAGATCAGAGGTATGTGTTCTTCTCAGTACAGTTTCATATAGTGACTGAGTATCCCACAGCCGCGGCTCAAGAGGTCAAATGAAGGGAAGCCGGAGCAATCCGCGAGCGGAATCAATACAGACAACAGTTGTCCCTAAAAGCGCCTTTGGAGCGTGAATCAAGATACCCTAAGCCCCACATGTTTAATCCGGATTCTGATCTGGGCATGTCAAAGATTGGATCGAATCTAGAGACGAGTCTCTGGGACTAGGCCATTTACGAAGTTTTCAGACAAGTTTGAAACGCTTCTTTTTCCCCCGCTAAACAACATTCTTTACTTTAAAGACTACTTCCCAAGAATAATAAATACAGGTAGGGATACTCGCTGCAATAACGGCAATCATCATCCCCTTCTCCAGCGCTGAATACTCTATAGTTACTTGTTAGTATCGTACCTAAACTGCGAAGTGTGCTCACGCTTCTTCTGCGGACCACGTCCCCCGGCCGCTTCCCCCCCCCCTCTCTCCTCTTGTTCGACGGCGGGAATGTCATTTGCTGGTCGAACATTCTGCGGGGCAGGGCGTCTAAAATCGTCAGTTGACACAACAGAATTGAATAGTGAAAGGCTGTCTTACAGCTAGCCGGAGAGAGGGGGATCGACGGTTGGGTTCCGAGGGTCCGCAGATGGTGGGTCGGGGTTGACCCAGGGGTTCTCGAAAGGGATGTCGTCGCCATGACTAACAGCTTGTTAGTAAGTAACCCACCAAAAATTCCAATGATAGTCCTACAGTTGGGCTAATAATACATAATCATACTCGGAAGACATTTCGATATTGGTCGGTAACGCTATTGATTTGAGATGTCTTAGGTGTATGATATGTTTTCGATGAAGCAGAATGGCGAAGTAAGAAACCAAATTTCCACATAAACATTTTTGCAATGTTCCTTCCTCCTGGACACTGTATTTGCATGCTAGGTTCTCAATGTCCTGAATGAAAGAAAGTACCTCCCACAAACCACCTCGCTTATTCGGAGCACTCACTGCAGCCAGTACTACAGTGACACCGAGGTCTTATCCTGAGCATAAATGGCACAGGTATAACTGCCATGATGTATCTACTGCCATGGTTGGGCAGATGCCTCTCAAACCAAGAATCAAGTTTTCCCAAATAAATGAGAATAAATACGGTGATGAGCCCGAGTAATTCTATGGCAACTAAGCAGAGTGCGAAAAGGTCCCAGAGGTCTTTCATTTTGGAGGACGTGTTGGCGACTTTTGCGCAGTGGGATTTTGGCTGTGTCGATGTCGACTTGGTGAATTTGATAATTTGTTCTGAGCAACGATGACCGATTGTGAGAGCGGTGTGACTTTTTGAAGTATTATGGTATGTTCAAGGATACGACTAATGAAACTTGGAAGTATTGGATGAAAAGTAGTGGGAGCTAGCAATAACGCGCATGACGTCGGCACCCAATGAATGAAGCGGGTAGTCCGCCGGTTGCTATAAATTTTATTGGCAGTGTGTTATGACAATTTGAGATGCTTGTCATGAGCAATTGACAAAGGCAATAGTCAACAGTAAGGCTCCTAAGCTTTTGGGCTTGTGGTACCCGTCCTGTATGGCTCAGAATCGGCTGAATGGTGACTGTTGGGAAGGTTGTCAATTGTTTACCTCGCTTACAGAGTGGGTCAGCCTAGGGCGCAGAAAATCCTGTGAGCGTCAGGCAAATTCAGCGCTGAAAGGATGGCATTTGCCGCTGATTGTCCAGGAGTTCCCCGATCCAACTGAATATCACGGTCCTGATGCATGTGTTCGGTCTGATACAAAGTAACTTGTTGGGGTCATAACCACCTGTTGGAAGAGCATGCAACAATGCTGAAGTAAATGGTTGATGATAAACATGAATATTATGAGTACTTGATGCTGGGAACGTTCCAAACTGAAAGATGGTAAGGCGTAATATACTGGTGAGAATGTGAGATGAATCAGGTCTTCAGGAAGCCATTGCTTGGCTTCATCCAATGATGTCGATCATTTGCACAATGTGTCGCGGTCCGTCCAACGAGAAGAATGGAGAAGAAGATGAAGAATCCCTTTTTCATTTCATGAAAATCCCCGATCGGGAAATCATCTTAAAGATCAGACACAAATCAAATGACAAGAAACGAGCATAGGATGAGCCATGGAGACAGCATGCTTGGCCGTCATTGCCATGAAGAGGATGTTTCAAAAGCATTATTCAAACAGAACTCAAAACATTAGCGTTTTCAGTCGACCTAAGGAAACACAGTCCCACAAATGTCGTACTTCCCACCAGCCTCAAAAGCCTGTGGAACCGAATCCGCATTTCCATATGTGTAACTCGCTACCCCGCTCATCAGTCCTTAAAGATCTCACGAGAGAGAGGAATACTTACTGGGAACAGCCAAACCCGTAATCAGGTTGTCAGCAGCATAGTATGCATAATCATCACTATGATAATCCTTCTTGTTGACGATGGCCCCTAGGCAATCATTGGCGAATTTGTCGTTGAAGACGACATCGACGTGGTGTTTCCATTTGCCGAAGTATGCTTTGGGGTGATCGCGGTTCTTGTTGCTGTTTTGGAACTTGTCGGCATCGCTTCAATACTCTAGTTAGTCTTGTTGGGCCGTTTAATAGATGGTAAGAAGACGTGCCCATCAAAGGTATTCGGAATGTTTCCCCATGTGACGTAAGGGCGGTTCCCATCTTGTTCGAGCCAGACTCCATCTCGAACATACAGCCCATCTGCATTCTGCACGAATTTCACAGCTGCCCATTCCCAATCGTATGGATGTCCCGTATCCTAAGTCGGAATCAGCTTCATTACTCATCTCCGCAACAAGAGACTAACCTTCTGAAAGAACACATCGTACACCACTCTCCACGATGCATCCTTGTCGCATTTCCTGATTGTATAATATGTCGGAAACGAAGTCGAGAGTTGAGCCTGCTGCGTCTGTTTCGCTTGCGCGGGACAGCCTTGATTAAGTGGCCCAAGAATCATACATGCATCTTCCGTGAGGTTCTTCGTCTTGCTTCCGTCTGGTTGTACTGCTGCTGTGGGGAAGCAAGTCTTGGTGTCAAAGTGCCACAGAGGCGCTGCAGATTTGACAGCAGTGAGAGGTTCATTGACGAAGACTGAATTATCAATGGGCGTATTCGCGAATACTGCGCTTGTAAATGCTCCAAGAGCGGCAAGAGCAAATATTGCTAGCATTTTGAGCAAAATTTCCGGTAAGTAGATACTGCAGAGTACGCCAGGGAATCCCAACTTAAAGTGCAGGCGTTTCCATTATAACTACTGGGAACACAGCCAGGGGTCATATCGCCAGCACCATCATTATCCGAATGCAAAACATCCTGACCAAAGAGCTGTGCAGCTACAACGATCCGAACCGACCAAATCTCCACGTGTGCCCCCATGCCCGGCGACTCATAGGATCTTCAGGCTCTCGGAGCATTGTTTTCTCGCATGATTCCAGATCTGCAGCAGTGATCATTTCCCTATCGGTTTGAAATGTGGCTCACAAACTCGGGCATTCGATTCTGATTCGTCGTCGGCAGAGATCACCTGCATATCCGCCTGCCTGATTGGAGAGACTTAGTGCAACCATATTTCAAGAGCTGTCGAATCTGCACAACCAGCTGAACGGAGCTTTGACTGGTTACAGTGACTGGTCCCTTTGACTTCCTTGATGGGTATAATAAGTTCGGCATTGCTCTATCACATGGGCAAGCCGGAAATAGAGTCAAGTTCTTGTGTCTTCGTTCAAGTGGCGACTACCCCACCCTGCACTTGGCGCGGGGTCGTAGCAGATTGAGACTCTCCCCATTGACCCATAAAGTTGAGAGATACAGCATGTTCAATCATCGAAGCCAGGCAATATGCCGTGTCTAGACGAATCTGAGGCAGAGGGATAATCTGCATGCATGGATTGCTGTGTGTAATAAGCTTCCAATTTTCATATACTGCGAAGTGTGTTGATAGCATTTTCCTGGCCGCTCGATGCATCCCGTCGAATGGACGCGCCAAAAGTGCTCTCCAAATGTCCAGCCATGTTCAGATACCTTCGAGGCTGTCGCAATATTCCCTTTTAATCATCTTCCTGAGTATTTTACGGGGGTTTTCTCGTTTTGTATTCCTTTCACTCCCGCATAGTTCGGCAGCTTCGTCCTCTTTGTGATTATGCTGAGGTATGTCGTTCAACTGAAGATATTGTGATTTCGTTATACCGGTGAAGGAGCGAGAGGAGTAAGTTCGATGATATGGTACAAACAGGTACGGACGGTCTGTACTATCGTCAGCGATCTTTCGAAAATCTCCAGGTTGGATTCAACAGCACATCGTCCCAGCAGTATTTCAATCGCAACAGAATAATCACCGTGTAGCAAATCCGCGACTTATCTGTGCTATTCCTTGAGCTAACCTCTCCCTGCTTATTGTGTTCCTCGCTGTGTCTGTTCCCCTTCCTTTGCATGTCCGACGCAGATGTAGATCTTCCGAATGTCGTGTGCCGCGATGCCAAATCTTGCTCGAATTCCTCCGCCTCCCAAATTCCCAATTTGATTCGAGAAACCATTCAATACCGGCCTCGCTAGCATCCTAATTCCTTTCTCCATGTTTCAGAAGCCCTGAAGCGGCAGAACGCACGATGCGGCGTACTCGAGAGGAGGGCCAACTCGGTCGGGGGCAGAAGATCTTTACCGGCCATGACCTGCTCGGCGAAGCAGTGCCTTGGAAAATACATTGTGATCTGGATCGGCAGAAAGTAGATCTTGAACTCCTTCAATCCCTATATTGTATTTATTGAGCCTGTGGATGTATGGGTCTGCGGGAACGAGGCAATGTTTGCTGGAGGACTTTACTACTTTGTACGTTATTGGCCGTTTGAACCTTTGAAGAGCCTTCAGAAAGACGGACGAATTGAAGACCATAGCTGAAGTCCAGAACATGGCCTTCTTTGTAAAGAACTAATGCCTCGTCCTTGAGATCTCAACACCAGTCGCACAAAAGTTGTGCTCCACGAGGATGGTATGCCAGGAGCTGTTCCACGGTCCTCCGCTCCTGTCACTGAACCTGATCGCCTGCTAAGAATGGTGATATATCTTGTTCCCAGTCCCAAAATTCTCGGACGTATAGAATGGACTGAGGCGGTTCGGCCAATACCTACTGGTATCATCTCCCAGGATTTGCCTCCTTGCCCGTTCTGTATTCTTTCTCTTGCCATTCAGGATTCTCAGAGAGTCCTCAAAAGCAGCACAGATGTATCAGCGACTTTTTTACCGGAGTTTTGCTCTGCTCCCAATCACAATTATCTGTCGCTGCTCCAGAGCTTCGCGTCGTGGTTGGGGAAGTTTGGTATCGAAGGAGGATTGTGATAACTGTTTGGATAGTTCTTCATCAGCTCAAGCACCAAGAACTCTCTGATCACAAGTGTATGTACAGCTGTTGTATCTAACCGAGGTCCTACCTAAAGACTTTCCAACATATCAGAAGGCGGTACTTACTTCCAGGAAAGCTAATACACAGATTAGAGCTTCCGTCAACCAAAGATCAAGCCCCGAGCCCCGAGCTTTTGCTGCAACTGAACACCCGCGCTGAGACCACCTATCAAAGAAAAATTATCTGAAATAAAGACAATTATCCACGGTCAGAAGCTACTTCTCCGGTCTTTCTTCAACCGATGCTTGATTCTCCCACTGAATCATGCAAGACCGGCTTCAGCCATTGTTGAGACCGCAAGCTGGGAAGGTGCAACCAAGGAGGAGACGGGTAATTAAGTATTTATAGACTGACCAGCTCTCAATCCTCTCCAACCAGCAACAACAACTCCTCCAAGCGCAGCTATGGACTTGCATTAAGAAGACAGTTTATGTTTACCACAGCTCTTGTATCGGGGCTGCTGTCTTCCCTCGACTGACGACTGTTCCAATATCTTCAGCAACCAAGACTATTGCCATATTTGCAGGTCTCCATTGGAGATATGCACCCAGGGAGTGAAGGTACTCTTGTTGATACTGTCAACGTCACAAGTTTGAGTCATTCTGCCACATCTAACAATGCCAGAGCATCTGCCACGGTTGCAAACGTGTCCTTCGAGAGGATCAGGAATGCTAAGCATACTGAATAGCAGATCGCAGGTTGAATCTCCAATCTTTCTTCAGGAGACGATCCCTTCAGCCACAGATCTCCGTCACGCCTGCAGATGCAGCTGCAGGCATGCGTCTGGGGTAAAGCTTGGCTGCGTTTCACAACGCCACCCGGCGATCCTGTATGTGAACCATCCCACTTTCTAACTCCATGTCCCTCCCAAACAGGCTTTGTCTTGTTTATTGCGACTTTTCTATCCGTATTAGGTCGTATGAATGAGGTAGAGGCGTAGTAAGAGTGACGAATGAGGCGATTGCAGTCGTTGGATTTGGTTGTGCAGCTGCCAGGGAAGAGAAAACAGAACAAGGATCGCATTGGTCGGATTTTCGACGCGGTAAGAAACATTTGGTCTCAAGATGGATCTATTCATTTGTTAACGTGAGACTACCAGCATCATTTTGGTGGCACCTTTGATGGCGCTGCTTATAGCTGGCAATCCGCTGTTGTTGTTCTGGGAAGCTGGGAAGCTGCGGTCGACTTCACAACTTGCTGTAGCTGCGCCAACCACACATCAAAGATCAGCTGCTCATCCGACTTTTGACGACAGTCTATTGACCACATCGACTTGTGTCAGAAGTTCGTGAGCGTAAACAACTCACCAGGTCTTTGTTAGGGTCGCTTTCTTGTCGCCGACACGGTTGGGGCTTTCCTGCAGACCAAGAACACGTAAGTATGGCCAAATTCTTAGAACAAAACGCGCACAAGCTTCTCCATGCCCATTATGGTGCATTCCAACGACTCAGGATGACCTGTATGTCTGAGCTAACAAGGTTGAAAGCAGAAGTTGTCCAGTTCTCGCTTCTTCGTATAGGGGTTCGCTTCGAGTAGCGAGCTGGAGTTAAACACAACACAGGACTCAAAAGTTCTTATTCTTGACCAGAAGCTCTAAAATGCATATATGATCTAGCCCAAAAGAGTGAACTAGGCCTTTTGTTGCTTTTGAGAAGGTTCTAGGTCTATGTGCTGCCTAGAGCGCTCGCTTGGCCACGTTATCGCAACCTTAGCAACCCCCGCGCTAGACTTTTCAAGATAAAAACAGCGGCTCCTTCTCTTTCCTCCTCAAACAACGCAACCTCTTCTTAAAGAAACACCTCTCCGATCTTGCTCTCCACTTCAATTCGATCTCGCATCGACTCTCAAGGTAAATAAGTTCCCCCTTCCCGAGATCAGCGCCTTGGAGAATGCCATTGTTGACTTGCCCTCCTCACATTTTCAGACAATCAAATAACAAGAACGAACTTACAAGCCATCCAGATGAAGTTCCCGAGCTTCATCACCATGATCGTCGCAGTTCTCCTGGGTTTGGGCCTCGGTGGACTTGCAATCGAGTCTCCTGTCGAGGCAGCTGGCTCCGTTGCTCTGTCGCAGGTTTCCTCTGGCGCCCCGGGCGGCAGAACTGTTACCACCTTCTACCAGACCACTACATTCACCGTTGATCCCTGTGCCCCAACTTATACCGCTACCTCCCATGTTGGCAAGGTCGACTTGCGCTCGCAACGTGTCTTGGCTGCGTCTTCTCTGCCTACAACTACGATCACTCGGACCTCAACTTTGCATAGTACCGTTACGCTTCGTCTTAGCAAGGTAGTACCAACCCTCTCTAGCTCTGTCAAGGTCATTTCGACCCGTACCAGAATCACTTCTGAGACTTCGACTACGACTACCACAGTCTCTGCTGCTGCTTCTTTGGTTACTTCAGCTCACGGTCTCTCTCATCCACCTACCTCAAAGGTTGAGTCCGACGATTTCGACCCATTCGACTATGAATTCATCGAAGACAACTCCAAGATCGAGCTCAGAGGCCTGGATGTTTCATCTTCTGCTCCAGCAGCTGCGTGCCCAACAGACATCTCCGGCGACTACCAGTTTCCTCATCTCATCGTACCAACCTCAATTGGTATGCCGGATCAGCCTCAAGGAACTCAATACGCTGTTTGGATCTCCCCTGCCGCTTCGACTTTGTTCAACTTTGACGTCCCTGCAACCTACACCGGCACCTGCTCACTCATCTTCCTGTTCCCCTACATGAGCCAACTCGACCCCTCAGCAGGCAAATACACCTACTCCGGCCAAGAACAAGTAATCTACCAAAACGGCGGTCTCAACTTCTCTCTCCTCGCCGGCATCGCTACCAACTCAACTACCTACAACTCTACTCCTCCCGTTGCAGTCGATTACGGAAAGGTCAAGATCTTGCCTGGAAATAAGTACACGGTTGCTAATTTTCCGTGCCCGGCGGGAAAGACTATCACTGTTGAGGGAAGCTCGGCGAATAGGACTGAGTTGGATTATTTCCAGAATACGGGAATGGAGCCGATTGGTCTTTATCTAGTCCCTTGTGTCTAGCTCAGGCTTGGATGCTTCTGATTTGGGGGTTCCTTATTCGGTCACGTTTCGATGTGGATGGATTGGGGTCCTTACTTCCGAGGGATTTGATTGTGGCTTTTAGAAGTCGTGACTTTGGCGTGATGGTATGGAAAGGAAAGGATGATATGGTCGCCTGGGATGGATGGAAGGATGGAAACCTAGGCCTTTGATATGAAATACACATGGGACATTGAACTCTCAGATCTCTTCATTGTCATTGTGATTAAAGTACACTTTTGTGATTCTTGATCATGACCTCTCAATATGGTCCTGGCTGTCGTACCCTTGGCTTCTTCAATGTTCCAGCTAGGTTTTGTGACTTCTGTGAATTTTCGTCCTTAATCGTATTAGTGATACTGGTTCGGATGGCAAGATCTGGACGCGCTTACCTAAACCCTATCTTGGTTCTTGCGAGAATTCGGCATATTCTTTCCAGAATCGCCTTGGTCCTAAGGACTCATTGGCAGCCATGCGAATGGCTGTTTGGATTCATTCGATCCGTGGTTTCTGATACTCGTTGCGAGAATGAAGCTGATTTCCTTACCCCGCGAGCGCTTTCATCCACCAGGCGGACTCGGCCAAACAGTATTCCGTCTCGCATCACTGGAAACAGGCACGAAATCAATCGAATCGCTAGACCTGCTCGATCTTCACGCAAGGTCAGCATTTTCACCCACTAGCATCAGACAAAAAGCTATCCTGAGCATTCGGCAGTGGAAGTCTCTGATTGAGAGTGACGAACCTTCTTTCTGAAATCGACTCCTGCGGCTGCTGCGCCTTCTTATTATTTGGATTTTGACTCTCGTACTGCACGACTTGATCTTCCGGATCGATAGCAATGCCGACTTCGATGACGCCGGATGTCATGGTGCTGTCGGTTCTCGGCGGCATGGGTCGATGGAATTGCGGGACGCGGGTATTGCTTGGGGCGCGGAGATGAGTGGGTTGTGAAGGAGGAGGAGGAGGAGTCGAGCTCTCAACGATGGAATCAGTATTATGATTCAACTCCCTCGCGAACATGCGGACACGATTCTCAGACTCCCTCAGAACCTTGCGTTGCTCTTCCGATGCAGATTTCTGCAGACTGGGTAGCCGCTCGAATTCTAAGCCTTGTGTTCTGCTCGCTTCTTCGTCGCGTTGCTGTTTCTTGCGGATTATTTTCTGTCGTAAGCCGCAGCCTCCTATGACTAAGTCGCGGTATTGGCGCCAGGATTTGGTTGTGCCGAAGACGAGGAAGGCGACGAGTGATGCTGTGACGCCGGGGATGAAGAGGACGATGTCGACTATTGAGCCTGATACGCTGAAATCTGGTTTGCCGGCTGCAGCGATGCTGGCGTTATTATTCGCCTGGAAAAGTGTAAATATTATGATGGTGATTTCAAATAACCTGGTTTGGTGTCAGTAAGATGCATCTTGTGGATGTTGGCAAGACTTACGCGAGAATGACAAAACCGATGGTGAAGCGAGTGACAAGTGCTCTGTCGTAGATGGACCTGCGTGTGCTGGAAACAGCTGCAGATACTCCTGTCTCCACTGTTCCTTGCGCATATGCTGAATCATCTGTTCTGGATTTCGACCCATCTGAAGCCCACCAGCGACCTCTTCGCTGAGAATGCCCGGCCACGAGACGACGCGTCTTCATGTATTTGTACAGGATCAAGATGAGTAGGATGCTTCCCATTGATAGACTTGTAAACACTAGGATGTCGTCAGCGCATTGCATTTTGATGCTAGGTGATGATGCTTACTTGCAAAATAGGTGATGATAATGAAAGGAGCTGGCTGTTTTTGCAGAGACTCGATTTGCATCAGTCCGACAATGAGAGCTGGGAAGAAGACCGAGAAGACTTTTGATATGGGGGACATTCTGTTTTGCCAATCACCCAACCAGGTCGAGCGAACTCCCCAAGCGCCAGCAAATAAGGCGACTGTCCAGAAGAAGACATTGAGGGCCATGACATTGTAGCTGTAGAATTCTGTGAGGTTCGTAATTAGCCAGTGCACCGCGTGCTGCGGACCTGGTCGCTTACGGATGAAAAATAGAACTTGGTCTACTATCTGAGCCGCTCCTCCGAATGCCAGGCCTTTGCGAGTCTGGGACTCTACTGCCTTCTGAAATTGTGCTTCCTTGATTACAAACCAAGCTGAGGCATAATGGATCTGCTGGATGACGGACGCAAACGTGCTGAGAGCCGTAAAGCCGGAGAAGATGGTAACATCTGTTAAGTATTAGCGCAATTGTAATGGAGATCTATACATCAGACATACATGACCATGCTTCCCCAAAGCTAATGAGTAGGCCAGTCAACAATGTCGTAAGCGTAAGACACCCTGCAGAATACAGCAGGACAATGACAGACACGCCGACAGCACCTTGAGGGATGCCACCCGTCATGCCGTTTGTATTTACGACTCTCCTTTCTCATCCAAAAAGCACATTTTCAAGGATTCTCTTCACGGATCAACGAGCCCAGGAACGATATGAGGAAGGAAGGAGGAGCAGAAGAAGAAAAAAGCATCCAGTGACGGGGATCGCCCTCAAGGTATTTGACCTGCTACATGTCCCAGCGCCAGGAAGGATCTGCACTAGCTCTGCCTTGGCTCATCTGAAGAACATGTAGAACCTTGCTCAATACTTGCATTGTTCATACGTACTCCACTCGAGGCGTTTTCTCGCCTTCTTACTGGGCTTCTTACTGGGGGCGTCGTCATGCACATGGGGGAAGAACAATCCCAGGTCCACGTGAGATCCTTGTACTGAAGTATCCCAGGGGGGTGGCGGGCGAGGCGGGACATCGGCTAGCTCTATTTCGAGTCCCTGTCAACACGAAGCGAAAGCTCCTGTTCCTGGCCCGTTTCAAGTTCTGAAGGATATTGATCATGATTTCGACGATTTGATTGGTGGATCTCAACAATAATGGAGAATGCGCTCGACATCGCAACCTTGGCCACATCCAGTCTGTCGGAGCTGTCTCCAGGGATGCCCTAGTCGTTTGACTTATTGAAAACCACCCAACAGGAGGAGAGCTGGCCGCCCGTGTGCACGCATCCGGATGACTTAACCGTTGCATCTCGCATGAGACGCGTACTTGCACCATGAGGAATCAAACTTTTATGCTTTTTCGAAGTCATATCTGACATCGGAATGTTGCTTCGGAAGCTGGAATGTTGATTGCTTTTGTCGACTGTTAACTGTCAAGTGTCAAGTCTACGCAAGACATATCCCTGCCAGCTGAGAATGCCGCCCAGTCTCGCGAATCTGACTCGAGTAGTCCGTAACTTTTATTTAGAGACTCGACAACCACCTCAACACCAGTCTGTATCTTGGATGGTTGGCTCGTTGGGCATGAATACTAGTGAACAATTATGATTTGGAGGCTACCTCTGTCAGACTAGGATCGGGCCTACAACAACTGCTTCCCTTCACCAGCTCAAGATGCTGGAAGTCATAATCCGATTGGGTGCCTCTAGTCCGATGCTAGGTCCTAGGCAAACTCTAAGTCTTTCTGGACGTGTTCCATGACACCTCCTCTGACCTTCGAAGGAGTAGAGTTCTGATGACACCCATAAGAGGAGTGTATTGAAACTTTGTAAGGTCTAGAGCTGTAGAGCTCTTCGAGCTGACTGCTCGCGAACTTATGCCGTGCTCGAACGCGAATAGAGTTCTTCCTGGCGTGCAAGAGATCTGGAGAAGCTGCCGACAAGAAAGCAAATGCAGGCATACTGTTTGAACAGCTCCATGATAAAATCATACTGTATGAGGAATTGGTCAGTGTACCTGCGTCGTCCCATCGTCCCATCTCATCTCATCTCATCTCATCACATCTCATGATATGATCTCTGGCTCCTCTGAATTCTCCATATATCTCACGTAAAATTATAAGCACTGCAACATCAAATAATTTCCTGCTGCAGAAAACTATCGATTTCGCTCCCGACGGCCGAGAAAGGTCGATATGTGCGGTCGCGCGGAACAGGAAAGTGGACTTCGAAGCAGGGGAAAGATGCAGGAGGGTGGAGGGTGGAGGGAGGTGGATTTGCAGCCGAAACATGTTCCTGTCCCAGACTTTGCCCCTGGCTCGGCCTCGGGCATTTAAGTCACCGCGGGGCAGCAAGCACGTCCCAATGTTATGTAATCTTTGCGGGCCCTGTGGTGACCTGCGGCTTCAGCCTCATCTCGCAAGGCCAGCTTGAAAAGTCAACAACTCACTCGAGCACGCTGCCTGGCACCAAGCTCACGGTCAAAATGGCGGGCACTGGAACAGCGATGCAAAACCTAATATGGTCCTCTACTATTCCGCTACACATTACACATCCATCTTCCTCCACGCCCTACCTAATTTCCGTGCCTCGAGTCTCCTACCTGCCCCTCCTACTACCCCGCCTGACGTCCTTTTTCGGTCCCTGCTCGAGCTTTTCGTACGAAGACATCCTACTAAAGAATCTTCCTATCGGTCTCCTCTGCGACTTGTACAGACCGGAATTGCCGTGGCGATTAACACTGGGACATGGCCCGTTGTTCGATATCCATGATACATTCATCAACAGCGTAAAAGAGGTACGTTACTTGCCCCCTCTTCATCCGCGAAGCAGTGCGATAGCAGAGCTGACTGCATTGTAGGCGGACTTCATACGCAATGGTACAGCAAAGGGGATCATGTCCATGTCGAAGGATAATTCCACACAGCTGTGGAATTCAGTGCAAGATAGTGAGTTCTCCAGCTCTTACTCTTCCTGCCCACCACTTCTCGCATTCAAGTTGCTAATGAATGCCGAAGATGACCTCTCCGCCCACCTGAAAATCACATCCATTCTCCTCAACCCCTCCACGCCACTCCGGAACATCCCTCTTCGAATATATATCCCCGCCTCCCCAACATCATCCACACCCCTCGCATCAATCAAGATCGTCCAAGCACTAATCCCGCCGCGTACACCCAACCGCGAGGTCCAGACACTAGGCATGGCTCTCAACAGTATATTGCCGAGTCTGTTCCCCAGTAGAAGAGATGCGATTGTGGCGGAACCCGTGCTGCACGGTGCTAGTGTGCCCTTCAGAGCGCCGCTGGAGGAGTTGATGAGGGAGGCGGCATATGCGGACGGGTGGTTGCATCTGAGTGTGCTGATGATTGACGCGTGAGAGTCAGGAGTCAGCCTACACATAAGCAGGATTGCAGACACGGGAGAACCTCTGAGTTTGGCTGAGGCGGCTCGCTCTAGCCATGCCTCAGAGAGGTGATGTACTTTCTCTACACATCCCGGTCAACATGCACCCAGCGACACGGTGGGATCTTCCAGCTGTCAAATCCAGCCAAGCTGCCATGTGTGGCAGAGCGACGGATCTGGGGCATCGCGCGGTCCAGTGCATCGTCTAACATGCACGAAACAACCCCAACGGTCTGGACGCTGGTCTGGTACAAGATCCGGAGGAAAGTATAAGCACGTGGGATAGTGTGATCGGCTGCGCTGCCAGACACCATTGAACTCTATCGCAAGGTTGGGATGGCTTGCCAGTCCAAACTCAATCGATACCTCCGTCATGCTTGCTTGCACGTAACAATGGATGAATCACGATTTATGAAGCTGGGTGGTCCGGGATTTGAGATTTAGAAAGGAAGAGATAATGTGAGATCATAATACGTTATATTGAGCCAGGTGTATCAGTACATCAATTCCACCCTCCCCATCTCCAACCCCTTTATCCCTCCCAAAGCCATATAGACTACAAATTGAAAAGGAGATAGATAAAACATGATCACAAATTCCCCCGCCCCCGCACGAAATCAACAGCCTCCTAGCTCGCTCGAGCCCACTATCATCCCACCCACCTAACTCTCATTCTCAGCCCTATACTCCCTCCCCTCAACCTTCTCCCCATGGCCATCATGCACACCAACACCCTTCTCACCATGTGCCCCCATCCCACCCTGCTGCGCCATACTGGCCCTGATAGTCCTGAACGTCGTTGTCGGCTTCCAGTGCACGCTGTGGCGCGCGACGTGGACCTCGTCGTACAGCTCGTCGACTTGCTCGAGGGTCAGGCCTTTCGTCTCGTAGATCATGAAGTAGACGAATGTGATGCAGAGGAAGCAGCATGCGAACCAGATGAAGAAGATTTTGGCTTGGAGGTTGGCATTGCCGTCGCCCCTGGAAGAAAGAGAAGAAATTAGCTTTGGTTGAACTGAGGGTAGGATAGGGATGGGTGGGTTTGGGTGAAGGATAGTGAGGGGGAGGGGGAGGGCATAGGATTTGAAATGGGATAGAAGGGAAGGCTTACCAGTTTACGAGGTAGGGCGTGCTGTACGCAATTGCCCAGTTGAGTAGCCAGTTCGTGGCGGTCGTCATAGAGAGGGCCTTGGCTCGGACTTTGAGGGGGAAGATCTCGCCTGTTACGACCCATGCGATCGGACCCTACAGTACACACTTGACATTAGCAAACTACCCTCTTGGGTGAAAGGATGTGTTAGAAATAGGTTGCGGAAGTTCTTACCCAGGTAGAAGCAAAGAAGAAGATGTAGATGCACACGAATGCGATTGAAGCCTTTTGCGATGCCAAGTTCGTGGAGAAGACGGCTCCTGTCTCGGGATTCTGACCCGTGCTGGTTGTACCGAGGACAGCGACGAGCAGTTGACTGACTGTCATTCCGATGGCTGGATGTTGTCAGTATGGCTTATGAACAGGACATGTATGACTCACCTCCCCAGAACAAAAGCGGTCGGCGACCCCACTTGTCGATGGCATACAGTCCAGGAAGGGTTGACGACACATTGACGGCACTGGTAATCATACTGATAACGAATGGATTCGTAATACCAGTATTCTTAAAAAACTGTGTGCCATAGTAAAAGATAAAATTTATTCCAGTCAACTGCTGCAGGCCTTGAAGAAGACAACCGGTCAAAAGTCTCTTGAGGACCTTGCCTCGGAAACAGTCGATGTAGGACGATTTGCCCCTACGCAATGAGGAGTCAGTGAATGCTTATTGAATATGTTTTATGAAAGGACAGTATGTGTCTTGGGAGAATCTCGAGCCCCGAAAAACAAGAATTAGGAGAAAATGGACTTCCCAAGTACTTACAGACTAAGCTCATATTCGTGGTTTGCTTGAATTTCACCAAGTTCATCTTGGATAGCGGCGTGATCGATGGGGAGACGTCTGATCTTCGCCAGAGCTTTGGCTGCTTTTTCTTGTTTTCCTTGCTTAATCAGGAATCGAGGAGTTTCTGGTAGAATGAGCATTCCGATGATGAGGACAAGAGACCAAGCGAACTGAACGGCGATGGGAATGCGGTATGAGCCGGTATCTTGACGATCCTTGGTAGCGTTGTCGACAATGGCAGCAAGGAGAAGACCGACTGTGATTGCAAATTGGTAAGAACCAACGATGACACCACGAATCCATTTGGGAGCTGTTTCGGATTGGTAGAGAGGAACTAGAATGCAAGATTAAACCAGTTGGCAGAGTGCATCAAGCTGACTTACTCAAAGCAGAGACCATTCCGACACCGAAACCAGCAAAGAAACGTCCAGCGATGAACATTGGCAGCTCAGTTGCGGCGGTCTGTAAGATAACACCAAGGTTGAATACCCAGCATGCAGCGATCAAAGCCATTCGTCTTCCGAGGAAGTCTGCAGATGGAGCTGCCCATAATGCACCAAAGAATGTACCAGCTGAGAGGATGGATACGATCAATGAAGTCTGCGAGGGGCTGACATCGGGTTGGTTGTCAGAATTCGTGTATCCAGTACTGAACTCGTTTCGCCAGTAACTGGGAGATATCAATAAGTAAGTTCCTATGAGAGATACGTCCATATACATACTCCATAGCAAGAATACCGCTGATAGTTCCAGTATCATAACCAAACAGCACACCTCCGAAGGCCACAAACAAACCAATGACAATCTAAAATTAGTGAGCACTTTGAGGTAAACGGTGCTTGAGAATTGGAACATACAGCAGGCCATGATCTGCCAGGAACGCCCTCGGGCTTTTTGATAGCGATACCCATCTTGACTTGCTGTTCGGTATTTTCAAGACTCAAAGTCTGTATGAAAGGAAAAAGGAGGAGACACTGGGGGAGTCAATAGTTCTTATAGCTACTAAAGCATCGCTGCAGATCACAGTTAAAAATCCCCAGACATGATCACGGCAGCGAACCCCTCACCGAACGAGCTTCAGGGTAGCACACTCTCACTTGGTCTGTACGAGGTGAAGATCGGCCAAACAGAGTTTCATGATTGGATTCTGGACACCAGGTGATGTTGCGATCCCTGTGAAAAGCATCCGACCCAAGCGTTCCAGCACTGGCACTGGCAGATGCAACAAAGGAATGTCGAGGGCACGCCGTCGACGTAACTATATTAACAAGGATCAATTTAGTGGAGAGATGCAACCATCCCGCCATTGCTATTCGATGAATTCCATGGTCCCCTAGATCTCCATCCATGACACCTCCATCTACGATGCAAGCGGGATATTTATACCCAATGGTAACGCCGCGGGCACGGCACAGTAGTGACTGACAGTGGCCTCGCCCCCCTTCCCCGCAAACCTTGAACAGAGGTCAAGGCTATGATGGAGGGGGCGCCAACAGGCGTTTTCTGGGGAGGAGGAGAACTCTGTTGAGCTTGGAATGTGGTAATTGTTACCGGTAAGGCAAGAATGCTCAGAATCATGCAGGATTGACTGTTGAGATGCACCTAAAGTCATAGAGTCGTCTCACTATCCATGAAGGTCCAGTGATGAGCATGTGCATTCGGTCCGTCTTCTGTAGTCGAGACAAGGTTGTCAAGACGTTCAAGACGAGTTAAGGCGACAGTTAGAGCGACAACAAGCAATCTGGGGAAGACCGCCAGGAGTTGGCGAAGTTGGCAATGCAATGCCTGTCAGGGGCGGGCTTTGACGGCTATTTGCCACGTGACCATACTCCTGCTTCAAAATCATCCGACTAGCCGACTTCCCTCTTACTACTCATCCTTCTCTTCTTGGCTAAATTGATGTAAGCTGTTTCTGTTGATCTTGTTCATATTCTTGTATGCTTTAACATATGTAGCAGCTCATATCACTGGCCCAACAGCTCTTCAGGCCCTCGTGAAGGTGGCTCAACTTTTCCGAAGTTCCGACCAGTTGTCAAGCCTTAGCTCATCCTGACCTGCCTCAGCAGCTCGTACAGTACCTCATCTATTCGACTGGCACACGCTCTGCAAGAAGCTCGGAGCGACCTAAGACGCATGTCTCGAAGTAGCTCGGAGCTTCGTTTGGCCCTATGAGTCTAGATTGGCGCCGCAAACGAGAAGTGTCTCAATTATGCAGGATCCTAACCTTGTGCTTCCTTTTCTTTCTGTTACTTGATGTAGGTATTTCTATCATGGCTTAAAGTCGATTGTTTGAGGCTTGCATCCAAACTAAGGTTGGATATTGAATGCCACATAACATATGCTCAAAGTTTTGGAGTAGCCTAGGTAGAATTAAGGTTTGACAGCTGGATTTTATGGGAATCTAGCCCTTTCACTACATCATCTTTTTCTCGATCCAGATAGCTCTACCTCCCAGGCACCATCCCGATAACAGCATTTGGCTTCCCTTTTCCTTGTTATTGTATCATCTCTGTACTTTTCTCCAGACACAACCAGCATGACTGGGTTACTCAGCAGCAGTTTCATACAACTCTTTCCCTTGGGTTTTGACGACCGACCAACAGAGATGCAACTGGCATGTATTGTCAGAACGATGGGTATCCGGGTTCGACTAGATCATCGTATACTTTTCTCTCGCCGCAATTTCCACTTTGGTTGTTCTGTTTGGTTACCGAAAATCCAAAGCCTGGCTTTGACGAGGCAGGTTACCCTTCTGAATACCCGTACCGAGCTTAACAATCTCTTTTTCGGGACTCTTCGTCCAGGTGACCTCGACGAGGTCATCGAATGAAATACTTGGAAATGATTCGAAGAGTGGTGAGAGATATACAGATAGGGAATTGTATGTCATTACCGCTCGTGTATATTAGTGCTGAGTGAGCCACTTGTCAGCTTCCTCCAGGCCGAGCAACTTTTCAGGCTTAACAGCTCTCATGTTCTGAAGTCAACATGGTACATATATCGAAGTGGTTCTTGGCAAGAAACCGGAAGTGTGCTCTCAAATTGTGCCACTCTGAAATCCAAAATGACTGTCTCCACATTTCTTTCAGTTATCAATGCAGAACTATCGAAGGAAGCCAAAGTCCTCTCTGACCCCGATACGAATGGGTTCAAAGCAGCTCATGAGCGATGGACTGATCGTGATCTGAAGACTCCCAGTGCCATTCTGATAGTAGCTACAGAGGATGATATCGTGAAGACTGTAGGTACCCCGCCTTCTCCAATTCATGATTAATGGCTGATTACAAGCAGGTCCAATTGGCGCTCAAGCACGACATTCCTTTTGTGCCAAAATCAGGCGGTCAGTCAGCATGGTCAACGATCGGACAAGAAGGTATCATTATAGATCTCAGCAACTACAACAAGGTAAAGATCGACAAGTCTACCAAAACAGTAACAATACAGTCTGGCATTGTCAACAAACAACTCATCGGAGCTTTGTATGAGCATAATCTATTCCTTCGTGCGTTCTCTCCATCGATTCTAGGGATGGTGAATTTAAATACTTAAACGAAATAGCTCTCGGAGGAGGCAACACCATCGGCTCTGTCCCTCAAGCACTTAGAGGCGGTCTCTGCGCACTTTCCAAACAATGCGGAAACACATCCGACAACGTTCTCTCCGCACGCCTTGTCACTGCAACGGGTGAGCTCATCACCGTCGACAGCAACAGACCCGACCTCCTCTGGGCTCTCAAAGGAGCAGGCCAGTATTTCGGCCTCGTCACAGAGCTCACACTGCAAGCCTATCCAATTTCAATCCTGCGATCCGATGATGGAACCCTTTGGACAGGCACATTCATATTCGACGTCGGCAAGGTTGAGTCGGTGGTTTCCGCAGCTGCAACACTCATGGACAACGAAGACCACAACTCCGTCAATCTCGTAGTCGTGACCCTCAATCTTCAAACGGGGACGCCCTGTCTCCTCGTCATGTGTCTCTCCTTCGGGTCCACAGCCGAAGCGGAAGAATACACTGCTCCAATGAAAGCAATAGGCCCCGTTGTGGCCATGGAGAATCGAAAGAAATACTCCGAAATCAACGATGGCATGGACGGTTTCTGCGCGAAAGGAGGATTCAAGCTATTCAAGCTTATGGGTGCAACGAGATTCGATCCTGAGCCATGGGCTGAAGTAGCGAATATATTCGTGGACTTGAAGGAGCGGTGTCCAGATGTTGTATCCGGCGGGTATGGATCCAAGTGGGTGACCGGGAAGCAGAAAGAGGCTGGCATGGATTCAAGTGGGCACATGCGGAGGTTAAGTCTTGGGTGTATGTGCATCTCTTTCCATCCTTCGCAATCAGACGAGTCTTTACGTGAAGAGAGCTAATGGAGAACAGTGAGAGCCTTTCCTGGTACACGAATGCCGATTCTGGACCCGTAGTAGACGAGGCTACAGAACGAGCACTGGCTGTTGCTACGCGAAGTTTCAAGCCAGAGGAGCTTCACACATACCAGAATTTCTCGAGAGACACCAGTTTAGAAAGTCGTTTCGGAAGTCAGGAAAGAGTGGAGAGGTTACAAGCTTTGAAGAGAAAGTGGGATCCTAAAGGGATATTCACCACAGTACTGCTATAATCGCAGAACATTTGACATTATGCAGGTACCCATCGCCTTCTCTCCTCCCGAGCTTTCTCCCGCCTCCTCGGCTTCTTGACAAAAGATGTTGACGACAAGATAGACTTCACCAACCCCTCAGACTTTTCATCTACGTACAAATGGACTTGATTCTTAGTCCTCCGCTCCTTCTCGGCGTGTTTGATAGGCTCCACATTCCTTAACTCGTCTCTTGCCAGATTCGCCTTGGCATCCTGAGCGGACTTCCTAGCTCGCTCCGCAATGTCATCGCTCATCTTCACTAGCACTTCATTCAGCTCCCTGACCTTACTCTGCTTCTCCTCAAGTTCTGTCTCCGTCTCCTTCTTTGCCTCTCTCTCCCTCGCCAGCTGCTCCCGCAGTCTTTCGACCTGATCCCGAAGCTTATTCATTTCTACCTGACCCCTCTTCAGATCAGATATAGCTTCATCATATTTGACTTTCAATTCATCGAACCGCACGTTCAGAGCTCTTATACTGTCGTCCCTCTGAGCCAAGCTCTTGTTCAAAGACACAATGTCCGTTTTCACGGCTCCGAGTTCCTCCTTCAGGGCCTCAACAGAAGCATCGACAAACGTTTCTGGCGTCAATGGACGATGGGTATGCCAATGATTTTCGGTCAATCCTACGCTCGGTCCACGATTGCGATGAAAGCTTTCTTGAGGCGAGGCTGGAGGCGTGGGCTCCGGATTCTTTCGATACCTCTGCTTCAGGTCTGGCAGGCACAACCGGTCGCTCAGTACCTGAAACAGCTGTACGACTTAGAAGTGATGCAGCTGGACTACTTTCAATATCAGCAGCAGCTTCTTCTGCTCTCTGGGCTCCGGGTGTCAAGATATCATGGGTTGCTGCTTGATTGCATCGGTCAAATACTGCTGCCAGCTCCTTCGTTCGGATTCCTCCGTTCTTAGCCATTGTCTTTATTCTCAGTTCAAAAAATCTCTCGTAGAACTTTGAGGATGGACTGACAAACGAAGAGCTTTGCGAGATGCTTGATCCTTATCTCGTTTATCTACACGGTGTCTCCGTGCCCAGACTAGAGCAGCACACCCTCTTCCATGAAGAGTCTTAGTGCAGTCATGTGGAGGATGGTGATTCGACACCTGCAAGACGATTATGCGTCTCTCTCGATGTATTTACTTATCCTTGAGCTGATTAGCTGGGGATGTATCAGACGCCCGGATTGGTAGACGCTTGCATGCAAGTTGTTTGATTGGTCGCATCTGGCTTCGATGTCACCATCGCGCATCGAATGTCTCTCTTGCTGAAGCATTATATTTGGCAAGCCATCTAGACCCTATCAGCTTTTTGCTGGGCATCTCTGAACACATCCAATCATTTACACCATTCGCTCGCGAGCTGGTAGCAACCAAGCGGCAGCTTCATGTACAAATTCGTGACGAAGATACCCTGTAAATGGGGGTTTAAATTACCTCAAGTTCGCAGTGAGCAAGCAGTTGTACTTCCACAGAAACATCTACAATTCATCATTGCCATTCACGACATTCGCGCATCCACATCCATCTTCGATCTAACCTGCCATCTCAAGAATTAGAAACGAAAGAAAGACTCACGAAGCAGAACAACAACTATCCTCTCTTTCACCCCCAGTACATCTATAAACCCCAAGTCATCTCAAACATCCTCCCCCACTTACCATTCTGTGTTACCCTCACCTTGTCGACCGTCGCATGGCATGCATTTGCAGCTAGGTTGCTATGCGAAGCTTGACATCCGGCCAATGTGTTGCAGTAGGCGTCGCTGGAGCCGCAGTAGCCGTGGTAGGAACAACGTGGTGCGTAGGTTGGGCAGAGGAAGTTCTAGTCTGGAAGGAGGCTGGGGCTGAGGGTGAGGCTGAAAGATTGGCGCTCGTATAGGGAGGAATGGGCGTGGATGGGGTGAATGAGGATGGTGATGGTGAGGAGGAGGAGCATGGTGAAGGGGGAGATCACGGGCGAGAAGCGTATGGGGAAGGTTGACATTGGAAGCCTGGGGAGGAGTCTAATTTCAGTCTTGAGGAATAAATGACCACCTGAGGAGGTGTGGGTAAGTGCAAGTTTTCTGAGGGAGAATATGTATAAACTTTGCTTCTAACCAGTCTTGTCGCGGATTCCGATAATAGTATTTCTCTCACCTATTCCGGATCAAATACTTGCATCACTGCTAGCGAAGTCAGCCGCTCCTTAGTGCCGCATTGTCCATTTACCGGGTTAGCCGATTCACGCCACTCATGGATGCTGCGAATTTGAGGCTCCTTACCCCTCTCTCGCGGTCTCATCAGAAGAAATACGGTTTCTTTGCATCAAAAACACAGCCGAGAAGTAAGCTCGTCTAGAGGTTGGCTGACACAAATCTGTATTCAATGCTTCCGAATTCGACCCGATGATTGGCTATACATCAAGGCAGGGTTTACAAATACTTCCCGCCCCAGTGCCCTCGATTAAACATATAGTCGGCTCATTCCTACCTACCTTGGTTGTGCAGTATAGCTCCCGCTTTGTCCAGCAATAGGGACGGGGGTCATAAGCTACGAGTGTACATACCCAAATGACAGTTCACTCCCCTCGAAGAGGCTGCAACGTATATGAGTTTCTACTTTTCAAGAACTTTTCCCGAGAAGTATCTCTTTTGTTTATTTTGATCTGGCATTAGCCGAACATGGTGCTGAGTAATCGAACGTTTGCGGACCAAGGACCCCGCTGCGGGGTCGAATCCACAGAAATTCACAACAAACTTGAGGAGTTAACTTACAAGTACCTGATTCTCTACGCCTGTGTGTTGACGGGAGCAATTGGTCTCTTACAGGCCTGGTGTTTCAACAAGAATCTACGTTTCGTGATCACTTCGTTTAGGGTACGACGAACGAAGACGCCCGGAAGTGTCATCAGGGGCTGAAGCATTTCCGAAAAGCGAATCCGGAAAAGCAATAACCATTGCAGCTAATTTATATGCAGCATATCCAGATCTAGTTACCGCTGGAAGATTCGTCAAGGCTGTAGCAATCAAGCTGACCAGGAATCTCGCGCCAGATCAGACAAGTTCATAGCCTCCAGGTCATCCAAGCACCTTAACATTATTCCATAAAGAAGAGCTAGAATTTAAAGTTTCAAAGCATCAAAAAAGCCTCAATACATACTTCGGCGGGAATAACTCACCGTTGGAATTCCGGACAACACGCATGCAGAGGTGGATCCGCGTACCTTATCTTTGCCAAGAACGCGATCAGCATTCCTAGTGATAGGAATTGAAGCTACATGCGATTCATGCCAGATTCTGATATCTGCAGTCTCGTGGTCATGCATATCGTGTATGTCGGTGAGTAAAGAATTTCACCGCTTTGAGAAAGTCTTCTCGCTTGGATTGACATCGCCACAATTCCACCGCTGATGTCCTAACACGGCCTCGACAATTACCAATTTCAATTTGGAGGCTAAACATTTCAAGCATACATCAGACCAGTCACGCGAGGAGAGGCTCTTCTGATAAACATTCGACTCAATGAAAAGCGCGCTTCAATCATCAGTACTCCGCGTGTATGCTTCCGCCTCGGCAACTGCTCCCAACGGACATCATCCCGGATTCGGTTGTGACGGCACCAGTTTTCACTTGCGCCAAGGCAAAACAGACAAGCAAATCATGATGTCTAGATCTGCGATTAGCTCATAAGGTTGATCGAGTAGCGGAAGCCCGAAGATTAGGCCATGCCTAAAAGGTACTCCAACACCGGCGAAAGAAAAAGTTGCCGTAGAGATTTCTTCCCTGGCCAGATGAATCCACTCCGCCACTTACGCCGGCCTCGGACTTGCCAACCAGTATGGAACGAGGTATTTGACTCACTGAATCCCTTCAGTATATCTTCAATCCGTTTCTCTACTCTTATTGTTGATGCAATTGGTCTTGTCATTAGCTCATTGGATCAATTGCACTCTCATTGCCTTTCATGGTCCGGGAGGAAGACTTCAACTCCCCCCACTCTTCAGAAATATTGTTGCTGTACCATGATACTCCTGTACCATTCAGAACTGAATTAATACTGCTCATTCATCATGTCTCAAACCCGCCATGAAGAAGCTTCAATCCCGCAACCTGACCACTCCTCTCAATTGAGTCGCCACCGCGACGCAGAATCGATTCATTCAGTCAGCACGACGGACGAGAACCCAAACTTATCACATACCCGGACCAACATATCCACGCACGATGCTCCTATACAGCACTACTCTTCATTCGTAGAAGTACCAGATGAAGTGTACGACAGACTGTCACCGTCTCGGAAAATTGTCATTGTGGCCCTCTTGTCGTTCTGCTCATTCTTGGCACCAATTTCCTCAACAACTATCCTTGCGGCTGTTCCCGAAGTAGCAGCTACATACAGTAGTACGGGCACAATCATCAACTTGAGCAATGCTCTATACATGCTTTTTATGGGTGTATCGCCTTGTTTCTGGGGTCCTCTCAGCCAAGTTTACGGCCGTCGATGGGTACGTTCATTTCTTACACGTCACCAAACCGTCTGACCAAAATCGTAGATATGTCTGATAACCGCAGCTCTCTTCTGCGGCTGCTCCCTCGGCACCGCTCTTGCCCCAAACCTCCCAGCTTACTTCGTCTTCCGGATCCTGACGGCCTTCGAGGGAACCTCATTCCTCAATGTGGGCGCATCATGTATTGGCGACATCTATCGCCCTACGGAACGAGCGACAGCAATGGGATGGTTCCTGTCAGGGACACTCATTGGACCAGCTTTTGGTCCGTTCATTGGAGGCATCATCGTCACCTTTAAATCGTGGCGAGTAATCTTCTACTTACAGACAGCACTCGCTGGTGTGGCTTTGATCGGTGCCTACTTCCTGCTTCCCGAAACTGCACACCACATGAAAGTCGACGATCTTGTCGGATTACCATTGAAGACTAAAGCACGAGTATTGGGAGGAATGTTGAATCCATGGCGAGTGTTAAGACTGTACAAGTACCCGAACTTGATAATGGTGGCCCTGGCATCAAGTTCTCTTGTATGGAACATGTACTCCCTGCTTACTCCCATCCGATATGTCCTCAACCCTCGCTTCAACCTCACGACACCCATCGAGTCGGGTCTGTTCTACCTCGCACCTGGATGTGGATATATCCTCGGCACGTTCATGGGAGGACGGTACGCAGATTACATTACCATCAAATGGAAGGCTAAGCGAGGCGGAAACCGAATACCTGAGGACCGCCTTCGATCAGCACTCCCGTTTATGGGTGCGGTCATTCCGTGCTGTATGCTGATATACGGCTGGTCTATTGAGAAGCGCTTTGGTGGAATAGCATTGCCTGTCATCATGATGTTCTTTCAGGGTGTAGCACAACTTTTCTGCTTCCCGAGTCTGAACACATACTGTCTGGATGTGATGCAGAGCCACAGCGCGGAAGTCATCGCCGGGAACTATGTTATCCGATATATGTTTGGTGCGCTAGGAAGTGCAACTGTGCTGCCAGCTGTGGAGAAGATTGGTGTTGGGTGGTTCTCAACGATCAGTGCAGGATTTTTGGTGGCGAGTAGCTTAGCTACTTATGCTGCTGTATTGTGGGGTGTGGGATGGAGGGATAAAGTAGATCAGAAGAGGAGGGCAAAGAGGAGAGAGAAGTTGGAAGGGAAGGAGAATATTGAGAAGGAGGTTGTGGTCAATGGAGAGAAAGAGAAGGATATGGTTTGACGTGGAACAAGTAGCACTAGACGAGACTGATATGAAGGCGCCACGAAGATGGACAACATAATGTGAAGATGAGGAAACACTTATTCCCCGACACAAATTACAGACTTTTCGAGCCAATGCCATGAAAGAAATTAGAAGGATATCCCATTGCGCTTCTTTCATTGTGGATTTTGGAATATGAAAGCTTTCAAGCATGTCTAATCGTTACTGCAACACGAACGAAGTATGACTTGCACACAAGAAAATGCTGTTCTCTGACACTATAAAATTGCTGACATCCAGGGTTTCATGACTGGAAAGCCTCACAGAATTGGACTCCGTGTCGTTGAGAAGGAAGTCCATAAAGATCGAGCGCTGATAGGCTCTTCGCCACCCCCATCTCACTATCAATATACGCTATCTCACCACCAACCCGCAGCAGTCAGCGCATGCAGATAAACTTCCCAGCGGGGTGATCCCCCTGAGACGGCCCTGCTTACAGGCTGTCTCGGACACGGAATTACAGGGGTGCCGAGTCCGAGCTGCCACATCTAGCTTGGATGATTATGAATCACCAAAGTTCCTGATGTCGACGTCAAACCTGTAGCGGAATTCCAATGTCGAAGCCAATCTACCTTCCTAGGATGAAATCCATCGATAACATAACGACAGACAAGATGGGAGCTTGAGTTTGGCATAAGGGCTGTTTAATTGGGAACAATTGCACGACAGAGAAGGACTTGGCTGCTTTGGAAAGCAAGAGTGGCGTATCACGTGCCGGCAACTGAAAGACAAACACCCCGATACTATGGCTATCATAAGTCAGGATGGGACGATTGGGTCTGTAGGGGAGGAGACCCCATTGCTAAGAGAGCAGGCGAGAAGTCTCGCTGGGGATGATAGTAGCTCGGAAACATTGACGGATGCTGAGCGGAGGGGCGATGAAGAGGATGTTGTTGAGGCGGATAAAGCGAATCAGCAAGTTGGGAGGGTGAGGGGGTCGTTAATCATCTTCAGTCTGTGGGGATTAATCTTCTTACAAGGTACGTGGTTTGAAGCCGTTCTCCATAAATAAATGACCCCAAAGCAAATTATGCTGATGTTGAACCTAGCTTCCAACATGTCTGGGATCACCACGACACAATCGAAAATTGCTGAAGATCTCGATGCTTTCGCAGAAGCTATCTGGTTTGCTTCTGTATACCTTGTAAGTCATTTCATACGGAAAAGACCATTCCTGACTAATACACTTCAGATTGCCATGTCCAGCACATCTCCCCTCGCAGCCCGGCTAGCTCAGATCTTTTCACCAAGAAATTGTGTCTTTGCAGCGTCCATTTTCTTCGCCATTGGCGGCGTAGTCACTTCTCAAGCACGGAGTCTTCATATGTTCCTTCTTGGGAGAGCGATCCAAGGCATTGGTGGTGCGGGCATCATGACTGTGTCGTTCATTTTGGTTCTTGAGTTGACTGGGAAGAAGCGGAGAGGCTTATTCATCGGTCTTGTCAATGCTGGATTCACAACTGGAGTTTCGGTCGGTGCAGTTGTTGCTGGTGCATTGCTGCCAATCACAGGTTGGGTATGTTCTCAACAACTTCAGAGACACCTAGAGCTCGGCTAATTGAGTGCAGCGATTCTTGTTCTGGATCCAAAGCCCAATGTCCGTAGTATTTGGCACAGGCATTTTCTTCAGCATTCCGGGATCTTTTACGTCTGGGCACGACAGTTCTGGACATGGCTCTATACTACAGAAGCTTGGTAGGATAGACTATCTCGGTGCCTGTACTCTTGTAAGACCGCCTCCTTCTCATCCACATCTCCTGCGTTACTAACGAGGTATTCAGACCACCACTCTCTGCCTTTTCCTCTTCGGGCTATCGTCACCAGTCGTTCAATGGGGTCCAATCGTAGCCTCCGCTTTCTTACTCGTAGCATTTATCTTCATTGAACTCCACGTCGTATCCGAACCCATCGTCCCCGTCACGGTCCTAAAATCCCGCGGCGCCCTCCTCTCCTGCTTGGCTCAACTCGGCATCATGGCCGCGCGGTGGATGGTCCTCTTCTACACACCCGCCTACGCCATCGCAGTCCGAGGATGGTCCCCCGCATCAGCAGGATCGATTCTCATTCCCACAAATCTGGGCTTCGCCATTGGTGGAATCAGTGTAGGCGGATTACACATCAGACGTGCGGGGAGCTTTTGGCTGTATGTGTTGACTTCCTTCTATCTTCGTCGCTTGTCCTCGCTAACGCGTAAACAGACCAAGCATCGTCTCTTATTTCCTGTTTGCTTGTACGCTTGTGACACTCTCGCAGATCACCAACCCGGGTACTCCAGCACCGCTCTTCCTACTGAACGTCTTCATGAATGGCATTTGCGTTGGAGCAGCGCTCGCGTATACACTTGCTCACCTCCTGCATTTGACGCCAACAGAAACACATTTCATCTCCACTTCCCTTCTGACTACTTTCCGAGGTTTCGCTGGCTCTTTTGGCTCAGCCATCGGCGGCGGATATTTCGTTCGTGTCCTGAAAGCGACACTTGAGAAAGGCTATGAAGAAAATGGGGGGTTGAAAGGAAGGGAGGACTTGGTTAGAAGACTACTGGGCAGCCCGGCAATGGTGCAGACTCTCAAGGGAGTAGAGAGGAGGATTGCGGTGGGAGGGTATGTTGTGGGTTTGAAGCAGCTTTATGTAGCTGGTGCTGGACTGGCACTTATTATGGTTCTGGTGCAGGCTGCCACGGGGTGGAAGGGAGCTGAAGAAAGAAAAGATGGTGATGAGACTGACCAACTTATCGGAGTGGAGGACGAGGAGTGGGAGGAGGGTATGGAACAGGGTGTTTGAGTATTGTTTGTGCTCGGCGCTGGGTATGTTGCTCTCTGTACATTTCGGGTGTCTGGTAGATAATTAGATTGGGCACATTTAGGCGTTCAGGCTAGAAGTTGATTTTCTATTTGCTTTAGTTTGTGGTTCTAGAAATCTTATCTAGCTGACGTGTTTTTCCAGTGAAGTATAAGCTCATCTGAACCACGGCATACTGATAGACTTCCAAGTAATTGCCTGTCTCGTAGGTGGCATTGGGGGAACTAGTCAATTTCATAAATTTCCTTTGCAATCTGACCGCACTCTCGATCTTCCCAGCCACTCTGAGGACATTCAATGGCTCCCAATTGTGAGGTACCAAGCGAGCTTTTCTCACCTACAGGCCAGCTCTGCTCGATTTGGTGAAAAGATGGTATGCAATGTGCTGCTAAACACATTGATAAAGCAGCGAACAGCGAGAGGGGAGTGAAAGAGACTTGTGTCTGGTGTGATTCTTAAAGCCAATTATCCACTTCTCATGTATGTCTCGACCTGTTTTAGGCATCGTCCTTTCGATGACCCACCTCTTTTGGCTAAAGAACAAAACGGCACATGATAGAGGGTTCAGACGCCAGACCACGAGAAGTAACCACTGGATCTCAGACATTTATCACGACATGCAACAAAAGTCTTAAGAAATATCCACGATCACTCACTCTTCCTTGCCGTTCTTGGCCCCTCATCCCGAAACTTCGGGACAAACCCGATATCTGAGTTCAGAGACACAAACCGAAGCCAAGGCAAACCTCCGAAATCTAGACCACACGCAAATAAACCTCGCAACTTCGAACGCCCAAGAAAGATTGACCCAGTGACCGAGTAACATATCTGTCTCGCTTGTCTCATGCATCGCGGACCCTCCCTCCACGCAACTCCCTTCCAAGACTATGCCAACCGCCTCATCCATCATCTATCATCTACCATTCCATCCCGCTCCCTGCCTGAAAGGTTCACGTCCACTTGCATGCGTATTTACCAGCCAATGACCAATTTTTGCCCTTTTCACCTTCTTTGCCTTATCTTGGCTACCTTAGCGTCGTGTAACCCGCGGCTTTTCGCACCGCCACAAACACCACCGACCTTGCCGTACCCCGTTCCCCATCCCCCAGTCCTAGTCTTCCCCAACCCCCCAGTCTTAGCCAATCTTTCTATACCTTCAACCCGCTCCCCGCTACCCGGAAAGGGACATGAACACCAGTGTCTAGTCTCCAGGTTCCATCCTACCGTTCCATCAAATAAGTCGTTTAAACTTTGTGAGACAGAATAAGACCAATATCCCAAGCCATACAACCAGGCATTAGTTAGTCATCATCCGTAAGACACCACACAATCCCACATCTATGCCGTACCTCCCCAAAACGCCAAACCACCTCGATCCCAACGGCCCCTCCAGGGACTCGGGCATCGTCACGGCGTGGAGGTGCCAACACAGCCAGCTTCCAGCTTCCAGCCACCCATCCATCCATCCTGCCATTCATTCTGCAGGAGCATTGGACAACTCCAATTCTGCAATGCTAGGTACGTGATTTATGCATGTAATCAACCCGTCTTCTCTCCGTTATGATAAGAACAGAACCGCGCAGAAATGCACATATGTTCATGTTCCGTTACACAGTTGAGTTGATGTGTAGGGCGGGTACGAAACGAACGATACGTTACGATACCTTGCGGCACTGTGACGGGATTGGAATGCAGTCCCGTGGGATGGGCGGGAGGCAGCGTGCGTGTAGGCGTGTTGTGTACTGTATTGTACGTGCGTATGTGCGTGCGTGCGTGCAGATATGCATGGTGTGGTTACACAGCAAGGATAGATATCTAAGTATGAGCGGAAGCGGGCGGGAAGAGGTGTGGACGACGACGTCTTGTGAGACAGAGAATTGTATGTGGAGTTCGATCGTGAGGATGTTGGGAGGGATGTGAAGATCATGGTGTCATGTCGCTTACGGATCGGTACGGTAAGATCTGGGAGAGGCGGAAGCTGAGATGAAGATATGAATGTGGATGCTAGCGAACATAATAATGTGAGTGAAACAGTAGATGGAGTTCCCGTATATAAAACAATTGAATTTGCGATCTTGTTTTCTTCTTTGCAAGATAGCGAAGAAGATATGATCTAATGATACCAGACTAAGCGTACGTGCCTGCTTTGTTGTCTTGCCGTGCTTTGCTACCCCGCTCGCCTCCCCTCGTCTTCCCATCCATACCACACAACACACGAAGACGAGTATGAGATATTGATGAGATGAGACGAATTCAATTGATCGATCAAATGAAACGGAAGGAGAGGGTAGGCAGTCACCCGAAATGAGAGTAACGATTGCTCGTCATATTTCTAGCCAATCTGGAAAACGTATATGAATGTTTCGAATGATGAAGTGTGCATCAATCGATCAATGAAATATATGGAGAAATCGATCATGGCAAGGGTAGGTATTAGCCGCCAGAGACAAATATGTGCGTTTGTGTGTCATTTCCCCATGTGTACAATAAGACAGCCAGAACAGAAAAAGAAAATTGGTTTCGCGAACACAAGAACGCCTCATGCGTGACTTTGACCCCCTTCCCTTCATAAGAGCACGCGAAATGGGATATAAATAAAACAGAGAGCCGACCCAACCGCCCCAGAAATAGATGATGACGACGATGACCACATGCCGGTGAAAAGGAAAAACAAGATTTGGTTATATGCTGTAACTGTTCCCATGCACACTGCGAAATGTGTTTGATGGCTTGCTTGTTTGTTTAACATGATGCTGCTCCGCCCGATGTATGTATATATGTGCTTGCTTTGAACAATGACGAGAAGCCGCCCACGAAAAGTGTAAGAGAAACACAAATGTTGAATGGAAGAAAAATATGATGCCGAATGGGGAATCATGGATGCGCCATCGCTAAATATGCTGATGAGAAAAGCCGCCACCGCCACCGCCGCCTGCCCAGCCGCCTGCCCAGTGCAATATACGTGTTTGGCTGTTGCGCAAAAATTTGACGAATAATGGTAGCCGTTCCATTTGAGCTCGTCGGCCAGTCACTGATCTCTATGATGGTACGAAGCAGCTCAATGCCCGGTCATTGGAACGTCGCCTGTAGTTGAACTTGAAAAACTTGATCCCGTATTCGGTCCCTGAGGTGGCGTGATGCCGGTCTTCTGGCCCATATATCTGAGGATCTTGTAGTCGGAATGCAAAGCCGACGTGGGAGATGCTGTCAACTGAAGGAAAGCCAGGGTTGTCTCAGTCAGTTGTCGCAGTTCATGTACAGTGATGAATCTGAGAAGAATCTCGTTGAGAATTGGATTCATGTATGCCGCCAGTAGAGTCACCATGTTTCCCCATTGTCTTAAAGAAAGTCAGTAACAGTGAAGACTGGGGAGAAATAGACATACGCATGAGCCGTCCCCCAGACATTCGTGACGATCAGTCTGTCCTTCCCTGGGTCCCCTAGGCCGTGAAATGCCTTGGTGCTGAAGATAAGAGCTTTGATCCCGCACTCTATGTAGTGCAGAACTTTTGGGTCGAGGTCCTCTATCCGTTGTACATTCTTTCTGATCACGGGTGCTTCAAATTTCGGCAGATATTCAGGAGCGATCTGACCCCCAGCATCTCCCGCCGAATCACGTTCGAGAACCTTCAAGATGAAGTGGCGGTAAGTGATGACCTCTGCCCCATAAAACTTGGCTCTCAATCGGGCTCGAAGTATCTCGTTGGCTGGTTCTCCCTCGGCAGGATTCCAACCCATCTTGGTGCTCATCAGGTTAAAGATGGCATGTAAATTTACCACCGATGCATCAATGGTTGGGTGATGTTCCTTGGTCTTGTTAGCCGAGTTGAATGGGGCTGTCTCGTCTTGAAAGGCCAAAAATTAGTATGCTGTAAATCCTTGATTTGGTGGAACGAAGTGCTTACCACCATCGGGCCGGTAGAACATATTATGCAACTGGTTGAGATGCTTGCGCAAGAATAACTGCCCAATGTAACTATGTACAATGTCATTATCCTTGCCATCCTCTTCCGTTTTGAAATTGGGATGAGGCATGTCTTCTTCGTAAGTGAGAATGCCAGAGTGCGGACAAGGAAGTTCAGCAACGATGTCACTGGAGTTGAGGTCAGCGCGTGTTATAGAATTGAGAGGTCCATCCAGTACCTTTCTAGCTGCAAACATGTCCAGAAGGCAACGACGAGGGGGTTGTCTTTGTCTGAAATAATGGATCCTTGCTCTTTGATTCTTCTGAGTCGATCAAGTTTCCTGGATTGTTAGCACCTGAACAAAGTATCTCAGAATAGTGTCCTTACGGTCTGAGAATGACTTGGAGACTACGGCACGCTGCTGCAATGTATCCATGACTTTCCATTACTCTGGCCAGCTGACCATGATACAATCCAGCGAGTATGTTTGCGTGCACGTGCTGTAGACTGTTTCCCGCAAGTTGATTCCCAATAACATCCGTAGCAAGAGCATGGTATGCCAATCCTGGAATGATATCGATGTTTCTCGGCCTAGCAGGGTTTCTTGCTGGATATGCTCCGTCGATAGAAGTCCTGCGGCTCCGTGGTTGACCTCTTTCGCCATCCATAGGTGACCCCATTCCCATACCAGGAGAGCTCTGTATAGGTGATGGGGGATGGCCATTCCGAACAGTGGGGGAACTACCATATGAATTGTCCAAATCGCGATCTGAAGCCCAGCCATCCGGGATTTTCCCCTTGTATTGACATATCTTTCCCAAGGCCATGACCAACAAAACTATAGCAGATCCAATAGATCGAAATGGATGTCCGGGCTTGTGTTCCAAAACCGCATGCGGTTCCGCATAATCTCCCGCGATAGGAGATCTTTTCCGCTTGTTCCCCGGGCTTTCTGGGTTTCTGTAGCCACTTCCCACGAATCCAGGTCCATTGTAACTCGTGTGCCCTGCTTGAAGAGTCGACACCTGCTTTGGCTTCGCTTGACTCTCGGGGATGGACTTTAAGAAGTGCTCCACGAGAAGATCGAGGCGCGACTTGATAAGAATAGGATGCATGATGTTGATGTGTTCCATGTAACTCTTCACCAGATCAAGAACCGTCTCTCTGCTCAGATCTGGCATGCCATTTGCATCGATTCCACCTCTGACGAAATCCGGCTGATGTCCAGGTGGAGTGAGACCACCAAGCTGGCCCCATTCTTCCCCAGCTGGTGAGGATACGTCTGAGTGAGAATCTCCAGGTGTGCTGTCCGCGCCATGGTCGCCCAGTGGATCCTTGTCGTACCCTGGAGGTGGTTCATAACCCTCTCCCCTCCCAAAAAGCCTCAACAGTCCTCTCTTTTCTTCTTGCAAAATAGGATACTTTTCGTTCTTGATCTTTGAGCTTTGCATTGCCCCTTGACACAAGGCTCTGATAGCCGGAACATTTAGCAGTCTTGCAGCACCAGTCGTATGGTTCACTGGAATCGAGGGCGGTTTTGATGGCCCTGGATTCCCAGTGTCCTCTTCCTCGTCTGTCTCACCACCTTGCGATGGATAGCCACCTGTGGCCCTTGGCTGACTCGGCGTGGATCCATATGGCGACTCGTTCGAAAGTAGTGGTTGGTTCTCAGATACTATGGACGGCCTAGGATAGTCCACCCGGTGTCTGGGAAAAGAGTCTGCTTGCTCCAACTTCACAGCATCGTAATTCGCACTGCTAGCCACTGTTCCGTTCTGGGCATGCTTGATATCTCTCATTTCGCCCGTCAGGTTCTCGATCTTCTTGTTGACATGTTCGATTTTATTGTTGAAGCCACTCATAAAACTTTCCAATCGTGCCAAACTGTCCATGATATCTGCCGACGCTTTGTCTTGCCTACGTCAATCAGTATCAAAATGATTAAAAACAAAAGCATATCAATCATACTGTTTTGGTGGTGGGTCCCGGTAACGACATTCCGTGCCCTTTTCTTTACAAGTCGAACATGCTGGTCGTCCCTCGTCGCATTTTGCTTTCAACGTTCGACAACTATCGCATGCTTGAGCAGCCCTTTGCGCCTTCTTCCTAATATCTTGCCCCCTTGGTGCTGCTGTTGGATACGTTACTGTTTGGAAATCCCGAGGTGGAGGAAGACCCCCTCCAGGTCCGTAAGGATTATTGCCGTACGGTTCCGTGGCAGACATTGGACTCTGTACGGGAGGGTATGGGTTCTGTTGTTGTGGTGGTTGGTATTGCTGGTTTCTGGCTGGATCGTACGACGGATGATACGGTCGACCCGGCCCTTCGTGGTGCGGTGATGGCATCACATTGTGGTCTACACCTGTTGACGGCGGTCTATACTGTTGTGGTTCGTCTGACGGATCCCTTTTCACCATCGGGTCTCTTTGCCCTGCATACGGCGGTATAGGAGGTTGTTGACTTGGAGGAGCTGGTGGTGGAGGAGGTTGAGGAGGACCGTTGTGATATCCATGCGAAGGACCTGAGCCTGGTCTGCGAGGGTCTTGATGGTCGTACGGCGAATGTTCAGAGGGCCGACGATGATCAAGTGGGTGTGGTTCGGGCGGTCGAGAAAATGGATTGGAAGGATGATAGTGTTGCGGACCTCCAGGGGAAGGGAGTTGTCGAGAGCCTTCGGGTGAGTTCTGCCATGGTGTAGGAGGCGGACCAGAAAGACGAGGACGTTTATCGGGCGGTATGTCCATCATAGCTTTGACTCTCATGCGATCACGGCAGCAGAGGCCATGGACGGCAGTAGTAGAGCTTCGGCTTCTTACAGGTTGCCAGATAACACAGAGATTCTCATCGGGGTAGCACGAGCTGACGTGGTATGGTCAGGTGTATCAGAGGGATATCCCCCGCGACTAATCGCCTACTGGGTTTCGCAACTAAATTGTCTGAGATGGGATAGCAGATTAGCTTTAGCTTTGCAAGTCGCAAGTGACAGGGCAGGACGAGGATCTGGCTAGCGAGCAAACAGATGTGAGGTGAGGTGGGCTGCTTGGTGGTGGGGAGGGGAGGGTTGGGTTGGGTAGAGTTGGGATTTTTAGGAACCAGGAAGCTTGAAAATCGAGGCAAGAATATATCAGAGAGCTACCTTAATTAGGCCTGTCCCACGCTTGCGCTGCGGGGATCTGCGACGAAGGGCCTGAACTTGAGTCTCCGATATGCAATGCAATGCGGTGCGGTGCGGCTTTTGCCTCCCTTCTGCCCTTTTTCACTTCGAATAGTCTGCCGGGGGAGTTAACAGTAGAGGTCCGCAACGAAGCGGGTGGGCGGCTGAGGTGAGGTGAGGTGCGGTGCGGTACGTGAAGTGAAGTGAGGTAAGGTGGGTGAGGTCAACTGCGAACCGACCCGACTCGATTTGACTCGTTAAACCACGGAGAATTCTATAGTGAGCGTTGGGTCTGGGACGGACGACCAGGACCAAGAGAGACAAGACCAATTCGAGATAATAATCGCCGGAGCACAAGAGCCGAGACAGAAACGTTAATGTCCAGGACAGCAGAAGGCTTTGACGGATAACTTAGGTTGGGCTTGATGTATGGTACAGCCTTTGAGAGTTCGGACAGGATGCTGGAAGTAGCAAGCCGTTTGAGTAATAATCGAAGATAGCAAGACGAGACAAGAGATTCGTAGAAAAGGCACAGCGCGAGACGTGATCCGTGGAGCACTCGAATAGTGGCGGATGAGGTTGGTCCAGCAAGTCACGGGTCGCTGTTATTAGTGATAGGGATAGGCGGTCAAGCTCAAGCTCCAGGGTTATGGGTGGTGGATGGTGGTGGATGGCTACTTGGCTAGGGAGGGGGAGGTACTAGCTCTTCTCGGTATGTTGCTCAGGTTGCTCAGACTGAATGAAGACAGGGCGAACGTGCGAACCAGGCAAGGATCATCGACAGCCTCGAGGCTCGAAGAAGTCGTCGAGAAAAAGATTCGCTGATCTGGTTGGTGGTTGGGTATAATTAGGTACATATGATATCGGCATGGACATGCAAACGACAAGCTGCCCCGGTCAATAGTAGATAATTAAATCGACAGACGATGCGATCTTTTGTTGATCGCGATGCCCCCAAAGTGGGATGGATGGATTGGAGAAGAGCGCCACTTGGCTCTGCAGTATGCCAGTACTGTAAGTAGCAAGCAACAAGAGCAAAGGATCAATGATGTGCGAACCGAGCCCGCCGATGATGCAGTTGTCTGTCTGATGATGGGCTGCAGAAGCAGCAATTCCGAAGACAGAGTCAGTGAGCGACAGCAGAACGATCCTCTGTGCGTTCTGTACCGAATCGTAACCCTGACCCGGACCCTGGCCCTGGGCCCTGCGATGGCTGCCGTTGTTACTGATGGGCTGAGTCGCTGTGCTGCTGCTGGTCATCCGTCCTCTTCCTCTCTCTCTCCCTTTTCTGAGTCCTCGGTCCTCGTTCTCTCTCCTCATCGGCTGCCTCGCTCCTCTTCTCCCCACTTTCCCGAGTCTGCGCTCCCTCTTTGGCATCACATCAATCATTGAATCACATCACATCCTGGGAGGCTTGTGGCGTGCACAGAAGTTAGCCCCACCAGCCAGCATCGTGTATGAACATGATTAAGTTTCTTAGCCACTCCCTGGACCGTCAGCGTCGTACGATTCGCGGCTTATCGCAAGGTCTAGCCCTCTTCAAGCCGGGATGATGGATCACAAGGTTTGGCTACACAACAAACCGTTCTCGTTGCACGGCAGAGCAGAGTAGGAGCAGCCTCAGCAGAGAGACTTCTGTGACTGAACTCAGAACTCAGAATTCATATCCTCCATCCTTCCCCTCTGTCACTCTGTGCGTGCCATGGCATAGCATGGCGATTCCCGAGTTCCACAGAAGCGGGCCTCAGAGCACTAAACGTGAATAGTCAATACTAGTAAGTACACGAAGCAGACAACTATCTGCTCTAGTTCAGCTGCCGGCTTCTAACCAGGTCATTGGCAATACATCTCCATAATCGAGGCGCACAACCATTGATTGGCAATGATGATAGAAGCACGGCTTTTGCGATGGGTGGCTTCTCCAGAGCTTCTGCGCCCTGTTCTTCGAACCGCACCCTACCCAGATTACAGGCCCTCCCATCAGTAGTCATTTACCCGTTACCGTACCCATGGTACTCACGGAGGACGCCTTAGACACCCTAGACAATCGCAGAGCCGAGATGGCCGGTATGCTGGGGGGCCTGCCCAGTTAGGCTTGCGGTCGCGCAGTGAGGCTTGTGTGAGGATGAAAGGCCTGTACCCGCACTCCACAGGGGAAATGAATCGCTCATGGCAGGGACGAAACTCGCGCTCTGCATGGCTGGCCGTTCATCTACTTGCTTGTGTAGGAAAGGAAAAGGATGTTCAGTTCGGATTTTCGCATCTAGAGACTACTTTGGTTTAGATGAATCGTTAGGAACCCAGAAAAAGAAACTGTGATCAACTGTAAAAATTACTACTGTGGAATAATACGGGAAACGGGCCCTAATTTTATCGGCTCAGGGACATAAAACTGAGGGGGCGCCACGGGCGATCCATCGTCCCAAGTCAGGATCGTCGCTTGCCTCGCCTGAGGCAGTCCTAACGATGTTTTTGGTTGAGCCTGCTGCCCCTCTTGTTAATCTGGAGGCGTGATGCAGCCGGAGTCGATGCCTCTGTGTCTGTGTGCTCTCTCAAAGGAGGGGAGTGCATTGCGAGGCTTGTCAGCCCGTCGTCATAAGTTCAGCCTCGCGACGAATCGACGGCGGCCCTCTAGACTTTAGGTTTGGACAATTCCGCCCACTGGAAATAGTCTCAAACCTTCAACATCGGAACGCGGATAGAGGCCCGTAGAGTTTAGAATCTGAGCAGGTGTGTAATCCAAGTAAGCCGTCCGAGCTAGAGGGACGCGGCATATTTAGCTTCCTTTAGGGGGGAATCAGTGTCCAATCACATATACTTTGTTCCTGAATGCCAGCGAGGTTGAGCCTGGAGAAGCATGGCCGTCCGGGCTCGCCCCTCTTTGGAGGGGTCAGTCGTCCACTGTCTTTCGACCTTCGCGAGTCATAGCCGACAGAATGTTCAAAACCTTCTTTGGCTGGCCGTTGGACCATACCAGAGAAAGGGAAAAGTGTCAAGATGTCAAACATCTCTGTAAAACGTGCCAGACTTGATAAAATTCAGGAAACGCTTTTTCCTTTTGCTGCAGCCACCGCGAGCCAGAAGGGATTTTCTGCTCTTTCAACGGCCCCAAAATTCATCTTCAGCTCTTCATTCCAACTCGCTCTCTTTGCCACAGCCGCGGGACCCACCTCTACACTCACCGCTAATGATACTATCTGAGGCGGCTTGAATCCGAAAGTTGGACGAATTCGATGAACCTGTTGTCCAGAAAAGACCGGTCTGAAGACCGAGTTTCAATCGTCTTTTGTACTTCTCAAAAAGGCAATCGAAGATAATCCCCGAATACAAACCCTGGGCGCTTGATGCCCAACCTTCTCCAGACGCGATTCAGGCCGTTGGCCGAGAGTTTCATCAGGCAAGAACCGCTTCTTTCTGTCAGATAACGGCGACCAGTTGCTGAACTTTGTACACTCAGATCAAGTAAAACTCCGAATGCCCTAAATAGTATTTCCAGACCTGAGTTGCGACTCGATGCGCAAGTTGATCGCTCACCGCAAAGCTCTGTTTCGTAGCCTCGGCAGGTGTGACCGCTCCTCCGCAGATCGATGCAAGGCTGAGACTTCATGACCTCGCCGACCTGGCCAGCTTGCTCTCGAGAACGAGTCGCGACACCGCCGTAACAAATTTCAAAACGGGTTGATGAACAGAAATTTCCATCTGCATCGGTGCGGGTTCGTTATGAACTGCGGCCACGTATGCGAGTGAGAAAGATTTGAATCAGTCAAAGCAATCTTCTCAAATAGACGAGGCGGCAAGGCTGCAGGCCTCATTGTTGGAGGGTGTCAGACAACTCTCACACCAAATACTTCTCTTGAAGTCAATTCTGACTTGCCTCTTTGAATGCGCAATGAAGATGACTGGTGAGGTCTAAACTTATCGACCTACGAAATGCTGAAGCCCTAAGAACTCGGCGGCTTGATCCGAGGTCATCCAATATTGAGAGTGCCCGCACCTGCAGATCTCAAAATGAGGCAGGGCCACAATCCATAATACAGGTAGGGGTAATAAGAGCACGGAGCGGAGCGAATAATAGTGTGGCTGACTTGCCTCAAGGTCTGTGGGAGCGGGTCCTAATCAATACAGGAGGTGGAGACGCCCAACCGCCAGGTTTTCAGGTTTCTCGGGCGAGATGCTCGACTTGGACTGCGTGCTGAGCCACTTGAAAAATGATATGTCATTTTCCCGGACCAGAGGATCAGAAAGACGATTGTCGAACTCGCACCATCGTTCCAGCATCGGTATGCATCTGCTGATCCTGGATCCAGCGGCTCGGCTTCATGGCTTTGTGACCTGTGGAGTTCATCGGCATCGGCTTCTCGATATCGGCTTGTCGATTTGACTTGCATAAGAAAACAATTCTCCGCTTCGGGGTGCATCCATGGGGTCTGGCTCCCATGCTTGACGTCGCAATCTCAAACTGACCAACTACGGCACTGTTGTAGATCATGGTTTTGCCTGAAGTTATTTCTACGAATAGAGTGCCGATCCGCGCCTGCTCATGAGTTGGCCAACGGCTTTGCGTCTGCAATCGAATGCTTTTGCATGTGCTTTGACTTTTTCCACGTGAACCGCACCGACTTTGATTTGATACAGGGCAGCTCGGTACAATGGCACTTCACGATCTCCAGATGCGGCCATACGGACGAATCGAAAATGAGATCCTGATTCATTCTTCATGCTCATTGGCGGATGCTGTTCAGTCGCATCTCCGAATCCATTGATGAAGCTCAAAGAGGAACATAACATGATCACAGGGACTGCCCTGGTCAATCTTCTGGGAAACTCCGTATCCGATGTCGAAATAGTGATTCGAGTGACAAGTCAATAACAGAGAGGTCGAATCCAACATCTCGTATTGGGCTTACTTTTGATTTGGAAGCAGAAATAAGCGCCACAATCATTGTAGGAAGTCGAAGGATTCGGATAATCTTGATGATGGAGCGCATTCTCAGCCTTTCTCAAGCTTCAGCGCTCAGAACATAGTGGCGCCGATATGAATTCGCTTTCTGGCTCTGATCTTCTTTCTGCGCTGCCCTGAACACAACATGGCCTGACAGTGACGACATGAAATCCATGAGTGAAAAGAACCGACGGCGATGATGTCCAGAGCGGCGCTCGATATTATAGAGTTTGTCGCTTTCCCCAGAACGATCAATTCTACCTATTTCAGTTGGCTCAGTCCAAAAAAAAGCAAAGAAAGAGACGGGGTGGTCGGCTACGAACGGTCGAACCTGGCTTCAAAGAAAAAGAAAACATTGAACCCCTAAAAACTACGAGCACATCCCCCAGATTCGGAACGACGCGCAGGTAGATTTCCCAGGCAATATGCTTGCTTCGTGCCGCTGTCATGGACTTGGAACTGAGCGAGCTGAGTTGAGGCATTATTCTGGGATTTGGGGAAAAGTAAACAACTTGCTCGGACCCCCTCAGCTCGAATCATCAAGTCGTCGCTTTTTCGCACGTCTTTTCGTGAACTTCCGCTCCTCGCGGTCCTTCTCCTGCGAGAATAGATCGGTCGATTGCTCTCCTTCGGTGAAGGCGAGGTCTCCAGTCTCCCCTAGACTTGCCAGTGATGCTTCTTCCATGAGGATTCCCAGGGCAATCAAAGCAGTCTCGTCCATGCTCTTCCAGTCCCCGCTTCCGCCATCTATCGTAGCTCGTGAGTAGAAATCAGATGTATAGCAATGCAAGGCTTTGAGAAGGTCCGACTCGGGCAGGTCTTTAGTGGACTGTCTTTCATTCGTGAAGTATATATCAGATTCGGCGTATCTGGTGGGGGCATTCTTGCCTCTGAAAAGGACGGTCTCTGGCGCAATCGCAGTGGTAGACGACGAGACAGTATCTCGAGTTGAAGCAACGACTACATGTTTCGGAATGAATCCTGCGATGGATATGCGACCTGTTGAACGTCAATGAGGGCTGTGCGGAAGGCCGAGACTGGGAGTACCTACCTGCAACTGCGTCGTAGACTGTAGGATGCCTAAAGTTCTGTCTCCTTTCTTCCTTTACTGAAGGTGCTGGCGAGGACTCTGGATACAGGAATGCATCCTGCGTGAATTGCTTCGAAGTCATGTTGGGCTATCGATTGTGTTGCTGTCGCGCAATGTACAAACCTGAAGAGACAGCGAAAACCGCCAGTTTGGTGGCCTTGCATAAATTTGTCAGCCTCGGCCTCGCCACCGCACCCTTCCGCCTACCCAGCCATCAACATCAACACTCCACCCGGAGACATTATCACCAAACGGCTTAACTGCTTGTGACAGATGTATGAATCAATTGCTGTTTGATCGATCAACGGGCAGTTTAGGCCCACAAGCCTTTGCCCGTATTCAGACCTCACAATGGATCCATTCCTTTCAGCCTGCTCCAAGGCTACGTTTCAATGGCGGCGAGAAAGAAGCAGTTCTCGTTGACGATGATGAGAGTCAAGCTGCACAATCAAGTGCTCCTTCATTAGGAGAAAGCACGGAGCCCAAGATATGGGCTCATCAATCTGGAGTCAACAGCTTGGCTGTTGATATCGACAATAGGCTGTGAGGATACATTATCCAGCTTCACTTAATAACTTGCTCACAATTTTAGACTTCTCTCTGGAGGTGCAGACTCTACTATAAAGCTCTGGGATCTAGATGAGAATATATCAGGAGCCAAGCACACATTCAGGCCTTCAAGTATTGTCCCAAAGTAAATTTCCAGCCATCTCCATCATGACAAAGTACTAACTTCCACTAGAACTTCTTTGACACATAAATTTGGCATCACTCAACTCAGTTTCTTCCCTTTCGACTCTGGGGCTTTTCTATCAACGTCATATGACCATCATCTGAAGATATACTCGACAGAGACACTAGCCGTTTCCGGGGATTTCGACTTGAACTCCATAGTGTATACTCATGCACTTTCACCCATCGCAAATCATCTTCTTGTTGCATGCGCGACTCAGCATCCAGCCGTGAGACTTGTTGATCTCCGTTCTGGCTCAAGTACACAAGCTCTTGCAGGCCACCATGGTGCATTGTTGTCCCTGGCATGGAGCCCAACAATAGACTATATTCTGGCAAGCGGAGGCATAGATGGCACTGTTCGTCTATGGGATATCCGCAAGAGCTCAGGAACCCTGGGTGTCTTAGACATGGAGGATTCAACTGGAATCGTTGGTACCGACGGTATGGGAACAAGTGCTCGGAGCAGAGACTCCGGCAAATCTCATTCGGCGGCAGTGAACGGGCTGACCTGGACTGGTGACGGGTCATATATCATATCAGCCGGACATGATGATCGGATCAGAGTATGGGACGCAGCAACAGGAGCAAATACACTTGCAAGCTTTGGGCCAACGCTAAAGAACGGCCATCTCTCAAACCTTCCTCTCGTTGTAACTCCTCCTGGAACCACAGCTCCGACAAAGGATCTCCTTTTCTACCCGAATGAGAAGGAAATACTTGTATTCGAGCTACACGAAGGCAGATTATTGAAACGTCTCAAAGTCCCGGGACCCAACATCGCAGCAGTGCGATCCAGGACTGGGGAAAGTAACGTCAAGAATAGGATTACTGGGTTAGTCTGGAGAGGTCTAGCAAGTGGCATTTACTCGTCGCACACAGATGGTCAGATCAGAGCATGGCTTCCCAGGACTGCGGAAGATGATGACCTTGAAGAGGAAGAGGAGAGTCTCTCGAGACGGGATGAACTCGAGGAAAGTGAAGGGGCGAAGAGGAAGAGGCAGGTGTTGGATGATGTCTTCCGAAACCTGACGAGACAGAAAATCACTTTTGGCTGAACAATTGCATCCTTCACTGAAACTGACTCGATTTCCTGCCACCATCCATGGCCTCTTGATACCAACCTGACTCATACTTCCTAATTAATTATCCTGTTACTTCTACCTCGTCGGTAGTTCATCACTTGCTCCTACATCCTCCTACCATGTCCCGATTCCTCCAATTCTTTGAACACTCCACTCGTCTCCAGCTCGCCCAAGCTCGACTGTACATCATCTCTCTTGCCCAAAAAACATGCCATTTCCGACCAAGTCTCTTGCTTGCATGCCTCCTCCACAACCTCCAACTCAATTCGATGTCCCAAAATCCTTCACTTGACCTTCGGATTTTCCCTTCCCTGATATCTTCAGCTTGCGTTTCTCTCTCCCACACACCAATCCATACCAGGAACGAAATATCGAGACCAGCAAAGGCTCTCCTAGCCAGCCAACGTATCAACATGCTCAGACCGAAGATTGCTCACGTCTTCACTGACTCCTTCAACCTGAGCTGCATGATCTCCCTTTGCCTCACTCGAGATGCTGAGATACGTTGGGAAGCAGTGAGAGAGAGAAAAGCAAGAAGACCAAGGGAGCCCACATAGCTGCCAGAACCTCGCGTGACGTAGACAAGCAAAAAGCAAGAAGTTCATCCCGGTCAGCTCCTGGTCCAAAGCCCAAGCCATCCTCACACATCACAGCTCACAAATCAAATAACCCATATCAGCGAGAGACTCACATTGCCAGAGTATCACAGCATCACAGCAAAATGCACACGAGAGGGTTGGGTTTTCGGCCGTCTGCATTTTCTATTCCAAGTAATCTCACACACCGCCAAATTTTCGTTCCAGGTTCTGCATCATGCAGAGATACATCTCTCACAATTCTCATCCATCCATTTATGACACCTCAACACTGATTTTGTGAAAGGGAAAAAGAGAAGAAGAATATGTGTACTCCAAACAGACTCATCGTAAAATATCCACCATCAGTATCCAGCTCCGAAGGAACGCCCTCAAATCCATAGAAGACCAAAAGGACATCAAGCTCTGAAGACGAGGTCAGTACGTTGCTTAGGGAAATATAAGTCGAGTTTGGGAAGCTTATAGCGAGCTTTGTATCGATGGAAGGCGGGTCGCCTTCAGGACGCCTTAATTTCCAGTCAAGGGAACTAGTCATCGAACTCCGTGCGGTAAGCAATCAAGCTTGATAGAGGACCGTGAAGCGAGCCGCGGCCCCTCGAGCGTGGGACTGGATATAACACGTCGCCACCAGGTCCAGGCTGCAAGACGTGCTTGCTACGGTGTTCCCGATAGTCAACCTCGATGGTATTTGCAGTGACCAGCTCGTACACCTTGACAGTCTTTGGTTGGCCGTGTCTAAAAGAGCGGCCCACAGCTTGAGTCATTGCTGCCTCGTATGTTTCCTGAGCACCAGTACCCAAGGTGTAGTACGGTTGTAAAAAGATGATGTTGGGAGCACACGTTAGGTTGCTGTGATCAGATTAGCTACGGTCCCAAACCAATCTCCTCGTTTGTACTTACCTCCCGGCCGCTGCGACACCTCCAATAGACATGATCAGGACTTGAATGCCTTTTTCTTCATGCTTGAAATTGTCTAGGTCCCTTGAGCTGCTCAGATTGATGAATGTAATACCAGCAACTTGGAATGCGGCTTCTAGCTTCTCTCGAGTCTTAACGTGCTGAAGAAACAAGAGTACCTTCTCGCCGTTCGGGATACTGTGGCCATCGATCTTGTTCTGGATAAGATTGACGACGTAGTCAATCTTCGAACTAAAACGAGAACCCAAGTCGGAGCTTGTCTGAAGTCTCAGTGAAGCACATGACAGGCGCTGATGAGAGGCAATTGTGGCATTGCAATGGTCTCCTTCTTGAACGACACCGCAGACTTTGGAAATGGAGCATTTACTGCAAATAAGATGACCACAATGACTGAGGAGTGTCATGTCGTCCGGGACTGCTGGTTGATGGCAATCCGAACACGTCAATTCGCTGGCGGACGAAACGCGGCCAAGAGTCACGAATAATCTCAAAGATCTGTTGCGAGAGACCAATCGAAGGCAGAACTTGTTGAGTTCGGCAACTAGAGTACGTGTCATCTTGAATCGTTCGCCTGTCTCAGCCAGAGGCTGCTCGCTAACGCTGTCCATCGCTGAGCGGATATCAGCTGTAGTGGAAGGATCTCCATAATAGTCAGTACGAGCGCGAGCGACCCATTCGTCGTAATCTTGGAAACTGGAGCCAGAACCACCACGTCGGATCGAAAGAGAGTGCGCCTTGCTTAACTTGCTGCGGAATTCGGCAAGCAATTCGGAGTACTCGCGAGCCCGGGTGCGCTCAATGGCTTCGTACTTCTCAGTCGCAGTGGTAAAATTACAAGCTTCGGTAAATTCGGCGGTATCAGCTGAAGAGCTGAGGAAGAGATCTTTCTTTCCATCGCCGCCTTCTGCTCTAGAATTGAAATCATTTGAGACCACAAAGTCCATGACTTCTAGGTAGGAAGCCTTCTCCGAGGGAGTGGGGTAGACCGCGATGACTCTCTTTTCGCACGTGAGACCGGTAACATCGGTTGCATCCTTCACATCTGTAAGCATTCACTCGACGACAAAACTGGAGTATACTTACTTGTCTCACGAAATGATCCAAAAAGGCTTGAGCATGCTTCACTCTGGTTCTTTGCCAAGCCGCAGTCGGTGATTCCGAATACATCGCAAACTTCTCCGAAGCTGTTGACTATTAGCAGAGAATAGAAAGAAACTTTGTGACTCAAGAACTTACCAGTAAACTCACTCATCTTGGTTCTCAAGACATCCGACTTCATGATCGAATGATCATCGCGTCCAAGGTTAATCCCGAGCATTGATGCCATTGCTTTCACATCATGGAAATCACCGAGACGAGGTGTGCCTGTCAATAGCCACTTTCTATCACACTTGATCTTGTGAAGAGTGATTTGTTCGTGCGGGCCCAGATAGGTAATCTCATCAATGGCAACACGAGACCAATGAAACATCTCGAGAAGAACACGCAGGAGACCATCGAGACCCTTCCCATCGGCCATCTCGCTAAAGTTGAAGATACATGGGAAGTCTTCCGAAGGGGTGACGTTGGTTCTCTTGCGCTTGTCTCCTGTTTGTGGTTCTCGGGCTAGTGCATGCGTATATTTGGCGCCAGTGACATGCTTCGATGGTTTGTACTGCTTGTGCGCATTGGCCTCGGCAATACTGGCGTCAAGTTGAGTCTTTAGCTCAGCCTTGAAGGATTCTGGATTCTCGTCGTAGCGACCAGACTTGAGTTTCTGAACGTTGTCTGCGAACTCTTTTGAAGCATGTTGGTGCCAATTTCGCCGGGCTCGCCAAGTTGAGGTGTCATCATACTCGACTTTACCTGCAAACTGAGCATACGCCTTCTTGTATTCGCTTGAAGAGCACACACTCCAGTCGACAAGGACCATCACAGCTTCCTTGACGGCGCCGACCGTTAATTTGTCCAAGTCTCCCACCTTGCTAATTATAAGGACTTTCTTGTAGAGCTCGCCCATGAACGTCTTGGCCTCGCTCGCCCACTGGCCAATTAAATGAGGTGGTACGAGAACCAGACTTGCCTGCGTACGAATTGCACCTGTGACATCTGGTACTTCGGCGATATTCTTCTGAGCTTCCTTCAAATGAAGAGCAACAATCGAAAGAATGAGAATGGTCTTACCAAAGCCAACTGCCTGGGCTAAGATGCCACCAGCAACTGTGACATGTCGTGTAGCCTTGGCTTCTAGAAGGTAACCGATCTTCTTAACAGAAGCTTCGGCAATAACCTGCTCAGAGAATGGCTGTGGGCGATGTTCTTGATCAAGCATCCAAGCAAGGGCTTTGGATTGCTCAGGTCTCAACTTGGTTGACTCGGTCGAGAAATCGGCAAAGGGGTTAACAAGGCTTGCAGGTGGCTCGACATTGTCAGTGCCTCGCAGGACAAAGCCACTGAACTCAGACACTACTGATTTGCCATCATCCGTAACTAGGCGGTAACTGGCCCGTACACTGCTTGTGTCCGGTTCCTTAGTGTCGCCGGAAGTGTTGTCCCGCAGAAGGCTGCCGATGGCTCGATGGACCAGTGTCGTGGGGTCAATAGCAATTTTAAACTCCAATCCGTCGCTAGCACTGATTCGATACATCACGTCCATAGCTGACGGTCTATTCTTAATGGCTCGTTCATGTTTGGATGCCTCCTCTGGCTCTTCCACTGGAATTTGCTTCTCCGAGATGTCGCCCTTCTTTGTAGCAAAGGTCCACTGCATCGATGGTGGGTTGGGAGCACAAAACTTGCATATCTGTGACTTTCCCTGAACTGAGGACGCATCCGGATATGGAATCCAGGACTTGTCCGATTGACGATGACCGGCGAGAACGAGTTCTTTTTCAACGAGACAAATGTGGTCCTTCCAGAAAGCAGCCTGGTTAGCGCGGTTGAGCTTTGTCCATCTGTCGATGCATTTTGGATCCGCCAGACGACCAGGCAGAGGTACCACGACTGAGAATACTGTACGCTGTTGCCCACAAGGTGACACAATGTGCTCAATCTGTTCAGGCAAACGATGATAGGTAATCAATTGCTGTGTGGATAAATCCAGGTTATGATCAGGTAGATCTACCCAGTGCCCATTCAGACATATGTCAACTACCTCGACGTGCTTGCCAACGAATTTAGCAATTGGGACTCCTTCGATTGTGAGGCCTGAAGAAGTTGCAGTAGCCGTGACTGTGGGCTGACGCCATGATGAGGGCAGATCGCAGACGACGGCCAACTCCTCAGCGAAGCGTTTACGGGCAATATCGTTGGTGAACGAAAAGCAGAAGTTCTTAGGATCTCCACTGTGGTCTCGTTGATTGAAAGTCAGCAGTAATGATTCTTGGCCATCAAGGGATTTGCGTGCATGAACGGAGTTCCAAGCCTGGCCACACTCTGCTGAGCGAACGTACTCTCCTACGATATCTCGATCAAGGCGGTCTGGGTTGTAGTCGCCCCGAGCAGCAATGGAAATTTCGGAGTAAATGAAAGTATTCGAGAACTCGGGGAGGCCTCGCTCATTCTCGAAAGACTTTTCTAGAGGCCCACTCGAAGTGATGGTGGTCTGAAGAACACTCTTCTCAGGTATCCAGAATTGCCACTGGCCTTTCATAATATCCTCGCCTGTGGGACGCATACGAGCAATGGCAAAACGTCTCAGGTATTTTCCTGTGCTTGTACCTAATGGCTCTTTAGGAACATTTGCGAAGAGCTTCCATTCAACCCCGGTAGACGAGATTTCAAGCGTCAACAAGGCGTCGGGGGAGTCGTATGTGATTTGGAAGCAGTGAGCGCGGCGGATAGAACGATAAAAGACTCTTGAAGAGAGTGCAGGTTTGATCTTATCGATCATAAATTTCCAGGACTTTGGATCGAACCCTGCAAGAGGTTCACACTTCCGAGCTTGGCAAATCAGACGCTCAGTGAGTTCCGAGCACAGACCTGAGAGATTGATTTGAAGAGGTATTGCCTTCTTGATTGCAACTTTAAACTCAACAGGCTGCTTTCGTACTAAGGAGAATTGCTCGTAGTGATGAGAGGGATTATGTCCGCACTTGACACAGGAAGTGTATTTGCAGACCTTGCATCGCTGGAGCTGTCTTGTAGTGACGTTTGTTAGACCTTCGCACAAACACAGGCGCACACTTTGTTTGGCCAGGGCCGTAATTTCGACGACGGAGACCGGATCATAGAGTGCTGGATGCGACATGTGTGGGACTAACGACTTCTCTTCAAGAAGATTCAGTGGGGCCTGAGTAGTTTGATATCGGCAATTGCGTCCATCAAAGTTGAACACATCTCGGAAACAGATCAAAGCAGCAAACATGAAGGCACCCACGACAGTGGTGCTCATGGCATTGCCGGCCATATCAGTCAGGAGACCATCTGTCATGTTCATGATATCCACAGCGTAAGGGCTGTATCCTTGAACCATCAAAGCTTCAATGCCTGATATACGGCAGCCGCGCATAGAAGAGAACATGAAGTTAGACGGTGTGACACAGCTGATAGCCCCATTCTGTTGCGTATCGTGAGTGCGATAAACGTTCTGGGACAAGTCAAAGAAGCGTCTAGCATAACAGAGTCAGTATAACACTTTCCGTGATTCATAAGGGAGAACATACGAGTAAAAGCGGTCATCGAAACCTTTGTATCGGATGTTTCGAAGATGGTTGAGATCAATGAAATCCAAGGTTCGGTCCGTGAAGCTAAGACTGTGCTTGTAAAAGTCGGGTAAAACCTTGAATCCGGTGAGGTCCCACCCAGTCATGGGGTGTTTGGTTCCCAGAGCCAGAGCCTTAGCGTAATGTTGATGATCGAGAGCACATACGTCCCAAGCCTGCGGCTTCCTAGGTGGTGCGCCGTCTTCCCTCGCAGTTACATCAAGAAGTGGCGAGTCGAAGTCTAGCAGCATCGAGTCAATCGGAATGCTTGCTGGTCGTTTGAGGTCCGTTACCAGTGCAGTGAATTCGGCCATCTTCTTTCGTAGTTCGGCAACGCCTCCCTTAAAGCTATCCCGAAGCATACAGAGCATATATCCACGGTTGCGAGTGTGAGGTAGGTAGTACTGCTTTGTGTCCAGCCTCATGAAGACTACTTCATAACCAAGATCCAGGAAGTGCTTGTCAAGGCCGATCTGCTGTTTGCCTTTCTTGACCTTGGCTTTGGCATCAAGCCATGTGGCGGTGAGAACATTCTCAAGAACAACCATCTTTGGACGATATCTGTTGACATATTCGAGGATAGAAAAGAAGGTGTCCCCTGACTCGCCATTCTCATCCAGATTCTTACGATGGGCGTTTAGACTTGAGAAGTCATCGCAACAGAACCCAGCAATGAGAACATCAAGGTTTCCGGGAATCGTGGCCTTGCCGCCATATGCAGTCGTACTAGGTTGCATTAGTGATGGGAGTACAGAAAACCAAAATACAACAACTTACAATTCCCACACTTTCTTCCACTCGGGGTCATCTTCTCTCTGTTTCAGAATTTCAGTGATATCTCGAGCACTGATCTCGGGCGAGAAGTTTCGCTCAATGAAAGCAGATTTACACGCATGGATCTCGGCACTAATGATATGATCAAAATTGAATTCAATGCCGTGAGCTAAGAAGACTGAAAAGAATCATTAGCATGACCTCAGGCGCATATTGGGAAATGATTCTTACCGTCTTGGAGTGTTCGCATGGCCAAGATGGGTGCTTCTGTACCGGAACAGAATGTGCCAACGTACAAAGATCGTCCTCTCATCAGGTCCGTAAGCTGTCTCATTCCAAGTTCGACCAAACGTCCTCCAAGATGGGTGAAGAACTGTTCGTTGGTAGTGAGCGGTTCTAATGTAGCATCGTACGCTGGCTGAAAGTTGAATTTGGGAGGCGGCTTGAAAATCTTGGCCTTCTTGGCTTTCTTGGTTGTGATGGCTGTTGCATTGTCGCCCGAAACTTCCTCAGAATCATCGATGGCTGCTAAGAGCTCGTCATCTTCGATGCTCTGATCTGACCAGTCATCCTCCTCCTCGCCTTCAACATCAAGTTTGACCTTCGAAGCCTTCTTGGATGCCGCAAGCTTTCCTGCCTTTGTAGCCTTTGCCTTTGGAACCTTTGAAGCCTTTGCAGCGAGCTTTGCAGCTCTCTGCTGCTCCTTCGCAGCCTCCTTAGCAGCTTTGGCCGCAGCCTTGGCGGCATTGTTCTCATCACGCTTTCGCTTAGTCTCAGCCTCCTTGGCAAGCTGACCAGCACTCTTCACTCTAGGCTTTCGACCCTTGGCTGGAGCAGTCTTTTGGACCTTTGGCTTAGGAGCCTCCGATACAGCTAGAGAGCGTGCATAATCAATATCCATGGGGTCTTGAAATGAGTGGCCACGGGCGACTGAAATTGGCGGGTTGAATTGAGAAGGAGTTGCGACAATCTCGTCGTCAGCGACAGGCGCATCGTCAACAACCTTTCTGACGCACTCCACGATGTTGTTGAAAGGTGGTGGATATGCGAACGTAAAGAGCTGGACTTGAGTTACAGCTGTGATGATTAGGAAGATGTCTACTGGTGATTAGGATGTTCGATCAGGATGTTCAATGACTTACCATTCGCGACTCGTTGTCTCTTGGCAGGTGGAGCTTCAAAATCAACGTCCTCTTCATGGTCATTCTCGTCCTTTTGATAGATATGCTCGTCTTCGTCATGTTCAGGCTCGCCCTTGACCTTCGACTCGTCGTCCGACTTATCAGATACGACTTGAGGCACGTATATATCGCTCACTTCCGTATCGGATTCAGGCTCTGAGTCAATGTCTTGCTCCGAATCGGCATCTGAAGTGGTCGAAATGACAACGGCATGTGACGAGCTAGCTGTATGGGAGGAGCTCGCGACAGTTCCGCCCCGCGCGGCTCTGGGACGGAGCACGCGCTGCATTTTGTAGGTGCTGTATACTCAAGTCAGCAATGGGATTCCACGTAAGTAGCTATGCCAAAAATGTCAAGGTGCAATGAGGTGGTAAGCTTGCTCGATAAAGGTAGCTGAGGCAGGACGCTGGAGGGACCAATCCTGCGACCGGCAGCGAGAGCACCCTCCCCAATACTCGCGAGCAAAATTGAGAGGATCTCCTCGTGTAGAGTATGGGGATGGATGTTTGGAGGGATAGAAGTATTGAAGTGCCAATGGCAGGGGCAATTGTGTCTCCAAAGTCGTAGGAGCTGGGGGGAGTAGAGGCAAGAGGAGGGAGGTGGGGTGCGAGAGAGGTAGAAAAAACGCAAGGGAAGACTTACTTGCTCTGCTATGCTATGCTATGTAATTGACCTCGCTATAGCAAGAGAGTAATTGGTGTTTGTTGATAGTGTGCTCGTATCGCTGCAGTGCTGGCGAAAGAATCTTTCGAGGTTAGTCGCAGGAAGAGGTTCGTGGGTGCTGTGCGGAAGATATACTCGGACCGTGGGGCTCCTCGCTTCGAAAACTGAACTCCTGGACAGCCTTGCAACTTCACCACTTCCAAGACCTGGCCTGTTCAATGCGTGAATATCCAAGAACTGGAGTACTCGGGTCTACTTGGCATAACTGCGATATTCAGTCTCTCCAATCGCCTCAAAGCTCCTCCAAGAACAGGGAAACGAGACCTGAGTCTCCCAATTGCTTGCTACCAGAGGCTTCCTATCAGAGATAAGATAGCCGCTCCGTGGTTCCCAGCTTGCCAAACTGTACTGTGGAAGAGAGCACCATGCTGACATGAGATACTGGATTGCGTTGCTAGAAGGATCCAAAAGACATTGCCCACACTGGATTCACCGCATTCCGTGAACCGAAGGAGGCGCACTTCTATCCTCTTCGGCTCCCCTGTTTGCGACCCCCGCTCTTGAAGACACAATATGACTCCACACTGCAGAGGGAGTCCTTCAGAATGAATTGGGAAACTTGACTTGGGATGGCCGGCATTGACTATCAATTTGGATCAATCCACCTCCTCTTTTCGTGCCTACTTGTGCCTGCTTGCGCCACACGTAAACCAGAATGGTTGTGGTCACCCGGAATGCAACGCGGAGGTCTGCTAGAGAGAAAGAAGTCCTTGCAATGACAGCGCCAAAGACCTAGTCAGCTCAGCTTCTCTGGACCTACAGTCTGCGGCTATGTTGATAGATATTGCCAGCTTCATTCTAGGTTTTCCTCTATAGAGAGCCACCTCCATAGAGGAAGGCTTGACGATCGGACCTTTGTTGTGGTGCTCTTTGATGCTTGTTCAAGTGGTTGACAAAGGGAACAAGGGCTGGATTGTTGAGAGACACAAAGAAATATGCATACCAAGCCTCATTGAAGCTTTCCATGGGGAGGCATGAAGGCTTTTTGTCCGCCAGTGCGAGACTTCGCTCCAGTCTACAGCCCAGGCTGTGTGCGAGAGTGCCGGCACTTCAGTACATTCCGCCCACAAAAGTATAGATGAGCCAGCAATCAATGTGCAGCACAACTTCTTGCTGCTAAGCAAACGAACAAAGCAAGGCAAAGGTCGCACGGTACAACACATACTCGACCACAAGAGGAGATCCATGGAGGTCATTTCAGCCGGCTGGCATTGGAAGGTGTACACCATTGTAACTTCTGCCTTCCAGGTAGATGTAAGTCGTGACTTTCAGAGCTCGAAGAGGCATGCTGCATGCCTCCAATCCTCCTGACAGAATAGCCATGATCCCGAGGTAGACGTCCAAAAAGAAATGGACTCGTAGTCACATCGGCATACCTCCAATCCATATAGACGGAGGCCCTTACGACTGTCATGCTCTGACTTGCATGCCCTTGGCAGAGTCTCGAAGTAGAAATTGGGTATCTAAACGCGATGATTGTTTCCGGGCCACCAAGTGGATGGTCTTTGCTGAAGGTCCTTGGAAAATCAGTAGGTGACTGCTTCGCATGGACGATATGTCAAGCATGTCAATCCTTTCTGTGCCATGTGTGTCCTATCCGAAGATGTTGGAGGTAGTCTGTGGTTGCCACTTGGCGTCTTTACTTCTCGTGCAGCAAGCTTTCCTCGGACAAGTGTTTTGTGGATCGGACTCTTTGGCTGAATCATGACTCAAGATTGACGTGTAAGACTGCAATGACGAGAGAGATGGAAGTAACGGACATGGTAGTTCTTAGTGAAGTTGCTGGCCCGAGAAGAACAAGAGTTGTTTCTTCCGGAAGGAGCGATCTGGGTCTTTCGTGAAGCAAGTCGTTGTTGCTTCGGGCATAGTCCAACAAATATCCTGGTGTGGATGCATACCAAAATCTCGGCAGTCTGCCATGAGAAGACCCAAATGGCAAAGGTCCATGGCAGAACGATCGGTAGTCTGGAAACTGTATCTTCAACAAGGGATCACGGCCAAGAATCAGGGGCACAGCAACGCAGAGGACTTCTATTGAAGCTAAATCTGAAAACAGTATCAGCACAAGTACGTTTGAAAGTTGGAAGGCTGATGGAAGCCACAAGTTTGAGGTGGCGAAGATACAGATTACATCCAGTGGATGTAGGACCATTTTGGCTCTTGTGGACGTGAGATAGCCAAACAATAGGAGCCAACATCATACCCAGAGCCGAAGAAAGTCAAGCTGAGTCTGTTTCCGCTCTGGCATGTCGTGAGGTTGAGAAAGAGGCATTTGGAAAGTGGATATACCTTGCGACAATAGAGGCACGATGTTAAGTCCATTGGATCTTCCACCTGGAGCGAGGCCTGTGGTACAGATCGCAGACTAGGACTTCCAGTGGAGCAGCATGCTTGCAGATGATCTATGGAATGAAGTATCAGCTGATGTTGACTTGCTTGGCTATGAAGACGATCTGGGAGGAGAAGAGGTTTAGGTGGGAGGAGAACAGGAAATATAAATGAGGGAATAGAGGGAATGGAGAGAGAAGTCAGATGTACTCTGGTTCGTGAGAGTGTGAATAGAAAAATGACTTACTTTGTGGACCGCTGCTGACGATAGAGCAAGTGCTCTGGAGGTCCTTTCTCCGGGCTTATTTTCTTAAGTGCCTGGGGGTTGGAAAGCTTCTGGAGTTGGTAAAGGGATTGAGACCACCTTGTGTGGTGATCGTTATATAAAATATCGGAGCTGCTTTGTTGTCATAGCGGAGAAGAGCCGAAGTCAGTAGAGTCCCTAGGGCATTGTGAGAAGCAGTAGGAAGTTTCCCAGCTTGAATTTACTTGAACATGAGTACAAAGAGACAGATCTCCGAGAGAACTCGGAAAGGGACGAGGAGAGGTATACTTTCTTGTATTGCCTGCGATGGGGGAGCAATTCTCGGCAGTGGGCTAGGGCCTCGAAGCTGAGCGGCAAACAAGGTCTGCCAAGATTTTGGTGCAAATTATCTCTCCCAAAGCCATTAAAGACTTCGCAGAGCGTAGAAGTCTGTCTCTTCACTTGCCTGTGACTTTCCTGTATTGTTTCCATTGTGCTGGTGGATGGTGGTTTTGCTTTCGAGGACAAGATGGCGTTGTGGAAGACACGCTCGAAGGGCGTTGAGAGGTGGGGCTCGAATTTTAGCGCCCTTGTATTGACAAGGGCTCTGGGCTGCGAACCACCAATCACGGCTCGAGGTTTACGCGGGGGTGGACAAGGCTGAGTTAGCAATCCTAGGCGAACAATTGTCTACGTACTTCTTGAGCTGAAGTATTTATTCTTAGATTTTCTTTCGATTGAGTTGTTATCCAACAATCAAAATGGCTCCCCAGGTTTTGGAGACGGCAGACTCGCGGAACAAGTTTGAGGATCTTTCGGGAGTCGACATTTCAGCATATGCAAATCCATATGATGCTCTCCTGGAGGCGTGTAACGATGATGCAGTTAGTGATTCCGTCTCTTCTTCATATCCAGGCATTGGACCCCGAGAATTTTACACAGTATTGGCTTCATTTCATCTCACAATCTACAAGTCATTCAGACATTCTCGAAGAAGGAAAGCTGATAATATCTCAGGCACAACTGCAGACTCGTTACGCTACACACCGCAACACTCGAAATGGGCAGCAGAAAGAGAAGCTGCTCTCACCAGAGTTCTCAGGGTTGATCATTGACCCAATTTTGGAACGATTGATGAACCCTTCAATCGAGCCCGGCTTCGTAGACCCAAGAAACTGTCTCGTATTCTGGGCCAGACCGCCATCTCACATTCGCTCTCTCGTCGACCAAGTCCAGCAGAAACTGCTCACTCTCGCTCCAAGTACGTTCATCCGGTCCCCAAAGTCTTCTAGAAAACAACGGAGAAGGAAGAGCTCCTCTCTCAAATCCTCCAGTTCCAAGATATTTTACCCCACCCCCACCCTCCAGCTCCTGATGCTGTCTTCTGACTTTCATACTAACAATAACCAGAACTCTGGCTCATGCCCGTCCCAAACCTCCATCTCACAGCCTTGGAGCTAACACACTCCCTTACTGAGCCTCAAATCACTGCAATCATCGAATCTCTAGGTCCCGAAGCTATCGAGAAGATCACAGATTTCACGTTCACGCACCGACCTCGGCTGATTAAGCCCATGATCTCCTACGACGGAGCAGCACTCGCTCTATCATTCTTACCTGCCGCTGGAGAAGGTCTACCAGCTACTGCTACACCCTCCTCAGACAGCTCAGGAAGAACGAAAAAGGATGATGATTACACCTATCACCACCTCCGACGAGACCTCTTCAACATCGCCTCCGCAACAGGCGTCACAGTAGATTCTCGCTACGTAGTTCCCAGCTCACACATCACAGTCGGACGGTTCTTGACTCAGGAGGACCATGCGAGTCCAGAGAAGATGGTTAAGTTTCTTGAACTGATTGAGGAGATTAATGGGTGGTTGGAGAAGGAGTTTTGGCCGAAGAGGGAGGAGAAGAATGGGGAGGGGGAGTGGCTCGTTGGGCAGGAGAGAGGTTTGGATTTTAGGATGGGGACGCTTTGGTATGGAGGGGGGAAGACGGTGAGGCTTGGGAAGGGATTCTAGGTGAGTGATGTGGAATTCATCTCGATGTGGATGTTTGTGGTCATATGATTAGAGTGTATCTAGACTCGGGGTGATTGAGAAATTGATATAGACGCTCATATAGCAAAAAGAATCCGGAGAATAGACTTGGACATATTCACGTCTAAGTCTGCCAAGTACAAGAAGTGACCGAGTGGTTGAATGCTCGGATGAAGTGCTATGAAAGTGGCAGCACCAATTACCGATTCTCCGCCTCGTTCAATGAGACTTGATTAGCGCTGGCGGCTTGCCTGCACAAGTCAATTGCTCAAGAATGCCAAGTGATTCACTGGCTGGCACTTATACAGCATGATGGACAAATGCTCATTCACGGAGATTGGGGCAAAACACCGAATCCGAATTCGAATTCATCGGAGTTCCTCTAGCGTAGCATATACTTGTGATCGGGGGATTTGTGGAAGAGCGTGAGTAGGAAGCGGGAGACATGTGGAGCCAGGGCCGGACACAGGGTCCGCCACATACTAATTTTGAAGCATCTCCGTACTGCATCAATTCACAATGTGCCCATTATCGTATCCCATTTCACGTCTGCTCAAAGCTATCCAGCCAAGTACAAGGTTCAGAGTTTCATGCTTGGTATGAGCGAACGTTTGCTATGCTCGATCGGTGGCGTAGAATAAGATACAGGTATCTGATCGATGCCGGAAATCCCCTGCCTCATCCAGCTCGACCATTGTATCCACGCAAAATCCGCAAGTCCGTCCATCCATGTCCATGCCCATGCCCACGTGAAGAAAGGGAGTCATTGCAAAAGCAGTTGCAGCAGAACATCTAGAATACCAGCGCAGCACCCTTGGTCTTCTTGTCACCACTGTTGTATTGTCAGCTTCCATCCATTTCAAGCTCAAAATAAGCATGCAAGAAGTAGCGGAATCCGGACACATGGAAGGTATTGAACGCGGGGCCTTCGGGAGAACATACCCAAGCTCGAAATGCTTGCAACGCTTCAACGCCAATTGTGCCTTCGTCTTGCAAGCTGTGCACTCCAGTCTCAACACAACCTTCTTCGTCGTCTTTGCCTTCTTGTGGAACACAGGCTTTGTCTGACCACCGTAACCGGACTGCTTGCGATCATAACGACGCTTTCCTTGCGCGAAAAGAGATGCCTATCCCAGATTGTCAGAACCTCATTCCTTCTGTGTGGACAGCGCTTGAAGTATACCTTTCCTGCCTTGTATTGCGTCACCTTGTGCTGGGTGTGCTTTCGGCAATCCTTGCCCTTGCAGTAGGTGCGTCTGGTTTTGGGAACGTTGACCTGTTTTTTGTTGTTAGCCTCACTTCCGATGCCTTTCAACTGTCCCAATCTCCAGCGCCTTGTGCTCAATCGATCAAATTCTATCCGGCAGAGCCCCCCACGTCATATTCGCGATCCTTTCGACATCGCATCTGCCCGATGGAATATGAAGTCGTTGCTGCAAGGTCTCGTTGATCATTCGCGATTTTCGTCTTCGAACTTTCCAGCATCCTTCATCTTCTTCCCATTTTCCTTCTCATATTCGTCGATTCCTAGCATACGCTCCAGATAGAAAATTGCACGTACCATCTTGGCTGATTTCTCGCTGTGGTCGGTGGTGTGAAGTTGTCGTCGTTCGTTTCCTGAACCAAATTTCGATATTGCAGAGTTGTGTGGGCGTTAGCCGAGCGGGAAGTCGCTAGCGGCTTAATCCCCAGTTCCAGACCACGTGACTCGATCTTTATGACTCTTCGAATCATGGGCGTCGGGAGTTCAAAGCCAGTAGATTATGTTTTCTAGCACTTGTAGTGCTCAAGGAAGCAAGTTGTGGTTTTGCGAGATTCCCCTATGGTTCTGTGATGGTTACGCTGCCGAGGAACTCTTGTGGGACGAAGCACTTCAAGTGGCAACAATGCTACCACAATTGCAGCTTCACAAGATGGGCTGCTGAAGTATTCAATCTTCCAGAACCATAAACATTGACTCGTCAGATATATTTTCAAAAATGTAAGAGACCAAGCATCCTATTATCAATTGAAGTCGTCACTCCTCGTTAGGACTTCCTCTAAGGTCAGCTCCACAATTGTCAAGTAGGACTGCCAGCCCGTTCAAAATCCAAAATTCAATGGTACAGAGAGACCTTTGCTATTCCTAAGTACTATATAGAAAAGCCCGGCTTGTATATCGCGGCCAGGTGTACCGGGTCTTCTCTAGACCATCAGTTCCCCTCTTCATTCCATAAGTCCACAAGTCCTTCAGAGTTTAGCTACCTTGAACGGATTTGAAGTATCCGGTGATACACCAGGAGAACATATTATTTTAGGCCGACAGCCACAAGCACATGTGCGATCTTCAGTTCGACGAGACGGCTGTGGCTTTCCCGAAAATGATCAACCCGAATAAGAGGCTTCCACCAGAAATTTGTCTCTCTCGGATCAAGCTGTACCGCTCTCTAGACGTCTAGCTGAGATCCCGCATTCGAAGTGGCGCGTCAACGGTCCACGAACAAGTTCTAGCTTCATATATGAAATTGGCTATCAAATGAAAGCAGCATAACAGTCTTACAATGACATCTCCGAACTCTTCGATATTTGAAAAGAAGATACAAACCAACAGTCAGGTTGAATCCCAATCGGGAACATTTGATGCGGTATCTCGGCTCAATTGGGAGAGCTGTTTATCAAGATGGGGAAATCCCACCCTCCTTGGAATCCTTGCATGTGCATTGCTTGATGAGACGGAGCCCAAAGCGTGCAAGTGGCTAAAACTACCCAACATCGCAACTGAAACCCAGGACTTGGTCGGTTTCAACCCCTCTCGAACGCGGCAATCACAATCTTGCAATTGGCTGCGGATGGTTCGAGGCTTTCCAGATGTCACTTCAGCCCCAAGCCGTAGGGCAACAAGTTTTGCCTCTGCGGAAGGAGACCTGTCCTAGCTCGTGGTCCGACGTTGCAAATCGTTGCCGTCACCACCCCTTCCCATGACCTCCATATTTCTTTCCACCCTAAATCATATTTGCCGGTCAACTACATGTTCTCTTAATATATCCTTTAACTGCAGCGCAGTGTGTGTTTCTTAATCGTCCGTTGTCATATCTTAGCTGTCAGCTGCTTCCCATCGTTCCGTGACACTTCAGGGTTACGAATCACAGTCGTTCGCCAGGATGGCTTCAACCATTGCGCTCGCAATTGCAGGGCTTGCATTCTACTGGATCTATTCAAATATTTCTGGCCTATACAAAAATATTGCTGCAGCAAAACGATCTGGCCTTCCATACATCATTGCTCGTAAGTCGCCCCTAGCCCCCGTTCGAGTAAAACTGACAACTATAGCTGTCAACATCTATAACACTGCGTGGCTTATTACTCATAAGATATGGGTTCGATTTTTCTCTTATCTACCAGGAATTTTGTCAGAAAGCTGGCTGCCGTACGTGCCTCCTCTTCTCCAAAACTCGTCAGGCGCAACTAACATTGAACAGCTATGTCATGCCTGATTGGGTATGGGATCTTCAATTCGAGCCATTCGAAGAGAGAGGCGACGTATTTTTACAGGTATCTCCAGGCGCCATTCAAGTCTGGCTTGCAAATGCAGAAGCCCTGCACCAAGTAACATCGCGACGCGACGCTTTCCCTAAGCCCCTCGAATCGTATAGGATCCTCGAGATCTTCGGCAGAAACATCATATCAACAGAAGGGGCAGAGTGGAAGCAGCATCGGAAGATTACATCTCCAGGGTTCAATGAGAAGAATAACGCATTGGTCTTTTCGGAAGCGTGCAAACAGGCGCAAGGGATGTTAAGGAAATGGACTGGGCCAGATGGGTCGGGAAATATTACCCTTGAGGAGGTGCCCACAGATACGATGCGATTGACCCTACATATTATCAGCCGAATCGGATTTGGTGTGCGTCTGCTGTGGCCTGGAGAAAAGCCCAGCGAAAAGGAGAGCGCGAGAGATGCGATCTACAGTAGTAATGAAGCTCCACAGGGGCATACCATGAGCTTCGAGCACGCGCTGGACACACTTTTGGGAAACCTTATCTGGGTCCTTTTGACACCTAAATGGATGTTGAGTAAGTTTGGATGCTTTAAAGCATTATGACTTCAAGCTAATCTCCGCAGAACGTCTCCCATTCAAGAGCGCGCAGGACGCATATCATTCGTACATCAATTGGAAACAATACATGAGCGAACTGTTCGCCCAGAAAGCCGAAGAAGCCCGGGAAGGCAAACAGAGCGAAGGGTTGGATATCATGGGAATGCTGGTGCGAAGTTCATACGGCGAATCGAAGGGTGCTCAAGGCAGGAAGTTATCCCCAGGTCGTGCTGAGAAGGGAGAAGTGGGCAAGCCGATCCTCTCGGACTCGGATATTTTGGGCAATGCATTCGTCATGATTGTAGCAGGTCATGAAACGACTGCTAACTCGATCCATTTTTCGTTAATGGAATTGGCCATCAACCCTAGAGCTCAGCGACTTCTGCAAAAGGAAGTGCAGTCGATTTTCGGAAACGAGCCTCCTGAGACATGGGACTACGACTCGAATATCAACACTTTACTAGGTGGCATGGTTGGAGCTGTTCTCCAAGAGCAGTTGCGCATTCTGCCACCAGTTATTGCCATTCCAAAGCAGGTCTCAAAATCACAGGATCAAGTTATTGTTTTGGATGGAAAGAAAGTGATCCTGCCTGCGGGTGCTCACGTGGCCCTCAACACTGTTGGTGTTCATAGGAACCCCAAGTACTGGCCTTCGCAACCCTCCAAGATTTCCGGTCGACCGAACGATCTGTACGACTTCAGGCCAGAGAGATGGCTTATCAAAGCTTCTGCGACCAGCAAGCAACAAGGAGATAGTGGCTTGGAATCTTCAGAAGAAGAGGAGGATTTTGGAGGATTCACTGGTGAAGACACATCTGCGCAACTCTTCCGACCAGCTCGGGGCGCATATCTACCCTTCTCGGACGGAGCTCGTTCTTGTCTAGGGCGAAGACTTGCCCAGGTCAAAGTCATGGGGGTTTTGTCTGTCATCTTCCAGAAGTACTCGATCGAATTAGCCGTGGACGAATGGGCAACGGATGAAGAAGTTGCGAAGATGACAGATGCAGAGAAGAAACAAGTCTACAGTAAGGCACAGGACAAGGCGAGAAAGATGATTAGGACTGCGACCACGCTCATCACTTTGAAATTGCATGAAGCTCCCGGATACATTCCTGTACGAGTCGTGAAGAAGGGCGAAGAGAGATTCATCAATATCGTGGAGTAGATAGACTATGATACCAAATTCGAAAAGAGCACGATTCCGTCCTGGATAGCACTTGTATTCAATGGTGCTATCGGCATCGTCAAGCATGCAGCCCTACACCTTCGTCGGCTTCGGTACCGCACTCTCAAATGTCACCGCCTCTTCTGGGAATGCTGTAAAAGAAGTGGCTGGTTGGCTTTCGCAATCCACCAGGACGATCTGCAAAAATTCCTCTGTAAACTGAGCCAACCAAAACAATTAAATTTAGACCTTACCTCTTCGAGCAAAATACTACCTCACTCAAGCCCTTCTCATTCGTCACTTCCCAAAATTTTATCACGTGGTGGATTTTCGCTGACCTGGATCCCGTAGCGCCCTGCTCGTCTTGTTTACTGACCTTACCCCAGCCACCCCACATATTCGAACAACAACAACAATCTCTCCCTCCACCCTACACCACATTTCTTGCTTCTACAAATTCTCCCAATCCCAGTCAAATCATATTCATTACGATCGCGTAACTTTGCTTTGCACAATCGCCTTATTCAAAATGTCCGGAGCTTCGAGCTGGTTGCAGAAGATGCGCAAAGGGGAGCTGGTCGAGTTGAGCGACACCGTGGGCTTCACAGAGTATGCGACTTCGAACATACCCTACACTCTGCGGCAGATTAGCTGACTTATCGTAGATACGACGGGTTGAAAAAGACTGAACTCGAGGTCGCACTCGATGACTACCTGACCAAGAATGCGTCCCAGTTCTCGTCCGACACGCAACTTGCGCCATTCTACAAGGGACGAAACGGAAGCTCTCCAGTGAAGAAGGAAGCTGCTTCTCTGGCTTCTGACATTGAGACCAAGGTCAAGTCGGTGAAGCGCAGAGTTACAAAAGCTGCAGAAGAACTTCTTGCGACGTAAGTATACGCGCCCCAGATGCGCGTCGAGCTCATTGTTGATATCTATGTAGCGATGATTCCGAAATCGAGCCTGCGACCACGCGTGCCAGATCCGCCTTGACTCGTACTCCACGCGCCTCTGCGCTCTCGAATATCTCGTTTGCATCGAATGTGCCCTTACCACCATCGCCAAGTGTTGTCGCCGATGTGATTGACCGCCGCACACAAGTCCTGCGCTCCAAGGTTGCGAACATGTACGAGGACTCTGGTCTCATTGAATATGCGCAAACTACGCGTGAAAGTCTCTCCACTGTCCAGGCCGTGCAAGCCGTTGTCACCCTCTTCGAGTTCTACAACTTGCGAAAAGAGGTCTTGGCTGACCGATACGCGTTCACAATCCCAACCATCAACTACCTGACTTCGGCTCCTTACGATGTCAAGATTCCCGATTTGTTCCTACTTCTTACAGCCTCTTTCTGGAACCCTGTATCGCTGTGGGCGATCACAACTCTGGTCATCCCTCTCATCGCCTCTTACTTCTTCAATTTGACGGCCAAGCCATCGAGGACCCGAAGCCACGCGCCACACTTCGCATACAAGTTTGATCCTTTGACTTTCAGCATCGCCAAGGCCTTGATGACCTTCGTCGTCTTTGGGCAAGATGTTAACTTTGGCGGCCTGGTTGATTTGGAATCTGTTGCCCGGATCAACTCCGCCGTCTATGGTGGCTGGAAGGGCGTTCTTGTCGGAACTGGCATCACAGGGTTAATCACATTGTATGACGCCGTTCTCAAGAAGTAAGCGAATCGAACTTGGGTAGCGAACATCTACAAATGTCAGCTTTGGAAAGAGCTTGGGCTGTACAGAGTATTGGGATGGTAAGGGATGAAAATTGGGGTATGATTTTATGTTTGGATTATGGTTTCTTAGCTTCTTGCTGCGCAAATTAGCATGGCTGTGAAGAGCCGCACTTTCAGAATTATGGAACAGAAGGACTAGGGAGGCTTCATTCACATCATTCGCTCTTCTCTCGCGGTCGTTCTTTCGCGCTGGTACGTGTGGTCTCGAGAGGGGTCATAGGAAAGGCGTTGAGGCGTGGCGATTGGGATACCTATTTTTTGCTTTTACAATCTTGAGTGTTTAGTCCTTGATGTGTACATGACAGGTAGGGGGATAGGATAAGGTTTTCGCTTGCTTTGGGTCTTGGGATATCGAATTCATGCTGTTCATACGATGCTTCTAATGCTTGTTTCCTCGTTCGTATAAAACCAATGAAACTCCTTAATCTTATCCCCATGTTCCTTATGTGAAGAGTGAAATCATTTGCTCGGTTTGAGTTGATATTTGCCCACCGATCATTCCGATTGGAGCTATTTCCAAGCAAATGTGCCCACTGATCCAATAAGCTTCCGGTTTATCGTCATGCTCATTCGCTTTTCATACAGATACTGGGCACGGGTACCGTTCTTGCTTCAACAATGCCACTTTGCCGAATGGGAATCTACCTATGTTTTGGGCTAAGCCTCGATCGCTCTTACCCAAGCTGCGAAGCACATTACTACGTGTGGCTCTTCATTCTCCTACTTCCTGTATATTTCCATTAACACAACCACATTCTTAAGGTGTACGTACTGCAATTGTGTCAACATCAAACATTGGTATCGCTTCCGCACTACACTCACCACTTTCTGGTCTGACGGTGAAGTGGTATGTCAAAGATCCCTTCTTCCTCTCATTGACTTTCGCATAAGAAACTTAGGACCAGAGAACTGTACCAGAAAGGTCATGCTGACATGCTGAACAGTCTCCGACAACATGTTCAACCTATCGCGAGTACTTCGAGAAGGCCTCCCAAATCCACGGCCTTTCATACCAGAGCATGTCCTCGAACAACCGCCTCAACGACTAGCTACGGCCTTACAATATCGTCTCCTGCTTATATTACCGGAGAACATGCGATTCGTGGGTATCCTAGGACAGCACCTTCATGTCCTTTTGTCCTTGCACCATTGTCCCCGGGATAAGTGGTGGCTACGTCTTCTTCTTTTTCCTTCTTCCCAAGGAATTCTTGATCCACAGCTAAATCATTGTTCGTCTTTTAGTGTCAACCTGGCCCCTGGCAACTGGCCTACCTCGACTCCGATGCTAATAGCAATCCTCAACGTCGCGTCACCTGTCTCAAGCTCGAAAAGTTCGCCAACACAAACGAAGCGGTCATCAATGAAAATGGCTATCGTTTCCGTCGTGGCCCCAACAACCAAAGTTGGTCACCTCTCAAATATGGATACACATGGCTAGCTGACAGATGCAACAAGTTCTTAACAGATGCTGGGCTTACATCGACTTGGGTATAAGTAACGATAAAGAGGGCTATCGAAGGCGTCTCAAGTTCGTCTGCGACGAGTTCGAAGTGGATAAGCAGACCTTTAATCGGAAAGGCCACCGGGGCGTAATTCAGGTCAGTAATTCTTTGGGCTTTTTCTCGCACATCATGAGGGGCGTGTTGTTGGCAACTACAGGCCTGGTGATCAGATATCCCAATGATCTCAGTCATAGCCACTGAAATTTTAGCACTCGTATGCAAAGGAAACCAAGCAGTAAACGAGATGCAGAAGCTCCGTGTCAGCTCCCAGTCTTCCTCCTCATCACTGACACTAATCACAGATGGTCCTGGAAGCTGCAGGTCTCCATGCCACATCTTTGTTCTTGAAGCAGATAAATATGGCCGATGTCTGGCAAATCGAAGAATTCATTATGAAATACCAAGACCCGCAGTTCATACCATTTCGAAGCACAGAAAGCTTTGTTCCCACAGGGATTCAGTTCATCCGTGGCCCGATGTACCAGTCGAGACGGCAGGTATACGGAAAATACTGGTTCATGAGCTGGCGATTTCGGTTCGACAACATAGATGGAAAGTCTCGCATATGTGTTTACCACCCAGGTCTGAAAACCCAAGAAAACCCACCTTCTCGTCGAGAATCTGTGGAGCCTGCACCGGTTCAACGCTAACATACCAGCCAGGCCTCGATGCGACTCACTGGGGGACTGGATGTGGTATGAATGGGGACAGGACGAGCGCTTCGATTGCAATTTTAGACGATGAGATGGAAAAAGAAGATTTTCTAGTTGAAAATTGGCGCACGTGCTGGACTGAAGAGAATCAGCGACAGATCTTGAATGCAGGGCAGAGGTAGCAGGGAGCAATTGAGGAAACAATTTTAGTTCTATCAAGGGTAGCTCATAATATGATTATTCTTAAATGCCGATTCCTTTTCTTGCCATGTGCCGACACATCCAGGGGCAGCAAGCGAGATGAAGTAAACAAAGCCGGAGTATCTAGCGCTTCGGACAAACATTTCGAAACTCGGTCGGAAGAATTGACTGCGACGTGCAACAGAGACTGACAGCCCATACGGCATAGCTACTATCCAATCGGGGATTTGAGTACATGAGCAGCCAAGCGGCCTCGCTTCGATTCTGGTGGACGCCTCTTTTAAGATGGAGAGACGAAAACATTATGACAAGATATAATTGTTTCATTCACCTCAACACACACTCCCTACAACTTGAATCCACCGGCACCATTAACCTCAGCACCAGCCACAACCTTATTGCCATCAACATCCCTCACCTCGCCCTTCTTCCCAATAACCTTAACACCACCCTTCTTCAAAGCCCCAATGGTCTCCCTCTTCTGCTTCGTCTTCTTACTCTCCGGCCTCTGCCCAATCTCCTCTCCGCCCCTCTTCTTAATCCTCTCCTTCTCCCTCCTCCTCCTCCTCAACTTCTCCTCCCTCGTCATCTCCTCTCTCGCAACAGGCGCTCCCGTCCTCGGTACAATCTCGCCCTTCTCAATCGTCGCCTTGTCCTTGCCGGCTTTGTAGATCTCCTGCGGTGCGAGCATGCTCTGGCCCGCACTGATACCACTTGCCATTGTAGGCTGGGCGTCTTCCATAGAGATAGTAGCGACGTCCGAGACAACTGTAAGACTAGGCGCCGCTGGCTTAGGCTTATAGTGCCAGCTACTGAGAGCATCAAGTTTAGCGGAAACATCTTTCCACAGCCCCTCAATCTCAGCTTCTTCTTTGCGGAGCTTCTCGTCCGATTTAGAGACGTAGGTATCTGGATTATGGGCTTTGACGTGCTCTTCCTCGTACATCTCCGCGAGACTCTGCTGTGGTTTTGAGTCATCGAGTTCGAAGAGGCCACGGCGGGAGGAGGTCGCTGTCTCGGTCTCTGGGCGTCGGCGGATCACCTCGTCGAATTCCTGCGCGAGGATCCGTCGCTTGATGAGCTCTTCGATGCTCTCGCTGACTTCGGCTGTGACTTCCAGAACTGGTTTACCCGTGCGTTCGAAATCGAGGTCCTCGTCTAAGAGGGAGTTGAGAGGGCGGTCGGCGGCTCGCGCTTCTCCTGCGAGTGTCCATTCTCGTTTGGCTACGGAGGCGGCTTCGAGGCGGCGAATCTCCTCGGCGATTTTGGCTTGTCGGCGCTCGTGGGCGGATTTGCGGGATTTGGGATCGCCGGCTTCGACATCGGAGAGGGCGTCTTCTGAGCCTGACTGGTCTGATTCATCGTCGAAGAGGTCGCGGCGGACGTCTGCTATGGCGCGCTCGATACCGGCTTCATCGTCGTTGGTTGTTGTTGGCTGAGCGGCTCGCTTGGCTTGTCTTTCTAGGTAGCTGGCTTGCATTTCGGCTTTGCCCACTTTTCGTGGGGGTGGTTCGAAGAAGTCTTTGTAGAGGATGTTGTTGGTGTTGTCTCCTATTGGATCTTGCTCCCTGTCGTCGTCTTCTGAGCCATCATCGCTTTCGCCTTCTGGTGCATTAAGATCCACGTTTCCAAAAGTCGGGCCATCCTCTTCGTCCTCGTCGTCTTCTTCTCCCTCCTCCCCATCATCCTCGACATCCATTGCTGCAGCTCGTTTTGAACTTAAGACTGGTTTAGGAGCAAGGCCTGATGGATCTGCGTCCCAGTCGATATCTTCTTCGTCGCTTGCTTCTCCAGTGTATGGATCTGCGGCTGCGTCTTGCTGTTCCAGAAATTCTGTTTGCTTGTTGAATTCGTCGATAGAGAAGAAACCATCGTTGAGTTTGTGTGGATCTTCGACGTAGAGACCGGCGGGTGCGCCATTCTCGTCCTCGTCCTCGTCGTCTTCTTCGTCAAAGCCTTCCTCTCCATCAAGACCTTCGAAGTCTTCTTCCTCATCCCCAAGGCCTTCTGATTCCTCATCTTCTTCCTCTGCCATTTCATCATCCACATTCTCACCATCGTCTTCCATACTCTCGTCATCAGATCCAACCTCAAATCCATCCTCATCAAACTTCAACAGCTCAACTCCCTCGTCCGCCGCCTCGTCACTTTCCCCCTCGAATTCACCTAGCTCCTCTAAAGCCCTCTCCGCATCTCCTCTCAGGGCATCAATGACCCTCCTGGCCTGCTCCCAAACCTGCTCGACCTCAAACCCCTCAGTATAAATCTTTCGAATCTTCAGTACCTCCCCATCGTCCATCCCTGCCTCGCCTCTCTTCCGCTTCTTCCTCTGCTCCTTCAGCCTCTCCGCTTGTTCCTCACCCAACTTCCCCGCGAAAGAATCCAGTGTTTCCTTTACGAAACCCAGACTGGCATCTGGCAAGGAAGAAGTTGGTGCAATGAATGCATGTCTATTTTCTGGTGCGAGAGCTTCCAGGAGATTGGCCATTGGGGATGCCATGGTGGACGGTTTTGCGGTTGAAGAGGTGTTTGGCAAAGATGGGAATGCGGTCATGGTATGCGATGTCGAGGTCATGGAGGAGGATGCGCTACTGTCGTTGGCCATTGCTGCACACAAGGCCCTCGAATCGTGCTGTTTGAAGTCGTTTGGAGGGAAAATTTAATTGACAGGCTTTCGATAAGCTTAGCGTCTCCTCGTATCATCACGTGTCTATGTTTACTTTGGCGCACTCCCTCTTCCTCCTCAGTATATTCCGAGTTCTTCCTTCTCGTCTCTGCTCTTTCAAAAGTCTCTCGTACCTAAATATCTTCATTGAAAGATTGATATTACCTGTTCCTTCATCACCATCTTTGAGACTTCATCGCTAGGTATTCGGTGCCCTGAGCTCCAGCAAGACCTGCGCTCAACAACCTGCAGATGTTCCATCTGCAGCAACAACATCCAGCTATCCAATTATCGTTCGAGCCTCAACAGCAAGTGCCGAAGAGCCGTTCAAGAGATGCAAGAAGTATCACCAGTTTCAACCTCATCACTTGGTGCCACTTACAACCTAGCAGTGACATCTTCTCCGAGATCGCTGCATTTCTTGCCATCTCCTTATCATCAGATATGCACGACAAGACTCAATGGTACCTTGAGCATGCAATGCAGCAGTGTCACAACCAGCAAGAAGGATACATAGGCCCGGAGCTTCTCGATACAGTTTTGGCCGAAACTAGAGCATTTCTCACGTCTTATCTGTATATTCGCAACATATCAAAGATACACTTTATTTCGGGAGCATGCACGTTTATCTCAAGCACATGCAAGAAGGGTTCAATCAACCACCCTCTTATTATACCGAGAAATACAAGAGCTGTTATTGGTGCGGCTTCATAAGTTCAGCCACAGCTGAATACGATGCCCCCACCATCTCGAGATAACGAGTCTCGGGAGGCGTTCTGTCTCACCTGCACCAACAGGCACAGTCCGATCAAGTTCGAGTGCTCGTGTGATGAATTTCCTCAAGCAGGCTCTGGTCACAACGTCAAATCTGAACTCCGAGGTGTCAATTGCTTGTTGGATTAGCAAGTGATACTTCAGTGAGGTTTTTCAACCGGAAGGAAACCGCTTTCAGATAGTGGTCGACTAACGAACGTAAAACAATAATCGGTTATCTACTAAGCAAGTCCGCACCGGCATTTTCCAGTTAGAATTTATTTGTTCTCGGCATTGGTCCACTCTGGAACCAACTGATCGTGGGAGAGACGAACGAGTGGTGCCGGAGGCTCACACCACCTTACAGCAGATGCCGGCCTGCCTGCATACTTCTCCAAACTTGAGAGGTTCGGACGACGGAATCGTTGAAGATACCTTCAAGCCTATCACGACATCAAGATCTCCAAGCAATAATTGCGATCGAGTATCGAGGCGGGCATCGGGCAAACTTCCGTTGGTGATGGATCGCCCAACTTGTGGAATTACACGTCTAAGTTCAGTTACTTTGGGACAACATACGGAGCATGCTACCCTCTGCCTCGGAATACTAAACCGGGCAAGTTCCGGTGCTAGTAACCAGTAGTATCCCACGATTTCAAGTAAAAACGTTGGGCTTGTTGATCGCAAGTCGGGTTCCTGAAGTTTGACAACGGCCGGCTAATAACGAAGGTCGACCCCGCACTAACAGCAGTTATCTCGATGCCACTTCGTTCCTCGTAGCACGATACGGCTTGCATGGTATTAATTCTTTGTGCTTCCTCGGGTTGCGTTACTTTGTGAGACTGCGTGGCGTGAAGATGGTGTGGTCGGACAAAGAGATTGGTGTTGGGACAAGGAAATGTGTATTCAGCCTCAAGTGAAGCCAGGTCCCACAGGTACACTCTTGGTAGGTATATCCGCATCCCGCTTCTGACAGGACCCAGATTTCGCTGCTATGTATTTTATCCAGGTAAGTAGTACTATGAGCCTACTAGTGGGTACCTCGAACTTTATTTGTAAGTAAGTAGTAAGTTATTCAATCAAGTAATACATGAGTCCTCAGACGCTGGATTGGCCAACATGTGGTTCTCGATCCGCAATTGAGCGGGACCCGGCTTGAAGTACTTGCATACGCGCTGTACAGAGCCTTTGGTGCATATTAAACCTTGTCAAGGTAGCAGCAGCAGTTCGTGATGCTTCGTCAAGAATATCGGTTATCCATGCCGTTTCAATGAGCAAATGATAGTGAGGTGCTGGTGCCGGCAGTAAAGTAGCACTTGGAAAATTTACCTGGGCTGGGCCAAAGGCAATCCAAGCCAATCCTAGGTAGCCTCCTACTTGCTACCGGTAGTGTTGAATCGATGGCGTTGTTTCCACCACCCGAACTTACTCCAGACTGCCTTTTCTCTCCTCTGTATATCATGACTCCCCCTCCGCATAGTCGCATTGTTCTTCCCAAATCCCCCATCCTCAACCTCTTTGAGCCTGATCTCCAGGCCGGTACCTTACAACTTGGTCGCCTTGATATCCCGTCCTCGCGCCATCATCTCAGACAGGCCAGCCTAGATTATTCTCCAGCCACAGCATCCCACCACATCATATCCATTTTGCCCCCCACCTCCCAATCACCAACAGCTGCCCTGGGCCTCTTCCCGCAGCAACCCCTGGCGTGCATGCGGGCTGAGAAGAGAGCAGCAAAAAGAAGATTCTGTACCGATTTTTCTGGATGGTCACGACAGCGTACCCATTATTTTCCTGACTGTGCATAAGCCGAACAGAAGATTAAGGGTTTAATGCTCAGCCATTCCCTCTTTTGTTCCTCCTCATCAATCGATTCAGCAACCACTCCCTTCGGTGTTCGCATTCCATCCCATCCGTCATCCGAATTTGTTCGCCGGTTAAGTTTTGATTCGGGACGGCATCAACCAAGGAACAGAAAGTGACGGTTGGAAGAAACAAGGTCTCAAGCGAAGCAGAACCTTGCCGAGCGCAGCGAATGACAACGTTCCAGTTCGACTTCGAAACCTTATCTCCCTGAATCTGTTGACTTTGACTTTGCGCCTCCGCAAAAACACCACTCAGTTGCACGCAGGCGTCCCCTGTCGCCTCCGCTTGCCAGCGTCTGCATCTGCTTTACTTTCCGGCCGCAGCGAGCGAGCGATTGCTTGTCTCCGTCTGTCTTACTCAGAGTGCGCAGCCCCAGATCGAGTTGCTGCATCTCGCCGCTTCTCCCAGTACAAAGGCATCCGGAGCCCGGAAGTCTCGAAGCTGAAAGCGAAAGCGCAAAATCAAGCTGCCAACGTCTTCAAAACAATCTTGCAGAACGTCCTGCAAGTTTGACGTGAAGGGATGAAGTACGGCCAGACGTTCCATGCGCAATCTGTGCCACAATGGGCGGCATGTGAGTCTCCCATTGTCTGACTTGTCAACTCCATTCAAGCCATCCCACGCCCTCGCAGATCACTAATTGTGACTTTGACAGATAACGTCGATTACGATGAGCTGAAGAATCTGATCAAGGCCAATACTACGAAGGACCAGGCGCAAGCAATCGCGATCCCAGGACAAGAAGACCCAAGGTTGGAGAAGTTCGAGACTTCCTTCTTCAATGAGTTGTCCAACCAACACGATCGCGTGGATCTGTTCGTGAAGAGCAAGGCAGATGAGATCAGTCGTCGACTTCGTATGCTTTATTCCTGCAGAATTGTTGGTTATCGCTAATTTCCTGCCAGAACATCTCCAGAAGGTCGTCTTACGCCTTCTTGCCCGGACTACTCGGTCCAGCGATAACGAACCTATTTCCCAAAAACATCGAGACAAGTTTGCGAGATACAATGTTCAAATCGAAAGGTAGGAGCGGAGCTTGAATATTTCGGAAGTTCGAAGTTAACATATCTAGATGCGGTGACGACATCCGGTCCCTCCAGCGATTTGTATCAGCTCAGCGGGTGGCATTTCACAAGATCATAAAGAAGTACAAGGTAGGATGCGTTGCACAGTATAGAGAGAGCAGATACTGACAAAGGGCATAGAAATGGACTGGATCGAGGGCACTCGGACAACGTTTCAATGACGAAGTATTGAGCAACCCGAACAGTCTGGTACGACGTGACTTTGGCCCTCTTCTATCGCAATACCAGGATCTGTCTATCAACCTTCAATCCTCAACCCCAGCTGGCAGCGAGCCTCCAAGTCTGACTTCATCGAGACGACCCTCCCGCCGACCAAGTACACAGATTGCGGTTCAGCAACTACCACAACATAACTGGAACGAGTACGATGATGGAAGTGAAGGAGGAGAGGACGAGCCATATCATATATATGTTAACCCCGACGGAGATTCGTTCCCAGGTGCAAAGACGATGGAGTACGTGTTCGCGAAGGTCAAGAAACCTATGGAGAGTGTCAAAGCATGGTTCAGCCCCAGCACATCACCTGGTGAGCGACACAGTCTCCTGGTAGAACGGAACGATGGATACTTCGCCGAACAACAAAGTGTTGTGGACACAGATCTCGAAGATGAAGCTTACGCCTCGTCAAACAACGAGTTCCCGGCTGGCTACATGGCACACTACGCTACGTTCCCTAGCATCAACGAGCAAAAATTCTCGCGACATAGAGAAATGCTGTTGTTCCGTGGAACGGTTGGGGCGTATGCTGGATCATTGATGCTTATTGCCATCACCAGCATCTTGATCTCTACAGGCCGTCACAAACTCCGTGCAGAGGTCGATGCGGGTGCAATTGCTGGTTGCATTGCCAGTCTTTGCTTTGCTCTAGCTGGAATTACAGCCGCTTTGTGTAGAAAGCAGACATTGAACTGGCTGCACAGGGCTTGTGTTGGTGTTACATTTGCTGGGCTGTTGTTCCTGAATTTGATGCTTCTGTTCTTGGTCTTGGACAACATTCGAGGATGAACGAAATCTGGAGAATGGCTGGGAGATTGGCCATGGCGTTCTGAGAACAGGATGCAGACCATTTTCGAGACCGGCCACCACGCGAAGAGACTGTGAGAGTTGCGTACAAACGCCGGGGAAGGGTGGGTTACGGGGAAACTATGATATCCAGGGTAAATTGGCGGGATGGAGTTCGTTCGCACATAGATTGCTGCCGGGTTTGTTTTCGGGTGGGTTGACTGGACCTGTACATAACAGGAGTTCGGGGTTAAGAAGGGTCGGCAGCGATGATTGTTCCTTTCTCAGGCGTTAATGGGACGACGTGGGAAGTGTGGCTTGGAGAAGTCGACCAAACGCGCGAGCGAGTGGGCAGGCCGAGAACGAAGTAATGCCGATAGAGCACAGATACTCAGATCTGTACATAGTTTATGAATGGAAACTATGAGATGACTAATCTTCTCGCAACATATCTATTCACAGTCACAAATCCTGCGCATCTGAGTGAAGCCAAACGCACGTCCTATTGTTTACTCGCTTAACCGCTTCCTTCTCCCTACTCATATTTATCTATCTACCTCGTCATCCTCAATCCCCTTCCTCATCTAGCTTCCCACAATAACACCCCCATTAGGATGCAAACTCTGCCCACTAATAAAACTACTATCCGCACTCGCCAAAAACACAAAACAAGTAGCCACCTCGCTAGGCTGTCCCGGTCTTCCCATCGGACTTGTGAACTCCTTCTGCGCCTTCTCGTTCATGGTAGCTGGGATGAGAGGCGTCCAGATCGGGCCGGGACAGACGGCGTTGACGCGAATTCCGTTTTCGATTTGCTGGTTGGAGAGGGCGCGCGTGAAGGCTACGATTGCTCCCTTTGTGGAGGTGTAGTCGAGGAGGTCCGGGCGCCCAATGTAGTGGTTGACGGAGGCGCAGGTTATGATTGTGGAGCCGGGGGACACTGTGGTGTGGTGTTAGTCTTCTAGTTGGGACTCTTGGAAGAGGGGGAAGGGAGGGAACTTACTGTGTGGAAGTGTGTATTTGGAGAGGTAGAAGAATGGGTGGATGTTGGTGTCGAAGGTCTTAACCCATTGCTCTCTGTAATCGCAGTCAGTTATCAGCTTTCTCTCTCCCCGTCTCATGTCCGTTCCATTTCTCCAGCCGAGCCAGAAAGGAAACCTCGTCTCTTGGGAAAAGGGGATCGAAAACATACTCGCTAAGCTCCCCAATCGTCTCCTTCATCATTTGAAACCCATGATTCAACACCAAAGTATCCACCCCTCCCATCCCCTTGACAGCCTCCTCAACTACACTCTTACACCTCTCTGCACTCTTCAAATCCGCCTGGATCAACCCCAACTTGCCGCCCTTCTCCTCAACGAGTCGCTTCGTCTCTTGAGCATCTTTCTCTTCTTCATCCATGTATACGATTGTGGATTGGGCGCCTTCCATGGCATAGAGGATGGCAACTGCACGGCCGATACCGCTGTCGCCGCCAGTGATGAGTGCGCGCTTTCCTTTGAGCTTGTTGGCGGCGAGGTAGGACTGGTAGCCGCCATCTGAGGTGGGCAGTTGGTCGTTGACCGGGTCTTTGCCAGCCATCTCGTGTTGTTTGCCTGGGGCGGATTGGTGCGAGACGGGGACGGAGTGGCCTGTGGTGTGTTAGTATTCCCATTGTGAATCTGAAGATGTTGAATTGGAGTTGCATGGTTGTATATCGATTGATGTATAAAAAGCTCACCCTTCGCAAATTGAGAATCTGTTCCTGCCATTGTGATTGTCTGTCTATCTGTTTGCCTTCAAAAACTTTGAACGAATTGTAGAAATATTCGAATGGGGGAATTAATTAATTGAGTGAAGATTTTATGTCGATAGGAAATAAAATCCGCAACCAATTTACACACCACTTCATACTTTTATCAAGCTCAATACGTCAGATAATAATTCCTCTCCGGATGTCACCTCCGCTTCAGGTACAGTAATGGTAATCATCAGTGGGGGCCAGACCACTACCTAAATAAGTATCTTAAATGGAGAAGCATTGTACAGCTCCATTTCTTTGATAGGATGGCATGGTTTCCGTCGTACAGTAGTTTGAGAATTGCCTATGATGTATTGCGGTTGTTTTCTTTGACGTCAGTATGGTTACCGTTTGCCGAGACGCTGCTTAGGCGAGGGGGGATGCTTAGTGCCCGAGAGAGGCTACGAGACTCGTTGCTTTTCTCCATCATATGTTCATGTGAGCTTGAGACCTCCAGGCACTTCAACTTCAGAAACACCAGTCCATCACATCCGAGAGTGAACTTACTCTTGCGTCGATGAGAATTTCAATCCTTCTTTGAGAGAATGCTCCATCGTAGGATACACGTTCTGAGCATTTCGTATGGCTCTCTTGCTGTTAGTACCCGGCTCCATTTTATTGAGACATACATATGTATGGCAGCATGTACCCATTTCCTCGATCGAGATTTCGCGGCCAGATTGAGCGCATCTTCTGGGATACATTTTGCAGAATCGTGTATCCGATCCCGAGCGTTCGAGCTTTCCTTGCGCTGTTCCATGCTTCTCCATAGTTCGTTGAGAAGAATGCCATGATAGCATCGCCTGCTTTTGCTCTTTAATATACTGCTTATAATTTGGCATTTTCCGTATATCGGTTTCCGTCTGATTCAGCTCATCCCTCGCAGTCTCCCTGTTGATGATTTCGTGGTCTACTCAAAGCGTTCGTCAATTGCTTATCTTTGCAGGCTTCGTTTGGCTTACTGTCAATTCATACCATATCGAGATACAATCACGAGTGGCAGTCGCTTTCTAACCTTGTTGGTACTTTCTTTCGCGTTCGGTCACTCTGGTGTCTCGTTCAGTGTCCTTTGGGAGGTTTCAAGGCCAGTTCATCCCTGGTGTGAGCTAGGAGAGCGAAACCACAATGCCGCCTAAGTTTTACCAAGAACATCTCAATGGGAGGAAGAGACATACCTCCGTACAGGTGATTCCGAGCTTCCCCAAGACAACATGGAAGGAAGTCGAATGAGTCGCATATACGTCACATGACATCAAACACATGATCTGTGTTGAAATCAGCGTGGTACTTCTAGTTGTCTGTCTTCAACCGTACCTTATGAATGCTTCTATTTTAAGATCTCTCTCTTGAACCTTATCTGCATTCTATTCTTATCGTTGCAAGCAATCCACAATCTGCTGTCTCAATGTCTTCATATCTGGTATCAAGCCACACGCCCATGAACATGGCCAAGATGACGTAGCCACACAGACGTCATAAGCGAACGCCTATCAACAACACCAGACAAACTCACGGCTCAACCTTCCTTCCAGTAAGACATTCTCCAAGCACTTTGTCCTTTCTTACCCAGTAATTCTTCCGCATTTCTTCCAGCCACAAACGCCCCTGCCAGTCAAAGTTCCAAGGTATCAAAAAGTTGCAGGCTGTGGCTCAACGGCAACCGTTCCCGACCTCCCTCTTTCAAAAAGTTGAAACAGATCCAATGCGAACCCTGATCACCAGAGTTCTTCAACCAGGTTTGAATCGTCAGCCAAGACATCTCAAATCTAAACCACCCCTTTCATTCGTTCGTTTAACGTCCCTGTTGTATTTCTGCGTACCCCATACACATCAGACACACCTCCCTCCAACCTGTTTTGCTCACCAGCCACCTACCCGTGACTTCAGCCAGCTCTGGAACAGCTGTTTGTTGTTCGATGTCCTGCTTGCACGCAACCATGGCAGAAATCCATTGGCTGTGAAGCTTCAAAATGACGTTTCGTCTCGCATGCACGCAGGGTTCGCATCCTTCAGCCACTGCATCGACCCTGCGACCCCACGAAAAGTAGGGGTCCAACCCGTTGCCAAACCCACAACAAGGAACGATAGACCTCAAAATCGTCATATCCTCCTCATCTCACATCTCTCACGCGCAAAACCCAGTTTCCGCCGTGCAAACCTGATGCATCTGCCAATCTTAATATCACGCACCCTCTTTCTTCTTGGAGGTTTGAAATTCCTATAACTACTGCCATGAGCACCACCTCTTCTCCTGATATCCATACACATCATCATCAACAGATACAACTTCCTCCAAGAACACTATCTTCATTCATCCGCATAACAAACACATCCTCACACACATCTTCATCAACAACACTCTACATACCAACACCCACATCAACACCACCAACAACAAAACAACTCCCAGAAACCGAAACCATGCACTCCAGACGCAACAACGCAACCGTCACCCGCACCACAAAGCCAACCCTCATGACCCGTCTCCGCGGCCGTAACGCCCGCACGAAGACCACCAAGACCACCACCACCGTGCAACCAGGCGCCGCACGACCAGTCCGAGCCTCAAGATGGGGAGGTAACCGCCGCGCCGCTGCTCACCACACTCACACTACCACACCAGTAGTGAGACAGAGACGCCATGCTACGATCGGTGATAAGATCTCGGGAGCTATGATGAAGCTCAAGGGGAGCTTGACGAGACGTCCTGGTGTCAAGGTAAGCTTACTATACACTTTCTGGATAGATAGATAATTTGGAATACGTACTAAATCTTCACAGGCTGCTGGAACTCGCAGAATGCACGGCACTGATGGAAAGGGATCTCACCGTGTCTATTAAGTCTTTGCGACTTCGCAGGACTGAGACTCGTGGTTGACGAGACCCGATCTAAAACACAACATCACACTTGTATGATTATTTTGATGAGATACCCGATTTGATGACTTTGAAGCGAGCGAGCGAATGATTGAATGGTTGGGTGGAATTGTATTGTAACTTTCTCAAATAGCTAGAGGTCTTTATGACACTAATTCTAAGCTATAATTATGCGACTTGTGTCCTTCCCGGATCTCCATGTGACTGATGCTCAGTGTTCGTAATTAAGTGCTGATTATCACCTTGATAGTTTCACAGCAAAGCAAGAACGCCCTCCGCGTTCCTGTATTTCTCCCATATGAGGCTGTCAAGCTTCTAGTGGAGATTTCAAGTTCGTCATCAACGGCAACCCAGTAGCACCAGATAGAATCGCAGAAGAGAACAAAATGGAAACTAGCAACGAAAAGAAACTCAATCAAGTCAAACGTCGAACCTTAACATTCCATTTCCCAAGATCTACTGTCTGCTGACCTGTGCCAGCAATCAGACCCTCTTCATGCCTATGTTATACACAGTATCATCCCATTGCAACTCATCAAGATCCATCTTGCTGGAAATATTGTTATGGCTCGTGTATCGGTTGCCGCCATCCATAGGACTGATAACCTTGCGAGGAGAATCTGGTTGCAGTGGCTTATGCTGGCCCAGGAGGAGGATTGGCAATGATTCGGTCGTCTTTAGAGATTCGAGCTTAATACCACGACGCTTGGTATCCTGGAGTCTCTTGTTCGGGTCCTTTGGAGCAAGTGCAGCAACTGGTGCCAACGATCCTCCCATGGTATAAAAGTCATCGACTGGAGGATATCCTTCAGATGGACTGAGTGGCCGGAAGTTTTGTAAGGCTCTCTCCAATCCCTCCAGCTCAGCTTTGCTTGGAGATGGATGCTTCTTCACTTTCTTTGAGGAATGATATTTGACTCCATAGTCCTTGACAAGAGAGTTCTTCCGCTTCCCGGGTTCTTGTGATGATGGCGATTTACCCATGGCGTCACTGTCGATGTCCATCTGGTCGCTGTCGAAAAGAGAACGAGTATCCGCGGGAACATTTTTCAGCAACGTCTTCCCACCTTCTTCAAAGGTTGGCTCAAGGCGGATCCGAGGTGTTGACTGAGCAAATGGGCTTGATGACATCATGGCATCAAAGTCTCCATCGTATGTAGAGGTTCTGATTTTCTTTTCTCGTGTATACTTTGGGGTATGGCAACGGCTTGGAAGATCTGAAATAACTTCGCTGCCTTGATCATCTCGGAGTCTGTTTTCGAATCTGGTGGGGGCTCGAGTGATACTGCCTAAGGACATGGGATTAGCATTGGGTTGCCGAAATTAACGCTGATCGCTCTGTTGGGGCAATTTTCTTTTTTTTTCAAGGACTAAGGGAATCACTTACTGGAGTGCGGACGCTCTGAAAATGGATCATCAGGATGGTCGGTTGACTTTCGGCTTCTCAAAGACTTTCCATCATCTGTCAGTGGCTTGCGGCGCACGTTACCATGACCAGTGAGGGTATATATCTTTGGGTTCTTGAAGTTATCACCTAATGCGCATGTCAGCTTACTCCAGATATACGAACAGCCTAACATGCATACCTTCATTTATCCGAAGTTCCATGGTTGTCAATGCTTCTGCTGACATCGATAGTTCTTCTTCGAAATCTTGGACCTCATTGAGAGAAGCGTCAAGAAGCTTGTCATTGAGCATGGAATCACGCTTCTTCGCATTTCTTGCGTTGAAGCCATCCTTAAGCGCAGTCTTCATCTTCGTCAAAACCTTATTGTCGACCAGTCGTCGCTTTCTGGGAGGTACTAATGGTCCCAACAGTACCGCACTATCACTGCCAGGTTTCAAAGCTTTGGTGGCAGCAATCATGGCTTCGATTTTGTCGTTAACATCTGATGCTGCGAATCCGGACTGCTTGGATTGCGCAGAGTCACCAGGTCTGAATGGAGATATGCTGCTCTTGAGAGTCTGCTGAGACGTGTATGCAATGCTTCGCCTGTCGCCAGCTTCAGCTCGGGGTGGACCAACGGTGCTCTTCGGGCGGCCAGATCTCCTCTTGGATGATCTACGCGGGATCTCTGGGATAGAGGACTTCCTAGCATGAGCGGAAAGGCGATCTAAGGAGGTGGAAGGTTGAGGATTATCTTCGCTGAACTCCATCTGATTTGATGTTCCAGCAGCCGTGACAACAGGAGCTGTTCTCATTGCCCAGGCATCATCACCATGGAAGATGAGCTTCGGAAGTTGTGGCAGGTTCTTGCCGTCTTGTGATTCTGTGCGCAAACCTGGAAGTGCCTTCGAGGCTGCACTTTGTGACATGCGCTTGCCGCCTTCTGGCCGGAGTTGATCGATGGTAGTATCATCAAGGAGAATGCTGGCCATCTCTTCGATGCTATCATCGTGGTGGTTAGATGGGGCCTCTTTCTTGTAATTGCTGTCATGGAACGTGGGCATCGAGAAAACCATTGAACCTGTAGGCACTATTAGCCACGGAGCATTTGCAAGATACCACTGGTCAAGAGACGCGTGGGATAGCTTCAGTTGGAGTTCATCTGCTCAATCTTGGAGTCTCGGTGGCAACTCGATCAGTGTGGAAAATGGTACTCACCTCGCTTTTTCGATTTGTCTTTCCTGGGCTTAGAGTCATTGTCCAAATCTTTAAGAACAGAGAACGAAGGTAGAACGGAACGCTTTTTCTTCCCGTACGTGGCCATTGTTGCTTGCAGAGCACTGCAGGACTATGGCAACCTTCGTGCAAAGCAGAAATCAAGCTTGGGCGAAGAGAAAGATTGAAGAAGTGAAGATATGAAGGAGTGAAGGAGTGAAGGAGTGAAGAGTGAAGGAGTGTGAGACGTGACCAAGATTGCGATGGCCAGCGTTGGGGTGATGCTGAAGCTGAAGCTGGTGTTGACTCGAGAAAGGGGAGCGGGTTGGATCGGAAGCAGGGACGATACCAAGAAACGAAGAGCATGACGCGAGGTAGAACTTTCATGATCAAAAACGGACGAAGTGAATGAGGCAGGAACGACAGGTGAAGTCGAGTTCAATCTTCCGATTTTGGAAGCGACGACCGCCAAGACTTTCCTCTTCCGCCAAACAAGACGCACCTCAGCAGACATGTAATGTAGCTGCTTCAACGTTCATTGCTTGTGGGAAGAAGAAGAATGGAGATGATGACTGAATTATCATCCTTGAATGCCATCGTAGCCTTTCTTGCAGCTCACATGCAGATTTTGATGCTGCTCGCTTCAGAACTGGCAGCGCCTCGTCAACCTACATTCCCCTTTCAGCTGGCTGTCATGTATAGACTTGCATTTCAGTACCAGGGAAGACAATTGTCTACTTAATTCAAGGGCTTAGAGGTGGAATCTCCTCAGCGCATCCGGGTGTGGTACTACAATGGCCATCTGGAATCATCTCCACGGAGACATAAAGAAAATATTCACAGTTCCGAGGACCTCGTACGGAGCGATAATGATCTGGACACGACAGATATTTGATCTTTACAAGAGGCGATCGGGGTTCGGAATCGGTATAGATAAAAGGCTCTTAGACTTTTGAGACTCAAATCCCACTTTAGAGATGATGGATGTGGATATGAAGTTGCTGATGAAATGCCGAGTCTCCGATGTTTCTTGGGTCCATGTCGGAAGGCGTTTTATGTTTTATGTACGGGAGCAAGAGAACAGTGATGCATCTTGATTTTTTCGACAGTACCAAGTATAGTCTGGCTGAGATGAATCAGCCGTATGGCTAAATGACATTGAAATCTTGACACAGTCATCAGATGAAGTTGCTTTGGAAGAAGGGACGATTGGAACATTTTGCTTGTTCAGCCTTAACCTAGGAAGCTTGGATCCCGGCTCTTTCCAGCCAATGGACGTGCGCTGGTTTCAAAATCAACGATCGACAGTGCGTAACCGAAGGTCGACATCGGAACCAGACCGCCCTCGGTCAGAAAAAGCATCCGCCACTTCTCGAGTCCGTACAAGATAAACTCACCAGCCATCCCAACTTGAGAAAGACTATTACATGTTCCCGACGATTCCCCACACTTAAAACACACCCGCGGTCTTTCCTGTTCTACTACTTAACACAAAATCCTCTCGGCCAGCACACAATGTCTTTCTCTTCTTTGGTAAATGACTTGTCCTTTAAAGACAAGCCCAGCGCCGCCAGTGAACAACGACGACAAATGGCTCGTGGCTCTTCAGTCTCAACCTTCGATGATGGCCGGTCGCATTTGTCGCGGGCTCGTTCATATGCCAGCACTTCTGCCACCAGTGTGAGCATTTCGGGTGACATTGCCAGCCAGCTCCACGGTGGCTATTCGCATCCACTGGCTAGGTCATGGCAGGCGGAGAGGCAATTGACCAAGGTAGGCCAATTCCTCTTGTACATAAGACTTGTAGCTGACAGATTGCAGTCTATGCTTATCTACCCGCTGTTCATAACAGACAATGACGATGAAGACACCCCGATCCCCTCTCTCCCAGGTCAAAATCGCCGCGGCATAAATAAAATCGTCCCCCACCTCGAACCCCTCGTCCGGAAAGGTCTCCGATCCGTCATACTTTTTGGCGTACCCCTCGAGCCAAATGTGAAGGATGCTCTCGGTACCGCTGCCGATGATCCAAAAGGTCCCGTCATTGCCAGTATCCGCCTCATCAAGCAACGCTTCCCTCAACTTTTTATCGTTGCAGATGTCTGCCTTTGCGAATATACCTCTCACGGACACTGTGGTATCCTGCGAGACGATGGAAGTTTAAACAACGAGCTCTCCGTTGATCGCATTTCCGATGTTGCAATTGCATATGCTCAGGCTGGGGCACACTCTGTCGCACCCTCGGACATGAATGATGGACGCATTCGCGCGATCAAGCTGAAGTTGATTGAGGCGGGTATTGCACACAGAGTTCTGCTCATGTCATATGCCGCTAAGTTCTCTGGCTGCTTGTATGGACCTTTCCGAGATGCAGCTGGATCTGTACCTTCATTTGGAGACCGAAAGTGCTATCAATTGCCTCCTGGAGGTCGAGGGCTTGCTCGCAGAGCCATTGAGAGAGATATCAGCGAAGGCGCTGATATAATCATGGTGAAGCCCGCCAGTCAGTACCTCGATATTATCAGTGATGCGAAAGACATCGGAAAGAACATGCCAATCGCTGCATACCAAGTCAGTGGAGAGTATGCTATGATTCATGCTGGTGCGAAAGCAGGAGTGTTTGATTTGAAGACAATGGCTTTTGAGTCCACCGAGGGAATCTTGAGAGCAGGTGCAACTATTGTTATCAGTTACTTTACACCAGACTTTTTGGATTGGTTGGAGTCATGAGCAATTGGAAGGGGCGGGAGTCAAATAATGAAGTTTTGCATGATTATGAAGTTTGGCGTTTGGGGTATTGTATGGGATTGGCAAAATACTCTAGAAGAAAATACCACTGTTTGAAAGCTCCGCTACATCATTCATTTCCACTTCATCTTCACTTTATCATTGCTCAATTACAATTATTGTCCACAATCCTGTCCCTTTCCCCAACCAACGACATGAACAACCCCTCAAATCCCACCTGCCAAGACAATCACTCGCCACTAACAATCATCAAGGTCTCCGCTCGATTGTGGGGACAGTCCGGGGTTGAAGCTCCAGCTTCCGCGGCTAGAAGGAACCTCTTTCAAAGTTCCGAGACAGCCTCGCGACTCTGACTCCCAGAACATGACAAGAATCTCGCTCCGCGGAGCAACACCATCACTTATTAGCAGGACGTGAAGCTCGTTCAATCCGCCAAAGGCTCAGAGTAGCCAGCGGTGCTCGGAACATCCAACATGAAGCGGCTTGTGACAGGCTTGTCTAAGCCTTGCAGTCATGCAAGACAAGCAACTATTGTCGAGGACGTGGGCTATGGAGGGGGTTTCTGCAAACAACAATACATATCTCCTCGAACACGACAGCAAGTACGGCATGCCTCCAGCAAAATCTCACGTCCTCGGCCTAGGACAGCACTGTTCTTCCCAGGTATACACTTCTCCTGCAAATAGAAGTCGGAGTCATAGATTAGAACATCTGCTGATACATACCTTCAGGCCAAGGCGTACAAAAAGTCGGCATGCTAACACCATGGCTCGAAGCCTTCCCCTCCACCGCGAAACCCATCGTCGGAGAAATCGACCACCTCCTCGGCTACAAACTCTCCAAAATAATCGAAGAGGGTCCCAACTCCACACTCACCGCGACAGAGAATGCCCAACCCGCCATCATGTCCTCCTCGATCCTCATCTTGCGCATACTAGAGCAAGAATTCGGCTTCAGGCCGCAGGAGAGGGTAGACGTGACGCTGGGACATTCGCTGGGCGAGTTTGCAGCTTTAGTTGCTGGCGGATTTGTCTCGTTCGAGGATAGTTTGTACCTGGTTCGGAAACGAGCTGAGGTTATGGCGGAGTGTTCACGGAAGGCATGTGTAGAGCACGGCGGCGAATACGGCATGGTAGCTCTAGTCACAGAGCCCGACCATCTCCTCCCTCTCATCGAAGCGATTTACGAATTTCTCGGCCATCACAGCGCGGGTTCAAAATCAGAGAGCGCGGAGGATGTCCCGCCTATTCAGCAGGTGCTTATTGCGAATATCAATAGCAAGAATCAGATTGTGCTGAGCGGGAATATTGAGAGGATTAGGACGCTGTTGACGCATGTTAGGCAGTTTGGGGGGCACGATCCGAGGGCGGTTAGGTTGAAGAGTGATAGTCCTTTTCATAGTCCGTTGATGAAGCCGGCGGCGACGGCTATGAAGAGGTTACTGGAGGGGAAGAGTAGGGTTAAGGGGAGGGAGAATGAGGATATCGTTACGTTCCCGGGGATTATGGAGTGCGTGAGCAATGTTAGCGCGAGGCCATTCACGAGTAAAGAGGATTTAAAAGATTTATGGGCGAGGCAATGTGTGGAGACTGTGAGGTGGTGGGATAGTATCAAGTATTTGGACCAGGAACAGAATGTCCGGAGATGGATTGGCATTGGTCCTGGGAAGGTGGGGAGGAATTTGGTGGGCAAGGAGGTTGGGATGAGAGGGAGAGATACGGTGAAGGGAGGTGGTGTTTGGGGAATTAGCGATCCGAAGGAGATCGAAGAGGTTCTCAGAGCTCTGGAGGAGACAGAACTCTCGAATGGTGACGAGTGAAACATTTCCTAGACTCTGGATCCAGATGATGACTGCTATGAGGGATATGTGGCTAGCTACGACTTTCATATTTCACGAGATTCTAGCTAGTTGTATGATATGAAGAATTGCAAACATCACCACCGAAGTTTAATATCTGAAAATGCAGAAAAAAAATTGTGCGTTTCTTCGATTACATACCAAGTGATTCACATTCTCAAATGCAACAGCATGACAAGGCTACGAGGCTGAACCTTCACCAAATCTCGGCTCCACATCAACCTCAAGTCAACAACTGCCTATCCAGCCTTCCCTTTCCCCATTTCGCAACACAACACAACACCACACCACAAAATGACTACAATACCATCAATAGCCTGCCTCGGCGTAATCGGCAAAAACGTTCGAATCCCCTCTCGCCATCATCCTCAACCACACCCAGCTAACACCATCATCCACAGAACAACCCCCTCCACATCTCCATCTTCCCCACCACGCCATCTAACAAACCGCTCCTCACACCCCTGCAATACAGTCTCCTCCTCTCCAGCACCCTCGACATCTTTGAAGCGCGGTCCAAGATAAACACGAGCTCGAGCGGGGGCTTGAGCGGAGATTTTGGACTTTTGCATGCCGTTGATGAGAGGTTGGCGGCGTATGGGTTCGAGACTAATACGGGGGTGAGGTTTGTGGTGGTGGTTGATATGAGGGGGAGGAGTGTTGGTGCGGGAGGGATAGTAGGGGGTGCAGGGACTGGAGGAGCGGGGACGGGGACTGGGTTGGGGTTGAGGGAGGGGGAGATGAAGGTGGTGAGTTTTGCTATGCTTTCACGTCGCAGCTTCACATCAGAGACCTGGGAGAATTGGGAAAAGGTAAGGAGGCTTGCTAATGGGGTCGATTGGGAAATAGGTCTTCAGAGCTATGCAAGCGGCATACGTACGGTTACTGCAGAATCCGTTCTTCGATCCGGATGAACATAGTCCGCCGACGGGACGGGGTGGGAAGAAGATTACTAGTAAAAGGTTTGCGGAGGATATGAGGAGGATTGGGGAGAGTTGGACGCCTGGAGCGGGGGCGCCTTGAGTAGTTGGTTTGCTTGATTGACTGGCGAAGGGAGCTGGAGGAGGATCTGTGATCAATATAGGGCCGAAGGCTGGTGAGTCTTTCCGCTCCATTGTGTCCGCTTCTTGTGTTTCTTAATAATATGTCTAATCATGTTAGATCTTGACTCCTTGTGACTACCGAGCATCACATAATAGTGGAAGGTGAAGAAGCAATGAGACTGATATGGGAGATTCGTCGACGATGTAAAGCAATTACCAAACTAGCATTGGTCTAGCCGTACAATGACATTATACCCATGCTTATCAAAGACCTGACCACCGGTATTGTATCAATTCGGGAACATCCTATGATCGAGACACCATCCCCTCACTATACGAGCATAGTCTGCTACGTAGCTACACTTTCGGCCGATCGCGTAATTATTCTTCGCAACAAGTTGTTAGCTTCCTCTTTCATGCGTTGTATATCATGTCCAACGGGTACCGGTAGACGACTTACATCATTACAACTAGCCTAGGCGTCAGCAAACTGCACGATTAGATGAGGAGAAGAATATTCTGGCTCACATGTAAATTGCATTGTTGTATGCACAGCTGACCCGTGTACAACTAAAGGGCTGGACCCAGCATATGGCATTCTTGAGGCTGTCCAAGTACTTCATACCGTCATCAATGTCATATCCACATGCATATTCCCAGTTTTGGCCTGGGACGGGGATGCAGAGGAGCTTGTCCTGGTTCGCCTGTATTGCTCACCATCAGCTGTCGGCAGTTTCATTCGTCCCGTCTCATTTGTACTTGACAGCTGCCTATAGCGAAGTACCATCGAGAAGGAAAGTCACTTACGTCGTTGCGGCGTCCAACAGCACGTTCAATAACTTTGCTAATGACGGGAATCTCAAAGTCAGGGTTCTTGGTAGAAATTTGGGACAGGATCTCCTCGATCGTTCCTGTATGGTTCAGTGGTATGCCATTACCTGTTGTGCCGATAACAGAGAGCGACCTGACGGGTTAGTCTGACGATGTTCTCGGAACTGCGAGTCCAGTGGCTGATAGTATGAGGATGGTTGTGCCGATGATATTGGTGAAAAGCGTGGTGGGCTTCATCGTTGAAGTATTGAAGTGAAGTAGATGTCAGGCGTTTTAAGTTATGTTTGAAGGACGATGGGAACGATTTGCGGAGGATTTCTGTGTGTAAGTCCTTGATCAATAGAATAGGCTTTGGAACTCCGTACCCATGGTCCTGAATGAGAATATATAAAGTTACTGAATGAATGAACTTGTGTGGCAAAATGGCGCCTAGCCTTTCCAGCACATTCAAATCACTAAGAGGGTACGAGGGCGAGGTAAGTAAGCTCGAAGGTGTCATTCATAGTCGGAAGTAAGGGTCGCCGGCAAGGTGTTTTTGAGTCGATGCCTCGAGAGATCAAACTCCGTGTTGCGAGTTTGGAAGGGTTTGATAATGAGAGAACCCCAAGCTTTGGCACATCAGTGTTTAGTGTGAAGAGAAGGCAAGTACGGTGCTGGGTCAGTAGTGCAAAACATTGAACTTCAAACGTAGCTGTAGAGCATAAACAGCGCTAAGCGAGAGCAAGATGAAACTGGAGTTCAAGTCACCGCAATCTTGCAATACGTGACATAGTTCACCGACCATTTCGCCAACTGAAGTCAAGGAGTTAAAACACACAGCTGGAGGAATTCTTGGGGGAATTGATAGAAAGACTGCCTCAAATCTATTTCATCTCCTACCCTTCCTGGCCTCTAGACCTTCAGGACCCTGACCCCATACTCCTGCTTTCTTTCCCCATTTAGTAATCCCCCACGCGTGCCATACACCGAACTCGGGAGGCGGATCACGCTCTTCTCTGAACGGACCTTTAGCGCGCTCTTTCTCCTCCAGTTCTTTACCTTGCAAACCTGCCGGCTTGTCGAGGATGACAGACTCTCCCATCTTCACATCTCCCTTGATCTCTATGGGCCCTTGTGTAGGAGGCAGGTTCGAGGAAGAGCGCTCCCATCTCCGAATTTCGAGAGGAAGTGGCCTCCACCAGCCTGGTTGCGATCGAGCATGCCATCTGGCACCACACATTTCCCACAGTCGACTACGTGCTCGCTTGTAAGCAAATCTCTCATCTTCTCCAGTGAAAGAGCTGGTCATTCCAAAGTCAACTTTTCGGCCAATCTCGCCAGCCTTGCCAGGGATAGGTCCAAAATCCGAATCTTCGTCTGGATCGTATCCCGTCTTTGTAACATCGGTATAGGATGAGACATTGGGTCGGAAAGGGGATGTTTGGTCTTGGTAGATTTCCGAAAGTGTTTCTGGGTAGACGGCATCGCCACCTTCGTTCTCTTCTCTTCCAGTCCCTGATGCTGTGGGCTCGGCCAGAATGTTGGTCTCTGGGAAGAAAAGGTCATCTGGACCAGCCTCTGCACGGATGAGGAGTTTGCAACGAGCCTCATATAGCGCGTCAAGAAGCGTTATTAGTCGCCTTGCTTCGTTCTTTTGCATCAAAGTCAATATGGGAACTCCGTCGAGAATGAATGTGTGAAATGTGGAAGCCATGGTGATATAATCTGCTGGACCAAACATTCCTCCGCAGAGATCTGTAAATGACCATGAAGTTACTCCTTCTAGATATCGTGGAATTGGAACTTTCCGTCCAAAGACTTGGAGTGTTGTGGACTGCCATGGAATGCTCTCTGGTATTTCTAAGGGCAGCGCTGCTCGAATCGCATTTTGCCACTGGTCTTCGGAGTCCATACTGAGTAGCAGGTACTTCTTGGGAGTTGTCCCTTTGTTCAATTTCGACTCACCATCTTGCTCAGTCACTTTCGAGTCCGCCTTCGTGGCCAGGGTCTCAAGTCCAAGGACAAGTTCATCGTGCTTCGCAAAACCCCCGATCATTTCTTGTCTCATGGTCTCCACCACCTCGGCTTCTTCCTCATTGATCTCTTCAGTCTCCCTTCTCCTATAGTCGCGACCACCCTCCATGTTCCAGATCTCACATCGTGCTTTCAGTACTTCCACAAACCCCGCGTACTCGTCGTTTGCCGGGAACATAGAAATTTTGCCTTTACTGCCGAACCCAAATAAACCTCGAACAAGGCCACCGCGAGGCTGTGCAGCAAAATCCATCCCACTTGCTTTAGCCAATTCGTCGGGCATGCGGTTTGAAGTGGCAATGAGTACCCCGCCTAACTGGAAGAACGCTGTGAACAGGTTGCTCAGAATCTTGCTCGCGGCTCTATCCGGTAATTGGAACTCGTCTAAAAATAAGATCGGAGTTTGCTCTACCATATCTTTTGCCAAACATACTAAGGAATGCTCGGCATCTGCTCCAGAAGTGCTACCTCTGGAACGAGTCTGCCGAAGCTGCTCCAGTCTCGCCAAAGTCTCCAGCATAAACGTATTGAAGTGCCATCGTCTCTTCTTCTTATTCGGAAGACTGTCGGCGAGCAGATCAAATAACATAGACTTCCCAGTGCCTACTTCTCCATGAAGTAACATCCCTTTCGGGGAGTCGATGTTCATGGCAGCATCATGACTCGTTAGAATTCTTGTCAGAGCAAGTGAATCTGTCTCCTGCTTTGGAAATAAATGGGCGAATAGAGGATTTCTTCGCAATGGATGACCGGGAGCTGCTACCGAGTTGTTATCCTTTGCCTTTGGAACATCCTCAATTGCTTGACTGATCGCCTTGAGTCGCGTGCCATATTCGGCTTTTGGTGTGTAGTCTTTCAATCGTAGACTTTACGAGAAATTAGCAAAGCGATCTTTCAAACATGTACATCATAAATCGATTCATAGCAGGCACATTTCAATATATTCTGTATTTCCCACTTGATCGGACTTACTAGATTTTTTGGAGCTCGAGAGCTAGTCTGTGTTGTGCCGGATCAGGATCGATTACTTTCGTTGCCAGTAAAGATCGATACAGTACCAGAGGATTGGAAATCGTAAGACTGGTACTTGCCACAGTCGATAATTGTGGTGGCATGGTGGGAATCAGTCTCATACAGAAATGCGGAAAAGCGAATGGAAGACGTCAACATCCAGCCGAGCTTGGAGGGATCGCGACTCTTAAGCTAAGGTCACGTGTTGACATATTTATCCTTTATAGGTATCTTCTTCCTGCTGCAGCTCATAATGAAAATGAAGATTTCCTTCTTCAAAGCCCGTGAGTCATTCGTTCCCGGGCTGTTCTTCCTGCGTGTCCTTAGTACCTTCAGTCCTGCAGGGCGAACATAGACGGATCGATTCTTCCTCTTGGCTAACTTGACCACTATTGAGTCTCAGAGGTGAAGACATTTGAATCGGGAATGCATGAGGGCGCCTGTGAACTAATTTAAGACTATTCTTGCATTTGAAAGGCACAATTAATGAATGTGAATGTGCTTCTTGACAAAAAGGCGTTCGTTTCGTGAGGTGCAGAGCTCACCACGTAGTTGACCGCCTTAGGTACTAGCGCGAGCTCGCGAGGTACTGCCAGCCAGCTCTCCTCGAAAATCTGCCTTCGATGTCAACAAAGACATCGACATAAGCCACCACCTTCTTCGACCCCCAGATGCCATCCACCTATCGCGCTTGTCCAATCTTGCGCTTAAGGTAGCTCCTTCACATACACCTTTATCATCGCCGCGATGTTCAACTCTCCATCAAATGGCGCGGCACCGCAACAAACCGTCAGAACCTCTCGGCGACGCCAAAGACCTCTTTCGAATGAAGGTAGCCTCAGCGCCCCAAAAGGCAAGCGGCAGAGGTTGAACGAGCAGACGTTTGTACCGCCTGGATCCGCGCCGGAGATGGAAGAAACTAGGAACTCGATGATTGCTAGCATTGCTCGACCTGGAAGCGCAGGGGAACCTACTGGCTTACAACGGGAGATCGCAGTCAGAGGAAAGAAGTCGAGATCAGGAGAGCGGAATACAAAAGGAGATGGGAGCAGCCTTCTCGTATGTTTCCCCTGTGTCGGGATTCGGGAATGGAACTAACTCTGTGGTGTTCAGACCTCGAATGATACATACACTGTCAGCAAGCTTCCTGCCCTACCAGATATACTTCGCGCAGACAGCACAGGTGCGTAGATGTTACAGTGCTTTGGAAAATCAACCTAATAGATGGCAGTTCATCAACATGGTGCGATCAACTCAGAAAATGGCTATGCCCTTACCCTCACACATACCCATGCAATTGTATGGCCCTACGCTGCTAATATACAATCCCCCGAAACCTTCACATTCGCTCTTCCGCAACCTTCAAAGCGCGCCTCCGATCCACTACCTCTCGGATCTCTTGTGTCCCATTCGGCGTCCTCTACAGAACCTGGACTTGTCGTCGTCATCCCGACCAGCGGCAAGATTACATATTGGGAGTCAGTTTCGAGTGCGGCGACCCTGGACCTCAGACTTCAGCGAAACGGGGTGGATTTATCAATTCCTGGAATGATGTCTGGGGAGACGGTTATCCAGATCCTGAACGCTGAGACTGCTGGTTTTGTCCTTGCCTTCAGCACTGGCAGAATTGCATACATGGCCGTCAGAGATGGGCAAGGTAGACCTGCCATTTCTGTGCAATTTCTACGAGGTGGAAGCGGAACATCCAATGGTAGCTTCTTCGGCAGCCTGCGGAATGTTTTATCCAGCTCTGCTTGGCGTGGAGATATTGCTGCGGTTCGAGCAGGACGACACGACAACAAGGTTGGAGAGCGAAGTATAGTTCTTGCTACGACCAAGGGAAAACTACAATCTTGGAACATACACCGAGGTGGACATGCAGATATCAGTGGAGATGCAGAAGCCCGGGAAGAGATCGTCATGGCAATCAAAGCAGCCAACCCTGCACTAAACGACTTGCTCATCGAAGGTTTCGAAATTCATGACTTCACATATATCCCAAAGTCAGGTGTGGAATTCCAGCACGGCGATCAAAAGGGCGTCACACAGTTGATGTTGTTGACCTCCCTAACACAAAGACACAACTCACATTACTTCTTGGTCAGTGTGGACCTAAAAGATACGAAACTCTCTGTCACAGACATTCGCCCTATCACATCTTACACGACTCCTACCAGTCCGGACGCGACTTCGAAGCCTCGACTATACTTACCCAGCCCGGCACTCATGGCGTATGTAGTGTTTGATCGCGCAGTGGTGGTTCTTTCCACAGCCAAGCGTCCTGAATCGCCAGACAACCAACTTCGGTCCGAAAGCCATCTACTCCCGCAACCCTTTGAAGATGTGATAGACTTCCGGCGAGACATGAACATTGAGATTGTTGGGTCTGGTATGGAAGAGCCACATGGATCTTCACAGGTGCTTGATGCAAAGTCTCGCCGATTCAAAGCCAAACACCCGGCAGCTGTTCTTATTGTTCGAGGGGGCGGCGTAGTTCGTGTTGCTGCCACTGATAACATCAAGTTAATCTCCACCGAGGCGCCGAAAATTGATGCAATAAGCAAACTGAAGCAGGCTGTTTTCTTTGGTGCCATCAAAGACAATCCTCTGAGCTTCAAAGTTCGGCCAGAGCTTGAGTTCTCGGCTGAAGAGGTAGCCAATGCAGCCATAAAACTCAGTGGGGAAATCTTGGAGTCGAAAGACCTTGCCAATCTAGCTGTTAGTCAAAGTCTGCAGAAGCGAGCAACTTTGTTGAAGGATCTTGCGATCTACCTGAAGTCCACCGGAGTGGCCTTGGACCGCCTCACAAAGTGGCAACTGCTTGGAGACGCCGAGAAGCTTGCAGCGGCGACAAACATGTGGAAACGCCACGATGAAACTGTCAGACACATGCCAGATGGTGCAAAGACTAGTCTGATGTCTGAGCTTGTCGAGTATATCAACGAAAATTCAAAGAACGAGCCGTCCAAGGAAAAGGGCGAAGTCGATGAAGTGAGACATTGGTTCATCAAAAGTGTCCCGAGGATACAAATTGCAATACCATGGGCATTCCAGGTCATCAAGTACACCTATCAAGATGGCCAGAAAGATCATGCATCAGTAATGGACCTTCTGAGCGAGGCTGATGATTTGGTAATGGGTGCGATACAAAGCGCCTTAGACTTTCGGACTTCTAATTTGGATCTCTATGGCCTCGGAAGCGAACAACTCGAGCATGGGATATTGAAATTTGGCTACGAGGGACTTCCAGAGTTTTGGACGTCCACATTTTTCATCGCCGAAAATCTCAGGAAGCAAGTTGATTTAGGTGGTATGCTGTTGAGAGAATATATTGGGAGACCTATTGGAAAGGGTGACCCAAGCGCCGAAGTTGTCGACAAGATTCGACTTGAATTTCCAGACCTCATCGACACAGCTATTAGGTCCAACACTGAGCGTATCAGATGGGGCCGAGCGCAACATTCGCAAAGTGATCAAGAACAGGCAAGCCAAATGGAATCAGCTTTGGGCAAAATCCAGGATACACATCTCAGCAGCCTTGCCGTGGACATGGATCTCACCGACAAGGCCCTCGCGTTGGCCGAAAAACATGAGATTTTACCGGTACTTGCACGTCTACTTCTATGGGACCTGGAATTAAGAAGCCAACAGTCCCAACAACCTGGCCTCAGTGATGAGGATTTTGAAAGCTTGGAAGCTCGGTCCGAGCTGATGAAAGATTCGGTTAGACAACTCTTCGTGAAGTTCGGCGCTAAGTGGGCAAAAGCATTGTTCGAGCACGAAATCGAACAGGGATTGATGGAACAGCTTCTGGACGAATGGAAAGAGGAACAAACATATCTGACGGAGTTTCTTCGGAGCAAATCAGAGTATGCTAAAGTATCTTGGATCAACGATATCACTCGGGAGAGTGATCTTGAAACGGCTTCCAAGGCACTTCTCGACCTCGGCCTGAAGCATGAATCGGACTTGTGGAGCAAGAAAGTTGAGTTGAGCTTGGGCAAATTGGCCTTGCTCTCCACACAGAGCTACAGCAAGCCGGTTGGGATCTTACCAGACGAAAACAATTCGGAGCTCACGTTCGCCTCTAGCGAGCTTGGACTGATCAACATCCAACAGCAGGTCTACAGTTTTGTCTTGCCATCTATCGCAGCTGCAATCGACGAAAATGCTGAACTACAATTGGCTCTCGAAGCACATAGTAACCGAAAACTCCGAAAGCAGCAGATGCTATCGAAGCTGTTGTCAGACAGCATGGCGCGTCTCATCAAGCACGAAGCTATGAATGCCTCGCAACTTGTTGACCTTCTGACCCTCATGGGAACTCAGGCAGAGACCCTCGATCAAGAAAACTTCATCAACTCTCGATTCTTCCTTGCACTACAAGCCGTGAGTTACGGGGAGTTCAGCAAGGACGAGCAACATCTGATGCAACGAATCATCTGGAGACGTTGCATGCTGAACGACAACTGGGCAGATGTAAACAACACGACTTCGAAGGACGAGCAGCAGCATGAGGAGCAACTCCGAAAGACCTCCCTGTACCAAACACTGTACAGCTGCTTCAAGGATCGTAAGTATTCAATATCGTTCCTACGGAACTTATGCTGACAAAAGCTAGGCTTCTTCGAGAAGAACAAGAACATGAAGCCGATGAACAATGAGGAAGTGCTAGGCGCCGGTGTAGCTGATGTAGAGGGTCGCTTCGCCAATACCGATGCAAGTACCCTGGAGAGAATTGTGGGTGATATGCAAGTTGAGGACGACAATCTACAGCTCGAGGACAAGAACAGGCTCAAGGATTGGTATGGAACAGTGCTAGACAAGGCGAAGCAAGACTACGAGACGGAGCTTGCGGAGGAGACAGATGTCGGCAAGAACATGCAACAAGCACAGGCTCGACTCGCTATTGCGGAAGGAGAGATCAGAGAGGCCGAGTTGAGAAGAGCCGACACTCTGTTGCACTCCAAGCAACGATACAGACCCAAGGCCAAAACCAACGGTCGCTTAGGAAAATTCCGACAATCGATCAGAACATGAAATGTGAGGGCAGCATAGGCAAGGATTTCGACAGTCACAATTGATGGATGGTATGAGAAATGACCCGCAGCGCGGTGTAACAATCTCTTGATTTTGAGCCTGGATCTTGATATCCGGTGTTCTTTTGTTTTCTCTGTCAAGTCAATCATGCACGCGAATCATCGGGAAGGGGCGGACGGTTGGCGTGAATTGTATTTAAGCATTATGCTTGTCCTTCTTTTCCTTTTCATTTGATACCTGACTACCAGTCGGCAAACTGGAACGGCATACAGTGCATGAAGCAAGCGAGCGAACTTGGAGGCGGATTACTGGTGGGATGATATGGTGGAAGCATGGAAAATGGAGATGAATTAGTGTAGAATAGCAAAAGCAGTACGGTATGGCAAATCCAGCCAATGATACAGCCATCTGAGCATCTCCGTTCAAATCAATGCAATATGTGAATAACGTCCATGATTGGTATCTATCATCTCAAGATATCTCCTTTCTGTAGTACAAAAACACAAAAACACGTCTAGCGAGATTGCCTGCGCGTCGATGGCGAACGAATCGGATGAGGGGCTGCCAGGGCGAGGATTGCTCGAGCTTGCGGGGTTGAAGTTGAGTTTGTTTTTGTTTTCAGTCTTGTCTTGTCTTGGATGGATGATGTGGGTTGAGTGGTTCCCGTTCTCAGTGGAAGGAAAGCCAAGATGCTACGGTCAGGGGTAATTGGGGGGACGGAGATTGGGAGGTTCGGCGGGTCAGGGTTGGGTAGGGTAAAAGGTAGGGATTGTCTATCGTGAAGTGGACTGGACTGGACTGGACTGAATTGTTGAACGGGGTGTGGGGCTTGAATGTTCGCCGCGGCTTGTGTGAGGGGAGGGGAGGTGTGCGAGTCGTGTTTGTTTCCTTTCAAGGAGCGGAGTGGGGTGGATTTGAAGATGGAGATGTTGTTGACTTCTTCTCTGTTGTGATGTTGCAGACTTGTAGTTGTGGTTTCACGGAAGTCAATGATTGACCGGAAAAACTCAAGGAGTTAAACCTGGATAAGATAAGTTCGAATTAGTCGGTGAATTCGGTCAATCGGTCGGCACTTCTTGCATGCCCAGAGAATGTTGATGGTGTGTATTATGTAGGTTGTTGATCACCTGCAGAGATAACGCAGTTCCTGCAGTCGGTACTTTATTAAGACACTGCAAAGCTGCAGAGGTAAGGGTAGCTTGAAGCTCAACGGTCGTTCGTGGTGCCACGCTATTCCAACACAGGCGTTCTTACAGCTGCATGCTATTTGTGAGCCAGCAGATAGGATTTGCTGATTTCTATCTCTACTTTTGTACAACCGAGCATCACTACGATTAACTTTTTAAACATCTCGAAGGAGACTAGAATTGCCGTCTATGAGTAGGCATTAATCCGGTAGCTGCCGACTCAGAGTCTCGACCTGCAGATCAGCATGCTCCAGCCTAGTACAACAAAACCTAATTCAGTGCTATGTCTGTATCCGTGCGGCTGAGATTCCTCCTCAATGCAACTGGCAACCTCGAATCTTTGTCTACACCAATCAGGTGCACCAATAGACATTCCAATAAAACCTCAACTGTCAGTATGTCGGCCTGACGATGCCGTTGGACGATGAGGAATGCTAAGTAAAAGCACAAGACGGGAGGCTGAGAACGCCATCTGTCTTACTGACTTCTAGAAGCTTTTATTAAAGTGGTGCACGAGACCCTTGCTCTGACTTCGTGACATAAGACCCTGATACGCTTCATCTGAAGAACAGGACGGACGGGTACAGAGACCAGACGGCTTTTGTCTTTGCACTCTTGAGTTTTCCGCACGACGGTAAGATATCATACAATAATCCGAGGTTTGGATTAGCGACTGCACTTTGGCTGCATAACTTCAACTAGTCTCCTCGTATCCCTAGTAGTAAATAAAGTGCATGTTTGGAGCAGGTAATGTACTGTAGCGTTCACGACTCTTCATCGGCTATCCTCACTCACCGCATCGTCTGGACGTCTGGACTCTTGCCTGCTCTCCACAAGTTCCACAAGTTCCACAAGTTCCACAAGTTCCACAACACACACCAGGTCCACCACCAATGTGATGCTCTACGGCTACGGCTATCGACAATCTCGACATTCTGCTGCTACGGTTGTCCGTCCACACCAATTCTCCCATACGATTAATCCCTGAATGGCTCGGCATCCCTCCACTGCATCTGCCTCTGCCCCTTGAATTGCAGACTGGATGCCTGTCCTCCTGCCTCAGAGCCTTCCCTGATACTGATCCATTTCAGCAACCTAATTTCCGGCCTGAGATCGATTCAATCTGTGCGCCACTCACGGGCCACAGCTCTCGCAATCTGTCTGTCAATCAATCAACACTTCGAATTTGTCTTCCCATTTTTTGTCGTCTTCAGTCGTTCGCCTTTCAATTGATTCGAATCGATCCAGCAAGCAAGCATTAAATGCCACCGCAGACTCACGACCAAGCCTCATTCTGCTGCGCCGCCTTTGTCTTCTCGTGAACACCCAGCACCGCCAAAAGTCGGAAGCCTGCCCTGCAAGAAGTCCTGCGTTGTGCTGTGCTGTGCTGTGCTGTGCTGTGCTGCATCCAACCCGCCTGCGCGCTTGCGTGGAGAGCCAGACCAGAGAGAGCTTCGCTTCATCGCTTGTCGTGAGTCCGCCCCGTCCATACTCCTAACCTCACCCTTCCATCTTCAATCCCACCAGCATCAACGACGGTCAATCGTCGTGGGAGAGGGCCGCCATCGCTGGGACTCAATCATTCGGAGGACTTCGCAAGCTGATCTCTTCCGTGCTCAGTCGTCGCGTGCATTGTTTGCCTCCCGAGCCTCGCGTTCTTCCGAGATTCGTTCAACTCGAAAACAGGCTGCCCAGCTATCCCCTAAACCTGACGCTCATTCCGCCCACGAGCTCGACTTCGAGCTCCTAATACATACTCTATGGCTTCCTCGTCATCCAATGTCGTCGGTGTACATTACCGTGTCGGCAAGAAGATCGGAGAGGGTTCTTTCGGTGTGATTTTCGAGGGGACAAACTTGTTGAACAACCAACAAGTTGCCATCAAATTCGTACGTCCACTTTATTGCACATCAACTCAGACAGCCAGCTGCTCTATACATGCTTCAACCCGACCCGGCAGATTGCTACAAGTTCAACAGCTTACACTTTTGGTCCCTTAGGAACCTCGAAAGAGCGATGCCCCACAGTTGCGAGACGAGTACCGGACATACAAAATTCTTGTTGGCTGCCGTGAGTGTATAGAACAGATACTCTGAGTTCTTAATACTAATGTACAATAGCCGGAATCCCTAATGTCTATTACTTCGGCCAAGAAGGCCTTCACAACATCTTGGTCATTGATCTTCTTGGACCCTCTCTGGAAGACCTTTTTGATCACTGCAACAGAAGATTCTCCACGAAAACTGTCGTAATGGTAGCGAAGCAGATGGTCAGTCGTCACACACCTCCCGTTCGGTTCTTTACTGACTATTGCAGCTCTCACGAGTCCAAACGATCCACGAGAAGAATCTCATCTATCGCGATATCAAGCCTGACAACTTCCTTATTGGCCGACCTGGATCCAAATCTGCTAATGTGATACATGTCGTTGATTTTGGAATGGCGAAGCAATACCGAGACCCAAAGACGAAGCAACACATTCCATACCGGGAAAGGAAATCACTATCTGGAACTGCGAGATATATGAGTATCAACACTCACTTGGGCCGTGAACAATCGAGAAGAGATGATCTGGAGGCACTAGGACATGTATTCATGTATTTCCTGAGAGGAGGGCTACCATGGCAGGGACTCAAGGCTGCGACCAACAAGCAGAAGTACGAGAAGATTGGAGAGAAGAAGCAGACCACTGCCATCAAGGATCTTTGCGATGGTTTCCCAGAGGAGTTCAACAAGTACTTGAGCTACGTCCGAAATCTTGGCTTCGAGGATACCCCTGATTACGACTACCTCCGGGATCTGTTCACCCAGGCTTTGAAGAACACTGGAGAGGTCGAGGATGGCGAGTACGACTGGATGAAGCTCAACAACGGCAAAGGATGGGAGGCCATGAAGCAACACCCTTCGCAACATATGCTACACCAGCCCAATGTCCAGCCAGGAGCATCGAACAGAGAATTACACGGTACAACACGCGGAGGAAATAGCACGCCAGGTCACCTCACTGCCGCCCGTTTAAACGCCGCGCAACCCCCGCCACCGTCCCCAATCAAGCCGGGGATGGGCAAGACGCGCGATCGACCAAACGCCCAAGGCGGGTTGGTCCCAAAACGCAGCAGCGGAGCGGCGGGGGGCCTCCAAGACGTCGCTACTCCCACAGGCTCAACCCAGGCACAGTTCCAGAACAGCTCGAACAACCTGCCCCAGCGGATGACGCCCCAGCCAAACATGAGCGCTCAACCCCAGAACGGGAGGACCTCCGAACCTCAGCCGTCAGGGTTCCAGAAGCTGATGAAAGCTCTATGCTGCGGTTAGTCTCGTCTAAGGCCGTGAAAATGAGGCTGTTGCTAATTCGTACAGGATGAACATTTCACCTTAGCTAGTCCATTCCCCAATCCACAAGACTTTCTCTCAATTCGCTTGCCATCTGGAGGCGCTCATGACCAAAATCTCTTTCGAAAACCCTCTTCCTAATCAGATCATGTACGCTTCCCGCAAGCGAACAGAAGCTTGCCCTCCTCTGTCTTTCTCCTCTGCTCTTAGCATTTACGACTCTCGCTGTTTGTCACATACAAAGTCCGGCTCTACTAGGCTTCTCACAGCCTTCGCTCGCATAAACGCACGTGTCCGTCCGTCAACCACCCGTCATAATACAACCAGTCCTCCTCGAATCCGGCGCATGGCCCATGTCACAGAATTACTTCCGAAACTTAATATCTTGTTTCCTGCCCTTTCCTCATCAGCATCATCGTTCGGTTTTCCTTCCACGGCCACAGCAATAGTAGCAGCAGCACTCCTACCCTGGAGGCAGATCGCATCTACTCGACTCGACTCGACTCGGCTCGGCTCACATTGAAGCGGTCTCTCGGGTTTGTTAGTTGCATGGAAGGGACTTCACGATAGTATTCAGTTTTTCTATTTTGGGAGCGAAAGCAATGGCGAATGGGGTGTGTGTGTGAAATAGATGAATTGCATTGGGCTTTGAGTGAGGATTCCTCTTTTTTTTTCTGGGCTTCTCTCAGTTCGATGAATGGAAAAAAGTTTCGAACACCATAATCTGTTCCCTCATAGTGTCCATCACAACCAATGCTCAATGATACTGATACATACATAAAATTACGCACTTGTGAAGATCGATGTGAAGAGGCACGACCAGAATTCATATATATTTCGTGTCAAAATGTTCTTGAATTACTCCGTCCGGCATATATGCCATGCCATGCTTTGCTTTCCGACCCTAGGTAAATTTTTCTACTTTACAAAAAGATCTCACAACACTTCTCTCGTCTCTTCCAATCAAGATCATGCTTGGAATGAAGTACTAGGTATCCCCTGGACAAACTCACTTTCCCATTCCTGCTAAAAGGTTACGCTTACGTCAACTTCTGCTTGATGAAGAAAGATCTCAGATGTGACAATTGCCAGGCGCAGGTGATGCCCAGGACGACTAGCTGTACCAGTGTCCATCGAACGACTCGCGCGTTGGTGGTTTCGGATTGATCTCTGAACTCGGCTTCGCGTTCCTGTTGGTATTGATGTTAGTATATACTTCTCAAAAATGCTTATACTAGAAGCAGAAAGGCAGGTCGGAAGAGGTCCTGGAAGTATTGCCAAGTATGTAGTATAGCGAAATAAGGAAATTATGGGGACGACAGAACATACCCTCTGAAAGACCTGCTCCCTCCTGATATCCTGCAGCCTGCCATTCAGATCCTTAACGCGCTTGACGATGTCCTGGATCTTGCCCTTGTCCGTGCTCTCGATCTGAGAGGTCTCTCCGATAGCTAGGTCGAGGGTGAGGCGCACGCCGCCGAGGGGCGTGAGGCCGGAGAGCCAGCCGTTGTTGACGGCTGTTGAGGAGGGCGTGAAGCAGATCTTGTGGTCGCCCGAGTCGGCGGCGCTGAATGTGAAGCGTCCGGAGTGAGAGCCCTTCTGGTTGACGACGCGGTGGTCGTTGTCGAATACTTCCTGATGGGCTGTCAGTTCTGCTATGTATGCTGCTGTGTTCCAATCCAGGTATGAAGTGTCCATGCAACTGAGTGTTGTATTTCAAGGGGAACAAGTATAGGGAAGTATGAATGAGAGATGAGCATACATCAACTGTGATCAAGATGTTCAACTGATCATGCTTGCTCCACGTCTTCCTATCCTCATCGAATTCCTCCGCGTCGTAATGTCCAACAACGAGCGTATCCTTAGGCAATTCCTCGAAGAAGCATTTCGGCGTCGTGCCTTCGATGTAGAAGTATAGGGATTGGACGGGAACGAGCAGCGCGCTCAGCGAGAGCAGTGGAATGACTGAACGCATGTTATCTGTACTCTCTTCAATTCGACTGAGAAATTGTGTCGAGGGTGCGAACGTCGATGGGAGGATGGGCCAGGTTGTCGCGCGAGCATGCCTCCCTCTCCCTGATCTCTGGCCAGTTCGTTCAACTTTCTAGCCCCCTGTTGCTGCAGTTTTTAGCGCATTCACGTGCTGATTGTCGCAACGCGCTTTCAGCACATTTCAACATCGGCACGTCACACTCAGCAGTCAATCCATCAACGACAAATCGCAAACCATCGATTCCATCGAGGTCTTCATTCCGGACTCGGGTTACATCTTTAATAAATCGATTGTAGCATAATGACTTCCCACGATGTGCGCGAAATGCTGGATCTGCCCGGCGAAGCAGGGCCGCGACCAGCAAAGAAACAGAAGATTTCCGCCCCTCGACCCGTACTTAAAGGTCTCGCACGCGAAGTCCAGAATCTGAGCGGCGACAATCCAATAGCAATCGTACCGGAAGTCACGACATTCAGAAAGAAGAAGTTTGGCAGCAGGAAGCCGGCTGCGAAGTGGGAGTTGAGAGGATTCAAGAACTCGGCCAGGAATGGAGATCCGCTCGTTTTGCACCATTGGAGGAGGAAGGCAGACGTTGTACCTGGGGCGGAGGAGGGAGCTGCTGAACAGGCTGAGAAGCCGGAACCTGTGTTGGAGGATTCGACGTTTGCGAAGTTCAATGTTCATGTCAATACGCCGCAGTATACGGATGAGCAGTATAATTTAGTGCTGCGGAGTAATGACTGGACGAAGGATGAGACGGATTATCTGCTTGGGCTGGTGCGGGAATATGAGTTGAGATGGCCGATTATTTGGGATCGATACGAATACCAGGTTCCAATACCACAAGGGGAGGGCGAGTCCATGGAGGGCGTCATGGTTGCGCCGCCGAAAGTCCGAACGATGGAGGATATGAAGGCAAGATATTACGCTGTGGCTGCAGCAATGATGAAGGTCAATACGAAAGTGGAGGTTATGAACCACGCAGAGTTCAACTTGCTAGAACTCATGCAAGGCTACGATCCATTACAGGAAGCAAATCGGAAGAAGTTTGCAGAGGCAGCATTCAGAAGGACAAGAGAGGAGGCTAAAGAGGAAGAGAGTCTTTTGGTGGAACTCAAGCGTATCCTGGCAAGATCAGAAAGACTGAAGGATGAACGACGGGAGCTTTACCAACTCCTGGAATCGCCTCCAAGCAACGGCACCGTGGGAATCTACCAATCAAGCTCCGGCCTCGCCCAACTCTTCCAACAACTCATGACAGTCGACAAGACAAAGAAGAGAAAATCTCTCATGGGCGCGGAAGGCGTCAGTCCTGCGCCAGGCCCCAGTGGCCCAAGTCAACAAGCCAGCTTCGACCGCCGCGACAGCAGCATTCGCGAATCCATCTCCGGACCCAGCGGAGGCAACGCACCCAACAACAAGAAAGGACCAGCACAGCCGCAAACAGACCGTCGCCAGCTCACCCCCGAAGAAGAGGTCATGTACGGCGTCAAGCGCTTCGAGCGCATTACCACCAGCGGGCCTTCATTCCGCCAGGAAAAGATCCGCAAGCCAATCGTCAGCAAATCACAGACACAGCAGGCAAAGATCACCAATGTGCTTACGGAGCTGGGCATTTCCTCTACGGTCATCTTCATGCCTACTTTCGCTGTTGGCGAGGCTTGGGATAATCTCCTCACTGGCGTCAATTTGCTGCTTGATCAGAAGAAGCATATGGATAAGCTGCAGGGCGAGTTGAATACTGCGTTGAACATCAAAGCAGAGCGCGAGAAGAGGGAACGTGCTGAGCGAGGAGAACCAGAGCCGGAGCCTGAAGCGGAGCCAGATGCTGAAGCTGAAGCAGATGCCGATGCGAATGCAAATGCAAATGCTGATGTTGAGGCTGGTATTGAAGAGTCAGCTGAAAAACAAACCGATGAGGCTATAGAGGAGCCAGATATGAAGGTTGAGGAGGAAAGGGAAAAAAGCGCTGCACCTAGCGTGAAAAGCGCTGCTGCAAATCATAAGAGAAGTGCGAGTGTCTTGAGTGCGGTCAGTGATAAGGATGCGAAAAGACAGAAGAAGTAGTGTGTGGTGTAAGAAGGCTGGACTGTACAACAAGTTCGTTCTCGCTTGTATTGAGTATTGATAGATGAATTATAAAAGCTCACGAGCAGAGCCTGAGCAATTTCGCTCCAAAGCATATCTAATTTTGAACCCTTTGTCCCAAACGGCTGCTCATCTTTATCCTCTTGTGAAGCTAGCTTTCAAAATCGACCTTCTTACTATTCAGAGTAAGCGAGATCGGCCTCCTTTGTAATAACAAACAGCATCAAGATCAGGGGGCCATCACGGCTCTAACATCCAAGTCCCAACCAGCGGATGACTTCTGCACGAAATAGCTACTATCGTCTGAGAACTTCCCGCTTCAGTGCCCTCGTTCTGAGAAGGTCAGTCATGCCTCACTTTCCTCTATGTTTACGATCCTTCTCTGCACATGCCTGTATACAACACGGTAAATGTTGAGGACAGTGGTGATCACAGAAGAAGAAGAAGCTGGCATGTGCTAGGATTTTCTTGCAGCAGAAGGGCATGGATGGAATTCCGTTGCATAGACCACTTAGCAACGAAGAACACAATTGCACAACGGGGACAGGAACAAAGCTGGGAAGTTAGCGAATCATCCACAGCTACTTCGTAAATCCCTAAAGCAAAAAAGAAAGACAGAAACTCCCAAGCTTGTTCCTCTCTCCACCTAGGAGCAGTGAAGGCGGATGTTTTCTTCCCTTGCAACAAGACACCAAACCTTATCAAATATGCTCGAAGAAGTCTTGAATTCAAATCGCTCTATCCCAGCAATAATCAAGTACACTCCTTCTCAATCCAGGTGATATTCCCTTTCAACGCATTCAGTAAGCGTCTTGTCGCATAGACTACGACTGTTATTTGTCGTACACCTTGCTGTCAACTTGAATCCAAATATCATTGGAGAAGTCCATTACTTGAGAAGCGGGGGGCAGAAAGTGGAAAGAATGATGGAAGAAAACAAACGAGTACAGAAATCTTTGATCCTGAGGGGGAGGGGCTTATATTGACGCCAAGAAGTGCTAGTAAGTCCATGGAGGGTGATCCTTCCTGCCTGAATGGGAAAGACGACGAGTTGGAGGCGATGTAAAAAGTAGAGCTGCTGTCCACCTGCATTCTTCTTGCCTCACTGCTTTAGACATTGAACATGAGGAAAGCGTGAAGAGCTTGAAAATTTCAAGGTTGCTTCTGGAAAGTGCTTTCTCTTGACGATGGCCTGCTCTCGCGAGTGATGCGAGTGTGGGCTATTTGAGATCAGACACCTAACTCAACCGTGTCTTTGCAAACGAAAGATATAATTGCAACTTCACACTTGACAGTGCACCAGCGTGACTAGCATGAGCTAATTTTGCTTGAGCAAAGTAGATCACATCAGTTATTGTCAGCTCACCAAGATGGCTACGCTTGTCGGGATGTCAGAAGTCAAAATCACGTTAGAAGGTGTGAAGGGTAAGGTGATGGTAATCATTTCTCTACATGTATATATAGGTGTAGGTGGACTTTGATGCTTGAAATATTCAGCACGCGTGCCAAGTCGCTTCTTCCGACCATGGAGAGAAGACTTCGTAATGAGACTTTTCCAGCTGGTCTAATCTGCCACTAGAATGAATTGTACCCTCGTTATCTTCGTACTGACAGATTCCAGCGCCCGTTCAACGGATTTTAACTTCATCGTGCTTTCCAAGCTATTCGTGCTTGCACAAGAGCAAATCGGCAACTTCAGGAATGCTATTTTGGATTTGCTTGAATTTACTGCAGCTTGACTCTCTCGACGGCGTCATTCAGAGTTCTTGTCGGCAGAGACTGACTTGACGCCGTTTAGGAAAGCAGAACCAGGACAGCTTTTGGATCTTACCGGTTGATAGATTCTTGATCCAAGGCAATACACAGGCATTGAGTATTTGCCATAGCCACAGCTCTAGAATATAAGTATCGATCAAATAATATTCCGCCGTTCAGCTACCTCTTTGACGTGCTGTGAAGTCATGGAATACGTACTGCGCTGATGCTCAAGCTCGCCAATCACACGAGTCCAAATTCAGAGGAACGCCGCCATCACGGTTGTGATATCTTTTCCTAAGTATCTGATCTGTGATTCTCATTGTCATCCCTCAGCCTGCGAAACTTTGGGCACCAGCCCTTCACCAGTAGTGGACACCGACGCCCGGTTTCCTTGCAATTTCAATACTCGAGCCTCGCCATCACCGTCAACAATCACACTGAACATCATCTCAAACTCTCCAACCACACTCAATTGGATGAAAATAATCTCCAAGCATCATTCAACGTAGTCCTGGGCAGACACGATCATGTTCTGACTGCAAACCACAATCTAACTATTCATCCAAGCGTCCAGATTAAGCGAGAATTTAAAGGGGCATAAAAACAACAACACCAAGTAGGCACGAATCTTCGAAGTACAATGCTTCCGCCTCACTTCAGCTAGCCTGGACTGTCTCAGTAAGTATTACCTGGTCTTGAGCATTTCTTAGACGCCGAATACAAGTTATATTTCTCAGATGCTAAAGAATGTAAACAATGTAGGAGCTCGTGCATAATTTACCAACCGAAGAATTTATCCTGGACAAAGTCGCAGAACGCTCACTAGGCCACTATTTGAACATTTAGGCTATTAGACGTACTACTGCCATTAACGGAATGCTTGCAAACTGTTTTAATTGATCTAGAAGCTTCAAAATGTAAAAGTTGCAGCAAAGTGTCAAAAATGTGTTGATTCGCGCGAAAGACCTTCGGTCACGACCAACTGATTGTGCGACATGTAGAACACAGGATTACTTCAATACTCATGCTACTAAAAATCTAAAACGCATAGAGGATAGTGCAAGAAGTCTCATGCGACGGTGTCGTGTCGAGGTGAGTACTTCGCCAGGAATTACCACGGAAGCGAAAGTCATGGCTGTCACGATCTACGGCTGATACAGGATGTATACTAAACACCAGGAAAACCTTATCATACCACTTGTCTTTATAAGAGATAGTCTGCCTGAAAAGGGATGGTTTCCTTAGCATCTGGAATTTAGAGCTCGCCCTTTGCCATTGGACCTGATATCTGATCGCAAGCATGCCCTCTAATTCGTTGTTAATGGTCGGTGACCTCGGTCTTCAAATAATTTCCGTGATCTCGCTTCAAACGATCTGGCTTAGGCCATGCCTGCCGGCCCTCGACAGATACAGAATTATTTCACCCGTCACTTGACACCATTATCGAGATATTTATACACAAACTCCACACTACCACCAAATGCATCATATCCACGTCATGTTCCAAACCACCATCACCACTCATACTTGCTCTGTCCATGTTTCCGAGACCGAAGTGCCATTGAAACAATTCAATGTTTCACTTCCCTGTCAGGGTCACTCATCCAAACATCTCGTACATGGGTCCAGACACAAAACAAAACGTACAACCCGAAGTACTCCGCTGGCCACGCAACCTCAGGGCAGGTCAATTACTTGGGTTTTCACATAGAACACCTAAACATCCGGATATGTTCGCCTGTTCTGACGATTGTTTCCTAGCAGGTCGCGTGTCTCCATCGTGTACATAAACGCGACCGGCCCAATCTAAGACCCATCTCGGTAAACAACCGCGCGTATGTAGGACGTCGCAGGTCGCAATGAGGGGTTCGTGCCTGGTCGCAGCAGGCCATTGTTTTGTTTTGTTTGTTTTGACTTTGTGATTGTGGTCTGATATGGTCGGGTCCTCTGTGCCTGCTTGCCTCCCTTTTTGTGGCAACGAGCAGATCTCGGTGGTCGTCTGTGCACGTCAACAAACGCACAGTTGATGTTTATGGTTAAAATCCTTTTAGTTCCTGACACACGGTTCGAAGTAATACCGGGCACTGGTGGCAGAATCAATCAGTCAAGAACCGTAACGCTGGAGGGGAAAGCGGAGGTATGCTTCTCGTGTGCATGCAAGACTCAGTTTTGACACTTTCCAGATAGACATTGAACGCGTCTCGCAAGGATCGAGAGGGTGATATCGCTTCTCCTCTTTGACTCGTTGATGCCGATCGCTGGAGACAGATGCTGCGGCAATCTCCAAGACAATTTCACACCTGTATGGACAGAGTCCATCGTGTCCAAGCCGCTGTCCTACAGACACGGTCGATCGCTCAAAATAACGTTTCGAGGCTCATCCATATGGGCCTACCCATTCTTGGACTACCTCCTGCGTCCGATCCAAATGAGGATATACTATTGCCGTAAATTTTCGACGCAAGAAACAACAACGCAACAACCAGAAGCAGAAAAAGAAAAACGAGGAAGAAATCTGATCGTCGAAATCGTCTTGCAACTGTATGGACGACTCCTAGGAGGAAGTGGAAAGAACTGTTCTCGATCAGAGGTAGGAGATCTTCAGAACACCCCCTTGTTCTGCAACTTTAGGCTCTTTAAGTTGGAAGTGCACCAAGAAGCTTTTCCAACACAAGACTCTGTTAGATCTAGGTGCTGATTGGCCTTCGCCTTCGCCATCTGACAGCGTTCAAGTTAGTAATCTCACTGTAAGCTTTGGTTCCTTCGTTATCAGTCTGTGCCGCTCGTCGCGATCCTACAGCGCTCGCTTCACATGCTAAAAATACTCTTCAGACCAGTATCTCGAGCACCAAAGCGAGAATTGAAAATCTTCTCCTCAGTAAGTATGAATGTGACGAGACTTAAACGCCCGACAGAAGTCCTGGAATGAAGATGAAACAGCCAAAAATAGCGGAGGAGTGCAGATGTTTACCCCTTTGGGATCCACAACGGATTCGACTGATGTTGAAATAGACTTCGCGCGTCTAATGGTCCCTCTCTACCGTTGTACTTCTAAATAAAGCACGGATAAATGCTAAGAATACCACAGTCTCCAAGTTCCGGGTCCAGCGAGATCATTAGAGGTCAGCGATAAGGTTCTGCTGTTGGATCTCTGTATGCAATGTGATGAGATCTATGCGAGGTTGTGTGTGTGACGAGATGAGGTTCTGCGCTACCCCGTGGGATGTGGGTTAGGGAGAAGTTCGTTTCGCCACTTCTCCAACAAGCTTCGTTCCCGCAACTGTTGCAGCAGTCCAATGGATATTATTAGAGCAATGTCCTCGCTTAGTATGGTATAGACGCTGGTACGTATTTTTGTATCATCAGTAGAGCATCCTAGCTGGTGGAGAACTCCTGGGGGAAGACTGCCATGCTAGTGGGCGGCGCTTCAATGGATAAACATCAAGCGCCAGCCTTACAAACCCTTGAGGTTCAAGTTAGCAGTACCTGCATGGGCGCTTATAACCTCACTCCCCGTTACATCAGCCCTATGACGTTCACCACCATATCAGACTCAGTCATTATCTGTACCTGCATCGGCCAACGTCTACCCACGCGCTGATCTTGAATACAGGCTCAGCCACAGAGACCCGGATCTCTATCCGAAGAGGCACGGAGGTTGACAGGCGTGACGCTGGTCTGGCCATGTCATGCAGGTATTCCGAGCCGCGAAATGCAGGTACAATGCTAAATTGAGCTTGTGTGGAGATAGACTTCATGAGAAATTATGCGGGTTCGACGTTGAAGACCAACATGGTGGTGTAGCTGGAAAGAATCTGAGTGGTGAAGAATGCGTACGAGGAAGAAGAGGAGTTGGAGGTTGTAGGCGTTTGAGGAAGGGGGATGGACTTGGAAGGCGCTTAGATGAGCGGCTATGACAGTCAGAACAATTTGATTGGTGAAAATCGACCGCTGTTCTTCCTGGAACAAGTCTGCTGAGTGTCTGATGACAATGGATAGGACAAATCTTTTAATCTCGAAGCGAATCGTCAGCAATTGTTGACTATGAGCTCGAAATAGAACTTCTCCTCTTGATACCTCGTCTGTGATTGGGCGGTCGAGGGTACGCTGCGCAAGCGAGAGCTCGAGATGTTCCTGCCACAGACCCTCGCATCCGAACTATTGGGTCGGTAAGGCATGTTGAATCAGAAATATGCGGATGATGCAAGTCGGTGTGAAGCATGGTATCAACACGTTCGAGAGCGATGTCGTCTAATGTAAACAAAGACCGCTGGCCTTATTTGATGACCCGTGATCCCGACCTCGATCTCGATCAAACGAGAGCAAAAATAGACGTTTCTCCGCGACAAGCAAAAACCAGCCGGCTCAACCTGCCTCGGCCAGGGGCAAGAACTTGAAACTTCTGGAGCATGTATCGCCGCTCGTAAGCTGGGCAGGATTGGGAAATGCATGTATTAGAAGTGGTAATAATGCATGCCCAGCAGGGGGAGAGGCCATCCTTGGCGGCTAAAAGTGTGCAACACCAAACGAAATCCTGTAAAGACATGCGCTTGACTGGCTCCCGAAGGCGGCCGGGGAAGCACAGGCGCAATCACGAGGCCACGAGAAATCAAGCCACTCCGCAGGATCCTTGCTTAAGTGTGAAGCTCCAGGTGCAACCTGCAGACCTGCAGAACTTGCATGACCACCCCGCGACCACATTGGAAGCCAGAGCATTCTGGCAAGCCTCGTAAGTGACTATCCTCAACACTTCCACCACCCGCAAATGTGCGGCCGCGGCCAAAGGATCAACAAACATTTATTTTGGGTGTGTCCTGACTGCGGAGTAGAGGCACAGCAAAACCAACTGCATCAGCGTAAAATGGGGATGGTGATGAGAGCCAAATAAAAGAGGCTGGCTTGGAGCCACCAACACAGGCAATAAGGCGGGAGGCGAGGAGTTCGAGAGGGGAGAAAGTAAACGAGAAACAAACCCCAGTTTCGACGTTTTAGGGCACACCGCCGTGCAATTGCTTGCAGTCAGACTAGACGGGCCGAGAGGAGGCAAGGTTTTGGGACAAGGCGTGGTGGTCACACCGCGCTTAATCGAATCGAGGGTCGAGGGTGTGCTTCAATTCCTGCCTTTGCAGCGTGGGAGGTAATCTTGTGCTCTTGAAGATCGCCATTGCAATAGTCATGAAAACGCTAGGTCTCATCACTATCCCCAAAGGCTTGACTGTTTTTGGAGAATATATCCTGGGGATGAAATGGAAGGATCATCGGCTCCCTGGCATTTGCCGGCAGTAATACGATCCGTTTCTTACACTTGTGACTTCTCCCACCCGCCTTCGATGACAGGCAGGCAGTCTCCTCCTCCTGTGTCTGGGCAGCACGATTAATGTACCGGTACTAGCTCATGCGGCAGCGGCCAGGGCGACAATATCTTCCAGATTAGTGTGCTACCAGGTCTCGAAGTATCGTGTACAGTAGAGTACTGCCATCTATCCCAGAAATACGACCATTGAGATCCGAGTTTCCATTCCGACAAGCTTGTAGTCTGCCGGCGGTACCCCTAAACCATCAAAGGTCGAGGGTTCTTCGAGTAAAAGGGTTGATTCTCCTCTTCCAGCCAGCAGAATGAGCGAAAATACTCGTAGTCAGACACAGTGTCGATCGGCTGCGAATTATCGAATCGATCGCTGATCCTGGCTTGCTCAGTGGGACTGGCAGCGCTTCAAGCTGGGAGACTCAGACGCAGCTCGGCAAAAGCAGTGGCTGTTGACGCTGTAAGCGGGTCCTAGATCTCGCCTGGGCGGCCGGCCTCTCGCTGTAAAAGTTACAGACAGTGCAGTCAGTGGTCCCTCTGTCACTACGGAAGTGGCTTTCCCGCTCTGCCGTCACCCGTTTGCTGACTTTCTCGCGCACACTGTGCAGGTTCTTGTGTAATCCTAGACGCTTCCATCACATACGAGTAATCAAAACTAAACTTCTGCGGCCTCCCAACGGCCCCCAATCTCAAAGCCTTCCTTCCTGTCGTGTTCCTTTCAGCCTCCTAATAAATATTAATTGTTCCAGCTTTATGCGATCAAGATTCCCGTACAATTACCAACTAAGCCCCCTGTGGTCGTCATATCTATTCTTGTATCCATCCTTGTCACTGATCCCTTCTTTTCGGAGGTTTGTCGTTTCAAAGAGACGCGACAGGGTGACTCGACAAGTGAAGTCTCTCCCACCAACCTGGGGAACGAGCCAACGAAATCGATGACTTCCATATTCATGCGCAGGGATTCAAGCGGCAGGAGCCTTTGACACGACGACGATTACATCCAAAGTATTCGTCCTTGAGATTGCGCGACGCTGCCCTCATATCCGAAGAAGTGCATCCATCCTGTTGAGGTTAAACCAGGTCGGCGACTGAGGTTATGGAACGGGGTCTCAGAAGAACCAACGCGCCAACGCGGTTGACTAGCTGTTGCTGCTGTACGTTTGCTGCAGGTGTGCCTTTCCCCCGGGGAAAGTTCCACGGGCAACATACATGAAGCGAAGCCTAGACACAATTGTTTCTTGTGTTGCGGTTCTATTTGTCTCTTTGGTCAATATCAGATTCTCGACGCACATCATCTGCTGGTGCCCGTCTGGAAGATGGGAAAAGGTTGGCCTCAAGTTATTGCAGCCTTGCCTAATCGAGATAACCGCCGAAGGAGAGACAAGAGGCGCGACCAATGAGGCGGCAGAGCAGGGATAGCTCCGTCGCGGTAGTACCTCCAGAGTGTGATGTGCCTCAGATGGATGCTGCAGCAGTGCAAAAGCGAGCAGCCGCTCAGCTGGCCCTGCTCGCTCGGAGTGATTAAATAATAAGGAGGGGAGGAGGGGATCAGAAGAGGGGCAGTTGCGGGCAAGGAACCCGGTCTGAATCGTATCGCACCGCAGCTCATCATCTTCCCATCTCTATCGTCCGGCCCATACAAGCCAGCCAGCCAGCCAGCGACGGATGATGGTGATGGTGAATCTCTCAGTACAGTTCAGTCCAATCCCTTCTGGGAGCGAGTGGACGAGCTTATTCCGAGCCTGTCTGTCTCTTGTTGTCTGACTTGCCTGTGCCTGCGCCTGCGCCTGTGCCCTGATCTGCCGGCGCAAGAGAGATGGATCTCTGACGGTGGAGGGCTTCCCACCTTTCCGACAAAAGTGCAAAGTCGACTGACATGCCGTATGCACCTCATCTCATACATCCGTCCTTTTCTAGCATGTATACAGCGATCCCGCTCGCTCCGGCCTTCTCACTGCTACCCTCCAAAGAGGCCTGTTGCCATGCCATGGTGCCCACCATCGTGAATCTCTGGATAATGAAAGAACTGCGATCTGTATGCTGAAACTGGGCCCAATCTGTAATCTCCCCCGTCGTCTCCAGCACAAGCAATGAGGACGAATGCGGCGGCCCATGATCGACCCGCCACGCCTCGCAACCGTGCCTCTATTTTACCTCGCCTCGATAAGTCAAGTCGCCCAGAGTAGTTTGGTGGCCACTTGCAAAGAGATCTGATAGCAAAATAATGTTAATGGTGGAGAGCAGCAAAGGAAGGCAGTGGTTCACCAGTGGTTCAGTTCTCAAGCCACCTAGGTAAATAATTGAATGCCAGCCCAGCCCAGATGTGCCTGTCTTGTCTCCTGGCTGTCTTGCAGAGTGCTACTGAAAGGCCGAACCGCCAATTGTGCTTAGCGACCCAAGGTCCCGCAATAGGCGCGCGATATGGCCTGTGGCTCCGTGCTAGGGGGGGCACGGCACCCCAGAACAGACAGGGTACTGAAGGAACCTAGGCAGAGGGACCAGGGCGGGCCAGCCAGAGCCCAGCACTCGACAGGATAGGATAGGACAAGCTGGGTTGGGTTGGACCATCAGGACAGGACCAGGACCCATCTCATGACGAATGTGAGCACGCAGGCGAGCGCGAGCGAGCCAGCGTCAATATATTGGCAGCAGCCCCAAACGGCTCAGCTCTTTGCGTCCTCCGTTACCAAACCACTGGGACTAAACATTCGCAATCCGCTCCCCAAAATCCCAAATCCTCGAGCGATCCGAGAACAATCCTCCCCACGGTTCCGACAGTGCACAGATACCCATTTTCCTGCGTTTTGGTTTGCATTGAGTGAGCAATTGCTGTATACAGCATCGACGGCGGGATAGCAAGCGCAGGGAGGATAGACGACTCGAACCGATTTCTATATTTGTCTCGCGGCTGAGCCACGTGAAGATTCGAGTAATCGTTGGGAATCACCAAGGCAGCGACGAGTAGTTGCAGGAATTCGAGATTCCATTTGCGAAAGGACTGGAGAGACAATTGTCGGGTGCTGAGAAATCTGTCCGGAGTCCGTCATCATCGCCTGTTTTCTGACGTTCGTTGATCTCCATTCTCCGCGTTACGCACGGCGCGCCAAGTTGGAAACGACGACAGCGACCTCAACCGGAATTCCTCCAGCTTAGAAAAAGTAGAGTTTGAAGAGCAGTGATATAACTCGATCGCTGAGTAATTGCTGGCTGATAGCTACAGTTGACATTCTTTCGAAGCGCTCGCTCGCTCGCTCACTCGACGTGACAGCAGCCTTGACACCAAAGATCGATCAGAACCGAGACCAGGGCTTGACCAGTCGAGAAAGGAGCGGAAGAAGCGGAATTGCCGAGAGAAAGTAACTGAGTACGACATTTCCGAATTTCAACTTTGAAAGCGACGAGTCTCGTGTAGTGGTCAATTGTTTCAGCAAACGGTTAGCAGCGCGTAGGAGAGGAGAGAGGAGTCAGCCCGATTGAGTGGATTTGGAGAAGCAATTGGAAGCTGGCTGAGGGAGAGAAGCAGAAAAGTTTCAGAAGGAAAGAGAGACAGAAGGGACCGATTTGAGGAGGACTTGAGACGAGACGAGACGAGAAGAGAAGAGAAGAGAAGTGAAGTGACGAGGCTGAGTGGAATTGTCTTCAGCTGGAAGGAATCCAGCAAGACTACTGAGGGAAGGAAACGACAGAGCCGAATTCGGGAGGCACAAAGGATCCAGACTCCCCTATATCCTCTTCGAAACGACAACCACCTCGAGCGAGCATTTGATTTGATTTTCACGATTGATGACCAGAAAGCCCACCACACCATCATCTAATCAGAATTGACTGGACTGGAGTCAACGTTCACCGCCTGACTACGTTCAACGTTGCCACCTACCTGATTCGCCTACCATTATCCATCCAAGTTTGACGTCCCTCACTCGACAGGCTCGGAAATCAGTCCTCGGCTTGATTTCTGCTTCTGTCACCTCCCACCATCGGTGAAACTGGCGACGTCTACTCAAGTAGAGTTTGCGCTCTCGCGACCGAGCGATATTCCATTTCTGTCCAAGGAACTGGACAGTACAGCAACCTACAGCAACGCTTTTGGCAATCTGGATCTTGTGAACCTGGCTAGAGAGATATTGGAGCAAGGAAGCAGCGAAGAAGCTGCAAATCAGACACACGACGCGTCTTCTGCCTCGAAGATGTCTACAGAAGAGCAAGGCGCGGGGGCTCAGAATGAGTCTCCGACGTCGAGATTCACTGCAGTGAACGGAAAGGAGCAGCCCAGCCCTGGCGCCCCAGCAAATGGTATGGGTTCTAATGGTGCCTCAAGGCGAGGATCTGACGAGAGATCCAATGGACAGCCGAGAATCTCGCCCCCAGGTCAAGAGAAACTCACAATCACTACAACAACGAGCCAAAGAGAGGATTGGCCCAAGCCACCCAGTGGAGACCGACATCAGTATCAACCTCCAAGCGGATATTCTGAAGCAGACATGTCCCACAAGCGCAAGCGATCCGGGTCTATAGATCAGAACTCGTCTTCTGCAAATTCCTACCACAGCCATGCCATACCATCTTCAACAAAACAGACACCCACGACAGCCACGACAGAGTCTGATGTTCCGCGAGATGAGAGTCTCAGAGCACCATCCCAGTCTGATCAGCGCGACTCGTATGAGACTGGTGCCCAGTACCGACAGTTCCTTGCCAATGAGGAAGCCCGTGATGCTGGTGTACAACATGACCACTGGCATTCTCGTCAGTACTCTGGTCAGTCGCATATGACATCAGATGAGCAAATAGGCGAGGCTCTCCAACGAGCGTCTCAAAATATGGATGCTCAGCAGCGTGGCGGTTATCAAAGCCCAGGAGACGATGATAGATCAGCAAACCCCTATGGCAATTACGGTCACGATAGAAGAGAGATGTCTGCAGGTTCCGACCCGAAGAAGCGGAAAAGAAACTTCAGCAATCGAACAAAGACAGGCTGCATGACCTGTCGAAGACGAAAGAAGAAATGTGATGAGAACAGACCAGAATGTGAGTTTCACGGCATATGGGCATCACTCAGGCTTAGACATGTATTTATTCGATAAGAGTGTTGAGGCTAATATGTATTACAGGCAATAATTGTTTGCGTGGTGGTTTCGTTTGCTCAGGATACCAACAACGCGGACATTGGCCAAAGACTGAACAGAAGCAGCCACCAATTCCACTGCAATCGAAGACGGATTATGAGAACTCTCCGTACGGCCCGTCTCCATATGCTCCACAGCACATTGGACAGCCCAGAAGAGAGCCATTGCCAGGCTATCGAGGACAAAGTTTGCGAGTCGATCCTCAACACGGACGACACACTGGCATGGATGATGAGCAGCCAAGCGCGTCTACTATACCCAGTGCCTCTGTGAACAGTCCAGAGAATAACAGACTATCTGCCATCTCATACGGTCATCAAATACCGACACCAATTACTGCTTCCAGTAGTGCTTACCCTGACAGGCAACCAAAGAACGCATATGAACGTCTTGGACCCCTTCATGATGTTTCGCGACAAGAGTCGAGGCAGGACTCGGATACTGGCACGCCACAATCCGCGTCTTCCACTCTGCCACAGATCCTACACCCTCAGATGCACTCAGAGAGCCCTCACACCAACCCTCAAGTTGCGGCACAGCTCGCTCTTTCAAACCTCGCTTCTACAACTCGGCAGCGTACACAGAAAGAGGAGATGTTGGCAGGTCACCATTACTTTCCATTTGATAAGGAGCTAGTCCTCGAACGCGAACGCTGCAATGGCGCATGCTGGCGATTCAACAGCAGCACCAATCCCAACAACGGCGTCTCACCTGAAGAGCGGGCACGCCTCTTCCGAGACATCTTGCAGCCTCGCGAGCATGTCATTTCTCCAACTCAAGCTTCACCAATCACTCCGGTTGGCCGGGTGGGCGACAATGTTGTGGTAGAGGCGCCCTTCAATTGCGACTATGGATACAACATCAGCATTGGCCAGGACGTAGCAATCGGGAAGAACTGCACGATTCTCGACACCTGCGAAGTCAAGATTGGTGACAGATGCAACATCGGACCCAACGTCAATATCTACACCGCTACTCTCCCTGTCGACCCCAAACGACGATTGGGTTCCCGAGGACCAAACCTGGGAAGAAAGATCACAATTGATAGCGATTGTTGGATTGGGGGCGGTGTTACAATTCTGCCAGGCAGAACGATTGGTAAGGGAAGTACCGTGGGGGCTGGTTCGATTGTCACAAGGGTACGTTCGGAACTCTATTTCTGGTTTCTATTTATGGATTTTTCAAGCCACAAAGTTCGCACAACTAACTTTCTCTTTCAGGATGTCCCACCATACACAGTCGTCTGTGGCAACCCCGCTCGAGTTATCCGCGGTCTTTATCCACCTCACGACAACTGAATCTCGTCTCCATCCACGATACCACAAAGAGCATGCTACTCGCTGAACTACGAGTCTCCTTCATGTACCCAAAAACAAACGAAGACGACGTCACACTTCATGCCTGACGAACGAAAAACCCATAATACAACCTCACTTCCTCATTTCAACCAAATTTTTGCTTTAATAAGCATCCTTGTCTCATTCTTCCATTCTGGGGTTTCCGTTCTTCTGCATAGCGTTGCGTGTGCGCTCTCTCTTGTTTATATACCAGCTTTGCCTTTTTATTGGATCTCTCTCGGTTTGTTTCCTAGATGTATTTAGCTTAGGTCTCTGCTTCATTCATTGCGTGCGGGAGGGAATTGGCAAAAGAGTGCGGGATTGATTGATTGATTGATGGAGGGATGGGAATACGATGGAACGGTTGGCCTTGGGATATTGATATGGGATATGAATCTAGATGATTGATAATGGGCTCTGGCAGCTCACGGCGAGGAGCTGGAGCTATGAATGCATGGATGGAATGGATGGGGATCATGGACTTGGACTGGGATGGATTTTGTAGTTATACTTAATGCCGATAGGCGATAAAATACATGGGCGTGAAACACATCTTTGTCGTCCTCTACTTGAGCCAGTAAGTGACGTGCTTGAATACACATTATTCGAACAACCCGCAAGACGCCAGACAGGATATCTTTACAATGGGTAAGTCAATACCACACATCATAAGTGCTGATGATCCACGAACAAAGACCCCGGCAAGTGCAAGCAATCGACGGTCGGAAAGTAAACCCTCATTGCCAACTTCTTCAATCCTCTAAAACTTCATAAACCGTAGATAATCAAGTTCGGCTCAGCTGTTCCGGATGTAATAGGATTCCCTTTCAAAATGCCGCTGTTGAAATGTTGCTTCACTATAATGCCCTCAGATAACGCCACACCGAATATATCCTAAGTGCAAGGTACACTAAACAAAATCTCGCTTCTCTTCCCACCTCTCCACCCATCTTCTCTTCCTAATCTACATATCGACCACCAAATCCGACATGCCTCACCAAGGACCTCGCACCCTCTCACAAGAGAATCCATACCCACCCTTCTCGTCCCTTAAAATATCCATTCGCGAACATCTTCCCCTTCTCCCGTTTCCACCAGTCTCATCCTTCCCCGTCCCTCCAGATTCATCCCTTTTCCCCATCTTCTCTCTCCGCTTTCCACTATCCAAACCACAGGCCGCTCTTCTCTCAAGACCAATATCGTGAAGATCCCACCACGCGTCCTACCCCCTCACGACACTACACCTCCATCTCACCCGGCCGTCTCGACTACCCGAATAGCTGAATCGCGACCCCTTCACCCACCAAGTCGAGAACACCCCTTCCGGCTCTCCTTTCCCACCTTCTCCTGCCTCACATTGCTCGAAGACGGTTTGAACGTCTATGGAAGCAACAAATGGTTTCAATGCTAGAATAACGATTTGCTCATCTTCTATCATGTTGAGAGGGGAGAGGAGAGAATGGTGCGTTCTTGTGCGTCGACGAGTTTGGATCGTGATGTGTACGGTGCAGTTGAGTTCGGGGCGTGTGACTTGGAGAGTTCTGTATTCTCCGGGTCAGCATACATGCATATCTATATAAAACAGAAATTGTATATGATTGAAGTTCAGATACAGAACATCAGATTTCTTTACGACCGAGCCTCAAGACGAAGAATGAATACGTGAATGGGTAAATGGGTGAAGGGTCTGAGATGGATGGATGGATTGATGGATTGAGAGGAAGGTGGGAGATAGAAAAGACTTACAAACACCCCTCCCCACCCTTCTCACTCTGCTCTCTACACTGCCCAGCTAAACTCCTAACCATCCTCCTCAACTGAAATGTCAGGACTTCTACGTACGAGTCTCTAGACCCGTAAATGCCGGCGTCGACGGCTAGGTTGGCGAAGGCGTGCGAGAGGGGTGTGGGGTCTATCGTTATGGAGGAGTGCTGAGAAGTGGAAGAGGAGGAGGAGGAGGAGGTTTGGTGGTTGGTGGAAGAGAAGGATGATGTTTTGGGCGTGGGGACGTATTGGTATTGGGGTAAAGAGGTTGGGGGAAAGATGTATTTCCTGGAGGGGCGATGTTAGAATTTGTGTATCTTGAGTATATGTTTATATTGTGTTAGATTTGAATTTGAATTCCGCTTGCTTGTTTGAGAGGGGGGTGATGTAGAGAGGAGAGGGGACTTACGAAGCGGTAGTCATGAATGCTGGGCACGGAAATGGTATCTCCTCGTCCTGAGTTCCCCCATCGAGAGAGAATCTCTCTGCTTGAAATAGAGCGGCTTTCTCATTATCCAGGACTTGTCGACCATTCCGACATTTCTTCCGTGATGACGAAGATGAGAACAGCGCTTTCGCGCGTGAGAGCAGTGAACAAGGCATTTTGCTTTCCTTTCCTCTCCTTTGGGTCCGTATTGCAAGCAAGGCCAAGATACAATATATTTCAGATAAGAGTATTCAACAGTATCAGACCGACTAAGCGATGTGGTATTCCTCGCAGCTCAGAAGCAGATGTGTAAGAAGGAAGCAAGAAGCTCAAGCAAGATCTCAGATCCAACTTCGAAAGCCAGAAACGCTCACGCAAAAAGACAAAGGAAGCTATTCTAAGCAGCGTCTTTCTGAAGTAAATTTCAAAAGAAACTTTGCTCATAAAGCCTTCTTGGATCTAAGATTGCAGTGCAGAAAGTCAGGAATGTAAAGTCCTTTATCTCTCTCGCACTCTCTTTTAATCCTAAACCACGAGCTTCCGTGAATAATACGAATATTATGACAAACGCATATACATTCAAAGTAAGCAAAGAAAATGCGAATAATAACAACACGAACTGAATGGAAACAAAGAGATGGTACACAAGAGGAATAATATACATAGCCACTGGCCCCCTCTGAACAGAACAAAGGACAAAGAAGCGAGGGGAGTGAGTGAGTAAGTGCTTGAGCGAGTGACGGACCCCGCGTCCGCTCACTGCTTTGACCCCCAAATCTCAACCGATCCCTTGCTTCAAACAACGGTTCGCTTGCTAAAAGATCAAAGAACCAGACCATCCATCATCCTCTTGCTGAAGAAGCGTGAGATGCAGAGGAGAGTAGAGTAACACTGTGAGATGGCAAATGCAAGGAAGGAAAAGGAAAAGGAAAAGGAAAAAGAAAGGGAAGAGAAGTGATGATTTGGATAGTTTTTTGCATTTTTGATTTTGGTTGTATTGCGAATACTGTAGCGTGCATACACTAAGGTCTAAATATTTACAAGAATCTCGATGTAAGCAAGCAAACGAGAACGAAAATCTCGTAAGCTGCAAATTTGTTTTGTTTTGTGCTCCTGGCACCCCGACCGACCGACTGCACTCCATCATAATATCATCAGTTGTATCTGTTGTTGACTTTGTTTTGTATTGTTTTGTTGACCTTTCCAAGAGAAAATTTTGACGCCATTGCATATGCCTATGCAAAAATCCACCCCTTGCCGCCTACCAGTTCCATGCTTGTAGTTTGTAGATAGAGTAAAGGAAACTCGTTGAAAGCGACGATCGAACTCGCGACCATCGTGTAACTTGTGAGAGCGCATGCTGAGAGATCTACTCTACGAAGCAAGTGTGCCTGCATGGTTTTGATATGAGAAGCGAGAAGAGCGAGTTTAGTTGAACCACCAAGTAGCAGTGGTACGACCGACATCGAACTCGGCGAGCTCGAGGAATGCTGCGTTCGAGAGATCGATGGAGTTGCCTTCGCAGCCCATGCACTTGTCGACGACGGTCGCAGTGGTGGTCTTGCTGCCCTTCTTGATGGTGACGGTTTTTCCGCAGTATGGGTTGCCGTTGGATTGGGAGCCCATCAAACCGACTGGGAGAGCGATGACCTTGTCGACGCTGCCATCGTTGGTCTCTCCACAGGCGCCGAGGCCGGCTTCGTAGTAGGTGATGTCTCCTTCGCAAGGGGATCCGGATGAGCAGACTCCGCCAGTTGAACCACCTGAGCTGGAAGAGTAGGTTGAAGCGGCGACTGGGGCAGCTGATGTGGTTGCTGCGACAGGAGTGTAGACTGGGGTTGGGGTCTCAACGACGGGAGCGACGTAGGTGGAGCTCTCTACAACAGGAGCGGGAGCAACGTAGGTCGAGGTTGGCTCTGGCTCGGGTGATGGGGTTGGTGCAACGGATGTCGAACTTGGTGGTGGTGCGACGTAGGTAGACTCTGGAGTGGGAGCGACATAGATTGAAGTAGATGTCGAGGATGGCTTGGCTGCCTTGCTTGCGTTCTCGAAGAAGTTGGCAGCGTAAGTCTGGGATGAAGCAGCGGCAGAGGTTGGAGTAGAAGCAGCGTCAGTGGGAATGACGAAGCCCTCAGAAACCCAGATGGTAGTTGTGACTTTGGCTGTCTCGGTGACATAGTCATAGTCTGTGACCCAAACAACCTCTTCGTTACGCTTGTGGTGCTTGTCCATGTGCTTGTGTTGACGATGGGGTTGAGCAATGGCAGCGGAGGCCATGAGAGCACCGAGAGCGAAAGTTGTGGACTTCATGATGATGGATTGGTAGATGATTGTATGTTATCAAAAACGTTTGTAGAGTTTTTCAGAGAGGCGTTTGATTTTGCTTGGTATCGTGGAATCGGCTAGCGACTGTAAATGAGTAGATGGTTTGGCACGGTGATGCGAAAGAATGAAGGTGATGAGAAGCGATATCTCAAAGTGGGTGGCTGCTGGCAGGAATGAATGGAAATGTACAAGTGTACAAAGGTGCTGTTGTTGTTGTTGTTGTTTGTTGGTGGATGTGAGAAGAGAAAGAGAGGAAACACAGGCTCAAGTACCGGAATGCGGAAGTGGGTTGAAAGAGTGCAGCTGGTGGTGGTGGTGTGGGCCGTGTGGGTTGAGTTTTGTTGACCCAGCCCAGCCCGCGAGTCCAAGGGGGGGGAAGAAGAATGGCGTGGGCCGGGACTGAAAAAGAGTCTCCAAGGGGGGAGCGACAGGGGCGGTTCCCCCTTGGCAGGGCTTGAAGTGGGACTTCTTTTCAGGAACAGGACGGGCACTGCCAATCACAATCTGCCGGCTTCTAGTCCCCCCTGAGGATGTGTCGTTTAGCGCAACGCCCAGGGCAGATTCTTTGACGCCAACACAGATCCTTCCAAGCGGTCCGTATCCACCTGCATCAGGTGCTGACATGGGCAGAGGAGGATAATCGAACACGATGATGGAGAGAGGGAGGGAGAAATCCCTCAAACGGTGGTTCTCCCTGCACATGCGGATGCAGAGCAGATCACACATTATCTTGTATTTTCGTCAAGATTAGAGACAGATGAGTTAAAGGCTATCGTCTGATCCTCAGTGCAACTTGTCATGTATTGTTGGACGGCGATTTCTGCCAGCTGTCTGTCCATCAGTTGGCATGATGGCATCGGACGAACACGAGCAACCAACTGTTGTGTTCGTTTTCTCCGCCCTCTCTTTCGACCAGGCCACCCGGTTGGATGTTTCAAGCCGAAAGCTTGCGAAGAACCGGCCCACCTGCTCCAGCCTTCCGCCCCCGAGCAGAAACGAAAGCAACAAATCGGATGGCAGAAGCAGGAACGAAAGGTTGGAAGAGCGTTTTTGTGGGTTGAAACTGATCCACAGGAACTGTCCGAGAGGACGAACCTGGGAAGTCTTAGGGTTGATGCCCGAGGCAAACTTGCACTATTGTCGATGTCTCACATGAAATTTTATGAACGAAAGGTCTGGATGCACAAACTAATGCACGCTCTTACAAACGAAAATAAAACTCTGCCCTCTTGGATCCTGCTCCATTTTGGATGCCAGTTGCTCATGTTGGACATGTGGGATGTGGCCACGAGGGATGGGAAATGCCGACTTGCATCATGCAAAGCGATCACCGCTGAGCACAGCGTTTGCAGTGTGGCGGTTTCACACGTCCCGAAGGAGTGAAGTATCACGATCGTATCACGTGTGGGATGTCTTCAATCGAGAGCTGAACGAAGCACGCTCAAGGCGAGTGCTGAAGAGGCTGAGCAATAGGAGATTATTATTTCGTATTCGTCGGGTAGAGCCGTTCTTTATTTGGAGTCTGGGAAGTCACGATCGTCAAGCGAGGGTTCATGCAGCGAGATTAGCTGGGCTGTGCATCACGAGAAGTAAACGTCAGTAGCTCGTGGTCTGTCCACAGGACTTTATCTTCTCGAGATCAGCTCCTCGTGCACACCTCCTTTACCTCCGAGCAATGTTACTGAATTCCTTTAATTGAAGGTATTAAGGGAGCAGTTCTCCCTTGGCTTATATGTTGGGCGCTGTTCAGAAACCTTAGTACACGTATACGAGCTTCACCAGCCATGCTACTGCCGATGCTTTGGTTTTCGTTCTTTGCTTTTTGGGAGGATGTTCATCGTTCTTCTTTACTTAACGAGGAGGGATGATGTTGTGGCATAAGCAAGAAACGCGTACGATCGAGAGGCATCATGGAACACTTGCCATCAAGAAAGTCGGAAGCTCCTCTTTTCAGAGAGCCAATTACTCCTCCTCGAAGCGCTACACGCTCATGTGAAAGTTTTAGATTTGAGTCCCAATACCTGAACAATCAAGTCCGGCGTCAGGACAAGTGGTTGACTAGCTGCTCTGTTCAAATTTAATATCTGGACTTGCTTATTCTGAATGTCGCTTTGCAATCTATGGATTTTGGCGGCTCAGTCACGTACTCCTGAGTTTTGGGGCTCGACTCAAATGCCGCTGGTGGAGAAAATGTCAAAAAAGAAAATGTCAGAAACTTGTCAATTTCCGTCAAGGATTTCCAGCTCTTGCTTGCAATTCATTTTGATCAATAGCCATTTACATGCACTGATGTTCCCCCCCCCCCCACAATCCGTGTCGATCAACGTTTTGGGATCTTTCTTCACCGGTACGTTAAGGGAATTCCTGCTATCGGTGTCTTCATCAGAGGAGGGATGCTGGGTAGGCCTACAATGAATTTTAGCAACTGATCGATAACGAAGAGTCATTTTACTGTCAAATTGAATCAACAACATCCCAGTCTCGCGTTTATAGACAAAGAGTTCCTTCGGAATGGTAAAATGTGAGGTTGTGAGAAAGGTGCTGAGCTTTCCTAAAACAGCTCTTTCCGCAATGGCTTCTCTTTTCTAACTCCATCCGTTCACGCTCCCTTAGATGGCTAAGCTTGAAAGCGTTAGAATTGATCCTCCTCCCAAAGCACACTACTCAATAATATTACCTTCTCATCCTACCATACTCGCGGCGCTGAGTGTGCGACCAGCATAACAGCTGAAGAGCCTTGCAATGCTGCTTGTACATGACTTCCAATTATGGAGTATTCAACGGGTGCTGCCTATCTTCATTTGATCAAGGAAGACTTCTCATCTCTCATTGGCTAATGTATTCTGGAGATTTGCGAGTGTGACAGGCCTGCCTGAGACGGGACGGCTCTGCACCTTACCGACAAGGCTGCGCAGAAGCGCATCATTTCCAGAGCTCTCCTTCGCGATACCCGAACCAGCCCCATGATCTGAGGAGCAAAGTGAAACTTAAGCAATGGGGTCCATGTACGGACGAAAGCTGAGCCACGCAGCAATTGTTTGAGCCTGATTCCTTCGATATGATAAAGCCAAAGTGAGGCAACCGCAAGCTTTTCGCTCTCCTTGACAGTACCTCATGGAAACAGGGAAGACGTTCTTAACGAGCAGCGTCCGGACAGGACCCAGAAAGCCGAAATGATCTCAACATCGAGATTCAAATACTTGATTCACAAAGTCAGCCATAGGGATAAGAATCATAAGACCCTCGTCCCCAAGGCTGCAGCTCAGGAACTTGACCGACGGATTGATCATAATAGGACCTTAGACTCCAATGCTGCTCAGGCACTTGGTCGACAGAACATTGATGATAAGGCCCCTGGCCAAGAATTCTCTTTATGTCAGTCATGTTCTAGAATTTTATCGGCTGCGATCGAAGTCCCTGATGGTTATACTCTACCTGAAGGTTATGCTCTCTACGCGAATGCCAGAGCACTCCTACGTTATTCAGACTTTTGCGGGCTATGCAAGCTGGTAAGATGTCAGATCGGCGGGGTCATAAAGAGAGCTGATGTTCGTAATACACACTCGACAATCACTTTAAAAGCACACAGTATGCAGGGCAAGATGTGGCTTCACGCCTATGGGTTGCATTTGGGAGAATTGCAGTGGTTTGCACATCCAAGTAAGTCCACAGGCCTTGCTTGGATTAGGGGTTGGCTTTCAAGACTAGGGCTGACTGTTTCGAAAGATTCCGTAGCTGCAGCGCTGGGTATGCCGCCAGCACATCCCAAGGTGAATAGGGACGCCTTGAGTCTGCTTGGGAGATACGCTGAGGACTGCTTTCTTGAACGCGGAAAGTGCTCTCATCTTCGCCGTCCTAACATCGACTCATCGTCTCTTCCTCCGTTACTTCCGCGCAGAGTTATCGACATTGGAAACCTTAATGTAGACCCTACCTCGTCTCTGCATCTTCACGAGTCCATCCAAGATGAGCGGGGCCTGTATACTACTCTAAGTCATCGTTGGGGAAGTGAGATCACATACAAGACTACAATCGAGAATATCAAGAATCGCCGTGATGGCATTGATTTTGAAGAATTGCCGATGTCCTTCAAAGATGCCATTAGTGTCACTCGGGCACTGGGTATTCGATATCTGTGGATTGATGCGATATGTATCGTTCAGAACGACCACTCTGACTGGATGGATCAAGCTCCACGCATGGGAAAGATATACAAGGATTCACACTGCACTATCGCCGCCCATTCGGCGCAGAATTCGTCAGACGGGTTTCTAGAATCGGAGTCGTCTCTAAATCCCACGAAGGTTGTACCTTGCCTAAGTCTTGAGGCGGGGCCAGGACAAATATGCATTGGGATACCTCGCAGTTTCAAAGAAACCATCGATTGCAGTTATATCAACCAGCGAGGATGGGTTCTACAAGAGTTGACGCTGTCGCAAAGAACAGCCCATTTTTCAAATGGGTATATTTACTGGGACTGCCCACACACGGCAACGCCACGATCAGTAGGCTGTTTGGCAGAGACCTCCATACAAACAAGTCTAGCTCTTAAAATTAAGGGTACCGGAGCTGATTTTATCGAGTCCTGGATGGATCTCGTAACGGTGTACTCGAAGTGTGAGCTTACATATGGAACGGACAAACTTGCTGCGATATCTGGGATTGCTGCGGAATGGCAAGGCCACCTCAGTGAGCGACGGGGGACCGGGTACCATTCTGGTCTATTTGAGTGTACTCTACCCCAAAGCCTCTTATGGTTTTCGGTGGAGGCTCACTAAAGAGGATTGAGAAACGAGCTCCGTCGTGGTCGTGGGCCAGTGTCGATGGACAAATTCAGTTCATGAGAACTAAAAATACTACGGTGGTGGCGACATTGAAGGCAGTGAATGATGGTGGGGGCGACGTTGTGACTGCAACCAGTCATCAATGTCGCTTGACGCTGCACACATCTGTACGCAGTGTCTCTGTCACAGGGAGATCTGCATACTTCGGGATGGAATCATGCACGGCACAGAGTTTCCTCCGCCCACGGGGAATAATGGTCTCAGGATCTCATCTGGAAATTCTCGGCGTTGTGGGAGGGGGCCAAGCATCAATTGATGACGAATCTGAAAAGCCAAGATCAGTACATTGTGCAAGAGTCTGTACAACAGAGGTAAGACAGCAGGGAGGCATGCTTCAACTCGATCTTGTACTTCTTCTCGAGCTCGTCAATCCAAGACTGGGTCACTACAACAGGATTGGAGTTGGCATAATTGTCTCAGAAGGCTACTTTGACAATTCATCACCGCAAGACATTGTCATAGTATGAATTACATATCCGATTTTCAAGGCAACGCTAGACTCCGATCTATTAAAGACTCTGGAGAGATGTCACAATTCCGAGATCAGCCACTTTTGGGAGATGAGGCTCATAACATTTAAGCGAGTTTGGCATTCATTAGAGAGGAAGCCGGTAATGAAAGGGGCTGTATCATGGATTCTCAAAGACCAAGTCGGTAAGAAAGGTCACCATCGGCCCTCAAACGCGGCGTTTTAGCCTCAGGCTACAATACGAGGATAATAAACAATCTACCTTAGTCGGAATATTTCTAGTGCTAACCACAATATCTTAGAGTTGTAACTCAAAGAAAAGTAAAGAATTTTACACAGAGGAAGCCGGTTCCAAGCCCACTGTACCTTACATATTATCATTTGTTCTGATGGTTATCCGTTTTGAGCTCCAACTCAGCCTAAGTGTAGGAGCAGAGCAACAACATCCAATATCTCCCACTAACTCCATGCAAATGCAAAGACCAGTCCGAACGCCTACCCAAACCCATTTACAACTCCAACCTCGCCTCAATGACCTTCACAATCTCCTTCCAGTCCTTCATAGCCCCGTCCCCAACATCTCCACAGGCCAACTCTTTCTCCATCGGCCTCAATACCTCAAACCAACCTTCCCCTTGCTCATCCCCCTCCTTGATACCCCACTCCTCCTCCAGAACCCTCACCTGCCTCTTCGTGATAGGATGCCTCCACATTGCCGTATTCATCGCCGGCGCCACCAGAATCCTCTTCCTCCTCCCCTCATTACTCCCCTCCACCAGCCCCGTGGTATCCCACGCCCTCACCACACTCGTCAACAAATTATCGCTGAAACCCCCCGTAACCTTCGCCAACGTATTCGCACTCAACGGCGCCACAACCAATATATCCGCCCACCGCCTCAACTCAATATGCAGGATCGAATTTCCCCGCTTCCACGGATGCACCCATTCCTCCTCATCCAGAAACACGCCATCGACGTTCGGGATCTGGAGGAGAGACGAGTAGTGCGGTTGTTCTGGGCTCTGCCCGCCGAGGAAGTTGGAGGCGGATTTGGTGAGGATGATGAGGATTGAGAGGCGGGGGTGGTGTGAGAGAGATTGGGCGATGGAGGGGATCTTGATGGTTGCGACGCTGCCGGAGGCGGCAAGGAGGAGGTGCGACTTGTTGTCGGTGGAGTGGGATGAGGCTGTGAAGGGGGATTCGCAGAGAGGGGTGCGGGGGGAGTCGTGTTCGGTGTGGATCATTTGTAGCATTTTGACTGGGTTGTAAATTTCTTATAGAGCTATCCAGGCTTGCATCTTGGTTGTAAAAAAGAAGCTTGTTGATTTTTTTGAACTTGTATTGAGGTGGGATGATCGTGAGATGCTCCGCTCTTTGTAAGTGCGGATGACCAAAATATTTCAGCCTCGTCTGATTACTACGATTACCCAACGTCTTATTGGTCAGCTGGGGTCTTGGAAATTATCGACATCATTGGGGCGAGCGAGCGGGAGCTTGAGCCTCGATTTCCGAGCATCATCCCATTAAACAAATTTGACAAGTCTATACACAATGGCTACCAAGATGTTCACAAGGCCTTTGTCGTCGGTAAGCTGCAGATTCTTCTTCCCGTCTCCATGCACAGCAAGCTAACCTCAATATCAAACAGGCATTCCGACAAACAGCAGCTCGCCCATCAACATTCGCCTCCAGATTCACACAACCTAGATTCTCACCTATAGCTTCGCGGTTCTTATCAACAGAAGTCAAAGCTGCAATTGATAAAGCCGTCAGCTCGGCGCCGGTGGTTCTGTTCATGAAGGGTACGCCTGAGACGCCGCAATGCGGGTTCTCGAGGGCTAGTATTCAGATTTTGGGACTGCAGGGGGTGGATCCGGCGAAGTTTACGGCGTTTAATGTATTGGAGGATGAGGCGTTGAGAGCTGGTATGTTCTGCCTCCCAAAGCAAATGTTGAAACAGGAGTATTGTACGGCAGTATCTGGGATGATGGCTAATTGTGGCAACAGGTATCAAAGAATACTCGGAATGGCCAACGATACCGCAATTATATATCGAGAAGGAGTTCGTAGGTGGATGTGATATCCTGGTGGCGATGCATCAGAACGGAGAGTTGGCGAAGTTGTTGGAGGAGAAGAAGGTGCTGGTTCCGGCGGAGGGTGAACCTTCGAAGTAGAGAAAGCGAAGGTTTGTACATGTATCAACAATTGTTTCTACTATGAAGCATATGGGTAGAAATGGTATAGGATTGTAAGAGCATGGTAATACTAGAGATAAGTCTTTCCTCTGTGACTTTGGCGCAGAACTTTGTCCCTTACATTGTCTTATAATGAACTTCGCTCAACTTTGGACATCGCTATTCTACTTGTTTATTCTTGTATTTGATTTCTCCTCGGATGAAGCAATTTTGCTTCTTGGATGTCCACACCTCTTTGCGACATTGAACTCGTCCTGGATCGTCGGGCAAGGCCGAGACTGGATATCTTGGTTACCTCTCCTTCGCGACTGCCATTTCGGGCAGTTTTCGGGGCTCGCTCAACCAACAATGCGAGTCAGCACTCCAGACATATAATCTATCCCCCTTTCAAACCTCAATACGGCTCTCTCTGCATCATCTTCAGTCTCACCGTCACGATGGCACGCCAGACCACGCGTCCTCGCAAGCATGGCCGAGCTGCCTCACCACTGGTCTTGAGAAAGTCGCCCAGACTCCCCAAGAAGCCAACAAAAGTCACCGTGGCTCGCAGCATCAGCCCTGCCATTGAACGACAACCTGTCGCCAAAGATGGAAGCAAGTCAAAGACCAAGCAGACCGTCTCTGCCGCTGGTGTCTTCAAGAAACAGCAGAAGACTGACCGTCGCAGCAAGAAGCACCGAAAGCTTCGCGAGGAGACTCCAGAGCCTGACCTATTCGAAGATCTGCAAGGTATGTAACCTCCCAAATTTTGTGCTTCAGATAGCTAATGGCTGTAGAGGGTATCGCTGAAGCACGTGCGGCAATCGGTGACAGAGCCAAAGCAACGTTCGATGATGTTCACGCTGGCTTCATTGAGAGGCTCTCTTCTATTCAAGCCGACGACGAGAAGTTCTTAAGAGATGCGGAGGAAGCGGTTAAGACTATCGGTGGTTCCCTCGAGGATGAATGCGTTCAGACGAGCTTCAATGTGGGTGGCAAGCTGGTCAAGAAAATATCGAAAATTGGAGATCGTGTTGCAGCCTTTAACCTTATCATCGAGCAGGAAGAAGCGAAGTTGGCGGACTTGTGGAAGCAATGGGACGATGTTCAGGATGAATATCGGGAGCTGGGCATCGACGTCTTCGGACGTGAGGCCTTTGGCATTGATATTCCAGGCCATGACAAGGGATTCTTCAAGGAGATGAAACTGCTGGGTCTTGAGCATGAGACTAGGGTTGACGAGCTTGACGAGGAAATTGAGGGTATTGGAATGGATATAATGAAGAAGATCAAGGCATCTGAGAAGGTATGGAACATCACTTGGAGTCTGATCAATGCTAATATATGTAGGAATGGGCTGCTGCTACGAAGAAGGATCATGCGAAGTTTCTCCAGTCCCTCATTCTGCCTTGAAATCAACTGCGATCCTTCAATCACGGTCACGATATCATTTGCACATAGAGCTATGAAGGATATACATTGCATGTATGGACGGATGTGGGGAACAAAGCTTTAGTATTGCTTCAGGGATGTATAACCTCGATCTCTTCTTCGACTTCGATCTCCATGTCGACCGCGGAAGACTCAGCGACCTCTACACCTGCAGTGTCGATGATCGCCTTGATCACTCGCTTTCCGGTCTCGACCTCAGGAGCTTCAATGCTTCCGGCGTCGGCGTTATCAGTGACCTGCTGGTCCCTCGATACCTCCTCCTTCTCCACCTTTCTCTCAAGCCCAGTAGCCTCAGCTTCCGTCTCGACGACAGGCACCGATGCTGTTGCCGATGCAAGGGCTTGAGCCGCCTTAGCAGCTTTGATCTTGGCTCGGCGACGCTGAGACTTAGACTTAGACTTAGTCGGTGTATTAGGCACAGCTGGGGAAGGAGACGCCAGGGAGTTGGAATCCTCCTCATTGTCATCGTCCTTGTCACCAATAATCGAGGGTTGCTGAGCACTCTGGATCGGGGTGGTGAGGGGTGTTTTCCGGGTCTTTCTGGGAGTAGAGACTGTCGTCCACTGCTTCGGCTTCTCGCGAGCTTCGGTTGGTATTGATTCCCATCCTAAGTCGACAGGTGCGGCGGCATCGGGAGCGGCGAATGGAGAAGCTCGTGTGGAGATGTCCTTTTCAAAAGACTTAGGAACGTCTGGCGTAATGCGAGTGGAAGTATAAACGTGTCGTACTGGCGTGCTCCGAACGTTGGCAGGAGTCTTGGATGGGGTCTTGATGGGGGTCTTCTCGATGTCCTTTCTCACTGCTGAGGACATTGGAACCGGCTCTGGAGACATAGCAGCAGCACCTGCAGCGGCGATCTTGGCATAAGTCATGACTGGCACAGCTGGCTTATTGCCCAAAACCTTCTCAGTACTTTGCTGTGGACTGGAAGACAAGCACTTTTGTGGTCTAGCAGGAGACTCGACGGCGTCGGTATCCTTGTTATCCATGTCAGCTTCCACGGATGGACAACCCTTCGCAGTGGAGTCCAAAGTATCAGAATGTTCGGAAACAATGGAATCAGAAGCGGGTGCAAGAGTAGGATCCTCGACGACGGTACCATCATCCTGATCCTCTTCAGAATGTCCAAGATGATCTTGGACGTTCTCGGGAAGTCCTGGATCTTCCTCGATCTCCATGCCATCGACTGACTGAATCTCGGGTGTTACAAGCTTGTCCTCGACACCTTCCATCAGATCTTCTTGTATAGCAACCTCGAGTATAGGTGTCTTGAGGGCGTCTTGGACAATGGGGTCTTCTGTATACTCTGGGTCTGCCACGGTAATCTTTCCTGGTGTGGCGATCTCAGTCTCAAAAGTTGCGATCCCATCTCGGACATTGGGTGCACCGACCTGCTCGAGCCCTACGGTGTCCTCCTCCATGGGTCGGTCCGTCTCGGCCTCGAATGTCGCAGGATTGTCTTGGAGATTGGAATCTTCAGCCTGCTCTGACACTTCTAAGGTATCCTGATTTGGTACCTTCACCTCGTCCTCCAAGGTCGCAAGATCATCCTGGACAATGGCATCTCCAGCCTGCTCTTGGTTTACCGGAGTATCCTCTAGTGTGCCATCCACATCTGCAACACCATCTGCAGATTGTCCAAGCTCGTTCTCGACATTCTGTTCCTCACCCACCTCATCCGCCCAATTGAACTTGTTCGGTCTTAGGAACTCGTTGTCGGGACTCTGGACAGGCATGTCACCAAACTGGAGGGAAGAGTTACGTCTGCCAGGTCGAGCCATCTTCTGCTCCCTGCTTTTGCGAATCCTGGGATTATGGTGGACTCGAAGTTCTTCAATGTACCGAAAATGTTTGAGTGCTTAGAGAAGGAAAGGTTACAAAACTCTGCATTCGTTTGTCCTGCCTGTCACGCTGGTATGTGGTATGCAGGATATTGGAGAAGGTAAGTCATGATTTGCGGTTGTGCAGTGCAGAGCAGACTGTCAAGTCAAATTCGAAGTTCGTGATGATCAAGAAAACATCCCCACAGCCTCTCGAACAAATAGAATGTAGGTAGCCTCGCCAGCCAGTGCGTGAATTGCTTTCCCAACTGACACTAACCAATTTAGACACGGCGGTGACCGACTTAGGAGATAGCTAGCTAGATAAGTGGTAGGTGTTAGGTGGTGGGATGAAAGGGTGACGTATTGGTTGGTTCTGGTTGTGTGGTTTGGTGAATTCGAGATTCATTTTTGCAATTATTCATTTCCCTTTGTGGTGGGTGGGCGCGCCTGTTTTGGATGGTACTAAGTAGGCCAGTATTGAAGGGAGGTGTTAGCGGGAACTGGAACCGAGACCTTTGTTTGTTTGGTTGGGACGGTGATAGTCTGGCTTGGACTGGTGGGTGAGCGAATTCGACTCGGTTAGTTCATTATTCGGAGTGGTTTGGAGATTGAGATTGAGGATATTAAGTCTGGTGTATTTGATGAGATTATATATATGAGAGATAATGGTAATGATACAATGGTAGATTAAATATGCTAGATGAAGTAGAACGGAACAAGTGGTGTCCACCTTTCGACGATACAAGCTTCTGCATGTTTGTTCGTTTCCGTTTGCGAGTAAACATGCCAAGAAAGCAAGCGACATTTGCAAATCAGGCTGGCTTAGTCCTTCCAGGAAGACTGGGCTCACTAGCACGTATTCCAATTCACACATAATGGACCAGCTGATAGTATACTGTAGATTGACAAAGACGTTACTAATTCCTTGATGCTAAATAAATGTTTTCTACTTCCTCTGGAGTTCAAAGAGTATCGGGAAATCAGACAGAAGAAAACAGATTACAAGGGCGCATCCTGAACAGCGGTCTCAACATCCAACACATACATAGACAAAGCCGTTCGAGCAGTGATGCGAAGAGGCTGAAGTGAGTGTCAATTGATGGAGTGAGCGTGCTACGATCAAACAGTCAGAGTATTTTGGTTCTCTAAATTATAAGCTTTCCAAAGGATATGTTTCAATTACAACAGAGGCTTCCGAGCATAGATTTTTGAAGGCAGTGAAGTTTTCTCGTGGATTCATGATCATTCATTTTGACTCCTAACAATGCTATCTCTTAAGCAACGCTCGAGTATGCCTGAATTCCAGTTCAGACTCTCCGCTTCTCACTTGAAAGGCGTACTGGTGCCACCGCCTACTCATTCTGTCCCAATCCAGAATCTTCATATCAAATTAGCCAACTGGTCTCTTCCACTGTAGGGCTTCAGGGAAAGTGATGCTTACCAATTTGAATCCTCTGACCCGTCATCGAAGTATTTTTGGCAATATCCAAATAAGCTTGAGCACAGTCTCCAAGGTCGGTCTAAGTATTCGCACCTCATCAGTCCCAGGTTTTCAAGATAAGTCCAGTAATCCCAATGTGATCACAATGTATGACCACGAATACCGGAAGATCGGGAAAACTTACCTCTTTCTTCAAATACGCCTTCTCATTCATCTCCCTCACCCTCTCCTCCGAATACTGCACGCCCCACTCCGTCGCCAGCCACCCAGGCAGCACAGCATTAACCCTAATCTTCGGACCCTGCGTACTCGCCAAACACCTCATAAGATGCAATTGCGCCGCCTTGGTCACGCTATACGGCATACTACTGCCACCGGGGATTCTCCCTGCGATGCTGGACGTCATGATGAAGACGCCGCCTTGAGGGTTGGAGTTGAATGTTGGTGCTGCGGTGCGCATGAGGTGGACTTGTTGCTTTACGTTGACGGCGTAGCAGCGGTCCCAGTCGTCGGCAGTGGGCGAGGAGAGATCGGAGAAAGTGGAGAAGCGGGTGAAGCCCTGGGGAGAGGGTTAGTAATTGAGGGACAGAGAGGATGATTGGCAGGTCATACGGCATTGGCAATGATGATATCAAGACCACCGAGTTTCTCAATAGCTGTCTTGACAGTGTTCATACAGTCTTCTTCAACTCCCATGTCCTGTCCAAACATTAGTCTACGACACTTTGTTTCTCTTTTCGTATCGCGAGGCGCTTCCGCGAGTAGGATTTCAACCAGCTCCAGTAACCTCCAGAAACTAGAATACAACACAACACACACCACATCCCAAAACTAGAAAATCAAGTGTCCAAGATAAGACAACAAACTAGCAAACAGGAAAAAATCAACTTACACCCTTGATCAAAACCGCACTCCTTCCATAATCCCCCTCAATCTTATCCGCAACACCCCTCGCCCTATCCTCAGCCGCCACATAGTTGATAGCGATATCACATCCCTCAGCAGCAAACTTGAGACAGATGAGTTCGCCGAGACCTCTTTAATCGTTCACCAAAATCAGTATTGCAGTTCATTCAATTCCCCAGTAGGAGCAACAAACAAGGCAAATGGCTCATAGTGCAGCAAAGACGAAATGAGAGGTATGAAGAATGAAAAGGAAAGAGCGAAGATCAGGGATTGATAACCATGCTATACATATGCAGAGATATTGCAAGCTTTAGGAAATGCATAGGTATCAGATATCCAGAGAATTGACCAATGACATGTTCAGCTGCGGGGTACAGTACGTAGGAAAATGCAGCGACAGCGATCCTCGCCGTTTGGAAAGTCAAATATGGACCGGACTTACCGCGATCCGCCTGTCACCAGGACTTTCTTTCCTTCGAGTGAGTAGACCATTGTTGGATTTGGGAGCTGAGGTTTCGATACGAGGGTATTGAGAGAGGGTTTGGTGAGCCTTGCTTTTATGCTGTTGTCGGTGTTGGTACAAGGTGGGGGAATTCCCGTTTACCGGCTTTGCCCAACCTCGGCGGCGTCTAAGCTCTCAGGTAATCATGTAATTTGCGGGTCAGAAGACGTTAATTTTGCTTGTGTAGAATCTTTAATTAATCCGTTAACAGTAAATAATGCCTATTCTTGCAATTGTCTTTCTTTTATGATGTCACTCACACATGCATCTCAAGGAAGTCAAAGTACTGGGCAATCCTTCTGTGCCTTTCGATAGCTAAAGTACAGCTGGCTCAAACCTGCCAGTGGAAATTCATCGATGCCACGATGCGTGATGAAGAAGTATGCTAAAGCTATCCGCCAGCAGACAACACATCATAAGTCTGCCTGACAACCCATTTGATATGGTATAGCAGCGACTACTTCTGGATCATCAATTCCCCAACCTAAACGCTCTTGGCCTTATCATCCTCATCGATGCTGCCATCGGAACTCTCGGTATTGACGCGGCGGGCTGATGGGAGTTCTTCATCGTCACCTGCACCGCCATGGATATCCTCCTCGAAGACGGGGTCTTGCTCAATGTGCTCGAACTTGGTCTTGAAGTCCTTCAATCCGGCAGTGTAAGAGCTAGAATTGGATCGACGACGAGCGTTGGCAAGGTTGAAGCCTTCATCTTGTACCTCTTCACCTTCGACACCCCTGTATATAGTAGTCAGCCTTGTGCCGATGGCGCCGGTGCAGCACGCAGTGTTGTTACTAACCAGCCACCCTTTCCAGCACCATTCTTCTTGGTCTTCTTTGGATCAGCGTCAACATGACCGGATTTAGCGAAGTAACGGGGGAGATGCTGCAGAAGACTATCATTAGTTCCATCGATCAGGAGATATATGGGGAATGGTTGACGTACCTCAGAAGCAGCAGCAGTTCCATCGGCCAAGCCGGCGTGGTCTGGACAGTAGCATGTTAGTTTCCATGGTTCGATGATTGCAGAGTACGAGCAGCATCCTCGAAGCTCTCATCGAAGCTCTTGATGCAATGGTGTTGTATGGAGGTGAAACGAGGGGTAAGCTGTCAGCTCAAAGGAAGGTCAATCATACCACGATCATTGAACTTGTTTGTCTTTCCCACTGTCAATGGGTTAGCAGATACTCAGAGATAGGTATGAAGGTGTTTGCAGGTCAATTGAGATGATATTGGACACCTATACATGACCGGGAAGCTTCAACAGAGGAATACAAACAGATCGCGGGAAGGCGGGGTAAACAGAAGGAGGAAAGTCGAGTATCACATACTGATTACGGTTTGTTTGCAGTTTGGGAGAGAGTGAGATTGAGTATTGGTTCGTTGTTTGTCGGAAGTTGATGTTGTTGTTGTTGAATGTAGAATGAAGATGGAAGATGAGGCTGGGAGGAGAGAGCTTTATGGAGGGGAAGGGTCTCGAAGGAAGGCGAGGGAATGGGAAGGGGTGGCCGCAGTCGCGTGATCCCAACGACTCACCATCGATCGATGTCGTGAGCTGAGAGGAGCTTGGACAATAACGGTAGGCAAAGGCAAGGTACCTGGAAACCCCCACATTCTTCTACCATCCACGTATCATTTTAATGCCTCTGTAAACACCGTAGATGTGCCGACTAACACGATTCATTCAGATCCATTTATTTACACGTCAGCTGCAAAGCATTATCTTTCTCTGTTCTCTCGTGCCTCTCGTGCTCTCGTGCTCTCGTATCCTGCATATCCGGCGTCCCTCCAGGCCCCTGATATCGGACTCCCTCAAGCGTCAGGAATCCGGGGAAAGCCAGCCAAACAGTCCACTGGGACCCACTGTGACGCTAGGCTAGTGGAGGGGTAGTAGGTGAGCCAGGGTGCGACGTCATTGGCTGTATTTGGATGACCAACTCCCTGGCGCTCTGCATTGCTAGCCTACTGCTCGCTGCCCGCATTTCCAAAATTCCGCGGCCGATTGATAATACATAGCAAATACCATCTTTCTCCGCTGCCGACTTTTTTTCTTCAAGATTCATAAGGGACGAGACTTTCCTCACACAAGACCAAATCAACAGAAGAAAGAAAGAAAGGAATCAATTCTCGACATCTTCAGAGGCTAGCCCACCTCCAGCAAAAACTCTGCGCAAAGATGGCCCCCTCATTCATGATCGACAATGACTCCGATTTCAATCCGACGCCAGCAGCAACAAAGACATCTTCATTCAACGCCCGCACTCTCCTTCTCGCGCCTCCCTCTATCGCCAGTCACGAAGAGAGTCTCCGCAATGTCCTCGCCACCCACGATAGAGCGGTCACAGACCTGCAGATGCTGGATCGCCTCTCTGCCGGTCTCGTCACCCTCCCCGACTCAACCTACGATTTGATTCTCATCCTCACCGATGCCGACGGTACGCGAAACGAATCTACACAATTGCTCGGCCGTGAAGTGTTTGCTAGGATTGTGCAGGCGTTGAAGGCTGGTGGGAAGCTGCAGGCTCAGCATGGCACGTTTGGTCAGGATACTGCGAGTGTCGAGTCAAGAGAGGCTATTATGGCTGGATTGGTCCCAGAGGGAGATGGCATGACGAAGCCAGATTATAGTGCCAGCGAGGCCGTACCTTTGCGTCTGCGAAGAAAGGAGAAGAGCGCTGCTGTATCCAATGCTGGACCTGCAGTAGACACGGCGGCCGTTCAGCTCAACGGCAAGCAGAAGATCGTTGATATGGCAGTTGAAAAGCCCACTGGTGTTGGCTTTGTGGATTTCAGTGATGATTTTGGAGAACCTATGATCACGGGCGAGGATGACGAGGAAGATGACGACGACGAGCTGATTGATGAAGATACCCTTCTGGCAGATGTTGATATGAACGCTGTGCATGTCCGTAAGTATCTACTTTCCCCCCGAAGTTGTAAACAATCATTACTGACACCTACACAGCCAAAGAATGTGCTCCAAGAGTAGGCAAGCGCCGCAGAGCATGCAAAGACTGCACGTGCGGCCTCGCGCAAAAGCTCCAAGCGGAAGACGAAGCCAAGCGAGCCAACGCCGACGCCCAACTCCAGACCCTTAAGCTCGGCGCCGACGACCTCGCAGAAGTTGATTTCACCGTGCAAGGGAAAGTTGGGTCGTGCGGGAATTGCAGTTTGGGAGATGCGTTCCGCTGTGATGGATGTCCGTATATCGGCATGCCGGCTTTCAAGCCTGGCGAGGAGGTTAGACTGCTCAATAATGATGTGCAGTTGTGAGGAATGCTTCGTTGGTAATCAATTGGTCTTTGGAACGGGCTGGCGTTTGTGATAGAGGTTGGCGAGGTCGGAGTGCCTATGCATATCCTTGGCTAGGATGAGGGACATGCCGCGGCGTTTGCATTTAACGTAGTTGATATGAATATATGATTTTCACAACCTTCCTTTGAAATTCTAAGTATGACCTAGTGCTACTTGCCATTGTGAAGAGACAATCAGATAGCTGTAGTGAGGTTTATACTGATCTCGTGTAAAGAACGTAAAGGGGCCTAAGCGAGACGAGTGTCAACATTCTGACCTTAACTCGTTTCCATTATCTTTAAGCCAACTTTTCGAATCTTAGACTAATCAAGCCCCAAGGGTATCCTCGCACGTGTTGAACGCCGAAGAAATGCAATGCAAAGCAGCACGCTAAGTTTAATCCAAACCTCCAAACCAGTCTCATCAAAACCATCTCATCATGTTTAAAACCCTCCTATGCGCTCTTTTCAGTTCAGTCTCGCCATCAACTGTCGCCTAAGACGCCTTCTCTTCCTTAACCTTCTGCTCCTCCTCCATCCTCTCCCTCCTCCTCGTCGCCTCCTCCCCAATTCCCTTGACACCCTTCACTCTCTGCCTCTCCTCATACATGTCCCTACTCTTCAGGATCCTCTGCACGATCTGACCAGCATTAACAGATGAGAAGTCGTGCTCGCCGATCTCGCGATAAATGCCCATTTCTTTGGGGGCCGTGTAGGGGTCGTATGTGAGAGGCATGAAGCTGGTTGGGCCGTGGTAGACTGCGTCGGGAGTGCCCCAGGGGAGCGACGTCAGGTAGGAGCGTGTTGGACTGAAGGGGGCGGAGAAGATGACCGAGTTGATATACTGGTAGAGCTATTAGATAGGATCTTTCTCTCTGGGTGGACTGAGGGAACTTACCTTGCACTGCAAAACACACAGTCCTCGCTCATATATATTCATAATCGGGTAATTGACTCCCTTCCAATGATTGATAACCTCATCATCATGCACACCAGCAATGACGAAAACTGGACCGTAATCCGCGCCCTTCCCAACTCTCTCCTCAACAGCTTCCTTGCTATACCATCCCTCCTCCTCACCAAGCTTCTCTTCCGCCTTGATAACCTGTCTGAGAAATTCAATATGTCCCGAGGAGAAAAGATCGAACCCTCCATCCACATACACAACTCTCTGTCCTGGCTTCGGCTGCGCCCCTTGACTTAGAAAACTAAACACGCCCTTCTCCTCCTCCGTATCCGTCTCTCTAGCCTCAATACTCGCCGTCCAAAACCACACACTAGAACCTGGCTTCAAGCCCGTCTCATCCGTAGCATACAGCTTCATCCTCTCTGTCATATCCCTCCCCGTCTCCTTCCTCTCCTCCACCGTCCCATTACCTTCCTCACCCGCAAGAAGTTTAGTGAGTGATTTAATGAAGTGCGTGCGAGTGCAGAGGAGCATGCGACCGACCAGGTCGGTAGTCGAGATACTGGGCGTGCGCTTGACAACTTTGAAGCGTCCGGCGGCTTTGACGAAGCGGTAGCAGTCTTCGCCGCTGCTATCGGAGGTGATGTCGTCGCCGTGGACTACGTATTTGCAGCCGTAATGGGAGATCCAAGGGAGGGAGGTTACGTATGGTGCGTAGGGTACGGATTGGGTTACCCATCTGCAGGCGTCGACGGCTGCGATTCTATAGCAGGAAACGAGTCAGTCACTGGCTATTATGTGTCTTCTGAGAGCTTGCGTTGGCTCTGGAAGATAGAATGGTGGCACAGTACCTCTCCTCTAAAGTCATAACTGTCGGGCCTTTGTTCTCCAGAATTGACTCGTCGGAATGGATACCAACATAGAGCTCAATTCCTAGCTGACGGGCTTGTAGCATGGCGCCGGCATGGCCTATGTAAGTAAAACGTGTCAATATCAAAACCAAGTATGTTCATCTCATCCTCCTTCAGAGCGAATGCAACCTTACATACCATGGTGGAAGAAATCCCAGCATCCGTCAACCCATATGCGACCATCCAAAATCTCTGGCGCTGCTTCGCCTGGCGGACCGCCTTCTTCGAGTTTCGAGCTGCTCATAATGATGGTTGGAGGGAACTGTGAGCTTGTTGACTTCAACTTAGTATTTGTGAAATAAATAGGTAATGGGCACAGGAAAGCTGCCCCTCTGCCCGCCATGAACGCCTCAAGAATTCCACCCACTATCGCGGGGCAGCTCACCGCTACCCCTTGCAGTTTAGCTGCTGGAACTGTTTCCTTCTTTGACAGGGATGGTGGTTGCGTTGATCATGCCTGCAAGTGCTGTGCTTTCCCCTGTGGCTTCAGGGGTCTCCCGACGTTCGGCACACTGGTTGGCGAGCGAAGATGGTGACCCCTGGACTCGAACATCACATCCGTTTCGAAAGATGAGGACGGGGAGGGAATAAGGCTGGACATGATGGACTGTATCTGGCGCCTATTAGGTCAATAGTTGATATGATACGTAGAATATAGGCAGCCCGTTTGGCTTCCATATATCTTCTCTTCTTCCATCAAAGACCCGAGGATTGTGTATCGCCAACCCTTTTTCAATCTACCTGCGACTTTTTGAGTGGGCTTGACCAGAGAGCTGGGACGGCGCGGTTGAGCAAAGCTATCACTTTTTCTTTTTTAATCTATTTCTCAGGCTGATCCTCGTGGATGTGTACACTCCTCGTGAAAAACGGATCTCGAAGGATTTTCATCTTGGAACCATTATTGTTGAGAGTTCGAGAGCGTGAGTTGACATTCGAGATGTGCTAGAGAGTTCATGAGATTACCCGCACCCCCTGCTCGAAGATGCATAGATCCACGGCCTCGACATCGACCGGCGGAGGAGGTCTGTTCAAAGGGGGCAACATTTGGGGCGGCAGTAGCAGCAGTAGCAGCAAGACACCGACATCAGCCAGGCCGAGCACAAGTGGAGGAATCTCTTCTTCGACTGCTTCGTATAGCGAATCTGCGTCCGCGTTCAGCTCACTTGTCGGGTCTAAGACACCAACCTTCAATCGAAAAGCCTCGATTTCAGCCATTACCGGGAAGTCGCATCGAGGGCGCAACAACTCCACGACTGCGACGACTATCTCCCCAGAGAGGAGAGCCCGCTCGTCTGCTGCGCAGCATAGGGAGGTGCAGAATTCATCTATAGAGGAGAATCCTCCCGTACCTGCAGGCAGTTTGTTCACACCGTGGGAAACAGAACCACAGCCAAAGTCTGCGGACAGTTTCCAGAAGGTTGCAGCTATTGCCGAAGCTGCTACTCCTGCCTCTGGGACAGATTCATTCTCTTCGACTACTCCATTTGCCAATATGTTAGCCAGGCCAGGGACGGGGTACCAGACCTCTACGACGCCATTACCACCACCAAGTCCAACGTTAGAAACAATTACGTATCAACATATACAAGAGACATCTTCAAAACGAATATCCACATTAGATTATCTGAGGAAAGCGTACGTTGGCCAGCCAGGGGTATAGCAATAACCAGACTAACAGGACTTTGTACAGACATGAGGGAAGAGTATACTGGTTCAACACCCTCCTCTTCAACAAACCCGACCTGCAACGCATGCCCTACTTCGAATCCCGCAAACTCGCCCGCCGCGCAACAAACTACCTCCTCCTAGGCCTCTCTCTCCCTACAGTCCTCGATCTCAACTCCTCCACCCCCACCGAGTTCCTCAAGACCCTCAACGCCCTCCTCGCAGAATTCGAATCCTTCCAACAAGTCCACCCACCCGATGGCTCCACCTCCCTATCCCGCGGCCGCTTCCCCCAGATGTTCAAGCGCGCGACAGGGACATCTGGAAAAGGGCGCAGGACGAGTTCAGCAGCGGAGATAGGATTGCCGCTTGGGAACGACTCCTTTGATTCGAAGACTGCGAGTGGGAATGCGAGTTCTGGGACGGCGAATAGTTCGTTCCCGATTAGTGAGAACGATTTGTTGCCTGGGGAGGAGTATACGCATTTGTTGACGCCGAGTTTACCGTTTGATCCGGATTTCTATGAGACCTTTGCGACGCTGTGTGATGTGCTGATTGATTGCTATACGAGGCTTATGAGTCTGGTGGGGAGTCCGAGGGAGTGTAGTCCTATTGTGGCGGAATTGTTTACCAAGGCGGATTCGAGGGTTAGGAAGATTATTGTGCAGGGTGTGGTGAAGGAGTTTGAGGATAGTAGTAGGGGAGGCGTCAGGAGTGAGGTTGCGGGTGTTGGGAAGGTCGTATTGGGTGGCTTGATGTGAGAGAAGGAGGAATGTGGAGGACCGGGCATGGCGTTCAGGAATTGGGTGGAAATATGCATGATTTATGGTGTATATGATGATATGATGGATCAGATGGATGGCTGGGAAGGTTAGAATAGCTTTGCATTGTTATTTCAGACAAATATATTGTAATATAAGCAATAATCAGCTACTTGGCTCGCTTAAATGGCAAGAGTTGAACCTAGATATGAAGTCCATGTTCTCATAATATCATGCAGTTGTGGATGGTACTGATTGAAGCTCTGAGCGGGTAAGATTGTGCTGTTTCCCCTGTGAAAGCCACATTACTCTAATCATGCATCCACAAAGAGGCACTTTACAAAGGGGCTCTTCACAAAAGGCTCCCTGACAAAGAAGCTGCAACCTTCAGAAGGCTATTGATAGTACAGGTCACATATCAAATCTGGTTTGGATAACTGAAGCTACAGTGATTATAGAGATAATGGCACGGGAGAAACATGGTACTCCGGCAAGTTGCCTACCAGTTTGGTGATATCGGTCTTGGAATTTGGATATAATAAATCTAGCAAGAGGTTTCATTCAAAGCTTGATGGCCAGAATTGCTTTGACTATCACTACCACCAGTAAGATTCATAACTCAGACCTATTCTCAAAGCAATTTTCAGAGAACCTGGCTGAGGTAGAGAAGCAGGGCTAGACAATACATAAGTTGCCCTGTCATGAAAACTTCTCTGAATACAATCTTGCCTGAATTTACAGATTACAAACTCCTCTCCAATATCAAAAACTCGTCAACAGTCAATACCACCACAACAAAATGAAAACTTGGAAATTGAGGGGGTAATAGGGGAAGAGCTTGCTCGGGTTCAGAAACCATAACGCGTTTGTGTCGTACATGTATCCCCCGCGGACGGGAGATGTTCAGTGCTTGACTCTATTGGATGTTCATCATGTAAAGAGCAAGCTCGAGCCCAGCTCCTTCGAAAGAGCATCTGCAACGACAAACCTAAAGCCAGGACTTCTCCCTTTTGCAAGGGAGATAGAGTGTATATCCTGACCATCAGTAGCCGTCACCGCTTTCCTTAAGCTATAGACCCAAAGAAAAATGAAGGTGAACCTCTCGCATCAAGAATAAGCCCCATCGAGTTACCACACTCGCTACCTAAGTAGTAAGAGAGGCAATCGCATAACTATCAATCTCGACGAAAAAACCTCAACGACCAGAACATCCCCAACACTCCAAGAACAGTCCACATACCTCCCACAAATCCACGTCAATCAGTCCCAAGAAACCTCGCAGTCGGAGCTCGGACTCATATCATCATCCATGTGGTCTCCTCAGCAAAGAGCCAAGATCTCAAGGTCGGTGAAATTGCGGTACAAACGGCATGAGGGTGGAGGAAGTGAAAGAGAATTGGTAGAAGAGAAGCCGCTGTGTTGCTTCTATGGCGGCGCGTTTCCGCAATCCTTCATAGTTGAAGGGTGTCCGGGGACTTTCTCCCAAAGCAAGAATAGCTATTGCTAGCCGAGAAGCCGGTAAGGACCTCTCTGTACGAGTGCTTCGAATGCGATTCTTTGAGCGAGAAGTTGAAGAAGAAAGATCTTGTTCACGATCTCAAAATCATTTTTGTAGCAAGGTTCTCTTAGTGTGGCGCTAAGCCTAGCGTGTGCCTGGGAGCCGAGCTTCTGACTCTAGCCGCATGCAGCTTTCGCGCGACGTGATTTTGAACTTCTTGAAACAGAGGTGCCTGGAGAAAGGAAGCCTTCCAGCACGAACAACAAGACCCTTCTTCTTTGCAAAGGACTTTGACCTGGAGGAACAACGCCATTATCCGGACCCTCAAGTTTGCGCATCTAGAACGCTCTCAAGATGGCAGGAATCTTTGGATCAGCGGCAACGACCACCACCGCAGCAAATACTCTCGGCGACCTCTCTCACGATGTAGCTCTAGGCTCTCCACCCGAAGACAGTGTATCCGACTTGTCTTTCTCTCCGCAGTCTATGCATCTGGCGGTCGCTTCTTGGGATAAGAAGGTTAGGATTTACGAGATCACTTCCACTGGAGGAAGTACAGGAAAGGCTTTCTTCGACAGCGAAGGTCCCGTTCTGAGCTGTGACTGGGCTCCTGTAAGTTACGACGTGTGTTCAGAAGAGGGGTGGAATGCTAACACTTCATAGGACGGAACGAAGGTTGTTGGAGCAGGAGCAGACAAAGCGGCGCGCATAATCGATCTTGGAGCCGGTACAAACACCTCTTCTCAAGTTGCTGCTCACGACCAACCTATCCGCTGCGTCAAGTACTTTCAATCACCTGGAGCTGCTGCTCCTATGATAGTCACCGGTTCCTGGGATAAGACGATCAAGTACTGGGACTTGCGCCAGTCCACAGCTGTAGCAACTGTGCAGTGTCAAGAACGAGTCTATACCCTGGATGTGAAGAAGAACCTCTTGGTTATTGGAACGGCGGACCGATATATCAACGTCGTCAATCTCAGCGACCCAACGAAGTTCTACAAGACAATCCAGAGTCCGTTGAAGTGGCAGACTAGGGTTGTGAGCTGCTTCACAGATGCTACTGGTTTCGCGGTCGGAAGTATCGAGGGAAGATGTGCTATCCAATATGTCGAGGAGAAGGATGCCAGGTAAGGACGTCAAATTCCGTCCCAAGGGCGCAAATACTAACTCATCCCTCTAGCTCAAACTTCTCATTCAAATGCCACCGCGACCCTCCCCAAAACAACATGACAAACGTCTACTCCGTGAACGCCATCTCCTACCACCCAGTCCACGGCACATTCAGCACAGCCGGCTCAGACGGGACGTTCCACTTCTGGGATGGAGTTGCGAAGCACCGTCTAAAAGGATACCCCGCCACCGGAGGCACCATATCAGCAACGGCTTTCGACTCCAAGGGAGATATTTTCGCGTATGCAGTTAGTTACGACTGGAGCAAGGGATATGCTACGAACACGCCGCAGTATCCGAATAAGATCATGATGCACCCCGTTGGTGCAGAGGAGTGCAAACCACGTCCAAGTGTTAAGAAGCGGTAGACAGGGCTGGGGGTTCCGGGCGTGGTTATGGAGAAGGACCGTAGAATGGATTCTATGGTCCTCGGGGAGGAATGAAAATGCTGTAGAGGAACAACTCGGGTACTCAGTGGCGAGAGCGTATGTACTGCTACAGGGCAGACTGTATTCTAGGTAGTTGGTTGGGCTTCTTTGATTTACACATTGGCGGGTGGAGAACTAGGGCTGGTATGTTGTGAGGAGCATGCAAAATGGCGTTTCGGATATGATTTGCAGCGAACAAGAATACCAAAAAGCCCACAGAAGCTTAGATAGGAATGGGAATGAATCATTAAGACATCACAAGTATAAAGCACGATTGTGCGCAGTGTTGGGGTTCGGAAAATGAGGTATTATTTCCGCTTCGGTACCATATCAAGCCCCATTTATCATGTTCCGCTGCGCCATTGAACTCCAGCAATGCATACTTTATGAACTTATCATCTCTTTTCCCCCATCTTCCCCTTTCCATTGGCAATGCCATTTCCATGCTTCGCTTCCTCGTCATCGCTTGCGCTGCCAACGCTGTACCGATCGCGGTCCATATCCTCAGTAGGCGTCCGGACATGTAGCTCATCTAACTCACTCTCATCAAAGTCCGCCGCTTCCACATCTCTATTGCCTCTCTTATGTCTAAAGCTCTCCAGCCCCATGCCGTTCCCCCGGACGCTTTCTCGTGCACCGCCCAAAGACATGGGCTCGGCTCCGAAAATGCCCTTGTAACCCGCACGCTTGCGGCGGTCTTTCCAGACGTAGTAACCCCACGCTCCAGCAGCGATGATGACGATGACCAGAACGATCTCGCCTGACTTGTAGTAGGCGTGCCATTTGGCAGCTTGAAGTCTCTCCTCTTCAGCTGCTTCGGCAGTAGTGCTGTTGGGGTGCCCGCCAACTGATGTCTCGAGACCTTTCTCGCCATCGATGCGGCTGTCTGTTGGAACTCCGCCAATGCTGGAGATGTCGACACCCATGAAACGGTCGAGCATGTCGCGGGTTCGTCTGGCATAGTCGAATGGGACCATGTGGGAAGAGTTGTAGAACAAGACATATGAGAGGTTTCTGGCCTCTTGCCAGAATCCTGCGTTCTGGCCTTCGAAAGTCCAGTCTCTTCTTGGTGCCCATGTCCCTGGTGACAATTCAAATCCTTTCCCGCCGTTCCACTCCATGTTGCTAATCAACTCTTCCGTTCCAATGTGGTTGCAGATGAGATCTTCGGCGCCAGAGAACAGAACTGTTGGAACTTCCTTGAGAAGTTCTGGCAAGAACTGGATTGAGGGCTTGGAGTTCTTAGCTCTGAAGGCGCTCCCAACACCACCGTTGCACTCTGTCCATCCAGTGCGTTTTCCAGGGTCAATGTGAAGAGCTTCCGTGACGTCTTTCCGGCGAAGGTATGGAGTAACGTTCTCCAAATCCGGGGGCCAGTTCATTCCACAGCTTGGGTAGGTGTCCTTGAGCCTGACATCGTACATGTTGTAACATTCAGTAGTGCCGTCTCCTTTAGTCACCATGGTTTGGTGAAGGATATCTTGCAAGACTTGCTCGCAAACCGGGATATCGACTCGATCACTGGCTCCGGGCTCGTCGAGAGCTTTCAGGCAGACAGCTTCCTGCGAGTCAAGTCTCTTTCCAATATCTGAACCGCGGTCCACCAGTCCTCGTTCGTATGCGAAAGACAAATAGGCCTTGTACTGCTCCTTGGGGGCAATCCATCCATTCCCAATAATCATGCCCTTCATGTTCCATTGATGTTTGGCACCAGCTTTGTTTCGATCCAAAATTGCTTTAGTGATGTAAGGAATGTGTTGTCCAGCGTAAGATTCTCCAGCAATGTAGATCTAGCATTCGTTAGAAAGGTTTCACCTCGTGGTGTATTGCTACTCACATCATCATGCTCATATTCTGGGAACAGAGCAAACCACTTCTCCAGAAACTGTACAAACTGGTTCGCCATCTCTGGTAACTCATGAACATAGCTGTCCGTATCCACAAAACTAAACCCCGTGCCTACAGGATTGTCGACGAACATAACACTGCCTAATTTAGTATCCAGACCTGCATGTTGAAACCCGGGGGGCATACTTTGCGAATTCATCCCACGAACCCGGATTGTACTCCAACTTGGGTCCCTTTGAATCTGTAACCCTATACGGCCCAATCTCCATCAATGCTCCATCTGGTTCTAGTCAGTGACCATTCTACCTCGCGCAACGTTCTCTACTCCAAAGGCGCAGGAAAGGGCAGTCCATCATTATCACACACCTTCAGAACTGCAGCCTGGTCCGCCATTCAACCATATCACAAGCCGTTGCTTATTCGCTATATGCCGATTCTGATAGAGCCAGAAAAAGACGTTGCCGTTGTGCTCGGGGGTAATCTCGATATGTCTGACAAAAGTCGTCAGCAAAGTCCCATCTTCGTATCGAAGACAATTGGAACATACCCAGCATGCATCTTCAGTAACGGCTCTGGCGCCCCTGGCAGAGAATGTACGAAGTAATCCGCTGCCGTTTTGTCCGCTATTGTTGCTGCAGGCAGCATCGCTATGGAGAGTAGGCCACATATCGAGAGGAGCTGTCCCGTCCTCCCTCGCAATCGATCCCGTGTAAATATCCTCATGGTGGAGTCCGCTCTGGAGTCCCGAGCTGACGAGTCTGCTAGATGCGCGTCCTCGCAGATGTGGTTGTCATGAAGACTTGTTGAAGACAGGTAAGTGTTTGGAAAGGGTAATACTGTTGGGTCAGCGCTGCACTGCACTGAGCCACCAGGAAGTAAACAGCCACGCGGCTCAAAGTGCCGACTCGGGAGGTTGAAACCCGGGAACTATATTGAGAGCGACAGGTACCGGGAAAGAAAAATGTTAAAGATGGTGGGATTTTTTGAGGTTATGTAGAAGTTTGAATGGAATGTTGCATATTGTGGCCCTTGAATTGAATTTGTGCGGCTCTGGTCTTTGTTCCAGCTCTAGACCGGATATTCTCCAAAATCGACCCTGGAAGCTGAGGATGCTGGTCGTCGATACCTTGGCACAGATCTAATTTAAGGGACCTCGGACACCATCGAACATCAAATGCAACTGTAACCGGACCACAACTTGTCGATGTTAAAACGTTCTGTTGAAAGATGTAGAAGATATTGTTCGCCGAATTGTGATTCTACAGCAAGCGCCAGAGCACTCAATGATGTAGACAGTATTATTTTAATGCTAGGCATCTCACTCAGCTCACCTCCAGAACAACACCTGGATCTGGCAGGAACTCAATCAGTACGCAGTATCAACCGAACCATCAATACTGCAACAAAACAGTGCGCTTTTCCTAGGACCGGGAGTCACCCTCAAGCCCGGTGTCGATTCATTACGCCACCTCGCCGGGACGAGTGTCAGGTGCAGTTTGACCATCCCTTCATGTTACATCCCACGAATCGTATGGGAAACCTAGTTTCTAAGCGCAAATCCCATCCATCAGACGGGTCAGCTCGAGACCGAACAAAATTGAAGCCTTTCGAGAACTCTTTTAAGTTGAATAAGGACATCTTTACCTTTGCACAAGCTTTGCGAAATTCTTGCCAGATCTGGCTCCTGTCGGCGTTTTGTGGCGGTTTTATTGAGTGACACAGCTTCCAATTACTTACCACCAACTGAGACGGAACTGCCCCATTTCCAGGTGATCTACAGCTGTGTTTCAAGGATCGGAGGAACCCCAGGAGTGGCGCTTGTCGAGCAACATGAGAGCTTCTACTTTGACAGACTGTTAACTTGACGAGACTGCCTTTTTATCGAAAGTCATAAATCTAATTGGTGACATTTGCCTAGACTTTCAACCCTGCCTTGGCGACCGATCACGACATGCTATTCTACTCACAAAAGTAAGAACTGCAAGTATTTCTCAATCACGATTTATCTCGAATTTTGACCAGCGACGGTTCGCTCAAATGAGCTGGAACTTCTGCAATGACTTCTACTCTCTGGCATCAAGGTCTCGAATGCTAGACACAGCGAATGTATTCTCGTCAAACGTGAGAATGGAGTAGTACTCTGTGTTAGGGGGAAACTTCAACATGGCTTCATAATATGCAGCCTTCCGGGAATTCTACAGCTCAGAACAGATCACCAAAGCCCTTCTCGGAATCCTTCTTAATCAGGTCGACCATTCCCTTCACCCTATTAGTCCTAGCTTCAACAATATAAGTCATTTGATTTACGAACCTCTGGCATTATCGATTCTCCATTGGCTCCCTTGACGTAGCGGAATGGCATTTCTGTACTTTCATTTTTGTTGATGCGAAGCTCCGGGTAATCGATGTACTCGATCTTTTCCAGTGGAACTTGAAGATGTTAGCGTTGTTATATGACCCAATATGCTGCCATACTCTTTTCTTGAGCTACAAGCCTCGTCACCCTGACTGCGGTGTCTGTAGTCATCTGCTTTGGACCCAGCCGCCGTCCCTCAAAGCCCTTCTTTCTCAATTCGGATGTTCTATCTGGAACATGTCAGTTGCGTACCACTTATGGTCTCATGCACAAACCTCGTGGTGGATCGTCCCCTGATTAGGTCAGTATTGAAGATCTTCGGTAATCGTCAGGGAGATATCTCACCTAAAATCCCGCCAAACAGGAAGACATCGAAGATCTCTCCGTCTTCCGGGCTCAATTCTTTGGTCGCTGAGGGATCTAACAAGCACACTTTGCTCTTGTCATTGGCATAGATTGTCTCGACGCTATTGCCATCTGCTGTGAAGCCTGGTACAGCCTTCAACGCCTCCGGCAGCACCAAAGAAGGATGAACTGATGATAAACAGAACTTTGCACCTGCCTGGTGTGACTCCTTGGCAATAGTCACATATTCCAACTCGGACCATGGGCCGAGTTCATCATCAAGATGCTCAACGATGTAGGTTTTGGAAGTCATTTTGATAGCCTAGTATCCAGACGGAATGTGACAACCCAGATGCTGGGATGAGAATTCGGATAAACTCCTTCTTAAGACACCAGGATGCTCAGCTGGTTGGCTGTCTGCTGCAAGACGAATCGGAAGCTCCCCTCCGGTGAAGCAAGAACACGGCGGGGTAGGAGATCTCTAAAGTTTGAGAGGATCTTGAATGCTTTGAGAACAACGCGGGAGCCAATGACACTGACTCAGGCAATCGGTCCAATAGACGAGCTCACTTTTGGACAAGTGATCAGAAATCGTACGAAAGACGGCAGTCGATAACACCTCAGTAAGGCTTTGGTGAACTCTCGCTGATATCTCATGCACTTATGAGGCAATCCTCGTACCTGTGGTGATTGTGAGAAAGTGAATAGTAGAATAGAGTGATATTGTCGAACTGTGCAGGAAACTTACGTCACCGATAGGAGATCAAGATCAGTTTCAATATAAAACAGGCGGAGTCGCTAATAGTTGATTTGCTAGTACGCTGATGGCTGTGCAGTTGTGAGAGTTCTGTAAGAAATAAATTTCCGCCCAAGACCCCGATTTTAAGCGAGGCAGCTCTTATCCAGACTATGACGATACGGGGATTGGCCGATTTCGACTCGAGCCGGATTTCGTAGGGACCTCCTTGATTTGAGATACCTTCTTTGTTATGACTCCTGACGATCTCTACTTTGCTGCATTCCTTCAAAGTCACGAAAGGCTCTGAGCAAATCACAGAAGTCGTTGCTTTCAAACCCTACCGGCAGGACAGTGATTGGGCTTCAATTACCCCTCGTTACCGATACGCTAGCAAGGGGGCTCCTCTGTTTTGGCAACTACGATCCTCGTCCCAAGCAACGCAACTCGGGCCCAAATAATTTCTCAGACGAAATCACAACTTACAAACCACACGAATACAATTCGAAGCTCTGACAACATCTCCCACTCAAGCATTCACAATACGCCAAGATGAACCCCCACCAGAAGAACAAGGTCGATATCAACGTACGTTCTGGAACCCCCGCGGAGCCCCTCCTACGAAGAACAATAGCGGAATACTGACAATGAGATACAGTCTCTCTCACCAGATGAGCAGCGCCTCTTCCGCCTCTATGGAAAGCTCCCCTCGAAGTCTGATCATCTTGCGAAACACCTTAAAGAAAGAAAATACTTCGATTCCGGCGATTACGCTCTCTCGAAAGCCGGCAAGGCCTCCGAAGTCGACACCGGCAGCGTTGGCTCCCAACACCCTCTCCCCGAGAATATCCCACATCTTTCCTCCCCCGGTGTCGGAAATGCGAGCCAGGGCGGCAGCGGAAACGGCAACGTCATGCATGTTGGAGGAGCTGGTGGTCTCCCGAGCGGAAGCCCAGTGAAGGAGAGCAGCTTCTTGAACAGGGAGACTAGCGCCGATGAAGTCGATGATAAGAAGGCCGAGAGAGCTGTTGACAGCACCAGCCCACCACCTGCGAAGGAGGGTATCCCGATCAGAAGATAGATGATGGGTTATGTGGCGGGTTTGGAGGCTTCTTTTTGCTTTTTGGGGGCTTACGACTGATGGCAATTGCAATGGCGTTCTGAGGATTATGACGGTCTACGGGCTTTGAAATGAGGTTTCACTGTACATGTTGCTCATGGAATTTCTCTAAGGTTGGGACACAATGCGAGACTTCACGCTCTTCGTAGCTTTGTATGGAAATCACAAAAATACAAAGTCATGAAACAGGAACACTCCTTTCGTGCGTGTCTCGCAACGAGCATTTTCATTGCTGTGCCGTCATCGGCAAATCATTCATCATAACACATATGTGTAGCTTGCAAGCTTTTCCCTTCCACCAACGCCCTGCAATGCATCCCGAAACCGTACTCAAAGATCAAGCGCCTTGATAGCCATAGCCTTGGCTCCCTCGAAAGACTTGTTGCCACCGATGAATCCTGCAGCATGTACGAAGACACCGCCGCTGACTCCAGAGATCTCATCCAACTTCTCGTCTCTGAATCCTCTCCATGCTTCAGGCAATGGCTTTCTGCTTTCGAAAGAGTCCTTGGTGACTGGTACACACTGGATTCTCCATTTCGCATCAGGCGTTGGCTTCTCTGGGTACAAGACATAGAGCACCTTCGATTCACCGCCATCCTGACCCTCAAGAGTGTAGAGATGATCCTTCCAAGGCACTGACTGTCCGTCAAACACCAGGATTCTTCCCTTTGAATCATACTCCAACCGCTTTGCGTATGCCTTGTGCACAATATCCCGAGCTGGCAACCAAGACTTCGCGTAGTAATCCAGGTCCCTAGAGAACTCCTCGCCCATACGTCCACTTGCAATCAAGAATTTCTCATCCTCAGCAGCTTGTGCCTCGACAGGGTCAGAAGGCGTAGGGTCGTTCCAGTTCGGGTTCAATCTTGAGACCATAGCACCCAAAGAAAATCCTCCATCACTGAATCTCTTCTCCAAACCAGCAGCTGTGATAGCCTTGGGATCATAAGCTGAGATACCATTGTCATGGGCATCTAAAGCTTCAATGAAACTCTCATAGATCTTATTCCAGATGACACCAACTTCCTCAGCATCCTCTGAGACACCCAGCTTTTGCGCGATAATAGCTTTGCCAAAATGCATGTACACTAGTCCTGCGGAAGAGAGCTTGGTTGGACGGTTTGGGAAGGTAGTGTTGAATGTACGCTGGTGGTGATCATATCGATTGGTCGAGGCATCGTACTCTCCACCGACATCAACCACGGTGTGGCAGGTCTGTAGAAGGGCTGGATCTCGAGTTCGGACGAGCTGAGAGGAGCTGTATGTGGGGAGCAATCGAAGCATGTACACCGCCAAAGCCTCATCTGCGTGGAAGTGGCCATTGTGGGTACCGATGGTGACCGGGGAGGTCTTAATTCTTTTCGCGCTTGCTTCTGCCATTTTGAGGGTACTGCGGATCATACAGATACGTGGAAAATTGGTGTTGGTTGGTACTTTTGGTTGATATAATTTTTGGCGAAGGCTATTTGGCGATGCAGCAGCGGCAGCTAAATTGGACTAATTAGGCCTAGTTGCTTCCCAGATACACATCGCTCAAATTATCCATGTGAGTTCAATTTTGTTCAGGAAATTTTTGAACACTTGTTCTTCCTTGTCTTTTACTTGTGATCTAGGTTTCCAGAATCGCGCAGCACTTTTCACAATAAGACTTCTTTTTAAAACTGGTGTATAGCGTGTAGATGGTGACGTCCGCAAACATCTACAAAACCTTGACACATGCGGATCTTGCCCTGAGCCCGAGATCAAGACGAGACCCTGGATCGCACGCGAGAGGGGAGATCATTGGCGCAACTCATTCAGGCCCAGGCAACATCTCGCAGATTTGCACCACCCTCCTCTGCGGCCTTCCCGTTCCGGTTCAAGAAGCAGTCCAAGTGATCAGAGTCATCCTCCAGGCAGGTTCGCGGTCACACAGCTATTCCATCATCCGCCTGCTTTTTGCGATAAGAGCTTGGCGCCTCGAAGCGCCTGATAACAACACAGCTCTTCGAAGGGTGACGGACGAGTTTTCACAACCTGGGAACGTCCAAGAACCACGACCATAGCCTGGCGACGCGTTTATTCGACTTCAAAGCCTTTTACGAGGCGCGGAATACCAGAAACACAAAGCTGGGCGCGCTTCAACGCACGCTCGGCGCACACAGCGCTTTGGCATGTGGTTATTCCGGGTTTTCTCATCTGCGATCTTCCTTCTTTCTATTATTCTCAGTATACCCATCGCGTTTGATGGTAAGTTGACCATGAGAGACCTCTAAATATTAAATCCTAACTTTGGAGCAGTTGGCGGACGAGAGTGTGGATTGGCTTTCTCGCTGAGCCTGTTCTACTTTTATTTCTTTTATTCGACATTGAAATTAGCGACACCAGACAACTCGAGGATACGATGGGCGTTAGTGAAGATAATCGGGCTGGCACAGTGGGTGCTCATCCCAGGTCTGCTGATCTGGAGCATGAATCGGTTCGCTGTCGATGCGAACAATAGCGGGGACTGGGTTGCAAGAACCTTCGATGTGAAGAGATCGCACGATTCAAGCGTCAAGGAATGGATATTTGGTGCTGGTGGGCTCCTGGAGATGTTGACAGTTGGGACGTGGGACAAGCTGCTGAGATACTCGACCCCATTTTTCCAGTTGGCAGAGGGGTTCTGTAGTCTGCTTGTAATACAAGCCGCTGGCCAGATTACGAGATGGCTTGTCAACCGTGGAAGGAGTGATTTGTGGATGGTGTGTACTCCTTTCTTTCAACACCTGCAAAGCTAACAAATTTCAGATCGGATTGCTCGTCGTCTCCGGCTCGATCATCTCTAGCTCCGTCTACTTCCTGTGGCGCATAATGAACTTCCCAGAGATAGGCAACGTGGATGCCACTCTCATCGGAGTCACAATAACATGTGCAGTGTTCCTCTGTGCTTGGGGCATCGGAAGTGGAAGAGGAAATCCAGTGGAGAGCTCCTTGCTCTTTGCATATGTGGTGCTCTGTATCTATCAGATCTTCACCGACTATCTGCCAACTTCAGAACCTCCTCCCCCTCCAGCTCAACCCGAATTTCCGCCATTCCCTCCAATCATCATGGCCTCATACAGCACAATTCTATACATTCTATCTACTCTACCTTCAGCGGTGCTCTCAGGATTCACGTTCCTGTACGCTGCTTTTCAGACCATCACCCCATCGGTCATCATCTCATTGGCCTACCGGATTTTCGTTTTCTACGCAGCAACAAGAATCATTCCCGCAGTAAGGGAATCTGGGTCAAGAGCTCTGTCTCAGGAACCCAGTCTTGAGGACAGCGATGGAGCTGGAAAGATTTTGGGCCTTCTTAGCTGGTTCAGTCCCAGCATACTCGTAGCCGTATATACGAGCTTGCTCATGCAACACTTTTCTACCACTTCGGCCGAGGGGAATCAGGCTGAGTGGTGGACGATGCAAGGCGGCGACGCTGGAGGAAACATCTGGCGATGGATTAACGTGGCTGCAACAATGGCACTATATTCATTGGAGCTCTACCTCGGAAAGGAAGACTGGGTCGATGACTCTCTAACGAGCCACTGGAAGACGGATTGAGAATACGCAGAAGAATTTTCCTTTGTCATGAATGCATGCGTACCACAAGACAGGTCGCTAGGAGACGAAAACTTCGAAATCGGTCGTGATTGACCATGAGTAACAGATTCACGAGAATCGAAAAGAGGTGGTGGAAGCGTCTTAAGAGTCTAGCTAGAGATTCGTCAGACCTACAGACAGATACACTCCGGCCTAAATGGGAGGCATCTTTGTGCACTTGGCGCGGCGTTTGGGATGTCTTGGAGGTCATTTGGCTGTACATACTCGTACCTGGAGCATGTTTGTGGAGCGTGGTCAAGCCTTGTTGTGCTGTCGAAGCATGACTTTACCTTGGGGATACCCGTCGAATTTCATCGTAGTCCACGGACTTAATTCCAATCAAAGAATCATCCAGCAGCTCGGTTCATGCTTCCTTTCTATTTGTTTTGGATGGCTTGACTGCTGCTTGGAACCCCGACTTGATACATGTGGGTCGCAAGTTCAAGCTGACGAGGCTAAAGATAAGTTGACGCCAAGGCGGACCTGTCTAGATAGTTCCCGGCACTTGAGAATGCTAAGAGGTAGTGGAGACAGTGGAATATTGGACCCAAACCTTGATGGAACTGATTCTCAACACGATAGAATCGTGAGTTGGCTGTGAAAGATAAATGATCAATTCGAAAAAGTTATACAGTACAAATCTTGTCGTTCGGCGTGTTTCCTGGAGTTCCCCTTCGGCCACCGACGACGTCTCACCGTTCCCTATCAGCCCGTTCCTTGGGAACGTGTTGAAAGGCCGGTGCACTCACTCACTTGTTGAGGTGTGCCGCTAAGGAGCTACCCTGGAACGACCAAGACCACCAGGACTCATCTCAACAACAGCCCAGAACTGTACAACACTGCACAACACAGCTTGCTCGAGTCACCTGCTGAGACTTTGTAAGCCTTGACCAGTAATCAAAACGGCAAGGTCTCACCCTCATCTCTGGAAGCAATAAATTGACCCTGCTGCCACTTTTCTCTGTCCTGTTCTACGTTCCTGAGTCTTACGACTGTACCCCAGCTTTCCATCTCTTCCGTGTCCCTCTAAGTACTGGACTTATCTTACCACTTTCCCAACAACACCATCAACATGTCTAGAGTTACTCCTCCCGTTACCAAGTTTACCCATGCGGTCCGAAGTATCAGTTCCAGTGCAAACGCAGGTCGTCCATCAGGACTTCTTGACGCTCAATCCCGAGCTTCACGATACCTACCCCGCAATTTAAAAGACCTCCGGGCAGAATGCAAGAAGAGACAATTGAACCCAATCGGCAACAAAAATGAGGTATGTTCATCTTCTCAATTTCTATGTCCTCAATCGAACTCATGACTTACACCCAATCGATAGTTGGTCGACAGACTCGCAGCCTACGATATCGTCGGCTCGCAATCGTTCCACACATCTGGAATGCATAGACCCACCTCCACAGCAGTCCGAACCATCCCCTTGATGCAAGGTTTCCAGACCTCAGCACCCAAACAAGCCGCTCGCGACACCTCCACCATCGACTTCTTCTTCTTCCCAGAGATCCCAGCCGCGGAGCCCGCAAACCCCTTCCAGAAACTCCGCGTGCCGCTCCTTCCAGATAACTACAACCCTGATCGTTCGCCGGAGTCGGGCCATGCTCTCGAGGCTCTCGATGAAGCTGTGCCTAGACCAGAGATCAGCATCATGGCTGCACATCCTGAGAATGTTGCGCCGAGTGCGATGAGTGAGGTTGTGGGGAATGATGGGTTGGATGTTGATATCGGACAATTGACTTCGGCGTTCTCGACGCTTTTGCCCTTGAAGGGAGAGAGTAAAGAACCAGGTGTTATCAAGGAGTTGTGGGGTGGGTTGATGGATGATATCCTGGGTCCTAAGTCTCCCAAGGCTGCTGTCTAAGTGCTCTAACGGTTTCATGACTTTGGGTTTTGGTTGGTAGGCGCGGGAGTAAAGATCGCCTGGTGCTGATCGGTCGGAGACGATTTGGAAATGTTATGTGATCTGTTTTTCTGACTTTGGATCTGCCTCGTTAACAGTTGTGGTCCGAGATGACGATCTTCTGCTTTGGGTTTGGAATTGCCTTTCTACTATTTCTGTTTCTTAGATCGAGCTTACGCCATATCTTGTTATAATTATGCAATTGCAAACCATCCCAACCAGCATCTTGGTCAACCTGCACTGTCTGAGAAATTCTTTCTCCTATATCCATTTATTGAGAGACAAAATACTCCAAAGAGATGCAGCCGAAGCAGCCCACGTATATTCGGTGGCTTTCGGTGACTGGCGCTACTTGAGGTACCCTTGTCTTACGGAAGAGTTTTCTTATCTGATGGGACACCTAGCTTTTCAGAAGGCTTGACTTATCAGAGCAGCAATGTCGTCAAAGTGTTTCAGACAATCAAAATTGGGTGCACCATAGACCGCACGGCCAATGTCCACCCAGGCAGTCACCAATGGACTAACACAGCCTTGCATGAACTGATGAAAGCACTTCATGATTTGCCCTGCTGTCCCGCATTCTATGCCTCCCAATAGCAGTGCCCTCGCCTCTCTGCCCTTTTTGCTGACAGTCTGCCCAGTCTCTGCCCAGAAGGTTTTTGGGCAGAAACCGGGCGTAGTGGCTGATGGTATAGCCGACCACATCACTTGCATATTAAAGAAGCTGGCAGCCACCTTAAAAAGCCTCATTCAATTTTCATCTTGAATAATTTCATTGATCTCTCTCAGGCATCCTTTGCAAGTCCAGGTCTGAAGTGTTCGAGCTTGTTTCATCAACCTGGCACAGAGGAATTATCGTCTCTCTACACACACTCTCGCCACGATAGGCAGTGTTCACGCATATCCCTTACAAGCACAAACTATTATACTCTGATTCTGGCCAGTACAACGTGCTCTCAGATCAGAGTCCGTAATTCAACTTGGTAGCTCCCAGATCAGTATAGCAGCATGTCATCAAATTGGTTTGAATCGTGGAATACTTTTCAAGCCCCGGGATTTGAAGGGATTAAAGAGTATGGTTCAGTCCTCTTGGCTTAGGCTAATTCGCGAATGAGTTCCTCTAACGCCAAACAGTGGCGGACATTGCACATGTCGACTGCCTTTTAACTCTGTCTAATACATTTCATAGTTTTACAGGTGAGTGACAACAGGGGAGGATTCGATTTTATTCTTACCCATGCTGGCATGGACTCGATTGACTGACCAAGCATGGAGGTAGCCACGTTACAACCTCCAAGCTGATTGTTTCTACAGAGGGGCAGAATGGTTCATGGAACCAATCTTAGGTATGTGCACCTCTTGCCCTGTGTTTTATATTACTGCTTCCTCTACACCTTCATGCCACGGAAGCGATGGTGTCGTTACGCTGATCAGAATATGTAGCCACGTCTGGTACTATGTTTGGTGTTCAGTCATGTGCTACAAGCGATCCGTTCGCCGGTACGTGATGCTTCTATTACCTCCGAGTTCTCTCCTGCAGGATAACCTAAACAAACTTTGTATAGGCAACCCAAGCAGCGAAGCCGTAGTACAAGCTTCCACTACTGCAGCGTATGTATTGCTCAGAGGATGGAGTTTGGGTACTGCTCATATGTTTATAGGGACCCGATTCTAGGTTCTGTTAGCAGCCAGGACGACTTTCCAAAGCCTCCCACATCCACCGGTCAGAATCAGGGCTCGATTCCGTTCTCCTGCACCTGGTCAGATTGCGACAAAACCAAAACTTTCGCTCGTGGTTCGGACTTGAAGTGCGGCCAACTTTCCTTCATGTCCTCACCTCTAACATAGAAACAGGAAGCACATGGACAAACACACTCGGCCGTTTGTCTGCCTCAATTTAGCCTGCACAGATGTCAATTTCGGAGACAAGGCAGGACTTCATCGTCACGAGCAAGAGAGACATGGTTCGACCAAGTTCCTCTGTCCTATAGCGGCATGTCGCAGGCATGTCAAGGGATTCGCCAGGAAGAGAAACTTAGATCTACATATCTCGACTTGCCACCGAGCTTCTCCCGAACAAGGTGTCTCGATGGGAAATGGGAACGAGGACGGGATATCCGAGGATGTTCATGGGGAAGATGCGTTGAAGCTTGGAATTATTGAGTCAATCACAGGCGGAGGCTTCAGTACGAATTCGACAAGCTTGCAAACAAAGTTGCAGGAGCTGGAGAAGGAGAAGAAAGAGTTGGCGTTGTGTCAAGCTCGTGTGGATGGGGATTTTCTCGCATTGAAGAGAGCACTTCAGATTATTTCTGGCTGATGCCACATCATGAGGAAAGGAGATATCGCCATGGATCATAGGCTTTGGAGATCTATCATTTTTGTTTATTAGTCGCTTATGAAGGGAAAGGATATGGCCATGACGCACAGGCGGAAGGAGCCACTCGATTGGGTCTTTCATAATATTTCTGTTCTTGGATCGACATGTTACCGGAACTTCCAATATGCCCAGTCTAATTTGCGGCTTCAAAATTCAAATCCACCTGCCATTTCAAACTTCCCGGAGGATTGTCCATCAATGTTTTGTCATTCTGCTATTTCTCGAATAGCCGAGATGTCTTGGCATTTCAATCTCCTCAGTGAAAGGACTTTACCGAGAATTTCCCCCGCCCCTGGAGCTAGAAGGGAGCTAGAAGCAGGGCGTGATCGATGATGAAGCGTGCCCAGCCTCAAAGTATGTGCATGGAACGTTCGGAGTTCACTGTTGTGTCCTCCTTCATTTTGATTGGAGAGCGCGGCGAGATTCCTCGACCTCGGCTTTGCGGATAACGACGGCAATCATTTCCTCTCCAGCTATGTTCTTGAAAGGAGGACCTGCAAAGCCCTTTTTCACATATTGACCTTCTTGTCAACTGCGGTATCGGAAATCCTAAAAGCGGTGAAATATCTTTTCGAGATACAGGTACAGCGTCACGGAAAGGGCGTACATGTCAATTATGCCTGATTCTTTCCTCAATCGATGATGTTGTACCAAGCGTGTGACTGCATTCGCTTTAGGGAGGTGCTTAAAACGTGCATCCCGGCAAGGTTATCCGTCATTTCAAGCATACGTATGTAGCAGATATGGATCTCGGCTTTATGTGGGGGATAGGAAATCCTTGAAGTGATTCTGCTGTGCTGTTTGGCAGTTTGTGCTGCAGGGAAAAGCGATTTTGCTAGCGCTTCCCTGGCTCGCCTCCTAGTTAAGTGAATTTCTGTCAACGCCCAGCCAGCCCTAAACTACAAGTACTAAGTATTCTTCCGCATCTTGCATTCTGGTCTTTCATACCTCTACAACACCAATATCCATTCTTCCGAGACAAAGAAATCACTCTCATCACCCTCACATCCATCAAATACTCGAACTCGATGGCACCTTCCGCAATTACACCTCCTGTTCAATCAGGAAATGAGCTTGACAGCGCTGCTGTTGCTCGTAAATTAGCTCAGACTGCACCAGAACTAGTTAAGAAGTGAGTACTTCCCCTCCAGGATTTCAAATTATATTTGTGATTTCGAATTGGCCCCTCGACCTCGTTGCAAGCTTGCTGTCCTGTCAAGAACCATGTTTGCTTCGATTGGGTCACACATGACTCATCCACGCTTATAGCAAGAAATTCTGAAATTGACAGCCTGATAGTGGAAAGACCGAAAGTACTCAGCTTCCATTGGATGCTTCCAAGTTGAAGTTCACGAAGACTTCCACTCCAATGACCGTCCCAGCGCCAGGAGATCCAATCATCGCCACCGCGTCTCAATGTACCGACCACATGATCACAGCCGTTTGGAAAGCATCAGAAGGATGGTCTGCTCCAGAGTTAAAGCCATACGGAAACTTCTCCTTGGCTCCAACCGCATCCGTTCTCCACTACGCCACTGAATGTTTCGAAGGAATGAAGATGTATCGTGGTTACGATGGAAAGTTGAGACTTTTCCGACCAGACTGCAATTGCCGAAGAATGGTTATGTCGAGTGTCAGATGTTCTCTCCCAGCCTTCGATCCCAAGGAGCTTGAGAAGCTGATCATCGCGATGGTTGCTGTTGATGGTCCAAAGTGGCTTCCAACACCAGGTACCTTCTTGTACTTGAGACCCACCATGATTGGATCAGCCGGTGCGTTGGGTGTTGCTACGCCAAAGGAAGCCACCTTGTTTGTTATCTCTACCTTCATGCCACCTATGGATCAGAAGACGGGATTGAAGTTGTTGGCTTCAACGAATGGTGTCCGAGCTTGGCCAGGTGGATTTGGGTACGCCAAGTTGGGTGCAAACTACGGTATGTTCTGCAAAACGGATTGGTCAGAGACCCTTAAGCTAATTATTACAAAGGTCCTAGTTTGCTTGCCAATGGTGAAGCCCGTGAGAGAGGTTACGATCAAGTCCTTTGGTTGTTGGATGGCAAGGTTACCGAGGCTGGAGCCTCCAACTTCTTCATCGTATGGAAAACCCCAGAAGGAAAGACTCAGCTCGTTACTGCGCCACTTGACGACAAAATTATCTTGGATGGTGTCACGAGAAGAAGTATCCTTCAACTAGCACGCGAGCGACTTACAGACGGAACGAACAGTCTCCCGGCAATTGAAATTGTGGAGCGCAACTTCACGATGGATGAGGTTCGTGCGGCGGTCAATGAGGGCAGAATCATCGAGGCCTTTGCCGCTGGTACTGCTGTAAGTCACTATGCTTGATTCCCCGACATTTCATCTACTGACAATGAAACCAGTTCTTCGTTTCCGCTGTCTCCGTCATCAACTACAAAGAGCAAGACCTCCAAATCCCGATGGCCCTTGGAGAGATGGGAGAGTACGCATCACTCATCAAGAGCTGGTTGGTCAACATCATGTACGGAAAGGAGCAGCACGAGTGGGGTGTTGTCATTGAGGAAGAGCAATTGTGAAATGGATTGGGTATAGCATGGTAGCATGGGAAATTTTGCTGGTGTTATGGCGTTGCTCGGTAGAGGGTAGCATGGTGGGCGGAAAGACTTTACGATACACAGCATTGCAAAAATCCAGGAGCTTAGTTAATGCAGCAAATTTCATTCTCCTCGAGGGTCTCGTGTCATATTGTTCCGTATCTGCGGGGAATAATGTGTAAACGTGAAACTAGGCGAGACCCGTGAATCTTGAAGCCTCTTCGCACCGAAGGAAAGGATCACCTAAGCTGGAGCAATTGACTGTGATACGAGTAAAATATACTTCAAACAAAACCTCTGTCTGCTTTTATTTGTTAGTAGTTTCCATTGCTCGGCATGAAAGATACCTTGACTCACCTCGATCTGTAGCCGATCCTCCTTGAGTAGTTGTGTATTTTGTGAGGCTATGTCGCTCTTAGATCGACCACAAAAAGCTATTCTCGGTCTGGAGGAAATCGAATGTTCATTCTTGACGGAACATATTGTATATAATAATAAGTAGAAGCTACGACTGGATGATGGACGCCCCCAGGGTATATTTCATCACTTGGTCTACATCGCTGAGTCTCCTTTGTTAATTGTGTCGAGTAGTCAGAAACCTAGACTTCAATCCATCAAATTCAGTGTCGGAAAGTATGGGTCGATCTATGTAGACTGCTCGCCTTACTTCCAACGGCCATTCACTAACAAAAGCACCCACATGGCCTTAGGAAACACGAGTGGACCTTCATCATCCACCACACATCCTGCTTATCGTCCCCATCAAAAACTTACCCTTAGCAGCCAGACGCTTGCATCGCCATTGCGAAGACATCTCGCTTCGCAGCCCGCCGCCCAGCACCAAGTACTGCACAAAGTGCTCACACCAACAGCTAACCAAATAAGCATTTCTTCTTCCAAGTTAGCACAAACCGTGATCATTTACCTTGGTATCTACATCCCAACCTGTCTAACAGCGAGAGAAGTGGTAGTATCGCTCTCGCACCTCGAATCGAATCGGACAAGGTTTCGCCCTTGGGCTCAGTCAACCCGTCTCCAGTTATCGGAACTGGAGGCGGGCCTGAGTTTTGCCAATTTTTTCTATATGTATGTTTTTGTGTTATTTTTGCGTGTTTTAGTGACGCCGAGATTGGTTTAGTTTTGGTGTTTGTTGATGCCGCCGCGTCGACGTGTCTAGCGATGAGGATATTCCGAGTCTTGGCGGTGGCAGAACAGTTTGGGCCAGTAGCGGAGATCATTGGGTGTTCTACAGAGCACTGAGTCCTGGGCAGCGTCAAATTCATTCGTTTCGTTTGAGATAATTGAGTACTGGACAGGGACGAGCTGGGTATTTACAAGAAGCTTTTTTTACATGGTTTCGGCCATGTCCATGATTGCCACTGGCCATCAATGTATCGCAGCGTTACAACTTCTCACGATCCTTATCCCCTGATCTTTCATTGGCCATAGTCCCCGACCCCACATCACCATTCGCGCTCTCAGCTTGCTTTAGAACTTCAGATCTCTTTGCAACAACATTGCTCCCAGCACTCTGGGATGTCGCAGGCACCTCTTTCACATCAGAATTCTTAGGTATAGCCATAAATCTGAGTTTGTCAGGTTTATCGAGTCGTGGAACCCGCACCAACTCCCACGCGTCAGCTCGTCGAATGCTTTCCATCACCGTCTTTGCATCCTTAGTTCCCTGCCCTTCGACCGTCATACGCTTCACCCTTAGAGCTTTCTGGGGCGTTAGGAAGATAACTGCCGACCCATCCTCCACATAAAGTATCGGTTGAAACTTTTCTGGATCCTCCACAAAGAAGTGGATAGAACGACCCATTTCTTTGGATATACGGTCTTTGTACTTCCTAACGCTTTCAACTTTGTTCATACGCCTAAATACCTCTGGTCGGCCCACTGTCTCACTGTCCTCGAGTATCAGTCGCTTTGGAGTCTTCGGATCGACGAGGACAGTGGTCCACAAACGACCGAGAGCATTCTGTCGCGCAGGTATATCCAGGGCAGCGGATTTGGTGTACCAGTATACTTTCTTGTCTTTCGGCGTAATTTTGGCGGCGTGTGTCAGCTTCTGAGGAAGCTTATGTTGCCACCTTGTATCTTCAACAAGTGGTGGTACGAATAAGCGGTTCTGCAGTCCTTCGACCAGTATTTCAGCTGCCGCTGGCATAACCTGCTCGAGTAGTTTCTGATATGTCATAAAATCTGGATCCAGAGGGAACCATTCCTGGGCCAGGATTTTGCCGTGGTCGAAGGATTTGTCGTCGAGAGTCTGGAGAGTGACTCCGCCAACCTTTTCTCTCCTCATAATCATGTGCTGTAGAGGTGCAGGACCTCGGTAGCTATGGCTATGTTAGAGATAAACGGCCACAAGATGAATGAGTACACCTACTCTGGCAAGAGAGATGGGTGCACGTTTAGTCCTCCATACTCAGCCGCTTTCAGAATTCGCGAGGGCACGAAGAGACCAAATGAGACGGCTACAATGAGATTTATGGATTCGTCGTTGGATTTTGGTAGCTAGATATAGTCAGCTCCTGAGGAGTGATCTGGAAATCCGATACTCACAGTCCATCCAGTAAATGTATCTCTCTCATGGAGAGGGAGTCCTAGTTCCTGAGCAACAGCTTTGATTGGCACTGGGAAGATTAGAAATGACTCAAATGAAGCGTTTTGCATAATTACCTTCCCGGATTTGTTTCAAAGACCTCCCCGCGGGTTTCCCAGGTCGACAGAGAACATCGATGGATTTTATCAATGCTGGGTCTCGCTTATGCTCGGCGTGCAGGGCTCGAAGAGACGCAATACTGAATTCATCCGATCCACAGAACAGAATACTTAGAGGTTTGGACGTTTTTGTGCTGTAGAGTTTGATTCCATAGCCTCTAAAATGAGAACACCTGAGCCTCTTAGCCACAGGTCTCATCAATAATGAAGCTACCATATTTCCCCGTGGAAGCCACCCAACCCAGTCAGGGTCAAGGTTGAGGTCTTGCCTCCCCGTTCACAATACGTAGAGCGCTAGATTTAAGGCACTTTAGGTGAGGTATGGCAAAGGCTTAATTTTCGTCTGTCAATTTTTCGTAAGTTGTCGGTTTGGACAGTCAAACAATGATATGATGTCCTTGTCGGATCCCGTTGAGATGTCTAGAGCCCAGATACGGTTCAAGAGAGTGCCGATACTTTAAAGGAGAATCTGGTCTCCCTTTTGAATACCAGAATGTCCGTGTGAATGTTGTGGACATTGGTATGAGGACAGATGCGAACTAGCTCGTCAAAGTAAATAGTGAGGTTGAATTTAAGGACACCCCTGTCCAAACAATTCGGCTGGGATGAGTCTTGGCGCCGTGACATCACTGAGCCTCGAAGCCGATGCTGGCTCTAGGTAAACTCTAACCTTGACACAAGCGCCAGCGACGACGACGACCGCTCCGCACACAGGAGCCGGGGAGCTCGTTTGACGCTCTACCGTTACATCCAGCATCGAATATGCGATGTCTTCACCAACAAGGGCTGTTCCTGCCCAGCTAGGCTTCTTGGCCATCTACAACCCTTCTCTTGGGACGACAGACGAAACGATTGAGGACCAGATAGTCTATTATTCGACGCCTGGTTTGCAGGAGAGGAGCCCGAAGAAAGGGAAGAAAGGCGTCCTGGACGATGCCGCTCGAGAGGAAAATAATGAGCAGTTGAGGCAGATTGGACTTGCCCAGGGGATGGTCGAATTCGGCAGAAGCTTCTCAGATGGCAGAGCTGTGGATACTGTTGAGACTGAAAAGTCGCGCATCATTCTGCATGAGTTGGAGGCGGGGTGGTGGCTCTTAGCTGTCAGGAATACCGTCTTTCGAAACTTCAGACTTTGCTAATACTATACATTTCAGTCAATCAACCTAACGGCTCTACCCGTGGCTGCAAAGACCAGTACATCCGGAAAAGGCAAAGGCTCCGATCAACAAGAGACAATCGAATATTCTTCGCGCGAGGTGAAGCCGGCAATACTACTCTTGGGCGACTTACTGCGAGCACATTCAACATTCCTTCTGCACCATGCCTCTTCCATGAGTGCACTGTTTGTCCGTACTAGAAGGTCCAAGTTCGTAGGCATACTGGGTCGTTACTGGGATACGTTTCTTACCACATGGAATGTGCTCATGCATGGGAACCCGGCAAATAACCTGTACAACGGCATCAAGATCGCTGCTTGTGGGGAGCTCGGTATGGGCGTTGGGGAGGAAGAGCGGGGTAGTGGCGAACGGGAGGTTCTTGAAGGCTTTGTTGGCCGGATAGACGGTCTTGTGGATGTTATTGTTTCCAAATTTGGGGAAGCAGATCCACCAGAAAATGAGAACGAAAACACACCACGTCGAAAGAGTCCCGAAAAGCAAGAGCCTGTAGAACCTTGGCTTGGCTCAGGAAACGAGCCAGGATCGGAAGATGGCGCGATATTTCTTGGAACGGGTGCTTTATCGCGAAAGTCGTTGCGAGATGTTTCACATTGGATGGAAGACCTCTACAGATGGGGTCCATACGCATACGGAGTGATCGACAACCCAAGCTCCAATCGACGAGTAAAGAAATTTCGTCGAAAATCTAAAGAACGACAGCCATCTCCTGATATGAAGAAGTCACGGCAGGTTTATGGATTGAGTATCCGTGACAAGACTGGCAACGAGAACTCTAGTCGCCAGAACTCAATGACCTCTGTTCCTCCAATGCCAGTGAATGAGAATGAGGAAATGCCCGGTAGTCCAAGTTCTATCAAACGTCGTCCTACCTTTAAACGAGGAACATCAAGCATGACTGGCTCCGAGAGTGATTCCAACGCAAAGGGTAGTAGATTTGTCCAGTTTCTGAAGCTTGGTTACGGGAGCCACTGGTCACTTGGCTCAGCATCGCACACGGAAGACGGCCCTGGGTCTCGAATTGCAGAAGTGGAGGAGGGGACGTCGAGATTGACGGAAAATCAAGCCAAGAGCGATTCGCCGAAGGCTAGTAGGACAATTGAGTCATCTCCCTATGCAACCAGAGACTCTACGGGACATTTTCTGATAGGACTTCTGGGAGACATTGAGAATGATGACGACGAAGCACTCGATCTCGATCCGGAAGAATCGCAGGACCAAGCTCAAGACGACTCCAACCCGAGATTACTTTTGAGAACACTGACCGTCGAATTGGAACGCGAAGAAGATGCCCGTAAAGAGACAGATATCAGCATCGATCTCGGTGGCAGTAGCAAAGGCTCATCGACCAAGGTCGCTGGCTCAGAACGCACTGGAACCTCAAACACCTCGTTTGAGAGTCAAGACCGGAATAAGACTAAGAAACTTCGGACGGTAGTCTACGTTAAGAAGCCGTTCATATTTGTGCTTCTCTTTGAATTGCGAACAGATGCTTTGGCATTTTCGGGTCTTTATCGGTCTTTACATCACCAGGTCAGCCCGCTTGTGAAGCCACTATTACAGTCAACAGCATATCGAGCAGCGAAACCAGAGCTTAGCACTTCTGATGAATCTGCTACGCCAATATATGATCTTGTCTGGGATCCCAAGCTTCTGACAACCAACTCAACTATCCCGAACATACCAGACCCTCTGCAGACGCCACAAGAAACGGGTTCTTCAACGTGGTCACGAATAGAAGCATTGAACACACACATGCAGATTATAAATACGTATGTTGCGTCAAGCACAGAGAGGTCAGCGTTGGAACGTACGTGCAAGACCAGCCGAGGCTGGTGGGTTGTTTGGACAAGAATTCCAGATCCTGAGCCAGCTGAAACACCCGTAAACTCGGGCGAATCGGCCGTTCCCACTCCCGTTCAGACTCCCACACCGACACCTGTCAAGGAACAAAGGGGAGGAAGCCAGAAAACCCCAGATTTGCGAGCGAAATCTCAGCAAACAAGCACATTCGAAGCAAGCATGACTTCAGGTCCTGCTCATCCCTTTCTGGAGACCACGAAGGTCAAATCTGCACCGAAAGACAAGGAGATATTCCTTATACGACGGGCAAGTGATCATGTAGCTGCTAAGATGACAGGGAGATTCGTGAGCGGATCATCAGTAGCAGCATCTGAGTCCAGTTGGACATCAGGTCCTGGTCGTCTAGCACAGGGCATTGGCGTTGACACGAAGCGGTACATTGAGGGCCTACTGAATCTGAATAGATAGAGCATAGAATTCGATGGCGTTTCAGACGTTGCGCCTTTGTATCGAAGCCCAGTAATAGATCGGCGAGTGAAGTCAATAAAGTGATCACCTCACAGGCTTGAGCTCGCCTCCACCCATTCCTACCCCCTTTCTTCGCTCCATAGACTAAGCGAACGTAAATATGGCAAGGAAGATCGAGCATCTAGCGGCTACTACCGAAGAGCGAGCACTTAGTAAGTGTATTAGCCGCCGCTTGGGTAAAGCTATCCTTACCCAGACTACCCAGGTACCTATGACGTTACTGTTTTTAACGTCTCGCTTGTTGACACCCCTAGATAGAAGTCTTTCGCCCTCCAGGACCTTTACCTCCGGAAGAAGGGATTTAAGGTGGACAATATCACAGTCCTCTCATATCCAACTGAATGTAAAATTACTTTTCGACATTCAAAAGTCAGAAATACATCCACAATGGCTAAGACGGAAAATCTGAGAGCGGACCGTCTCTTCGACGTGAAGGGGCACGTTTGTGTTGTCACCGGCGGTGGAACTGGCATTGGTTTGATGTAAGCTTCCTCTTGTCTCTTCTCGAAGACATATTCACATTCAATAGGGCCACACAAGCACTAGCCGCCAATGGAGCAAAAGTCTACATTACAGGTAGACGAATGGAGGCGCTCGAGAATGCTGCGAAATCACATGAGCCATCATTGGGCGGCGAAATCATCCCGTAAGCACTCTCAGCCTCAGGAAACAATCATTTATTTACTTGAAATAGTGTTGGGCCATGTGACGTAACAAAGAAAGAAGATCTGGAGAATCTCGTTGCAGAGATCTCAAAGAAAGAGAAGTACATCAACGTGCTTGTTTGCAATGCAGGTATCTCAGGACCAAAGGCCGAGCCGGAAAGTGAGAATGCTACGGAGCTGAAGGAAGCGCTGTTTAAAGGGGAGAGTTTTCAGGAATGGTCAGATACGTACAACACTAACGTGTCTGCTGTTTATGTGAGTCTTGTCTTTCGGAACTTTCCCCATGCTAAGAGATACGAGGATGTGGGAGTACCTATACTGACTTCTGTAGTTCACAACTGTCGCCTTCCTTCCTCTGCTACAAGCAGGTCGCGAATCATTTGGCCATCTCTCAGCCTCCGTGATCGTCATCTCCTCCATGTCTGGCATAATGCGTCACGCACAAGGTCACTTTTCCTACAACGCCGCGAAAGGAGCTACCGTTCACCTCTCCAAACTCATGTCCTACGAGTTCAAGAAAGCGGGTATCAGAGTCAATAGTATCGCACCTGGGTATTTTCCTAGTGAAATGACGACGAAAGAGAGTGACGAGGATCAGAAGAGTGGTATTCCCGACGAGAAGATGAAGGAGAAGGGTCATGTGCCTGCGCAGAGAGCTGGAAGTGATGAGGAGATGGCGCAGGGGATTATCTTTCTGGCGAAGAACAAGTATGTCAATGGTGAGATTATTGCTATTGATGGGGGTGTCTTGCTTGAGGTTCCTGGACGATAGGCGATTTCACATAAGGGGCATCAGCGATCATAGATATGGGGGATAGTTTTGGGGCAGCGTTGAGATGCCATAAACGTTCGACACCAAGGAATAAAAATTAAATCTTTGAGTAGAGCTCTGAAGCTACCTTGTAAGGAGATGACGCCGGATCCGATCCTATCCAACTCCCTTGCTTCGCTGATCAGTGAACGTAAGAACCCGGTATGACTCCTGATTCTTGCCCATTATTCGACGTCGTCTCCTGCAACTCTCTTGCCAGCTCTTGATCCAAGTGCATTGCTTCTGCTCTCAGTCTATCCACCTCTCTTCTGTACTTTTCTGCTTCCTCTTCCAGCTTCGTTGCTTGGTCTCTCAACTTCAACTTCTCTTTCTCGCTTACCGTTCTTCCAGTAGCAGAAGTTCGTAGGTCAATTGCCTTTGCTTCCTTTAGTTCAGCAGATTTTTCCATCTGAAGAGCTTGATCGTGAAGTCTCTCTGCACCAACAGGAACTGGCGTAGGTGACGAGGCGACTCCGTCCGCATAAGATGAATTGTGAGTAAATGGCCACCCGCTGTGAATTGCAGCCAAGCCAGGTGGACCGTTGCCTCTGCCGAACGGTAGGCCGGTCATGAAAGGCGCAGAAGCAGATCTTCCAAACGGGAATCCCGGGTGTTCCGGGTGTACTGGTGGATTGCCTGGCATATGAGGAGTTGCCGGCGTGAAAGAATTTGCTGCTGATGGAAAGAAAGCACCTGGTATGTTGGCTCGAGACATCCACGGCGGCCCAGTTCGTGCTCCTCTCGGTCCACACTTCTTGACCTCCTTCTTGGCTTGCCGTTCCTCTCTTTTCAATGCCCGGCGCTCCCTTCTTTGCGCTTTTCTCTGTGCCTTCCTTTCACGCCTCGCTTCTCTTCGATCCCTCCTTTGTGCTTTCTTTGCGTCCTTAAAAATCTTCGTCAAATCCCTCACTTCCTTTCGTAGAGCTTGAAGATCTTGTCCTTTCTGCTGAGCCACGTTATCTTTGGCATGGATGATGTCCTCTCGCATGTCTCTCACTGATGCTTTTGTGATTGGCTCAGCAGGGTGGTTCAGCCATTCCATCAAGGATTGCTTCACGACCGGAAGCTGCCCATCCCTCAGATCCTCGTACTCCGGCAGGGATCCAACAGACGAGTCCGTGTCTGATGAACTCGAGCTTGATGAGCTGGAATGACTCGACGCAGAGGGAGAGCGTTCTCTTCTTCTGCGGTGGCGACCATGCGAGTGTGAGCGACCATGATGACCTCTGTGACGTACTCGACCCCTCTCCGCGTCGTGAGACTCTCTTCGTGCCCATGATCGTCCTCCCAGGGTCACACCATTAGCATCCGCGTTGAACCCTCGGCTTCCACCAAGTCGAAAGCCATTCGAGTCGGCAATCAGCATATTTCCAAGCCGAAAGCCATTATTATCAGCCTGCCTGAAATTAGTCACGAAGTCTTAGAATGCTGATTAGAACTTACCCTCAGCCCGTTTTTGCCAATACGGAAGCCGTCATTGTCTAAAATTACATTAGTACTTATGGGCAAGCCAAGCAAAGGTCAGAAATGAAGCAGATGAGAAAAATAAATTAAAAGAGAGCCTCAAGGAGATTGATCGATCTAAAGAAACAGATTCTTAGGCATACGAACCTGCAACAATAGGCCCCATTTTAAAGCCTTGTGGACCAGCCTGCATAAATCCACTGAAGAAACCCTTGCGAGCGTTTGCGTTGCTACTTGGGCCAGGTTCACCATTCAACTCATGTTCCCAAGGTATCCAGGAACCAGGCATTGGTGTAGCCTCTCCCTCCGCAGTGTTTTCGATGTCTGCAACATCGTTCGATATTTGTACGCCCCTGGGCTTGAAGAAGCCTTCGTTCCATTCTGATATTGTAGCTTCCAGCCTACGAGCTTTGCCCGCGCTTTGTAAAATTTGCGGTTGTCGTAATGGATCCAGCTGAGCATCCACCTCACGAAGATCCGTCATTGACCGGCTCTCTTTCCCCAGAGTCAACCTGTGCATTCGCTCATCCACTAATTCCGCTTTGAGCTTCCGGTCTGCAACACCATTATTGACTCCAGCGGCGTGGTCTGGAAGGAGATAATTGACAAAGGTCAGCCAGTCAAGTTCACGCACATCCTTTTCTCCTAGCTCTTGTGGATATGGGATGTCTTTCGGTGCTGTTTCTTCAGTGACGGATATCTTTATAATTTCGAGCGGCGCGTTGGAGCTGTTCCTGCGTGCAGGACGAGATTCGAAGAAGGTTGTTGCAGAGGAAGAGGAGACATGGTCGTGCTCGTCTCCAAACACCTGATTCTGATGTACGGAGCCTGCGGGCGAGTATAGTGGGGTGTAAATGGTCTCGTCGACTGACGATGTTGTGGAAGGGAGAGGTCGAGGTGCTACAGATACATTATCTGCTTGCGAAGTGGCCGGAGTAAGGATAGGATGTGGTGAAGTCCCCGGATCTATTTCTGAATAAGGCGGGGGAGGGGCAATAATATCCATTTCAGGGTTCAAGGAGGCAGAAACACAATCAGTATACGGCAAAATATTGTAGCAGCAGGATTGTACGTGTTTTCAATGATATGTGGGACATGTAGAGCTCTGGAGTTAATCAATAATAAAATGAGCTCCAAGATACGCGCGATGGACTGATTGGGATGTGGTCAGGATGATATTCCTTCCAGCACATGGAGGCTCAGCCAACTTTAAGCTTCTTGCTCGCTTGCAAGCTGCGACGCTATCCTATGACTGCTGCTCCTCGCTGCAATTCGTTCGAAAGCGCCGACTACGCGTCCCCACTGCCGTTCGTGCCAATGGAGGCTGGGGTTCAACCTGTGGCAGATGAGATTACGTAGGGCAGCCTCAAGGCAACGAACTCGGCCAAACAATAACATATCGTGACTGGCTCTCGTTGAAATATATCTGTCAAAATCGACGGCTGTTCCGATAAAACTGCATCGGTAGAGATGTTCGAGTCACAGAAGTGCTTTTGTGGACTTCCCAGGAGTTGGGAATAAGCCACAGCCTGGAGCTACACTATTATTTATCGAAGCAAAGTCGGCTCTTTCTAGCTTCCGGTTCTGAATGAGGAACTATCTCTTTCATAAGCCCGAGTTCTCGGTTTGTTTACCTCGGTTCCATCTGATTCATAACATTTATGTAGAAAGAGAGTCTACTGCAACACCGAAAAAATCACACGAGCAAAAGATTTTGAAGCTAGCCATCCGAATTTGGTAATGCTTGCAATCATTTTGGTGCTACAAGACACTGCTTCCGACCCAGATCAGAATTTTAGGGAACTGACTTTAGCTCAGCAACATCCGAAGATGTATCCTCTGGATTTTGAGCAAATTTTAGGCCCCCTTCACAAGCCAGAACGAGTAGCATAGAACTGGACATGCCCTCCGTTGAAGGGAGTCCAACGAATCATGTCTGCTATCAGCGTCTCTCAAGCACAAGAAGCTCGTTTCTCTGACTAGCGACACCAGGATGTCGATGATGTATACAAGTATTGTCCGAAGACAAAGTGCTTGGCTCTCAAAACTGAAGCTCTGGCTTGTGGAAATTGATGTCTTCGGTCTTGTAGTGGTCGGCAACGATTCTGTAGAGATACGATGGAGCATGTGCGCCTCTGCATATCGGTATGAGCAAAGAAAGGTATCTTGTAGGAAGAGACTTACAGGTTAGTGATATACAGATCTACAAGATCAGGGGGCACATAGTCGTAGACAGGGTTATCCACCTCCAGCTTGTCCACCAATGGTCCATCATCGTAGTCTACAATGCATCCAGGATCCCCATATTCGATAAGAGATTCGAACTCGAACGGGTACTCAGGACTGAGTTTGTAGACACCGCTGACGACAATCACTGGTGTACTATGCGCTCTCGCTGCCTTTGCAATAATTCGAGCGCCTGCTGCCGCTATCAAACCCCCGTTTGCTATGACTGCATGGGTAGCCAGGATGACTTTGCTGACCTTTTTCATGAACGCAAAAATGGCGGCGTCGGTAATCAGGATGACTGTGATGCCAGCTTCAGACAAAGGTTTCAGAAATTTCTCTGTGCTCACGTCGCCTCCAGTCTCACCAGATTGGTTGGTCTCCCTGGTTACCGATGCGTGAGTGGCTTCGTGGTCATTGGGGTACGATTCTGCAACGATAACCGTGAATTTCCTCTTTTCGGCGGCCTTGAGCAGGAACTTCTGAACACTGAGTGATGAGGAATGCGTAAGAATGATTTCGTTGGAGTGAATATGCTCCTGGGCATATGCGGCAATCTGATCATCAACTTGATCAAGCTCATCAATAATCTCATCGATACCGCCCATAACCTCCGCCTTCAAGTCTTTCGTTGTAGTAGCTATCCTCTGTGATAGGGAGGACGCATTGAACGTAGTTTTCCCATGTGGAGAGTTTGTTCCTGGAGGAGTCGCGTTTGGTGAGGGCGTTGCAGAGAGCAAGTTGAACATGGATTGTTGTACTGGAACTCCATTGAGCACGGCGTATGATTGATGGGAAGTGAGCATAGGAGGTCTGGAGGTCATTGCAGAAGTTTTTCCAAAGACATCATCACCATTTGTTTCCGGCGCTCCGGACTCGCTGCTCGACTCGAATCGTAGTGGGCTGAATGCCGGTGGTGCGTCTATCCTAGGTGATCCAGAGTAACTCTGTTTCCGGCTTGGAGAGCCAACGTTCGATGCTGAGTCACTTCCATCTTCAGCTCTATCCTCCTTTGCCTCATCTCTTATCATTCCCAGAACTCGTCTCACGATATTTCCCACGACCATTTCTCTCGGTTGTGCTGCAATGAGGCGCTGGCCAACTTCTTGTATTCTTTCTAGCAGCTTCCCTATGTCCGTCCATTTGAACTTCGCAACCACGCGGCGGAGGAGATGGGCTGTAGCTATAGCGCACGGTCTAGAGTTCTGGATCTGTCTTCGTTTGAGAAGCCTGTATATACATCAGCTAGACCAGGCGCAAAGAGTCGCTGAGAAGGCCGTACGAGATCAGATTTTCGATAGAAGACTCCAATGGAGCAGCCTTCAGTGACTTCAAGAAGACGCTCAGATTCGGCGCATATCCAGTCTGTGGCGACGGCATGCTGAAATAATTTGTTGGCCTTGAAGCCGCGGACTGAGTGTTTGCAGCGGCGCAAATGCTGATGTGCTGGAGGGGTATTTCTTAGTACAATTTTGGCTTTCTTGCAGGCTCTTGCAATGGGTTCGAATGGAGACTAACGGTAATTTGGAGGCTGTAGTAAAACGCAGGATATTTCGCAGATATTTCGCAGGGTGGTGTAAAATTGTTGGACGTTGGAAAGTCGTGGGGGTTGAAGTTGAAGAAAGTTGCTCATGTAAACTTATTTTTGACGGATGACTCCCGTTGACCTTGAAGTCGCGAACGCTCGGCCGCTCTCAATCCACATCATCCCGCGCAACATACGCCGCGCAATACGTGAAGGTCCAATTTGGTAAAGATCCAGCTACACTTGCCTGTCAAAGCTCATACATATATCACTTCAGCGTGCCTTCTTAGTCTGAAGTAACGATTGACAGAGGGCATTGTTGTTTTCGCCGCTACCCCGTTCCCAATCTAAGCTCCGAGGCTCAGCTGCTCACCCTCGCAAGTCGTGCTGTAAGTGAGCGACAACGGGTAACGCTCAACCAAGCATACGAAACAGCGCGCTGAGACTGGTATCTATCCTGTGTGGAACTGCAGATACGCAGATTGCTACGTCCTTCACTTGCCTTTGAGGCCCTCACCGAAGCCCCGCCCTGTCGATAGAAGCTCCATCCTCCTCCTTCATGGCTCGGAAAGAACGATGAACTCTCTGAATATCCTCTCGGCACGAGTGTCTCCGCCGCAGACCCCATCGCCATCTAGAAGCAACTCTTTTGGAAACATTTTTTCTTCTGCGACAGAGACAGAGTCGAGGAGGAATTCGCGAGAGGACATATTGGACGAGAAGGCAGAATACCCAAGCGATAACCCCGAGCTGGATCAGGAAGATGACAGAACTGTCCATGAAGAGACGCCTCTTCTAGACAAGGAAACCAGCGAGACAAAAGATCCAGAGAGCACAGGGTGGCGCATAATTCCGCAACGAATATCTTTCGCTTTTATCGAATCCATACGCTGGTTCCTATCCACACTAGCTGCTCCTGGTGTTTACCTTTTTGCATGCCTATGTGATGAGCAGGGAAACTTTGCTCCCTTCTCTCAGATGAGGAAACTAGGTACACGACGTGCATCTACTGCGCAAGCACTCGACATCAATTCATCTGAGGATAGGCAGCACGGAGAGCAAAGCCGTGGCAAGAGTCCTTCTGGAAAGCGAGGGTCGATCAAGGGCAAAAAGGGCTTTTCTTCATACTCGTCGTCATCGGGACTGTCTTCTGAGTCGGAGTCAGACCGTGACCGGTCTATGAGTGAAGCAGAGCATTCAACAGCGTCTGGGACAGCGCGCCACACCCGATCGAAGTCGCTTCAAGCTTCCGACGAGATCGCTCCAGCGAGACGTTCTATAAGGATCAAACTTCATAATGAAGATAGCGTGCGGCAGAGGAAGCACCGGAAATCTCAGTCTACGAGTACGCAGAGCAATGGATCGGGTGCAATTGCTGCTAGCGAGATCTCACCAGCAACTCTCAAGTCTCCTACATCCCCAGCCTCATCTCTTTCGATGACAAAGTATCCTCGTGCTCCTGCACCCCCAAGGCCTCTCATTCCGCGCCGTCAGCCTTCCTATACCACTGATGCGCCAAGTGGAAAACTTGCTCAAAAGACATTGATACTTGACCTCGACGAAACTTTGATTCATAGCATGGCTAAGGGCGGAAGGATGAGCACTGGTCATATGGTCGAAGTGAAGCTGAACACTGTGGTTGGGGCTGGTGGAAATGCTGTTCCTGGCCCTCAACACCCCATTCTCTACTATGTTCACAAAAGACCACATTGTGACGACTTTCTGCGACGAGTGAGTAGTCTGAAGCACCTAATGATAGCATGCTAACGAAAGCAGATTTGTAAGTGGTACAACCTCGTTATCTTCACTGCGTCTGTCCAGGAATACGCAGATCCTGTGATAGACTTTTTAGAGACCGAGCGAAAGTTTTTCTCCGGTCGATATTACCGCCAACACTGTACATACCGCCATGGTGCCTTCATCAAGGACCTAAGCTCCGTGGAACCGGATCTCAGCAAGGTCATGATTCTGGATAATAGTCCTTTGAGCTACATGTTTCATCAAGGTAGGCAACGTAGGCCAAGGTTGTCAACATAGCTAACTAGACCATCAGATAATGCGATACCCATAGAAGGCTGGATCAGTGATCCTACAGACAATGACCTAATGCACCTCGTGCCATTGCTAGAGGGGCTGCAGTATGTTACTGACGTGCGAGCTTTCTTGGCTTTGAGGGGCGGCGAAGATGGGAAGCACATAGCTTAATAAACTCTTGAATTGTATTAATTGTGGCTTTGTTTCTTTATCAAATGCACTACTCTTGAAGATCAACAACAATTAGTTCCATTGCAATATGTTCCAAATGAGACCTACCGTGAAAGCCTCGTTCCTAATCTTTTCCTCATTGCAGGTCGAGTGCATAGAGAGGTACGAATATACTTGCCAGCCAAATGGTTCAACATGGTACAAGAGTAATAGTCTGAGTGTAGGGAGAACATCAAAAAGCACTACCCTAACAAATACATATCGAAGCAGATGTCTTCACCAGATTCTACAGAATCACCTTCGGTATCTTGATCTGAGGCAGCTTGAGCTGGAAGACAAATAAACAAGGCTTAACGAGCGCCAAGGAAACTAGACCCCGCCTGCCCGCCATCGGTTCAAATTCGAGCGGGAGTCATCTCGTGCCCCACCAAGAAGCTAGTCGCGACAAATTCATGAGAGCTCGAGTTCACCACCACATCGAACAATGACGCTTTTATGACCCAATCTTTAAACTGCACGCAGATACAGCTTCGTGTTTGACGCACGATAGCAGATAGCCACCAATATGCAGCTCACTTCGACTGGCGGAGAGTCTATCAAGGCTCAAGTTGTCGACAATGTGCCCAAAAGTAAGAATTTGCTGCTGTCCATCGCTGTAAGAGTAGGGGACTGACAGTGGACAGAGTTTGCCTCTCTCAAGTTCGGTATTCAGTGAGTATCCTTTGGGTTGTTTCTAGCCTCATTAATGACTGGTTGGTAGGTCGAACACCCAAATTGTCAACCAGGGAGTCCTCGAAGTTTCGGATCGCATTCTGTATAATATGGAACAGGGTCGAAAGCCTATGGAAAACGGACCATTGGACACAAGACTAGTGAGGATCACAGGCGATGGCTCAGATGGCATGGGTGGCTGATATTGAGTCTACACAGGGAACTTCTAGCAAGACCGGAATTTGCGACACATGCGGCGAAGGGCTTCAAAATTGCAATGGCCATTTTGGTCATGTTCGACTGGCTCTACCCGCATTTCATATTGGCTATCTCAAATTGACTCAGATGTTTCTACAGAACATTTGTAAAGTATGCAATACTTTCTACTCAGGAAGGGATATGGGCTAATCTTGTCGCAAGGATTGTGCCAGAGTGCTACTCACGGAGTCCGAACGACGTGCTTTTCTGAAGCAGCTACGAGTACCAGGCATCGATAATCTCAAGAGGACACAGATTTGCAAGAAGATTAACGAGCAATGTCGAAAAGTTAGAATATGCCCGTATTGCGATGCTGTCAATGGCCAGATTCGAAAGCTTGCGCCTCTTAGATTGGCCCACGATCGGTACCAGGCATTCAACAAGTCAACAGCTGCGAAGAAAGTGCCTCCCCCGTCCATGCTCGTATATCACAAGTCGTTCGAGGAGGCGAAGAAGAACAATGCGGAGCTTGACAAGCACTTAAAGAAGGCGATGGATGACCTTAATCCGCTCAGAGTCTTGAATCTGTTCAAGATGATCACACCAAGTGACTGCGAACTTCTAGGACTCAATCCTGCAGAGGGCAGGCCTGAGATGTTCATCTGGCAGTTCGTCCCGGCCCCACCGATCTGTATTCGTCCATCTGTTGCGCAGGAAAATGCAAGTAACGAAGATGATCTCACAACAAAACTTGCGGAAATTGTCCATGTCAGCTCTATGATTCGTGCTGCTTTGCAAAGAGGTCAGCCGATTCAGACGATCGTAGAGCAATGGGATTTCCTCCAAACACAGATCGCCCTATATGTAAATAGCGACGTTCCCGGTCTCCAAGATAAAGGCAATGGAAAGGCTATTCGAGGATTCTGTCAACGCCTAAAAGGCAAACAAGGTCGATTCCGAGGAAATCTGTCAGGAAAACGTGTCGATTTCTCGGCTCGAACAGTCATCTCTCCAGATCCGAATTTATCTATCGAGCAGGTTGCTGTTCCTATACTGGTGGCTAAGAACATGACATATCCCGAGCGAGTACAGCGTCAAAACATTGAGAAGCTTCGACAGTGTGTTCTCAATGGCCCCGAGATTCATCCAGGTGCCAACCAGATCGTCAAGAAAGATTCCGACCACAAAATCTCTCTTAAGTTTGCCCGTCGACCGGACGCGGCCAAGAATCTGAGAATTGGTGACGTTGTCGAGAGACATCTCGAAGACGGAGATATCGTACTTTTCAACCGGCAACCTTCTCTTCACAAGCTCAGTATCATGAGTCATTACGTCAAAGTCAGACCTTGGAGAACTTTCCGACTTAACGAGTGTGTGTGCAATCCCTACAACGCTGATTTCGATGGAGATGAGATGAACTTGCATGTCCCTCAAACCGAGGAGGCGAGAACAGAGGCGATCAACCTCATGGGAGTGAAGAACAACCTGTCCACGCCAAAGAACGGAGAGCCGATCATTTCAGCTACTCAAGATTTCATCACCGCCGCGTACCTGTTGAGCAGCAAGGAAAATTTCTTTGACCGGAAAACCTTCACAACGCTGTGCATGTACATGGTCAATGGCAACACCCACTTGGATCTACCGCCACCCGCAATCATCAAACCCGAGGCATTGTGGACCGGGAAACAAGTTTTCAGTGTTCTCATGCGCCCAAACAGTAAATCTCCGGTGAAAGTCAACCTGGATGCAAAATGTCGAGATTACAAGGCGGTGCCAGGTCAGTGCCCGGATATGGATATTAATGATGGTTGGCTCGTGGTCCGCAACTCCGAAGTTATGTGCGGCCGAATGGACAAGACCACCGTTGGATCCGGAAAGAAAGATTCCATTTTTTACATCATTCTTCGAGATTTTGGCCCTGATGAAGCTGTCATAGCTATGGACAGACTTGCTAAAGTATCAGCTCGCTACCTCACAAACATGGGTTTCTCGATCGGTATCAGTGATGTCTACCCATCGCAAAAGCTCACTGAGCATAAGGCATCACTTGTAGCCGATGCGTACGAGGCATCCGAAGTTCTCATCAATCAGTTCAAGAATGGTACCCTTGAGAAGGCCACAGGTTGCGATTTGGAAGAAAGTTTGGAGAACAAAATCTCAGGTGTTCTGAGCAAAGTCAGACAAGACGCTGGAGAGTACTGCATTAACACACTCAGCAAATGGAATGCCCCTCTTATCATGGCCAAATCTGGATCTAAGGGATCGAACATTAACGTCGCACAAATGGTAGCAGTCGTCGGACAACAGATTATCGGAGGTCAACGTGTTGCAGATGGATTCCAAGACAGAACTTTACCTCATTTCCCCAAGAACGCACGCCAGCCTCCATCCAAGGGTTTCGTCCGAAACAGCTTCTTCACAGGCCTCACACCCACAGAATTCTTGTTTCACGCCATTTCTGGTCGTGAAGGTTTGGTCGATACAGCTGTCAAAACTGCCGAGACTGGATATATGTCAAGAAGATTGATGAAGTCTCTTGAAGACTTGTCGACTCAGTACGATGACACAGTCCGAAACTCCTCAGGAATCGTCGTTCAGTTCCAGTTCGGAGCAGACAAGCTAGATCCTGTTGACATGGAGGGTACCGCTGTGCCAGTCCATTTTGTCCGTACGTGGACTCATGCCGAAGCAATGACCTGGGACAACAATGAGCCAGGACTCTTGCCATATCAGATTACAGCCGAGTGTAATAAGCTCTTGGCCCCTCAGCGAGATCGGTACAAGAGAAAAGACGTCTTTGGCAAGCCTCTGAAATATGACGATGCGACAGATTATGGTGTTGACGAATTCGAAAGTGCCCGTGGTTTCCTCGTCACAATTACAGAATTTGTTGGTAGTCTCGCTCATCGTCTCGCGAAAGCACGCCAGTTGGCAGGCCTTCACGAGTTTGAAGATCCTCCGGTCGCTGGCGATGTCCACATGACCGAAGCTGGAGAGCAGGAGAGGTTAGATCAAATGGATCGTGTGCACAAGGTTTCGCTCCGCACACTGAGAATGTTCATTTCACTATGTTTGGACAAATATGCCAAGGCACATGTGGAGCCTGGCCACGCTGTGGGTGCTGTTGGAGCACAGTCCATCGGAGAGCCAGGTACTCAGATGACCTTGAAGACATTCCATTTTGCTGGTGTTGCCGGTATGAGTATCACCCAGGGTGTACCCCGTATCAAGGAGATCATCAATGCATCGAAGGTCATCAGTACGCCCGTCATCACCTGCCCCCTGGAGAACAAATACGTCTTAGAAGCTGCGCATGTGGTGAAAAGTCGCATCGAAAAGACCTACATTTCCGACGTCCTCCGATTTGTGGAAGACATGTGGTCGGCCAAACACTCCACAGTCTGCTTGTGTATCAACATGGACGCTCTCAGTGACTTACAACTTGGTCTTACTTTGGCAGATATCGCCAATTCCATTTCCAGCAACAAAAAGATGAAGATTCGCAATCACGACATTTCAATTGCTGGAGACTGCTTGTTCGTCAACGTCACACCAGACAGTGGCGGCAATCTGGGTGCTCGAGGTGCTCCTAAGAAGGGTGCTGTAGACGAGAACTATTCGGATATTCTACTTCGGGTCAACTATCTCAAGCGTGCACTGCCTGCAATTGCTATATCTGGATATGCTGATGCAACTCGAGCCATCATCCAGAAGACAACACACTACCCGCCCGAGGGCGATAAATATGACACACACATGGTACTCGTAGAAGGTTATGGGCTTCGAGCTTGTATGACTACGGAAGGAGTCATCGGCACGCAGACAACTAGCAACGGTGTCATGGAAGTCAAAGACGTCCTCGGTATCGAAGCTGCACGAACCACCATCGCTACTGAAATCGGCTCCGTCATGGGAGACATGGGTATCGACCCTCGACACATGCAACTTCTTGCCGATGTCATGACCTACAAGGGCGAAGTTCTCGGCATCACTCGGTTCGGCCTGTCCAAGATGCGAGACAGCGTCCTGCAATTGGCATCTTTCGAGAAGACACCCGATCACTTGTTCGACGCTGCCGCTGGCATGAAATCAGATCTCATCGAGGGAGTCAGTGAGTGCATCATCATGGGACAGACAATGAGCGTTGGTACGGGTGCCTTCCAAGTCGTGCGAGAGTTAGGTTTGAAGCCCGAGGACTTGAAGAAGAAGCCCACTCTTTTCGAGGATGCATGGGCAGTCGATCAAACTGAACGCCAGAAGATCCGGGCGGCGGAACTGGCTGAGCGGAAGAGAATCGCGGCGGAGAGAAAGGCGAATGGCTTGCCGGTCGAAATGGAGTTTTGATCTTAGACTGGCAATGAATGCTTTGGGACTTTCTAGGTGCATAGCAGGCCGGACGGACGAATGGCGTTAAGGATTTATCTGAGTGTACTGGAAGGCAATGGTTGGGCATCTGCGGCGTTACCATATCCCCCCGGTTGCGGCTAGTTCTTTGACTGGCTGGTAATTCTAGATCTCGATTTATATCTCGGATCAAAAAGGATACAGTAGATGAGACAAAGAACAATGATACATTGATTGACCAACTCCATCCGTGACTACCTATCAATTTAGTCCTGGGTATCCTGATATCCGTACACACATTTTCTGGTATCCATAGTTTCGTTTCTGAGAGTCCTCGAACAAGCGCCCCTTCTATCCGTACGCAACACAACCTCGCTTATCATTTAAGCCAAAATAAACTCCCCACTGACCCCCTCAAATGCCATGATCTTTCCGCCAACAGCCTTCGAATCCCCATAGTACTTTACCCTATACCTGCCTGGCACCGCCCACTCCTCCGTCTCCCACACAATCTCAACCTCACTCGTCCCCAACACACCACTCGTACGCTTCCAATTGAAGATCAAAGCCCAATCGCTGTCATCTCTCACTCTTACCCATCGACTGGTCGGAGTATCGAACAGCTCTATGGCGGCATAGGTTTCTTCGAGACGGAGAGAGTTACGAGGATTTGCGCCGACGAATGTGACGGATACGATATCGCCGATACTGTATGCAGGTCGTGTGTCTGTTTTCACGTCCCCGAAGTGCTTGAAGATGGGCGTGCCGTCGAAGACTACGCCTGTGATGAAAGAGAGGGAGCGATTGACGTTGTCTGGCGGTGAAGGGCCTGGGAGTGGACGGGTGGTGGAGGATGAGCTCAGGTAGGGAAGGTATTTGAGCGTGAGGTTGATGTACGCGTTAAGTGTATATGGGCCGTAAAGGGTAGAAGCGCCTTCGTAGCGCTGGATGCCGTATTCTTCGGTCGTCGAAATGTAGTGCGTATAGCTGTTTGCTGGTCCCCCAATGACTACGACTGGGTCGACGGATGGTGAGCCAGAGAGCGCGAGGGAAGAGGCGGAGCTGTGGATGGCTTCTTTCCAGCGGCGTCCGGCCATTGTGGTAGCTTCACCTGGGCTGACTATGATCACGAGTTGCCCGACTCGTAGGACTTGGACATCAACGATGTTCGGTGTCCAGAGATATGGAGAGCTTATTTCTCCTACGTCCAATAGAATAGGCTTAGGATAATGACAGCGTTTTTGAGCTTCGGTAGGCTCCTTGATGAAGCCAGATACCACTCTCCATACAGGTGAAGCATTGGGGGCTCCGGGATCATTCTGGGTAAAGTCAAAAGCACCCGGTCCATCTGATGTACCCGCGGCAAAGGAGTATCCCAGAGCTGCTGGACAAGTATGGACGTAGCTCCCATTAGCCAAAGGAAAAGTGAAATTCGTCATGTCCTGGAAAATATGGAATGACTTGACGGAAGAGCCGGTGACAGGCGATCCTTCAGTGTCGAGATTATCGTACAATGCTCTCGCAGGCTCGTATTGCCTCTTGCCAACCTCGTAGCAGGATGCAGCACCATTGTCTTTCACTCGGAAGAAGGGTCCACGAGCATGGCAAAATTGACTCTTGCCGTCGCTGCAAGTGCTGTTTTTGAAGCTGCATTCTGCACCAGTTCCATCTTCACACCAAGCTCCTAGAACATTAGGACTTGTGTCTCCAACATTTGCTTGCGAGAAGCCAGCCACGAAGTCATCTGCGACGTTGTCACTAGCCGAGAAGCTCTTCTCGAACAAATCAGCTGCAACGCCTTTGTTATCTCCGGAAATTAAGGTGTTGTTTCCCAGCATCGAAGTTCCATGCGTAGGAAACCATGTCAAAACACCAGTATTTTTGCCATCAGAGGCTCGCTGAAACTTGAGAAGAGTCAAAGTCTTCTCGACAGATCCATCGTCCTCGGAGCTTTCATTGTACCTGGCCCTCTCCTCTTCTGAATTTGCCAGGTACGCGTAGAGACTTCTGTTAATGTTGGCACCAAACACTTTCGTTGATCCAACGGTCAAGTAGCCAGGCTGTAGGCTCCTGTGAGCTCTTTGAACAGACAGAACAGCACCATCCACGATAGCCCTGTAGCTTTGCTTATCAAATCCCTTACTGGTTATTTGAGGCAATAGGTAGTTCAGCCAAGCTCCAGGTCCAGAATGCGAATGGGTGCCCGTCACAGCAACATTATGTTGTCCGTAAACCGCGAAGTCCGAGCCTAGTTTTGATAGCTCTTCCAGAATACCATATCTCACTGCTGTATCTCCAGATTGTGTATCCAAGACTAGGTAGACGAATCTATCCTCGGGGTGCTTTATATCTCCAACGATGAAAGCTCGAGAGTAGAGTCGTTGGCGAAGTCCAGATCCGACTTGTTTTGTATCTGCGTAGCCCATCATATTGATCTCAACTACAGGACTATAATGGCATTAGAACTTTAACTCATTCAAGTGTATGAATACCACTACTTACCCAGTAATATCCGCCTTTCCAACACCCAATAGATACTGACTTCCTTTCCCATTCTCAAAACTCTCGCCACTTTCATGTTGACCCCAATCCAAGCTCCAAGACCGTCCAGTATCCCTCCAATGTCCACAGAAATGTACGAATATGGTCCATGCCAGCGCCGTAGCCAAGAGGAGGCTCGCTATATTCCTCCACGTCCCCCTCTGCCTTTGCCACCTCGAGCTTTCTCGTTCTTGTTGAATGAGCTCTTGCAATGGCTCGGAAGGGCCGGCCTTCGATTCAAGAAGTGGTTCCATGGTTATGAGAACTACGTTTGGAAATTTTGGCGAAAATTTCCCTCTGAGAGGGTCGTGTGGCGATCAAAACATTCTTGTCTGTTGTCTTGAGCTTGAGATAGCTCGGTGGGATGTGGTTGGTAGCTTGTCCGAGGCAAGGCAAGCTTCACTACAGCCTCGAGCGCAAGGCGACGAACATCTTGAAAGATGCTTATATTGACGTTTCCGCCCCTGAAGTTTTCAATGGTCTCTATTTTGTCCATGCTGATCAATGCTATTTACGCCTGATATCATAATCCCACCATTTTACATTCGATTTTTCTAGTTGTCCTGACATTAAATCGACAATCAACTCTCTCCAAGCCATTCAGCCTTGCGAAAATTCTCCGCCTCTCCACATCAACCTGAACCGCAATTCGATATCGAAATCAACATCTCCATCCAACCCCCTCAAACTTCGACACCACCACCCAATTACACCTTAAATTAGCCGCAAAGATGCCTCTCACAAACGCCATCCACGAATCCCTCCCCTACATCGACACCGAACCCTCAGCCTCCGAACGCGCCGCATCGCTCTCTCTCATCGCCGCCGAAGCTTCAACCGCCCCCTCAGACTCAACACAGAGCCACGACTCTCTGCCCGCTCTTCCCCCACCAAACTTCTCGCCTCTAATCGAATCCGAACTCGACCGCGTCTCCCAAAAGACACCCATAACAGGCATAACAACCAGCCACTACGAATCGCAGGACGCACCCACCACAACCCCAGGATCCGACACCAGGTCCCCCGAAACCCTCCAGAAATGGCACACGGCCCTCCGCAACGCCTACACCTCTCAATCGTACCTATCAGGGCGGCTGACAAACTTGGCTTTGCTGGAGAAGTACGGCAAGAATGCTTGGTTGGAGGGGAATAGGCAGTTGGAGGATGTGTTGAGGGCGTTGGAGAGGGAGTTGGAGGAGAGGAAGGCGGAGATTGATGGGGTTGTTATTGAGAGGAAGAGGGCGCAGGAGGAGGTTGGTGGGGAGATTAAGGGATTGGAGGAGACGTGGAAGAGGGGCGTGGGAAGAGTGCTGGAGACGGAGGTCGCTGCCGAGGGGGTGAGGAGGGAGATTTTAGAGAGGAGGAGGGAGGGCGCTTTGTGAGGGGGACTGTGAGACTGTGAGACTGTGAGACTGTGAGACTGTGTCGAGAGCTTCGAGGAGGGAACGGGCGTTCGTAGGGGTTGTATCAAAAACCTGCTGCTTTGCATGGATTGGCGTTCTACGGAGTCTAACCGGCGGCTTTCCAAAATCCGGGCAGCTTGCAATGGAGACGAGTTAGGTCTTATGGGAACGAGCTGTACACAATCAATACTCTACACCAGAGATGATTGTGAGAATGAATTTTGAGTATATTGGTCATTGGAAGAATCATGGCTCTCTGCATCAAAGGTATCCGAACCACCGAAGCCAGTTGTATCTCGTAACAAAACGAACGTAACCATTCTAACGCCTGCCAATCATAAAAGCTGAATCACGAAAACCCTCGAACTTGCTGTCGTTAACCTTGGTGAAGAGGATCAACCGCTTCAACTCCTTCATCATATGTAGTCCTTCTCATGATACTCTCAACAGGACCCAGCAGCCTCTGGAAACCGTCTTTTCCAAGCGTAGCAACCTTAACTTCTGTCTTGCTGACGACACTGGCAGCTCGTGGGGCGTCGTTCAATAGAGCAAGCTCTCCGAAGTAATCGCCTTTTTTATACGATCTGACCGGGTTCTGTGACCCGCTCTTGAAAGCCTCGGCCTCACCACTTTCCAACAAGTAGAAAGCTTCGCCAGCGTCACCTTCTTTGATGATTGTTGTACCAGCTGGGAACTTTTGGGTATCCAGTGCATCTGCAATTTTCGACCTCTCATACTTGGTGAGGGTGGAGAGGATAGGAACCTCCTCAAGGAAGCTCTCATACAAGCGACGACGCTGGAAGGTTGAGTCCATCAGAATCCGGCGGAAAGTAATACGGTCAAGAGCCCACAAAGTACATCCGGCTTCAGTTGAGATAATGGTGGCGGCTCTTGGAGATCCGTACATAAGAGCCAGCTCTCCGAAAGATCCGCCTGACTGGATCGTTCCCACCTGCTTGCCGAGACCGTCGGGACCTGGTTGCAAGGCACCACTAGGGTTGACGTAGACATCAAAAGACCCTTTCTCAACCACATAGAAGAAGTCTCCTTGGTCACCTTGTGTAATGACCTGTTGCAAATATGTTAGCATCAGACAATTACTTGGCATATGGTAATTGCAATTCGAAGTGGAGAAGGCTTGGCTGGGTTGGGCAGTCATATAGTGAAGTGTACCTTGATATCCTTCGCAGGAATCGGCTTCTCTTGCAAAGCACCAAGCACTTGAGCAGTCTGTTCATCGTCGAGGTGACTGAACAAGAAATTTTGAGAGATAGACTTCTTTAATCGTAACAGCTGATCTTCGGTCTTCTGATGATAAGGCGGCGTCCAGTTGTCGTTTGAAGAGGCTGTAGGGTTGAGCGACTCAGCAGAAACGGAAGTTCGCCGTCCCATGCCGTAGTGTGCTGGAAATCCCTCTGTGCTGGTAGGCTTGAATGATGATGGAGGACCTTCTCCGGTGGCAGCAGCATCACCTCCAAAAGGAGATCCAAATGCTGTGCCTTGACCAAAGCCGAAGCTTGCATTCGTCGGCGATGTGATTGTGTCATTCTCATCCTCCTCCACGACCTTAGAAATCGAGCCAGAGCTCAATTGATCTTTCCCCGCACCCCCACCATCACCACCGAAGGGGTTGACATTTGTGCCGAGACGGCCAGGGAACGTGCTTCCAGACATTTCGCGGTCTTTGTGTGTATCTGACAAAAGGAATCGAGCACGCTCAAGCTCTAGACGTCGTGCAAAGTAATTGGCGCAGAACTGGACGATGTCGGTAGGGTTTGTTTTGAGGACCTCTTGGTTGAGGATGTCGATCTCTTTGAGGTATGATGATGGTAGGGACATTCGACAGTGTACAATTCTCTATCTCGAAGGGCAATGCCTTTCAAAGATGCCGAGGACGGTGGAGAGCTTCTCCAGCAATATAGGTATGGGCAGAAGCTGAATATCCTGGGCGCGGGAGGTGATTGTTCGATAGTCAGGCTGTTACTAGCTATTGAGGAAAGAGTGAGTTAGCTTAGCCTTAGATAGGGTGAGGATGTTATTATCGAGTATTGACTCACTGCAGTCAGATGTCCGAAGAGGGGTTCACGCAATCTAGTCACTGTTGATCGAGCAAGAGTGAGTCTGCAACCGGATAGGAGAGGATCAGCATTGCTCTCACATGCGAAGGACACAGATAGACGAAGAATAACTCACGTAGCTGTAAATGCAAGTATCAGCAAAAAGATGTTTCTGGGGATGGCGGAGAGGTGAAATGAAGTTGGCAGCATTCAAGGCAAGTAGGAGCGAGAGATGGTGAGGTTTCGGTTGCCCCAGAAAGCCGCCAGAAAGGGAGGGGCAATGGAGCTGTTAAAGCACTGGCCTGGTACTGTTGGTACGTGCGCGATCTCAATCTAACCCTAATATGATTGGACAGGGAAGCTTCGATGGGAGTTCTCGAAGACTTCTGGAAGTGTTAGTCACAAAGTCTTCGGCAGAGTACAGAAGATTTGGCAGTAGGGCAGAAGAGGCGATGATATTGGCAGCAGCAGTGTCACAATCCACGACCCACAATTGATGATAGGTCTCTTAACCAACGCAAAAAAGCAACGCAAGAAAGCAACGCATATGCGACCTAATGTACATTTTCGCCCTGTAAATTAACGCCTAGCCTCTTCACTCGTAATGTATCTTTGGCAATTTGGCGTTGTTGTCCATCCAACTGTCTACCTTAACCTCCCAGTCCTCCTGATCTGGGCAGCCCAGCAGCTCTGCCGCCGAATCCAACATGCTCGAAAGTGGCGCGACGGTACCGACGACGGAAAGGGGCAACTTGACGGTGGGTTTCTCAACAACCTTCTCCTTTCCCTTGCCCTTCTTGGCGGGTCTCTTCTTTTTGGCAGGCAGAACTTTCTTCATATCCTCAATATCCTTCTTCAAAGCGTCGTTCTTCTTCTTCAGACTCTCCTTCTCAGATTCAAGCCCAGCGATTTTGGCATTGGCGTTGGTCAGATCTCCTCGGAGAATGGTATACTCTGCAGCCTTCTGGGTGAAACAGTCGCTCTTCCATTGCACGATCTCTTGTTTTTTGGCCGGCCCCAATGGCTTGCCCAAAGCATCCTCAATATTCTCGACGATGAGGTCGATATTGTCGGGAGCCATACCTGAAGCATCCATAATTCTCAACAGAGCCTTATAGCTAGGCACTTCCGATGGACGCTTCTTGCGCGGTGTTTTGGCATTGTTTGTTGGATCGTCGTCCGGGGACTCGAGCTTTGGAGCGATCGGTCCGGCAGAGCCATCACCTTCGTCATTGATCTTCTGGCGCTTTGGGACACGAGGGCCAGCGGGGTGGGTAGTATTGGCTGAAGAGTAGGATGCTTGAGCGGGAGCTGAATTGGTCGGGTTGGTCAAAGACGAACGGACTGAAGCGGGAGTTGAGGTGTTCAGGTTGGTAGAAAGTGAACCCTGAAGGGGATTTGGAGAGGCTTCACCGAGCAATGGTTTAAACGATTTGAAGTTCTGTATGGCGTTTGACAGCGTTGGGCCGTAGACTACAAGCTTACCCTTGGCCGAAGTTGGTTTCTGAGCGACGTTAGAGAGATTTTGACGGGTATTTGTAGTGCTAACCATTCCAGGAGCTGCTGCTTGAGCGACGGTTTTGCCCGAAACGCCAGCCATCTTCTCATTCTCTCCCTCACTTTCGTCGGATGTGATGTAAGCACTGTTCATGATGTCTTCCGCGCTCACGTAGGGCTTTTGATTTCGTCGTCTCGATTCTCTCTCCTTTTCCCAGGCTTCACCTTCTTCTTGAGTACGCCGCTTACCAGAGATGTCGATGTAAGTGACGGTTCCGTCGACATTGCACTCCTTGGTCCACGCGATTGAGGAAACACCGCCGGTTTGGAGACTCGCCGTCAAATACTCCATGTTGGGATTGGCTGCATTCTTTGACATTGTTGGCTGTTTTGACATTGCGAAGGAGGCTGAGAGAAATGAGGTTCTTGTGTTATTGTGGAAAAAGAATGGAGAGAATTGGGGGCAAGGAGGCCTTTTTGTAAACAAAGTCGAGAAGGTCAAGTGAATCCAAAATTGGGAGTTGAGTTGTCCTTTCCCTATGTTTAAGCGAACATGGGAATCGTTCCTTCTCAATTAGGAAATCAGGACTTCATACAATTTTATTCCCACTTTCAACGTTCAACTTCACTCCATCAACATCACATCACCGTCACAACCTCCTATGCTGCCACCAGTCCTCCAGAGTTGCCATTGAGAGTTCTGGGCGTTCTCCAAGGTTGTGCCAACTACCACAACCTGGTGGAAGTGTGTAACGGCGAATACTACACTTTGTCAGAGTAATTATAATTTCCATTTCTAGCTTCATCAGTCATTTATCCTACCATGGTCGTGTGTCCGAAAGGTTGTGGGCGTGCTTTCTTTTACGACAAATACCTCGATGTCCATTTACCGAATTGTGACGGGCAACCTCGAGAATGGGCCGATATTGCCATGACAAGAGGTCTCGTACTGCATTGCCTTTGCCTTCGCGGCTGTGGTATGTGGTTGGTCCCCGAGAATGCCGTCCGACATGAGGAGCATTGCGGCGAACGCGCCTTGAAGGCCTTCAATAAAGTGCAAGAGCCATTGGATCCTTTCTGGATCAGAGAATCCGACAAACAGAGGGAGATCGACGAGCAGCAACAAGCCAAAAAGCTGAAAGACGCCAAAAGGAAGAAAAGAGGGCCCTACAGAAAGAACGAGAAGGTCGCCGCAGCGAAAGATACCGCCGAACAGAAGCGAAGCAGATTGAGGGTGAATTCCTCATATACGCCATGTTTGAAAGGTTGTGGGCAGGTGATACACATTTCCTTCATTGCCAGACATGAGTTCCAATGCAAAGCTTCTTTCGCCCGTTTGGACGCCAACCCGAAAGCACAGTACGCCACTTACCTTGATTTTTGCATCGCATTCAAGCTTTTGACGACCGGCGAATCTGGCATTTTGCCCGCTGGTTTGACTTTGTCTGACACGTTGTCACTTGATGAGGATACTTCGGAAGAAATGGTCGAGCATTTATCAATGTATGACATCAAGGCAGAAGAAGTCGACGACGATGCGGTGGAAAGTGACACAGATGCGATGGAGGTCAAAGACGCGATGCGAGGATGCGACGACGGATCTCAACAAATCGACATAGATATGATGGAGGTGGAAGACGCAATGCAAGCGAATGACGACGAATGTCAAGAAAGTGACACAGATTGGATGGAGACTGAGAACGCGATAGAAGCGAATGACAACGAACCTCAGCAAAACGACATGAATACGATGGAAGCTGGCGAGACGATGCATAAGAGGGCGAAGTCCGCCGTAGAAGAGACTAATCGACGACTTTTGAAAAACATCGGATTATCAGAATCGGATATTCCAGCCCCAGATACTCCATCATGCGCCGGCGTTTACTGGCGCCACGGATCATATGCTTGTCCAAACTCCGCGATCTTGTCAATCAAAAACACACCATTATACCAGAAGACTGGTCGCAATGGAGCCGTTATCAATTCCGTGGGATGGGGTAATCGCTGTCACAAATGCCGTTCCATGGTTCATTCACTTGACATTTGGGTCAATATGTCGAGGTTCTCCGAATCTGGAGAAAGACTTTGTTCTTCCAAAACGTGTACGAAGCTGGCGATGTTCTCTGCTTCGACTTGCCACGAACATAGACAAAATGTAATGAAATCTGTCGAACGAGCTAAAGGTACGTCAAACTTTCAAGAAAGTAAAAAGACCAAGAATAACAAGTTATCGTATAGCCACACGAGCTACCCGATGGGCGGAACGCATCGTTAAGTCAAAAAGGACGGGGCTGGGCAAAGAGTGTACCGACGCTTTGAAGATGGCGGAGTGCTTGGAATCAAAGGTGTTCGACATTCCCCCCGGCTGGGAAACCGTCGCCAAGCAAATAGTCGCTGTGCGCCCTGACAACAAAGTGTTCTTCGTCGATGTCGAATTTTTCACTGACAGCAGAATCATTGAAATTGCCATTTTGGACGCAGACGGGCACTGTGTACTACATACCAACGTCTCTTACCACGAAACAGTTTCCGAATTGGCCAAATCTCCGCAGGAAGTGTATTCTGCCAGAAGGATTTATGGCGGCGAGCAGACGAACGGCATGACCTTGCCAGAATTGGCTGCTGAGTTGTTGAAACTCGGCATCACCAAAGACAGCATCATAGTGGAATGGTCAACAAACAATTGTGATTATCGTGCGATTCACCAGGCGTTCCAGGACTACCCCGACGTTATGGCCATTCTGCCACCAAAACATCGGTGGATGCGTGCCCTAACATCTCTTTGGAAGGTTCTCCTTCCCGGCTGCCCCAGCTTTGCTCTCGATCTACTCCACGACGTTGTCTTTCCGGAAGACACGGGCAATCTCCACCATTTCGCGAAGGTAGATGCGCAGAAATTGTATAAGATGGTCAGAAAGGCGTTGGTAGATATGTGTCGGGTGATTTAGCTGGGTCGTCTCGGGGCTTATTGCTGCTTTATTTGTGTTATTAGCCTGGAGGTTTTTTGGGCAATTATGGGGATTTGTCGTGCTGCAGCGACGATATTACTGGAAGGAGGACTTGCATCGGGCATTATTGCTATTTTATCTATCTCGGTTTGGGGGAACTCTTTTTTTTTTCTGGCAGTTATGGGAATTTGCTATGTTGTTACAACAATATTACTTGAAGGACCGACGGATTTGCATCCATGGGAGAAGCACAGAAAATGTATAATAATTAGCAAAGGAGAGTGGGGCGAGTTTAGCTCATGAATTTAGCGCTTATGACATATACGCACCTGCAGCAACCAAGCTCTGAATCTTTCCCAACCTCGGACTCAACCAATCTACAGACAACTGCTTGCACTCGCCACATCTCATCTGCCTCCTGCAATAGCCTCAAATCGAACGATGGAAAAATTCAGCTTCGTATTCAAGTGGTGAGTTAAGTCATTTCAACCTCGCTCATCTGCGCCGCGCATCCAACTCTTGCATCATCGGAACGTCTATCATGCAACTGCACATCTGCGAGTCTGCGAAACCTTCCTCGTTCTTGTCGCCTCCATCATGCGCCTCCAACCAAGCTCCTAGTTTGCCTCACTGACACTTTCGTTGATAGGGACCATCCCGCCGATGAGGTCTATGTGACCGGCACCTTCGACGATTGGAGCAAATCAGAAAAACTTGTGAAGAATGGCGATTCATTCTCGAAGGACGTGACGCTCAACAGCGCAGCAGAGAAGATCTACTACAAGGTGCGTGGAAGACACATTCAGTCTGACTCAGGCAATGTCCGGATCCCCAAGTCACAACCGAAATAAGAAGCTTGTGCTTCGAGGCTTTTGCGATTTCGAGGCGCTAATGCCGCCGAGTGGCCGTTAAAGAAGGTTGAAGATCTTCTCGCCAAAGCATGCTGCATTCCTCGATGCAGAAATGGCTTTAATCTGCGGAATGTGCGCTTGACCCTGCAGCAAATACCCTTTTATGACGCGGTATCGCCGAATTGCCCCAATTTACTTTTGAGCGGTGAAGCTGCCAACTCGAAAAGTATCGCTTCCAGGTCAGCTGGCAGGCTGTAGTGCCCTGTTTGACATGCTGGTGCTTGGGCCACGCAACAGGGCATGAGGCCTGTTCCCAACCCCGCCATAAGCTACTGGGTCCCTTAAAACCAACCTTCGTCCCATCTTTCTTCTCTCCGTTTACCTTCGCTCTTAAGAAAACAATCCACTAATAAGCCATTGATTGTATAGTTCGTTGTTGACGGCAATTGGGTTACCGATCACACCGCTCCTCAAGAAAACGACGCCTCAGGAAACTTGAACAACGTCCTTACCACAGACCGAATCATCAAGCACACACCCGAGACAGCTGGGATCATGTCAGGCGTTGCCCCTACCTCCACAACCGCCGACCTGGCAAAGGATGTACCTCTTGAGAGCGAGAAGGCCGCTTCTCTGGAACAGACTGGTTCTTCAGATCTACCAGGCGCTTTTCCCGAGACACCAGCTGCTGTTGAGAAGGGAGATTTCTCTGTCAACCCCCTACCAGCCGCCGATGGAGCTGTCAACCCAATAAAGCTTGCTCCTGGCGAGAAGGTTCCAGACCCAAGCACTTTCACCAACAACACAGTCACTTCTGGTATCCGTGACGACCCCGAGCTCGTTGCCGCAGACAAGGCTAAGACTGAGGCTGAACCAACTTTCAGCGTCAACCCACTCCCAGCTTTTGCTGGTGCAGTCAACCCTGAGCCAGGAAGTGTCAACAAGAACACCATCGAGTCAGGAGTCACTACCGACAAAGAGTCGTACGAGAAGAGTGGTGGAATTGGCAACGCCCCAGTCCTTCCTCCCGTTGTCACCCCTGATGCGACCCGCGCCATGAATGGTACCGGGGTCTTGGATATGCCACCTGCGAAGAGCTTGATTCCAGAATCGAGTCTACCAATGGGCGCTTCAGGTGTCGGTACCTTCGATGCTACTCCAACAATTCAATCTGCAGGCCCAACGAGCACCACCGCAGCACTTGCCGCAGACGTTCCTCTCGAGTCGTCGAAGGTTCCAGAGGTTGTCAAAGAGAGTCAAGAGAAGGCAAACGTCGATCCTGAAGCCAGCGCGATCCCAGAGGAAGTCAAGGAGAAGAGCGCAGTTGAGAAGGAGCTTTTGAAGGAGGTTCCAGTGGCCCCATCAACTTCAGAGGGAACTGCCGGAAAGGGAACTGATAAATCTGAGAAGACTGTCTCTGCAGGCGAAGCTGCAGCTGCTGTTGGCGGCGCAGCCGTGGCTGTCGGTGGCGTTACTGCAGCTTACGCATCTGGTGCCGCAAATACTGTCGCAAGCAAGCTCCCAGAATCGGTGACTAGCAAATTGCCCGCATCCGTTCAGAACTCCATCAGCTCGATGAATGCTCAGTCAGATAGCACACCAAAGGAGACTGCCAAGGACACACCTGCAATCGTCAAGGAGTCAATTGCCGAATCAGGTCAAGCACCAGAGGCTGCAGCAAACGAGGAGGCTGTGTTGGAGAAGAAGGCTGTGGAGAAGGAATTATTGTCTGAGATCAAGCCCGAGACATCAACCGGCGAATCTGCACCAAAGATCACATCAAGTGAGACGAAACCCACCGAGTCGAAAGCCACTGGTCTCACTGCCCCAGCTGCAGTCTCAGCTCCAGTCGAATCACGTGATGTTTCTCCAGGAACTGTTCCGGGGTCGCACAGCACCGAGTCCCAAACTGCTCCAGTCGTTACTAGTGGCGTTACATCTGCTGAAACCGACAAGTCCAGCTATCCTACCCCTTCTACACCCGCCAAGGACACCACCGCAAAGACAGTCTCGACACCAGCAAAGACCGAGGAAGGGCCATCGACCCCTTCGAAGGCCGCCGCCACACCAGCTAGCAGCAATGCCAGCCCTGCCAGTACGGCCGCCGATAAGAAGAAGAAGCGTTCAAGCATCTTCGGCAAGCTCAAGGCCAAGTTCTCCCACAAGGACAAGGAGTAAAGAGGTTCACACGATAGGTCGAGCATGTGGAGGCTGAAAAGCGAACGAACGAAGTAATTATTTTGGATTGTCCGAGTGTACGATATTGGCAGAGTCACTGTTTTCAGCCGGACGGACTTAATGTGGAGGTGGTTGTCCGATGGTTTGAAGAGTGAGAGTCGTGGGGAGGATCTGCGTTGTGCTTCCTTGATACCGAGATAGTTATCTGATTTGCCCATTTTTGCTTGTCTGTATGCTTGAGTTGTGTCCTTGATTCATGTTCGTGTCGTGTTTCTTTTGGGTGACCAGTGGACGGCGGTGTTTCTTACTCGCGCTCCGTTTTTGTGCATGCATCTCCAATACCAATGTTCCTTTTCTTCCTTCGTACATTGCATGCATTCATCATGGAGGACGGGGAGAGGAGAGCGGGTTCGTTCGGCTCATTTTGTGACAGTGTTTGGAAAGCAAGAAATGCAGATTCAGATACAAGATAACGGAGAGACTAGGCATGAGAGAGCAGTGTAGATAGTAACTAGTTTTGACGAATATTCATTGGGTGGCAAAGCTTGATTCTGTTGTTATTGCTCGCTTGCTATTCGCTAAATGCATTTTCAAGGTTCATCGTCTGTTTACTTAAATTTTTTAAAGTGAAGTAATGTTTGATTCGCTTAACCCACGCTCGATATACCCTCGTTGAGGCAATTGATCATCTATGTGACCCAAACAGTGAACGATTTACTATTCAAAATGGCTCCTCGTGCGACTGAAATGAGCGAGAAATTTTAACCTTCCAAAGCGGATCTTGTAAGGTAGGTATACTCAGAGTACACCCACCAGAATTTCGAGGATTCCTTTGGTTCTTTGTTGTTATATCGGCTTGAGTACATTGACTGTGGTCGACATCTGACGACATCAATACATCCCGTACTATCTGCATCAGCATACTTCCATTCCTTCAGTTTCCCTGTAGAAAGCTCACCAAGCTTGCAGACAATGCGTAACGAGCGGCGAAGCCGCGAGTAGTCTCCTTATAAGCTTGGGATTCGAATTATGCTGGCGACTACTTCGCTGGCCCTTTTCCCCTCATTTCACATGCTATATCTACTCGATGGAAGTGGCAGAGCATGGTAACCTGGCTAGTGAAGTGAGATTGCTTCGCAAGGATTAGACAAGGCGACATGTATGAGAAAGTGATATATGAAGAGCTATCTATATTATGGCTTACTGAAACATTATGGACGGACATTTTCCTGGGAAAGAATTCTATACCAGTCGCAGAGGGCGATGATCTCAGTAAGATTAAGGAAACTTGGATTGGGGGTTAGAGTACAACTGCATTTTAAGATCAAGTCATTTGTGAGCTCAGATCACAGGGATTTGAAACTCGGAAATGTGATATGATGTGATGATGAGTCTGACATTATTCGATATCATGAAATGCAGCCATGCCTAATGCCCGATTCTCCCCTCATTTTCCCATCCGCACCCTTCCCATCCATCTATTCTATCATGCAGTAATTGGTATCTATCCCTCGCTCCGCCGCTATGCTTCACTCGCTCGCTCGCTGATTGCTATCACAAATTCCAAACAACCAAATCCAATCCAATCCAATGCCAAATTAAAGCCATGCCCCCTACCGAACACCCAAGATCTCAAACGTGCTAAAAATGAAATGAGATGATGAGATGCTGCGCAACAAACACATCGTACATGACACATATTAGGTAGTGAGTAAACAGATCTCGCTGTGCAAGAAGAGAAGGAGGGGGACAGAGAAAGTAAATAGACACATGCGATGCAAAGGACAAGGAGATATAGAAAAGATAGAGATATATGAGAAAGAGGAAGTCCAACCCGTGCTAAACAAGTATTAGGAGATCTTTCGTATCTCGTACATCGTCCCTTCATCCTTCGTCTCTTCGTTCATGAGATGTATATGAAAATTAGCACCAAAAAGATCAAACGCAGAAGTATGTAACGCGAAGACAAATGCCGCCCAGAAAGATCAAGAAATGACTAGTTATGCGTGTGCTGTGCTGTGAACCCGGGAAACGCGAGATGAACCAGAAGGAGAACACAAAAACCATCCATGGAGGACCGCCCACTACAAATGCCGATTTGGAAAAGAAAGTAGAACAAATACAAAAGGGGTGAATCGAGGGTGAGGTGAGGCGCAGGAAGTATCGAGGAACGAAGTCTGAATTAGAACCAATGTGTCTTGCCGCCGGCCTTTCTGAGTTTGGTGAGCACGACAATAGCTTCGACAAGAAGTCCACATTTGTTGCCGATGCTCTCGATTTCCAGACGTTGACGGACGGCATCAATGATTCCGGCAGTTTCGCCTTTCATCCTCGCCTTACTAGTCAGAAGGTCTTCAACAGGGAGCTCTAACATTCCGTTGGTATAAGTGAGGACTTTGAGGCGGAGGTCGTCGGAGAGAGGCATGTCGTCTGTATCCATAGATCTGATCTCCGTCGACGAGCTACTGCGCGTGAGGGTCCCTGAGGTCCCACCTGAATTGGCAGTTTGGTAGCGATGACCAAATGCCCAGCAAATGAGAGCGGAGACATAGAGAGCCCAGTAGTCAGTTATGGAACAGATGGGGGATGCCATGCTACCATCAGATGAAAACGTAAGCGGTTGAGAGAGAGTCTGGGCAAGTAGCTCGCAGGCATGGTGAGCCGCTTGTGCAGCGGCGCGAGAAGTAGACCACGCCTTCAGCTTCGATTGGGCAGCCTGGAAAGCAGAAATTCCGAATTTGGATCCGAACACCCAAGTATCCCCCGCAACGGCCAAAAGACTATGAAGTGGTGTATGGTACAGTGCCATGTAGGAGTGCGCAAGTGGTGTGTTGGGGAATAGATACATGAAGTTCTGGATATCTGGGTGCATGGCTTGCGGGAAGTGCTCGTTAGGATGCGAAGGATCCTCTCTAACTGGAAGCCGCGACATGAACCAGCAAATTTGGAGGGTTTGCGTGAATGACAACGAGGTGAGGACTGATTGAGAATTCATGTCTTGTTCGATCAGATGGACTGGCTCAATGTCCGAGCTCGATCGCTGTGCTTGCCATTCGGAGGGGTTGCTTGCGGTCCAAAGGCTCTCTAGGCAGGGCTGGCGCACGAGAGAGCTTGATAGATCGCGAGGGACTCTGGACCTGGGTTGCTGGTGATACATGGACTGATGAATATCGAAAATGAAGCAGCCGCTGAGTAGCCTCTGCCGTGCTTCAGCATTAGCCCATTCTTGCCACTCGCTGCTTGCACTAGTGCCCTTGGGTGCCTGTGGATTTGCCTGCGTTCCGAAGCGATCACGTAGAGCATCGGCCGAGGAAGCATCGCCAGGGCTCTGATTCGACAAACTCGTATTGTTTGACTTGGATTCATCTAGAAGCTGTTCCACTTAGCGCGATTCTGCGTTAAGCTGCGTAAGGATCGACTTACTCTACTATATAGCTCTTCAAAGTGGCGGGATAATCGGACATTGGGTTTGCGTCCTCGGAAGCGAGTAAAGATTTCGGTAAGCAAAATTGCTTGCATTGTTTGGAGGTCCCAGTTGAGGCACTTCACGGTACTATAGTCAGCGAAGTCATCGCCAGTGGAAAGACCTTGCAAACTTACCAGGTCGATGTTCTTCTTGCAATAATCGTTCAGTTCGATTCCTTTTGCGCGTGCCTCGGTAGAATCATGGTATTGGGTGCCAATAGCGGCCATAGCGAATTTGAGTAAGTCGTGGTCAACAAGATCGAAAGTAGGTCGGTGTACAATGCGGAAGAAATTGTTGAAGGACTGCCAGTAGCTAGCAATGTAAATGTCGAGTTGAGGTTGTGATTGCTGAAAGGCAGAAGTGGTGTTGATAGGAAAGGTGCTTAAATGGTGGGACTCCACCAAGTCCTTCTTGCTTCTGAGGATGTCCAATCCGGGGTTTGAAGTTCGGGAAGGGCATGCTGGAAAATGTTGAGCCAAAGGCTTACTTATGTACGTCGAGAGGGCTGGAGTACCCACTGTTTCCATGAAAAAGTTACCATAAGAAGAACTAGGCACATCCAAGAGCTGTCCACGAGATGAAATCGGCGAGTTCATTCGGGGAGACGCAAATGGTGTATGTGTCTCATACCGGTCAAACATGGCATCATATCCCGGACTGCGAATCTCTTGGGGAGTTGTGCTCAGGCCATGGGGAGACCAGTGAGTTCCTGCTGAAAGTGGCCAATCTTGAAGCGTGGCTATTGATTGAGACCGATCTCTTGGAATCAAGTGCGGCCCATTTCGGGAGCAGTCTGACTGAGTGGAATAGGTGCTGTCTGATGCGGATGAGCACCAAGGAGAGTTGTTATAAGATAGACCAGGAATCCAATTCTCTTCTGGAATTCTCAGAAGTGGAAGAAGGGGCTGTTGTGGAGTTGTAGTATAGTTTGTGAATTGGGAAGCGCCTCCGTCTCCGAATGGATCACCAAATGCTTGCTGGACATCACTAGTGAAGTTGTTGTTATCTGGCGTTCTTTCAAATGACCCTGTTGCCCTAGATGTGCTTGGTCCGGGAGAAGTACTCGGGTATCCCTCAGTGTCAGCGAGTTGAGCCTCGCTTGCTGTTCTCTTTTGGCTAGAGCTGGGGGAGAAGTTTACGGCCTGGAAGCTACTGGTAATGGTGTTGAAACTCGTGGTAGTCATAGAGCTATCACCACTCCCAGTGGTCCTAGGAGTCATGGAATCGGTCGGCGAGGCCTGTATGGCGTTGCCAAAAGTAGCTGAAGGTTCTACTTTCAAGTCCGGTGTCCTACTTTCCGTGTCGGTTGAAGACGCTCTGCTGCTCCGGTGATCTCCAGCTTTGTAAGGCTTTTCTCCTTGTGTTTCACTATACGCTATTAGCATATTTTCTTCCTCACATGACACACATAGGAATTGCTATGATTTTGCCCCGTGCTGAAATATAGGGCTCCCAAACACTTACTGTCTATGTAGATGCCGAGCAAGTAAATCTGGTCTGTGAAATGCTCGCTCACAATCCTCGAATGTACATGGGTACGCAGGTTTCTGATGGCTCAACTGATGACGCCTGAGCGATTCATTAGACCTTATTTTTGAACAGCAAGATACCATTTTGCGACTGACCTGAGATGCTCGGCTCTTGTGAATGTCTGGAAAAAGTAAGCCATTTGTGAATGCGGCGCAAAATGTCAATACATACTTTGACTGGACGGCATATGTCGCAAGTATGGACTGGAACACCTTTCTTTGCTCGACTGATTCGTCCTGTCACCGGTGTATATTTCACTGGCATATCCGCTGCTGGCTCTGAACCTCTGGAAGACTGCTGAGGACTCCCCGAATTGCTCGCCTGGTTCGATCCTGCAGCTTGATACCCAGAAGTGAAGTCCATAGCTTCCCCGGTGGCACTGCTTCGCCGGCGTGCTATACCTTGCCGAGCTGTCGTAGGTTGACCAGGAGACTTGGAGACTCGATTGGATCTGCGCCTCTTGATGGTACTTTTTCCTGTGTTGATATCATCGACGGGAGGAGATGGGATCTCGGTTGATGGAGTGATGGGAGGAAGGGAGGCTTGTTGTTGGGCGGCTTCCCTGGTCCTTCTATAGGCTTGGGACTCGAAGGGTTCCACGTCGACATCCATGATATCTTTGAGGCTCGACATAATGCCAGACTCGAAATGGAAACGAGAACTTTTGTGGATCCTAACAGCCTTGTTTGCACAGCCGACTGGAATAGATATGCCGGGGGGGCCAAAATCTCAGCGCAAGAACAGGACAATGTTGACAAGGCAAGGTCTTGGTACCAGAAGTTTGGGATAGGCGCGCTATGGTTCAGGTGTAGCTTTTTTTAATGATAAGAAGAATGTAGTAGCTTCGTTTTGGATATCCCTAGACACTTGCGCAGTAAGTGCACAAAGATAGAACGTATCGCGGGGCATTGCTGAGCGTGGTGATTATGTTCACAAGAGAAGAATGGTGGAGGAGGACGATGAAGGTTGGAAAGACTACTGCTTCCCCTGTCTGTCGACCCCTGCTGATGTACTAACATGGCATAGCTTCTCTTACCAGAACTCGGTCGCTACCAGTCCCAAAGAAGGACTTCAACTGCAGAAGCGTCGACATGGGCCATAAATAGCCAATGCCAACGACTTGACTGACGTCTGAATTAAGCGCCCTAGCTGGGTTGAGAGGCATGGGTTGGAGCGAGCGAGGGAGCTTTTGGGTATGGGCCGTCCCAGGTTTGCACGGCTCCGGAACAAGCATAACGAGGGGTTCTTAGACGGGTCCTGGCAACTCTGACTTGGAACATGGGGGGGAAGCAATCAGGATGCAGCATCGCTGGTGACATTCATCCCGCTAGACTCGGTAGGGCTTGACAGACGCGCGAGACGGGAGACGGGGACGGGCACCAGAGGGATGAGCCACCCCTTGATCCCCTTGCTGTGTCCACGGCCTGCATATCATGAAGCCATCCCAAGACATGGGTACGGTAATTGTGCAGAGGATGTTGCCCTGCTGCTGCTGCTGCTGCTGGTGTTCTGTTTCTGAATTTCCCTGCTCTGGTGGGACTTCTTACTCGCAGCATAAGCGCGATGCTGGGACGGAATTAACAATAACTAGCATATACAAGTACAGCATGCAGTAGCGGTGCAGAGCGGTCGCCAGTAAAGCAGAGCAGCACCCTCCGCGTCCCATGTTCGTCTGCTTTCGGCGCATTTGCAGAGTTCATCTTTCGATCAGCGTTTGTCAGGTTAAGCCAGCGAATGAGACAGGCTGCCGCGGTAAATAGGACGCCAAAAATGAATAAGCAGCTGCAGGGGCCCCTGCTGCAGAACCTCGACGGCGGTGTCTATTCCCTGCGAATACCCCTTCTGAACAGCCATCAAGATTGCGGGCCGACGAGTAAACCTTGCTGAGTGCATATTCCAATCGAATCAGAACGTCGTTCAGATCCCTGGATATCCCACCATGACAACGCCGTACCACCCCCGCCTCGCCTTACCTTAGCTTAGTTCAGCCTGCCGTATGCTCTAATTTTGGAGCTTTGACTATTGCGCCTCTCTTCGAATATCCCCTCTTTGCAAAGAGCACCACAATCTCACCCACCGCTTCACACTGCTTTCTCAAATACGGACAGATATCCCACCAGGCTTCTCTCGTAGTCCTTCTGGCCTTCGTCTTGCATAGATTAACCGTTCATAGATTGGGGGCGCAGAAATAGTAGAATAGAATGTGCTATGTACAGTCTTCCTGGAAGGAAGCCTGGCGGCCTTCACGGAGCGACCGTTGGACCCGTTGTCAAAAGGAAGTGGTGGACTCCCGACTATCGACCATGACCTGCACGCATTGCATTGCAGAATCTCAAATAACCATGGCACCGAGGATGAAGTCCGTGGTGAAACCCAGTCGTCTGGGACGATAATCGACGATTCATGGTTGACATTCCATATGTCCCTGGCTGTCATTGTGAGGTATTAGACAATCTGCACTCCTGATCTTGGAAATGTTCAAGACAACTTTCATTTGATGGGATTTCCCTTTCCAAGTGCTTTGGTCGCCCAAAGAACAAGCCAATGGCCAACATGACTGAACCAAAAGCCACACAGTCGGTCATCCTGCTCGGGACGGAAGCCTCGCCGCCGCCCCAAGCAAATGGTGCAATTTGTGAGTTCTGTGCTCTTATTTGATGTTGTTTATGTCATGACCCCCGTCAAACATCTCATGAACGAGATCGCGATTTACATCTCTAATGAAGATTTGCGCAAGGTACTGCCGCACAATTTCTTCAATAATGGCTCGAACGTGGGGTCGTTTCAACTCGACGCTGATTGGACGAGTTTACGAAGAATGACCAGGATCAGTTGATATAAGTCTCGCTAGATGGGTCAGGTTGGTGGCAGACTGGCAGAAAACATCTTCGTCATGTGTCTGTACTCAGCAGAAACCTTTTTCCGTAAGCGATTTTCTGTGATGTTTACGTCTTTTCTTGCAATAGAGGCCAATCATGGACAAAATCGTTTGCAATCATGATGCTCCTGTGCGGCACTCAGATCCTTGGTTGCGCGTGGTCCCTTTCCTTCAGCTTGTCCATGCTAAAGCAGGTTGTAACCTCGCAACTGTGGATGCGAACTGGCAACTACTGCATCTCCTGGACTGATTGGGATAGCCCGACCTGAAATAGGAGCACTATTCCATTTTTGTTTTGCAAATGAGAGAGTCACAATGCCCGCTGTCTTGGTCTTCCAGAACACGTCTGTGGTACTTTTGTTAATAGTAAGTCGTACCTGGTCAACTGACATGCTCGAGTCTTGGTTGCGATGTCCTCGAGGGGTGACCTTCAGGATGAGCCAGGGCGCCTGTTGACACAGCTGGGAACCCCTGCAACGATCCCAGCATAAGGCTTGCAGGTACTTTCGGGTGGACAGTGCCATGCCACCCCCAAAGCAACCTCTAACATTTGGGCCCATATCCCGCCAGATCATCCGATGTCTTGATTCTTGATGCCTCGTCCTGGCGGCTATTGTAACTCGATGCTCTTTGCAAACAACAGCCAATTTAGCAGCAGCATGCCTTTTTTCTGCAGCCCGGCGATTTAAATTGAAGACGCGGTTTTAGGATGCGCTTCCCATGGGAACTGCTTCTCTACTCACGTTGCATTTGCACTTTTGCATCGTTGCATTCCCGACAGATGGAAGAACATGCAGGAGATCGTGTTGAACATGGCGTTGGGATGGTCGTAATGTTAGCTTGTACCTGTAGTTCGAGATGCAACTTTTCATCAGTACCCCCACTGCGCCCCGAAGCTATTTGGTGGTTAAGAGACCAGGTCTCAAAATAGGTTCCAGCCACTGCTCATCAATACCATCGAACAGCATCAACGACAGCCATTTCATTCGATGCCTTCTTGCATCAGTATTAGCGGCGCCGACCCTCAAATAGAAAGACAGGAGCCACCGAGGGCGGGACGGCTCACGGCAGGTACATCAACTTCTAGAAATCATATCGAAGGTTCCCCACATCCCCTGCATGGTTACCAACCTCAAACTTCATGTGTGATGCTGAGTGATCATAAGGACCTATTTACTCCATAGAAATGCAGCCACCCACAAATGTATTGCCAGGTCGCATGGAATCCAAGTATGACGTGAGAATGCACGTTGACCGTGAAATAGTTGCTCTTGCGAAGGGGACGTACTGGGACCAGGAATAGAAATCCGATCTTCCTGTGGTCGCAGGACCTCCATTCACACCTCGCTTAGACGGCGACACATTTTCTATCGGAGAGAAACTTCCCAACTGCCAAGGGTGCATATGTCTTCCGTCTATTCTAAGACCTTAAATGCTAGCCGTTTCCTGTACTTGTACCCCGCTGCCACTCCTCGTAGAATAAACTCCGTACACCTGAACATCGTGGCTGTCTACGCCAAGTCATTTGTAGACGGCGCCAACATGAATGCAATCGACTGGAAGATGCGACTGCTTTCTAGGAACAAGAATTCTGTTCAAAAGAACCACAGGAATAGGGGTCCATGGTGGTAAAGGTAAAGGATAACGTACTCACGCCAGCTCCGAGAATTGAATATCTGGGAGTGTGGTAATGCGTCAGTAGACACAAAAGCTTGCACGCGAGCTGGGCCTGTGCTACAATCCAATGCGATCGATACATTTCGATCGATATACGCGACTGAAGGCTCGAAGAGAGAAAAGACCGGTGGATCTGAGACTCTGTGTGCAGCCTTCGATGGCTGTGTGATGACAAGTGAGTGTTATCTGAGGGCGGGAAGTGTATTTGATAGCTCTCAGAACCATACAACTGATCCTGTTGTGGCTTTTGTCGGATATTTATCAGCACCTTTGAAATATTTGTGAATGATCCCAAAACAGAATATCGGCCCACACACTGACGAGATTGGGTAGTGACATTAAATCTGAGCCAATAAATCACGATTGAAAGTCGCAGCTCCTGACCATCACCCGCTTCCCTCAACAAGTCTGGGGATAGAGCCATCCAAATCGACTGCCGGAAAATAACTTCTCGTCATAGCCCCCTCGTATATTGAGATATTTGTATCATTTGAGCCAAGAAAACGCTTCTGACAAATCCCCGATATTGTCTCTGGAAATTTGTGCTGAAGGATTTTCTTCTTCTGGTTTACAGTTCGTCTGCGGCTCCTTCTGACGTTGAACGCTAGTGTGCGCTCTTGTTTGCACAGAGTGCGAAATTGGAGAGCCAACCATCGGAGAGATCGAGCTCATTCGAAACCAAATTTTGGGGGAGGTCGGAAATTCCGAAAGCCAATTGATTATTCTGCTCGGGATGGTTATTGAATTCGACGAGGAAAGACATGTCGTGCCCTGCTTGGCAATTGAAATGGGACGTCAACATTCGATTCGAGCAACATTCAAGTCAACTTCCAAGGCGGCATTCCATATGGAGCATGCTCTTGATATAGCTCTCAAAACTCCTCTGTTGGGACGGTGAGACCAGGTTGCTCGGATGTTCGAACCAGCCAGAAGACCAGGTTGGGTTCGACGTTGGTGCTGGACGCTGGTGCTGTGATGTTATCGATCGTCTTTCATCAGCCGATCTGGGTTTGGCGATCGTCGTGTCGAGCCCATTGTCCTGTAAACAGAGGTGAAGAGATAGTCTCATCTCATAAAGACATTTTAGTGAGGCAGGTCAATCTGAAACAGGAAGGAACGCGATGGCGCAGAAGATGCGGTGCCAAGTCCCTGATTCGGCTGTCGCATCAACAAGCAGGAGCGACCAAGAAAAATGTCACGATGCAATCGAAGGTGTAAGGGAAGTCTATGGATCCAGAATGGCATTGATATTGCGAGGTCTGAAGATCTATAAGATCTAAGTTCGATAAACTGGCATCAGACCTCAATTCTGAGTACCACTTGACAGAACTAACGTTGCATGCAGGCCTGTGTCGTCTCGCAGGCCTCATGAAGTACCCCGGGACTGGAAAGATGATAATATTTGAGGGATGCTTAGTTGGCATCTCATACCCTTTCGACAGCCATATTCGAATGTCCAATCATAAAAGCCATTATACGCCCGTCCAGCAACGATGCCTTCTGAAGCAGTCACGAGCACAACAGCTCATATGATTCCGGAAAGTATGTGTTGATAACATACCGAGCGAGGTAAAAACTGAATGCTACCGGATGGTTTTCTGGGATTTCAAATCGACCGCCGGATTCTCTTCTCGAGCTTGCCTCACCAGATCCAACGGCAGTCCGTCGGTGGTCGGATCCAGCACACGTTCGATCTGGCACTCTTCTGCTGTCCAACACACAATGGCCCAAGGTCATCGCTCTTGGACCATGTAGATTCTCCCAGGTATACAGATAGATCAATGGCACAATCAATGCCCTGTCCAGGAAAAGTCATAAAGCGTAAAACATTTTCGGCGCATCCTCTCATCTTCTGGCCGAGCCAATCCGACGTTGGAATATTCCATCACTCTTGGAAACTTTCAGCCTCATGACCGGATTCCCGCGAGCTTTCTATATTTTTTTCATTTTACTTTCGTCCATATATTCACCGCCATTGGCGAGGTTGGGAATCCAGCTCGAAAACAACACAAAAGACTTCCAAAAGTATTGGGTGATCTTGTATTCTGCCAAGTATTTAGTCTTGTTCTTGAGCCTGTCAATAGCTTCCAAAGGTTGGTAATGTTCTTGCTTTCCTCTGAACTCTTTGGCTATGACGAGGAGCAAGTTGTTGGCCATCTTATCTGAGTCTCGAAATTGGAGGAGCTCCGCCCTGCCATCTCGGTATACGATTATCTTCCGAGGTATAAGATGAGATCAAATGTAACATTTACCTCCTTCCATATTGCTCAATTGTTGAACAGTTGGTATAGTTTTGTCATCTCGCTCTTAAGATCGCATGTACACTGATAAGGCTTCGGTTTTGTGGTGTATATGACCTCGACACAGCGCTTGTGAGTCTCCGCGATCTCCAGCTTCCAAGTGTCGTACACGCTTCGAACAGCTTCAAGGCCTTCAACAAAACTTCACATCAGCTCGTAGCTAGCAAGGAAGAACGTCTGGATGCCTCATAGCGCAGATTGTCAACCTCGTCTTTCAGGAGCCTCTGCGTCTGATCGAATACGAAAGTTGGATTCTCAATCTTCATCCCTTTCGGTGAATGTAAGAAGAGGGCATCTGCCGGCCCGTCTGAAGGTCGCTGGCCGTGTTCAGACCACTTGTACACGCTCGGGCGACTGTAAGAGTATTGCCAAAAATCTATGGTACTTCTAAAAACAATGTTGTGCTTCACCTCCCGAGACTCCACCCTTCTCGCCTCCAGCACCGGCATACCTCACTTTCCAGTTGTAAGATATTTTTCCTGCTCAGCAAGCCTTCTCCTTTGCTCCTCTCTCTCTTCCACCCCAGTGTTGATATTGAAATGTGCTGAATGGATTTCGTCAAAGAAATCCCGGGCCGTGATACCTTTCAACGGCTTCGAAAACGATCCAGTAATATCGGTCGTCAGTTCATCAGTATTGATCGGTACTGATAGATGAGCTCTCATGACAAATACAATCGAATGTCTCCAACCACTCCTGGAATCTGAAGATGTTTGGGGCTTTGAGGCTGAATTTGGATAAGACCTGACGCGGTGACCACCAGCACAGTACCGAGCATTAGACAACCGCTCAAGTTGACGACCAACAAGCAGACTCCCTTTAGGTGACTCGTAACTCTGCTCGATTGGGAACCAGAAGTTCGCTCGATTGTCCATGACTTCCAGACCAGGTTTGTCACCAATGACAAAGCTCAAAAGACCGAGATCCGCATGAGCTGTGATACACAAGTCAGCCACTAGAATTGATCATATAGAACCGGTGTTCCTACGTTCTGCCACAACTTTACTCTGGCTTCCTTCAAATCCTTCGTACCTAAAGAGACGTAGCATGGTCGCTGTCTCTTCATCTCCAAGTGTCGCGCAAGGCTTAGAGAAAACAGTCAAAGCCTCAGCCGGCAAGTCCAAACTCTCCGCTACTTTTCCCAAAGTCCCATTCATGAGTGCACCAGCCTCTGCCCAGTATTTTGAAGCAGCGTCTTTTAATTCATTGGGGGTGTTTTGAATGATACGTAATGTAATGAACTCTTTCTCGCCTTTCACACGACTCCAACCTTCTTCGCTGCCATGCTGAGTTTTGAAAGTCTGCTTGTAATCATCTGGTAGGTCGAAGAAAGCCTGGCTGGCTCGAAGTAGTTCTTGGTAGCTGTCGTATAGAGCGTCTCTTGGCTTCTCATCTAGACCGACTGTCGTCCATCCTTGCTCCGAGAGAGCGACTTGGTGTTCTGGATGCACTTTAGGTAAAAGCACAGGCTTCAGTGCCGGTCGCTTATCGTTTGGGTCCTCACTAGATGATTTGCGATGCTTCCTACTGAGCTTCAGGGAGAAAGATTTGACGGAAGAGATGATAGCCATACTGAGTATTGATTTAGTGATGAGTCCTGGAAAAGGCCGGGTCTGTAAAGTTGCTGGACGATGACTTATGATGAAAGTGGGCTCGCTTAAGTTGACGTAAAGTGACGGGATGGTTGAAAGCCTCGCTAAGGGGGGCTTAGAACCAAGCCTCCCCCAATTTCTGGAGGCTGACACTTCGTGAATGTGGCTGATTCGAAACCGTAGGCAGATCAATCAGGTCAGATAATTCATCGTCGTTGAAGGCTCCAAGGCGGTTCGAGCATGGTTAGTACTGCCACTTGATAGTTACATATCTACCTGTCGATTCAAAATTCGACATCATAGATGAGAGCCTCGATTTATGTCTAATGCCGATGTCTATGTCTATCCCCTATCTCAAGATATAGTCGTCTATATGCTCGCAAAAGAGAATATATACCCGTGTATGCAAATGTCCTAGACCCGAATTCCGTAGTTCTCATACGGGAAGTTCTCCAGGCTCGCCAGTCTCACGCCCCATCCATCACCAAGCTCACCCAGTTGCTCCTCGTCCCCAATCGGAACTAGTCCAATTCTTCCAGCAAGAACATGCTCTTCTTTCCCTCTGAACTCGGAAGCGAGCTCCGGATGTGGAACCCAAACAACCCTCATCTTTGCTCTCCGTCCAGCCTCAACACCAGGAACTGCATCTTCAAACACCAGGCACTCGTCGGGCGTGATGAGTCTTTCGACCTCTGGCAGACTCTCATTGATGGTTTGTAGTGCCATTAGGAAAATATCCGGTGCCGGCTTTCCCCTTCCTTCCTTGACCCTTGGATCACCTGCCAAGACTCGTCGATTGTCAGGAAAGAGTCTATAGATCTCGCTCGTCTCGGTGCTCTGGGCTTTCAAGTCAAAGTTCTCCTTGGTGGTACTTGATGCCATCGCGAAGTGGACCTTCTCACCGTTCGCGTTATACGCTTTCTCGAGATGTGACAGAAGATCTTTGACACCGGGTAACGGCTTGCATTGAGGAAACCGTATGCGCTGGATCTCTTTTTGTTCTTTGATGAATTGCTCTTTAGGTATGGGGAGCTGAGCCCATTCGAAGAATGGTCCACCAGTAGATGAGCCCGGAACACCCATGAACTGGGCCTTCACACTCCATGGTAGATTTGGCCTGCCATACCTGGCCAAGAGCTCATTTGCACAAGCTAAATAGATATCTTCCTGTGTGAATTTAGTAAGAGTTCGATGCAAGCAGGGAAATTTTATACCGTATTGATCAACAGACCATCCATATCAAAGATGCAGGCCCTGACTGGAGGGAAACTAAGGGCTCTGGTCAGAACAGAAATCGGGCGGTGTGGGTTCACTTACACTGGGGATTCTGTGGAACCCATCACAGCAACGATATTATGGGGTTTGTCTATATTGCTGCACTAGGTAAAATGATCTGGCTTGTCGTAGTGCCAAGTTCCGGCTTTTATGTTTCCAGAACGATGTCAACAGAGTGAAGAGGTTGTTGAGAAGAATTTCATTGCCAAGACGCCCTGTTGAGTTGTGGCCGCTGGTCCAGCAACAATCACACGTGCGACAGAACACGGATCCAATGGGTTTCGTGAATCAGATGCGAGGTTTCTTTTGCTCCAAAGATCCGACCATCGGACTGCGAGCGGTTAGAAGAAAAGTTTAGCATGCTACACGTGATGGCAGTCTCCACTTTATATCATGCAAGTCTTTGTTCCTTCTCTCGCGACAGGAGTCAGTCTCGGGATAGGACAGACCATCCAGCACAGAAAGAGAACGATGAGAATAACGAAATGCCTAGAAGTGCTCCGAACAACTTAAGTGGAAAGGACGAATAATATGCACTTACCTGGACGAAATGTGGTCTTCGCTTCATGATCGCCTTAAGGGCATAACAAAATTTATCGAAGAAATGATGAAATTCCAAGTGATAGAATGTACGACTCACAAATGAACAAATGAAAACGAGACTTGCGTGAAGGTTGATGCTGATACTAAACATCGTGGAAACGGAATACAAGGAGGCTTCTTCCATTCAACCTCGGTAAGAGGAGGTGGAGAATATCTCCGATCATTACATTCTCGCAAGAACGTATCAAGAAGATATCTCTGAGCAGTAAGTATTACCGGCTATAAGCAGCACAGTATTTTGGCTGACCATGTTCCTCGAAGGGAAGTGTTGATGTTTGGAAAGACGCTCGCTAAGGAAAGGAGAAGGCCACTTTGGCTCAAGAAGAGTGGGGACATGAAATGCCACCAAGCCACTCAAGACTTCCAAACCCTCACTCCCAACCTTCAACCGCCACAAAAATGTCTTCCGAACCCTTAGATCCTCCATCCAAGACGCAAGAGAAACCAGAATCTCAAGCATCAACCTCATCAGCCGTCGGCGCCGCCCTTCTAATCGGCCAGCAATTCGGCTCTCGTGGCCTCACCTTCATCGTCAACCAAGTTCTTCTCCGCTACCTCTCGCCCGAACTCCTCGGTGTCTCAACCCAACTCGAAGTTTATTCCATCACTGTCCTCTTCTTCGCGCGGGAAAGTCTCCGTGTAGCCATCCAGAGGCAACCAGACACCGCAGACGAAGCTTCGGACAAGAAGGATGTTGAGAAAGTACCAAAAGGTCACGTGGATGCAAGGACGTCGGCTGGGAGAACCCAGGCTATCGTGAACTTATCTTATGTTTCTGTTCTCCTCGGCGTTGTTTTTGCATTTGCGGTGGGATGGCTTTACATTTCTACTCTATCGGCTGGTGATCCAGTTGTTTTGCAAACGCCATATTTCAGAGAGGCTTTGAAGATATATGGCTTGGCAGCAATTTTGGAGTTACTAGCTGAGCCATGTTATGTGGTTGTCCAGCAGAAGTCGAGATTCGGAATTCGTGCCTCAGCAGAACTGACAGCTACTGTATTGAGGTGTCTAGTATCCTGTGGCTCTGCGATATGGGCTTCTCGAGCAGGGCGAGATATAGGAGTACTACCTTTTGCTTTGGGACAAGGCATGTACGCCGTATCACTATCACTTGTGTACTATATGAACGTCTGGGGTATCGCCTCACAGGGAGGATTCTCTTTACTTGCTAAAAGGTTATATTCGAGGTATATTTTACCCACATGTTCTCCACTCATTTACTAACATATCCCAAGTGATGCAACCGCCTTCATCCTCTCCTACCTCTCCTGGCCCCTCCTCAAACTTGGCGGAAGCTTCTTCACCCAATCCATCCTAAAGCACATCCTGACCCAAGGCGACACCTTCCTCATCGCCTCCCTCGCCTCCCCCCGAACCCAAGGCATCTACGCCCTAGCCAACAACTACGGCGGGTTGATAGCACGACTCATACTTCAACCCATCGAGGAAATCAGCCGCAACACATTCGGCAAAGTACTATCCTCAGTCGACGGCAAACCCGCTAGAGGACGAGTCATGGAAGTAAGGAAGACGCTGCTCATGCTCCTGCGTGCGTACCTCCTCTTCTCGGTATGCGTCGTGGCTGTTGGCCCAACTGTCGCTCCGCTGCTGCTTAAGATCGTCGCTGGATCACAATGGACGTCTTCTGGTGCCGGACACGTTCTAGCGACGTACTGCTACTATATCCCACTTCTCGCCATCAACGGCCTGACAGAAGCGTTCGTCTCATCTGTGGCCACTAAATCTGAGATCCACAAGCAGACTGTGTGGATGTTAGCATTCTCCGCTGGGTTTGCAGGAGCTGCATTCGTGTTTTTGCGAGTCTTGCAGATGGGAGCGGAAGGGTTGGTGTGGGCGAATGCACTGAATATGCTCTTTCGTATTGTTTGGAGCACGGCTTTCATACAAGGCTACCTCAAGAGATACGATACTAGCCTCGAGCTCAGCCAACTTCTACCCAAGCCTCTCACTATCGCAGCTGGAGCAGGAACGTACGCTGTTCTTGCACAGCTGGATTCGAATTATTTCACAGGTGGACTGACGGATATCACAAAAAGCGGAGCGGTCGCAGTACCGTTTGTGATTCTACTGTGAGTAGTCTTCCATTATGCATATCTCTCTATCTCTTAAGCATACAGCTTTCTTTTGACACGGATGACTTTTGCTAACCGTACCGAACCCAAACAGCGCCATTTCCGAACGAGCATACCTTTTAGAATGCTATAGAGTGTTCCGAGGCAAGGACAAGTAAAATAGAAAGAAAATCAAAGCAGATCTAGATCTAGAGCAGATTTCAATCTAGTCGAATGTAATCTTCTTCGCCTTCTTGGTCATGTCTACATCTTTGGCGAATGCGCCGTATGCTTCGTGCTCCTTTCGCTTAACTGTTGTGCCGAATTTCAGGAGGTCAGCTGGGACTTCTTGGTTTGCTGCCTTCAAAACATTGATCAAACTAAATTATGGTAAGCATTGCTTTTCTGTTGGGGGATTGTGGGTCTTACGATCCGGAAAGAGCCTTGTCGTGTTCCGTGAAGAGGGTGATTGCGAGACCGTCCATGCCGGCACGACCAGTTCGACCGATGCGATGAACATAATCCTAAATACTCAGTCAGCTTGATGAACGCAACAATTCTTGAATATAACCAGACTCGCCTCTACGGTCAATGGGAAAGTGACGTTTATCACGAGCTGTACAGCAGGAATATCCAATCCTCGTGCAGCTACATCGGTGGCGACTAAGATTGGGGTTGTGCCCTTTTTGAAAGCATCCAAACTCCTCGTCCGTTGCTCCTGGCTGAGATCACCATGAATACCAGCAACTCTGAACCCCTTCCCCTTGATAAACATCTCGAGTCTTGTTGCTTCCTTCTTGTAAAGCGCAAAGACAAGAATGCGATCATCTTTCTGCGCGCCACTCTGGTATTGCTTAAGCAGTTGCAGTAAGCGATATTCCTTCTGTCTCCCATCCACCACCTCAACTTTTTGTACAATGCGAGTATTTGCGCGGAGGTCTCCAGTGGGATTATCACCAATGGCGATCTTGACTGGACTGGTCATGAAGGTAGCTGCGAGAGTACGTACAGATTCGGGCCAAGTGGCTGTGAACATGAGGGTTTGGCGGTTGCCGAGAGCTGGTGTGGTATTGATGATCTTGCGAATCTCCTCTTCGAATCCTTTGTCTAACATACGATCTGCCTCGTCGAGCACGACGTATTTGGCCTTGCTGAGATCCGCGCATCCTTCGTTGATCAGATCGTTCAAGCGACCGGGTGTAGCGACGACGATGTCGGCTGTCTTCAATGCTTGACGCTGTTGGTCTTTAGGTACACCACCGTATACACAGACGGCTTTCAGGCCGGAGACCTTAGCTAGCTCCATGATCTGATCGTAGCTCTGCATGGCCAGTTCTCGGGTTGGTGAGACGATAACTGCTCTTGGACCTTTATTTCTCTGGCTTGCAGGAAGAGACAATATTCCTCGTACGCAAGGAACTGCAAAAGCCATTGTCTTTCCCGAACCTGTCTCTGCGACTCCAATTACATCTCGGCCAGAAAACAAGAATGGCCAGGCTGCGGCTTGTATAGGTGTTGGTGCCTTGAAGTTCTTGAAGGGAGCTTTTTGCGCGGGTTCGGTAATGGGGAGGAAATCGAAGTTTGTTAAAGGTCTGAGTTTTGCGAAGGAAGGTAGAGGGTCGGTGACTGAGATGAAGTTGTCTGTGAGGAATTTGTCGACTTCGGATTGAGGGAGAGCTGTTAGGCCAGGCGCCTCTGTATATGCATTGTCCGTGCTGTTGGTACTGGAAGCAGTCGAAGTCTTGGTCTTCAATTCTGGTTCTGAGACTGGAGTCATGATCTCTGGAGTATCCTCTGCTGACGACTTTTTTGCCTTCTTCAGAGCCTTCAGCCTGGCCTTCTCTGCCTTCTTCGAGGCCTTCTCATCGACGATTTCCTCTACCACTACTTCCTCGACCGCCTCTTCTTCTTTAGTATCTTCAGAATCCGCAGGTGTCTCCAATTTCGCCGCCTTTGCTAATTTCTTCAGCTTCTTTAGACGTTTCTTCTCTTTCCTGGCAGCCTTCTCTGCATCAATGTCGACCTCTGCAGCGCTTGTATCATTGGCATTTGGTTCCTCCGTCGCAATCTTCTCACTCTCTTTCCGGCTTTTCTTGGATACCGGCGCACTTTCTTGCACTGGCCCACCATTGGGTAAGCCCGCATCCTCTAAAGTTCGTTTTCCCATGGTTGCTGTGAGTATTTGGTGATTGTTGTAGTAAATGTACACAGAAATCGAAATCGATAGGCAATTGTTCCACCAAAATTTACGATAGAAAAAAAGTCTCGATAAGACTGCCGAGGATTCGTTAGCGTCAGTGACCCCCGCTAAATTTTCAGTGGCCAATTCTCCAATACATACCAGACGGATGAAGGCATGGTCATTATCATTTTAGGGAATTCGGACAAGACCGGACGAATTTTTGATTGGAACAATTGTTTATTTGTTGCATTCTCCGCTGGGTATTGCTTTCTTCCTATTCAGAAAGAAAGGTTTTGTACAAGTTGTGAAGACCAGTCCTCCCGAAGACATCGCTGTGCATTTGATCCAGCATATCCTAATCATCTCATCGCTTTTCAAGGAAAGCAGCACTTATCCCTCATCTCCTTATGTGCTCAAACTGTGGCAAGCGATCTTGCAGCCTCCCTTTGTGGATGCTCACAGCCATTCTAGACACTGAAAACATTGCCCAAACCTCCTAACGCCATTCAATTAAAAACCCCAATAAGCCTACACAGTAGCAGTCTGAGATGCTGCAGGCTGCATCACTGTCTCGACATCAATCTTGGGCATACTGGAACCAGTGCCTCCCAAGTCTGTTGAGCGAGCATTCGGGTTCTTCGAGTAGTAGTTTGTAATGGCGGACTTGATGGCATCTTCTGCAAGCATGGAACAATGGACTATTTTATCAGCAAGAGCTCAGTACGGTGGGGATAGAAGGGACTCACGTTTGACGGGCGGTAAGCAGAGCTCTTTTGCGATCTCCGTATTCCGTACCCGACCTGCCTCCTCCAAAGTCATCCCCCGAACCAGCTCAGTCAAGTATGACGAAGAAGCAATCGCCGAACCACAACCAAACGTCTTGAACTTGACGTCGGAGATGGTATTGTTGGTAGGATCGACTCTAATCTGAAGCTTCATGACATCTCCGCAAGCTGGTGCGCCAACGAGACCAGTTCCCACATCGGTATCAGCCTTTGGCATGCTTCCAACATTTCGTGGGCGAGAGTAATGGTCGAGAACCTTCTCATGATACTGTCGTCGGCCTGCAGCAGCGATGGGAGATGTGACTTGAGGAGCTGTGAGTCTGGTGGCGGGTCTGGCCGATAGCGCTCTGCCCGTCGACCGAGCAGATGTCGTCAAGACTCTTCGGAACATATTTGCGATTTCAATCTTTCTTGTGAAGGTGAAGTGACAGAGTCGATGGAATTGAAGTGTTGATCAGTAGTGTTGAAAGTAGTAGGTTTGCTGAAGATTACTCCGTAGGTTGTTGATGAGAAAAGTTGAGGAACTCCGGAAGGCGTCCTGTGCACGAAGTGGAGAAGCTCTTTATGACGGTTGAGTTTGCTAATCAGATCGATCTCGGCCCTGTGGTTGGCGGAATTCGGAGATAGGGCGCGGCGAATTCGTTAGGGCGCGTACACGTGAGTACGTGAATTTGACTTACAGTACTGGGTCTTTGAAAAAGATTGGGGTGAGGCGTTTGAGAGCGAATTTTCAAAGGCTTCACGGAAGCAACAGATGGAGAGTTTATCTACCTGTTCAAACAATGTAATGCGATCGTTTGTGGAATCTTGTATGACGTATGTTCTTCTGTATCTATGAAGAAAGGGATGGAAAATGCTTTGCCTCTCTTGCTCTGAGGACTGCCTAGGTAATGCAGGGGCCCCCTGGTCACTATGGCCGCCCCGCGTTCGAGCTTCCAGGTCCCTCTCTCTTCGAAACTCACTTTCCGGTTTGTCAACATCAAGGTCGCATTTCGAGCAGCACAGCCAAAATGTCTTGCACCCACGTAAATGCAGCAGGTATGCCTCCGTTCTCTTCTCCACTCTTTATTTAGTCCCAGGTTATGCTTTAAAGAAGTCAAACGCAGTCCAGTCTGTATGCACAGATTTCTACAGGCACCCCGCCATAGTCCTGCGATCAAAGCATCTGTTTGCAGCTTCACATCAGCGGGAGAGAGATAGCTACTAACATGCCTTTCAGAGCTGCGCCCACCTAGTGTCAATCAGTCAGTGTATCGGGAGGACTGCACCCAGTGCTTTGACTCCATTGTAAGCATGCCATCGCCACTCACAAATTCCTATTCACAAGCTATCTCCCTCATAGCAGCTTCTACCACCAAAGACCGTTCTAACTTTGGGAACTAGGATGACGCGACCGGCCTTGATGTCTGCTTGTACTGCTTCAATGGAGGCTGTACCGGAGACAGAAAGCATGCTGCCCTCCACCACGTCCTCAGATCCCACCCCTTGGTCCTCAACATCAAGCGAACTCGCAAGGTCGTCGTCAGAGATGAACCCCCACAGAAGATGTCCAAGCTGTCGATCGCTGCCGAAACCGAGGCTGATAAGTACAACTTTGAAACCACTGTCAAGTGCTACGCTTGCAATATCGACAATGTGGATAAGACGGAAGGCAAGCTTGCGGGTGTTGTCGCAGGAGTCTTGAAGGCGAACACATTCTCTCGGCACGAGGAGGTCAAGGCATGGGAGCTGGAAATGACTTCTTGCGAGCATATCCTGACTCTTCAACAACACCCTTCGAAGAAGATCCAGTCCCAAGATCTTGGCCATTGCTCTTTGTGCGATCTGAAGGAGAACCTCTGGCTTTGCCTAGAATGTGGGAATCTTGGTTGTGGCCGTGCTCAGTTTGGTGGCATGCAGGGACACTCTCATGGCCTGGAACACAGTAAATCATCTGGACATGGAGTTGCGGTCAAGCTAGGATCTATCACCCCGGAAGGAACTGCGGATGTCTACTGTTATACTTGTGATGAGGAGCGAGTTGATAATGATCTGGGTGCTCATCTCGCTCATTGGGGAATCATTCTTGCTGAACGCGAGAAGACGGAAAAGAGCTTGACGGAGATGCAAGTTGACGAGAACCTTCGATATGAGTTCTCTATGACTGATGAGGCCGGCAATGAGCTTCAAAAATTGTTTGGCGAGGACCTTACTGGCTTGAAGAACTTGGGTAACAGCTGTTATCTTGCCAGCAGTCTACAATGCCTATTCGCTCTACCTCAATTCCAGTCCAGATACTACCAGCCGTCGGCAGATCTCCCTATCGTCGATGATCCTGCCCAGGATCTGGAGACTCAGCTGCGAAAAATCGGCGATGGCTTGCTCTCAGGACGCTATTCTATCCCAGATCCAGATGTTCGCACTGAGGATGAGAAGGTTGCCTACCAGAAAGGTCTGGCTCCTGCAATGCTCAAGGTGCTCATTGGAAAGGGACATCCCGAGTTCTCAACTATGAGACAGCAGGATGCGTTCGAGCTGCTGCTTCATCTCTTCAAGTTCATCACTCGCTCTCAACATAAGGCACCTCTTCAGGATCCAACTGAAGCATTCCGATTTGTAATGGAACAACGCCTACAGTGCTTGGGTTGCAAGAAGGTCCGGTATCGAACTGACGAACAAGACAACATCTCGGTCCCAGTCCCCGTTAGAAAGATCGAGGCTGCAGCTAGCGAAGATCCTGGTGAGGAAAAGAGGGACGAGTATGAGCCTGTAACTCTCAAAGAGTGTCTGGATATCTTCACATCAGAAGAGATGGTCGAACTTACTTGCTCTTCTTGCGGCAACAAGGACGGCTTCACGAAGCGATCACTGTTCAAGTCTTTCCCGGACGTTCTTGCTATCAATGCTCGGAGATTCGCTCTTGTCAACTGGGTTCCAACCAAGCTCAACCTACCAGTCATCGTTGGTGATGAACCTATCAGCTTGGACGACTACAAGTCTGCAGGTGCCCAGGACTCAGAGGAACTACTGCCAGAAGATGCCAGTGAGAGCAAGCAACCATCTTTCGTACCAAACGAGGAAGCTATCCAAGCCCTCGAAGGCATGGGGTTCCCTCGCAACCGATGTATCAAGGCTCTTCATGCTACCGGCAATACCGATGCAAACACCGCCATGGAGTGGCTATTCGGTCATATGGAAGATCCCGACATTGATGATCCGCTGGTTCTTCCCGATAGTGATAGCGCTCCAGCTACCGCTGACCCAGAGAAGATTGAGATGCTAGGCGCCATGGGTTTTGGTCCACCACAAGCCCGCAAAGCACTGAAGGAGACTGGAGGCGATATGGAGCGAGCTGTCGAATGGTTGTTCAGCCACCCAGATGACCAGGGCGAGTTTGAAGACGCTGCTCCGGCCGCTGAAGCTGCTCCCAAGAAGGAAGCTGGAAGCAACCATTTGCCAGCTAGTTTCCAACTTCATTCTATTATCTGCCACAAGGGTAGTAGTGTTCACTCTGGGTAAGTTCACCTGCTCTCTCGCTCCAGCCAACTGTTTCCCCATTATTCAGAGCAAACGAAGCTAATGCAAAACAGTCACTACGTAGCCTTCGTCCGCAAACTCCTCGCCGGAGAGGGTACTCCTCAATGGGTCCTCTTCAACGACGAGAAAGTCGTCAAGGCGACGGATGTAGAAGAGATGAAGAAATTCGCCTACGTGTACTTCTTCCAGCGTCAGTAAGGGTGGTCTAGTCTGATTTGGTCTGGGCATGGTGGTAGAGTTGCAGGCGTTGATAGGCGGTGACGATGATGAACAAAAGTAGAGCGAGCGAGTGAGCGAGGCATTTTCGTGCAATGAATGGGTGTGAAATGGGTACCATAGATAGATGGCAGACATGAGACAATGTTGATGACTGGAAATGATACCGCATGAAAGAATGTATGGCTTGGTTTGTTTATGATCGTGTGATGTAATTCTCAGTGGCACATCAAAGTTCCTCTAAATTTGGTAACGTGTCTGCCGTATAATCAAGCAAAGCACAATCGGGTATTTCCATTCAACTATCGTGCGGCGAAGTGCTATATTCTATCTAGTTGATCATCTCCTCCTCGGCAACATAGTGGAGGTAAGCACCCAGAAGCTTGATACCCTCAATGTAGTTTCTCTTGTCAAGCTTCTCGTTGATAGAGTGAGCGGCGTCTGTTGAGCTACCCATTGGGAGAAGGAGGACATTCTTTCCGGTTGCTTGCTCGAAGGTTAGAGTTACTGGGATACTGGGCAATTGTCAGTATTAACACTCCAGAATGTTGTTTGGTATGAGGTGACTTACCTTCCACCTTCTCTAGTCAAATCAGGCTTGACACCCCATACTCTCTCAACAGCCTTTCCGGCCGCAGTGAAGTTCCAGTGCTTGGGGCTCGCTACCCACCACTTGCCAGCGTGCTGTAGAGTAGTGTTGATAGTGTTCTTGCTTCCCAACTTCTTGAACTGCTCGTCGACATACTTGAAGACGAGGCGGTCGACATCCTCTGGTTCCATGTTGGGTACTGTGCGAATAGAGAACTTTCCAATAACCTTGGCTGGAATGACAGTCTTGGCACCTGGCTGTGAGAAGGCTCCCTCGATTCCGTGGACGGAGAGAGATGGGTATCTCCATCGGGCCATAAGAGTCTTCTCCTTGTCTGGGTGGATCGAAGTTTGGCTGCCGAGAGACTCGTACAGGTTGTCCATAGTGAATGCGATGTTTCCGTACAGTGACTGCTCTTCCTCGGTGAGAGGTGCAACAAGCTCAGCCAGACCTGGGATCTGAATCTTGCCGTTGGTATCAACGAGACTTCCAAGTACTCGCACCAAATCGGTCATTGGCTCTTGAGCAGTTCCACCGAAAACACCACTGTGGAGATCCTGACCTGGTCCTGAGATCTCAACAGAGTAATAACTGCAGCCACGAAGACCGTATGTCAAACAAGGCTTCTCTGTTCCCAACCAGTAATTGTCTGATATGCAAACCGCATCTGCGTCAGCAAAGTACTTCTTTGCCTCAGCGTTGATGAAATCGTCCAATCCCTCTGAACCATATTCTTCCATACCCTCAAAGCACATCAGCAGATTGACTGGGAAGTCTACGCCAGCCTTCTGATGAGCCTCAATAGCATTCAACCATCCCAGAACCGGTCCCTTATCATCTGTGCTACCTCGGCCATACATGCGTCCCTTGTCATCCACCGTTAGCTCGAACGGCTCAGTAGCCCATCCATCCTCCTTTCCAGCAGGCTGAACATCGTAATGGCCATAAACTAAGATAGTTCTCTTCTTCTTATCGTTTCCGTATCGGGCGATGACAACAGGTGGAAGCTCCAAGTGTTCCTTTCCAGGCTGTGGGCCGAGTGGTCGCTGTTCTACCTCTGCTCCTAGAGCTTTGAGCTCGTCTGCAAGGAATTGTCCCATTCGAACAACATCTGGACGGCGCTCTTCATCTGCAGAGATAGAGGGGATGGCAACGGCTTTTCGCAGACGCTCGATGAAGTGATCAGACAGGTCGTCGACCTGTTTGAAGAATCCATCTAATTGAGGAGCCATTTTCTGGGCTTGATGTGACCTGATTGTATCTGTCAGGTAGCTTCGAGTTGGTGTTTGTTTTTGTAGAGGACGGAATAGGATCGCAGATTTCGTGTTTTGGAAGGGTATTCGGGACTTGTTTACGCAGTTTCTGAATGTGATATTGTTGGTGGAAGCCTTCAAATACGATCTGAAGACAAACATGAGCTCGGAGTTGGCGGGGTAGTCAGGCTGTTTGACCAACGATCTGCCCTCCTTCTCTTTTGGGCTCCGTCTCTAAGCGGCAGGCACGCTCGGGCCACTGCAACATTTCATGGTCACGAATTAACGAATCAACATCAACATTTTACTATTCCATATGGAGTCCTTGTCACCGCCAAAAGGCCACGATAATGCTTCAGGACTGCCGGCACGTTGGGAATTAAAATTGCCCAGGCAGTCTCATATTTACGCCAGCCTCCTGAAAGTCCTTCGAGCTCCTTCAACTCCGAGCCGATGCCCGACATCGACTTGAACCCCGATATCCCAATTTGGAAGGTGGGGGAGTTCAGTTACGAGAGAGAATATATCGACCTCATTGCCTGGGCGTACCGAGCACCTGAATTAACAAATTGGTACCATTGAGTAGAATGACTTGCCTGTCAAAAAGCATGCCAGTGCATAGCACGCTAGTCGCTGCGAGTCAATTGGCAAATATCAGACCAGAACAGATGGGAACAGGTTGTTTTGGACTACGAATGCTAAGATACCATATGTTTTTGTTCTTCTCCTGTCTAGACTTCTTGCGTTGCCTCTTTTACCTGCGACCTCGTTATTCCATATCCATATTCTTGCATCACACTTTCAATGCCATGAGGTTTAGCTGCCACGTTGCTGTACGCTAAGGCTGGAAATAGAAGAGATCGAAAGGATTGACTCTATGAGGTCCGCGCTTTGCCATCACTTTCCAAGGCTAAGCAATCAGTCTGCATATGAGACACGTAAGTGCTAGCAACTTGGCTTCTCAAGGGATCTTCCTGTTGGATTAGTCCACAGGCCTTATGATCCTAGTGGAGTTGAGCACAATCGAAAGATGTGATGATATAAACCGAAGACTTTCTGGGATATCCGTTGATCATGGCGGCTTGTGGCTGTCAAAAGTGCCGAGGAGCACCGATAGGTCTGAAGTATGTTGCTGCATTCCAGTCGACTTGGAGAGTCAAGAGACCTCCCGCATACTTCGGAAACGTAAAGATGTGCATACTTTAGTCACTTTTGATGACACAGTTTCTCCATGTTCTAAGGTCAAAGTTCTGCCTTCTCGCAGGTATGACTAGACTAATAGCCTGGGTTGATATCTTAGCAACATATGTATCTGAACTAACGTCTACTCAAGTCGAAGAAAGTGCAGCTGTGATCATCAAGGAGTGTAACGGAATTACCCGTTGCACTGTGTAAACCTACGGCTGAGTGGCCAAGCATTCGCACCGCTGCAATGCGGTATCACTTTGGCTCCTAACATGATAGTTGTGCCAAACGTCAGCTTAGTTTATTGGCACTCGCTTGTTTTGAACAGAACAAAACAGAACTAAGCATTGGACTTTCACAAGAATGTGATCCGGGAGATGCCGCATCAAGCAATTTCTATGTCGTGAAGTCTGTATGAGAAGTCACTAGAAAGAGCCACTTCTATTTGGAGATGTTCCCCCACTCAGCCTTACCACCAGACGGGTTGCTGGGGTAGGGTGGACAAGGTTGTGTCATTGGTTCATCGTGCAGCCACTGACATCCATCCTTCGCGTCAACCTCAACGCCCGCTTCAAACAGACACATCGTCAGGAATCATCATATCAATGTTTCCTTCGGCCAATGTGCCACCGCGGTCCTCTCACCGATTATCTTTCCCAGGAAGAATGCAGAAACCTGATTTTGGACACGATTCCGCAGCCATACATAAGTGCAGAGCCGACGAGATTCCCGCTACGGGAGATCTGTGTGTTTGCCTTGTCTGAGGCGCACCGCGTCTATAAAGTGCACTTTTGTTATCAAAGGGCAATTCGACCCCGGTAATAGCATTACATTCCGAGCTCCCCCGATTGTACAATTACCAAATGAGCTGCTCCAAAGTGCACTTTGCTATCATGGACGCGCTCGAGCGAGTCAAGGACGCTGAAAGCAGGTCTAGCTGTCCAATCATCCACTTCTCAAGTGTCGCTTTTATGATATATCCTCTTGCTTCAACAGTCGCCTCGTCATCGGGCCGGGTGGAAGAAGTTCTGAGTGGATAGTACAAAATACATTATTGCCCCAGCCTCCTCCATTCTGCCCATGATGAAACCTCCTGTGCAGAAGGGCAAAAGCAGGATCGTGAGTCTTTTCCAGACCGGTCAACATGGGCCGCCTGAAGTACGCTACATAATTCGCCTATGTCTCTTCTATGCCGCTGCGGCATTTCTTACATTCGTTATTCTTGTTAATGCTGTCCGATACCACACCAGGCCTGAAACATATTTTGGTTGCTCCAGCTGTCAGTGAAGTAGCGGTTCTTGTCAAGATCATTCAACCATTTCACAACACCAATATTGAAAGACCTCTCATAGTTCGGAGGAGGAATGATCCCAAAGAGTCGCGTATGCTTCCGTACACTTTGTTAACTCAAACCAAACATACATCCTCCTGGCAAATTCTACCATTTGCTCTTCGACTTATCTCCAACTATGTCCCCGCAAGAACACAAAGCAATTGCCACGATTTCCAAGCTTCCACCACACTCGATACAATCTTCCATTGCTATCGTTTCTGATGAGTTTGAGCAGCTAGCCCCACCGGAGAAAGATCCTTACGGAAACACAAGCAAGTTTACCATAGACGACATGAGTCAGTCTTCATATGTCGCCGTCGTTGAGATCTCTCAAGAACACAACTCATATGCTGCGACGACGGTGTCATGTCAGCACGCAGATGTGGTCCTTATGGAGTTGACAAGTGACGATGAGGATGGAAGTCTCATCGTTCCAGGTCGAGGTTATGACATGACAGCTCGCAAACACGCAGCGCTTAACACAACCGACGAGATCATTCTCGAGATAAGCGAGGGAGATTACTTGGTGGGAATCTATTCGGATACTGAATGTACCTGTCCCTACAAGGACCTACTGGCGTGTAATGGTATGTCTTTCACCCAGTTGAATACGAACGCACAACTGATTGATCCGGAAGGCGACTTCATACTTCCCTTCGAGTCAGTAGCCAGAGACGATGGCGAAGATATGTGGTCAACAACAGCGACGATCTGTGCCGACGATCAAGACAATATTCATACCGCTGTGGCTGAAAGTTGTTGGACCTAGGACGTTGATGTTTGGATTCTCAGTGGCCTAGTCGCCGTGTCTACTCAGCGACGCCCGCCTGTTTAGTTGATGTCTATCTGATATGCTGTAAGAACACCAGTAGTTGTGGACGCTTTCGGGGGGCGGAGTTCACTGGCAGTCTCGGCTACGAGCTGAGCAACAACAAGTACAACAATGATGAGTCAAAGGACATATGTAACCTCTTCAGAATCCTCACGAACCTACACGAATGGGACCGAAAGATAAAAGGAAGGGATCAAGACCTATGTTGTATGGGCTAAAGGGAGATATGCAAAGCTTGCAGAAAAACGAGCTCGGGGGGGATCCAACGGTATGCGGGTCTGCAGGTTTGTGTGTGCGACAAAGGTACAGAGAAAGACACAAGGACAGAAGGATCCATGTATGAAGAAAACTGGTGACTTGAAAGCTCCAAGTGAACTGGGATGGATCAAAATTTTAGAGGAGCATTGGCATGTATCGCGAGATTCAAGCTTGATTAGACAGTAGATGGAGTTAGTTTTATGAAAGTGGTACTTTCCTCAACTCCGTGGGCACTCTCTATTTAACTTGCCTCCGAGAATGTTACAGTAGTATTTTGGATTGAAGACGCATCAAGAAACTGTCAAATCTTTGATTTTTAGATACATCAGAGCTTACTGTGAAGGGTGCTTTCTTTTGGCTTGCGTGAACCTAACTTCTGGGAGAGCCATCGCTTGAGTGGCCAAAATTTCGCAAGCGAAGCAGAAAGGTCCAGCACATTCTTATATATTTTAAACGAAGAAGTCTTGTTTTTCGAAAGTAAACATCCTCAGTCCCTTAAATAGTGTAGTAATTCGTTAGTTACGATTGAAGTTCGGATTGGACCGTTTTTGGGAATCAAATATCAGCCTTGGCCATATATTTTCTAGATTCACCTTGCCGCCACTGAGTTTCTTACAAATTATTTGAAAAGTCTGACAAACGCACGCACTCATCGGGTTTGTTTTGTTCTGCTCTGCCACTTTCGCATCGTGTGGCTGTGACGTGGTTGTCTGATTCATTCCGATCGCATCACCAAAATCGCTTCGACCCCAGCGCCAGCCTCGGCGTCTTCACAATCAATCCCTCCATCTCCCAGAACAAAACATCACCTGAAGTCGCAGACAACGTAGGTCGTCAAGATGTTGAAGATTTGGTCTATGGTAAGCGAGTTCTACTCTGCGCAACTCTTTTAAAAGTTGCGCCTACCAGATGATATTGAGCAGGCGCTGACAATTTCCACAGAAGCAGAAGCAGCAGCAGGATGCGAACGCAGATGCTGCTGCAGGCAACAAGAGAAAGAAGGTTACGGCTGCTCAACTGCGAGTCCAGAAAGGTATATCCTATTGCTCAAGATGCGCATTTCGCTCGCCTCCCACACTGATCGTGTGCCTAGATCTCTCTGAGCTCTCCTTACCCAGTACCATGAAGACCGACTTCCCAGACCCCGACGATACCCTGAACTTCACACTCACGATCGAGCCGGATGAGGGCATGTACAAAGGCGGCAGATTTCATTTCACATTCGCGATCAGTCAGGGCTTTCCGCACGAAGCGCCGAAGGTCAAATGTACGCAGAAGATTTACCACCCTAACATCGATCTGGAGGGGAACGTCTGCCTGAACATCTTGCGAGAGGACTGGAAGCCAGTACTGAATCTGCAATCCGTGGTCGTTGGTCTTCAGGTATGAGACAGACAGCCCGTAGGGAGTTTTTGAAGGTCTGAATGCTGACTGGAATTTCTAGTTCCTCTTCCTTGAGCCCAACGCATCAGATCCCTTGAACAAAGAAGCTGCGGAGGATTTACGGTCGAACAGAGAAGGATTCAAGCGCAACGTTCGATCAGCTATGGGAGGTGGAGCAGTCAAGAGCCAGTCTTTCGACAGAGTCCTGAAGGTCTAGGAGGTCTATTGCAGGTCTATTGGAGGGGTTATTGGGTTATGAGCATATATCTACAACTAGACATTACACGTCTAGACGAGCGAGCATTCTTCGGGCATAATGGGGCGTTCATATTTGGAGGCCTGGGAGTAAATACGGGTTGTCTCGTGCGTTTCTGAAGCGTAGATAGTACTCAGTCATATGAATCAGAGGGGTTCTTTTCCAAGACGACAATATCTTTCAGACGGAGGTCTACTCTGGGAATTTGATATTCGCGTTCACGTTTGCAACATCTTCAATGACACAAGTTCCCATTTTAGCTGCTTTGAATAATTTTCTCTCCATATTTATCCCTACCCATATATAATAATAAGCCATACGATACCCCTCGTTATCTCGTCGTAATCGCCTCTCCACATTCTGCACAGCTGGAACAGGCCAAGCCCAGACTCCCATTTCTCTCCACTCGGCTCGGTTCCGTTGTCGGAAGAGCTCGAAATTTTGCTAAAGAGTCATTCCTCAAAACACAAACAACCTTCACTTCTTCTCTCTCACAACAACAACTCCACTCAATCATACAAAATGGCCTCTCGCACATTCTCCAGAGCTCTCCGCTCCCCATTGGCAAAGCAATTAAGTGCTCCAGCCCGCCGCACCTTCGTTTCTGCCCTCAATGCCTCTGCCAGACCTACCGCTGCCCGCGCAGCTGTTGCGTCTGCTCAACAGGTTAGAGGTGTAAAGACTATTGACTTTGCTGGTGTTCAGGAGGATGTCTACGGTATGTCATAACAAGTTCGCTCCAGATGCTTTTGCTGACAATGTCTCCAGAGAGAGCTGACTGGCCTCCTGCGAAGCTCCAAGTATGTTTCACCTCACACCGCACATTTCGAACTCTATACTGATTCCTGTGTAGGAGTTCTTCAAGAACGACACAATGGCAATTATCGGATATGGCTCCCAGGGTCACGCCCAGTCCTTGAACATGCGTGATCAAGGTCTCAACGTCGTTGTTGGTGTACGAAAGAATGGACAATCGTGGAAGGACGCTCAACAAGATGGCTGGGTTCCAGGAAAGACCCTCTTCGAGGTCGATGAGGCTATCTCCAAGGGTACCATCATCATGAACTTGCTTTCTGATGCTGCGCAAAGCGAGACCTGGCCAGCAATCAAGCCCCAGATCACCAAGGGAAAGGTAAGCTGCACCAAATAAGGTTTTATTGGCCCAAGCTGACTCAATTAGACCCTCTACTTCTCCCACGGTTTCTCCCCAGTTTTCAAGGACCAGACCAAGGTCGATGTCCCAACTGACGTCGATGTCATCCTCGTTGCCCCCAAGGGATCTGGCCGTACCGTCCGAACACTCTTCCGTGAGGGACGTGGTATCAACTCCTCCATCGCCGTCTTCCAAGATGTTACCGGCAAGGCCAAGGAGAAGGCAATTGCTCTCGGTGTCGGTGTCGGCAGTGGTTACCTCTACGAGACCACCTTCGAGAAGGAGGTCTACTCTGACTTGTACGGTGAGCGTGGTTGCTTGATGGGAGGTATCCACGGTATGTTCCTCGCACAATACGAGGTTCTCCGTGAGCAAGGCCACAGCCCCAGTGAGGCTTTCAACGAGACTGTTGAGGAGGCTACCCAATCTCTGTACCCATTGATTGGCGCAAACGGCATGGACTGGATGTACGAGGCATGCTCTACCACCGCCCGTCGTGGTGCCATTGACTGGAGCGGAAAGTTCAAGGATGCATTGAAGCCAGTCTTCAATGATCTTTACGACTCTGTCAAGACCGGAAAGGAGACTGAGCGATCGCTTACCTTCAACTCTCAACCTGATTACCGTGAAAAGTACGAGGCAGAGATGAAGGAGATCCGCGACTTGGAGATCTGGAGAGCAGGAAAGGCTGTTCGGTAAGAATTTACGCTCGCGTTACAAGAAGCATCACTAACTCATTCATAGCTCCCTCCGCCCCGAGAACCAGAAGTAAGGTTGATATTTGCGCGCGACACAATGGGGCTGGTATTTTTCTGACATGGGCGTGGAACTCTGGCGAACTGTACAATACTCTCCTACTACGGGGATTTATGGTATCTGGAATTGCGAAAAGTTTATTATACCTACCTACCTTGCAAGCATTGCTTTAACTGCTCTTACAACTGCGTTGACACCGATTTTCTTCTTAGCCAAGTATGACTGTACATTTTCTCTCCGCGACCGGCATACGTTTCTCCGAATTGATCGGACTAAGTGGATACTGATATGAAGCTTCTAGATTTATTTATTTATTCTCAGGTTGCACTCTCTTCACGTACATTTAGCACTACATATTCCACATGATATCCTTCTCGAATCCTCCCATACAGCTCACTTCGTCTCCATAGAACCGCATACATGGCCAACCCCACCAAATCCCCACCACTAACACGACCCTCCGTCATCGCCGCCCATAATCTTATTCGCGAACACATCCATTACACACCCGTCCTCACAAACACAACACTCAATGACCTCGCATCAGCACCTCAATCTGCTGCCGATCTAGCGGATACACCATGGGCAGGCCAAACCGCAGCAAACCCAAAGCTGCGCTTCTACTTTAAATGCGAGAACCTGCAGAAGGTGGGCGCCTTTAAGGTGCGGGGTGCCTTCCATGCCTTGAAGAGGTTGATGGCAGAGGAGGGCTGGGAGGAGGGTGGTGGAAGGGAGAAGGGCGTTGTTACGCATAGTTCTGGTTGGTTTCTGCTTCAATCCATCTGCAAGAATGCTCAATTGAGCTTCCGTCATTCAATTAGAGGGGCGTACCCAAGCAGAAGAACAATCGACTGACTTCAATCTCCCAACAGGAAATCATGCGCAAGCCCTCGCACTCGCAGCCCGTACCATGGGTATCCCAGCTCACATCGTCATGCCTACGATATCCACTCCCTCCAAAATAGCAGCTACGAAAGGCTACGGCGCAAAAGTCATATTCAGCGGAAGCACAAGCACAGAACGCGAAGCAGTAGTCGCAGACGTCATGAAAGATACAGGAGCACGACTGATACCTCCCTACGACCATCCTGATATCATGCTTGGTCAAGGAACACTGGGTATAGAGCTACAAGAACAAACTGCGAAGATAATTGCTTCAGGGGGTAGCAAGTCAGGGAAGGGATTAGATGCTATCATTGCACCTTGTGGAGGCGGCGGCATGCTGTCTGGAACAGCACTTAGCTGTGAAGGCACAGGCATATTCGTTTTTGGAGCCGAACCAGAGTTCCAAGGCGGCGACGACTGCAAACGCGGCCTAGAACAAGGGAAGCGCATCGAGACCGTCAAGACTCTCACCATCGCGGACGGACTTCGCACACCTGTAGGTGCTTACCCCTGGACGGTGATCCATGATCGGAAACTGGTCAGGCAGATGTTCAGTGTGACGGAAGAGCAGATTAAGAAGGCGCTGAGGCTGGTGCTGGAGAGGATGAAGGTTTTTGTGGAGCCGAGTGCGGTGGTTGGATTGGCTGTTGCATTGTACAATGAGGATTTCAGGAGGTTGGTTGAGGAGGAGGGAGGTGCCGATGGGTGGGATTTGGGTATCGTGTTTAGTGGTGGGAATACGAGCGTGGAGTTTCTGTCGAAGCTGTATGCTGTTAGCGAGGTGAAGGCGGAGAGGGAGGGAGGGGTGGTGGGGATGGATGGGAAGAAGACCGTTGAGAATGTTGCTGGATAGATGGCAAGGTGGACTTGCTCGAGAATCCTTTTGACCATTTTATCATCAATCATATCGTAATAAACACATATGTTTGTTGACATGTCCTTCGCTTAGCGACAATCTCGAACAAGTAGTTGCCAAGGTACACGACTTGAAACAAATCCTCGACCTTCTATTCATGTTGTTACCTACCCTAGCAAATCGCCGGAGTGCACGTTGTTATTTCACTTGCTTATTCTTCCAAAAAAAAACGCCCCCCCTCATTCTTACTCACCGTCTCCGGGGCACTTGCATACTGCTCTGGCTCCTCAGGAATATTTTTCATGCATCTTCGCTTGCCCTGCCCCTGCAACTTGTCACCTTCCAGCTCGATATCACAGCTCTTGCTTAGCTAAAAAAGTGCCCGAAACAGTGCATACGTCCACCACCAAACAGGGGAAAACTTTGTGGCGTTTTGAACTCGTCTCTATTCGTCCAAAACATCCTTATTGTGTTCTCAAATGAGAGGTGAGCGACGCACGAGAGTGAAGATATAAGTAACCAGATTTGGCCGGTATTCAAGCTTTTTCTATTGCATTCGGGTACAGAAGTACGTTTTGCCGCCTTGGAGATATGCACAGATGTGTGATGTGCGTCTCCAGATGGCCCAATGACACTGGACATGTGTTCCTTAGCAGCGCAATTTTGAGCTGGGTATACAGTAGTGAATTGTCGTTCTAATTGAGTTGCTAATATCAAGTGAAGCTATGGACTCCAATGCCTTCTAGATTGAACTGTTCGGGCTAGAAAGTCACTTCCCGAGTACCACGATTCACGGCTCAACCTTCACTTGTGTTTCATCAGATTCACTCCTCATGTCTTCCCCGATATTCGACCATCCAGCTCTTATCTCCCCGATGACTAAGTATATTAATCCCTCCCCGCCCTCTTCCGCTACAGCACACCACCACCACCACCACCACCACATTGGAGGCACTGGCTGGAAAGCTTATAAGCTTGGTTTGAGTATATCGCGCTGCTCAGAACGACCAGAAGAGACCGGTTGGAGGAGTAAAGGTACCAGTCGTCTCATGATTGGACGATATGACTTGTTCATGTTGCCATTCCCATTGTTGTCGTCTCGACTTCCGACGAAAGTTACACTGACCTGGTGGAAAGCAAATACTGTCACGAATGAATTAATGAGCGACTCCACTATTTTGACGTGGATCGATCAGGTCGTTGACAGCTGTGAGTTTATCCTTGGCGTGAGGAAATGAGACGGATCTTAAAGTAGTGATTGGTTGTTGACATATTTCTCGCTTAAACATTTCGGACGGTACTAGCTCACTTCATTTTAATTCGGTATCGTCCATTCTGGTACCTTAATTGGGCGTTGACAAGTGTTACTTTCGATAACCAGATTATGAGAAAAATGATCTATAGTCCCGTTATCAGGCGCTATGCTAACTGCTCTAAGCTCTTAAACACAACAATTCATCTCTAACACAGAACAGTATACGAAATACAAAACAAGAACTACACGCGAACCCAAAGTCGAATCCACACCTCCTACCACAAACTTCAAGCCTCGACTCTCCCTTCGATTTCCAAGAAACCTTTCACCATATCCCCAACCGTCTCCCTCAGCCCCCTGAACTCCAACCCTAACTCCCTCCCAATCTTCCCGTTATCAACCCTATAAACATCCGGGTAAGCAATCCCACTCCCCACCTTTCCTTCCGGCACCCTCTCCCTCAACTCCGGAAATTCCTCTCTCAGAACATCACAGATAGCTTGATAAGTATACCCTCCAGCAGCAACAATATATCTCTGACCCGCGGCCCTCTCACTCTCAAAAGCCAGGACATGCGCCTCACCTAAATCACGTACATCTACGAACGCAAAGAACGCCGTGTCCGGAACAGTCTTCTCCGAGCCGTTGATGAGACGATAGATATCCGCCGACGAGGTATTAAGCCCTTTCAAACTCTCCACCGAATGTGCGGCGGGACCATACACCATCGGCGGACACAGGGTTGTGACATTGAAATTCGGCTTATTGTTCTCAACGAAATCGAAAGCAGCACGTTCAGCGAATGTCTTGGATGCGCAGTATGCTACTGCGCCGGCGGTGTTTGGATCCGCTGCTTCCTGGTAGGTGATGGGGTTCCAGTCGGATTCGGTGTAGGTGTAGCCTGGGCGGGCGCCGAGATTCAAGTCGTCGATTGCGGCGAAGGAGGAGGTTATTACGACGCGTTTGAGGAGGGGATTGTGCTTTTGGATGGAGGTTAGGACGGAGGTTGTGCCGTTTATGGCGGGGTCGAGGAGGTCGCGTTTGTTGTCTTGGACTTGCATTTGCTGGAGGTATGTTAGCTTCTGTTTACTTTTTGGTCGTTGCGTGAAATCCTGTCTCGAACCCGAGCCTAGGCTCAACTTTCGCTCGAAACCACAATGCCAAAATAAGGGAAGACTTACGAATGGAGAGGCAGTATGAATCACACCATCAACACCTCTAACGGCCTCGTCATGCGCTCCAGGTGTCGCTACATCTCCCACAATAGCAAAGGACAGCCTATCCAGATACTGCTTATGTGACTTCTTGACTTTCTCAGCTGTTGCTTGAGTTCGAACAGTCGTTCTGACGTTGTAACCTCGTGAGAGGAAAGAGTTCAAGACGTGCGCAGCGACATAGCCGGATCCACCTGTGACGAGAACTGTTTTGCCCGCACCGGTTTGGGCTGGTTGGGAGGGAGCTGAAGACATTGGATTGGTGTTTGTAGAATTGGTTTGATTCGAGATGTTCTTGAGTGGAGGAAATAGAGGTGTGGTTGAGTAGATGGGAAGTGTTGAAAGGATGATTGAATTGTGTTTAGAAGACACTGGTGTTCTGTTTCTGATGCTGATTTGGATCTTCAATTCCCAGAGAAAGTAGCCCATCTTATATATCTGAATCCGCACCAGAGATCAAGAAATTCTCCTCTCCTCTCCTCAATACCCAACCCATCCCTACCTTCCAACAGCTTCTCCGCGTCACCGAAATCTTCTTTGCAGTACTAACACACAAATCCGAGCCCAACATCAACCACCCAGCTATCGCCGACGCCTCGCGACCCAAGCACAGCCAGCAAGCACACCATAAACGTCTTCAATCAATCAATCAACACAAGAAATTCAATGCAGAAAGCTGACAAACCTCCAATCCTTCGCACCACACAAAGCATCGTGCAACCACACACTCGTGCGGCCGACGTCATTCGCAATCACCAAAAATCGCAAACCACACGAAACAGAAAAGAAAAAGGTAGGGGTGCGCAAAGCTTAAAACCGAAGCGGCCGCAGAGCTTTTCGGAGTTGGGTTTCGGCGTTGCAGACCAACAGTTGGACGTTCTGGCTGCTGAATCAGCTGCGTGCTGTCTGAAGCGAGCGAAGCGAACCGGCCTTTTCGGAAGCGATCGGGTTGTGTTGTTGTTGTGGTTGCGATTTGATTGAGGGTCGGGACAACTTCATTTCCATCGGTGTTGTTCTTGTTGAAAAGTCCGTCTGGTGTTGAATATGTCTCGTGAAACGCGAAGGTCTAGTAAGAGAACGTTTTGTCTTTCGAATCTTTTCATTCTCGTCTGAGCTCTATGGCGCTGTAGCCTTTGTCGTGCCATCACATTGGAAAATGGCGATGAGTTCTCTTGAACGTTTACTTCTCATCATTCATTCATTCAATCTATATCCTTGAGTTAATCAAGGTCGGATATATCTCTATAGACATGTATGGACTTTTTTGGCCAGATATCTTATAAACGCCGCTGTTGAAAGATGCAATGCCCGCACGTTGAATGTGCCTTCAGTTCCCTCCCCTTCGCCAATGCTGTTAAGAGCCGCAGTATAGTCAACGCCAAACCCAGGATGTTCTATAGATGACAAGAAAATTGCAACGTGTGTATAAGAGTAGTCTAGAAGAGTCCATCGATCTCGCCAGTCTCAGTATCTACATCAACGTTGAGATATCCGGGAGCTGTTGGAAGACCTGGGATGGTTTGGATATCGGCAGCTAGGGCATACCTATCTACTGTTAGTAAATGGTCATTTTTGCAGGATGAATGGACTTACAGATATCCTGCACCGGCCGCCAACCGCACGTCTCTGATCGGGACCGTGAAACCAGTTGGGGCACCCTTGAGATTAGGGTCATGAGACAATGAGTATTGCGTCTTAGCAATACAGATTGGCAAGTTGCCGAATCCTTGCTTGGTATATGTGTCGACCTTCTTCTGAGCAATTTCGCTGAACTCAACCTTGTCAGCTCCATACATCTGCTTGCCAATCGCCTCGATACGTGTCTGAACATCGCCGTCCAGGCTGTAGAGGAGCTTGAAATTGTTCTCCTTCTCGCTAGCAGCGATGACACCCTTGGCGATATCAACAGCACCTTTTCCGCCTTCGGCCCAGTGGTTGGCTGGAATAGCATCTTCGGCACCAGCAGCAATGGACTCCTGTCGGATGACTTCAATCTCAGCATCGGTATCAGTCTCAAACTTGTTGATGGCAACAACGACTGGAACACCATAAGTCTTAGCATTCGAGATATGCTTCTTGAGGTTGACACATCCCGCACGGAGAATCTCAATGTTCTCTTCACGATAGACTTTGTCGAGAGCAGCTCCAGGGGCGATAGGAGGCCCACCTCCGTGGACCTTCAAGGCTCGAACCGTAGCAACAATGACGACAACGTCGGGAACAAGACCAGAAGATCGGCACTTGATATTGAAGAAACGCTCACCACCCATGGTGAAGTCAAATCCAGCTTCAGTGATGACGAAACCGGCCTTCTCACTGTGGTTCTCATCAGGCTCAGTTCCGGCGAGCTTTAGAGCAAGCTTGTCAGCAAGGACCGAACTAGCTCCAATACTGATATTTGCAAATGGACCAGCGTGGACGAACACCGGGGTACCCTCCAAAGTCTGCATAATGTTGGGCTTGATAGCATCCTTCATCAAAGCAGTAAGAGCACCACCAGCACCGATATCATCACAAGTGACTGGGTCACCAGCTTTGGAAGAACCGATAACCATTCTGCCGAGACGTTCTCTCATGTCATTGAGATCGCTGCTCAAAGCAAGAATGGCCATACATTCACTAGCCACGGAGATATCGAATCCGGTCTCTCGAGTCTGGCCCTTCTCAGTAGGAGCAGTACCGACAGTGATCCCTCTCAAGTGACGGTCATTAACATCCAACACACGTCTCCAGGTGATTGTGGATGGATCGATATCCAATCTGGCGAATCGGTTGACCTCCTCCTCTGTGAGCTCATTCGGGTCGGTCTTTGTGATACCGAGCTTTTTGAGACGACGGAACATGATGGGCTGGAATTCCCGCTTGCCCTTCTTTGTTGGGACAAGACGGTTGAAAAGAGCTCTGTCCTTTTGTGTGTTCTCATGAAACATTCTAGTCTCAATCGCAGCAGCCAAAAGGTTGTTTGCGGCAGTGATCGCGTGAATATCCCCAGTAAGATGAAGATTGAACTCATCCATAGGAATGACCTGACTATATCCACCTCCAGCTGCTCCTCCCTTGATACCAAAAGTTGGCCCTTGACTTGGTTGACGTACATTTGCGAACGCAATGCGATTCAGATGGGCACCAAGAGCTTGAGCAATGCCCATGGTGGTGGTGGATTTGCCCTCACCAAGAGGTGTTGGAGTGATACCGGTAACGACAACATACTTGCCGTTACGGCGATGCTCAAGTCGCTTGAGAAGACTCAAGTCCACTTTGCCCTTATAGGCACCGTATGGCTCAAGCTCGTGTCCAGCGATACCGATCTCTTTTGCGATACGGGTGATCTGTTTTGGGCGCTGCGCTCTGGAGATAGCAATATCCGAGGGCACAGGAGTCTGAAGCTTGAGAGGCAAGGGGAGAATTGATCTGCTCTTTTGCTTCTCGGAGTAGTGTGCAGCCGAGTCCACAACGTTCTGCAGCAACATTGCAACCGTCATTGGGCCAACTCCACCTGGTACTGGGGTGATGAAAGAGGCGACTTCCGAAGCAGAAGCAAAATCCACATCGCCAACGAGTCTTTGGCCAGACTTCTTCGTCTCATCAGGGATGAAGTTGGTCCCAACATCGATCACCACGGCCCCTGGCTTAAGCCATTCGCCCTTGACGAAGTTTGCCTTCCCAATTGCTGCCACAAGAACATCTGCCTTCTTGATGTGATCCTCAAGACCTGCGGTCTTGGAGTGGCAGACCGTGACAGTAGCGTCAGCATTCTTGAGAAGATAGCTGACTGGGCTCCCAACAATATCACTGCGTCCTAGCACGACGGCATTCTTTCCCTTGAGATCGATACCACTCTCTTGCAACAAGACCATAACCCCCTTGGGAGTGCATGGCGTGAACAATGGGTGCCCTCCACGCTTTGCAAGCTCTCCAATATTGTTTGCACCGAACCCATCAACATCCTTCTCGTCTGCGACAGCCGAGGTGACTGCATATTCGGAGATGTGTTTGGGTACTGGTAATTGCACGAGAATTCCGTGGACGGTGGTATCGTAGTTCAGACGGGTGATATCCTCAAGTAGTTCGGCTTCTGAAACAGTCTCGGGGTATTGGATAAGTTCACAATCGATGCTAGCCTGTTATTGAATGAGTAAGAAAATGTATGCGGCATGTGAAGAGATATGTTTACCTCCTCGGCTGCCTTCAGCTTCATGCGAACATAAGTAGCTACATCTGTCAGTCTAAAACACCTGCATGAATTCAACAATTTGACAAACTCGAATCTGATCGATCACCAACTATGTCTGATTAGCATACCTCTGTAAATTTTGCGTACTAGACATACCTTGGATGATCTTGAGCGAAGGCTTGTACCTCGGGTTGACCTTCTGGGTGCTCTCGATCTCGGCATGGAGCCTCTCACGGATCTTTTTGGCAATGGCAGTGCCATCAATCTTGGTAGCCGTCATCGCAGGTATAGTGCTGGAGAATGGCCTAGATTGTGTAGAGTGTGGAATTGAGGAAAGGGAGGAGGAAGTTGCAGCGGAGGTGGGGGTGAGAAACCCAAGGCCTGACGATCGACCGTAACGAAGATTTTGACCCCGCGATTTTAACGTGTTCCTGGCTGTAGACGAGGCTGAAGGACTGCAATTGGAGAATGAACGCGCTGCACAGGTCCGGACTAACGGGCGCCGAGGTAGTGAAACTGATGGGTGTGATTGTGGCTGGGGATTGATTTGTTCTTGGTGAGTTAATGGTAGAGAGAGTGCAGAGTCAAGTCTGGACCGGGACCTGGTTGAGGTGGACGAGAAAAAATGATAGGACCTCGTCTGTAACTGGAAGGCGCACAACACCTCACTACAACATCCACTGCTACTACCACTGTTACTCCTGCCAGAGCTGTGCCGTTGCAGCTGCAGAGAAGCATGCGCTCGCCTGAACATGCCGGGGATAGCAATTGCCTGGGGGCCGAACAGTGATGACTCTGAGCAGATGAGCAATTGTACCTTACCCGGTTGAAAAAGAATGACTGCACACTTGAAGGAGCGGACAAGACCGACCCAGGGCCGAATTGAGATGTAGTGCAAGTAGTGTAAATAGTATACAAAGAAAGATGAGTAACAAAAAAGAACAGATGAGTCAAAATCTAAGGGCCCAGTCCTTATCCGCAACGCGTGGACCGGCTCCAGGATGAATTCTGCCCCTTCTGCGCCTTCTGCCCTGCCTGGCCCAAGGCTCCTTTCTCTGCTCTGGTGCTCTGGTGCTCTGGTGCCATCATCCATTTCTTTTCTGCTTAGCGGCGGCGGGGCATCTGATTGGCTGACTCAACCACACATTTTCCCACGGTTCGCTTTGGAGACCAGTGTCGGAGCCAGGCGAGGCAAGTGGCATCGCGAACTTTTAAAAAGAGAGCCCTTACCCCCCGCATTCTTCTATCTTCAGTGCAAGGAATATTGAACACTGAACCGCCAAAATGAGACCAACCTTGCTTCAAGGACATGTAAGTTCTGCCGCGCAAATCCTGACGCTTTTTGCTCTGCGACCTCTTCTAACTTAGTACCCCACTACAGGAGCGGGCTCTCACCCAAATCAAGTAGGCAAACCAACCTCAAATGCACGGCACATGGACTTGGTATTGATACATTATACAGATACAACAGAGATGGTGATATCATCTTCTCGACCGCGAAGGATCAGCACATCTGCGCCTGGTTCGCACACAACGGCGAGCGCTTGGGAACATATCACGGCCACCAGGGAGCCCTTTGGACTGTTGATGTTGACCCAACCAGCACGGTGATCGCCAGTGGTGCCGCCGACAACACAGTCCGGTTATGGGATATTCGTTCGGGCAAATGCCTGAAGGTTTGGAACTTCGATACCGCTGTCAAGAGAGTCGAGTTCAACGAGGACGGTTCGCAACTGTTGGCCGTTACGGAAAAGCGAATGGGTTTCTTGGGCACGATTGTGGTTCTGGATATCAAGGTCGATGTCGAGGCTGAGCAGTCGGATGAGAAGGCTATGGTCATTACTTGCGAGGAGAGCAAGGCTACCGTTGCAGGATGGAGCTATCTCTCAAAGTACATCATTGCGGGACATGAGGACGGATCAGTTTCACAGTACGATGCAAAGGTAAGCATACCTACGGATACTGTGCAGGAATGGTAAGACTAATGACATATAGTCCGGAGAACAACTCGACAATGTTCAAGTACATGAAATCGACATGCAAGTAACCGATCTCCAGTGGTCCCCAGATCGCACATACTTCATCACCGCCTCCAAGGACAAGACCGCAAAGCTCATCAACGCCACGGATCTCCAAGTCATGAAGACCTACGTAGCCGACACTCCTCTCAATAGCGCCTCAATCACACCCAACAAGGATTTCGTCATCCTCGGAGGAGGACAGGCCGCTATGGACGTTACCACAACCAACACCAGACAGGGTAAATTCGAAGCGCGTTTCTACCACAAAGTTTTCGAAGAGGAGATTGGTAGAGTCCGTGGCCACTTTGGACCTTTGAGTAAGCTCCTTTTCCTCACAAACACGTTCGACACTATTCTTTCGTCAAGTATACTGATAAGAACCCTTAGACACTGTGGCAGCCGACCCGACCGGAAAGGGCTACGCCAGCGGTGGAGAGGACGGCTACGTCCGCGTCCATCAGTTCGACAAGGCCTACTTCGACTTCACCTACGAAGTTGAGAGGCAAGCACGAGCAGCTGGACAGTTGTAGTGTGTGTTGCGCTGGTACATGTGTTCGTTCTTGGCTTTACTTGCTTGCGTCGGGAACCGGGTGGGTTGTGCATTTTCAGGCGTTTTAGGGATCCATCCTTGTAAAGGGGGCAGGGCACCAAAAGGCTTGTTTGTAGTAGAATTAAAACGACTCTCTTGACATCGGATCACGGTGCTGGGGGAGAGATAGACTTTGGTTCTGCGCGAATGGAAATCATCATAATCCAGATGGTTGCTTAAAGCATCGGCAAGGAATATTGGGATCCCAATGTGAATGCTGCGAAAGTGGACTTAGATGATCTAGGTTCATCGGCAATGTGTTTGGACCTCTCGTACTTGCAGAGCAGGTGACTGGAGTAATTCTAGTCAGCGAACGAAAGGGCAGCTCAAGCTACGCTACGATTAAAACCTCACGCTCCTGCCCCGAAAACAGCAGGACTATGCAGCTAGCATAGCAGCATCACTATGAAATGCAACACCTCCTATAACTCTTCAGCACAAGCATACATACAAAATACCAGAAGTATCACTGTAGGACAAATTATCTCTCCAAGATACCAAGTATGATCTGCTCCACTCCACAAATCTAAAAATACTCGGCTTCTCTCTCCCATGTAAGAAACCTTTCAACCACTCCACGCTACATCCTTTCCATCATCCTCCCTCTATCGTTTCACCCAAGTTACCCAACCCTACTCCACACTCCCAAACACTTGACTTCTTATCCACAAATCTCATTCCCATCAATCTCGTAGGCCGCTTCGGCTCCCTGGAGCCCGAGCTGGCGAGGAGGGATGCAAAGGCAAGAGACGCCAAGCAAGAGAAATCTCGTATAACACTGTACTAGGTTCCGGTCGAATCGAGTTACTAATGCTTGAACTACTTTTGAAGATTACTTCCTTCCTGCTCACGACGGTACATTCTAGCTTTTCAATCCATTCCAGTACAGTTCAGCCTTCCCACCGCCCGATATCCCGATATCTAGCTCGACTTCACTTGACTCGATGGACAGCAAACCATGTCTATACACATACAGATGCAATCCACACGCATATCTCACAGCCGTCACACAACGCGGAGCACGACATGAAGTGGTTGTAAAGTCACGAAGGGTATTCAATTTTAAGTGCCAGGTTAACGCCAACCATACAAACACACAGAGAGACCAGAAACAATCATCAGTACGGAAGAAACAACGCAACAAGTACATAGATACATAAATACAACAGCCCGGTCCCTTTAGCCAGCCAGTAAAGCTGACGAAAGGAGGCAATGATGCAGAAGAAGCAAGCCAAGCCAAAGCCAAAGATTTTTAGGTATCCCTCAATTCCATTCATCTGATCTTCCCTCCACACCTCTACACGTTTACGTGCCTCTAAAAGCAGACTAGGAACAACGAGGTAAACGCCACGTCAACCAGCCGGAAAATGGGCCATGCATGCTGTGGGTATTATTACAGGAGGCCCTTTCTCTTTCTTCTTTCCATCCCCCAACCTGTTCAGACCACCAAAATAGGTAGGTCTGTTTAGCGACGGGTGAAGCAGCACATGATACCCGAGCGACCCAGGAACCACATGCATCCGATAAAACGGACGCATGCCAGGACGGCGGTGGCGTACAGGAGGATAGTGAAGAACTTCTGGGTGCGATCGGCTGCGTCGTGGCTCTGTGAGGTATGTTAGTACATATCCCGTGTAAAGAGGAATAAGGGTTGCTTACTCCAAAACCAAACTTGTTGACACTGTCACTAGTGATGACAACTGCCAATAGGGCGTTCGAGAAAATCCAGCAGATCAGAAGCTTCGTTCTGAAAGACTTGTAGGAATCTTCGAGGGTCTTCTCTTCGACTTCCTCGACGGCGATATATGGCTTCAATGCGCGCTTGACGGTTGCCTCGAATTGACTGTCAATATCCTCTTGCGGCCTGTCAATTTCTTCGACAACTGCTCCCTTTCCGTCTTCCTTCTTGGTAGTCGCGGATGGGAGAGCATCAGCCTTGTCGGATCCCTTGGTACCCCAAGAAACATCGTGCCAATTGCTGAAGGCGTAAACCATGAGGATGTTGATGTAGGAGGACATGAGGAGCAAGTATTGACCGAAAGAGGTAAACATGTGCCAAGGATCCAGGTACATGAAGGATGCGACGAAGTAGAGACCGAAGGTGGCCAACAGGGCAATGATGATGATACCACCGCCGCCATCACTGCTTCCGAAGAAACTCTTGAAGAAATCATCCACGCTGTCGGTATCGAAAGACGAGCCCGAGATACCACGGATAGCCAGGTACATAGACAGAACGATCAGGTACGCGTTGATAACACCGAAAACGATGAAAGATATCATGTAAGTGACCTTGGATCCCTTTGGTCTGTTACCCAGTGCCAGGATGAATTGGACAAGGAGGAAAGCCAGGTAGAGGTACTTCAGGATTGTGTTGATGATCGGAGTTGCCGTGTCGCCAAATGGCCAGCCGTGATGTTCAGCAGAGGTATCAGAAGCTGCTGTTGGGTTTCCAACAAGGTCCATAATTACAGTAGTGGTGAGCCAGAAAGATGCCAACATGAACCAAGACAGGAAAACGGTGAACATATTGTAGATCAGTTGAATGTGGAGGAAGAACATGCGGACAAGATTGTGACCACTCTTGTACCTGTGAAAGTTAGCTTTCGATCAAATACAAAATGCGACGCCCAACTTACATTCTGCCGAAATGCATGATTGAGTACATACTAGCGGCGAACGAACCGTTCAGCCATCTTCGACGTTGTCCAATGAATTCAGCAGCTCCTTCTGGAACATCAGTTTCTCCCTTGGCAGCTTTGATGTACGTCAGATGCCACTTCGATCCAGCTTTAGCGACCAGCTCGAAACACAGAATTCTGTCTTCGGCCAAGAACATGTTCTTCTTGAAGATGTTCATTCCTTCAATACCCTTCTTGCCATACTTCTTGGAGAGCGTGTGATCACCGTGGAAGTATTGTTCCAGAGGTCGGCCCATGATGGCTCGGAAACGATACGCTGAGAAAGCACCGGGCAATACACTGACATATCCGAAAGAACTCTCCAGGGGTTTGTCCAGAATATTGGAGATCTTGTACTCAAAATTCTGTGCTGCCACCAGAGGGTTCAAAAGCTTCCTACCGCCTTTCCCAAGCATAGCATGGATCTCACCGCATGCTCCTCCCAAATCTTTGTCGTTGTAGAAACCTTCCCAGAGAGAAAGAAGAGATTTGGGCCCGGGCTTGGTTCCAGCATCAAGAAGAATGCAGACTTCCGGGTTGAGAAGGCGACCAAAGGCGTTGAAAAGCCATCTGTGAGAGTTGATCTTCTTGGTATTCTTCTGCTTCAAACAGAACATCATCTGCACAGGAGGGAGAGTGTTATTGCCCTCGTCGGAAGGACGAATAAGCTGCTGATTGGCAGTGACCGACAATTGCGTTGTGTATTCGAAAATGTGTGCAACCGTCTCCTTTCCATCGACATCCTTCTTCATGACACCATCCTGGTATACACCGATCGTTGCCAAAATATCCAGAGTATCCTTGTCGCAGGGATCGATACCGTCAAAAACAAGGCAGACTACAATTTTCTGCCATGCTGGGCCACCAACATTCCAGAAATCAGACTTCTTGAGGTTGACAATGTCGCGAATATTCTGCATGACACCGTGCAGAGTACGGGCTGTCAATTGCTTATCTTCGTTGTAGTATGTGACTGCAATGAGCAATTCAGTGTGACGGTTGTACATCGCTGGCCGAAGGTTGTAGCCATTCTTGAGGGTAAACTCGTCGGGATCGCAGGTTGCAGCTGTGTATCGCATAGTATTGAATTCCTCGCTGCCTACTGCATCCGCCTCCTGTCTGTACTTCAGCTGTACAGCATTCTTGATAGCGGACGGAACTGGGTGGTCAACACTCAAAACAGTGCCTCCTACAAGCTTGACCTTCCTAGTTGCATATCGCTTCAAGCCACCTCCTGCTGATCCACCGGGAACTGGTGCTTGTCGTTGCCTCCAAGCCTCTGTTGAGTTTGTGTCGGCTCTGGAGTATGGGGAATCGGACCGGGGGTATGGATTGTCCTCGAGTGTGTGCCCGTATGTTGCCGTGCTTCCTCCATATTCACTATTCGAGTATGGGGCTCGAGGTGGACCTCCTACTGGATCGGCGTACGACTCAGTAAGACTGTAAGCAGATACTGGCCTTACAGGCGGTGTTCCGGTTCGCAGAGTGTTCGACTGCCCATCATAGGGGCTCGCAAAGGGGCCGCCAGCTGGTTGTGAGTGGAGAAGAGGCTGGGCTCCATCTTCGTCATCTTGAGGGGGTCTGTGATACTGGAATTGTAATGTCAGATATTGTTGAAACTCAATCCTCTTACCCAACTTACACTGCCGACCGGGGGAAGGTCTTGCAACTGCTCTCCTTGGTAACCTCCGTTGCCGCCGCCAGGATATGCCATGGTGCTGGCGTATTATCTGTTCTTCGATAACGAGTGCTCGAGATAGAAAGGTGATGTTGACGTGTAGAAGGTGGTCGTTGTTGTAGGATTCAGGACGGGGGTGTGTTGAAATGCTGGATCAACAAACGACGTCACAGCAGACCAACCCTGCAAAAATGAATGAAGCAGGAGAAGATGATCGGGATGATGGAGATGGAGAACAGATGATTTTGAAAGAATGAAAGAGAGGTCGTGAGATTTTCGGCAGAAGTGATCTGCACTGCTGAACAAAAGGGGAACGAAGGAGGTGGAGGTCGTGGCGTGGAGAGGCAGATTTAGTTCGAAATCGCTTGGGAGTGGAGAGTGTAAGGTACAGGTATTTGAATGTCCCCAACCGAACAAAGGACTTCACTTAGAGGTGGACTTGACTCTCACGTCCAACTGCGCCTCAACGAGCCACAGCTCCAGGTTAGATGGATGCAGATATGCGATGCTGTGCAGCTTCGTTGAACCAGTCAGAATCTAATATTCCTATTCGTTGAAATTCCGGTGCGAGTGAGGAAGTATTTCTGGCGCCTCTACCGTCCTTTTCGCCTTCCGACCGTTTGACAGGTCTAAGTCGTCCGACAAGCTCGCGCTGGTGTTTCATACCCTGAGATTGGGTGTCGTGAAACAGGATCGACCATGTCACCAGAGCAAGATTTCTCCCAGCTCAAGTTTTCCTCAAGCCCTCAAAGACAACTCTAAGTCTTGATCTTCTTTCAACTTGCTCTTTGTCTCTTTGACATGCCCTTCTTACTCAAAGGATCCAATGCCTCGATTTGGTCTTACTCAGGCACTTTTTATTTAGAGCCAAGCCGGTAGCCGCAGCCTACGACGCCCCGAGGAGGCGGCTGCGTCTGGTTGCTGGGGTTTAGGGGTCAGATCTATAAATATATTGCCATTGCCTTGCCGAACTTGAGCCTTACTTTGTTAGGATACGGACGTGACGGTTTTATGGGGCAACTTTTCAATGTTGCGAAAAGCTTCATCTGCAGAAAACAGGGCGCCACCTGTGCAGCCATTGTGCCAGATCGGTGGTGATGATTCGTCGCGAATTTGTTACGTTCTCGTATTGCGGATGGCGGAGAGAGTTCAATACGGCAATGTTTGGCCGCCACAGCGTCAGGCTTGCAGAGAGCCAAGATTCGAAACCGGACAAAAAAGGGACAAGGAATGTCACGTGGTAGTCGATGATGAACCGTGGACGTGAGTTGTGTTCAAAGTTCGTTGCATCGATGGACGAGTATTTTACGGATCGATGAAGTGCGTGTACGGGCTTTTCCTCTGTTCGTTGTTCCCTCTCAAGACTCAGAATTGGCGATATACGTCTGTCGATGTCAAGGACATCTACCGTATCATGTTGGTACTCAACCATCCCAAAAGCTTGTCTAGCTGTTGAGCCTTCAATACTGGTATGAAATCGATATATCCGGTCTGGGCTGGTGTTAGGAAAGGCGACAGGTGCTCAGTTTTTATGCTTCGGTGTTTCGTTTCGCTTCGATGGCCGATGACCCAAGCAGGGCTCAGTGTTGTCCAATGTCTGCTCAGATCATCGCGAAGAGGTCAAGGTGTGTGTGTATTGGGCTGTGAATTTTCCAGAATTACATTCTGCGAGCATCGAAACAAGTGGTTCGACCTTGCAGAAGCCATCCTAAGTGGAACCAGTCAGCATGAGCGTGGACCTTCAGTCGCCTCTGTCATACCTGTCGACAAATCGTTGTTGTGCTTAGGGCAAAGTCGTACTGGAGATACTGTTGGGGACTTTTGAACATCGCCGTCGGGACTGGCGGAAAGCCTAGGTGCGGACATAGTCTCATCTCGCCTTAAATACCTCTTCCACATTGCTGCAAGCAGTGTTGTGCCCGGTGTAAATATGGTGACAGGAACATAGCATTTGGCTTCATTAGGCATCCAGTGGATTATCAGAGCTTTTTACCCTATGGAGTTCCTATTATGTAGCTGTTTCCAAGGGCTTGCTCGTGTACGATGGGATTGTCCTTCGAAGGAGTGGATGGGATACCTCATGAACCATGCCAAGCGAGTGCATCACGCTGTCTTCTGTCAATGGAGTGAACGATATACTTGGACGATATTACATGAAGCAACCTAATGTCCTAACAATGGGGGAGTTCCATAACCTTCGTAAGTCAACTTTGACTATTCCACGGTAAGGAATTGACAGCAAATCCGCTGCGTCTTACACAGCAACAAAATTTGAAATGACCCAAGCTTTTTGGCAGGGGCTTTTTGCACCGTATTTGTAGGATCGGATAATTGATCGACTGAGAGCCTTATGTAAGTGTCGATTGTCTTAATAAATTCTGCTTTGACGACACCAAATTAGCGACGTTGCCTCGGAATATTCATTTGTGAGTCTGCTTTCGTCAGAACATCGGTCCCAATAATCATATGGTAGAATAGAGTCCTTGCAACCATTTCGCCGTCTCCGCATGTCTTTATCCTTCAGATCCTTCTTCGTCGATAATTCTGGGCAAAATTGGTAGGTGACCATTCATCAGTTCATGGCCGGGAGTGTGTCACGATACCTCTTTCCCTTTTGGTCAATGCTCGCATGGAGGCAAGAATATCTGCAAGCCCTTACCTCCATGATTTCTCGCGTTACTAGAAAACCGTTTTTCGTTCTCCAATTTCAACTCATCCTACGTGACCTACCAGTTCCTTAATGGAATTTCTCAATTTGCATGGTCTGTCAACGTTTCATTTGAGTTAACATGGAGCACAGCAAACGTCGACCATGAACGAACTAAATGACATTCACTACTTAAATACGGAACCACTTTGACGACATTACATTCTCAACTGAGTACGAGGCACAATTATACAACAGAGGTCATTCTAGCTTGAGTTTCCTATACTATCACGGACAACCCCCACTTCCCAAGCGACTCCCTTTCAAAGCTTTGACTGCCTGAATAGCATCATGGGAGAAGTGCAACAACATCGTCTACAATATCTACGGCACAACACACAACACTGGTGAAACACAATGTTACGGTCCATTGTTCCGACAGATTCAACACAAAATGCCTGATAGCGAGGGATAAAGCCCACGATGTGCCAATGTCGGGGACCAGAATCCCTTCTTTTCCTTGGAAATTATCCGATTCTCGTCGCCCATTGGGTGAAAAGCGTGTTGAGGTCTTTGAAACCCCGAGACAGCCAACCATCACGGCAAGATTGATTTCTTTTTGGCTACCTCTCGTTTCCGGTCCGTTTCTATATGTATCCCTATACACGACTTCCTTTTTCTTGCAGCCATCACTTGCCACCAACATCATACCAACGAGCATCTCAAACCAACATCGCATGCCGTTCAGTTTGTCGTCCTCGTTCTGCGACACGTGATCATCGATGGACCCAGAACCGCACTGACCGACCGACGTGGAGGCTAGCCCCTGGAAGATCACTCGTGGGATTAACTTGACTGCTCGAAAAGATGTCCTAACGCAGACCGAGAGGTTTTGTTTCATGCCACGAATAAGAAAATCCCCCACGGCTGTATTCTTGAACGAACTTGTGGGCTTGCACTTGCAGCAGCAGCAGCAGCAGCTTCCTTGCCTTGCCTCGCCTCGCCTTGGCTGCTGGGCTCGCTCTCTTTGGACAAGTGGATGCTGCTTTTACAAGTTGTCACCATCCAATGACCTAGCTTCGGCACCACGCAAGCAGTGCAGTACCTACGGCCTACCTAGGTAAGTCTTTGACAAGTTCTGCACATCTCTGAAGCCCACCACCACGTTTTTTTGGCCTGTGCCTAGGTTACAAGAGGAGAAGCAAAAGTACTGAGTTTTCGTGCCACAGCAATTCTGTGCCTTCTTGTGTACTCTATCTAACCACATCTATATTCAGCTCGAAGGCTTCAGCTCTATCCAGTACCAGTACCTGTTCATCGTCGATTATTATCAGTGGAGGTACCAAGTACCAACCATACTCTCATCTCACTTCCAGGTTCCTCACCATACCTGATCTGCTCACTGCTCAGATTGGTCTTTTCTCTTCCCTGTGGTCCCGTCCCTCTCTTGCTGGGCCTGTCAGCTTCAAAACCCAGGGATCTGCCCCTCCGCTTTGGGCGTTGGCAGACCTAGTCAACGGCTCCAGCTGCATCTTCTTCCGCGAGGCACCTTGCTTGCTGGTGGACTGTACTGTACCTAGACCCCCATCTTAGTATCTTAGCATCGACCCTACCCAACTACCTACCCACAACGACAACCCTCCTCCGACAATTGCCGCCCAACTTCGAAGCTCTGTTTCTTGCGCCATTCATCCTCAACTACAAGAAAAAAGTTTGAGCTACCACTGCTACTCTCTTGTGAAGATCTTCAAGATCTCCACATCCATTCTCGCCGACGACCATCCCACTATCTCTCCCACTACTAGACCTACCCCGAGCTAAAAAGCGGCACGTTCTTTTCCTATCGCACCCTATCGAACGGAAGCCCGAGCTTTGCTACCAACACCAAAACCTAAGGTCCAGAACGACTTCTCCACCGCAGATCAAGGGCTCCACCGATTCGTGCTGGTTGCTTGTGAACTCCTCGATTTGATTCCTCCTTCTACCGAATTCTGCGATCCTATTTGCGGCTCTCAACTTCAGCCAGACGCCCAGAAGACCGCATAACCAATACCCACATCATGGCGGGCAAGATGGTGCTGTACAAATTGGTGGTGCTGGGGGATGGAGGTGTTGGGAAGACTGCTTTGACTATACAATTGACGCTGCAACATTTCGTTGAGACTGTAAGAATTTTCCGCTGCTCGTCATATGTGCCTGGAGCATTTACCCCAGCCTCGAGTCCCCATGCTTACATCTCTCCAGTACGATCCGACCATCGAGGACTCATACCGAAAACAAGTGGTGATAGATGGACAATCATGCATGTTAGAAGTACTCGACACTGCGGGGCAGGAAGAATATACAGCATTAAGAGACCAATGGATCCGAGATGGAGAAGGATTTGTCCTGGTATACAGCATATCTTCAAGATCATCCTTCACCAGGATTCAACGATTCCACAATCAAATCCAACGGGTCAAAGAATCATCAGCATCTTCGCCATCGTACCCCGGGTCGCCGATATCTTCTGTGGCACCTTCGGCACCAGTACCTATAATGCTTGTTGGAAACAAGAGTGACAGGGTTACAGAGCGGGAAGTCTCTACACAAGAGGGCCACGCATTAGCACGGGAGCTGGGATGCGAGTTTGTGGAGGCATCTGCGAAGAATTGTATCAATGTGGAAAAGGCATTTTACGATGTAGTACGACAACTGCGCCGCCAACGAATGCAGAACAATATCAAGGCTATGCAAGGCTCAGGAAGAGGGCAACGAGCCGCAACTGGCGGAGATGGACCTGTTCGAGATACCAACCGAATCTACCGCCCTGACAAGAAAAGGACAAAATGCACCATCCTCTGAATGCCCTAGCCTGTGGCTACACCAAGGCTTAGGAGTTCGAGGTACGTACGACGCTCACGAGCTCCTTTTGGCAGAGCAGGTCTCCCTGCTGCCTATGACCTTCCTTCCACCGCGAAATCTTCTCCAGTCCACTACAGCGTTGTTCGGACATCTACCTGGATCGGCGAACGGAGTACCAAAAAGACACAGAGAGAGGGGCATACGGCGTAATCATGAACTTGAAATGGGAACAAGATGACCAATGACTGTGATGAACAACACATCGAATTCCATCTCGACAAGAAAGGGAAGGAGGGGTAACGAGAAAACGGTGTTATTCTGATGTGACCATATCGTCGAAAGTTAGGAGTGGGATGGGAGGATCATGGGAGGGGTTTGGGTGTTCTCTGGCGTACGCACCTATGTTATTTCGGGAAGAGGTATCACAAATCATCTATGAAATCTTGCAAGCAACTATATTTCACCGTTCGTGTGTGTCTCACTTCAAGACATTTCTCTGCTCATCTTTGGAGTCCAGTACAGCAACGAGCAGCATTGGGACTATCTAGATTGAGAGCAGGGATCGAGGAAGTTGGCATGCAAGTAAAATTTTGGTGTCTTGGATTTATTTGGGTATTCTACCTGCAAGGTCTGATGGATATCAATTGATCAAAATTTAAAGCAAGTCCTGTCTGAGATTACCATTTCGAGCAGCAGCACTCTTTCCGATCCATGTTTGCTACCCATGATTCTCAATTGAGGCCTAATCTACACTCTACAGCACTTGTTAACACCCAACATCTTGAAATCTTTCACGTTGAGACACCTCAAGACACCTCAACAGCAAGAAAATCTGACACACACTTGATCACTACATACTTAGCCCGTTTCTCAACTCTTGCTCTGACGTCCCTATCTGCTCTGTGCCTGTCTGCCCCACCAAAGAAAAATTTAAGAGCGCGCAGGGGACGATGCGGTGCCTGCCCTGCCCCATGCACAGAGGATCCGGATGCATCATTGGCACGCAGCTTTCACGCAAGCCAATGTGCCTCCGTCCTGAAACTTGTATCTGACCTTCCCAGTCCAGCGAGAGTGCCGTTCTCATCCAAGCATGATGACGAGTTTTGAAAAGCCAGAGGAAGAAGGTTAGCTGGTACTGAACAAGCTCCGGCGGTACCCTTCATAGTTGCTATCTGGTAGTGTGTATATCTGCCATGTGGGATGGGCCTGGCATAATGGCTGGTCTTGACCGTTACCATGGGTTGAGCAGTCCCGAAACACTAGACCTGACAGCTTTAGCACATTTAGCATGGGGTGGTGAGAGGGGCTTGAAGCCATAGAACTGAATGATTTGAATGTGAGATTGGGCTTGTACGCGGAGTACGGGCTTGAAAGAGTCCTGCGGGAGAAGGTCGGATGGAAGGATCGAAGGTGTGGATGGATGGGATGTGACATCTGGGCGTGGGAAACCGTCAGGTACCTGGTACGACAGGAGTCTCTTCGAGCAGCTTCACGGCGCAGTGAGCAAAATCGTCGTCTGTAAGCGGGACTTCTCTTGGGTCTTCAAAGCTGATTACTGTCTTGGGAATTGGAGAGGTGTAGTACAACATAGGACGGGATCAGGTACCCGCTCTGTTGCTTGGGTTCTGGAAGGATGGAAGCTGAGAAGAGGCGCGGAATTGTGAGATGTGAGAGAGATAACGGATAGAGAAGGCTCAGAAGAGAAGAGGAATTCCGAAGGGATGGTTGAGTTAGATTAGCTGTACAGATTGTGGACTCCGTTCCAATTCTCATTTCTTTGGTATTGATTGAGCTTGGTGGAGCTGTAGCGGGGTAGCTTCATTACGACCTGCTACATCTGTACCCTTTCCTAGCCTTCTTAGCTTTGCTTATCACAATGTTCCTCCAAAGACCTCAACGTCCGTTGAGTAGACTACAAGATCGCCGAAATAATCGCTACCAACTATGCCCCTATCTCAATACTGCCTTCTATATTCAGACGAGAGAAAAGTGTACTTCCCAGCCCAAAGGTTTTTTTGCCCTTCAGTCATCCTCTATCTATGTCTTTATCTTCCATTGTGGCCTCATCCTCTCATATCTTATCAGTCTTGCGTATCCCCAGTCACGAATCCAGTCTCTCAAACGTGGGGGAGGAAACACTACGTGACATCGGTCACTTACCGACCTGTTCCTCTCGGTTCCAGCTTAACTCAAAGCGTCTGTCGTCTCCTCCTCCTCTAATCTACTTTAGTTCACGGCGAGGACGCCAGCGCGGGTGACAGAAGTGCCAAACGAATAAGAATCCGAGCTTCTGCTAAAGGACAGACGCCTCTTCGTCCTTCCCTCCCGCGCTGGCAGGCACGCAACACGGCTCGGCTCTTCGCAAAGACTGAGACATACAGATGCGTCGCTTGTGAGGTACAAGAAAGGCAATGATGCGCTTCTCTGTTCCAATGGCGATGAAGTCCAGACTCTTCGCGAGGTAGCTTTGACGTGTTCGCGGCAGAAAGAAATTTGTAAAGTAGGGGTCCGACTGCCTCGATGGGATGAGTCTTACCAGCTGGATCGAAGGCGGACTGCCCCGTGCTAATCCATCTTATCCTAAGATATTTGGGACGAAATACTTCTTTGGACGGATCTATGTCCGTAGGTAGTAGTGAGCGATGTCCATCTAGCTCATCTTGCTAGCTTCATAGGGCTTGCTTGCATGGCCTGTGATGGGAATTATGCAGTGATGATCCCGATGTAGAGGCTGGCATAAATGGTTGATCAAAGATACACACAAAACACATTTACGGTATCTAGAAGCGGCAGAGCGATAGCGAGTGCGGTGCGGTACGGTATGGCGGCAAGACGAACCTCAGATCCCGAGGCGTCGACGACGTGCTCAGTAGCAAGAAAACTTTGATCTCTGTGCCGCATTGAAGCAGACGGGAAAGAAGAGGAGAATTAGAAAGCACGGATGGTGGGAACATCCGCCGTGTACCTTGGTACGTACTACCTGGAATAAGAGGCAGATCGAGCCGGCCGAGGAGAAGGGTGCCAGAAGTGTGGTAAAGTTACTTCGTTCCTCGCTTGCTATTCGACCTCAAGTCCTTCATTTCGTTTGAGGACATATAATGAAACTCTTGTATTACATCAGGGAGGGAAGAAGCTGCATCTGTGTAAATTGACTGCTTTTCAATTGGGGTGGTACACGTGTTTTATACATAGTCCTTATGTATATAGAAGCCAAAGAAGAAAGAAGTACGACGTGGGCAATCATATATGCAGTTGAGATTGAGGTACATGTAGTAGGGTAGGTACGTGGTTCCAGGAGATGGGTAAATTAGCTGGTGCATACATGAATGAGGCTGTTGGCTTTTGTTGTTACCAGATATGATTGTAATCTGGGTAGGAGTGTGCTTGGTTCGGATCTCGCTAGGAAAAAGGGGGGTTTGCGATTGATGACTTATGTGCTGTTGTATATCTACATAACAAAATGCATCTGCAGAGAGAAAGGAACCAAAGGGCAAATCAAGACACTGACTGAAATGGCCACTGAGAACTTGCCGGACTTGACTTGACACTTCGGGACATTGAGATGAGGTGACAGGTACCTAGTGCAGGAGAAGTTGGTGCGGGGTCCCTGAGGTACTCCCTAGAACCCTGCTCTCAATAATAGCTCTTTAAAAGCCGAAGAGCTCTCTCAGAGCTATCCTAAGTCCAAAAGGACATAGATCAATGCACTGGACCACGCAAAGCAATGCCCTTCAGACTAGCAGCAAGAAGGGGAGCTGCCAAAGCACTTGCTGAAGATCTCCCTCCCCACCGACTCCACTAACAGAAAAAACACCACAAGCACATGCAACCGACACAAGAAAGGGAATAAATATCATTGAAAAAGCCTTCAGCGCCTCCAAATACATAACATGAAAACACTTGCCAAAATGACACCACCTTGTCTTTCAACCGCTAAGCTCCCCATCTCTTTCGGAGTACGGAGTCGACGAAAAGCGAAGCACCCACCTCAAGAAAAGCCACAAACCACTCGCCCACGCTCGCCTATTCCAGCAAATAACAGCGCTCTCGCTTCACCTTAACGCCTGTCTGCTCTGCAAGCAAAATGCAAGCACAATGCAGCTAGATACCTTGCATTGCAAGCGTGCAGACAGGTCGCAGCCATAGACTACGGTGCGCATGCATGTAGAAACGGTGCTGGCCTTCTGGGAAAAGCGGCGAGTGGTGTGGACGAGACTTGCTATTGGGTAGTATGCGACTTTGGGGAGCGATGGAGGAGGGCGAAGAAAGGTTGAGAATCTGGCTGCAGAGCTAGAAGGGCACGTGATGGGCTGTTATTATTGCGTTGTCTCCCGAGGTCCTTTTCCTCTGTTTTGTTTCCATGTTCAAGTTCAATAAGTGACATTATACTTTTTACCTTGCCATATTATTGCTTTTGATTGTGGATGCGATTTTGCAAGACGGGATCAGATTCTGGATACAGGCACTTGACTAACCACACTCTTAGCTGTGTAACCTCACATACCATGAAAGAGACGCATTGTACATACAGGCCTACATAAGTTCCCAAGTACAAACGTTCCAGTGAAACACCTTCTAGCTTCTTCGCCATTCGATGAGCCACTGACAGACACCACACAATCACAGTCAGGAAGGAAAGTAAGAGCAGAAGCAGGCTACAGAGACAATCACAGTTCCAAGATCATGAGGATCAGGATCCGGATTCCCACGGCCGAAGAACGTCCGAATCACCATTCCTTCATGTCTCGCCTCGCCTTCTAGACACATCCTTCAATATGATCGCCGGGGTAGACGTCTCGATCTCGATGTGATATGATGTGACTTGACGTCTGGTTATTGACGTGCATATGTACGGTAATATACAACGCTGTGTCGAGATGTGCTGTGCTGTGCTGTGATGCATTACTTACCGGCTTTGGTTTGTCTGGGAAAAAGAACGTTGGGTTTGAGATAGATTGGTTGGGCATGTAGGCAGGCATCGGGAGCTGAGCCGAGGAGGCTGATATGGAACGGCCCGGGAGATGGAAAGTTTCAACCAACTGCCCAACTACCTTGGTGTTACCTACTTAGGTAGCGAGGAGGTGATTCCTTGACTCGGGATGTGGAGGATGCTGTGTCCCGACGGAAGGGAGGGAAGGATGGACGATGGCGGGGTACAGGTGAGAGAGTGGTCCTGAACTTTGCGATTTGATAGAATGGTTGTGAAGCCTGTCCGGGGAAGCGACTTATCGATGTGAGGTTCCAAAGGAAGCATATCTGAAACTGTATGCAACCTGCAGACGTGACAATGTACTGAAATATGTTTACACTAGAGCGGTACTCCATATTCTGCCTATCACTTTGCGAGACAGCTGAGGAAGGTCTCGAGGCAATAAATATACGAAGTAAAAGGAGATACAATTGCAGCCTGCAACCATGTACTCGCACGGAACCAGTGTTGCTATCCTCACACCGTGTGAAATACACAGTTTTGTAAGACCGGAAGCAGATATCCTAATGCTATACTCATATGCAAGTGCACCTTTTGGTAAATGCCAGAAACTCCACGCTGTTGCTTGTGTCAAAGATACCAATCAAAACAAAAGTCAATAAAAGACGCAATATCGGATCAAACGGGCTGCGTAGCCGAGACTTTCTCCCCGCCTTCCCCAACATCCACAGGATGCTTATCCAGACTTTCATACCACTGGATGACGCTCCCGACCAGAAAGCACCACGAGCCCCAGAATGTAGCAAGAGAGCCCTGGTACACACTTCCGCTATTAGAAGCCGCGAAGCCTAGGGCCCCGCAGAGAGTGAAGCCGATGCCCTTATCAAGTGTCAATTACAACGCGGGGGCTTTGGAAGGTTGATAGAGGAGGATCCAAGAGAAAATGGGAATGACTTACTCCTATCAGGTTCCATACTCCAATGTGCCAACCCAGCACTCTTGGAGCAGGGATATACCACTTCTTCTGCGTTTCCACCATAAACAAGAAGCCAGAGATGATAAATCCAGTGCCTCCTAGCACTTGTGGGAGCCAATATGCCCCGTTCTGAGCTGCTGTTGAGGCGAGGCGGCTGTATATGGGTGGAAGTGCCGTGAAGCCGGATATCCACTGGGTAAGTCAGTGAGATCATTTTCTAGTACTGGTACATGAAGTAACACCAAATGTGGAAACAACAAAACACTGTTTTATATGGTATCCGAGTGCTATCAATATACTTTCAAGATATTCAATACTATGTAGCTTTGAATGGGGAGAGATCATCCAGCTGGAGTCAGTGGCTTCCCAAGCCTCATACATTAGTCTCATTTCAACAGAGTTCTGTTGAGATCTATCAACTCGTTTCCACCTTCTTCCAGGACTCGTGTTCGAAGCTCAGATGCTTTTCTGCAGGGCACAATATGGCAGATTCTACACATTCGAGCCACCGCTCATCAACAGACGCTTGTCTCTTGGGTGTACCAAAACGGATCTCCTGATTGTCAATACCACAGGGTTGTCTCAGCATCATTTCAGATATACTTGGACCCGATACAGACAATCAACATCTTTGTGCGTTTCCTCTCACACAGGAGATTCGGTTCAGGGACCCTGTGGAGAAAGCAAAGAAATGCTATCGACTTACGAAAATAGTTGCCCCAATCATCTGCGACAAGCAAGCCAGAAACCCGACTTCTTTGAAGTAGTGAGTCCTTAACTCATACCAAGTAGGCCACCATGTCCAAGTCCGCGCAGACTCAGAGTTCGGCTCGTCCTTTGAGGCCATCTCGATATTCAGTGAAGGTTTCCCTGCACATTACACAATTAGTAAATTACCTGGGACATAAATTTACCAAGCAGGGATAGCCTACCATCAACAGCCCTCCCCTTCCCAACCAGATTGCCCCTATTCCGATGATGATGGACACACCCATCCGGCTTCAACCTCCTCAATCCTCTCTCCTCCAACACCTCCTCGACAGCCCATCCGAAACAATCTGCGCGATTCTCATTCACAGCTTCGATCATCAACAACACACTCCCGATTTCGAATATTGTTGCGCCAACGAAGGCGCTGATACCGCCCGCGTTTGCGATTTCGCCGGGGAATTCTGAAGATGGTACTTGGAGCGGAAGCCAGACGAAGAAGGCGTTCACGCACCAGTCTATGGAGCCGATTGTGAAGATGAGAGCGACGAGGTAGGAAACGTCCCAGTAGGGGAAGGAGGTGAACATGCGGAGGACACCTTGAATTATGGCGCGGAAGCTGTTACTGGGTGGCGGAGTGAGGTAGCGCGCATCTTGGTGCAGGGCTGGCGAAATGGAAATTTGATGCCGACCTGAACATACATCGTTAGATTATCTGTGCATAGAAAATCAGATGCTCCTGAAATGGAACACTGAGGAGTCAGTAGTACCTTTCCTATTATCTCTTGTTCGAAACAAACGTTCTACATCCCCAGCTGGCACTTCATGACTCTGCTTCTTTGCGTGCTCTCGAGCCTCGTCAACAGCTCCATTCCCACTCTCTTTGTTCCGTAGATCTTCTTGGCTTGCTTGATGGCTCAATTTATGGGAAGGAAGTCTATAGTGCCGTGCTGTAGGGTTCAGAAAGCTGAAAGGTCCGTATACATCGTTTCCGTGCCGTTCACTGAAGTGTGGAACTTCCATGGTGTTTGTGCAATTGATCTTTGTTGAACTGATTATCGATAGCTGGATATGTTTGCCGTTCGAAATGGTGTTATTGCCACCCCGTTGAGATGGTTTGGAGTATGAAGTGCATGATTTCGGGAGAAGAGGGTGATTCTGTATTGGGAAAATGAACGGGAAATGTTGATATGACGCAGGGTGATCTGTTGCCAAGGAATCTGTCAAATGCTTACTTTCTTCCGACGACAGGGGTCCGTTGGCGAGCTCGGATGGTCTGGAAGCCTCGGTTGTGATTGTTTGTCTCCGCATCAAGCCAGAGGTTCGATACATGTTATTTGGTTACACCACAGATTCTGCTGTGCAACTACCTGAATATACAATAAGTTCCTCAGTGGTACTACTAGATATGTCCCAAAACTCAGACATCTTCAAGTCTCCTCCAAAAGCCTTGACATTTGATGTTTTCGGCACAGTGGTGAGTAATGTTGATTACTCTTCATGTTTACCCCTCCTTACACACTCATCATACACATTAGAAGAATGAGATATCTTTGATTCTCTGCATTCTGCTCAACTAAAGACAAGTTCTAACATAAGATAGGTCAATTGGCGTGACACCGTGACGGATAGATTAATTCAAAGTGCTGAGGCAAAGGCCTCATCCTCAGCCACTCTCAACCCAGAACTTCGCACCAGACTCTCACAACTCACCAACGAAGACTGGGCTCAATTCGCCGAAGAATGGAGGAAGTCCTACTACCATTTCGTCGTGACTTTCGTCCCAGGTGAAACCGAATGGCGGGACATAGATACGCATCACTACCTTTCTCTCATCGACCTGCTCAAGAAATGGGGAGTTGAAGGCTTGTACAGCGACGACGAAGTCAAAGAGTTGAGTCTCATCTGGCACTTCCTCGATCCATGGAAAGACTCATCAGCCGGAATCCACGCACTCAACAAGAAGTTCTCGACTTCAACGCTATCGAATGGGAATCAGTCTCTGCTGAAAGACTTGCAGGAGCATGGCGGTCTCGGATTTAAGATGCTGCAGTCGTCAGGCGACTTCAAGGCGTATAAACCGCATCCGAGTGTTTACAAGGGAGCGGCTAAGATGATGGGGTTCAAGACGGAGGAGGTTGCGATGGTGGCTGCTCATTTGGGGGATTTGAAGGCTGCGAGGGGCTGTGGGATGAAGACTATTTACGTGGAGAGGAAGCAGGAAGAGGCGTGGACGCCTGGGTCGGAGGAGTATGAGGATGCGAAGATTTGGGTGGATGTTTGGGTTAAGGAGGATGAGGATGGGTTTCTTGAGGTTGCGAGGAGATTTGGAATTGACTGAGTGCTTGCTGTATCGCGACGAGGGAATCAGTGAGACTATGATCTGACATTGGCTTTGTGTCCGTTTCGTCGCAGTCTAAGCCTGATACCAGCTGGGTAATACTGTTGATATGACTTGAGTCGCGTGTAGGAGCTCAAGACAGAGTCTTTGTAGCTGACAATGAGGCCCGACTTTCAACCGTATGTTCATGAATCAGAGGATGTTCATCGGTAATTAGGTTCGGATTCTGCCTCAAGCGCACGGCGATTTTTGACTTTACTCTTCGTGAGTCCAAAAAGGTACGCGCGGCTGACAATCGGCCGTGGTTGGATTGACTTTAGCTACTATCCTTCCCCATCCTTCATCTCCATCTTCACATCTGTCCCGTGTGTTGGTGTTTCCGGCTGGTAAGGATCGTTTGTTGCCCACTGCTCAGAGCTTTAGAGGTCACCGATCTAGAAATCCTTGAAGTTGTGGAGGGGAAAACGGGTTTATCTGAATCGGAAGGCTTTCAAGGCTGAGATGTGATGGGATCAAGGGTAGAGATAGGGGCTCGGTCAACAATCCCAACGCCCGGTTACGGCAGAAGATGTGCAAGCTCAATTTTAAATTCATACAAGGGTACGAGAACATCATTTTGTTGGTGGAGGGTTTCTGAAACGCAAAATCGCGGAGAAATTGACCAAAACGGTCTGCTCATTTCGGGGAATCGCGAGATATTTTGATAGGGGAAGGTGATACGAACATCGCGGATCGTGAGGCTGGAATCATGCAATGTTCCGAGCTTCTGATGCTTGTTTTCTTGTGTTGATAGGGGGTTTGCCGGTGTTGCCGAACGCCTGTTACCTCCGTAAGGATGCTTTCCCTAGGGATTTTCGAGGTCAGCAATTCCATCATTTTGGTTCTCCCGAGGGTTAAGATGCGAGAGTCTTTGCACGTCCTCCATCCACCTGGAAGTCACTTGGATTTGGGGATGCGCCAGCGAGGTGGCTTGAGCTTCAAGCCGTTGTGGCGCCGACGGGAAGTTGACGAAACGATGAGGCGGCTTGTCCAGAAACGCGTTGATGAAAATGTGCTTGGATGCTGGACAATTCTAAGTAAAGATTCTCGTAAGATTTAGACTTTATGCGTACCATGCGGCTAGATCACCTCTCTCAACCGAAACGATTGGATATGAAGTTGAACTGAGTCCTTGCTCGTAAACAACACTTCCACGTGCCGTTAATATGTTTCCACTTCTTGAAGATCCGGAGTGCAGACTGCCTGCTTTAGCTCTTCGTTAGGTCGTGCTCAGACCTGAAGTATGCAGTTCTAGGCAGGACTTAGGCTTTGTTGACTTACTAATACCCAGAGCCGAGACGTAAAACAATGGGACGAATTGTAATAGGCATGTAAAGCAAAAATCTCTAGCTCGGAATGAAAGTGCACAAGGGCGACCTTCAAGAATAAGCCTACCTATGCAGCATCGTCACATTCCTGCGTTCATCACACGCATATCACCAGCATCACGAAAGGCACAATTAGCCCCCACCCTTGTTGGTGCAGTTGAGAACTGGGCAGAGAGCACCTCGGCAAGCGGTCCAGTTCAAGCCATGCCCAGTGAAAGTTCTTCCTGGTTACGAAGTTACTTGCCTGTTGCGCGACTCCAGGGTTTCTTTCTGGGTATCTCTGGTTCCGAGGAACTCAAATCTGTCTGTCAGCATGTGCTCTGCTCTGAACCCAGGTCTGCTTCGTTGCACGACTTTTCTGTGCTCTTCTGTGTCCACCATGGGCCTGTGATCGAAGTATCATAAGCACCCCACGATCCTATCTGCCTATGTCAAGCTCCTCGGCAGTTCTCTTTCTCATGTCTTAGAGTTCGCGATCTGATCTCCAAGCCGCATTCTGCAGAGACTTTTAGTCTGCAGTAGCCGTTGGTTGGGTTCTTTGTCTCTTCCCGACCATTCGGCTTCACCTGAAGGATTCCGGGTTTGGCTGAGTGAGGTCTCCATCAGTGGAATGCGGCCGGGACGGCCCCTAGATGCTAGCTAGTGAACTCCCCGGTCCATCTTCCATTTCTCAAACACCCACCTCAGATGCTAGGCTGAGGTGCTAACCGCTTCGAAGCAACGCACGCCCACCAGCGAATGACAATTTGGGCTTTCTTTCCGCCATCTCGGATCGCCTTTCTGATTTGACGAGGTGTTACGTCTTTGTTGTCTCATGAAATCGACTTTTGCTTCCGAGTCTTTCAAGACAACGGATCGATGAAGAACAACACGGGATTATTGTTCGTGGGTAAAGTCTTGTTGGCGACCTTCAAGTGTCCGCCTACTGTGAATGCTTCCGTGCATGTAGCCCAATCGGACTTCCAGCGTTGAAAAGTCACAGGCTGAGTTGTTACAGGCCAGGTAAATCACAATCTGGGAGCCGGGTGACTGGTGGAGAAGATCAGCCATTTCTGCTTATGGTGCTCCTTCACAAGGACAATTTCACGGCTTTGATCCGAAGCCCTGGACATGAGAGGCCAAAGGTTGCAGGATCATCTCATCAGCCACTTCGGTCAAATATCACCACTGACAACCCCAGGTGATCCTCTGTCTCTGCCTCTGCCTCAGCCTCTGCCTCTCCCTCATCGTCCTGGCACCAGCACCAATTGATGAGCTCAGGTCGCAGTTGGGGCCGTCACAAAAGGCTGTTGATGGGTGGCTCTTGCTTCTCCTCCACTACTCCAAGGCCAGCCATGACCGTCAGCCGTCGTCCTCTTACACTTCATCCCATGATTACAAGTTCGAAGGTTTTTCCCCTCCTCTTCCTCACGTTCTCATCTTGTCTACGTTCCCGTGTGTGACTTCTGTGAAATCTGTGCACGCTGCATTGCGTCTGCATGTGCAGGGCCATGGGTGGCCTGGACGAGAAAGGTGCAGAGTGCATGAGCAGGCATACTGGAGGGACGTGAGGGCGTGACTGACCCAAGGGCCAAGCCTGAAATTAGTGTGGCCGCTCTCTAGGGTATATTCTTTAGCGTGTCATCACTGCTCGCTTGCCCAAGTTCCGCGTCCTGACTCCTTGCCCCTGTACCGAATTTCGACGCCAACGCTGAGAAGTGCTGCGTGGATGGGCAGAACATGCCAACATCTAATCAAAGCCGCCCACCTTAATTCCCCCGTAGCCTCTTGACCCCCGCTGAGGACCCCTGAGACTCTAGCCCAATACAGCTTTGGCGCACCGCTGGGTCCTGACCATTCAACAACGGTGGGAACGCAAATTGGGCACTACGACGCCGTAGACCAAAGTTGGTGCTGCTGCTTGATGAACTTCCCGAGATCTGATCTTCGGGCTTCACTCTTTCCTCCGGTCTGGTTTCGTCTCGTCTTCTCTAATCCTGCTTGTGCGCGTCTCTTCTTTTTCAGCGTGTCCAGTACTGCATTTTTTTTGTTCAATCCGTACCACGAAGACGACGAAAAACGTAGTCCGTACTCGAGTCCCGGCGATCAGATCAGCCACATGTCGAGGTAACGGTGAGACGAAAGTAAAGCCTCCGTCATAGCCATTTTGCTTTTCTCGACGCGAATCTGATAGACGACGGTATGTCCCTTTGTACTCTGTCCAAAACAATGGATTTGCAGTTATACAAATCCCCTTCTTGAGCCATTTATTTGCCCCAATGGCTCCTCGCCGAGCTGGATGTTTATCTCGAACACAATAGCTGATGATTCTGCCTTGCACAGTATTTTACGAGAGAACGATATTCCGAACTTCCTCACCGCGATTCCGCCCGCATACTGTCGTATTCTACTTTCCACTGTCTCAATTGCAGCTTACAAGACATACTAAGCCTTCCAAACGCGCCAACTCTGCAGTGCAGCAGCCGGAAGGCAGATTCGATATGAACGATTAGAGACAGTCGCAGCACAAATTCTTCGCAAAGCTAGACCGGGATCGGAACTCAAAAGCGTTGTTATGGAATAGTCTGAAGATTTCTAAAAGTGCTGTGCTTCGAAACTCGTCCGAATCATATTTTATGCCATAGACATTGGGGTACCAAAAAGGTAAGCATCACCGTGGTCATAGCTCGTCTGTCACTCTCCCCTAATTCTGCACCTATTCTTTCTCCACCAAGCACCTTACTCGTGAATACAACTGATGTCTTGTTTAGTCTCGTGTGATCAATCCGATTGTTCTACTGCATCTTTTTGAACGGTGATAGATGTACATACCATCGTATGTGTTTCTCTCTCCATGGTGGCTAGACCCCGCGTCCATTGCACGGGATCCCTGCCACGGCCGAAGTTATTTGACTGACATATATCAAAGCGTTTTGTGCCATTGTTGAATTAAATTCCCCGATTCGACTCGGCGCCGATCCGGTAATCAAAGCATTTCCAAAACAGGTCCAAGAGCACGAATTTCTGGGATTCACTGCCGTGAAAACGGATCCTTCCAAGGGTGTCCTCGAACCCCCCAATTCACTTTCGTCGAAACAATTATTGATACAACAGCGGGTACTCTCCTCATTGATGTCGAGGTTCTGACGGATTTCGTCTGAAGGGTGTTGGTCTCTTGTTCTAGACGCAAAGTATTGCCCGTAGCCAACATGACGGCCTGGGAAACGGAAGATGAGTATGCTGCTGCTGCTCAAGCTTCTCTTCCCACACCAACAGACACTCCCTACAGGACCCCGTCGAGAGGATCGCGCCGTTCATCGCGCCAAAAATCAATCTCTCCAGGTCCATCCTCGTCTCCTCCACCTATGCCAACGGGTGAGAACAATCGCCGAGGGTCTAAAGATGTAACCAACGATGAGAGGTAGATAATTGCTTTCTTCAAAAAATCAATGCAAACTGACGCGTCCAATAGCATCTCGATACTCGATCCAAGACGGTTCACTCCAACTCTACACGCAAATTTAGTTTCTGAAATCCTCGCACTTCGAAGAGATCAAGAGGAAAAAATTAGGACGATTGAACACTTAGAGACAGACCTGCATAATGCTAGAGGCGACCACGAGGAATTGGATGCGAGTCTGGTGGCTACTTCGAAGGAGAACCGATCATTAAAGCGTCAATTGGCTCTTCTGGAAGGAGGAACATCTTCAGCACTTTCGGAACTGGCTAGGGAGCGCGATGAAGCCGTGGATGCGAGTGCAGAAAGCAAGCGAAGAGTCGAAACTCTCCAAAAGAAGGTTCGAAGCCAGGAAGAAGATTCAGATCGTGTCCACGAACTATGGGCCAGAGACAAGGACAACTGGGAAGAGGAGAAGAGGAAGTTGGAGCGCAAGGTCCATGTCGCTGAAACACGGTTGAAGACAGTCTTAGATGAAGTCGCCACATACCAAGCTCAGACGAATAGCCATCTTAACAACGAAAGCGAGGCTGAAGAGGCATCGAGAGATCCTGTTAATGGCCATGGCAGCGACGCAGCGAGCGTACGGACGATGAGCATGACCAACAGTATTCGTTTTTCGATGTTGAATGGACCCAATGGTTACGGAGGGAGCAAACTCAATGGGGTTAGCTTAGCGGATGAGCTGGATCTGGACGAAGACGAGGATGAGACGGACCATGATGGACGTGAGAGTATCATTTCTGTCAGGCACAAGCGTAACCAGAGCCGTGAGAGCATGATGTCGCGAAATCACCGCCGAAACCAAAGTATGGAAAGCCTGATGCGACCTGGTAGTGTTGCTAGAGGTAGGGTCTTGGCCCAGCAAGCAGTCCTTGAGAGGCTCGAAGGTGGTATCATGGAAGACGATGAGACAACACCAGTGAAAGTGGAATATACAGACACTGGTATCCAATACTCCCCTCCTTCATCGCCGACGCTTCCCGCAGCTGAGGTTGCTTCAGTTGTCGAGCCTTTGCCAGTCGATATTGCAGCTACAAAAGTGGAACGGCAGACGGAGACTCCAGTACCTCGAGAATGGGAAATTGAGGCTAATCAGCGAAGAAAGCGTGTGCATGCCAGCCCACCGTTGATAATTGAGCCTCCAACTTCGTCAATGGTCTCTGCAGCTTCGCAAACCCTGGAAGATCCTTTAAGTCCTCCAAGAACGCCTATATCGCCTACCAGAAACCCACCTCCGCCACCAGCAGAGGATCGGGTGCATGAAACGACTTCAATTTCTACGCAAACAGATGTTCCCGAAATACAAACACCATTGCCGTCCCCAAGGCGCGCCCCACCACCGCCACCTATTCCCATCCCATCCATTCAACTACATCCTCCCAATTCCGCCCCTGCTACACCACATGAGCCTCTGCTTCCCCAGCATTTCAGAGATGCTGGTTGCCAAGTTTCTATGCAAGTACCCATCCCGACAAGGTCCATCTCTGTTCAAACAGAGGAAATTCGAGTTGCACAACGCATCAATTTACTCCCGCCCCACCTCCAACCTTCCGCAATTTCTTCAAAACCTCCCTCTCCAGAGCCGACCGAGGAACAGACCAAACGATTCTCTCCTGTACCGGGAAATCTACCACCCAGAAACCCTCGTCGTATGAAGAGTCGTACAAGTTTAGAGCAGGAGATCCCATCTTCTCCTCCACAGCTGCCGAGTGAGACCCGAGATGCTTATCCCGGGAACAATGATGACGGACCGTTGTCGAAAGACAGAAGTTCTATCCGACGCCCACACCGGATCAGCAGTTTGTTTGCTGGCTTCGACAATGTGAGTTCTGACGATGCAGAGGACTTCGCGGATGGCGATATGAGCGACAATGACTACAGAACAGCATTGTCCGCACCCAAGCCGCAGCCTGGTGGGCACAGACCAAGCAAACGTGTTTCATCACCACCAACCTCGGTTCCTGAACATGGTGAGCTTGCAGAAGTTGCCCGACCTGTGTATGGAAGAAATTCTCGGCACACCACAAATGATTTCCACAGTGAATCGTTCCCAGAGGTGCAGGAGCTGCCGTCAAGATCCACAAAGGGGTCTGTTCGTCAACTTGACAAGCCACTCACACTTGTTACAAACAACAAGCAGTCTACCATGCGTCGAGCTGCCCTCATACAAAGCGGCGTAGTTGCTCACCAAGGGCGTGCTAGAAGCCCAAGTCTTCCGGAAACTGTCAAGGAACCTCCATTCCCGATCCCTACTAGAGCAAGCTCTAGACGTCCTCCTATCAGTGCCAGTGCTCCTAGTGACGGAAACCGTAGCCCAACTTGGGGAAGAGGATCTGGTTCTAATAGAGGCGGGCCTTATCGTTCAAACAGCATCAGAAAGGTCAGATCTGCTGCTGCTCTTCCTCGGGGCGGACGTGGGAGTTACAGACGTCACGGCAGTCGGTCTCCACCACCTATGTCAGCCTCTACAGAAGCTCCCGAGAGTCCTCAGCTACCTCCCATGCCATACAATGATGTTACTACCCCTCGATACATGCGAGACACGGGAAGTAGCCGTCATCGCTCACATCAGAGACAGCAACCGTCGACGACCACGGCACACACTACCCACACCAACAACACTACTGGCTCTGTTGGAACTACAAACAATGCTACGAGTGTTGTTGATGCAATTGCCCAGACGATGGTGGGAGAATGGATGTTCAAGTATGTCAGGCGACGCAAGTCATTTGGCGTAGCAGAGTCGAATGGTATGGAGGGCGATAATGCCAATGGCGTTCGTCATAAACGCTGGGTGTGGCTTGCGCCATATGAGAGAGCTGTGATGTGGAGCAGTAAGCAGCCCACATCAGGATCGGCCTTGATGGGCAAGACTGGTCGAAAGTGTAAGTCGAGCCTGTATACCCCCAAAAATACATCAGCTGACCCAAGTAGTAACAATTCAATCGGTTTTGGATGTGAAGGATGACAACCCTCCACCCAAGGGGTCACCGGCATTGTTCAACCGGTCTATTCTGATTCTGACCCCAGCTCGAGCCCTGAAGTTCACAGCCACGTCACCAGAGCGTCATTACATCTGGCTGACGGCCCTCTCCTTCTTAGCCCACTCGTCCCAAGCAGTCCCTGAGATTGTTCAAGCACCGCTTCCACTACCTCAGCCATCGCTGCCGGACTTTGAGATGCCTCGACAGTCCAATCGTCTTCGAAAGCATGGCATTCGGGACTCGATTCGTGTTGCGAAAGGGAAGACAATACTTGCCCGTCAAGGTCCCACTAGCGTTCATTCGTCGCATAACGACAACAGCATCAGAGAATCAGAATCGATCTACTCAAGGTCAGATCCGCTGCAAGACACTTCAGCCGATCCTCCTGTAGTTCCACGCTTCTCAGAAAGGGGACAATACTCCGTTCCACCTTTACCAACTCATGGTAGAAAACGTAGTAACACGGGCGGGCGAGTCCCACCACCCCTCTCTTTTCGAGGATTCTCTGGCCCAGCCAGTAGTGGCCATGCTCCAACATCGAGCACTGCTGGGATGAGCGTTGGTACAACCGGCTCATCAGACATTTACCAATCTCAACCCTCGAGTTCGGTCGCCGGCGGATACACAGGGATGAGTGTGAGCGGCCGCTCATCAATCCGTACCTCCGATGCCAGCAACCGGCCAGGTACAGTGGTCAACAACTTTTTTGACGCGGTTGGCACCATGCGAATGGAAGCCTTCATCAGCCCCATGGCTTTGAACCGCTTTGACGATTTCCCAGACGAGCAAGATGAGATGGATATGATCGGTCAGCAGAGACGTCGCAGTAAGGAGCGCAGAAGACGCAGTAGGAACAGAGACAGCTATTACTCCAACAAAGGGCGACCAAGTGACGATTGGTATGGAGGAAGCAAGACGGCCGGAGAAGAAGATTACGGTCACTTTGACGGTGGATTCGGTCACGATCCCTTTCGAGGCTTCTAGACGCGAGGTCCGCAAAAGATGTGAGGATGAGACAGATGTTGATGAAGATCCGAACAGAATGTACATTTTTCATCGTACAGCAGGGTTATATGGGCAGCAGGCGATACCGGTATGGGGTACGGAAGCACGGCGTTAACACGAAAATGGCTCACGCCTGGCACTTTCGACCTTTTGATTTTGCAGCTTAGCCTGCACTGATATTTCTTCTTCTGCTCGTTCGTTTTGATTTTGGGATTAGGGACCGGGAGGGCAGGCAAGGAGTTCATACGTGTCTACTGTGTACAGGCAGGGTAGGGTGGCTACCTATCTCTCTTTTTGGGCTACCTCAGCCTATCTCTCTGCACAGACAGAACAACCGTCACTCGCTAGCTCAAGATCCCTTTTGTTGCTTTCTCGAGGGGGCGAGGAGGGTTTGATTTTGCGTGGTGTGGTACGTACGATGTTTATGGATGGATTCTAATTCTTGGACTTGATGTGCGAATACCCCTATTTTCGCTGCTTGGTGGATATTTTGTTTTCGTGTGTGTATACTTGTATGTAAAGAATGAGGAGAAAGATCGGAAGTAAAAAAGATATCAGTTACTTTGCCTATCCTTGTGTTGACATCCTGACCCTAGCCATGGTTCGCTTGGGCTGCTGGCTTGGTATTATTGACTCTGGTTCCTCCTGCAGCACCTTCTGTTACGATGTAGTATTTATGCTCTCCGTCGCTCGAAAAACTCGAATACTGGGGCAATTCGGACCTCGGAGGTGAAGTAAGCAAAGTGTAATAGTGGCCGTTGACAGATGCGCGACGAACTGCGATGCATGGGGCAATATCTCACTTCACTCCGTTCCTGGTGCCCAAGGTTGAACCGGTAAGCCATCGAGGATCTGCTGAAAGCTTCGCAACAAGCGGCACAGCAAGGCCCGTCAGGGAATAGGACTGGCCGATTGAAAAATACAAAGTCAACATCAGCCTCACTTGCTGAGTTGTTTCTCAAATATCCTACCGCTAACATGCCCAACAAGAGTGGTTTCGTAGATTTCAACCCTGACAATGACATTCCCCCTCTCACCGGCAAGGTGGTATTCATCACCGGAGGTACGTACCTCGCCTCTCTCAGACTCGTCTGACTCCCATAATCCACACAGGTACAGCAGGATTAGGAGCAGCATCCGTCCATGCCTTCATTAAACACAATCTAGAGCACATCTATTTCAGCGGGCGCAATGCTCAAGCAGCATCCAAGCTCATCAACGAAGTCAAGAGACTGAAGCCCTCAGCTTCCCTCACGTTCCTAGAAATGGACCTCTCCTCCCTCGCATCCGTCCAAGCCGCGTGCAAGAAATTCACGCACGATCGACTGGATATCCTAATGTGCAATGCTGGTATATCAGAGAAAACCTCTGCGGTGAGCGTCGATGGATATGAGATCCATTTCGCGACGAACCATCTCGGTCATGCTATGTTGATTAGGCAGATGTTACCTGGTTTGTTGAACACGACAAAGATGCCGGATACAGATGTAAGGATCGTGATTTTGTCTTCGAGGGCTTGGGCTGTTACTCGAAAAGGGGGCATTTGTTTTGAGAACTTGATGACGAAGCAGGATGGGTGGTGGGAGAGGAGTTTTACTTACCAGTACGGATTCACAAATCTCATATGTCAAAAGGACAGTACCGTGGTGGGGAAATAGCTGATCCGATTGCTTCTCGTAGGCAAAGCAAATTGGCGAATCTCATCTATGCTAGAGAGCTTGCGAAGCGGTTCCCGAGTATCACAACGGTATCTGTGCATCCTGGTGTTGTGGCAACAGCAATGCTCGCTGGGTTGAAAACTAGCTCGATGGCATTCATAGCTATTGAGAATTGGTTCAAAGGAGTGTCTCAGGTGAAAGAGGAGGAAGGCGTTTTGAACCAGGTCAGTGTTACAACTTGTGTTGCTGAATTGAAAACGAACAGGTGCTGATAAGTGAGATAGATGTAGGCAGCTGCTGGGGCGAAGAAATCTGAACTGGTAAACGGAGGATATTATGAGCCAGTTGGTGTGCTGTGTAATGATAAGCTGAATACTACAGCAAAAGACGAGGGTTTGGCCGAGAGGTTGTGGGAGTGGACGGAGGAAGTGTTAGATAAGGTTACAGCTTGATGGGAAATTGACATGAAAAGGACCCATCTAGACGATGCTTTGGCTCACACAAGAGCCAAAAGATGCTGTGACTTTGCTCCACCAAGTTATACTTGGGTATAAGGTCAGAAGGAAAGAAGGACTGGAGAATTACGAGGCCAGTACTGCGTTGAAAGGTCACCACCATTCTTGAATTAGAAAGCTATCTTTTCGTGCTTGAAACTTTTCTGGCCAGCTCCCTCCCCATAATCTAGCGACACCTGACCGCCTCCACGGATCTTATACTTGTAAATCATCAAACCCTCCAACCCGACTGGTCCACGTGCATGGATCTTGTTCGTGCTGATTCCTACTTCGGTACCGAAACCGAATCGCATTCCGTCTGCCATACGGGTTGAAGTGTTCCAGAATACTCCTGCTGAGTCTATACTGGCCATGAACTGCTCCGCTAGAGGTTCAGAGGAGGTGAGGATGACATCGGTGTGATGAGAGCCATGGAAGTTGATATGCGAGATGGCGTCGGAGATATTTGGGACTGTCTTGACGGCTAAGACAAGAGACAAGTGCTCGGTATCAAAATCAACTTCTTCAGCATCTTGTAGAATGACTGATGAATGTGACGAGAGTCTAGCAGTGAGCGCTTTCTTGCTGGCTGCATCGCATCGAAGCGAGACACCCTTGGCCAGTAAAGCTTCAGCGACGGTTGGAAGGATCGTCTCTAAAGCAGCCTCCTCAACCAGGAGCGTTTCAACACTGTTGCAAGCGGCAGGATATGATGTTTTCGAGTCGACGACAACTTTCGTGGCCATTTCTGGGTCGGCTGTATGCTCCAGATAGATCGAGCAAATACCATCGGCGTGACCGAGAACTGGGATCTTGGTATTAGATTTGATGTAGCGGACGAGCTCATTCGAGCCTCTGGGAATGACTAGATCAATGTATCTATCCTGAGCTAGGAGCTGGGGAATGACATCTCGAGTAGTGACAAGCTGGATGGCGGTATTTGGTACTGCTGTCGATTCCAGCGCCTTCGAAATAACTTTTGAAATCGCAATGAATGATTCTGTTGACTCTTTCCCACCTAAAAATTGTGAGTAGATGATACGGACTGCGGGTTTGGATCGGCTTACCTTTAAGTATTGCCGCGTTGCCCGACTTGATAGCAAGCGAAGCAATATTTGCGATGACTTCTGGGCGAGCCTCAAAGATAATGAGAAGCACACCAATCGGACATGAAACCCTCTCCAAGTTCAAACCATCGTCGAGTTTCGTCCGCAAAGTGACCTTCCCAACTATGAGTACTTATATTAGCGAGTTTCCCTCAAGTCAATACCATGAAAGTTGCACATACCAGGATCCTCTAGCTCGCGAACATCCAATATACCCTTCAACATATCCTCCCATTTTCCTTTCTTTCCCAAGTCTAACCGTGATACGATGCTTAGACTTAGTTCTCCATTTTCAGCAGCTTTATGAGCCAATTCCAGATCCTTAGCATTAGCAGCTAGGATTTCCTCTTTGGATGCAGAGAGGGCTGCGTGTATCGCTGTCAAAGCATTGTTGCGGGCAGAGGTTGGCAAAGTCGCTAGGACGTGTGATGCCGACTTTGCACCTTTCGCAGCATCTTCTGGGAGAGCGTTGGTGAGTGACATGATGAGATATGAGTTTTGTTTGTAGAATTGAATCCGCCCTAAAGCGTGACTCAAAATTATATTGGGTGCCATTACAAAGAGTTGAGGTCGCCACATCAAAGGAGCTAAGTAAGCGAGTTGGCGGGCCGACTTAACTCCGATCTGGGGAACCTCTGCCTATCGTGAATTCAAGCGGCAGCCTTGTCTAAACCAAATCTAAGCTTGAGCAGAATAAGTCCCTGGATTCAAACTTGAACTTCAGAGAGCGATATTGGAGGTACAGCTCTCGACTAGCTTCGACTGTCTACTTGTCTCCTCGTCACACCCACCTTCTCTTCCACCGCGAGATAACTAACTTCGAGTTGGTCTTGAACGAAGCTTGGATAGAGCTTCACCCCACCCACTGACGGTCGTTTGAGCTCTACGAACGCGCGCAACCAAGCTATTCCGACATCAATTCTTTTCAGAGACGACCAATATGGACGACTTACTATCGAAGATTCTCTCCTTTCCTCCTCATCCGCCACCTCACGTTCCTCTCTCCGACCAACAATACGATGATGGCATCAAGGACCAGATTGAAATCGTGAAGAAGATCTCTGGGCAAAAGATGCTACAGCAGACATCTGGTGGTGAGAATATGCTAGAGGTATGAGTCTGATTAGCTACACCGGAATTCAGAAAGTTCTAACGTTCGTTGTAAGGTCATCAATCCAGCCCTCAATACCGTTCCATACGCCTTCTGTTTGGTCGCCAACCTCGAAGCAGTGGCCAAAAACACCGGTAAGGGTGTGAACATGGATATTTTGTGGGGAAAGATGGTCGAATTCTTGGATGTGTTCGATACGAGGCAAATCAGATATATTGGTGAGGAGTTCAATCACATTGTCCGAGGCGTTGCGGACTTTGCACGCAATTCTCGACAGGTTTGTTTACCCTGTATATCCACACAGCGTGCAAGCAGCTAATAGCATGGAGGCATATCTCGCAGTTGCCCCAATCAGAAATGCAATCCTACGCCTGGATCCTTCTGGTAGCATGCTCACCGCGAATCATATCCTCCTCGTCAAACTGGCAATGGACACACGGAACTACCAAGATGCAGCCCCGGTTCTGAAGAAGTTCATACTCTATGTTCCAGGCTATTCGGCTCTACCGAAACCAAAATACCTCTGCGATATGACTCTCAGTCCTGCCGCTTTCATCACACCGGCAACCAAGCTCAACGTAAAGCTCAAGTACCCGGAAATCCTCGAATATTTCCTATACAGCGGAATGGCTCATATTGGTCTGAGAGACTGGGAAAATGCACTGCACTGCCTGGAGAGCGCTGTCACATACCCAACTAAGGATTCGTCTCCTAGTAAGATCATGGTCGAGGCATACAAGAAATGGATTTTGGTTGGCCTGTTGATGGAGGGCAAGTTACTGCCTCTACCAAAGTCTACCAGTAGTGGCCCCTCGAAGAATTACCACACCTTAGCGAAGCCTTACGAGACACTTGCCCAGATATTCGAGAACGGCACCGCATCAAGATTGAAGTCCGAAGCAGATGCTGGTGTACAATGGTGGAGAAATGATTCCAATACTGGTCTGATACTCCAAGTACTGGCAGCCTATCAACAGTTCCAGATTCGTCAATTGGCCAATGTATACAGCAAGATATCGATTCCCGAAGTTGTCAGCCTGACCACGAGTGCTGAAACCGGATATAAGTTAGCAACACCACAAGCAGGCGAGGCACTCGTTCAGGCCATGATCCAGCGAGGAGAGTTACATGCTTCACTCAGCCGTCCTCCCACTGGCCCCCCAATTCTTACTTTCTCTCCCTCCGGAACTGCCTTGACGGAACCTCAGATGCAGAGAGAGTTGGCAGCCTCAACAGCACGTATCCAAGCCTTGACCAAGGAGATAAAGCAAACGGACCGTATGCTCACTCACGACACTCAATACATCAAGTTTGTTGTGAAGCAGAAGAAGAACAAGTCGAACACCGAAGATGGACCGATGCAAGAATGGAACGAACTTGCCGAAGACGAGGACATCATGTCGATGTACTGAAAAGTTTGGGAGTACGGCATAAAGGAAGCGAAAAGTTGATGGTCTTACTTGCTACTCATCATTCCCACTACATACGCTGGATGGTAGCACATTGATCTTGATGAGGAAACGCATAATGACGGATGACGGATGACAGGGCGATGATGTTACTGTGTACTCAGTCGGAACTTTTGGTTCCTCTTTAGTCTGAGCAGGCGGCGGGCGTATTTGCATGGGGCTGGTTGGCTGCATTCATTGGAGGATGGCGTCGAACGACATATGATCTCATGGTAGAAGGCATGGCCATTGTGAGGCCGAGAGCAATAAGCGAGAGATGAGATATTCATTCGGTTGGTCTTTAGTGAGAGGGAGCCGGAGTTGCCAGAACAAATACCAACATAAACGATCGATGAACTCACGAAATGTATTCCAGACATGATCACTGTGACATGATTTACGGTATCCTCACTTCGAAAACTAGCAGCACTTAGCAGCCAGACTGAACTCGTAGACAAAAAGTACTTTCATTTGCTCATCCATAGAATAGCTTCCGCAACGCCTTTACCCTCAGAGTCCGACCGTCACATCTCCAACACCTGGTCACATTAGACGTCTCATCATCCCTCCATAATCTACAATGAAGTAAACCTGATCATGCATGCATATACTTCTCTCTGACTCCGCTCTAACACTTCTGTACGTCGAGAGCTCAAAACTGACCAACCACAGTACAAAGCTTAGTCAATGTGGTATGTCTTGATGAGTGCTGCGAGTTTGTTGGCTTCGACGGCGTAATTGATGGGCGTGCCATTCATGACCTGGTATCGGACTCTACGTAATGTGTTAGCATTGCTCATACAATGAGACGAGAAAGGGAGGGTACCTCTGTTGATCCTGGAAATTGTCCATCTTAGCTCTGCACTTGAAGGTCATGGTCTTGCAGTTTGCGTTCTCGAAAGCCTTCTCCATTGCGGCGGTGTCGTTCTCCTTTAGCTCCATGAGTTGATCTCCGCTCATGCCCATGACCTGCCGTCCTACATCATCGAAGCAACTCAACCACAGCTGACCCGTGTGATCGTTGACGTTTAATTGCATGATGTAACGGTATTCTGGTCTCGGGTGACTGGCACTGCACTTTTCACAGTTCCAGGTGCCATCTCCCATATCAACGACCTTCTTGTTGCAGCCATCATTCAAGCATGCTGGGTATGCAAAGTTATCTTGCTTGATGTAAACAACTGTAGCTTTGACAGAGAAGTAGTCAGGATTTTCAGACATTCCCAAGTTTTCTTCTCGAACTGCAGCGATGGTCTTCAAAGGATCACCACGACCACCAGCAGCTCCAGCACCAGACATGTTATTGTGTGTAGCAAAGCTGTCCATACGTCCCTGAGAGTCATACCATCCCTTGAGCTTGTGAGCTTCTGGGATATCAGGATCGATAGCCATGGTGCCGGAAGAGAGCAAGCTCAGACTACGACCGCCGAAATCCGAGACTTTGGTACCTTTGAAAGCAATGATTGACTCAGGATTGGCATCGAAGGAGACAGCTGATTTGCCCCAAATCGTAAGCCTGACCGAATATCCTGTGTCGTCAACCAGCGTAAGCTCACGCTTGTCGAAAGGCTGCTGAGTTGTCTTCGAAATGATCTGGTTGACGTCGGCAACTTCCTTCAAGACGCCAATGATATCGATTGTTGAGTCTTTCTCAATATCCTGTAAAGCCGAAATGGTTGTGAAGTTATATCTGATTTGAGGGACATTGTCCTGGTCTTCCGCCTTCTCCACCACTGTATCCCTCTCGAAGGTAAGTTCGTAGTCATTAGCGAGGTTTGAGAATTGCTTCTTTGCGAGCTGGACCCGACATGGATTTGAGATGTAGTAGACCGAGCCTTCCTGGAAAGTATCATAGAGCATATCACACTGCTCGTTGAATCCGGTTGCCTTGATTTCGCCACTTTCATCGAGAAGATTGACACTGAAAAGCTTTCCTTCACTGCTTGCCTTCTTCCAGGTCTTGATATCTGACTTTTGCGTGACTCGAGCTTTGATGGTCCACTTATGGGCATACGGTGACAAGCCTTCGATAGGGTATATGTTCGCATGGGACGAAGAGCTCGTAGGTCCAGATCGTGATGGGAGGGCTCGTTCTTGGGCGACTGGAGCCGGCTTAGGTTGGTTGCCATAGAAGCCGTTGCCAGCGATAGTCGTATTCGTAGGTTTAATATCTGCCTCGTCCTTCACTGTCAAGGCGACGGGTTCGCCGATCTTCTCAAGCTCGCCCAAGCTCTCTATAACTTCGAGGTCCAGGATGATCAAGATTCTAGGCTGGTAAGCAGAAGTCACAGTTTTATCTATATTTCCACGAACCTTTTGCCCTTGACAGCATTTGCTTGGTATTGCTTGAGTCTCACGATACAACCCTTCTTCAACTTTCCTTCGTGCACGACATGATTTGCCTCTGCACTGTGTTAGCAGGTTCCGCAGTATGGACGGCAAAAAGACCCACGGGTCGCAAGCATGCTCTGAACAAAATTGTCAACATCACTCAAGACGAGACGATATCTCTCTGGTGCGCCATCTCCATTCGATGCCAGAGTCTTGATCTGCACGCACTGGCAGACTGGAACTGGGTATTGTCTTTCGAGGGCGGTGGGGTCGTTGAAGATAGCGCTGCAGAATATTAGCAAAGTCCTTCTAGTTGGGAATACCGTCCTACTTCAAGGCTCCCCGTGTAATCTGAGCTCGGGCTGCGTCTGCCATTTTGTGTGTTTGGATGTTGTGTCCTATAAAAGTTGTGGCAGAATCGAAATGTTCTGTTGACTTGGACGCGCTTTTCTGAGAACGCGTCGAAGGGAAGGACATCCGTGGCGTGTAAAGTGGCTCGCTAAAAGGTGGCGGTAGTGACTCGGCCGTAAAGCGGCATGAGAGAGAGCTGGGAAATGAGGGGTTGGATCTAGTGCTGCTTTTGTCCTTGCCGATCAACCCCATCCGCAGCTGCGCAAGGCAGATGGGTAGCTGTCCTTGGACCGGAAGCTCTCTCCAACAACCTTTTGAGTAGACACCAAGTACACTATCAACAATCATGGCCGAACCAGAAGTCGCGACGAAAGCACCAGAAAGCGATGCGGCAGAGGCTTCAACAGCGCCCGAAAGCATCGTCCCAGGTGACACCCCTACGCAAACCGGTGCTTCGATGGGAGGACTTGGAGAAGTAAGAGCAATGTTTATAGGCGTAGCACACCAATGCTAACACCCAGCAGCACTGTGTAAAGGATAGACCAACTCGTCAGTACTTCCAGAACCTACTTGCGAAGAATTCGCCCAACAAGACAGCATGTGCTGACTTGCAGCAGCTTTTGGAGTCGGACCAAGTGGGGAAATGACACAGCTTGGAGGGATCGATGTATACGTCTCGAAACCAGCCGACTATCCTCATGCCCCTTCCAAGCTCCTACTTTTCCTGACTGGCGCTACCGGTCTTCACTCAGAGAACAATCAGATCCAGGCGGATAGATATGCGAAGGAGGGATACTTGGTGGTGCTGCCAGATATGTTTTCGGATGATCCTCTACCTGGCTCAGCTACATATGAGGAGGACAAGGACCCATCCATAATCGAGCAAATTAAGATGCGCGCGGCTGAGACTGCAAAGTCATTCTTGATTGATATGTGGCTGGCACGACAAACACCAGAAAAGGTCCTCCCAATTCTCCACAAGGTCATGGATGCAGCTAAGGACGAATTTGCGGATGCCGTTGCCAATGGCGGAGGAATATACTCAGTCGGTTACTGTTTTGGAGGAAGGATGACATTGCTTCTTGCTGGCGAGAAACCCGATACTGTCATGTGGGGTCAACAAGTCAAGGATGAAGAAGCCGGTGTTGTCAAGAAAGGACCATACATCAAAGCAGGTGCAATTGCTCACGCAACATTAGTCACCAGAGAAGACTTTGAGGGAACCAAGTCACCACTAGCTTTCATCTGCGTTGAGAACGATCAACTCTTCGCCGACGAAATCAAGGAACATGGCGAGAAGCACTTGAAGGAGAATAATATTGAGTGCGAGTTCAAGACATACTCAGGTGTGCCTCATGGATTCGGCGTCGTAGGAGAATATGTGGATGCAAAAATCAAAGTAGCACAAGCCGAAGCCTTTGATCAGATGTTAGCTTGGCTGGATTCTCACTGAAGGGATTGCATTTGGCGTTTGGCATGATATCAGGAACAACGAATTGATGATTTCCGGAATTCGCTACAGGAGGACTACCAGTCTATTATTTCCTCTTGTGTGTTCGAAATCCTTTGTGAAAATTGCGTATGCTTAGGACTGGGTCATTGCGAATTGGCGAGCAGATTTGTTGAGCTAGCTGTTGATGACCGTAAGACCCTCGCATCGACTTCTATTCTCATTTCCTAACCAAGAATTGGGGAACACATGTATTGGCGCCGAGAACGATAATACAGCGCATAGCTCCCAGAATGCCAGTTCGTTCTCCCAAGCTCGCGTCCTCTTTCCCTCCTCTTCGCAACCGAAACAACGAACCTCTCACAAATGCACCCTCGCAAAACAACCACCCATTAAAATCCGACCAAGCTCACCAGAACAGACAAGGTTCATGAGGAATACACGTCTGCCATGACGGTCTACGCCCAAAAGAGTCTCCTAAACACATGAAACCTCCGATATTCCGAGCTGGCTGTCGCAGATCACGAAGGAGATGAACTCCACTCTGCCTCGCTTAAGATAGATAGATCGCCGAGCCAAAACACCTCCTTTTGTTTCGACGTTTCGTTTCTTCCCGCATCTGCCTTTCGCGTTCTGTGCGCCTGCATTTCAGCCTCTTCTTACCTGCAGAACGCATACCACAATCTGTATATCGATCATAAAGTCTTATCGTGATATCCATTTACATCATCAGAGAAGCAATTACAAAGTCAAGATAGGGAAAATTAAGCGAGACAGCCAGGGGGCATCTTCCAAGATCAGATGAGGCGAAACCGCCATGACACTCTTCGAGCATCAACACCACGGCGCACGGCTAAGCCTGCCCTTCCAACCACAAAAGTCCCATACGAAGTAGAAAGATCGTCATGACCCCTCCCTCTTGCACTCCTAGAAATTGTGGACTTTGGCTCCATTTTTCCTATCTCTGAGCGTTCACTGTGCCCGCCCTCGTGGAGGAACTCCGTCTTGGAACTTGGCTGATAAGCATGCGCTCTCCCTCCCTCTCTCTTCCCTTCGCCTTCTCCCTCCTCTGTCCTCGCCACCTCATCGCCCTTCTCAATTTCCGTCTTTGAGAGTGTAAGAGCAGGCCGGCCGATTCTGGGAATTGGGAAGAACTGGTTTCTTTTGGAGCGGACTTCATTTCTTCAATTCCTATATTTGTCAATACCTACTTCTTAAGTGAAGCGAGGCCTTTTATATCATATTCCTTTTCGCCAATATCTCCTGGAGAGATAGATAGAGATCGAAAGGAGAAATCTGGAATCATGTTCTTCTCTAATCTTTTAATCCTCGGTGGTGGATTGTTGATGGTTACGACGGAGGTGGAAGCGAGGGCCATCGGGAAACTGTCTTTCTTGCGTGAGTCCAAATTTCTGTTCCTACGGAAACTCTCCTTTTCCCACATTGCACTACTTCTGGAGCTTGTCCGCATTGTTTCTTGGGCATTGCTTTTTCAAGTGAAGGGGTACCCGTTCCGTGGCTTTGCATGAGCATAGACGTAGGCATCTGGAGAATTCCCGGTGCAGTGGATCGTCTTGATTCTTGGGATCTCTTTTCGTCTCAACTCATGTTGCTTCGCCTGCTCTATGAATATCACGAGTCAAGTTCGGATGCGAGAGAGACCTCAATGGCTCGATTTCATGGATGCGATTCCTGCTGCCCAGCGGTCTCTCAAACATCCAATTCGCGCTCGAATCCTTTCCCCCAAATCAAACCATCACAGTCAGGATACAAGTACTAACAATCACAGCGCACCTCCCCTTCTCCACAACATCAACATCAATTGCCTCTATACCTCAGGCGCAGTCCGCGGAACAGACCTGCGCTTTCACCCCACACATCCCTCTCCGAACAACGCAATCCGCCTTCTCAATCCCAACATCCGCCTGGCCCCTCCTCCGAACCCTCCTATCCACCCACATCATCCCACAAGCGGCTCCTGCCCCTTCACCTCCATCCTCACCAGAAACCCAAACTTCAGCCGATACACCCAGAGCGGTCGTACAATCCCAACAACAAAAACTCATTCTCCACGACTCAGTTCAAACGCTCCACCTCCGCGATTTCACCGACGACGCATCACTAGAAGGACTCGTCCTAGGTCTAGTATTCAGCACAGGCGAGCGCGAATCCTCCGAAAAGGAACTGCGCTCCTTACCCATGCAGAACTCACCTTCCGAGGGTGTGAAGGAGATGAGGAGGAGAGGAGTGGTTGCGGGAGAGGGCGAGCAGGAGAGAAGGAGTTGTATTGAGGAGGCTGTGAGGAAGGTGGAGGAGGGGAGGGTTATGGAGGGGGTGCTTGAGTTGGATGGGAGGGGGGGGACGGTAGGGTTTCTGGTTTATAGGGTTGATTGATTGATTGGTTTATTGATTGATGCAGGGAACGGCGAGATGGAAGATTTGGGGTAGGATGAGATGAAAGCAGAAAGCTCGCTTGAATGGAAGAGAGATATGAACATGATCCTACTTTCTCTTCCAAACGCACTTGACTGACCTTTGGAAAACCAACCAAGTCAGCTGCTACTGACGATACTTCTCACAATCAGCTTGATTGGACATACTACGATCTCAATTAGTCAGTCATATTAAGCACGATGATAGACATTGTCAAGCAATAGAAGGGTGATATCGCATAGCCAAAATCACCCAGTATCGGCAATCCCTCCCTCCCTCACTCACAGCCACAAACCCAAATCTCCTCCCAGTGAACGATTTTAGCACAAGCTTAAACTCGAATTCGGAAATCAGAACTTAAGTATAAGCATAAATTTCCGGAGAATTTATTCTTCCCGAAGTAAATTCTGCTGCTTACAGCATACATGCTTGCTTTGCGATGCAGGGTCTAACTCAAAATGCGCAGTCCAGATATGCAGGTAGGTACGAAGAAGGACCTTATGTAAACCGCACATCTTACCTTGCATAGTTGCATACTTGGAAGTGTGCTTGGGAAGCTAGCTAGCCAAAGTAGTCTGCTGTACGATCCGTCTAGTATCACGACAGATGGTGGCCGAGCGGCTTAGAAAGCTACTTGCTGTAGGACTTGCATGCGCAACTGCACCTTCAGTCATCGGCAGAAATGCACGCTGTACACCTTCTTGCCTGCGCATGCTGGACTGGCACTTGCAGAACTAGCGGTTCTGATGCCAGATCGAAGCAGGATGACAGAGGTGAAATACAGCCTCACAAGACCATTAAATATATCACGAAAGAGCAGAAGAAAGTTGTAGAGGAGAGAAGAAATATTTTTCATCATGATTTGAACAACACATATAGCTTTTATTTCTCTCATAAAGTCGTTCAGTTACATAAAAGATAGCCAAGTCAGTGACCGATCAACTAGTTAGCTAGCTGGTCGAGGTCGAGGTCGAGGTTGTCTGTTTGTTTCGGGTTTGGATTCGGTTCGGTAGACGGAAAAGGAGACAGCAACTGTAGCCAACACAGAAGAAAAGATTCGACAGAAAAACAAGCCAGGAGAGTCATAAGGGTCATAATAAAGTGTAATCGACTCAAGGAAACAAAAGGATAAGTCGAAGAAGACCGAATGGTACTGGTCTGGGAAAAGTATCCAAGTAGGTGTTTGAAATCATCAAAACAGCGCCAACTCGTTTTCCCCAAAACCCGTCTGGGAATCATAACAGACGTTTTAGCCACTCGTCCCTCTGTGCTCCTCCGCTCATTCACTCGTTCCCACGCCTGCCCTAAAGACCCAGGCACGCCGCGCCGCCGAACAAAAAGACAACGCTTGCAATGTTGTATATGGGCTGGGAATCGTCTCATGTGGATCGTTCCCGGTTCATTTCCTTGCAGATGGCGTAAAAGGGTTTCATCAGGCCGTGTGAAGAGCAGAGGGGAGCCCAGAAGATTAAGAACGGCTTTTATGGGCCATCTGTTCCAAGGCTCCCCGCTTTTTTCTTCGGAATGGACATCAATCAAAGTCGTAAATCTCGTCGTCGTGTGAAGTAGAACAATATGCCGAGTTTGGTGGTTTCAGCCAGTACAAGAACAATCGTGAAAATGAAAGGAAATCGTTTTTGGTCTTTTGCAATGAATGTGGTGGTTGGAGACTTTTATGTTCGGAGGCCGGAGCCACAAGTTTGGGCAAAACATGGTTCGAGAAGTCCATGTGGCCTTGGTTCCCGATCCGTATAGAATGTGCAGAAGTCTGACAAGAAATTTTGGGGGGCTATCGCCGTCTTTGAGTGATCGTGGATCGAGCTCTGTTCAGAGGTTGGGCATCGTAACTTGGGGGTCCTGAGACGGATCCTTCACGGATTGTCTTTCTCCTCTTCAAGTCGATGTCTCCGCCTGGTCCTCTACTGGAAGGTCTGTCATCCTCGTCATCCCTTCCACGCTTGTTGCTCGCCTGGACACCGTTCATGACGGGTTGTTGAGCTGCGTAGCCGTTTGGTATCGAATTGCTCATGTCCGATTGAGGCGCATACACATCACCCCCCGTACTGCCGTTCGCGGTTCCACGCTCACTGCTCATTACATTATACAGATTACTGGAAGGTGGCTGGGCCCGCGGAGGTGTGTTGTACCCTTGTTGTTGGGTGTAATATGGCTGTGGAGCAGACGCCGTTCTTGGCGTTGCTCGTCCGGATGCTGGATGGTTAGGGGAACCAGTCATCTCGGGGGAGAGGTGTGCATGCTCTCCGGGAAGCGATCCAACTGCCGGCCCGTTGGAGTAGCTGTATGATCCTCTATTCGAATCATAATTGGTGGGGTTGCCGTGAGTATACTCGGCCTCGTGCTCATGGTCTGCTTCATCTTCAGCCTGGCTGTGACCGACCTGACCTTGAGGTTGGCTGTGGTGGATCATACCATTTTGGCTATCTTTGGGATCATGATGATCAGCTTCAGATCCTGGAGCTCTCGCAGTTGGGGGACCCATTTCGTTCTTGATGTACGAACTTGGCTGTGAGTACCGGAGGTTTTGCTGATCAGGCGCAGATTGGGGGTATGAGTTCTGTTGAGGAGGGGGCGCGGAGTACATCTGCCTCGAGGTATCGTATGACTGCTGCGAGCTCTGCTGGTATTGCTGCATGCTCTGGATTGTGGCTCCAGGTGGTGTCGTCGCTGGAGTAGTAGGCATTGAGCGTGCGTTACTTAAACCCGTGTCAATAGACAGGGGATTTGTACCTTGAACACTCCCCATAGACCCTTGAGGTCCCCAATTGAAGTTTCCATCTGAGCTTCCCATGTTTCCCATCACACTAGACGCGCTTGTTGGCGGGGTCGGGAACGTGTGTGCACGATCGATCCCTGGACGTCCCACACTCGGATGAGGAGCAATTGAATGCTGAGGACCTGGCAAAGGACCACCAATGGAATTGTTCATCGAGTGATGGTGGTGTTGGTGAAGGGATGGGAGACCAGGAGCTTGTGTGTTTCTCATCTGGTTCTGCTCCTGCTTTCGTCTCTCTGCAGCTGCCATTACCGCATTCGTTCGGGTCTGGTTTGTGGGATGATACAAGAGAGCTCCAATGTTATGAACAAATAGAGGATATAATAGCTCCGTGATTTTTTCCTTGTTTGCAAAATCCAGTGCGCGCTCGAATGGGATCCTGTTTACTTGTTAGCTCGGCTAAATGTTTCGTTTCATCTCCTCCAATGCTCACCAGACGCCTTTCAAATGCATTGGGCCAATTTTGACCACATGTCTCATCTTTTCACTCTTCAAAATGCCATCTCTTCGGCCTCGTGTCATTCCAGCGACGTTCAACAGTTTTGTACCGTTGATCATGTGATTGTCTGGCTTTTGTTAGTTTGTTTCGAGTCAATTGGAAAATTACAACATACCCTCACGTCTTGCAACGCACACTCCCTTTGCCTCAACTTGAAAACAAAGACTACCCTCATCTTCCCATAACGTAGCGGTGACTCTTGGCTTCATTCCAGGGGGAGCCACTTGTCCAGTGGTATCAAAACCTTGCTGGGCACCTCCATAACCTGGGCCTGGCATAGGCTGTGCCGATGACATTGCTGGCAAAGGCAACACATTTCCTTGCTGGCTCATTGAGCCTGGAACTTGATGACCCGCAGATTGGGGTGATGTTAATCCATTTTGGTAGCCGCCGTACTGGTTGTATGGTCCTGGCGCGGGAGAGTATTGTGCAGGGCCTGGTTGTAACAGCGGTGGCTGCTGGTGCTGTTGGGGATAGTGGCCCATGTTTCCGGAAGTAACAGTCTGTGGTGGCGGTGGTTGACCAGTTGACATGTGTGAAGGATAATACATCTCCTGGGGGGCGTGGTTCATGTTTGAGTACGAATCTTGGTTGTACGAGTACGCGGGACCAGATGGTGGAGTACTGCTGTAGGAAGTCTGTGAGAGAGAGACTGGAAGCCCAGTATTGCTGGGGAGTGTTGGAGAGGGGGTTTTCGGCCCGTTTGAAGAAGATGCGGTGGTGTAAGAGGAGTGAGAACTGCCGTTTAAAATCGACGAAGACCCAAGAGATCCAAGTGAACCAACCCGGGGTGATGATGTACCGGACGAGTATGCCTGTTGCGGCTGTGGCAAAGGCAAAGAGGGCAACCTATCATTCGCATACAGCGGTCGCTGTGCGGCGTGATGATTATAGTATGGCACGTCTGAAGGTCCCCGGGTTTGCACTTGTGAGATCGACGGGAGATCCAGCTTTTCGGTTTGAAGGTTCAAGTCCTTAGAGGACAATTGACTGACTGACTCAATGAAGAGCCGTTACGGATGCAACAGAGACTTTGGAAGTCTCCGAGATCAATCGTGTGCAGGATGCTGGCTTGGAGAGGGCAATTGGTGGAATGGTGACCAATAATGCGAATTCGCTGCGGTGGAGTGAATGATGTTTGGTCATAAAAATCCGTCAAGTCGTTTCTTTTCAAAACAAAAAAAAAGACAGAGCAGTTGGCAAGAATGCTTTACAACGAGTGCAGATGATGATTGGGGGGATCGTTTATTTTATCGTGATGAACAATGATGCATAGACGGCAGAATGAATTGACTTCGTGAAAACTGCAGCAGAGACTCGAATAGCAGGACGTTTGGCTCGTAGACGGTCGTTAAAAGAGACTTGGTAAACAAAGTCTGACAATCCAATTGCGGATGCGATTGAAGCTCCACGACAGGATGGGACGAGTGGTTGAGCGTTACGCGAAGCTGCAGATACGCTTGTGCTGATTGTCGCTTCGAATGTCTGATCTGATTGATCCGTGCTTCTGGATATTCGAGGGTGCAAAAGTTTCGTGGAAGGGTCGTTTCGTTAAGCTCGTGATGGTCGTTACTGCAGGTTGGGGGTTGATATGCAGGGCGGAACAGGTGGAGCGTGGAGGATTCGTGGTTTGTTGATTTTGTATGGTGAGAGTTTTTGGTTGTATGTACGGCGAGGAATTGAAGACTTTGACCACCTCTAATGCAGGTACGACAGTCAGCGCTGGCTGCAGGAAAAGCTGATGATACAATGGGAAGAAGGGGAGCTGGGAGAAACAAGAGGGGGAGCGCTGCAAGTGGGAGTTCCAGAGCACAGAGCACATACCTTTTTGCGATTCCGAGACCTCCAACCTAGGAAAAACAGAGAGGTCGGGAGGGAAGGAGATAGGAAGGGAGGATGTGGATCTCCAAACTGGCGCGAAGGAGAAAGAGCAGAGGAGGAGGTTGGGTAGTTTAGGAACGAAGGTTAGTGCTCTTCGTGAGAGGTAGAGAGGTAGAGAAGGAGGAGGGTGAGAAGAGGGAGTTCGTGGTCCAGGTCAGGCCAGGAAAGAAATCGATCAGGATAAGAGCAGAGCAGAGCAGAGAGAGCAGCAGTAGCAGCAGCAGCCAGTGCAGTGCAGCGCAGGAGTGGAGTAAAAGATCGATTGGAAGGCGGGGGTGCGAATAGACACCAGCAGCGGTAGGCGAGTCTGCTGGGATGGGGTGTGGTGATGGTGATGGTGGCAGGGTGGATGAGAGGAGGAGGCAGGTGGTGGGTAGCGGGTTTGTTGTGGGTGGTGTACTTGCTTGTCTGGTGGGCTGGTCTAGCTGGGTAGGGTATGGTAAGATAGGCCCGGTAGGGTAGAGTAGTAGGGCAGGGTAGGGGTAGGGGTAGGGTAGGGTAGGCTAGGTGAGAAGTCCGTAATCGAGATAGGGACCGCAAGAACAGACGAGAGAGACGAGGAGTGACCTGGCAGAACGATGAGAGTGGACTGGACTGGACGCAGGACTGGTGGACTTTGCACTGGATGGAGCGGATAGACTAGGATGAGGAGGACGGGCTGGGAGCCTGGGCCAGTCAGGGAAGAGAGTGGAGACGGATTTCGGAGCTGGTCCAGTCAGTGCTATTCGTTATCGTTGTGACTTGTGAGGGAGAGGGGGACGAGACGAGAGGAGACGAGAGGAGGCTGGGTGAGGAAAGACAGGGTTAAGCGTTGAGGCACAAAACAATTGAGGGGTGGGAAACGAGCGACCGAGCGAGGATCTTCTTGCCTGGCTGGCTGGCTGGCTGGCTGGCTGGCCTAGACGGGAGACGAGAAACAGAGACGGAGAGGAGAGGAGACAGAAACAGAAGCTAACGGACCAACTGGACTTCTTCTTCACTCCTCCGTCTGTCTGTCCGTCATCTGTCCGTCTATCTCCTGTCTCTCGCTATTCGCCCTTATTGTCGCTTGTGTGTCTTGTATGTCTCGTTTCTCCTGATTGCTTACTTGCTAGCACGTGAAAACTGCACTGGTCAGAAGTGGAAATAGAAGTAAAACGGAACTACAAACCTAATTGGAACTGGAACTGACCCTCTAGCCGGGGTGTTTCTGTTTCTGCTGACTGACTGACTGACTGACTGACTGACTGCTTGACTGACAGCGATACTACGCCGGGTACGTAGAGTGAGTAGCGGAGTGGATGTTGTTGAGCAGCCACAAAGTAGGCTTTTCTAGCCTAGCGCTAGAGCTTTTTAGCTGGTCTACGGATTTAAATCTCGAAAACTTAGTAAAAGCTAGGACATCCCCTGCCACCTTGGCCGTGCCCCTGCCCCTGTACTCGCTTAAAGATCAGACCCGCTCGCCCATCCCCCTCGCTGGCCGCCGCCGTTTTTGATTGACCACTGACCAGCCTCCTCGCCCCCTAATGCTTAAGCGAGTCTCAAGGATGCGTTCTAAGTGGCGGGTGCAATTCTGCGCCGCCGATTGCGATTGAGCCTTGGACAGGACATGGGTACTCTGTACGGCCATGGCCGAGAATGGGCATGGGAGCGGGAGACAGCTGTTGACCTTGAGATGGAAGGGATCGAAGAGCATCGGTTGGCGAGGATGGACTGGATAATTATCTTCAGCAGGTCTCGTTTGGTCTGGTCTGCCTTGTGCGGCCTCTTGAAATGGCCGATACTGTACCTACTATCCCTACTCGGTGAAATAAGGTCGTTTCCTTGGATCTACTCCCGCACTTACTTATCAGTGAGTGCACGCACTGAATTCAGCAGGAGCTGCGATGATCTGATCTGATCCGATCTGCTCGCTCCGAGGGGGCTGGCACTGACAGTGGCAGGATGGGACAGACACAAACAGGGTGAGGAGATCCCTGAAGGCTCGGGAGAACAATGCTGAATAACGGCCTGAATAATGGGTGGCTGAAGAGCGACGGGCCCTGTTGAGCACTGATCAGATGCTGGAGAGGCATGTCTTTGCCTTTGCACATGGCCTGCCTGCTGGCTAGCACGCTGTCTTGTCTTGTCTCTCCCTGAAGAAACCCGGGAGGTTGAAAGCGAGACCTTTTTCTTGTCAAAGTGGGGTCATCGCTAAAGCCGGGTCTAGGGCCGAGCAGATCAATCAAATTGACCTCCGCCGTCGCAAACCTCACTTCAACCTTGTCTTGCTACCCGAGTAGTAAATAACAACAACAATTCAGTCCCAGCAAAAGAAGATAGAACATGATTCAGCAGTGGATATCAGCATGAAATGTCTTTCTGGATCTCGGCCTAGGTAACGCCGTTCAACGCTCTGAAGGAGAATTTCTCAGAAACTAGACAGTTAGTAAACTCTTAATCATCTAGTTACCAACCACCTACCCACTCGGAGTTGCTCAGCAAAGTGCAAGCCATAAGCCACCGAGATCGTGGGCATCTCTGACACCAGGAAACCCCCGCACTACTACGGTGCTCTCGACTAGCCATCTTCATCATGCTTTGCTGCTGTGTGAGCTCATGAACCGCGCTGTCCGGTATGTACTCATGCACGTCGTCCGGTCTTGATTCGATCCTGAACCGCCCGCGTCTAGGAGGATTAAGCAGGTGGTGCTTATGGCTTCGGCGCCAAAGCATGACGAACGCAAGCCTTCGTGTAAAGTTGATGCTCGACCGGTTTTGGTGTGGATGTCACAAGCCGCATTCAAGAAAACGGGTTCTGGCCATCGCGGATCTGATCCAGAAGCAGCTCGGTCGGTACACTGATCTCGATCAAACGTCTATATTCTCGTGCTTCGGTGTACTGTTGCTTGTCCGATATGTACTAATGAAACAGTGATGTAACTGCCTTTCACTACAGAATACTCTACTTCTTTGGGGCTCAAGTGACGGTCAACTAAGGCCATGCGAGTTGCCGTCTGGAATTGCAGCTGTCTTGCCACCAATACTCAAGGTTTTGCTTGGATCCGACCTCAGGTGCTATGCTCTGCCCAGGAAAGGATTCCCCGTGCCATGTGCAGGAATGTCAGGCACACCCCTTGTTGATGCTAGATAAAGATATACTTTGTGTTTTCTCCACGAGATCAGACCTTCGGAGAGCAGAACCACATATAAACAGCAGCACGTACGGTCCGTTTTGTGGTCTGAGGGTTGAGAAATATCTTGTATCATTGGCGATCAGGAAGGGATGGTAAACAGACAGACGCAAAGCAAGAAGATCCCGCGTGCATCACAGGCGCAGTGCAGTTGCAGTTTGCAGTAGCAGCGCAGCGCAGCAGCTAGTAGTAGCAGCGATCAAGCCTGAAGGGAACGCACAGAGCCCGGCGGACAATACTGTAAGGCAGAAAATTCTCCGATTGACTTTTGCCACCTGCCTGTGCAAACTAGAGTAGCAGTAGGATGATGATAGGAGCAATTGCAGAGTTCGCCCAGAGTAACGCGGCCTGGCTGGGTGAAGCTTTTTTTGTTGGCGAAAGGGAAAGCCCTGAGTGCAGGTAGATATGCACAATTTGTCCAAAGAGGGAACCCTTCTTCATATTTTTATTAGCAGAGAAGAAAGGAGGCAGAGAGTATAGATGATGAGCAGCAGATGATGCAGCATTTGCTTGATCGCTAAGGCGGGCTGGCAGCATGTGTATGTATGTAATAAACAGGGGAATATGGGGCGACGGCTCTTTCCTGGATGATATGCACAATACATCTAGATTGCCGCCGGGTGATAGGTCCTCGAACAGCTAGATTTGAGATCTAGTCACTCATATCCTTCATATTGTAGATAGCCAAGCTGCGGAATGAACGCATGCCTTTGATATCGCGGCCATCCACATGCTTACAAGGGTATAAATTTGTAGTTGCCAATTGCGGACCCTTCGAAAACAGCCAGGGAAGTTCGGGATCTCAGCTCACTCTGGGCCGAGTCTAGAAGGATGTTGATGGTGTTGGTCCAGCCGACGAAAAGCACGAGGGAAGGCGTGCGTATCAACTGGGAGGGGTAGGTCTTGCGATTCCTAATCCCTGGAAAGACCTACTGCCTACGGGGGTGTCAACTTGCAAGATAGCGGTGGAACAGGCTTATCCGCACCCCAGAGCCATCTACAGGCCCTGGCTCTAGACTGCAGACAAGACAGGCTTCAGGCTTCAGGCTCTTGCAGGCCTCTGGCACTTGCTGTGGGGGCTGCTGGACGCAGGGCTCCGCTCTCCAAAGCATGGTGTTCGAGCGCAACCGTTTTCTCTGGGGACGCATCGGATTCGCGCACGTAACGACGCATGGGCGCTGATGCTGATGCTCACGGACTGATACCGTGACAGGACAGCAGCAGCAGGTGGCGGGCAGATAGAACACGGATAGAAGTTTTGACGATTGCGCAAAGAACCACAGAAAGCCGTTTCCAAACTTCAAGCCGAAATGGCCTCATGGGAACCACACAGAACCCTTCCTGGCCCGCAGCTGTTTGCTGCTTTGAGGTCATGTACCGAGATGTACTGGCTGGGGTATGAGGCATGAGACTGGGGTGAGAGCTCCTCGTTAGATCGGCATCTTTCTGAGCATGTATTTGTTTTGGCACCTCCAGGCTCGTCCTCGAACCTACTCCGAAGCCTAATGATTAGCTCTTTCTAAGAGAATACCGTATCAATATCGCGTTTCCCCCGAGAAGGGCGCAATTGTATTGTAAACGCCATAAGACAACGGAAGACGTGGACACGATTGCTTTGATTTTCTTCCCGTCTCAGCTGCTCCGCAAAAATCTGATCTCGAGAGCTTGTGACAACCATAGATTGGCGTCTTCCAGCCCTTGATATTCGTGGTCGAAGAAGACTGGCTGACGAAAGGCCAGCCATCTTTTAGCAATGGAACCTTCTCAAACAATAAACGCCCTCGCTTTATTCGTCTTGATTCAGACTGTTCGATTGCTTCAAGAACTGAAATCTTTCAATGATTTTTCTTTCAGCCAAACTGTTACACGAGTTCTTTTTATGCCACGGGAGCATCTCGATATGTGACACTTCTATCCCTTGTCTCGAATGCAAGATGGATCCTCGACGACGCCTTCCGCTCGCCACGACGCAAGGGCGGCCATAGAAATAGATAAAGTCGCACATTACACGCGCCGTTAAATGCTTTAAAGGCATCCAAGGCAAGCTGAATGACTTTGTAGCTAGTACCATATGATTGGTTTCCAGGCGTCGTTGTTTGATGAGCCTCTTGTCTCATCTGACCTCTAATACTCTGCTAACCGGTGCGTCATCAAGCAAAGGAAGCAAACTTTGACTAGACTTTTGAAAGTCATAGCTTATGTCTGTGATATGGAGGATTTTGCAAAGGCCATCCAAATAAGGTGGTCTTGTCTATAGTCCAGAACATCTACTCGTAGTCGCTATCAACAGCAGCTGCACTATCACATTGTCCGTGAAGTTAGAAATTGCTGCTCCGATCTCGTGAATCTCGTGATCTACGCAGAGCAGTGGGGATCTTCCAAGCATGTCACTGCGTCCATGCGGCTCCCCGCGAAACCATGGTTCACAAAGCCAAAAGAAAGTTGAAGGCTCGTCGAAACCCATACTCGGAACTTCTCGACTTCTGATCCGTCTTCAAATTAGAAGCATACCACTTTCTGATTTTACTCCTCAATCAAGACATGTTACCCATGATTCAGGTTATCTTACTCCTCCTGTTGAGAAATCATTGGCAATACGTGACCCACGTATTCGAACGACCTCACCGCTCTTGATACCCCTGCCTTCCGATTCTTCTCTTCTCTCGTTCTCTTCCACTCCCGGCAGCGGTCCCTGCAGCTCCTTCAGAGACATCTGGCCCTTGCTGTGCGCCAGCAGACTTGCATGCATATGCAGAGCGGCTACGCACAGCTCAAACATAGCCAATCAAACTCAGCAACGGGCTCAAGAGGATGATGGGCGTCGACAGGGGAGCCTTAGCCTGTTTCATGGGTCTTTAGCAATAGGTGCCTCAGGCGTTCGAATGCCAAATGGAAGCTTTCATTCCGGCCTCGTCAGCAACAAACTTGACGGACGAGCAAGCATCACCAAGCAACATCCTCAGACCTTCATGTCAAATCGCAGAAGAGGTCTGAGGTTGTAGGCAGATCATCTTGGTCAGCCATCCTAACGCCTTATCAAAACCCCTCAATGGGTGCGCCGATCAGTGTAATCCCGTGGTTGTTGTAAGGTTACCCCAATCACCATGGACCACGTCGACGTCCAGCTACCTTGTCCTCGTCCCCCTCCATCGGCCCTCGTTTTGGCGTCTAGGGTTGAGCTTTAGCCTGCCCGCGCCAAGAAGTATTTTAACGCAGCGCAGCGGCCCCGCCAAACCAAACCCCACCATAGAAGAGGGGAGGACATGAAAAAGCTCGCAGAGTGCTCGCAGCCTCGCAGTAGTGGTGCAGAGTGGTGGGGTTTGAAGCTGCCGAGCGAACCATAGCAAGCGGGAGTATAGCCCTGATATCCGGTGGGTGGAGAGCAGGACCAGAGTGCATTTCCAGTTGATGCAGGACCTGGCTGCCAAAGGGAGAAATCCTCATAGGGCGGATCAGCAAAGAAATTCAGAGCAGAGCCAGACCACAACTCTACGTAGCGAGCGACCTCAACATACAAGCGCGGTAACGGTCCGTCTACATCCAGCAAGGATAGCAGCTCTTGGCTGAGACTCCCATGGCCTGTGGCGTCCTGATCCAATCAAGGCCCTGAGAGCCATAAGCAGAACACACAACGCACGACATCCTCGAGATGGGGTGCAATTGTGCACGCGGGAGGATATAGCCAGCGGGTTGGACACTGTTGTGCAACAGCAAGTAGAACACGGCTTCCCTGGTCGAGTCTTGAGCAAGGACACCCGCAACCACAATCATCACCGAAACCGCAATTAGAGCAACAGTGCAATCATAGTCGTGTGCTTAGCCATCCTGTAATCTGGGTTTCCGGGCGTAGCATCGAGCCGAGTCGTTATGGATTTGATGAGTTTTAAGCGAGTTTGTTGGTGGGTTGTGGCTTCCTGAGTGGTGCACACCGCTCTTCCATCGAATCCACAGACGGCAGGTACGGAGTACTTGCTGGTCTGGAATCTGGACGAAGCACGGAACGACAGCGCCTTGTGGGATAATGGTGAGATAATAGTGAGATAGCGGCCATTTAATCTTCCCTGGCTCCGAGTCATGGGTCTCATTCGTAAGTGTTAAACTGGTGGCTCATTATTGTAGGCGTGTAGCTTGAGCAATCCCGCTCACGGATGATGCAACGGCCGATGAGAGATAGGACGGCCGGAACTTCCACCTGTCTTGGACAAGGACTGAGTGACAATCCTTATCTTTGTGCGGCATGCATAGAACAAATCCAGAATACAGAACGAGCCGTCTTTGTAGCTGTGAGATACTTTCACTCGAGATAAAGTGCAATAATAGCAATAGCTCTCGACCACATACTCTGCTCCCAGTCTGGAAAACTCAATAGCAGCTCTCGCTGTTGACGGCTATAGCCTCAGAATACCCCCTCTTCCTCAGCCTTGTCCCGTACAGGAATCAATTTCTGACCCCACCTGGTCCTTGTTAGGTGGGTTTGAGGCGTAGAAAACCAGCAAGGGATGATGTGAACGGCTTTACCCGTTTCTTCGGAGGCATTTTGAACCTGTCGATGTTCTCGTACTGTCACATGGACGTTGTCCGACTTTGCGAAGAGCCATGAACGAAACTGTGCAACACTCGTGTCCCAAAGGATGCAGAACCAACTCGGTTTTATATTACACTTGCATGGGTGGTGATGTCTCGAAAAAGTCATGTATAACATCGTCAAAACTGACTTGAGAGGCTGGGCTTCTTCCAGGGTAATTCGGTGCATATTCGATTGCTTGCTGTTTGCTTCATAGCCGCGAGTGGGAGCAGTCTTTGGGGGGTTGTGTGGGTGGAAATGAATGTGAGATGACAGAGATGCGCGGTACATGCAGAAAAGGCTGTCCTGGCTGCTTGAATGCAGCAGCTCTCACGCACGACATACTTGCGTTGCGACTGCCTCGATCAAGGCAGATCTGACAACGATGGTGCAGAAAGCCGGTGCCTGCAAATGCGGCTGCTTGCATTCCCTCACCCACCATGGAAATTTGAAGGCTAGCGCCATGTACCTCTGTACTTTCGTAATCACTTCATCACTTCACTACCTGAAGGAAACGGAAACATGAAGCGGTCCCGAGAAGGAAGACTTCTACCGTTGTGAGCTGAGCAAAGAGGGTACGTACATCGGATAGTATTAGATATTAGGGGCTAGGGGCTCGGCTAGGAATAGATCCTATCAGGAAGATATTTAATTTAGAATGACGACAGGCAAAGGATGAGGATGTATGTCCGTGCTCTACTCTTCTGAATCTGTGTGGTGAAGGATGCATCCTTCACTTGGAGTTTAGGCAATTATGAGAGTTGAGTAACCTGAGCTTGAAGGAGTGATGTTGTACAAACTCGAGAAGTTCTCGCGAGGTCCCGTGCCGACGCGGTAGCTTCGCCCTGCCAACGCCAACGACTCTCAAGCATGTCATTTTACCCCACCAAGCGCGTCGAACAACTGGAACAACTGTAACGACATGCAATAATCGCATTGCATCTATTCTATTTCCTCAGCACGATAGATCATGCCAGATAGGTTGCGCCTATAAATTCGGTTGTTGCGCAACATACCGACAACATGCCGCCACCAAAATCCACCATCCCCCCTGCTGCGCAGCCAAAATATTCGAATTACTTCGATGCATGGAATTCGTCGTCTACAGGACATCAGAGGGCAGAGAATACATTAGGGCACTCGACGGGATGGAGGCAATCGAGAAGCATGAAACTGTCGCATCAGTTCAAGAGCGGCGAAAGTGGTGGGAAACGGATATCTGATCAAGTTGGCGCGGGCTCTGAGCATTGGGATGAAAAGGCCAAGGCATTAATACCCAAGGAAGTCAGGGAAAGGGCAAGACACAGCGTAGCAGATATGGTAACTGGGAAAGATCCCATCGGCAAAGGAATAGGTATGACACACCAGTCACAAGGAGACGACCAGATACTAAAATATGGAAAATCAGTTTTAACGAATGAGGAAAAGCTTATGGCTCAACGAAAACGAGAGGATGACTTGAAGGAAGAGAAGAAATCAAGTCGCAAGAAGGGCGTCTTTGACGGACTTGTGATTTTTGTCAATGGAAGCACGTATCCCTTGATATCAGATCATAAGCTTAAGCATGTCCTTGCTGAAAATGGAGCCAAAATGTCACTTCATCTCGGAAGAAGACAAGTCACACATGTCATCCTGGGAAGACCTTCCGGTACTTCGGGGGTTGGAGCTGGGGGTGGTCTGTCTGGAACCAAGATGGAAAAGGAAATCCGTAGAGTCGGAGGCTGTGGAGTCAAGTATGTTGGGGTTGAATGGTACATTGTCCAATTTTCTACCTCAGAAGAGTTCAGCCAGTCCAACTTCAGCCTACTCTTGTGCATCTTACCCACCCATTAGACCCATACATGTCTTGAGAGCATTGCTTGATCATAAGCTGACACTACAAAACAGGGTCCTCGAAAGTCTCAAAGCCGGCAAACGACTTTCCGAAACACCATTTTCAAATCTCAAAGTTGCTCCCAAAGGGCAGAAGAGTGTTTATGCATTGTTCCAGAAAACAAACAGTACGGGGTCGATAGCAGATTCTGGCTCTGAAGCATGAGACAAAGTCATGGCAGCATTCAAGGTCAGCGTAAGCCGACTGCCGTGAGGGCTGCATGTATCGGTATTCTACTGCTTGAGAGCAGCCCGTTTGGAGTCTTTCTCGTTGCGAAGACTACCAGGTGTCTCATATTTACGTTTTCTTTTGGCATCGTTTTGGTCTGCGTTGGGGTTCAGGTTGGCGGCTGGCTGCGGTTTTGACGTCGGAGCATGGTAGCATGGAAGCATGGAATGGGTAAGGAAGGGAGCATTGGGATAGGTGCATTGCATGCGGTCTAAGCAAGAATACGAAGTTATGATTTTATGGTAACTCAAATCCTTTCCGAATGGTTTGTGCTACTGGTGTGGTAATCTTCCCAGTTGAAGAAAATAGATGTTGGGCTTGCTAGGAGCATTTGTTGATGATACCCGCTAAAATTAAAGGGGCAACTTCGAGAGATTACAGATTCAACACCCAGCAGAGCATGAAATTCTCAAGTTCCAAACCCTCAGTTGCGGAATATCTTCTAAGTAGCAGTAGATAGCCTCCAAATCAACAGGCGGTTGCCCTAAACTTGCTTTCTCTGCCCTCCGTAGAGAGGCTGAGAAATTAAAACCATTGTTCGGGGGTGTCCTTGGTAATGTGCTTGGTTGGCTAGTGAACTTGTGAGCGACGCGGGACCCGCGAACATCAACACTGTGATCAACATCGGTATTTTTCTCCAACACCACTGCAGATTGACCTTCGACCCCAACGTCAACGCATTCGCGAATAATGATCCACGGGCTTTGCAATCAAGTATCATCTACAATTGGAATGGCATCGCCGTTGACCGACGCCAGAGATAACGCGCTCAACTCTGCGAGTCCCAGGAAGAATCAGAATCTTCAGGAGTACGAGGTCACGATGGAGTCCACAACAAGCGATAGTCCACCCTCCTCGCCCTTCGTTCCTAATGTTTCGTCGAATTCATTGGAAGATCGCGAAAATCTCTCGCCCATCAAAACATCCAGGCTCTCAGCAAAAAGTCCCATTGACAGAGAGCACACCTCGCCTCTGAAGATGCTAAAGAGTCGCACATCACCTACATCCACATCACGATCTCCCCGCAAAGATCAATCGCCTACAAGGAGTCCGCGAAAGCTCTCCCAGCCGGAGAAACGATTCCCTGTCAAGCCCTCGTCACCTATAAAAGTTGCTCCGTCGCCCGTCAAAATCGCTTCTCCAGAGAAACGCCCTGCAGTCATGGAGCAAACCCTCAGCATTGAGGATGTTTTGAGAGACAATGAAGGTCTCACAAAAGCAATTGAGATATTAGAGGACGGGGACAGCGACGATGACCACCCTTCGGACGACACTATGTTAACGACTATCGGAGGAGGCCAAGGACATAATGAAGAACCCAGCATGGACGATACAATGGTCAGCACATTCAGCGAATTTTCTGCCGTACCAGATATGACCATGTTTGCAAAGATCGGACACAGTCCTACGAAATTCGCAGAGTTAGGTCCTACTCCGAGACGACCTCAAATAAACACTCCAGCAACCCTTCGCAGACCAGCAACGCGTGATCGATCTCCGTCTCCCACTCCTCGCGGCCATCGGTATGGGAGGAGTAAGGATGATGGAAACACAACGAATCTAATCTTGGACTTTACTGAACAATTCAATGGGTTCGCAGGACGCGCACAAGGCCAATCTCCAACAAGACAAGCGAGACAATCACCTTTGAAGAGCAGTACAATGCCAGACATGTCTTGGGCATCAACCCCATCAGTAAACAGACACACCATGTCAAATCTTCTGGATTTTGATATTCCTCCTGCGCCGACACCAAGAAGCATGCCTTCAATCACACCAAGAGAACTCGAAAGCCTCAAGTCGAATTTCTTGTCCGAAATAAGCAGTTTGAAAGCTTCCTTGAGTGGGAAGGAAGCCGAGGTACAGTCTCTGAAGACTGCTGTTGGGGATGCCGAGAAACGTGTTGGGGAAAGCATGGAGCAAGTTCGAGAGGAGAGAAATCTCAAAGAGCAACTAGCAGCCGACAAGGAAGATTGGGAGAAGAGGGGTAGAGAGATGGAGGCTGTTCTCAGGAATGTCAAAGAGGAGATTGTACATGGCGAGCGGGAGCGCGATGAGCTGGAGGGACGTTTAGAGGAGAGTGAGAGGAGGAGGGAGGCTGCTGAGATCATGGCGCAAGAGGCCGAGAGCAAGATGGCAGCCATGAAGGCAGGGAAGACACCAGCCAGTCCAGGAAACAGTAGCTCGAAGTCTGGAGAATGTGGATGTGGAGGCCGAGCTGTTGAAATAGCAGTCGAGAAAGTCTCTAGGGAGCTCCATACCTTGTACAAGGAGAAGCACGAGACAAAGGTTTCGGCACTGAAGAAGAGCTATGAGCGTCGTTGGGACAAGAAGATCACGGAACTTGAAAACCAAGTTGAGGATCTCAGCAAGGAGAATGAGGAGCTGAAACTTGGACGAGACACCACCATGACCAAAGTCGAACCAAAGAGCGCTCTAGAAGTCACACAAGATCTTGAGAAGGCAGCAGCCCGAGATGCAAAGACAAAGGAACTTGAGGCTGAACTTGAAGGACTTTCTCAAGAAATCAAGAGCGTAAAGCATGACAACAACGATCTCCGCAAGCTCTTGGATGAAGAGCGAGTTGAGAAAAGTAAACTGGTCCAAGCAGTCGACGAGATGATTCCTCTCGTAGCAGCCTTTGACGACATGCTCGCCAACATGGACTCCGTTCCAGCAAACCTCCCAGAGACGACGCCAGCTCCACCAACTCCAAGCCAGAAACACGCCAACGTCGAGAACCTCCGCGGAAGCATTTCCAGAGCCTCAGGTCTTCGAGCACCAACGGGGATTGCAAAGCCAGGTGAGAGCCGAATCGGCAGAGGTGGATTCGGTGCACCTGCTCCAGCTGGAAGCAGTCGTGAGAGAAGCGGCAGTGCTCAGGGTGGAACCCGTCCAGGCAGTGGGATGGGATATCGTAGCGGGATTATGAGCTCCATTGAGAAGATGGGCAGCTACAAGGGGAGAGGAGAGTAGGAGATTTGCGGTGAATGTGGTGATATTGGGAGTTTCTTTTGTTCTTATGAATCATGAGTGCTCTTGTTAATGCTGGGGGCTGGTGTTTTGTGTGGAATTGGTTCGATTCTGGGGGCGTCAACACCTCGGGCCTGAGGGCCACTTTGTATATGTCGGTAGTCCTGATAGTCCAATGAGTTAACGTGGACTACGCTTCCTGCTCGTTATAACTCCGTGTGGATGGCACTTTGAGATGGGTTTGGCCTAATGACTGTCTTGTTGCTCACACATCGGACGAGTCAAGTCACAATGTTTACATACAACCAACCCCCTGTATCTCGCCTCGCAAGCGAAAGTCTCATAATGCTCCGAGTAGCAAGGATATGTACATCTCAATTTCCAGTTCTCTCAATTATTGGATATCCTTTAAGAGATGGTACATATGATCTTACCCTTCGTGGCATTCTTCTCCATCAATTGATGCGCCTCAACAACCTGTTCCCAAGGGAACACTTTCTCAACGAAAACCTTGAGCGTACCATCCTCGAACTGCGGGAGATATCTACGTTCACAAGTCAGCAGCTTCGACCAAGACATGCCAAGAGTAGGGATTTTCTGGAACATACTCTTCCAACTTATCTCTCAGCTTCCCCTGATATTCCCCATCCCGACTCCTCAAACTGCTTCCCTCAAATCTCAACCTCTTCCTCACAAACGCACTGATATCCACACCCGCCGGCAACTTCGCACCACTCATCAGCCCCAGGTTGACAATCCGTCCATCTTTAGCTGCTACGTCCAAATTACCCTGGAAATAGCTCTGTCCAACATAATCAATCACGATATCCATACCCTTACCGTCTGTTGCAGCAAGGATTTCCTTCGCCCAGTCTTGAGTCTTGTAGTTAAAGCCATCTGTGGCGCCAATGGACTTACAGAAATCGAGTTTCTCCTGTGAAGAGGCAGTGGCATAGATTGCCGATGCGCCGGCGAGTTTGGAGAGCTGGATTCCAGCGATGGAAACGGATGATGCACCGGCGTGCCAGAGAATGCTTTTCCCCTTTGCAAATTCGCCGATGAGGTACATGGCTTGGGTTGCTGTGATCCAAGTCTATGTTGATCAGTATCTATGACACAACCACTTCAAATTGAGGAATGGGCTTGCCTCGGGGATTCCAGCAGCCTCCTCCCAGCTCAGATGATCTGGCTTCTTGAGCAGCATTCGAACATCCACCTTGATGTATTCCGCATATGCTCCGCCATACGCCAATCCAAAAACTGCGTCTCCCTTTTTGAAACCCTCCTTCCCTCCATCGCCCTCGCCGAGATCCTCGATTGTACCGCTGAATTCAACACCGAGGATTGGGCCAGCTTGAGGTGGTAGTGGGTAGTGGCCTTCTCGTTGCAGGAGGTCCATTCGATTGAGTCCAAAGGCCTTGATCTTCACTACGGCATAACCGGAGGAGACCGTGGGCTTTGGGATTTGGTCGTTGATGAATAGGGATGTGGCGGGTCCGGTCTTGTTTTTGATGTCTAGGGCATGTGAGATTCTCATCTTTTAATAGGAAAAGAGAAGAAATACTAACCAACTGCACGCATTGTGGCCATCTTCACGTTCTGTCTGTAAAGTTGTAGTTGTTTGAAGCTTCAAGAAATGCCGCGGGGTAGATTGAGCTCCAATTGCTTTGATTTCAATCTGTGAGCAGATGATTGAATTATAAAGTGAGGCTGGAACAAAGTGCTTGGAAAAAGTTTGAAAGTGAGCCGACTTTTTGAATAAGATGAGGATGTATTCTAAAAAGAAAAGTTGAAGTAGCCGCTCGAGGGTGGAGGGGTTACAGTAGCATGACGACAGCGGGGTAGCTCGGCTTTGCTTATAAACCTCAAACGCCAGGAACAACCTTTAGCCCTCAGATGTGAAATACAGGGGACAGTTTTCTAGTTCGAAACAAGCAATGAGCGTCTCCACAGTCTATCAACTCCGAATCTGCTATCGCCTCATTTTTTAAGCTGGGCGTACATCTTGGCCTGGGGGTCTGGCCGGGGTGGTTCGTGTTTGCAAGTTTGTCCGGCTGTCATTTCAATGAGTTCTGCAAGAATAGCGTTTCCGTATGTTGGGATCGAGCTCATTGACTCTCTAAGCTTGCTCAAGACCTTCGCTTTGCGGTCACTTCCAAGTGGAGAGTGTCCCTTAGTGTAAAACATGTCAGAAGTAAAGGCTTAAAGCCCTTGCTTGTGCAGAGTTGGGGAGCATAGTTTCTTCCGTCCCAATTACAGGGCGATCCAAGTCCTCTGGAGGTTATCAGTCGTCCGGGTTCTTCCACAGAAAAACTTACGAAGGAAATCTCCTTCTCAAATATATGCTGCGTCCAGTTTTGTTCATCCCATCAGGCTGCCACGTAAGCTGATGCCTGAGTTCATAATCAGGAGAACATGAGCCCAAAATTCTGTCTTGTTCTTGAGCAACGAAGCAAGTGTTGATTGCAAATCCGTTCACGGACCTCCCAATTTTTGATGCTTGGAAGGCTTCAGGACCCAGAAACGGCATGACATCAGTTTCTGATTCCCTTTTGTAAGAAATTTGGAAAGTGATCCTTAATTCCAGAGGATCAGGTCAGAGCATAGCAAGAGTACACAAACGGCAATAAAAAAAAGCCGGTTCAGTTGGAGAATGATCTCTTTGCTGGCTATTTAAGTAATCGACATTTCGCCTTCGAACTTTATGATCTTGTCGTATATTTCCCCTAGCCAGAGCGCCTCTCCTTTATGAGGACCTTTCCGGATCGTTGCCTCTGGACTTCTACATTGATAATCGCTTGTCAACATCGCTTAGATCGAGGTGAATATCAGATACGGATCGATGACCAGGTTTAGAATATTTGCACATTCGTTACGAGTCTAGAGCCATGAAGGGCTAGTACAAATATCGCATATGGTTTCAGATTCAGGGAAATTCTTAGATTATATAAGAAGACTGTCATGTTACCTAGATGGAACGTTGACATCGCCACCAACACCGCCAACAGCAGCACCACCACCACCATGATGAGCTTTAGAGTAGCTCCTTCCGTCAAGCGTATTGATTTCCATGTCGATTGACTGGAAACTCTAAGATCATTAGATTTGAAACGAGATTTCACATCACGGCTGAGGTCTGGTGAAGATTTGCTACTTGTGTCCACTCAATGTTTGCTGCCAATGTCTTCCTCGTTGTCACTGCTATAAGCTACGGATGGTATTTTGAATACATTTTGACTCATCATCAAGTTCAGCAACGAGTAAAGGACCTGGGATAGACCGGTATGCAGATTTAAGGACTACTCATGCTGATAGATTCGGTGTGGAGAAAGAATCACCATGGCCTTGTGTTGCTGTCCTGTGTACAGGCGATCCAAGGTACGACGAAAGCCCAGTGGGTTATGCAGGCCTCGTTCAAAATAACTCGATGCCTATATATAAATAGCTTCCGAAAGAGGGTTCCATTGGATTTTTGAACTATTCACCATGTCTGAGAGGATTTGAAGCCATCTGCCACCTGCATTTGTACGACATTTAGTTCACCTTTGGATATTTCCGTTATACAAGCATAACCACAAGCACTAATGCTGACTATCAGAGAACGATTCACTGGCCTTGACCATCACAAAACCGAGATAGCCCGGATCTTTACTCAACAAAATGAAGCGATTTTCGAGTCTGATTATCAGGAACTTCCAAGAGGAGGACCAGTAGCATGACAGGTTTGGGTACTTTACTCAGTGATAACCGTGTAACAACATTTGAAAGCAATCTGCTATCATTCTGATGGCACTTGTCAGTTCTTTTGAGTGGAAGTACTGGCCAGGAAATGCGACTTCACTTGAACTTAACAGAATGTACCAGGTCAACAGCCTTTACAACTTTGAGGATATGCGACAATTCTCTTTTTATTTTCACCCTGACCAGATTTGTTCCAGATCTTGGAAATCGTAGACATTGTCTTCAATCCGTTTTCCAACGGTTGATGAAGTCCAACCAAACGTGAATCCAAAAATTAGCCGAGACTAGCATCTACATGTATTTCAATAACACACTCCTCGTCATCAACACAGCCCGGTTGGTCAAGTCGTAAAAAGGTTGATCGATTGAGTTTCACGGAACCCTCCTGCCGATGAGGTCTGGAGCCGGACGTGAGGCTTGGAGGTTGGTCCTTTGAAAACCGGCAATGGCATATAAGTCCACCCGGTTTCTGATGGATCTCCTTCAACAAGAGCGAACAGTTGCGAACGGATTAACCAGTCCCTAAAGGAACCTCGTAGGAGCTTTCTTTTTGCTGTTTTTTATGTCCTTCTAATTATGATAAATCGTGTCTGGCAATAGTGAATACGTATCGTATGTATACGTTCAGAATTCACGAATCCGGATTTTGACTTGGTGCAATGGACCTTTTGAGCTTCATAGCAGCACTTTTGATATTAATTGCAGATTTTCCAATTTGATGTCCTCGCAAGCTTTCTTTCTTTCGAGATCAGAAGACTGAAAGAAGAATACTTGTGAATTAATGTTGAGTTTTGATAAGAGGCTCACTTAAATGTATACTGGCTCCCCTCATCATTTCCCTTCTGCTAAATGTGCCAACTTCTCCGCCCCGGGACTTCAATTAGCAAACTAACCCGTGAATACATCATCAGAAAGCTGGATGTATGATAGATTGTCGTTCCAGATGAAATGGATTGGAGTTCAGTTTGATCTTTAGTGGCAGGGGAGCTTTTGTCTTTCCATAAACGTAAAGAACACATCGTTTGTTGTCAATTTACTTTCCATTGTCACTAAACATGACAATTTCAGATATCGCGACAACTCAAAAGCTACTTGGCCATATTAATGGGGGCATCCTTTGCCACTTTCTGCTCTTACTTAGCTGCGCTTCTTTGTGCTCTGCATGGAGGCGGTCATCGATTCTCAACGATGATTGAGCTCAACGTCCGCTGTCCGCACCAGGGAGAAAGTCCTTTTCTTGGTTAGTCCAATCTTACCGAGTCAAGTACTACCTTTGTCGTCTTTCTACAGGCATAGCCCATCTGTTCATTTCACCGTCCTGTCTGGGATCATCCTCCTGAGTGTTGTTCTCACTTAAAATCGCGACGAAATGTGCTACCACACCTTCATGTATCGCATAAATCCGGGTTCCGTTCTACTTGGGAGTACTTGAGACATTAAACAACCAGAAACACAGAGTTCCGACAATATGTAGCCAATCAGTACACGTCATGCCTGTGCATGTAAAAAGGTTATTAGCGGTGACATCCCGTTCGGTCAAGCCGGAGGCGGAATCTTTCAAGATCACTGAGAAGGATGACAGTCCGATTGGCAATTCAATGCATTATCAAATTGACTGTTGCCGTCTAACCAAATGTTCACATCGTATGAACTATACTTTGTGACCCTTTGACTCCAGTGCCTTCTGAACAGCTTGTGCTAACCCCGCCCTTCGCCTTGTTGAGTTCCAAGAGCGAATCTTTTGGGACAAGCAGCTGCGGAAGATATTGTTCAGTTGCCATGATCAGTTTAAGCCGTTCCCTGTTAAGCGTTGCCTCGTTTGGAAAGCCACGTAATTTTGTACAGCAAATCCATCAGACAATAAATCTTGCACGGTTACATGCTTGACTATTCTAGCTGTCAGTGAGCGCTGAAAGTCAACATATATTCATACCTGGGCCCAGAAATCTTCTTTTTAACGTCGAAAAATATTCAAGTTTCTAGCTGCTTAATGGATCAGAATCAGAGCTCGTGCAATTCGATATGTCTCCTCTTTTTTTCTTGGAAGGTCAGCAATAAAACTCCGAAGCAAGAATAAATTGTTGCGCGCGGACATTTGGAAAGATGCTAGAGAGCCGCATACCGAGTCAACAGCAGTCTAATATTGTCATTCTCATTTCCACTGTCAAGTTCTCGACACCCAGTCCACCTCCTAGGAGAATGACTATGCCTGCCTGTTGATGTGAATTTGAGAAGTTCGTCCTTGTGTAGACATCCACACATATCCTGTACTAGAGAGACCTTCTTGTTCAGGCGATCTACCTCTTTCATGGCTACGCATAAGTTGCTGTTTGGTCTGGGCTGGTTTTGCAACTCGGAACACAACGAACTCCGGCGTGATATCATGTCATATAACCTTCCGCCCCACACGCAGAAGCCGCAGGAAGTTCTTTGGTCAATCAATTCACTCTGTCTTGATCTGGAAGCGCTCTCAAATGTTCGGTGAGTAGCCTGACATCACAAAATTATATGATTAGAAAAGTCTATAAAAGCTGAAGCAGATCTGAGATGTCGACGGCAACGTCTGGCGGAGATTTCCGCAAGCTTTCGCGTTGTTTGCTAGTCGTCGGGAGACAGTCGGTATCCTAGAAACACATCGGTCATTGTTATTTACTTCATACTGTAGAATAGAAAGATCTTCGTTCCAACCAGGTGAACACCGACAGAGCAATCGGTCACTTTTCAACTGGATTACCATTGCTGCAATTTTGCCGTCAACTGATCTGACGTTGCCATCGTCACTGGTTAATACGATAAAGAGATTAATTGCAGGAGTTGTCGTGTCTGTGTAGGGTATCAGAGCAGTAACCGTATATTAATTGGAAATTCGATTCAGATGGCCTAAGTTCTCCCTTTGTGACCCTACAGCAAAGTCCTTAAGTACTTTAGTAGATTCCAGCACAGCGTAGCTCGTACCAAGTCCCTCTTGCAGCAGAGGCAGACTTTATAGACCTGATAATCCAAATCAAGTGCCAGGCACACACGCGCAGCAAAACATTCTCATATTCTTGCACGAGCATTGGTTTCGGTATTACTTAGGGACATGAACCTCATCAACCATTTCGCCACTCCATACTCCAAAGCCCTCGGAGAAATCTCCAAACTCCCTTTCCAGCCTCCAATCTAACATCTAGTGATCTACAACTTCGCCCTCGCCTCCGTAGCCTTATGCAAATCACCACCCTTCTCCTCAAAATACTCCCTAATCTTCCCCCTCGCCACCTCAACAACACTCGCATCCTCCACCGTAGCCGGAACCTGAACCTCCTTATCGAAATCCTCATGCACCGCATTTTCCACCAGTTCTCTCAACACCCGCCTAAGCGTCTTCCCAGACCGGGTCTTTGGAATCATGCCTTTGCCTTGGATCATGCCGCCGAGTGACGCAATGGCGCCGATCTGGGTGCGGACGAGCTTTTGGACCTCGCCAAAGAGTTGGTCAGAGGGGACGGCGGAAAGTGGATGGTCGGCCGTGGAGAGTGTGACGAACGCGAACGGGAGGTGGCCTTTCAGGGCGTCCGGGATGCCGACTACGCAGCATTCGGCGATCGTGGGATGCGAGGAGATGGCTTGTTCAATGGAGCCTGTTGTAATGTGAGCATATGGAGGCCAACCTTGGGAAGATGTTCTTACCAGTAGAGAATCGATGAGCAGCTACGTTAATAATGTCGTCCGATCGGGACATGACATGAATGTATCCATCCTCATCAATCATTCCAGCATCACCTGTGTCTACCCATTTGCCCTCGAATCTCTTCAAGTATCCTTTGTAGAATCTCTCTTCATCTTGCCAGAGAGTCCTGAATCCAGTTGGAGCAAGTGGCATACCGAGCACGATATTACCCATCTTTCCTTTCTCGACCTCCTTTCCTTCATCGTCGACAACGCGCACGTCCCAGCCTGGCATCGCTTTACCTGCACTTCCGGGTTTGATGCCAAGCGGTGCCACATCTCTCTTCGTGGTCTTGCGATCCTTGCCTGCGTGTGGGACAAGTGCGATACCTGACATTGGTGACCCAGATTCTGAAGACCACCAATGATCGACCACTGGCGCTCCGTCCGCGTATTCCTTGAGAAGACCCTGGTACATCGTAACGATACTCGGTTCCGATCTCTCTCCAGCTAGGAAAAGTGCATTCAGACTCTTGAACCCGCCTCGCTTGCCGACTTCCTTGAACTTCTTGTTCTCGGGGTCGTCTCTCCGGATGGCTCTGAGCGCTGTTGGTGCTGTGAACAGGGAGTTGACTTTATACTCTTCGACAATCCGCCAGAAAGCACCTGCGTCGGGTGTGCCGACTGGCTTGCCTTCGTAAAGGATAGTCGTGGCTCCCGTCAGGAGAGGTGCGTACAGGATATATGCGTGACCAACAACCCAGCCAATATCTGATGCGCAGAACATCACATCTCCAGGGCCGTGAATACCGAAGAGATAGCTGATGGACAGATGAAGACCAACTGCGTGGCCGCCTGCATCCCTGAGGACTCCTTTTGGGAGCCCAGTGGTTCCAGAAGTATAAATAATGTAGAGGCCATCACTGGACTTGACAGGCACACAATCAGCTTTAATACCTCTACCTTTTCCGCTCTTCACCAATCGCTGCCAATTTCTCTCGCCATTGTTCTTGTCCACTGGGTCCCACCTCAGCTGATCTCGTTGCCAGATGATAGTCTTCTTGGGCTTGTGTGCTGATTGTTCAATGGCTTCTCTGATGAATGATTTGTATGACATGGGAGGTTTGGCACCGTCAATTCCACAAGAAGCTGTGAGGATTGCTGCTGGCTTGGAAGCTTCAATTCGTTGAGCCAGAGATGTTGCTGCGAAGCCTCCAAATACCACTGCGTGGATAGCTCCAATTCGTATCGTAGCGAGTATACCAATGAGCGCAGCTGGAATCATGGGCACTATAGAGAAATTTAGCAAGAATTCAATGCCATTGACATACACAAGTCGAACGCCAGGTGTGCACTGTGTACTGTATCCTTCCTCAATTGGCGACTTACTATAAAGTAGAACCACATCCCCCCTCTTAACACCCTCTTCCCTCAACACCCCCGCAAAAGTCTCCACCTCCTCCAACAACTCTTTATACGTAATCTTTCTCTTCGATTTCGTCACCGGACTATCCCAAATTATCGCCGTCTGGTCTCCATTGCCTGCCTCTACATGTCTGTCCACGCAATTGTAGCAGGTCGAGATCTCGCCGTCCGGGAACCATTCCCAGTGACCGTGCTTGGTGCCGGACTTCAGCGACTTGGAGGTTTTGACGAGTGTGGAGCTGGGCTGCTTGTGCCAGGTGAGGTGAGAGGCTTGTTCGGCCCAGAAGGATTCGGGATCGTTGAGAGAGTGGTGTTGGACTTCGTCTTGGGGATGGGAAGGCATTCTGGATTGGCGCGGGGTAAGTACTTGGTGTTTGCGCAATGGTAAAATGGGAGGGAGAGACTCACTTTGTTGTACTTGTATAGTTCCTGAAGCTTGGAGACGTGTCAACTGTACCTTGATGGTAGCTCTGTGGCACTTGCTTAAGCTTGAATGAGCTCCAGATCAGTCGAGGAGGTGTAAGCAGGTGCTTGTGCACGAGTAATAGAGGTGAACGTGAATATGACTGAGAAAGAAATGGAATTGAGATAGGAAATCGTAGTGGTGAAAGGCCCATTTATCATAGAACAGAGAGAAGCTGCATGGTCACCAATTGCCACGGTTATGCTCCGGTTTTGAGGATGCAATGCATCAACACAACTCTTGCTGGTTGAAGGTTAGTATTGAAAGCTCCCCGCTTCCCCAGACTCCACTCAAGCTCGGCTGGCCCAGCCGTTCGACCGATTGCCAAGATATCAGGCTTTTAATCAGAAAGCATACCAGTGTGAACCACATAGAATATTCAGAAATCATCGTTGTAGAGAACGCTTTCTATTGCTATCTCTAGTGTTGGGTTACCATTTATTGGCATGCCTAAAATGCAGCTTTATGACGAGACGTCGCTGCGATAGGACAACCTGTCCATCCTGATTGATGTCTCCAAATTATTCCCGACCATTACACCGAAGTCGAAGATTGGATTAGAAATTGTCGAGACGACATAGAGTGAGATGAGAAGAATGAGGTGAGTGACTCTGGATATGAACAAGTAACATAGCGCAAGATCTGCTATCTTCCCGTTCCAATCCATGTTCCAGAGATTGGTTCTTGCTTGAATGCAGCAGATGGCGTGTAGGGACTGTGCAGAGCAAGGACCGATCGAATGTTTTCTGCTTCAGCAGCATGACGATTGATGAAGTCCGCATCCTCGGTAGCCAACCATGCCCCATATTCCAAAGTGCTGTCTTTGTACTCAAGGGCGACAATGCCATTATTGGGATTGGGCCCGCCGGTGCCAGACTCCCATTGCATCTGATTGACCAGCTGCTTGAACACGATTTCCATGGCAGAGATGAGACCTTCGAAAAGCTTTGCAGAGGAGAGAAAGCGAACATATTGCCCCGCGCCGATCGAGATGAATTCGACGAAAGCAAGCCAGAATTTCTTGTCATCAAGCACAACGCCTTCGGGACACTTGAAGCAATCGCTCTTCTCTCCTAGGACGAATCTGAATGCACGTTGGATCTCTTCTGTGGTTCTGACAGTGGTTTCTGCGCGGTGAACCTCGATCTACACTTGTGTTAGGTATGCATTGACACGGCCAGACACTTTCTACTTACAACGACCTTTGCTCGTTTGGCAGGCGGGAGTGCCTTGATAGCCTCCATTATATCGGTACCGTCCCATTGCTTGAGAAGCTCAGTGAGATCTGAGATGTTGCGCTTGCTCATGTTGAGGGCTGTTGGGCTGAACCTCTGGTGTGGGGAAGCTGAAGGCGATGATACTGGAGATCGAAGGCGAGAGGTAGATCGCTGCGAATGTCAACAAATGGAATGAAGACTTGGTCGAGGAACTCTTGGTTGAAGTTGCGAGATTTAAGGTCTGAAGAGATTGTGGTCAGGTGTGAGCGAGCAGTTGACTGGCAATGTACGAATTTGTTCCTGGGAGGATGTAGAGGCTAATGTTGTTGCCATCACTTGAATCTAAGATTCAATATGAAGCACAAGAGAGATTGGCTGCTTTCCCCATACCGGTTGTAGGTGTGTTTGGTGAATAATGGAAGACAATCAGAAAGTCCAGAAACCATCACAAAGTGCATTGAATGAGAATGTACTCAGCTTTCCTACTCGGTAAGCTCAGGTGAAATGGTACGTGGATATTTGCCAGCACTTCAATACCCCGTTTCAAAGAGCTCTTACCAGATCAAAGGTATCTCCTTGAGCTCGTAAAATGTTCCTGCTCACCTTAGATACTGGGGGAAAGAACGTCGTCCTGTATTGGACCAGCTTGAAAACCGGCGGCGACGAGGAGATACGGTGATTCTTAACCAGGTCCGGAACTGAAACGCTCGTCGCTTTTCAGTCGAGGCAGACTTTGGAGGATTTTCAACAGACGGAAACTGTCACACAATGAACCCCGTTCCAAGCGTCAGAGGGATGTCGAGGAGCGAAATTCTCATTAATCTGTAGTCGAACAAGATTTAACAGGAAGCCTCGAAGAAGACACAGCCACAGGCTTGCGCAGCTGTGCACAACTCATTGAGATTCTTCACCTGACTGTCTACTAACCCATTACTGCGACACGGGTCCGCGATCCAGTTGTCAACCTGAGGGCTGCATCCATAGTGATGACGACTCTATGCGTCCTTGTCGGATGTAGCTATCGCAGCGTGGTATCGGGCTCGCTTCTGTGTTTTGAACACAAATGGCAAGCAATGAGGCAGTATCTCAACGATCAATGAAGAACATTTTCAAAGAGCAAAGTGCCAGTCAAATAGTCAAGGATCCAAAATAGAACTCCGAACCAGCTCGAAGATATTCGAGTCGCAGCATTTGATGTGGCTCATAAAACCTCGACGGCTTTTGCTCTAGCAGTCGTCAACCGATCGACTCGACTTCTGTGGAAAGACTCCATACCCAGAAGGCAATAAGGTTTCCCCGAATCGATCGCTCTCAGAGTCTCGAGCTGGATTACCTCCGAATCAGACATTTCGTCTTGCTGCCGACTGTTTGGATAATGCATCATGGATTTATAGCCAGCGACAAGGTCCAAGATAGGATGCGACGAAGAAAAAACATTCGGCAACTTCAGACTCAAGGCTTCGCCTCGATGACTCGATGAGTGAAAAAGGAAGAAATGTGAGAAAGCAAAAGCTTTGAGGAAAACGGGAGAACTAGAGCAAAGAGCGCTTCAAATCCTCCTCTTGCATCGGAAATCAGTGGTCCTCACCTGCTGGCTGTACAGCGACGAAGGAATAGGCTGAACAAGCTGGAGACAGCAAAGCCCTGTCAGCATTGAAAGCCAACCTACCAAAACCCCAAAATAATATTCACACAGCAAGCGGACGTGTAAACGAAAACTCGCCACCAAACTTTTCAGTGCTCTAGCAGTTCTAGCACAAGAGCAGCTCCCCATCAAAATTGCGCGTACCTGCGCCTAGGCTGGGAGCTGACAGCTTTCGCAGCGCGCGCGGCCGGGCCGCCACCTGCGTCGTGGAATTTTGGTTGGCGGTGGTGCTTTGGAGCTCTGGAGCGATGCATGCCGCTTGCGCAGGAACAAGACCGATAGGATAAGCGAGGTGAAGATCTTGGGGATCTAGATTTTTATTTTTGCCTCTGAAAGACGGAGGGATACTTGCATGTCGAAATGAAAAGGAGGAGGGGAAATGGACATGGAGGTAGCATGAAAGTGGAATGAAAAGGCGGTAAAAGGCGGTGATGGTCTTGCTTTAACACGAGGAAAGTAATTCGACTTTTTGGAGATGAATGAGAGACAAAAGGACTGACTGATTTTGATCTATTGAAAGACAAGAATAGAGTTCTAGATCATGTTGTTGGGCAACGTCCAGCCAGAACGAACGAACGGCCAGCGAAGGAAGACATCCGGCATGAATATCGGGGAAAACGCCGTGGGTCAATCTAGACCAAGCGGACGGCGGACAAGCCCGAAGAACTTTGGTGGGACCTACCTTGGTCCATCTGCACTTGACCTGAATCGCCACAACCCGAAGGCAGCTCGCCAAAAGTCAAATCTCGCCTCGACAGTCGGGAGATTTGATGGGATCCACCTGTGCAAAGTGTGATGCCCAAAGAGGCAACTTGTCTGGCGCCAGTTGATTTGTTTCCCCATTCTTGCTTAGTTGTTCTTTATTTGTTTAATGATAGCTTCTATTTATGGTCGGCAGTCTACCGATTTTTGAAGCTGATTCTGTGCGGCCCGGAGATGGGATGGACAGAGGAGCAGAGAACGTTCTTTTCGGAGATCAGTGGAGATGCCGTGTGAGAAAAGGGCGGTAACCGTGACCGGCGGCCGTGAAACTTGTCTTGACTCTCTTGGAGTTCGGAGTTCGTGTGGGATGAGGAGTGGGAAGTGGGAAGTGGATGTTGAAATCGACAACTCTGGACTCGAGTCTTGGACACCTGTAAATTCAATATCAAAGCTTCGACAAGGGGAAGGCGGCGGGACGTCAAACGGGTGGGAACAGCCCTAGCCATGGCATAAATGATTTGAGGGAACACGAGATGCTTCATATCGAATCTCAACAACGAGTCCAAGCTGCGAGATAAGGTTGCAGCTGGTGCAACGGCGGGTGTGATCTTGCCGTCTTTGGGATGAACATGAGATGGAAACCAGCATGGATAGAGAAGGGTTTCCAAATTCCTGACGGGCAAGCCACCAAGTTTGAGATGACGGGTTGCACAGATGAACGATGGCTTCGGCGCACCATTCCGGTTCTTGAAACTTAAACATGATACAGATATCTGAGGGTCCGGACAACTTTGGACACCTTGAACAACATCAAATCTCGAATCGTTCGATGCGATTTCCTCTTCGGGTGTTGCTTTATATTGTTGTTGTGCATCCAAGACTCAAGAATTGCATCAATGACGATGTGCCAATGCAACCGCCGGGGACACCTGCCCCTGGAAAATCTCTCGTCTGAAGTCTTCGCCCTGCGAGGTTTGGTAAATAGGAGGCCATGATTCGTCGAAGCTGGCATGGCAATCTCCAACACCCTGGCGGAATCTGCTGCTGGTGGTTGCAGCCTCATATTAAAGAACCCATTCCATACGAGAGCCAACTGCACAGGAGATTTCATGTGTGTGTGAGTAATCAAGAAGCAGCCAGTAGGACAGGGTGTAACTGGAACATCTGTGGTCTGTCAGTCGCTTGTGAACATCCTATCTCCATAACACCCGCACGATTTCCCGGTGCCCTTGAGCCGAAGAACAGCTGATTCCCTCTAGGGCTGCAAGCCGAAATTGTTTTTGGCTATCTGATGGGGCTCTTAATGCTGAATTTAACCCATCAAAGCCTGAAATATGGTTCTCGGTTCACAGTGAAGGGGATGAATGGACAGGTCCATCCCCAGAGGTTGTTTTTAGTTTTCGCTGGCATTGCAAATCAGGGGAAGGGTCCTGCCTGCAGATACAAGCGAGCCAAAGAGAATCACGGTGTGCGAGGTCGGATGAAGAAAAATTGGGTTGAATGGGCTATTGAGAATACCTTAGTGGCATGGGGAAATGGGTCACGGCATATTGTGCACCTTTGATATGATGGGAGACGAGAGAAGATTTTGGTGCATACTGGACTGCATTGCTGACCAAATCCTGCAGAGAGGAAGGGTTGCACAGCTGGATACTTTTCGTTTAGCATGTTTGCACATTTTTATATATATTGTGCAGCCCTTCCTCAGCAATTTACCGTGCCAAACCTACGGCCACAGCACACCACTGTAAGCAGCAGTCATACTCCAAACAACAGCTGAGATTCCTCTTCAGCTGGGAATCTCTCTGGATGACCTCACCACCCCATTCTGCTCTTCCAGGCCCTCCCCAGTCCTTTGATGCCCCCGCAATAGGAGATGGACCAGTGCTCAAGGAGCAGGCCTTTTGCCCCTGATTTCCACACTGAGAAACTCACCTGGAATTGGCATCTCAGCGGTACGAAGGTGCAATTCCAGGCTGGAGAGGAGAGCTCCAGTGATGCGAGGCTGCTGAATGGTTGGGACGATGAGACCCCAGCAGTATTCAGAGGTGACTGAGCATGACTTCCCCTGCGAGCAATTTCTAAGAAGCCGGGATTACTAGCAGAGAAAAGAGGATAAATCAAGTAAACAATAAATAGACTCAGAGTCTAAACTGTTTCGGGCATATCTACTGGACTTTCCCCTGACGTTTCCACCAATACCCACCTGCCCCTGACGCCGTCACCCCAGCAATATCCTAACTTTTGCTCTAGCGTACGCTAAACCACGGAGGCCAAGCTAAACGTCCAGACCCCCCTGCTCTGCCCTGCACCAAATGGTCCACCCGGCCGTCTCTGTTCCCTCGTCCTCCCCGTATAAAGCACTTCTGCCACCCATCTCAACTCCTGCTTTCTTTCTTCACCCACACTCTCGTTCGTACATCAAACAACATACCTGACTTTTAGTCACTTACATTCGTTCAACCTACGCACGAAACTCCTCAACCTCAAACCTCAACTCCAACTCTCCCACCTAATTACTTTTCAAGTAACTTAATACCAACCAACCCGTCAAAATGCAATACTCCGCTGTCGCCGTCCTTGCTCTTGCAGCAACTGCCTCTGCCACCTACAAGAACGAGACCGTCTCATACACCACTGAGATCGTCACCGACTATGTCACCTACTGCCCAGCTGCCACCACCTTGACCTACGGCTCTGTCACCTACACTGCCAGCGAGGTGAGACTACATCCAGGATTGGGGAACGCGGTCGGCGATCGAGTTCAGCGAGATTGCAACGCGCTTCCCCGATCCGATATCGATATGCGAACAGAAGCTAACTCTTTTGTAGTCTGAGACTGTCACCATCCCAGGCACCTACACTGTCGTCAAGCCAGTCACCACCTCAAGCGCTGTGTACTGCAACACCTGGTACCCCATACTGTTTCCAAACACAGTTTTGCAGCTTTAGCTAACGTTCTCAACAGTGCCCCAACCTACACCCCAGTGTACCCAACTGCCAACGCCACCACCGTTGCCCCAGTCCCAACCACCTACCCAGCTGGAACTGCCGCACCAACTGTTGCCCCAACTGCCACCCCAACCCCATCCCCAATCACCGCCAACGGTGCTGGCAAGACCATGGCTCTCTCCGGAGCCTCCCTTGCCGGTCTCCTCGGCCTCGCTGCTTTCCTTTTGTAAGCGGTCTGATCCTTCCGCCGATTCAAAGTCACGAACGTACGAATTCTCTTGTCGATAATTGGTAATTTCATGACGGAGGAAACAGCGCCTGGATGGTGGTCGAGAAGTTATGGATAAGCGTGGTCTTTGGTCATAATGGTGTTCTTGCATTGCTCGGTGGAGTCCTTCGTCTAATGCAGGTTGGCATCTTTCTTGTAATTGCTTATGTGGTCGAGAGTGTTGTTCATCAACACGAGGATCCATCAACATACCCCCCAAAGTGTGCGGTCTTTCAGGTGTCTAGAAGGCGATATGGTTTTTCAGGTCCTTGTCTATTAATGTTTTTCAATGCTGTCTGAAGCCATTTCTATTACTGTCGCGAGGGAGTAGGAGATTTGGCAATCCAGAGCTTGGTAAATACAACTGAACAAACTTGCTCCACCTGGAAACCTTTACTTCTCATTTTGGGCCTTTGATTTTTGTTTCCTGCTGTTGTTGTATGTCAACCTTCTCATTCGATTCTGTGGAATACTTGTTTGTTATAGACTTCTTGTCAGATGCCTTATACCTTAATGACTGTTACGCTGGGAGTGTTTATTGGTCTCTTCAATATATTCAAAGTCAGAAACTTCAATTAAGATCTTTGTGATCCCAAATGTTGTGAACGATCTATGAGTCCACAGTACTCGCGCCTGTTGTGTGTATATTAGACAATGATGAAAACGGCGGGCACTGTCTGGAGCCCAAGTTTTTGGCCCGGCACCCTTCAATTCACTTCTACCTGACAATCCCAACCAATGCTCTTTTCTAGTGTGTGTTCTGACAAGCAACAACGACCTCATGCACGAACCACCATATCCAAACAAAAGCAATTTCCACAACTTTTACAATCTAACGACCAGTCGCAAATCTCACGATGATCGAAACGACGTCTCATAAAGCCAATCAAAAGCAATTCTTCATCACTGACTAGCTATCTGTCTCAGACACGCAGGAAGCTTGTCTCTTCTTCAATCTCAACCATGTGTCTGACAGTCTATTACAAGTAAACCCACCCCCTTGCTTCCCTTCCCGACGAAAAACGAGTGAACAGTGAACACCATGTTTCGTTTCTTCGGGACTCGGATTGTCTCAATCTTGGATGTGTCTGAAGTTCGTGAGGCTGGTGAGAGAGGTTCGTCGCATGTTGATTGCGAGTAAGGGAGAGAGTGGGAGTGAGTGGTACGGCAGGAGGCAGGAAGAAACAACACATCGCGCATCAGGCATCATGCATGTGGAATGTTCTATTTTTGAGTTATATTCAAATGATGTATATTTTTGAGGCTGACACTGATGCTGATGATCTTATGGCAATTATACCTCCCTAGTATACAATTCCCAAAAGGAATTATCCAGACTGGCAGGATTCAGCTACGATCGCACCTAGAGGAGGACATCACGCTATCGCATCCGCAACCACACGGCGGCGAGGGCGAGGGCGAGGCGGTTGCATGAACGACTGGCCTGGCCTCCTCACTGTGCCTACCTCGTCTGAATATTATATTAATATTAAAGCTGAGCTCAGAGCATCTAATTCGCAATCAACATACCAAAACAGCCAACCGGCGTAAATAAATAGACAGAAATATCTATAGTTATCTCCAACCTCTCTCCTCACCACAGGATCATCCTAACAGCATCAACCTGGAAGACCCTCTCAGCTGGAGCGCCGCTGACAACTCACAGCCTGCGCTGCTCTCGTCACCACCGGAAGAAACAGGGGAATCCCCCAACCCCCCAAAAATCGAAATTAGCTGTAGCAACCCCCCGACCAAACACCGACCAGCCCTGCAACTGGTGTCGGATCGGCTGCTGCAAGCTGCGCTGCAAAAGAGCGGAAGCTAATGCAGGGGTGCCTTGCCCTGCCAAGTGCTTAGCTTTTGTGAAATTATTTTTCTGACGGGGCTTGGCTGGTTGGCTGATTTGAGTGGTCGGTGATGTGATGTGATTTGATGGGATGTGAGAGGGCGGCTGGATGGATGAACGGGGGAAGTTGGGCCGAAGATAAGAGCGGGAAATCAGCGGGATTTGGATATGATTTCCTGTTGGGTGAAATGGGAAGGAGGAAGCGAATGGTTGAGGGGGTGGTGTGATTGGGTGGGTGGAAGAGTTCCACTTGGTGGAGAGATGGAAGTTGAAAGAGATGTGCTGAAGGTGTATTGAGACTTGGGAGATATGACTTTTGTTTGGAAAGATAGGGTTCATACCAAGGTAGGCGATAGAATGTGTGTGAACTGGCTGCTTTTATTACTGCAAGAGCAAAGCTGTAGAATTTTGAGGCGAGCGCGAGAAGACCCAAGGAGCAGATCCCGTGACATTCACGTGAAGCTATATCTTGGACTTGGACGGACGTCGCTGCTCAGCTTTTTTGCCTTTGTACGCGAGAATTTCTGGACCTCAAGCTTCTGTTCTTGTTCTTTCCTTTGCTTGTTGCATTATGAAACCGGTTAGCCTGTGGGTGCCACGTCCGGCAGTTGTTCTTCACGCTTTGCCTTCAACGCATCAATCCCATTTCTCTAGCCGGTCAATTTCTTGTTTGCAGTACAAACTACGCTCTACACTTGGTGCAGAGAGAAATTCAACTTTCGAGTCAGTAACAAGAAGTAGAGCAACGAAGCGCATCGCTGAGTTCTTCTGAAAACCAGATCTTTTTGCTTGTTGTATTGATATTAAGTAACGAGCAATGTTCTCTGATGGCGTGTTCGAGATGTTCTGGAAGAAGGTTGTACTCTCTCGACTTCAATTGCGTTCAAGCTATTTTGTTGATTGTTGGCAAGAACACACTAGTAGTATATCGTGTGGCAGCAAATGTGGAGGCCAGCATATCAGTTTCCTGAGGTACAAGATCGGCACATATCTCCGAAGTTCTCTTGCGTAGAATCTCAATTCAGTGCTTGAATCTTTACTCATGTATGGCTTGGTGCTACTTCTTCTTTCTCGCACTTTTTTTTCCAAAGCATCGTCAGACACTTTTAAATAGTCTTCCCAGACCACTTACCCATCGATTCCTCGCTGGAACATGCTTAATAACTTCAGAATCTTGAGCATGTATCTTACTGGCCCAGGTATAAAACGCACAGCTCTACTTAATCGAAGGGAAGAAGAAACATTCGATCTCTGTTCGAAGAGGAGTAAGCTCGGGCAAGCTCCGATTGACCCCTTGGCCCTTACTCAGAAGCCGTATTCTTAGCTGCATCGTTCTGCCAAAGCCTTCGAAGCACAGTTTTCCAGGCAGGCAGATTCTCAATTAAATTTTGACTGCAGGCAGTTGCTCGACATAGGAAGTCGCGTAAGTGTTGACAACAGAGAGGATCATGACACGAAACGGAGCTAAAAAGAAGCATTGGACTTTTTGAATCCATCTTGTGTCCTTGTATTTTATAAAGTGTAAAGATGAGAGGCGGAACGAGCGCCCACTCTGATCTACGTAAAGACCTGCGGAGTCGCGAGCCGACTGTCTCATAAGATACATTAGGCAGACTTTGCTCAAGGGAATGATGAGCATCGACTGACTTACCGTCGAATATATAGAACAGATGAGTAGTGGAAGTCGCGAAACGCGATGGGTGATTAAGCGAGAATTGTTGTTTACCCATAACTTGTCCTCAAGCTGGCACGCACATGTAAAAATAAAATCGGAGCCGAGTGGAGCTGTAATAGTAAGCACACTTGGTCTTTTCATTCTCCTTAGAACTACTAACAGAGCTAACAACGCAGGGCATGATTGGATGCTGTTCCGATGGAGAACTCCTAGGAGAGCTGCCTGGGCCCTAGCACAGCTTGGCTGGGTGTGCATCTTCGAACATATCCTTGGCCTCTTCAGGCTTGAGAGGAGGGTTATAGATGTGTATCTCTACTGAGACCTCCTTTGATAGCAAAACTCGTAATGACAGCACGAATTCTTCTACCGATGGCGTCACTGACTGGTCAGCTTCAGCCAGAGCACAGGTCATGCTCATGGGAGATCAAGGCATGATGATTGAAATATCTGATGACTGGTGGATAAATATTATCCAGGGTTAACAATGGAAAATTCCAACACTGCCTCTCGAGTCATGATTTTCGCGTCGTGTATCAAGATTGCACCTTTCTGGTACGAGATGTTAGAATCTTTTATATGTCTGGTTGCAGACTTTAGACATACCATCGACCCTTACCATTTGCTTACATCTTGCAACTGGTGGCTCGGTCAAGGCTTGAATTTCCATCCGCGAAGATCTGCACAAGGCTCATTAATCGTTCGGGAATATAATATCATCCCGAAACAGAAGCAATTTCGAGGTTGTGAAACTTCTTGACGAGATATCGAGGTCGGTTCCATGTTTTCTGAAGTGGTAAAAGAAATTCCTTAGGTTGTATGAGGGATCACACTATAAATTGTTCATAGGATGCGTCCCTTGATCGTCAATATTCATCGAACCCTCAACGAAGGTTGAATGATGGTGATGACCGAACCAAACCTACCTGGCTCAACGGGTTCTTGACGTATCCGAACAATAAGCTCGATATGGACCTTTTTATAGATTCAAGTAGTCGCTTCAATGCTGATTGCCCAATTTTGATGTGCCAGAAAAGATATCCTTCCATGACATTCCTCCCTGACGATAGTAGTATGAAGTTGACAATCGATTATTATGTGACAGCAGCACTAGGCTTTCGGCAGAGATGAAAACCGAACGAAAATTCTGTGTATGATTTCTTTAAGAATCTATTAGAAGGATAAGAATGAAGGCGAGACGTTCCGACAAAGCGGGGCTGATATTCGTCTACATATTAGACGGCCTTTCAATGCACTCCGCCCTCGTCCCATTTTTTGAGGTCTTTGTCCTTTGATAGTATTCTGGAGATTCACGGAACGGTGAGAGATGCTTATATGTTGCACTAGAAGGAGGATCAAAGCTACTATCAAATATGAATCGCAAGCCCGAAGAGAAAGAATGAACGACACCCTTCTCTTCCTCTTCGACAATGTTGAAATGCCCACAGTCGTAGGCCTGCGGTAGAAGTGCTCGCACGAAGTGCTCGAGTATGTGCATAAGATAAGTAATAATCGTATTCATCTTGCTTTTTATGCCAACTCGGATTCAAACCCAGTGCAAGCTTCCCTATTCTGCACTGACCTCCCTTCCCAATTTTCTGAAAGCATTTCCAAATATCATACACCCGCAACCCTGCTCCACATCTACAACTTACTCCCCACCAGACTCCCTCCATCCAATGCAATCGTCGCTCCATTAACGAAAGCCCCAGCCCTACTACTCAAAAACAAACACGCTCCAGCCACATCCTCCTTCTCTCCAATTCGTCCCAGTGGAATTCCACTCTTAATTGCCTCTCCAAATGTCTCCAGCGTCTGCTTCATCATCTTACTTTGGAAAGGTCCACAAGCCAGCGTATTAGATGTAATATTGCGCTTTCCGAGATGGTTGGCCAGCACGCGGGACAGCTGGTGAAGACCTGCTTTCGAGGCAGAATATGAGAAGGTTTCGAGGGAGGGGACTCGGAGACCGTCAACAGATCCGATATTGATAATGCGGGAGGGGGAAAGTTCCGAAGCGCCAGCTTCAAGGAGAGGAGTGAGGGCTTGGGTGAGTGTAAAGACCCGAGTAAGGTTGAGGGTAAGGACTCTGGTCCATGCAGACTCAGGAAACTCGTCGTATGGAGCCCCCCAGTTTGATCCAGAGTTGTTGACCAGAACATGTAGCTTCGTCTCGCGTTTGCCCAACTCCTCGGCTATCTTCTTGCAGTCTTCTACTTTGTAGAGATCGGCTTGGATGTAATCGGCGCTTCCTTTGCCTGTTGGTCTCGAGTCAGTATGCTTTGTAGAATTGAGTTTCGGTACCGAGGGGAGGGTCAGACGAACCCAGAGCATTCAACTCCTTGCATGCCTGCTCGCAGGCTTTTGCGTCTCTGGATGAGATGTATACTTTCGCTCCATTTGCTACGAATCCTTCTGAGATCATACGACCTATTCCTTTGGCACCGCCTGTAATGAGGACGACTTTGCCCTAGGGAGCAGCGTGTCAGCATGAGGTTTGGGAACTTGCCAGTGGGTGAAGGCTTGCCTTGACATCGAAAAGAGTGGATGAATCCATAATTAATTGATATGGGAGGGATTGGGACACTTCCGAGCGTGGTACAGAGGCGTTTGTGAGATGATTTCGAGGAAGAAGTTGAATGATCTTCGAGCGATGTTGATATCCGGGGTAGCTTTGGCTCGGCCCCAGGCTTATCGGATGCCGAGGTTCGATAAGCAGAGCTTTTGTTCGCGATTATTGAATCTTAGGAGGGGTAGATCTTGAAATCAACAATGAAAGTTCGGAGCCCGGGAAATGTAAGGGAATAATTAAAAGCCTATTTTGGGACCAGTAAGGTAGTGCTATTGTAGGACTCCTTCTAGGAATCTCGAATATCAAACGCCATAATTTCAGTAATTACAAGCTGTCGAGAGGAGATGGAAACTTGTTCTTCATGAATCGATATTGGCCTTATGTTCCATGATCTTGCTGTCATTTATATGTTCTAGGATCCACAAAAGAACAGGCTTACCTACCTGTTATGAGAATTGGATGTGTATATTTATCTAATTGTATTTCCAACCGCCTGATATTGGGAGACCCTCCCATCCGTAAATGTACCCCGCGTTGCCCCACCATCATACGATCAATTTGCCTCCCAAGCTTCAACAATAACCTTCTTCCGTCTCTACTTTTCAAACCTCGCATCCTCCCTCATACACTCCGATCACAATGCCAGTCGACCAACCAACCGACGCCCGCGCCCGTCTCCTCTCACATTTCAATTCCGCAAAAGGCAGCACCGAGCACGGCACGAAATGGGACGAGCTATGGACAGAAGGATTTCTCCCCTGGGACAAAGGCTTTCCCAATCCAGCACTTGTTGATCTGCTTTCCCAACGTCAGGACATTCTCCCTACGTCCACCTCCCCAAATGCCAATGGCCAAGCTAGTAAGAAGAAGAAAGCCCTTGTCCCAGGTTGTGGAAAAGGGTATGACGTGTTACTATTAAGTGCTTTTGGGTATGACGCGTACGGGTTGGAGATCTCTAGTAAAGCTTTGGAAGAAGCGAGAAAAGTAGAGGCGGAGGTGAATGGGAAGGATATATATGCTGCTAGGGAGGGATTTGAGAAGGGAGAGGTGCATTGGATTGTAGGGGATTTCTTCGAAGAGGGCGGTGAGGGGATCCTGGGAGGGGAAAAGTTTGATTTGATATATGATTATACGGTATCTATATTCTCTTCAATGTGCTCTTCAAGCGAATTATTTTTCATGCTGACAGTTGAAGTTCTTATGTGCTCTACCTCCCGTCATGAGACCAGCGTGGTCGAAACGCTTCGTAGATCTCCTTGCGCCAGAAGGAAGAGTCGTTTGCGTGGAGTTCCCAACATACAAGCCGCCATCAACTGGAGGGCCTCCTTGGGCATTGCCTCCTCAAGTGTATTTAGCTCATTTGATGAGACCGGGAGTGGAGCTGCCGTATGCTGAAGACGGAGAACTCTTGGAGATGAAGGTGGAAGAGCCGAGTAAAAATGGCCTAAAGCGAATTGCCCATTTCCAGCCTGAGAGGACACATCAGATTGGGTATGATGCAGAAGGCAAAGTTACGGATTGGGTTTCCGTGTGGGCACATCCAAGCTAGTAATTCAGTTGTCCATATTGCTCTCGAAAGTTGTTGTGCTCAAGGAGCTTTGCGCAAAGAGTTGTAATGTTCTCCAAGTCCGAATCCATGTCGGTAGTATGCGAGCCAAATCCTCTCCGGATCCTTCTTCCCATCACCAGGCTCAATAGTCTGCGCAGCTCCATCCTGCAAGACACATATTTCCACGTTGTAGGTCTTAGCCAAAGCCAGAAGTTCAAGATGCCCACCCCATTCCGCCGTGTCCCTAATTTTCTCCACGTATTGCTCGAGTGGCTCATCCAGCCACGCAACGAAGTCGTCTGGATGTCCCTCAATATATCCTGCGGCTGCCCTTCTGACAACCTTATACCTTTCTCCCTCCTTCACGTCCTCGCTCTCCGGACCCAAGGATACCCCAACTTGTGATAGCTGATCCGCCACAGCAGAAAACAGACAATGCCCATCCGGTCTTATGCTCTTCTCCAACAAGCCCTTCGCAGTAAACTGATCCAGCATCTTTTTCCTCTCTACAGCCTTCTGGTCCGGCTGATTAGCTGCTTCTTTCTTGGCCTGCTCAATCGCAGCTTCTTGTTCTGCCGCGCGACGAGCTAGACGCTCTTTCTGTCTGTTCCGTTTTCGAGGCTGTCCATCTTCCGAAGGTTCAGGTTCTGAGATGGCAGTCTTATCCAGCTTTTCAGTGATACTGTTCATTCCATTTGTAGCAGGCTCCTCGAAAGTATCTTCCTCGAGATCTGGCACATCTGCGACATCTGCGGCCTCACCGTTCAGAGCCAAGATTTCTTGGTCTTGCTTCTCCTTTAGCTGGCGCTCTAGCTCTTCACATTCGCTATTTACGCCCTTGCGTGTCTTTTTGGTGGCATTCTTCTTTTTATTTGTGATTCGACCTTGCAGATCCTTTTGCTCTTTGCGATGTCGACTTTGCATGTCCTTGAAGGTCTCCATTGTGGGCAAATCGTGGTGGGGGCGGGGTACTCGCGGGATGGAGGCAGGCGGTATTGGAAGGAGGTATTAGAAATGCAGCTTTTGCTGGTAATATTCTGAAGTTTTGTTGGGTTTGGACACTATGTGCTGTTTTCCTTACTGGTGTGTCGAGGCTAGAAGCAGTCGAAGCAGTATTCCAAATGTCGTGGAACTCGAATCGTCGGTTTATTTTGCATCAAATGTTTGCTCGTCAAGCAAACACCCCTCTCGGCTCGTCCCGCCCTCAAACTCGATTTCGAAGTCCAAGTCCAAATCCGCTTCGAACTCTTCACCAATCACAACAATATTATCTTTACCCACATATCGCGGAAATTCCGTCCTATCACCACCCATCAGTGCCGATTTGCCGACCATACCCAGGACCGAGGGACGGCAACTACAATTATTCCCGCAGCAGAACCAGCAATGGCCGTCCGCTTGTTGGAAGAATGGGGAGAAGGGCATGGGCAATGCACGATCAATAATCGTTGGCCGTCTCCCTACTCCGTACTTAGTGTACTATCGGAGTCCGGGGAGCATCTTTCTTTCTAGTCTATTGCTTGATTGCAAGATCGCATCGTTCCGTTTTACCAGAAGTAGTCTGGCAATGGTGATCTGACTGACACATTAAGTCTCTTGTTCTAAAAGTCCTTCTCTCTTTCCTCACTTGTCGTCATCTCTACTCTGCTTACTTCTCGTTCAATCTGTCTGCATGCCGCTCTACTTCGGATACAGTTGATATCTGAGAGCTGAATCCCACTACTGTATCAAAGCCTGGCGGTCTGGTGGTCTACACCCATGATTTCTACTTCCTCCCCGACACCGCTCACATAGACCCTCAATCAAACAAGTGCACCAAGAAGTGAACAAGATGGCTTCTCACGACCCCGAAAAACAAGTTTCGGAGAGCTCATCTTCGCCACAAGGTCTCGAAACCGACAGTCCAGTCTCACATCTAGGTGTCTCCACTCTTCAAGACAACGACCAGGACAAGGAGCAGGACAAAGACAAAGACTCGGATACTACTACCATCCACTCCAATACGCACTCCTCTATCGGCAGCATCTCGCCAATTCCCGACCAAGATGAAGACATTCAGAAAGGAGACAAACCTCCCCTATCAAAAACAAAGTCCAGATCCTCATCTGTGAGATCACGAGCGGTGACCATCGTCCCTCGAGCAAAGAGACGAGGCCTTCTAGCGAGGTTGACTGTTATTCCCGAAGTAGAGAGACCGTACGAGTATAAAAGGAGCACGAAATGGTTCATTACATTTCAAGTCGCTATAGCAGCGGCTGCTGCCCCAATGGGGAGTGCGATCTTACTGCGTAAGTCTGAACCCAACCTTATCACTCAAAGTTGGAGATAGAGTAAAGTGCTGACGAGATTTCAGCGGCACTCCCAGAACTAGCGATAGACCTCAACACTACGCCAACGATTACTAACCTGTCTGTTGCTATGTACATGTTAAGCATGTCCATTTTCCCTCTCTGGTGGTCCTCATTCTCAGAAACGCTCGGAAGGAGATCTATCTACTTGACATCTTTCGTACTCTTTACCCTATGGAATATCATCTCCGCTATCTCGACATCAATGGGAATGTTGATCGTTATGAGAGTCCTCGGAGGTGGCGCGGCGGCCTCGGTGCAAGCCGTAGGTGCTGGGACTATTGCTGATATTTGGGAAGTGAGAGAACGAGGCCGGGCCATGGGAATCTTCTACCTTGGCCCTCTGCTTGGTCCCTTGCTTGCACCGATCATTGGAGGAGCTGTGTCACAGGCGTGGGGATGGAGAGCTACACAATGGTTTCAAGTGATATATGGTGGATTATTAGTTATTTTATTAACGTTCTGTCTCCCTGAGACCTTGGCGAAGCGACATCCTCAGGTCACCCCGCCGATGGACGAGAAATCCGGAATCAGACCTGAGCTGACTCGGATATCAACGCGACAATCCGTCCACCTCAAGACAAAGAAAGCAGCAAAGGTCTTCAAGCGCTGTATTATCGACCCATTAAGCGTGTTGGCATATCTCCGTTTCCCAGCGGTCGCTCTCACGGTATACCTCGCAAGCGTAACCTTCGGCTCATTATACATTCTCAACATCTCCATCCAGCAAACATTCTCCGAGTCTCCGTACGACTTCACGGTCATCATCATCGGCCTGCTATATATTCCAAATTCTCTTGGCTATATCCTAGCGTCCCTGATCGGAGGACGATGGACTGATTACATTATGCATCGAGAAGCTCGAGCTGCTGGTCGTTATGATGCTTCAGGAAGATTGGATTTCCGACCCGAGGATCGCATGCGAGAAAATGCCTGGATCGCAGCTGTCATGTTCCCAGGGGCCATGGTATGGTACGGCTGGACGGCGGAGAAAGGTATCATATGGATAGTACCAATGATTGCAAATTTCTTTTTCGGTGTCGGCAGCATGATTATCTTCGGGGTGGCGACGACCATGCTCACGGAGTTCCTTCCCAAGCGAAGCAGTAGTGGTGTAGCCGTGAACAACTTCGTCAGAAACATCTTCAGTTGCGTTGGGGGTGTGGTCGGTGAACCTTTGATTAAAGCGATCGGCAACGGCTGGCTGTTCACCGGACTAGGTGTCATCTGTTGGATAAGCGCGTTTGGAGTAGTGTTCTCCATGAGAAGGTTTGGCCCGAAGTGGCGCATCACGATGGATGCGCAGTTGAAGTGATTGGGAACTAGAAGTATCCTGCCATAGATGCTTCGGCAGCCTCGAGCATGCGCGAGCCCTGAGCCTCCGTATGCTCTTGCCACGGCTCAACTCCAATCTCGAGGACCATTGGAGTGACGAGCGTTGTAACACTCGAATCATCTGATGTCCAAGCGACCTGCCCTAGACTAGGATTTGGGAAGAGTGCCATCCGTTGGGCTTCTGTAGCAACTTCTCTAGCACTTCCCTCGTTAAACTCAAGCTTTCGCTTCAAGCTTGCAGAGGCAGCTTCCGACCACTCTATCAGGCGGTCACTGTTCGGCGAGGCACCCATAAGCTCCTTCCAGATCTCGTAGATCTTGAAGTCATCCCGTTTCTGCTGCCGGAGCAGACCTTTGATTACGAGCGACATAGACCATCGTGGAAGAGGGCCGACTTGCTTCTCGTAATGTTCGGCGATGTGGATGAATCGTCCTGCTCACAGGTCAGAATTCTAGTCTGCACTTCGAAAGATGGGACCCTGCAAGCCCAGCAGTTATATGCGAGAAAGACTTAAATGGAAGTTCCCATATCAGATGTCACCTGTTATTGTGGAACATAGAGGAGCAGATGATAAATCAGGGCCAAAACTATCACAAGAGACGTACCTTCCCATGTATACAAGCAACAACCACAGTACCCACAACCCCAAGCGAACTTCTTCCGGGGGGATTCGTGCCATGTTTCCCACAAAGTTGAGTCGTCCGAAATGGAATGGACTTGCTGCAAGTGCTGTTTTAGTTTGTCTTTTCTAGTAAAAGTCCTGTCCTCGTTACTCTTCGTTTTGCAAGATCGAATGTTGTGTTGCTCGATCAGATGCATGACCATGTCGTTACGCAGGCGTCCTAGCGTAAAAAAGCCACAAAATACACAAGTCCATCCAGCTGTCGAAAGTATCGCCGGCTCTCCGAGCATACAGGTCCAGAATGTTTGAGGGTCATGCGACTCTTCATGTCTTTTCCAGTCACCCTTACGAGAAAAACTCCAATGACAAGCAGTGCATTGATATTTCCCTTGCTCTCGTGTGTGATCGCGGGGAGTGTCTGGCAGAGTATTGTTGATTGATTTAGCTCTTCGACTCGTGCGGCTTGCCAGGTGCAGTACTCCTGGTGGATCATTCTCTGCAATAGTGTCGCAAGAGGTAAACGTCGACGTGTAATGGCCTTTCTTGACGAGTCTAGAAAGCTTATCTACCGGGCACATCGATAGCTCTTGCTCAACACCGCTGTGATCATCGCCATAATGGTCACATATCGATGCGAGTGTCGAAGAAGTACCCCATGTCAGCGCTGACCCGTATGATGAGCGATCTGAACCAGTCGCACAACTCAAGTGCCGAGATGACGGGGATAGCAACGGGACCGTATCGATCATAGAAGATGCTGCCAGGGAGAGGTATGAGCTCGAAGGCTCATCCTGAGTCGGGTTGAGAGACCACTCGAGTGCCTCTTGCGATGCAATTGTGGAGAAAGTAGAGAAATCTCCGCCGAGGTCACCGAGTGTGTCATTTGATAGAGTTTGACCTTGGAAATCATGCTCAATCATCTCAGCATTTGTATTTCCAAAGCCCCGGAAATAGCCTGGTGCTTTGTCTTCTGCAATTGACGCAGGCGTCCACGAAGTTGAGCCTGGAGGCAGGGATCAGTATGATTCTAGCAAAGGACGACAGTAACCTACTGGCCGATCCCATCGATTGATCATTCTTCTTCCACCAATGATCAATTTGCTTACTACTGAGTCCTTTATCTGCCCGCAAGAAAGCTTTGTCACGTTTTCTTGGACGTGTCTTGACGGTAGATGCCCACCTCCGAAGTGTCGACTCTTGGTCCTCAGTGATCGGTGAAGGATCCATTCCAGGAGATCATGTGCAGACACTTATGTGAGAATCGCTGCAAGTACCGAATGAATCATTCAGATGCGCTATGCGACAATGGGTAATAGTTATGAGAGTATACCACAGCTTCAAACGAGTGTGTGAACACAGATCCAGCCAAACAGTAACAATACTAAGGTTGCCAACGACCCCATCATTCGGACTTATGTATCGCCAAAATCCCATCTATTTCCAGCTTCTTGAGTAGGGCTAATTTAGAGGGCGCAAACTGTCCAGTTTCAGCGGCATTCGCCCTTCAGCCATCCCGTATTCATGATCTGGCAGTCAGGGGTATTTTCCAGTGCCTGGGCAGCTCTCAGCTCTGATAAGCCAGAGACCGACGCCCTGGATCGTTGTCTACGCGAGTTTCCTTTGGAAGTGAGCAGTGGCTTGATCTTGAAACGCGCTCGGTCCCACGAAAATACCACAAGTCGATTGTAGAGGCTCTGCAGGACGATTTGCTCGAGGTGATTGGTTCCTTTTATGAAACGGGATGAACTCGACTGAGGTGGCACAACATCGAATCCAGCCAGGAACAGTGCGTCACTGCTCACCGTCGGTGTGCGTCTTGCTCGAATTCGCTGCTAGGCATCATAAGACACGATCTACAGCGAAGCTGCAGTAGTCAATGTTGCGTTCCAGCGAAACCGGAGCATAAGTGACCAGAATGAAATGTCAGCAAAGGAGCGAACGGCATTTTGTTTGGTCGATTCGTTGGGCTTTGTAGTTGGCATGAAGAATCAAAAGCACTCGATGCGTGCCCTGAGACATGTATCCAAGGGATGCTCCATCATATGTGGAAGGTACACCTGATCAAACTTTGCGGCATCATCCGGCAAACGAGAGGTTGGGCTTCCCGCCAAGACCAGTACCAGGAAGTCACACCAAATGCACTTTCCCGCGCCAGAATCCTCAAAGCTACGCAGGAGATGCTCTGTCGGCTGAGTTGCCTCGGAATGGAAGCCTGAGATGTTGATGTCATTATGGGCTTCGATCAGAAACGTCAAGTTTCAACGAGTGCTCCATTCTGAGTCGAGTCAATTTGGGCCAAGAATTCTCGCCGGCATAGAGAGCAGAATTTATGGCCGTCACATTGGATCACATATCCCCGCGAAAGTTTTGGTTCTGGATGTCAATGCTATTCCGTCTGTGACACAGGGAACATGGTCACCTCAGCCAATTTTCTGGACGTCGCCTAAAGCAAGTCTAGCGTATTCCAAAATAAACAAACCCTATCGAGCTCACCAGGCCATGGATCACAAACTAGAGCGACATTGGATAGCTTCTTTAGCCTCAAAGAATCTTTGATATATTTCTAGTTTTTCTAATAATATTGCTGGAGATCCATTCCAGTTGTGCCGTGCGCTTTCACCAACAGACCACCTGCGAACTGATAGCATCTAGGTCTTTATGAAGCCGGCAGTGGAAATTAATGATGCTTCCATGTTCAGTCGAACGACTTTCCGTTCAACCACCTGCTGAGCATATCCAAAGCCACCTCGGGCTGATCTTGAGGTACCTGTCCAGCAGTTAGCAATCGTCAGATATATGCCGTGAACGGGCAGCGTACCATGTGTCCCGACCCATCAATTGTGACAAGAGCGAATCTCGTCTTCTTCTCATCGCCCTCGACCATCTTGATATTGACCTCCTTCCATGTTCCGGCAACGACTTCTTTACCGTCCTTGCTGCTCTTCCATGATTTCAGATCCAATGAGTTGAACTCGGCTTGTCCTTTCCAGGCCATGTTGGCAGTCCATCTCTTTGCTCCTGCAGTGTTGCAAGCCAGATCCAGATTGCCTTGGTAGATGAGCATATCGATCTGGTGAGCAAGAAGATATTGGACTTCTGGAACCAAGGTAATGGAAAGGTCATCTGTCAACTCAAATGCACCGGCTACGGCGGGTGAGAGAACCCCAAACTTCTTGATTTCCTTGGGTACGCCGAGAGCAGCAAATGAGGAAGGAAGATTCAGGTAATCTTGAATCCAGAGGGTGTTGGGATAGCAAACATCATCGATTTCGCATGGGAGTGTAACTTAGATGGTCAGTGTTATACTCATATTAACAGAACGAATAATTGGGAAAACTTACTATCGAATCTGTTACGGCCGCCCGCGCCCGACTCTCCATCATACCATTTCACGACGCCGTCCCAGCAAACCTCGGAAGCAGCGGCACAGATTGCAGGATCTGGGCGATCGTAACAAGTTTTGGCGACTGACATGCACCTGGGCAGGTTGGTGGCCATAATTTCGCAGCGAGTCTCGTTGAAAACTGGCTTCTTAATGCCTGGATTGGTCGTACAGAGCGTTTCCCAGTACCCATAGGCTGTATCAAGAGGTGAAACATAACCGTTTCCAATTGCCACAGATTTGAGGTGTACTTGTGGTTGTCTCGGGTGCAGGAGATTTTGGGAAACGATCTGGGCTCCGAGAGCTGGGAGATAATGCCCCTGGAATTCAAGTCAGCTGCGATACTCCAAGGCATCGAAGTCGCTTGGATCACTGGAGGATTTGACTTACAGCATAACTCTCACCAGTAATAACTACTGGACCATTCTTATGCTCCGGGAAGACTTGGCTCACAAACATCTGCAAAAACAGATGCATGTCTGCCGCGCTTGTGAATGAGTCCCCTGGGATCAGTTCACCCTCATCAACATACGAAAATCCAACGCCTGCTGGTTGGTCCACGAAAATAAACGCGGTCTCCTTGTTCCATCCATAAGGATTGTACGTAGTACCGTTTCCATGCTCGTTGATGAGGCATGGTCCGAGCTCTTGGAGCATACCCAGCATCGACGAGCCTCCAGGGCCACCCGTCAGCCTGTCCATAGATTAGCATAGTTTGAAGATGTTTGAAACTATCTTATGAGTCCAATTGGTAACAGAACGGCTCAAAAGTGGGAACCACGTCATGCACTTACCATAAGCCCAACGGTTCATCGTCAGCTTTCGAGCTCGCACTCTCGCTCTTGAAGTACCAGAAGAAAAGATGCTTATGTCCAACATCAAGCCATCCAGTATATTGATCAACTGGAGTGTTGCAAAGGGTCGAATTCTGGCGCTTCACGCGTATTGAGTGGCTGGGAGACACCTGACTTTGATAGACCGCAAAATCACCGGAGAAGAACGATGGCTCAACAATTGGAATTTGAGACTCTGCAAACGCAAATCCCGACGCGATGATCGCTTGAACAAGAACCGACAACTTCATTTTGATTGTGTTGCCAGTTAGATGTTGAAGGGATGATGCTTTTATAGATCAGATCAAGCTTTTGAGGTCGTCAAGGTGCTCGGTTACGCTTCCCCACTGCGCCCAATGAGGAAGGAGGCTGACGGAACACCAGTACAACGTTCATGAAATTACTGGAACCGGGGATGCGAACAGCACCCCACTCATGATGCTTATATGCAGGAAGTTAGATAGGCATCAGTATCGGGGACCGGAATTGCGCTGTCAGCCATAACGGTGGGCTTCGAAAATGACTCTTTCGGTGCTCGGCATTGAAGAGAACCCCGGTCCAAAAATTGAAGTCCGTACCGCTTCAAGGTGTGTCGACATTCAATCTGCAAAGACTTGTTAGACAATTATCTGAGATAAACTTTCTAATGTGTTGGCGACATCGAAGCTGGAGGTGGGAGCATGCCGGTTTAAATTCTACTTCTTCGCAAGCATGATATATATTGTCTGCCTTGCCTGCTACTGAATAGAAAGTATGGAAGAATGAAAGAAATTTCTGTAGCGGAGATCTATGGTCGGCGGTAAACTGCTTAACTTATAACCTGGCTTCTGACCCAAGGTCACTATTCATATGAGTTCATGCCCATCGGCTTGATGTCAGGCATCACTCCTCTGGTTCTGTTGCCAAGCTCCTCCTATTTACTTCCTGAGATGCGGACTAGCATAAGCGAAACTGAGAAGACAGCAAAGTTTGACCGCAGACGGGATGGAGAATAAAGTTGTGGAAACAAAAGGGGTCCTACACCTGAGACAGATTAGAAGCTCAAATAGCTCTGGAGATGCAAGCTGCTCAATCTCTCGTCAGAATTCCATGAGAGGTTGGAAGGCTCCGAGCCAGCACAGCAGAAGTTGACTATCCACCAGTGGCTCTATGAACAAAACCATTACTTTTCGCTTCTGAGCCTGTTTTCTATTGATGTGTAAGATAATATGTCCAAAATATCTCAAACATTAGCAACCTAGATTTGATCCTAATCCCGTAATCACACTCCGTAGACGAAAAGCTTTTCTAACCCTGACCAACTTCGGCAAGCTCAGACCCACAAAAACCGAACCAAAACAAACCCCATGATATAACCAACCAGGCGATTCTGCCTCATCATAGCCACTTCACTGTAGCGCCTGAGCCGTCAAACTCAATGCTAGCTTCATTCAGATATGGAACTAACATCTCACAGTTCAGAACCACAACGCACTGCGGGGTGGCCTTCTTCACTCAACCCCTCGCCGCAATTGTGGACACACTTCTACCTCACCACTTGATACTACCAAGTGTCTACTACGTAATTTACAGTTCACACTACTTGTTCCACTGCTGAGGGTTCAAATTTTTTCAGTCAAAACCGGCCATACATAACAATGTATTCGCCTGTGTTGCAGCTGTCAAAAGCGTAACGCCATCTGTCATTCCAGTGTTATAGCCGTTAAAAGTTGCACGCTATCAGTCATTCAGTGTTGTAGCTATCAAAAGCTCAACGCCATCTGTCCAGCCCCCGTGGTCCTCCACGTGGAGCAGCTGCTTGAAACCAGCTGCAAGCATACCAACTGAATCAGAATCGAAACACCAGAAAAAAAAAAGACGAAACACTTGAAGATAAGTAAGCATATCCTCTTCTCTTTACATCAGAACATCTAGCGAGTTTGACGATTTAATTTCTTTTTTGCTTTCTATCTTTATGGTTCCTCGCAATTTCCTTACTTCACATTTTGACTCTTGTGTTAAGCGTCGGTATTCTGTCAATCTTCATTAATCGATATTTACCCAACTAAAAAACTTGCCTTCGTCGTTCGTACTTTACTTTTCGTCAAGTCCCTCGCTCGGTATTTGATAAGCCCAAATCAACAAAACCAGTATCAAAACAAACCCCATCACATAACGAAATAAGTAGATCTCTACCACAACAGAGCCGTCAAACTCGGGGCTACTCAGCATCAAGCAAACATGAAAACTAACACATCAATAGCGTATCGTCGAACGACACGCCGAGATCTCACAACTACCAATCGCCCCTGGCCTTTGGAAACTGACTACAATTGCCATGCATCCAAGATATTGCATCTGCACGAGATGGTCAGCATTCAAAGCGCAAATTACCCCCGGTTCGCAACTACCACACCCAGCCGTCTTGGCGAAGTAGCTGCTGCTTCAAAATTCCAGCCGCAAGCATTTCAACTAGAGCAGTAGGGAAACACAAAAAAACTTGAAAACACAATGGACAAAAAAAGAATCGGTAAGCATATACCTCCTTCCTCCAACACGAGCGGTGAGTTTGACGGCTCGATTTCTTTGTAATGTTTTGTGCCCCCACTCCTCACTTCCCCTTGACTTCTTGCTACTGTGTCCGAGCCTATCTGCTGCTCTATATATTTCAAGTGCTACCTTGAACGTTCAGACCCACTCAGCCAGCCAGCCAGTCCAGCACACGCTTGAATCAAGTGAAGAGAGAACCATCGCGCCATAAACCATGATATTCATTACTACTCCCAAACCTATGTACTCGACTCCCAAGGTAAACTAAACGTACCCACCCACTCCTCAACCTCACTCCTCAACTGGACAATCTCACGCTCATTCTCGCCCTCTCCAAGATATTCCAAGAAAGCCTTCACACTACCCGGGTTCTTCCTCTCCTTCGCCTCCGCGGCCTCCTTCGCAGTCTTCGACAACCGTTGTGTGATGGTCACTGCTCTGTTCACTACATCCGCTACTCTGACAAAGTCTTCTGGTTGGAAGCCTCGTGTTGTCATGGCTGGTGTGCCCATGCGGAGACCACCAGGCTTGAGAGCGGATTTGTCGCCCGGTACGGTGTTCTTATTGGATGCTACGCCTACCAGTTCGAGGACGCGCTCTACACGGGCGCCGTCGACGCCTTGGGGCTTGAGATCGATGAGTACGAGATGATTGTCTGTTCCGCCTGAGACGATGGTATAGCCTAGACCGCCTTTGTCCTTGGAGTCACCTAGACGTTTGGCGAATGCTTGGGCGTTGAGGAGAACGGCTTCTTGGTAGGCTCTGAATTCGGGACTTTGGGCTTGCTTGAGAGCAACTGCCAGAGCTGTGATGGTGTGATTGTGTGGGCCACCTTGGTGTCCTGGAAATACTGAGGCGTTGATGGGGTCCTCCAAATTCCACATCTCTTGCTCCTTGGTCTTGGGATTGGTCCGTCTCACTCCTTTTCTGAAGAAGATCATGGCGCCTCTTGGACCTCGGAGAGATTTGTGTGTAGTTGTGGTTACGACATCTGCGTAATCGAAAGGAGAGGGAATGACCTTAGCCGCTACTAGACCAGAGATATGTGCCATATCTGCTAAGAGATATGCGCCAACTTTGTCTGCAATTGCTCGCATGCGATCGTACTCAATAAGTCTGCTGTAAGCAGATGTACCAGCAATGATGAGCTTCGGTCTGTAAAGCATAGCCATTTCCTCCAACTTGGCATAGTCAATAAGGCCAGTAGATTCGTCCAGGCGATATGGGAAAGTTTCGAAATATTTGGAGATGGCTGAAATCTTCTTGGTAGGTGTTTGGTATCCATGAGAAAGATGTCCTCCATGTGGTAAATCCAGACCCATTATCCGATCGTGTGTGTTGAGAAGCGCAGAATAGGCCATAAGATTGGCAGGGGATCCAGATAGTGCTACTTCTGTTAGTCGAGAGAGTCAAATGCGGAAGCTGGTGAACGTACGCTGAACATTGACGCCCCATTCCGAATCCTTCACACCAAAAGTCTGCAAAGCGCGCGATTGACACAAGCGTTCTGCCTGATCAATGAATTCGTTTCCGCCATAGTATCTTGCTCCTGGGTATCCTTCAGAGTATTTATCTGCAAAGTTGTCAGAAAAGAGTCACCCCACTTCATACCAAGACCTTACTTTGCATAACACTTCCTAGAGCATCTAAGACGGCCTGCGAAGTGAAGTTTTCGGAGGGAATGAGGTTGATGAAATGCTTCTGCCTTCTTTTCTCCTGTCCTGCATGTCAACACTTATTACAAGCTCCGACATTCATAGGCATTCGTACATTTTGGAGGATGTCGTAGATTGCAGGATCTGCCTGCTCAAGGTTCGCAGAAAGTAACTGTTTGACATTCGATTAGCATTTGGGACACGGAGGGAGCAGCGATCTTCCCACCTTTTGCTGGGACTCTGCAGTCATGGACGATGCAGCTCGCCTCGATCCAGCTGCACATACTGGCGCCACTCTGTGCGCAGAAGCTCTAAGCAAAGACCTCGAAGCTCCCTTGAAGAGAGACATGATGATCTGAAATAGTCAGTATTAATCAGTCAACAAGTCGAGAATCAATTGAAGCTCACCTCTTTTGTGCGTACACAGAGTCAAGAGTCCTAGAGAAAACACCGAGCTTCCAGAGTATCAAGTCGTCCGCTTCACTTCCCCGCCACGGTACTAGCGTATTCTGCGTTCTGTGGCGCCTTCGGCCGACATATATGTTCCAGCCTCGCGCCCTCTCTGCTCCCCTCCTTCTTCTTTTCTCCTCACAACTAAAGCGGAAATGATGAATTGCCTTTACGTCAGGTACAGCACTGGCCTTCGGGCGGGCGACGTTGACATGTCTCGGGCTCACAATCACCACTCTTCGAGGGACAATGTGAACATATCTGATCCGTCTTTATGTTGATTTAACTATCTTCTGAACTGTCGTTTCTAGACTCTATTCATTTGTGGCCCATGGCCGTTGGTTGATCTTGCACTTGCACCAGTTGATTGATTTACCTTTCATTGTGTCTTGATGCTTTTGCGTATTTGAAAAGGCGCGTTTGTGTCTTGTTCAGAGCTGCAATTATGGTGATGGTAGTGCTTCGCTATCATCAATTGCGGACGTGTCTCCGAACAGAACTTATATCCGAGCTCTGGGCAGCTCAGCGTTATCTTTCGATACCCCTGCTCCTGCTCCTCTTTCCCCTCCTCTTTCCTCTATCTTACAGCCCTTCGAAATGCAATTGACCTTCGTACATTCAGCGCCATTGGTCTGACATCATCGAGGTGAACCTCAAAATGCCGATTTTGGTTCGTTCCCCTGTGCTGGCTTGTGTGATAGTGATGTTGCCAGATATTGGGAATTCTGCCATGGAAATGTACAGATCCAGCTGCTTCAGATAGAGGCGATTTGACACATTACACAGTCACTGTGAGTTCGCATAACTTGTAGATAGCACCAAATACCACATTGTTCCAAGTTCATGTTTCCATTCCGTGCAGATGCAAGAAAGACTAGTAAAAGCAACCGGCCTTGAAGAAAGCCCCTGCCCGATACACTCCGTTTGCTACCGTCACAAAAGCAATTCCCTTTACTTGGTCTCAGTCTCCTCGTCATCTCCGAACTGTGCACGTTGCTTGGCCGCAACTCTCTCCTGCTTTCGCTCACGGGCAGCCTTAACCTTCGCACGCTTGCCATCCATCTCCTCCTTGAGGATTCTCTCACGCGCCTTCTCAGCCTTGGCTCGGTGGATCTGTTATATTGTTAGATTGTAGCCCTCACGCCTCCTGCAGTATAACAACTTACGTGCTCAACCAATGCTCTCTTGTGCTTGAATGTGTTACCCTTGCTCAAGTGGTAAAGCTCGTGGTAAAGGTGCTTATCGATCTTGCCGCTGGCACGGTACTTGACTAGGAGACGGCGGAGGACACGGAGACGGCGCATCCATACAACTTGGCTGTGAAGAAATTATTAGATTTGCCCGTCAATCCCACCCATGTGATGTATTGTAGCATACCTAGGCATACGGGCGTCGGCCGTACCCTTACGTTTACCGAAACCGCGGTGTCTACCAATTCTTCGGGCGGCTGTGAGCTCACGGGCGCGGGATCTTGAGTGCATGGTAACAGGCTTCTGGATGATGAGGCCATCTGCAACGAGCTTGCGGATGGTTTGACGGGAGTTGGCGTTGGAGATCTCGCTGGTCTCATTGGGATCGAGCCAAATCTTGCGCTTTCCGCAGCCTACGACGGAGGCCGCCAGGCGCTTTTGGGTGGTGAGGTTGACCCTATCGAGAGAATTGAGGTCAGCATCTGTTCGAGAGTCTATGACGCATCGTGCGCAGTCCACAAAGTCGGCAGAGAGAGCCAAAAGGCCTCAAATCGCGATGTCGTTGCAGGAGATGGAATGGCTTACATCTTGACGTTGTCGCTGGTGTCGTCTGGTGGATGGTCGTCGTGGTTGTCGATGGGCGAACTTCTGGTGCACCTTGAAATGAGGAGTTGATTCTCACGCTAGCGTCTCGTCTGGGAAGACTAGCTGACTAATTCGCGAAATTCTTTGTGAACGGCAGGGCTTCCTCCTCGCCTAACCCTCAAATCAATTGCGCTATTCTCAGTAAAGTACCTCTCAATTTGAGCGCAACGGTAGCTGAGGGAATGGAATGTCTGTGCAATTGGCGATACGGGAACTGAAAAGGCCTGTTCTCTGGCGCAATCTTTCCTTCTCCAGAATGTGCAGAGTTCGAGGGCTGGGAACGAGTTCAAATCGAGCCCCGCTATTACACGTGACACGACTTGTTCGACCAAGTGCCGTACGGCTTCTTCTTCTTCTCTCTAGGCAAGAAGAGCGCTTCAAGCTTTGAGCCGTATCAGGGAGCTTGATCGGGACTCAGCATACTTTGAGTGTACAGCGTACGCTTTGGAAGGATTTAAGGGAGACACTGATGTGCCAAATGCATTATCTACCAACATTCGACCTACGCAATGCACCAACCCTTTTTTCTACCAAATACATGCTTTTCTCGTCACTCATTTCACTCATCAAATGCTCCCTCTCCAAGATCCACCTTGCCTACACTCCATATCTCTCGCTCATCGTCGACTTCATCATTGGAAAGTCCCAGTCCACCCTGCCCTCCCTCGGCTTCCTTTCTCTCTCGTGCAGTGTTTCCCAGTCTCAAAGCGACACGCTTGAAATAATCTTGCATGCTTCTCTTCTGGTTGGCAGGTAGGTCTTGTGTGGAAATGTACTTATCGAAGACCCTGCTTTCATCATCCACAACGTTGAAAAGCGCCATGAAAGCTGCCTCTGCGGCGAGCTTCACAGGAATAACAGGGTCTCGAACACTTGCGAAGACTGGAAGTGCCAATAACGGCAGATGTGGTCGAATGATCTCCATGTGATGTCGACATGTTGTGCGAATAACTACCAGTGCCAAGCGACGGGTGTCAACAGAGTTGCCAGGTTGAATAAGGTTGGCGAGTGCTTCGAAGAGTGGCTTGATGACTTCGTAGTCACCGCTACGGCTATCCAGAAGCAGGTACTTCCCTGCAGCTAAAACACAATTGTCGGAGATAAAATTCTACAGCAATTAGTCTTGAAAGATCTGGAAGATTGTTGTATGCTTACATTCTTGCTTGTAATGCCTTGGCAGATGGCCGATGGCAGATCACCTGCAAAGGCAGTCTCCGTGAGTGATGTTGGTGCTTCCAGCAGGACAGCATTTAGGGCCAGGACGGATGATTGGCTGAAGGTATTTGGCAAAACTCGATTCTTGATGAGTCCAGCTGCGCTCTCTGCTGGTACGTTCTTGATAAGAGCAGCAAGCAATTTCGCATTGGTAATGGCCATAGAGACGTCGTTGTCTTCGGAATCTGTATCGATCAGGCTGAGAACTGCTCCTCTTGATGCCTCGCTCATATTGGCTCCTGCCTTGCTGATGACTTCATACAATGCCTTCAACATGGCATTCCTGACCCCGGGATCTGATGTTTTTGATCCAGTGACCAACTCTGCGATCAAAGGATCGATACGAGGAGTCAATGTAATGAGAGTCCCTAAGGCTTTAGCTGCCCGTGTTCTCAGAACCTCGCTCGATGTATCAGCCAAGGATTTGGCAAATGTTCGCTGGAGCTGGGGCAAGAAAGGCTTGAGGAACGTTGGAATCTTCTCAAGAAGGTTGTTCAGCGTCAGTAGAATTGCAGCTTTGACATCCACGGAACGTTCAGACACAACTCTGATCAGCGGGCCAGTAATCTGAGTAACGAAGGGTTTCAAAGAATCGCCGCTTGTTCGATCAACGATATCCGAGATAGCCAAAGCAGATTGAGTTCTCTGTTCCGGCGTGCCGTTCATCAAACCCTGCAAGAATATAGGTAGGATTGCGTTAATACCCTTTGGTAGTGCGAAGCCCGGAAGATTTGCGCCTGCGACGCCTACATGTTGTAGGATTTGTCGAGTACTTTGAACGAGTGCTTCCATTTCCTCTTTTTTCAGGTGTTTGGTGAACTCAGATAGCGCAGTCCAGGCAGCCTTAACAACTTCCTTATCGCTGTCATCGAAGGAAATGAGTAATGCCCGAATGATATCTTGGTTGTACCGAGAATAGTCGACAGTTGCCGAAGCAAAGAACTTTGCAAGATGATAGTCGGTTGCAGCTCTTCTTCTATGATCATCGTGCTTAACAAGCGCAAGCAAGACACTCATAGCGGTGTTCAAGCCATCGAATTCGTCGATAGAGAGAACAACGGTGTCAAAAGAAGCATCGAGATCAGCGCGGAGGTCATCATCCTTGCATGCGATGATGTTGTCCATAAGTGAGTTCAAGATAGAAGGAAGTCGTCGTGTCATCGCAGATCCAGCAACAGTGGACAGAGAGGCTAGGGCTTTGGCGTTGAAGGATGATATCGGAGATGTGGTGAGAGTGGGTATCAAGTTGGGTAAGATTATGTTGGAGCGTGTTGTCTCAGTCAGAAGTGTCAACAGAGCAGACAACGCATTATCGGCTTCGTCCTCGGTTCGTAAGAGACTCAGGAGATAAGGTAGTACCTGGTCTACAGCTCTCTTTCCGAGAATCTGCTGTAAGGAGTCAAATGCTTCTGCTGCTGCTTCTCGGACGTCCTCATCGGAATCGGTCAAAGCTGTGCGAACAACGGATATGAGCGTCTTCTCATGGTCCTCCAAGGCATCCGGGGACGCAGATGATATTAGTTCGCGCAATGCAATACAAATACCTTGCTTGGCATCTCTGTCGGTCGATGTTTGGAGACCCTCTTCAAGAGTTGGCAACAAAGTTGAGAGGACACCATCTCCAGCCTTTCGAATCAACTCTCCAAGAGCATTTCCTGCGATAACCTTCTGCTCCATGTTAGAGCTGCCAAGTCGTCGAATAATGAGTTGAGATAGGGTAGGGATGAGCTCCTTCAGCGTTCTTGGACTGGCGACAAGTGCCTGTTCTGCGTGTTAGCTCCAAATGATTCCTAAAGTATCAGGATTACGATTCTAAGATATAAACCCAATTTCGATAAATCACTAAAGCAAGGGAGGATTATGCTGACCTTCCAGACGTTCACGGCAGCAGTCCTAACCAGACCAGATGTATCGCAGCGACAAATGTATAGTGACGACAGAACCTTGTTCCTCTTCTCTTCGCCGAGCACCTCCAAGAGTGATACTCCGGCCTCTTGTGCTCCTTCCTCAATCTCATCTGCTTCTGTAGTGGAACTGATGCCCGTGAGATTGAAGAGAAGGTCGCCGACCAATTCAACGGAACTGAGACGAATTCTGTAACTGTCATCGGCAAGACCTCGCTCAAGCTCTGGCAGCAGAAGGTCAATGGATTTGGTGGCAAAGTTCTTGACAAGCAGTCGACCTGCACGAAGAGAAGTGTCACGAATCGATTCCACATCATCTGCAAGACCAGACAGGATGGGAGGAATGATCCTGCTGAGGTAATTGGCAAAGCTGTTTCCGAAGCAAACGGGTAGGAAAATGAAGAGCGACATGAATCCTTCCCGAACAGATGGCTTGGCGGAAGCAACATTTTGAAGGATAGTAGGAAGCGTCTCTTCCAAACGACTTGTTCCGAGACCTGCAAGGACTTCTGAGAGAGCTTGAGCAGAACCAAGGCGGTCACCAGCACCAGTGTCTGATTTGAGGGTTTGCATCAGGCCTGGGATAAGATCTGGAAGTGCGTCCTCGCCCAATTTCTCGATCAGAGAGCCCAAGGCCTTAGAAGCAGTTGCACGAGTTGTAGGAACAGGATCGACCACAGCGATCTTAAGACCTGCAACTAAGATTGGTAGATGAGCAACAAGATCTTTTCGCTCGGTAAGATGTGCCAAACTACCAATGACTTGAGCAGATTTACGCTTGGTTGCCGAACGATCTCCCAGGCCGCGCTCAAGGATGCGAGCTACGAGAGCAAGAGATGGGGCGTCCAGATAATGGATGAATGAGACCTTGATCAGAGCATCCAGAGCACCATCTGTGTACTTGGTAGGATCGCTCAAGGCCTTGAGAAGGACATCGACGAGGCCCTTGATCTCGGGATTATTGATAACTTCACCGAAGCGTTTCAAACTTCTGTTGGCAGCAAGTCGGACTTCCTTATGGCTATCATTGAGTACACCAGTCAAAGGTGGAATGATTTCGGGAAGACTTTGCGCCAACTGTTGGGGGTCGAGGTACGCCATAGCACCGAGAAGATCGCAGGCGCCCTTCTTACTTCTCCATTGCTGATCATCGAGACCATCTAGCAAGGTTGGTAGGATTCGCTTGACACCATAGGAGCTCAGGCTGGCAAAGCAAGCTTTGGCAGCTGCCAAGCAGCCATCACGCACATCGGCACTGGCATCACCAAAGCTAGAAAGCAACTGGGGGACGATTTGAATGACATAGGGCTCGAAAATACGACCAAGGATGGTCGACAAAAGCTCATATGCAAGTAAAGCACCCTCGCGATGGTTGACATCTTTCTTGTTCTCGATCCCGCTTTTCAGTGTTGACATGACGCGATATTCTCTCAGTGCTGATATTCCTTTGCCGTGAATAATACCAGCAAGACCATAGGCTGCTCCACGTCGCCCGGCGTACTTCTTGGCGTTGAACAGGCGATCGAGGACATACTGAACATATTCGGGGGTGTTCTCGCGTGATGCTCTCACGAGGGGTGGTAAGCATTCGGCGACTGCGTACTGAACAGCCTCGGAAGGTGTGCTCAAAGTATCAAGAAGTCTCTGGACAACCTTTGGCACACGAGAATCTCCCGGATTCAAATGACGAGCGAGAGCGCCGTACATGATGATGACAGCTTCATTGACTCGGTCTGCAAATTCGGAACCTTTATCAGGCGCCTCGAGGGTTTGCTCAAATGTCTTCATCAGGTCCTCTACTTTGTCCTTGCCATGAATGGCAATGATGGCAGTCGCAGCTTCTACCATCTGCTCTCGGACGTTAGAATCTCGGTCACCTAATGGACCTTGCTCGATGAGGAAACGCAGAAACTCATCTAGCATGCTTTCCTCGAACACTGCACCAAGTTCTTTGAAGGCAAGAGCAATGCCATTTCTGGCCTCCCATGGGTCCGAAAGATCCATCTTTTTCGGCATGCCGTACTCGTCCAGCTGAGGGACTCGTGGCTTAGCCAGCTCTTGATACATAGATTCCAGCCTTGACAACGCATCAGGAAATGTCGATGGTTGAATCTTAACAGCCTCAGCTAGTGACCGCGCAGCTGCTCTTCTGAGTTGTTTGTCGGAGCTTTCAAGATATGCCAGCATTCTGAAAGGCGTGTCGGCCGATATCTTGAAGTCACTTTCCTCCCATATCTCTTTTCCGATGTCAACATTTTCGCTGACATCGTCATGACAAGCTAGCCAAATCTCTTCTGAAAAGTCGAACTCGCTCATATCGATGTCGGCGCTGATAGACTGCAAGACGGACGTTCGGACTGATACTTGTGGAACAATGGCACCCTTGGCAAGAATTTCGATCTCTTGATTGGTGATATTTGGAGCAAGGCATCGGCAAAGGTCGGCCAAGCAATCCTTGACGATCTTATAATGCTGATTGTAGGTCTGCATGGAGAATATCAATATCGACAGTACTTCCTCGCGTGGTACGAGAACATCAGAGCATGCATCGGTGTGGAAAGTTAGGAACTCCAAAGCTAAGACAAGCTGTGCTTCTGCGTCATCCGAGTCACCAAATCCACCTTTTCGGAGCACCAGAAACACAAGGGGGAGTATGTATGTCAAAGACACGGTGTCAAACGGTCGCTGTTCTCCAGAAAACCGAAGCCGATAGAGAACTCGTGTGATGAGAGCGCCTAGTGGTTCTTGTACCAGCTCCTCCGCTAGATGAGGAACATCTAGAGCTCTCAAAGTGGCAATGCCGATGAATGGTCGAAGGACACCAATGCGACTGGGTAGTATCTCTGCACACAGAATGTATGCCTCTGGAGCCGAATTTGCAGTTATCAAGCCAGCACCAGCATTAATGACATCCACTAAAGCTTTTACAGCGGAACCCATCCAAAGGCTTGCCTCCGTTGGAGGACCGGTTGCAAGACTCCTGATAATTCCGATTCCACGCAGAAGTCTTGCTTCAAGGTATCGAATCTCGAGACGGATGCCAGCTTCCTTCTTCAGCTGAGCCTTGACTTTAGCACCTTCTTCAGGGGTAAGCTTCTTCTGCTGACCCTTCTTGTGAGCGAGTTGTGCTCGTAATTCCTCCTCCCATTTCAGAGTATCGTAGTCCTTTGTATTCTTGTTTGGGACGTAAGTCTGAGATTTCGAAGCTAGGACATCCACAAAGGCAGTGCCCTCCTCAGTACGAAAGATAGCCGCTTCTGTTGGACCGACAGTTGCAAGCTGAGAGGGGTCAAGATCAGCTTCAATCAGCTTCACAATACGCGGGATCATTGTGTCCGGTGATACGAAAGCAAGTTCGGCAGCAGCATCAAACGCTGCTTTCTTGACGCGTTCGGATTTCTGTGATGTTTCCTAAAGACAAGGTGGGTTAGTCAACATTACGCAAAGACAATATCAAAGGATACGTACTGATTCGTGGAAGCTTGTAGAGTCAAGAATTTGCTGTATCAAAGCATCTTCGGAAGTTTTCGCCAACTCTCCTGGGTCAACCTGAATTCGGAGGCATAATTCAATCCAGTTGACTCGGGGAATCAACTCCGGTCTTGACAAAACAAGTAAAGAGATCATCTGCTGTCTCCGGACTGCAAAATCAATCTCGCTCGTCAGCTTAGCCATCTCGGCCGTAGAGAGACAAATCGATTTGACCACCATGTGGAGGTTCTGATTTTCTGTTTTAGCTATCGACGCTGCACTATCCTTGTCCCCCGACTCGACACAGTAGTGCCAGCGCCAAAGCCCAGAGATTATGATTGCTGAGATATGTGCCGGCTCGCGGGTGTAAAGCTGTGAAAGCGTTCTTGAACCAAAATTCCGAATGTCTGGTTTGACGCTAGATGAGCAGATGCAGAAGATGACGGCTTGAGACCAAGCAGTGGCGACTGCTGAGGACGAATCCATAGTCGCGAGTCCTTGTGATGTAGAGGCCAAAGCACGAATGAACCACATGAACTCATCCACGCTGGAAAGTTTGCCGTATATGCGCTGATTCAGCAAGAATGAAGGTTTCGGCTCCATGGTGAGGGCTTGAAGATCAACTTGTGCCTTCTTGAGTGCTGAGTCCACTTTCGCATTTGAATATAAGGCAAGCTTAGGCCGAGCAATTGCCGTGAGAATGTAGGCACAAGTTACTAGACCCGACTGTGCAGCAGCCAGAGGATTTGTAAGAACCTCCTGCCATATTTCCATTAGTGGTTGCATAACAGACTCTGCAAGCTTAGACACTTTGGACTTCAGAAGCTCTTCACTGTCAATGGCCATGAATAACTCCCCCAGACGAATAGCCCACAGCTTCTTCACAGGCACCTTCTTATCAGACAGCCCTTTGGCAAACGCATCAATGACCTGCTTATCGATCTCTGAGTCATTGAGCAGACCCCAGGTGACATAGTGAAGAACCGTTGACGTCTCTGACTGAAGAGCTGCTTCGTTGGCCTCTTTGCCGGCAATGACAGCCATTGCTGGTGCCACATGGGTAACCGCGGCCTTTGAAGGGGGAAGCACTGTGAGCATATCCGCATAATAAGCTCGCTGCTCCGCAGACGGTACTTTTCCACTTTTCAATGGGACAAGAATCTCTTGAGCAATCTGGATAATTGAGTCTGAGTCGTGACTCTTAAGAACAGCAGCCTTGAAGGCTGCAAATGCACCCTGCCGCACAACAGCATTTGTAGACTTGGTGTTAGCCAGTAAAGGCTTTAAGAGATTATTCCGTAGAACAATCGAAAGGTCTACCTCTTCCGAGAAAGAATGGAAAAGCGGAGTGACCAAATCATTGAGCACGATTTCAGGAGCTCGGAGAAGAGCCTTTTCGAGTGCTGGAACAAGCACCTTCTCTACGTCTTCAGACGTTGTAAAAGCAACGAAGAAATCTTCCAATGCCTTGGATATATGGTCTGGAACCTGAGTTCGTGATCCAATGATTTCTCGAATATAAAAGGCATAGTACTCAGATGTGATGCGTGAAAGGATCTTCTTTGCCTCGGCTTTCCTCGCACAAACTCCAGCAATGACACCGAGCATAACGGCATTCTTCGCGGAGGGCTGTGGGCCTTTCGAAGAGAGCGTATGCACTGCATCCCCTATCACCTTGTCCATCTTGTCGCTGTTTGAGAACACTTTTCGCAGCCCACGCCTAGTGATGACCAGCGCCGTCTGCCTCATGTTAGACCTGGTCGATTCGCCAAGACAGAGTTCGAGAACGCGGGCGTTGCTCTGAATGATAGTAAGGCCCCATTTGTCCCAGTACGCCGTACCAGCGATTTCCTGCAGCAATATGCTACACCATTCAACCAGGACGAAAGCATTTCCGGGAGCAAGCCCTTGTTTTACAGTCTCCGTATCAATGGTCTTCACAAACTCTGCTAAAGCCTCTGGATCGCATTTTGAAGTGAATATGGCGCGTATGCATCGTTGTACAGCTCGCCGTGAGTTTCGATCGTGGTAGTATGGGTACGTGATGAAAAGAAGTCGTAGAAGAGCCGGGAAGAGGTCGTGGCTGATTTCTGGCAGACGAATAGTGTTAGCATATAATCCCGAGCTTGTTCATCCTATGTACGGGGAGGTACCATTATTTGAGAGCCTTTCTTCGAGGGTGTGTAGATTGCCCAAACGAGTCGTGGTGGAGGAGGAAGACAGTGCTACCTTTGTAGCTCTGAGATCCAGATCCACCGCGCCCGTACCGTTGACCTCCACCTCAGTCATCTCGTAGATTCAAATTCCTTGTCATGACCCGAGGTTGACTCGAGTTGGGTGCGGTGTTGTTGGGTGGCCTAATTTTATCTGGCCGTCGTTGGATTGATTACCCGACTTTTAGAGATAAATAAAAAGTCCGACTGCAGTCATCGACCACCCCGCATTCTGAAATTCGAGCTTCACGACAGAACAACCTCAGTAAATCCGCTTCTATGGCTGGGGGCAAAAAGAAAAAGAAGCCAGCGGCGAATCCGGCCAGAGGATTTGCAACTACATCTATTGCATCCAAACCAAAGATCGAAGTTGCTGAACAAGAGGCTCCATCAACAGCGTTATCCGAGCAGCAGGGCAATCTCAAAACCGAGGAGAACGAGCAGGCGGCATCCGCAGATACAAAATTGGATCCCACGATTACATCGAGTAAAGTTTTGACTGCAGAGGAGTTTGAGAAGCAGTTAGAGGATTCGGAACTACAAATACTGGTTGAGAAACATGCCCAGAAATCGAAGAGAGATGCTCTCCGTCAGAAGACGAGACTGGAGACAGATCGCCGTGTCTTGAGGAGTCAGGCAGAAAGCCTCAGCACGAGGAAATGGCTACCTCCAGAATTGATGGAGGAGATTTTAGATTTGGTCAGCGGTGAAGGTCGTTTTACAGGGCAGTCAAACGACACCGCTGGCAGCACCAAACAAGCGTCTGAGGAGGAGTTAACAATCCGTCTCTGGACACTGCAGCAAGCTCTTGTGGGGGCAGGATTCATGGAGGAAAAGGCGATTCGAGCCATCAGGCACGTTTTGGACATTTCGGACAAGATAGCAGTGGGGAACAAGGACGCAATTTGGGGCATGGAAGAATCCTTGGAATGGCTTGCTAGGGAATGCACGAGAGATGAGCTTCCAGATTATGAAAATCTCTACCGCAAGGCTGCAACGTTGTCAAAATCTCAAACAGGTTAGTATTCGTCCACTTTACTCCACGTATCAGGCTAAACATTACCAGACACCCCGATCGAAAGTCCGCTACCATCTGGGGCTACCACTCCTCGTACCGAACCTGATACAAGACATATGGGGACTATCGGTTCAAACACTAGTCTGTCAAGCCTGGATAAACAACGTACACCTGCTAAGAAGCCGGTGACCCTCGACTATGACAGTGATATTGATCCTGATGACCTTCTACCCGTCTATCTGGAATGCAAGACAAACCTATTCATTACACAGCAGTCCATGCCTAAGAAAGACCTTTCACGAGGAAATGTACGAAACCTGGCTGCAAACAATAAGACCGCCGCTGCTAGCACAGATCCGGAACCGGCGAGATGGCTTCGAAAGATCAAGAGAATACAGGATGATGTCTTATTCGACCAGTACATTGCTGATCAGCAGTGGGAAACCAAGCGCATTCAGTTGGAAAAGGATGCCGCAGCACAGCGGAGAGCTGCGGAGATCAGCCAGGATAACAGTGATTCGAATTCGCAAGGATCTCAGACCTTGGTTGATTCTGATGATGAGGTTAGCAAGGAGGCTGCCAGAATCGGTGCCGAGCTCCTCGAGGAGAATGGCAGCGATGACGACGGTGCTTTGGCAGACTTGTTTGCGAGCTTACCGGTTAACGAGATTGACCCCGTAACTGGCAAAAGCAGTACTGTCGTTACTGGCCTCAATGGTGTGAAGGTTACGATTCGGGAATTTGGAAAGTGGTCTGGTATCAACCCCACTAGAGTCCTCGAGGAAGCTTGCCGTGCTCGGTATGTCAATCTTTAACTACATATGCTGATACAAACATGATATCATGCGCTGCCCGAAATACTGACCAAATGTGCAGAGACTCATCTGTAAAATTGAGCTTCACTCTTATTTCCGATTCAAGCTTCTCAAACCGGCACTCGCTGCGCATCATGTGGTCGAAAGCACAAGACATTCCATTATTGACGCCGCCAGTGCAGATTGATTGCATATCGTCGCCAAAATCACAGATCTTTACCATGATTTCTGTCTCAACCCCTGATTCTAAGCAGTCAGAGGCTTACATCGCTACTGTTGCACTATTCTTGTTATTCAGCTCTTCAGCAAAAGAAGATAAGGTCTTTCTACGTTTGCCTCCTGCGTGGAGGGATCTATGGACGGAATTCGCAGAGGCGAAGAAGGAGAAGGCCGACGAAGCGGATCGTACGTGTATCCGTGTCTTCCGGGATATGGTCCGCGATAAGAGAGACCAGGAACTTGAGGACGGCGTCCTCATACAGGGCGCTTTCAGAAATCGAAACCCTGCGCGAGCTCCCGACAACGGTGACGAGTCTGGCCCAGACAAGGTTAACAAGGGCCTACTTGATCCTCAGGCTTATCAACGAATCTGGTACGACAAGTTTAATACTCCGAGCTATCAAATGATGCTGGTTAGTCCATCTGATCCGAGTATTTGACCCTTCTCACGTGCATTTAGAATTCTCGCATGCAACTTCCAATGTGGGGTTTCAAGAATGAAGTCCTTTCAGCCATTGATCAACATCAAGTTGTCATCGTCTGCGGAGAAACAGGATGCGGTAAGAGTACACAGGTTCCCTCATTCATTCTTGAACACCAGCTTTCCCAAGGCAAACCGTGTAAGATCTACTGTACGGAGCCTCGCCGTATATCAGCTATCTCACTAGCTCGGCGTGTCAGCGAAGAGCTTGGGGAACGTAAGAACGATCTCGGCACTTCACGGTCTCTGGTTGGTTACGCGATCCGCCTCGAGTCGAACACTTCCAAGGAAACACGCCTTGTCTATGCGACAACAGGTATTGTGATGAGGATGCTCGAAGGTTCTAACGATCTTAAGGACATCACACACATTGTCCTCGATGAAGTTCACGAGCGAACGATTGACAGTGACTTTCTGTTAATCGTATTAAGAAAACTTATGGCTCGCAGAAGAGATCTCAAGGTTGTTCTGATGTCTGCCACCGTTGATGCTGAACGCTTTTCCAAGTATTTAGATGGCGCTCCAGTGCTCACTGTTCCCGGTCGCACCTTTCCTGTTACAGTCAAATATCTTGAAGACGCTGTGGAATTGACTGGCTACACATTGGATAGTACCTACCAAGAAAAGTTCAAGGATCTCGATGATGATGAAACCGAGCCTGCCGAGGCCGGTCTTACTGAAGCAACTAAAATTGAGAATACCAAGGCTCTTCGTGGTTATAGTGGTAGGACCAAGAACACGATTGCCCAGCTGGATGAGTACCAGATCGATTTCGAACTAGTCACACAGCTTCTTGCAAAGATTGCTGTGGACGATCACCTGCAAATGTTTAGTAAAGCTATTCTAGTCTTTCTTCCTGGAATCGGTGAGATTCGCCAGCTTAATGATATGTTGGCTGGACATCCCGTGTTCTCTACGAATTGGTATGTTTATCCACTTCATTCGACGATCGCCAGCGAAGACCAAGAGGCTGCCTTCCTCGTACCCCCACCAGGAACAAGAAAGATTGTTCTCGCCACGAATATCGCAGAGACTGGTATCACAATACCTGATGTTACGTGTGTCGTCGATACCGGCAAACACCGAGAGATGAGGTAATTAACCCTATCAAAAGTCAACTGAATCTTACTTACTTACTTTATGATAGATTCGATGAAAGAAAGCAGCTTTCAAGACTTTTAGAGACATTCATTAGCAAGGCAAATGCCAAGCAACGAAGAGGGCGAGCTGGAAGAGTTCAGGAAGGCTTGTGCTTTCATCTTTTCACCAAGCACCGGCACGATGAATTGGTAAGGCATATTTCTCAACATAAATTTCGATGGTACTGCGTACACTGCTAACCTATGCTCGTGAAGATGTCGGATCAACAAACCCCCGAGCTTCTCCGCCTCTCGCTTCAAGATCTTGCTATTCGTGTCAAAATTTGCAAGCTCGGCGGTATCGAGGAGACATTGAGTCAGGCTCTAGATGCTCCGTCATCTAAGAATATTCGCCGTGCAGTCGATGCTCTCATAGATGTCAGAGCCTTGACACCAGGTGAAGATCTAACTCCTCTCGGCATTCAGCTCGCACGGCTGCCACTGGACGTCTTTCTCGGCAAGCTCGTACTTCTTGGCAGCATTTTCAAATGCTTGGACGCATCCATCACCATCGCAGCAATTTTGTCCTCAAAGTCTCCATTTTCAGCTCCCTTTGGTGCACGAGCTCAAGCAGACACTGTTCGACTTGCATTTCGGAGAGGCGACTCGGATCTCCTCACCGTCTATAATGCTTACCTGGCTTGGAAACGAGTTTGTGTAACTGGAAATTCGGATTACCAATTTTGCAGAAAGAACTTTCTCAGTCAACAAACATTGCTGAATATTGAAGATCTCAAAGGTCAACTTGTGGTCTGCCTCGTCGATTCGGGTTTTCTACCCTTGACTGGGGAGGAACGTGCGGCTCTGAATAGGTATTTGAAAGTGTCTCGACTACGGAACTTGACTAACAGTACAGAACCCGCTACTCTAGCAAACGCCGGCAATTCTTCGAAATACCCCAGCGAGCGAACGTCAATAGCGATAATGACATTGTGACCAGCTCTGTCATTGCGTGGAGTTTCTATCCGAAGCTACTTATCCGAGATGGAAGAGGTTTCCGAAATGTTGCGAACAATCAGTCTATTAGTCTTCATCCATCCTCGGTCAATAAGGGTCATCACGAGTTGAAGTGGTTGTCGTATTACCACATTATGCAAAACAAGCAGTAAGTGTATCTCGATTTATGTCCGAACACTGCGTTGACTCGATTCAGATTCTACAACGCTCATGAGACAACTGGAGTAGAAGAGTTTGCCATTGCTCTTCTTTGTGGCGACGTTCGATGTGATGTAGGTCCTTGGCCTAGGCCCCCAGCCATGCGAAAAGTAACTAACTTGAGGTCAGATGTATGCTGGAGTTTTCATCCTCGATGGAAACCGAGCACGATTTGCCGTGTCTGATTGGAAGACAATGCTCGTAATCAAGACGCTGAGATCCAAGCTGCGAGATATCTTGACGAGATCGTTCAAGAGTCCCGGGAAGCAGCTCACAGGACAACAGCAAAAGTGGTTGGAGGTTTGGCAGAAGATCTTTTCGCAGGAGTTCAAGGATAAATGAGTGGTGACTGCGACAGACCATTAGACTGCATAGACTTGGCGTTTATACTTTGTAGGAGAATATACACGGAAAACGACTGCGCTGCACGCTATCATGATGGCCGCATGTATTCATTAGAATTACAGCCTTGATATTATTTACCGCATTGTATGATGCCCATAAGTTGTTTCCGAAGGTGACTATAATTCCTTGGTTGGACCCAATCGTAGCCAGGCAAGCGCGATTTAAACCCTTCAGAGATCCCTTGCTCCCGAGAACAAGAATTTCATGCTAATCTCGTGCCTGAAGTTTCTGAAGCCCTCTTCCATTCTCCTTTCTACGAAGATGTTGGTAAACAAGTAGCCGACCACGTGATTTTGTGTTCGAGAACCTCATGTTCCAGTTTCGTGTCTGGGTGAAAGTCACATTTCCACCGTTTGACTTGAAGACCCATGAGGGGCTGATGGTGGTTGGGATTTTATAGATCTGCAAAGCTCGGAGAAGTCGCAAGTGTTGTTCTTTCCTGCCTGATCTTAGGCTTATCAGTGTCTTGTTTGACACAAAAACATATTTCAGCTCCTTAGTCCATGTGACAGTGTAAGTATAACGTATTAGGTTGAGTCTGGACATCCTGTTTCATGGCAGTGGGATACATTGAATGAGCCGACTACCGGTACATTGTCGTGTCGGCGTGCCGCCGGTACCTCATAGGACTCCTCAGCCAGAAAGAACGAATTTTCTCCTTCCGTCATCACTTTCCGGTTTTCACCGTATCAAATGGTTATAGAGTTCGAGACTTTCCTGCTAATCTCGACCGGTGCTCCAAGCATTCTAGAGCAAGGTTAGTGAGTTGCTCAGGTCGGATGTTAAAATGGGGTGATGGTGAAGATGGGACAGGCTTACTTCTTCCCAGGTTCACTTGCTCAGCATCCACAGAATCGTGACGCGGGCCAGCATACAACCTGAGGGTCATATCAGTCTTCTTGGTACACAGAGAGAACGCGATACTTATTGGTGACTTACGGCAAGCACAACTGCGGTGAAGAAACCAAGAGTTGGTCCTACAACTTTACAGTGACACGGGTTTTGGAATCTTCCGCATTGTATGCAGACCCACGGAATTGGAAGAGGAGCACCGGCCAGCTATGTAAACTCCAAGATAGCAGTAAAAGGAACGGAGGATTGAAGCGTCGTAGACCAGAAGAGACAGACTGGGAGCCGACTTGATTATGACTCCTTCGACCATGAATGCGTGCCCGAACTACTCTCAACAGAGCACCAAAAAGGGTGACGTAAAGTAGAACTTCTGGAGCACCAGATGGTAAAATCCGATGCTAATAAAGCAACTAAAGACATAGCATCGCACTTGTGGAAAACCTCGGATGTACAGAATTTTCTTGCAATATTGCCAAGACATTCTGCGCAAAGGGGATAGCTTGATAGAGACTACATTCGAATATTGCTGGCGCTGCAGATATGTTTATTTTGAAGTTTCTAAACGAACAAAAACAGCTGAGGAGAAAAAAATATGCTGGAAGAAGATACCGACATCGTAGATGAAACTAGCCTGGGAGCCGGTCTCGATTAATTGGCTAGATTCCCCCAAAACCATCTTTTTGGGAGGTTCTGATCCATGGAAAGCTGCTTCACTGAGGGTCTTAGACTTCTATCGCTTGAAAACTTTCAGAATGACATATGCTCATACAGACAGCCTTCATACGGCTTTTGTGTGCCATACTATGTCCTAGATTTGTCCACACACACGTACAAAAACAAGTCGCATCGCTTCGATCCAGAGAAACAAACAAATTCCCTTTCCTCAATTGAAAGCCTACGCTGGACAAGATGGATCGAGATTGGAGTCCTGGCCATCGGCTTCTGCAGCTGGATGGGGGGACTGATGGTCACGTGAACGACAATCCCATCCGGGGCGTCCAACTCCAAGACTTCTTCAGCGACACCAGTAGATCGCATATGTTCAGCACTGATCCCAGTTTCCTCGACTGCGAGGGATACTTGCCTGGCCACACTACTTCCGTGGTAGTGCACCTGCGTTTGGATGAATTGTCGCCTTCTCAGCGGACGACAATGATGACTTCAAATGCCACCCCCAATGTTGAACCGGTCGCAACTGCGAATTTCGACGATCCGCAGGACAGCGACAGCAACAGCAACAGCAACGAACTCACCGCTGTCGCACGATCCCAGGATGTAACTGAAGGTGCGCAACATGTCTCGCCCGAAAGAGAGAAAACGCCGCCCCAGGAGGACATACAAATGGAGGGGATGGAAGGGCAGGCCGCTGCGAATACTATGGAGGGAACGGTAGAGGCAGCGGCAGCGGCAGAAGCAAATGGACCGCAGGGAGCGCAAATGGAAATTGCTATTCCGGACCTCGAACAAGCCCCGACACCAGCAATCCCAGAGATCGATCCAGACGTGGATGATCCTGCCCTTAAGAACATTGCGGTCATGATATCTGATCCAGAAGCCTTGGGGCAGATGAGTGAGCAGCAACGATTCCTTCCAGAACTCATGAATTTGCCTCAGATACCGGGCCCTTCACAAGACCTAGAACTGGCAGCGCATGCTAGTATTCCTCATGATGGACAGATGGACATGGAATTGCCAGGCGTCTATGGCGCAATGGCGCCTATGCCAGCCCCAATGGGGTTCGGGGACAACTTTCACAATCCTCCTTATTTCAACCCCCCTTTTGTCGAACAAGTCGAGCCAGAACAGAAAGTCCAAGGTTTCGCAAGGATTGATTTCGACGACGGGAGTTTCTATTTGAACGCATATGTCCTCATGATTGGGAGAGATTTGCGCCTACAGAAAGTTCAGTCGAAGAGGGACGCAAATACAGTACAAATCTCGACAACCAAGCCAAGGCCAGCAGGGGCTTATAGTGAAAAGGGGGGTTTCGTCAGAGGTTTCGACGATGATGAGCTTGAGGAAGGGCACGACCGAAAGCGAAAACGGAAAGCTCGAAGTTCCAGTGGGCCAAACAAGCGTATCAAGAAGTCAGGATCTTCAGGCTCATCTTCACATCCACGATCCAGAAGACCCTCTATGGCTCCACCCGTGGATATATCTCAATACTCAGACTCCGAACGTCCTGCCAAACTTAACATTGAGGATCATCAACCATCTCCTCATAAGATGGTTACGCTGTACATCCACCCTCCTTACCCAGCGAAAGAACAAGATTGGAAAGCTATTTCACGAGAACACCTACTGATAGCATTCAATTTTGACAAGAATCTTTGGGAGGGTAAGGTCATGGGGAGAAACGGATGCTTTGTGGAAGATGATCTCAAACACCAACACGAGACCTTCGAACTTACAAATGGCTGTCATCTACAAATCGGCGCGGTAGAACTGTTGTTCAGACTCCCGGAGCACATCCCGATTGGTAAAACAGGTGCTGAGGAGGCCGAAATGTCTGACGAGGAAGCTGTCGGGACCGCGGCGGACGCCCGTCAATTCGCAGATGACGAACGGCTAAGTTACGTTATTGCTGGTAAGGAGATGAGCTTAGAATTCAAGAACGAGCGGCAAAATCTGGACATGGGCGATGAAAGTGACTCTGATGAGTATGGCGAAGAACGGCATGATCAAGATGGTGAAGCCAGTGAAGACGATGATGACGATGATGAGCTAATTGGTCAACCGCGGTTGTTCAGCGATGATGATGAGTCGGATGAAGATGAACAGCTGGATGCAGAACAGGACCTGGAAGACGAACAAGAAGACGGAAGGGGATATGATCCCGATGACTTGAGGCCTGAACCCGAGCCCATATCCCTACCACAAACTCCCGAGCCCAAGAAACGTGGGGTGGGTAGACCGCCAAAGAATGGAATTTCCAAGCGGCAGCAAAGAGAAGAAAAAGCAGCGCGACTTGCACAGGAGGCTGTCGAGAAAGAGACTAAGAAGACCACGAAGAAGGAGGAGAAAGTCGCCAAAGAAGTCAAAGAAGCCAAAGGGGGTAAAGGGGGCAAAGGGGGCAAAGGGGGTCAAGATGGCAAGGATGGCAGGGACAGTAAAGAGAATAAGGAGAATAAGGACATCAAAGAGGGTAAGGAGGGCAAGGAGAGCAAATCGGCGAAGAAAGGAATCAAGACGGAGCCTGGCAGTCAGCCGAATGCAGAAACTAGCAACAAGTCTGGTCCTGAAGGTGGTGAGAAGAGGAAGGTTGGCCGTCCACGCAAGCATCCGAGACCAGACACGCCCCCAGAGCCAAGGGAGAAACGCAAGTACACCAAGAGAAAACCCAAGGAACCTAAAGATGGAGAAGCGAAAGCCGATGGCGAGGGTGGTGATGGTGAAAAAGATTCCAAGGAGCAGAAACCACCGAGATCTCCTCGATCGCCAACACCAACCTACAATGAAGCTGAGCTTACGGAAGAACAGCTGGCTAAGCCATCTTGCAACTATGTCCAACTCATCTACGAGGCACTCTCAGAGTCAACGCACAAGCAAATGTCGTTACCACAAATTTACAGGGCCATTCAACGGAAGTATCCATACTTCGTCCTGAAGGTAGCCACGGTCGGATGGCAGAGTAGTGTTCGCCACAACTTGGGACAGAACGAGGGTTTTGAGAAGGTGGAACGTGACGGCAAAGGATGGAAATGGGCTATCAAGGAGGGTGCTACGTTCGAGAAGGAGAAAAAGAAGAAAGCTTCTCCACCACCTCAATATCCTCCTGGACACATGCAACCAATATATCCAGGCTTGCCTCATGGGTATTCAATGCAAGGGTATCCTCCTCCTGGAATGATGATGCCACCTCAAGGATACCACATGCAACATCAAATTCCTCCAAATTATCGCCCGCCTGGTCAGCCGCAACCTTATATGGGTCATATGGGGCACCAGCCGCTCATGAACGGGCTCTACCAGCCAGGGCTTCAGCCTCCTATGATCAATCAACCTACATTGACAATTCCTCCTGCACTGGCCCCTCAAGCCCCCACCTCTTACAGCTCCCCTTACGGTCCCAAACCTGCCGCTTCGAGTGCACCTTCGACAGCTCAACCAGGCCCCCCCCCAGGTCAGGCTCCTTCTTCCACGGGTCAGCCTGGTTCTTCGACAACTCAAATGGACGCCCAAACGGCTCAACCAGGCACTCAAACAAGCCAAGTGAGTGCGCAAGCACGTCAAGCGACTCATTCATCTACAGCACAAGCCGTCGGCGAAGCGAAGCAGACAGTACCTTCGACAACTCCACCCACTCCTTCAGGTAAATCAACACCCTCGGCTGACCAGTTAAGCCTCCTAAACGTTCAACCCATACCGAATCAACATGCTCAAGGGCCAGGCTCACCTGGGGTAGCACCTCAAGCTGGTTATCAGTATTCACAGCAGCCGCAGTATCCTCATTACGCCCAATCACAGCAATTTTCTCCATCATTCCCTCCGCAGCAGCCACAACAATCTCAATCGCAGCAGAGGCCAGCACCGCCAAGCTCTCAGTCGTTCCAACCGCCGCCACAGCCGCAGACACAGCAGCCAGCACCTCCTGAAACCCAGCCTCAGGATGTACAACAGACGAGCTCGAGCGCACCCTCACCTGTGGTGAATGAGAAGATCTTGAAGGCCGTCGAGTCGTTCAGGAGTGCTCTAGCCAATGAAATGGTTAATAAGCCCAATGGCATGGAGACACTAGACAGCGCGGTCAGCAAGGTTCTTGGACACAAGAGTGACGATGTACCTGGTTTCAAGGAAGAGGCTAAAATTGTAGACGTTTTGCGGGAAATGCTCAAGAAAATCGGTCTTCTTCCACGAACTGGTGCTTCTAGTTCACAGACTGATCAGAGATCGCCTCCACCTGCATCTCAAATCCAAAAGTCCTCATTCCAACAAGCGAATCACGGCGGGACACAAGAAAGCGCAGCTCAACCCCAACCGCCTGCAAGATCGACTGGATCAGCAAAGCCGAACCCTACGATCATGCGGCCCACTTTCACACAGAACCAGAATCGTTCCAGTGGTCCTCATGTGCCCAGACCGCCAATGAACAATATGGCAAGATCCAATTCGAATAGTTCCAATGCACCATTGCGGCAGCATACTCCTCTTGGCTCACCTGCACCTCCTGCAAATCTCGCGAATGGCTCTCCATCTACAAAAGCACCATCTAATGGGCCCTCCTCGAATGGAGCCAACACGCCGATGCGCTCAAGCGAGTCAGGTCAGGTTGAGGGTCCGAAGAAGGAGGTTGTAGACGAGTTGGTGCAGGTGAAAAGTGAGCCAGTAGCTGGGCCATCACCACCTAGGCCACAGACGACAGAGACGAACTCCTAGGTTGGGACATGCTTCGAAGAACGAAGTCACGAAATCATGATTATGGCGTTTTTGATCGGGTACGGATAGGCATAGGGATATTTGCATTCAAGGGGGGCTTTTCGGTTGGCGTCAAAATGGAGATGGGATGGGCCAGGATGGCATTATCGATCAAAGCATTTGCATTTGGTTACCAAAAGGCGTTACAATCCCGTGGCGCGCATTGCTATGCCGGACTTAGGCGGGCGGGGTACATCTGGTATCTGGAGGATTTTGTTCACGCCAATCTGTCATTATGGATATTCACATAGTATTCTACTAGCCAGTATCGCTAGGAATACATGTTCTCCAAAATATTGCTTCTTGTTTTCTCCTCCCCCTCGCGTTCACCGTGTATCGTTTCGGTCATGCCAAGTCTCTAACTTCCAGAAAGTCATGCGCAAGTGTGCCTGCAGACGTTCGTTGTATCGAACGGCGGCGCGGTCCGAAACCGGAATTGTGCAGCATGATAAGTATGCCTCTTTACTAGTATCGGAACTCTGTGCCACTCGCTGTTCCTGAAATCTGCTGTTGTGGGGTGTTGGGATTCGCGTTAATCGCGGATTGGACTCTTGTTTTCGTTGTGCCGTTCGCTTGCTTGCCTTTCTTTGTCCTTTCTCCTCAACTTGTATGGTGGTATGGGGAGACAATTGCCCTTCCTATTGCCCTTATTGTTGATTTGGCGGTAACGAGTCAATGTGTAGGGCTTCCGACATATCATAGGGTCGCCCTTTCATTGGGGATGCCTCTCGTATCTGCGACTCTGCGAAAGACGACAATCGGCCAGGGCTTGCAGATGTAGAGTTAGTCAAACGGAGACTTCATTAGTGTGAGGGTACTTCTTGTTGTCAATGCTGGCCCCCTCAGTCTTGTAGAAGACACAGTTGACACGATTTAGACCGTTCTTCTCACTGAGCTGCGCTGGTCAGCCCAGAGGACGTTGCTCCAATAGTAATTATGCTCGATGGCTACGGTGCTGGAGATGACAAGCATCAATAGCAACGGAATCCAACGTTCACAAATGCACCTAGAAGTTCACCGGTGGGTGGTATTTTCACAGCTGCTCTGTGGAGCTGAAAATCCTCGTCAGAATTCCATACACACCTGTCCCTCCTCGGACTGAGCTAATAATATGCAGATTTCCTGGTGGCAATGCCGAAGCCATAGTACTAAGCACGACTGTGGATTAAGCAATGTTTGCGAAAAGCCTGGGGTCCTAGACGTCTTCGGTTTCGAGAAGCGTAAGGAATTCGCTTCGTTACCTCTCCCGGGCGTATGGATTAGAATTGACCTCGCCGCCGAATCTTCTTGGCAAATCCAACGATGTCCCCCAGCTTTCGGTCGCCGACCGGTGTGTTTGTAATGTCCCTCTGAACTTTCAGAATATTGCTTTCGGCTCCGGCGTGTACATGTCTCCAACGCCGATGATACACAGAGCGACTGAACTATGATTACTGTCGCCCTGCTTTCGAGGTAAACGCACGGTATGTGGCACTCAAGATACATTCCTCTCGAAGTTTTTGGAGCTGATGTCTGTTTACGGAAGATTTCCCGTCCAGCGTTTTACACTTCCAGGCGCTTCTCAAGACTGAGGTATTGTCCGCCACATCCGAGATGAGACATACGCCCGACTACACGGCAGTGGGAAGGCCGTAATCACAAGATGAGCTGCTCTGTCGGAATGCAATTTTCATTGCCAATCTCTTCAATATCGTTTTGTCCCGAAAGTGTGGGTGGAGGCGTTTGCAGCCTTACGCCACACTTCTCTCGGGCCATGTGCCACGAAAATCTTGCTGAAATCCCTCATGTATAGCTGGTGACAGATGTTTTGCCCTTTGGAATAGAAACTCTGGGATAGCCAGACCGACAGCGAAGGCCAGATGTAGGCACAGGACTAGACATGACTGCCTAGAAGTCCATTGTCGTGTGCAGAGCGGCTTTCCCTGTGCTTCCGCTCCTCGGCCCCAGGAGACCTTTGGTTTTTGAATAAGCAAAGCCGGAACTTCTACTCGTAGGGCAACCCTGGAGAACCCAATGCTTGCTCAGAACTAGGAAAAGCCCTGGTGATATGCACGAATGGTCTTGACGGAACTGAAAGGTCGTTCGAAAGTTTTCTGATTTCCAATGTGATACCAGGGTTTGATAGCCAGGTTGTCTCCCGGGTGATTATTCCCCGTAATTTGGTTGTCTACATTCTTGATGGAAGGTAGAAAGTGAAGCCTACTCGGTAGATGACTGCCCTTTGGTGAATCTCTCTGTAGTCGGTGTCGATCTCATGGCCATTCTGGCATGATCGTGGTGAGACTGTGCTCCTGACTTGGGAACTGACTAGTCGAAGATGCTCGGCAGATTCGATTTTGAGGCGAACGCAGTCGGATGGTAACTGAGTATGGAGATAGAGAGACTCCTGCGCGGGGTTGGCTGGGAAGAGGGTCCTTGTTAAAGCGCTTGGGAATACTCTTCTGTATCCTTTGGCGAAGATCTTGTAAGAGCATAGGAGAAGGTATCTGTTCATATGTCGATCCTAAAACTAAAGTTGTTCTTGGGCTGGGTGATCTGGGATATATGTAGCACACTCGCGAAACCAGAAAACTTGCGGTCCATTGAGAAGCTCCGACTGAACGAGGCGACACCAGACGAGGAGATCGTCGGTCAGAGTCCAGACAAGTGCTCAAGTCCATTACTAGCTTCCAGACCAAGGGTTCTCGAGCCAGTTGGTATTTTAACAGGTGAAACGCATGAATAAATTTGCCCGAATTCTAATGAACCATTTGGTCAACACTTAATCTCAAATGCATACTGCAGCTGCGTTTCTGCAGTGACAGCGTTTCACCGCTCTTATGGAACACTCTTGAATGGAATGCGGCTGCAGTCTCGATATCGAGGTCATGAAGCAACGGATATCAATGGCTGTTAGTGTTGACCTCTTGGGGCGTTGAGAACCAATCATAAGCGCTCGTTCGTTCGCCTCGCCGGGGCGAGCTGCACTCAAGATGCCACAACAAGCACCTGTTGCAGGGAGTTGTAAATAGTGCATACGTGGATCAAGCCGAATCTCATTTCGAAGAACACGAGGGCGCTTGAAAGAAGCCTCTCGACACTTGCATGAAGCATGGCTGACTCTATGCCTAGCACCAATGTCGTTGCCACTGTTGCCGGGGACTGTCATATAAAGATCTTCGAAGCGACCTCACCAGTGGGAACAGGAGCTTCCAAGATCCATACATCATTTACATCCTTGAAACGTTAGGTACTAGTCTCATGATCTTGTAGAATTAGCTGTCGTTCATCCACCTATATTGCGAAGCATGTCTTCCTCGGAGAAGAATCGATATTGGATACCCCATGTCGACATCAACAAAAAAGTGATCACCGCGGAAATTCAGTATTATCTGGGCCCTGAGTCGACCGTGCGGGCATATACTCAAGATGTATTTGATACCGGTATCCTCTTCTCGATTGCTTGAGGGGGGCTAACATAAACCCTAGGGTGAAGACGGATTCCTCATCACGACTCCCGGTGAATGCTTGACCGATGTAAGCATGAAGCCTCCACCATACTGTATCCCAAAACAATGGCATTGACTGGATTCAGGAGCAAATAGATGATATTTGTCGCAAATCCAAGGAGATTTGGGACAAACAAGCAGCAGCTCGAACCAAGAAGGAATCAGACAAGCAGCTCAAGCGACCACTACATAAGCCCGTTGTGGTATCACGCGGATCTAGACACGCCGACTCGACTCGAAGTCGTCGGCACTCAGGTGAACGAGACAGGGGAGAAGGTTCGGGGTCAGGATCAGGGCGAAGACGGTCAGACGAGCGAAGCTACGACAGCTATGATCGACGCGACAGCAGATGGTGAACGGTGAACGAGAGAAGCCGATTCTTCCTCCATGAAGACGTAACGGAGATCAAGGATAGTCTGGACTTCGGAGGAAACCGTGTCTGCGCTGGTCTGTTGCAACTTGCAACAGAGATAGATTGACAGCCACGATGAAGAGGGAAAGGACGGTGAAGGGGAGGAGTCCGCCCTGTGACTGCCTGCGAGAATTTGTTGCATAGCGTGGGTTTGATATTCTGCTGCTGGTAATTAATTAGTGTTCGATCCCCGTTGTGTATACCTTCTAGAAATCCCAACTCAGTTGTCAACTTCTATGTTGTAGCCATGAAGCTGTGAGGTGTAGAATCTTGTTAGACCTTGTGCATGTCACGAAGGGCAAAACAGCCCAGTGCCATTCAACATACCCTGCTGTAGATCGACGGTGAATGGGCAATCACAAAGCCTGGCAGAGTCTCAACATCGCAGTGCGGCTGAGATATGTTTCTCGGTATTGGGCTGTCGTTGATAGTTGTCGTTGGCGAGGCTCCGCTTCTGGGCAAGGCAAAACTCCTGACGATGCAGGGCTGTGGCAAGAAATGGGCATCGCATTCTAGGCTGCCCGAACGCCACTTCCGAGAGCCTCGTGCTTCGACTCCGTAGAATCGAGATACAGGAAATCTTGTGATTTGACACCTTTGTGAAACTGTTGAGGACGAGTTGTGCGAGGTGAAAAGGTGGAGAGGTTAAGAAAGCTAGGATAATGACATGCGGGGAAAGGCCTGCAACGACCACAAACGATGTAAGCATCTTCATATGGACGACTCTGAGCTTGATCGATAGGGAAACAGAGCAATTGACAGTCCGGAAAGAGATAGAAGTGATCGAGTATTCGAACTGATTATCCAGATGCCATGCGCGTGTTTCTTACGACTCGACCTCGGGTCAGGTTTGCACTTGAAGTAGTCATCCACAAGATCTTGCCAATGCGGTGCACGGGAGGGAAGTTGCTTCTTGTCAAACACGAAAGTCCTTGTGATTGCCATCGAGAGGCACGTAGCACAAATTGATGATCCCCTGAAGTGTATATAACAGGACAGTATGATGTGAAAGCTGGCTGACCAAAGGAAACTGTCTGGTCTACGAGTTACACCAACATGAAGATGTATCCTTCACTTTTCGGTGTCATCATTCCGATGACAGTGACGGCAAACTCCCAGGCTTTCGACACGTATCAGTTCCACGTCTGGCCATATCCCCCACTGCTGAACATCTTAGAGTCCGAAGTCTCTTTTGCCACTGGTCAGTACTTTGATCGTCCTTAGATTGAAGTGATATACACTGACCATATCAGAAACCCTCTGGGTCGGGTATACCAAATACAGGCAAAGCTCAGAGCCCTTCTGTCCCATAGTCGGAAGCCAGTTGTCATTCACGTCATGGCACCAAACACCCATTGTAAGCACTTGGAAGATCTATGATAGTAGCTCTAACACGCACACCTAGCGTTCGTCGCCCTTACGTATTGCTTCGATCAGGGCTGCGGACCACGAGCTATGATGAGAGATATTCAGGGACATCCGCTGTATGCTTGAGCGTACTTGCATGCATCGAGGATGCCCATCCTTCTTCGAGCCGCCTCGCAATTTCGGTCCATCGTTAAGATTCTATATTGTTCTTTGAAATGGCTCAAATGGAACAAAATCCGACGTTCTCGTCGTCTAGGGACGGCAAAACCCATACGTCTTCCCAAATAACACCGCAACAGTGCAATTCACTACTGCACATGGTCACTACGTCCCGGAAGAGGCCAGCGCGGTCGGATTTGGCCTCGATGGGGACGGCAAGTAGACTTTTAATGGCCTGAACGAATTTGTGGCTTGTCAGACAGAAGACATGGTGAAGCAAGGCCCTTACAACGGGTATCAAATATGGTGGAAAGGCGCGGGATCCGTGAAAGGTGTCAATTGCAGCGAGCCACTATCTCTGGTGAAAGACGAGAAGGCTGGGAAATGTGGAGCCGGATACTAGAGCGCAAGTCTTGAGGATTTCCAAATTTGGAGGAGCCGAGAGTGGCCAGGTTGCTCATGAAGGATCCATCGCAGAAGAGAAAGATGTTGTTGGTTGTGATCGTGCCACTTTCCCGTCGTCTCCTGGCATTATGTGGATAATTAAATCCCGCGGTTTGACATCGTTCCAGCGATTTTCAAGATCCCTCCAGTGCTGTTTGCTCATCGGCCGCCTTCTCATCAAGACTCTTTTCATACCCTGCAAGGCTGAACGGTCCGGCAGACCATAACACCAATGCCTGGACACCAATCTGGACCTTTTCTTCGTCGTTTACTTTCTCCTTTTGCCCACCTGTGATATAGCCCATCACATTGACCCATTCTCCAATATGAGTCTCATTTGACTTCAAGGTAGTAATGAGAAGCTTGACATCCACTTGGGCTTTCAACGCATTTCCTGGTGGGTGGTTGTGTTCCAGAGTAAGCGTTGCTTCTTTTGTAGAATAATTTGTAACACTAAAAAAATGAGCTTAACAAAACCGCACATAAATAAGACCGATATTGAGATAGTGGAAATACAGAGAAATCGTGGATGACAGAGACAATGTAGCGTCACACTAGACTTGCGGAGTTGTCAGGATGACGGACTGGCCCTTATTGTCAAGACACCACTGAGATATGGAGTCCCAATCCACGTCGCCATTGACACCATGTGAAATGCAAGAATAAACAGAGCTTTTGATAAACAAAGAAATGCTCACCATCCCAGGAAGCGAACTTTAGAACCAGGAGAATGTGATCCTAGGGCAGAAAGTAGAGTCAATCTTGTCGGGACTGGCCCATTGTGAACGCCAGCCATTTTGGGACAGGATCTGATACTTTCGTCTCATTGATTGTCGAATTTGACAACGTGAAGCTATTCAAGATCATACTGAATATGCATAGAGCGGGATGAAGTCACGATCTACCGACCACGTGCCAAGAAGTGCGCTAGGCCTCAATCAGCGATTGGTGGCCTGGCGCTAGCTCGTCATCGTCGAATCTCTGGTCATTCACAATACAGGCAACGAGAACAAGACAAGATATTGCACCTAAGTCCGCGTCACGAACCACCTGATAATCTACTCAACCCTCGATACTTCATATACGAAGCCTCGCAGTCGCACTATTTTCTCCACACTCTGCGAAGCCTCTTTGTCCAACGATCAGACTGCCCCACTACCTCCAACCTTCAGATAGCGAATCTGGACCGGAGAGGGCTATCTTGATCCCTTGTCAACCTTTACCAAGTTCGAGCATCAGCAGAAAGAACTAAGAGCGTCTCTCGGGACTGGGCGGTCCGTCGATATTGAATTTCAAGGGTAGCGAAATCTCATAGTACAAGATGTCTGGAGTGTGGGGTTGGTTTGGCGGGCAGAGTGCCCAGAAGAGAAAGGATACGCCCAAGAATGCCATCCTTGGTCTACGATCACAGCTGGAAATGCTGCAGAAGCGGGAGAGGCATCTGCAGAATCAGATGGATGAACAAGATGCTATTGCTAGGAAGAATGTGAGCACGAACAAGAACGGTACGCAGTCACCCCGCCCTGTGCTGGGATCACTGGCAGATTTGAAGATAAACCTGAAGCTGGCCCAAAGATTCGAGAGAAGTATTTCGAACTGTTGCTAATACTTCTATACAGCGGCCAAGGCTGCCCTGCGACGAAAGAAGCAACATGAGCATACTCTTGAACAAACGACCGCCCAAGTAGCGACCCTGGAGCAGCAGATATACTCGATCGAGGCGGCGAATATCAACAGAGAGACTCTTGCGGCTATGGAGCGCGCGGGCGAGGCTATGCAACAAATCCATGGCAAACTCAATATTGATAAGGTTGACGAGACAATGTATGTTATTAAAGAATCTATCGGGAACCGGAACAAATAATGCTGACCTTCTGATTCCAGGGAGAAACTGAGAGAGCAGCATGCTTTGGGCGAGGAAATCGCTCAAGCTATCACAAGCGCTCCTATTGGCGAACCGATCGACGAGACGGAGTTGGACGATGAGCTTGCTGAGTTGGAGCAAGAACAACTTGATAATAAGATGTTGAAGACAGGAACCGTGCCTGTGTCCGACGAGGTACACAGATTACCCGCAGCAGCGAATGGAGAAAGTAAGTTGCCCCTTCGACATCTATCTCTCGCTGACTCACACCACCTCCAGTCAAAGGGAAAGCACCAGTGCATGCGGAGGAGGAAGACGAAGAGGAAGAACTTCGGAAGCTACAAGCCGAGATGGCTATGTGATTTTCACGACGCCGAAGTCACCGCTTTTCTTTCGTCCACCGCACGACATCTACGTTGTGTCGGGACCTGCATACTGTTGAGGGGTTGGGGTTATGGTTGCGTTGGGATTCCACAATTACCTCTTTTCAGATTCTTGATCCACCTTTGGAGCCGGCGTTTAGGATTTGCTGCTGTACATCTTTCAATACGAGAATACCTATTCACACGGACAAGACCCAGAGGTGCCCTCAACGTCATCTGCTATGTCCAGTGTCCAGACCTCTGTGCCACGTGAGACACACCGCCAATTGCAGGACCCGGAACCTAATGTACCTGCCTAGACAAAGCGGGCAGGTAGATCTTTCGAAATGAGGCTGACACGGAGTACTTCTCATCAGAACCTTCCTGATTGGAACTTGAGTATGCTCCATTCTTACTGAAACATATTTCCGCTGGCATCCTGACTAGTCGATTGTTAACAGAAGAAGACTGTCGTTATGGAAAAGCTGTTCGGTCGAACTCGGATCGAAGAGGAAAGGGAGAGACTTCCAAGTGCACTGGAATTCAGATCGCACTCCGTTCTGACTTGGCTCACGGCGGCTGTCTAGTTCAGTGAAACTGAGGATATCGACTTTAGTAGCAGCAGGTGCGACAAGCCCTCCAGTCCCTTCACAGATAAAACGTGATATTCCCACTACTATGTCTCTCAATAGCACCGAACTATCTTACATAATCAAAGATTGCAAGAATTACAGAAAGAAGTTCGCCAGAACTTCGGCTCAAAAGGTTGTGTTTTTCTGGTGTCGACATGAGCTCGCTAAATGAACCCCTGAAGCATGCTGGCATGCCATGCCATGCCACGAAGAAAAAATCGCGGGACAACACAGCACTAGGACTTCGATTTATTCCGTGTCATCAGCTATCCCCACACTGATGCTTAATATTAGAAGAATACTTCTGTCGATGCAACCCACGGTCTGCCTTTCATCCAGCGAATGGAAATGGCGCGATCGGGCACCGTTGGCTTCTATCAGCGAGGCATACAAGGCGAACACGTTGCACGGCGCACCGCATCAACCCGCTGCGAGGGAGGGACATGACAACCATGGCTCTGCATCGTGCTAAGCAGTTGTTGGGTGGATATTTCTCGATATGCTTCCTACTGGTTCGCTGCTGGGTTCCTGGCTCTGAAAGGGAGGTCCTTGACTCCCGCTCCCGCAAGCCAGGCTTGCATGCTGGCTATCAATTCCAGCAAGTCGAGAGCTTTTCTCCCTGCCCGGGTAACCCAATGTGTGTTGGCTTCGTTGGGCCGCATTAGATGTGTTGCGATATCGTCGACAGCTGCAGCATCCGATCAGTGCAAGAGCATGCGACGTGGCGCCAGTCCCTTTCTCTGCTCCAATTGATATCGAGCACGATATTGATCATTTGGCTTATCGAGTAATTCTCTCGTGGGGTGTCCCCGCGGGTCGAACGTGGGTCGGATTATGTCGAGTCCTGTCTCTCACTGTTTCTGCCGAGTGCCAATAGTAACGCTTTCTCTGTTCCTCTATTTCTGCTATTCTACATCATAGGCATTTCATTGTCTGTTCAGATTCTCGATAATCTCTTCTCAATTCTCAAATTGTCTCTATTGCAACCCAACCTCCCAATTCACATTTCTTAGGCCGACGTTGTGTATGCAAAATATAATTCGACCTTATAATCCCCGGTATTGGGTACCCGCAGATTGCCGAGCATTCTTTTGACATGGGGAGAGAAGAATAAGAGGGATACCCAATACGTTCTGTGTGAAGCTTTTCGGTACTCTGTTGAAGAGGTATACTCTCTAGTATGGCAGAATCACCTTTCACAGTATGTCCTTACAGGACACAAGTCCATGACCCGTCGTCCATTCAGACGGAACAATACGAAGTACAAACGCAGAAATTTGAACTTCAAACTCAGAAGTATGAGATCCAAGCTCCTCGAAGATTTGAGGTCCAGCAGGCGAGATATGGAGAGCCTCAAGTTTTTACCGGAACAGAGAAAGACCTTGCATTGCTCGCGAAGTGCCAGGCGGGTAGCCCGTTTGCATATCAAGTAGATGGTAAATTATCCGTCGATTGTCCTTCTAGTTGTGTTCTGGGTGATCCATGCTCTCGGGGGAATATTATATCCACATGCATTGAAGCATTGAACAAGGATCAATGTTCTCAAACGGACTTGGATGACCAAAAAGAAAAAGCTAATTTTGGTTGCTCAGACGATTCAGACGATGAACCAACAAAACAAGACGAGTCCTACGACGATAGCCCTGGTCCCAACTCACCTGCTGAGCTTGCCGGTGACAATGAGGGTCAGAGCAATATGGATGGTGGGGGACAATCAAAACATGACGAAGGTGGCGGAACCCCGATTGCTGGGGAAGCCAGCATATCCCAACCTGTCACATCGGAGATCAATGAGAACGGACCTGAAGACGTTTCCAAAGTGCCGCCAGCTGCCCCTGATCCTCCTACCCGGGATGATAATGTTCAGGAACAAAGTTTGGAGACCAAGGAGGTTTCCGGTCCAACCGATGCATCACGACCGACTAGTCGCAGCAGCGTTCATTTCGCTGACGATACGGCTCCACCTGCTCCTGAGTTCAAACCTAAAGGGAAGAACAACAAACAATCGAAAAAGGAAGCCAAGAAGGATAAGAAGCAGGATAAGAAGGCCAAACAACTCGAGAAAGAACTTGAACCAGAAATCATTGAAGTTGCAAAATTTGAAGAGGACCTACCCAAATCCTCAAAGAAAGGAAAGGAATTTAAGAAGGATAAGAAGCAAGACAAAAAATTGAAACAAGCCGACAAGGACGCCGAGCCTGAGAAGTCAATTGAGATCGACAAAGTTGAAGACGAGACACCCAAAGGCAAAAAGGGGAAGAAGGGGAAGAAAGCTGACAAGTCTTGGGAGCCTGAGCCCATTGTCGAGAAGGAAGTAAAGGAAATCAAGCAAGAGAAGGGTGGTAAAGGAAAGAAGGATAAGAAGGGTGGAAAGGGGAAAGAGAAAGCAGGCAAAGCTTTGGCTGGTGTAGCTGTGGTCGGTGCAGCTGCAGCTGTCGCCAGTGAGATGACACCTCCGCCATCAGATGAGTTGCCTTCGGATAGCCCTGGTGTGGGTGAATCCAGTCCCGTCGATGAGATTTCACCTTCTTCGGATCCTGCCCCATCTGCGGATGGTGAGCAGAGTGCGGAAGCCGCTTCAGCTTTGGAGGAGACGAAAGACGGTCCTATCGAAGGCGGCTCAACACCATCGGACCCCTTACCAAGTGCAGACGAGCCTGCTAGCGAGGCGCCTGTGGTGAGCTTCTCTAGCTCCGATATGTCTCAGTTATCTAACGTTCTAAATAGTTATCTAACGTTCTAAAGGAAGAGGCAACACCTGCTGTGGAGTCTAATCCAGAGCCAGTGGTCTGTTAATATCTTAAAGCAGACAAATGACAATCAGGTGTACTGACAAGGTATCAGGTTGATGAAACCCTAGCTCCAGCCGTGGATGACTCGATTAACGAGCCAGTGGTATGTGGTAGTCCTGATTTCAGCTATCAATCATCACCGTGAGCTTAAGATTGTGTACCATTTTTGGCTAAAACTCTTCTAGGTCGAGGAGGTTCCTGCTTCTGTTGAGGACCTAACCAGTCCGGACCCTGTGGTAAGCTTCCAGGCGTCACTTATGGTTCACTGGTACAGTGCTGATGTTCTTACAGGTAGAGGAGACTCCTGCCCCAGTTGTTGAAGAGACGCCAGCGCCTTTGGTAAGTCTTAAATCAATGCTCGCTATGCTTTATCCTGGTTTAAAGACAATAGCGTTGCTAACTTGATGTAGGTCGACGAGACGCCGGCCGCAGAAATTCCTGCCGTAGGTTTATGTCCGATGGTCACTACTTTTATTTGCTAAATAAGATAGGCTGAGGACGCGCCAGCCCCAATCAATGAGCCAACACCCGTGGTAGGTCCTCAGCGATGTCCTACCTCCAGGTCTCTGTCTCATCCCACACGCAGACCACTGACTGTCTCTAGGTCGAAGGCACGCCCGTCCAAGTAGATGAAGAACCCACTCCCTCCCATGAGCCTACGGCAAGTCTCCATCATCTTTCTCTTCAATCAACTTCCTGTGCTAAGTGTATTTAGATTGAGGATTCTCCCACTGCAGTGGAAGAAGAGCAGGCCCCGGCCGCTGTGGTAAGTCTCCATCGAATTTATTCCTGATCCGCCTTGACGATACAAGCCTCGCTAACGATTTATAGGCTGAAGGTGTGACTGAGCCTACCGCCGAGGAGCCCAGTTCCATTCCCGAGGTAAGTCTAACATTGATCAAAACTTACCTCTCAAGGTTCCAGATGCTGACTTGGATATAGGAAGTGGGCACGCCAGCTCCAGTAACCGAAGAATTGTCAGCCGTTGAACCTTTGGTACGTTAGATACTCCCCATAATGCATTCTGCAATCAACTATTTGTCTGACTTGACGAAGACTGAGGATATACCCGCTGCTGAAGATGGCCCGGTACCTGCAGTAGGTTTCACCCTGAGACACCAATTCCCCTAGATCTTTTACCAAGATAGACTGCTGACGTTCACATAGGAGGAAAGTGTGATCACTTCTGACCCAGCAACAGAGGAGCCTGGCTCAGAGCCAGTGGTAAGTTGTACCGTGTGACCGAACACCATTCCCAGGATAATATGAATCTTTCCAGCGCCTGATATGCATATCATACTGACCATCATCAATCCAGGTTGAAGAGTCACCAGCGACAGTTGAAGAGACCATACAGGTTGATTCCAGCCCATCTGTAAGCCGCTTTACCTCTATTCCTCTACTCGAGGGCAGAGACTCTGGCCGCCAAGCTAGCGACTCTGCTCGAAGACTAGCATACGTCAACAGCCCCATGTCCAATGATGTGTTCTAACTAATTCGTTATAGGATGGCGATAGCTCAGCTCTCGCTGTTGAGGAAACGTCTGTGCCGGATACAGAGCTTATGGTACGTCAAGAGCCCCAGCTGTAGCTGTATACCCCTATATACTTAGCTAACAATGGTCAGAAGGAAGAAGAATCCTGCCCGCCAGCTTCTGAAGACGCCCCTGCTTTGGCCACGGAGTCGGAATCGGTGTGTAGCGGCTTCTTCCTTGGGCAACTGATCCAAGTTGCTTTAATCTCCGGAGTACATGCCTGACGAACATCATAGACAGCTGATACTACAGATGCTCCAATTGAGCCTGTTGCTAACCCTGCAGAAGAAGAGGCCGTCTCAGAACCTGTAAGTCATTCTTGCGTCACTTGATTCTCATCAGACGCATTTCTGCTACGGAACTGGCTTTCTTGGGGTTTCTTTCACTCACAAAAGACAGGTCAACGATGCACCGCAGTCTGTTGTCGAAGAAACACCTGCTCCTGTAAGTTGACGAAAGACTCTCTTATATATCTTGCTCCGTACTGGTGCAATCTCAAGCATTGAATCTCAATGCAGCTGCACGTGACTCTCCTTAAACTATCCTATATTTCTACCCTCTCGAGCTTAATAGCTAACTCTTATAGGCTGAAGATGAACCTACAGCTGCTGCTGAGGTCACGGAAGAAGTGGTAAGTTGCCGTGCCCACATCTAGGCCTATCTTCAGACTTTCCAGCCTCCTGCAGACTCCTATGACTCGACTGGCACTGACATATAAAAACCTTAGGCCGATGAGAGCTCCAAGCCTGTGGAAGAAGAGCCAGTGGTAAGTAGTTATCGAAATATCACCCACGTGTCGCCATTCTCGGCGCAAGACATTGTCCGAAATTTGAAACTGACTTTTCAAGGTTCACGAGCCGCCCCTATCCGAAGATCAGTCAATACCTGCGCCCTTAGCAGAAGAAGATAGCCCAGCTCCAGCAGTAAGTATACATTTGATTTGGCGTGTTTACGCCCGTGTGCCCGACTTCGCTTGACGAGCAATCTTTGTAACACTGTCCCGCCCCTTACCAGTGTTAATAATTTGCTGCCACATGACACATCTGAATGCTTGGTCGCTGCATATTCCTATTGATCTATCTTGCAAACTAACGTTTGTTCAGGTTGAAGAATCGAAAGAAGAGCCCACCTCGATAGATATTGATACACCTTTGTCCGACGGTGAACAGCCAGCTATGGAGTCTACTGAGGAGAACAAAGGTTCGGATGATGCAACAGCAGTCCCTGAGGCAGCTGCTGAGGAGGCCGAGACTCCTTCGTCAAGTGATGACAAAGAGGCGGAGCTTGTGAAGGAGGACGACTCGACTTTGCCTCAGCCCAGTGAGCCCGAGGCTTCTGAGTCTGCTGGTCAAGAAGAGTCGGCCCCTACTGATGAGGTAGCAACAGCCTCACTGGATAGTGAAGTATCCTCAGCGCCTGATGTAAGCATATATCGTGTACTTTTCTTGTGATATTGGCAACTGACACTCGTAGGTTGAGGAGACGAAGCCAGAAGAGGAGGTGACAACTTCTGCTGATATAAATGACGAAGAAGAAAGTTCAAATCCTGGAGAGAATGTCGATTCGACTGCAATTGAAGTGGTACGTACCAAACTTCATTCGGCAAGCTTGCTGGTGACGAAGCATATCTCGATCCGACGATCACATATGCTCGTATTGAGTCAAATCTCGAAATCCTTGCCGACGTCACATAACTCCTGGAAACATTGTGGACTGACATAACTATAGATCGAGGACTCCCAGCCTGCCGCGCCAAGTGAAGACCCAACTTCAACCGCAGGACCTGGAGATGCAAGTTCTGAAGATAAGGAAGTCACACTTGATGTTTCTAATCTCGAGGTCCAGGTATGATATATGTTCCACTGTTCTCTCGGCACATGAGAAGCTAACATGAACACAGGCCACCGAGCCAGATGAAGAAGAACAGGCTCCCTGCAGCTCTTCTGATGTCGAAAAGAAAGAGGATGAGGCCCAATCGACTCCGGAACCAACGTCTGACGAGCCTGCAAGCACGGTAAGTAACGGGCCCATTCCTTGAGATAGGCGGCAGCTAATCGGATGCAGGTTGAGGGGGCCAAAGAAGACGACGCTTGTCCAGCTGACTCCTCGCAGTCAGCAGTGGATAGCAATCCCATATCAGCCCCTAATCATGTCAAAGAAGATGCAGAAGGTGCCACAGACGACCTGGCCGATGCAACTCAAGCAGTGGAATCTACCGATGGCGCTGAAGATTCCAAGGAGGAAATCGAACCCATATCAACTGACCAACCAGACCAGACCCCTGATTCCGTTGAAGACGAGCCAGAACCTGATTCCTTAGCTGAGGTTGAGGCATCTGAGTCTAGTCAAGAGATAGCCGAGCCAGTAGTCGAAAGCTCCCTGGACCAGGAAGATATTGATACCTCGAAGTCTGCCGAGGTGGAGGGCAACGATATCTCGGTGGACGGCACTTCTGCGGATGATCCTACATCTGGCCCTGCTACAGAGGAGAAAGACGAGTCTTCTGGTGATTCTGGTGATTCTGGTGAACCAGCAATTGAGCCAGAAAAAACCCCGGGACCTGAGACAGTTGTGGACTCGACTGCTAACACCGCAGTGGTGGAAAGCGAATCTATGTTGGCCGCAAGCTCCACTGAGGAGATCCAAAGTGAGGAGCAAGCGCCAGAGCCCGTGGTCGACGATGTGAAGGAAGATGATCCTGCTTCTGACGAAACTTCGACACCTATTGATGACACTAAAGATGACGCAGCAATCACTGGCGACACGCCAAATTCCTCTATTGTAGAACCAAGCGATGCTACTGCCACCCAGGAGGAAGAGGCTAAGGATGTCCAAGAATCGCCTGTGGCTTTGGAGGCTGCTGGTGTACCAAGCCCAAATGAAGAAGCGTCTGGAGATAGCGAAACGAAAGAGGACTTGGTCCCCGACTCTTTGGAGACTCCAACAGATGAGCAAAAAGAGGAAGCTACTCCTGAGCCTTCCGAACTTATCGCCGAAGAGACCAAAGAGGAAGTTGCTTCCGAGCCCTCTGAGTCGATTGTTGAGGATTCCAAAGACGATCCAGTCCCCAGTGAGACTGTTGATAGCGCCCCAGTTGTCGACGACTTGAAAGAGGATGATAGCAAGCCAGAGGAAGGTCCTGATTCGGCTGCCTTGGAAGAGGTGAAAGAGGAACCTCCTGTCGAAGAGGCCAAGGAGGTGAGACAGCTCCCCTTATATCCCCATATTATAGATCGCCGCCGTTACGGTGGGCCGGCAACTTTCGAGCCTGACTGACGTTCCTTTACAGCCTGAACCAGAAGCAGTCGAGTCAGCAGACGAGCCAGCTGTCAATGAGGCCAAAGAGGTAAGACGCTCATTCCCGGATCTGGGCGGCATCGCTACAGCAGCCATCTGCTGCAATATTTCTAGTTCACGACTGAAATCCTTCTTACAGCTGGAGCCAGAAGTTATTGAACCAGCTGCTGAAGAGATCAAAGAGGTATGTCGCCTGAGCTCACAATCGCCGGAGTACTTGTGGTTGCTATGATGTGTCGAGAATTTTGAAATCAACTGACATTTTCCTAGGCCGAGCTAGTCGTTGAAGAGACCAAAGAGGTATGTCTATGAACCCAAACTCCCCCATAATCAATCAAACTCATTAAAATACTTGCTCCGTGAACTCCGCTGACCTTTTTAGGCCGAATCAGAAGTTGCACCTTCCCAGGAAAGCGCCTCAAGTGAATCTTCACCTTCCAACGAAGTTGACGGTCCGAATGGGCCAAAAGAAGTTGAATGCGAATCTCAAGGCTCACCCGATGTTGTTGTTGAAGAGACCAAGGATATCGAGGATGCTGTTCAAAGTGTTCCGGATGTCGTTGAGGACACGAAAGAAGTACGTGAAGGCCGGCCAAGAAAATTATATTCCGCAACTAATATCTCTCAGGAGGAACAAGAGCCCATTGCTGAGCCCGTTGGAGAGTTGAAAGGCACCGAAACCGTGACGGAGAACTCTCCTGGAGTCACTGAAGTAGCAAAAGAGGTACGTTACATGATGATCTGTTGATGAGCAGAAATAAGATCGACGACTAACCTCATAAAGGAGGACCAGACACCCGTTGTGGAATCGGCTGGTGATGACTTGAAAGAACCTGGAGCTGTTTTAGACAAGTCCGCAGAAGTCGCCGAAGAGGCAAAAAAGGTACGAATATTCCTAGCGGCACTCAAATACAGTCCTTCAGTCCTTCAAAGAGCGGAGACACGCCCTCATTTTGATACAAAATCTAGGAAACTTACGTTAAATAGGAGCCACCGGTCGAGGCCGCCTCAGAAGAAGCCAAAGAGCTAGAAGCTGTAGTGGAAAGCCCCGAGACAGTTGAAGTGGTAAGCCGATTGCGTTTGCGTTTTTGGCACACGAGCCATAACTTTTCCACAGGCACAGCCAGGAGACGCCAAGGCGCTAGAGCCTGAGGCCGGAGCTGATAGCACTCCTGACCTTGTCGAAGACACTAAGGAGGTATGTTTCGAGTCCTACATTTTGCTCTCGTAGCTTGTGCTTATCTATGATAGCCTGAGTCAAGTCCTGATGAGACCAAAGATCTGGGCGCGGAGCAAGTGGTTGAGAGCGCCCCTGAAGTTGTGGAAGAGGCTGCGAAGCCAGTACGACAACTAACCCTACCCTTGTATTCGATGCTTGATCGCTGACCGTTCGTAGGATGAGCCGATCGTTGAACAGGATCCACCTGCCGATGAGACGAAAGAACTCGAGCAACAAGCAACAATTGAGGAAGTCAAGATAGTATGGGATCTTCATCATTACAAAGTTTCAGTTACTGACAATGGCAGGTCGAACCTGAGAACGATAGTCCATCCCCACCGAAGGACGAAGCCAGCAAAGATATCGTTGATGGAGCAAGCGATGGACCCAAAGACAACTCTGCGTTGGATGATGCCTTGCCCGTAGTGGCTGAAGCGGCAGCTGCCATTGCAGTCGGAGCCATAGCTGCAGAAGTAATCTCTGATGACAAGCCGGTAACCGACAAGGCCATTGTTGAAGAGCCTGAACAACTTGCTGGAGTGGAAGAGGAGCCAGGGTCCGGAGAAGCGCCATCGTCTCCCAAATCCGACAAAGACAAGCGTAAACATCGATCTTCGAGACACTCGCGGTCAAGCCATCACAGCAGTTCCAGCAAAGATGTACCTCGTGAGGAACGACCACACCACAAACGTCGCGAGACCGAACCTTCGCCCAAATCCTCGTCCTCTCCAAAGACTTCCCCGAGATCTGCAAGGCCAACCCGTCATGACAGTGGGGTAAGCACTGGAAGCACCGGCTCACACAGACATCGCAAGGACCGAACTCCTGAGGAACAAGCCGCCCACGACAAACGAAAAGAGGAGAAGCGCGCTAAGCTCAGAGAAGCAGAAGAACTGTTGAAAGCTGCTCCGTCCGAAAGTGCCATAATCGAAGAGCACGACCCAATACCAGCTATCCCCAGACGTGTGTCATCGTCTCGAAGATACAGTAGCGGTAAATCTGCCACTTCTCATGGTAGCACAGCGGACGGTGACAAGAAGCCAAATATTTTGGGTATGAAGGGCGTATCCATTGTCAAGAACCCCTTCGTCGCGACCGACAAGTCGCATATCAAAGAAGTGGTAGAGAAGGTCAAGCCCCCTATCATCGACAGGCCTCGCTTCTCAATGGATCATGAACGACCAAAACTCTCTCGAAGAGAGACGACCAGCCATCACACAAGATCTCACCGCAGAGAGAAAGAGGAAAGTGACCGGGCGGAGGAAGAGAGAAAGGCCAGGAAATCTCGGAAAGAGTCTGAGAAGGCCATGGCTGCTGCTCGGGCACAAGTCGCTGAGGACAACAGGAAGCTTCAGGAGAAAGAAGACGAAGAGCGCAGACTCAGACGTGAGGAACGACGGCTGAGAAGAGCTGAGATGGAGGCTTTGGAGAAGACTTCTGAAGTCAGTGGCGGGAAGGCTTCGGAGGGTAGTGCTGATAAGGGCAAGGATGTGGAGAGGCCGCGAGAAGGCGAAACTGTTCGAAGTAAGGAGAGGGTGCACCGTCATCGTCACAGACGTGAGAAGGAGAAGGAGCGTGAGAAGGAGAAGCCTAAGGGGCCTCTTACATCGCTCTTCTCGTCGGTGAAGAAGGTGTTCAAATGATGATATGATCATGTGGGGTATACGTGGGTTTAAGGTTTTCGGGGTCTTGCGAACATGGGTTTATGTTTGGAATATAAGGTTGAGGTTGCTTTGTTGATGGATCAATGTGTTATGAGATACGTGTAATGTCCGATATGTATTTCGTAAAGTAAATATGCTGGTCTTTGGGTGTACTTCATAACAGCGTCGTGGCAATTTGGGTGCCGGTCTTGGACACACTAAAGCAAAGTTCTTCTTTCGTTCTTATTAGTGCTGTTACTTGTATTGTGACTCGCCTTTCCCGTAGTCTGAGTGTGTATTGTAAGATTTCGAACAACTATGGTAAAGTACAACAGAGTCCCTGTTCTCTTCTGATAATAGAGGTCTGGCATGTTTCCTAGCTCTGTGGAAGCCATTGGCTTGCTGTATGATGCAAAACTTGAGGTCAGTACGCCTTAGCTTCAGACCGTCTGAAATTGAATGACTTTATGTCGCTCGTGTGGGTAGGGTCTCCCAGTCGCTCGAAGCCAACTGCTGCCCTAATTTCCGAGATACTCACAATCCAGACGATTCAACCCCTTAACAGACACTACTAACGAAGGACAGGCGACCTATCCGTAAAAACACTCTTCGACCCAACGACCGGACTTCATCATGAGCATATCCGCTGGATGAACCCTAATGGTTGGGATTGCGCTTACAAAACGAGTCTGTCGCAAGGTCCGTGGATGCAAGTGGCCTTGCGAAGGGGTCTGTGACAGGGCAGAAACTACGTTGAAGGAGCTTGGAGAGTTGGTTGGTCTAATTATTCTTACTGCTATCTGTCTTGATTGCTTTGGACGTTCTCCGGGAAACTTGAGGGCTGCGATAATGCCGAGGACGAATCTTCGGTTCGGAGGTGCTCGTCAATGTAGCTCGCCACAGCAGTGAATGATCGGGTCCAGTGAGAGTCAAAATTTCACTGAAATGTCGCAAGTTAAGTGAATTGAAGTTTCCCAAGGACCTCAAGCTGTGGAGAAAACTTCCACGGCCCCGCAGATGAAGTATCCGAAATGCCCATTTAGCGAATAGTAAACACCACGTGACATTATGTTTGACCAGCGGTGAATCGCGAGAGCATAAGGCTCGAGACACGATCCTCGGGTCTAAATTCGATAATTCGATGATTGGCATGTAATTTATTGAATTAAGCACTTTTCAGGACGCCTCCCTTTTGACAGGCACTGCTGACGGAGATCAGATGCCCTAACCGTAAAAGTCCTTTCTAGAAACTAACGGCTGGATTTCACTAAACGCATGATGCTTGAAGATGCCCCAGAGACGATGGGATTGATTGGACAGCATCTATCTGCATTCAAGTTCTTGTATCGCGAATAGCTTTAAGAAAAGATCTTTCAAGGAGGACAGAAATCAGGCTGAAGGATTTCTGAGAGTTGATCGGCCTGCTCTTTTTTTCTCTTCCCTTCTAGAAAAGGTTCACATAGCTTCACTGGCGACAGAAGCTAATACATTTCGTTGGACTTTGCTAAATCACTAGTGGCCTGTGGAAATAAGGTATTTTGTCCTGGGGGGAGCACTCTCTATTGTCGCATGATGATGAAACTACCAGAGCCATGCTATTTCGCTACTCATCCCTAAAAATCTAACGAAACGCGCCTTTCCTCTCCCCAAAGCCCATCAGTCTTCCCTCGCAATCGAATATCGCAGGGTTTAGACCGCCCCATATTCAGATGCCAACAGTTTACTCAACCCTGGTTATTGAGGCGAGTGAAAAGCTCCTCCATGTTTTCGTATTCGATATTTGGGCGAGCAATCGGGACAGTGATCTTGATGTACTCATCATTGGGTTTTACCTGACGAAGAACCTCTTTGGACACTGCCAAGCTGTATTCACTTCCTAGGGGCTCTCCTTCACCTCGATTGCCATGCTCGTCAACGTAATTGCGACCGAGACACTCCTTGAACCAATCTCTATTGAACTCCTTTGCCCAAGCGATCTTCAGCTTTAGACAATCTTCTTCACAGTCCTTTGCGAAGCGTGCGGCCGATACTGCCATGCCCGGATAGTTCGCATAGTTCTTGGCATTGTGTGAAGCGAACTGGGCGCACATATCGAGCTGCTCGACGTGAAGAGTCATGGTGAGTAGTTCGAGAGCTTGGGCATTGCGCTCAACGATTCGACTTTGGGACTCGTTGGGTTGGACGGGAATTTGGGTGTTTGCTTCTCTGACTGCGATATCGAATAGGATCTTGGCGCGTGGAACACTGCAGAGGACCTTGAGTTTCTAGTAGATCTCTTCAATGCTATCTGGACCCGACGAAAGCTACAAATTGGTTACACTTCGCCAGAACTTTTTGAAAGAATCCAACTTCCAACTTGCATCGGAATGAGCTCCAGTAGCTTGGACTCCAGTGAAAGCCAGGTTGGTAGCCGGAGTTGGCATTGTGGCAATCAAAGGGCGTGCGACGATCTCATAATTTGGCTGTTTAATAGAAATTAACGTCGGAGGATTTCAGAGGTTGTTGGAGTGTTTTAAGTGCTGACGAGCTAGTCTGGAGGAGGTTAAAGCGAGATTGTTTCTTGACGAGGGCCGAAATACTGCATAAATCATCACCCATCGACGTCACATCACAACTGAAGCTCACGCGTCTGAGTCAGACGGCGTGGAAACATTGAACAAGTGAATTTGACACTAGTAAACTTCAATAGTGGTTTGTCTTGTTTCATGCCTGATCAGATACCCCGTTGATTTTGTAACAAATGCGGACTTTGATGAAGCCCGTGATCATACATCCAAAAGCTTCTGGTAGCTCATGGATTCTAGCTTCTTGCATCGTCCTGGACGTAAATGAAAGTGCCTAATGTCATTGTTGTTGTGGTTGTGGTTGCTGCTAAGCGAGGACTTATATTGCTTCATTAGTGATTCTGCAGGATCTCCGTCATTCCTCAACGAACAATCAATAAAATGCATTTCAGAGCCTATTGTTCTTTACACAGCATCAAGCAGAACACTGCTTTGTATCTACAAGGTCGTATTCTACCTTCGGTCAGGCCAATATCATTTCCACAGCATGTGACTTTAACCCCACCTGCCTAATTCGGTACCTCTCGTGTACAAAACTTTATATGAGCTTCCAATCAAGAACGTTTCTTCTCTGCCACCAGCTTCGTCGGGTTTTGTTGTCTCTTTTTAGTGGCCTTTGTTCACACCGAAGGATATCCTTCCAGACCACAAAAAGACACCCTCGAGCCATTGACAACATCAGGTCCTTGAGTGAGCGATCTGGGACTAGGCAGCTGGACTGCCCTTGCGATGGACAGCCTCATTCCATTCTTTCGCAGAAATCGGGTTTCACCAAGATCAAAGGACCAGATCCCAATGTCTGATATGGCTTCCAGCACAAACCATTACTCAGGATTACTTCGGCTGCCTCTCGAAATTCGCCTGGAAATATATGCGTACCTGTTCTCGGATCGACGCCTACATTCTACTGAGGGAAAGCCCGAAAAATACATGATCCCTTTCAATCACGCAAGTAGTGGAGTCATATTTACCAACCGCCAACTACTTTCAGAGACAGTAGACTACGTATACCTGATCCCACGCATTACGTTTCCCCGCCCGGAGCTCTGCTCTTTCATCCTCACGGCAAGTCGAGGTCTTCTTAGTCATCTCACAACATTGGAAATCACGCTCAAGGCATACGAGACACACCAGCTAGATCCTATATTTGATCTCATCATCACAGCACAGGCGCCGCTGACCAATCTGAGATTGAATCTCGTTCCAACGTACCCAGGTCAGCTCATGTTCCCAGTTCCGCGATATGTCATCTTGCGCGAGGAGTTCCAGCTACGCCCTCAATTTGAAGGCGGGGGACGACCTTGGGCTCCTCGATGCTACCACGATCATTCTTTCTTCGTGCACCATTCCAATGCTTTTGGCCCTGGTGATCAAAACGACTTGTCCCGAACATCTGTGGGAAGAGTGATCGGCCTACGACATCTGGCGATTGCCGGCCAACCCGAGTTCTCGCCAGATTTTGAGCTGGCAATCCTCAGCTTGCATGCTGGAATGAGGATGTTGGCCGCACGAGAAAGGAAAAATGCGGAGCTAGCAGATTGCTGCGGTTTACTTGATGGAGGTTTCTATTTCGAAGTGTGGATTTCATGAATGTGTTTGCTTCCACTTAAATGGAGGACACGCAAATCATTCTGAACCTTCCTCATGCCAGACCCGGCGCTATCACGAGGATCTGACAGGAGACTTTCCTGATACTTCTAAGATCTAATCAAGATGCTTCTGTCTTACTGGAGCTGCTTCTCAGAAGACGGGTGTAATGCAGATGTTTCGAGATCTCCTTCTATCCAATAAGGAATTCTGTACAAGTAGTCGCTGTGATGTGAGCAGTCTTTTCATGAATATCTGGATACGAACAGGGGTATATTCCACATAAATGTACATATATAACACTATTTGGCCAGGAACTTCTGGAAAGCCTTATGGTCAATCGTGATATTCCCGACAGCCTTCAATTTCTTTCTTCCCTCCTTCTGCTTGTCAAGCAGTTTCCTCTTCCGGCCAATATCCGCCGCGTGCAGTTTCTGCAAGACATCCTTCCGGAACGGCTTAATGGTCTCTCTGGCCACGATCCTACGCCCGGAAGTGGCTTGGATGATGACTTCGAACATTTGCCTGTCAACATGCTCCTTGAACTTCTTGACCCACAGTCGCCCTAGTCTTTCAACTTGCGTGCTGTGCACTACACGAGCGACGGCGTCGACGGGCTCTTTATTGACAAGAAGCTGCATTTTGACGATATTGCTGCGCCTGAAGCCTGCGTCTTCGTAGTCGAGGCTTGCGTAGCCTTTTGTGCCACCTTTGAGCTTGCCGAAGAAGTCATCGACTAGCTGTGAGAGAGGCAAGTCATATTTCAAAATGACTTGTGTCGCGGTAAAGAAGTTCAACTCTTTCTGCTCGCCACGATTGGCCTCGCAAAGCTCGATCACTTTGCCCAAGTACTCCTCAGGAAGAGTGATTGTTGCTGAGACGTATGGCTCTTGCAATTCTGCTATCTTCTGGCTCATCGAATCTGTGTCGGGGAAATTCGTTGGAGATTGGATGATCTCTTCTCGTCCATCACTCCAGATGACTTTGAAAGGTACCGTAGGCGGCGTGATGATGATACTGGCCCCATGTTCCTGTCGCAGACGATCTTCGAAGACGGAGCAGTGAAGTGTGCCCAGAAATCCCAATCTCCAACCAGCGCCTAATGCTTCCGAAGACTCCTTCTGTAGGGTGACACTCCTGTCATTCAAGACAATCTGGTTGATTGAGTCCTCCAAATGCCCATGGTCACTCTGATCGACTGGGAAAGCCGAGACGAAGACCATAGACTTCGGTTCCTCGAATCCTGGGTATGGCTCCACAAGATGTTCTGAGCCCACAGTCGTAAACGTATCTCCACTCAAAGCCTCCTGACTCTTCTTCATTCCAGGATTGAAATATATGTATCCCACTTGGCCAGCCCGTATTACATTCTGCGGTGTCTGATGGGGATACATTATTCCCACCTCACCAACAAAGTACTTCAGTCCGGTAGCAAAAGACACTACTTGATCACCAGCCTTGATCTGCCCATCGAATATCCGCACAAGGAGAATGACGCCCTTATAATTGTCGTACCATGAATCCACTAGTAGCAGTCTCAACGGCTTCTTGTGATCCCCTACCGGACAAGGGACCTGCCTAATAACATTCGGAAGGATATTCTCGACGTTCAGCCCCGTCTTTGCAGACACCAGAACAGCATTCTCGGGCTTCAACTCAAATGCCGTCTCCATCTGCTCCAAAGCTCTCGGCGAATCCGCAGACGGTAAATCCACCTTATTGATAACCGGCACCAGAATCAGTCCCTGTGAGAAAGCTAGGTAGAAATTAGCCACCGTCTGCGCCTGCACGCCCTGACTTGCATCTACAAGCAGCAGCGCTCCCCCACAACTAGCATATGACCTCGAGACCTCAGCCCTGAAGTCCACATGTCCTGGAGTATCCACTAGATGTAGCAGATAGTCCTCGCCCTCATAGTTGTATAACATGCTACATGTCTGCGCCTTGACCGTAATGCCCCTCTCACGCTCGACATCTAATTTATCCAAAATCTGCTTGTTGCCACCAGGTTCGATTGTGCCCGTAAGTTCGAGCAATCGATCACTCAGCGTGCTTTTCCCATGGTCGACGTGAGCTACGATACAGAAATTGCGGAAGCGCGATATGGGAATAGCTTGGATGCGACGCTCGAGGTCAGAAATCGGCTTGGATGGTTGAGCGCATCGTGCTATTGAGGTGCTGAAGCCGCGCTGGGCTGTCTGCGTGAGGAATTGGGAGGCATAGTGTGTTCGCAGCGAGCTAGGGAGCCGGAGGAGTTGCAATGGACATCGCTGCATTGGCCTGTTGGTGCGAGGTGTAGATCCGCCGTGGTGTTCCTCTTTCCTGCAGTTGAAGCTTCAAATTATTTTAGTGAGGCAGACATGCCATTGAGCATCGCATGCAGGGGTGCGGCACTTCCCGAGCCGATGGGGGAATGGTCACTGCAGCAACAGCCTGCGATTTATTGATATGCCGAACGAACTTCGCACCGCAATTGTAACGCAACGCAGCTACCGAGAAACCATACACGAGCGCAAACAAGATGTCAGGCGAAAAGGAAAAGGATAAGGCGAAGACGCATAAGCTTTCTCTAAAAGGTACATTTGAAATATCACAGATTTGAAGCTCTTTCTGACTCTGACAGGATCGTCGAAGCTCGTCGCGGAATTCGTAAGTCGCAGAGTCAAGCAGCTTTCAGGAGCAGAATATTGACCGCAGATAGTTCCAATACTCTATAAACACAATTCTGTAAGCAAAAAGGCCCGAAAAGCCCGGAATACAGAGTACTAACACTTCAACAGCTTCCAAAGAGGTGTCTACCCCGCCGACGACTTCAACCCGTCTGTTCTACCCCTCCTCACTCCCCCCAAACAATACTCTAACACCACCACAGAGTCAAGAAATATGGCCTCACAATGCTGGTCTCCTCAGACGACCAAGTCAAAGCGTATATCAAGAAGATCATGGGCCAGCTAGATAAATGGATGGTGGGCGGCAAGATCTCGAAACTGGTCGTTGTTATTACGAGTAAGGATACCGGGGAACATGTTGAGCGGTGGCAGTTCGATGTACGTTTCCCCCACCATTCTTACATTCTTGTCAACGGAATGAGTTTGGCAGTTCAGCTGTTTGTGGAGTCTGAAGACGATGTGCTAATTATTGAGATACAGGTCCAAATATTCAACAAATCCTCCTCGAAAAAATCCTCCAAAAAGGCAGCCGACAAAGAGAACGTCGTTCCAGAGTACGTATCCTCCGCCCCGGCCAAAGTCACTCAAGAACCAAATTAACAACTCCAGCACATCCTCCCCCGCACCACCCTCCGAGAAGACCGAAGCAGAAATCCAATCCGAGATCCAATCGATCTTCCGACAGATCACCGCGTCCGTCACCTTCCTGCCCCAACTCGACGGCGAATGTACATTCAACGTGCTGGTATATGCCGATGCTGATAGCGAGGTACCGATGGAGTGGGGCGATAGCGATGCGAAAGAGATTCGTAATGGGGAAAAGGTGCAATTGAGGAGCTTTAGTACGAGTAATCATAAGGTGGATACGTTGGTTAGTTACAGGGTTGGTGATTAAGGATGCGAGGGATGTAGGAAATTGGAAGGAGAAGTGTTATGATATGGGATGGGCTGGATCGAGCCCAAATCGGGGCGGGCTTCTATTCTCGAATTCTTCTATGGGATGTATTGCTGGCTGGCTATGTTGATATCACGGTTGACTTGGGAACTATGGCGTCTTGACTGAAAGGACGGATGGAAGCTTTCCTTCCGATAATAAAGCTAATTGCATATTCCAAAGGAAAAAATGATATGGACATTGATGGGTATACTTTGAAGTCTTACTCTAAGTTATATATCTACACGTATTCTACAGCGTCATTTTCTGTACATTTCTGCTTAACAAATCTACTGAATATCGCATCCTCTATCCTTTCACTATCTCCACTCCAAATCCATCACCAAAGTCCTCTTCGTTCTAACCCCTACCCTGATAGCTCTCCCGTCCAAAAACCACTCCAAATCTCTCCCCCTATAGTCCTCCTCCGCCTTCCACAGCGTATCCATCTCCAGAGCCTCAGCCAGCATCTCCTCAAATGGACGCACCGGCTCCCACTGCATGAACATCTCTAGATCCGCTTCCATGATATCTCGCAGGATAGAGACTTTGTAGCGCGGTAAGCGGTGGCCGACTTTGGAGGGTCCCCATGGTTCGAAAATCTTGGGAAGTCGGCGCTGCTGCAGGTGCCGTTGGTATGACGGGGACGAGCGGTGTGCTTCGACTTGGACGGGCGTGAACTTCTTGGTCCCAGGGGACGGTTCGGGGCGTTGGGTTGCGGGCTTATTAGGGTCTACATATTGATTTGGATCTGGCGTGCCGGACTGGTTGCCATGCTCAGAAGTATGCGGACTTTCAGAGCCGATCCCCTCATCTAGCTTGCCCTGTAGTGCCTTTCGTTCCAACCTCTCCAATTCAAGTTGCGGAATGATGCGTTCAAGGTATCGCGAAGGATGCTCCTTGATATGATTGATACCAGTAATCACAGGTCCAGCAAACTTCGCCCAACGCTCTCGGCCCGTCGCAGGCTCGCCAGCACTATTCGCATTCTCCATACTCTGGTAAACACGCTGCCGCATCCGGAAAGATGTAGCACCGTACAAACAAGCGTATCGCCACACCACTTTCGCAACGTTGTATGATCGCATACGCCACGCTAATTCGAACATGATGCGAAACGTCTCTTCACTTGGTCGGAAGTTCATGCGTCGTGGGAGGCTGCGGAGGATTTCTACTGCTCCAGCCAGGTTGGTGGCTTGCTTGCAGTGGTGGAGGATGGTGTGGACTGCATAGCTTTCTGGTATGACTTGTCGAGAATCCATGAAATGGAGGAATTCCCAGCAGCGAGATATCAGCCCATGAGCGCCCAGCGAATGCACTATTTGAGCTCCGCTGCTGTTGCTGACCCATGTGCTGCCGTATCGGGAGTCCATGTGAGCGATGAAGTCTTGTTGTGTCTGGTTCTGGTCAAGCGAGGACTCGATTTCTGGGTGGGCGAGTTGGGAAGTAGCTTCTATCATTGTTTGGGGGTGGTTGAGAAGTCCTTTCTTTTGCATTGCTGTCAAGATATGGAGCTTGATCCGGACATCTGAGAATGCTCCCATGAAATGAGTCCATGTCCTTCCGTTTGGAGTGATCCCTCGATTCAGCATCAGATGGAGGATAAAGTGAAAGTTGTGTATGTCTTCGAATTTGGCAGCTCCGGCTAGCAAGATATTGAAAGTTTCGGGAACCATTGGCAATTTCAAGATTTCCATGTGGACGAAAAGGACCCTGGCATCTTGTATATAGTTTCCTCTTATCCAGAATTTCATAGCCTCGTGACAAGCTTCTCTTGTGATCACAGATCTGACATTAGGATCCTTGAAGAGGTCTCGGAGGAAGTTGGCCGTCACTTTGTCGCGATGATCCGTCGACCGAAACCCATATCGGTTGACATGGTTGCTCACATGAGACTCCGTGAGGCTTCGAACGTAATCGAGAAATGACTGTTGCGTCCAAGTCGAGGGTTTCTTGATATCTGCCGGACGTAGTGGAGTGACCGGACGGTATTGTAGACGGTTATGATTTGCCATAACATTGCGGACCCGCACTCCACTGTCATAGATTCTCGGACTATTATCATTCTCCAAGGCGGCGTAAGCCTCTCCAGAGGGAAGACCGTCTCTGAAAGGCGTAATCTTGACATTCGGGGCAACGCTCAAAATCTCAGCTGCACATTTGCTAATGGCAGTTGCAGGCCCCGAGATGACGAAACTCCTACATCCCACAGCCACATCATCCCGAGCTCCCAAATTCATCTGACATCCGTGTTTAGCTCCAATCTCCAGGAAATAGTCGTCAATCCCATGCAGAAGCTTCTGTGCATCTTCAGCAGCCAGCGAGAATTTCAAGGCATTCGAAAGCCATTTGCCATGTTCTGGTGTATGTTTGACAAGAGTCGATAGCACAGCCCGCCAATCTGGGACCCAAGTCTGCAACTGTGCTTGCCTGTATGCCTGGTATGCTTTTCGTGAGGACCTCGCCAATCGTCTTGAATCTTCATTGTCCGCTTTTAGAGAAAGCACTTTCCGAACCGTCTTTTCCGTGCTCGATGTAGGCGCACCATCCTTAGCAATTCTCTGCTCATTCTGCAGAGAGGCTATCCCATCCTCCGTTGTGATGTTGGGCGGGCGGCTCCTTAGGACTGCAGGTTTAATGTCGAGAGTTTGCTGGTCATTGGCGGAAACAGCTTTGGGTCGGTTGAACCGCCTGTCCAGTACCGCCTGGTCTTCGTTCAGAGTGGCGGCATGTTTGGGGATGGAGATCTGCTTCTGCTGGGTTGAACATTCCGAGTGCGATTCGTCTTGAGGTACTGCGGACGCGGTCGAAGAGTTTCGAATCCAGGACGGGTAGAGAAACAGTAAAGGTTCCCTGGGAGTCGAGGCTAGACTTGCAAAGACTGCGACTCTGCCCCGTTTTGCAATACGACTTCCCAGGGACATTCGCTATGATGTCGGCATTCTCTGCTGGGTGGTGGCTCGATTGGCGTTGAATGTTCACGAGGCTTCAGAATATTTTGGGTAGCAAGCCGTCTGAAGCCGATGATGGGCCGAGGGTTTTGATTGGCTATGGCCCAACCCCTGATTTTGGCGACGATTTGTTGACCTCCCAAATGCTTCATCTCAGTGACTTCAAGGAAATATATCTGAATCTCAAAAATCGTCTTTATATGAAGGTCTATTTCTAATCTTAGTAGATCTTGTAGCATAGACTTAATCTAGTCATATATGAAGTTCTTGACCAGCTCCAGTTGTCTCGACTCCCGAACAGTAAGAAGTCAAAGGTGAACAGCCACTTCAACTTCCTCCGTTCACCTTTCTCATGCCGAATTGTTAGCCACTACTTCTAATCAAATAAGAAGTATTATCACAAGCACCCACGTTCTACGTCACGGTGATGCCCCCTTTAAAATTGTTACATGCTAATAGTTTTCAACGGACTAATCGCCTCTCGGTCGGATCTTTCAACAATTTCCGCCTCATCGCGGTTAGTCTGTGAGTTTTGCTATTTCCCCCCCTTTTTGTTAAGCTATCTTTTGGTACCACGTCGTCTGTCTTCTAACGATCTGTCTACTTTTTGTTTTAGAAAGCTTTCTCAACATCACATAACCGCTTCACAACCTCGCTTGTAATGTTTAATTACAATTCGGCTGAAATGCTACCTATGCTCCAGTCTCCATACCTGAACGCCATGGTCCGGGAATTTACTCCTTTGCCTTCCCTTTTCCCTTTCCATTTACCTTCCCATTTAAGATAGCCGTACCATTGCCTTCGCCTTCCTGGCAGTCATCGCCTCCAGGAAGTTTCTGATCCGATATCACATCTTTCGGAGCGCTATTATCGAGTCCAGACCACCCTTGGTCCCAACCTTGGCTCTCATCCACTGCCCCTTTGGTTTCTCCCTTCTCTGCCATATCTTTGACATCACTCCAGAACTCCAGTTTCTTCACTTCTTCATCGGCGTGCTTTACAGCTGCTTCGAGATTCTCCAGGCGTCTCTTTTTAGCTGGATCCACCTGGTCTTTTTCGACCGATTCGTTCTCCTCGGATGCTTTGTTGAAGATCTGGAGCAGGTGGCTCAGGAGCAATCTGCGCGAGGCCTGGAATATAAACATGCCCATGATTTCGTGCATGTGGTCCCGCAGGAAGTATAGATCGTCGCCCCCGTGCTTGATGAAGCTCTCCACTGCCTCTGTCTTTTCACGATCGATTCGGGCAAGCCGAAGAGCTTTCAGAAGTGTGCCAATGTCCTGGATTTCTTCAATGACAATACCTTCCTCCATTTCTCGCTTCGATATAGACATTACACTATATCGCTTAGTCTGGCTTTCTGTTGTTGATCCGCGACTCGAACCTCGCAGCTCAGCAGGATGAATGGTGAAATAGTCTGAGTTGAGCATATGCCCCGCATCAACTCGATACCCAGCACTCTTCTTCACACGCTTTCGTGTCCAAGCCCTCCGTCGGACGAAGGAGCTATACCACGTCTTCCCATGCCACGAGAATTTCTTGGAAAACATGAACGAGTATTCCCATCCATCCTCGTCAACCTCGTCTGTGTGATTGATATGCCATTCCGGCCATGCCCATTCCCATGAAGGGTCTGGAACTTGTGCATTCGTGATATTGGTAGCGCTTGTTTTCTGGACACTATTGGTCCAGGGAGACGGGTCCAGATTCCCCAGAGCACTGGCCGAGAAGAGGGGCATCCCGCATAGGAATCCTCCTCGTTGGTTCTCGTACAGAATGTCTATAGCAGAGTCGGGGCTTCGTTTCGACTTCTTCGCCGGCTCAGAGTCCCTTGGTCGACCTCGTTCTTCAACCACTCCTTCCCCTCCGTCTACTTGCGCATTGTCGATCTCTCCGGTCGCCTCATTGTCAGGTTCTCCATCATCTGAGCCCTCGGCTTCTCCCAATCGACGGTCCTGGTATTTGGAATATTTTTTCTTTGTGAGTTGCTGCCGCAGATGCAGCGGAGTGGTGTGTTTCCGGAGCGGCACATCGCTATGCCGTCGTGAAGAGGAGTCTGAAGCAACACCTAAACTTGGTCAGTATACAATCGCACGGGATATCCTTTATAGACGGCATTGTTGGTTCGTACCTGGAGAAAGTGGCCTCTCACCAACAGAGCGGCTTCGTGCTACTTCTGGGCTCTCTGGCCGTGTATGGTCGATAAGATTGATTTCATGATCGTAGTCGGTATCTTTCAGGGGAGAGGGTCGACGTGTCGAAGAGTGTAGGAGCGACATTTCCTACCAATGCCACAGCATTCTGTACAGCCTTTCCAGCTCTGGAAGCTGCTGGTGTCGTGTTCCTGGCGCAGTGACAAAAGGAATCTCGGTATGATCCACAAGTAGGTCGATGGGATGGTACAGACAGGTGACAATCAACGAATTGAGTGAAAATAACAATGTTGACCCTTCTTCTCGTTCATCCAGGCGCCTAAACTAGACGCTCGTAGCTTGTGTACTTACCTTAGCGGTTTCCTGTTTTGCAATTAGTTTAGTTTTCTTGCTTCCTCGGGAGAACCAACCAAAGATTCAAGGTTGATCCAAGGTTGATCCAAGTCGTCGTCGCCAGTCGATGACGCGTGGGGCGGGCTACTCAATGATCTGCCAACTTTGAATTGGATCCAGACCGAAGAAGGCATGAAGAGGGTCTCACCAGCCACAGTTGCGAAAACAACATGAGAAGCATGAGCTTTGCAGCTGAATGTCACGGGCCATTTGCTGATCCGGGCCCCCTCTTGGCTGAACTTTGGCCCGACTTTTCCTATGACGTGGTGTGCATTTCCCGATGTGGTGTGGGGAAGCTGCATGGAAGAGCTTCTTCGACACCGCTGGCCAATCAGCAATGCACCTGCGCAGTCACAACAATGCCGGTGGTTGTCTCCTCATCTTCCGCCTTCGAGCTGCATCTTCGTCTCGTCTTGTCTCTCTTCTTCACACCACAATCTGACATCCTAAACCCTTGACATCCTCCCAATAAACGTTAAATCGTCTCTCTCAATAATCAACAATGGCCCAACCAAAGTCTAGAGCGCCTCTCTACCTCGGTCTTGCCGCCGCTGGTGGTGTTGGCTATTACCTGTACAACGCTGGTGGAAACCCAAAGGTCGCTGAGAAGCAAGTCGAGGGTATGTGCATAGCTGGGCTCGTATGATGCTTTCGAGCTACTTGAACTGACTCCATCCCAGCTGATCTGTCTCGTGCTTCTGCAAAGATCAAGTCGGAGATCCCAGGACGTACCAAGGAAGCTCAGAAGGAGGGCGAGAAGTGGGCAAATGAGGCTGGCGCAAAGCTTGACAACGCAGTAAGTACTTCTAAGCCTTGTCTCTTCGACCTTCAATGTATCTTTTTGGAGCTTGGATTATGATCATGTTTCGAAGTCTATGAGAAGCTGCCAAATCAATTGAGCTACCCCTCTCCGTTGTCTCGAATATGAACATCACTAATCATCCTCGAACAGGTCGATAAGAGCAAAGCAGAGCTAGCCAAGGCCGAGGGCAAATTCGATCAATACCGCAAAGACGCTGGTGCCAAGATTGATGCAGCAGACCGAAAGATTGAGAACAAGGCAGCAGAGGCCAAGAGCGGTATCTCTTCTTGGTTCGGTGGAAAGTAAATATTAGTGAAGGGGGACATGACGATATGAAGGGGATGATTGATGATATGATGGTTGACTAGGGCTGGGATTGACTTTGGAACTCGTGCCAGAAGGGAGGGTGTGTAAGACCAATGCAAATAATGATCCCCTCTCCATTGTCTTTTCTCTTGGGTTTGTGAATGAACCCCACATCGAGATGCAGAAGCTATGGTCTCACGACACCATACATGGGAGCCTATTTAAGTCAACTTCTTCTTTCTGTGTCTTTATTTTATTTATTTTTTTACGGCTAGCTTTATTTTGTGATTGGTAGTTCCAATATTTGCCATCCTTATCTCTTTCTGCTTGCAACAAAAGTCTTGCTGGGCGTTGATTTTTATTTAGCCGACACAAAACCCATATCCGATCGACCTTTCGCATTTATCTCCTCAGATCATCAGACAGACGAGAATGGGGCACGTAGAGCAATTTAGTTTCCTTTCCTGATTATGAATTTGCTTAAGCTAAGAAACGCTGAGGTATTGTAATTTCCAAATGTAGTCAAGAATGGAACTGAAATGCCGTGAGCCCCTCGAACCCAATGACCGAAAAAGAAAGCTTCGCTAATGGAAACAATAAACACATCAGAGTCCAGCTCCTGCTTCCCACGACCACCTCGAACCTCAAGCAGCCCTTTCCGAACTCGCAAAATCCAATACACGCATCCGGATCTTCAGCTCCTCAATCACCACTCCCCTCAGCCACCTCCACCGGCCACCTAAGACACTCACCCCAAACCTCCACATCCACCTCTGCCCTCACCGCAAAAATTACATCCCTTCCCCACCCCTTCATCCACAGATCCCTCCTCAACGCATGCAACAGCACCCCATAATGCGCCAGTATAACCAGCGCCATCGGCCGTTTCCTTCTCATCTCCTCCATCACATCCTCCCTCAACATAATCGGACAAGGCAGCACCACCATCTTCGCATACGGACGATCCCTCGCCCTCAAGAACCCATTCCGCAAATCTTGAATCGCAGAATGATAGGATTCACGGAGTCGCTCATCAGATGTCGTAGAATTGTTCTTCGCAGTGAGAATCGCGAGCGCGGTTTCGATTTCTGAGGAGAGGGGACGGGGACTTGGAGATGAGGTCGTGCGGAGAAAGGGAGCGAAAGGACTGGCTTCAAGCCAATGACTGCCTTTCTCGATGATGATAGCTATTCCTCCAAGCAGAGTAAACAAATCTATAATCTCGATCAAGGCATCATTCGTCTGGTCCGCCAGCGCCGATATAGCCAGGTTCCGAGAACCAAATGCGTAAACGGGGACGAGACACGAGAAGGCGAAGAGCGCGGTCACGTTCTCGGATGTGATGTTTAGGAGGTGGTTTCTGAAGCTTTGGAGGCCCGTCGTATGGTGGTGGAGTGCGACTTTGCTGTGGAGGGCGGAGGGGAAGAGGAGGCCTAGGTGGAGGGCGGAGACGGAAAAGATGCCGGAGAGGAGGAAGGGGTGTTTGAATGCTAGAGCTGGAACTACGTCTCGCCAGATTGGGACGCAGTCGTGGGAGTCGGAGATGCTTTTGGAGGTTGAGGCGCCGAAGTGGTAGATTAGTCTGAGGGGGTCTTGGGGGTCGTTTTGTAGGATGTAGGATGAAGAGAGGCTGGCTGTCATGGGTTCCTTGCGGCAGAAGATGGATTCGTAGTGAGTTGCTTTTGGCGTTTCTGGGACGGAGGTGATGGATCGGCTCTTTTCGAATTCAAATGGAGGGATGGATGGTGCGGTTGTAGGGACGCTGAATGAGCAGCTCTCTCCTCGTTTGATGCATTTGGCGCATCTTGGTTTGCCTTCATCACACTATATATAAGTGTCAGTTACGGTCTCACTCACAATGAGGGCGTTGACGGAGATGCAATGCCTTAGTCTTTCTCCTTTTACACTGAACGCAGCCATTCCGTGTCTTAGAATGAAATCGTCGGGAAGCCATGGCAATATCATACGATGTATGCCCTACACTAGCTCGACCGCGCAGTAGCTTCAAGATCAGGGGGACCGGCCACACTTCCTAGACAGATGCTAATCTATGAGCAAAGTGATGAGCAATGGTCGTTGCCTCATGCGGCACATTTGTAACATCCTGTCAATTGAGCCTATTGATGTTTTGCATATTAATCACCTGACCTTTCCGACAGCATCGGTACCGATGTAAACAATCTGCTTCGAGTTTAATGTGCTCATGCCTTACTACAGCTCTGTCGATACAGTAAAATACATTACATTACGCGCTGCTAGACTTGACCCATGAGAGTCGTGCATTTAGCGACGATTTCCAGGCTTTGCTTGTAGTCTGGATGGTCTTCACCGAAAGTGTCCCTGTCTAGCTTCGCCGCCTGAGCCGCGTATCTTAGACCGTCCTTGAAGTTTTGCAAGCCAATGCTGATTTCGGAAGCTTTTAGATACCTGTTGTACCGAGTCAGTACAGACGTCTCCCTGCAACAGGCTGCAAACTCACAAGTTCGACAGCTCCTTCCCAGCTATTCCCTGCCGCTCGTAGAGATCAATGAATGCCTTCATCGTCTCTATCTCAGCCTCTTTATCCGCGGCGTCCCCAGTCATAGGCCTCTCAACAAAAGCTTTCAACACCTCATTCATAGCAAGCCTCTTCTCCTCGCCATCCTTCCCTCTCTTCCCATCCATGTCACACGCCGGACACACACAATCGAATCCATAACCCCTACTCAACTTATCCACCCTGACATTTCGAAGCGCCCCAGTCTCCGGGAGATAATTCAAGCTGACTTCCTCATCAGCTTCAATGTCCCGCGTAGCATGTACGTTGAACCTGCCCAGCGGCTCATTGAAATTCCCCTGCGCGTTCGGCAAGCAGGAATGGTTGAGTCTGGCAATCTTTGGGAACAGAGAGGTACCCAATCTCGGACTAATATTAAAAGAATTACTTCGGAAGATACTCAGAGCTTCCACGTGATCTTTCAATGAGTTCCTCTTATTCGGTGGCGAGAATGCTTTCTTTCCTACGAGGCCACCGAGGAGGGATGAGATAGTGTTCTGAGCAGTATGAGCGAGCACCACAGACCATCTCATGAAATCCGTCTCCCTATCTCGAAAGCAGCTCAGCGCCATGAACGCATCGCGGTCTTTAGTGCTGAGCAGTTTGACGGCTGGGTAGAGCGTGCTGGCATCGTGGCCGTGGATGGTGAGGAGTGGTCGTTCGGAGAAGATGCGAGTCCCACGAGGAATGAGTTTCTTTGCGAAGACGCCTAAGCCTTTGGCTCCTGCTGAGCGGACGTCTATCATCGATGGGTTGACAGTGTCGTGTGTTCTATATCCCTATCCGGCACACCTTGGAGGTGTTGGATAGCCACGGAGATTGCGGCAGGTTTCACCGGGTCCGCGAGGCGAAAATTTTGGTGGTTTTGAGATTTCCATCTTTTGGGGCGTTTGGAGTTTGTGAGAGATGATGCGATGTTGTGTTACTCAGATTTTGGTATATTTGTTGTGTCAAGGCATAGCTTGGAAAGTAAACAAAAGGGAAGAGGAAGCTCGCTTTTGCCTGAGGCGAGAAAAGGGGTCCAGGAAGGTCTCGATTTGATTGGTCAGATTACCCGTCGGCAACAACCCTACCTCGAACCTCTATCTTCCCAAACAAACATTAAAGTTCGAATTCCACTGGATTTAAACAGCGAGATCTGAGTACGGAAATTGCTGATCACCTTGATGCAACTAAATCTCGTACCAAATTGAGATCTCTCCTCAGCAAGTAAGACCGGTATCGGATTCGGTCGAACTTGATATTCGTGAAGCTACCCCACTTTTGGTGACTCTTCAGATCTGGGGAGCAAGTCAACAAGTCACTTCAAATCCATATCGTTGTGTTTCTTCTTTGCTCGTTATACCCATTGATACCCTGATTTATTCACATCGTCCATTCGAACATCATGGGAGCATTCTACGAAACCATCCCCAGAAACCTCATCACCTGGATCCTCGAGCAAAAAGTCTTCTGGGTCGCCTCAGCTCCTCTCTCCGCCGACGGTCACATCAATGTCTCCCCCAAGGGCGGGCAGTACTTCGGCATTGTCGACTCCACAACATTCTGGTACGTGGACCTCACCGGCTCTGGCGTCGAAACCCTTTCCCATCTCCAAGAGCCCGGAAACGGCCGCATCACGATCCTCTTCAATGCATTCGAGGGCGCCCCCAAGATCGTGAGATTGTGGGGATGGGGTGAGGTGCTAGAGTATGGGACGGAGAAGTATTTGGATTTTGTAAAGAAGAATGAGGTTAGGACGATCGATGGGACGAGAGCTTTAGTGGTGGTGCATATCCATCAGGTAGGGAGCTCGTGTGGGTTTAGCATGCCGTTTTATGATTTCAAGGATTTCAGACCGACGTTGAATGAGTTCTTTGAGAAGAGGGTTGCGGCTGAGAAGGCGGGGAACAAGGAGGGTGGGATCGAGAAGTGAGTTTACCTTTTCCTCCCTCTTTCCCTCTTCCCTGCCAGTGTCATAGCTCGCTTAAAGCGATAATCACAATGTTAACTGAGATGGAGGTACTGGGCTTTCAAGAACTCGGAAAGTATGGACGGCCTACCAGGTATGCGTCGTGGCGTCGAGACCGCAAAAAGAGAGAACGTCAAGCCGATCAAGAAGATGGTTGGGCCGTATGCGCTTGAGGCTAGACCACGATATAATCCGACGCGCTCGGCTTTCTCGCAGATTTTTGTTGTGCTGTTGGCTTTCTTCATGGGCATGGCTGCGCAGTATGGTTATTGGTATCTGAATCCACAGACGAAGCTGTGTAAAGCTTAAGCAAGGGATGAATCAGCTGTTGAATTCGACGAGTTTCTGAGACTCGGGGAACTTGCGTCTGATTTGCGATGGAGTTTGTTGTCACTAGGTAGAGATACCAGGGAGGCAGAGAGGGCGTTCGGACTTTATAATCGCCAATTCAGTGCAGCCTGTTTTGTATTGATTTTGTGGTGTTATCTCAATTTTCGGAGGTTTGGAGCGTCTAGTTGCGATTTGAGACTGCATGAGTCATCTCATTTGGAGCTTGGTCTGAAACCGAAGACATGCTACAAGTGAACAAACAGAAGGGAGGTAGGCACAGACTCTCAATCAGTCATCTCACTGGCACCCTCGAACAAATTCCGACCAGAGACCCATGTAATAAGCAACTGTAGCTTGACTACTTATTTGACAGTGGGGCAAAAGAAAGGGGCTACAACGCGACGACATGGTGTCCCTGCTAGACTGCAGCTTCTTTTGCTTCTCAAAGTAGCGTATGTTAGACCTCCTACTTGAGCAACCATGTATTCTTTCGGATGAAGCCATGTTGGTGTTCGTGTAATTTGCTAAGAAATTACGTCGACAATGACGAATCTGTTGACAGTGAGCAACGGGGACAGCCGAGATCAAAGACAGAAAATGTAACATCGGGAAGGGAAGAATACACACAACTTCTGTGCAACTGCAGATAAGGTTGTATGATGTAATTGAGCTTGGGTGAATTGTCAATGGAGAAGCTATCAATTAGAGATCGAGACTCATGAAATGTCCTCAAACTCTTTCTGGAGGCTGTAAAGGTGTAAGATCTTCGATCAAGGTTAGATATCTGTATATCGCATGTGATTCTATCAACAAAATCGGCGCGATATCATGTAAATCAAGAAGAAGAAAAAGTCAGTAAGACGACTGAGGGAAATAAACCAATGGGAAGCAGAAGCTCTCAAAAATTTGTAATGTCTCGTCTATAGTCTATGTACAAAGTTTCAAACTTCCATCAGTATTCCTCGTGGCTATTACCTCATGCCGTCGGGGCAGGAGGTGGTTTCGAGCACGTTGATATCGTCTCCCATGGAGCATCCTTCTTCGGCGGTCCGGCGCCAGGAAGTGTCTCCGCCTTAACCAGCACAGGTATCGCCTGTCCAGTCCCAAGTCCGAAGGCTCTATGTCCGAGAACTGTCTCGAGTTAGCATCGAGGATCTAAGTAAATCCTCAGTGCTGATCATCACTGACCTCTTAGCATCGACGCAATCTGTCCCGAATGTGCAGAAATACTAATATAAGTACTTTTATCCGACGAGAACAGCTCCTCCACAGCCGTTACCGTTCTCTGATCAATCGCATCATTCGTCTCCCTGAGCGTGGCACTCCAAAGTGGATCTTCCTCAGCGAAGCCCTCTTCGAAAGGCCAGTCGGGGTAATGGCTGTGAATAACCGTCTTGCTACTTCTCCTATCACAGGTATGTGCGCCGATGACTTCTCTGAGGTTTTCTTTGATGGTTGGAATAAATGGGTGTTCTTTCGGGAGGTCGAGCCCGGAGAACGTGATGCTTGCTGTTGCTAGGCAGCGGAGGAGAGGACTGGTATAATATGATTCTGGGGTGGGGATCTTCTGGTCTTTCATTTGAGAGCGCCAGAAGTCGTTGGCTTTCTTGGCTTGGCCTTCTCCCACGGGTGTCAGGAGGGCATCAGCCCAGGTGCTGGTCTCGTTTCCGTCTTGGAGGGACCAGTAGCACTGTATTCTGTCAGGATTTTCAAGCAGAGGGAAGTGGACTACTGACGTCCCAAGCTTCGGTGCCGTAGAATGCTTCGGCGAGATTGTGGTAGCCTTCACCATGGCGACCAACTACGATTGTCAATACTATACTAGACAGGTGTAGAGGACTTACGGTAAAGGAGCTTGTAGGTAACTTTAGAGCTACTGTCCCGGTTCAACCTTGATACTTCACGTGAAAAGCGCTGCCATTGCGTCAATTTGCTGTTGGCGCTCAAATCCGCATCTGCTGGATATTGTCGATTCTTTAATCCAAAATTCGAAGTTGTCTGCAAGTATTAGACCTGGACAGAACCGGGAAAGTTGGTAACTCACGAAATCGAAACCTTTGGGATCGGTAGCTTCATCATCTTGGAGAAAGTATCCCGTGACTGTGCTGTACTTGGTGTATTCTTCTGATGGAGTAGGTGCTTCCCCCATCATGATCATGAAAGCTACGATGACTGTTGTAATGAATGCAAATGCACTACTTCAAGTTAATTACATTCAAGGATGGAGAGGTCAAACTTGCATGAATGAATTCAGACTACACAAATTTCTCCTCCTCCCGAGCATGTGCGCGGGTTGTTTCAATTTGTTGTATATCGCTTCTCCGGCCATGGAAATCAACAAGCCATACTTGTTCTTAGCAAATGGTACAAGTGAATCGAGTTACTGTTGACTTCAGATTTAGCCTTGCCGATGCAAGGAACCAGCGTGCCGTACAAGCTGAAGCCGCGGATCGGCCAACGTGGGGGTGAGTTACCGAAATGCCGGGTACAGGAAGATGGGCTCGATTGGTACGACAAATCTTGATGGATATTGGAAGGCTGGATCGATGAAGACGAGGCTGAACATTCGACGAAGTAACCCGAAACAGAAAAGGGGGTCGGATATCAAGTCACGGGAGATGCAATCTCGATCATATGCTGACTAAGGTGAGTTTCTGGGCCATTTGCCACAGAGAGCTTCAGCCACAATGATGTAAGAGCTTCCAGCGGCTTGGCATTACCCCACAAAGGGCAAAGTGGACCACTTTGACGACGAGTCGTGGATCATCGACTTCCGGTTCTTGGTCTGGCAGCTGAGATGTCCCGAGCTGCATTGTGGCTCAAAGAAACCAAAGATGCTTGAATCAATCAATCTCTGAATAGGGGCATCTACGTCATCATGGATGGATGAGAAAAGCCCAAGAACCTCGGCGTAAACATGGAACAGAGCTCACCAAGCTCGCTCCTGTCCGGAGGTGCTCTGCCGTCTCCGATGGTGAGACTTGCACCTGCATGGCGAAGTGAAGGGAGAAATCCCATCATTTTGGTGGGGACCCACACAAGGGCAGGCATGAATCGGCTACCTCCTCGTGATCCTTGTTCTGCCTTGGAAAGAGCACTGAAAGAGAGCCACTCGTCCTAGCCAGCCAGCCAGCCAGCCAGCCAGCCAACCAGCCAACCAGTTAACTGCTCTCGGCCAGCTCCTGACAGTCACGTCATACCCCTCACTCAATTCCAGCACCCCTGCCACTTGCCGGAACTCACCCTGGGAGCTGCTCTGCCCTTCCCCTACCAAGCTAGATCGTGGCTGCTCTCCTCTCCCTTAAAACCCTTTGTGTCCTGCACCTCTTCCCTTCTTCTAAATCTTTCTTCTTCATCAACACCACACATCATCAAACGTGGCATCAATCCAAGTACTCGAAGAACCTCCCATCAACCTCTTCAATCAACACCACACTTTGCCCATCATGTCCCTCCACTGTATGTACTTCCCCGTTCCTCGGCTCCAAATGGTGACGACATTGTTTGTTTTCTTTCGTGTTTGTGATGCGGGCATCGAACTTTGAGCTGCAATTGGGATTAAAGCCTGGGGAAACTCAGTCGAGCTTCCTCAGCTTCAACCTGTCTTCCATTTTGAGCTTTTCGACTTTGAATCAACTCTCACCGTCTCTTCCGGAAATGGTCACGTTTGTTGATGCTTGAGACTAACCTCTTCCCCGCACAGATCTCCCACCCGTCAAGCCATCCGCCATTGCCCTCGGCACCATCTTCAACCACGCTGCATCCCTCGCAGTTCTCGGCCCAGTCTTCGGTGACACTTACCACCGCGCCCAAGCTGCCAACTCAAAGGAGGAGTTTGTCAAGTCAAAGGAGGCTGCCTCTGCTGCTGCCGCTTACGGAACTTCCCTTGTCGGAAGCGCCATTCAATCATACGGTGTTGGTGCTTTGATCAATGCTACCGGTACTCTCTCCTACAAGGGAGCCGCCTATTTGGGATCTTTGATCTTCTTCGCCAGCTCTGCCCCATCTGTATGTCATCTATTATGGATCTCAAATCCAGGTCTCCGTATTGCTTGATTCATTACTAATTTTACATAGTTCATCGCCCAAATCTTTACCGAGAAGCGTCCTCTTGATACCGTTGCCGTTGGTGCCGTTGCCCGCAGTAAGTTCCTCGAACGATCTCGTGACTTTCTGTACATAGACTGACAGAATTCACTATTAGTATTCGAGACTGTTGGTCTCTCCCTCTTCCTCACATGGTGGGGAACCCACACCAACCCATTCGAGTAAATGCATAATATTCGTTGGTTTGGGATGTAAGAAGGATTGTGGACAGGAAGGATAGATAGAAGGGTAGTCATAATCGACTGTGTATCAACTCAACTCCAATCAGGTGGTGATTCAGCGGTGTGCTGGTCACTTGCTTTGGACAACAATGGCTTATGAATAAATCTTTAAAGTATGAATTGGTCTACATATGCTTGATTTTCTGTCTCAATATGTTGAATCTTTCTTTCACGCGAGAGAGAAAGTCTTCTTGTTCGAGTTCATTCTTTGCTGTGTTCACCTGGCTGTTCACTATCAAAAGTCTAGTAAAGAGACCATCTATCAATACGGCAGTAGCTTTGAGGCAACTCTGCGTGAGGTTGTTGTCTTACTACTTCCTGCTATTCTACCAAATCGAAGTACAATGAAGCAAGACTGCAGCTCTATTTACTGGAGTTGGTGAATGGCTTGAATTCGTTCTTCACCCACCCTGCATTGTATTTAACCTCTCTTCATCACGTGGACTTAACAAGCCTCAATTGTTCCAGGTTGTTGTTACTGTATATTCATCTTCTACAGTGTTTGTTGAAGTATCAGCTGTTACAAAAGAGAGATGTGCGTACGTTCTCTTTCCTACTTCAGCGATACGGCAATAACAACAGGAAGGCTTTGTACCGTGTGAGAGCTTTTGGGTGTTTGGGATGCAGTCTTTTTTTCTATAGATGTCTAGGTTGTGAGGAAGGTGGGTGAAATGATGTTATGCATTGAGAACAAGGTGTCTTGGAAGAGCGGCGAAGTGAGGAGGATGAGACAGGTGGGAGGGATGGTATTAAGATGAGATTGGATGAGTAGATGGCAGTCACAAGGAGATTGGCAGTGGATATCTCCTCCTTTCGCCGTTGAGAGAATGGATGAGATACTGGGAGGGTCTCATTGCTATTGACGGTTGTTTTGTTCATGGATTAGTGGTCGTGCAGGTACATAATTACATTACTCTTTTGAGGGGAAGAGGGGTGGGCAAGCTGTGGTATTAATACTGTCATCCTACACCAATATCGATGTTCCTTTGCCTTTAAGAATACAAATACGGGCGAGTTTTATATACGTTCTGAAATTAAGGGAAATAGGTGTAGATATTGTCAAGGATTGATGAGTATTTGGGTGCTCGGAGCTCTGCTCTGTCTGATAGGCTTGCATAAGTCAAGTTATAGCTAGAAAAGGGGGATGTTGACGATCACCGAGACGAATGCTCCACCATCCCGCTTCCTCTCCATTTGAGAGTGAGAATTTGAATAGCCAATTGTGCGCTTTGCACCGATCATTCCATAAGGATGTGCGGCATCAAATGCACATGTTGTAAGACCATCTTCAAATCGGTGGTTCCTATTAAGTAACCAGAGTCTTTTCTATGAAAGCCGGCTTCGTCTTCGCGTTACTTCGGACTGTATTTTCTCATCAACAGAAGCCAGTCTACCGTATCTGCAGACCCAAGCTCATGTTAAGATTTGTTGAACTTGACAACAAGCAGAGATATGATAGTGATGATACCTTCGGCAGCATATACCATAACATCGGCGTTGGTTCGTACCCGCGGAGGGGCAAGGGAACAGCCGACCGATTCTATAAGGTCTACGATCTTTCTTACACTGAACAGCACCGGTTATGGCATGGAAGAGAATCCGAAATGGTGCCAAGCACTGAGGACCGCGTGGGTCAGACATAGGTCAGCAGGATGTTTTCAGTGAGCTGAGAAGCTCCGCAGCTGAATGTCTGCGGGTCTCCATACTTCGACAACTGCAGCTGCTTACGCGAGGCGAGGGAAGGGGTGAAGTACATCTCTGTGAGCGAAATCCGCGTTTCAGTACTGTTCAAATCCAGTGATTCCCCAAATTCGCTTCTTCGCTGTCATCCAAAAGAGCTTTTGGAATTTGTGGAGGCATATAAAGCCGTGTAATCTCCTGCTCTTCAGGATCTCCATCCCGAGACAACAAAAAACGAGGAGTCCGAATGTACCTTCACGGTCTCTGTTCTTCGGTCACACACCGCAGCACTTGAATGTTTCTACCCTGGTAGAGAGGCAATATGCATATGGTGTGCTTGGAGATTCGCAGAGACCGGCTTGCCAAATCTCAGCTCGAGATCCTACACCAACTCAGAATTCTTGACAGTGCTAGAAGCATTGACAATCACTCATGCTTTTGCTAAGATTGAAGGAAAGCTTCAGGACAGCGATGTAGTCGGAAGAAATGGCTGATAGAGGACGAAGCTTGGCTTCAAGGGACGCATGCCGTTTCCAAGATGAGTGAGGTACGGGCATACGAGCAAAGCAGCCACTGTCCATATCATTCTAAGTTGGATGCAGGTGTTTAGTAATGCCACTCATTATTGCATAAATGCATGGCTGGATTTATAGGCATTCAAAGTGAAAGAGACGAAGTCAGTAGCAATTAGCAAATTCTGAAAGACTGGCTCGTTTTGACATGTGTAAACAAACAGTAATTTTGGGACTTACTCCCGCTCGTCAAATTAGCGCTTAACAGAAGTCATCCGGAGACTTAGAAGTCTAGCATAAAAGGCTACCGTAAGCTTTTGAAACAAGCAGGAAACCTGAAACTTCCACTGGCAGCATGAGAACCTTTTCCGAGCAGGTCAGCATGTGTTGTTGATGAAAATTGAGTAAATTGACAAGCTTTACCTCCAGAGAGCTCGCTGTCCATGTTATGTTCGTCAGAGAATGGTAAGCATGGGTTCCTGAGCAGCACCATGATGGATAAGAGTAAGATGCTCAGTACATTCGACAACAAATTCAAAGTGGACAATAAGTGGCTCAGGATCAGGATCAAGATCCTTGATTCATATATGCAGAAGTCTTGCATTTGGGCTCATCTGATGCAGAAAGTAGCTCACTACGAGCCGTTTATATTCCCTGTTTTCCCAATTCCTCAGATCCAAGGTATGTGAAGTCTTGTCCTGGGAAAGGCTGCAACTTTTCTCGCCGCGACTGTTGATTCTTGGCTTGGAATCAGCGCAGAGACTTAGGTATCGAAAAGACGCCAACCGAACGCCAGAGAGTGCATGGAAGTTCTCCGTGGCTCACTCAAGCTTATAAGATTGAGCTGAGGTAGAATAGAAGAGACAATACTCAGGATTCAGTTCTCTCATCCAGTACGAGAGAATGGGACTTTACCTTCTCAAGGCAAGAAGTATACCTCGCCACAATTGCATTAGGGAACAACAAATTGTATACTGCGATAGAAGTACCCCACACGGAGCATGACTCGGCCACGAACGCCTTGAGTGAGCATGGTGCGCGGAGCATGGAAGGAGAGATCTAAGAAAGAACAATCGACAACAGTCACCCATGTGACACTGATAGGATTAATGCTTACGAGTCTAGCTCAGACTTTATCAAGGGGTTCAGCGCATTTTCAGGCAAGCGAAATCCAAGTGATAACGTAAATCTGCGACGTGAAATGGCGAAGACTGAAGGTTTCAAACGCATCAGGACCTCTCCTCTCAAGTCGGATGTCGTTGTCATCTATGTGCTTGCTAAAACCGAGTAAAAAGCTATGGGGATATGCATTTATAGGAAATGAAGTACTACTAGCAAGGTCCCGGCCAGTACCCAGGAAGCCAGTGCAAAAACTCAAGAAGCGCAGATCAAATTAAGCACTTGCAACAATACGTACTGAAAAATGGCGAAAGCACAGCGCATTAAACAGCTGCAGAGGTCCATACAGCCACCTGTTCTTTGCTTCTGACATAAACAGAACTCTCTGCCGAAGCCGAAGATTCAAGCATAGTAATGCTGGACCGAACAAATTGTGAAGGATTTTCACAGGTCCGAGTTCATTGCTGAGTTCACCTCGAACTGAGTATGAGGCTCTGATATGGGGAGACGGGCTTCGGGCCCATTTGAGAGTAGTGTATATGCAGGGTTGATGGGCCACAAGTAAGAATAAAATCGCCGGAATCACCACGGCGCTGCCAAAGTCGCTGTAGTTACTGAACACAAGACTGCTGTCAATTGACAATACTCTACTTGAGGTGATAGCTGGTGGTAGTGATAAGTTACAGAAAGCATGGCAGTTGCTGGGTTGATAGAGAGAGAAAGAGTAAAAACCATACGTAAAATCTGCCGTAAGACCTTGGTCGAGACTGGTCAAGGGACAGGCTCAGCTTCTCCAAAATCCAGCTGGCCAAGTGTATGATAGGTCATAGATCTTGGTTGTTGCCTCCAAGCTGTTATTATATACACTTGTCGCTTTTGTTGTTGTAGCTCTGCTGAACATGCTTCTGTGCCACCGCAGAACTATTCGCAGAGCTCCAAGTGAACCTTGTGAGAGATAGTGGGCTTGGATATTGCAAAACGAAACGAAATGAATCAACCGTGACAAAGGAAATAGAGACATTGGAGCAACTCGACAATCCCAGCACCTTAGTAGTTTGAAGAAATAGCATTTTGTAGCAGGATCTATGGCGCCTTAGACCTTTTGAACTCCACATATGCATGCACCCCTCCAGTCCAATCATCCCAGCATATCCATCCTTACTTATGGCTTTCATCCCTCTCCACCAAATCACCCACGCCCAATCCTCTTCCAACCCTAACCTTCCTCTTCTTCCCTCCCTTCGGCTCCTCCTTGCCATCAAGCAGCACCAAATCGTTCTCCTTACCCATCTCACCCACCGGCTCGCCCTCATCAAGCTCCTTGTCCATCTCGTCGACCAGCTCCTCGCGCAGGGTGCCGAGATCGAGCTTCATGCTGTAGGCGTCCTCTCCATCAGCGTAGTACTTGGCTTCTGTCTTTTCCATTTGGAAGGACAGGGTATCGCGGTAGAGGTGTAGGGCTGCTTTGTTGGAGACACGGACGTGGAGGGAGACGTATTGGGCTTGGAAGGTTTCCACCATTGCTCGTTCTGGGATGTGTTAGTTGAACTTCAGATCTAGTATCTTCACCATGCGCCTGCGCCCTTCTACTCTGACAAAGTGTCTGGTTCTGCTCCTCGAGGTATGAGGAAGAAATAAGCGGTTTAAACATACGTGATTGCCTCATCAGCTTCTCAGCTATGCCCAACCGTCTATGTGTGCGCATAACGCTCAAACTGGTGATATGACCGTGCTGGACTCCATCGGGTGGATCCTCCTCCATCTTCGCAAGTACGTATCCTACGATGCGAGGGTAGTCATAGGGAGACTTCTGGGGGCGGGAGACATCGACGGCGACGTAGGAGAGCTGTGGCCAGGAGAGAGCATGGTAGAGGTAGTATTTCATAAAGTAGCTGGCAAGCCAATTAGGTTTCAATTCTTGCTGAGATCATGGTGAAGGTTCAAGAGAGGGAGATATACTTCTCAGGCAAATTGGTAATGTTTGCATGCTGTACATGCGGTATGTCCGAAGACCGTAGCAGTCGGATGTCCATGGTCGCGGCGGTGGTGTCTTGAAGTAGAGCTACAGCTGCCCTGTGGATGTCAAGACATCCAGACCGACCAGGAACAATTCTTGGGAAGGCTTGGCTTCCCATTGGTGCGCTAGTATCAAAGTGGGTCTTCTACTCATGGCGGGGTTGTTGAGCTTCATGTGCCTCGTGAGATTCAAATTTCTCTTTCTTTGGATTTTTAACACTCAAACTTATAAATAATCAGATTACGCTTCTTTCCCTCTTCTCCATCTCTCTTAAAGAGTTTCCAAAATTAAAAAATGGCAGAAACACGTCCAATCCACTCCAGAACTCGATCCACGAACTTAGGTGGGGTAAGTTCTCGGATTCTGGAGGGGAAACTTGCAATCGTAACAGGAGCTTCAAGAGGTATGTACACAATATTTTGCGTGATGGACTTATCCTAATAGATACTCAGGTATCGGAGAGGCGATTGCCCACAATTTGGCTTCCAAAGGCGCCAATTTGATCCTCAACTACACTTCCGACTCTTCAAGCAAACCAACAGAAGAACTCTCTTCTCTCCTTACAGCAGAATATGGAGTGACTTGTCTGGTGATCCGTAAGCCATTCCCTTCTCTCTGGTCTTCGTTCCTAGTAGTGAAAGCTCTCAGAAGAACAGAGGAACCGTCACTTACTAGTTTCTCGAACCTTAAGAATAACCACTAACTCCCAACCAGAAGCAGATATGGGCATCCCCACTGGCCCAGCTCACATCGTCAACACAGCAAAGAACCACTTCGCCCACCCCAAAACCGGCAAGTTCCAGATCGACATCATAATCAACAACGCCGGCGTCTCCAAGAACCTCACTATCCCCGAATGTACAATCCCAGACTTTGACTGGCAATACAAGATCAACGTCCTCGGCCCGCTCTTACTCCTCCAAGCCGTCCTCCCATACCTACCAAATGACCGAAGCGGCCGGATAGTCAATCTAAGCTCTGTATCAAGCTCACAGGGATTCATTGGACAGAGTGTTTATGGAGGGACCAAAGCTGCTTTAGAGGCTATGACGAGGACGTGGGCGAGAGAGTTGGCGGAGAGAGCGACGGTTAATGCTATCAATCCTGGACCTGTGAAGACGGATATGTGGGCTGGTACTACGCCTGGTTTTAAGAAGAATTTGAGGCCGTTTATTCAGCAGACGCCTGGGAGTGCGATCAGACCTGAGGTTGACGACGAGGATTTGGTTGCGGATGCTGAGAATGCGGGTGGCAGACCGGCTTATGTTGGGGAGATTGCTGGTGTTGTTGGAATGTTGTGTACGCCGGATAGTCTGTGGTGTACAGGACAAGTGGTTTGTGCAAATGGGGGAATGAGAATGGCGATGTAAGACAGAATTATCTGGCAGTATGTAGATGACTTGTGGACGAAGGCCCATTGTATGTAAGAAACGGATGAAATAGAATTCATGTTGAATTGAGTTTTACTGCAATTGTTCAGCTACCCAGTGACTGCCTTTCAATTCTTTCTAACGCCAGACTTCCCACAATACTTATTCTATGGTGCAGCAGAAGGTGGAGGTGCTTGCTCTTCCGCTGTCACACCCCTCAATGGCAACTCTACCTTAGTGTCCTTTGCCGTCTCAACCTTTTCCGCGGCTTCTGCGTACTTGATCTGTTCCGTTCCCTTTGCTTGTTTAGCCTCCTCTGTTCTTGCAGCATCCTTGGGAGCATCAGTGCTTGAGCTGGCTGCCTTTGCAGCTTCCTTCTGGTATGATATCAGCATGGTAATCTTCTGGCTTAGCAAACGAAGAAATCTCAGGGGTCCAAGCCCCCTAAAGCTCCACACACGTCTCCATAGATCAAAAGAAGAAACCTCCCAACCGTTACGAACCTTAGCTTTCTTGCGCTCCTTGTCTCTCGCCTTGTCAGCTGCCTTCTTTGCCTTGGCATCCTCCTCAGCCTGTCGAGAAGCCTGTGTACCACCATACTTCCCACGCCACTCTGCTTCCTTCTCCTCTGGGATTCTAGTAAACAAATATGCAGCTTTTCCGATCTTATGACCACCAGGTAGAGCACCTGGAGACCATTTGTCTGGAATGGAGAGAATAGGGGCATTAAGTTGTTCGGCGATTGAGACTCCTGTTGCTGGCATGAATGGAGATGAAAGAGAAGCTAGGAGGTATGCGAGGTTGAGAGCGAGGCCGATGATGGCGTGTGTTCGTTCTGGGCTGTTGGCGAGATTGGCGTTATCCAGACGACCAGCTAGAATGAGGTTACCCTTCGCAGATATTTCCATGAATTTCCGCAGTCCAGACCGCAAGTGAACAGCTTCCATTTCAGCGACGTATTCGGCAAGGAGAGTGTTGACTTCGCCGATAAAGCCTGGGAAGTCGAACGAATTATCTGTATACTCTGCTGAGAATTCCGGAATGACACCACCAAGCTTTGCATTGACAAACTTGACCAAACGATTAACAAAGTTTCCAACATTTGCAAGAAGCTCGCTGTTATTTCCTGCGATGAATGCCTTCCACTCGAATTGTGTGTCTCCAGTCTCCGGTCTGTTTGCGATCAAATAGTATCTCCATACTGCTGGAGGGATGCCAGTCTCTTTCGCACCATCACCAAAAACACCAATTCCTCGAGACTTTGAGAACTTTCCTTGCTCGTAGTTCAGGTATTCGGTGACAGAAATGTTATGCAGTTGCGTCCACTTGTCCTTAGTACCTAATTGGGAGCCCGGGAAGATGACCGTATGGAATGGTACATTGTCTTTGCCCATGAATTGGAAGAGCTTGACTTGTTCCGGGTTGCGCCACCAAAGCTCCCAGTCCTTCGTATAATTTGCGGTAATTGAGGGGTAACCAATACAGGCATCGAACCAAACGTAAAGTACCTTCTTCTCATATCCTGGCAGTGGAACTGGCGTACCCCAGCTCAGATCTCTTGTAATACTCCGACCCTCAAGACCCTTGTCAAGCCATGACTTTGTGATGCTGATACCATTTGGTGACCATCCTCCCTTGACGCTCGATTGTGCAAAGAACTTCGCGATGTCCTCCTGGATTTTGTCTAGGCGCATGAAAATATGTGTGGTATCTTTGGGTACAGGGGTTGTGCCATCGACCTTGCACCGAGGATTGATGAGTTCGAGAGCATCCAGGAGACTTCCGCACTTGTCGCATTGATCGCCCCGTGCGTCGTCGTACTGACATTTCGGACAGGTACCTTCGACGAAACGGTCTGCAAGGAAGGAGTGGTGGTGTTCGCAGTACGGCTGTAAAGTTGTTCGTTCCTCCAAAAACCCATTGTTGTATAGCTTCATGAAGATATCCTGCGCAATCACCGTCTGCTGCTCTGTTGTCGTCCTGCCAAAGTAATCGAACCCAATCTCAAACCAGTCGTAAATCGCCTTATGCTTGAAGTGAAATTCGTCACAAAGCTCCTTGGGAGTTTGTCCAGTTTCGCGCGCTCTTGCCTCCGTCGCTGTGCCATACTCATCCGTTCCGCAGATAAAGAGGGTTGGTCTGTCGCGCAACTTGCTGAATCTCGAGAAGACGTCCGCACTGAGCACACTACCAATGACATTTCCAAGATGAGGAATGTTATTGACATATGGCAGAGCGCTAGTGATCAAGATGTTGTTTTTGCCCTCCTCGGGCAAGATAGTTTTCGCGTTGGCCATGCTGTTTGGTGTAATTGAGGAGGTGAGAGTCGAGGGGTAGGTGTGGTGTTTTAAGCTTTTGGTGGGATGGTGGGGTTTGACTCACGCGCCAAGAGACAAGGCTGAAAGTTGGGTGTTTTGGATCGCTACGGCAAGCGACGACGAGGCTGAGTCGGGAATGACGCATGAAATGTTTGGGGACACCAAAACTAATAGAAAAATAAATATTGAAACGATATCAAATAAGCGTTATCAAATTTCTACAGTCTCATTTAATTGTCGGAAGCTCTATGTGGATATACATGCCATTCTGAACTGCCAGCCTGCCAGGTCTGGAAGGTGGCAAAGTAACAATCTGACTTCTACAAATATACGTTGGAACTCACTAAAGAATCTCACATATTTACTTTTTGGTCAGACTACTGTCTGGAATTCTGTGAGTCACCAATGGATGTCAAAATGTCCCCGAGCATTGAACGGACCGTACTGTAAATGTGCATTGGAGAATTGCGAGACTTCACAACTAATGAACGTGCCTTTGAAACATCATTCTAAATATAATTCCGGTCACAAAATTCGGAAAATCTTCGTATCAAAGACAACAAAGGACAGGAAGACATTCACATTTTCGAATCATGTTCTGATTCAGAATTCCGGAGAGGAAAAGCACTGAGCTCCTTTGACTCGAGCAGAAGCAATGGTCGTGTTCATGGTGGAATAAGGGACACGAAAGTGGCCTAACTCATAATATATGACTACGCTTAAGTAAACAAGTCTACCAGGTTCATGGTCCTAAGCAGGTATCCCGAGCTGCAGCAGCCGTCTGCAATTTTCCAGGGAATTGAACGAAGTAATATCCTATACTTGGCAATATGAGCAGAGCTACGCAGAGATCGCTCCGATCACGTTCGCCTGAGCCATTTCTTGATTGTGAAATCGAAAGAAATGCAAATTCGGATATCCAAAAGACCATTTCTGTAGGACTCTCTTGTCGATTGGCGACCTTTGTTAGTCGTATCTGAGGCATTCGGTAAGAAAAAGAGCAACATCACTTTATACTTTTTACGTGTCATACTACCCCATAAGCAATTGTTTGGTAGTGCTTAGGCACGAGGGGCGTCATCAGGGCGGAGGTCGCAACATTTGCATCAACAACAAACATGCTTGTCAACCTTGCTTACAACACAGGCTTGACATCGACTAATTGCGAGACAACCTATCAAGAAACGAAGTTATCTATCGTCTTGAGCCAAATAAGCGAAAATTTCTTCAAGCGACATCAGTGAACAGGGCACTTGCAATCCTACAAGGACCATAAGGGCATATTCTGCGATGTACTAGTAGTAAATTTAGCTGCCAGACTGTCTCAGGAATTACGGGTACGGTCGTCTGCTCACGGTCAGTGCTGTCACAAATTCAAATGGAAACAGCGAATAAATGCTTGATTGGATACAGATAGTAGATCATTGGTCAGCCTCGCACTCAAGCATCAATACTGGTCAGGCCAGAGGAGGATGAATGTATATGTTCGGTTAGATCACGTGTTGTGACCTTCTCGGGGGAAAATTTCCTGCCCACGTCAGAAGCATCATACATCACAAGTCAAGGATGCAAGAAACCACCACGCAAACCAGCACCTTCGATGAGGTTCTCGGGCTCGAAGAGCAATTCTACGAGGATGGATTCCGGCAAGGCTACGAGGATGGAGTCAAAGCAGGGAGAGTTGAGGGTCGGACGTTCGGGCTTGAAAAGGGGTTTGAGAAATACGTCGAGAGTGGCCGACTACATGGCAAATCAATCATCTGGGCAAATCGTATGACGGGTCATCAAAAGCTCCTCGATAACGCCGACGGTGAGCCTGGCCGTACGCACGTGCAAGATTCGGCCGAGTCATCAACCGTTCAACCCTCTCAGCCATTCAGCCTGCACGCGATGCCCGAAAATCAAAGACTTGCAAAGCATCTCAAAGTGTTACACGCTCTCGCCGAATCTGAAAGTCTGTCCACTGAAAATACCGAAGAAGCTGTCTCTGACTTCGATGACCGACTCAAGCGGGCTCAAGGCAAGGCGAAGATCATCGAGAGGATTGTGGGGGAGAATCAAGGAGATGCGACAGCAGTCGCAGGTACCAAAAATGGTGCAAGTACATGAGGTGCTGAATACACTGACTAAGCCCTTGCGATACATATCAAATAGTGGTAATGTATGTTGCACAACTTCATGATATCAAGCGTGGTGATGGACTTGGGCACTCACCTTAACGTGATTCTGATTATATCTATATGCCCTACAGTTCATCGAGCAGGGCTTACATTTCCAGGTGCAAATCATTAATATTATTACACGGCGTTTCTGTCAAGTTTGAGGATCAGACTTTGAAGTAAGGCAAAAGTACCATTTTCAGACAGGGCTGTTGAGCTCTTCTGGCAGGGTACAAGGCCAGCCCACTGCTCGTCGCTCAATAGGTCACTAGCAGTACCAATCAACGATCAACTTAATGTTGAACAGAATTTTAAGCCCATACAGCTGATGGTTGAGCTTGCCATATATCACAGTGCAAGATCCTTTCGTAAACTTTCCAGTATAAATCAGACAGGCTGCCAAGTATTGCTGTCAAATTGTCCAGCACTCCGAAAACCACAGGTGAATATCTGCGATCTTTAACGCTGGTGAACCAGGCTCAGTATTAGTACGACCTATTCACCCCCAATCTATTCACTGCGCTAGTCAAGGCGAGTCTGCTTTCATTTTTGAAGCTGCTTTACAGGTGCTTGTCTAGAAAGCCTCGAGACAACAGCAACCACCCTACAGCTGTCGAATGACCACTTCGTTTTGCTCGAGTCACACATTTACAGCATCGTCCCCGACCTTTCGACCAATATCAACAGCAGTAACGGTCTCAATTTCTCAGAAAGCCATCATCATGGATCGTCAAATCGTAGGCATCGACTTTGGAGAACACTCTACGTGTAAGGACAGGACTCCAACCGCTGTATGTCAATTTTCTTGCCTATTCTACCAAGATACATTGGCTAATATGTACACAGAAGGACCATCAAAGATACGAACCCTCATCTTACGGTCTTCTGGTAGCGCAGCAAGAACACCAAAAGTTACGAGAAGAGATCAAAGCAGAGTTTTTTAAGGACGAAGCGAAGAAGTTCTACAAAGTTTTGACGAATGGATACAAGAAAACCGCACGACATGAGGCCAGACTCGATCTTGAGGACGACAACAGAAGAGAGCTTCTAAAGGTGAAGAGAAAGCTGGAGGCTGACACGTTGGGAAAGCAGAACGAGCAGATGGAGAGCTTGCGAAAGCAGTTGAGAGAGAAGGACGCTAGGATCAAGGAACTTGAGGCACGAGTGGAGGCATCGCAGAATGATGAGAAGATCCAGCAGCTTGAGGCGATCCTGGCGGCAATGAGACAGGTTATCGAGGGACTACAGAAGGTTGAACCTGATCAGCAGGGTGCGCATGTGGAGGAAGAAGAAACTTGACTTGGATTTGATGGTGTTCCAATTAGTCCATGGGATTGGGTTGCGCTCGCCACATGTCAGTCTGAACATATCAGAGACAATCGAAGTTCGGTCTTTGATTCTTGACAACCTAGCTTGAACTGGATTTGCACGCCTGTCAGCTCTTGTTTATTACTGACGTAGCTATCAGTGTCTTTGACACAAAGCTAGAAGTGTCCGAACTCTGTCGGTCTTCCGCCGTGAACCCTCTCAAGCCCAAGCCCAGTTTACGAATGGAACCAAACTCTCTTACTAGGCTTGAAACATGGATGATCTGGAGTCTGCGAAATCTCGCCGCATCCCGCCAGCCTGATTGGGGTAATTGGGGACAAGTATGTAATGTATCATAATTGATCGTTAATCACTAGCAATCCACCGATACGGACGTGAGATATGAAAACCCAGACCCTTAATTAAATCAGACTGTCCAGACTTGGAAACGGGTCTTAAAAGACTACGTCGGTTGATCAATGGATTGCCAATGACTACCATTCCTTCTCATGAGCTGCTAGAACACTCAACAACTCAGAAGTAGTAGTCAGCCAAGTATGCTCTTCTTCTATGATGCGCTTTGAGATCCATCTGACCAACTTTGGGATGACTCGAATGTCACATCTTGAAATTCGACTGACTTTGGGCAGCTTGTGGTTCTATAAGAACACTTCTTCGGCCCACCTCTGGGATTATCACACCAAGACCATCCCTATTCATACACTTCACTACCAGCTATCCTCATAATTGAACACAACATGATGCCGCCAAGTTTTTGGAAGAAAGACCAAAAAGATAAAGACAAAAACAAGCATTCTCGGCATCATACAGCTGATAGCTCGAGTTCAAGACACCACCAAAAGCCAACACCTGAAGAAAACGAATATGCCGAATCCTCATCTCGCAAACAGAGATCGGTGCTGGACAGCGCTTTCTTCAGAGATGAAACTGTAGCACCCGTCATGCCAAGAAATCACAAACCCAAGGATACCAAACCATCCAAGCATGAGAGTAGCAAGAAGTCAGCGACTAGCCACAGCCACCATCATACCAAACCTGCCCATCAAGACAGGCATGTGAAGTCTCCAATGAAGCATGAAGAACGACCCGAGAAGCCCAACAGGCATGAGAAGCCCGAACCAAAGATCAAATTCAGGACCGCGTTTACTGATCCTAAGGACATCGAGATGGCGGAAAAGCAAACCAGACTCAAAACTTTGAAGCCTGAAGAACCGGAGAAACAGCACAAATCGGCCCAAGAAAAGCTCCAGACTCATGGATTATGCCCTGCAGGATTTACATGGTGGGAATATAACAAGGGAGTTGACGAAGCTGGCAACCACCTAGAGGGATATCGTTGCTGGGCTGGCAACCATTTGGTGACCCACGAGCTTTTGGCGGAGGCGAAAGGTGGTTGCTATACCAAGCATAATTTCCATGTTGTAGCCAACCTCAAAGCAGCGAAGGCTGCTCGTGACGCCTTTGGCGTGCCAGGTTCTCCAATAAACCATTTGATGCCACAATACCCAGACGGAATCAATCCCATGATGCCCGGATGGGGAGGTGGACCATACCCGGGAATTCAGATTCCCCCAGGATTCCAATATGCCTCGAACTGTCCCGGTTTTCAACAATCTGCTCCTCGTGCTCCCATCAGACCTGCACCTCCAGGGTACAGAACCTGGTTTGGCCCAGATTATACAGCTGCAAATAATAACCCAGCGATGGCGCAGCCTGTTGCTCCTGTATCCGATCAATTACAAAATTTTCCACCACATTGGGTTGTGAGAGGAGACTAGATGATCATTCACAGCATACCTGTAAAATAGATAGATGTTTTAGCTCCAACGGATTTTGAATGGGATGGAATAGCTCAAGGGGATGTTCTTGACTCAACTTGACAGACTGCTCAGGCGAGTTCTCGCTACAGACAGTAGATTGTGATTGAGAAGAGAATTTTATGTGACTGCTATTTCTACTTTTGCCCCCTCTCTGATCTATAAATCTCCCCGGAGACTTCACACAAGCACAAGCCAGAACAACTGACTTCATCCACACACTTACACAAATAATTGGAACCATGTCTTCACGTCGTAATCATCACCACGATTCAGGCTCTGGTCCGCTGAAGAACTCTGGCAGGGATGGAGGGCATTCTCGAAGTCGAGAAAAAGATGGCCCGCTCGCTGGCGGTCCTAGAACATACCTCGATGACATGAATAAAGCCCGGAATGGACGAACCATTCAACCAACCACCGCCGTCCCGCATATCCAGCCAACTGGATCTGTCTTACCATCCGGGAACTTTCGGGACGAGACAAAGTTCAGAACAGCATACACTGCACCAGAAGATGTCAAAATGGCTGAGAAGCAGCGACAGTACACTAGTCTCCCGCCTGCCGAGCAGAACGAGCAAGACAAATGGGCACACGAGAAACTCAAAGCACACCTTTCTGCATGTCCTGAGGGGTATTCTTGGGTTCCATGGACCCAAAAAGGATATGAAGGATACAGATGTCGAGTTGGCGGACATCTTGTTACGCACAAGCTTTTGTCAGAAGGACAAGATGGTTTTTATATGCTGAATCTGGGGCTTGATGGCAAGTATGGGTCAAATGCTACCTCTACGCCCAAGGGTGCAATATGGACTCATGATGCGACATGGGTGGGGCCGTCGTATCCTGGCAATGGTGATAAAGTGCATAATGCTGCTTATCCAGGACGTCCTCTCAACCCAAACTTATTCGGGAGGAGTGGCTTCGATGGTAGTGCCCGACAGTCATATAGAGGCATGCCTACAGATCCACGAATGATTGGAGGTACCCATGGCGGACCTATGGGAAGTATACTTCCCAGTGCCGCCTTCAGGGACGACACCAGGACTCCGGATTCACAAGTCATGCCCTTTACAGGAATTTCGCCTATTGAGCCACGTGGAACCTACGGTGGTCGTACAATGCCCAAAGGATGGAAACCAGGCATGCCAGACAATGGCCAGGGACGACCGCGCGTTGCGCCCATCAAAGTTGATCAGCCTTGGTCCCCAATCTCTGAGCCTCGTGATTATACGCAGGGCGGTATCAGACCCGAGCTTCTGGTCCCGCCACCTGAAGCAGTCAACGACCCCAACTACCGAGGAAACTACAAAACTATAATTAGCGACCATGACAAAGCCATGGCGGAAAAACAGTTGAGGTTCAACACGCTTAGTCCAGCGGAGCAAGAAGTACAGAAGAAATGGGCAAAAGCACACCTTACGAAGACAAAGACTTGTAGAGAGGGCTTCAGCTGGTGGTCATATAAGACCGACGAGAGGGCACCCGATGGGGCTAAGCTTGAGGGGTATCGTTGCTGGGCTGGCGGGCATATGGTGACCTATGAATTGCTGGTTGAGGACAAGGGAAGATTCTACACTCCCGGTATCAACGAGAAGGGTAACGATAAGTGGGCCGGGCCTGTCTGGCCGAGAATGCCCAGACCGTTTCCTGGTCCCGGTATGGTGATGGGTCCCGAAAATGAACGTGGGAAACCGTTTTGGAAGGATCCTAACTGGTCATACTCCTGGCTGGCTCCGCCCGGAACACCGTCGAAGAAGAAGAAGAAGAAGAAGTGGTGGAAACGATAGATTGACTGCTTTTTGGTGGTGTCGTGTGAGAGAATTGTCGCCTTTTATGTAGGCATCTGGTAGATTATCGTTGAGTCATACAAACCATGATCCCGACTTGTGTTCATCGATTGAGCTGTGAACAGTCCTTCACAGAACCTTTCCACGTGTCGCTGCCTACTCCTTTAATTAAGCGAGGTTGCTGTAAACATCATGGGGAAAGCACGGCCTAGCCTAGAATCCCTCCAAAGCAGCAGCTTCATGACCGGGGAAAATGGGACTTACTGTAACTCAAACCAGAGAAAAGGGTCGACACTTGCCGGCTGACTTCTCAGACGAAGGAAAACTCACATCTCTAGAAAAAATCCACAATACGACAGCGGAATCTCAGCATTGTATTCCCTGCTACCAGTGCTCAAGTACTACCATCACAAATCAAGTAATGGCTTACTCCATCCGGCAAACTATGCATCCCACAAACCGTGACAAAAGAACCCAGCAGCCAGACAGACCGCTTTGCATACGCCGCCCAATGCATGTGTATTCCTTCCATCCCTCCAAACCATTCTATCACGTCGTGTTTCTATTTTCTCGTCTCGTCTCATGGACTTCATTCACTTATTCCGGCTCATTCATGACCATTTGATATCTCCGCTCGGCTGTCGCGTTCTTCGTTTCGATTGTAGTTGTGGCGCTGTTCCTCCCGGTGCTGGCGACGCCCCAGAACGTGACTGATCTCTTGTAAGGCGTACGCCGTTTTCTCTTCTGCTAGATGTGGGCGCCGACCCGGAGTCTTCCCCTACAGATACTGTAGCAAGTGAGGATCTTGAGCCCCGGAGCATAGATGTGCGAGGCAATCTGCTTTTGCTCATGGAAGAACTACTTGCGATCTCAGCGCTGGTTCGACGAGTCATCTTTGGACCGTCTCTGCTTGCGGGTCGGTAAAGTATCGAATCATTGCTTCCGGAAGGTGCAACCATACGGCGTGGAGTGACATTTCCTTCGACGAAAGATGATTGAGATGCGCGGCTCACATGTGTTGGTGTGATTGGTGTTGATTGGCTGTGGTAAAGCGATGGCGGAGTAAATGTGCGCTTCATTTGACCAGGTCGTGGTCGGCCTCCGCTTCCACTCTCGGGATCTTTGTCCAAGTTTGCCTTCACCAGTTCGCTTGCCATATTTCTTACCAGAACAGCGTTGTCGCTTTCTGCCAAACGTTGAATGGCTTCGAAAAGGCCGTGGCTTTGCACATTCTCGGCTTGCTCATCGTTTGGATCGCATATACTGCGAACAATACGCAGGAGATTCAATCGCACAACCGCCTTCTTGTGGTTGAGCTTCTGTAGAATGCCGGAAAACATGTCGGTCCGGGCAAGTGAAGCAGCCACCGGCGAGCTGAGTCGCAGTAGCTTTTGGAGCGGCTCAAGAAGGTTGTAGTCGAAGGCGCTCGCTCTTGGTGCATTGAAGCACTGGACGATGGCTTCTGTGAAATTTCCTTCGAGCAGGCACTTCTCGACTTTGGCGGTCTCTTCTTGCAGCCTATAGGCAAGTTAGCAAGTGGCGACTATATGTAGCGAGGACATATGTGACGTACCATATGAATATGGCATCCAAAGCCGTGACCTGCCAATATTGATCCTCCAAAAGGGAAACGTAAAATTGCAAACCCTTGTTCTGCCACAAGTATTTTCTACCCACTTTTCCTGAATGCGCCATATCGCACAAAATAGGAAGTGCAAACTCCTTCGGCGGCCTCTTCGTCTTCATAATCTTGAGAAGCAACGGGATGATGTTGTTGATAGCCGCGTCCTCCTGTCTGACTTTACTCAGTCGGCACAAATTGTACATCGTGTTCAAGACCTGATTTGAAATCTCCCTGAAATGTGCTGTATCCTTTTTCATGCTCGAGCCAAGGAGGTCAATCAACAGCTCGATAGCATTTGCAGAGTGCAGGCTATCGAGTGTGGTTGATAACATAGACAAGTTCTTGATGAACTTAAGCATGGTTATCTGATGAACGGGAGTCATCCTTCGAAGGTCTTTCAACACGCCTGATGTGCGTTAGTGGGATTCATGGGGTGGAAGGAGTTACATACGCTTTAGGACGACACGATCTGCCACAACTTCCTTGACATAATTCTCCGCCTGCGAAAAGAGATAGAATATGTTCACAATACGGCCCTCGACGAGTTCGGAAAGCTCGTCATCTTCATCAAGCACGCGATCAAGAACCAATGCCAATGGCGATAAGATCTTGCTTCTCGAAAAGATACGACAGAAGTCGTTCTTGGGAGTTGGGCCCTAAATTCGTCAGTGGATGTCGGTTATAGCGAGAGTCTAGCTTTCAAACGCACCTGTAGCTCGAAAACGTTCCAGATGCCATTAACACCGATCAGTACAAGGTCTCGTGCTTCATCATAGTCCTCATCTAAAAACTCTACAAGAACATTCAGACCACCAGCGCTGACGAACATCTGTAAAGTCAGTGTCGATGTTTGGTACATTTGCCGTACAAAGGCAGCTGCCTCTAATCTGATCTCGTTCGAGTATTGTCTTGCTGCAAATTTCGTGATGATTGGTATGCCACCAACGAAGCAGAGATTTTCTTGTATTTCAACGTCATTGAGAATGATCTAGCAAGAGTCAGCACTTACTAGGAAATATCTAGAAAGGCGCATACCGTATTTACTACCTTGAGCAGCCTCAGGATCATACTTTGGCGGCTCTTGACAGTACAAGGCTCAAGGATCTCGAGAATCGGAAGCATACCATGAGCGCCGATGATCATGGCCTTTGCATCGTCTGACTCGTACAGAACATCGAGCTAGATTGTTAGACTGGATTCTACTTTGAATCGCGCAAGACTTACCAATTGCTCAGACACATCTGCGATAGTATCATGCTCTTCGGTGACCTTCAAGGAGCTCACTAAGCCCTCAACTAACGTGCAAAGTCTTGCGTGCTTGTCTCGAGCAATGTTTGCTTGCAGATCCATCTCGTCGAACCCTTGCTCTAACGATGCAAATGGGTCGTCTTCGTCGTCCTCGTCACCAAGCCAGGAATTGTTGGACAGCTTCGAGTGCAACATCAAGGCACCGACGCCATCCTCAGAGCCTCTATCGCTCTCGTCTTTTTTGACGATAGCGCCTTCCTTGCCGAAGATGTCGGAGAAATCTTCATCGTCTTCATCTTCTGCATAGCGCTGAATCTCGACAGAAGATCTTGTCCGCCTCATCGCTTGGTCTTCAGCTCGAGGAGCTGCTTTCCTTCGTATACTTCCATTAATATTCGTTACAGGTGATTGAGCAGAACGGGGAAGGCTTGTCAGGTCCGATGGGTGGAAAAGCTTTGGTGACAGAGCATCATCCTTGAGAAATTGTTAGCAATGAATCCATGTCAAGAGAGGCTTCGGGCTTACCTTGATGATGCTCAGTCTCCGATTGAAGACGCTATCATTATCTACAAACAGGTCTGAATAGTCCTCAACAGACTGCTCCCTGTACATCGCTGCCGGTCTTGCCGGAAGATCAAATTTATGTTCTGCATGAGCTTTTACTGGTGATCTTGGTCGAGGCGGATCACTCCTAGATGTTTTCCTCGACTGTGGCTTCAATGCTACTGCAGGCTTGATATCTTGGGTCACCACGGTCGGCTTCACTCGGTACGGACGGATTGTTTCAAGCTCGTGGCTGTCTGGCTCGATCACCTTTCGTGGGCCTTTGATTGTAACAAGATCACCCTCAAAATTATTGTCCCAATTATCATTTTCATCATTTGTCATGTCAAATGATGCAAAAGCTTTGAGGCGGTCAGAAGAAAATATCCCACCGAAATTATCGTGCGGCTTGAATTGAGGCAAATGAAGCGCACTCGGTGATATCGAGGTTGCGAAATCATCGTCCCAGTTGTCGTCAGCTAGATATAATGTTAATGTCCACATCTTCAAGTGCCTACGATTCATTCAGAATTTTTAGAGGTAACATACCTGTAGTTTCTGGTGACCGAAATGCCTCCGCTTGAGTTTTTGGCTTAGCTAATGAAAGTGGGCCTTTTGCAGGAGTAATTAACCCAGCAACTTGTTGGTCATTGTGGATATTGCGTAAAGGAGGGTCTCGTCTTGTGGGTAAAGGACTTGCAACGGTTGATCTGGTTGATGCTCGAAATGAGCCCGCACCGGTTGGCGATTTCAAGGCTTCGTTCCATTGCTTGACCTCTTCAACGGCTTCGCTAAAGTTGGCGGGTGGTTTGGCAACTGGAGCGTCTGTTCGTCGAGAACCTACGATCCAGGCGTGCTTGAGGAGTTTTCTTGCGGATACTCTCAAATTCGGGTCTTTCTGAAAACATTGCATGAGAAAGTCTCGAGCAGCCTGCGAGAAGTCAGCACTTAAGTCAACATCATGTTAAAGTAGCCCTTAACTAACCGGCGAAACTCCTTCTGGCAACGGCGGGTGATCATCATTGACAATAGCGAAAAGAGCTGGCATGGGAGCCAATTTGTGGTATGGGGGCTTGCCTTCCAGAAGCTCAATGACAGTGCATCCCAAACTCCAAATATCAGACGCAGGTGTAGCACCAGATAGTTGGATAATCTCTGGGGCCATCCAGTACGGAGTGCCGACCACTTGTGCTTCCTTGTCTGCTCCAGCAAGCGTACTTGTTGAGACCCCAAAATCTGCGAGCTTGACCTTTCCATCTTTAGTTGTGAGAATGTTGGCTCCTTTTATGTCTCGATGTATGACACCCTGGTCGTGGAGGTACAGAAGTCCTAGAAGTATCTGACCCATGTAGACTCCAACGAGGTTCTCAGGGAATTTGCCGTAACTCTTGCATATCGAATGCAATGATCCATTTTCGCAGTACCTAGAAACATATTAGTAACAATCTATAGAGAGAAAATCTGCCAAGGCTTACTCCAAAATGATGTTAAGGCAGTCAGACGACTTAACGAAACCTAAATATTTGACGATGTTGTCATGCTAATGCAGGTCAGTATGCCGCCCTGCTTGACCACCTGGGACTGCTATTCTTACATGCAAGTTCTTTAGCAGGTCAATTTCGGCCTAGAAAAACAAGTCAGACTCCTGTGCTCTCACTAATTGAGCTTCCCTACCTCGATCATCCGCAGTTCGCTCTTTGGCAGGTCCCCGAGCTTGATCTGCTTGACAGCCACAGCTTCTCCAGTACCCCAATTGAAAGCTTTGTAGACGGATCCAAAAGCTCCCTTGCCTAAGCACTCTCCTAAACGCTGTCCACCGTATAAGCTGCTGTTCTGTCCCACGTCCACAAGCTTGACCTACATAGTCCTTCAGCCCAGGATCCTGAACCGCCTTGTCTTTCCCTACTCCGCCATCTTTCCTCGGTGTGCCTGGTGTCCTCTCACTCTTGCCATGTCCGTTACCAGCCCCTGATCTGCCATTCGCTTGCCGGTCCGACGAGGATGGAGGATGGGAGACCATGGCCGATGTTGGGGCCTAGGAATGGGTTTCAAAGGAGGGAGAGGAGAGGTCGAATGCTCTGGCAGATAGAGGATCTCATCCCAACCATCGATGCTCGCGTTGTGGACCAGGTCCTCGTTTCGAATCGCGGTATCGCGGGGTTAAAGGAGGATTATGGCTTAGGTTGTCTTGTGTATATGGCAGATCCTGGTCTGGTCTGCGGAAGCTGGCGAGGGCGGACGGCCGAATTCACAAACAGTCGAGAATGGGAGCTGGTGACGGGCAGACGATGAGAGCTATATTGGCGGCGCAAATGCCACATTCTCTGCCGTAGTGCTGCCGTATCAAACTCAAAGTTCTAGGAAGGGAGATTTAGTGCAGCGTAGTGTTCATAAGTTCGGTCGCGGAGCGCAGCGAGAAATTGGCAATGTCCAAAATGACAAACAAGCCGTGCCGGGATTCGCGTAAGGCTGAAAGTCCAGGATCTGAATCGCGACTGTTTATGAGCAACTCCATTGGGCTCACTCAAGACGCCTCAGATACGTGTTTCTTTTTTCTGGTCTCTGGCGTCTGCATCGGGCCATGCGCTCTGCCTTGTTTGTAACCAATCAACAAAGCTATTGTTTTCATAGAAGTCTGGTCATCTAAAGCGGTTATCCTGTACGTCAGCCATACATATAATGCGGGTCTCTGTCAGCTCTATTCGTCCCTTGACATGCAGGTTTGAGATCGGATCACAGCAAATCATTCTGATCATGATAAATATTTATCAGAAAAAGGCAGACAAGTTCAATTGTTTCTCATCATTGACCAAATGATCATTTAAAGCTTCACCATAAGGAGTTAATCCCTGGTCACCAATTATCAGAACGACCCTCCCTTCCACCATAAACTCCAGCCGGAGACTTCGTCTGTGAATCCAACCATGAACGCCAGAATGTCCCAAATCCCCAGGGAAATGACTCTAAGAGCTTTTGGAAGTAATCGAAACAAGCTATGGTACAACAAGTGGTATCACACTTTTGAATGCAGCATATTCGCAAGAAATTTAGTAAAATGAGGTCCCCAATTTTGGTATCTGCTTTTCAATTCGTAGGTTCCCGACGAAGGTTCCGGCTCAGTCCTGCTGAGGTCCACCAATTATCCGGAATTTCATCCCTTCGAGCCAGTCGGGAGATAATTCGATGCATTCCACCAAGGTCGGTGTCTTGTCGCGCAGCCCTATCAGCTCTTGCTGTGACGACATCGGCATAAGTTCTCCAGAAGCGATCTCCTCTTCTGCTTCCATTGAAGTCCTGTAGTTCATACATGTCTTCCTCCTCGTCCTCGGTATTAGATCCTGAATCTGACACATCACATTCGTGGTCTCCAATGCGATCGGGACTTGTCATTGTAGTACTGGCAGAGGCTGATGCTGAGCCGGAAGACGATGTAGCAGCCGCAGCAGCAGATGTAGAAGCGAACGAGGATCCTGCACTTGGTGGCTGTGGATCAGGCGTAATGCTTGTCAGAAGAGTGTCCCAAGCAGCGCCTCCTTCAGGGCTCATGCTTCTGTCTCGGTCCCCTAGGCCATCCAAACGTGCCTGTCGAATCAGCCGTCGAGACCTCTCAATATTGCTTGCGGTTTGGTTTAAAGACCGCACTCTTTCCGAAAGTGATGTTGTTGATCTTCCTATCAACTAGGTGATAAGTCAGTATTGTTCAAAATTGCGAAGTATTGGCAATGTAGAGAACATGATGGTAAAAAATCGACTACATCCTTCAAATGCTAACCAGTAATGAAGACTGGAAACTCACATCTGTAAAGGGTCCCCTGACAGAAGTGAAACTGAACTCGGCATCCTCGAGAGAGCGGCGCGGTGGAGAGAACGAATCCCCAATCGAAGCTTGGTGGGATGGCGATAGGACTGGCGTCATAGAGGACGACAGCCTTGGAGAGTCTGTTCGGGCTAGAAATGCCAGATCGCTATCGGTGTATGGCGGTGTTGGAGCAGGGTGCCTTCGTGCCATTCTTCGCAGGTCCTGCCTGACTTGTCGTAGTCTGTGGATCTCCCTCTGGCGTTCTTCAGCAAAGGAATAGTCTCGCGACTCTGGAACCGGTGGCATTAATGGACCATCGATGTCCGAGTTTGGGGGATGTTGTCTTTCAAAGCTGAGTGCGTCGCGCATTCTGGTCCGCTCTCGTTCTTGTTCCACTATGCGCATTGCTCGCGACTGTAGGGGTGCTGAGGATGGCAAATCTGCTGTGATTCCTTGTTGACCTTCGGAAACCTCGAATTCTTCTGGCTCAGCCTCGGGCATAATGCCCAATATTCTGCGCCTACGCGCCTCGGAGGTCAGACGTGCATGTGGACCTCGCAGTGTTCGCTGTCTTCGTATCGATGAACGTGGGCCAGATGCGATCTTCTCTGCTGCCTTGGACGCGACCTCAGGCTCGACTGGCGTGATGAATAAACTGTGATTTGATTAGCAGCGCATGCGAAGGGGGAAGAGGCTGATCGGCGTACGGCAGACCCATTTTCGTAGATTGAAGGCGTACGAGGATGAGAAAAGTTGTGCGAAGGTATTAAGGAGTGTTTGCGACAGCGATTATGCGGGGTCCGGTGGGTATTTCGATGGTTTTCAATCTGGCGGTGATGGTAGTGGTGTTCTGAATGTTGATGAAGGCGAGGCGAAAGCGCCGCCCGTGAACCGAAGGAGGAAAGGCAGGGCGAGTTTGTTAGCGTGGCTGGAGATCGCTTCTTCCTGCTGCAAGTCATCTGGCTGTGTGGGGCAGAAGGACGTGGGGGGCACGGGGGCAGGGGGGCAACAGGGGCAATGAAAATAATCGAGAGGCTGATATCAATTCACCTCAACTTCATCTTCGAAGGAGGCCTGACTCACCAGATACACCGCTACCAGCGGTCTACACCACCACCAAAACAACGGCTGGAATATCACGATCCTAGTCTGGTGCCTATTAATCTCCTTCGAACCACTTGAATCGCCTGTGTCCATATTTGGCTCTTTGAGGCCCTCACATGAATCGCCAAGTCACATATTCATGCAGCCAAGACTATGTTCGAGTTGAACATCTCTGTTGCTAAGAAGACCGGCGCCCATTATTCTAAGCGTTGATGAGGAAGGGAAACAGAAAGCCAAGAGAAGAAAACAGACGACGTTGAGGCGACCGGACCCAGAGCCGAAAGACTCTTCTACATAGACCTTTCTTTAGGGGTTTACAACTGCGATCTTGGAACATAGAATAAATACTCTGTTCCTCATTTTGGAAGTCAACACTTGCTAGCCTTGACAACAGAGCCCCTCCAGCGTCAATATGATAGAACTAGGCTTAGCCCGGATAAGCAGTCTGCTCAGACACACCCCTCAACCATGGAAAGCTATTCATGTCGCTGGGACAAACGGCAAAGGTTCAATATGTGCCTATTTATCAGCAATGCTTCATGCTAGTGGAGTACGCTGTGGCCGGTTCACCTCGCCTCATCTGATCGACCGATGGGACTGCGTCACCATCGACGACAGAACCGTCAGAGAGTCGGTATTCAGAGAGGCTGAAGATCTGGTGCTGAAGAGAAATCAAAAAGAAAACATTGGAGCATCGGAATTTGAGCTTCTCACAGCTACAGCGTTCGAGGTCTTTGCGAAGGAAAAGATTGAGATGGGAGTGATTGAGGTTGGACTTGGAGGCCGACTAGATGCCACGAATGCGATGGAGAAGAAGGCTGTGACCATTATATCGAAGATTGGTCTAGATCATCAATCCTTTCTGGGAAACACCATAGAAGAGATTGCTCGCGAAAAAGCTGGTATCATGAGGCCAGGAGTTCCGTGTGTGATGGACAGCACAAATCCGCCCTCTGTGCAGAAAGTTGTGCAGGATTACGCAAAAGAGATCGGGACGGATATAGTTCTCAGCTCTACAGAATCGTCGTTTCTAGACGAGTTGTCTCAAGAAGACTTTGCGCCTCATCAATGGCAAAATCTCGCCTGCGCATACACTGCTTTCCATCTGGCATACACCAAGCTAGAATCTCCACTGCATCGACTTCTGCCTGCAATTCAAAATATAAATTGGCCCGGTCGTCTACAAACTGTAGATATCCGGAGTCTCACAGGACGCCCCGGGACTACTTTGCTCGATGGCGCACACAATGTCCAGTCAGCCGAGGTCCTAGGTGCCTATGTTGATGGTAAGCTTCGGAAAGGCAGTCAGAAAGTGACATGGATTCTCGCAGCTTCGCAGGGGAAAGAGTTGGAAGGCATTCTGAAGCCGCTGCTACATCAACAAGACTGCGTTGCAGCAGTACAATTTGGACCTGTTGACGGAATGCCCTGGGTGCAAGCAATGCCTACCTACGAGATTCTTGAGGCTGCGTTTGAGCGTGGAGTGGACTCTGGTCGAATGTATGATGCTGGTGACAACTTGTCCGGAGCATTGCGTTGGGCTGCTACAGTAGCTGGACCAGGTCCTGTCGTTGTAGCTGGTAGTCTATATTTGGTTTCCGACTTGTTGCGACTCCTGCGAAAAGCGAACGACATAGAGGCTCAGCTGTCCAAATAAATGTGCAAAGTTCAAAGAACCTCTAGGCCTGCTCGTGCCTTGTGCTCAATTTGGGTAGCTGCGGTGTGGTCTTGCTGTTGGCTCCTTCCCGTTCTTGGTCCCCTGATTGACAGCGCTTCTTCTCACTTTTCCCTAAACTCTACTCTTTCTACATCATCAAGCATTCTTACTTTCCGCAACATATAACCATCACATCAGTCCTTGTCCAGATATTGCCTCTGTCGACCTCATCGAACACAGCCATTCGGCGGCGTATACAAGCATCAAGATGTAAGTCAGGCTTACTCGAGCAGCGAGCAGCGCATACGAAACAGCAGACTAATCACCACAAAATCCAGGTCTTCCAGACCCAGACACGACTCGCCAGTCCCATGCTACGCTCCAAGAACAGAAGAGATGGAGCTGCTTTCAGGAAAATGTAGGGGAAGGGAGGAATCAGGTTCAGAGACGTCTCATACTACGGCGTCAACTTTAGATCCGGCGGAGAGATCGCTTGTAAGTCAGAGCAGGATGCTGTCAATCTCGGTACTATACTAATCCAGTAGACTCACCAGGAGATTCTACCCGCTTTGTGTGATGCCAGAACAGGTTCAGACTGTAACACTCCAGTTTCCTCCCCTAAAAGGAAGTCCGAAGAGACGTTCGAAGGTCAAAGAGCTGTGAGTACAAACATGGTCTGTCCTGTATCACGTTTTTGACGTATAGTGGTTGCAGAAACGATCCAAATCGGATCCATTGCAACCTTGCACCACAGCGCCCAGCCCTACTTGTACGGCTCCTCGCAACGAACGCGACAGGGTCCCAGTTATCACAGGAAGAGTGCACAAGGGTGACCGGAGAACTTCGACCGGTACCATCGACGAGCTGCTCATTTTGGATAAGAGATTGAAGCACCTAGAGACACTTCTTGACGATTGGAAGGAGGCGAACATGTTTGCAACGGAGCTCATTGGAACCACCAAAGTAAAAGATCAGCGTGTGGAATATCTCCGCTCGAGAACAACGCAGCGAGACATTCGAACAGCGATCACAGCTGGAGAACACAAGAAGTCAAAGGTAGCATTGGACACAGCCATGCCATATCCATCGCTGATCACTTTCTGCAGGAAATTATTTCGAACCCACAATCTAATGAGATCGCTTGTGAGATTGTGCGTCGCTTGCGGAAAGAAGTCGGATATGCAGAAGTCGTGAATCTCAGTCTGGAAATGAAGCACAATGCCAATCTTTTCTACTTGTTAAAGATTACCGAGGAACTCAACAAGATTCCGTATGATGTGGGTTGCCAAAACCAGAGCCTGAAATAAACAATTGACAATCCTAGATCGGACCTTCCATATGGTTCATTCTACCCACGCTTCGCGAAGAGAGGGAAAATGCCTACTACGCATTACTGGCCCATCCTTACATCGCCCAGAAGACTGCGAGCTCTGTCACGGGGTTGAAGAAGAAGTTGAAGCAAGAGATTATCAACTTCTTCGACAAATCCTTCACCTATCAAATTGCGGCTGTGCACCGTGTACCGGTTCTTCTGACTGGCCCTCTGCTTAGACTTGGAGGCGATACATTATTCAGAGCCACAGACGGACTCAACACCGGTGGCGAGAATTATCGACAACTCGACGACTACAATCAAAAGCTTTGGCAAGAGATAGTCAGTCAAAATGTGGGGTGAGCGAACCATTGTCTTTTCGTCGTCGGGCTATCAACTACAAGGCTAGTCGCTAACAAATGTCAGAATTTTGTCCCGAAACGTTAGAAACCAAAGTTGACAAATGAGATCTCGAGGCGAGTCAAGTATTAGTAGCTTAGGGCTTACAGGCTTGTTCCTTGGAGATGATCAGGAGTCAGAGTATGACGAAGGTGGTGAGGCAAATATCGAAGTGATGAGTCCATTCCCCAAGTATCGAAAGCTCCGTAGGGATTCAGGGGCTGATTTAGGATCCCCACCAAACACTTCGGAAAGCGAATCCAATGAGTCCTTCTACGATCCATACGGGGAGGAAGATTCAAGGATCAAGATGACTGTGATGAACAGCTGATGACGGGTGGGCGCTACCTGCCCGTCCAGGAGCGTGTAGTGGGCCCCGATTCTTGCTCAGAATGCTGAATTGTGTATCTCTAATTCCGACTGTCGGCATTCCTTACGAGTTCGGCTTGTTTGTATATTGTTTGCTCAGAGGATCAGGAACTGATTCCATTGTTCCTCACATGGTCCTCTAGATAAACTGAACCCCATGATCCGATTGCATTCGTGATGCCTACCTCACGGAACCCCCTCACTCCTCCCCAATAGCTTTCCAACTCTCATCCTCCCTGCTAACAACAATCTCATCAATCCCCTTCCTCCTCCCCTCCACGATCTCCATCCCATTCGGCAGATCATTCTCTCGCGCCCTCGTCCAAGCTCCCTCCTCATCCTCCGCAACACCACTCTTAACATGTCTCTTCACCAGCCTCCGTCCCGCAACTTCCTCCTCTACCTCTACAAACCAGTGCTCATCCATCAACTCAGCAGCCTCCTTCCAAGTCCCCTTGTCTAAACTCAGATAATTCCCTTCGAAAATGAGTATCCGGCTTGTAGCCGGAATGGGGATTGCGTTTGCTATGGGATCTTTGGTGGTATGTGAGAAAGAGGGAGCGGATATGGTGGGCGTTGAGGCTGAAATTGGGGGACGAAGGGATTGGATTAGAGAAAGGTAGGCGTCGGAATCGAATGTGAAGGGGGCGCCACGGCGGGCAAGGGCGTGGACTGGGTCGGGGAGGGAGTGTAGGTACGAGAGTGGATAGTGGTAGCCGTCCATGGGGATGTAGGTCGCTATTGGTGTTGGAGAGGAAGAAGAAGAGAGGGCGTTGAGACGGGTGGTCATGGTTGTTGCGAGGGTTGTTTTGCCTGGGTGGGGAGTGTTAGAGGAGGGGTCAATTGGAGGAGGGAGATAGATTGGTGAGGAAGAGAGGGGAAATACCGGATCCTGGGATGCCGGAAATGGCTATTAGGAGTCTTTCGTTTGGTGGGAGAGCTTGGTATTTAGCTGTTTTATAGGTTCAGTATTGTTGACATGATGGTATCAGTGTTAGGGCTTTACGTACACCATGTCTTTTGCACGAGATGGTCTACTTGTTCTTCCATTTTTTGGTCTGAACTCTGGATGAGGTTAATGGGAAGAAGAGGGGAAGTTGAAGAATTTCCTGAACAGGAGTAGATTGAGGAGAGTGAAGCTTGATACAGCTTGACGAAGTGAAGTGAGTGAAGCTCAAGTGGAGTAAAGCTCGATGGCGGGGTCGTTCTTATCGATAAGAAATTTCTCCTCTTTTAGCCATCATCATCCAACCAGTACCTTCAGCGTTCGTAATCACATTTTTTTCTCCAAAGAAGCTCTGTCAAACTTAAAGAGGTATGGCATCCATTTAGAACACCGAAATATCTTAAGACTCAGAGCATAAGCTGCTTGGAAAGGGAGAGGAGGGATGGACGGAGAAGACGAGAGCGGTGGACTCTTCAACATCGAGTTCGACTCCGAGGACGAAAAGGCAGCCGCCGAGCAGGAGAATAAAGTACCTCGTGATTTCCAGTCTGAAGAAGATTTCCAGAAACAAGTGAGGGAGTGGGCGCCAAAAGTTGAGACTGGCGAGGTATGTACCTGCCGTACGGCCTTCCCATTGCAGAGGCCTTCTATACACCTTGTTAGAAGACGAGAAAATAATATCAATTCATAGATCTATAAAACACTCTCAATGCCAATAAAGAGCCCCTCGAAGCCAGTCTCGCAAACGATTCTTCATGCCATTGAAGAATTGTACTTCTATAGGCGGTATGAAGAAGCTAGGACGACCACTGTGGAGGCTTTGAAGGCCGAGGGGCTTATTCCTGAGTTCAGGAAGACCTTGGAGGGATATTTAGAGGTAAATGTGCCAGGTTTTACGTGTATTTGTCCGTTGTATCGTTCATGGCCATCTGTTTTGTTTGCTGTTCTTGAGGAGAGCAAGTTTCTGACCAGTGTAAAAGAGGTGTGAGGCGAAATTGAGTGGCGAGAGGAAGGGTGAAAAACAGACGTCTAGTTGAGAAAGAGACTGGCGTAGAAGGTGGTGGACCGATTAGCTTTGTGATACCTCGACATTGGAAGCATTTGGCAGATATTGCTGAAGGCGCTGCCAATACTGCAAACCACATTTACCAGTGCATGTCACACTGCGCAACTGCACCACTGGGTTTGCGGTGTGCCGAGTATACGTGGGGACCCGAGTGCAAGTGGGTTGAGAGCCCTTCTCAGTACTTCAAATCGAAGAGGAATACAGTCTGACAGCCGAGAAGCAGTATGAAGTTAGTCGACTCAGAACGCGATCAACAAGGATTTTCCCATAGCAACCAGTGTATGTGGATAGATTAGGCCCACGAGCCCCATACCAATTATGGAATTGTGTCCCTCGGAACAGGAGCTTTCGTGTCCATCATATCTGCAGAACCAAGCAGATGGCAAAATCAATGTCTAGCATCGCCCACTGGATGCACAAGAAGGCCTCGACATGAAATTCCTTGTCGGCCAGTACACTGATGAGGTTGACCATCGTCTCGATACTTCAGGCGGGAATAGCTGTTGTAGAGACCCTTTCGGAATCTGCGAGATCGACGTCGAAGAGCCATCTTTCCTACTTTACATCGTTGATTTCTAGTAAAGGGGTCATGTATGTAGACTTTTGATTGCTGTAAAGATCGAGCTTTTGTGCTATATTCTTTTAATGCTGGCTGGGATGACACGGTGTTGTGAAGCTGCGGGAAATGTTGGTGAAAGTCATAACGACAGAGACGCAGTCCAAGGCATCACGGAATGGACCGTTGTCGGTCGATGTATGTAAGATAACTTCTGCTCTATGGAGTGTATAGGCATGTTTCTTGGCAAATAGATACCCCTGAACTCGCTTAGTCCGCGGCTCGGGACGGACGACGGACGTCAAAGTTCCCGAAGATATTTGTGTCCAGCCTTTTGATTTCGTACACACTTCATTTAGCAATTTTTGTGATACAGCGATTCTACATTCAAGAGCCTTATGTTGTTCCTTTTGGGTTTCAAGAAATCGGTCGAAGCAGGAGCATGGTTCGATGCATCACGTGATATACCATATCAGCCCCTGACATTCCTTTTGAGGGGTCAAATCAGGTATTGTGTAGCTGAGAACGTGGATAAGATCTGCGCCTCGCGTTGGGGAGGACAGTTGCTTGACTCGGAATGAATTTGGCACGGAGCAAAAGCACCGGGAAGATGTTGTGGCCTGTATTTATACGACACCTCATGGATGCCAAACTCGAAACTCGAACGCCATGAAAGCCCATCATGCGGTTCTTGATAGAGAGTTTGTGGTGCTAGAGCCAATCATAGTCGCGTATCTATTAATTGCCTCGCGCCCCATAAGTTCCCCAGCTTCTTGATTGCTCACCCAGGGGTGTTTCGGGTGCACAAACCTGCCATTCGTGCTGGGAGACAGGGCTCCCATTTGCTGAAGGGGTGGCTGGTTGCTTGCTAAGTTCTGGTCTGGCCCAGGCGGATCATTCAGAGTTGCGGTGCGGAAGCCAGCCCATTACAGTGCAGTCCTCCCTGTGCTGTGCTCTGCAGTGCGCCAACCATCTCCCCTGACCTAGTCCTGCGTAGCTTTGGGTATGAGGAGATTGCTCAGCTTATAATCCAACGTCCCTCCTTGACCTCACTTCTTCTTCCCTCCTCTCTTCTCAAATCTAACATCTGTTGAGCTTTCGCGCATCAACAACACTCGTCGCATCGCAAGAACGCGTCTCCATTGATATCCACCCACTCACCCCCACTCTGAGCTCGACGGCATCTTAGCTGCACCAATCACAACACTCAATTCAACCACCACAACTCCCTCGTCGCAAGCACTCTCAACACCGCGCAAGATGCCTCCTGAATTAAGAAAGCGCAAGGCGCCTGCTTCTGAGCCAGTTGCAGCTCCTCCCGCAAAGAAAAAGGGTCCTGTCGCAAAGGTTATCGCAAAAGTCAAGGACGCAGTGAGCCCAAAAGCAACCAAGACGAGCAGTGCTACAAGCGCTTCAGTTGGTGAAACCATCACTCTTGAAGGATTCGGCGGAGAAATTGAGACCAATGATGGTTTGAAGACTACTCTAAAACAACTCGTTGAGGAAAGCAAGGGTGGCGTTGTTCTGTTCACGTACCCGAAGGCCTCAACACCAGGTTGTATGCAAGCCCCATTACACTGGAAAGAGATAGCGCGTGACGGTATGCTGATACTGACCTTTTGTTTTCACAGGTACTACTCAAGCCTGCATGTTCCGCGACCAATATGCTCCGCTCACATCTACCGGTTTCTCGATCTACGGTCTCTCCAAAGACTCTCCAAAATCGAACACTACCTTTAAGACCAAGCAGAATCTCCCATACCCTCTCCTCTGCGATCCCAGTCAGACTCTCATTGGGGCTATCGGACTGAAGAAGGCAGGAGCTGGCACTACTCGAGGTGTATTCGTCGTTGATAAGTCCGGAAAGGTCCTGGCATCTGAAGCTGGAGGTCCCGCGGCTACAGTTGAGATTGTCAAGAAGCTCGTTGGAGGTGGTGATGCAGCTCCGGCTCCAGTTGCTGCTCCAGCTCCAGTTGCTACTGAGCCAAAGCCCGAAGTTGCCACCAACGGTGTCAATGGCACTGCTTCCAAGGAGGATGAGGACAGGGCTGCCGTTGCTGATGAGGTTGCTGATACTGCCGAGAAGCTTGATAGCAATGAGGCTAAGCCAGTCGCTGCATGATTTAAAGGAATGGATGATATGATTGGGACGTATACGAAGGTCTCAATATCATGTGTTGCTGAGCTGGAATGGGACTTGGGAAGCTGGAAGAGGGCGGGATGGATTCGCTTTTTATGGGCAAGGCGTATTATCCGAATTGTCTTTGATAGCTGAATCAATGATTGACCAGCAAAATGGAGCGGAAAAGCATGTACAAAAATGAGCAGTTTCTGATACCTGTGTAGCCTTTCTCTAATTGAGTTCTTGATAGTCATTATTTGGAAGTGACGTTACAGTGAAAATACTCTTTCGCAATTCAATAAATGCCAAAATGACTTTCAACCAGGCTATCGAATGCTTGAAATCCAAACGTGTCATACCTGAGACTCTCTCGCAATTTATGAGAGCAGGGAGCTCAAATCGAGGAGCCGTTGTAGTGCCAAGATATAGCGTCGGCAGATTGTCGGCTATCGAGCAACTCGCTCTTGAACCTCAACGACACCACCCTCAGCGACCGAACGTTCCAAGAGCTTTCTCACCCCCAACGAGCCCATTGATCTCTCGTTGCGTAAGAGAAGCTCACGATGTCTTCAACAACTGTCGCAAAGGCAGCGCAAGTCGCCCAGCGGGTGATGCCCGTCCACAAAGTAAGCTTTTTGAAATCGCTTTTCTCTCACCACCAGCGCCCAATTCCACCTCTTAGCCATGCCTCACCTCTACACCAGCTAACAGCAATACAGAAACAAACTATGCAATCAACTGGAATCTGGGAACGTATCCGCCGCGCCCTCGCCGTCGCCCCGGAACGCTCCAATGGTGTTCCCCTCAAACATTTCCGCAACCCACCCCCCGGATCCAACGACCCCTTCTCTTTCGAAGACCCCGTCACCCTCCCAGCAGGCGACATCGCCAACAACCCATACTGGAAGCGCGACTCCCGGCGTTCGTACCCTCAGCTGTCGTTCGTCACGCAGGGGGATGTGGTCGGTCTCCTAAGCGTAGGCAGCGCGAGCGCGCCCAAGAAGGAATTGATTGGTGAGGCGGGAACGCAGGCTTTGGTGCAGGTTAAGGAACAGGGTGAGGGTGGATTGGCGAAGTATCTCGAGAAGGAGGGGAAGAGTGCTACATTGGCTGCGTTGGGGAAGGATGGGTTGCCGCCGATGCCCAGTGGGTTGAGTTTCAAGGCTGGGGCAGATAAGTATAACTTGACGGCGGAGAGTGCTTATCCTGAGCAGTAAGTTGTTATCGCTGAGGTGCAGATTCCATGGCTAACTTTCGGCAGTTATCCTTGTCGAACATTCCAATAGAGGGGGTAGAACGCTGGTGTTTGCTTTGTACATAAGAAATGAGATCATTTTCACATCACAGGATAGAATGGAAGAGCAAAACTGTTAAGTGCCCCTCCCACGACTGGCCAGAATCCACGACCTGGTCGGGTGAGTTCTTAAGATGTCTACTAGTTGCCCATCTGAAAGCAGTAGGCTGCCCATCGGAGCTTAGACAGCTCTGTGGTCAAGACTGGGGCTGTATCTCAGTATGTATTCGACAATACTCAGTTAAAGACACGAAAAAACGTTTTCTGATTATCACTACCCTAGTAGGTATGGAAATTTTTCATTTGAGCTTTAATATCAGAAAGGCGTTTTAATATTTGTGGTTTAAATACTTTCGACAGAACTGTTCAAGGCCTGTATCAGTACGTATGGCTTTCTCATATGCATACTCGTTTTCATTCATTCCCTAGTCGACATGGCAGTTATATGAACTACCAATGACGAGAGTCTGCCTTGCAAGCCACCATATGCAAGTGCTGTGTTTCCAGCCAACCATACATCATTATGGTACGCGCGCTTGAAGCTGGACCACAATGCACTTCAATACATCTTGACACCGCTTTAATAACTGACGTTCTCTCAAAACCAGTGTTCGGTCTCAGTTAGAATATACGTTATTGAATACTTTCGATCAATCAGCTATTTACTAACTCGCCAGTATCAATTTGCAAGAAACCCTCCACAACCTCGCCAAACTTAGCAAGATGTCATTTGGATTCGGCATTGGAGACTTCATCCTCCTGACAGATCTCGCCTGGACGACCGTCGAGAACGCAAGGAAAGCATGCGGAGCTCTTGACAGCCTCACTTGCGAGGTCAACAGCCTCCACATTGTCCTCCAACGGCTCCAAACCGAGGTCTCGAAGCCCGAGTCTATCCTTAACCGCAAGGGGGACAACAGACGCAAAGATCTCAGGACTCTCGCGAAGGGTTGTAAGCGGGTTTTGGGCACACTTTCTGGGGTGCTGGAGAAGTATAATAGGTTGTCAGAGGAGCAGAGGAGTGTGACCAAATTGTGGCAGAAAGTCAAATTTGGGAATGGAGAGATGCAGGATCTGGGAATCATACGGACCGAGCTTGCGACATACACTCAATCCATCACACTGTTCCTCAATCTGCTATCGATCGGGGAGCTAGGGAGGGTTGGAAGGTACATGGATAATCATGGAGAGGATCTGCGGGACATCAAGACCAATTTGCATTGGGTCGTTGCATCTATGCAAGCCAATTCTCATGAAGAGAAGTCGATCCTGACCACTTATACCGAAGATGACAAGGCCGTTTGGAAGGAGTTTCGTAGGGAGTTGATTAAGCTGGGAGTATCCAGTAGGGTTTTGAGGAAACATGAAGATGCTATCAGAAAGTATGTATTTGCACTTGGGAAGAAGGGAGCCTTGGACGCACCAGTGGTAGGGCCCGAGCAGTTGGACGAGACACATGCAACGGATGGAGTGTTACAAGATTTGGTCTACAGCTGGACTCAAGCAAATGGGGAGGTTGTTGATGACCAGTCTTCTGAATTCGCAGGACCTAACGAAGAGGATCTGGACACAACGCATTCGGATGAAGGCTACGGAGACGGGGAAAGTAGAGCAGCCCAGCATGATGCACTGAAGAGCGACGTCGAGAGTGTCAATGGCTTTCCTGATGTGGCAACTTATTCTTCGGCGCGTGCTTCCGAGGTCGATGGACACGGGACAGAAAGCAATGCCAAGAACAGCGGCCACAATGTTGACTTTGCCCACGCAGACAACGAAAAAGTCATTCTGGATGATCAGCATGGGACTGACTCAAGCCACCGAACCGCTGACCCTGATGAAGTGGTGATCCAAGTCAAGGACCCCAAGGGCGGTGCGAAGAGTAATCAAAGGCCAAGCACTTCGACTGTCGGTCGTTCTAGAGATCCTCGACATGGTGGTTCTGGCAATAAACACAAATCCACCAAGACGAGAAAGGGGCTCCATTCAAGCAAAACCGAGCTTTCTAGACTCAAGAACCGTCACAGCCACAAAAAGCTTGAGAAGGATGCTACGTTAGAAAGTACACAGCAACTGCCAGCCGTGAGTCCAGCTCACCACACAGCTGTGGGCCATGACTATCTGGAGGTGAGAGACCAGCATTCAAGCCCAAAGCCATTTGATTAACCAAGTTTTACACAGCCCCCGTACACTCCTGTTATTGCCATGCAGGCAAACGAACTCCCGACACAGCAGATTGAGACGTATGAAGTATCAGCCTCTAAGCTTGAACTTCAACTTGCACACTGGCGCCAGCACCTTGCCATGCGTTGACCCATCGGCGCTATAGTATGGCGCTGATATCGACCATACCTGGTATATGGTCAATCGCTACTGGTGCTTTTCATTCCGATTTTCAAGTCAGTCGGAGGCTCTTGTCGATTTGAAATAGACACGAAATTGAGACGCAATATAGCAAATCAAAACAGCAAATCAAAACAGCAAATTATTCGAATTCCATGTTACAAGCTGCTTGATGGTGGTGGTGTTACAGGCAGCTTCACCAGACCTTTAAGCTCCATGTTTTTCCATCTAGAGGCACAATAGTCAGCACATACTGTTCAAAAGGGATGCGAAGAAGGGCAGGTCGTATGCAGTGCAATGTTCGCTTGAGTACTAGCTTCGATTGTCAACAGGGAATGCTTACTGTAAGATCTTCAACAGTCCATAAATCATCCTCAAATTCGGAGCTGGTACACCCAGACGCTCTGACTCTCTCAAAGGCTCTCCCACGATATTCTCAAATTCGATGAAATTCCCCTATCTCCTATTAGTGAAAGTCCCAAAAGTCCCAAATGCGGCCCAATACATTACCTTCTCAATATCCTGCTGCATACTCGGCTTAAAGAACGTCAATTCTGGATCAGCATTGATCATCTTATCCGCGATCCCTTCTGGCAAATCGTGACCTGCCGCCTTCGCAATAGAAATAACCTCGACCATTAATGGGCGCACAACATCCTCGATAGGGAACTTATACATCCGCATTCGGCTCGTATCCATACGCACAACCGCACATGCCGAGTTGTAACATGCATTGTAGACTAGCTTTCTCCAGCGCACGAAACCTACGTTCTCGTTGTACTCGCAGTCTACTTTGCCTGATGCGCTGTAGAGCTCAGCGAATTTCTGAGCTGCGGCTGTCGAAACTTCGTTGGGAATGTTGGGATTCTCGTATGGGCTTACGATGAGCTCGTCTGCGATCTTATCAGTTCTATATACAGATATATTAACCTTGTACATTTCCACATACCAGGGTCGTCGTGCAGTACGTGGGAATGAGAGGTTTCGGTAGCTCCAATAAGAGAAATACCTGAAAGAACAGGATTCTTTGGGAATGCTTCAATGATCGGCTTCTCGATGTTGAGACCGTTCTGTAGCAGAGCGATTGTTGTGTGTCCCTCTGTCACGGCAGGGGCAATGAGCTCGGCTACGGTTGGATGGACATCAGCGACGTTTTTGGTTGCCACCACAATGAAATCGTATGGCTTTTTATCCTTGCCAGCTGTAGGCACTGCATTGATGACTATGATTCGATGTCAATACTGTTCCCGAACTTTTGGAAAGTAGGAAATATTTACTGTTTGTTGGCTTCCAGCCTTTGATGTCACCATGGTCTACCGAAGTGATTGTGAATCCATTTTCGGATACAGCTTTGAAGTTTGACCTTAACACAGCAGTGACAATAGCCAATCCTCCAATCTCAAGGTTGTAAGCTGCCATTGTCCCCACTCCTCCACTGCCTACAAGCAGCACATTTGATTTCGTAGCCATTATCAGTGATATCACGTGGTGGGCAGCTCGGGAATCTTTTGTTGATTGATATGTGTTTGGCGAAGACAGATGTTGTCCAAGTATTATTTAAGTATGTAGATACTAGTCAACGCTTACCTGCGGGTGAGTTTGATACAAGAATACTAAGAATGGACAGTCATTCCGAATCGAGGTCAAGGGTGGGATGGTGGCTTTTTAGACCGTTCCTTCCATGTCTTGCTGACATGTGTCGTGGAAACCTTCCATCTTCATCACACTTCAAAATCCCACTCCTGTACTGCCTTTGGTACAAACTCATAACACAATGTCACCTGAATCGTCGCAGTATGCTGCCTAAGTCTATACCCTCTTTCGTTATATGTTCAAGTCGCGCAATCGTATTGTTACATCTTGTTTTGTTTCAACCTTTTTATTTCGACCTGGATACTTCTGTCAAGATTGAAGAAAGCTGTCATCGGGTTCGTCAAGATATTCTGTAAATAAAGAGTTTTTTCCCTCTGGAGTCTTGACTAGACCCTACTTTGAAGCCAACAAGCGGATCGCTGCTCACTGATCAAAATGAGTGATTGTGCAATGGTAGATTTGTCACTTTACTCTTAACACAAAGTGAAGGTTGTTCCTTCCGTGAAAAGCAAATGCCGGTGGCAAATGAATCAAGAAAGTAGAGCTGCCAGTCACGAACAAAGAAATGCCCTCGGTTGTCCGCCGCCAACTGTGCTGCCATATGCTAAACATCATTCCTTCATTCTTCGTCTTCTGCAAACATCTTCAAAGAACCCCAATTTTTAGACTTCCATACGGCAAAATACACTTGACTATACTCGAACTCTAGGAAAGGTCGTAAAATTTCTCAGAGACATGTCATGGAGGCATCGTCTCCTGAATCATCAGCCCCAAAAGCCCTCCCGGGAGATGCAGGCAGATTCATCTGCAGCAGCCCAGATGGCCGATATGAGGTCCGCAAAGCCATTATGGTCAACTTTCCAGCGGCGGCCATCGTCAATTCTACAAACTTATCCATGACTTGTAATACAGCGACGATACCAGCAGCTAAATTCCAGATCACAAAAGGTGGCGGGTCACATATGTTGCAGTGGCTATGCGAAGCTCTTCCGAACGGACTGCCTGTTGGTGAAGCTGCTGTATCGCCCAGCTTTGACCTGCCGAATTGCGATCATATTATCCATACCAACGTACCGAACTACCGAGGCAGGACGAGGTCGACGATCCCGCTTTTGAGACAGCAGCTGGTCGATTGTTATAGAAGAATTTTGGAGGAGGCATATAAGGTTGCAGCAGCGAGTATTGCGTTCCCATGTCTGGGTGCTGGTTTGGTACTTGGGTGGCGGCGGAGGGATGTCTCGAGCTTAGGACTCAACACCGTAAGACTGTGGTTCAAACATCCCATCCACGGGGCGAAGAGACGAGAAAGGACCCCTGGACCGATCTATTTTCTTTCTGACCCTGTCGGTCCGTACGAGCATCAGGTTGACTCTTGGCTTGCTGCATTCGAGTGAGTTATTGAAACTGAATGAGACGGCGAGGGCTAATGAAACGCAGTAATGTTTGGCCGCTTGAAGAGGATATGGACCTTCCGCCAATTGAAGAACAGCCGCCCAGAACCCCGACCATAACAATAAGGACGAGGAGAAGACAACCTAGACAGAACTCATCTAGGAGAGGTGGAGCCCGGAGAGGGCATATTACACGAATTGACGTAAGGTATTGTTTTTATGACGAGGCGATTAAGAGTCGGGAGCAAGATAAAGGACTTGGACAACAGGAGCAACAGCTTATTAGCCAGCATGAATATCCGGAACAACGGGAAGGAGACATCCAGGTTTGGCATCCAGAATTGGAGCAGTCGCAGATGGAAGAGCAAGAAGTGCAGCAGAAATCCCCAAAAAGAAGAAGAGTAGGACAGCGCGAACTCAGAAGCTTGCAGGAAGGAAGCTCGGAGGATCATGAGCATATGGGGAGGTCCCGAGATAGGAAACCACCCCGGCGGTATGGATATTAGCTTGGAAAGGGATTTGGGATAGAGTCTTATCAATACAAGGTGTACAGTACATCGAGTGAGCAGCGAGTAACTTGAAGGCAGAACGGAGGCAGCTTTGGAGCTCAGGTGACAGTCGAAAAGTGTGAAGGGCGTGAGGACTTGTATACCATGAAGCACTTGCTTGAGTGCTGCTTTTGCCCTGGGGTAAAAGAGATTGAGACATTCAACGAAGTACAGGACAGAGTCCTGAGTATTGGTATAGAACTTTCAATTTAGTCATGACTTTCCGGTCTGTCAAAGCAGTACTTTCGTCGCAACGCTCAATAACCACGCAGCATCCTGCCAGCCTCCAACATCACCGTCCTTCATTGGAGGTGGCGGGACCTCTCCAGCAACAGAACCAACAATACCGTCTAATGTTCGCCTAGAAGCTCTCGAAGATATTTCTGAATCCTCAGCCTTCTCGTCTGTTACTTCTTCATCCTCGCCATCTTCTTCTACAGCAAAGAGACTCCATCCAAGCATCCGCTCCACCCAGCCGGCAACACCCATACTGCTTGACCTTGCTAACTTTCTCACTTCAGCCTCATCTTTCCTAGCTTCTTCCTCGTTCTCGTAGACTTCTTCATCCTCAGCATCCACAAAGTCTGGTTCTGTGATAAAGTCCTGGCGCACATAATCTCCCTGATCGAAATACCCATCCCGTTCTCCACCAATCGGTGTGAAGAGCTGAGCTTTACTGCCTCGTCTGCTATGTGTCCTGCTACCAAACCTGCTTGTAGGTCGACTTCCTGTACCAGCTGCCGGCCCAAAACTTAGACTTCGTCGAGTTGTGACTGGGGAGAACTCATCGTCGGCATCGAATGCCACAACACTGCCCCTCCTACTAGCACGTCTGCTTGATCGCTCCCTCTCTTTTGCCAACTCTCGTTCTAGTTCTTCCTCATCTTCGTCCCTCTGTCCCGTCAGACTTGTAGAGCTCGCCCTTGACACCAGCCACGATTGACCCTTCGATTCTCTCGTCGAGGAAGATATGGCAGCTCCAGCACGGAGCAGCCAATCTGAATCATTCCTATCCTTCGCAGAAATGGTGCTCAGATTGAGCTCATTCTTCAATCGAGTTCCACCAGGTGTAGTAGCGCCAGACCGAGGCTGTTTTCGGCCGGTACCAAGATGAATACTTGATTTCGATTTTGGCAGGGCTAGATTCATAGGCTTGCGGAGCGATACGCGGGAGGATGATCGAGAGAGTATCGATGGAGAGGTAGGGGCTGAGCGGCCTTCGATATAGGAGAGGTGCGTCGAGTCTGGAAGGGCGTCTGGGTCGGAGAGGGGGAGTCGAGAAGTCAAGGGAGCGAGTGTTAGTTGACCGAGATTGGTATGGGAGCGACTGTGATGCCGCGAGTAGGGCGAATGCTGATTGTATGCCACGTCCATATTGATTTAAGTGATAGTATCTGCAACTCGAGAACAATGGGAGAAGTGGTGCGTTTTATAACACGGCGAAGAGTGAGGTGATTTGGAGAGAGCGTGATAATCCGGGGAAAAGAAGTGGACCTGGGACAGCAAGGAAGCGGGCCTCGCCTCGTCAAAAGTTTTGTCTTGTGAAAACGGCAGAGAACAAGACCCACTGAAATTTTATGAAGATGCACCAACCCCGAAAAGGATGAGATGATATTGAGGTCGTGACTTTCTTATGATATCTGGGGAATAACAAGATGCGCAATCTCAGGAATACACGCTTCGATCAGTGGGCACCTCCCAGTCAGTTCAAGGGAAAGCCGTTGACAGCTGCGACTTGGGACCTTGCCAATGACTCTGTTGTTTGCGCCATTGGACCAACCGAAAATGATCCTCTTATCGAACTGGTAAGAGTTGCAGCAAAGGGTGGTTTATAGTACGTAATCTAGATTCCCATTAGGACTTCTACTGACAATTACATAGTGAGCATACAGTTATCACCTCTTGGGATGCACCATGTCCCAATCCAGAGCTGGTCTGTGACGAAATTCTGAGTCTGCATTACTTCGGAGACAGCTTGACAGCATGTTTAGTCCTCGCTGGCGGCGACATCACGGTCGTCAGAGAAGAGCCTCAAGCTGGAGAGGATCGAATTGAAATTGTTGGCTCGGTGGACGAAGGCATTACAGCTGCAAGATGGTCACCTGATGAAGAGCTACTGGCTATTACTACGAAGGCGGAAACCTTGGTGTTTATGAGCCGGAGTTTCGAGGGAGTCACTGATGTTGCCATGACCTCAGAGGATCTCAAAGCATCAAATCATGTCTCTGTTGGCTGGGGTAAAAAGGAGACACAATTTAAGGGAAAGGGTGCCAAGGCCATGCGAGATCCAACGATGCCAGAAAAAATCGACGAGGGTGTTCTGAGCTCGAATGATGATTCAAGAGCTAATATAAGTTGGAGAGGAGATGGTGCATATCTTGCTCTCTCGACTATCGAAGGCGGTGCCCGACGAGTGATCCGCGTTTACTCAAGAGAAGGTGTACTTGACAGCGTTAGTGAGCCCGTTGATGGTTTGGAAGGCGCTCTGAGTTGGCGGCCAGTAGGAAACCTCATCGCCGGGATTCAGAGACTGGATGACCGAGTTGATGTGGTATTCTTTGAACGGAATGGCCTTAGACATGGCCAGTTTACTCTCCGACTTAGCTCAGAACAGTTACACAAGCCCGAAGAACATATCAAGCTGGGCTGGAACTCGGATTCAACGGTACTAGCCGTTGTGATGGGAGATCATACAGAGCTGTGGACAATGGGTAACTACCATTGGTATTTGAAGCAAGTAATCAACACGGAGATCTTGCTTGCCTCGAGTCCTTTGGTATGGCATCCAGAGAAACCTTTGAGATTTCTGACAGCATCATCCGGTTAGTACAATTACTCTTTACATGGCCAAATGGGTCTAATTGACTTGAATAGATGCTCTTGGACTGCACGACTACATCTTTACTACAGCTCGATCGTCTGCAGCGCCACCTCATGATCATGGCACCGTCGCTGTAATAGATGGGCTTATCATCAAGATCACCCCTCTTCGGACTGCTAATGTTCCTCCTCCAATGGCATTACACGAAGTCGAAGTACCAACGAACGCCATTGACGTAGCATTCAATGTTGACGCCTCTTTGATCGCAGTATTACATCAGAAGGGAATTTCGATATTTGAGTGGAAGAGTGTTGCCTCCTCAGCTCCTCCTCCTGAGCTGACAGGAAGGGTGACCTTCGAAAAGGGCGAGTTCTTCACGCCCACGTACCAGCAGATCTCGTTTGCGGGTACGAGCGAAGTGCTCGTATTACGGAAAGACGAAACGGGAGCCAACATTAATCGCTACGGCTTCAATGATGATACAGGTAGAATGGAACTAGTGGAACCCAATGCCAAACCTACATCTGCAATTTTCACACTTTCGAGTTTCACAAAAGATGGAGTAGCATACCCATTCGTACAAGGAAGAAAAGGAGATCTACACAGCCTTACTTTTGGCTATCATTCTCTTGCTCATTGCAGTCTCCCAATGTACCTGCCTTGGGTTGAGATTTCAGGTGGTGAAGATGAAATTGCTTTTGGGATGTCCACCCACGGCCACCTCTATGCCAATTCGCGCCTATTGGTCAAGAATTGCACCTCTTTCCTTGTTACCTCCGCGCATCTCATATTTACCACTACTACACACCTTCTTAAGTTTGTTCACATCACTCAAGTTAACGGTAAATTATTCAATTCACATGACAAACTTCGCTAACATGTAAGCAGAACTCGAAGTCCCGGCAGATGATCCAGAAAATGATGAGAGATGCAGAAGTATTGAGCGGGGAGCTCGGCTTGTCACTGCCATGCCCACAGCTCTAAGTCTCGTTCTTCAAATGCCGAGAGGAAATATCGAGACCATTTACCCTCGAGCAATGGTGGTTGCAGGCATTCGAAAACTGATCGAGGAGAAGGATTACAAGAGAGCTTTTACGCATTGCCGAACTCAAAGAGTTGACATGAACATTCTGTATGATCATGCGCCGGAACAGTTCTTGGCATGTGTTCCATTGTTCATTGACCAGGTCAAGAAGATCACATATATTGATCTCTTCTTGTCGTCTCTCAGGTATGCTTCGTCATTCGCTCTTTTCTGGCGCAAGAATCTAACGAGAAACAGAGAGGAAGATGTCACTCAGACAATGTATAAAGAGACCAAGGTTCTCCAGCCGCTTCACAATAGTCTTCCGATCACCAATGGCACAAATGCCGTTCCTACAGAGGTAACATTCGGCAAGAAATCCAAGGTTAACCGGGTCTGCGACGCTTTCCTTGAAGTTCTCAAGACGAAGACGGCTACGAATCTTCAGAATATCATCACTGCGAATGTGTGTAAATCGCCTCCTGCCCTCGAGGATGGCCTAGAAGTCGTTGCGAAGCTCATGAAAGAAGATTCGCAAATGGCTGACAAAGCCGTCGAACACATCTGCTTCTTAGCCGACGTCAATAGACTGTACGACAATGCTCTTGGACTCTACGATTTGGATCTGGCTCTCCTAGTAGCGCAGCAATCCCAAAAGGATCCTCGAGAGTATCTGCCTTTCATGCAAAACCTGCAGGAAATGACTGAATTACGCCGTCGCTTCAGCATCGACGACTATCTAAATCGTCATGCCAAGGCACTGACACATCTCCACGCTCTGGACGTCTTCGCCGAAGTTCAAACATACACCCAAAAGCACGCACTCTATCAAGCAGCTCTATCACTTTACCGCTATAACCCAACCCAACATGCTGCTCTCACTCTCCTCTACGCCTCTTATCTCGAAACCAAATCCTCCTTCAAAGAAGCAGCACTCGCCTACGAATCTCTCCACAACTACGAAAAAGCCACTTCCTGCTACCTCGCATCCGGCCCCTCCTCCTGGCGCGAAACCCTCTTCTGTGCCCTCTCCCAAACACCACCCCTCTCCGGGCCAGCTCTCACCGATCTCGCCACATCCCTCTACGACGCCCTCCTAGAAAGCAAAGACTACTTTGCAGCCGGCACGATCCAGCTTGACTACCTCTCCTCCATACACAACGCCTGCCGCGCTTTCTGCAAAGGCTATTTCTTCTCTGAAGCACTGCACCTCATAGCGCAAAAACAAGAGCCTACACTCCTAGAAGAAGTCATTGACCCAGGCCTCAGCGACGCCTTCGCCTCCTCCACCGAGCTCCTTGCAGAATGCAAAGCCCAGCTTCTAGCCCAAGTGCCTCGAATCCGCGAACTTCGCGCAAAGGCCCGTGCTGACCCATTGGCTTTCTATGAGGGTGAGAGGGGAGGAGGAGATGGTGATTTACCGGATGATGTCTCGGTGGCGGCGAGTTCGCGGCTGAGTACTAATCGGAGTTTGTTTACTAGGTATACGGGGAAGGGGAGTCAGGGGCAGAGTATTGGGACTGCCGGGACGGGGGTGAGTAGAGCGACGAGTAAGAATCGGAGGAGGGAGGAGAGGAAGAGAGCGAGGGGAAAGAAGGGTAGTGTGTATGAAGAGGAGTATTTGGTTGCTAGTGTGGGGAGATTGATTGACAGGGTTGAGAGTGTTAGAGGGGAGGTGGGCAGGTTGGTGACGGGTTTGGTGAGGAGAGCGATGTGGGAGAGGGCGAGAGCTGTGGAGGTTGCATTAGCGGAGGTAGTGGGTATGTGTAAGGCTTGTGTGCCGGAGGTATTTGGGACGCCTGAGCAGCCTGCTGAACTTGTGGCGGACGAAAATGGGTATCGGCCGATTGGAGGTGATGCTGTGCTTCAGGAGAGTATCGATGCAGCTGGGAAGCGCAAGGAACCTCCTGTTATTGCGGCTTTTGAGAAGCTGTCTTTGTTGGGAAACTAGAAATTAGATAGCACGCGAGATATGAAAAGTAATGGTTTATACAATACAGTTTTCATACCAAGAAGAGATAGTCTAGAGTGCCTATCTACCGGCCGAGGATTTCTACAACGCCCACAAATGCCCAGGATGCTGTACAATCCATGCCACTTCTACATATCATACATATATCTATCACGCTGTGACGGTCTCTGCCGCCTCCTTGGACACACCTACAGCATCCATAACCAAGTTCCTCTTGCCAGCAATCACTTGCCCGATCTTCTCAAGCATTTCAGGCGTCAGTTTGCCCTTGCCCAGCTTCTTCCTCTCCTTCCTCGCTTTACGATTCGCCTCGTTCAAAGGCGTCCGCATCTTCTTCGCCAACTTCTTCCTCTCAAGCTTCTCCTCCTCCTCAAGCTGCTTCTTCTCAATATACTCCGGCTCATGCCTCGTCCTGAAAATGGAATACCTATTTCTCAATTCATCGATAACACTACTCGGCATCGGCGGCGTCAAGAGACTCGGCACAAATGTCTTCCTCTCTACATCCAGACGGACGGTATCACCCGCATAGTCTTCGTATGTCTGGGCTTCTTGTTTGACCCAGGGGATCTTGATGTTGAGACCGGGGATCATGCGGGTCCATTTTCTGCCGCCGTATTTGTCGAAATAGATGTTGCCGCGGGTGACTTCTTTGACGATCACGTCGCGGATGACGCCTGTTTCGGCGTCTTTGAGGGGGGTGACGAGGCGGATGGATTCGAGGGAGATGGGTTGCTCGACGGAGCGGAGGGGGCGTTTGTCTTGCTCTTCGGCGCTGATGGCGTAAGGTGGGACGTGGATGTCCATCTATTGATAATGTAGTCAGTAAGTATTCTATGCTCCATCATACGTTGACTTTAGGAGTATTTATAACGGGAAAGAAGAGGAACGTACCATATTCAGACCCTCAACCATACAATCTGCAGCCTTGGGATTGATCTCCTTTATCTTTCCAATCTTCCCCTTATCTCTCCCTTCCAAAATAACAACTCTATCTCCGACCTGGATATTCAAGAACTTGCCTCCCCAGAAGTTCAAAATATCCCATTTCTCCTTTCCGTGCAGTGGCCGACCTTGCATCCGCGTCAAGTTAACAGTTCCATACGAATCCTTTTGATCTCCCACATCTCTCCTCGGCGCCAGAGGACCCAATTCGTAGTCCTCCCTCCGTGCAAACCTCGCATCCTTTATGGTCTTGATCTCATCCTTGCGGTGGTAAGTGTTCTGATCCCTCTGGTTCTTCCAATGGTCCCTGAGCTTTTTCTGGCTTCGCTTCGCTGACCGTCGAGCCACTTGCTTCTCTGCTAGAATGGTGCGCCGGAATACCTTCTGCATGGTTGCAGAGAGGGTGAGCGTGTTCAATTGGAGGTCCTGGTGCGGTCGTGCTGGGTAACTTTTTGATCAATCGAGAGAGCTTGATATTTGGGCTTGGCGCGCTAGGGCGATGAGTTGATCCGGATATATGACACGTGATACTACATTTTCAGGGGTAGATGGATTGCATGTTTGTATTTGTTGATTTTACGAGCATCCAAGAGGGTTGTATCACGAAGCTGAAGGCTTAGTTTTGTCAAATCTGTGGTAGAGCTGCGTTGTGACATGGAAATCGTGGAAAGGAGGTAAGAATCTAGGCTGACTCTAGGCATGGATCCACTTCCGAGACCTGGCAGTTGACATAAAGCTTCATACCGTTCAACACTTGCATAGAGTCTTGCATAGAGTCCTGCAGATATGGTCTTGGGCATGGGGAATTTGGGGGTGAAAGTCCTACTCATGGCGGACCAATACCGCTCTTGAGATACCAGTTGGCTCAATATCAACCAAGTAATTTATGGGACTCGCGTTGCGTTCATCGTGCCAAGGCTGCGCCTCATAATGCTGCGTCAACTCGGGACGGAATCGATTGGTGGTATTCCTCATGCAGCCTAGAGTCATATAGATTTTGGTGGTCCTCAGCTGTACAAGGACTCTGGGGCTCGTACCGTTGGTGGCTCGGAAGCAGTTTGTTGCAGACTGCAGTAGTCGGCACATTCTGGCATGCGGTGCGGTCCATATGGTCCTGATCGTCTTGTTTTTGTAGGGCGAGCGAGCAACGGACTCGGGAGGCGAATCTGATTCTGAACTTGATAGTGGCTGTTTCTGGGCTTCTAGGCATGATTCGGATAGGGAGGCTTGAAAGTAGTCCTAAACAGCGAAGCATGTGAGATAGCAACGGTCATAAGAGCAGCAAGCGGAAATCATCATAAGGTGAATAAAGCCATAGGCTGGATGTGTCTAGGCATTGATACAACCAAATGTTCGAAACGGCTTCGATGATTCACAAGGTCTTGCCTAGAGCTTCAAAGCAGGATGCAGCGAATGACGGAATATAAAATGTATAACTGGAGTATTATGGACTATCCCTCTTTGATACCACTCTCAGATGTCACTGCAGCAGTCTACCTGGAAAAGCAACAACAACAACAAACAAACAACTCAAAGCCGAAACTTAAAACCGAACAGTAGTACTAATAAAGTAACTGTTTTGAGACTCACCTTCTTTGCGCAAGGAATAATCACCTCCTGTCTTATTACTTGACTTTCTAATCAAGGAGTGAAGTGAAGTTGGCCGTCAAAATCCGAACCCACCCCGAACTGATTGCGGTGCCTGCCATTGTCCACCGCTGGCTGGCGACATTCAGCACCTGGACTGCACCGCAGCTCGAGCAGGCAAGGCAGCGCAACCTGAGGTCTCAACTTCCCGCGCTAACGCACCCTGCTACCCATTGCCTCGTCTTCAACTCCAACTCTCAACATCCAACTACTTCTTCTTCATCTATCACCGCCACGCATTCTCTCTTCCCCTTCCAACGCACATAGCAAGCCTCGAACGATCCTCCACTACCACAACACACACTCACAAAATGGCGGAGATTCGCAGAAAGCTTGTCATTGTTGGTGACGGAGGTAAGTAACCTGTTCCTCAACTCTACTAACTATACTTTGATTTGAAACTGACAATCTTGAAAGCGTGCGGCAAAACCTGTCTCCTGATGTACGTTACGCTGCCGATTTTTGGTGTTCAAAAACTGACTTGAGCACAGCGTCTTCTCCAAGGGTACATTTCCAGAGGTAAGCCTTGAATCTACCCTCTACGATCATCCGAAATCTGCCTCACGCGCGGCCTCATCAACATCTCCGATGACGATGACGATTATATATATGCAGGATATGGAGCTGATAAGGATGGAATTTAGGTCTACGTCCCAACCGTCTTCGAGAACTACGTTGCCGATGTCGAGGTTGATGGAAAGCATGTTGAGCTAGCTCTATGGGATACAGCTGGACAAGAAGATTACGACCGTCTCCGACCTCTTTCATACCCAGATTCGCACGTCATCCTCATCTGCTTCGCCGTCGACTCCCCCGATTCTCTCGATAACGTTCAGGAGAAGGTACAATTACCCCTAAATCCAGGAAATCCCGACAAGGAGATAAGAACCTGCTGACACGTGCTCTGCAAATAGTGGATTTCCGAAGTCCTACATTTCTGCAGCGGGCTCCCAATCATTCTCGTTGGTTGCAAGAAGGATCTCCGTTACGACCAGAAGACCATCGAGGAACTCCACAAGACAAGCCAAAAGCCTGTTACTCCCGAGCAGGTAAGATAAACACAGCATCCGACCTAAGCTTGGACCAAAAGGACAATGCAAGATCCGGGGACCCCTGGAGCAATGCTGACAATGATATAGGGTGAGGAGATCCGCAAGAAGATTGGCGCCTACAAGTACCTTGAGTGTTCAGCAAAGACCAACGAGGGTGTCCGTGAGGTTTTCGAGCATGCTACCCGTGCCGCACTCTTGACCAAGAAGAAGGAGAAGAAGAAGTGCATTGTCCTGTAAAGCTACCAATATCGACCTCTCTTTCTCTAATGCGATCGGTTCTCACTGTACGACTCCTTGGGTGATGTGGATGCTTCAGGATGGGACAACGTGCTGAAGATTGTGCATTGCTCCTCTTCCGACAAGCATTTGATCTATCATTTTTTGATACTCGTGGAATACCTCACAAGCCGCGCAGACTCAATTCATCAGACCCCCATCATACGCATCCTAACAACAACACGTCCTCGAAAGCCTCTTCGTCTCTTGGTTCGGATACATCTTGGCATGGGGGCTTTTTTCTTCGCTATGCTGCGCTATTTCTTCTCTGTCTCTCGGAATGCGTTTCTTGCAAGATCTTTGTGTGTGCTCTTCTCCTTTCTCTCTTTACGTTCAGAGTGGGGCTCTGAAACGTAAGGCTATGGTCCTGCTGCTGCGTCTCTTCTTTGGTTCGTCGTCATAAGGGCAGGCTGGGAGACTGGATGCGCATTCTTGTACGGTATAATAGCAATAGGCGTAGTCTATCAGAGATGCTTTTTGAGAATTTACTGTTCTGCGTGATTTGAGCGTATTTGTATCTGTGTTTTGGTGAGGCTTATGAACATTGAGGTCATGCCAAAATCTCACTGGACTGATCCAAGTGAACTCACTACCAAAACTCTTGAACTGGAAGCCGCTCCAAACATGAGCAACATTCAAGTATAGGTATTATCGAGGGTAATATTCAATGTCACATGTATCAAGTGTCACTTAGAACATTACAAGACTGGGACGATACTTCTTTACGTCAGTACCTGACATGTTCCATATGCGATACATACTCTTGTCTTTACTGTCCATGACATTCACAACATGATAGTGTGATCGTCGTATTCCTGCCAGCACATGATCTCATTCACGCATAGCGGCTTCAGGTGCTGCTTCCGCAAGACATCTACATGCTTGGGTACTTAAGATGGACTTCCAAAATACACATCTAGCATACCTGCGGTTCCCCTTGAGAGAGCACTCACTACTGGATTCCTCGTATATTGCGTGGCTGACATTTCCCGCTGGGTTTTTGCAAATATCGACATTCGTGGAGCCTCAATGTCCAGATCGCTGCTAGACAATGACTGTAGGGCGTGGGACCTGTGTTCTTCCCCATGAATGGGAAGTCTACCTACATGTTGCGATCCTCCTTCTCAGCTAGCCTTAAAATGGCTTTAAACATACACTTGCTGCTATCTCATGAAGCCCCAATATCCTGTCTGACGTTTTGGTCCTCTAATTGATCTTCCATCGTCAAATCGACCGCGTAGCCCTTATTTGTTGCCAGAATGGTGGAGTCCTCTCCAACTCTCGCTTAGAGGTCTAAGCCAATGTGTTTGTTGAGATCTCATTCCTACAACCATGTTGATTTCCAGCTACTTTGTGTCCTCAAAATGCTGAACTTGGATCTAGTAACTCGTGCTTCTCACCTCCACAACTGGCTCGATTTCAATCATCTACGAATAGTAGACATACATAAAGACATTTTTCCGGTCATATCTGTTGCCATTAATTCCTTCATGGGTGGGTATGGCATTGCCGAAGTAGTAAACCTGCTTTACGACATTGAAAACTGGTGAAGGCCGTAAAAGGTAGTACAAGCTCCGGCTTGAAGGAAAAGGAGAGGGTGTAGAGGAAGAGCGAATTCAATGACAGCTTGCGCAGGTTCGAGAGCCCCCAGTTGTCCTTTCCAAAGTCGCTAATGTAGAATCAACAATGAGTTAGCACATGGACAACAGATACTGGATACTGGGAGCTGTGATACGATTCCACCAGCCTTGCGCTTGAGCTCATCTCATCGATTACTGCAATACCTATCGCATTCATCTTCACCTTTGTCACAATTCGGCGCAGAAGTGAATTCGAGTTCACCTCGCGTCATCAGCTCCAGACTTTCCTCATCGCCTTATCTCTAGCCAACAACTTCCTCTCCACACCCGCGAACAATACACTAATCTCACATCACCACAACCTCATATACCACCACGCCGCAAACACACAACCTCCAACCAACACAGTCAAAATGTGTCTCCAAACCACCACCACCTACGACAACTGCCTCGCCGTCCGCGTCCACCTCGATGTCTGCGCTTCCCACATCGAACACACACGCGTCCAGCTCGACAACCTGCCCTGCCCCGACTTCGAGAAGAAGCACCAACACGTCAAGAACAGCACGCGCTGCTACTGCAAGGCGGCCGGCAGCATGAGCCGCGACGCGGGTTTCGCTGTCGGCGTCGCCTGTGTTCGCATGGCTTCTAGGGGTTATGGTGAGAATGGTTTGACGTGGAGCTTTGAGAAGGGTCCGGATTTGAATTTGAAGGGGAAGAAGGAGAGGGCTAGGGAGAAGGTGAAGCAGAGTGAGAAGGAGAAAGAGAAGGAGGTTGAGGTTGAGGTTAAGATGGAGGAGGTGGGTGATGGCTTGGACAAGTACTGGGCTGATGCGAAAGCTGCTGGTGGGTTTGGTGGTGCAAATGGGAATGGAAGGAGTGCTTCGTCGGGTACGGCTGAGGATGCGTGAGTTTATTTATCTGAGCAGATGATGAGACGGGAAGAACGACTGACAAGTGGATAGTATTCGTCGGAATCAGATGATGAAGGAGTCGTGTTATCAGCAAAGCAAGAAGATCAAGGTTGAGAAGAACTATGAGTTCGCACCATCGTGAGTCACAAGCCTTGCCTCCTCTTTGCCGATCAGAACTGACATTGTTGCAGTCCACCTCTTGATCAGCTCAAGCCTCGCTTCGATGATGACCACGAAATGAGTTGAGAGATGCAACGGTGTAGCTTACACTCATGATTTGCGTTGGTCTCTAGAATCCCTGATGCCCGAAACCAGGGAAGGAGTATGCAAGGATATGGCTGAAACTTGCTTGCGCTTTGCAGACGGATTATCTGGTTCAGCGAGAGCTGGCAAGAAATGGAAGGATTCGTCTTTCAGCTACTTCAAGCAGCTTTGACACCATGGCATGTCTTTCCGCGAACCTACGACTTTTTCCTGTCCCATTTTCTGTCCTTCAAATTCAAAATGGGATCAACTAGCATCGTTGGGAGAGGTATCGGTAGTCAATGAAAAGGTTCTTACTCTCCTGAGGCAGATGCTCCTCCGTGAAAATGTAGGCCGATACTCTTCTAGCAGCTACGACGTAAATCGAGGGTCTTGCTTTCTTGAGCTTTAACAGAGACGACTTGAACCTTCATTTGCCTGAGCTCGACCTGTAGGCGTGACTCTGGTACCTATGCTTCTGATACCAAACATGTTGACCTGAAAGTGAGATACTAATTTTCCTGTTTTCTCGAGTCTCGAGTGTAGTGCCCCAAAACCAGCGATTATCCCAGGCAGCACGATGATGTGGGCAAAAACAAGCTTCGCACATTTCCTCGCTCAATTGCGCCATACAATAGTACTCTAATCTTTTCTTTTTTTTTAACTTGATACTGGTTTTCTGCCATATTCCTTACCAACGCTGTGCAAAAAGAGGCAACTCGAACGCTGCTGTTCTCCTTCTGAAAAGTCCTTGACCTGACTGACAAGAGCTCAGGAGAAACACACAATGATGGGCCATGATATTGCTTACTTTGTGTTCGCTCTATTCAATTAACCGTAAGCAGAGTAGCAACGCACGAGTCTCTGTTGGCAGTGTTACTTCGTCTATGTACACGACACCACGCCTCGCCCCAGAACCGTCCACCTCGCTAAAATCCTGCCTGCCAAAACAAACATGTTGGAAACCAAAAAGCGGCCGTAATTGAAAGGACAGAAGTTTAGTCAACCACCCACACCTCGTAGCATTCTCAAATGATCAATATGTGAAAAGGACTAAGAGCGATCAGGGGCCAAGAAGCCAAAAAGGTGACCTGGTTTGAGAACATCAAAGATGAGGAGGCTAGTTTTGGGGTATTATTGCAAATGCATCTTTGTACAAAATACCACTCTAATGCGTCTGTCTATATCATGCCATCTAAGCAGGTCCATCCCAAAACCCATCCCAATATCTACAGTCCCACCTCAATTGAATCTCCCATTTACACATCCACTGATTGCCCTTCTTCTACGACCCAGCAATAACACCCCACCCCCTCTTGACAGCCAACCACGCCTCAAATACCTCCAACTTCATCTCCACCCTAAAATACCCCGCCCAAGCCCTCAACAGCCCAAACAAATTCCCGGGCCACAGCAAACTCCCGCGCTCCCTCAACATCTCCACCTGCTCCTCAAATACAGTCCTCGAGCAATACCTCGCCAGAATCAGGAACGTCCGCACAGGTCCTTGCCTCGTCTGTAGATTCTCATCCAGACTCCTAGTCAAATCGTTTGTTTTCAGGATAAGCAGGATAATGCGCGGGACTTGGCCGAGAAGTTGCACGAGTTGCTGTAACATGCCTTCGCCCAACGCATCATTGATACTCTTCTTCTCCTCTGCTGATCTTGCCATAGATACGTCCTGTGTGAGGACGCGGTAATCTCTACCTGTGATTGCTGAAGCGAAGAGTGGGAACTGCTCGTCGGTGATACCTGCTACTTCCTTCGAGTACTTGCGCATGCGAGGCTCGTCTGCGTCGATGACTGCTAGCCAGAGCTTAGCGTATGAACGTCTAAGATCGAGGGGGATGTCGCGGTAGAGACCGTGGTCGTAGAGCACGACGTCGAAGTTGCAAGGCCCGCGACGGGTTGTGTTCTTGCGAATGGCGATGTTGCCGCCGTGAGGGTCGCAGTGGAGTGGTGCATCGGTGCCGAAGATCATTTCGTTGAATATACGTGCTAGAGCTGCAGAGACCTCGTCCCGGTCGATGCCGTTGGCGTCCAGGAACTCGAGATCGTCTGGTCGGTGGCCAGAGACGTTCTCCATTACTAGGATACGTTTCTTACCCCAGAGGACGTTTGGGATTACAAGCGGTAATTCGGGCTTGTGGGAGAAATATTCCTTAGTCCGCATGGCGTTTTGGCCTTCGAGATAGAAGTCCAATTCTTGCGGTAAGGAGATCTCCATTTCTGATGATAGCCATTCCAGGTCGTACTCAGGAAACCATTTCTTCAACGTCGAAAATGTAAACCTTGTGAGTGCCAAGTCGAGAGTTGCCCATTCGGCCAGTGCTGGATGTTGCACTTTGACCGCCACTTTCTGCCCTGTTTCCTTTACTGTTGCGAGATGTACCTGAGCCAGTGATGCAGCACCGATGGGTTTAGGATCGAATTCTGAGAAGTAGTCTGATAATTTCTCGCCTGTGTCCTTCTCGAACATGGCTTCTATTGATTCGAAAGAGGACACTGGACATTTGTCCTGGAGGGGTATAAAGGTCGTGGTCCATTCGAGAGGAAGGAGGTAGTTCATAGCACTCTAATATTTTGTCAGTTCACTGCTAGATTACTATGTCTAAGCAAGTGAGGGGACAAGACTGACCAGATGCTGTCCCAACTTAATGAATATACTCCCATTTTTCTCCAGCACCTTAAGCGTCCGATCGGCACACCTCTGATGGCAGGCCTTCAAGCTGATATTCCTCTCCTCCTCATCTGCCAACTTCTCGTTCTGATTCAGCGTAACGCGGTAGCTAAATACATGTTAGTCCACTTTCTTCTCAACTCCTCTTTCCAGAAGTCTTTCCAAACTCGTATAACTTACTCATTTATACACACCGCCAGCGTACTAGCAACCCTCCCACTCCTCTCCACCGCCCCGAAAGCATGCTTCACATCATCCCCAAACGCCAGCGTCGAAGCACCAACACCTCCGAGGGCTGCAGCAGTCAAAACTCTGACTTTTTTCCGTGGTCGACCGCTGTCTGTATATCCGTCCCCATTGGCATTTCCTTTCCTGCTCCCACTCTTCGAATTGTGGTTGTTTTGCGCATATCCCCTGAATTGGGTCTGATTCCCTACTCGGGAAGTTTTGGACTGCGATAGACATCTCCTACATGTCCAAGCACGCAATTCATTACACCTGCTCCCAGCGCCCCTCTTTGCTAGACTCGTGAGGTTGAAGCCTTTCATCTCCCTAACCGTGTCGCCTCGCAGCAAATCCAACCCAATCTAATCCCAGATACCCAATCGAACTCAATCCCGCATCACGACTGCATATTCGTGTCCGTGTATTACTGGTATGTTTAAAGTGAGTCGTGTTAGTCGTGTGTTATGCGCGCAGAACTTTCTCTTTATGAAAGGAAAGTGTTGAGTGGCAGCATCGCGCAAAAAAGTTGACGATCCCCATCCTCGGCTCACTCGATGATGTCGTGTAGTGAGATGCAGGCAAGGGTCATCCCTGCAATCGCATGACCTCTCGAATGTCAATTGCACTGCAAGTTTGGAGCTTGAAGAAGAGCTCCCCTCACTTCAACTGACCTCTATAATACTTTTTGACGCTCCTCTTTCTTGAGTTTACTGTGCTTCAGAGCATCGAGAGATGTGAACTCGCAATTGATTTCCACGCCTTACACAGAACCATACGAAGGGAATAAGCTCGAGGCACAATCAAGATGCCTCCAAAATGGAATATCAACGGCAAGGTATTTCTCCCTCTCATTTCCCCCATTCTCATTCCAAATATACCTAGGTACAGCTCTCTAGCAAAAAAGAGTGTGGAATAAACATGTACACCTCACTAATCCCACAGACCCTAACAATGCCCCTCGCCGCCTTCACAATGGCAACCCTCCTCTTCGTCTACACACGCACCTCCATCCAAGCCGCGAAGCGCAACGCCCAGCGCCACAGAGAAGCAGACGGCGGCCAGATAAATTGGCATAATGAGAGTTTGAGGCGGCACGGGAAGTTGGATGCGCCGGGAGAGGGGAAGACTGTTGTGGAGGAGTTGGTGGGGACGTTGAAGGGAGATAGAGAGAAGGGGGATGGGGAGGGAGGGAAGATGGGAGGGGAGAGGGAGACGGTGGAGGAGAGGTTGGTGAGGGAGAGGAAGAGGGGCGGATGATGGGTGGTTGGAAGAGTTTGAAGTAGATGCTGGTCTGGTTGGTTATGGCGAACGCATTGGAAGGTGTTTTGGGGTTAGATGAATGTGATCGGCGCAATTGTGCGTACAATCGCACAGATGGTGCGGCATCTAGTGGCATCACGTTGACGATATTGTACAAACAGCAGGTTTAAAAGGTATAAAGGGGATAGGAAGCCACGAATGGCTAGCTTATCTCCAGGCAATATAGCTACAACACCTCCCCTAGCCAGGTGACGGTGATCAGGTATCATCCACAAGAGGTATCCATCTGTATATTCCCCCAAAAACATAAACGTTCATCCCATCCCAAAGATGCCGGACTCTGAAAAGATATGCGTTTGCCCATGATCAGGGCAAAAAGCGACCCCCGGCACAAAATAACGCCAACTTCTGAAAGAGGGGCTTTCCAAAAATGCAAGAAGAGTCCCATGCCCCGCTGCAAGTTCAAAATATTGCCGGCAAAGGTTGCCGCCTGGGAGAGATCTATTACGTATCATCCATCTCCCGTACTCCTTATTGATCGCCCTAATTCTTCTTTCACCAAGCACTCGACTTTTGTATTCCCTCGGCTCTGGCGTCGTTTAAGTTCTTCATTACGAACTCATATGTGAGCATTGTGGTAGTTGCTGCTGGGACCGCTCGCATCATGTTGGTACCCATCCCAGCATAGAAGGCTCGCCAGCCTTCTTCTCTTAATATAGTCTTGAATGTCATAACAAGACCCTTGTATCGACGACCCGCCTGGATTTTTGAAATGATCGCTGTTGGTCCGTGAGTTTCGGACCCTTCTAGCCCACCTCGAAATGCAACATATTCGGATGTTGAGGATGGCATCGTTCTTTGCTGGGTTTGTAACCTCGTCCGGATGACCTCGTGTGGATAAGTGGCAGAGCTTGCCATGACCTTGCTAAGCACACTGGCTGAAAAAATCCCAACCCAATGGGCACTGTCATCACCCTCTACGGACTTGCCCATTCCTTGTCCGGTAAACTTGGTTTTGAGGTACTCGTATGCTGGAAACTGCACGGCAACATGGGTCAAGCCGAGAAGAGCAGGAGTAAGCCCCGAGTAAAATGAAAGAATCCCTTCCGTTCTGTACATCTTCCTGGCTGCATCGAAAGTCGACCTGTAATGCCACGGCGGCCGGGCTTCATTCGAGGTAGCTTTCCTACTAACTTGCGACATCAATCGAGTCTTTATTACCCATATCGGGTTCGTAACCATTGTGGAGCACGCTCCAGCGACTAGGGATGAACAAAAGTTGACACCGTAGGTATTCTCTGGTTACTGTTAGTATTCACTTCCTGATAATGAGGTGCGATACACACCAATATAACTGCTGAAGAAGACTTTCGATCTGCCATAGACCGTAAAGTAAACAGCCCAGGTCGGTAAATACCCCAATATTATCGGTCCCAATCCTCGATACATTCCCCGCAGCCCCTCTTCCCTCCAAATAACCTTGCCGGTCCCTATCAGTCCTGAATAAACGACATGTGAAGGTACCCCAGTCGTCCGCGGCCGAAAGCCTCCTTGTGCTTGTAGTTTCGTCTTTATCACATCCAACGGGCAAGTCACTATGCCTGACGTGAATCCTCCTGTAGCCCCAGCCAACGCTCTGAAGCTATCATCCGACCTTCCCATAGCCCATTTCTCGAAAGGTGTAATGCCATTTTCTCTTTGAAAGCTCGAGGATGTCCTTGCGAATGGTTGAGCGGCCGATGGCGGCGGCGGCGGAGCAACTGTAGTAAAGCCCTCGGATCCGGGAGATGATGGCGTGCTGCGTTCATGCGACATTGTATAATTCTTCTTGTGCGCAAAGGAGGAGGACGGTAGAATCGAACGTTTGCTTGCTTGCTTGACAAGTACCTATCCAGCCAGCCAGCCAGCTTACTCCAGATACCGCAAGAAGCCGGCAGGAATCGGCTTTTCTACTGGCGAGGCGGGCAGAGAGGCAAAGAGCCTCTATTGACTTGTCGGGACTTGTATTTTCTTCCTTTCCTTTCGCGTTGGGGAGTTTCCAATCTCGTGTCCCGGTGTGCGGGGAAGATCCCACGCAGCACGCCAGTGACACTGCTAGCGATTATCCAAGGCCATTGACGACTGACCCTGAGTACTTGTTGATGTGGTTGGAAAGGAGAGGGCGAGAGTGCAGGAATGGTGTGAGTTTTGCAGGCAAAGAAAGCGAGTTCGGGCGGCGGGCGGTGATATTTGAAGTGGGTATGGGAAGTAGCTTCCTTTAGCAAGCAAGCTTGTAAGATTTCGCTTATGAGAGGGAATGTGTTGTTGATAGTGGGAGTGGAGGGAAGTTGAAGAATGGGAGAACAATGAAGAGCAAGAGATTGGTGAATTGAGGCTGAGGCTCTTCACGACAGGTCGAAAGGTTGGAAAACTTGAGTTGGCTGGCTATCTAATTGTAGTGCAGGAATGCGATGCCGCGTGTGCGGGAAAGCAAGCTTGCTTCTGGATCTTGGAACTGCAATGATGAGAGAGAGAGCAAGCGCAAGCACAGCGCAGGCAAGTCCAGCCAGAGTGGGGGTGGAAAGTCAGGGGTCTTTGTTGGCTACTGCTGCCAGCTGCTGTCCATGTGCCGAGCTTCGGCCTTCCTTCGCAAAGTGCATGGGCCATCTCAGTCACAGGACCTTGATCACATGATACAGAAGGCTGCTGGCCAATCAAATGTTGATTACACTAGACCATCGAAAAGTATGCGGAAGCTCTCCAGGCTCGAACGACATTCGATTCGATATCCAGCTTCACCCACGCCTCGACATCGACCTGACGACCTACGCCGGCACCATGTCTCAACCCTCTCTCGCAACCTACATCGTGAAGCGGCCATGGCTGAAGAAGATGATGATGCCGCTGTCCAATTGGTACTGCAACGCCGCCGGCTACAGGAAGCTCGGCTTGAGGTACGCACACCTACTTGCCACGCCCGCTCTCAATTCGACAGAGTCAATTGATGGAAGGGCTATTTGGGTGTATAGATGGAAGAGGTGCTGATATGTTGTGTCTGCAGAGCCGATGATTTGATCCCCGAGGAATCCGAGGCCGTTCTTCTTGCCCTCAAGCGTCTCCCGCAAAAGGAGGCCTATGACCGTGTTTTCCGCCTCCGAAGAGCTTTCCAGGTTCGTTGAAGACACACATGAAAGAGTTGCAGGAATAGAATAAGGTGCTGACTCTTCCAGGCTTCGCTCGCTCACCAACTTCTCCCCAAGGCGCAACACACCAAGCCCGAAGAGGTACGCATTTTATGAACCCTTTGGACAACCGGGTACTGACATATGTGGTTCAGGACATTGCATACCTATCACCCATCATTAGGGAGATTGAGGCCGAGGCACAGGAGCGCGCGGATTTGGAGACTTTGTCGATTAAGCGGAAATAGAGGATGAATGACATGGAAGGGAAGGGTGGATGTGTACAATGAACGGGATGGGTTAGACGTTGGAGGGGAATAAGAGCGCCTGTATATCAGTGATCACCAATCCAGAAAGCCTTAAGAAAAGTGGATGTGCCCCCGGTGTTTGATATTATGATATGGTATAGAAATTGAAGCCCACCTACATTGAAGACAACCTTCACTTCTCAGCATTTCCTAAACGCGAAATTCATGAAGGATTTAGTATTAGTGTCCATTAACAATTCTACTTTATGTGCAATTTCACTCGTCACAGAAAACAAGCGGTTTTCGAAAAACTTCATGTACAATTCCCAAGAAAAGCCCAACTCAAGCCAAAGAGGGTCATCTGAAGATTGTCTCCATTCCATACCAGAGCCACAGGTCTTCTTTATATTACTTTCCAATTCCCATACTTTCATACGTATCCATACAAAAAGTGCCCGCTCTCAGCAACAGTGGCTCCTCTCGTTCCATCCCCTCACACTACACACTCAATAACGACCACTCCATCAGTTCTGCTGTATCAATCATCAAAGCCAGCCCACCCACCCCTCATGTGCAAAGAGACAACAAAAAAGGAGCATCAAATCAAAATTCAAATCATTCTACTACAGTTGTGCCGCGGGGATGTTGCATTCCATGCCATCCCGCACCGCACCTGGGGTTTATGCATTGCCTCCTTGCACTCATAACAGACCAGATCATCCTATTCCACACAGCTGGTCTTTCATGTGGAACAAAGTCTCGATCTCTCTCAAGATATCGAGAGCCGACCCAGACTATGAAAAATAACTCCTTCCCTGATTGACAAACACAGAAGAAAAACCACAGAAGCGCAACTTGACGTGGAGATCCATCCCAACAAAGAAGGAAAATATCAGTACAAGAATTGAATCCAGGGCGGAAGGACGGAAGTGATTTCGGAAGTATCTCCCGTTTCCCTTTCCGTTCCCTTTTCTTCGATCGTCGATATCGCTTCCCAGAGGAGGTTCCAAGAAAGGGGGCTTCCCTTCTTGCTTTGCTTTCTCTTCACTATAAACTCCGTTCCATATATGCGTGAAAACATGGTCGAGGTGATCTGATATGTGATCTCTCTGTGCTTCGTATAATGGAAATGAATGGATGTTCCTCTTTTCATTACGCGTTGCCCGGCTTCTCATCTGTATCTATATGCCATACCACGTAGTTGGGTAGGCCGACGACCTCGTAGCCTGCTCTTTTCGCCATCTTCGCGAATCCTTCGGTTTCTGCCTGGTTCTCGAAAGCATAGGCTGGGAAATTAATGCCTGTGTGGTGATTAGTGCTTGATTCCAGGTATTCGAGGATGATCCGTACCTGATCTGTGAACGTCGGCCTTGACAACAATGTTGACACCTCCAATACCGTCAAGCTTGAGTTCCTCGTCCTTGTTCAGGCGCCAGTCTCCCATTTTTGCCATGTATGTACGACCGGTATCGAATTCCTTGTATCCTAAAAATTGTCAGATCATACAATTCTTCCGTATCTTCTATCGGCCTGTACCTTCAACAATGATGGTGTCCTTATCCAGTGATGAGGCCAATTTGAGGGCCTTGTCTGATTCGATCCACGAATTATAATCGACTGAGGGGTATTAGTAGCTTTCGTGCCCCTGATTTGAACCTTAACTTACAACGTCCCTCGATATCCTTGCCATCTCTATAACGATGAAACCATACATCTGCTCATGTTAGCGAGGCCTTCCATTAGACAGCTGTACACATACTGGGCACAAGAATATCCCTGTTGTGTGCAGTGAAGTCTTCGATGATCTTTTTGGGGCTGTCCACAATGTCTACATCTCTCCAATACACCCAAGAGTGGTCTGACTTCAATGCTGCGCTCAGAAGGTAATTCCGGGCTCTGGCCATGTTCTTCCTTCGAGGTCCTTGAGCCGCATATCCATGTCGCTCCTCAACGCTTTGGGCAGTGACAATACCGAAGTCCTTTTCGACGATCAGAACACTGTTGAATGGATCACTCAATGTATCCGAGGTTTTCTGTATCCTTGCCAATTCGGCGCTCAGGACTGCGAGGGTATCGTCCTTAGAGTCGCCAACCAGGAATCCAAGATCAATCAAATGATGGGGGTACGACAATTCTGACAGGAGATCGAAATATTTTGGGAGATAGCTCGCGGCGTCTCGCAGGGGGGTCAAGATCAATACCCGTTCCTCGTTCGCTGCCGCCTTATGGGTGGACTTGATGGGGTTAAGGTCGACATGCTTGATGGTCGACTCGTTTATCACCAAAGGTTCATGGTGGTTAAATATGACGGGTGTTTGTAAATGCGCATTCCAATTGACAGCTTCATTCGGCGTCATCTGCATTGGAGGTTTCGAAGGTCCCCAGCAGTAGAATCTGCGATATCTGTGTCAGTACTGAGCCGTCGTGGATATGTCCTGCAGCCTAGCAGTACAGGAGCAATTTAAAGGAGCTCTGACCTTTGCATTTCTGATGCCGACGTCCTTACTCCTCTCCATAATAACAGACAAATCCCCGCCAGCGCAACACAGAGGAGAAATCGCGTTCGTGTGAGAAAGACCCATATCGCTCTCGTGGGAGGCAGTTGAGCCTTTGCAGACTTCCACGTAACGCCGCCTTTAGGGAGAAGCATGACAACTAAACCCCCGTGGGTCGCAGCACCACCAAACGAAGGTATGCAATCAATTCGACCTGGAAAGCAGAATGCGCCGCCGTAGATAGTGGTCGAGAGGATATGCGAGCTGGTGCAAGCTAGAGCTGGATTGTGGGCGGAGGGCGGAAGGGGAGGAAGAGAGAGACGAAGGGTGATTGATGGTTGAGCAGTGAAGAAGTCGCGAGTAGAAAGAGCACGCAGGGACTGGCTGGACTCGTCCTGAGAGGAGCCAAGACCCACGCCGTTGGGGTTAGCGAGGTTTGGGCCAGATAAATGTTTGTCCCGAGACTGGCTACTGGACCCTTATTATTCTGTCAACAGTGACAGGTTTGATTGGCAAATAGTTTTTCTATGACAGTGATTATGCTTTCTATAAGTGTTTGTCAAGTTTTGTGTATTTTGCTCCCTTCAAACTCTGCTGTCAACTTCCGCTAAAGATTTTACAGCGATTGGCAAGCCTTTCCGTCCCATTTACGTCCAGGACTTCGTAAAGGGGCTAGATAATCACGTGGAAGAATAAAAGATCGGATGGTTTCTTCCACTTTTACTTCCAGGGTTTGTTATTCATATTCTTCCTCGTTTTGGGGTTCTGGTCCTAAAAAATTTCCCAATGCTGCTTTGCTCTTCATTCTTGATTTGGCAGATGGCATGTCGTGATGTTTATCTCAATCCTCCTTTCGCGCTTTAGCCTGCATCTACCCCTGTTTACACATTTTAAATCCCAACTCTTTTCATCCTTTCACTTCGAGACTCTCGGATTTTTATCTATATGCATCTACACTTTTTGTATTAGTTGCTCTGTTCAACATTTCCAGTCCAGTAAAGGTCTAAAAGAACAAGATGTTGTCAGAATTTCGGTGTTTATTTATAGATTCATGCAGCCAAGTACGCAGCTGTGGGTCAATATTTTACATTTTCTGATTGTGGCGATATCACCGTATGCCATCGATGTTCCTTCTCATTCTCACCAGGATCTCCTTCTAGCATACATATCTGAATTCCTTGTTTTCCCTGTCCGTTCGATCCTGCTCGTCAATTTCCAGTCCAGTCACAATTGCATTCTCGCCAGGTCTTCCATATGCTGCATCTCTTCTCTTGTTCTCGACCACAATCAAGACCCAGTACAAGACACCAGTTGCTGTCATAACAGCGAAGCAGCATAGCATGGCTCCAATTCCCAGTGGATAGTGTGGTGCTTGATCTGTTCGAAAGAACTGGGGTCCGATGATGTTTCCAACAGCGTAGAATACCGCGATTGAGACAGAGACGAAAGATTTCTTGGTCATGCCCGCGGTATTCGAGGATTGAAGACTGAGCATGAGTACCCAAGGGACGTTGTAAAATCCCATTAGATAGACTCCCGCAAGGGAGGCTGAGCGATGAGCCTCGATATCAAGAGCTGTCCATCATCAGTATCTCTGTCGACATCTGGATATGTAGAAGTACTTACTATGAATCATGACTGCGCCAGCGAGAGCCGGAAGACATGATAGTGTCCATAGCAGACAGCGAATGTTGGGGATGTAGAAAGTAGTAGCTGTGCATATAATCTGTGCAACCAAAGCAACTGCTGCTTGAGGTGTTGCCATGAGTGTCGTCTTCGGAGCGCTGAAGCCATATCCAGCGATGATTAGAGGATTGAACTGCCATTCAATTAGTAAGATACGAAGTTATAAGCTTGTACTCCTACATTGGTAATTCCAGCGTTTGTGATTGATTGAGCGATTACGAAGATCGCAACGCAATAATACTTTGGGTCTGTAAGTGCTTCGAGGACTTGTGAGAGTTTCCATTTCTAGTCGGCATCAGTATCCATCGTCCCCTGAAAATGTCTGTTGTACTCACTTGCTGAGTTCTCACACCAGTCTGGTTCTTCGCTGCGCGAATTACAGCTGCCTTCTTCTCTTCAGCGTTGAAGAACCATGCCTTGGAGGGCGCGTCAGGCAATGCGAAGAACAGAAGGATACCGAAACCCATGGTGACAGCGCCGTAGATCAGAAATATATACTGTTCCGAATCAGCATGAGCTTATACTCAAGTGCGTGTAGAGCAGTACCTTCCAGGTGGCCAGTGGAGCTGACATCTTGCCAATGGCGTAACTCAAAATACCACCAAATATCCACATCAAGTGTTAGAGAGGCGCTACAATATGAGGGTACGGCTACTCACTCCTGCAAATGTGTTGTACCAGAGGGCGGTTCTCAATGGCTGTTCTTCTCTGGTATACCATATCGAGTTGACGATCATCAAACACGGCAGTATACCAGCTTCCAGAACTCCTAGAATGAACCTGACGGCAGCCAAGCCTGCAAAGTTGTGGCAGGCAGCCATACAACACAGCACGCCTCCCCAAGAGAATAAACATAGGGCAATATATTTTCCAATCGGTACCTTTGTCAGGAGCCAGAGTACTGGAAATTCGGCAAATAGGTAGCCGAAGTAGAAAATTGAACCAAGCCAGGAGTATTGTTGTCCCACCAGATGGGTATCCTTCCTCATTCCATACACTGCTGCGTATGCCATTCCATTCTTATAGGTGTTAGTCGCAAACGTATCAAAGAATCCGACGAACATACCTTATCCAGGAAAGCAAGTGTGGAAGTAATAACAATTAGAGGAAGGATAACGAGATCCGTCTTCATTCGGAGACGTTTGTTCATCGCTGGTGTCAGATCATCGACCGGGAGCTCTGTATTTCGAACATTGCCATCTTCCACGGACGTTTTCGACATGGCTTTGTCCATCGTTGCTAATTTCCACAACAAGATAAGTTCGTAGGAACAGTACAGTCGGATATGTCTGTTAGCAACAAGTGAACTGGAATCTGAGGTAGTTCTTATAGCTTCACCCGCGAGCTATCAGATAGGAGTCCATACCAAGGTGCCGGGACGAGTGGAACGATGCGATAAGATGGCATTTTGGTACCAAAATATGCTCCTTATTGGTCAATGTCGGGACTTCAACCCCCAACTTTGACATCTTGGTCCCTGTTCGCTTAAGTCATGACCCTGACTCGCTCGGTGGGTACCGAGCAATATTCGCACCACACCGAGATTTAGCATGGAGCTAAGTAAACTCTCTCAGCAAGAAGTGGCAGCAAGTGGCTCAAGCATCTGCCGTTCTCGTGCTGATTCCACTGACTACGGCTTGAATAGCTCCACTGTGGGCAGAAAAGGACGCCGCGAGACGGAGGTTGACGAGCTTGAAAGACTTATAAAATTGTACATCAATGAGCACTTACTAGGTAAGTAGCACGCAATCACTCAATTTTCAGTCCGAAGGATAAAGATCGAATCAGTTCTCTGAGAACTTAGTCAAAGCCATGGCAACGCATGCGGTTGTCCACGATGAGAAAAATGAGAATATTCTCGTGAGTTACGCTAATGAAATGAAAGTTGATGCGAGAAAACTGACGAATGCAATAGATTGGAATGAGAGATGGTCTGAGTGGTGACTTCAGATTGTGCTCTCGCAGTAATGCGACAGTGTCTGTATTCGATTCCAATTTTCTGGTTGGTGATGGAATATGGGAAGGTCTTAGAGTCAACTGCGGCAAAGTCCAATTTGCAAAAGCACACTTGGACAGGTTATTCCAATCGGCGAAAGCAATGGCCATGGATCTGGGTCTCACCAAGTATGACCTTCTTTCTCTAATCCATCAAACCGTGGACGCCAACAATATGGCAAAGTCGAACAGTATTCACATTCGCCTGGTCGTCAGTAGAGGACTGAAATCGACGCCCTATCAAAACCCGAGGGTTAATCTGGGCCTGCCACTCATCGTGATCATCCCGGAATATAAGCTTGCGGATCCGGTTGCGAAGGCAAGGGGCCTTCGACTGGTCACATCACACATTCGTCGCGGTACCCCAGATGTTAAGGATGAGATGTGGAATCACATTTCCAAGGCAACAGATATCCAGGCTTGTATTGGCTCAAATGTGGTCGGCGCAGATGAGGCTCTGATGTTGGATGTCCATGGATTTGTGAAGACATGCAACTCAACCAACTTCTTCATCGTTCGTGATGGTGTAGTTTGGGCACCCACCAGAGCGTATCAGATGCAGGGCATTACGAGAGCAATGACAATCAAGTTGTGTAGGGACAATGGGATTCCGGTCATCGAAACCGACTTCACATTGACAGAGACATATGGGGCTGACGAGGCGTTCTGCACTGGAACTTTCCCAAGCCATATACCAGTTGTAGAAGTAGACGGTCGGGTGATCGGCGAGTTCAAAGGACTTGGGCCTGTGACGAAGAAAATCTCGGATTTGTACAAGAAGCTCGTCGAGGCTGACACGGGGAGGTCGAGGGAAGCGATTTCAGCTGAGGTCTCTCCAATATTGTCCAAGTTGTAATGATTACGCATAATTCCGATACCATACGATAACGACTGATCGTGAGACGCGGAAGTTTTATAAACGATCTGGTATCTGGAACATCTCCTCATTCATCGTGAAGTCCAACAGCAAGTTGTCACCAGCTCCGGTAAAAATTTCATTGAAGCACCCGTCCATCCAGTCGAACCCCAGGGGGTCGAAATCTGGGTCACTGTTCGCTCGTTGCATGCTCGGCAGATGCTGTGACTGGCGACGGCTGAGAGTCATTGCTTGAATCTGTCTGAAGAATTGAATGTGTTTGCCACATTTTCTTGTCTTCCGATCGATATAATCAAGAACTTCTGTACAAGTTGTTCCGATCATCTCTACTGAGCTCTGATCGATTGTGGACAAATTGCTGCTTTTCAGTTAGCACTTGATGAATATTAACTGCCGAGGAAAGCCATACCAAGCACAGTAAAACCAGACTAGACCTGTCACAAATACATCGTGGAAAGATTTCCAAGATATGGCGAGTGCACTCCGACCCATCAGAAACTTCCATGTCTCAATTGCTGTCTGACACGCATCGACGCACGCATCCACTGCAGGCTCCGTTGGGCTAGGAAAGGAAGGAGACGGCCGGTTGAGCAATATGATCGCGAGGCACAGCTCCACACGCATTTCCAAGCTCTCCTGGGATTCGGGCAAGGTGTACTCGCCTAATGCAGAGTGCCATCTTGCCAGACGCTCTCGGATGCTATCAGCGACTACAGCGGTATCTTGAATGGGCGGGTGATGGCCAGCACGTGGCCGAGCAATGTAGATGGACTCAAGGATGTCTCCACTAATGTTTCGTAATCTGAACATGTGAATAGCAGGGCTGAACCCTCTGGCGGCGAAGGTTGGAGAGATTTTTCGTTCACTCTCAGTGAGAAGATCGTCGTCAGTGGCTTTTGGAAATGGTGCGTCAATTGCTTGGTTGCGAATAGACAAAACTCGACCAGTCGACACGGCAATGTTTCTGGTCAAGGGGTTCAGCCATTGTAATATTATCTTCTGCTCAAGCTTTTGCCAACTATATGCACCGTGAAACACCATCTGAAGCTTTTATTCTCTCTAAGCCAAGCGAAGTTGGGAGGAAGCGTGGAAAAATGCTGAGCGTTGGCGAGAACTAACTTACCTTTCTAGGTCATAGGTACACCACCAGATTCTATTTCTCAATTCTCTTTCCGAGGAACTGATCTCCCATCTCGGGTTGTTACGGTGGCAGCCCAACTCAATGGCCAAGCTCATTGCAAACCTGCTAATTTGCCAAAGATACGAGTTGTTGGCAAACTTTGATACCTTTGTGAACCACATAGCGAGAAGTAAAGCAGACTGGAGAGATTGCAGACTGCCGATGGAAGATATTTCATCGTAAAACGTCATTCCCGCGGCGAAGTACTCGGCTGGTTCGCGGATGTTCATCGTAGGTCTGCATGTTGCGGTCTGCTCGGCTTCGTAGGATCCTAGAGCAAGTACTAAGAATACAGAGAATCTTCTGAAAGCATCTAAAGTCTTGGGGCTTGAATATGCCTGCTGAAACCAGCTCCTGAGCTCCTTTAGATTGAATATGGGTCTCCACATGTGGAGTCTGACAATATATGTGGATAGAAGCAGAAGTCCAATTTTCTTTGGTGGAAGTGATGCATGCGTGGAAAACGGGTCTGAAAACCGCAGGTTGGTCCCTAGGTCGCAAATGTTGTCCTCCGCGACCAAGTTCAGCCTGAGGTAACGTAATCTCAGCAAAGACACAATCATTTCGTAAAGACATTGTAGGCAAAGAACGTAAGGTGATTCCCTGGAAATCCCGAAATGTGTGAAAGAGAAAGCACCCGCGCCTTAGAGCACCTACTGGTGAAAGAAGATCCGACAAAAGCTAGAGCCAGAAGCACTGCCAACTACAAGTAGCAAACTCTTAGCGGATAGAAATTGGCATTGCATGCTGATCTTGACCTACTATACTGCTGTGAAGATTGCTGGCCAATTGCTAGACTGCCAACTTCTTCGGCAAGAGTTTCGATGGTCGGCAGATTGTCGCCTGGAATACTTGGAATTTGAGATGCTTGATTGCCGGAAACTCTCGCGCTGCCTCTAGGCATCTCACTAGACTTTTCAGCGGAGAAAGTCTCCATTCGCTGATCTACATGCGAATGATGGGAGCTGAACGATGCTGGCATAAGAGTAGTCGCAGGCTGACGAAGGTCATGTTCAAGGCGACGGACACTAGCCTGAAGCTTCTGGACCGTCTCGTAAGAGTATAATACGTGATCTGTAATGTCACATGTGATGCTATGCTTTGTACAGGCCGTACATCGAGGAATACTGCCATCACACTATCCTTATTATGAGTGGTTGGCCAACATGATGAAGGGACAAAGGAGACTGGCCTTTACTTTGCGAGTTCGGCATCGTGAGCAAGCACCGATTTGAGCTGGTTCAGGCTCCAGTAGATGGTCCTCCATGCGTAACAAGTATCTGGCTAAAGGCAGGAGCGCAATTTGTATTGACGATGTGTAGCGAATTTCGGAGAGGGTTTGACTGAGGAATAGAGCGCCAAGTACGGGATCGCTCCAGGGGGACACCAAACTCCATTTGGATAAGCGAGCGGGAGCTAGGTCTTTGGGACCTCACTCTTGCTCTGGAACTCGACCTGCCCATCATTCAACTGCACTCGCCTCAAAAGATATCAATTTCGGCAATCGTGACCTATCCTCAAGTCTGGCACAGAGCAGCTCTGACCAGTGTCACCATAAAACCTGTTACAACACAACGACGTTTCTGATATCATCAGCCTCTAGGCTGCAGCGCCTCCCAGAGGCAACGCGGAATTCCGTATTGACTTGCCTTCGCTCACAGTTCTCGGCAAGGACGCCCAGTATGTCGTCTAGAAAGTCGGCGAGGATCAGTGCAGCATCCCTTGAGGCCAAGGAAAATGCTGTTCCAGAGCAGACAACGAAGAATGTCAATGCCTCAAGAAAACGGAAGAATCCTGCAACTGAAGCGGCGCCATCCTCCAAAGAGCTGAGTTCAGGTCCTTCGACTCCAAAGAGAAAACGAGCAGCAATTCCTGCTCCACCTCCTGTGACCCCAACTCCGTCGGCAATTGGATTAATAGCTGCACCAGTACCTTTCGGAGATATGGCACCTCATGCTGTAAATCGTCTTGCCCTTCCGAATGGAACCAATGCAACACTTGTCACACCTGAAACCCACAGAGTTGTGGCCAATAAGCCTCTTGATCAGGTGTCCCCATCAAAAGTATCCAAGGTCAAATCTACGAGCGGCAACATTCTTGACGAAGGCGTTGCGCACCTGATCAAAGTCGAGCCTAAGTTGAAGCCCGTGATTGAAAAACATCCATGCCATATGTTCTCCCCTGAAGGCCTAGCCGAGGAAATTGATCCATTCATGAGCTTGACGAGCGGCATCATCTCACAGCAGGTAAGACGAAATGCCTAATGAGGGACCACACATACTCACCGTACCAAGGTTTCTGGAGCTGCAGCGAAAAGCATCAAAGCTAAATTCGTTGCACTCTTCAACACCGATGAGCCAGATGTCGCTCTCCACAAATTTCCCACGCCTTCTCAAGTATGTGCTAGCAAGATTGAGATCCTCCGAACCGCTGGTCTTTCTCAACGCAAAGCCGAGTACGTCTTTGGTCTTGCCGAAAAGTTCAACAAAGGCGAGCTCACTACCTCCATGCTCTTTACAGCCTCGTATGATGAGGTTCTAGAAGAATTGATCAAAGTCCGTGGACTGGGAAAATGGAGCGTTGAGATGTTTGCTTGCTTTGGTCTGAAGCGAATGGATGTCTTCTCAACAGGTGATCTTGGAGTACAACGAGGCATGGCTGTGTTAGCGGGGAAGAACGTGAGCAAGTTGAAAGCTAGCAAGGCTGGTAAATGGAAGTATATGGGAGAAAAGGAAATGGAAGAAATGGCAGAGAAGTTCCGGCCTTACAGGTACGTTCATTATGGTTGGGAAAATTCATGCTCACAAAATTCTACAGGAGCCTGCTCATGTATTATTCGTGGAGAGTAGAAGACGTTGATATCAGTTCTTTGGGCAGCTGAGCTCTCCATATCATTGTCCGCTCTCTTGGGTGGGCAGCTGATCGAAATCATAACGAGCGGTAAAGTGTATGAATAGAATGCCGATATTGCTGCCTGCAGACTCCTCTGTGCACTGATTTTCTAATATTCGGGGACTTTCATCAGACTCAACCTCCGAATACTCAAATAAGTCGAATATGAAGCAGAAGCCTGCCATATCTGCACAATTCCAATGCCTTGCCGTCGAGCAATGACTTTTCAAATGTCAAACAACTCAATTCGGTCTGTGTCATCAGTCACCATGATTTGGCTTTCAATAGTATGGGACTGGACTGGCTTTGACTTTGGTAAGGCTGCGCCCTTTTACCACCATCGCGTGTGAGCATGACCGTCACACAAGGTTGCGAGATCTGAGTCCTCTAGTGAGCGCAGGAGCTGATTCAAGCGCCAAGACAACGACGCCTCTTCAGTCTGACAGTCTCCCTGCGAATGGTCGCTGTTGACGGCGCACATAGCATACACATATATCACTCCTTCTCGACTCTACTTCTGTACCATCCCAGCTGTCTTTCTGGCATCTGTTATCGGACTCTTACAAATCGAGAAAGCCAGCTCTCGAAATCCGGAGAGGTTCAAACATGATCTGGAAGGGGAGTTCGCGGTTATAGTCATATGTTTGCTGGACGAGGTGGGCAGTAATACAGCATTGAGAGAAAGAAAGGATGGTAACTACTCATGGTCACCGGTCGAGACACAAGAGTGTAGAAAGCAGAATCTGTACATTCCTTACACATCCGTGATGGAAATCAGTCTCCGGCATCCTATTCTGGAGAATCGATACTGCGTACCCAGCCATTTCCTTCTTACGCATCGGTGTTATATTTTAGGCTGTTCCGTTGATGGTTGTTAGGCAGTATGAGCGTGCCATCTGAATCTGCCTGTGTTGAGATGGTAGAGTGTGGAACCTTGAGCGGTTTACTAGTGTTGTACGATCTCCCTGAGAATGCTGGAAGGTTGGGGAAGTGGCGTTCTTGGATGATGGGGAGGTATGAATGCTGAGAAGCATTGTCTGAGTGTTCTACGGCAGCTACTGTTTGAGTATGATTTGGCTGCTGTGCAACCAAGGGCATAAACTGCCGCCATTTAGAAAGCACCATATCATGCAAGTTGTATGCCGGAGCGAGAATGGATGAACACTTTACGCATATTACCATGCTGCTTATTATTCGGTCGTTCATTCTTTAGATATAGGTGCTATTGCACTGTTGTTCGACATCAGACCATAAATTCCCATTGCCAAAGAAAGTTTCATGTGTTTCCAGCTTGTTTGTTTACCTTGCTACCTCAGTAAACAGTCAGATATATTTAGATGTGGACATTCCATTGCAACCAAATTCCATTGTGAAATTGCCATCAAACATTCTTGGAAGAGATCTTCATGAGCTCTCGCTCTGATCCATAACTCTGCGCACGTCGATTCGACAAACCTAGCCTATCGGGCAATTCCCACCCCTGGGTGAAAGAGTGAGTAGATCACCGAGTGGTCTGGATTTATCACATGCTCCAGTGTCACTAACTCGTAGTGAAACACTGACTGTCCTAGTTATTCTACGGAATGCCAATTGATCTGTTGTAGTAGAAATAAAATTCAGGCCCAGAAGATAAAAACAATATCGTGGCGTATTCCAAAAAAAAACCGATCCCAAATCGCAAGCGAAACCTCCAAAGATTGACTCCGAGCTTTGAAACATATCTTCGGAGGCATCATCAGATTTACAGCGTCACATTCAGCCGATGGCGTCCAGACCGTTGCGGGCGCATCACGCATGTGTCGCCAGCGCGAGGCAATCTATATCCCGGTTGGTTGGCAACAAGGGAGGGCAACGAAAATTTCGTGCCGTTGATACGAGAAATGAACCCGCGAGGCCTTTTGGGAAGGTTGGATCTTTGACTTTGTATGACAGCCGCCAACTCCGATGATCACAATTCGTTGGGAAAGGCTGGGTGTCTCGCGGCCCGCCAGGGGGCCAGCCCATCTACGGAAGCTAGATGCAACGGAGGACAGACTACTTCGTCACGATCTTTGGAATGGAAGAAAGCAACAGAGACAAGACTCTCGGTTCCCCAGATGAACTTGTAAATTACGTCGTGTGGATCGTGATAGGGAACAAAAGCTTGGGTGGCGTTTTCCAGGGACCCACGAGCCAAAGCAATTTTGAATCCAGACCGCCATGTCTTGCTCGCCAATGGTGATTGGAGGTTCTGCTTCCGGAATCGAAGGTGTGGAGGTATCCTGGCGGCTGAAAAGCAGACTTTCAACAGAGTTTCCCATAAGTTGTGCATGGTTGTGCAAGTGTTGAAGCTTCATAGCCAATGACAAGAGCTCCTGACCATCCCAGCCCCTTTTTGCGCTAATACGGCTGATAGAGTGACCTGCTTGTTCCTGGGCACACAACCCGCCAGCGCATTTGAGGAATAGCATCATCAGCATGGCGCTCAAAGAAGACTGAAACGACGGCAAAAAAGTGGAGGAGAGACCAGGAGGCAAGGGACTGAGAGGAGAGAATCCAAGGATGTCAAGCCGAACAACATCCCCTGCATCTGTGGGTTCAAGGATTGCGCGCAGATAGGACCACGGCCAGATGCGTGCAAGCGCAAGCTGATCATCAAGAAACTCCATCTTGATCTCCAACCTCGCCCTCATCTATCCACCTGCTCTGTTTTCATCCTCCTTCACTCGTTGTTCCTTTCCGACCTCCTCTTCTTCCTCCCTCCCAATCCGTATCGTCCTGCAGATATACCTCTACCGCGTGTGTCATTTTCTTTGGACCAACGACAAAAGATACCCGGATCCGATTCTCGAGTGTTTCTTTGTTCCATTTCCGTCGCCTGTTTCTCTTCGGCTTCCGGATCCTCGAGATATCGGTCCCTCCTTCCTCCACACGGCGAAACTCAGGACTTGTGCATTGTCGACGACTTAATTGTCTTCGGCTTGCAAGATCACGTCATCTCCATGCTGCCCAAATTATAATATCTAATCTCGCAACCAAGAGTCTGGTACTCGGTGTCTCGAAGTTCAACTCCACGGTCCTGTAGTTCTATCTGCACGATTTTTGGAAGGAAACGATTCACGGAGCAGCTCTTAACTCAATTGACGAGTTTTTGACTCTAATTATCGACCCGTATAATTCACTGGCTCCTTGGGTACATTACGAGGGACCTCGAAAGAAAGTTTCTACTGTTATTCTTTTGGATAATATAATTGTTGGATCCTCTGCGACTGCTTAGCTATGTTGGTTACTAGAGCTTTGGCTACGGCCGTTGTATTGGCATCTACGGCAACAGCTTTCTTCCCTTGGTTCCCCGACTATCTTTGCGTTGAGGATCATACTTGTGTTGCAGAGCGTGCTGTGGAAGACCATGGATTAGTAGCAGCCACTCTCAAACTGGTGCAGCGGATCCCAAAGGTAGCTACATCTTGGCATGCTCTTCTCTCAATCACTAACATTTCAACAAGAATGACGTGCCTCGCGATGTACAAATAAAACGCCTCGCAGAGCGGTTGACGAGGAAATACCAGCGCGGCACTCCAGTTGAGCCTGTCGAGATCTTTGAGCGCGATGGCGTTGCAAAAAGGACCAATACCTACAAGATCATGCCAGCTGCTACTCCCACACAATCGATGAGTGCTCCAATCGACCAAGACGGCACGGATTTCTCGTATTTCACGGAAATTACTCTGGGATCAAGCAAGACTCTCGTCTATATGCTTCTGGATACTGGAGCTGCTACAACCTGGGTTATGGGAAAATCATGTACTTCTGGACCTTGCAAAGTTCACAACACATTCGATCCATCGTCCTCGACTTCTTTCAAAGATATCGGGAAGACGTTCAACATCTCTTATGGTTCTGGACAAGTTGGCGGAAAGCTAGGGACGGATACCATTTCCTTTGCTGGCATGAGCTTCCCTATGACTTTAGGTGTCGCCGATATGACTTCCGATGATTTCAATTCGTTTCCGATCGATGGAATTCTAGGCTTGTCACAGTCCAAAGGTGATTATCCCATCTTTCTCGAGACTCTCGTCGAATCGAAGAGCTTGAAATCAAATGTCTTTGGAGTCAGCCTTAACCGAGCCGCGGACGGAACCAACACTGGAGAGATCAATTTCGGAGAACCAAACACTTCAAAGTACAGCGGCAGTCTGAACTATAACGATGTATCGAAAGACGCCGGTGGTGACTGGGCTATCTCTCTGGGCAATGTTGGAGTGGGAAGTACCCAAGCGAACGTCAAGGGAAGGTTGGCCTTCGTTGACACGGGGACTTCGTTCATCTTCTGTCCACCAGAAGACGCAAAACTCGTCTATGCCTTGGTCGCTGGTGCTGAAACAACAAATAATGTCACTTACACGGTCCCGTGTACTACGACCACAGCCTTAACTTTCACATTTGGATCTACCACATATAATGTCGATTCTAAGGACTGGGTCTCGCCTATGGCCAACGGAATATGTACCGGTAATATTTATGGTCAAGCCGTAACACCTGAGAACTGGTTGTTGGGAGATACATTTCTGAAGAATGTGTACAGTGTTTTCGATGCAGATAAAGATAGACTTGGTAAGTAGCAAATCGTTACTAATACAAATGCCGCAGTCTTTGACTAACATTGCTCCAGGATTCGCACAGAAGAACGCGGCAGCTGCTACGGTATCCTCCACGTCAACACCATCATCTTCCTCCACTACTTCTACTGGTATGGCCACTTCTTCTCCTACTGGACCTGGAAGCACAAGCGCCACCATGACTTCTTCTAACGGAACACCTACAGGAACCACCTCTGCCACTGGTACTGATTCATCCACGGCGGGCAATTCTGCTTCCACAACAAATCCTAGCTCTTCCAGTGCTAGCTCCAGTGCAGCAGCTCCGCTTTCGCCAGGACTCAATGGCCACGAGACTTCTGGCACTGATCCTGCTGCTGCCCAAACACAGTCGACTACCTCTGCAACTCCGACACCGAAATCTGATGCCAGACAGCTGTTTTCGGCTCTTCTGCCAGTTACATTCGCTTTTATGCTCGTAACTTTAATAACCTAATCACTCTGGGGTACTTTACCCTTCTTCCAGTACACCACTCGGTGGCCTCTTTCACGAACGTCAACTCTGGCCACGAGATATACTCAGGCTCTCCAGCACCAGAGAACGTTCAGTCCGCTCCCACGCAGGGCTCTTCCGTCTCTCGTCGTTTTCACATGACTTGGCAATTGAGCAAGTTATACATGTACGGGGGCATCAAAATCTGGCCCGGCCAGTGTACAACATACCATAGGAGAACCCACTGGATCTCTGTCCAACTTTGTAATTATTAGCGCAGCATTTGCTTGAGCGAGCATACTGGGGAGTGGGCCAGATGGCCTGCGCACCCGGCAACAAAAGGCAGAACGCCACGATGTACATTCTAGAAAGAGTCACGTACACAATAACTGACCAAGCATGAACTTTTCACCGCAAATTCCCTTTTCTTTTTCTTGTGACATTATTTCAGGGTGACCTAAAAGTAAATGTGTCGGCTCCCCCTTGCCCCTGAAATACCTAGCTTTGTTCAGCCCGCAGATAAGCGAGCCATGAGGCATGGATCCTCAAGAATTCCGGAAGACCAGATCAGCTTCACTCTGATCATTATCACCCCGCCACAATAATGCTTCCTCGATAATAGCATGGCCAAGGCCAAAACAAATACCACCCGCAAGGATGGCGAGAGCACAGCAGATCCAGCGCATGAGGAAGACCGTGGTCTCCTATCCGGCAACTCTTCAGACGACGACGACATAGTCGTAAACCCTGGCCGTGACAGCTCCCCAGAAGCCGAACCTCGAACCCCTCGAACTCCCAACCGCGTGCGATTCGACCTCCCTCCAGCTCTCGATACAGACGTACACATCAATGGCGCTCCTCCTCCTTACAACGATTCTCCCCTTTCCGGCCGCCGTGATCCGCGCCCGCAAGCTTTCGTCCCTCTGCTTACGGATATCGAAGCGCCATCCGTTACTCTGGCAGCAAGTCCTTGGGGCGACGACGATGTGCATGAATGGGCTGAGAGGGAAAGGCTGCGACCCAAGTCAGGGCTACGGTCCGCGTTCATGAATATGGCGAATTCAATCATCGGGGCGGGGATTATTGGACAGCCTTACGCCTTCAAACAAGCTGGGCTTCTGACAGGCATTATATTGCTTGTTGGGCTTACGATTACGGTGGATTGGACGATACGTCTGATTGTGATTAATAGCAAGCTGAGTGGGAGCAATAGCTTTCAAGGGACAGTTGAGCATTGCTTCGGTAGAACAGGCCTGATTGCCATTTCGGTTGCACAATGGGCATTTGCTTTTGGGGGTATGGTGGCGTTTGGCATAATTGTGGGAGATTCCATACCACATGTTTTGGCGGCGGTCTTTCCAGGCTTGGGGGATATACCGGTGTTGGGGCTTTTGACGAATAGACGGGCTGTCATTGTCATTTTCATACTGGGCATAAGCTATCCCTTGAGCTTGTATCGGGATATTGCAAAGGTAGGACTAGTGCTGCTGGGAGTGAATAGAAAGCTGACAGAAATAGCTGGCAAAAGCGAGTACACTGGCGTTGATCAGCATGGTCATCATACTATTTACGGTTGTGACCCAAGGCTTCATGGTTCCAAAGGAATCAAGGGGCACGTTCAGTACCCCTCTTTTGACCATCAATAGCGGGATTTTCCAAGCAATTGGGGTCATATCATTCGGTTCGTTGTCAGCTCCCTTCGCCCCTTTTCGCTTGCTAATGCACGGACAGCATTCGTCTGCCATCATAATTCTCTTCTCATCTATGGCTCACTCAAGACTCCTACGATAGATAGATTCGCCCGTGTTACCCACTACAGCACGAGTATTTCCATGGTAGCATGCCTGCTCATGGCTCTCGCCGGCTTCCTTACCTTCGGCTCTCTTACCCAAGGCAACGTGCTCAACAACTTCCCGTCTGATAACATCATGGTGAACATCGCCCGCCTCTGTTTCGGACTCAACATGCTCACCACTCTCCCGTTGGAAGCATTTGTTTGCCGCGAAGTCATGTTCAATTACTGGTTCCCTGGCGAGCCTTTCAACATGAACCTCCATCTCATGTTCTCGACGTCGCTCGTCGTGAGTGCGATGACGCTCAGTCTCATCACTTGCGACTTGGGCGCTGTATTTGAGCTGATTGGAGCCACGAGCGCCTGTGCTCTCGCTTACATTCTTCCCCCGTTGTGTTATCTGAAACTTAGTACGAGGAGTTGGAAGACTGCACCGGCCGTTGCTTGCGTGGCCTTTGGTGGAGCTGTGATGTGTATATCATTGGTCCAGGCCGTCATGAAAATGATACGGAATGAAGGGGGAGTGGCACAATGCCAATAGCTAGAAGGAGGATATTTACAATAGAATGTAAGATACGAAGATACGATTTGTTGACGCTTAGTCATTCGCACACGCTACCACCCTTCTCTCATCCATCCTGTGCTTCCGGTGCTCGAGCTATACTCCCGCATCCTTATGCAGCTCGGTCTGAATCTCTGGCCTTTAATGCTCCTGGGCATAGCTGCCTGAGCTAGAACTTCGCCAGAATTCCATTCGGCTGCAAGATCGACAGATGGCTTCTCGAAATCTCCTTGATATTTTTGCAACTAGACGGACGTCAGACAATTACCACTTTCCAAAATTCCATTTTAAGGAAACCTCACTCAGCAAGTGCCATCGTCGTCTCAAACTCTTGTATCAACAACTTAATCGCTAAGTCAACGCCCCTCTCACCATCATACTATGATCATATCATCAGCATGCTACACGAGATCACTCCAGAAGCTGACTTACAGCTAGTCCCCAAATTGGCACCCTCCCTACAAAATAGAAACAATCACCAAGAGCAAGCGCCTTAGAGATGTCCGTTCCTCGTCTGATTTCTCCATCTACAGCGATAGGAATCTTGCGCTGCCACAGGAGCACACTCTCTAGGTGCATCGAGGGTTGCTGGCGCGATGTCAAGTTGACGACCTCCGTGGTTGGAGAGGATGATACCGTCGAGACCGTACTGAATTGCTAGGAAGACGTCTTCTGCTGTTTAGACTATCGGAGATATCCTTTAGCAAAAGAATCTGTGAATGGGATAGAATTTGGAGAGAATCTTACTTCCTTTTACCCAGATAGGTAACGTGGTATTGCTTTTCACCAAGGGGATGACTGTTGCCCAATCGATGTTCGCGTCTGGCAGATTTCAGACGTGTTCTTGTGATCGATTCAAACGTGTACTTACCATATTTCAATCCATCGGCTGCCCCTTCCAGAGCACTAGGATCAAGATCTGATTCAATATTCGGGAATGTGACGCCCTCGGGCAGAACGAATGAGTTGCGAAACTCGTTGAGCCGATGACCCAAGACCGGTCCATCAACTGTGAGAAGGATCGCCTTGAATCCATTACCTTTCCACCCGTATCTCAATCAGCATAACCCCAGCTTCAGATGATCACGTTCTACTCTTCTCTTTCAAACTAATTACTTACGTTCAGCACGCTTCAGCATCTTCAAGGCGACGTTGCGATCTCTCAGAATGGTCACTTGGAAAGCGTGCGGATTCCTCTTTCCATGTGCAACGACATCTTTCATGGAACAGGTCGACCAAGAGGATAAGCCCATGGCAATACCGTTCTTGGCTGCTGCTCGAGATGTGGCGATTTCACAGTCGGGGTGGGCAAGACGGTGCATGGCTGATGGTGCGAAGCCGAGAGGGAAGGAGACCTAAAGGATTGTAGTGAGCTTAAAATCAAAAGGCTGGAATCTACGTCTCTCGAGAATGGACTTTTGAGAAGGCATGGCAGACAGCGAATGAAGACATGATAATGAAGGCTGGGAAAGACCTTCGTCCCGAATATCTCGGTTCACATATCGACTTTCGACACGTTGACGAGAATCCTAGGACGGATCTTATATCGATTATATGCTTCTTCGTTGTCGTGGAGTCTAAATGTTGACATTTAGCTCGCCCTCCAGCTTACTGGCCGAGGGGAAAGGCTCACGTTATCAAGTCCATGGCGCCTTCGTTGAAATACTCTGGAGCATAATTCAGTATGCAACCTGTCGCTGCGAGAATGTATAGTTTTGGTCATATACCGCTATACATTTTCGGAAGCTTCTTAGAACCTGCTTCTTTCAGATCCTTGATGGTGAAAACATTCTTGTCCACTTCGAGGAAGAAATCAGCATGTAGACTTCAGTGTACTAGGAGGATATCACCATCACTTACGAGCTGAGAGTCTGTTAGCCATGGTCGGTATCAAAGGACAGTAGTGAGAATCTTGAAATTGAGGACTGAGCTGAAAATTTCGCTTTGTTGTCAGCAAAAAGGTAAGATGTCTTTGATATTCTAGATCTCTAATGCTTATCGAAGAAGTACTCAGAACTTCAGCATCAATCCCTTGAAAGTGCGTCTGATGACAACAAGCTATCTGAAGCTAAGAAATTAGGTTTGTCATGATCCAAGAGCCAATAGAGCTCACTTCATCATAGCTAGATACCCTCAAGCAGCGAAAGTGGGATGCACGAACGAGGAAGCAAGCTGCACCTCGCGGTGTCTTTTCTATCATAGAAAGCACAAAGCTGCAACCAAAATAAAGCAGTCTTTGGATGTTCTGGGATTGGAAATGGCCTCAAATTCTACAACAGTCTATCATCAGAAGCACTTGCTTGCTGATCTGTGTCTGCGCAAATTTGTATATCTCCTCTACTCCGCCAAGTATTATTCTTTCATTCACAGGCTCATTCTCAAATAGCTAGTTTTGAGAACATACACTCGTATCAAGATTTCTTCATTTAGGATCGGTTGAAAATTGTCGGGTTGGAGGTGCGCCAAGGTTTCCCAGCTCTTGTCAGCGGAGGACAGAGTGGTGGAGATGAGGGCGACAGGTAATAAGTGAAGGATCAGACCGCAGTGTGACGACAATGAGACTAGAGTAACAAGTCTGTTGCAGTCATCTTACAAAGATCACTTTAGAAAACGTCAATCGGCCGTGGGAGGTCGCTGCACAACGAACCGGGCGAGTCAGGAAGTCCAAATATACACTAGTAGATTCTTGAGCCTCACTTCTCATGTATCCGAGAATATCGATGGTTGGAAGTAGTCTTCTGAAAAGGTGCCGAGGAGAAATGTTTGTAGTTCTTTGCTTTCACACCGTAGGACGATCTCTTGGAAAAATCACAATTCATGCCTTGCCTTTCGCTCCGAGTGAATATTTAATGTTCTTTTTGTATTTAGACAGAGTGTGATACTTGTCGACATGCCATTCCTGATAATGCCATCAAATCATCAACAGCAAGATACTCCGCTTACGCCAGCCAAACCCGAAAGACAAATTCCGCGCTGCAAGATGCGACTGTAGAGTTGATAAAACTCAATTAAGCAGAAGCCTTGGCCTTCTTGACTTTCTTCGACTTCTTGGCAGTCTCTTCTGGAGCGGCAACGGGAGTGACAGTTGTCTCAACCAGGGAAGTCTTTGACTTTTTGGTCTTGAGCTTCTTCTCTGGAATGTCGGCCTCAGGTTCCGGGACAGCTGCCTCACTGGTTTCAGCGGTCTCAACAATCTTTGTCTTCTTGACCTTCTTCTCCTTCTTTGGCTTGGACTCGGTGGATTCCTCGGTAGCGACAACAGCAGGCTCGTCTACGACAGCCTCAGTAGCTTTGACTACCTTGACCTTCTTTCCTTTCTTTGGCTTCTCAGCTACCTCGGCGATGAGGTCATTGATAGACTCCGCAACGTCTTCCTTCGTTGGTGGGATAGTAACTGCTTGGTTCTCCTCCTTGCTGACGCCAGCTTGGGTATTCTTAGCCTTCTTGCCCTTCTTTGCTGGCTTGTGGGCCTCTTCGACGACAGGCGCAGCCTCGATGGCCTTGACCTCGCTCTCCCCATTTGTCAGCTCTTCAGGTGCCTTAGGCTTTGCAACACCAGTGGCAGATTTGAGCGCAGGAGCCTTGAACTCGTAACCGATCTCCTTCAACTTCTTAGCTCTCTTCTCCCGCTTCTCCGCCTCCTGCTCAACCTTCGTGTTCCAGGTCTCCTCCGACTTGCCCTGCTCAAGGTTTCGGCCCTGCATCTTGTTCCATGGGACCTTTTTGAAACGCTTATTGGCACCCTTAAACCAAGCCTCGTTGACCTGCTCCTCTGGGATGAGCTTGACCTTAAGAATGTGACCGAACATCAGGTAGTTGTCCATAGTCCGAGCGACAATATCTGCGACAACAGAAGACTCGAATTTGATCCAGCCGTAGTGCTTTCCAGCGCCGGTCTTCTTGTTACGAGACATGCGGAGTTGAAGGATCTTGCCGAATTGACCGAAGTAGGCTCTCATCTCGTTCTCGTAGAAACCGTGGGGAATACGACCGATGTAGACCACACCAGGCTTTTCAGATGCTTCGGACTCCTTAATCTTTGCTAACTTCTTCTCCTCCTTCTTGCTGAGCTGCTTACGAACAGGAACCGCTGTGCCCTCGGGAAGTCCATCATCGACCTCATCATCGTCTCCATCACTCTCGAAACCCTTTAGCATAGCCTTGGTCTGGTCGTTGGGCTCCGAGTCTGACTCTTCGTCCATGTCTTTGTCCTCATCCTCGAGACTAGAGTCTAACTCTTCGTCGGCTTCGATTTCAGGCTTTGCGAGCTTGTCAGCCTTCTCCTTGCTGGCAGTCTTCTTCGCGGACACTGCATTCGTCTTCTTGGGCTCAGCAGTCTGCTTCTTTGTAGAATCCGGAGCCTTCTTTGAATCCTTCAAAGCTTCCTTCAATGTACTACTAGATTTCTTGGGAGCTTTGTCGGTGGGGGTGGCAGCTTTGACTTCTGATGTGTCTTTGGGCGTCTTGGTCTTCTTCATCTTTGTAGGAGCAGCATCATCGGTGGCTGATGCGAGTGTCAGTCAATGAAAGCGGTCTTGTCGGTACAAGCAATAAATACCTTTGCGCTTCTTTGCTGGCGCCTCGCTGGGGGTTGCGACAGCATTCTTCACCTTTTTCACCTTCTCAGCCTCGACTTCAGGAACTGAAGCTATTTATGAATTAGCAGGAGAGAAATAACAATGCACCATCACTCACCCTTGCGCTTCTTTGATTGTGTATCCTTGGCCATTGTGCGGAGTTGTTCAATGCTGCAGAATGTGTGTGCTGAATTCGAGACCAAGCTTGGGGAAACTTTTTTTCAGTAGGAAACAAACTCGAGTGTTTCTGCCATCCAAAGCGGTGAAACCCCTGTACGTAGCGTTATTGCTAACCTCGAGCCTCATAGCCCCCTCCTCACCCCTCCTATGCCCTCCCTCCCTCCCTCAACACTCAACACTCATGCGACGGAATTTCCGAAGATTTTAGGGAGCTTGATTTAACTTGAATATATTATGCTTTCATACTCCTGAATAAAGAGCAATTTGATAGCTGATGGGAACACACCATCAACGACGTCTTGCTTTTTGTTGTTGTACGCTGGCTTGTGCTTCAATCATTGGCAACAATGGTTCGATTTGCATCATGACTTCCTTCTCTTCAAGCACCCACAGCCTCATGGTGGCAGTTCTTACAGTATCTTTCATTCGTTGCTTTGTTTGTTCTTGAGCTGGATTGCTATTATGAAAAGATCATGTAGGCAGAGCATGACATTTCTCCCCCGCATATTGACTTCGGATTCTCGGATTGAAGACGCCACCTGCGGTGTAATTAGGAATTCCGACGGGGTAGGTTGAGTATATGAGGGAACTCTTAGGTGTCCCCCTCTGACCTCGTCTCTACATTGCATACCTATCCAACTGTACTGTCACCAGCTTCTTTTCCTTGTGTCACCCTTGACAAGGCTTGACAGTTAATGGATAAGCAGAAATGTTCGACCCAGATATCGACATTCCTGATCTCATTGGCAGGGTCATGCTTGTGACAGGCGGTTAACTTTCCAGTTGTTCGTTCCCACTAACCACCCTTTAACATCAGTAGGTAACACCGGAGTGGGCAGAGAAACTTGCTCGTCTTTGGCAAAGCATAACCCGAAGCGCCTGTTCATTGCTGCTCGCAATGGCAAAGGCGCTGGAGCAGTCATCAACGATATCAAACGGATGGCCCCTGAAGTTGAAGTCGTCTTCGTTGAATGTGATCTGGCCTCTTTTTGGTCGGTGAAAGAGGCAGCTGGAAGGATCAGCTCAAGCACTGACCGTCTTGACGTACTTTTCTGCAATGCTCTGGAATTTAGGTGCTTCCCCTGGAATGACGTCCGATGAATACGAGCTTCATTTTGGTGTCAATTACCTTGGGCACGCTTTGCTTGTTCAGATACTTCTGCCAAAGCTCCTTGGAACGACAGTCGTTCAGCCAGACGTTCGTGTCATCACCAGCACCTCAGAAGGCTACCGGTTCCATGCAGCGGAGGGTATTGTATTCAAAGATCTTCATCCAACTCAACTCAACCTGTCGTTCCTGAGTTCGTTGGGTGGTAAGGATTCATGGCGCCGATACTTTCAGCCTAAATTGGCGAACTTGGTTTATACTGCTGAATTGGTATACCGGTACCCTGCTATCAAGTTTGTCGCAGTTCATCCGGGCGTACGCGACACAGAACTGACTCCAGCCTGGATTAAGGGCAATGCTCGTTCGAGGAGGCTTTTTGCACCGGGAGGACTAAAGACTGCAGAAGAGGGGTCTTGGAATCAACTCTGGGCTACAACGGGGAATAATGTGGTTAGTGGACAGTACTATGAGCCTGTTGGCATTGTTGGGTATAGAACTCCAAAATTGAAAGACGAGACGCCGAGAGAAACTTTGTGGGATTGAACAGAAACACAGCTGAAGGATAGGGTAATGTGAGATGTTTTGACTTTTTGAAACAGGTATTGAATCTCCAACTGTAATACCGTATCGACTGAAATATAATGCCATGGTGGCATAACTTTTACGTAGTATATTGATAGTTTGGGACCTGGCGCTGTGAGCAAGAGTGGCGGTTTAAAACCACTGTTTTACCATTTAAAAGCACTAGAAATCCAGAAATCGATAGATTTGGACCTGGCGGTATAGTCAAGATGGCGGTATCAGCGAGAGTGGCGCTATATGCCAGTCGATACGGTAATCAGTTGTAAATTGCATCTTTGCCTCATTGAATAGTCGACTTCTTGGGAACAGACGAGTATCGTTAACTGACACGTGATGTAAACATCAGGAATTGCTCATGGTATTTATGCCAATTTTAAGCCCCTTGGCTGACTGAAGATATGAGTAGTGTCTGATTGAGTTTTTTACGTCGACGATGTCTGTTCTGTGACGATGACCTCTGTACAGAAGGAGCGCACCTGACGTTGAAATTGAGGTTCGCTAAAGATGGAGCTAAAGTTCGTGGTTTCCTAGAAAGACCCAGACGCGCTGAACCACAACATACAAAGCTGGCAAACATCTTCACACAAACCAGAAAAATGGCTTTCAACGGCGATGTATCGCAATCCCAGATCTGGGATGATTCGTCTCTGGTGGACTCTTGGAACGAGGCTCTTGACGAGTACAAGGTGAGAGCCCGTGTTACAAACGACGGCTAGAACTGACTGTAGGCAGAAATACCACAGCATAAAAGCTCGAGGAGAAAACGTTGAACAAGTTCTGAAAGAGGCTGGAAGTCCAAGCCAGCAAGTGTCAGTCCAGCAAATGTCAGTCCAGCCAAAATCAACTAGATTTGACAAATCCTTAATGATTGATCCAGGGGCGAGGACTTGCATTATGAAGAGGGTGTGGATTCTCATGCCAAGAAGGAGGCATCCGAGAAAACAGCTGATCTTGACATCACTTCCCACCAAGAGCACGTTCCGGTAAGGGTTTCGAACCAGGAAGAGTTAAAATTATGGAATATCGAAACTTGGCGGGCCGAGTGCTAAGTCTTGTCTCCCTTTAGGTAGTGGAGCAACGAGAGCACTCAAACAGATCGCCAGCTCTGCCCCAGCATTTGATCGGTCAAGGTGAGACAAACATCCGGCTCAGGCTCTCCTCGGAACCGTGGGATTTGCTAATATCGGTCACTTAATGCAGTTCATGATGAAGACCTCAAAAATCTGCTGATGTCTTGGTACTACGCAGGGTACTACACCGGACTCCATGAAGGGAAGCAGACAGCAAAGGGAGACAAGCTTGCCAAGCATGAAGCATAGGTGGATCGTTCAGGCATGGACTGAGTTTCTGTGACAGTGACAGTTTGGCCATCCGATCATAGCAGAAGCTAATCAAGCAAGCCTGAAGTTCAGGTCCGAGCGACCGTTTGTATCTGGCAGGTGTCAAAGGACATGGGATAGGCTCGACCGTGGTGCAGAGGAAACAAAGCGTGACCCAGGATGAGAGTATGCGCCGTTTCAGGACGAAGACCAGATGTCGTTAGGCGCTCAGCCTCATGTTTTATCTCTTCCCGAGCCTCCTCCGCTTGAGACCGGATGAGGTATCTTTGATTGACAGCCTTGACAGCCTTCACAAGCGAAATCAATTCTTCCCTCGACCACATGCATCGGCCACAAAATTACGTGTTGACTGTGCAAAGGAATCACCGCCAATGTCGAACAGCTCGCTTGGCTGTTTGGGCGATTGCTGGCGGCTGCGCATAGCACGCCTCCTATTCCATTCAATGCTGCATCCGCCCCGCCGCGCTCTCCCACTCCTGAATGCCAACTCTTGGGATGTTGAGATGGCAGTCGAGAAAAATCTGATCTCCCGGAACACTCTAACCTTATCACGTCGAAATCCACTTTTTGAACCTTGATCTGATGTTGTTGCCCCTCAGCGAGACATTGGCGTGCTCGGTTACCCCTGTTCACAGTGGTTCCGAGACGCTTCTGCAACGAACTTTAAAACACTCCGCGTCCGAGGGTCTCCCCCTCGACGACCGCCCTCACCACTCTGCAATCCGTGCCCACGCTGGCTTTCCATCATCCAGCACTTCAGATAATTCTGTCTCGGATCACACATCAGATCCGTCCCAAGCACAATGCCGTTTGGATGGCTGTATGTCCGGACGAGGAGCGCTCCGGCCTGTTTCGCGCCAGGATCTCCTGCAGCGGCCACCCACGAGGATTGCCAGCCATGCTTGGGACCAATTTCATGCTTGATTTAATACCCTTCCTCCCCAGAACGACTGAACTTTCATCTTGCTCTTATTCATTCGACTTTGCCGTGAACACACTCTTTCACTCAGTTCTTATTTCATCTTCAGCTTTTCTATCATCTCACGAGCAGGCCCTCGCCATCTGGCTAATAGTATCTCCTGTCACTTACGATCACTTCAGCCACGACAAACCAACTTTGATAGTTCAGCTCTTCCGCAGTGCGGCTTTCATCTATTGCAATACTTCTTTACATAACGACGCCTAGTCAACTTCATCTAATATATTCATCATGAGATTCTCCGCCATCACAGCACTTTGCGCCGCGCCTCTGGCGTTGGCCGGGACGCTCCAAGCAGACTTGGTTGCAAGAGGGGCAGTCGACACGGAGCTTAACGTACGAACAAATCACGAATCATCCAAGAGTGAGGGTTCTTCGAAGGGCAGCAACCAAGTCATCCACGCAGGCTCCTCAAACGCACAAGTAACAGAAGTCATCATCATCTGGATCAACGCTGGAAACAACGCCGCAACTCAGACTGTCACATCCACAATCGCCGCACCTGCTGGAGGAGCAGCAGTTGCAACACACACCGTAAGGGAACGCACCTCTGGGAGAGGCATCAACTAACGTTCGCAATAGGTCACTGTCGGTGGAGCAGGTGGACTGGTCTACACGCCAGATCAAATCAGTGCCAACATTGGAGATATGGTTATCTTTGAGTTCCACTCCCAGAACCACACCGCAACCCAGTCAGCTTTCACCACACCCTGCGATCCCCTTGCTGGTGGAATGGACACTGGCTTCATGGCCAACCCCAACAACACCATGAGCCCACCTCCCCAAGTGGCTATGCAAGTCACCGTTGACACTCCCCTCTGTAAGTCCTCGAGATGACTTTCATCTTTCCGAGAGCGAAGAGACTGACTTTGTTTTCAGGGTTCTACTGCCGTCAAGCCAACCACTGCGGAAAGGGAATGACTTTCTCTATCAATCCAACGGCCAACAAGACCCAAGCTATGTTCCAACAGATGGCCGTCGCCCAGAAGGGTGCCGGAGCCACCGCTGTCATTGTAGGAGGACAGCCAGCTGCCACTGCTGCCGCACCAGCTGCTTCTGCTCCAGCCCCAGTCGCCGCCGCACCACCTGCGGCTAATGCCCCAACTATGGTCGGTGGAACTGGACAAATGGCCAACGGTGCATGCGCATGCTCTTGCCTCTGCGGCGCCGCTGCCTTCCCCAACGCTGCAGTTCAAGGTGTCGGTGCTTTCGGCGGTATCGCAGGTCGGTCCTACTAGACGTCCTCAACCTATCATGTCTAACGAAGAATTCAGGTGCCATGCCAATGTCCGCACTCGAGGCATAAATTCAGCGATTCCTAACCGAGGCGGTCCATTCACGGAGCGATTCGTAGAAGAAGAGAAGAGGCGGTTTCCAGCGTCGCCGTTGAGAGGCTTGACGCGGAATTTCACGTGGGGATATATATATGACAGGCTCGTATGCGAGGATTGCGCTTTAATAGTCCGATGAATGGATATACCTTTATTGCATTCCGCTCGGCGTTCATACAACGATTTCTATTTTTTCCTTCTCTGTTCTTCTATTTGGGTGGTTCAAACTTATAGACATATCCAAACTTATTCTTCAATGTTTACATGTATATGAACAGTTTCCGCATCTTTGCTTTGCTTTGTGAGTGACTGTTTTCAACGTCTCACTTGAAGCAAATTTCCTTCTTTTCGAACCACTTTTCTTCATATTTCTCAGTCTTGTCAAATCCGCTGCAAGTGCATGAACTCTACCACATGACACATTTGATCCTCATCCCAAACCGTCACCTAGCATCCGCATCTGGGCCAAGATCCGAGCCGCTGCGAGTGTCAAGGGTGTCACGGCCGAGCGCAAACCCGTACGCATTGCCTGCAAATTTCCTCCTGGTTCCGAGCACCGGAGATGCAACATAATGCTGCTATCCGTGCACTTCCGATGTATTTCCTCATGCGGAAGATCTTAGTTGAGCTTCTCCTATACCAAGCTTCGTATGTGGTCTGATGTCTTGAACGAGCTGTTTGATTTGGCTGAGTTCCAACTTCCAAGTGGAGATGCCGCAAGAGATCTCATATGTGGAGAAAAGTCCTTCGAGAGACAACATCCAATGGCATACAATAGGGCAGATCCACCAGGTTTCCGTTCACCTGAAGAGCCGGCGACATCGACAATAAAACTGCATGCTTCCTGGGAAAAATTAGATGCGCGGTTCAATAGCCCTCAGAAGATCCAAACTTCTCCTCATGCAATAGTCGAATAACATTGTCTTGAGGTTCATGTAGATGCCGGTTTACGGATGGTCATCGCCCAGATGTAGGATCACTGGCTATTACTGAGAACACATTTAATGGATTCGAATGCAACAAAGACGATTACAAGCAAACGTAGAAGGATAGTTGTGTCTCGCTCATTCGACCAAAAGCTACCACACAAAGGGACGTTTCCATAGTACTCTAAGGCGGAATAGCTATACTCCCGATCGAGAGCTGCAGCGCATCGACTTCGATGAGACTCCAACCCAAGTCATAATTGTCGTTACAGCTACAGTCCCCAGCAAGAGGCTTGAGCCGGCAATGTCTAAAATACAGAAGCTAACTTTCATTCACTGGAGCTTTTAGTCTCGTCTGAGCTCGTCTCGACCCTCTCCGAAGCAGAATCGAACTTTTGCAGATTTCCTTCCGAATCGTGTCCTGCCACCAAGCCAGACCGTTTCACTATGTTGAGCTCGATATCGACAGCCCATCCATTTCCAACCTCATCTCGGCAAGTCCACCACAGACGCCCGTCTTCGTGATACCCGTCCAAGTATTCTGCAACGGACAATTTTCGATCTGTGCAAGCCTCCCAACAGGCTCGAACTTGCTTTATTGCGTCTGCAAGCGTAGTGAATAGGCCAAGGATGGTCTCCTCCTGGGCTTTGAAGCTCTGGAATGATGTTTCCTCAACGGTGTAGACTACCAAGGGGGACGTGAGAGCTTTAGCATTGTTGTTGACTTGGACTTCTGATGGGATTGAGTTCGGAGGCAAAGGTTTCTCAACTTCGCCAGGTTCGTTAGACAAGGTTTTTGATACGTCTCGAATCGAAGACTTGGGATAAGATTTGTGTCTTTTGGCCACAGGACCAGTAGTACTGCTTTCCAAGTCTTTGCTACTTCTCGTAGAAGATCTCAGTATAGGAGTATTAGTAGCTGTCTGGCTTGTCGATACTGCTGGCTTTGCAGCAACAAGATCCCACATTCGGGGATCCTTGAGACGCCGACAGATGTGTGAGTCTGAGCCTGGGCATCTTTATGCCTCTTGGGACAGTCTGCTAACTCCTCCTGATTCGAATTAAACGCCCAACGACTGACTTCAATGGCATCCGGCTGACTGCTCAGATAAATTGCCTCATCCCAGATATAATGTGCAACAATTGTGATATCCCAGTCCGGTCAGATCACACGCAACAAAGTCTGATTGTCACCTCCCTCGGGAATGAGGTCTACCTTCTGTGTAAGAATGAGACCATCATCATCGTCAAGCGTCGAGAGATGATGTTGAATGAAGTCACGAGCTTCTTTGTACGAAGAATAATCGCCTATATTTTCGGGCTCCCCGTTGTTGTCTCGATAAGTGGTAGGTCTGTTGGTGACTCGGAACCGGTAGCCTCTTCCATCGATATTTTGTTTGTCTTTGCCTTTGTCAAGCTCCGGTAATCTCTTATATGCAGCCCACGGCATGTCTACAGTCTTGGGACGTCCTCTCAGTGATGCTCGACGCTCTGGAACAGACTGGCTGGGTGTTGTCAGTCGTGGGTATTTGCCTCTTTTGGTGTCCGAAGGCTTGGCTGTATCCATTGCAACTTGCCTGCTTGGCTGGAGCGAAGTGACATTAATCGACGGCATTGATAATAACTATTGTATAAAGTATAATTGAATAGCAAGCAAGTGTAACGGTTGTCTGATGGCTTGAATTAGCTAATTCATGGAAGCATGGCACAATGTCTTTAAGTGTTTGATGACCCAATCTGGGACTATGTGGGAACTGTTGAGAGAAGGAAAGAACGACAGTCTCCACAACTTGATTCCCAATTTACCTAGGCATGTTCTCACTCTGACCTTCTATACCCTTCATATTGGAAGATTCCCAGGATCAAGTTTCTACTTTCCCAATTGAAGATCATTTTAATGAGGGACGAGTATCATCTTTCTTCGCCTACCTTTATCCAGCTATTTGCCCCGAATCCACATGACGAGTCGCGCCAGGCCAGGATAACAACCGGTACTTGTTTAAGATACATATTTCAGGTTGGACCAGAAAGTAGATATTGGGGTATACGAGTACATGTGGGGTAATACTTTGGATGTCTTCGAGTGTACGCGAGTCGTGAGTCTGAACCTGACGGAAGTTGATATTGACCAACATCGAAATTTGGGCGTGCTTGAGACTTCCCTGACATTTTATTCCAGATTTTATCCAAAACAGTTGTTTCAGTAAGTGAACCCACCTCACCTCCCCTTCCCAGCAATTGACGTTCAGATTGACTCTTCCCTCGGGGAGGACAAGCTAGGTGTGTCTCTATCACGCCCATCTCACGCCCTTCCACGACCGAAACCCCACCATCAACCCCACCTCACCTCTCCAAAGCTCCCGGAGCTCCCCCATCCTTCCCCAACCATGTCACTCACTCTTCTCTTCCGTCAAAACCTCAGAACGACTTGTATCATCCCTTCAATAACAAGATTACCACTTACTTCATCACCACTAATCCGAACAATGGCTTCATCTGCACCTGAGAAGTTCGAGTGGCTGGTCATCATGCCGGATCAACCTAACAAGCTGGCTAAGCGCATGGAGATCAGACCGTATGTTTACCCATTTGAGCATTGTATAAAGGGAGTTGAGTGAACGGTGGAGCTGATTGATGTGTTTAGCGCTCATTTTGAGGGCTTGAAGGAGGGTCTTGAGAGTGGCTTTTGGAAGATGGGCGGTGAGTTTTATTTGCTTTCTTCTTGAGTCAAAATCGGGGTTGAGACTTTTTCTTACTCAATAGCCTCGAACTGAATTCTGGCTGGTTACTAACTGGCTACAGGAGCTTTGCTGGAAGAAGTACCTAAAGAAGGCGATGGCTTGAAAATTCAGGGAAGCGCGATGGTGGCTCTTGCTTCCTCCAAGGAGGAAGTCATTGAGAAATTAAAGGCGGATATCTATGCTAAGAATGAGGTCTGGGATTTCACCAAGGTATTCCTCTCCTATTATTGTGACAGGAAAAGAGACATTGACAGTCATTGCAGATTCAGATTTACCCTTTCAAGTGTGCTTTCAGACATCCATGATCTTAGCTTCAAGCTCAGTTTATAAGAACGAAAATCACCATTCGGAGCATCTTGAACATGCTGAATGCAGATGTTCAAAAGCGTCATCTTCATAGCTCAGACGTTGCAATTATAGACTCACATCATCATAGTGCTTCTCGTTCTGATCCATTGCAAGTCCAGAATCCTTTGATTCATTCTAGCTAAGTGCTAGCCAAAATGCACGCCTTATTCAGCAATTCTTCTGAAGCAAGTGATCAGTCTTAACACTCCTTCGAGCCATTCCAGCAAAATAAGGGCAGACAAACAAACGGCCCCTCGAACAGTCCTTCCATGACCATGATCAGTCTCGCAAAACGCCAAACAGTATCCCAAAGTTGCAACACACTACTCGTACACCTCCCCCCGCGCCCCCCTCCTCCTTGCAAAATGGCAGCAGAGTCTTAACAGTTGAAAGTCATGTAGACTCCATTGATTGCTCCACCAGCACCGCCGTTACGTTGAGTCACTAGATGAAGGATCAAAATTGGATGGCGAACAGTCGGAGAAGAGGATCACTTACTGGAGAAGTATCGACTACGTGAGACATCACTGTCCTTCAACTCGAACACAAATTGCAAATGGCCATCCTCACTACTGATCCATATTGTCATCGACGTCATGGTAAGAAGGGAATCGAAGGAAGGCGTTGGGGACCAGAGACTTGACGGAGATTTTGGCCATTTCAGAGTCTAAGTTTGAGGAATGCTGATCGCCAATATACACGTCGCTTTCGATCGTATGACCTGCATCAGTCACGTGGAGAGCGCAGCTGTAGGATCCAGGGGGAACTTGGAAGTCAACAAATTGGCGCAATTCGTGACGGTTGTTGGCCTTGATGTTTTCCTGGAAAAACTTGAAGCTTTTGGTGTCGGGTCTGTCGATGAGAGGGCCGTTGAGGGCGTTGGGATTGGAGCCGCTGTCAGGGTCGCTGCTGAGCAGAAATTTCATTGCATGGGGAGTGATTGTGGTGCAGGCTCGGGCCTGAAAGGTCCGAGTTGGGAGTGAGGCGCCTAGTGTAGCCAACATGGCGAGGAGACTGGTGGTTGCTAGTTGCATTCTTTATTAATTTATTGATTTTGAGCTTGAAGCTGAAATTGGTTGAGATTGTAGATTATTGAAGCTGAGGAAGCTATTGATGATTTAAAAGCATAGAGGAGAACCGGCTGTTATATAGACTTCGCGGCATCTTAACCTCAGAAAGCTGAGGACGAGACGAGCAGAGAAAGACGGAGCTTCGAAATCGTCCATTTGTCTTCTGGAAATGACCCCGGAAACAACAGTCTTGTAGGACATGGCCAATGGATTAGGCATAGAAGTCATGTCTTCAGAAGTAAACAAAATGGCTTTCACTACGCCAAGGGAGATGAAATCCACTAGGATAGTTTGTATAAACCATGAAGTGATTTGAGACGGGAGGCGTTGAAAGAGTCAACAAGAACCCATGAACAAACGCAGTCCTTCAAGATTTTGCGCAAAGTGTGAACACAACAAAAGGAACTCTTTCAAACGTGAAGCTGGACACGAAGAACAAGGTGCATGGAAGAGAGCGAAAAAATTCATGGCAAGCAGACTCCCGTTCAAACGAATCGACGTGAATAAAGTAACAAAGTATCTGGTGACCATACCCCTCAGACGGTACTTCAACAAGGCTGATCTCACACATAAAACCGTTGCTGGCGAAGAATAGCTGTGGTGGATTCTGTGGTACAAGGAGAATTGGATCATGCAGTTCTTCGCAAGGAAGTTTCAATCACGTCCCATCGACGGATAGTCCGAAGAGTTCGCGGACCACATATTGAAGATCCAGAAGGCGGAGATGCCTTATTCAAAGTCATCGCGACTCAATTTTTGCTGATCTAGAGCGGAGCCCAGGCAAACGGATTTCACATGTTCACACCTCCAGCAATAGACATCCAAAGTTCGGAAATCCTCATGAGCTTGCTTTATCTATGAAAGCCTACTCGACCAGCCAAATGTTGCACCGAGAGAAAAACCGTGGCCATGCATTTGAAAGAACAAGAAAGACGAGAAAACCTCTCTAGTCGAAAAGACCGAAACCCATATCCTCGTCTGACTCCTCCTTGGCTGCAAAACATGTCAGTATATGAGTCCAGAATATCCAGGACCGGGGAGAATATCGTACCCTCTTCCTTTTCTTCCTCCTTGGTCTCCTCAGCAGCGGCCTCACCACCTGCGGCACCACCAGCAGCTGGGGCAGCAGCGGCTCCACCACCGGATCCGACGTTCAACAGGAGGTCCTTAACATCCTTTCCCTCAAGAGCCTGTAAACTCAATCGTCAGCACTTACTTCCCACATCCTGTAGCCATCGTGATTTTGTTCGTACCTTGGCGAAGAGAGAGGTCCAGATTGGCTCAACATCGTCGATCTTAGCAGCCTTGATGATGGTCTGTAGCTTGTCGGCCTGGTAAACAGTATTAGTAACCTTCCAATTGTTATGGTATCCAGCCTGCGGGCTTTCGAGGGAATTGGCTTCGTACAGTGATATCGACACCGTCATCGGCGAGGATCAACGCGGCGTAGGAGACAGCGAGCTCGGCGTTCGACATTTTGAAGTTCTGTAAATTTAAGGATGTTAATTAGCAAATGCGCCTCTGATATAAAAATCACCATCGTATGCGACTTACCGACAGCGGGTTGGGTTGTCGGTTGTGTTTGTTCGTCGTTGAATAACTTCGAAGAAATTCTAGAGGTTGATTTCGCAAAAGACAGCGTGTGTAGGGAAAGTGGACCGCACTCTCTCTGCTATTGGTGATTTAGCGAGAATCTAGCATATGTGCCTTGATGCCTGAGAGTTAAAGCAGCGCTAAGATTGCCCCTCCAAGAATGGCTCGTGAGATAACACGTCGCCTGCAATAGTTGCAGTTCGCTGACCTGACTGATTTACGAGTAATTCCTGGTTCTAATGCAAGGAACATGTATCTATAACCATGGGATTTTTGCCTCGCAAATTCCAAGGATGTCTTAAGTGTCACTTCCCGCGATTCATATCCGATTGTCAAAGTGAGCCTCAATTGAATGCCGCTTTATGCTCACTCCCCGACGCATGGATAAGCCTTAGCGGGGCGCTGATTGTTACCTTTCCCCGCCTGGATGCGGGCAGATGTCATATGGATTTCTCTCTTTCGCAGAAGTAACTCACAATCCCAACACATGTTACATTCTTGGAATTGAACAACTGACGACCCACTCGGCCCAACTTGCGACATAATACATTAAACCATCGTCAGAAACAACTAGCCTCCACGACCCCGGCACGATGGCGGATACGCCGACGATCCCCATGCCTCTGGACCCCAGGGAACAGCCCATTCTCGAATCTTTGATGAGGGTTCGAGATGAGTTGACGCTCTTGAAGCAAGACAGATCAACATATGTCAAGTCCTCGGATGTTCTGGCTTTTTACGATAGAGTAGTAGAGCAAGTCAAGATACTCAATGAGATTCGTGCGGATAAGCCCCAGGAGGACAATAGAGGTATGTACAGCCTCCGGCGCATTTGCTCGAAGGCTGACAATAGTACCTGTAGTTGACCGAGTTTTGGACGGATGTTTCCAACTGCTATCTCTATTCTTCATGACAATTGGACGGAACAATGAAGCTCCAGCAGCGTATGCCCTGACCTCAACGATAAAACGATTACTGGCACACTTGAGAGAGGTGGACTTGTACTCGGAGAAGGATCTTACTCACTGTTCGCATACCTTGGAAAGATTGCGGAAGATTGTCAAGGATGCCGAGGGAGAATATTCGCCATACTTCATCACACTGCTCTCGAACCGTGTTGAGCTGTGCCAGGCAACACTTACAGATCTTCAAAATAGACTCGACCGACTTGGCGGAGATCTGCTTTCAATCCACGAGAAGCTTATCTCGATCCTTCGTTCCATTTCTCTGGCGAACACGAAAACCAAGGTACGACCTGATCTTCTCTACTCTGCTTACCGGCTCTCGGATGTGGCGTCGGCTAATACTTCCTGATTTAGTTCTCAACGACAGAAGTCGAGAAATTGCAAGCTCAGTTGAAGGAAATCGATGCTATGCGGGTCGATGGTAAATTTGTCACCGCAAGTGGTGAAGTGCCAGCTGGAAATGAAGAGACTTGTGAATTGCTAAACAAGTGCTTACTTTGGTCGGAGATTGTGCTGCAACGGTACCAACTGAGATTGCGACCTTATTGACTGCGACTGACAGAAAGTAGGAAAGGCAAAATGGTAGAAAGCTTCAATGGACCATACCAGGTTCTTATCGAAATCCGGAACAAGCTCGAGAAGTTGTCACTTACGCAAGCCTGGTCTTTACGAGAAACCGATCTGTACGACTATCAACGGCAGCTGGATAAGATTGACGAGAGCCGCATTGATGGGAACTTCGTCGACGCAGACGGTGTGTTTGCTGAACTTTACGTCCAAAGAGTAAGTTTTGCGGATTGTTTACCAAGGTCTCGCTAACTTGTCAGACACTTCTCTACCTCATTAGACGAAGCTATGCTTACATCTACTACCTGATGGTCTCATCAGAGCCTGTCTCTGAAGCTCTCCTACCGGTGTACAATCAACTCCAAACCTTGAGAAGGTGTCTTATTGAAGTGAAGAACTCAGGAGGAGTCAGCTCACCACGCGAACTGTATCCTTACAGCATGAAGGTAAGATCCCAAATGTCTTGGCATGGAATAAGACTGACTATCATTTAGCTCAACTCGATCGACAATATGAGAGTAGATGGAAAGTTTCTAGTTGGTAAAGATATCCCAGAAGGTCAAGGAAGCGTGAACGATTTGTTGGCAGAGTGTTTCGAGCTGAGTTACGACCTTCGGGTGGCAGCCGAGACTGACGGCGAAGATTGAGCGACAAAATCAGTCGCGGCGTTTGGAGAGATACACGGTGGCGCTATGGTACTTGCTCTTTGGATTTCTATTGATTAGCAAGCTGTATTATATAGCAGCGGAACTGGTAATTGGCTATCTGAGCTCTGGATGTTACCATATGGGTTGTGAGGCGGGGATCTGGGGGTGCGGGAAGGCAATCTTGCAGCCATTGGCCAAGATTTTTGCTTCATTCGATAATGCGATCGAATCTCAGCAGTGATTTCAATAAATGAAGAGTCTCAAAAGATAATTGCAAGATCTGAAAGTCGTGAAATTCTGGCAAGCAAAATGTCAAATGCAGGATCCTCTACAAGAAGGCTAGCCTCTTTACACGAGGTCGCGCCGCCGCGTCCACAAGCGCGTCCCACCAGCCCAGCCTCCGTTCCTTCAACATCACCGAACCAAACTCTGCCTACCTTCCCCATCGACCAAATCCACGAAGATGTTCAGCATGCTCCCTTCGCATCCACAGGCATATTTTCAGTCGAACCACTACTACACACCACATAAGCCATCACCATTGTCCTCCTCGCCACTCCGCAACACCACTCCATCTCCTCTCTCTTCACGCGACGCCAATGTCCAGTCCGCGCGCGCGCAGCAGCAACAAGACGCAATAATGTCATCTCCTAGCAAGAGCTCGATTTCATCTCCTCCTTCACACGACTTTAGCAATTCATCAAGCTCAATCTTCACTACTCCACCGGAACACAGCACCAAGCACCAAACCCAGAACGTGAGCGCAGGCTCGCTGATCTCTCCTCCACCCAGCAAGAGAGAAAGCACATACAGCAAGCGTACTACGAAACCCAATCCGCTGATGAGTGGACGTGGCAGTGGAGATGAGGGCAGGGAGACGAGGAGGAAATTATTCTTGAAGAGGGTTCGGGAGGGGAGTGAGGAGAAGAGGTGGGCGGGGAGGGGCGGCGATGAGGAGATTATGAGGTGTCTTTGGGTGGCGGAGGAGAGGCGGAGGGTGGAGAGGCAGAGGAGGGAGGCAATGGGTATTGAGGTGCCGATGGAGGAGGAGGATGATCAAGAGGCGCAGATGGCGAGCATGGATGAGATTATGGCGGAAGAGGTTGCTATGAGTGAGGAGCAGGAGTTGGAGGCTATGTTGGGGAGTATGAGTCCTGAGGTGAGTGCTTTCAATTATGGCTCGGCGAACTCGAATCAAATGGGTATGCTCTTCGAGGAGATGGATACGGGCAACCGTAATTCATATGCAGCGCCTGTTGATCAGCAGTCGATATATGGGAGCGATGATGATGAGTACGATCAGCTCTTCATGGATGTCATTGAGCAAGAGAGTGGGATGTCAAGTCAACAACAGCCTCCGGATTACGTTCAGAACGACGATATGATGGATATGAGCTAGAGTTCTGTGTTGGAATACTCGGCTATCTGTGCATTTCGAGCGTAGGCGTTAAGGGGATCTTTTTTGGGACTTTATCAGGAGGATAGGGAATGGTGTTAGGCGTTTAACCGTCCTGGATTACTTGTGTTACATTATTCAGGTTCAGGTCACGGATATTTCGAAAGAGTACTGGGTATCAAGACTTGTTCATTGTGTCGGACAGCCTTCTTCAGGAGCTCCAAACGCTTCTTGTGCTGCTGCCATATCACCTACCAAGTCTGGGGGTGGAGAGCCAGCTGCTTGCATCTACAAGATGTCAGTAAATAAGTAAGAATCAAGAATTGAGAAGAACAAACCTTCTGCATCCTCTCCACAATGTACTCTCTATCCTTCGAGTTATCATCCGTGTAGGTCTTGGTCTCAAATCGCTTCACAATCTCACTAACATAAACCTGCTGCTCCTTATACCTCTTCATATCCGCCGCATCAACCTTCCCCTCGTTCTCCTTCATCCAAGCCGGGAACTTGTCATCCAACTCCTTCATCGGCTCGTACAGGATCTCCTTGTTGGTCAACTGCTCCATCATACCCAGCAACATCTTCGAAAACTCCTCTTCACCGCCCTCACCGTCTAGACCTCCTGATTCCATAGCTTTCATCATCTGCGCAAGGATATCGTCTGTGCTGTCTGATGCAGCGGCAGCAGTAGCTTGGTCTCCGCTATTCTGCATGCGCTCCATGGTCTTCTTGATCGTTTCCTGGAAAGATTCCTCGCTTGGTCCGGCTTTCGCTGGCGCAGGCGCTGACTTGGACGAACTTGGTGTCTCTTTCTCAGCTGTGGATGGGGTTGCGGAGGACGCAGCTGCGCCGGCTGTTGCGTCGAGCGCGGCGACACCACCGAGTTCCTTGAGCATTTGCTCCAGTTGCGATTGCATGTCTGGGGAAGTATCTAGCTCGCCCATGAGCTCTGCCATTCCGGCTTGCAGTTGCCGCGCGAAGTCTTCGTCAGAGATTCCATCTGCAATGGGGTTGGTGGCTGTGGGTGGTTTGGTGGGCTTGGTTGACGAGGGCGGTGGTTCGGGTTTGGAAGGTGTGAACTCGTCGAGCATGTCTGTGTTATGATGTTAGCATGTGTCCTCTTTTCTTGCGAAGCAGAAAGACATGGAGATAAGCACCATCTAGATCATCTAAATCATCCTCATCTGGATCTGGAACTTCTTCTGAAGATGCGACATCTTTCCGTGTAGGTGCTGCTGTCGTTGATGCGGGGTCCTTGGATACTGGTGCAGGTTCTTCTTCTTTCTGTATGGCCTTGCTGGATACCTCTGCAAGACCCTCTAAATCCCCTGGTTTGGTCTCCATGGTTTGTTTGCTTGTAAGATTGTCTAGTTGTGGGAGTAGATCTTTGTAAAATACTTGAGAGTGGCTTGTGACGGAGACAGGTCCAGGTGCATGTGTCGTGCGGGGAGTAAAGAGTAGTGGATGGCTAGTAGTTGGCCTGAACTTTGTCTTCTTGGAAATTCTTTGAAGTGGGAGGTTCTTTAAAAAGGATTTCTAAGAGCTGAAAGTTGCAAAGGAAAATCTTGGACTTTAAAGCAAAATGTTGATGGATGAATTCGTGGGTTGCCGTGATTCACTGTTGAGACCGAGGTATTCAACAAGCACCCTTGCTCAAGCCCGCAAAACTCCCCCAACTCAGGGACCCTCGGTGCTCCAATCAGGCGCAACTTTTGCGATTACAGTGCAAAATCTAGAACCGCGACGAAGGCACCTTCTTTCCTCTTCAGCCTCATCAACTCGACAGCCGCCCAGATACTTCGGCGTTCAAAATCTGCTAACCTTCCTCTTCACTCAGGATTACGACCTTCACCTTCGAACGCGCAAGTGAAATCCCGAAAGTGCAAGTCCAGATTCACTATCTGCTACTTTCATTTACGAGAAGATCTCTCAGCCTCATCTCGTTCCCCCGAAAACCAACAACCTCGGAAATCACACCACAACTACACAACCGGCAAACATGGCGCTCTGCCAGAACAGACTCCAAGAGGAGAGAAAGCAATGGAGAAGAGACCATCCTTTTGGTTTCTATGCAAAGCCTCAGCGCAACGCAGCCGGTGTTCTTGATCTGAAGGTTTGGGAGTGCGGTATTCCAGGCAAGGAGAAGACGATGTGGGAGGGAGGCTTGTTCAAGTTGAGCGTGATCTTCCCTGACGGTGAGTTTACTTCCTGCAGGATGTGCCCCGGATGAGAAAACAGAGCTAATGTACTTCACAGAGTACCCAACGAAGCCACCAAAGTGTATGTTTGACCCGGTTCTTACCTTGTGAACTGCACAGTACTGACAAGGCTTAGGCAAATTCGTCCCGCCCCTCTTCCACCCCAACGTCTATCCCTCCGGCACAGTCTGCTTGTCCATCTTGAACGAAGAGGAGGGCTGGAAACCAGCTATCACCATCAAGCAGATCTTGCTCGGTGTCCAGGACCTTCTTAATGACCCCAACCCCGAGTCACCAGCTCAAGCCGACGCCTATAACTTGTTCAAGAAGGACCGCGCTGGCTATGATGCTAAGATCAAGAAGATCGTAAGAGACCATCCCGCGCCTTGAAGAGACAAACAGAGGAAAGGAAGATCTCGCAGGGTAGGAGAACTGGTCTGTTTGTTTGCGGACCCGGAGTCAGTGCATCTTTTAGGTGTGAACGACGGAATGTGGGTGGGATTGTGAGCATGGCGTTGGACGGTATCTGCGAGGGATTTGATTTTGAGACTCAAGACTTTGAAGCTCTAGGCTGCTTGCTGCTGGAAAGAACTGCTGGTGATTGCAGAGTTGCACACGCGACACCACAACAAAGCACTGGCTCTCTTTTACGGCATGGATTTTTCCTTCCAGACGGTCTGCGATATGCGATAGATGAGCTATGAAAATGAATATGGCATTACGAAGATTCGGTTTGTCATTTGCTATGGTTACTAGATTACTTTCTTTCAAGCTAACACCAGGCCATGTGTTGATGTGTTGGCTGTGTGACTGACTCCTGCGTCCTTTCCCCTCCATCCCACCTCACTGCAACGGAGCTTTTTGACCTTGAGCCGTCGGTTGCATTTCACAACTCCCGTCCTGTCATCGGCATCTGGTCATTTTGCCCCCAATACCCCACTACTTGAGGCGCAAAAGGGCAAACAGAAGGGCAGAGAATCAAGCCTTGCCGAAAGTTTGGAATCCCTATGACCTTGTCTCCTCTGCCAGTGAGAGTATTCGTGGTTCGGATGACAATGGCAAACCTAATCGAGCTTCGGGAGTGGACGATTGTGCCCGCCCGCATTCGCCCTGTAGTGGGTTGTAACACCAAGAGTTGCCCCTGCCCTTGCCTTATCAGACGCCAAAGCATGCCAGTGCCAAAGGTGCTGCCGAACATCGGCCTTAAATTTCACCCCACCAAACGAATCTGAGCACTATCAATAAATTTCGAGGGGGAGTCATAATCCAATTGCCTCTTGACCCAGCATCACAAACCGACTACTTATACCACTGCGACCAGGTCAATTGTTCCGGAAATTTTCATACTCATTCTTGACTTCCTCAAAGTTACAATACTTTTGTCCCTCCAACACTCAATCAATTGCTACTGAATTGTAGTTTGATCTCAACCTCCCCCACCGCCTCATCAACACTCCACCAAGATGTGTGGAATCGTGGGTTGCCACCATGTTCCTGATGCGAAGGCATTCAAGCCTACGGCATTGAAGATGGTGAAGCAATGCCGTCACCGTGGTCCAGATTGGTCTGGCAGTTTCGTGGGCAACAGCACCAGTAAGTCAATGAGCAAGAGGCGACTTTGGCGGTCACAGAACTTCTGACTGAGTGATACTTTTCAGTCCTTGCCCACGAACGTCTAAGTGTTGTCGGTGTTGACAGTGGAGCCCAGCCTCTCACCAACAAGGACGAGACCATTGCTCTCGCAGTCAATGGCGAGATTTACAACCACAGAGTCATTCGGAAAACCTTGACGACCCCATACCACTTCAAGACTCACTCCGATTGCGAAGTCATAATACCATTGGTAAGAGAAGATACATGTCGGTAGATGCAAAGGATATATGTTGATATGCTCTTAGTATATGGAGTTTGATATCGATGCGCCCAAACACCTTGACGGCATGTTTTCCTTCGTCCTCTACGACAAAGCCCAAGACCGAACGATTGCTGCCCGCGATCCTATTGGAATTACAAGTCTGTATCAGGGATGGTCGAGCAAGATGCCAGGAGCAGTCTTCTTCGCCTCCGAGCTGAAGTGTCTGCATACCGTTTGCGACAAGATCATCTCGTTCCCTCCAGGACACATCTATGACTCAAAAACCGACAAGACGACCAGATATTTCCAGCCTACGTGGTGGGATGGTACCAAGGTTCCTTCCACACCCCTGGACTTGAAGCTGCTTCGCGAGACTTTCGAGAAAGCTGTCAGAAAGCGTTTGATGGCCGAGGTACCTTATGGTGTTTTGTTGTCTGGAGGACTTGACTCAAGTTTGGTCGCATCTATCGCGCAACGGGAAACCCTGCGCTTGAAGGCTATTGCTCTGAAACAGATGGAGAGTGCCAACGGAAACGGCGAGACTGTAGGAGATGAGGACAAGGGAGAAGGTTTGGTGGGTATTGACGACCATGACAAGCTGTCTACCGTGACATATCTTCCACAGCTCAACTCTTTCTCGATTGGTCTTCCCAACGCCCCGGATACCAAGGCGGCAAAGGAGGTCGCGAAGTTCCTCGGAACCAAGCACCACGACATGACTTTCACTATCGAGGAGGGCTTGAACGCCCTGACGGATGTTATCTATCACTTGGAGACATTTGATGTGACGACTATCCGTGCTTCAACCCCTATGTTCCTGCTCTCGAGAAAGATTAAGGCCATGGGTGTGAAGATGGTGATGAGTGGTGAGGGAAGTGATGAGATCTTTGGAGGGTACTTGTACTTCCATGCTGCGCCCGACAAGAGTGCTTTCCATCAGGAATGTGTTCGCAGAGTCAAGAACTTGCACTTGTCTGATTGTCTGAGAGCTAACAAGTCAACTATGGCTTGGGGTCTTGAGGCTCGTGTTCCTTTCTTGGATAAGGAGGTAAGATGAACTTGCAGGCGGAGCTGAATGTTCACTGACATGAAACAGTTCTTGGAAGTTGCCATGAACATCGATCCTGAGGAGAAATTGATCACCAAGGACAGGATCGAGAAATATATCATCCGCAAGGCTTTCGATACTTCTGATGAGCCCGGAGCTCAGCCATACCTCCCAGAAAACATTCTGTGGAGACAAAAGGAGCAATTCAGTGACGGTGTTGGTTACGGATGGATCGATGCTCTGAAGGACACCGCAGAGGCCACCATTACTGATGAGATGATGAAGAACCCAAAGCCAGAATGGGGCAGTGATATCCCAGATACTAAGGAGGCGTAAGTACCGAGCATCTGCCATACTCTTCATCCACTGACAAGGAACAGTTACTGGTACCGAACGATGTTCGATGAGCACTTCCCACCATACTGCGCAGATACTGTCATGCGATGGACTCCCACTTGGTCTGATCAGACTGATCCTAGTGGAAGGTAAGCAAGAAGCGTGACAACATTAAAGGGGAGATGCTAACGACGAAAACACAGAGCAATTGCCATTCACAACCAAAAGTACGAGACGACAAAATAAGCACGTCTTACTGAGCCAGATTTTTGATATCCTATATCAATTTCCTTGCGTTGTTGATCATCTTGGGAGTTCCAGGTACCTCTGGCATCAATCTCGGGTTCCTCCTTTCAATATGGATGGATGGCGTTGTGATTGCATGAACCTAGGTAGATCGATGCGAATTGTTTGTAGTAAATAGAGTGACGGCATGGAGACTAGAATCTGATTGCCAACGTGACAGACGCATGAATATCCCAATTGATGATCCATGACAAGTCTTTCTTTGCATTTTGAGAAAGTCGTGTTTTCCAAGCCCCTTTCCATCAGGTGCCCCCATTGCCGGCCCATTGAAAGTTCGGGCCAATCAGCACCCCACGTTTTGTCTCATCGTCGGGTGGAACCGTTCGCGCATAATTTCCGTCCAACAACAACTTCAAAGTTCTTCTCTCAACCGACAACATCTCCAACTCCATTCCTCCAACATCAATCGCATCTCTCCCATCCATCCAATCCCTTCCGCTACCATCACAATGTCTGTCCCAGCTTTCTCCGATATTGCCAAGTCGTCAATCGACGTAAGTGTGCCTCCTGGAGCTCCAAAAAGCTTCAGCTGGATCCATATGCCGCAAATGTAAACTGACTATCTGCAGTTGCTCTCCAAGGACTTCTACCACTTGAACGCCACTACCTTTGAGTTGAAGAGCTCAACCCCATCCAATGTCGGGTTCAAAGTGACTGGAAAGTCCACACACGAGGGATCGAACAGCGGGCTCGTACGACAAGCCCCATGAGGAGCGGGATAGATGAAAATACTGACTGGTACTATAGCTTGAGGCCAAGTACGCAGACAAGCCATCCGGTATATCTTTCAAGCGATTTACACTCTATTCCAATTATCCCCACCGATTCAACCCCATCGGATTTTTGGTAGACATGTGTCCAGCAGGACAAACGCTAATGCTTTTCTATCGTCGCGCAGGCCTTACGCTCACCCAAACATGGAACACTGTCAATGCTCTCGACACCAAGATTGAGCTCAACGACGCGATCGCCAAGGGACTCAAGGCCGAGGTCTTGGGCTCTTTCCTCCCTGCCAGCCAGAACAAGGGCGCAAAGTTCAACTTGCACTTCAAGCAAGCCAACTTCCACGGCCGTGCTTTCTTCGACCTCCTCAAGGGCCCAACCGCCAACGTCGATGCTGTGATCGGTCAGGACGGCTTCTTGGCAGGTGCCTCTGCTGGTTACGATGTCCAGAAGGCTGCTATCACCAGCTACTCTGCTGCTGTCGGATACGTTGCTCCTCAATACACTGCTTCCGTTACTGCTGCCAATAACCTGAGCGTCTTCTCTGCTGCCTACTACCACAAGGTTAACTCCCAAGTTGAGGCCGGTGCTAAGGCTACTTGGGACTCCAAGAGCGGAAACCAAGTCGGTCTCGAGGTTGCCAGCAAGTACCGATTGGACCCCGTCTCATTCGCCAAGGTAATTACAACGAATTTGGAACTCAAATTGAGCTTCGCTAATACATGAAAAAGGTCAAGATCAACGACCGTGGTATCGCCGCTGTCGCCTACAACGTTCTCCTCCGCCCTGGTGTCACCCTTGGCCTCGGAGCCTCCTTTGATACCCAAAAGCTCGACCAAGCTACCCACAAGATCGGTACCTCCTTCGTCTTCGACGCATAGATTACGCATGAGAGAGGATTTGGGGATTGGGCCATACAGTACGATAGACGGAGACAAGACGGTTCCGGCGGAGTTTGCATAGCATAATTTGCGCGGAGACAGACGGCTTGTACGTGTATAAAATGACCTGAGATATCCAGCCAAGTCTGTTGCTTCTATGTGATATTATCTTTCTACTGCAATAGTCCACGAGTATGCAGATCTGCACCTCCAACCTTCATTTCTCACTCTTTCCCCTCCTAGTCATCTTCTCGAAGACCAAGCTAGGCACCAAAACCCCCAGACTAATAATTCCCCCAACGAACAAAAAGTTCGCCAACATACTCCTCGGCGCCTCCCCCGCCGGGACCTGTCTATCCTCCATGCCCCGCCTCCTCTGCCACCTCCGACTATGATTCTCCTGTGTCCTGTAATGGCCCTCGCGATCGAAATGCGGCACATCATGCGTCTCATCATGGCCCCACGGTTTCTGACCCGGTCCCATACCCGCCGCGCCAGCAGGCGACTCCGCGTGTGAATCCTGCGCTGCCTTGCGCTTCGCGCTCTGTGTTCCCCATCCTCCTGAGCGGTAGAAACTGGGAGGCGGGCCTTGGAACTGTGTCCGTCGTCGGCTTAGACCACTGGCGGGACGGCCGCCTGCTGGGCCGGAGGAGTGGTAAGACCCGTGTGGGCGATGGGCGTGTGAGTGTGAATGCGTACGAGGGGAGTGGATGTTCAGAGACCGGTCGTACTCTTGTCGTTTTGCGGGCGTGCCGAGCGTGGCGTAGGCATCAGAGATAGCCACGAACCGGGAGGAAGCTTCGGGGTCGTTGGGGTTGCGATCTGGGTGGTGGGTTTTGGAGAGGGCGTAAAAAGATCTGTGTTTATTGTGTGTTAGTTGAAATATTATGGTATTGATCCCGAGAGCGGAGGGGTAAGCAGAATGCAATTGAAGTCCATGTCCAAGCATTGGAAGATTGTTAGAGGCCGAACTATTGAACAATGAAACTCACTTCTTCACCTCAGCTGGTGTAGCTTCCGGCGATACCTGTAAAGTCTCATAATGATTCTGCTGAGGACTACCGCTCCTCCTCACAGCGCTCGAATGAAAGGTCCGCGATACTGTTACAAGGCGCGTGGCGCGAGGGAAGAGAAACGAGCGGAGTGGCATTCCTCATCACGAATGAGCTTTCCCTGCCAAACGTGGGGAAGTCTGATAGTGTACAGTAGAGCAAAAGCAAGGAAGAAAAGGTTGGATTGTTGTTGATCTTGGAGCTGGACGAGACGAGACAGTGACGGCATGATATTGAGATTTGTTCTAGGCTTGAAAAGGCTAACTGCGGGCACTAAGATGGCTAGTCCCACCCTCGAAATTTCGAATGAAAGGCACTGTTGATCAACCCGCTAAAGATTGCCTTTTTGTGTCCCGCAGCGTTTGATGCACCGAACCCCGCTACTGAACTTCAAGATTTCTTTTTGTGGCACTATCCTACTGTCCAGCACTTCCTGAATACCGAGGGGCTGAGAACACTACATGAGGATAACTTGAGATATTGAGAATAATTCAGAGGGAAACACAACAGGGCTTGGCTCTGCAAGACACCATGGCGGCCCCAACTGCTAATGCTCTTGCCAACCTGAAGCGTAGGGACATCCCGACCTGTCCAACACGAACTGCACTGACAGCCCCTTCTAGTAAAGGACCCGGAAGCCGTCAAAGCCTCTGCGGCTGCCGCACAAGCAAATGGTAACGGTAAAGCTCCCGAAGCAGAAGACTCGGACGACGACGAGGACGAGAAGGGCGCAACTGGGGAGGGCGGGGCAGAAGGAGGAGCAAAGAAGAAGCGCAAGAGGAAGAGGAAGCCAAAGAAGGCTGGCGGTGCCAGCGCCCTCCCTACGAAGCAATCAGATCCTCCACGAGTCCTGCTTTCGAACCTTTTCCCCAGCGGAGAGTACCCTGTCGGAGAGGAGGTTGAATACAGAGATGAGAATCTGTACCGGACGACAAATGAGGAGAAGAGGCATTTGGACCGCATGAACAATGATTTTTTGCAGGAGTATAGACAAGGTGCTGAGATTCATCGCCAGGTTCGACAGTGGGCAGCGAAGAATATTAAGCCAGGACAGACCTTGACGGAAATTGCAGAGGGCATCGAGGACGGTGTTAGGGCTTTGACTGGACATCCTGGTTTAGAAGAGGGTGACAATATCAAGGGTGGAATCGCATTCCCAACCGGTGTCAACTTAGATCATATCGCGGCCCATTACAGTCCCAACGCTGGAAACAAGACTGTTCTTAGCAAGGATAATGTCATGAAGGTCGATTTCGGAGTTCACATCAACGGCAGAATCGTGGACAGTGCGTTTACCATGTCGTTCGACCCGATGTACGACAATCTCCTGGAGGCCGTCAAGCAAGCAACAAATACTGGCATCAGAGAAGCTGGAATCGATGCTCGACTAGGAGAGATCGGAGGCATGATACAGGAAACCATGGAGAGTTATGAGGTCGAGATCAATGGCGAGACCTTCCCAGTAAAGTGTATCCGGAACTTGAACGGCCATGATATCAGGCAATGGCAGATTCACGGTGGAAAGAGCGTGCCTATTGTGAAGAGCTCCGATCAGACAAAGATGGAGGAGGGTGAGGTGTTTGCTATCGAGACTTTCGGCAGCACGGGCAACGGTTACGTGAGAGATGATGTAAGTGCAGCACGGAACGATAATGGAGTTGAATCTAACAACGTCCCAGCTGGAAACCTCACACTACGCTAAAAGAGCTGATGCTCCAAATGTAGCTCTGCGTGTCCAGTCTGCGAGCAAACTTCTGAACGTCATTAACAAGAACTTCGGAACTTTGCCTTTCTGTAGGCGGTATTTGGATCGATTAGGTCAAGAAAAGTATTTGCTTGGAGTCAGTATCCCGTTTTGTATGCAAGGTGTCTTACTAATGAAGAACAGCTGAACAGCTTGGTCACCGCTGGTATCGTTGAGGCATATCCGCCTCTAGTCGATAAGAAAGGTTCGTACACAGCGCAATTCGAACATGTAAGATACTTCCATCACCAAATTCCTCTCATTCGACCTTTGCTGACAGGATATGTAGACCATCGTACTGCGTCCAAACGTAAAAGAAGTTATCAGTCGAGGCGACGACTACTAAAAGCATTGAACCACATTTTCAGGGTTGTTGGGAACTTGAGGGATGAGAAATGATTTGATGATTCCTTGATAAGCCACGCATGAGAGTCTTCGTAGCCAGAAAAGGTTACGGGATAGGTGCATTGATGAGCGGATAGCTTTTCTAGATCTCTGAATGAGAATTTGAAATTAGCCATCCACTTGTAGTACCTAGGTACCCCTTCATTTTGCTAATTGTATGTGACTTGGTGTATCCTGGATATCGAGTCGAGGAAGTCTGAAGGAAACCACGCGAGAATCGATAAATGTGATGAATGCGAAGAGAGAAAGGAAATGTGACGCAAGGTTCTGATTCTGAGGGGGGGCCTTATAGTCGTGCTAGTTCTCGATTCGGTTTTTCTGCTCTTTGTGCCTGCTTCCTCATTACGCTGAAGGGCAACCGCGAACTGAACCTCGAGATTCGCCCATTGATCGCAATTGCCTGACAATGTGAGATGCAAGGTAGGTTCGATGCAGAAATTGCACCAGCCGTACGAATTCGAGCTGGGAAGGTCAAGCTTGCTTCTTCAGACAACAGACAGTCTTGAAGTGATCTCGAGAGCAAAATAGATTTGTATCGCACCTGCCTCTTCTGTGAGAGGTATTCAGTCTCTCGGATCGTAATTCCACCAAAGGCTTGCATGCCATTCTATGGTATCGATGAGGATTGCAGGTACTAGGTGGACATCACATGCTAAAGGATCTTCATGACTTCGCAACCGTAAAGCCCCATTATCCTCACAACTTAAGACTCGATATTTCCAATTCTATCTAATTTATCAGCCAAGCATTCGCCGACAGTTACATGCCCCTAGATAATTTCTGCAATGACAAGCAGTCTATCTGGCTTGCGCCCCTGAACCTTGCAGTATCCAAAATTTACCCCTGAATCCCTTTCGCTTAGAGGTTTAGCGAGCGAGAATGCAACATTATAACGACTGCGATATATGCTGCACTTACAGGGTAGAAATCTGGTTTTCTGGATGGCTAATTTAGGAATCGATAGAAGAATCGCATCTTTTACGTCGTGTACCTTCTCGTATTGCTCGTTGGCTCTTTCCCCTTCACTGTATTGAAGAGATCCATTGTTTACTTCCGTCTTAAGCGGTCCCACCTGGTAGACACGAGTCCAACATCAACCATAGCCATGAACTTCACAGCCTTCCTATTTATGCTCAACCTCCTGTTCACCATCACAACGAGCTGCGCTTCTCCCGATCCCTTCACATCACATGCGCATTTATAACCTCAAGTCCAGCAAGGCGATATCTCAACTATCCTCGCAGACATCTCTTCTCTCAACACCCTAGTTAGCTCACTCACCACCACAGCAACAGGTTATAGTGGTAGCTTGACGGAAACACTAGGCTTAGCTTCCACGGTCAAAGAACTGAAAGGTGCGTTGGCGACTGGAACGACGGATGTGCGTGCTGAGGATGTGTTTGAAGAAAACGAGAGCAAAAGGGTGGTGATTGCAGTGGAAGAGTTGGTGGTGGGAATTGGGGGATTGTTGGCGGTATTGGGTATGAAGGTATGCACAACCTTAACATTCAGAGGGTGAGTAAGACTGATATGAGAGCAGGCCCCCGTTATTGCTGAAGCGGGATATACCTCCCTTGTCTCTGATCAGTTGAAGTCTTTGAAGGCGAGTACGAGTGAGGTGTTTGTTGCTTTGGAGGAGAATGTGGGTGGGGAGGAAGCAGAGAGCGTGAGAATGATGCAAGGGACTGTTGGGGAGGCTTTTGAGAAAGCTCTCACCTCGTTCTCGGGAAAAGTTGTTAGGCAGCGTAACGAGTTTGTTGGGATTAGGATAGGTGTGTATTAACATAAATGGTTTTTGAAATTGCGTTTAATGCGTTGGTCATCTGTTCGATTCCGATACCTTCTTGTAGAAGCCTTGATGTCCACAGGCTTGAACAATGTCTGCAAGAAGCAATTCCAGTCCTTCGAGTCCAGCAGACACTCTCACGTTAGACTTGTCATACATATGATCTGGCTCGCAGACGAGATACACAAGCTCAACAAACATAAAGTTCGAACCACATTCTGCGGTCAGATCAAGCAAATCCCATACCTCATATCTCTTAGGCAAGCTAAATTTGACAGCTGAAGCAACCTTGTCAAGAAGCCAAATGTATTTACATTCCTTTAAGTTACGGCGCAAAATATCGGAAGTCAATAGAGTTTTGAGAACGTAGACTCAACTTTGCATTGATTTTGATAAGGCTTCTGATGTCGCTGGCTTGACCGAAGACTGCTTTACGATGCACCATTGTCCAGCCATGAACATTGGGCATTTCCTAGCCTGTAAAGTCTTCTGAATGGTAGGAATTGAGTAGCCTGCGATGGAGAAGGTTGGAATCCTGGTCCAAGGACATCGAGGACAGGACCATTCCCCACATCCGATGTGCTTGAACGGGCTAGCTGCACGGCTACGCCCACCAAGATGTAGAGCAAACCTGTCGGTAGATCAACATATTAGAGAGGCAGATTGAGATATGGAGCTATGAGCAGTATCAGCTCCAAGCAGTTGTCAAAAACAAGCACACTGGATTGTCTAGCCGAAACGTCGAGACAGTCCCGGTCGCTCGCTTCTTCCTTGATACTTTTCAATAAATAACTCGTCGGTATGATTACACTCACGGCGTGGTTATTTTGAGACTAGATTACTATGAAGCTATCATACAGGGCCTCGCTGCTTCCACTTCTGCAGAGGATCATGGCTTCGAATCTGTGATATTCGATTGTCTCACCCTCCTGCGTGATCCCAGCAGTGATCGTTCAATTGAGTGATGTGTGCTCTTCAATTCTCAAACCTCTTATCAGGGAATGATTCAAAGTCGTACCCACAGGCGGTGATAGGTTTCCTCTTAGAACGCGGCTTCAGTGTTCACTTGCTAAGCAGTCATTACCTGTGGGTTTGAGGAGAGCTGAGCGAGCAGCATGATACTCCTTCGATCGTGGAAAGCATACTTCGGTGTGCACCGACAGATTCCATACCGGAATAATAATGTATTGCCAAGCTTACAACATCATCTGAAGGAAGCTCTCCCATCGGCACCTGTCACCATCACCCGGGATCTCGCCTTCGTGACATAGTTACATCATATCCGTACAATAATCCTTCCTGCTTTCCCTTCTGCTATATCTAATTCACGGCCAAATTTGAGCATCCTCTACGTAATCCGAACGCTCAAATTGCTATCATCCGCACCAAGCCCTCCATCAGATCTGTGGACGCTACAAGTGGCGAACAGTTCCAATTACCTTTCCATTACATTTTCTATCCTGAGTCAGGTCAGCGCCACCCCATTGCACTCAGATGGCAATGGGCTAAATCAAGCGAGGCCTTGCTCAAGGTATGGTTCACGCATAAAATCAAGGCCCAAGGTGAGTTTAACAGCAACATATGATTGCGTTCCACCACTTCTTCTACCGGGACGAGCGAACCCCTAGAAGGGGCGTTGATTCATTTTCGGCCGAATCAGATACGGTACTGAGCATCCGTGCCGGACAGCCCGGTTCCTGAAATTCTGTGGCGTTATATCCATTCTCAACGTTGTGGGGATGGGCGACTGTGACGCATGTGGTTCGGTCACGAATAGGCAACGGACTCGCTGCAGTTGAATTGGTTGTTGTGTTATTCGCCAATGTCGTTTGCTCCGATGGATTTTTAGGCAGTATTGTACTGTTTTTAAGCGGGACATTAGCAAGCGAAGGCTCGGGTCCGTATTGTTGTCCAACTTCGGGTACCTCAGTTGTATCATTGACAGCGGTCCTGATTGACGACATGCCCCGAGACCTGGGCCCCGGTCCTGCCATCGCGAAGTCAAGACTAGCTATAGGCTCACCATTCATGAGCTGCGATATGTTATCAGGAATGGCGTCGGATTGAAGTTCAAATACTAAGCCAATGCCCGAGTCCTGGGGTTCGAATCGAACTTTCTTTGGTGAGGTTGTCAATGGGGTTTGCCTTAGAACTCTGATAGAAGTCCCTCGTGTTTCTGTACCGTGTAGTTGCCCATCGATATTATCCTTTGTGGCTATCTGTAGTTCCATGAATTCTGACAAGTCTGTAGGTGTCCTTGCGGTATTATTGCTCTGTCCAATCGACTCCGTACAATATGTCCCATCTGCTGAGCATAGGGCATCGAACTTCCTGAATTCTTCGACGATCACGTCGCAAGATGATCTATGATCGGGATCCATTCGTAGAAGTCTGTTTTTGATTAGATCAAGGACATCTACAACAAAACGAGTAGCATTTGTATGGTTGCGTAAAACCCTTATGGCCTAAGAAGGAAGTGTATGATCAGCATAATTCATAATGGTTCTGACGCAGGAGATCTCACATTCTGGGCTGACTTTTTGAACCTGGTCCCTTTCCTTCTGTGACCATCTCGAGAAACATTTATGGCGTTGAAGTAGTCGTCCAGTTTCATATCAGGAGGCCCGTCTCCATCGTTCATCCGACTAGTTTCAAAGTCGTGCACACCTTGCCAGCCCAGAAGGTACCAGTGAAAGAATTCCAAAAGGACACATCCCAAACTCCACAAGTCACATTTGGGCGATAGTTCCTGGGAGATATCGCACTCTGGGGCTCTGTATGAGTGTGAAAGTGGCAAATTTTCATTTTTCAGGCGGGATTTTGTTTCTTTTCGATGAAAACTCGTCACGCCGAAATCTGAAATGACGAAATAGCCGAAATTATCTTTCGAAGTTGCGGTAGGATTCGATGCGAACCACAGAATGTTCTTTGGCTTTATGTCTCCGTGACGTCCGTAGTTCTTGTCTTTGAACTGGGGTTCGGTGTCCTGCGACGGGCGAGTCTGATCCGATTTACACAAGTGTATTGCTTCAAGGCCTTCGACTAAGCCAAGCCATTGTTTGCATACCCATTTCGCAAATGTCTCATTCCTTTCGGGACTATCCTTGGATGGATATCTAATCTTCAAATAATCGAGGAGATTGCTATCGGCCCAGTGGAAGACAAGGTGGTAGTGATCACCGTGGCTGAAGGTTAGGAGTAGACTAATGAGATGCTGCTGCTCATTCTCTCCGACGAAACGTTTGAAGAAACTGGCCTCCTTCCTGAACGCGCCTCTATCAACAGAGTTCAATCTTTTGACGGCAAAGGAAGGATGGCCCACGTTGTGATTCTGTGTTGGAAGAGGTAATTATTAGCATTAAGCTCTTTTGGAGACTCAAGCACGACTTTGAGAGGGGTCTGACATACGCGGAAGAGATTTTGGTGTGCTCGGTGGATCTTTACGTGTCGGACTTCGGAAGTGCCGCCGTACTGAGTTTCTGGCGCGTCCACGGGGACGTCTTGAATGAATGGGAGGACTGTGTCGATCTTCAAGTCGTAGTGAAACCAGCTGCCATTCTTATCAGGGACGAGAGAAAACCATGGGGCAAGTAAACGCCACTGGTTGGTTTTGAAAGATTCCACATCAGTTTCCTCCCAACTTTCGAAAAACCGGATTTTAGTCCCAGTATTCTCCTCGTCAGGTTTAGTCGACATTCGATAGACATCAAAACACCCCTCACGGTCCCCAACACCTTTGCGAATATCAAGTGGTAAGTCGCTGTCGTATATACCTCCTGCTATAAAATCTTCTATCGAAGCGACGCGATTGATCAGAACAAGTATGGCGAATATTTTGCGGCGCGTTGTCTCGGCATTTGAGGAAGTCAACTTTTTATCCAAAATAGCAGACACAAGGGTTATCTCTTTCTCATTCCATTGCAGCTCCTCAAGAACTGCGGTCCGGGTGATTATGAGCTCCAGTTGGTCCATCGGCAGGAAGTCTTTGCATTTGTTCTCCCATGAAGATTCCTGTAGGGCTGCCCGAATTTGGCGTCCTAGCTTTTGTCTGGCGTTCTTATGGCTATCACGACCTTTTGTCCGGAGATCATGCTGTTTAAATTCCGGGTCGCTTGTATCCAAGAACCGCCCTTCAGGCACAAGCTGTCCATTGGAATGTTGAAAGCTAGTACCTGCATGTGAGAATAAGATTTCTTTCCCTGCTTCAAAGCCGCCGAAGCGATCAGGGTCTTTAGGTTGAGCAAGCTGCTTGGCGTCACCAAGATCGTTTATGACATTGCTGACGTCTGACTCTGACACCGTAGCACCTGACGTATTGCTCGGTCTGAGAAATGACTCGTCGACTAGTCCGAGTTCTGCTTTCCACGGCAATGCTGCTTTGGCGTCATGCTATAGGACCAAGTCAGCTGTCATACAAAAATTCGAGAAGTCTTTAGGCCTTGCGCTTGAGTCATCTGTATCGGTAATCTGCTGTGGCTGTATTAGACCTTTTTCCGGAGCTCTCGCTAATGGCGTCTTTCTGGGTTGTTTACCTCTATCACATGCATGTCGTGTTCAGGACTTGCCCTCAAATCTATTTCAGGTAGAGTATAATCTCCTCCCTCTGATATAGTCGTATCCATGAGTTCAACAATTGCATCAAGCAGTAGCCTTGATCAATTGGCGCCGTCATGGGTTCTTCATTAGAGAAAGGGGAGAGAAGGGAAGCATCTTTCATCTGCATGGAGAACCGCACATATACCCAATAAAGCCTACGAAGGAAAAGTGCCATTCACACCTGCATCGAGTAAAGTGATTCAGCCTCCATCCATCCAGAACATTTTGGTCAATAGCGCCTATTAGCCTAGGTGGCGTAAAGGTGCAGTCGAGGTGCCCGCCACCCTGAAAAAAGTGACAGCCTCGTCCAGCTGGGGGCCACACACAGGCTGCGATCAATGTAATCACTGTAATCACTGCGTAGTCGATATTTCCAAAGTCACCAAATTTTGGTCCTGAAACAGACCCGCCAGAGTGTTTTGGAACTCAGAGACGTGGAGCAATACTCTTAAGAGATTTATGTGCTCTTTACTGCTGTGTCCAGGACCTTCCCGTTGTGAATGAAGTGGCATGCTCATCTTCTTGAATAGTTGCATCCATCACAAAAAAAGCAACGAAAAACGCCACTCGGGCTGTGCACGCAACCACATTCGGCGATGAATCAATGGAACTCGACCAATGGTTCAACATTCCTGGCTTCAAGTGTTGAAAGTGCATGAACCAGTAGGCGCAGTTTGTTTTGTGGCATTCTGAAACCCTTCGTCGTGACCAATAGTTGCCGAGCGCCACGATGATTACAAAGTAGATTCGTTAGAACCTCGCCCGATGTGACGGCTATTTGGGAAGAGGATGGCCACCAAATGCGGCCACATAGGCTCTCATGACTACCAGGCTCCCAGCACATCAGCAGGGCTACGTTGCAATCTGCATACATAGCGCACACGCCCGGTCAAGACAGTACTTGACTAGTCGATGAGCGGATCATCACAGTCGCGAGATATCTTTACAGCTTATATTTTTCATACTCGATACCTTATCTAGCTATTCATGGCAACCACTTCTGAACCGTCCAGTCTGGAATTAGGGGTAGAGAGGAGTCTGCAATCCAAATATGTCTCAAGTCCGTGGACACTTTCTGCCGAGCTCAAAACCCTCCTCGGTCCAGGTCAATACAAAGTCGAAATGCGCCAAAATGTGTACACTATTCGGTCATCCAAGGACTTCGATTTGGTAAAAATTGTACCGTTGAGGAGCAAGAAGGACAGAATGCTAATATATCTGTAGAGCGAACTCGTGAGCCGCTGCAGGTATCGATCTGTTCTATAATGACAAGGCTATGACAATGCTCGTGCTTTGACTGCATCGTTCCCTCTGTCAAAGACGAATTGGTGGCTTGTATGAGCTGTGGAGGGCTGGAAGCGGTCCTGGGGTCCAGTCTCTGCGTGGAAGTTTCACTTTGCGAATATGATGAAGAATTGTGGAATGGGACCTTCAGTGAAATTCGAAGCTAGCAGGAATATTGGTTCCGCACAGTTTAACATGGAAGTGACTCGCCAAATACCATTTAAGGGAGAACAGCAATTATAGATTCAATAATGGAAACTTACATTTCGCTTTAAAACCGCTATTTCATATACTTGTACCCTGACTGACATGTGGCGTTATGTATGTTGAAATACGTTGCAATACTTTTGGCTATTGAGTTCAGTCTAGGACCTTGAAGTGATGCTGCCTGCGTCTGATCATATAGGCCCTAGTGAGTACTGAAAAGCATTCCGTGAGGCGGATTCGATCTTTTCACCAAGCCATTCATTGATTATTTCCTCTTCTAATGAAGCTAGTTTTAGCAGTTGAAGCAAGCGAAACTATAAACACAATATAGAAAGAACTGCTCGCAATTACCACCTAAGTGTGCCCCTTCCCTATCATCCTTGACAGGACACCAAGCCTGTAAAAGGAATTATTATGTGCCAATCGCCGTTCCCAAGGTGGTACCAACGGGTTAAGTGGCAGGAATTCCTGCAGCTGAGCTCGATTAGATCTTGAAGCCAGAAGAGTACTGACGTATCTAGATACGATGTAACGAGCCGAGTCAGCCAAACAGCAAAGTCTCGCCATCAGACCAACAATATATCCTCGTCCATCTTCCCCTTATTGGGTCGCGATTGCCGCCATATCACGAAGTAATACCAAGTGCCAACTGTGACAAGAGTGAAGCAAAGTGTTACAAGCACATATATCCAGATGTATCCAGATACCTCTGCTTCTCCATCTGAACCTGACCAATTAAAAAATGTCATTGAAAAGACACTCTACGTAAACTATCATGAGCAAATTATGCAGACATTTCAGGGATAAATCACTTACTGCTAAAAAGGTGCCTGGCAAAAAGACCATGGTCAAGAGTGCAATGGATCTCATATGCCTCGAATCACGGCCAGCGGCAAGAGCAATTTCGACATTCGTTTCTCCCTGAGCCTATGCTGAAGTCAGCAGTTTCCTTCAACCTTCTGACAGTGAGCTCACCCATTGAGTTGCCATGGCCATCCCATCCAATCGCATGGTACAGTCTCGAATCTTCTCCTCGTATTCATCAATGATTGCTTGAAGTCTGTCCTTGATCTTCCGGCCTGCTTTCCGCATTCCCTTTTTGGACTGTTCCAACTTGTAGTTCTGACTCGTCAGGCAGGCATTAAGCTCAGAATCACTGTCTGATACTTCGTCTTCCTCCGGTATCTCTCGATTGCCGTATCTGTGCTGCGCTATAAGAAATGTAGGATCACCGTAAGTTACATTCGTATTCAGGCCATTATGATCCGCCTGGGTAATGCCCCCTGAGCAATAAACCTCGCTGTCCAGATACTCAATTTGCTGAAGCATCCTCAACAGTTGCGTACTCCACCCGAAAAGACTATTTCGAAGATAGGCAGTATCAAGATACGCTGTCCTTTTCTCCTGGTTTCTTCTTTCCGCCCCCGAGGCCTGAGAGCGTTCAGTATTTTCTGGCTGGAAGTCTAATTCAAATATTTTACTTTCAAGCTTATCAATCATAGCTTCAATCACATGCACATGCCTAGATCTCTCCAATTCCACGAATATTCCAGGAAGTAGCAAAGGATGGGAAGCCTCATCAGTTGCAAACGATAGCCGCCTAATAACTTCTTCTTCAATCGACAGCGGACAGCCAAATAAAATGGCAAAGGTTAACCCGCAATGCGGGAAGTGAGTTGTTGTTAGTGCCAAGTCCATGTCCCAAGCATTGGATGTTCGACAATTGTATACTTTAGCATGTTAGCACTAATACATCAAGTGTCCTCCTCAATAGTGATATAACCACAGACTTACCTTCTGCTAAGTAAGCTGACTTATGCCCGTCTCCCATCTCAACTTGCGAACAAGAGAATGTTTGCACGTCTGCCCGACTTATCACTCTAGAAATAGATCCGTGGATATAAAACCTTTTGGTGATAGCGCGAAAGACATTCTCAGAGAATGGAAGAGTGCGAACACCTCTCCTTCCGCTGCCCAAAGGACTTCCCTGAAGCCTGCTAGTCGGCATGTTCTTTTCTGCTAGTGAAGCAAACGCCGACGTCTTTTGGGCTCTAGACTTGGAGGGCATTTCCTGCTTGTATGTTTCAAGCCACTTTCCGGACCCGACCCGGCGTGGGGTGGAGAATATGGGCTCTCCTGATCGTTTCGCAAGACTGTAAGAACAATCAGAGGATTCTATCTGGAAAAAGAGGAGGCATACATGAGAACATAGCCAGACTTCGATCCATCTGGACGGGGTTGCTCCTCCTGTGAAGATGGATTAGTACCATGCGTGATATATCATAGGAAACATTTACTGATTGTAGCCAGGAAGCCCAATCTTCTTCCGATTCTAGCGTCAATACCGAAGGCTCCTTTTGCTTCATCAGTAACCAGAAAATTGTTTAGAAGTGTGGCCTGCACCTGCTCCCCATCCGTCATTCGAACAATAGTTGTTGGCTTTTCCTCATACTTGTATACATTCTGATAATCGCTATCGGTGATGCCAGCAGCATCTCGAGCCCAGTCCATATCTGCGAGTTCACACGCAAGACGACGTGTTTGTTCGAAGAAACGGTTCATGAAAATGAAAATGTACGAAAGGAGTGAGATTGGTTCAGAACGGGGCTGTGCAAGGCTGTACCGAAAATGTTCGAAATATTGCCGGACAGTCATTGGTCCATGTTTCAAGCCCTGCTACACGCGGCATGACACGGAAGTCGGCCCCATACAAGTACATTCTTGTTGAGTAACGCGACAACGCATACAGTGGTGCAGTGCGTGCTCAAGGAGTACGAGTTCGCCTGCAAAGCCTGGCAAGGCTACCACTGGCTTGCGAATCACTACGGTGGGCACTCATGCTGCACTTCGCCTCAGCAGTGGTGGCGCTCATCATAAGTTATGTATTTCTTGCTAGACCGCCACCAGTTGACAGAACTCTTCCGCCCAATCGAAGCGCCCCATCTGACTCAACAACGGCTTGAAGCACCAGACATCATACACCTTCAAATATATCTGTTTTAAAACTACGAGAACCAGTCCCCGCTGTTGGCAGTTTTCAAAGCGAAGTCTTTGTTGCGACATCGCCTTTATAAATATGGCGGTAACTCTTTTCGTGAGAGCGACATATACAGAAGAGCGTGCGCTGGAGAAATTTTTCGTGGACACATTTGGCTGGGGAAAGACTACTATTTTAGTAAGTTGTCTAAAGCTACTCTACGACAACGATCATGAGCTGCGATGCTGATCTCTGCTGATTGCAGTGGAAGCGCGGACGCTTTCAGTGTACGATCCCGCGGCCGCTGCTGCCGGTAGGTCTAAGCTTCAGACTTTCCTGTTAACCCAAGAAATCGAAAACAGCGACGCTGACGAAGCTTTGTGTCCAGAAGGAGGAGCTCTTACTGAGTGAGGCTGTCCAAAGGGAGCATTACGAAGCGGGCTCATGATCACCCGCATGGATGTTCTCTCATGCACTCTGAGAGTGGAGATTTATTCGACATGGATCTAATCTGTTCATGGTTGCGAGTGATCTGTCGGAAAGCATGGCAGGGTTACGACTATTGAAGAACTTACATATCATGCGATAGACACTTAGGTAGCAATCTGTTCGGAGAGACTTGAGTGATACGACGAAGTGAGGTAAAAACCCGCGGAAGAAAGATAGGCCTGGACTAGACGATTGATTCCCAAGCATTTGCCTTTGCAACGAGATGGGAGCGTACAAACATCAGACACGAAACATATTCTTCACTTCTCGCTTCTATCTTCCACACGGTAATCAATATTCCGGCCCCGGACAAGAAAATGGGCGATGTTCGGATTTATGCTCATCAAACTGGCTTCGCATGTTACGTCTCGCCAGCATGTCTGATGCAGCTTTGTTCAGCTGACCTCTTGTACCTCTCGAGTTCTGAGCTGCAGAATAGTGCTTATACGGTGCTGCCGCCATGCAGTAGTCTGGGTCATATGAGCACTTCTGAGCCATTTCCTCAAGTTTTCCGAGCAGAACGTCTGACGATTTCCGCTGGCGGCCATGCTCGACAGCCTTCACCAGTAACATGTCCTGTTCAATGACTTTCAGAAAGTCATGGATGTACCGGGTGCATTTCGGATGACAGTGAAGCTGATCGAACATCTAGCCCGAATTCTCTATTAGTGTTCGTTTCCATTCTTATCACCAACAATGAAAAGAGACTATTGACAAGACCGGAGCTGGAAGGAACATACCTCAAGTACCTGCTCCTTTATCACGAATATGTAGGTGTTCGTGTCATCTTTATCAAGCTCGATGTTAAAGAAGATGTTAGTAGCAGACCCAGTGAGATAATCGCTGGTGCGATCTTTCTCAAATTGATTCTTCAACTCCCACCCTCCAAGAAACCAGCTGAGCATTTCGAGGTAGAAGCAGCCTAGCGTCCAGATGTCAAAGTCTCTCGAGACGGTACCATGTAGGATATCGCATTCAGGCGGCCGGTACCCCGGGGTCCAGTTGACGTTCTGATTGGGGATCATGGAGCGGCTAGCTTCACGATGGAATGCTGCGAGGCCAAAATCCGCAATGACCCACTGGCCGTATACTGCATTATTGGGGGACTTGTACCAAAGGATATTCTCAGGCTTTAAGTCTCCGTGCCGCCCGAAGAGGATGTCCTTCTGCTGCTGGACAGAGAGGTTGGCGTTGTTGGACTGGTTGTGAATGACATTAATAGCTCCCATCAGACCTTGAGACTGCTTAGCGAGCCAAAGCACTAGATCAATCTCTTTATCGCTAGGATTTGGCATTACATCCTCCCAGTATCTTTCGATGTCGCCTTCTGCTGCTGGAAATAGCATGCTACTTTTCTCATTGTGCTCGAATGTGGCCAATAAGGTGACAAGGTGGGGATGCGTCAAGCCGTTATACTTCTTCAGGAAACCTACTTCTTTATCGAACTTCTTGGCGTCAAATTTCTTGAGTGATTTGATCGCGAACACTCCGCCAGAAACATTGATCTGTTTTACGGAATCAGCTTCGCTTAGCACGAGGAGAGGTCGGGGAAGAAGATGGTTGCTGGGAGAATGAGGCTGTTTTAGATTGAGAATAGAAGCTCAGTGAATGGGGAGAAATATACCGATTTCAGAAGCTCATGGTAATCATGACAAAGTGGATGAACCCTAACCTTCGTCACAATTCCTTCCCCGCCCTCGTCCTCTGTGCCTGTTTTCCACCAGGGCAGGACATCGAAGCGGTCCAGCTTATAATGCTTGATAGTCCGGTCATTGTTGAGAGCGAAAATTGGTACCAGTAGTCTCCATTGAAATCCGTGGAAACTTTCAAGTTGAACGTCTGACCAATCATCGAAGCAGCGCATCTGCCTCTGTTCTTCTCGGCGCCAGAGTTCCACTTCACCAGTGTCCAATCTTTTCATGGTCAAAGGGAGATCTTGATCACTAGGTCCATTCTTGTTTCCAACAAAGTCGTCCACGACATCTAATTTACCAACCAAGGCCAGTATGGCAAATATCAAGACATAAGTCGTTGCCTTTGCACCACCTGGTCTTGTTCTTGTTGCTTCGTTGCCGCGAAACATCACGTCAATGATAGTTTGAGGAGTGAGTCCTTTCTTTTGGCTCTGAATCTCATTCCTAACAACATCTTCGGTCATCACTAATTCCAAAACCCTTGATGGCAAAAAACCGTGACCATTTTCGTCTCCTATAGCTCGAGCGGCGGCGGACATGCAAGCCCTCAAAAATTGCCCAAGTTTGGTTCCACAAGCCGTATATGTTGGTACGGTCTCCCAATCGAAGTAAGGTGCGAAGTGCGTCTGTGGAGGAATGGTCTCAACCCGGACTAGACGACGTTCTGCCCCGCCGGGCTCTGTGAGCTCTAAGATAGGAACAGTTCTTGTCGACATTGTAGATCAAGTCGTGCTACTTCGCAAGTTGGGACAGCTGCCTAGCTCATCAAAGTGAGCAGTAGTTTCGTGGTCCAAAAGGACAGTATTGTGAAGTTATGCTATGTAGCCTTGCGTTCTTATCGCGACTGGGCAAAGTGGTATATGGATTTAGGCAGTAGTTAGGTAGCACAGCATGGTGATCACGTGTAGAATCGCTCTTCCTGAGACCAGGCTGGCTCAGTGCAACTGCCAAGCCTATTCGGCTTGGAATCGTGACTTGTGACGAGATTGTGGCCCTTTTATTGTTTCTTGGTACAGAGAATCGTAATAACTTCGTGAACCACATATCAGGTAGGAAGAACAAAGTGACTTACAAGTTACAACACATCTTCTATGTCACTTAGGCTTAAATTGAAGCACTTTAAGCTTGGTATTGCGGGTAGGATGAAGAACTGTCGAGTTTCGGTGAAAGAGTACGTAGATTCGAAAGCTTGTACCAAGGATTGTGGGATACCAAAAGTAAGTTGTTTTTCTCGGAGTCGGCAAATCGCTGTAGTCAAGTCGTATAATGCATTGATTCTAACACAGTCACTTGTCTGTCCGCATGTTAGATCATCTTGATGAACATTATAGAGCCTTTCGACCCATCAAGTCGAAGCTCTTGAAACCCATATGCATGGAAGGACTGCTGTGGATTCCGCACGGGACAAACCCACTAATTGTCGGACATTTCAAGAAGCAGCTAGCTACGAAGGTACAGTGCCTTGGGGGTTCTCAAATTCTAAATGCCAAGCAATGGAAGGCAAGCTGCCCCGTTCTCGGGACTATGACCAGTCTGGGGTTGGAGTCCAAGTGACTTTGCGCTAAGAAATGAACCGTCTGGCGTGTTGGCAGCGGGTGAAAATAATGGACAAAGGTGCTCAATGCCATACTCATTCAATCTTTAGTGATCACATCATACTGACCCGCTTATTAGTGTTCTCTACGAACAACGAAGCAAAATGTTTAGTGAAGTTCAGCTATTCGGTAGCACTGGTGGCATTTCGACATCTATCTTGATGGGGCACTAGGGCGAGAATCGCCCATCAGTCCGTTGTAATAATATCTATCTCCAGTATAAATATGGATCTTGGTCCTCCCTCCTTCAGAACTGCAAGGCGAGCATAGTGAGCTGCTCATCATTCAAGAAAGCTATCGCTATCCTGAGCTCCATCATACTGTCCGGAATTTCATCCTCATTGACACATCGCCATGTCTTATCTGGAAGCCACCAGCTTGGCCCCAAATCACAACGACATTCAGGCATTCACCTAAAACTGTCAACAAGAATCGAGCGGGGCTCTTCAAACTTCTACTTGACCACATCCAACGTCTTGCTCGCGACGGCGGATGAGCAGCATTAAATGCTTGATTGGAAGCCAGCGAGGATAGCTTGACCACAACGATGGAAGTCCCTCAGCCGTGCCCCTCATGCCACAACATGGCTGGCATTCTTCTAATACCAAAGACTGCAGGAGATATCCTTCAAGCAATAGCAGCCATGAAAGAGGTAGCCATACAAAAGAGTGCAGCGGGTGGGTGTCCATTCTGCGAACTGGTCAGCCAGATCTGGAACCACGATATGAATCGTGACTGGCGAGAATATCATACCGATAGGGGTCATGTGTGCCAGAGTTCTCTTAGCTGGATGAATGATGGACCTGTGGTGGTTGAGTTCTTCTATCCCTTTGCGGAATGTATCATGGGCAAGGATAGGGAGGTGCCTAGCGTAGGCCAGCCAGGTATTAGATCTTCTGCAAGAATGTTGGTTGATAGGTGTCACACCTTGCCACTTCAGAAGACGAGGAGATTGGCTATGGTACAAGTCAAGCAAACTCATCAGCTGGATTAGAGATCATGTATCTCCTCGTATATTCCCACCTCGGAACAAGATGGCTGTGACTGGGACGACTTCGTCAAAACTTCTCTAAATGATTGTGTCACTCATGAAAACTGTCAGCTTTCAAACACGAACGAAAATTCACAATAACACGACTGCTAGAGATCGGACTTGATCCTGAAGATATCTGCTTGGTTGAGACAGCTGAATATTCAAGCATCAATTGCTACTCAGCATTAAGTCACTGCTGGGGTCCGTCAGGCTCAGGCAAACATTTCCAAACCACGCGAGCAAACCACGATGCAGTGAAGAAGGAAATACTCTACGAGGATCTCCCAGTAACCTTTCAGGATGCAGTCACAGTTTGTCGTACGCTAGATATCCGACAACTCTGGATCGACTCCCCCTGTATCACCCAGCAAGACAAGTCTGACTGGGATATCGAGTCCGCGAAAATGTGCGATTACTACGGAAACGCATATCTTACCATTTCCGGGACCTGCTCTCCACGAAGCTCGATTCCGTTCCTCAGAGCTCCGAAAAGTATCCTTGTGAGACACTTCACTTCCAGCTTGGAGAAGAAGTGCAAGTTCGACGACTAGGTAGAGACGACAATTGGCAGATTCCCACCCAGCCACGCAAGAACCTAGCTTCGCCAGGTCCGATACACGAAACCAAGCCGATCCTCTCACGATCTTGGGTTTTCCAAGAAAATTCACTGTCTACCCGTGTCGTCCACTTCACCGAAGAAGGGGTGCTTTTCGAATGCAAGCACTCCCTCAAATCAGATAGCAAGGTTTTAACGAGAGGCACTCAAGATCTGTTTTCACGCATTCAAAGCTGGAACAAGATCAAAGATGACTGGGATAGAGTGCTAGAGGTTGACCCGTATGGAAGGTGGCGTCGAAGTGTAGCGTCGTACTTTCCTTTACGGCTCACCTGTGAGGATGACAGATTACCTGGACTCAGTGGTCTTGCGGAGAGCAAAAGTCGACAGATCATCTCTCTGCAGAAAAATGCAGTCAAAATGGAGCAGGTAAAGCCATTCATGAGCCACCATTGGTCCTAGCCGGCCTATGGAAAGCCAGTCTAGCACCAGATCTCTGCTGGCGTTTGGCGGGAGAAGATGGCATCGTGCCGAGCAAATATGTAGCGCCGTCCTGGTCGTGAGCTGCACTGCAGGGAGAGGTCATACATTTTGCTGTTGCGACGAAAGACTTCGCACCCGCTTTAGAGTTCGTTCAAAAGCAACCATATCATCCTGGAAAAGTCCGAGTCGATGTTCGGGAAAGTTACGCAGGGAAGTTATATTGTTGTTTCGGCGCCGATGAAAGCTATGGATCTCATCTATACACACTCTTCTCTCACCCTTCCGGACAAACACTCTTCCTCGCACCAGGTATCCAAGGCGTTAATGAGGATGAGTTTTTCGTAAGTATAGATGTAGCAGCTACAGGAACAGAGTTGTTGGGAAGAACCGAATATACCGAGATGTAGGAGACTTGGAAGATAGATCGGCTGGTGCAGCCTGTGTTCTGTATGCTTGTTGGAGAGGCGTTGGGAAAGCTTCATGGTTTGATATTGGAGGAGGTGGAAGTTGAGGAGATGAATCAGAAAAGGGTGGCGCAGAAGGTTGAACACAGGTGTTTCAAGAGGATTGGATACTTTCGAACGAGAAGGATCATGTATGCTGGGAAGTGGGGTGAACCGATTAAGGTCCAAGATCAGGAAAAGGTGCAGAGGTGTAGAGATGCTTTCCTGGCAGGAGGAAAGGTGGAGGTGAGGTTGTATTGATGGAACGACTGATTCCCGCGTGGTAAACTCGTGCTCGAGATTCACTCGTGAAGCGTCCCTACAGCTGTGTTGAATTTCTGCAACGGATTGATGTCAACAAATTCCCACATAAGCGAAAGGTTCTTAGTTTTCTTGACACATGGTTACTTGGGCATTCCATAACAAACACCAAATTTTCATTAGCGCCCACGACCTAGGTCTCGAAAGCTGATTCTGCTACCGCTCGCTGGTACGACTCGCTTCTAATCATCTCTCCATCACCGCCTTTCCGTCTCCCTTCTCCCTTCTCCACAATCCCAACACTCCGATACTCCACAATATCAGACCTCCGCGCCCCAGCATGCCTTGCATATCAGCCAAGCAACAAATAAATAATAGCTACCTCGATACTCCACTTGCATTTCTCATAACATAACAAGAAGAGTAGGAGTGAGTCTACACGAAAACAAGCCGGACCAAGCGAAAACAACTTAAAGGCTTATTACGTTACGGCGAGGAGCTTTAACTTGCAGGTGTACCTGGCGCCTTCTCGAAACCTTAGACAAGTCGTCAGTTAGCCTTCCCCAGAAAACACTGTGTCAAGCGAAGCAAGCCATCAACCACTATTTTAGCAGCCGCCTTATGCCGCGGCGCTCCGCTGCTCCAAAGCCTGGAAAGCCGCTTGTTAAAAATTCAGTCAAGCCGTCAAGCCATCACTTCAAGCCACTGACACGCACCCGAGACCTCAAAGTCAGCCCTGCGCTACTATATGCGCTTGCTCTGCCGTGCCTTTCCCTAACTTGACCTGACCTGACCTGAACAAGGAAACGGAGGAAGGTACGCTTATGGCTGCGCCCTGCTTCAGCCCAAGGATTCTTGAGTGGAGGTTCAGGGCGGGGATCGTGACATTGCTTTTCAAATTACGGAACTACTGTAGCTAGCGTCTTGTGGAGGCACTGCGGGGACGATGGGGTAATAGTTGCGTCTTGAGATGGGGAATGGCCAAGGATTATGGGGTAATAGTGTTGTAGTTGCGTCTTTTTATTTGATAATAGATGCGAAGAGATTTTTCTTTCTTGGGGTGTTTGTGATGTGAGAAGTTTTTCACTCTATCGTGATGGGATGGGATGTTCGGGTTGAGAGGTGGAAAGAGGGACATGAGGATCCGGAGAGTTTGGGGAAGTGCCGGGTGGAATGGTTTAGTGTGGAGTTGGGCGGGGAATCGAGCTTGGAGAAGGTATTGAGGGCAGAATCATGAGGGTTTGCCGAGGGTCACTGACTGATGTTGTGTAGAGTGGATTAACGACAAATGAAGGCGTAGATCACGTTTTGTAAATCAATATTTTGGAGACAAGAGGTTTGTTCAAAATAGCTTTCTCTATTCATATCTTCATATAATATCTTGTCTCGTAGATTATAAGCTTTTCCAGAAGAAAGCAATGAATCAACAATGTAGCGACAGCGCAGGGTATAAGCAGCATCTGCACCCATCCAATCCATCCCAAGATTTAGAATGCCCATCCAAGAGTGTAGCGATAGATCTTCTCCGCCTTGGTCTCTGGGCCACCCTTCCTCTCCAACTCAGCAGCAATGAATTCCTGCTCCTCACGATCGATCCTGGCCTTTCCACCGTAAAGATCCACGTCCACGGACTTGATGATCTTGGTCTTGTGCCAGAACTTGTACCCGAAGTACATAATGAAGTAGAGTGGAATGCCGAGGTAGGTTGTAACGAAGGTGTCCGTATCAAACTTCTTCTCGCCAAGTCTACGCCAGCAGAAGAGTCCGAAACCCTTGAAGAAGGCGATCAGGATCGAGAAAGCGAGTGCACCAACTGAGCCCCATTTTCCGAGTGGTGCGACGTATGCTAGTGCGGTGTCTGGAATACCCTGAGCCTTGCGAGCGTTGACGAAACAGATGTGGGCGATAAGGATGGATATCCAGGTGAGGAGACCGAACATAGTGACAAGGTTGACGAAGTAGCCGAAGACTTTGTAGGAGTCAGTGTTGACACCGAGGAAGGCCAGGAGACAGAACGCGACTGAGAGGCCTAGTGCGTAAATCGGAACACCACGGTTATCGGTTCGGGTGAAGATCCTGGGGGCCTTGCCTTCATGAGCGAGTCCGAAGAGAGTTCGGGAGGCAATGTAGAGATCGGAGTTGGCGGCTGAGAAGACGAAGATCATGATGCATGCATTAAGAATATCTGGAAGAACTGGAATAGCAGCGAGCTTGATGGCGACAACGAACGGAGAAGCGGCAGCAGTGTTACCTCCCTCTGCGATAGCTGTCTTCAACTCTTCGGAGTTGTATGGGACGAGCATACCGAGGAGGAAGACGAGGACAACGTAGAACAAGAGAATTCGGTAGAATGTCAGCTTGATAGCACGTGGGATGACCTTGCGTGGGTTGGATGCTTCGCCAACAGTGACACCGACGAGTTCGGTTCCGAGATATGCGAAGACTGCAGTGGTGAAAGTGGCCCATGTAGCGAGGAATCTACCTCCAGCACCATCTACTTTGGGCATTAGTATTTGTTCCCTCTACGTTGAACTGGTTTTTACGTACCCAAAACATATGTATTGAATGCGCCAGGGTTTCTCCAATACTGAAAGCCAGTTGCACCTCGAGGACCTCCACCACAGGCAAGGATCAAACTAAGGAGGATTAAGCCCAGGATAACGACGACCTTGATCGAAGATAGCCAGAACTCAAATTCTCCAAAGAAGCGGACACCAAAGTAATTGATGATGACGATTGCCACTAAGAAGATGGCGATGAATGCTCCTGGGTTGACCTTCTCGCGCGAGACCCAGTATTGTAGAACAAGCGATGCAGCAGTCAGATTATTCGGTGTGACAATAATGTACTAAGAACAAGTTAGCTATCAGCTTTTAGAAGTAAATTGCTAGCCGAGACGAAGAGTGATTGATGTCCTTGTCTTAAACATTGGTCTCCGAAACAATGCAGCTAAATATTGATGGATATATTGCAACGTACCTTGAACCAGTAGTTCCATCCCAAACAGAATCCGAGAGCAGGGTCGACAAAGCGAGTGGCATATCCAGTGAAGCCAGATGGGAGTGGGAGCCATGCAGCCATCTATTTAACCGTGAATTAGCAGGATTCTCGGCCAATGCACCTCATCTAAATGTACGCGAGCTTGCTTACCTCTCCGAGCGCAGCCATGACCAGGAAACAGAGGAATCCGACGAGAGTATAGCCGATAAAGAGAGGAGCTGGACCGGACTGCTTGAGAGCCTTTCCACTGCAGATTTGTCAACATGTGTCTCTCAACATGGAGCGTCTGGGGGCTACTTACGTGCCAATAATCAAGCCAGTACCGATTGCACCACCAATTGCGATCATAGTAATCTGGCGCGAGCTCAGGTTACGGTGAAGATGGTGGTTGTTATCGACTGGCTCGTCATCTCCCACTGTTCCAGCGACATTTGGATCATAGGTCTTCTCTTCGTACTTTCGCTCAGGAGAGCCCTCCGAAGAGTATGTGTTGACGTTTGCCGACATTTTGGCGACTGCGCCTAGAACTAACTGTGATATTGTCAGTACAGGTTGTACGATGTACAAAGATATATATAAACAGCTCCCAACTTCGAATTAAATTCAATTGTAAGGCTGAGTGTGTGATGGTAAAGCGAACAACGAGGATGTGAAGTCATGGAGGAGTGAAGGGCTATATACCTAGTGACGTAGAAACGGATTGACCCGTTGGGGTTGAACGTCTGGACTTCGACTTAAGAGAACGCGCGAACAACACGTCCAGCTCAACTTGATGATGCGTGGAAGGGATTGAGGGGAGACAGACAGAAGATGGCGGGGGAGAGCTGATCTTTAAGTAAAGTAAGGCCGAAGAGACCCTTGAGCTCGGTCAGCCTTGTCCTGTGGCCTGGTACAGGTGCTGTACGGGCAATGGGGACGAGATGGGAAGGGTACAGACATTAGTGCAGCTCCGTGCAGATGCAGCTAAACTACTGTACGTGGGTTCGAGCCTAGTACTCTGGAGTTACACTGGTGATCTTACGGAGTTGGGACTGGACTAGGCAGATAATATCTGTCTGGAATGGATATACAGTACTACACCAGATTTATATATCTTTGACTCGGAACTTCAGAGACCTTTCCCTCTCTCTTGCTCTCTCATCTTACAGCTTCTCACATTTCTCTTTAACAAGAAATATCTGCATCAAACCATTTACTCCTCTTCCCAACTGTTGTCCCTTCTCTTCGCTCTGTCTCTCAGGTGGGTCACTGGCTTTTTCTCTTGCCCGTCCGAAGTCTTAGCACCTTCTCATTCAGGATTCTGCGATGGCTATCTTCGTGCAGCACCCGTTGACAACTCCACGAACAAATCTCTGGGCGCCCAGACTCTTATCAACTGCCAATACAGCTAAAGCTCCTGCTGGCCAGTCTGAGCAGTGGAAGATGACCTGTCCCGCCGTACCAAGCCGCTAGAAGGATTGGAAAAACGTAAGAAAGCCTATTTGAGCCTTTTTCAACCTATCAACGCACACAGCGAAGACAGCCGCAGGGGTGAAGATTGTCCAAGTCGGCGCCCATGTTCTTGTTGCGATGCCCATGGTCTTGCCCCAGCTTGTTCGTCAGTTGTGGATTTTGTGGCATGCTTGGCGGCTGCCGGGTATTAGATAACGGGAGAGACAAGCCTGGAGCAGGCTTTTTCCCACTGTGAGGAGGCTTGGAATGGCTGAGCGCGGTGAAAAGAGGCGCTCTCTAACTACAACAGGCTTGGTGCGCGTGTCAGGTGATAATGTACCGAAGCCTCTCCCTCTCCCTCTCCCTCTCCCTCCCTCCCTGCTCCCTCCTCCCGCATGTCTCGAGTCTTCACACGGCATCCCCGACCAATCCACAATCACCCGAATTGACAATTCCTTCGTTAGCTACTTTCCCATCGCCAACGTCCTGACTTGACACTTCCTTATCTTCGACACGCAACCCGCGACATCTCGGCCCAAGATCTCGGTCTTGGAATTCAATCTGACTTTTACTTTCTCCATTTTCTCCACCCGTCAGTCCACAACAAGCACGACATTGTTACAGAATCGGGTCCGATGTCAAATTCCCCCGGACATGTACCGATATCTGCTCTCTCATTATGAATTGGACGATAAAATTGGTAAAAAGCATTACTCGCTCTTCAAGGTCTACTTCGGTCCCACCAAGATTCAAGAGGCAAGGGAAACATCTACATTTCTCTTCCCAGCGCCCTTCTCGAATCAGATGGCAGGTGTGCCACCCTCACCTCACCACACTGGCTTCATCCATCCACATCTGCTGCCACATCGCCACACATCTGCAGCCTCGTCGTCAGAAAGACCGCCAAGGCGGCAAACCCGTTCTTGTATCTCCTTCCACATTAATTGTGGTGCGGTTATCGTTATCTTCGTCCTCGAATTGCATGCCGTTCCAGATGATTTTCATATACACGCTGGCGACTCCTTCGATAGTTCGAAGATGTTCCAGGCCCAAATACATCCATAGAATCCTGGGCGTATGTTGCGTATCGGATTCAAGTTTTCCACAATCGAAAGTTCATGCTTCTCTGCAATGATGGTACGACTGCTATCATGCCATGCCATGCCATGCTTTCACAGAAGACGTCTTGTTTATTTGCGATCCTCAGGAACATTATCTGAAATGAAGCAGTGAGGTCGCTGGACTCCAGTCTCTGTTCGATGGCTAGCGGTGATCACTATTATCGTGAAGGCTTCAAGCTGAAGTTTAACTTGGTATTCTGACCTCAGCGACGGAGACACCCCCAAAGAAGCTAATGCTACACGCCCCACGTCAGCGTGAGGCCAGTCGTTAATTTCGAGCTGTTAAATCCTCCGTCCCATCAGCTGGCAAGTTCGACCCAGGCGGCTTATGTACTTATGTATTGCATGGGTAAGTAAAATCATGCGAGAAAGTGCGGTCAGCGATCTCGCAACGTCTCTCATCGGCGCGAGCGACATTTGAGGGGCACGTTGTATATTTTTAAAATTCGAGTTTGGCCAGTTTGGTCGACTTTGCGTGTCGTCGTGTTTAGGGAAATACCCATCTCGAGCCGAGCCTGTGGTCGCTGCGAAGCTTTCAGCGCAAGATTCCAAGATCTCGCCAACCCAGCCCAGTCTTGGGGCCGAGGAGCACATTTGAGGTGGCTTCTCTAAGTATCAAAAGTGGCTTATCATTTCACGACTTCGCTTTACCTTCGATGGAAGTTCACAAATGGTACAACCCTCCTAGTATGTCGGCTCGTAGGATTGAAGTATTTGGTTACTCATTGGCAGTTGCAGCATGCACTCCTAGGTCTTGTGCGCTCAATACTGCGCCCCATCTCGCATTCCTATGGTTATCTAGCATCATCTGGGTCAATTTATGGTATTTTGGTACCTGGCTGGATCAAAGTCCTATCCTGTTACTCCTTTTTCCAATCATTTTGGTTTGTTTCCCCAGCCGAATTGTTGTCAACACTGTTGGCCGCGTGAAACATATGCTAGCATCCGCCCAAATGTCCAATTGGTAAGGCAAGCAGATCAACAGTGCTGTGCTATGATGCTTAAAGTACTGTATCAATATTCCTACTATCAGTCTCACCTGTCTTTCTTTGCTGCCGCGAATGAGGCGTGATTTCTCAACGTTAATCACGTGGAAGATCCATATCACGTGAATCATTGTGTTGCACTTGTCTAAGCACGGCTTTCGTTGTTGGGGCCTCTGTTTCCAAGGAGAAGTCCGGTATCACTTCCGATCTCAAATTAGTGTCGAAATGGAAGATCAGACTTGCATTTACTCGCAGCTATACTATTATCCCGTTCACTAAATACAACTGACCCAAACTTCAGGCATGAACGGCAATGCAAGTCTCTCCGAGTGGCCTATCAAGTCTCCAAACGCAACTATCAACCCTCAACAGCGATCGCTGTGTATGATGACATTCCAGTCATCAGTATCCCAGAATTGCCCTCCAGTGATGTCATGCTGGAAGACCCCACGATGAATACGACATTTCTTTGCCATCACATTCGCGAATGCGGCGATGAGATCGCACGTTGGATGGATCGCTTCGTCTTTCTAAGGAAGCTGTCAATACGCTAACTCGAATCGGATTTTCTTCCCCTTCACGAGGAAATTTTACACTTACATTATTGCAGATGTATATAGCAGAGTTCCACGAACAGCTGACTCGCCCACAAGATCTGGGTGGAACATTGCACATCTTCCAGCCTTCTCTCAAGTACGCGACACCCTCAGAAATTGCAGTCACGTCTGCACCGGACCAATGTTGCCCGTCTACTGGGAGACAGTGCAGATCGCTTGAATACCTCTGGAGCCCGGGTCAGTTTCTGAATGAGTTGTCTAAGCAGGCGATTACTACGCACCTTCACAAACTGTTCGAAGTCCATATTATCGCCCCGTCTCTGGATACTTGCTAAGTCGGCAAGCTTAAAGCTGTTGTCCTCAGCATCGAGCTGCGCAAAGACTTCCTATACTCCCGGTCAGCATTGACTCATCTTTTGCTTCTCCCAGGTTGAGAATCACAAGAGAAATCCGGTACTTGGAGTCATATCGGTCGCTCGACTCATGACCATTACGAGGGGATGAAATGAGATGCACTGACCTGAACAGACCCCGTATGGTTGATAGCGACGCCGCCAATCTCTCCAGTGATGTGCATCTGACCGGCGGTATATCCGTCGGGAACAGCAAAGTCCTGAGTTGAACTAGTGTCTATGGTAGGCAGAGCCAAGACGAAACCCGTTGCGAGAAGCGCGATGGCGAGGAGCGTAGACTTGGAGAAAGGGTTGAAGCTCTTCATTGTGAATGGGGGCTGAAGTATATATAAAGTTGTGGAGACTCAGGGTCACAGGCGAGGATCCGTTGGCAGAAACGAGTAATGTTGAGTTGAGACTTATTGGTGTTATTGGTATTGAAGGAAAGGATCACAACTGCGAAAAGCTGGAACTGATTGTGTTTATATACCTCGTGCTCCTCCGTTCGTTCCCTCAATCGACAATCATGAATCACGACTCGTTGGACGGGTTTAAGAGACTGGACTTGACTGATATAATTTCAGAACGAGCAAGCCACGAGTCGTCCACAATCACCCACTGGTCTTCTCCTTCACTCTATGTAGCTTAGGCAACCTTCTACGTTTAGTTCGAGAACTGCAAAAGCTCTTTGGAAGCATGTCTATCTGGTCGGTCATTCAGCAAGCTCCGGCCTTGTGAATCACAGAACGAAGCAAGTCCGAGCTCTCCCCAGACCGCAACTCGCCTAGCATGCATCTCAAGCACTACGAAGCTTGCAATATGCAAAGGATTACACTTAGCGGGATGTGAGGCTGAGTACCCAGTCCTCCCAACATGAGATGCACAGATGTGCTAAGCAGCTGGTTGTGAGTTACCAGCTCTTTGCCTTTCCACATCCAGGGCCATCTGAAATGCTTCGCCCCCACCTCGCTTCTCGTTTCCACTATGAAACTATAACAACAATCCTCAAGCGTCAAGACATATACCCCTCTACTGCCTACGAGTGTACATGAGTCTTAGAAGACTGACAAATTTCATGGGAATGACCATTTTCATTCTCTTCCAGTTATCTGCAGGTCATGTTCAATCCTCAATGCAGAGGTAGATATTATTGTTATTTTCTTAGATATTTGTCGGCTCCCGTTATCTATTAACATACTTGAGTTTGCAGGTTTTGACCATTACCTCCTGTCCCCCATTCTGCTTCTCGTCTGTCCTGTCTCTACCAGACGAGAGATGCTTCCCCTGATTATATACAGTTTCACCTGTCGGTCTCGAGCGAGGGACGTTTCTCGCTCTTGCCCTGCGCGTCCAATAAGTCCTCGTTCAGCATTTCCTATCGACATGGCGACCCTTCCATCGATCATCCATCCCGTCGCGAGTGGCGCGTAGGTCGGATCTTCCCCCACTTCGATTTTCAGTACGACTGAAGGTCAGCTCAAACTCCTTTTAGCTTCGCGTGTCTCCTTCAAGATGAAAGGGGGCCATCTTGCCCTTCGGGTATATCCTCCTATGACCTCGCACTCTTCCTCTCCCTAGCTCTCTTTTAAGCTCCAATACGGGTGACTTCGATATAACCACTCCAGCATATTTCCAAGCCCGGAAGAAGCTCACGACCCCTTCTCCGTCGGCCACAACAACTTTCTCTTCCACACGGCCCAGATCGTCTTTGAAAATACCACACACCAGACCCCAATCAATATTACCCCCAACACAGTCCCCAAAATCTCAATCACATTATTCCCAAACGCATGCCCCACCATATGCGTCGCACTCACCAGCGCCGAATTCGGAAACACGTACGCAAAGAAGGTGACGTCGAATTTGATGCCATGTCCACGATCCCTCAGTAGCCGCCACTGTCCGAACACACTCAGCGTGAAGAACCAGATCGCGAATCCCCAGATCACGAGACCGACAGCGTAAGCTAGCACACGCACGATGACGGATACAGTCCCTGCATCACCAACTTTCGTTACAGGGATAGCCTTCGAAGCCAGGGAGCCGAGCTGTATGACTCCTGTAGCAGTGAATCCTGCTGGGCCTACGGACACGAACATACTCGGGAGTTGGCGGCGGGAGGGCAGGCCGTTGGTCATGAGGCGGTAGAGGAAGGCGCTGTAGATGAGTGCTGAGACGAGGAAGCCGCAGCCTTGAAGGGTGATGGCGCCTGCGATGATGGTTTTGGATGAGATGCGGAGGGTGTCGTAGGGGGTGGGGACGGAGTTGATAAGGGCTGCGGCCATGGGGGCGAGGATGAGGAGGGGGTAGACGGGGAAGACCCAGATGGGTGTCATGTCGCGGAGGGAGAAGTGCTGGGTTGACCATCTGGGTGAGCACGGAGACAGTTAGTGCTGTGTAAATAGAAGTGTTGGAGCGGGCCGGGTTATGTAAGTGTTGTTTACAGGTACGGTTGTACCGTACTAGTATCCTCGCTTATAGGAACCCTTGGCGAAGACAATCAAAACGAGAGTGTGCTTACAGAATCACGTATATAGCGCAAGACGAGAGGAACGCCATAGCAGCATATACCCAGAAGAGAACTTCAAGTCCAGTCTGCAACCACTTTCCACTGCTTGGAACGCCGTACTTGGCGAATGCCATCAGCATGACTCCGCAGCTGACTACGCTTGCGGGGATGAAGAGCGATTCCGAAGGCTCGAGGAAGGACTGCCTGAACGAGCCTGGTTTGGAACAGAATCGAATGGTGATGAGGATGCAGCAGGTGATGAAGAGGACGATGGTTAGGATGAGGAAGATGTTGCCAATGGTGTTCAGGCCCTTGAATTTGAATGGTACTGAACAAACACGGTTGGTCAGAAATATGTACAGAATCGTGATGAGGCAGTGGAGGAATACTTACTTGAATTAATCGCATTTGCGATTCCACCCGTAGCCATAACCATCGTGAACCAGTTCCAAGTGAAATTCTGCAAGCGATCCTTCCAAGTCACATTCGCAATGCTCTTCCCCTCCTTCACCCTCACCGCCCCAGACTCATCGCTGCTATCCTTTCTCTCTTCTTCATTTGGAGGAGAGCCCGTGTCATGATTCTCTTCGTCGGCTCCGAATTCAGGCTCGGGACTTGGTGGTGAGCCTTTGAATCGTACACGGCGAGGTGGTGATTCGTGTTGGGACTCCGGGTCGTCTGAGGATGAGAGTCTATGTTTGCTGGAGAAGGGACGGGATGGGAGGGACAGATCCCACATATTTGATTGGGTGATTGATGTGACTTTCGGGGCCAAGGCGAGATGAGATGCTTGGTATCTGATGGATTTGGATGGTGCATGTGAGAGATCTTGGTCACGACGATATCAAGGCCGTGAAGGTGAGATTGTTAATGTTGTGAACAAGCGAGTGTGGAGTGGTCGAAGAAATATATCTTCGTGAAAGACCAGTTCAAGTAGAATGATTTAAACGTCGTGAGGGTTCGGATTGGAATGAGCGAGAGATGGAGACGTGAAGTATTTCTGCCCTGTGGCGCAGATACGAATGATGCTTAAGATGCCGCAATTGCAATTGGCAGTCACGAACCTCCTCACTGGTGGAATTTATCTCTTCACTTGCAAAGGAGGAGGCAGCCATGATGTAGCAACGATGATGTAGGGATCAGTGCGTATGTCGTTTTTGTTTTGCTGCTTGTTATCCGTCTTGCCGACGACGATTGCTGTGGACATGCATACCGTATACCGCTAAGCAACTTAGTCGGTACCCTTCGGATGCAGGGGCTCCAGAAGGAGGCGCTTTCGAGCTGTGATTGATCGATCAAGCGAGAACGGTGAGAGACCCACTCTGGAAAAACATTCTGGTTGGTTGTCCTCAACGTCTTTCTTGCTGCCCTGAGAGAGATCCCACTTTGTGCCATGGAATGGTAAAACACTGCTGGAAAAGACTGCCGTGAACCAAGTGGGCAGCCACGCAGTCCTGCGTTTAGTTACCGTACCACAGGACCCTGCTTGAGCGATTTCCCCTTGACGTCCAGTCAATGAAGCGGTCAAGGATCGGGGGCTGAGAAGATCGGAAATGATGGAAAAGAAGCTGCAGCCATGTTCTGAAACATCGTGAGAAAGTCAAGATACAAGAGGGCCCGCATTTAACAAAGGTACAATTCAGAACAGTTAAGACTGTCGACTGCTGTTATTGTTCATGCAAGGCTTCATGCATAGATATTGTATAATGCCCAGTATGCACAAGACCATCAGATTTCCCCAGGAAATTCTTCGGGTACGTTATCGCGTGCTCAGCAAAGCTTTCTACTGGTGATTCAGAGCACACCGTCTCGGATGAAAGGTGCCGTACTACAAAGCCAAGTATGGAATATCTTATTTCCAGCTGCATGATCTCCCTCCTTGGACGATTGCAAGGCTGGACATAATGCTCCACGGATTGTCGGATGTGCATCTTAACGTTGATTGGTGATCCTCGATTTATGGTTGATAGAGCATCGTGGTCTAGACCACTTGAAATCCTCGGCGCCCAGTTGTCTACGACAGCAATTTTGGGGAGGCATAAAAAGTTCGATTCCCTCACTGCTTCCTGAACATGGTCTCCATCCATTCTATTCCAATTCTTTCAAGATGAAGTTACACAAATCATAATCGTTACAACAGCTGTCATCCAAGTTGAAAGGGGGGAAACATCTCGCATAGCCGGACCGTAGTCGGACTCATGTACCGTACAAAGCGATTGACTACAAACACAACCAACCGCACACACAATTCAACCCGCAAGACGAGGCCTGAAAGCCCCGTTTCAGTGTAGCCTGAGCTCAGACGAATCAACTCGTCATAAGTAGATATTTCCCAATTCCAAGACCCAATCGCAAAAAGAGAACTTTTGCACGCGTTCCAACACCAGCTAACAAATCTAAAAAGGAGTCTGGGACATTTGGTCCGATTCGGGGGTCTGAAGTGCCCAAGCTTGGTCCAGCCACGCTGGGGGAAACACGGGAAAGGAGTTGGTCTCTCCTTCAAATCCTCCATCGTGGGCTGCCAGAGGCATTGTCGAGCCAGACGCCGAGAGAGGCGCATCAGTCATGAGCGTCAGAGGCGAATGCATCGACTGATCGAAAGTAGGAATTTGAGGGGCACTAAGACCCATGCCCATCCCCAACCCTACTTCACTGCCGAGTTGTGGTCCGGCGGAAGCCATCGGAAGCGAAGGAGGGGTCATCGCGTCTGTATACAAGTCCATATCTTGGTTACCGTTAATCATCGGAGGGGTAGTCAAGTGTGCCGATGAGATCTTGTCGAAGATGTTCTAATCATGGTCAGCATGGTTACATCGAGATGTAGGTGAGTTGTAATGATCTTACCCCAAGAGATGCGACGCATCTGGCAGCGGAAGCACTTTCAGACGAAAGTCTGAAGAGTATCGCCCGCCCCTTTACAGCTGCCGCCATTGCCTCACTTGCTGTTGGATCACCTGCGTTACCCAAGATGAACATGCAGAGTGACATAACTGCAAAAAACGTGATGTAAACAGTAAACCAGTATGCTCCGATCAGCAAACCATGGGTGTCCATCTGCTCCACGATCCAGATGACCTGCATAGAGGCCGTAACACAGGCCGACGCGCAAGCGTAGGAGCGCATCTCGGGAACCTCATCTGACTTAGCCCTGACGAGATGCTGTATGAATGGCCGGTATAAGACCATTTGAACATGTGCGTAGGCTAAGCGCAGAAGGAGCTGCAATCTGCATATATGTTAGCCCACAATCTAGACCATAAGTGCCGTACGACCCACCCTAAAGCTTTTGGTGACACGGGAACAGCCACTGTTGGAGGTTCCGCCACGTTCCGAAACCAGTCTTCTAGTTCGGCTTCCACGTTCACCACGCGGGTGTAATCAACCTGATAGGAAGAGCACTCTCGACTAAGTTGCTTCTGATTGGGGTAGATACGTGCCACGACATTCGCCATGATCAGAAGTAGCTTGGTGTGTGCGTTAGCGACCGCCATGATCGACGTATGGCCGTCAGGCATTGGAATGATGCCATCGGCCGTAATGAATTCATCATCAATATCTATAGGTAAATCTTGATCAAAGTCCTCGGCCCGGATGTTCTTTGGCAGACCTAACATTGTTGCGACGTACGTATCCATTGTCTGTAGCACCCAGAAAGCCCTCTTTCGGACTTCCTGTTCGATTGGATCAAAGAATCTCAGCACAAGTGACCGATGAAGACCCATACGAAAGGCAGATGCAATTGCAACGGATATATACGAGTAACAACAATGCATCAAGCCCAAGGACTGAAAGTAAATTACCATGCAGAGAATGGTTTGTAGAGACGTGATGTCATGACAATCCATAGCATCGATCAAAACTTGTCCAGCTCGGAAGTACTTGGCCCTGAAAATATGTTAGCACTTTCCAGAGAGTCTGGATTTGCTGCGGGAACTTACCCTTTGGCTTTATCAACCTCGCTAGAAGCTGGTCGGTCCTCCTCGCTCGGCTTTCCAGCATAGAGCTCCCCGAGCGCTAAGGTCACGTACAGAAGAGACATGAAATCTTTGTCCTCTGGACTGTAGTGGTCTGGTCCGATGTCGTAGATTCGGTCGAGCCTTTTATCGAAGGATGGCTTGTGAATGAACCTCAAAAGACAGCAGGCGTCTCCAATGGCGATTGTCGTCAAATATGTAGCGACAGTCTTCGGTGGTAAAGCTACATTCCTTGATGACTCCAGTGGTGTTTCTGGCTCCACGTTGGACGGCGAGTAGCCTCTGGGTGGGAATAATTTTGAAGATATCTCTTTCTCCGTATCTCGATTGAGTAATTGACAGCAGCGCTCACTAATCCTATCGAGGAACGCTAGGCCAGAGAAGTCTCCATGGTAGTCACATCGTCCCATACCGTCAATGTCGAGTCGACCCGTTGCTTGGATCATGGTATCCAAGAGCTCTTTGTCTTTCGAATGGGCTCTTGAAAGTCTCTCGGTCGGACGCTTGGCGATAGGCGGCTCGATGAAAGTGGGCAAGACTTGGGAGGCATGATCCGATGCCAACACTCGTTTGATATTGATGCCGGGCACAAACTGTACCAAAGCATATTGCAACCGCTCGATCTTCTTCTCTAATTCTTCGACATACAACGGGCCGCCGTATCGCGCCTTCTTGTCGGTACTGTATGTACATTCTAATCATCGTCAGCAAGACAACAAGACGGCAGCGTAGAGTTGCGGTGGAGGTTGCGAAAATCGCTGTCCGACATGTTCACATACCTTGGTTGTAATTGATGCAAGCCTCACAAGGCTGTTCCCCATCGCATTTGATCTTCCTCCCTCGGCAATCATCACAGGCCTTCCTGATACGCTTACGCTTGGAATCAGGCTTCGGGCCGGACGAGTTGTCTGATGACTCTGGCACAGCAGCAGCAGCAGCAACAGCAGCAGGAGTTGCCATTGCTTATCTCGTCCTGTTAGGGAGCTTGGAAAGCACTGTGGGTTGCCTGTAGGAGAAAAGAGACTGTATCAGGACACATCAAGACGACGCAACGCCAGCGAGGGCAGCAAGCAGGCAATTAAGAAGTGTGCACAGAGCAGGGAAGCAGTCAGACAAGTATTGGTCTGTTCGGCTGCTGTCTTGTGTTGACTTTGAAGGTCGAGTCCCTCTGGAAGGGGCTTGATCTCGCTAAGGTTACTTCAGCTTAGCCTCGCTTCCGCGAAGGAATATCCCGCGATGACCTAGCGAAAGTCGAGAGATAAATAAAGAAGCAAATGCCACGAGGAGGGCAACGGAGGTTGGGGAAGGCGAGGGGAAGGCTGAATAAAAGCAAGGTGGGGTTCTAGCACAGACGGGCGTGGAACTTCTTAATTATTAAACAGTTCTGTCGTTCAAGTCCGTTCGTCATGCCGCCTTGGCAGGTCCCTTATCCACTGTCGCACAACGTCCAATCACTACTCGCCTTTGAAAACAGGAACTAAGCTCTATCTTGCCTAGCTGGACCCCAGTGGGTTATTCTCCGGTGTATGGTGCTGCAAATTACCCCACCAAGGCCTCGCTTACCGGATTACCGGAAGCTTGAAGATTGGCAGTCTCGCGACGGTCTCGAAGAAATCGAAGGGATCTTTGTGGTGACCCAATGAGGGCGGACAGAGTCATGCCCTATTAATATTGTGGCATGTTTCCATCGGCAAAGATCCAGTTTTCTCCCAGCTTTCTGGATGATTTGAAATCTGAACGTCCAACAGAATCAAAAGTACTTACATCATGGAGAATACTTTCATCCCGTTGGTGGTATCTAACGAGAGCAGGTAGGGTAGGTATGGTTATATGGGCTGGCAAGCATCGGCTAAAGGACCAAATGCCCAGCAACCGACAAAAGAACTTTCAGGATGTCAGCCGCACTGAACAAACAAGATTCTCTGTGGAGAGGTTACATCGAGGGAGAAAGGATAAGGGAAAGGGGAATTGACACGGGACAAAGAAGGCAAGCCGCATATTTGAGTGCTCTCAGGAAACACAAGAGTGCAGCCAACGTCATTCCATCAACGAAAGTGTGGAAAATATGGAAGAAGGGTAAGCATCGAGCTTCTTGGTTAATCTTCAACCAGCCAGTGCCAGTCTTCATTAGACACACGTTTCGTGTAGAGGCGGGAGACCACACCACACTTCGTCAATACTTTGAGAGAGAGCAGAATAGGCTTACGAGAAACAAATCGAGAAAATAAAGCCACCACAACTCGTCATACTCTCGTCAGCGGCATCAGACTCACCAAAAAGAGAATGGAATATGTACTGCATCATGACCCGTCATGTCTTCCTCAGTGGCATCAGCCTTAACGGGGGACACGGGAACAGTCAAGAAAACGCCCGCCTCGTAAAGATTGGCAACTCGGCACAGCACCTTTGCGATGTCATCCATCAGGATAGACACGAACACGCCCATCTGAACCTCCAGAAATTGAAAGAAATGCAGACAAGTATTGAGTTTAAGACCATAACCGCTAGGAAAGTCCACTTCGCTGATCTGGAGGATGACGGTGATTACGAGTCAGTGTACGGAGCATCTTGACCGGAGCAGAAAACAGGGTATCGGTTCACCTTCCTGAAATCGATTGATGGGGGGAAAGAGATGGAATGACATGACAGTCATATATTGATACCTGAGCAACAGCCAGGATCAAACACCAGCTCGCAAGTGCGAGAGAGTTGAAGAGGGAAAAGTATGTACAGGAATGGAATTTTACACCACCCACGGCAAAGAGCGAACTCCCAGAGATCTTCAATCCTCCTTCCCTTACAATCACCATCAACCGATCATGCCTCACAGGCATCATCGTCCTCCGCCGCAGCTGAAGGAGCTACAGTTGGTGTGGCTCTTATTCTGGTCGAGAAGGTTGTGTACTTGTGGCCATGCTTTCCCTTGTACTTCGACCAGGAACCTGCGGGGACCCTGCCTGTGGGGAAGCCTGTTGGGAAGCCAGTGGGAAATCCAGTTGGGAAAGCTGTAGGGAATCCAGAGGGAAGTTCCGTAGGAATAGCGGTAGGGATAGCAGTTGGAAGATCAGCAGTACCATCTGTAGGGAACAGGTCTGTGGGGAAGCCCGTTGGGAAGATGTTGGTAGGGAAAGCGGTTGTGAGTCCCTCGGATGGGAATGTAGCTGTGATGAAGTCTACGGACTCAGTGCTGGAGCTTGCAGGTGCAGGAGTGTTGACAGCACCATCAGCTGATGAGGTGGCTACAGGTGCCTCTGAGACGGCTGGGACTGAGACGGTAGGCTCTGCGCTTGTCTCTACGGGAACGAGACTTGGGTTTGGGGTTTCGACTGGGGCAGCAGCGTCGGCGGTTGAAGAGGGGACGACGACTGCTTCCTTGCTCGCACTTACAGCGGGCGCGGCACTTGAGCTGGCAACGACAGCTGCACTTGAGCTCGAGACAACAGCACTTCCACCTCCAGTGCTGGCACAAGCGAAACTCATCTTTGTGACGGGCGTTCCGGAGTCCTTGGGTTTGCTCAAGTCCCAGGTCATGTCGACGTATGGCCAGCAGACCTTGTCAGTGCCCACGTTTGCTATGTCTCCACTGACGAAGACTTTGGTGTCTGTAACAGCTGCGCCGACTTTAGCACCAGTATTATCGATGACCTGGAATGAGGTTCCAGCGTAGGTTCCGCTGCAGCTGAGAGGTACTGGCTGACAGGTTGGGTTGGTAAGTGTCTCCCAGGTAACAAGGGCGAGCGAAGATGAGATGGCTGCGACGTGGACATTTTGGTGGTCATCCGTCTCGGACTTGGTGATCCAATTCACCTGAGAGTCACCATCAGCTGCACCAACAGTCGATGAAGCCTCGGCACCTGTGAGCTTGTTCTTGCTTGACATGGTCGAGATCGCGACGTTGTGGTTCAACCAGCGTGGGCTGCACTGAGTGTATGGAGCTCCGAGCCAAGCATTGGTAGTAAGGTCCACTGCTCCACGGGATTGCCAGGCGAAGACGTAGTTGGTGCTTGAAGGGAAGAGAGCCAAGTTGGAGTAAGAGCCCGACATGCCTCCCATGGGCTCACCACTGACGCCGTTGGTGGTGTTCTCGTTTGCAATCTTGACTCCGGACATGTATTGCGTGTCGGTGTTTAGCCAGATTGACCCTTGATCTTCAGCACAGATGGTGGCAAAAGGAGGAGCATCAGCAGCCTCGATTCCGATACCTGTGTTGTGAGAGCAGCCAAATGTGCTTGATGATGCGATGGTTTGTAGAGCTCCCGCGTCGTTGACATACTGGATGGAGTCTCCAAAATGACCAGCAGCATTACCAGTGTAGGCTGTTTAGAGACTTAGCACAGCAAGGTAAGACCCAAAGAGGGTAATCACCTGTGACAACGAAGTATGCGGAGTAGAGCCCAGCAGTTGCAGAATAAACGAGATCACCATTCGCATCAGGGGTAGCAGTCAACTAGTCCAGTCAGCTTTCTTCTCCACATATATAGATGGGATTACTGACTCCCTCTGACTTATGGACGCCAGGTCCATTTAGTGGTGTTCTCCAGGCTTCTGCTCCATTCTTATATCGGATGAGAGCCACGATTGGCATGTTGTCAGTTGGGAGATCAGTCGTTCCAGACGCATCGATAGTTGCCATGAGGGCAAACCCATCATTGTGAGCCACCAAACCGGCTGCTTCATAACCAGGAATAGTCACGGCAGTTCCGACAGCCGTGAACGCCGCTGTATCAACCTGCTGCACAACTACATTCTTCTTGGTCGAATCCAGATACGCAAGGAAAGCGGACTTTCCATCAGGGGAGACGGCAAATGGCGTACGACGATGATGAGGGAGGCCAGTCCAATATGCTGCAATGATAGGATCGAACGAAGTTGAGAGTGTGAGAGAATTTGGGAAGGAGGAGATGCTTGGATCAGCAAGAACAGTTGAGGCACCAGCCAGAAAGAAGAAAGAAAGAAGTGAAAAACGCATTGTTGCTTGTATATTCTGAAGTAAGGACTGAATGAGCACACGTGCTCTGGGAAAGGTGTTCCTCGAGAAAAAAGAACGAAAGTAAGTCCCAAAAGATAGGATGGATAGAGGAAACGAGACTCAAGTGCGGGAGACGGAAGTTTATTAAGTCTCGCCACTAACCATGCCATGCGAGTACGACATGTTGGAATGATGTATGTAAGCATCAATTTCGTTCCGAAACTTTGCGGGGATGCTTGGTGGAGTTACCCTATGGATGAGGGAGATCATGTCTTAGCCGTATTGATTTCCAGGTTGACCAGCAGATTCGATACGATGGAATCAGCCCAGTCGCGGGAAGAATGCGGGGTGATTTTCGAATTACGGTGGGTTGGCCCCTTCAGATCGCTGAAAGGAGAAGTTTCGAAGCGTCTAGATGCGAGATGCAAGGCCTAGAATTTGAAATGAGAAGGCCGTGATGGAGGAATATGGAGACGAAAGTTTTAAGGTTTGCGGGTGGTAGTTGTCAAGTTGAAACATCGGAGGATCCTTGGGGCGGCATTAGGCGAGATTCAGGGGCGGGTGGTCTCCTATACAAAGATTCTAATGAAACAAACGGAAGATTTTGCTGTGCACAGCATGACACAGCTCAACATCGGCGTTATTGATGGGCCGATGGTCGACATCTTGGGTGTGGGTGTGGAATGATTGATATTACAGCAAGAAGACGCCAGGTGCCTTAGACTTCGACAGCGAGCATCAACAAGGACGAGGCTCTCGCCAACCGAGTCCCACTTTTGGTTAGTAAACAACATCCTCGACACGATGACTTGTTCCGACCGAGAGTACTGTAGGGTTCCTGGGTACTTCTCAGACTCGCCCTCATCTTCATGGGAGGATCCCTTGGAGAATCCAATCTGATGAAATCATCGTACGTAATCGCGCAAAGGGCGAAGCATACCATGAGAGTAGATTATCGACAGCTTTATTGGGGACTTAAATTACTACGATTACAAGGTATTCTACTGGATTAAACACGTCTGTATAAGATTGAACTAGTACTGGATCGACATCTTTTGCTTATGAATATTTAAAGACTTCAATTGGTACTTCTTGTTGACACTTGTCTGACGTAGGAAATATTCATTCCCAGGACTTTTGCGAAACCGAATAGGGAAATATCTATTCGAACACGCTTCCCAGAAGAGGTCACTTATACAACCGGGAGGGGGCTTGAAGAGGACACAACAGAGTCCTCGAGGAAGCCTCGCTACTTTGAAGCCTCAGGTTAGTCTTCGCCGTAGTAAGATCGCCGAAAGTCCGACTTCTGTGTTGCAATCTGTCCGAGGGACCGGCAAGGACTCCGTACAGTTATATTGACCTTGATTCAGACTGACAAAAGTCTGCTCAAATTGTGCTTCACTAATTTTCATACCTTTCACTCTCATAAGGCTCATTTGGAATCCATGTTCCAGTACCACTTCAGTCCTTGTGCTTTATCTACCGCACCGATTGAGTTCTGTCAGATAGACTTGTCAGAATCTTGGTGTGCTCCGCCGCCAGATGCTTTTCTGCCTCAGAAGCTTCTTCATGAGCTTTTACTGCTCTACATATTGCATCACCTAAAGCAATGTCGCTGTGAACCCCTTCAATATTAGGTGCAGACCCGGGTGCATGCGGACCTGGGGGATGTCGTTGAAGATCTGAACAGCTTGGCGTTTGTCTAGGTGCGTTGCTCGTCGCGGAATGGACTTCACTTTTTGTGCTCGTGATCATGGATCCTACTCGTCGGTAAAATAATCCAAGATTTTCGTCACTTTCCTTTCGAGCAGCTGGTAGGGAGTACATCGCAATACAGCAGAACACTGCAATAATGACAACGATGAAAACAGCGCGAGATTCTCCAGAACCAGCATCTGTATCCAGGTTGCGAGTCCAGTCCAGAATAAACGGCCAGTCCAGTTAAGAACGAGCCAAGGGCAAGATATATCAGCGACCGCGGCATATCCAAAACCAATGCAGATAAGAGTGATGCTACAGCTTGTTTCTCCTGATCACCTGCAACTGCCGAGAATCTGGTATCGATCTCCAGTTTCAGCTGGGTTCCCATGTCGCTGTTCCCAAGTCTCAACATTTCCTGATAAGCGTCGCGAAGCTGACGAAGCTCATCGACACTGGGAAAACTAGCCGCATTTGACAGCCAAATCTTTATGGATCGTGCTTCATACAAAGTCCCAATTGTTCTCTGGAGAAGCACTGCAAAGAAGACAGATAATGTGCCAGCAACTAGACTGATCACGAAGCATGCTCGAGCTACCCAGTGAGTCTGACTTAGAGCTGGCAGAGAGAGTGCAGTGATTGCGACTTGAGTAATAATAGCTCCCTTAACTCCTGGTCAGCTCGGAAGAAAGGAATTGGTAGTTTTAATATGTGCTTACAGCTACAGAGGTCATGTTACAATCGTTCACATACGACTTTTTAAACTCGTGGATCACCTCGTCGCCATTATGCAGAACATCCCCGTCAATGTGCTCCATCCGATCAATCACTCCAGGAAGATATAACTTCAGTAGTATGTATGCGAGGTCGCCATAAGTGGTGCGGATGTGCCGTTCAACAGCAGTCGGCTGTCTTGGATAATTAAGACCTCGTGTAGACCAGAGATCAGCTACCTTGATGCTGCCTTGGAGAACCTGCACAATTGGCACAAGCAAGCCAACGGTACTAATTGCGAGGGCGATTGGCTCTGCCATGTCATCTGTAGTCAGTCGAATAGGTGAGAAGTTTATGATGTTGACGTTGAGAGAAGCACGGTGAGGCTGAACGTCACAAAAGGTGGTCCTACGGCTGACTGCCTACCCTGCAACGCAAAGTGACCATATTGTCACAAGACTCCAGTACATACTTTATGAGATCCTCGCCAACCGAAAATCTCCACTTCATTAAATAGTTCCTACCTCGTCTCCTTGACACTTCCAACCTGAATGAATGAAGTAAATGATCCCGTGACACAGAAAAGTCCCATAACGATGTTCAAGCCCAATGACCCCTGTACGGGGCGGCTGGAAATCTTACTGTTACAGATTTTCTATATCTGAGCGAAGTGATCTCATACGACTCCCAGCCATCCAGAGTTGTGATACACCTCCTTTTGTGATATCACATAGCAACAATGGCCTCCGTCTCTCATAAACGAACAAGCAGCACTGCTGGCAATACCGCACCAGCACCTGAGCCCAAACGGCAGGACCTAGAGGAGGCTTCGAAAGAGGTGCCGACATCGAAAGTATCAGCTGGAGCTGCTCAATATGTCTACGTGGTGATAGTAGACTCAAATCCGCAGTATCTCGAAGCAACATCAGACATCCACGGCATCTACGCCTCGATCAAAGACGCCAACAATGCACTGAAGGGCATTGCCAATGATTACGGTGGAGCATTGGAATGTGACTTTGGGATCAAAACCGATGGCCGTGCCTTTTGGAATTGTCAGGATGCTGGAGAAGGGGAATTCGTTGAGCTGTCGATTAAGAAAATGAAAGCCAAGCGTGAAGGGTGTGAGCCTGAGCGTAAATGGCGAGACGTTAGTCGAGATTGCTGTGCAGGGACGGCAGTCCTGCAGAGGAAGAGGAAGACGAGTAGGAGGAAACAAAATTTGGGTGCGCCAGTACGAGGTATGAGAGTCGATCGATGGTAGTGATGTGGTGAGAACCCCCGCCCCCCGCCCCCCAATTTATGAGAGAATTGCTAAAGGCTTGACCAGAAAGGAAATCAAACCCAAAACTCCTTACAAATGGATTCTGAGATGTTCAAGTGGCACCATGTGGAGAATATGACTTTTATGTTGGCCTCTAGTGAGTTAGATACGCTAAACGGAAACTGGTAAAACAGAAGTCAGTAATCGGTACTGCAAGTCCTGAGAAGTGGTGAAGCGGGTATCTTCGCATGTCAATTTCGACAGCATGTATTTCCATGGTTCGTTCGGACTGCGAACTCCTTCCAAAGCATGCTATTGAACCAGTTTGTTTTGTTTCCCCTAAGTCCTCGCGCGCCTTCCAACTTGGGTGTTCGTTGAAGTGTTCTTGCCTGACGCGAATCCTGTTTGCTTCCCACACTTCTCTCTCTCGTTCTCGATGCCAACAACACAGACATCGCCCATCTCTATCATTACCCAAGACTGTACGAGAAGGTGACTGGTCTCCCAGAAATTATATCAGACTACAGGACTGACTTTCTACAGTCATCGCACGATCTCAGAACATTCGCCATCCAATTCGGTTCTCTCATTCCGCCCTAACCCATTCTTACACTGGACTTCGAGAGACTGGCGATCCCAGCGTTAGAAACACATCCACACAATGGAATTCCCTCGTCCTGCACCCACAACCATCCCAATAGTGCTCTCCAGCGAAGACTCCATCCGAGCCAGCCAGCCATCTCCACAGTCGTTCCCGAGTTCGAGAATTAAAGTCAATGAATCCATCCACACAATAAAGAGTGTAGACGGTGCATCCGACACGGACACGGATGTCTCTTTTCCAAAGCCCACCAGACCTAAGACTGAACCCCTCCCGATGAAGAGGGCAGACTCACCTCACTTCTGGAAACCTACCAAAGCTAGCAGAGCGAGGAACCAAGCAACGAAGGGAAAGTCGAGCCGAAAGTCTACGAGTAGTCATGATACCGTCAAGAATTTATTCCAAAATGGTAGGAAGAATGCGGAGAGTGAGGAAGCTGCAACCACAACAGTGCAATGTTCCATCACAGCCAACAAATCTACACCCCCGGACTTGACAGAGATCTACGTCATGCTGCAGTATGACGCTTTGTTTCCACACTGTAAAGCTCATGGCGTGTTCAAGAACGTAGTCGATGCGAACAACAAGGTACACTCCTCCCCTCCCCCGCAACAATCTCATACTCACCATAGATGTAGGTCATCGAGCTTTTCCGCGAGGACGAAGCACAAAGAGGCGACGGAGAGAATTGAGGCAAAGTCAAACCTTATATATCAGAACATGGTTGCCTACAATATTGCAGGACGAAGACGAACCCCAACAGTATGGTTTGGGTCACCAGAGCTCCTCTCTGCGAGAGTATGGCAAAGGCTCTTGTACCTTGGCCAATGAGGTGGAGATGAAGATGCTATGGGTCTCATCGGGTTCAGCTAGGAGGAGAGCGGCTGGCTGGATGCAGAAGCCTTGAGTGCAGTCGATGGCATAAAGGATACTGAGTTTCTGGGCGTACTTTGATTCGGCACACTGTATTGTCGGGACTACCGGTGTCAGAATGATCAGGAAAATGGAAGAAGACAGCAAGAGGTGCAGTACCATGAACGGACGAGTCGCAATGAAAATGGGATTATGACAGTTTTCAGTAACGCATCTGATTTGTGACACTTAGCAGCTGTTCTGAGCATCGCGAATGACTCGCCCAGATGATTACATGGAATGGGGCTCCTTGATTCAAGGATTGAACTTTCAAGGTCCCCCACTGCATGATCCAAGACAGAGTCAAGTCGGGCGGCATGTTAGCTAGCTGCCAACCTGCCAGGCATTACCCACTGACAAGCGAACTCACAGAATGATAGGTGTAGAAATTTTAGGTGAATCACGGCCTATCCACCCAAACCTCTTAAGAAAAATCATTGCAAATGTGTAAATGCCAGATGGGAGGGGTATCTACCTTATCTCGTAGGTGTGAGTCGGGTGTGGTTCACCTAGAAGGGGTGGGTGTCCGGAAATTAAGCGAGAATTTATCGGGAGAGGATGTAAACAAAAAATGAAGAAAAATTTAATTCATGGCGCATCGCGTTCTCTAGACTTACATATATACACATGTATACCCGTATCTCTCACCGCCGTTCCCAAACTAGAAATACCAATGCACAACGATCACCTGTCCGAGAAAAAGTCGATCTACTAAAACAAAGATGATCAAGAAATGCAAAAACTCAGAAGACACCTCTTATTTCTTAGAGACATCTTCGTAGAAAACCTTTTCTTTCGAAAGAGTTTTTAAAGTACCATTTTTGAACTCGTGTGCGTAAGCAAGTGTCTCTTTTCCCGTTAACTTGCTAGGTGGCGAAATTTTGTGTTGTCGGATGCCTCTCGGCGGAGGGAATTTGCGTGTTTCGGTAGATATACTTGTTAGAACTTTTAGCCGAAGTTTGCGAGATGGTGAGATGAATGGATGTATGAATGCTGGCGAATTCAAGTTTAGTTTTGAAGGGTATCCCGCTAATCTGAGATTGAAGTATGGAAAACGTCATGCATGTCCTTAATGTGTTGGGGATAGGGTATAGTTCTTCAGAATCTGGTTGTTTTCTTCCTTGAAGAATTGATGATAGGGTGAGGCTTGGCTTGTGCTCGATTCAGAGTCTGTTATCCATCTTACCCTTCTGGACGCAGACGTGAGAGGGAGACAAGACTACCAGGATGAATACAGTATAGCTCTTATCAATCATGTGTGAGTCTGGGACGCTGAGGCATGAATGTAGATGCTATGAATTGGCGTACGGACCAGGACGAAGAGAAGCAAAAGATAGCTGATATCCTTTTGTAGGTTAATTTAAACAGAGTGCTTCTTGACTGCTTGTGTGCTTGCTGATCGCAGAGGCCTCTTTTCATGTCGTCGTCTTTCTTTTGCAAACAAGTTCAAAAGGCGCACCTTCGCACCTTTCACTATACCAAGCATACTTTGACGTCAAGGCGTGAAAATAGAAAGGTAATTGATCTTCATCTATGCATAAAAGCGTGTTTGCCCGATCATATCCCACTGCCTTCTATCCCACCCACCCCCTGCATTGGCGCAAATATCCCCTTTACGTATCCCTCCGCATCCGCCGATATCCTCGCCATATCAATCCTATTCTCGAGTGCATTATTGACTCCCTCAACCACAGCCCTTTCCTCCATCACACTCCCCATAACCTGACCCTCCCTAACCCAATACGCGCTATTCCTCCCTCTTAACTCATCATCCCTCAGTATCGTATTCCTCAGTATGCCCGTAGCATTCAGCTTCGCCCTCGCAGTATCCAAAATCCTCGCCGATACCTCGATACGTTCTTGTGTAGTAGGGGGCGTCACAAAAGCCCTATTCGTGCTAGACAAATACAACATCCAGCCTATCAGGGCATCCAGAGCAGCGAGTCCAACACCGCGATACACCCGCATTTTCCAGAAGAAGAAATCGAGGTCTTCGGCTCTAGTAGCGCGGGAATTGACTTGTGGCTGGTACGACGCAACGAGGTATATTTCTAGCAGAGCTAGACAGGCGGCGCCGACGGTGGCGGTGGTGCGCCATATGGCGCCTTCTTTACCGATGAAGAGGCCCGAGGTGACGAGGGCGAGGATGACGAGGTTGAAGATATGGGGGGTGAGGATGCTGGGGAGGGAGTAGTAGAGGTAGGAGTTTGGGTCGTCGGAGTTGCAGAATGTACATTCTGAAAGGACGAAGGGGCCGTATTGGAAGAAGAGAAGGCGGGAGTCGAGACTATTGAGACGATTTCGCAAAAGGTTATCGGTTGCTGTGAGGCCTGCTGGGCGCAGCGCAGAGAGTCGTGTGAAGAGGACATCGGTGGGGGTTTGGATTCGGGATTGGGTGAGGGTGAAGATGTTCTCGGGGTTGAAGATGGGGAGGGTTTTGAGGAGGAAGATGGCGGATGTGACGAAGAGGATTGTGAGGGCGCGTACGACGTGGGGAGGTACTGCGCGGATCGATATACCGTGAATGGAGGGGGCGGTGCGTATTGATCGGTAGTATGCTAGGCCTTTGGGAAGGAGAATTGGGCCAAAGAACAGAAGAAGGGATTTGATGCTGTGGCAATTAGCAGATATTCGGATATATGGTAGGATCTACTAACGTCCCCCAAGATATTGCCATGATGTATAGCTGGGAGCGACTGCGCAGTAGTGAGGATCACTGATGTGATGTCAACAAAGACACAGTCGCATCTCTCGAGTTTCCGAGTACATCGTGAAGTGGGCAGTATTTAGCTTGGCACTCTCCACCGCCATCCAATACGGCTAGCTCGATTGTCTTAGCTTCATCCGAGCATCAAAAAGCTCTTCCGAATTTCTGTACCTTTTTCAAGAACACCGAAGCTCAAAGTTCGCAATCACACTTCGAGCGCAAAGAAAGAGCATTTCTCAACAATGGTTTGTAGATAGCTATTCAATCAACTACTTCACAGCTTCCTGGTCCTTCAATCCCCGACACATCTTACCCCCACACAGCAAAATCCATCCCGCTCACACGCAAGTGGCACTTTCGAAGCTTTGGGCGACTCTCTCTCCATGGTCCTCAAAGTCAAAAAGTATGCCCAGATCTAGCCCAAGTACTCTGCCAAGAGTCATCTCACTCGTGTTGCAGAATCTTAGCTTTTTTTCCGAAAGGGAGAAAGCGATGGGGATTTTTGCGTCTTTTTGATGAGAGACATTTCTTCTTCCCCAACCATGACCGCGTACGTGGTTTTGTGCCATAGACCTTGAAATGGAACCACTTCCACAGTATAGAATATTGTGTCCAGTGTATGGTGTCTGTATAAACCCAAATGTGATACCTTATATACCGATCGAATAGTGTCTCTTTTCGCAGCTACAATTCCTTCTTCTCCCCTCTCGCAGCACCAACCTTCTCACCCGGAACCTCCATAGCCTCCTTCTGCGGCGCCTTCACACCATTCCCCTGTGCCAGCGCAACGAGTGCGACAATCGCATCGCTGACCAACAGAATGACCGCTCCACATGCTAGAGCCCACGCCTGAATACTGACACTTCCCAGCGGCGCGCGGGGAAACGATAGCAGCCATTCGGCATAGTATGGCACCCAGCCCTTGGGGATCCAGAACATGGCTTGTTTGGAGTACCAGAATTGGAGGAACATGCGAAGGCCGTTTGTGCCGAGCCAGCGGAGAGTGGAGACAGCGCTGTCGAATTGCGATTTGGTTGTGTCGGTGGAGGATTCTGTGTGTACTGTGCGTCAGTCCTGGGAGGCTCTGAGGATTGCTTGCTTCGTGAAGGAATTAAACGTGATGGAAAGGGAGACAAACTGCTCTTCTCTAACTGCTCAACGACTTTATCATGTTGTCTGCGTAGCTTTGCCCATTTTGCAAACTCGTCTTGACTGCTGGTTGCATTCATCTCCTGCTTGATCTTGAAGTATTGCGCCTTGAGCTCTTTCTGCTCGGCTGTGGACTTCGAAGTCGGTGTTGGAAAGAGGTTGAAAAGATTCCATAGCTGCAGATCTATTAGATGTCTGCGAGTATTGTGCTATGCTGTGAGTAGAGGCTTACCAGGCGATTTATGGTTGCAGCGCCGAAGGTGTTCACCAAATGGATCGCCAGTTGCAGGATGAAGACGAGGAGAAGGAGAGACGGCATCGTGATGGATGTACTGTGAAGAGACATTAGTTTCTATTGAGACCATTCCGGGAGTGGTAGGTTCATACGTTGTATTGCGTGAAGGCGATTTACAGATGTCTTGAGCAGAAGGTGATTCTGAAGCCTCATCGTCAAATCGTGTTCAAAGTGGCCCGGCCCGCGACCTCGCACGAGGCTAGCCCACAAGGCTCTGGACTTTAATGCAATCCATGCCCAAAATTCAAGCCACACTCACTTAACATCAAAACCTGCATTTCGTTTGAACGACTTTTTGAGTTGCACGATGTCAAGAGCACTCGATTCAGAGACAGTTGCATCATTAAAAACGTCCAACCTCCTAACCGTCTATAACGACATAGCGTCAGCCCTCTCCACCAAATCTTCAAAACTGTTGGAAATAGAGTTTCTACCAAAAAGCCACCCACTACCAGATGGCTGCAATGTTCTCATTGAAGGAAACAGTATTGCTGTCACAAAAGTCAAGTTAGTGCAAGCATTTATTGTGGCTCGGCAGGTGTTTCTCAAGCACATGAAGGTGTGTGATCAGGAGAAGGAGAAGGAGTTACGTGATGCTACTGCTGTTATGCTTTTGCTGGATCCGGAATATCTCACTGCGGCGAATACACGGAAGAGACTCATTCTGAGGTATGAGGGTGGCTCTAGAAGCGAGTTCGAGGAATTTCTGAAAGATGAGTTGCGGTTTGTGGATGGGTACTTGACTTCACGGCTTCATCGCCATACGAAATCGCCTACCGTTTGGAGCCATCGTCGCTGGATCCTTGAGAAGCTCAAGGATTTGAACATGGAGCATGATATTCTGGAAGACCTCGGATCTGTGGTATTGATCGCTGCTGAAAGACATCCTCGGAATTATTATGCGTGGTCTCATATGCGGTGGCTCGTTCAAGTCTTCCACAACTCACGTACTCGGACGGCGGATGACGCCAAGTCACAGTCTGATTACTTGAAACTGACTTCTGTTGTCAAGGACTGGTGCCTCAAGAATCCTAGTGATATCTCTGGATTCGCCTTTCTGCTGTTCTGTCTCTTCAACCTTGGACCTTCGAGCACTGCTGCCAGAACCGAGAGATGCTCAGGAATTTGTGGGGATGTTCTCAGGCTTGCTGTATCCTTCAAATGGACTTATGAATCTGTCTGGGTCTTCCTTCGAACTGTCGTTGCTTCGAATATTTGCACGGAGCAGACCAGAATCGAGTTTCATCAAGCCATCGAAACGATTTCGACCGCTCGTCCAGATGGGAGACCTGTTCTCGAAGCAGCAAAAGAGTGGCACCAAAGAAATCAAAAGGATTTGGGAAGATGATGCAGTGACCTTGGTCGGAGAAAGAAATACCCTAGCCGCCAATATTGTTCCTTATCGAGATTATCAACTGGACAATCTCCGGCTTCCAGGCACAGCAATAACAAGGAATACATTGGAAATCAATGTCACTAACCTGCCTGAAGAGGACGGACACAATGCGAAGTCGAATAGGATATTGCCACTGTCTCTGGTGCATGGTTTATCTCCAAATTCTCCTGGCACATGTCCCAGGCCAGTTTATCAAGATTTCGCGATCCAGACCACTTCTTGATACCAAGCATTTATTCGAGATCTTTACCCTGGCCGGAATAATGTTGGTAAACAGTGGTTGGACCAGGGCCAGGTTCTGAGATTGAGCAATGTCCACTGCAGAAGCGAGAGACAGGGGGATAAAAATATCCTTGGATTGTGGAGGTGACCACAGACATCGAGTATCGTCATCGACAACGTATTTTACACTTTGAAGTCGTACTGGATGAATGCTGATATGGTTCTGAAGGTTGCTAAACGTGGTACTGGATTCGGATCATGAATCTAGGGTCAACACGAAATTTGTAGGAGAAGGCAGCTCGAGACGTGATATTGATACAGTACCGGGCTTTTTACCCAACCGAGGTAATGCCATAATTTTCGAGAACTTTGTTATGATATTCGCTTCGGAAATTCAGCGTGGATACCGAAGTATTTTGGGAATCGAGAAGAAACAAGCTCTTCTGGATACATTGATGGTGGGGAGGCAAATAATGTGGAGGAGTCCGTATGAGGTCAGCAAATGGGATCTATTTCCAGACGCAGCGCAGACGCAAATTCGATGGTGCGTTCTGTTGGTGGGGTCACTGGGTGGCATTCTCTCGAGTGCGATTGCAATTCGGCATGTGTTTGCCGTATCCAAGAATCGTAGTCCGTGTTAGATGTGGCGACGCAAGACTTTTCTGTGGCTGGATGCACCTCCATTCTTCGTGTTGTCGTCTCCAAGCCTGGAAGTGTTGAAAAGTCAGAAGAAAAGAGGTCGAAATTTGCCAATAGGAGACCCTGGAAATGCGGGAGCGCAGTTAGTGCTGGGATAGGCTTCCACTCGTTCCACGGCTTCTACGCCATCAAGATGGCGCTTGACCTGATGCAACCTAAGTCGGGACTTGGACCAAGAGGACGCCAGCAAGATTGCGCGTGCATTGCAGCTATTTTGGCTGGAGATATCAAATCAGAGATGCACAAAATATTCGTATGCGCTCTGGGGTCGTATCGTACGTTGGCTTGGTGCTGATATCGAGCCCTTGGGAGACAGAACCATGAGCGAATTCTCAGCTTGCAACGTGCTCTTCTCGAGTCTTGATCTCGTCGAATCCAAGTATGTTCAGGGACACAGCACTGAAGCACGATTGGGGCAACTCGCGTCTCTTGAGCTTTCTCCCAGCTGGCTTGTGGCATGTGTAGCTCCCCAAAATCGCCGCAGCCAAGACAAACAGCCAGAACGGGCAAATAGCAACTCGCATCAGGCTTTTTACCCGCAGATAGGCTGGTTTCATTATCTTACAGGCCTGCAGCAGCAGCAGTCTTTGCCCCCAGTTGGAGTTCGCGCAAGAGCTTGCGTCTGGCCTGGCTTTGTTCAACCGGCCTTCCACTGACTGCAGTCCGGGATGTCAGGTCAGTTATTTCATGACTTTTTGTGATAGTGGTTGGGACACCATCAGTCCCGTCCTCCCAATAGAAGCTTGCTGTCCCACCCAGCCCAACCCAACCCAACCTCCTGCGGCCGCCATTGCATCTGCAGAACCGACTGAAAATGAAATGCAACTACGAAGGTACTGTACTGATAACAACGGCATTGCAGGTTATGCAAATGATGATATGGCGATCGTGACGATGCAAATCAACAGGAAATGTCGAGTGTCTCAGTGATAAATTACTGATAGGAGGTCGAGCTCATCTCGGCGTCTCCAATTTTGCGCTGGAGGGAATCTTGGAAATCCTGGTCAGAAAACACTTTCGGCCTAGCTGGGTTAGCTTCACTGGCGACCACAGGCACCGGGCCAATGAAAGATGCCATTCGGACTCTGATCCACCCCACCTTTCCCCTTAACTGGCTCCACCCCTGTGAACCCACCCCTGCTACTTCCCTGCTGTTGACCTGCGCACCTTGCACCTGTGAGTGAGCTAACTCTCGCGCATCCGCCTCTCCTTGCTCCTGCTACTGCTACTGCTACTGCTACTGCTACTGCGACCCTCGCTGGCCCTGTCCTCCGTCTTCTGTTCTTCCACCTTCAAGCCACTTCTTCTCCTTGAAACTTCTCGACAAGTTTGGACGTCTCGCCTGTGTTCTCTTCCTCTTCACCACTTTCGTTAAGATCTATTAATTCGAACGTTGTGTCAATCGTCCAAGAGAAGAGCAGCTATCTCTCCCGTTGAATTCTTCGGTTCTGCTTCAGTCAACAAACACGAGCCACCTCCCAAAAGAAGGTACGTGAGGTGTTTTATCTTTCCTTCACCTTCCGTCCCCGATCCACCATGACCATACAACCACAACACCACCGCAAAACAAGCAGGAAGCAGTATCCGGTTTGACAAACCGTCCCTTCCCTGCCTGCTTCTTGTGCTGCAAACCTGAACTCGTCCCATCAAAGAAACGCAATTCCACCACACCACATTCTCATCTCCACAACCACCCGCGAGAGCCATCCACGCGGCTTTTCATCCATTCTTCGAAATCACCCCAACAACACCTGACAATACTATCGACGCCGAACTCTCCGGCCATCACATCGTGCAATTGGACTCCGCTGACCTTGAGAAAGTTATTGTAACAGCATAATAACATCAAAATGTTCGCCCAAAAGCTTCTCCCGGCCCTCGCGGTCTTCAGTGTCGCTGCTGGTAAGTCATCAACAACACGTCCCATCGACTCTTTTCGATCTCGCAGATCATCAATTCATTGCAAGTGGATGTCTGCGGAGAAGGAAGACGCGATACTGTGCGATATGGGAACAAAGGAGAGCCTGTGCTGACATCAATCTCTTTCCAGCCCAGACTTCAACCATCTGCTCCCAGCCCACAGTCACCGTCAACTCCCAAGCCGATGCCAGCCAGCTCTCTGACTGCTCGACTGTCTCCGGAAGCATTGTCATCGGTAGCACCGCCAGCGGCACCATTGCCATCGATGGACCACAACAAGTCAGGGGAAACCTGACCTCCCAGAGCGCTGGTGGTCTGGTCAGCTTGACAAGTTCCACCATTACCTCGATCGGCGGAGAGTTCAGACTTTTCAACTTGACCTTTCTCTCAACCCTCCAATTCGATGCCTTGACCAGCGCTAAGACCATCTACTGGGAGGCTCTTCCAGCTCTCCCATCGTTGGCGTTCGCTGGACCTCTCTCCAAGGCCGACAGTGTCACCATCAGCAACACCTTCTTGACCACTCTCAGCGGTATCAACTTGAACACCGTTGGCACCCTGCAGATTGACAACAACAACAACTTGAAGCAATTTGACACGCAGATCGCCAACATTACCAACGCCGTCAACATCAACGCCAATGGCAACCAATTGGCTGTTACCTTCCCCAACTTGATCTGGGCTGCCAACATGACCTTCCGTAACGTCTCCAGCATCAAGATTCCTTCCTTGGCTACCGTAAACGGATCTATGGGATTCTACGGAAACTACATGGACAGCATTGCCGCACCAAACTTGACCTCCGTCGGTAGCTTCGCCACCGGTGTTGGAAGTTTGGCTATTGTCGCCAATGCTAAGCTCGCCAACATCTCCTTCCCAGCCTTGAAGAGCGTTGGAGGAGCTGACCAGATCGCCAACAACACCGCTCTGCACGCCATTGCTTTCCCAGCATTGACCTCAGTCGCAGGCGCCATCGATTTCTCCGGAAACTTCACTACGTATGTGCCCTGAATTTACACAATCCTAAAAGGATAAAATAAGCTAACATGTCTACAGCCCAGAATTGCCAAAGCTTGAGGATGTCAAGGGTGGTTTCAACATCCAATCTCAACAAGCCATCACCTGCTCCGGTTTCGAGGAACAATCTGGTGGAAAGGGAAGCATCATCCAGGGGAAGTTCATCTGCAAGAGCGCCACCGCTACCACCGAGACCTTGGACGGATCTGCCTCCACCACCGGGGGTTCCAGTGGCTCTTCTGCCACACCAAAGAGTGATGCTACCAACTTCGGCCTCAGCCAGGCTGCTCTCGGCGCTTCCTTCATTGGAGGTCTGTTGCAAATGATCTTGTAGAGAATTGGGACGTCGGCGTTTTTCTTGAGTTTGCCTTACCTTAGACCTAATCTGCCACGTTCTCATTGTCTTTTTCTCATTACAGATCATCAGCAAAACGAAGCAAGTCATCAATTGAGCGTTTTGTGCGACCTTCATTAGGATCATTCTGGTTGCGGTTCGGGGTGCGTGCTTGCGTTCGGGGAATCTAGTCTGCTGGCTCCGTCTCGGTCTAGATTATTCTCATGTGTTTACGACCTCTTCTGCTGGACGTTCCGCATAATCGACTGCATGCATTCTGGCGGACGGACAGTGGATGTGGTCGCTGCGGGAGGGTGGTTTGGAATGTCTGGTGTTGCTTGGACGGACACTGATGGTAGTGTGGAGGATAGGACATTAGGACAGTGAAATTCCATACACCTTGTACATTGTCTCTGATTTGCATTCAATGCTCACTTTTCGTTTGTGTGAAAATGCTCATATGTGATCCTGTGCTCTTTCTCGTCCTTCCTAATTGTGGCTGTGGTCATTCCTTATTATTGATCTCATGATGAAAATCCCACAACTTCCTTCTTCTGGCACACTCAAAATCCACGATACTCCCCAACTTCGCAACTCTCATCCCAAACAACTAGACTTCCCCAAAAGCCGAAAATCCTTCATGGCCATCCCGACCTGTCAAACCACAGTTACATCCACTTCCCTTGACGGAGGCGGACCGAACCTCGTTCTCCAATGCTTGACGGATGCAGTGATGGCAGATAGATTGAAACAAAAAAAAGTCAATTCGTTTCAATACTTTCTTGGAGGGGTGGATGTTCGGGATACTTGGACAGGGAGGTGACGGGTTGCGCGTGTGCTGGGTGTGTGAGGTTGACGATAGGCTGTTTCAGGTTTGCATGGGAGGGGGAAAGGTGGAGGATAGATAAGGACATGGAAGGAGAGGAGGGGAGGGAAGACGTAGGTGGTGGCGGTGAAGTGGCTGGTGAGTTACAGGTTGGCGATCGAGTCAAAGATTGATGTTGCGTTGAGGCTGAAAGGATGTGTGTAATGTCATTGTTGATTTGCTGACTTTCTGATTTTGCTGGGGTGGGAAAATGGGCCTTTGTGTTATGGAGATGAGGGTGAGGCTGAAGCTACACTACCTGCTGAGAGCAGACAGACTGTGCGGTGGATAGGCTGAGATGTCTGTCGAATAGGCAGGTAGGTGGGTATGTCTCTTGCTATTTGCGTGTTCATTCTGTGTTCCTGATGACTTTGCAAATCTCCATGATTGACATGAGCTGAGAAGTCAACAAGGGGGTACTACTGTCCAGTAGGACAAGTCCTCCCGTCTAGATCACTCATGTTGACAGAGGACGAGCGAAAGATGCTGTATGAGAGCTTTGTACTTCTGTGTTGTGGATGGTAAGATACCACATTTAAGAGTGGATGGTATTGATATTACAAATATCTCTACATTTCCTTTCTATTCTAGATCTGTTTCTACATCTATCTGCTCATCTATCCGTCCTTCCGTGTATCTTTCTTACTGACCGTTTTTCTGTCTATCTACCTAAGAGTCTGCAGCCCCCCTAATTGATCTTGAGCCCTTCTATTTACTGATATCCGGAAGATGCTTCCGTCTATCTACCGGTTTCCCTTCCATACTCTTTCTATGCAGCCCTACTACGGCCACCCGACCATTTCTCAAGTGCACGGAAATTGCAAGACGCAGCGGTGCGACGTGATGTGTTTACAGCTTCGCCTTGGGCGTATCCTGCTTCATCATGATCTCGGCCACGATGCGGCGCTGGACTTTGCCGGTGGCTGTCTTGGGCATATTGTCTGTGAAATAGACCTGCGCTACGATTAGCAGGAGTTCAAAAACACAAGCGAGCTCCGAACAGTAACAAACTGTTTGAAGCTTGGAACGATGCGAGGAAATGAAGACTAACCTTCTTCGGCACTTTGAACTTGGCCAACTTCTCAGCAACCCACGCCTTCACCTCCTTCTCATCAACCTTCTCGCCATTCTTCGGTACGATAGCAACCGCAACCTCCTGTCCATACATCTCATCTGGGATCGCAAAGCTCACAGCTTCGCCGACCTTTGGGTGTCTAGCAAGCACGTTGTCCAACTCGATCGGCGAGATCTTCTCGCCTCCTTTGTTGATCAACTCCTTGATTCGTCCCGTGATGATCACGTACCCATCCTTATCCAGCTTGCCCTGATCACCAGTACGGAAGAAGCCTTCGGCTGTGAAAGACGACTTGTTTGCTTCGGGGTTGTTGAGATAGCCTTTTGTGACGTTCTCACCGCGAATACAGATCTCAGCTTCGGAGCCCTGAGGAACTTCTTTGCCAGCTTGGTCGATAATGCGTATTTCGACGCCTTGGCCGATGCCCACACTTCCTGGTTGGCGCTTCGCTGGTGGGAGTGGGTTGGAAGTCATTTGGTGGGCAGCTTCGGTCATGGCGTATGCTTCTAAGACCGGGGCACTGTAGGCTGCTTCTAGCTGGTGGAAGACCGTTGGTGAGAGGGGAGAGGAGCAAGAGCGAATGAAGCGGATCTTGGGCTTGGTGTGTGGAGGTGGGTTCTTGAGAAGGATCTGATGGATTGTTGGAACGGCGGTGTACCAATTGGCGCCGTGGGTGATGAAGTCGTCCCAGAACTCAGAGGCTGAGAACTTTGAAGGTACGATGACCGAGCCGCCGCTGTAGAGAGGAGCGAGGAAGCCCGCCAGTAGACCGTGGACGTGGAACAGCGGCATGACGAGCATCGTTCTGTCGGCCGGAGTAAGGTCGTATGTAGCTTTGATGTTCTTCATCGTGCGAGTGAGGTTCTTGTGTGTCAATGGCACAGCCTTTGGACGGCCTGTTGTGCCACTGGTATGGAGAACGAGTGCAATATCGTCTGGTTGGGCAGTCTCGACTTTCCGGTTTCCCTTGCCCTTGAGCTTTCCCTCATCCTTCACATCCAACACAACTTCTTGTCCGTCCCAATAGCACTCTGCAATGGCAGCGCTGTATTTCCTCGCAGCTCGCACGGCAGGTCCATCTTTGGAATAAGAACCCTTTGGCACAAGCGCAACGGCAGACTTCAAATCGTCAATGTAGAACTCGAATTCCTCCTGCTTGTATGCCGAGTTAAGAGGAGCTGCGATGCCTCTCTGCCATGCGCTAGCCAGGAATGCAACAATGAATTCGTAGGTATTTGGGAGAGCTATTGAGACAGCAGCTTCTGGAGTGACGCCCAACTTGGCGAGCTTCTTTTGAAAAGAGAGAATTTCAGCAGAAAGTTGCTTATATGATATGATGAGAGGATTAGGCTTGGAAGGAATGATAATGGCCGTCGCATTATCTCCTGCTGAGAAGGAATTGGAAAGTGTCGTAGCCATTGCGAATTATTTGTTGATGTACCGAGGATATCAAGTTATTGAAAAGTCTGTAGAGGATGTGAGATATTAAGAGTAATTGAAATGTCCAGCAGTGCAATTGGGAGGAGAAGAACTAGCTTCTGATTGGTATATGCAGCACGTAGATTTTGGTCACTTGCAGATGTCTGGATCAACTGACGTCTGAACTTCTTCTGGGGGCTTGTTGTCTGAAGTCTGTATGGCCGCTATGGCATCTTCCTTATCGCCGAGATAGGATGAGCTTAATCTGCTGACTAATATCTGCTCATCTCGAATCCTAGCCTCACGGAATGAGGCTGAAAGCTGCATTGAGTGTGAAGGAGCCTCGAAGTCAGCATTTTTCATATTGCCTCGATTTGACCAGTATGTCGAACCCTAACCAGACTCCTACGCCCAGAACTGGTGGTCTTTCACTCTACGCAAATTTGTTAGACCCAGAATCCTCAGCTCCTGGCACAATTTCGAAAGCTCCAGTTGTCTTCAAACCAGCAGATGCGGCAGATGAAGGTTCAGCTAAGAAACCACAAATAGATTCGGGTACAAAAAAGTCCCTCGTAGATACTTGTTTCGTATTACTGACAAGCAAATAAGCTGCACTGCGATTCCAGCCGACAAAAAGACCTCAGCTGTCGCAAAAACCAAAACCCAAATCAACATTTCCCAAATCCGCGCCAGGAGACGCGACAGGTTCGCGCAATGTCTCTACGCCTTCCTCCGCCCCTCCCAAGCCAGCGCGGCCAGCAGCAAAGACCACGCTGGCTGACTGGACAGGCATTGATGACGACGACGTCAATGGTTTCTATGGAGGGGAGAAGAGACAGAGAGGTGGGAAGCGAAGGAAGAAGAACAAGCCGAGGGAGGAACATGTTGCTGTTCAAGACTGGGACGATATATATGACCCTTCGCGACCGAACAGCTATGAGGAGTATAAGCACAGTGATGAGAAGATCCGAGAGGTCAGGGAATGGAAGGATAGGCTGTATGCGCATAGGATGGCCAGGAAGTCAAGCGAGAAGGATAGTGACGAGGAAGATTATCGTCCGCAGATGAGCAGTGAGTATTGTGCTCTGCGAAATATTTTGCTTTTGCTAACAGGCCCAGATCAATTTGCTCCTCCTCCAAACTACTCATTTGCACCACCAGCTATGGACTCTCCAAAGAAACCCCAAGAGAGTACAGACAGCAACATCGATTCAGATACATACAGTCCTGCACCCCCTCCACCGCCACCTCCCGAAGATGCTCCACCTCCAGCTCCCGAGCCATTGCCAGCAGGCGCAATATCCCGAGCTCCTGTCCGATACAATCTTCCACCACCTCCAAGCGACATCCCCAGCTCAGAAGCAGAATTAGAGAAAGCCCTTGCAGAAGAACCAGATGACGATGAAGCGGAGAGCGAAGATGCTCCAAGGTCATTACGACCAGGTCAAAAAGGCTTCGCCGAACGACTCATGTCCAAGTATGGCTGGAGCAAGGGCAAAGGTCTGGGAGCCGAAGAATCTGGAATTGTCAATCCTCTTCGTGTACAGATTGAGAAGCGGAAGAAGAAATCAGATGCCGAGGGCGGTGGATTCAGAGAGCCAGGCGGAAGAGGAAAGATTATTGGGGGGAAGAAGAACGTTCCCGAGAAGGAAGAGGAGGTTGGGCAGTTCGGTCCTATGTCTGAAGTTATTGTTTTGAGAGGTATGGTCGATGGTATGAACCTTGATGAAGAGGTTGAGGTTGCTGGAGATGGAGGCTTGATGCAGGAGATTGGCGACGAGTGTGCTGAGAAGGTATGTTCGTATTATCATGCCTTGCAAGCTTTGGCTGACGGAAACAGTATGGTCGTGTGGAACGTGTATACATTGATCGGCATGGCACTGCACCGAAGGTGTTCGTCAAGTTTACGAGTCCCCTTTCTGCCTTAAGGGTAAGTTTCTCTGATCTTTGTTACACTTGTCACGTAATAACAAGTTTAGGCTGTCAATGCACTTGAAGGCCGGATTTTCAATGGCAATACTATTTCGGCACTGTTCTATGAAACAGAGCGATTCGAGCAAGGTCTTTATGACTAGTTACTTCCTCTTTAGCGCAATACAACGATACCCAGCAACACCATCAATACCACCACAACCGCTTCACTTTCTCTCTGATGTTGATATACTTGGCCTTCTTGTCAATAGCAAGCAAAGCTTCGTTGATCTCATTTCCCCACGTCAAAACATCTTAGCTTATGTCTCGAACAGTACTCTCTCCAGGCAGAGAACCCCCCGGAGGAGCCTTTGCACCGTTTTGGACCCTCGCCTTGCCGGTGATCTCAATTTTGACTTTCTCAAGAAGCTCTGTATCTCTATTAAAAGCCGCCCACCATATTCTATGATCTATCTCCTTGTCCTTGACGTAATCCGTATATCCGGTCGAGTGCTCTTCTTTCCATTGCCTGGCAACCTTATTGTTGGCATCAATGAGGTCGGTGAAGGATCCGAGATACTTTGAATAAGCGTAGGGGAAGTCACTCTTGGTACTGATTCGTTTGTAGACCACGTAGCAGAGTTTACTGGGGCCTCGACTTGATGGACTCGTGGCAGTGAATGGAGGAATCGTAGTGTTGGATAAGCTGGCGCCTTTTGTCGGCTTGGGCGTGGACTTAGATGATAGGGATGATAGTGATGATCTTTCTTTAGAGGATCTGAATCGCTTCTTTCTCGTAGTGGTAGTCCGCTTCTGAGTGTCAAAGACCTTGTCTCGCGCAGATACGGGTGACTCGACAATTATCGTAGAAGATGGTGCTGTAGATACGGATCTCGACTTCGACTTGGGGGTGTCATTGGCGGACGTTGATCGCGAGGACAATCTGGATCTCTTGTTTGGTTTGGACGTGGATGAATCGCTGGAAGGGTCACTTCCGTCTCGCTTATCCATGAAGTTGAAGCGTGCCCGGCAATAATAATATGATATGTTGTGTTTATTGACAATGTCTTGAAACTCGCAAGTTATGTTTCTTGTTAAGGAATTACATAGGTGACTCTCCAGCTCTTTGATATCAGCAGCTTTTGGAACGTACTACAGTGAAGTAGCGATCGAGTATGGTCCCTTGCGGAAAGAGCATTCGCTCTCTCAGGAAGATACTGAAATAAGTTGAACGTGCGCCAGTATTTGTACAGTAGTCCCAACTTTAGATGAGCCACTTCTCCAGTCAGCCTGATCGTCATCACCGCTTGAATTCTCAATCTGTCTAATACTAATGATCTTCTACCGCCTACCACCACAGTCCTCCTCGCCAATCTTCGCCCCTTTCATCTCTCGTCAAGGCTATACAAACACGCATAGATATTTATAATCTCTCTTGAGGCATTTACGATGTCAGGAGGATTGAACTTCAACTTTTGCCTCTGTTCTTCTCCGTCTTGACTACAGTGTAACGTCTCGAGAACTATTGAGACTCTCCCCAAGCCGCACAGATTCTCACACTGAGTCTAGAAGACATGTCTGCCATCTCAAAAATGTCTGCTCTCGAAAGGTGTCATTTTGACAAACCACCGAACTTTGCCATCCTTCGATGTCATATACACCATGGTACAGTGACCTTCTTGCCAGAGCGGCAGCTTTTGGAGCTCTGATAATGCGGAATCACGGTCCTTTGACTGTCCGTGTGCGAATCGTACCCTCTGTTGCTTATTAGGTCCCCTCTGCGGGCTCAACCACACAGTATAATCGCCTCTCCAGTCAGGTCCTTCCATTATCTCCTTTAACTTCTGTTCAGCTGTGTCAATTGCATCGGCATGGTCTGCATGCAGTCCATTTACGTGATCCATGCCAGAATTGCCGCCTAAATTGTTCATCAAGAAATCGTGATAATCGCACTCCACCAAGAAGAATTTGGTCGTAGGTTTGAGTGGGTCGTCCACAATGTCGTATGACTCTGTTGGGAATCTGGACGGTTCAGCAGCAGTATCTTCGAATTCAACAGCTTTGGATGCGGGATAGAAAGGCTCGTTTATACTGCTGTCCGACCTCAGAGTCTTGTCTCTTGTTTTGGTGCCGGAAATCTTTTCAGCGCGTTCCGTAACAAGGTTGCCTCACGTAGCTTGTCCGTAGGCTTGCGGGAACGGAAACTCCTTCTCTTCGACATTGGAGAGCTTCGGTCTTTCTTACGAGAGGCGATATTCTCATCGAAAGGTTTGGAACTCGCTCGAATGGTTTTGCCGTTATCCTCGGAGCTTTCCATGTCCGAACTCTCCTCACTTGACCCAGCATCATCCTCTCCAGTCATCTCGTCATCCCCTTCCGCACCACCATCATCGTCACTATCATTGCTTGTGTAAGACTCGGAATTTGTAGCCACTGATCCAAGCGGCGTCTTTGGGGCGATCTTGTAATGATTTGCTTGTGCTGGTGCTCTCGACCCGGATCTCATGGCATGACTTTTAGTGACTGCCATTTTGTCCTGCGAAGACGTTTATGAACTGAGATTGATCTCGAGGAGTTTAGCTGCTCTTTCCGGCAGTGGGATATGTATGTTGGTGGAAATGATGATATCGTGGTGCAGGCCTTTCAGGTTTCGGACTTCAGAAGCTGAGTTAAATGGTTGGCAACCAACTGCCATTCGCTCCTTCTGTCTGGGAATAAGTAAATCACACCGTAAAAAGCTCGCAACCATATCACATGATATCAGCACCCAAAGCGTTGAGATTTACAGTCGTTGACAAGTGTTGTGTTTGAGCGCCGACTCTAGTGATCGATTATCCTGGGACCTGGGTATTTGTTTATATACCTGCTTTTCGTCTCGCTTAATTGAAGATGACATCCAAGTTTGCGACAATCGAACTTATGTGAACAAACTGGTGAAAGGCATCCGCTGAAGATATCCAAGGTATCATACGATATTCCAACCAACTTCAAGAAAACAACGACTTTTACTTCCTTTCCTGTCCATTCTCTCGGCCTCGCCATCCACTGACCCACGAGCCAGGTCTTTCGCGCCTCTAACAGATTGACACCTGATCTCCTTAACAGCGTACCTCACGAGCCAGCAAGATCGAAGCAAGTACTCAAGGCCATTATCATCCACCAAGTCTGTCTTTGATCTCCACACAACAAACCCCTCATGATCATCCACACCTCACGTAGAAGGTGACTTCACGCAGGCGACATTATTGCGTACAATTACTGGACGACTGCTGGCGTATAAAGAGAGGGACAAGGGGATTACGAACCAGTTGGTCCCGCTTCTCCACCACTCTGGCCGCTGTTCCACATACAGAATTCAGCTTTCCAGCCCCAGACCGCATACGACTCGCTCGCGACTTCGGCTTCGAACCCCCACGACGACCCAACCCTAAGACTGGATCATCCCTTACATAGCGCATTTCTAATCTATCGCCCGTGTTGTTAAGGATCCAGACCAGAGCTTGGCACGTGTCGATTCGTTCTGGCGCCGTGGTGGGTTGATGTGCAGAGATGATGTTAAGACTTTGTGTTGATACAGGGGGATTGAGATAATTTCGTTACCGTCTTGAATACTCCAGCAAACTGGATCAGTCCGGTATTTGAACGTGAGCCAAAGATTGTAGGTCCTTTGGGAAGCCAACACATTGTCTGGGACTTCTGTTTGTTGGGATGCGGACATTTCGAATTCACCAGCTATGTTATTTGCTCGCAGAAAGAGCTAACCAAAACTAAAGCCACAATGCAAACAGGTTTGCAAGTAAATCTGGAAGTCGATGGAGCAGCAACTTTAGGACACCACACGGGGACTTCATCGACCCTATGGTGCACCAGAACACAACGCCATTCATCACTCTTGATCGTTCATCATGAGCACCAAAATGTACGATAAAGTACATTGAGACTTTTGAAATACCAGCAAACATGAATTGAGGGACTTCCAGACACTTCAAGCGGTCGGCGTGGTTCGTAGTAGGTGGCCCGATGTGGTACGGAGCCGGATGCCGGACACAGTGATGTCCCTGAAATGTAGCGAAATAGGCAGATTTCCAGCATCGACAAGGTTATCAACACGAAAGTCGTACGAGACTGCGTGGAGTATCAGCAAGAAAACAGTGCAACACCGAGACACTTGCTTGAGAAATGCAACTAACAACCTCTTCAACACAATCGGCAACCGACGAATCACGACACAAAAAAGAAACCCTCATTTCGGAGAGGGTGGCTTCTCTCATCGCACCGGCGGTGGGAGCTTGTTTTGCCTGCTGTTCAAGCGTGACGCGTTCGTGACTGTTTTTGTTGTTTGTTGACTTTGTGACTCGCTTCGTGAAAAGTGGATCTGCCACATCCGGCACTCCCATCAACATCTAGAATCAGCAAACTCGCTATGTTGAGAAAATGACACGTCAAATCTTGGATGCTTTGATTTTTTTGCCTTATCTAGGCTTCCGAAAACGCTGCAGACTACAAGATGATGTTCGTTGGGTACTCGATGCTCAATTGGAATGAGGTCGGCTGATGATTGAAACTTTGGTTGATGGCAGGGCCATTGACAGCCATCTGACTCTGAAAAGTCTCCTAGATATTAGGATCTTATCCTGACGACTGATATCGTCCAGAAAATCTTCCTTCGTAACCAGATGAAGTGCCCTGTCACTCTGCTTGCAAATTGGGTTCATTAACACGTGGCGAGTGCTCTCACAACACTCTGAAATTGCATTGGGGAAAACGTCTTTCAAACCCAAGTCATTACATGGTGATCTCGTGGCAGGAAATGTGAGACAGTACTCATTGCCTAAGTTGTGCCGTACATTAATCATGAAGCAGTCCACCCAACCAGAAGCGTGAAGAGCGCTCATGCTTCAATATAAATTATATGGCTGGAGAAAGTTTGTCAGCGACCTCTGTAGAAATCTAGCTTGGTCCGTGGCGTGATGTCTATGAAGCCTATAGGATTGCTTAGGAGATAATTCCCACTGCCCCTCTGATACGCATCCACGCCCACAATCATCAGATCTTGCCCACATCTTCTTCGAAGCAGATCGATAAATGCCTCGCAATTGTTCCTTCTCAGGAACAACATAGTAAGGTGGTGCCCTGCAGTGTCAACGTAGCCACTGAACTCCCGTTGCAAGGATGTCCAATGGCTCTCGAATCGGCTTCGTGTAGCTGGTGAACCAAATGTAGATGCATCCTAAGATGTCAGGGCTGAACAGTATTGGAATCGCCAACTCGTCGCTGACCCGAGCGAGAGATTCGCTGATCCGAGAAATGAGCTGATCGTATGTCATCTTGGGGTGAATCATGATCACGCAGGCGTCGTCTACCAAGCGTGTTGAGGCGCCTTTCACCTTTGGTACCTGCTGCCGCGGATTTCTATTAAGACAGAGCTCGACTGCGACCGGAACGGCGAATTCTTCTCGTGGGTCCAATTCGTTAACAGAATCTGTTTCGAACAGATGATGGATTGAATCGATATCACCCTCTGCATGTTGTCCATTTTGTCCATCTATCACGATGTCGGCAGAGTGACCGCTCATCTGAGAATGGTCCTGACTTAGAGCAGAATCGGCGGCTCGAGAGTGGAAATCATTTGAAGGTCTGTTTGAAGATGTGTTTGAAGATGTGCTTGAAGAGTACGAAGTCGATCGATCGCCATGGAGCCAGTACAGAGCATGAAGTCCGCCGCGGAAAAGGCCGTCCGGAACGAGTTTGGGCATAGCGGCTTGTGTTCGATGAGAAATTGGTTTCGAGATTTCTGCTTGAGGTATGCAGAGCAGAATTGAAAAGGTCTTTGGCGGATTGGGTCAATTATATAGAGTATTGTACAGACCACACGACTCTCAATCATGTTTGCTTAAGGTCACTGTCTGAGAGCACACATCATTACTTCAATGACAACAATCAGAAATCGATGAAGCCAGCTGCCACTGGTAGTCACACTACGCTGGCAGGACTACATTACTCCATGGCGGGTTGGCACATGAGGATCTTTTACAGATACACTAGTATAATAGGCCATATGCTCTCAGAGTAAAGGTGATATTGCGACAAATTCAAGTTGCGAGGCAGCCAGCCAATCGCGTCTTGCACCCAACGCCCATCGCAATGTATTACATACAATACAAGAAACAGATCTATCATCGTCACACACGGCCTACTATCTCGAGCCCTCGCCACCTCTCGTTTCGGGCCTCACAACAGAACTGCTCACACTACCACTTCTACTTCCAGCAGTAGAGCCTTCTTCGGCGCTCCTTTCAAGGAAGCCTGTCCACAGGTCTGCCAATGACTCCTTATTCGTGGGCGTCTCAGTAAAGTATTCTGAGGAAAGAGAAGGCGTACTTGGAGTACGGTAGAATGGTGACATGGGTAAACGTAAACTGCTGTTCGACGCACCTGGTCTCGCAAGACCTGCTTGCTCTTTCTGCTCGTCCGTCCAGTTGAGGAGTGATGCTATCAACTGCAGGATCTGGAACTTCTTGGGATCGGAGCGGTCAAGAGCTAGGAAGTGCAAGAAGTGGTTGGTGACAATTTGTCTGAGAAAGTATTAGCATATGCTTAGGTGTTTGTGAGATTCGACCTTACCTGTCGATATTGTCTTCCGGTTTGGCTTTCTTGAGATACCTCAAAGCCTTCGTGAGGTGGTCGTTTAGTATGATTGCTTCATGCCGTAATTTTCCAACCAGAAGATTTTTCTCCTTGATCTCTTTCTCAAAAGGTATCAGACGGTCAACTTCGGTCTGTAGGGCTCCTTTTGATGCCTCCGCTTCAGTGGCTCTAGAATCAGAATCCTGGACAAGCTTCTTAAGAGCTTGGAGCTGCTCCTCGTACGACTCTACCATTTCCCTCAACTCCCTTTTCCGGGATTCTTGAACATCTTGCAGGGCTCTTTGTAGTCCCTCCAGTGTCTGTGACTGACTATCTCTTTCAGACACGGCTTCCTCGTAGGATTCTTTCTGCATCGAGAATTGCTCTTCCAAGTCCTTGATTCTCTCAGCCAGACCTTCTCGCATAGATCTCTCCTCCATAGCCAGAACCTCCCAGTCTCCCATTGCCTCTTTGGCAGCTTCGGCCTCGTCTCTCAGCTGCCTGGTCTGCTGGACTAGATCTTCTCGCTCACTGACCCAGTTCTGCTGGGACAGGTTGTGCCGATTCCTTAGACTGGAAAGCTCTTTCGAGGTTTCGTTGGCTTCTTGCTCTAATCGTTCCACATCACCCTCAAGACTTTTGACATTCTTCTGCAGAGACTCGTTCTGTGATTCAAGCTCTTCAATTTGCTCCTTTGCTTCAGCAAGCTCTTGCTTATCCGCTTTAAGCCTTTCCCCCAAACTCGACTTAATTGTGTTAATGCGCCCCAGAAGCGATTGGTACTGTGTTTCAGCATGGTCCTTCGCAGATTCGGTCTCTTCAAGCTCGGCTCGAATTGTTGAAACTTCCTCCTCATGCTGGCCCTTGATCGTTGAAACTTCCGTCGTATGCTTTGACTCGATGCTTGACAGTTCTTCCGCATGCTGTCCCTTTATTGTCGTTATTTCTTCCGTATGCTTTTCTTGTATGTCTTCTAGCGCCTTTCGCAATTGCTCCACCTCGACCCGGAGAGCTTCTCTTTCCTGCGACATGGCATCAAATCGTAAGCTGGCATCTGAGGTTTCTGATTGCTTCTCTTCTGATCCGCCCAATGTCTGGCGCTGCGCTTGAATTGTCGGTTGTGACGAAGGCTCGACTGCGTGGCCATTGCTCTTAGATTCATGATTGTGACCGTTCGTTTGCACTTTGGTACTTTCCGGGAAAGCGACATCGCGGGGTGTATTCTGCGAACAAAGTCAGAACTCATAGGTCTTCCTCAAGAACGTTCGTGAATTGAACAGGTGTCATTCGTACCGCGGTGGATTGCCCTGAATCCTCGTCACCCTCTGCGTCCCCATTTTCTGAACCGGCATCTTTCCCATTTCCGGGGACTTTGAGTGTTCCTTCAGTCGGCTTCCCTTTGCCCGCCTTTTTCTTCTTGTTGCTCTTCTTTTTGGGGGCTAATCGGAATGTATCAGTAACAATGAACCTGCTGGGCGAATGGGTTGCGAGCTGATGGGAAAAACGAACCTGTGGAAGAAGACTGAGAAGGGTCTGGAGGGGCTACGGCAGACATAGTTAATTCACGTTGAACAACTGTCGATGGTTGGCAAAGAAGTCCAGCGCAGGTACTCGTAATCCTCAAAGCCCAATGTGATCTGAAGCGTATTTGCTCCCTTGCGGTTTAGCGCAGCCCGTGTTGGATCCCTGCCCAGTTGCACGTTTCATTTCTTAGCTCAGTCCAGGCCACGAACTCCAAATCCACACTCAACACCAGACACCGATGCAGAACTTCCAACTCTACAAATCCATCAGTCTTCACCAGCCTGCAATGGGAAAAGGTCAGATCCGAACAAAACCTTTGTAACACACTTATTGCCCCACCTTCGGGATCCCGATCAACGTTTCGAGATGCCCTTGCTCGACAGGTCCACCTCCACGTACAGCCTCGGGTCACTCAGTGACTTGAGAGTCGACCGGTTCGCAATAGTGCGGGCAGCTTAAGGATAGACTGACAGACTCACCAATGGCCGCTGTCACTTTACCAACTAGCATTTGCGTGCTGAGATAGTATGCATTTCTCTGAAAGTCGATGACAACATGCCTACATATATTCATCTGCCTCTGAATTGCTTCAATCAGCAGTTCTTCGCGTCAATCTTACATGAGCCAAGTGTCTCACTTCAAATCCGACTGTTATCTCTTACCTGTCTGAACACTAGAAAATACTTCCGGTATCATTTATTGAGTGATCACAATGGGGTCAAACGAGGTGGACACAAGCAAATATTTTCGATGGGACTCAGGCGTGGAGAAATTTCCACCAGGAGAGGCTGAGGATATCTAGGCCGTTGCGGATATGATCACTGCTATGCAGAAAGCTCAGTTCAACAATCATAGACATATGTACGGTGGTAGGTATAAATAGATCGGCCACTAAAAACATCTTCTGATCTGGCCACCAGGCACTCATGCAAGAACCCAAGGAATTGTCAAAGGCAAGCTGATTGTGGGAGAGCACCCTCCTCATCTCGCCCAATCTCTATTCTCCAAACCAGCCGAGTACCCAATTGCGATGCGATATAGCTCAGAGCCCGGGGACCCACGCCTCGATGACCAAATTCCTCAGCCCCGTGGTTTGGGAATGAAAGTCTTCAATGTACAGGCGAGATGCTCGATATTGTGAAAGACTATCTTACCCAAGACATCGAGTTCAACAGTGCGCCGGTGATCGAGCTTGCAGATGCCAAAACTACAAGAGAAATATTCGAGCTTTGGACAAAGTACGGCGGTGACAAGAAGGAATTATACAAGCATCTTGAAGCGCGCAACGACACCGATCTCCAGAAAGCTCGCGATCAGATCCCAAACAAGCATCTCGAGGTACGCAGTGCATTCTCATATAGAGGCTTGAAGGTTGATCCCCTTGCAGTCAACCCGACAATACTCCCAGACAGCCTACAGGTTTGGCGAGTATGTCATCAGATACTGCCTTGTTCCCTCTGGCGAGACTCAGAAGAAGCGTGAAGATACCGTGAAGCCCGATTCGCACCTAATCACATCCTCAGCGATTGGCTAAAAGAATTCCACAGCAATCATGAAGCAGAATATACGTTCCAGGTTCAGTTTTGCGAAAACCTCGAGGAGCAGCCTGTTGAGTATGCTGGTACGCCGTGGGACGAGGAAAATTATCCTTGGTAGACTGTTGCGAAAGTTGTCATTCCGAAGCAGGATAGTTTTATATCTGTCCGTAAGGCTTTCTGGGAAGATCATATGAGATTGAATCCATAGCATGGATTAAAGTCTCTTCAGCCTTTAGGTTCGCCGAATAGACTTAGAAGAGTCGTGTATCCCGCCAGCAGTAAGCTTCGCCAGGAGACGAATGGAAGGAAGGAAGTGAATTTGACGAGCATCGACCAGATTCCCGATGGAGGATTCATCGATGCATGAGTATTCCTCTGGGTGAATGATTGCACCCTAGCACAGCGGGGATGAATTGATGATACACATGGACAAGGCAACGAGATATGATGCAATTATGAAGGTTCTGCACCCAGTGTAGAATGCAAATGTGACAGTGTAGATGTGTTCTGAACATGAGAGCCATAAAGACAAGACAAGTCAGTCCAACTCCCGACCCTCGAACAATTCTCAGCCAAGAACGAGCCCAACACAAACCATCATTTCTTTATTAGAATTTTGTTGGCACTAAGCGAACCTAATGAAGCATTGAGTGAAAACTCGAGCCATCAGCAGGATTATAAAAGGCGCTTCTTCTGGGCTATTCGTGAATATGACAGAGGCTACAGACAACACAGAGGATACGAAGTAAACTCCATGCTCCATTGCATATCGCAAAGCGATAAAACAATGAGCCAGAACAGGATGTATAGGTGAACGCCTTGAGACTGGAGAAAGAAGAGGGACGATCCGAGAAAATTTTGGTTTTGGAGAGTAAGGGCGCTAAGTCCTAATCAAGCTTAGCAAAGTCAGATGATTCGGCGTTGAAATGAATCTTGGCGCGCGCGACTCTCAACCTCGCTTCCTGCTTCTGTCGGACAAAGCATTAACCATCATCGCCACCTTCGAAATTTGAATTGAAGGCCGGTTCCTGATTTCACTTTTTGTCAAGCTCAACCGCTCGGCGACCATCTAGATCAAAGTCAAAGATCTCAATTGAAGCCTTCATCATATCTCCTCTCCGACCTTGATTGTGGCGACCAATATGGCGGCACATACTTACGTCTCACCTCTCAAATCAGGCACATCTGGAATATCCCCTGTGAAGATGAAAGCTTCCCCAGCCAGAATAACTCCCTCCAAGGGCCCAACACCTAGAAAACGCAAAGCAGTTCAATCCTCTCCACCATCCACTTCTAACGGCCAAGTTGAGCAAGGCTTCTTCGCTGCTCTCGCCTCAAATGAAGCACAAGCCGGCCTTGTACCATCATCAAAAGCCAAGCGTCAACGCAAGAAGAAGACCGAGGGTGAAGGCGAGGAACCAGAAGAGAAGCGTCTCAAGAGATTCAGATCCAAAGCTCCAGTCTCGTATATGGAACGCTTGCAGCGCGTGACTTCGCAGCGGATGTTCTTGATCGATCGAGAGAAAGTCGTCGGTGAGGATGGAGAATGTCCAGAGGAGAAGTTCGATATTGCTGGTTCGACGGGCAATATTTATCAGGTCACTATTTGTAGGGTTCCAAGATGTACTTGTCCGGATGCGGCGAAGGGCAACCAGTGCAAACATATTATCTATGTGAGTCTACTCTGATATCCTGTTTAGGATGGGAACTAACAATCTGTAGGTCATGGTCAACGTCCTGAAAGCGCGGGAGGACCTGGCTTACCAGCTTGCACTTCTCAGCACGGAACTGGTAGAGATTTTTGCCAATGCTCCAGTCACGCCTCAATTATCTGATGGTGCTCCTTCATCTTCTACTGATACTGGTGGATTCCGCAAGCCAATCGAAGGCGATTGTCCAGTCTGCGTCATGGAGTTCAATGAGAGTGACAAGTCCGAGGAGATTTTGTGGTGCAAGGGCGCGTGTGGAAATAACATTCACCGACATTGCTTCGAGCAGTGGGCGAGGAGCAAGCCCGGTAGGATCCTCTTTGCATTCTGAGATACAGAGTTGGAACTTCGCCGTAACGATTCATATGAAACTAACATCTCGCAGGGCCAGTTAGATGTGTTTACTGCCGAACACCATGGAAAGGTGACGAGGAGAGCATCAAGCGCATTAGCAAGAGCGGAAAGGTGAACGAAGAAGGCTACGTCAATGTCGCTGGTGAACTTGGCCTTGGTGGTCAGCGTGACATGAGCACGTATCACCAGTACTGGGTTCGACGTGAGTTTGGTGGCGGCTACAGTTAGGTGGCTTAGGGATTTGGGAGTGCTTGTACGAGACAACGGTACTTTAAGATATGTGTTTGGGATGAGGACGACGGGATGAGATGATAGTGGGATAAGGCGTTGCTTGGAAATACCCATTTGCTTTTGGGGTGGGGAAGTGGGCTTGTGAGAGAAGTATGATGCGGTCGCTTTGAGGTGGCTACAAAAAAGGAATGAAGCCTTGGGGGCAGGAACGTTCTTGCTCCTATCTTGACACGAACCAAGCTGCTACGACACGAGATGAAATCAGATTAAATAGAGCCATGGCAGGGACCACCGCTATACTCCATTATTGATATAATCTTAAACGCCGGACTTTTGTATTAGTATTTGCCTAGACTTGGCGTCTAGAAGGCTTTCTTGCCCTCAATTTCGAACACGTCTCCGGACATTGAGCTACCACTGTAAGATCTTAAGCTAGGTCTGAGTTCTAGTGTTGACTTTCCCGAATCTCCAAGCGAGGCCGCGTGATTTACACGATCTTCCCCTTGTTGACAACAAAGCCTTCCAGAGCAGCTACAACCAGTCAGCAAATCACTCAAAGGACTATTTCAGTACATCATGACTTACAGATAGCAGCCCAAAGCCTATTCTCCGCCTCTGGGAAAACCAAGCTCCTCGGACTATAGAACACCTCATCAGCCACCTCCTCGGGATGCCTTGGCAAACAATGCATGAACTTCCAGCCCTCCTTCGCACCACCCCTCTTCGCCAAATCGTTCGTAATCTGATATCCCGCAAAAGCTTTCAACCGCTTCGCAGTTTCCTCTTCCTGCCCCATCGACACCCATGTATCCGTCACAAGGATATCCGCATTCTTGATAGCTTCTTCTGGGACATTGGTCTCTGACAGTTTGCCGGGCGAGGAGACGCCTTCTGTGGAGGAGAGGATGATGTCACGCATGCGCGAGGGGATCGTGTAGCCTTTTGGCGCAGCGACGGAGATGTCTACGCCAAGTTTCAAGGCGCCAATTGCCAGGTCGAAAAGCACGTTATTTGCGTCTCCTACCCACGCGATCTTCAGACCTTCCAGACCCAAACTCGAAGCTCCAGCTCCTGATGAAGAAGGGAACGCTTCGTGGATTGTAAGGAAATCAGCAATTGTTTGGAGAGGATGGTAGTCTTCTGATAGGGCGTTGATGACGGGTACGGAGGAGTGCTTTGCTAGATCTGCGACGTCGGAGTGAGGGCCTACGCGGGCGACCATGCAGGATGTCATGCTGGAGATGACGAGGGAGGTGTCGTAGAGGGATTCGTTGACGCCGAGCTGGATGTCGTCTTTGCCGAGGAACATGGGGTGGCCGCCCATTGTTGTTACTGCTGCTTCGGTTGAGACTCGTGTACGTGTTGAGCGCTTATTGAACATCATTGCGATGGTCTTGCCCGAGAGGGCGCCTTGGAGATGGGAGGGTGTGGACCCGGATTTGATAGCGGTCTTGGAGGAAGAGGCATTGCGGACGAGGGTGGTGAGTTCGGCGGGTGTGAGGTCTGCGATGGAGAGGAGATGGCGAGGTGCGAAGGGGGAGGTGAGTGGTGTTGCTGGCGAGGGAGCGAGAGAGTAGTTGCGTTTGGAGGTGCATTTTGAGAGCTGTTGGAGAGCTGCTCGAGCTGGACGGAGGTGGGCTGTTGACGGCATCTTGCTATTCGAGTCAATTGGCTTGATTGCGATTCAATTCATAGAAGCAAAAAGACACAAGTAGAAGTGGAAGTAAAGCAAGATATACTTGTGTGAGTTGTGAGTCAGAAGATGGAATCTGAGATTGTGAAATCCACCTACAGTAAGTATCTGAAAGTCTCGTCAAGAAATTTTGCTCACTCCATGTGAGTCTTTGAATCCCGCACCATGCAGATGCGCAGCTGGTGGGTGGTGGCATGCATTTGCAGGCATGTTTTAGCGTGAGGGATTGGCCCAATGATCGCTTCCGGATTGCTTCACTCAGTGTCCGGTTTCACTGTTTCAGGAACGACGAACGATGAACTGACACAACTATGACAAAAGCACAGAGTTGCCATCGTGAACCTTGATATATACCTTCGTTGAACTTGTCCTCGAAACTTAGAAGTCACAAAACCAATACTGTTGAAATCACTGCCGATGCTATCATCGGATCAACTTTTCCGGTTCCTTGATCCATCAACAACTCACAATCAGCGCCAAGGCATGGGTGGCGAGCTAAGATAGGTACCAACGCAATCATCCCCAGCCTCAGCTCTCCATCATCGCATCAACACACGACGGCCAACATCGGACACAACATAGCTCACATAAGTATCTCGAGGGCGCTGGGCGTCAATAACACCATTTGGACAGCTTCACGACCTCACATCCTCAACAATGTCAGATAATCCCTCATCACCGCTGCTGCGGCCGAGCAGCTCATCACGACCCACCTCGAAGCAGTCCGGGGAACCCCTCGAGAATACCCCTCTCTTATCACGAATCGACAGCGCTCCAAGATACGATGGAGAATCAAACCACGAAACGAGCAGACGACCGTCGCCTGCAACAAGATCGTTACGCACGATTCAAAATGGCGGATCTATCAGGTCAACGAAGGGCGATCGCAGATGGCCGACTGTCGTCGCCATCATCACTCTAGCCTTGGTTGCAGTGGTCATCATACTTGGTGCCTTCTTTGCCCCGGCAGTGGTGCAAGAATACGCCAAAGAAGCACTTGTCATCGAACCTACGAATCTGTCGATAGACTCATTTACAGCAAGCGGGGTCAGAGCTCGTGTGCAGGCCAACTTCCGTATGGATGCTTCAAGGGTTGGCAGCAAGAATGTTAGGAATATCGGACGATTCGGAACTTGGGTTGCTCGGAAAGTGGAGAGCGAGTCATCGAAAGTTGAGGTCTATCTCCCAGAATATGGCAATATCCTTGTTGGAACTGCCGCTGTACCACCTGTCGTGGTTGATATTCGAAATGGGCATATCACCGCGATCGATTTCCTCACTGATCTTGAGCCTGGAAACATCGAGGGTATTAGGCAGGTTGCGAATGACTGGCTCGAGGGTCGTTTGGGCCAAATCAGGTTATTGGGCAAAGCCAATGTTGGCTTAAAGTCTGGAATCTTCCCGTTGGGAACCCAGTCCATCACCGAATCGCTGGTTTTTGAAGGTCAATCTCTCTATCGTTCCTTTGCATCTTTGTATCTTGGAGAGAAGACATTGGGTTAAATTGATGGCTTCTACTTAAGACTATTTGTACTCTGGGGCCCAAATCTAGTCTGATAGGTCTCTTAGACACATAAGGGTCTCTTGTGTCTTCAGATAGTACTATCAAACCGAATCTTAAGCTAATTCTTTCTTCAGGCAACGACCTTCCCGCTATTCCACAGTATAATATTACCCGCCTTAACTTCCGAGACGTACCTATTTCCACTGGTGGCCGCCGTGGTATGGCTGCGGACGTCTCACTGGCTCTGACAAATTCGTACCCTGTCAAACTCACAATCCCACCGCTTGGTTTCGACATCCTTGTTGAGAATTGCAATTCGAATGACAATTACATCAAACTTGCTGATGCGACAACTGGTACTATCGATGTCGAACCATATTCTGACGTCAAGGTCGATGTTGGAGGCATTGTTCGAGAGATCCCAAAGACTCTCGTTCAGGCCTGCCCTCATTCTCGCGATTCACCGCTTGACCTTCTCCTTGGAAAATACATCCATGGCAACAACACCACGATCTTCGTGCGAGGTTCAAGTTCGCCTGACACCGATACTCCCGAATGGATCACCAAGATCATCTCTAGCGTTACTGTTCCAGTTCCTTTTCCTGGCCACAGTTTCGATAAAGTGATCAAGGAGTTTTCTCTCACAGACACGGAATTTTTCCTCCCAGATTCCTCTGCCAAGCCAGGATCCGATGAAGAGAACCCTCAGATCTCAGGAACCATCGTCGTGACCGCCGGACTGCCCAAAGAGATGAACTTTGGAATCAATGTCACTCGTGTGCGAGCTAATGCCGATGTGTTTTACAAGGGCAAGAAGCTTGGTGTTCTCAACCTTCACAAATGGCAAAAAGCCCAATCAGAGAGAATCGAGCCAAAGGATGGAGAGGACGCCGCGCTAAGAATCAAGTCTCGAATCGAACATGCACCATTGAATGTCACCGACGACGATGTACTTACAGACATCCTCATGTCTCTCTTCATTGGCAACCGAATCACGCTCAAGGTCGTAGCGCTTGTCGATGTCGAGGTGTCCACTGTGTTAGGGGAGTTTGTTGTCAAGAAGCTCCCTGCAGAGGGAGTCGTTCCTGTGAAACGTTAGAAACCGTTTTAATTAGTCAGGTCGACCGCACCGAAGCTGACGAGATTTTTATGCAGCGATCTCTAAGGGTGGCGACTTCAAACATTTCATGCCTCAAGTCGGTAATTTGAAGGTATTGAGCACCAGCAGAACCTCTCTCGACCTTGAAGCTCGCGTCAATTTCACAAACCCCACGGAATACAGCGCACAGATACCCTACTTCAACATTCATATCCTTAACAATGGTTCCGTTATTGGGGACGCTACAGCGAAAGACATCACAGTCATACCCGGTAACAACACCAATATTCTCGTTCAAGCGACCTGGGACCCAACTAGATTTGGCGGCAGGAAGGCAGCAAAGATTGGGCGAGAGCTTCTCTCACAGTACATTTCTGGATTTAACACAACCCTGACATTCCAAACCCACAAAGATTCCATCCCACACCAGCCAGACCTCGGCGAAGCACTCAGCCAATTCCATATCGAGATACCTACTCCAAGACTCAACACAAACGGTCCCGACAGCGACAAGCCGCACTTCATAGACGACGCAACTTTCCATTTACTGTCTTCGACCGCAACTTTCACGCTCATTTCACCACTGCAGTACAGCACTATCTACATTGAAAACATAAATGCGACTGCTTTCTACAACCATACCGAACCAGTTGGCCAGATTCTCTACGACCTGCCTTTCAAAGTCCCTCCTGGAGCTAGCGAGAGTCCTAACCTGCCGGTTGATTGGTCGTTTGATTCTGTTGGATATGAGGCATTGAAGAATGCTTTGGGAGGGACCCTGAAATTAGATGCTAAGGGAACGGTGCAGATAAAACTAGGGCAGTGGATAGAGACTGTTTGGTATGTAGGGTCTGGTATCGGTGCTAGCGTCAGGTTTTGAGTGGCATGAAATGGTAATGGATCTATGAATGAAATGTAAATACGGGGCTTTGGTTGGGGTTTTGGGAATAAGCAGGCGTCAGGAAGGAATGGGTATGAAGGCGTTTGGAGAAATCAGTGCGAACGCGATTGTATAGAATACATAGAAGCAGATCTTTCTTTCTTCTAAATCAATCTATCCTGCACGTGCGCGTGAATTCTTCGCTTTCATTTCGCCAGCTGCTGAAATAGATACAAGCGCAGACGCAGTGAACTCATAATAGAGAAAGAGAGATAGGAGGAATGAGATAGACGCCAACTCCATCCATATTCAGAAACCAATTTTTTGCTATCCATCCACGTGAGTAGAATCCAGACCATTTCCTTCTAAGCTAAGTAATTGATTTATCCTGGAGGAAGAACACTAGCGTCAACGATCTCGTCGGCGTCTTTGATGAGCTCGGCTTCGTTGGGGCCGTAGAGAGGGGAGCGGGGAAGGGCCATGAGACCCGTGCGTGCAGATTCGAGGATGCCGAAGGGGGAGATGAGCTTCATGAAAGAGTCAATACGGGTAGGCTTTGCGGACCTGTGTTTTGGGTTAGTCGTAGTTCTTTTTTGGGCCAGGATGGGGGAAGAGCAGGGTGGCAGGACTTACACCTCAACAATACAGCTGTTTGTGCTGATATCCAAAACCTTACCACCGAACTGATGCGTAAAGTAGGTAATGGACTTCAAATGCTCATGCTTCAATCTCAATGCCTGACTCAGAGCAAGCTTGCTAGGGTGGAAATCACTCGACTCCGAGTTCCTCTGAGCCCATTCCTCGCCCTCCGCGACCTCCTCCTCACCACCCGTAATCTCCCTATGATGAGCCATCAACTCCTCAAAGTACTCAGGACCCAGGATATTGATCTTCGCAAGTAACAGCTCCCGCTGGACCAGAGGCGCAGTAGTGTAGTCCAGAACAGCCCAGACTGGTACCAGGTCCTCCAATTGGCGACGGGCCTGCTCGACAACGCCATCTTGTCCGGACAGCACGATCGTCATGCGGGACAAGTCTTCGACTTCGGTATTGCAGACGACGAGGGAGTCAATGTTGAAGCCGCGCGCTGCGAGGATACCCGACACGCGGGAGAGCACACCGGGCTCATTCTGCACGAGACAGTTCAGGATATGCCGTTTGGGCGGTGCGCTGGAAGGTGAGGGTGTCTCGTAGAGGATGTTGGAGACGGCTGCTTGAGCAGACCAAGATGGAGGTGCATCGGAGGTCGGGAGAGGATATACGCGTCTGTGGAGGGCTTTGTATGCGAGTGCTGAAGTGGAGGAGGCTGTCGATTCGGCGCGGTGATGTTGGAGGGGAGCGAGCAGCGAGGAGGTTGTTCTGGAAGAGCGAATTGCTCGGGTGGGAAGCGCAAAGAGAGCTTTTCTTGAAGCCATTGTGAGAATCGGGAAGCCACTGATGGCTGCAATTGTTGTTCTTTGAGTCTCCCTCCCTCCGTGGTTCTCAATTGAGAAGTTCAAAGACGGTGAGTCAGGTTGAACAAACGAGGGCATTCAGGATGACGGGAGCGAAGTCGCAGTGAACAAATTCGCTAAAAGTCCCCAGTTTTTGCAGGCACTTGGCTCGAGCTTACGCTAACGAGCACCCTTGTCCTTTCTAGAAAATCAGCCTCATTCGAACAACCAATCTGCATGACCGAGGATCAGTCCAACCTTGCCAACTATCACTCTTTTACAGAACAATATTCTTTGCGTCGCAACCACCGCAGTCGCGCGCATTCCTTCCTTTGCTGAAGAACACAGGACACAAGATGGACGATACAGAGAGACGCACGGCTAAGCGCTCACGATTCGATCAAAAGGAGCCCGCGAGGAATTCGAGATTCGACCGACGCTCACGCTCTCCTCCTGCTGTCAAGCCCGCCGAGTCGAGACGTAGCAGAAGCCCTCTTGCAAGAGATTCTGGTAGTCCAGCGCCGGAGGCGAAGAAGCCATCTGCGGATCCAGCGGCTGCTGCAGGTACAGAGCGCATACACCCTCACATCTTTGCGACACCCGCTGACATTTGTCTTCTAGCTGCGGCGGCTGCGAGAATCAACGCTCAGATCCAAGCCAAGAAGGGAATTCAACATGTCGATGTTCCTCCGATCCAATCTACCCTGAGCCCAGCTCCAAAGTCGGCATCTCCAGCTGCTTCGGGATCAGGCAACAGCGCAGCCTTGGTCAACGGTGAGATGTATATCGCAGACGGTGATTACATACGCGATATTGAGGTCAACGACTTGCGAAACCGCTATACACTGACCAAAGGTTCTACACAAAAGATGGTAAATACTCCTTGTGTTAATATTCCACTGATACATCAGGCTCTTCTCTACCTCGATATAGCAAAGTTTGCAAGCAGACAGAATCCTTCATTCCCGTTTCATTTTTCAAGCAAGTCAAAGCAAGCAAGCAGGCAGGCAGCGCGAAAAGTATTCTATGTCCAAAATACTGCGAGAAGCAAATTTTTGTATTGGGGATTTTCAAGCTTACCTTCAAGCGCTATAGCACTACTACTCACTACTACAAACCCTCATTGGCATCTGCTAACTCCCGCTGCGTGACATATAGATCAAAGAAGAAACCGGTGCTGGTACGCTATACCTACCTATCAACTTACCATTTTATAGAGTTCTCATGTTGACTTTTTAAGATGTCACTACGCGTGGAAATTACTACCCGGACAAGAGCATGGCAACGGCCGCTGTAAGTACTCTGTCTCTTGATAGTGAAGAGCCTGCTGATTTGATGACCAGAATCCACCACTTTACCTCCACGTCACGAGCACGTCCAAGCAGGGCCTCGAGCAAGCTGTTGCGAAGATTGAGGAACTAATGCAACAGGAGCTCCCGAATTTAGTTGATGAACGCCGTTTCAGACGAAGAGAACCAGAGCAAGTTGAGAGAGACGAATTCGGCAGAGTAAGTAGCTCGCTAGCCACGAGTGATCTTCATTGACCTTGAACAGCGCAAATGGCCCGAGGAGAAGATTCCTATTGACTTTGAGCCCATCCCTGGCTTCAACCTTCGTGCTCAGGTTGTTGGTCATGGTGGCATTTATGTCAAGCATATTCAACAGGAAACTCGCTGTCGTGTACAGATCAAGGGACGTGGTTCTGGATTCATGGAGCATGGCACCGGTGCTGAGAGCGATGAGCCCATGTACCTGCACGTGGCGTAAGTTCTCAGGAAACTTCGCCCAGAAATCTACTGACTTTAACAGTGGCCCTGATCCAAATGAAGTCCAGAGGGCAAAGGAACTCTGTGAAGACTTGCTGAAAAATGTTAGAGAGCAGTACGAAGAGTTCAAAAACCGACCTCAACAGCAGCGTGGCTATGGTGGTAACACTGGATATGGAGGCGAGCGAGGCTACGGAGATCGTGCCCCAGATCGATCCAACTCTTACGGTGGGCGTGACAATTCGTATGGCGGACGCGACAACGGCGGTGGGTACGGTGGAGGTTACAATAATTCTCCAGCACCAAACTCGGGCGGTGCTATGAGTCCAACTACCCCTTCTGCACCTGGTGCTGGAAGTCCAACCGCAGCAGCTGACTACGCAGCCCAATACGCTCAGTACTATGCAGCTCAAGGTGGCCAAGCAGGTCAAGATCCATATGCAGCCTATGGTGGATATGCCGCATACGTCCAGTATTACCAGGCCTACATGGCTCAAGTCGCTGCAGCTCAACAACAACAAAGCCCACCCGGTGCTCCTGGTTCCGCTCCTCCACCACCACCTTCCGAGGCACCTCCTCCGCCACCTCCTGGAGGCGCTCCTGGAAGTGGATACAATGCTGTGGGTACTTCTCCAAAGCTGCAATATCCAAGATACTGACGAATGACAGGTTCCTCCCCCACCTGGAATTTAATTGGATCCCAAACATGCTAATATTTTCGATTTTCTCCTCTCCACATTCTATGCTCGCATTGCTCTGGTAGAAGCAGGGAAAAAAGGGCAGGATATTTCACGCAATAGAAAACAGTGTCTCTCATTCTCACAGAACTGATCATAGGAACGCAGTCAGTCAATAAGGTCTATTATAGCCAAAGCGTCTGTCCAATCTTCAGATCCTACTTCGGGTTCCTCTTCGTCCTTGTCCTTGAACGTGAGTCGTTGTCCATAGGAAATGCACAACTCTTCTCCTGCCTTGATATCTCGAAGTGTGATGTACGTGACGAGGAGGTTCTTGACGTCTCTGTCCCAGCCAACATTCTGGTGAAGTGTCGAATGGTTGAACATGCTGCCAAGTCCAAGAATGACTGCTTGGGTAGTTGTGGGAGATTTGGCAGAGTTGGTGTTGCCTTGGGCATTGGCTTCAGAAGGAGGTGTGTATGGCCAGTTGCTGCGCTTTGTTAGCAGAACTCTCCCTCCCTTCCTATCATGTGATACGAACTATGTGTAATTGTACAAATTCGTCTTCCTGATATGCTCCTCGTTCTCAACTGGATCCAAGACCAGGACAGGTGAGACCTCAAGCACTGTCCTTCCCGGAATATCCTTGCTAGCAAAAACTCCTCTTCCTATTTCTCAAATTCGTTAGTAAAATCCAAGTATAGAGACTTTGGCAATGAAGAGGCAATGTTACTTAAACGCACCTTTTGGTGTATCCATGACCAGGACTAATCCCTCGGCCCTCTTCAGCGGAATTCCAGCATCCAAACTTTGAACCCCCTGCTTTGCATCCTCCATCTTGCCAATTTTTAGACCCTTGCTCGAATTTGGATCTGTGGAGGAGGGGCTCGATTGTTTTGGATTCAGTATTTTCTAACTGGGAAAGCGGTGTATGCTTGGCATAGGCAGAATCGCGTGCTAGTAGCTGCAGCACGGCCTCGTTTCGGAATCATTACTGATTCTCGAGCTCTGCAAGACCAAATTGAAAGCTATATTGCAGGATCCTTAAGTTGGACTCTCCGTACTTTGAGGCGGATATATGCCGTGAAAGCACTGCAGATATGTCACACCAAAGGGGCGGCTCAACAGTCGACAGTATCAAAGAACCCCATTCCGTTTCCCTCAAAGTTCTGAGGTAAACAGTCCCTTCATCCACGCTGTATTTTCCCTCTCTAACACCTGAATAGACTCTCCCGCCCATCCCTCTCAGTTCAGCACCCCCTACCAACGCCCTCGCCCTCGCCCTCGCCCTCCCCTAAAGTCTCCCAAACCAACTTCCCAACACCCTCTGCCTCTCTAGCCTATCCCTCCTCCAAACCCGACCCGTTCATCCTCTCACCTCTCCTCACTCTCCCGCCCGCCTTCGGCAGCGCCTATGTCGGCGAAACATTCTCCTGCACGCTCTGTGCAAACAACGAAATTCTGCCAGGCTCAGCAGCAGCCTCAAAAGTAATCACCAACGTACGGATCGAAGCCGAGATGAAGATCCCTAGCTCAGCTGTACCCATACCCCTCATCCTCGGCCCGGAAACAACACCACCTAATACTGAAGGAGAAAAGAGTGAAGAAGAGGAAGATGCAAAGAAAGAAGCCGAGAAAGACAAGGAGCATAATGGCGTAGATCTCGATCTGGGGAAAAGCCTACAGAAAGTCGTCAATTTCGACCTCAAAGAAGAAGGTTCTCATGTCCTGGCTGTCACAGTCACATACTCCGAGACGACGCCCACAAGTGGTCGGATCCGCACATTTCGGAAATTATATCAGTTTGTCTGTAAAGGGTGTATGGTAGTGCGCACGAAGACAGGCGATTTACCTTCTGGTACAGGAGAGAAGGATGGCAGGAAATGGGCGCTGGAAGCTCAGCTGGAGAATTGTGGGGAGGAAATAATTACCCTTGATATGGTTGTTTTGGAAACGAGGGAGGGTTTTAGGAGCCAAGGGTTGAATTGGGAGGTTGTGGGCCCTGGGGAGGAGATGGAGAGGCCGGTGATGATGCCGGGGGATGTGCAGCAGGTTTGCTTTTTGGTGGAGGAGGTGCTGGGTGGTGAGGAGGGGCCGGAGCCGGTTGATGGGAGATTAGTGTTTGGGATATTGAGTTTGGGGTGGAGGGGGACCATGGGAAATAGGGGGTTTCTGAGCACAGGTGCTCTGGGTGCGAGGGTGAAATGAAGAGGCACTGGCTAAATCACTCCAGTCTTCTTTTTGGTGGCTGTAGATAAACCCCGGGCATTCTGTTTCGCTGACAGAATGTTCAGGCATTCTGGGCATACCTGCTAAGGCCTCCAGGCAATTCGATCCGAGCGAGACAGTGTATCGAGATTGAGGGCAGGGCTCTGAAAGCCCGGATGCTAAAGAAGAGCAGAAGGGCACGACAACCAGCATCTATTTGTCAATGTGCTCGAGCTTCTGGCCATAGATGGTCAGTCAGGAATTCTGTACATTACCATGAGAGCCTTTGATGCCACAGTTGCTCTGCTGTACATCAAATGGACATCTTCAGCAGTTTCCTCTAGATTCAGATCATGGAGGTCATATTTTTGTACCATGACAATCAATAGATCTCATCCCAGCCGCAATGTATTGATATTCCATACTCTTGAATTTTCTTAGCAGCGATATCGCCGATTTCTCCTCAACATAGGTTTCTTCGAACACTCCATATAGAATAGCAAACTTCTTGACCACCTATATGAAGATCGTCTTCTAGCATTTGTCCAACGTCCGTTGGGGTTTCCCAATATCATGGTCCGCATCTACTTTTTGAAAACGGAATATTGGCTTAAAATAAGCTGCACTTTCAGTCCGGTGTTGTCGGTGCTCTGATGCGATGCACGAGAATAAAGAGCGCAAGTAATATCTAATAATGTTGCAGAAATCTTTGCTTCTCAACAATCCACGTAATGCTCTTTCACTCAATTGTAATTTTGGGAATACCATTCACATCTTCAGCCATGACAGGCAAGGATATTGACACAATCAGCGCCTTCGAGCACATTGAGCTGCGACTGTGCCATGCTTGCTCTTACAGCAGTTACAATCAATCGTGCTGGCTCTTACGTGTCACATGAAGTTTAGCGTAAATGCTCATTACATGCCAAGTTGTCCTATGTAGCAGTGGAGAATGATTCCTTGCTCACGTCGAGAAGCCTCAATGGCATCGTGCACTCTGAAAGCTCACCGATAACATTTTTCTTGCCCAAATCGATCGCTATGATTGCTATGATCTCACAAGTGAAACAGTACTTGAAGTTCCATAGTTTGCAGTCATACTATGTACATCTCTTCTGCAGGGCAGAGTTCGGAATGGCGATATGCTTATGGACTTGAGTTTGGAGGTGACTGGGATGTATGTATTCTGCAGCTCGAGGGAAAGGGCCCAGCTAGCAATGGTCCGAGATACTGCTATCTCTATAAATCGAGCCACAATCTATGTCTTGTTCAGAGTGCCTTTTATCTGACTCATCAATAGAGTGCAGATAATTTTGGAAGTTCCACCCACCCACCATGAGTTGGTCAGGCGCCAAGACTTTTAAGCGAAATCAACAAAAATAACAAGACTGCGACCGAAAAAAAAAAAGAAAAAAAACATTCAGCCACTGGCGGCCACATCAACGCATAAAAATACAGAAAGAGAAAGAAAGCGTAAAGAGAGGAGGGCAAAATGGCAAAACTCAACTGGAAGCTCAACTCTCGGATGCGAGTGAGGTTCCAATTTACAAACGTAATGTAATACGTTTTCCGACTCGATCCGCCGATTTTGTAGTGTTCGTAAACGCTGAAGCTGAAGGAAGAACACCGCTTTGGCCTGAACCATACTGTGGCGGCCCACGGATGTAAGGGATTTGCTTATTTGATTCTATGTTGTTGTCAGCGGTGAGCGTGGTTTTGCCGAGGAGCGAGCGTGGCGGCTGCGGTGGCTATGGTTTGGGGAATGTCGTGGGTAGCGAATGGATTTCTCTCTTCTATATGGGAAGAAGTCTCTATGGGAATCTTAGGTAGACTCTGGAAGGACAATGTATTTCTTACATTCCCAATTATGGCCTGGATGGTGTCTGGTGGTATGTGATCCGGACACTTTTTTTTCTTTTTCACCGCGTACAAACGAGACAGGATGGCCCCCAGATCCAAGCACACACTCATGGGATCTTTGAGAGGTTTTTTGAGCATCAGAATTAAACGAATGTTCTAGGCTCGTAAGAGTGCTTTAACACGAGTTGACATAGCAGTTCTTGGGTTTTCTCAGTAAAGACCTGTGTCTCTTGGAGAGAACAACATTGAGCACAGGCTCATTTTCGCAGTCTGTTCATCCTGTCTTCAATTTGTACGCCTGATAACACTCCAAAACCGACTAGAGCCAGCCAAATCCACCAATTTAAGCAATTTACTGCTCCAAATTCTCGTCAACTGCCTTTACCTTCCCTTTGCCCGTTCCGCATCCCGCCTTCCTCCTCTCAACCTCCCTCATCAATCCCTCCATGTTCCTAATTTCCTCCTTCTCCTTCCTGATCAACTCCCCAATATCCTTATTCAAGGTCTCAAACTCCTTATCCATACGCAATAGCTCCTCTTTCTTCTGAATTGTGTACAGACGCTTGGCCTCTTGGTGCATCTTATCCATCTTCTCCTCATCATCCTGGAAAGACTTGGATCCTTGGGGCTTGGCTGGGACAGTCTTAAAAGACGTTGGAAGATCATGAGTAGCAGACACAGATGGACCGGCTTCAACATGCTCCTCAATGGGATCCGGACTGCTCTTGGCCGTGCTCTTGTTCGTGTTTCGGATGCTGACATCGGGCTTGACCTTGGAACCATGAATCTTGACGTCGTCGTAATCCTTCTTCTTGGGCAATGAGCAAGCCATACTGAACGATCCTGCCTTCTCATGTAAGAATGTGACGAGTCCTCCATCATTCCCAGACTTGGGCATCGATACGGCGACGGTTGGTGTGGACTTGTTGGGGATGAACTTCTTCATTTTCAAGACTATCAGTATTAGTATATGTCTTCTTCTCGTCATCTGCGAGTATGGAGACCGATATCTACCTCTCACTGGAGTGATGACTTATAACAAGTGATGATTCTTGTTGGAGAGCGAATTTCGTGATGACAGCACGCGTCTGAGGAAAGCGGTTGCTAGAGACGGATAGCTTGAACTCGTCTTTTGGTGCCAGAGATCAATGAGATGACTGTGATGTCTTCAAAGCTCAATCGACGTTGTACGGGTTCAAATTCATAGGAAAAGTGATCGAAGAGAGTGACTATGTAAGATGTCGTTTCGTTGTTGAAAAGAATGTTGCAGGGGGGTAAACATGCCATGGCCGATATCTGGTGCCTTGCCTAGCTTGAGGAGTACAATTCACCAGAATTGTTGTCTTTACTGGAATTTAGGGCCAAAATTTATTGGCGATTAGGCTCCAATAGCTACCACTGGAATTTGGAAGCATTTTGTGTGAATATATAGATTCAGAGCTACAGCTAAGGATCACATCAGGGATCGAAAAGTTACAACGTGATGAAGGGCGATACACCGCACATGTTATGAGAGCGATGGTTTAATGATCTCATAGTCCTACTAGCCCCAACGTCTGTGAAGGAAGCAATTGCTGCTGGAAATACTCAACTTTGCTACAACATTCTTCTGTTGTTATCATACTGAACCAACAGAGCAGTCTGTCTGTTCCACATCGTACATTAGAGTTCAGTAACAATACAATCCGTTCTTTGACAATTTCTAATCCTGCGAAGTCTTGTGCTATATCAATGATCTCTCTGTGCACCTATTCGTGGTATTGGAATCTGCTTTCTTGCGAAACGGATCTTGGCGTTGACTTCGGGTCTTGGAAGAGAGACATATCTAGGTGTGATAAAGCAAACAGGATATTTTGGGGGATTTGCTGGCCCAAACTCGTTCGTTTCATTGACAGTGTTTTTGGCATTGGCGAATCGTGTGGTGGAGCTTGGAGATGAGGGAAGATATGAAGCTATATCTGTATCCGACATGCCAATGCCAGAATCCCTCCTTGGAGGCTTCTTGTGGCCTATACCTGCTTGCCTGGATACTGTATGCTCTGATCCGTCCGTTTGGAATTTCGAAACGTTGATAGGTACTCCTCCAAGCCTTGAAATGGTCGCATTGATATTTTTGATTTCTGCCAGAAGAGCTTTCTTCTTCTGATCCCAGGCCTTGTATCGTTGCCACTTGATCTTTTCATAAATACTTGTCAGCAAAAAATCCGTCAAGAGTGGCTGTTGCTCGAAAGGTTCAAAGTGTGATTGTAGATCTCCGCCATCAAGTTGTACGAACCTCGTTTACATGTTGATCTCCAGAACGATTGAAAAGATATGTATTGACGCTCTGTTTTAGTGCAACCCATTGCCCGTAGACTTCTTCGAACATCTTTGGATTATCTTTGCAAATTGGATTCTCGTATTGGATTCTTTTGAGTAGGTCGAGTCCCACGTCTGCTGCCTTCTGAATGATTTTGAGGTCAGAATCGTTGTTAAGAAACTGTTGTTCTTCTGTGACGAAGTCCCTGTACTTGTTAGACAGACGTAAGATTCAATGAAGGTATTAGGCTTGCTTACGTCTCGCTGTTGCTTATCTTCAGACGTTCTTTTTCCAGCTCTGAAAGCTGTATCAGAAGGTCCGACCTTCGCATATTGGCCTCCAATATCTGCAGCCTTGACTTTTTCACAGTCACCAAGCTATCCTCCGTAATATATTCGATATGCTCCACGGTAGCTTGATTATCGCCCCCATTCGAGAAACGTGGTTTAAGCGGAGGCGTTCTGGCCATTCTCGGCTTGGCAGCTGTACATTCGTGTGGCTCGCCTTGGGACGGTGACAAAGAGCCCTTCGATATTTCTGGCGACGAGCTCAAGGACATTTGCTCGGAAGGGCTAAGCCATTCGAGAATTTTGTCTGGTGTCGGGTCGCTTGGCAACTTTGGCAACTCTGGGCGAAGAGACGCTTGAGAAGGAGTCGTTGCAGATTCTGCCTCGGAAGTCAATTGCTCTTGTAGACGTCTCTTCGCCAGTCTCGCTGCTGTGGCAGCAAGCGGATTCTTCATGACCGTGCCATCTGCCGGGTCCTCGCATGCTGGCTTCTCGAATATGATGAGGGGAGCAAGTGCTTCGTCCTTGGAAAGCTCGTACTTCTCGCGTTCGGGTGATGGCTGAATCTTCATGGTCGGAGCTGAAGATAGCAAATTGTACAGTGATTGGTGTATGAAATGATGTGGGAGAATGGATGGTAAAGCTGCGCAATGATACAGCATAATACCTGGAAATCCAAGGAGCGGGGTGTGCTATCAATTCAAGCAGGATAGGACATGCATCGGAGCATGCGATGTGTGATGCTGCTGCTCTATTGTTGTGTATAAGTGGGATGGAGAGAAAAATGTGCAAATGTATCTTCAAATGAAGCAGAAGAGGACGGTGTGTTCTTATTTGGCTCACCCAATCTCTGGGCTGGGAAGCCACGATGGTGGTGCTCCCTCGCTCCTGCACAATCCCCACTAGCCTTGAACGAAAATGCGAAATCTGTGCAGGAACCATCGCACACAAGTCTCTACGAATAGAGGAGGACACTCGTGATCTTATACGTAGCAATCAGTCTATGACAAACGTTTGCTGATTTTGGCTTAGTTTCTCGCTTCGAAAGGGGTTGTTTTGTTGCCTCGAATAAGCGAAATCTGCGCATGTGCAGGCTCGAACACTTGAAAACATCTTCACGCAAGTTGGCCCACCCGTCCCAAAACACAAGTGCAGGAACTTCTCAACAGGATCTCATGTATTGAAGCAGTTTGAGCATATGTGAACCATGGTTTTGACGTCAGTTCGATTTTTACAGCGTTTCACTATGCCTCTGCTTCAAACATCGAACGAAAACAACACATTACCCTCAAAGGGGTATACCACCTCTTCTACAGTCGTAGCAGCAGCAGCAGCCAGACGCACGCCTTCCACCAACAGAGCATTCAACTCCCCAATTCTCTCCGCAACCAGGACCATCGCCTCCTTGACCTTATCCTTGAGGGCCCGAAGCTTCTCCACCTCCTCCAACAGCACCTTCCCCTTCAACTCCCGGTCCATCTCCAGTAGCGCCATGTTGTATATGGCCAGGATCTCTGCAATCTCGGTGGCGGTGGAGGTGTCCATCTGTTTGTGTGTTAGCTTGTGGCTGGTGTCTTGGGGCGGGAAATGCTCACTGTCTGGTGTTGATATTGGTGTTGGTGTTGGTGGGAAGGTTGTCGGTGTCCTTGAAGGCTATGAGCTTTAAATATTGGTGAAGAAATCTCTGAAGTGTCTCAGTAGTGTTGGAGCTGAATTGCAGCTGGACTTACGGTTTGGAGTGTTTGGGATTGCTGGGGCTTTGGAACAATCTTCCCACTGAGAAGCTACACCACCCAGCATCGTGAACTCGCTTCAGGGCGGTAAACCAGGGCAGTTCTCTCCCTTTATGTTAGGGCTAGATCAATCTTGTCTATCTATGACTTTCCTGCGATTTCATCTGATTAAGATTTACTGAACTGTTCATTCCAGTTTCTAGGGTGTCATCTTGCTAAGATGTTTATCCCTGTTATAGGCTTCTTGGAACGTGATGAATCCCAAAGAGATAGCTGAGTATGATTCTGGCTTCTGACTTCCTATCTCCAGGAGACTCCTTGCGGCCATCGAGACTGATGTAGAAAATGGCAAGATCTAATGGTGTCAAATATCCCAGTCTTTTTCTGGCTACCAATCGCACGTATTATTGGTAGAGAAATACATGGTCTAACACACACAAATAGCTTCCTTCGTCCGCTTCGTCAATGTCTCGCAGCAGAATTGAGCCGTATAAGCTTTACGATTGTGCTACTACAATAGGAGAGGTCACATTCGTTTCCCTACCCAGCTCTACCCAACCCTGTTCAACTGAAAGTGACCCGATCAACAAGTCCCTTCATGCTCTTGCCATCCTTCGATACATATCTGTGGCACACGTAGGTAGTGAAGGGGTCACAGTGGAGAAGCAAGTGTGAGATCCACCATGAGGATCCCCATGCACTCATACAATCCCAGGCTCGATCATGAGAATAGATCTGGAACGAAAATGTAAAATTAGGATGGTCTCAGAGAAACGTTGTATTTAGTATTCTACAAGTCTCCTCCCCTCATCTCCATACAGCCGCCGCCACTCCATACGCTCGCTCACGCTCACGCTCACACTTTCACATCACATTCATCACATTATAATACTCGAAATTCTCCATCTGCAAGTCCAGTCGCTGCTCATCCATCATTTATCGTCCCCTTCTGCTGGCCCATACACATGCTGTGGCTCAACTCAATCCAACTCTCAACAAGGCAATTAAGCAAACAGCAAAAACCAAAAAGAAGGCCCACCCAAAGCGGATCAAAACGACCCATGCGCAACTACTCCTACTCCTCCGCTCCCTCCTGATATGGATATGGATATGCCCGAGTTCTATCATGCCCGCTCGAGCCCCAGATGAGAACAATGGAATGAGAAAATTCAATCGGTCTCCCTATGTACTCCTTTCCTTCTGACACCTGTTTCGAATGCTTTTGAGTTCCTCCTTCGGTATATCGTACATGTTGTTGCCTCGTTCTTCAATCGCCGTCCATCTTCTCTCGGCTCGTTCTCATCTCATCTGATTATGACTTAAGCTACGAGAGCTGTATGACTTGTGTTTCCATCATCGCAACAGACTCGGCACTGCTTTGCGTCCCACCCGCTTGCCAGGCATGTCCATTCTCGGCACGCCCTGTATAACTCTCGGCTCGCGCATCAAAGCGACATCCAGCTGTGCTGGAATTCTCGACACCACACTTCTGTAATCGCCAGGGAACTTCGCGCTAGGCGTTGGCACGGCTGCGCTTCTCCAAAGGTGTTCGGAGGTATCTTCGAGGAAGGAACTAGACTTCGAGCCTTTTGAGAAGAAAGAAGTACGACCGCGTGACTTCTTGGCGAGGATGATGCTGTCGAAGAGCTGGATACTGGGTGAGCTTGGGGAGGTTGTCTCACGTTCGTGGATAAATTCGTTGAATGCTATTAAGCTGTTAGACAAGGCTGTGGGTAGTATTGTGAGAATTCTTACCTTGGGTCTGCTTCAGCATAGCCGTGTACTCCTGCTGTTCATGCGGCAAGCTCTTCATGAATCCATCCATATCAAAACCGTAAAGCTGTCCACTGCTCTTCTGCTCTTTTGTTGGTCTGTTCAGATACTTTCTGTATGTGTAGAAGAGACTCGAGAAGCATCTCACAAAGGAGGCCCGAACTCTATCAGGATGGAATGCTGACGGGCAGACCAGTGAGACGTGACCTAAGCATCGACCATGGGATACTGTGCTGCAGCTATTGCATTTGTATATGCCATCGCCTTCTGGCTTATCATCGCATATCGAACACACCGATGCCGTATCGTTACGTTGCCATACAAAGCAGTGCCCTTCAACCCACACCATGGTATCTGTGTTTCGGACCGGTTGCATGAGCATATTTGGCATGATCGTAGATGCTGCAAGTGTGGAGGCAGCATAAGTGGATGGTGCATAACCGTATGTTGACTTGGCATCGATCGACAAGGCAGAGGTTGAAAGACTTGAGGAGTGGCCATTGCTGAACGGAATGCTAGGTCGTCGAAGCGTCGGTTGCCTATCGACTCCAAAAGAGGAACTGCGTCTTGATGTTCCATCGAAGTGGCCTGATCTCTTCTCTCTCAATGTAGCTGTCAGAGCGAAGCCAGAATCGTTCCTAGAGACGGGTGTGGTAGGTAGCGGGAAGTGTCCAGATATTGGGGAAACCGAATTCGGAGGGCTAGTCTTGCTTGATCGGCTCGTTGTAGGTCTCTCAACTCGGCTATGGTCATTCTTTGACTGCAAAAAAGCATTAAAAACAGATGCTCTTTTGGAAGCAGCGGGATCTGGGTCCCCGAAGGTTGCTGAGTTTTGGCCCACAAATTTCCCGAGCGAGCTGAGCGGTGCATTCTGCGTGTAGATTGCATCGTTCTCGGAAGAGAATGCATCGTAAGGGTATGTCTCGATAGCATATGGTGGTGGCCCGACAGGTACACCACAGCGGTTGTGATGAGGAGCAGCAAGCTGGAGGAGAGACACCAATTTCCGTCGTTGCTGTCGCGGTAAAGCGGTGGGTGGTCCCGAAGCCTCGATGATATCCTGATCCAGATCAACCAAAACATAATCCTCCTCCGGCAGCTCGATGTTCTCGTATCGTCTCTCGATTCCGACTATGTAGGGGCACGGTGCTTCCAAAGCAGACAGCAACCTAGCTGGCAACACTGGTATGAAGATGCTTGCCCACTTTAGCGGATAGAGCAAGCTCGCCAATGCCTTGCTCGCTAGATGCAACATGGCTGTATGTGACGAAAGGAAGATAATTCTTGACTCCGAGAGCGCAAACTCGAAAAGAGCCACGATGTTCGGTATGCTGAGAGATCTGAACAAGGCGTAAAGGTCGGTATTCCGTGAATCGGGAAGCTCATTTGCTGCCTCTTTCCGAGCAAACAGCCGTAATTCTCTGACAGCAAGCTCCACCTGAGTCTTGGATGATATGGGACTCAATGCCTCTGTGCATAGATTGACCACATATCTCTCCAACGGCTGCCATCTTCCTACTTTGGGCGAACTTGGGGGTACTCTCAGAACACCTCCATCGGTCATGGGGACAACGACAGCTCTCAGCCATTCTTTCCAAAAACTGGTCAAACTAGCATCTCGGCCCAATATTCCATAAGCTCTCGGTGTCCAAAGTCCAGTCTCACCATCTGTTAGCCCATCGATCTTAGCAGCTGCACCGTGCCTGACAGGCCTTAGCATATCGGTCATCAGACCAATCTTCTCTTCCACCGCACTGATTTCTTCTTCCAATGCCTCTCTAGCTGGCGACCCAGATGCGGCGCTGGGCAGTTTGGCGAGTAACTGGGACAGGTTGGCTCTCTCCGAAGCAAGTCGTTCGCCTAGACTAGCTGCCAGTTCTCGTTCCTCATTTGTCATATGACTCTGTCTCCATTGTTCACATCTTCTCTCAACACTTTCGGCAGCATCTGGGTTCAAAGGCATCCATACAATGACAGTAATACCGTAAATCTTTGAGTTGTCGTCGCCGGTCATAGCAAAGCCATGCCATGTTGACCGAGGTCTCTCGTCTGCGGACACTATGTTGATATCATTGGGGAATGCAAACATTGGTACGTAATCTGGAAATCTGCCCCTCCGCTTCAGTTCGTCTGTAGCATGTTTCGGCGGATATCTGTCAAGCAACACTGGCTCGAAGCGTCGTTTCAAAGGGTGCATATCGGGGTCTGCATTGAGAGGTTCGGGAGGGGGAATGACAGAGTTGTAGTTACTCAAGCGTCTCGAGGTCCGTACTGAAGCTGTCAAAAGTGATTAGCATGGAACCGCAAATCTCGAATACAAGAACCATGTAAATGATAACACGGATGCTTGCAACCTGTCATAAAATTCGCTTCTACTTGAACAAAAGCATGAACTTACTTGTTCTCTGAACCATCGAGGGCTGTCTTTTCATACTACTCATGTCCCTAAAACTGATCCTTCGACGGATACTTCCTCCCACACTTCTCAGAGGACTTCTCTTGCCCAGTCCAGAGCCAGATCCGTTTGTCTCCAGTGTATCCTCAATTCTAATCCTATCTGCCCTCGGATTTGTCATTGGCGGAGGTTTCTGTATGGGAGCCCCCGCACTGAAGCTCAAATCGTCCAAGAAGTTCTCTCTCTCATTTGCAAACTTGAAGAGCGCCCGATCAAAGTCGAAATCGCCCAGCACACTGTCTCTGTTGCCATTGGTGTTGCCATTCGTAGTCGGTGCCTTAATCGTAATGCTGCTCCTGTTGCTCTGCGTGTTCCCAATATCCTCTAAGCTTTGTATTGAGTTCCGCACCTCGGTGGGAACCTTGCCAAGTTTGTTCCATGAATTGTTGCGAGAATGGCGGGCGGTAGCTCGAGGGGGCGGAGAGGAAGCTGCTTCTCCTTCGCTGCCTTCCTCTATGGTCGCATCAATTCCAGGTGAGGGTGGGCCTGCGCCATTGGCAGCTTTCTCCCACAGATTGGGACCTCCCAAGACAGGGTCAGTGTATGATATGGAATCGATGCCAGCGATCCAGAAGTAGTCTGCCAGAGGAGCAGAGGAGGAATCCATGGCCATGGACCTCGTGGGTGAGGAGAATTGGCAGGCCCGTTGTTCGAAGAAAGCTGTGGTTTGCCCGTTTAGGTCGACATCGAATGCTTGTGATCAGTCTCTCGCGAGGAAAGGCGAGAGGTTTTCGAGGACCTCGTATAAACACGGCGTTGTGTTTGGAGCAGATTCTCCTACGCCTCTGTCGACTGGACTTTCGAGGAAAGAAGAGGGTCTGGCGTTTGGCGTCTGGAGAAGAGAGGGTCCACGTCGTTGCCGCTGTAAGTTCAAGGTGGGGAATTTTGGGAATTTGAGATGATGCCGGATCTGGTCTGAAGCCCCGTTGTTCTGGCAGATCACCGACTATTTAGGAATAATAGCACAGCAACCCCGGCACAAACTGCAATGCTCGGCTGGACCGTCTCAAGTTGATAACTTTGCAGATTCCAGAGTCCAGATGAGATGATATGGCACTTATCTGAGGGCCGTTGCCGTACTCCGGATGTCAGGACTGGGGAATGGAATTACGGTACACCTTCTTGTGCGAGTGTCAATGCAAGACCCGGGGACGCGGAGGTATTTTCGAGAAGTACTGTAAGATTCTTGTACGATACAACAGGTAAGTTCAGTAGTGAGTTTTCTTCTTTCCTTTTAGATCTTGGGATATGCGAGGTGAGACTTGGGTGCCCCTGTCTCATGCCGACTTTTCGACTTTCTGGCGCTCTTATCGGGATGCAGATCCGAGCGATGATCTTCTTTTAGAATTCAATACGGATACAGTAGATGAGGGGAAGCAATATATTAGAAAGGCTTGGACCATTTGCGGGCTGTTGCTTGTCAATTTATCAGAAGTCTGTGCAAAATATGGCATTCAACAAGCCGATTGATAGCTCAAGTCATCTCGTCTGGAACAGAAGAAAGGGGAGATTCACTCTTTGGCAAAAAAGAAGAGATGGTGAGAGAGGCACACTAGGATAAAAAGTTTAACATCTTTGCTTTTGTATGGTCCCTCCCAATTTAATTGTCTAGCGTTGTCGATGATACAATCGCTGCCTTTACAGATCTGCAGAGCTTATAAGAAATACGCCCAACCAAAAGGCACGCTTCTAGAGATCTAATGTTCTAATTGGATACATGATATCGAAAGATAGGGCTCGAAATATAAGAATAAGAACAGCAATGTGCTCAAAAGGCGCCAGACAATTAGACTGGGGAGGGGACCATAGTGGTGTGTAGCCAGTGCAGAGTCGGATGTGTTATGCAGAAGAAGTCTGGGGCTGGACTTCTCGGGGGCTTTAGCCTACGATTCAACCCCCGCGAAAGGCACGACGAAAGGCCGACTCAGGGCAGTCGGGCCACTCAGGGGCCAACCCGTCATGATGGGGGTTAGTGTCTGCGGTTGCTGGCAGCCTCTGTTGAACCCACCAATGCACCAAGCCAGAAGAGCACAAGACTTTTGTTTCAGGATCCATTCGGCCTCTCCACACCATGGACTTCCCATGCAATTAATGTTCTAGATTTTCGAGGCTCGTTTATGACTTCATCAACAACACATCTAATTTCTGATAAAAGGGATACAAAGCAAACAATGTCTTCTCCCGACATCGTTTGATATTGAGCGGCTGTGCCTGACTGGCGGCGAAATACATATCTTCACCCCTGAACTAAGGCTCAACTGCATCTCACCGCGCCTCGACAAGTCAGCGCCAACGCTGGAGGCCCTGATACTCGTCTCCCTTTCGTTTGCGTACCAATCCTCAGTACGGCCTTACGACGCAACTAGCCGCAATGGGGGGAAGACTCAGTACTTGTTGCATTACTGTATTTATTCCTCCGTAGTCTCAAGCATGTGCGGAAACTAAACTTCCCGTTTCTCCTTTTCTCCCACTTATGTTTTCTTCCGCGCGGCTGAGATGTACCAAGTGTGCCGGCTCAGAAATGTTGACGAATAAGACGCGTAAGTACTGTAAGTCGAAAGCAGCATGTGTTGGCGGACTAAGACACGAACCTTTCGAGCAGAATATCAGCCGCCCCATAAAACTACTACCGTACCTGAATGTAAACAGCGCACATCGTCATCTGTCATGCACATGGCTAGGATCAAGGATTTGAAACAGAGTTTCTGTCACGCAAAATCGAGATACCCGTCCCCTGCGACGAGATCTTGTGCAACTGGGAGTGGGCACTAGGAGGCACAGGGTTGGACGAGCAGATCGGGTGGAAAGTCAAATATCATTTAGTTCATTGGCAGATCTCGAGAGACGCAGGACCATGGCTCGGACCCCGAGATGGTTCTCCAGATTCAGAGGTGGTTCCAGGTATGGTTGCTCAAGTGCCGGGCGAGACAAGTGACATCTCGCCGTGATGAATATCTATGGTCTACTTGTGTAGGTTCTCTCATCTTGAAGAGACTATACAAACAGAAGACGCTCCAAAAAACATCGAAAATAAACCAGCGTGTGTAACCACCATGGCTACAACACAAAACTCCATGCTCCAAACCATGCATACTTTTCGTTTACCCAGACCATTATCGCTGCAGTAGTAACAGACCGATCGGGGCGTAAACTTCAACTTACAAGTATAGACTCTGGGCAGCAACGATATCTCTTCGGATCTTCGAAAGTGCTTCCTCGAACTTTGCCGATAGTTCATCAGATCCCATGACCTTACCAGCTTGCGCCATCTGTCTAAGAAGCTCTTCGAGACGGCGGAACAGGCGGATGAGTGATCCTTCATAGACATCTGTCATTTTGCTGTATGCCTTATTAGCCGTGCTCTTTCAAACAATGATAAAGTGGGGGTGGCAGCGTACCAGATTTCTGCAAAGGACTTTCCCTGTGCCCATAGAAGTACGACTTCCATGAGTTCCCATTTGAAGCTATCCACGTACTCCTTCTCGTTGACAGCTAGCTTACTCTCCTGACTAACTTTGGCAATGACCTTGGCCTGGCTCTGGATTTCTCTGAAATGCTTCGAGAGTTCCTCCTTGAGCGGCTCCGCAGTTTTGCTCTTCTCCTCGAAGATGAAGCAGGAAAGTACAGATGCGCAAACCTCGGGGCTTAGCTCATTGAAGAAGCGATTGAAAAGTAGTTCGGAGAGCAACAGCTCGTGACCATCACCAGTGGACGATATCTCACAAGCAACACGAGCCTTGAGTTCAACAACTTCTTGATCGTTGATGAAGCCGAGACGTCGCAGTACACGCTTGCGAGACTTCAGTTCATCCAACTGCATGATACTCAAAGCTGACGTAATAGCTTTCTTCTTGTCCTTGATCTTACCACCAAGAGCTAGCTTGGCAGCGTATTGATTGTAGAGTTCAGGGAGACGAGGGGAGTTGTGAAGGGGATTCGAGAGTAATCGAGATTCAAGAACTTCAATCTTTCGTAGAAGCTTCTTGAATGAATCATCCGTGATTCCCATATTTTCGATCGGGTCTAGAACTGCAATTCCATCTGGAAAACGGCGTTTGACTTCGTCTAACGACTTGCGAACAGTGTTGCGTTGATCTGCAGGCTTAAGGTCATTTGGTAGGAAAATCCGAACATGTCCAATGGCCTCGATGCAAGAGAGCAGCACTGGGACAACTTCCATCTTTCCTTTGTCGTCACCAGAAGGTGGTTGAAGTCCTGCCGGGATAGGGCCCTGAGTCTGTGTGCCTGTTGAGAATTCGCTGGACACTAACAACAACACATCGAGCATGAAGGACTCTTGAGGAGGCACTTCTTCAGCACTCTGGCCCTTGACCACTCGTACTGGGTTGAACTTGACGACTGCACCCCAGCCAAAGTCTTGGTCCTTGTGTTTGATGTGAACAACACGGCCAGGCTGCATGAATTGCAAGCAGTAATTAGGGTGATTGATGACATTGCGCATGTCCTTGGTGTATGACGTGAGCTGTTGTCGCAAGTCGTAATATTCCTTGATGGTAGCTTCATCCGGAATCTCAAGATTATCTCGCTCGAATTGCATTGCTTGAAGCTCTTTTTCTAGCCCAGACACACTTGACGTATTCTGGAATTGATAGAAACAGTGCTCCAGCATGAACTCTGGGGATATACCTTCAACTCTCATCAAGTTCAAGATCATGTTGTATCCGAGGTAGAAAGCGGAGTTAAGCTTATCTTGTTCTCCTCTGACGATCTCTTTTGCTGTTGCTGGCTCCATCTTGTCGTTGATCATCATGATGACAATGCCTCTGTCATCAAGGCCTCTTCTTCCTGCACGTCCAGACATCTGCACAAATTCTGACGGGGTCAGATAACGCATGCTAGACCCGTCGAACTTCTCTACACTAGTGAAAACAACGGTCTTTGCAGGCATGTTCAAACCAATGGAGAATGTTTCGGTTGCAAATAGGACCTTGATCAAATTCTCTTGGAACAAGATCTCGATCGTCTCCTTCAAAATTGGAAGTAGACCAGAATGATGAACACCGATGCCACGGCGCAAAAGGGGCAGGATATGTTGGATTTGAGGTAAAGTCTTGTCCTCTTCGGACAAAGATTCAATGGCGCTCTCGAAGACCTTTTGAACCATTGCCTTTTCCGAGTCGTCATTGAACGCCATCGAAGCCATCTTCAAGGCATAAGCTTCACATTCTCGCTTGCTGAAACTGAAGACAATAACAGGATTGTAATGCTTCATCATGATCATACGGACAATCTTGTAGATGTCGTTGGTTTCATCCTTACTGCCTCCCTTGTTGGTCTTTTTGTTCTTTCCTCTGCCTTTTTGCTTGGCATCAATGTCGGCTGGATCTGCGCCCTTCTTGTCCTCGATCGTCGCCATGGCTTTCTGAAAGTTGTCCTCTCTGAAGTTACCCTTCTCGTCAACGATTAAATGGATGCCATCTGCGCCAGCAGGGAAGAAGTAGTGTTGTAAGGGAGTGGGGCGGAAATCGGTATAGACAATATGACAAGGCTGTTGATGTGTCTTTGTGATCCACTCTGCGAATTGCATGGCGTTCGGAATCGTAGCAGACAAGAAGACATATCTGACCTTATCTGGCAGTAAAATGATGGTTTCCTCCCAGACAACACCTCTAGATTTATCTCTCATGTAATGGATTTCATCAAAGATCACCCACTGCACCTCTCTCATGATTTCAGAGCCTCGATACAACATAGATCTCAGAATCTCTGTTGTCATGACCAAGCAAGTCGCAGTGGGGTTGATGGTAACATCTCCGGTCATAAGTCCAACATCCCCAAACTCTGCCGCGAATTCTCGGTACTTCTGGTTGCTCAAAGCTTTGATTGGACTCGTATAGATAACTCTCTGGTTGTTCTTCAAGCTTTGCGCGATAGCATATTCTGCAACAACAGTCTTTCCTGCACTGGTATGCGCCGACACTAGCACACTCTCCCCTCGCTCAATGGACGCAATAGAAACTTTCTGGAAAGGATCCAACTCGAAGGCCCATGTTCGCGCAGGAGTCGCGGGCGATTTGTGCTGTGAGATGGGAACGTAATCGTAGTCCGGAGGTAAGGAAACTTGATGTTGAATATTGTGCTGGATCACCAATGCTCCGTCATCCTTGGCCTGTAGACCTGCTGAAGCAGCAACTTCTCTTGACTGTTCTGTTTGGAAAGCATCTGTAACAACTGGCTCTGCTTCTTCTTCGCGGCGGCGTCGTTTGGTGTCCTTCTTCTCAATAAGAGAATTGCTCTCCTCTTCCTCAGCTTCTACGGCCGGCTCTGCATCCTCCATCTCAGCATCTTCATCCTGATCCTCTGCAACTTTCTTCACTTCGCCGCTCGCAGTTCTCTTTTTTGTTCGATCCTTCTTGTCCTTCTTTGCCTTCTTTGGGCGCTCTGGAACTGCTGCACCCGCAGCATTATCGTCGAATACGTCAAAGAGGTCGTCCATCTTGTCCGAAATCGAAGTCTTATGGTGGACAAAGTCGAGATCTTCGTCGCAGGAATATATGTTCGCAAACAAAGTAACCCGATTTTTAGCAAGCTTCGATCAACAGCCGGAGTTCTACCGCATATCTGACCCCTGTCAGTTTAGCGCTTCTTTTCAACGAGCTTCAAGATCGTTCGACTTTCTCATGCCCTGAATTAAACCAGCACAATCAACCACACAAGTCTTCAAGGTACCTACGGTTGTCGCAGACTCAATTGGCATAGTACATACTGACCGCCATCTCATAGATGCTATCCCGAGCAGCAGTCCGCGCCACTTCCTCCACGGCCTCGATGGTCGCCTCTCGCCGAGCATTCTCAACCACTCGCGCTCAATTCTCGTCACCATACCATTACCCAGAGGGCCCACGATCCAACATCCCATTCAACCCATTGACGAAGTGGTTCGCTCTCAGATACTGGTCCTTCATGGCGGTTGGATTCGGTAGGTATTCGAAATCAAGATAGCAGGGGCACGAGCTAATCATTTGGCAGGTACTCCTTTCGGACTCGCGGTCTGGCAAACATACAAGAACCAGTAGAAGGCATTGGACTGTGTATATGGAAGCAAATTGTATGGTTATAGAGAAAGCATGGGTCGATCGGAATATCTGGGAATCCATTGTTGAACAGACATGCTCATCCGCTGTTCCGTGATCGAATGATGTGATGTGTTTTTACGATGACATTCCAAACCATGCAATTGATCATATCAAGACGATTTCTAAATCGGTGAAAGAGCGAATTGGAAGATTAGTTCCAAGTCTATGGTATATCTAGCTACCGTAAAGTCCGTTGCCTGTTAAACGCCATCATCCTAGCCGTGATGAAATGGTCCACCAGAATTACTCGAGGTCCTCAGAACTTGACTCTAGTGTCAAATATGTGTCTATCCAGTACTCTGAAGTCAAAGCACCCATTAAAGTCATCCTTGATTGCCACCAGCTGATCTGTTCCCTTCTTCACTTGTTGTGGATTGTCCCCCCTCGTGACAATGGTAGATGCAGTCAAGATCCACTTGTTCTCCGAGTCAAACGGTGTAAGGCTTTCAAAGTCGGGCAATTCATTTCTGATGGTCGAAGGGTTGTCGTTCTCGCCCACAGGAAATTGCAAATAGCGTGTCAGTTCGAAGATGACATCGCCGTGGACGAATCTGTTACTTTCTTGTATCACCTCTCGAACGAATCTATAGGCATAAGCATTAGAACATGAGGATGGCGAACCAAACAAACCTATGATTGATCATTTTCATAAGTGAGCAAAGCCCTTGATTCTCAATGCTGAACATCAGTCGCATATTCACAAGCTTTACCGCGTTAGGATCAAGGGGGCGTCCATCTGGTAGTTTCAGATACTCAGTCGGCTCTGGCAGATCATTCCATCTCAGAACACCAAGGCGCTGGTCCAGTAGTCTAGATTGATGTTAGTTCTTGTTTATATGACAGTATAAAACCTTGAACGTGAGACTGAGGTACCCTCAAAAGCAAAGGATTAGGTCAACTTACGATGGTGTTGGAGAACCTTGGTTGGCAGGCATGGGATCACTCTCAGCCTTTCCGAAGGACTGGCGGTCGACATCATACAATAGATGCATGATATACGATTGTCGCGAGAGTTGTACAGATAAACCACCTGTAGAGACAAGAGAGTTTAGCATCGGATCTGGTAAACGCGATAGGCAGGATGTTGACAGCGTCAGGTACAGGCCGAACTCCGTCACAGAAAGTATGTTGGGACCAACTCACTCCACTGTGGCACCTTAGCCGGAGGCTGATTTTTGATGAACTTAGCATCGATACCTGCTGGAGTGCGTGTACGAGGACCCTCCCAAGTTAATTTTCGAGTCAGGACTGGGATTGGGCTCATTGCACAGTAGCCTTGAAGAATTCGTAGCGTCGTCTCGAAATCCTCATTGGCGATAATGGCTGTAAGGAAAAGCTCATGGGCGTTTGGCAAATCTGGCCTCACTGTATTTCCCTGCTTGTCTTTCTTGGATTTATCTATTTTGTCCATCGTGACGAAGTCTCAATTTTGCAATGATCTGTCGAGGTGGACGCCGGATGAAGTGAAATCAGGATCAAGAAAGTTGGCCCAGAAAGTCCTCCCGAAGTGTCACTGCATCAGAGAAGTGGCGGATTCACCTCTCTTCTCCGGAAGAGAACGTATTGTGTAGAAAAACTAAATTCGCACGCGATTCAGTTACAATATAATCAATCTCAAATTTATATGGACTTACAAGATTGACAAAGACAGCAAACAGTGACTCTGTTAGCTGAAAGCTCTGACACCTGGTTGTAGGTACGAATAAACGTCAATTTACTCTCAATTAGTGATATATTATGAGGTATTGAGATGCAATCCTCAGATCTTCATTTTTGATTGATATTGACCAAGGTTTGTGAAAACGCTGTGCTTGAGCTCCAGCGCGAGGTTGCGATGTGAGCTGCTGTAGCCAATGAAAGGCAATGAAGAAACATCAGACGCCAAGTCTCGCCTCATGGTCAACGACACACCTCCTCCTTGGAACTCAAAATCAACACAACTTTGGGACCATGGTTCAGTTCGAATTCATCTATGTCACTTCCTGCATTCTTTTCTTGGGAAGACTTTTTCGCAGAGAACATCTGCAATTTTGTAAGTATTAGTCAAATGAAAACGAGTCAACGCCGGCACCGAAGGACCCATCACTACTTCGGATTTGCTACTCCAGCAGCACAACAACTATTGTATATATGGCAGAAACATTTGGACATTGGCAAATTTTCAAGCATCAGTCCCACTGTGGATTCGGTGGCCAAACCTATACAAAAGGCTTCCTGAATTTACTGACATGGGTTACTCTCACGGGCTGATCCACATGCCAACCTCGGCAATTGGAGCAACCTGGTTTTGGCCTCTTGCATCTTTGCGCCGTCTTCGGTTTTGGTTTCTTCTTTCTGTTATTTATCCAAACGAACGTGGGGAATCCTTGCTTAGCACATGTGTAGAATGGCATTTGGCTGTTGTGGCCTCACATAACGTCCGAGGCTCCGAATAGCTTCACTCTTAGTACCTTCTTGGCCGATTTCCCCACAGTTCAACTTCCCCGGATTTGCTGTATGTCTTCGGCAGTTCCTGTGTTTGATCTTGAACTTGATCTAGTGAGAGATCTGCCGCGTTCTGAATTCGCTCGCCAGCATTTGGCAGAAACGGTCGCCTAGTGTCTACTTGGGCAATCTATGGTTGTCAACAGACTCGTGGAGAAACACCTTTTTCATACTCTCGTCCGGAGAATCTCAAATATTTCTGATCCAAGTTCTAACGCGGGGTTCGGAGCGGGGTCAAGCTCTCAGACAAGGTCTCGTCTTCGTGTAGGCCTCAAAGAGTTTAAGTTGTCGGGTATGGTAACTACCTGGGCAACAATTCCGTGTTCTGGCTTGTTTTTCTGACTGTCGTTATTGAAGATCCCCCTCTTTGGCGTCAAATTATCGGGGTAGTGTGCCATCTCTGTTAAGACCATTGCATTGGCAGGAGGGGAATAGTCGTCTGTTCTTGTTCCTCCACGAGAGGAAGAATATTGATGCTCGTGATATTGACCTGTTCCGAGGCATCATAGACCTATAAAAGCTCCCAAATATCCCCAGATATCACCTACATCTTCAAAGCAAGCAACAAGACAGCATCTCATTCTTCTTATCAAGCCAAACAATCCAATCAGCTAAAATGGTCGCTATCAAGTCTCTCCTCTTCCTTGCAACAGCTGTGACAGCACTCACCATTGGCAAGCGAGACACTGCTACCATCCTTAACGACATTTCGGTCATCAACTCGGACGTCCAAGCACTCACAACGGCAGCCAACAACTACAACGGAGGTGTTCTAGCAGCAATTCCCATCCTCACTGCACAAAACAACCTCGAGTCCGCCATCGATCAAGGAACCACCGATGCCCAAGCCACTGCTCAGCAGACTTCAGCCGAGTCTCAATCTGTTATTGCAGCTGTCGACAACTTGATCCCTAACAGTGAGTCTCCGCCGACCAATTCCCCCACTTCAATAGTCTTTTGGTCTGGTACTTCTCAGACATTGCCGGATCCTTTTTGGATACTCCCACAAGAATGTTTGAAGAATAATGCTGACCCCAAATTTGTCAATAGTCGAGGCTTCCCTCGCAGCAATTCGGGCTAAGAAGGCTCAATTCGCAGCAGATGGGCTCACATCTACTGTCCAGACCAGCCTTACCAATCTGAAGGCCAAGACTGATACCTTCTCTGATGCCCTCATCGCCATCGCCTCCGAGGATACCAAGGCGACAGGAACTGCCCAGAAGGCCACGATTGATGCCGACTTTGATGCCGCCATTGCGGACTTTGCTTCTTGAATAGGATGAACTGAGAATGGTGGAGCTGCGAAAGGTTTTGATGAGAGGACGGGTGCTTATGTCTTTGGGAGATCTGAAATATGTTGGTGTGTGTCTGAAAAGTGTAGCCGAATGCGGGAAAAGGTTCCTCATTGGGAAACTCACACAGATTGACATAGATTTCAAATGTCAACAGACATCACAACCAAGTCTTCCAGTGAAAGTTCATCCCACTCTTTGACGCCGAACTTCGGCATGGCTCTTTGCCCCACTGCAATTGACAATGAGCTTCATATTGACAACGAACGATGAATTATTGATGTGCTGGAGAAATCAAACGACAACAACTTCAGATCCCTGCCCACCAAGAGCATGTTAGGTCTAGATCACATATTTTCGCAGCGAACGCCTGCGGAGCTCGGGAAGGATACCCAAATCTAAGTCGAAGATGCAGACAAAAATGGGTCACCGCATGTGGGGTAGGAACTTGCCAGCGCCAGCGCCAGCGGCATCACTGCAGCACTCTGTAAGATAGCAAGCCCCATTACTGGAGCGGCTCCAGATGACTTCCCAAAATGATGCCATGAAACCCCCATGTAAATTTTCTATCACGCCATTAAATGCACGGAAGCTTTTGCTTCCCCAAGCACTACTGCAGTGCACTGCACCATGGACCATGGGATGTAGGGATGGCTTTTTGGAGAGCTTCGTATTCGCTGACGGTGATGGCCGCTTATCAGTAAGAAAACCTTTCGACATTTTTGCATTTCCCCTCCCTCACAATTCAAACCTTCATGGAGCTTTGACGCCCAGATCAAAAGTGCAACATATCCCAACGATTGAAAACCTAGCCAGCAGAATTTCGACAAGTAAAATTCCTGCAAAGAGAAGCCGATAGCGCTGTGCCACGTCAAAATTGATACCCCCATTGCTGTAGCCGGCAAGCCCCCTTGAACTTTTAGCGAGGCACGAACTCCGTCCCGCGGATTACCTTTCACAAGCATAAAGCTCCATCCCGCTCGAAAAACACGCCGAACAACCTCAACATCAACAAGACTACCACAAGACAACAAAAGCGCAGCTTTGCTCGCAGGATCCTGGAAAGCAGTCGCCAGCTCTATCTCAAATCCTTTCAACCCAAGTTTCGCTTTGAAGATGTTTGCGACCAAGTGTCTCCGGCAGGCCTCGGCAGCTGCACATGCTGAGCGCACTCCTATGATCAAGTTTCTGGGGAAGCGTTCGATTCCTTGTATGTTCTTTCAAGGCCTCTACTACTGTTGCAATATTCAAGAGCTCAACTGACAATGTGGTAGCTTCTATCGACCACACCCCTCACGCTCACCCTGCCTCTCCCACCCACGAGCTCCCAGCAGACTTCACGTCCTCCCAAAAGTCCTCCTCCGCATCCTTCTCCTCCTACAGACAACAGGCTCAACAACACGGTCCTCTCGGCCGCTCCAAGGCCGCAGATGGTACCCTCGGTTCCCTCTCTGGACAATCTTTGGGCTCTGTTGCGCCTGCTAAGGGCGAGTTCTTCGATCGCAGCGAGTTGCCGGCACGCTTCCGAAGACAGCCCATTGATCTCTCCGAAATCGATGCAATTGAGACTGGCGGGGCTACATTGGTCTGCTGAGTAGCTATGACGAGCTCATTGAGGAAGATTGCGATAATAGACTTGTGGGGGAGGCAAAAGCAATTATACCCCACGCGGCAGGAAGAGAGATGCACTTCTATCATGTCATGGGACGAGGAAACGACGGTGACGATGCGGGATGCGGATCACGATATTGGGATACGATGATCCCCCAATGGCTTGAGATGAAGCCGGTATGAAAATGGCAGTGTGCAGCAGTGGTGGGAAATGTAACGGGTCGCTTGAAGTATGGACATTTCGGGCAACCTTTTCTTGAAGGCTCATTTTCTAGGAGTCATTCGGTCATAATCTGTAGCAAGATTAGTGTCCTGTACATAAGCTATGAAAACCAATCTCCATACCAACATAACAGCTCTGAATAGCTCTCTGGCCAGCTGATGTCTCTACTAACTGTATGCACACGGAGGTAACAGCTTCTAGTGACCACGCATTTTTAATCACTCGTTTCTGTATTGCAGATCAACAATCATAGAAATCGGATCAAAGCACTTGCAAGGCTAAATAGCCGTTCGGTCGCCACACATATATTTGTGCCACCAAACCAGGCTATCAAATCAAGGCTTCGCTTCGCTTGGACTGCTGGCGAATTGAAGCTATCTGCAATCACCCGAACTCAGCCTTAGATCCAATCAACACCACCGCGATGTGATCTGTCCAACTCTCAACCCGACTCCTCCACCCAAGTGACACAGCAATAGACCGGTTATCATGAACCAGAAACCTCTTTCTGAAGCTCTCCACGAGATCCAGGAGATAGACCAGGCGAACAATGTTGTTGCTACGTATATCAAGAGCCAGACTAGCGAGAAGGAAGAGAGGATTGACGTCGTGGTAAGCTTTGCTCTCATAAATTCTTCGGCAATTCTGAAATTTGGAGTGATCATTGGAGCTGATTTGGGTGTAGATTCCCAAGAATGTGAATAGCTATGCTAAGAGTGTGCTCAACGCTTTCTTGCCCGCGGGGTACCCTCACAGTGTGACAAGTGATTATCTTGAGTATGTCGCAAGATCCAATCGAGTGTTTGAATGTCGCTAAAATGTTTCAGATATCAAGTCTATGTAAGACTCATTCATTACATGGGATGAAAGTTGAGCTAAGTCACATCAGGATTCCCTACAAGCTTTCTCCAGCTCCATTGCCGGAATGCTGTCCTCCAGGGCTGTTCTTGAAGGTTAGTAATTTCTTAATCATTACAAGTTCAATAACTTAGCCAGTCACAGGAATTGGCGTTGGGGACTCGCATGCCTCTCCAACAGCTGCTCTCCTCCTCTCAGTCCTACAAGAAAGCATGGGCCGAATAGCCACTATCCTATTCGCTCACAGACTAGGCACATCACTAGAGCCAGAATGCAAGATGTATCGACTCGCAGCAGATTTCTTCAACGATGCTGCTATGATTCTAGATTGTCTATCTCCGGCATTCCCAAAGGCTTCTAGAGTAGCATTATTAAGTCTGTCCAGTGTGCTGAGGTCTTTATGTGGTGTTGCGGCAGGGAGTTCAAAGGCTTCGCTGAGCGCTCATTTCGCTACACAAGGCAACTTGGGGGAGTTGAATGCTGTACGTTCATATCACTCTCGCTCAATATCTACCTTTTAAAAAAGCTTGCGTGACTAACTCGGCAACAGAAAGACTCCAGTCAAGAAACCGTCATCTCACTAGTAGGGATGCTCGTTGGCAGCATAGTCGTCTCTCACATCACGTCCAAGACCGCAACATGGACAGCACTTATCTTCCTTCTCGCTATCCATCTCGGTACTAATTATCTCGCTGTCAGGGCAGTTTGCATGCGAACCATAAATCGTCAGCGAGCAAATCTTATATTCTCCTCTATTCTAGACCAGATATCCATAGCAGAGGAAGAAGTACCAGATATCAAGAAACGCAGCAAGTTCTGGTGCCCCGTACCAGATGAGATGGAATGGCCAGAGCCCGAGTCAGTGATGCTTCAGGAGAGGGTCTTCGAAAGAGATGGTGTGCTAAGGTGGAAGGGAAAGGTGCTCGGTTATTGCAAACTCGGTGTTGACTTGGGTTCGGTTATCAAGTGCTTTGGTAGTGGTAATGCTGTGACTGGCAGTCACCTTAGTGACACAGCTACTACTCTCAGTAAGCTCTTCGACGTCTTCAAGTATGAAAAATATGTCGTTTGGTATGATGAGCCCCGCAAAACCTTCTTGGTGGTACTGGAAGAAGGTGCAGAAACATGCGACATGTTGTCTGCTTGGATGTTTGCGCTCTGGTTTGCGAAGAGTGGGAAGCCGCCGTCCAAGACGATGATGGAGGCGTTGGGTCATACTGCCGCTTACATGAGGAGTATTGACAGAGAGATCTTTCAGCGCCTGGGAGAGCTTGATTGGGATCTGGAAACGGGGGCTATGGAGACGAAGTCTGGAGTGAGGATTAGGAGACCTGAGAATCTGAAAGCGGAATGGCGAGGAAGGTGATGAAGCCGGAAGTAGTGTATATCATATCTACAAATTCGGCCCGATGTTTGAGGCTTCCTGTTGCTTGCCTGCCAGACTCCATCGCTCGTGCGTGTATTTCGGTCATCAACGATGCTCGAGAGGCAGCTCTCGGCTCTTCATTATCCCATACTGTACAACTAATTTACAGCCAACTTACACTTCCGACCCTGTTATGCACCATTCCGGCGAAGCGGAGATTTCAACAAAAACCACCCAGACCAACGCCCATGCCAAATCATCATACACTAAGCCAGGCCAATGATCTTAGACGCTCTCATTTTCCATCCCTCCCATGTATTTAACTTTGGTCTTACATCCAGGAAGAAATTGAGCTTGCCGTTCGCAGTTCCGTCATTTCTGCCAGCATAGAAATCGATAATATAATCCACTCTTGTGCCACATCTGTCTACAACCCAGTCGTGCCTATCGAAGGGAGCTGTATATCCTAACCAGGTATTGATTCGAGCCTTTGGGCTCAACGTCTGGGAAAGTCCTAGGAAGGAGTGAAGTCTCGGTCCGCCACATCTATATTCGCAATTAGCCCAATTCATTTGTTTTGTTTTCTCCGTAGAAGTATTGCCACATACTTCTGCTCACTTCCATACGGTCTTTCCCATTCCTTGATCTCCTTCCACGCCCTCTCGTTAACCGCATTATGAATCGGCACAATCGTCTTCATATCATTCGCCTCACTCGCATAGCCCTTTCTCTTCATAGCGTCAAAGAACATCTTCTCCGAAGGATAGATCCAATTCCCGCTCTCACTGACCCCGCTCTCCTTCTCGCTGTTTGCCGGCTTTGCGCCTTCTTCATTGTTGACTGGAGAAGCTCTCGGAATCGTCGAAACTTCGCGGTCGAGGCCGAGCGATTTATTCGCATCGGCTGGCGGTGGTACAGGTGTTGCGAAGCGTGAAAAGAAGCTGCGTTTGGGAGGTGGTGGTGTCTGGTCTATTGTTTTGGAATCGCAACTGTTCCCTGCACTGGCCTGGCTGGCTTCTTGAGTGATTCCCGGGAAGACAGCTGGTTTGCTGCCCTGATTGTTCTTAAGCCATGCCGCACGGGTAGCTGGATCAACGGGACATGTTTCTGGTGGGGTTTCTGTTTCTTTCGACATGTTGTATAGTTGCGAGTTGAAGCTGGGGGCGCTCGATGATGCTTTCACAAAATATATTTTGGTCAGGTCCCTGGATGTCGGTCACTTGAAAGCAAATCGCCGATTGGTTGGTGCAGACCGCCTCGAATTTCCACCTCCCCTTGCGAACCAAACAAATAATTGAAACACAGCAAGCTTCACTTGATAACTTCAATAAAGGTTCAATTACTGCCACAGCAGTCAGTCATCTTCACGGTAGTAACAGAACTTCAAAATGACAGACCAGAAAATCTATCAAGCCAGCACGACTGCCCCAGTCAACATCGCAGTCGTCAAGTAAAACCCCTCCATGCGACCCCTCCTTTTGACAACACCACTAACAAAATACACAGATATTGGGGAAAACGCGATCCAAAACTTAATCTCCCAACAAATTCCTCTGTCTCAGTAACACTCTCTCAAGCCGATCTTCGGACACATACCACAGCAGCATGCTCTGCTTCATTCGGCCCAGAAGACAGCCTCCTTCTCAACTCCTCCCCTCAAGACGTTTCAGGCGCCCGAACCCAAGCATGTTTCCGCGAACTGCGCTCTCTCCGCACAGCCCTCGAAGCCTCCGACTCCTCTCTTCCTAAGATCGCCACCCTTCCCCTCTGCATCGTCTCTGAGAACAACTTTCCTACTGCCGCAGGCCTCGCATCCTCAGCTGCTGGCTTTGCTGCCCTTGTGCGCGCAATTGCGAACCTGTACGAGTTGCCTGCCTCGCCCACGGAGCTATCTAGGATCGCAAGACAAGGAAGTGGAAGTGCCTGCCGCTCGCTGTTCGGCGGATATGTAGCGTGGCAGATGGGTGAGAAGGATGACGGATCAGACAGTCTTGCCGTCCAGGTAGCGCCAGCATCACACTGGCCTACGATGCGCGCCCTGATTCTTGTCGTCTCAGCCGAGAAGAAGGGAGTCAGCAGTACATCCGGCATGCAAATCACTGTCTCTACATCGAAGCTATTCAAGCGCCGAGCAGAGATTGTGGTTCCAGAGAGCATGCTGTTGATGGAGAAGGCGATCAAGGAGAAGGACTTTCAGAGTTTCGGAGAGGTCACGATGAGAGAGAGTAATAGCTTCCATGCTACATGTCTGGATACTTTCCCGCCGATTTTCTACCTCAATGATGTCAGTCGTGCGGCTATAAGGGTTGTTGAAGACATCAACAAGAAGGCCGGCAAGATCATTGCGGCGTACACATTCGATGCTGGACCAAATGCCGTTATCTACTATGAAGAGGAGAACACGGATGCGGTTGCTGGAGTCCTGAATGGTGCTTTGAACGGCCTGGATGGATGGCAAGCACGGGACATCAAGTCACAAGATTCCAGTGACCTCGATGCTAGGGCTGTGCAAGTGCTGAAGGATGGTGTTAGCAGAGTCATCTTGACTTCTGTTGGTGAGGGTCCAATCAGGACTGAGGAGTCCTTGATTGATGCTGCTGGTGCGCCGGTAAAGAAGTGAGACTTTTCAAAAGTTACCTGATGTGAATAGAATGATATCCTGCGGGCAAAGATGCTTGTAACAGCTTTTACATTTTTGCTCAGCGGACGGTTAACGGTATACTTGCTTGCCATAACTCAGTAAGTATTACATTTGTCCCAATTCTGCTATCGTTTGTTTCGATCTCTGCATATTTCTTTAGTCTACAGCGATTGAATTGAGTCCGGTCGTGACTCTGCTCCATAAGTCTGCCACAAGTCTGGCATAGGCATTTATAGAGATGGGTCCGCTGCGGAGAGTTTACTTCTCACCTTAGCTCCATGCTTAAAATGGAAGAGGTTTTAATAGTGAGGTCGACATTACGCTCACCCGTGGGCCATAATGTGTTGACATAGAGTTCCCAGGTACTCGTACATCTTGATACCCATCTACGTTGATCGCTGGAAGTCTCCTTATCTTGAGCACATTACCAGGGTCATACTTCGTCCAATTGGTCGTCTATATCCGCTTCATCCCGTTGACCTCCTCGAAGGATACATTCATACAATTCAATGAGCTTCTTCATGTGTCGCAACGCTATACATGTAGCACTTCAAAGCACAAATTCCGACTCATTCCCAACCCCATCCAGCAGACGTGACGATGCCGTTAACTTGAGTAGTCATTGTCTGGATGGTATCCAGCAAATCAGAGGCACTGCGAAGGGCGTGCTCCACACGAGAAGACTTTTCTTGCTCCGCGGCTAACTCGCCCTCCAGCCTGGACACCTCCATTGCTCCGTAATGACGCGATTCGCCCATGATAGTTGCATTTTCAGTGTCCAGCTTTGCCTTTGCGAGTTGTTCTTCAAGGGACGTAATGATGTCGTCTTTCTCCTTCAGGCTTGGCGGTTCCCCTGTGACATGCTCCCAGGCAAATTTCAAATCTGCCTTCATTTGATCCAACTCGGTTTTCAATCCATGGACCTCGAACTGCTTCTTCTCCAATTCTGCATGTGCTTTAACGACTTCGATTCTCAGGTCATGAGTTGCATTACGCACAGCTTTCGTGATTTTGTCTTGCTCCACTTGGGGATTGGTCCGATTGGATCTCGCTCTGGCCCGTTCTGCCTGCAAGTTCACCTCCAGTGTATCTTTCTGCTTCGGGACCATCTGCATCGACGGCAATATTCGTGCCAATCTGATTTGTTCGTCGAGAGCCTCCTGAGCATTTTTAAGACTGCCTGTCAAGACTCTGATAATCTCGTCCTTATCATCGATTGCAGGTTTGTCGTCAGCGATCAGTGCTAGTATATCGTTCAACATGAGCCGCTTCTAGTCTAACTCGGATTCCTTCTGCTGTAGCGCATCTTGCATATCACAAAGTTCAATTTGGAATCTCTCGATCTCGGCTTGTTTTTGTCTAGACTCCGCCTTGGCGCCGTCGACTTCGGTCTGCTTTGCGTGTACAGCATCCCGAACGGCTCGTTCGATGTTATCTTTTTCGATCTTGGGATTAGTTCGGCTTGACCGTAATTTGGCTAATTCCTACTCTTGCGCCAGCATCTTCGCATCGTGCTCGTCGGAGGTCTTCTTCGTAATATCCTTGAGACTGTTTAATTCTTCAAGAGTCGATTCGTAATCCAGCTTGAAGATGCTATGAGCCTCGGCTTCTTGCTGGTATTTTTCATCAGAAGTCTTCAATTGGGCTTGCAACTTTTGGACATAAGTTGAGTGCTGCTCGACTCTCTTGGTGATTTTCGTCTCGGTCTTCTAAAGGCTCTTTTTGGTGTTCTCCAAATCCATCTCCAAATCGTCGATTGTCTTGCTCAAGTTCTTCTTAAGTGTTACATAGGCACCACGTTCGGACTGGAGATCTTCTGCTGCCTTAGCTTCCCTGTCGTAATTCTTGGCTTTGGTCTCTCGGAGATTCTCGTGCATCGATGCCAACTGTTCCACCGTCTCGCTCTGCTCTGTCCGCATAGTGGTGATACCTTCATCTAGGATATAATACATGCCTCCAATTTCCCGCCTTTTGTGATCTCAGAGTTGTCCAAAGATCTCAAGAAAGCCTCTGGAAACTTTTGTCTCACAAATGAAACTCATGCGATCCACAACCTCTTTTCTGCTTGCAAACATGGCTTGGTCATCTGATACGACATCACACTTGTCCATAGAAATGGCCTCGGATATAGTTAAGGGCGGCGGAGGAGGTTTTGCATCGGTAGTCCTCGGGACTTTGCTTTGTAGTGTTGACAGAGATGACGTTGTATGAGACTGCCATCCAGCAATTGAAGACTTCGGCAGTGACAGATGTTCTTCTAAAAAAACTTTCAGACTTGAGAAGAGCTTCGATAAACAGCAGACTTCTTCAGAGTCTAATAAAACAGGGCGCGGCTGCCTGTCGACGGCAATGGCGTTGAGTTTTCTGATCGCCGTTACCTGAGGATGGGCTGGATCTTTTGCGGCGTTGACTGTTAGTGCTATTGGGTCTTCAAGAACGGCCTTGCAGACATCGAGAAGTGGTACCACATCATCTAGTGGAATCTCCAAAGACTCCATAGCACCTAACTCAGCGCCTTTGTGACGAAGTCAAGAAGGCTATTTGTCATCATTTGTGCGTAAGTTTGCGAGCGCGAGTCGATGTGCATTGGAATCGGACTTGAACCGGTACTAGTACTGGAAACTTGCGTCGAGATCCCTTTTGAGGACACTCCCGGGGGATGAATTGGAAAAAGGTGCGCGCTGCGGTTTGCGGGTGCTGATATTGTATGAACAAGCTTAGAAGGACCTGGACGGGGTATTGGCTTTGGTCGTGGAAGTATTCCGCCAACAGTGCACAGATTGATTACTTCCTTGGCTGTGAAGCTTGCACTGCTCGCGTTCATTGTAGGCGTGTAGACCTTTTGATAAGCCAGGTCCATGGTAGGATCCAGCAGTCCATCCGATATGGAGAAACCGTCGTTCACCATGTGGTAAATGGAGAGCACTTTGAACATGGCATGTACCTCGTAATGGTCAAGCTTAACGGCCTGATTATGCATCGCACATGCCTCCAGTTTTTCCCATTTGCTTATCATGTAAAATTAATCATTCTTGACAAGTGCTTCTACCTGTCTCCCGAGTATTTCCGCGGGTTCTTGGTCAGTCCGAGGATTTTTTCCAAGATAAATCTTGTTGGGGTCGTACTGGAAGTCCAGTGGATGCTACGTGCCTTTGCTGACAACCCACATCTTCTCGTAGTTCTGGATGGCAGCCGTGATTGCAATCCCACCGCGGTAGATGATTTGATCCATGAATTCGCACCACACGTTGACTTCCTTGTGTGAGAGCAAGATGCCGTTCTGCTGATCGATAAGAAGTTCGGCTTCAGCAAGCTCTCAAAGTCTGCCTTCAAATACCCAGCCCATTGTATATCAGTGATCGACTTGCAGAGATCTGTGAGTCCTCTCAGCAACTCATAATTCAAGAAAAATCCTTCGCGGTGATCTCTGAAGTTGGTCAGGGTCACAACTGCTTTGACAGCATGATGATAATCGACCAATTCGTCTCTGTCCATCTCGTCGACTCTAGCTGATGTCTGACGTCAGCGACGCAGACGAGTGTACGGATCCGAGATCGAATGAGCCAGCAAGTTATTGCTTGATTTTCCGTAGAGTTTGAGGCTCTCTTTTGTTGATAAGGATCGAGGGTGAAAATGTCACGACGAAGACGTAATTCTAGTGCACGCGAAGATAACGAGCAGAGTTGGTGGCCACTGTGACGAAGATCGATGGATTAGCAGCGATAGTACAGAGTTGTGGTAAATTGCGAGTTCGCGAATATGACGCGTAACTTTGTTGAGGAGGAAACGATATCTGGTCAGCGGAAGCAGAGGTTGAATTGATGTGGGGCACTGTTAAGCGAGGCAATAAACAATGAATGGGTCGATCATGCGCGTCACAGAAGGTTCCAACGCTTGGACTGAAGATGAATAGAGCAAGCTACTGTCATAGCTTTTGTTCCTCAAGAAATGGATCTCGAAACGACGGAATCTTGACGCTGGCCTCCAGGATACAATGATCAGGTGGCTTCTCGGTGTTGGTAAGGACCAAGGAGGTTATGACAAAGCTTCAAAAGACACGCCTTTTCAAGAACAATTTCAGTCAATCTCCGATAATCTAGAGCTTTTGACTCGGGGTCATAAATTAGATGATGGGTCTTATCCTTCGTTCGGTACTCCTCATTAGGACGGGACTTGCATCATCGATTATGTCTCCTCTGATCTACAGAACTCCTGCGCACCTCTATGAAATGAAGCATGAATTCAGAGTGACATCTTAAAAAGATGGTCCATATAGATACATCTATTATCGATTCTGTTTTTTTTGGGGGGGGGGGGGGGGGGGGGGGTGCAATTTAGGTGTAGATATAAACTCTTCTCGAGCACTTCAACTTAGGCCTTTTCCTTCCATAGGTAACCCACAAGTTTATCCCAGTCTTACATGTGACCATAGAGTCACGTGGGTCCGGATCTCATGTTTCTTTGGCCAAACTTTTATTCTTCTTCGGCAGACCGTTTTCTATTCATGTAGTGGGTTTCAACTCCCTGCGAGAGAAAGGTCTCCGGTCCAAGTGTGACTGAGCCACTGCTGTTGCTGTCTAAAGTCTCGCTTAAAATCCTCTGCACTTGGGTACCAAGACGGATTACACATCTACTCGAGTAGCCGTCTCACGGTCAATTTAAGCTTCGAATCCTCTTCTATCACATCTCCATTCACTTGAACTGTTGCCCTTTCACCACGTCCCAAGACTTCTTTCTTTCTTGTCCATTTTGGGCATAGGACATAATCCTTTTAAAGCTCCAGAGTCTTCAGGACGTCAATGTCGTCATCACCTGAACATCCAGCTCATTTCTAATCCTTTCAGAATGGCACGCATATCACTCTATATCAAAGTCTCCATCATCCGTTTCTTCCAGACCATAGGCCGATACTGTGATCTCTATCTCTCCACACCGTATCCCCAACGCCCATCCTTCAGCCGCACCATCGCTTCCACGGTCGGTTCCGTCCCCGGAAAGTTCAAGCTACTCTTCTACACACCTCCGGGGTACCACATCAGGTCTAAAGCAGAATTCTATCCTGTTCTTGTTAATTTCCACGGAGGCGGATATACAATTGGCCATGCAGCCGATGATGCTCGATGGGCTAGTGAGGTTGTCAAGCGGACAGGTGGAATGGTGGTAAGTGTCGATTATCGGCTGGCGCCTGGTTATCCCTTCCCAACTGGTATCGAAGACTGCGTATCAGCTGTTCTGTACCTCTGGAAGCATGCAGACGAGTTGAACTTGGATACATCTCGGACAGCATTCTCGGGATTCAGTGCTGGTGGCAATTTTTGCTACACGGCTGCTATTCGTCTTCACGAGGAGCTGAAGCAATTGACAGCAAATGAAATCATTAGAAAGCACGAGGTGGGAAAGCTCGTTAGTACAGTGGCTTTCTATCCAGCCGTTGACATGACAAAGTCGCGAGCTGAAAGGAATGCATCGAATCCGAACATGAAGCCGATCATCAACCCAGTATTCTTGAAGCTGTTTTCTGGAGCATACTTCTCTCCTGATCAAGATACGCATTCGCCGCTGTTGAGTCCAGGCGTAGCGCCAGATCAGTTGCTGAAGGATGCTCTTCCGGATGATAACGTGATGATCACTTGCTGGGGTGATGGATTGTTGAAAGAGGGAGAGGACTTTAGAGAGAGGTTGAGAGGGCTAGGGAAGAGAGTCGATGGGTATACGGTACCAGAGGTACCGCATGGATGGGACAAGTGGCCGAGCTATGGTAAGGGGGATGTGAAGAGGGACGAGGCGTACAAGTCTGCTGCTGAGAGCCTGAAGGAGTTTTGGTCTTGATTGCCGGGGTATGAGGACCATGAGAGTTTGACAGCAAGGTATCTTCGGATGGGTAATGCATGCCAGCACTTACCAAGGAGACTTTCAAGTCACCAAAGTGATAATTGATCTAATGTAGCTCAGTCTATCGGATTGCAAGCCACAAAAGATGAACACTCGTTGGGATATCTTTGTGATCAAATTACCGAATCTATCCCAGTAGAGGAGTCTAGGCAACAGAGAGAGCCCTGTACGAACTCAAAAACTGCCCACAGGTATCATTTGGGTCTGCTTTAATTCTAGATAGTAAGATGGGACACGTTCGTCGGTCGATATCGCTTACCAAAACCCCTGGATAAACAAATGTCACGCCACCTGTGGGTAGGTCGTGAAGAGAAGGGAAGGGCCCGGCCAATGCAATAGTCATGGTCTTCATCAGGACATAGCCTCTATCCTTGCACAACCAACCGCTTCAGCCTCCCTGTTCAACACCTCAATCTCCGCCTTCACAAATGGGATCCCACTTGTTACTCTCTCCTCACATATATCCAGCTCAATCTCGCCTGGGAAATAAATCCTCTCTACCCCTTTCATCCTTTCGCACCCCACAACTTTCTCATACAGCACTCCCATCCTCTCCTTGAACTCCTCCAGTCCCATAAACAAATCCGGCTTAATAGCCACCAGAAAATGTCCCACATCCGCCTCCTTCCCACTCGTATCATACGGCCCGGTCACACCACCCGCAAACGCACTACCCGACAACACACCCGAAAAGACATCCATCATAATACTCAAGGCACTCCCCTTTGGCCCACCCACCGGCAACATCACGCCCTGCAACGCCTTCTCCGGATCATCAGTCCGCTCACCGTCCCCATCTAAGGCCCAATCCACAGGGATCTTCTCCCCCCTTCTAGCAGCCTTGTGGAGCTTGCCTCTGGCAGCAACACTGGGCGCCATATCAAGAATAAACGGTTTTCCTCCCACCTTCCCCGGAGAACCACATGCAATCGGACTTACTCCCATTAGCTTCTCCTTACCTCCCCAAACTGGAAGTGCAGGCGAAGAGTTCGTGAATACAAGACTCATCATATCAGCATCGATGGCCTGTTGCACGATCCACGCACTCATACCGAAATGATTAGAATGCTTCACGCTAACCATGCCGATGCCGAATGTCTGCGCCATGCTTATAGCGGCTTGCATGCCCATATGAGCACCTAGGAAACCGAAAGAGTTGCGACCGTCGACTTGAGCAACTACGGGTGTGATCTGGTGAAGAGTTGGTGAGGAGAGTGGATCCAAGGCTTTGGACCGGATGCGTTTGATGTAGGGCTCGAGACGCATGATGCCGTGGGTGTCGACGCCGCGGAGATCGGCGAGCACGAGGGCGTGGGCGATGATGCTAGCATTCTCTTCGGGGACGCCGTGCGCTATCAGGAGATTCTGGGTGAAAGTTTTGGCGGCGGTGGATGAGATATGGATTTTGTAAAGAGGTTCGTCAACAGTTGCTGTTGCTGAAGTTGATGCCATGGTGGCGTAAAGTGAGGGGTAACTCCAGGTTCTTTTCTTCTAATCTGTATTTAGGGAACGGAGAGAAGTTGCGAAATCACTCGGAAGTATGTCAAATGTTTTGCATAAACCGGAATCCAGGTATTTGAGAATCAGTAATAAATATAAACAGGCGTTGCGAGGCCGGGCCGACTTCCGTCACCAACGGAGAGAGCTCCGAGAGCATCTCAAGTCCCGGTTTAATTGTCGAGCACTGTCGATGATATAATTGCTGCTTTTGAAAGATCTCCAAAAATTCTAGGATATTAATCCAATGGGAAAGTATACTTTCAAATATCTTATCTATTAATTGAACATATAATATTGACAGACCGGGTTCGAAATACAGAAACAGCAATGTTCTCAAAATCCGCTAGACAATTAAACCGGGGAGGACCATAGTGGGGTTGGGTGAACGCATTTAGCGAGCATAGACAGTACTTTCAGCGCAAGCACACTGAAACAGGTCATTCAGGGCACCCAAAGATCAAAGTCAAATTCAAGCAATCTGAACAAAGATGTTCTTCTGGTTATAATCAATAAAATTCATTCATCTGCTTTCATCGTTGCACATATACGACCCATACATCAGAACCATCATGTCCTCTTCTCAGAATTCTCAACTTGTTCAGCATCACCCAAGGCAGCAACCTTCTCCGAATCACCCATCGCCATCGCCTCAGCAACACTTCCCTGACCAGCAGTCAAGGCAGCCCCCTTCCTTCCGATGATATGCCATGGCAGATTGAACATCTCATCCATACCCTCAAGCGACTTCCCAGCTGTTTCGGGAAGGAAGAACCACACGAATCCCAAGCCAAGAAGCGTTACTGCCGAAAAGAACCAGAAGGTTCCTTTAGGAGAGAGTCCTGGTGGCCCGTCAAGGAGCATCAAGGGAACGGCTTTGGAATTGCCGTATTGATTAGCGAAGTGCACACACATGATCATTGAGGTCCCCAAGGATCTAACTCGAAGTGGGAAGATCTCTGCACCAATAAGGTATTGGATTGAGTTCCATCCAAGAGCCCATCCCACTCCAGAAAAATATATAAATGCGATTGCTCCAGTTCCAGCATGCTTTGCGGTACTAGATTGCACCTCTCCTTTGGAAATTCCAGGGACGGCGGTCAAATAGATGGCGATATACAGCATGGAGACGAACTGGATGATGATTCCAGTAGATAACGAGCGTTTGCGGCCGATGAAGTCGACCAAGAAGAATGCACATATGAGTGCTGACACAAACTTGACGACACCAAAGATGGCGGTAGCGAATAATTTCTCAGACGAGCCAGTGGTGCCAAGGAGAGCGAAGAACTCGGGGGCGTAAATGGTGATTGACTGTGCGCCTGACCATTCTATGTACTGTTAGCAATTGGCCACTTGAATGGGAAGTAGGGAATCTTACGTCCGAGGAGTTGACATGTTAGACCCAGAAAAATCCGATATCTGTTTCCTTTCAGAAGGAAAAGCTCTTTGAGAGGACCCAAGAACCCGGCACCAAGAGTCGCCTCACGTTCGCGATCAAGCTGATCGTGGATATCGATTAACTCCGCTCGCACGTATGGATGATCGGCAGGGAGTTGTCGGAGTTTCGACATATTGGCTGCAGCTTGCTCATCTCTACCAACCTTGGCTAACCATCGAGGAGACTCCAGAGCGAAGATACTCATAACTAGGATAATGCCTGCAAAAATGAGATGCAAGATAGTCGCATCGATCCATTGCTTGGAAGTGCTATTGGAGATGTGAAGCGAAGTACCCCAGTTTGCGAAGTAGCCCAGCATGATCCCGAGATAGACAGATCCACTGAAGATACAGATACAGAGACCTCTGATACTTCGAGGCGCAGACTCTGCTAAATAGGCTGGGGCGACAACAGTCGTTTGGCCAATACCTAGGCCCATGATGAATCTTCCAGCAAGCACTTGCCCATAGCTCCCGTTCGAGGTGATGAAAATAATGACGCCGACAATCCAGATTGTGCAGAGCTGGCGGGTTGCCCAGATACGGCCAAGTTTATCGCAAGCAATGAAGGCAATTAAGGCGCCGCCCACACTTCCAATCTGTACCATCGCGGTGATGTTGCCGATCCGGGAAGCTAGTTGAGTCTTATTCTGGGTTGGTGTTACGGACAGGCCGTACTCTGCGAATAAGTTAGCAAACATTCTTGGTACATCAACGGAAGAACTCTACCGGAGATGAAACTTTTCTGCGTGACAGTAGTTCCAATAAGACCTTCGTCAAGACCTCGAGCAGCACCCTAGAAGCAGAAAATCAGAAACATATTTCCAAGTAAATCAATTCCGTTGTGCCTACCATCAGCCCAAAGCAGATCACTGAGAAAGCAAGTCTCCAATTGAATGCTTCACGAGGAGTCTCTGCCAAAGCAGCCTTCCACATCCCTCTTCCGACAGGATTTCCCATTTCGGCGATTTATGGTATCAAAGGGCAGAGGGAAGCAAATGATATATGTACCAAGGCTAGGAAGAACAAAATAAAGCAGGAAAAGAAGGGCGCGGAAACACGAGCTACTTATGGATTTCCGTTCTACTACCTAACACCAAAGGCTGCGTATGTAATGGCCTCCAAGCTCCATTCTCCCTATTTAGCTGAAGCATGACTGCCCGCGAAGGCCCATGAAGCCGCAAGCCAGCCAATGCCATGCAGCGATCTTCAGAAAAGCTTATCAAAAAACGGACCGTCCTCGGGGTTAAATGAGAAGAATTGACGCGGCATCGTCCATCCGCGCGGGGCAATCCTAGAAGAGGCGGAGAGTTGGAGTTGTCAAATGTGGGGGTTGTCTCCAATGGGGGAAGGTTTAGACCGGCGTTTGACGGTCAGATGCACCGACAAACTCCAGGCTTGCACACAAGCTCCAGGGGGTCCACGCCACCGATGAACTTCTATCTCTTGGCCGATGCTTGTCCCGCCTTGGAAGAAGCTTAACTCATGGTAGCACGAACATTATCCCCTCGATGAACGGATGTGGCTTATAAGTACTGTGGATGATTGAGGACAATGGACGAAAAACTCAAGAGATCCCAAAGGACAGAGGCAAAGTCTGTGAGTGGAATGTGAGTAAGACTTCATGACCCCTCAATAATTCCTCGCCTTTGCCGATTCTCCGCTCCCCACTTGCGGGGTGCTGAGTTCTTACGTAGAGTGGGGGAGTCGGTGTTCCCCCGATCCCTCATGCCAACAGCAGACCTTGGGTTTGTACGCCAGATCAAATCAGCGGGTCGAGCGAGCAAGTTTTTCCCGCAGTTCCCTCCGCTTACAAGATAGGATCGCCTGTCAGCATATTATTATCTAGCGCCAAACTTTCTCCAAAATCGAAGTCTGGTTGGAAATCGTTGAAAACCCCCTGCATGATAGTGTCTATCTGAAATGGAAGCTCGGGATCATTCGGCACGCCGAACAGCGACTCCCAAGACTCCGAGGTGAAGAAGTCGTCGAAGGGTTGGGAAGGAAGTGATTCCTCGCTGTTGAACTGGGTCATGTCGGCCTCGATCGTTGAATGTTGACCGCCCTTCTCATGCCCGTAAGTATGTGGATCAGAATTACCTTTCGGCGTTGTGACTGTTTGCGAAAGTTGAGAATTTGACGCAGATTTTCCTTGCTTTTCCATGAGCCAGCGAAGAGTTACCGAAGACAGCTCGTCCAGGACGTCTCGGCCTCGTCTAGCATCTACAAAATGCTCCGCAAGTGCACTGAGAACACTTGAAGCAGTATTGAGATCCATCATCAGTGCCTCGACGCTCGTGTTCCTTGTAACGCTTGGGACGCTCCAGGTACAATAAAGCATTGTGACAGTTGCTAAGAAAATCGAGTGAAGTGTCTGCCAAGTGAAGACAAGTAAATCACCACGATAAAGTTGGTCGAAGGTGCGGATGGTAGCAACTGCACTCTCATTACAAAGGTACAGTGACTCATGAGATGGGTTGGGAATTGCTGGACTTGGCCGTAGGAGCAGCATGACTACCTCGTGGTACTTGATCTTGCTGAGCTTCGTTTGGGTTTGAGAGAGTTGAGGGATTTCGGCTGCCCAATGCTGCAGTCGGCTGAGAATGTCAGTCTGCCATTGCAGAACATCTGGAATCTGTGGATATGTATATGCTGGAGTGCTGTGTGAGATACTGTTGGCAATATACTTGATCTCAGAGTTCAATTGTGCAAGTTTAATGAGGTGTATGGCATTCGTAGTCGAGGTAGGCGGGTTACTCTCTGGCCTTGGGACGGGGTATTGAGCCAATAGACCATCGTCATCTATATCCGCTGGCAACTATATTATCAATTTTAGCGAAACATGCGCAACTGATTGCGGACACCCTAGGATACCTACGCGCAATTCGCAAGCCTCGTCCCTTAGACCTATTGGCCGTCCCATGATTGTTCCCAGTGACCTGTCCAAAGCATACACGACCCAAAAGACTCTCGTCCTCATTTCTTGAGTTAAGAAGGATATGTTTCTCCCAGCTCTAACATCACGCTGAAGCCCAAGATCCAGGACAGACGCGATACATTGGTAGTTGAGATAGAACAAGTTCAGCCCCATCGAAGGATTATGCATTCCGTACACTTGAAGGAGTAAAAGACACTGGAGACCTTCTAGCGACCCTTCAATTTGTATCTTGTCAAAGTAATTCATTGCTGCAACACAGTAACCTTCAGCTGAAAGAGGTAATTTCAGCCGGCGAGCCAGGATGGTCGTAGAGATTGCCAATACCATTAACACCTGGAATGCTGCTACGCGGCTGGGACTGTCAGTGTCAAAGACATGACACATGATTTTTGTATGTGTCGGTTGATGCAAGATCGGGTATTGACAATGTACAATGTCCCAATAAGCTTGAGATAACTGCACAGCGTTCTCCAAGGTCGAAGGCAGTGGAGCTGGAACAACCTGGAATGCTTTGCTTGCAAGTGTTGGTTTCACCTGTGCATAGCCGTGCTGACGACGGTTTGTGTGCCGCCTGCCAATGCTTGCGAAGAGAAGTTTCGCAAAGGAGTAGCCGCTCGAAGGGCCTACATATCGAAGGTCCTGCCCACCGGTCACGGATAATAATCCGATCTCGTGAGCGAGGCGCTCTGGCTGAGTATTATCTGCAACTGGCGGAACGAAAGCTTGCGCAGGTTGTTGGGCATCGCCACTGACAGTGAGACTACTGCGCTCTCCGTCTTGAAAACCGTTGTCGTGATTGATCCTCGGTCCGCTTCTTGCGTCAATTTCAGGGCAATGTGTCGCCAATGTTGCTTCAAGCCAACGAATTCTATCCTGGAGGCTAGTCACATACCTGCATGGTGTCAAAATGGAAAAGAATGTGAGAAGCTAGTCGTAGACAAGATTTTACTTACGCTTTGGAATATTTATCATTTAGCTTCATTCCGTCGATGCAAGCAGCTCCAGCTTTTCTACATTGTGAACACACTGGTGATGCGCCATCGCACTTCATGATCTCGAGCATTAGCCATCGTATTCGATCACACCGAATACGTCGATGTCGGAGACACAGATTGCTGAAGGCAAGCATACCTTGATCTTCCTCTTTTGGCATCTCAAACATGCAAATCTGATTCTTGTTCCTTTGCGGGATTGACTCCGATCCACAGATTCTGCATCAGGTGTGTTGCCTGCCGGCTCACGGCTTCCATCCCGCTCACTCATTATTGTATAATGAGTTGATGGATTCCCGATTCTTCTGAAGATGAGACTGTGGTGGGATATCAAGGGAGACTGAGCTGACGGAAGCTGGGCCGTGATGACGGAAGGCGTCCCGCAAATGAATGGTCACGCTTGACCTCGGCACCAAAGTTACCTACTTCCTGCAGAACTTTGTATCTGTTGCAGAAATTATAATGGACTACACAAGCCTTTGATAGAGAAATATCTGTATCCCCATCAGATCTGCTCTTTCGATTCTCTCACTTGCCTTTTCTGAGTTTCAAGATGACAGTCATTCACATCGGTACTTCCTCGACCCACTTAAAACGAAATCATTACAATTCTAACAGTCAACGCAGTGCTTTTCAAATTCAAACCTGCAGTCACTGCAGTACAGAGAGCAGAGTTCGTCAAAAATGCAAAAAGTCTCAAGTCTTTGAGCTGCGTAAAAGATGGAAGGCTCATCGTCGGCGGGCCTTCGGAGACCAGGCCGATCAGCAAAAGTCAAGGATATGATTGTGCGCTTGTGAGCTATCATGAAGACTTGACAGCAGTGGAAGATTATCATGTAACCAAGGAGCATGAGAGGTCAGTCAACGGTTGCGTCCTGGGTAGCATTGCATTTCCGGGATAATGGATGAATTGTACCGCTGACACGAGAAAAAAAAGACTGAAAAATTCATATGTGCTTCCGTTAACAGAAAGTCTGATCAGATTTGATTTCGAGGTTGACCAGGAAGACGAGAGCTTGGTTGGGGTGCTGCCTTTCCTCGGGAGTCTAGGTGTTGGCAAGAATGAGTGATTAGTCATTTGTGTGCAAATTACCGCAGTTAAACTTAGTTATAAAGGCTATGGTTATAAGGGTGTTGCCTTGTAGGGGTAAATTTCTCGAATCAAAAAAATCTAGCCCTGAAAATCGAGTACGTTAGGGTATTCGTACTGTTAGGGTAACCCTCACGATTAAGTGCTGAAACTCTTAAGTAACAGAAAGTGGTCTTTTAATTAGCTAGATCGGAAAGGTTTTAAGGCAAAGTGATTCACTCCCGACTTCGGAAAAACCGCTTGAATAATTTGAATAATTTTGGATAGTTCGAGTAAGAACACTTATAAAAAGAAAGGCTGCGAATACTATAGTATCTCCTTCGAAGCTCAAATTTTCGTTTCAGGACCTTAAGAACCTCGTCGGCGCAGTACTCTAATCGCTAAGCCCAACTTGTTACAAGGATGGTCGGCTCTTAAGGGTATGAAAGCTAGGATTTGACCTACCCTACCAAGTTTTACTGTACTCAGAGAACGTACCTAACTGCCTCCACTTGCTATTCAATCATGGCCATCCAGATTTCTACAATTATCTCGATGGTGATTAATAGGTGCACCGAGAATCTCCACTTTGAGTTGTGTGTAAAAGTCTATCGTTTTCTATCAACCCAGCCAGCCTAGGGTATCTTTCCCATCGCTATAAAGAAAGTTTCAGTCCATCGAAACGCCATACACAAGCATAGAGTCTACAAAGCACCCAGCTGTATGGAACGGGCTTCTTCGACGCTTTTATAGCTTCGTCTGTGCCTGGAGAGACCATCTTTGGGAACCTAAGATGGTGAATGACTAGGTCTCCTTTCACTCTTTGCCCTCTGCACTGGCGTCCTTTATGGCGAATTTCGTGACTTTATTTTCCTCCATGTTGGTCTTAGTAATTCTGGCACCTGTCATGTCATTTGCCCCTTTCGATGCGTCTCCATTTTCGGCCATTTCGCCTCCAACATCCACATCAGCTGCTGTTCTAGCATCAACATTGTCATTGGCTTTCTTCGATTCGGCGATATGCTTTTGAAGCTCCTCAAACTCTCTGAGAAATTTTGGGCCAACACTGAGGTCATTATCGTTGTCGATCTGACCATCCTCGAGATCCGGACGCAGATTTAGCGTTCTTTCAGCAGCACGACGCCAGTACTCGCGCGATCGAGTGCTTACCCGCCGAGTGGTCTGCTGAAGAGCTCCGTAGAAGGCCTGTGCCTCGTTTTCGAGACCAAGGACGCGCAGGGACCGAATAATTCTAGTGATACGAAGGTGGTTGTGATCGAATCGGACATCCCAGTGGCCACAATGGCTGTCCCAGTTCGCACCCTTTTGCACCTAGAATTGCAGGTAGTAGGTTAATGTATATTGTTGTTGCTTATGGAAGATACATACCCTACTACCACCCTCTCCCTCAATAAGAATAAATCCATAGAACCACAAAATCTTCTTAAATGAGTCCTTCAACCTATTCCTCAGCTCGGGCCGGGCACGGAAGGCATCAAAGACTTGGCGGTTGATCGTGGGCGCGTTCCATTGAACACCAGACTCCTCGGGCAGCGGAAAGACGATCTGGATGTAGTCATGAGCCGCCTCCAGCTTATTTGCATTCCAATTAAGGATGTCTGACAGATAGCGACCTCGATGATCCGGCTGGGTCCCTTCGTAGAAGGTGATAAGAAGGCTCATCTTGTCCCCAGATTCGTGTGATTGTGACGATCTGAGTTGTAAGGCAAGTGCTGAAAGAATTTGGAACTTTGTAAGATCTTACTTGCGTTTGGACATCTTCCAGTGTTCCGTGTTTTTCGACAAGCGAGACGTCTGGGGAGGCAAGAACAGAGACAGGCGTTTGTGCTGAAGGTGTAGTGACCGACACGTGACCAATGACATCCGAGCTTTGGCGCCAAAATTCACGCTCAAGTCATGGAGGATGTTCACAGCCATCCTTTCACCTGTTCTCTTAATTGTCATTCGCATTACAAATGCTGTCCATTCATAAGACGCATTGCGGCTTACCCATCTCGGTTCTGCTCATACCATTGCACTCGTTTAAGATCCGCGCCTGCTTCAATGCAGTACCCCGCTTGATTACAATACAGTACGGTACCTTCTTTTTCGAGCCAGACCAGCGGAAGCCTCAGCTGCATCTGGGCTCAACCTCGCATGATGGAAGTCATCACTACTCGATGCGGGAAGGAAACACACACTCGTGGGCCAGGATGGAACCTTAATGGAGATCAACATGAGCCGGATCTGTAGGCTATATGGTTGTTCTTTCTGTGTCATTTTCCCTCGTGATATTGACCCTGGGTGCGGTCCGACTTTGAAGCAGCTGTTTGGGGTAAAGCTCGGAGCAAAAAGCATAGTGCCGCTATTGTGGGCCATAATCACTCGGACCAATGAAAAGTCTCAAACTATTTAATCCGTTCTTTGGATTGTGGCGTTGTTTTAGGTCACAATAAGCATTTTGATGACCATCAAGCTTTCAGACCTCTCTCAACCCATGCCGGATCATCTAGTGTACCAGACGAAAGGCGGGCTAGTTCCGTAAATGGAAGGTTGTCAAAGCTTAAGCTTCAATAGAAGCGGCTGCAAGATAGATCTTCACTCAGATGGATGCTTCCGTTGGCCGGGTAGGCTCTCGGATGTGGGAGCAACGGTGGCACTAGCCTGTGTCGAATCTTCAAGCAAGCCACAAGCTGCAGATGCTCGTCAGGTCGTGCCAATGTCCCCTATACATCGCTGTTGTCTGAAAGATAGACAAGCTTTTGCCAACAGAGCTTCCTCTCTCAGAAAGACTCTGATGTCTACGAGCTCGATTGCTAGATTAGGACATGAGTTGCTTAGCTCGGCAATGGTATTAGGTCTTCATAAAAAGCTGGCTCTCCCTCCAAGATGAAATTTCCTCAGATCAAGCAGTCCGAATTCCGCCATGCATTTGTTTGTCCTTGCTCTGTCTGGTCTTTTGATCACAGCACTCCCAGCTCCAATGCTTAACTCAAGACATGTAGTCCATGAGAGAAGAGGTCGACTGCCCACGCATTGGGTCAAAAGTGCTAGGATCCATGAGGATTCAATGATACCTATGCGTGTTGCCCTTACTCAGAACAATCTTCACAGGGCAGATGAATTCATGATGGACGTGTCCCATCCAGACTCACCAAACTTTGGAGGGCACTGGACAGCAAAAGAAGTGGCCGAGATGTTCGCTCCAAGCCAAGAGACAGTCTCCTTGATCCATGACTGGCTCGCACAATCTGGGATTTCCAGCGACCGTATAACGGAGTCTCAGAGTCTGAACTGGATCCACGCGAATGTGACCGTCTCGGAAGCCGAAAGACTTCTGAACACCAAGTATTACGAGTTCACACACCTGGAGAGCGGCCAGACTCATGTTGCTTGTGAAGAATACTCGGTTCCGGAACATGTTCAAGGACATGTGGACTTCATCACTCCTACTCTCCACTTCGATACCAAGATCGAGGGTCGAAAAAAGCGCCGAGCAATGGATGCAAGCGACATTGCTCTTGCAAAGCGTCAGATATCCGCAGCAGGCCACAATGTTCAACCAGGGATCGGTCATTCAATCGGATCTCCGGGCGACAAGTCATTGCCCAAGAATGGAGGTCGGATTCCCTTCGGAACCATCATCGGTCAACTGAAGCATTGCGATGTGTCAATTGTGCCAAATTGTCTGAGAGCTTTATATCAATTTCCTCAAGCTATCATAGCCAATCCCAAGAGTAAGTGCTACCTTCTTGGCCCAGTTTGGGAAGTTTACTGATTCCCTTGTCTAGACTCTTACGGTATTGTCGAGTATACGCCACAAGCATATCTTCCAGGTGATCTGGACAAGTTCTTCGGAAACTTCTCGCCATCTGCTGTAGGACAGCGTCCGATTCTGGATTCCATCGATGGTGGTTATCTTCAGACTGATAGACAGGCTTTTGACTACAATGGTGAATCTGTAAGTAATCTTGACTCTCTACGGCGTTAAATGCTGAAGGGAATGCCAGGATCTCGATCTTGAGTACGCCATGTCTCTGGTATACCCTCAAAAGGTAACTCTGTACCAAGTTGGAGATAGCTATGAAGGTGCCTCGTTCAACAACTTTCTCGATGCAATCGATGGGAGTTACTGCACGTATCAAGGAGGCGATGACCCTACGCAAGATGCATCATATCCAGATACTGAAGGAACAGGACCTGGTGTCTATAAGGGACCTGAAAACTGGTAAGGTCATACCTTTCTGCTGCTCTCCATCTCAATCCCACGAGCTATCAGCGTACGCTGCAAAGAACGATTCTCACCCAACCAAGGAAGATGCTGATTTTTTGGTCTAGTGGTGGACTCGCTGCAACACGAGTGATATCGACGTCTTATGGCTACAATGAAGCCGATCTGACCCCATTTTACGAGAATCGACAATGCCACGAGTATATGAAGCTTGGTCTTCAAGGAGTCACGTTTCTCTACTCCTCAGGTGATTATGGTGTTGCTGGTAATGGTAGTCAGTGTATCGATCCTGCTACTGGAATGTACAACACCGGTAAGTAGGACAGGACCAGCGCTGAGTTACACCTCACTTACATATCTCTAAGCGCATCCCGGATGTTCAACCCGGCCTTTCCCAGCACGTGCCCTTGTAAGTACCAATAACTTCCTCCAAGCTAAACATCAACTGACTCTTCTCAGACGTAACATCCGTCGGTGCCACCCAAGTTGCCCCCGGTGCCAGCGTAACCCAGCCTGAGCAAGCCGCAGAAAGTGTCATTCACTCTGGTGGCGGTTTCTCCAATGTGTTCGCCATGCCCTCCTATCAATCATCCGCCGTCAAGACCTACTTCGCACAACACAAGCCCTCATACGGCTCCGACCGCTACAACACATCTCAGATGTCCCGTGGCTACCCAGATGTCTCTGCCAACGGCGTCAACTACGTCGTTGCTGTGGACGGCAATTTCAGCTATGTATTCGGTACCAGTGCCAGCACGCCGACATTTGGAAGCGTGGTAACATTGATCAACTCTGCCCGACTGGCGGTTGGGAAGAGCTCGGTTGGATTCATCAACCCAACTCTGTATGCGCATCCGGGTATGATGAATGATATTACTAGTGGAGGTAATCAGGGGTGCGGGACTCCAGGCTTCCAGACTGTGAAAGGTTGGGATCCTGTGACAGGACTGGGAACTCCGAACTTCCCGAAGATGCTTGCACATTGGCTGAGTCTGCCATGAAGCTTTCTACTAGGCAGCTCGGGCATGTCCGAACGGTTTTGTTCAGAGCATAAGCAGGAGGAAGACGAAGGGGGGGGGGAAAATGTCAATATACGATAGGCGAGAGTGCGAGACAGATTAACAAATGCCAGAAAGAATAAATGTACTCAAATATATAATTATTGGTACACTGCTATATCCCATATTTTCAATTTGGGAGGGGAACGGTTGAGAATGGAAATACAGTCCTTGTTACCCTTACGGAATAGGACTGTTTGTCGGCAGAACTCCAAGAATTCTAGCTGCCTCCGCTCAAAGCACACAACACCTTCTCCTCCGATGATCAGAGACCATCGACCAAAGTTTCCGAGCCATTTAACACAATTGCCCAAAAAGTCTGCAAAGGAGTGCTGTCAAGCTCGCCTCCGCACACCCCGCATCATACAGCTCGGGGAACGCCAAATTCGTGCCAACCTGATTCTCAAAGCCCAGCCTCACGAGCGTCTCCGCAGCAGGGTCATAAGTCGGCCATCCTCCCTCATAAGTGCTCAGTCCAGCAACAGGGTCTTTCGCGAACGCCACCCAAGCTCCCTTGAGATACTCCGCGAAAGCGTCTTCTTCGGCAGTGGAAGGCTCGAGCTGGGACTCGGTTCCGAAGAGGAGGGTGAGTTCGGCTCCATGGTAGGCTCCTCCTTCGGAACTAATATTGATGTTTGGGAACAGGGCATGGAAGCGGTAACGCCAAGTGGGGTCATTTGCTAGGATGCTTGCATTTGCGCGTTGGCCGGTTGGGCAGGTGAACAATGCCAGGTCCATCTCGTCCCAGTCTGAATCTGCGAAAGCAACACCACCCAAGGCGAATCTGGATGGAAGCGCACGTGTTAACAACTCATCCCTCCGAAATGATACCCGTTCTGCCGGACGGAAACAGTATTTTTGAGAGTGACTTACTGTGTGCGGAACATGCCTACTTCATAGTCATTACTACCGACCAGAATTGGAATGCTGGCAGATGTCTCATTGGTGTAGTTGGCAAAGACAATGGTGTTGTCCACAGAGGGACCGAAAGCACTCAAGAAAGCGAACAGCCCTGTAGTTGGCACGGCAGCCATAATTGCGTCTATATCAGCCGCACGCATACATTCCATGATCTCGGTGGCATCAGTGGTTGCATTTCCGCAGCCGACAGTCTCTGTGACGGTATACCAATTTGCCGCGATGGTATCTGCTGGATATGGTAGGCCGAACGCGAAGACCGTGCCAGACTGTGCGATAATTCCCTTGATTATTGGGTCCGAAGCGTAAGCATATGTAAGGTAATCTGTTGATGCACCTCCTGCTGATTGTCCAAACAAGATGATACGTTCGGGATCGCCGCCAAAATTTGCGATGTTGTCACGGACCCATTCGATGGCCAGACGTTGATCTAAGAAGGCGACATTGTTTTGACCATCGGGATTTCCTGGGAAGCCGATAATTGAGGTTCGGTAGCTAAAGCAACGTCAGGAGTTATAAAGTGCATCCTTGCATCATTCTTACTTGAAAGTCACAATGATTACGTCCTTCTCCTCAGCGAGTGTAGAGCCGTCGTAGACGCTGGTTGCAGATGACCCGCTTGAGAACCCTCCACCATAGATGTAGATCATCACAGCCTTCTTTTCTTCCCCATACTGAGGTTTTGTCCAGATATTCAGAGATAGACAATCTTCGCTTGTCGTTCTGGCACCTCCAATGGTACCGAAAAGCTCTAAACCGACAGCTGTGACATTGGAGAATGCGATTGCTTCTGGCGTTGGACCAGAGCTACCTGCATTTGGGAGTTGAGGGCATATATTCCCCTTGAGATGTGTCAACTTTAGCAATAAGAATGGACATATTCTGGTAACTTACGAACGTAGAGCCATTGATTGGGGATGATCCGACGAACTTCACAGGTGCTGCAAATCTCAGACTTCCAACGGGAGCTTGTCCAAATGGGATTCCGAGGTATACAGACACATCCGGGAATTTCGTGGAAGCATGACCCGTCACAGGTCCGCTGCTTGTCTCGATGGTTTGGCCAACTGTAAAGTCATCCTCGGTAGTGCAGCTTTCATTGCTGAAAGGAGCGGCCCAAGCCAATGGAAAGTAGAAAGCAGCAATGAAAGTGATGCGATGCATTATGAAAGAAGGAAATGCAAGTGTAGCGAATGACTGTAGGGAAAAGGAATGATGAGGAATTGAGAGATACTTCGTTGCTTAGGATTAGCTTCTCTTATGTAGTATTTCTCCGACACGAACATCGCAAATTGGATAACATGTTTACGACTCGGTGGAATCTTACATGATAGATTGATTGCAAGGCATCGAATGGGAAGTCGTCCTAAACGCAGCTCATGAGGCAAATCTGCCCGACACATGAGCGATCGGTGACGGGGGCGCGATACTCATGCTCCCTTGTCAGAAACCCACTTTTATCGTTTATTCTTTGGTCTGATTGGCCGCCCTAGACTGTCAGCTACAAAGTGCGGCACAACAGCCAGATTTGAGACGCCAAAAATACTTCTCGCACCAGGTAACAATTCAAGAAAGATACCATATCTCAAGGACGAAGATTAATTTCTGTGAATCACACTAGCGACGCCAGGATGGGAGACCGCTTGTCCGAGCCGAAAGCGTGCCACTGTTGTATCGAAGGAGATCGATCGCCTGGCCTCCCGCCCAGTGAACACGACCACCACCATTCGACCCGAGCTTTATCTGATCATTGCTTCTTCTCGAATCGGACTTCTTTTACATCTCCAATACGTGCCTTCGTGAGCTGGGCTGTACTCAAGATAAGCCGGTACGACTGTGAAAATTTGCCAGATCCTAGTTATTCTGCGACTTGGACTAGAAGATGAGTATTTCCCTTGTTGGTGACGCTTACGTCGAAGGGACTCCAGATGTTGGCTACTTTCTGGGCGACCAGCAACTGGGCCAGCATTGAAAGCATGCCCACTGGCACTCGAGAAGATGCGTCTGCAGTTGGTGGGCTCTCGGGGCATTTCGCGGTCTCACGGGTGACCTCTGTTGCTTTGATATCTGGACGCCCTCCGGCTCGCTCACAATCGTTGGAGAAAGATTCATCATATTGAATAACGATTGAGAAGATGATAACTTTCTAAGACATAAATTCGCTCAAAGACTACCAATAAAACAAAACAAAGACCAATTTCAACATCACCACGACCTAGAACGCCCCGATCGAATCCATACTCCCACGGTCAACTAACCCACGCATGGAATCATTCGTATCGCATACCTTATCAGGTTGTATTGACCCTCAGGAGCGGCTTTACAAGCTTTTCACCGAACAACTTCGCCGACAGAGCTGCCATGTCCGCCATTCTCTTCTCCTCATTCAATCCTCTCCCGACGACGACCATTCTCATCGCGCTCTCGGCACCATCTTTGAGCAGTCGCTCGGCCTGGTCGATTGCATTCTCGAGTGAAGTTGGGCATTGCATAATGCTTGCAAAAGCATCTATGCCCGCCAGATAATTCACATCAGCGTCGACACCAACCGTTCCTGCCAATGCTATGACAGGAAGCTTTCGCTGCTTAGCTCTCCTGGCCACTTCGGCTGGAATCTTCCCTCGCGGGGTCTGGTAATCTATGCCGCCTTCGGCTGTGATGACGAGATCGCAATCTTCCATCAAGTCATCAATGCAGAAGTACTTCATGATTACGTCGAATCTGGGATGCAAGGTCGCACCCGCAATCATGAGGCCAGCTCCTAAACCGCCTGATGCACCACTGCCTGGTGCCGTCGATATGTCGTTACCGAGGATGCGCCCAACGATTCTCGCGTATGTGTCCAAACCGGCTGCAAGTTTTTCAACTTGTTCTGGCGTTGCACCCTTCTGAGGTCCAAATACTCGAGCAACCCCCTTTGGTCCGCAGAGGACATTGTGCCAGTTGCATGCAACCTCGATGTTGACATTTCGGAGTCGTGGGTCAAGACGGGTGAGGTCGATGTCGTGTAGCTTGGAGAGATCGTTCCCGCCTCCGGATCTGGGAAGCTCGGCACCTTGAATATCAAGAAGACGAACACCAAGCGCCTGCAGCATTCCAGCCCCTCCATCACTGGTCCCTGAATCACCGCAACCGACGATGATGTGTTCTGCACCATCATCCAAAGCCGCCAGGATCAACTGGCCAACGCCATAAGTGGTCGTACATCCAGGGTCCCGAGCATCGCGGGGAACAAGACGCAGACCTGCTGCAGCGGCCATCTCTATCACAGCTGTCTTTGATCCGCCCCCCAGGAAGCCATAGAAAGATTTTATTGGAGCCTGCACTGGACCGACCACTTCAAGGAATTTGAGCTGTCCCTGTGTAGCCTGGACGAGAGCGCGAGTAAAGCCTTCTCCTCCATCGACTAGAGGCGCTTTGCGAATGATGGCGTTGGGAACAACTCTGAGGATACCTTCTTCGATACAGTCTGCTGCAACATCTGCTTCGAGACTCTCTTTAAAGCCAGAGGGCGAAACGAGGATCTTCATAGGCTTGCCGCTTGTTTTGGGGATGCTGGAAATCATTTTGATGATAAGGTTGACAAAGTGTAGCGAGTGTGTTACGTTTCAAGCGACTGTTCTTGAGCGAGTGTTTGAAGTGATTGTTATTGACTTTTCGGGGCGGATGTGGCTCGCACTATATAGAAAGGCGACGGAAGTGGCATCAGAACACACGAGCAAATACCGAAGTGAGAGTATCAACCTGTTCCCGATCCCTATCTGCCATTCCAAGAACTAACTAGCTTGACTTAGAGCAGAGCTCGCTGTCAAAGGACAAGCAAACGCCATATTCCCAAGGCCACAATCAAAAAGAGAGCTCGATTTAGCAACAAGCGTTGCTAGCACGATACACTACTATTCGTTTCTTTGACTACCAACGCCAATAGCTAAGTAAGTGAATATATTTGGAAACCGAGTACTTGCGCCTCAACCTCAGTGCAGATACGGGTTTCAAGTTCTTCCAGAAACCATGTTCAGCTGATCGGCACACAAAAGAAACGTGTCAGTCATCAAACCAGAAGACGATGTTTTTGTGGCTTGCAATTGAGTGGCTTAGGATGACATCTTTGTTGTGGGACAAGCAGAGCCAGTTCACAAATCCAAGGCAAAATCCAAGGCACGAAGAATGTGCTACCTTTGAGAAAGTACCTCTGAACCCTCTTGTCACAGGCCCAAACAAGAGTATCAAGTCAATCCAGCCACGGCCATTACGCGGTAGTTGTAAGAATCAGGTGATGTGATTCGTAGATGTCGTGATTGATCGACATCAGCGGCTCGGCAGTCTTGGATGGCCGCTCGGCACTTCAGCCCCTATCTGCCCAGTCGCTTAGCCATTGGCAAACAAACACAAGGAGAATGCCATTGGATGGAATGATAAACAGTCAGAATTCTATTGGGACACGCCCCACCTTTTCTCGGTTCCTTCTGGAAGAGACAAGGCTTTAAACCTTGCTCCGCCTCCGATCTTGGGGATTTCCCGGATTGGGCAGCACATTGCAAGTGTCTTTGATAACATGGAGTATGGGGGTGCGGGTACGTCACCCTCAGGCACCAGATACAGGATTCTCTTACCGGCTGTCATCTGAATTCCGACCGGTTCCGGTAAGCTCTCGTGTGCCTATGAAGATCTTCAAAGTCCAGACCAGAAGACCCTCTTCCATCGAGCGAGATGCCCAGGAACTTCGCCTTGCTATTTTTCACCGCTAAGTATTCAAGAATTCTCTTGTACTTGCTTGAGAAGCTTTAATGTCTATGACAGGGTGGCTTCACGTAGCGGTCTCGTCGGTTCTATGTATAGGATCTGGGAATGGCAGTGCAACGACGGAGACATTTTCACAGTCCATCAATATCACATATTAAAACACATCATATTATAGACCAGAACAGCACCACAAGTTTCAGATCATCGGGATATCAAAAAATTACTTTCGTTACAGTCTTTCGTTTACTAATCAACACACTCGCTCAAAATGCTAGAGCGCTCTTCTTCCTCATCACATGGCATTAGACGCCTGCCTTCGTTTCGCAACTTTGAGATCCCACAACTTCAATTTCAACGCTTCCCAAGCAACTTTGGGCGGACTTGGTCGTTAACAGGCTCATATAGAGGTATGGTTCGGGAGCAAAGATCAGACGATGACCTTGAACGGCAAGAATGCGAAAGACTCACAGAAGTCAATGAACATGACGAGCCAGACATCAAGCCAGAGCCTGACGAGACGGTTGACCCTAACTTGGTACGCTACACCAACTTTCACCTCTTCAGAAGTTGCTAACAATACCAAGGTGACATGGTCTTCTGAAGACGATCCAGCTGATCCCAAGAACTGGCCAGATCGAAAGCGGTGGACAGCCACCCTCCTGGTTGCCTGTTTCACATTCATATCACCCCTCGCATCAACTATGATCGCACCATCTCTCGACACAATCGCCGACGACTTCAACATCACCAAAGATGCCGAAAAGGCCCTCGTCATGACCATATTCCTCCTCGCCTACGCCATCGGCCCCTTCTTGATCGGACCGCTGTCGGAGATTTTCGGTCGTGTAGTTGTGCTTCAAGGAGCCAACCTCGTCTTCCTTCTCTTTAATACCGTCTGTGGATTTGCTCGATCCAAGGAGCAGATGATGGCATTCAGATTTCTGAGTGGTCTAGGTGCTAGTGCACCACAAGCTGTATGTTCAATCATCTTCCTCCTATTCCATCCTACCCTACATTCTTCTAGACATCAACTGACTGCCGAACAGATAGGAGGAGGCGTCATATCCGACTGCTGGCGCGCCGAAGAGCGCGGCAAAGCCGTCGCAATCTACAGTCTCGCACCTTTCCTCGGTCCATCCCTCGGTCCCATCGCCGGCGGTCTCATCACGCAAAACACGACCTGGCGCTGGGTTTTCTGGGGGACATCCATCCTGGATCTTTTCGTCCAGATTCTCGCCACACTATTCCTCCACGAAACCTATCCACCCAAGATCCTCGCCGTGAAAGCAAAGAAGCTGATCCAAGAAACGGGAAACACGGCTCTGCATACGAAATGGCAGAATCCGGATCATACGTTTGGACATATTCTGAGGAAGAATTTGGTTAGACCGTTTGTGATGCTGGCTACGCAGCCCACTATTCAGGTCATGGCCTTGTATAGAGCCTATATTTATGGATTGAAATACCTTGTGTATGTTCCCCTTCCCTCTTCTCCATTCGGTAGGATATCATATACTAATGATCAAACAGCCTCTCCACATTCCCCATGGTCTTCGAAGAAACCTACAACATGTCCATCGGCGACGCCAGTCTCAACTACCTCTCCTTAGGCGTAGGTTTCGTGATCGGTCTCCAAATCTGCGCTCCCATGATCGACAAGGTACGCTCTCCCTTCCTCTTCTTATCCTCTCCCATCACATCATCCAAAACTAACATTCCACCCCACAGGTCTACATCCACCTCAAAACCCGCTACAAATCCCCCGGCCGTCCCGAATTCCGCATTCCCCTCATGCTCCCCGGCGGTCTCCTCGTCCCCATCGGCCTCCTCATCTACGGCTTCACAGCCCGCTCCTCCATCCACTTCATCGTGCCCAACATCGGCGCAGCAATTTTCGCCTGCGGCTGCATCATCTCCTTTCAATGCGCTCAAACCTATGTCGTGGATGCGTATACCACTTACGCCGCTAGCGCTACGGGAGCAGCGGCCTTTGTAAGGACTATTGCTGGGTTTGGATTTCCGCTGTTTGCGGGGAGCTTGTATGGGAATCTGGGAGTTGGGTGGGGAAATGCGGTACTGGCGTTTGTGGCGCTGGGGGTGGGTATTCCCGCGCCGATTTTGTTCTGGAGGTATGGGGAGAGGATTAGGGCGAGGAGTACGTATTGTGCTGGATAAGAGAGTACCTACGTACTTGTTTATAAGATGTGGTATGTGTTATGAGATACGACCTATGAGATATGATTTACGAGGGTTTTGTTTCATGCTTGGATAGACGTCACGTTGTTGTTTTTCTGGAACAACGAGCCGGGTAATGTATATATTGACCTTTATCTGTATCTAATTTAACCCACTGCATATATTCTAGTGGTAACTTGATGACCAGTAAAACTTAATCCGGCCTTTTTCCCTCACTCACTTTACTCGCTTCACCCCATTCTCGCCCTCCACAACCCCTTTCGCTCTCTCGCTTAACCACATATCACAACAACATTCACATATACCATTGCAACCACCAATTGGAACTGCTTAATCCTGAAAATTCAGACACTTGTTGTCAAGAACCATTCATCCATCCATTAGAATTAAAAATTACTTCTAACTATTTTGTGTATACTCCCCTCCATTCCACTGTCATTTGTCCATATTCCCTTTCCCATTTCCACTCGATTCGATTTTCGGACGCATTGCATCCCTTTCTTCTGTTTGCACCCACGTGCGTACCATGATTGATGGCTCTCTTCCTTACTGTACATACACCCAACCAATCCATCTCTCCCTTATGTCTCAATTCACAAGAAGCCTCTGCTTGGTTCGATCTTCCTCGTCTGTACCCTGAATCTGCAGACTTCTCGTCTGATCCTTGCGATCACATCGGATTTGCGTCACGCGACGATAGAGAGAGTCCACCCAGTCCACTCGAAGCCTTCCGATTTCAGGATCCGACGGCGCAAACATACAAAAAAACGAAAATTATGTCGGCTATCTCCTCGCCGCATCAGGCAGAATCCCTTCTATGATTCTCTTCTGCAGACACGTGTGTGCGCAATAAAACGCCAAAACACCACCCCAAGCGCATGATGGTATATTGCGGAAAAGCAGACCGTGCCGGAAGATACAAAAGCAAAGCAAAGCAAAACACAAAATAAAGCCAGTGAGGCAGATCAGCAAATGCGAAAACAAAATAGCAAGGAGCGACGAATCGTGGCCGACGTATCATTGCCGTGGTTCAAGTCGAAGGTGTGAGAAAGATTATCGTTTTTTTCCACGATGCAACTTCCACTCTGCTCGTGTGACTTTCATCATTAATTCTTCGTCCTTGACTGGGATCCAGCTGGTAAGGACTTTCATAGCATTCTCAAAATCGCTGTCGAGGAGGATCTCGCGGGTGCCATCAATGAGCGCAGCGCTCGTGGCGTGGATGATATCGAGACCGCCAGCGAAAGGACGTTCGGGTGTTGGTTTGACGTTGATATCTGGATCGCCGAGGAGCATGAAGACGTCCCATACGCGAAGTTGCGCCGCGAAGGGTATGGAGTAATTGAAGAGGGTGAGATACCAGCGAGTGCCGTATGCAGTGGGCTCGATGTTCATTTCGTCCTTTGTTTTGTTAGGTGCGAACGAATGTAGCATGGAGGAGTACTTACGAGTTTCTCTGATACAGGGCCAGCAGATAGCCACTTTTTCTGGAACTCATCGAGAGCAGCCATGAGGCCTGGGAATCCAGATTCGTATAACTTGTCAAGACCTCTTAGCTTCCACATCCGAGCCAACATGACAAAAGCCATCTCCTCATCGTAGTAGCAAAGGAGTGTCGCAGCTAGCGATGCCATCCCTTGAACATAGCCAGTATCGGGAAAGTACAGAGACAAGCAGTGAAGAACTCTGAAAAGCAATCGTTGTCCTCCCCGATACCGTCTTCGGAACATGATGTGGCTATTGATCGTTCTTGGAACATCGAGATCGATTTGAAGATCATCAGCAGAACTCTGATTCAGGAGGGCATAGAAAGCAGCGATGATTTGCTCGTCAGTCGCGCTGTCCTTTCTTTTCTTCGCAGAGGCGCTTAAGAATGAGTGCCATGCAGAAGCACGCCACCTGTCAGGAATACCTTTCCAGGTTCGCTCAATGAGCTTCGCGCTGGTAGTATCGAACTCGAAAGCCATGCCTTCACCATCTTTGCCAGTTTTGACGATCTTGGCCATCTTTCTCCATTTCTCGGCTCGCTCCCATTCTTTCCTTTTCAAAAATTCGGCGGCTTTCCCACCTTCTTCATCCTCGGCAATGTCCGCTAAACCAGGTGGGAGGGTGAGCATATCACCTGCCTCATCCATCCATCTTCGGTCTTTATTGCCAGGTAAACGATTAGTGGCGGCTCGGATTCTGCTTGTACTTCTCTGAGAGGCACTGGAGGAAACCGTCTTGAGAGATCTAGCAGAAACCTTCCGACTGGGAGCTCGCTTGAAGGTGGCTTTCGATGTGGCAGTCGAGGCGGAGCGTCCGAATGCTCGCTTTCTTCTCGGGGCCTCGGATGCCAATTGAAGCACGGTAGAAACTCGTTGTGGAGGTCTCGGTTCCGGTGTTCCAGGCCTTGAGTTCTTCCGGCGCATATCAATGAAGCCGTAGCGATCAACATCATTGCCGTCAACATCCTCCCAATCTTCAATGCCTCCAGCCAACTCGTGTTGCAGCCTTGTCGACATAGCGCTGTCTGGTCTGGGAAATGCGACATTGCCATTTGGATTGAGAAGACCATTTGTCCTGTAAAAATTAGCACCTGGGTCTCATAATGTCTCTTTGGGGAACTTACTGAGAGGATCCGGAGTCTGGTCTAGACTGATTAACTTCTAACCGTTCAGCGATGCCAGAATAAGCACCAGCCTCCCAGTCTAAATTTGCTCCTTGGTCATACATTGACCTGACTTTCTGAGATTCCTTTTCAAGATCATCAGATAATATTTTGACTGTCGGGGAAACAAGCATAGACATGCTAGGTTGTCTGGAAATGAGTTAGTAGGCATTTCGAAAGCCAACAAAGCCACCAACATACCTGCGTCCAGCAGTAGCCCTTGCTTGGCCATTAACAACCTTCTTCCCACCCAGCATTACACTCCCACGTTTTGAAAACGACAAAGTCCTCAACAAATCCTCATCTATGAACTCTTCTGTTGGTATATTTGTAGTAATCGGCGAAAACTCCTTCTCCTCTTCTGTCTTCTCAGCAGTCCCCGGCGTCCTAGAATTACTACTTTTCCTACTTCCCGGCTTCCAGCGCAGACTCCCAGACCCCATACTTGGACTCTTCGTGATGACCTTTGGATTGGGTGCTTGAGTAGGCGATTGCAGCGGACTAACCACCTTCAAACTCTTATCAAAGTCTATCTCAACACCTAGCGACACCTCCTCTTCAATCGCATCCGTAGTATTTACACTGCCCTCTCTTCCAGCTCTCGAGCTGGTCGTTGGCGCAAGTCCACTATCCCGCTTTCCCTCGTCCTTCGCGGTATCCGTACCCGTCTTGGGTCGTCGCAGCGCAGGATGGACGTCTGTGGGCTCTCTGCGCGGCGGCGCAGTGACAACGGCAATCGGGGCTTTCGCAGGAACGGTTTCTTCGTAGCGCAGGGTGATCATGCCATCATCAGAACGAGCCGGCGATTGAGGTGTTGTGAGGGTGGTGCTGGTCTTGGTGCGCAGACTGGGTAATGGACTGCTGGGAGAGGAGGAAGGTGATGAGGGAGCCATCCTTCATGTTTCTGCGAACGCGCAATTCGAGATGGGTTATACGGTGGTGCAGTGCAATGCTGCGCGAACGTGGTACGCTATCCTCTCTGCGGTCGCGTCTTGCCCTGCAGGTTCGCGCGTTGGGTTTGGTTTGGTTTGGCCTGGTCTGGTCCTAGAGCAAACGGATTGGCGCTCTTGGTCGATCTGCCGTGTAGAAGGGGCGAAGAGAAGCAAACAACAGTTCGAGTTCAGAGGTTGACAGTCCCGCGACGCTTGATCTACAGGAAAAAGGAGCGTATGTGAGAGTCGAAAAGAGTGTGTAAGGAAGGAAAGAGGGACAGAACTGCGGGCGCAAACTTTGTTGTGCTCGAGTAGGTAGAGTAGTAGCGGTAGTAGTACTAGTAGTGAGAGATCTGAGAGTCTCCTCGAGCCAGAGGGCAGGGCCAGGGCCTAGGAGAATTTCTCGATCTGCCCTCGTGTCGGGACTGTCTGTGTCTTCCTGCCGGCCTGATTTTGCCTCTACCTTCCCTGTTTGTCTGTGTCTGTCCAGTCCAGTTGCAGTCTTGCCCTGGTCCCGAACCAGTCTCCTCTGAGAATCAGAATCGATTCGAGGCGTTTTGCTGGTGGCTTGAACCTGCGCAAGGGCTTGCTGATTCGCGTGGGACCCTCGAGCACGGGCGGGCGTTCCTGCCGCTACGGGCTACGGGGGCGGAAAGCCAATCAGTCGCTTAGAGAGGGAAGAAGCTGGGAAAGGCGCCAGATGCCGGTGGGTGCACAGGGGTTGCAAGGAGATTGCTTGTTCGGAGGAGAAGTAACGAGAGAGGCAGGGGGTGGGTGCATGTGCGTGTGGATGTGGATGTGGATGTGGATGTGGATGTGTACGATGATGAGTTGTGGATGCAGATGGACGCCGATAAACTGGATGGGGATTCGGGAGTCTGTGCGAGGATACTGTACTGTAAGGCAAAGGAACTGTTTGCGTTGTGTTTCTTTGTGTTCAAGTTAAAGGTTGAAAAAGAAGCGAAGCGAGTAACCTCAAGGGCTGGGCAAGCGAATTGTTTATAACTACGAATTAGGTACTAAGGCAGAGAGATTCTCGAAGGTGAAGTCGTGATGTGTTGTTCTCAAATGTGCTGGCAGACTGTCACGTGGAGATGTTTACTTGGTCAGAGAAAGTTGTTGAAGGTTTTTTTTCGTCTGATCTTTTTAAGTGGAAGACAACTTAGACAACTGTGCTGGTTCGGCCCGAGCACCCTTGATCAATAACTGTCCCTTGCCAATTGCCAATTGCCAACGAACCACCAGACTCCCAATGGAAAGCTATCGTTACATCGGGAACAGGAATCTCATCTTGAGGATTTGGGACATTGAGATAACGTCATGCAAAGATAATATGTGTTAGAAGAGTATTGTAATACCGAATTCTTGGCATCGTTCCATGCTAGAAGACTTGTCAATTACTTGGACGCATGGAATAGTATCACAGCATTACATTTGGTGGGAATCGAGTAAGTAAAGGCGACCTGTGCAGCTGCAGAGTACAAAGGATATCGTATGTACCGTGTGGATGGGAAGAGGGAGCACAGGGCTGAAATGTCTCACTTCACTCTTGTATCGTACCACAAATCTCATCTTGAACCCTGGATCTCATCTCAACGAACCTGTCCTACCAAACGTACAAACAATCCAAAGCAGTCCTGGCATTGCAGACACGCTTCCAAACCTGCTCAGTTGTGATCGGGAGGACACAGAATATAAGGATCATCGATCGTCTCGCTTCATGACTTCGATTCCTTATAGCAAGAGTATAGTTTGCCTGATGATGAGACACATTGGAAATACCTACGCCACAAACGCCACGCCAAATGCTGTCATGTCACCCCTCCATTTCCCCCCAAGTCTGCCAGATCCGATGCCCGATGCTGCCAATGCTTTCTTTTGATGATGGGTCAAGTGAAGCTAGTCTACGGTGGTGTAGTTCATGCATGCATGTCTCACCACCCCTCTAAGACCCCCCACTCACTCACAAACTCGTTACTCGTCAATCCACACTATCATTTCCTATGCATCCTCGTTCTCCCAATCCCGTTCTTCATACGTAGATTGTGCTCTTCCGCCACTCAGGTCGAGCTTTGCAAGGAATTCGGCAGGGACGGTGGGAATATACTTTCGCTCTCTTTCGCGGTTGAGACCACCGAAACCAGCGCCGTAGCTGATCAACATGTCGGTGCTGGTCGGTAGCGAGAAGGGGAGCATGAGCGAGGGGTCAAGAAGCAGGTGTTCCGGAGCATCGTCTTCTTCCTCGGGGAGTACATCCGGGGGTAAGTGTTTCATGGAATTCGCCGGCTTGCCATTCGACTCTGGTGTATCCGGGATTCTACCATTCGAGGTATTTCGTGTTGGTGTAGTCGGGACACCAGATTCCCGCCGTCTACTCCGCTGCTGCTCTTTTCGTATCTGGGTTTCTTTCTGGAGGTTGATTAGGTACTTCATGGCGCTCTTAGGAAGACCCTTCTCTCCAACCTCGGGTCGGTAGTGTTTCACAGCATGAATGAGCTGCTGTGGTGTAAGCCGTGTGAGCTGCTGAAGAGTACCGACCAGGGCTTCGAGGTCATCACTTCCTAGTGACGAAAAGCACTGCAGCCACTGCAGCAGCTGAATGACAGGTGCCAGATGGTGACGGCCAGATTCAATAGTAGGTTCTCCACTCGATGTCATGGAACCATGCTCGTAGTGTTCTGGCTGCCGATTGTTCGACCTAGCCCAATCTTCAAGACTTGAGATGTTCATTCGGATCTGCATGGCTTTCGTCCGAGCTAGATATTTGCGATCCGACATGATGCGGTTGAATAGTTCAGCTCCAAGCCAGTACAACAGCTGAGCCAATATTTGCGCAGTAATAACAGAATGAATGTCGTAAAGATCCAATACAAAAAGTGTCGAGGAGAGCAAGGATGTAACATTCCGTGGTGATGGTTTTGCTCTTGCTTTGGGTGACGGCGGGCGAAATCTCTTCTCTACTGGTACTTCCTTTACCTGGTTTTTCCGCTTGAATATTTTCCATTCATTTTGGAACGTGATATCCTCGAACCCCGGAATGGTTTCATGGTCCAACATAGCTGGATCAAGGACTTTATCCATTCTCCTTTCCGCGTCTCTGATGATCAGGATGAAAATCTCATTGATGAGCTCCGCAAGCTGCAGTTGAAATTCGGCCGTCGATTCTCCCAGTCCAGCATCTTTCTTTAAATAATGCAGTAACAAAGTGGCGTTCGATATCCAAAATGCCAAAATTGTCATATCCCATTGATGTGTCTCCACAACATCATTGATCTTGTCCATTGCAGTGATCAAGAGCTTGGCAAGTAAATCCTGATTTGCATGGTAATGAGCATACCGAGCACTGAGAAACAATATGTTTGCCGGTACAGGCTTTTGAGACGGTGATCGTTGGGGTGTCATGTGGGTAATGATAATATCAAGGATCCGACTCAATTCGCTTTCCTGGAATACAAACATCTGATCGTGTAGACATCTGCTCCAATCAAACTCTTGTGCCTCTTCCTCGAGCTCTGCTGGTGACTGGAATTCGTTAGCATACCTCCACCATATACAAAAGCATTTTAGCCACCTCAGGTTGATCATCAATCCCCATATTCCCAAGGTCAACCTCCAGATCTCGAGCACTTTCCATCATCATGCGTCGCCTTAGCTCGTTCTCGGCCATTTCCTCTTCAAATCTATCCTGCGAGAATCCGGGGTTGTAGAAATCGTCCGTAACTCCCACACTGCCAATCTGATTTCCATATCCATGATCGTGCAAGTAGTCTGAAATTTCACTGTCCGGCGCTACAAAATCAAAGGCCGTCCGTCCAGAGGAGGACTTGACATCCGTGGATGCACCTCGCTCTAGCAGTATCTTTGTGATCCCCGTGTGTCTGTTGCTCATCGCCCACATCAAAGCACTCCACTGATTCCGATCCTGGATGTCGAGCTTTGCCCCCGCATCGAGAAGAGCAGTAACAACCGCTTCATGGCCCTAGAAAACCTATCAGCACAAGTCCTTCTCAAGATTCGAGCACACAGCCTACAAAACAACTGGCATATATCAGCGGAGCCGTTCCCTCCTCATCAGGCGCATCAATATCCACAAATTCCTTCGCTTTGCCGGACAGAATCCGCTCTATCCGATCAACATCTCCATTGCTGGCAGCCATGTTCAGATGTTTCTGTAGCGTCTCTTTCTTCTCACTCTCCGAGAGCTTATCATCTGAAGCTATAGCATCCTCATCCTGGGAAGCATTGCCATCCCGATGCGCTGCCTGCGCCGCAAGCATCTCCATCAGTCGTGTATCACTGTCCCCAATCTTCTGCGCGGTCAAGTCGTCCTCAAACCCATCGTCATCTAGGGAGAGACTATTGAACTGGAGAGGTTTGGCCAGGACCGGTGTGGTAAGGAACTGTGATTGACCTGAGGGCGGTATTTCGTTAGCTACAGTTTCAGCGTCTTTTGGTAAGGACGGGTATACATACCCTGCCACGCATCATACATCTCCGTCTCGGCGGTGTAGTGGGAGGAGACATTCTTCCTGTCGTCTAGGGATTTAGGTAGGTCGTCCGGTAGGGCCCTGGGTCGCTTTGGCTGCTGCTGTTGCTCGTCCTCATCCCCAAACCCGCCGCTGAGATCCCCGCCATGGTCCCCAATATCCATTGCGAGATGAGGAGGACTTCATGTAGTCCCTACTCATCTGCTGATTTTCATACGCTGATCCGAGTATTGGTGCTGCGATCAGGAGGCGATTTCGTAGTCCTAGGAATTTTTATGCTGTTACCTGAATCTTTAATTGATGATGGGGTGTTCTTCGGTGTTGTCCCTCTCGAAGTGTCCGTGCCCTCTTAGCGCACGATCTTCATCATCGTCCAGGGGAGCAAAGATATGAGAAGTGAGTTTCAGTGACAGTTAAGTAGCAGAGTTTATTTCGGTACTTGGCTACTCAATAAACACAGACTCAACACTGTTCGCATTGTTACTAGTGATTGTTCTGCGATATTGGACTCGTTCGTTGATCAAACCCACTGCAATATATCTCTAACTCTGCCACGTGAGCCATCAAGTCATCACCAAACAAGTCAGAAGAAAGGAAGTCTAGGTTCAAAGTCATTGCTCTTGGTATCTATGTATCTAAATGCTTCTCTTCGCAAAGACCCTAATTCTCTTGACGCCTCCGTCCGGTATCATGACCAATTTCACATGGGTGAACGGCTTGTCCTTCACCAAAGATTCAAACTCATGCTCCTTGTCTGGACCACACTTGCTAGGCGCAACAACATCTGTCCATCCATCAGCCAATGCGCCAGGTTCTCCTTCCCCACTCCAATCAATGGCTTCAACCTTGGCTTTCTGCGGGAAGTTGCCTCTGAAAAATGCCGTGTCAACCAACAGATTCTGAATGGTGCATCTGGCTCCGAGTCGGATAACAGCCCAGTCAACATGATCCTTTCCTCGAGATCTTGAAGTCTCCCATCCATCACCCATATCCTTTCCATGCCCAGGTAGAATGAGATTCGCAATAACACCAAAATGCTGATCACTGCATGAAATAGCAACACCTCCGTTTTGAGCAGCAGCTAAGTCGAAGATAGCATCCTTATCCTCAGGGAATACTGGAACAGCATGACCGAACAACCTGAATCTGGCAATGCCGCCATCGGGGTACATGTTCAGTCTAACGTGGGTATAAGCTTTGGTTGTAGGAACTTTCAGCTTCCAGCCAAATCTCTGAGAGGGGCCGCATTCTTGAAGTCCGAGAATAGTTTCCCACTTCCCCTTCTCTCCTTTCCAGCCAATGACTTCTTCATCGTCGGAGCTAAAGACACCTTCAACAGAGATGGCTGGGGCGTGGTTCCCGGAGAAGAAGGCCGTATCGACTTCAATGCCTTCGACGGTTCCAGATGCTACGCCTAGGCGGATCACAACATAGTCGAATGGCGCTGTGTTGTGTCGGCGAGTTTCCCATCCATCGTACCATGCTCCGGAGTAGACCATCTTTCCAGGCTGTCTGATCGGAGGAGTGGGGGTCAACAAGTTGGAAGCTTCTGCGAACCACTCATCGGAAAAAGATAGCACGTTGCCTCCAAGTGCTGCAGAGACCAGATCTGAGAACTGTTAGGATGAATTTAAAGGGCAATGAATCACGTGTATGGAGGGGTCAAAATTGGAGGGAATCGGGTTATCAAAGTGCCTGAAGTTGCCTTGAAGCACAGTGACAGGGCCAATGCATCTCCGCAGGCCCAAGAAACAATGTCTCAACGCCTCAAATGCTTTCCGTTGTAAGAGCACAAAGTAAAAGAAAGCATTGTACTCACCGATGGTGGAAGAACGAAAAGTCCCGTCGATCTTGTCCGCTGCCACAGGCTCAACGGCCACATTGTCAGTCTTATATTCTGTTTCGAACGTCATTCTGGGATTTGAAAGATATGTTATGAAGTTCGTGAAGATTCAAAAAAAGGAAGTTCAAGCTTTTCAAGGAAAGTTTTCAATTCCTATCGAGTAATAGAGGGGTGAAGTTGATCGGGTAACTCCGATATCGATAAACCCCACTATTGGCATTGCTACCAGTCGAGCCAGAGCCCGCAAGTGCTCATGGCATCCCTTCTAGCCATTCACGCCGCGGGTGCCCACGGGAAGCGGACAAGAAGACATAACGCACTTCCAGCATGTTTGTGTTATTGGTCAACGAAGACGAAATGAAAACATGTAGACATTCGGTAAATTCTCTTTATCCGTCTCCCACGTCGGATGATAACAACATGCGTTAAATGTTCTTGCTAATAAAGACGGCAATTCATGATGGCGCAATCAAGATGCCTATCGTATCACGAAGTTCTGATTCAGCTTACCACCCGGAGCGGTCTAATTGGCCAAAGCTAGGGTCGTAGCGTCATTGAGGGGAACCTGGAACTGCAGGGCAAGGTTTGTTGCGCTGCGCTGCGCTGCAGATGCATTGAAATCCATGTTGTTGCAAGTGCCTTCGCGAGGACAGCAGGTGCTTTGCAATTTCGGGGTCTCTTTGCACCACCTGCCCATCTTTATGAACAGTGATTCCCTGAGAACTTGAAGAGGTTTCTGAAATAGTACACCATTTTGCCTTCTACGACATAATAAACTCGAACCTTGACAATCCAAGGCTACAACACGATGGCTTCAGCTACAGGAATCCCAGAGACCACTCTCATCCCACAAGAGGGGTTAGGAGAAGACGAGCCTCTTCTCGGAAGGGCTGGTGATGCTGCTCAAGCAGAAGGCAAACCCATCTACTACAACCTGATCATCGGTAGATCCTCCTCCAGCCCCGTGAAAATACCTACTTATTCCTTCTAGGCACAGCAGTAATCGCACAAGCCGGCATCGTCCTCCTCACAGCCTCCGTCTGGGCCAGCGTATTTCTCAAGCCGCTCATCCTCTTCTCTGCCCACCCTCTCCTCAACTCCGGCGGTCTTCTCGTCCTCACACAATCCATCCTTCTCCTCCAACCAACCCATACCCCCGACCAGAAGCACAAGGGCACAGTCTCGCATTTCATCCTTAACAACCTCGCGCTCGATGCTTTGGTTGCCGGACTGATCGTTATCGAGTACAACAAGATTTCGCACAATGGCACGCATTTCGAATCTCCTCACGCAATTCTCGGACTTATAACTTATATCCTGTTGGGCATCCAGGCTCTAGTTGGTTTCACGGCTTATTATACGCCGAAGTTGTATGGGAGTGTGGATAAAGCAAAGTCGTTGTATAAGTGGCATAGGTTGAGTGGCTACTTGGTCTTGACCCTGCTGTTGGCTACGGTAGCTGCGGCGACCCAGACAGATTACAACAAGAATGTCCTCGACATCAAGCTGTGGGCTGTGTTGATCTCGGCCATTCTGGTCTTGATTGGTGTCTTTCCCAGGATTAAGAAGCAGAAGCTTGGGTTGTCGGGAACGATCAAGCCCAGCGGTGCTTTTGGTCAATAAACTCGTGGATTGGCCATGCGGATGCGAGAGCTGGCGGTCGAGGATGACTAGCGGGAGACAAGATTGAGTTGAAGATAGCTATCGTGGACGGTTGATGATAGAGTCGAGTTTGCGACTTTGGGAAACTACTTTTCTACAAGTAATGTTGGACGAACACGCATTGTACAGGCGTTTTGAAGGACTTGGTAACCAATGAGCGCTGCATTTGATATTTGAATATAATGTCAACATCAAGATTGCCCCCTTCCTTTTAATTTATATACTCGATTCTTTCATCTTCGTCTTGCCTTACATTTTAGAAAGATACTGTTGACTGGACATGCATATTGGCTTTTTAAATTCGTACTTCACTCGTTATGAATTCATGACTGATGTAAAGTAACATTGGTTGAAGAGTGTATAGGTCGCTCAGCAGAGAATCATTTAACTTTCTTCTCTACTATGAACAGGGAGTCAATACTTGACGTTACCTTTGTGTCATCCCCTCACCTCAGAAGGCCTGTTCAAGAACTTGATCTGATTTATTGAGTAAGCAGGAATTCATTGTTGGTTTTGCGTATTTACATTCTGGAAAGAATCGCCGCCTTGAGGTTGACTCGAATGTACCTTCCGCAAATTCACAATTTGCACTTGCCTACTTGCCCTTGAGTTTTCCGGGGCAAATCTTATTTCAAAGTCTCCAGATACTTCTGTACCCTCCAGGGCTATTTCAAAAAGGGTCCGCGGGCACACTTCAGGCACTTGCGGCTCAAGTTCTGACATTCTGGCCTGTATTTACACTGCCTCGCTTGTCTGAAGGAGGCCACCTCCCCCACATTCGAATATTACAACCTTGCCAACGCCTTCAAGCACACCTTCTCACACCTGCACATCTCTGCAAACACACCAAAGTGTCTGGGGAGAAGACTGTCAAGGCTTCGTCGAGTCTTGTGGCTTTGAACATCAGTACATTGGTCGTTTCAGACGTTGTTCGGCGTTTTTAATCGACTTGTGTTCAGTGATCTTATCGTCAGAGATTGAGTCAACATCAACACCGATTTATTTCACACGCTCAGATCATCTTCGTCCAGGCCTACGCCACAAGTTTCCGCCACTACCCACCTCCCATTATCGACATCTTCTTCAGGTTGAAGATTAGCAGACTGGGCTCTTCAGAATCCTATCTGCAGGTTTGAACTGACTTCAGCCCAGTATCACTACAATCGAACACGAAAAGCGCGTTGACAGAGGCCATACACCTTCGCCTGCTTACTCGAGATCGCTGTAACATTCCAATGTCACTCATCACCATACCGACTTAAACTATTAGGAAGCAGGGCTGACTTTAATAAGTTCCAGCAATCAGATAACAGTTGACCATCTTGCGGGTCATCTTCGAAATGTTGATTCTGAGCACGCGGTTCGTCAATAGGAAGGGTGAGAACGTCACTCCACGGCCACGAGGCAGACCACCAGCTCCGGCCACAACCCCTGAGAACAGCCAAGGAAAACCCAAGTCCAAGAGCATCCATAATCCAACCAAATTCAACAAGTTTCACCAGTTCAGCAAGTTCCCTCCCGAGATTCGCCTTAAGATATGGCGCTGTATGATGCGAACACGCGCCATCCGCGCAGAATACCAAAACATCGAGAGTGAATTGGTTCATCCGGATATGAGACTATCGAGATATGTTCTCGATGCTGGCGCTGTTCCTGCTGCCCTCCATGTCTGCTCCGAGTCCCGTCAGGAAACTAAGAAGAACTACACCTTGATCAAATCTAGGTTGCCCGTTAAGCCCTTGGAGAAAGATGGTGAGAGGCTTCCTCCAGGAGCCGAACCACGAAAAATGCCAAAATGGCTCGAAGCACAAATCTGGGTCAATGTCGATATCGACATATTCTTCTTCGTCAACTTCCCCTCGACCAATGAGTTTCTTACTTACTTTCGTCGAATGTCGAAGCCTTCAATCGGTGGCCTACCACTTGACACTCCAATCAAGCATATCGCTCTGGTCGGAGTCGATACTCAGCGCTTCCGAACCTCAGGCCGAACTGACTTGTTCTATTCCCTATGCATGGAACATACTCGACTGGAAACAATCAACATTGTGATGGACAATAGCAAGTACAGGGTAGATCCAAAACCAGAAAGCTACTCCCTGTGGCCGTTGGCACCATTGGGAACTCACTCAAGGGGCGGAGGGACACATGGAAGTAGAGAGGTCAGAGAGCACGTCATCGACATATTCCGGGGATTCTGGGATGGCAAGAAGACCGTGAAGGAGTATCAGAGGTGGATGGCTTGGAGGGCAGTCAACAAGGACTGGAAGCCTCCCAAAGTGTTTCTGAAGAGTATTGCCAAGCTCCAGAGATCGAAGACCCCCAGAGTGATAAAGAAGACCGTTATTGAAGAGGTCGAGACCGAGGATGAAGATGAAGATGAAGATGAAGATGAAGCTGACGAGAGTCAAGGTAAAGCCGAGGCTTAAAGATCCAGGCTGTCATCTGGTCGGCTGCTGATCTGAAACTCTCCATATTCGAAGCTCACTTATCATCATGAGGCCTCGGGCTACGCGTGATCGGCGATGCTGGTGAGGACTACTTTTGGAGTTCCTGCCGATCTCTGACCGTTGCTTGCTTAACTTCTCTGATCGGTTGGCTGAGAATTGAGGACTGGCTGATCTTCGCTACTAGTACGTTCTTTCATTTATGGTGGATGTTTACAATAGTTGGGCGATCATCTACCTCACTGATTGGGTCTTTATGACCGTGGCACTGATCTAAGGAGGTTCAAAGTCGCTCTACGATCTTATCATTTCGCACATGGCTCGCTGCTGGCACGGTTCTGCTAAGAGCTTGATATGCCATATAAGACTTTTGCTCATCAATCGAGCGATTATACAAGATTCAAAACGCGTTCCGTTCCGCAATGCTTTAAAGCCTTGTGGCAAGGCAGATGGCAGCATTGAATGGCTAAGACGATGGATTTCTCAAATTCAGAAAGCGTTGTTCTCAAGTCTCTAATTCCCGAGTGGCAATCGTGACGTGCTTCGAATTTCCAAGTATGCATCCCAGTCAGGATAATCCTGAGTCTTGCCTTTCCCATGCTACATACACATTTCCTCGCATGCCATCAAGCTCAAGCTTTTCAATCACCACTCTCCCCATCTTTTCCACTCCTAATCTCAACCAACACACAGTAAATTGACTAGCGACACCTCACTTTCTCCTCCGGCTATTTCATCCCCAACTTCACTACGCCTTCCTCTTCTCACTCGCCCCTTTAATCCACGGACTCAAATCCCCCACCGGCAATCCGCTAAGTCCCCACGGTAAATCCAATGTCGCAAACATAATTGCACACAGCAAATACCAGCCTGCAATACAAGCGACGAAGAAACTGCCACCGCTACCTTTTAGCAGTGTGGCGCCGACGGCCTCGCCGAGTGCTGTCGTCCAGAAGGATGCTGCGGCGAGGTTGAAGCCGAGCATAGCGCTGAGAAAGACGACGACAAAGACGAGGTTGGTGCGGAGGGAGCAGATGAGGTAGATGAATGTCTGTGAGTTGAGAGAGGGTATCAGTGGGGCTTGGAGGGAAAGATAGGGATACTGGAATATGGTAACTCACGAGGACGCCCATGAAGAGGAGGTAGAAGGCGAAGGAGGAGGCGAATTGAGGCGTTTCTGTTTCATTGGCCATTAGACTGATGCTCTTGTTCTTGGTAGAGAAGCAAGGAAGGTGGGAGAGCTGAAGAGACTGACGGGTCTGAGATCCTTCGCCGGAGTAGGATGATATGGCTGCGTAGAAAGGGTGGAAGGTCGATGCGAAGACGAAGAAGTTCGCTCCATAGCCTGGATGAGAGATATCAGCATTGTGAATATTTGGTTCCATAGTTTGGTGATGTCCTCATCTTATTTATGGCATCCCTTCCACACTCGAAAGGAGGATATTTGAGAATTTAACGGCAGTGGAGTCGTCTGAAGAAATAGTGGAGAGGTAGTGGACAGGACGTACTCATGAAAACGACCGCGGGGAAAGTGTTGCCTAGAAAGAACTCGAGGAATCCGCTGAAGAGAAGGAGGAATCCACCGAACCAATAATTCGCACCACTGTGAGGTTGATTGTCAGCCATATTGATGTGCTAAGATCTTGTTGATGCATGCAGAAGATGTATGGCGATACAGAAAGTGATATCGGAAAAGATATGGGTGAGAAGATAGACATAAGATCTTACATGGTAGCATTCAGACCGGCAGCACCTCTCCAGCCCATCAATATACAAGAGGCAGGAGAGAGTGCTACGACAAATCCAATAATGGCTCTTCGAATACCATGTTAGTCTGAAGTGCCTAGTGGAGACGTAGAGCAATAGCAGCAGTAGACATGCTGGGGACGTGTGACGAACAGAGGAGTTGGATTGCCAAATGTCTTGCGCAAATCACCATGTACGTTGTTTTGTGGAGATAAGTAGAGCTTCTCGAAGAGTTCAGGGGAGATGCTAAGGGTTTTGACAAGTCTGAGGTCGGCTCCATTGGGAGAACTGCTGGACGACATTATGATTTCTGTTCAAGACTTGTAACTCTGCGTTGATTGAAGATCCCAGGGAAATGTGCATCACTTGGAGGTCGAAAGCAGAGATTGAGAGAACAGCAGAGGAAGTTATCGACAACTACAGTGCAGCTTCCGGGGAGCACACAGCATTTGACCACAAGTCCCCTACCCGATACAGTACACTACTGATGTTCGATCTGATAGCTACACAAGAGTAACATCAGCCATCCATCAACACACGCAGAGATCATCCACTTGGAAGTTGGCAGGTAGCCAATAAGAAGGACCAATTCATAGCTTCTAGCGCAAGAGGATAGTCGGCTGCAGGCCACGGCTCATCTAGCAGACTGTATACTTGAAAATCCCCCTCTTTTAGGAAAGGAAGAGGTCGGGATATTCTGGCAGTCGTCGGTAGATTCGGTAGAAAGAATCGCAGGGGAGATAGTGTTCACTTTCCCCCGCTTCCCCATGCTTGGGAGCCTAGTAGTTGGGAGTAGCCGTGATCTACGAAGCCTAGTTTATCTTGATGGTGATGCGCGATCTAATCGAGTAGCTGCTCTGCGGAACAAAGCCGCTCATGCGATTCATGAGCTTTGTGATCCCAGAGAAGGGAAATTAGTATGGCCGCCATATTCTCTTGTTCCTGAGAGCGAAAGTCGTCGATCATTTATCACGGTTGCTGGATTTTGAATAGACATCTCACTCCCACATGGGCTTGCTGATCCGGGTTTTGCGGGACACGGCGACCTTTTGCACCCTGAAGTTTACCAAGACGAAATTTTAAGTCCCCACCAAAGTGAAGGCTTGAGTGTACAAGCTTTAGTTTGAACGATGATTGATGCCACCTGAGACTTTCGGTGTCGTTGTGGGTGATCTCCTGATTGAGCGGTTGCGGCTGTATACTCGGCTCGGCTACATGGTTCGGCCATGAAAGTCGAAGGAGTTCTTGAATACACAATGGCGTCATATGGCAAGGACGCAATGAGTCTTACTAGGACATCGCTGGCCGACCATTCTGCATCGGTCGCAAATCAGCGCTTTGGGATCCAGGGTAGTGACGGAGTTTGGAATACTGAGTGTGAAACTGCAATCCCATGACTCCTTCTATTCCGGTGCTTATGAGGCCAGGTCCCTGGTAGTTCGAGCTCCAGAGAGATCAATTATCGGACCAACCGCAATGTGACTCTTTTAGCACCAAGGACTCTTTTCAAAATTTCGAGCCCAGTTGCAACCTTGGCCTCCAAGCACTTCAATACTGATCCGTCGATAGATGGACCATTGATATGCCAAATCAATTCTTGTGGGCCAATCCGATGCGAAGGCGTCATAACTTCCTTTCGACGAGGTCTAGCAAATTGTCAATACAATGCATGAACATGCTCCAGATACCATCCGGCTTTACTGTACTATGTGAGTTTTGAGTCCTGGTCGTCAGCTTCATTGATACGACCCAACCTCACTCCTCATCTTTCAGATACCTGACTCAAATATCCCCTTGAAAGCCATCACACAGCACCAGACATCTCACTTCTTCACAGAATCCATATTCATCAAATCCTAGTTTCGACGAGGTCATTGCAAGGTGTGAAAATCTGCATTTGCTTAGCTCGTTATGCGACTAATTGTCTCAATGCCATTTAACACCGTCCCAGCCCCATGACAGAAGAATTGTTCAAAATCCTGCAACAGTTAGTAAATATCTGGCTCAAACATAGATGGAGAGTCGTACTAAGAGGAGTGAAGAACCATCTGTTCTTTCCAGACGTGTATCTCTCCTCCAAAGCCTTCTTCACAGTCTTCTTCGCGTCCTCCCGTTGAGAAACCTCCTTGAAAGTATCCGCAGTAACAACACCCTTCAATCCCTCCAACTCGAGTGTGTATCTTGTTGGCATCAAGTGGTTGTAGTTGATGACCTTGATGAATGGCTTGACCTTGGATCGCTTGGTTTGACGGGTCTTGGACATGCGGCGGGTGATTTGCTGGGGGTAGCGCTCAATACCGGCGACCAGGGCGTGAGGGTATGGGTGAGACTTGGTTCCAGAGTCTTGTGGTTGGATCAATACAACCTGTAGAGATTCTCCATCAGTACTTCCTCATATTGTCGATATAAATCCCTCCCCGTAATGAAAACCCATTTCGACCATATGTCATGTCTCCCAGCCCAGCGCGCTCTCGATTCTGAAAGGTGAAATGTACGGACCTTCTTGCCAGCATATCTGCCGCGGGTGATGATGGCAACACGGCCAACCTTGAGGACTATACAGCGTAATGGTCAGCATTTGGTCTTGTAAGAATTTTGTTGAAGATAGAATTCATGGAAAGTACGTCGGACTGGCGAGGGAGCGCGGCATCTTTGCGAAGTACCGCCAGCACCAATTCGGATCCAGAAGTGTAGAGGAAGGGGGCGCGACTCACACTTCATCTCGACTGTCGTTGGTGTCGATACTTTGTCGTGTTGTCGCTGTTCGGAATTGGAGAAATTGTGAAAGGCTCTGAGTGTGGTGTGGATTCGCTAACGAGGCGCTAGAGCGGCTGAGCGGCCGCACCTCCGCCACTCGCCAAGCGCAACCTCGAAATGTGGTCTACGGCTGTGAGACCATGCAGAACGATATGAATATCCTTTCCGCGAGCAATCTTCAGGTAAAATGCTATACGGTCCGAGGTAGACTGGTAAAATTCGGGCAACGATACGACATTACCTGCGCTTTCTCACGTACTGGTTTCGCACGTCTTGTCGAACTTGACTCTGGCACGAGCGGGAAGGCATGAAGTCAATATTGACGTTGCTATACCGAAGCCCGATAAAGTGCCATCGAGCTTTGTAGAACAGCGGTATCTGCTCGTATACGAGCGTCGAGGAAAGATGTGATCGCCGAGGTTTATGCATAATGAATTGACGATGTCCAACCTTGGGCAGCCTTCAAGTTCGAAGCCCGGCATTCTACGACGCCGGCCCGAATTCAATAGACGAAACATCTTCTCTCGCCAGAATCCACATTGACGAGGTCAGAAGTAGTAAGTGGTTCTGCCGGCTCAAGATCCCAATTGAATAGGTCTCGTACAAGCTCAACAAGTGGTATCCTATCTCTGAAACAGACTGCTTCCCATCATGTAAAAGATAGCCCGCCCGTTCATAACGCAGCATATGCTAACCGTTTAAGCATCGGCAAATCATAGCATAAAGATGTGTCAAATTTAAGCTTGTTTTGCAGAGATCTTTAAACAATCTGAACGACTTTCATGGTCACGTGCAATCTCCAAACGATTATTTCGCCGCTTTTGGCAACGCTTCAAACTCTGTTCGCTTGAAAAAGAATCGTGCACAGCAACGTTTCGAACCGCTCAGCTCGAGCCATACTCGATCTGACCCTTCCCAGGTTTTATCCTTGATCACAGGTGGACCTTTCGCGCAATCCACTGTCTTGTATTGGTCGGTAAGTGTGAATCCGGACAGGTGCTCGCAAGGCTAGATCTCAGAGGAGTATAGATCCGTTTCTTCACAGCTGGCTAGGAACCACGATTATCGTGCCGTATCGGTTTCAAACCCCTGTTGTTGTTTTGACTTTCATACTCGCGTCGACTCCCTGCGATGATCCAGAGCTTGTTCTCGCATCAGATCCCTCATTGGATCCATGTTGTTTGTGTGCACAGCCCACCACCTTCTCGTTTGTATCCGTTTGTGTCAACTTGACTTTCGAGGTCAGCCATCACGAGAGCAAAGTTTCCAGGAGGCAAGGGCCAACAGTCAGAGGGCGTTCATAGCCTCTCTTGGCATGTCTCCATTCCCGTTCGTTTGCATGTATCGGACTATGCGGTATGCTTCACTTGCCTTCAGGAGAGCAAAGTTGATCTCCTTCATGTTGCCAAGACGACCTGAAGTAGTAATTATGGTAGTTAGTGCCGCTCCAAGTTCCCCTCTATGGTTTCCATGTTTCTTTTCCGAAGGCTGGGCATACACCGTGCTCAATCCATCCCAAAAGATGTTGACATGGAAGCAGAACATGTATAAAGAGATTGTGGTCCACCGACTGTAGGTACTTTTTCTCATCATCGCATTCAAGTTCTTCATTCAGCAATCATTCAATCTTTCTAATCTTATTTCATTCTTTATAATACTCAAGACTTTTGCTGGCCACTAGTCCTTCCACATTCAAGATGCTTTTCAAGTCTATCATCATGGCCATGGCCGCCGCTGAGCTCGTTGCTGGTCACGGAGCAATTGTTAAGGCAGTTGGAGATATGGGCGGCGAGGGTATGGCTATTGGTGGTAAGTAGCAAAACTCCTTGTCTGTATCTGGCATGCATGTTCATATTTTATTAGTTGATCCCGCCACTCCTCGTGACGGGAGCAGACGCGATCCATTCCAGCAGGACTCCACCCGCTTCAAGAACGCCGCTGCCGACCAATGTGGCGAGACTCTTGGAGGCGGAACCAACGATCCAGCCACTCAAGTTCCAGCTCAACTTGCTGCCAACGGTGGAAACATGCCACAAATCTCTGCAGGCGGCATGGTCATGATGACCGTTCACCAAGTCAATGGTGATGGTGCTGGACCTTACGATTGTATGATTGACAGCACCGGCACTGGAACTCAGTGGACCAATATGCAGGTCGCTACCAATGTTCCTGGCGAGAACTCGAGAAGCAGAGCCAGAGCTCAAGACTTCGTGAGTACTAACCTTTCCGCCTTTGAGTGTAATCTAATTCGATTGTTTAGCCTCTCACCGCCAAGGTTGCTGCTGATCAGACCTGTACCGGATCTGTTGCCGGCATGGATGGTGTCTGCATGGTTAGATGCAACAACGCAGCCAGTGAGTACATCCAATTACACCCTAAAGCTGCCTTCCTGACCCGTCATAGGAGCCGGACCATTCGGAGGTTGTGTTGCAGTTCAGATGGCTGGTGCCAATGCCACGGCTGCCACAAAGAAAGCACGCTCCGAGAGGACAAAGCTTTTCCGCGCATAGATGGATTCGTTGTCAGTAGCCTGGTCGCTGGCTGAGTCTCAGGCTTGAATAATATTTCGATTTGAATTTGCATCATTCTTTTAGCGATTTTAGCGAGGAAAGGAGCAGCGTTCAATCAGCCGGTCCTTACATTTCAAGCCTGTATAGCAATAGTATTTCGTATTTCTTTCAATTTAGACTGTCTGCATGACTGGGTGTGTATCTCCGAATAATACAAAAGTCAAACCTACAAGAAGCCAATCACTCCTTGAGTGACAATCGACCAAACAAGCTTACTTTGAGGGTAGCAAATTTGTTTCTGAGTTTGAACGATCCCATAACCGACTAATGAGCCCAGATGAACTGTTGGCACTTGCCACTTGCCACTTTCCATGTGTCACCAAAATTCTCCTTCCACCTGTGTTTCGGAGGCTTTGAATCCAAACGAGATTGATACCTGACAGATCACATTGAAGTCCCGAAATAGAAAATTTCAGGCATCTAAGAACCATACTACATGCCATCATCGAGCCACAGTCCCATATTCCTCGAAGACCAGCAGCTTCGTCCAGATTCATCACGTGATATGGCATACAAATTCAAGCTTTAAAATGCTAGGTATCTTCGCTGAAAAATCAGAGAGTTCATGATTGAGGTGCCAGCAAGAGATGTCCCAGCTACTGTGCATAAACCATCTTTTCTGCAGCCGAGTTCCTTCTTGTCGGGTGGGTGAAGCAAGGAAAGGTGACTCGGCATGGGCGACTATTTAAGGTTATACGCTAGGCGCGGAAGCGGGTCACGTCGTCGAATTGCCGCGAAGTAAACAATAATGTAAACAGACCAGCGCTGCTCCATACAACACCATTTCCCGAGAAGCACATCAACCCTTGCGCTTTACACACTTGCATCTCCTCCAATTCCTGCATAAAGCTCTCTGTCTTCAAACTTGTCTACTCTGTAGTTCCTACATAATCTGCGAGGTCTGAGGCACCTCGACGTTCCTACACGTCCGCATTCCGGGCTGCATTCCACGCCTCGAGCTGCAGCCATGCCTTCAATAGAGAGGTCAACCTCGCGAGATAGCGATAGGCATCTGAGACACCAGCATTCTGCTTCATCGGACTGCGGAAGGGCTATAGTTCCAATGTAAAACATTCTTGTCGGAAGGGTTCACGAAAAATGCTGACTTCATGCCTTCCAGGTGGGACAGCTCCGATCCAGAACGCGCACCTCCTCCGCTACCTATGAACCCATCCTCACCTGCTGCTACTTCGCGACCCAACACTTCGACAGCTATTCAATCTGCACATCTCGCCCTAACTGAGAAAGCCAGGGAAAGCGGATATGTGACGAATTCTCCAGTAAAACGAATAGACACATCTCCCGAGCGGTCCCTAATCAAGGGAGCTGCTCATAAGCGCATGCAGTCTCTTCAAACAGGGAACGTGAGGGATTTGAGCAGTTTCTTAGAGGGCGGCTCAACATTCAATACCCCACGATCACCAGAGAAGAGTTCTGGACGTCCAGCAACTCCACATTCGAATAAGGATTTTGTGCTGGAGCCGAGATCACCAGAAAAGTCTGCAGATAAACCGCCGGAGAAAGACTCAAGTCGATCAGTTACTCCAACACCGGGACGAGAAACTCCAAATCGAGAGCTCACAGTCCGGCCATCCTTGAGACGACCACCACAAAGTATCCTTGGAGAAAACACCCCGCCGCAATCGGCCACGATGCTTGCTCTCCAGAACATGGCCACCAGAGAGGTGGATGCTCCCCTATCGAACGTTACAAATGGCTCAACCGCGCTGGTCCGCACACCACAAACCTTCGATGCTATCTCGAACCAGATCTTGAGCCTCACCAGCATTTGTACAAGTTTGCAGAGAGAAATGGCTCAGCTTAGCAGGAGAAGCAAAGATAATGCTACAGATCTCGTGAGCCTGAAGGAGGCAACGAATGCTCGCGACGAAGACATTCGGAAAAGCCTCCGCGAGCTCGTCATCAATTTGTCCGAATCTGCTTCTCGGGCGTCTAGCGCAATTTATCCGCCTGCAGCTCTATACCTCGATAGCAAAGCTCACAACTCACCAGGGTCAAGGGCAGTGAAGCCATTCTCTCTACCTCGTATTCCAAGTCCTACGAGTTTTGCTGCGTCGTTGGACAGAGAGTCATTGACCAGCGCATCCTCCTACAACCATGACGGGGTTGCAAGTATTGCACTCCTGGAAAAGATACTTCGGGAAATGGGCACAAAAGAAGGTCAAGAACTTTTGGTAGCCCGTTTAACAGAAGTTGCCGACATTCTTGCTCGGGATGGGAGCGCTACCTCCCAGAAGTTGGATGCTTTAGTCGACCTTATCAACAGAAATTCATCTCACGAACTTGTGTCGCAATATGGTGGCGGTTCCGGAGGAAACAAAGCGCGTGGATTCAGCTTTGATGAGTCTCCCAGGCTTGAGCTTGATTTTGAAAAACCAAAATCCGGTCCAGTTGCCCAGCGACTTAACGCACTTATGGGATCAGCGGGGAATAAGGAGAACATGGGTGCGCCATCATCAGCTCGTGCCTCGGAAATTCTCAACGATGATATCATGAAAATCATTCGAACCATTAAGGACAGCGTTGCCCAGGGAGGAGGACTTACAGCTGAAGTGAAGGCTCTTGTTCGCGAGCTTCGCGGCGAAGTGCTCGGAATGGGGCGTGAAATTGGGCGGAAATTAGACCAAGAAAGTAGCAAGAACGCCTCCACCAACGACGCAGCTTCAGAACGAGAGCAGATCGCTCGTGTCGTGCACGACGGACTGGATGAGCTGAAAGTTCATATGGATGAGATACTCCGGGAGCATCGCCGCCAATCTGCATCGTCTGTAGCCTCGAGAAATCCCGTTGATTATCAAGAGATATACAATGCTGTCCGGAGTGCAGTCAACGAGAAGTCTCAACACCAACGACACCCGGAACTGCAGAAGCAAGATATCATCGAAGCTGTCAAGGAAGCATGGGAAGACTACAAGCCTGAAATCGAGCTCCAGCAGTTCGGTTTAGAGCGAGAGGAGCTCTTGACTGTTCTGAAGGAGGGCATTCAAGAATATGCTCCGAAGGACAATCCACGGGAATTCGAAGGAGCTACTCGGGAAGAGGTCTTTACGGCAGTGGTCGAAGGGATGAAGCACTTTTCTCCTCCACGAGTCGATACTGAGGCAAGCCTCTCTCGAGATGAAATTTTAGATGCTGTCAGAGAGTGCTTGGAAGAGTTCGAGTTTCCCGCAGCGCCTGCACCAGAGCCAATTGAGACCGGAATCACAAGAGACGATATGCTAGACGCTGTTAAAGAAGGTCTCCATGCATTTGAGTTTCCTACCAACGCCATGACTTTGAGTAAAGAAATTAACGACGGACTAACTCGAGACGACATTCTCGATGCAGTACGAGAAGTTCTCAATACATTCGACTTTCCAGTCCACGCTCCGCAATCGAACAGGGGACAGGACGACGGGTTGACTCGCGAAGATATGCTCGATGCTGTAAGGGAAGGTCTTCATACCTTTGATTTCCCCATGAACGGAGATAATATCAGCAGAGAAAGCGGAGAAAGCTTGACAAAGGATGGTATCCAACACGCGCTCAAGGAATGTCTACACAACTTTGATTTCGGTGGAAGCTCGACTGCTTTAACTAGAGATTTCGGCCCGGCTCTGACACGAGAAGATGTCTTCGATGCTGTTAAGGCGGGCTTAGGAGAGACTCCTCAGGTGGAGCTAGCGGATCAAATCGTGGACCAGCTGAACGAGATCTTGGAATCTATGAGAACAGAATTCAAAGCCGTATCGGATGAAGCAAAACAGAACGTTGCAGCTCATGGACGAGATACAGAACAACTCCTGGATGCCACAAAGGATGGCTTCGAAAAGCTCCGAAGCGACATCGAGACATACGTTGACCGAGCAGCAGACATCAACGAGAAAGACGAACTCTTAGACAGAATGAGAACCAGTTTCGACTCACTTCGAATGGAAGTAGAGACTCTTGCTTCACAAGGACCCGGAAACTCACTCGGTGTAATCCAAACCGAGTTGGAGAATTTGCGGGAGACAATGTCAACATCTTTAGTCCGTGGAAGCACAGGCGCTGACAAAGATGAAATCATCGACGCTCTCAAGGCAGGTCTCGATGGCCTACGCGCGGATATCGAGCGACCGAAGGACAGCGGCGAGAGCATTCTCTCCGGGACGGGCGAGATCTTGGATGCTCTTCATGATGGCTTGGCCGGCTTGAGGAGCGACGTCGAAAAAATTGCAACCGATCTCAACAAGCCAGTGGACATGACTGTCAACTACGAGATTTTGGATACACTCAAGCTTGGGCTTGAAGCTGTTCGCGCTGATATCGATCGTTTAAGAGAAAGTGGACATGGAGAACAGGCTGTAGCCGAAATCAACAGCGGAGCTGTGATCACTGCAGAGAGCTTGAAGAGGAACGACATTGAAAACCTCGAAGTTCTGATTACCCAACTTCGTATCAAGGTCGAGGCGCTCGAATCCATGCCCCCTCCTCCACAACAGCCAGTACCAGGAAGCTTGTCGAGGGAGGACCTCCAAATTGTTGAAGAGATGCTACGGAGTGTTCAAGAGTCAGTGGCTGGACTGTCCTCACAGGAAAGATCGGTCGACGAAGACGGTGTGAAGAGAGAAGATGTGGAGGCCATCGAAACACTTCTGCGAAACACAAAGGCGAAAATTGATGATATGGATCCTGAGCAGTCGGCCAAGAAGGATCATATCGACGCTGTCGAGCTTCTTGCCACTGAGACTCGAGATGGCGTGCATGACCTGGCTACACATCTGGAGGATGTCACTAAGCGAGACGATATCAACATCATCGAAGGTCTTGTGCGTGACGTCCTGGGAGGCCTAGAAGAGATGAAAGATCGGGCAATTAAGGACTCCGAGGACTTGGAAAAGGTCACCAAAACTGACGTTGAAGCTGTTGAAGCCGTGTGCCTCGATGTTAAGGCAGCGATCGAGCAGGTTGTGGCGTCCGATATTGCTGCATTGGCCTCGAAAACCGACCTCAAGGACCTTGAAGAATTGATAAAGGAATTCAAGGGTCGCATCGAGCTTCACGAAGGAAACAATGCCAAAGCTTTTGAAGAACGACAAGCAGAAACCGTAGGAGTCGGTGAGAGAGTATCCGAAGTAAAAACTTTCCTAGAGGAATTCAAAGATGCCTTGAGGGAACAGCTGGATGAAAATGCGTCAAGCGTTGAGGCTCTTGGCAAGATACTGGAGGGTTTGGGAGAGGCTATTGGTCAGAATGAGGTTGTCAAAGAAATGTTCGAGACGATGAAGTCTGAATTTGAGAAATCCAACGCTGGGGTAGTCGGCTCAAAACTCGAGTCCGACGAGAAATTTCAACAAACATGGGACAAGTTCGACTTTAAGCTCGATGAGAAGTTCAACGAGCTGATGACCAAATACGACGATGCTCAAATTGCAGCAGAAGCCCAGGCCAAGCTAGGGGATGACAGGAACGCCACCAGTGAAGCAGCAGTGTTGAGCACAAAGGTAGTGGCCGAAGAACTCAAATTATTGATCGATACCCTCGGCCCAACCTTAACTGAATCTGTTGAAAAGATGGACGAGGCATCAAAGACAGTATTCAACAGGGTGGAAGACACGTTTACACGAGTCGAGGAAACGCACGCTGATGCAAAGGCTGAGCACCAACTCACCCGGGAGCAGGTTTATAAGACCCTCAGTGCCATCGATGGTATCCAAGTCCAAGCTAGTGAGTATCATCCTAAGGTTCTCGACTCCATCAAGGATGTACTCCTCATCGTAGGACAACACTACGAGCACTCCAAGACTGCCACTGTCACTATTCAAGAGAAAATTGCTGAACATTCCGCACCCCCGGAAACTCCACTTTTGCCTGAAGCACCCCCTCAGGAGAAGTACGATGATACGCCTGTCCATGAAAAACTCGACAAATTGGTTGATCATATGCATGTCGCTGGGAAATCTTTTGCTCAACTGGACACCCTTGACAAGATCCACAAACAGGTGATGGATACAGCCGCCGAGGTTTCTGCCTTCGTCTCAGCTCAAACTCAGCGTATTGCTGATGATCACGAGGATAAGGAGAAGGCTGTTGAAGCTGCGACTATCGCGTTAGAGAAGCGGCTGGCACAGAAGGAACAAGTTGAAGCAACAGTTGTCGGACTCCGTGAGGAGGAAGAGCGGTTGAAGGAATCTGTCGCAATACTGAAAGCTGAGCAAGATGATCTTGCTCATCAAAAGATGCGCCTCTCTGCCGATGTCTCTAGTATGGAAACTGCTCTGAGAATCCGACGAGAGGAGCTTCATGCCATGGAGGCCAGAGCTGAGGGTCTTGAGCGTCGTATTCTGGAGGGAGTAATTGACCATTCGCGGGCTCTTCTCATTTCTAAGTCCAACAAAGGCCGTGATGCAATGAGTCGCAAGCGGGTTTCAAGTCATGCCACTTCGACCACCGGCTCAATTGTTTCCAATGCAACTTCGAGGGCCTCGCAGAGCACCCAGAGCGCAGTCAGTATGGCTATGAGTGGTAACCGTGCCATGGTCAGCGTTCCAATCAACAATCCTGCCGGTGCATCGCGACGTATTCTGTCACTCAACCAGATCACGCACAATGTTCCTACAGGTGGCTTCAAGCGTAGCCACAGTGTCAAGACACCGGGAGGCTCAGGAGCATTACGAAAGTCAAGCTGGGGTGGATCTTTGAGCCAGAAATACGGAGATCTGAATAAGGAGAACCTGATGCTGAAGGAGAGTGAGGAGGATGAACAGATGAGCGAAGGGGATGTCAGTGATAGTGGTACCATGCGGAGAAGCAGCCGAGGCACCACCGTCATGACGACAACCACTGGAACTGGCATGAGTGAGAGTATTGACGAAGGAACAGAATGGACTGGCAGCATGGATGGCGACGAATACTCCGAGGAAGGCGAGCCTACAGAATAGGGAGTCGTGCTATACGAGGAGGCTGGACAGGTTGCTTGAAGTAATACTGGTTTCTGATTATATTTATTGTGGGAAGGCTGTTCTTGAGTTCTTGTATTTAATTTCGCTGGGGGATATTGCTTTTCTGGAGGGATGGAAAACAGACTTTTTGTGTATGCGTCTTGGATGGGGATGGGGGAGAGGGAGGATCCAGTTCCTGGACTGGGCGTCTTTGACTCTTTACAATGATGACTTGATGAATAGCGTTTTAGCGATAACGATTGAATTCACTGTCTTTTACATGATCCTACTATTATCTCTGTTTGCTGTTTGCTGTGAAACTGTGATACTTTCTTCGACTATCACCTGTAGGTAAGATCCTTAAACAACCCAGCGGTCGCAGTAGCACAAATCGCAAAAGGTTATGTAGAATCGGTTGATCTGTCTTTACATCATGGTATCCAAGTATTCAAGAAATGTATACTTGTATGCCTTAACGAACCATAAGAATAGCAGCTGGGGAGATATCGAGCACCCAATCTAGTCCGACCACTTCACGTGTTGACGAAAAAGGCTTGGCATCGCGAACCTCTACCTAGCCTTGTCCATTTTCCCAAACCAAGTTCAACTGAATTTCAACAACGAGCACAAAAAGCGCAAACCACCCAAAATGTCAGAACCAATTCCCGAATCGATACCTACCTCGGCTGACCCGCGATCCAAACGCCCCATCAAGAAACGCGCGCTCTCACCACGCTCTCAAACCGCCTCCGCCATAACAACCCTCTTCTCCAAACCCGACCAAGAAATCCGTATCCCAGGCTCAACATCCCTCACCACTCACAGCAACCCTAACGGCGGACCCCCAGAAATTGTACAGAATGTCCAAGGTTCCAGTGCTGGTGCTGGCTCGGGAGAATTCCATGTGTACAAGGCGAGTCGGAGGAGGGAGTATGAGAGGTTGAGAGGCATGGATGAGGAGGTTCGCAAGGAAGAGGAGGGTGCTGCGTGGGAGAGAGAGAAAAGACAGAGGGAGGAGAGAGACAGGGAGAAGACGAGAAAGAATCGAGAGAAGAGGGAGAGATTGAAGAGGAAGAAGGGGGGTAACAAGACGGGCGAGGGGGAGGCTACAGAAGGCGCGGGGAAAGGTGGGAAGGTTAAGGCGAGAGTTGTTGTTCGGGAGGGTGCGGAGGGCCTAGGTGGGGAGGGTAATGGTGATGAGGAGATGAGTGGTACGGCGGTCGAGGAGGAGAAAGGTGTCATTATTCATGACGATGATTGAGAGCAGCACGTCTGGCAGACTTAGATATTTACGACATCAGTGTTCTAGGACGGTACGCATACCGGATCCCGAGGGAGTCTTGCGGAGAAAATTGTGGTATGGGCATGAATTTCGGACATACATTGGCTCTATGCTATGTTACAATGGTATGCCCGCCACATTATCCTCGCTTTTTAATACACTGACTTTTCAAGACAACCCTATCTATTCCTCTCCCGTACCTGGTGCACCTCCGCCTCCAGCTTGTCTAGCAGCTTTCGCGCTGCAGATATCGTCTACTCTCAAAAGCAAGCATGCAGACTGTAAGATAGATTAGCAGATTGCAATTTAAAATGAGAACAGGGAAAACATACCTCAATCGCAGTCTTAATACTTTGCAACTTGACAGCTTCTGGCTCCCAGACACCATACTCCTTCATATCAACAAGTTTTCCGGTGTCACCGTCAATACCCCACGTGCTTCCACCTTCTGCGTGCTTAGCTCTCAAAGCAGTAAGAACTCTGACAGGGCTTGCACCGGCGTTCTGAATGAGTGTTCTGGGGATGACCTCCATGGCTTCGGCAACAGCCTTGTACGGCCATTGCTGGACACCTTCGATACTCTTGGCTAATTGTCCCAACCGAACCGCGACAGCCATCTCGGTTGCACCACCGCCAGGCGAGAGTCTTGGGTGGAACATAACATTACGAGCCACAGCCATAGCATCTGCCAAATTTCTGTCAATCTCGTTGAGGATGTCTTTCGAAGGACCTCTGAGGAGGATGGTGCAGGCTTTGGGGTCTTTGCACTTGGTAAGGAAGGTGAAGTATTCGTCGCCAATCTTCTCGATCTCGAAAAGTCCGCAGGAAGTTCCTACATCGGAGTCTTGGAGATCCTCGACTCGGTTGACGATTGTTGCGCCAGTGGCTCTGGCGACTCTGTTGGTATCGGACTTGCGGACTCGGCGGAGAGCAGTAACATTGGCCTTCAGAAGGTAATGTTGAGCGAGGTCTGACAATTAGCGGATGATCTCTGTTTATGGAGATTTTACGAATGCGGACTCACCAGAAACTCCCTTCTCGGTAATAACTAAGTCAGGCTTGACTGCCAAAATGGCATCACACATAAGCTTGACCTGCTCTTCCTCAATCTGCAGGATCTTGTTCCAGTCCTCCTCCTTGCTAATTTCGATATTGGTCTGAGACTCTCCCTTCTTGTACTCCAGCGTGCAATCCAAAAGCACAATTCTAGGATTCTCTATCCGTCTTCTCATCTTGGGATGTGTGATATCCTTGTTGAGCATGACACCGTCCAGAACTCTACTGTCTTCAATTTCTCCACCTGGGACCTTCTCGACTCGTGCATACCGCTTGATGTCCACTTCCTTCTTGCCACCACCGACTTCAAAAGTGACTGTGCGGACAGCCTTGAGAGCAAGATTGCACATTAATTCTGACCATCTAGAGACGAACTTCGTGCCGATCGAGGAGGAAATCAGCTGGTACATGGCTTTGTCGTCATCGATGTCGACTGGGAGGGAGATCTCGTCGATGATTTCGAGGGCGTCTTTCAGGGCGTGCTTGAAGGCGGAAATTATTACAACAGGGTGGATGTTGCGCTCTAACTGCGGGAGAGCTTGGGCAAGGATCTCACCAGCTGGACTATGTTAGCCAAAGCTCGCCCAAATATGCCGTAGTCCATACCAAGAATGATGACAGTGGTAGTTCCATCTCCAACCTCCTCGTCTTGTGTTCTGCTGAGCTCAATCATGCTCTTCGCGGCCGGATGTGATACCTCGATTTCTCTGAGGATGGCATGGCCGTCGTTTGTCAACACAATACCTCCCATAGGATCCAGCAACATCTTCAGCATTGCCTTTGGGCCTAAACATGACCGGATGATATCTGCGACACTGTTCTGTGTCAGTTCCGTGACTCTCCAGCTGCATCATGCTTGTAGAAGGGAGGGGCTGTTGGTCCGCCTTACGTTTTGGCTGCTGTGATGTTTGAGAGCTGGGCCTTTCTTCCTGTTTGTCTATCACCACTCTGGGTGTCTGCCAGTATCCGTTAGTATCGGCAGACAAGATTTCGAGCTCCTGCTGTAGCTCTAGAAGGCTGAGGAAAGAACCTACTCATAACCACCACTGGAGCCTGCATCTTGGAAAACCGCTTGAGGCACTTGTTGAGATGGGTTTGAATTTATTTCGAGGCTGAAGCGTGAGTTTGGAAGTTCGGAAGGGTTCCTGGGTGACGTTGAGTGTGGATTTGGAGCTCCGTTAAAATTATCCAGCGCGTTTTGAAGTCTTTTGAGGATCTCGCGTCGACCCAGAAAATCTCTTGGTCCGTGCGGCGATTTGGTGCTGCCAGCGCGCATCGCTGGCCGCCCGCCCGCCTTCTGTCGTCTCCTGTAACAAGACTTCTTGAAGCAGCCTTGCTCTATCGTCGAAATTGTACTCCAGTCATGCGTTTGGATTATATATTCTTTAGTTTCTTTTTCATGGCCAGCGTCGTAGTCTATCTTACACCACAAGTGTGGCATAGTCATCTATTCCTGCTCTACTGTTTGACCTCTTTAGTGTATTGCACTCGCCACTTTTTGGTTATTTGCACTCTTTCTTCATACTTAACCCGACGAGCCTATGTACGGTCTCATTGAAAGGCACACCTCTATGGATTGTCACGATTTTGGTCATAGCAGAGCTGCTGGCCATCTCATTTAAGACCGAGGTACTCGAGAACTGCTCAGAAACAGGAAGCATTGCTCTTAAAAGAATCGCAAATCTGTATGCAGCGTATTTGTCAGTCGATCTTGATTCCACACTCATATTTACTTCTCTGCCAGCTTTTGCTCAGCCTCCACCGAAAAATATTGGCATGTTCAAAATGCTCGAAAATGACTGCAAGTGGCATCTTACGAGGGACAAAACAGACACTGCTATACCATATGACTGTCAGTTCGGCCATCTTCAACCAGTCATCAATACCTCAACCTGGGTATGGTATCATTCCCCTGCTTTGAGTATCTAGGGTGCTGTCGGTAGAGTCCAAAGAGGCCCATCTTATTGATGGTATCGCGCTTGAGACCCCGTGACATCGTTGCCAATCGTGGCTCATCTCCTTGGAAGCATATCGGATTCTCGGGGATATCATCTGTCCGTTTACCTGAAAACTGATAGCTATCTCCTCTGGACGTTGCTAGAAGAGGCACAAGTTCAAATGCTTAGAATTCCTTCCATCTACTTGATACCAGAATTGGGAATGAAACTTTTCATCATGAGAAGTAGCATACGATTTCTTCCTGTGTGCCTTTTGATATGTGGCAAGACCAGTTATCGATATATGATCAGCTACTAATTCTCTCTGCCAGCATCCATGGTTGTAGATTGTGATTGGGGAAGTCGTACAAGTGGCTCGCAAGCTACCAGCAGCCAGCGAGAGCTCGATAGTTTGGCCGAGAACTGCACAACAGTCATCAACTCTGACATTGTTGTTGATTCTAACTACACGGGGAGCCTTATTTTAAGCGGCATCACGCAAATCACCGGGTCCTTCAGCATTGGAAGTAACGATCAAGACTCGCAACTTACCTCCATCGAAATGCCGGACTTGGTCGCTTTTTATGCGGCAAAATTCTTGTCGGTACATCGTGGAAGCAAGCTCACAGCCGTCACCTTTCCAAAGCTTCGAGCCATGTATGGTTCTGGCGTGGAGATTGACGGTGCTCCTAATGTCCAACTCAACTTTCCTTCTCTACTGAACGTCACAAATATCGAGGTGTACCGAGGACTTTCAAGGTACAGTGCAATCACTTGTGTTCTCGTTGTGCCGTTAACATAGAACAGTATGAACTTTCCTCTCCTCACGCAAATCAACGAAAGCTTGAAGCTCTGCTCATTCCGTGGCTGTGGGTCTGTGACACCTCCGACCTCTCTCCCGTCGAAATTCGATGTAAATTTTCCTTCGCTAGTCCAAATGTCGAGGTTGGAGGTGGACGGAGATATCTTAGGGCAAGCGTCTAAATGCCTTTGATGATAGACTTAGCTGGCAATTGAAAGCCTCTCCCTACCAGAGCTAATTCGTATTGGGCGGGATCCCACGCAAAAAAACACCAATGCCGATGCTTATGGACTCGAAATCAGCCAAGTTGGGGGCCCTCAAACTATTGAAGTCCCTTGGCTTTCCGTAAATCTCCCAAAGCTTGCCGCAGTTACGGATCAATTTGACATAAAGAAGTACTTTGGAAGGTATGTTGTTGGCAGGCTCGCGTATATCAAGCTAACTCGCTCGAAGTATTTCGCTGCCGTCACTCACAACAGTGCCCGACATCGTCAGCATCCACAATTATGTCAGAGAAGACATCGTCCTACCGTCGCTAGAAGTTGTAGGAGAGTTCAATGCATATGGAAGCATGACTGCGTGAGCACCCACCCAAGCTTTCCCCTGCCAGCATCAAATATAGCCACTGACACTTCCCAAAGAGTGTCCCTGCCAAGCCTAACATCCATATCAAAGATGGTCCTTTGGAGGGGTGTCGAGTTCTCCAGCTGCTTCCAAGAGATTGCGGCATTTTACGATTACCCCAAGATACAGGGTATAGATCCCTATCCCTTCCGATGCACATGGAAGGACGAGGAGTTTATCGGAGTAGGAGCCATAATTGGTATCTGTACCGGCATAGCTTTCCTTTTCGGCATGCTGACCATCTATTTTATCCTCTGGCGACGGTCGCAGAGGAGGAAGGCGGCGAAGAAGAGGAAGGAAGAGGAGGAGTATGCAATGCAGCAGCGATATGCGGTTGCAGATTGTGACTCAGAGGTTGGTACTGAGGTGGGGAGTGTGCATAGTGATGTCACTATGGTGCAACAGGGTACTAGAGGCTATGTTCACCGAGGAGTGGGAGATGTCACCATTATACGGTGAACTGTCTACAGAATGTGGTTTTCGTTTAGATCTAGGTCCACGTTATTATCATACTTTGTTGCAGTACTAGGAACAGCTAAGCGAGACCTCTATCAAAACAATGCCTGTCGGATGAAAACAGAACACAAATTCTCGTCCAGTCAAGTCAACTACTCGCTTCCCCATCAATCCAACCCTCGCTTTTCCCACCAGTAGTTGTCCATATACCCTTCGAGATTGCTCCTCCTCTCACACTTACCATTCTTCATTCAGTCTGGGCCAACTCATTCGGGATAACCAATGGACAAGCATATTTGCTTCTCAAACGACTAGTATCATTGATATCAACATCGCTATCTGAATCTATAATCAGATCACACCCCCTATCCTCCCCCACTCAATTCAGATGCCACAAAAATCGATCCCATATCCCTAGCCTGAAACATACGTACATCTCATAACCTGGTATCAAATCAATCAATCCAGTCCATCTTCCCAACCTATGTCCATAATAAGCATTGGCGGTATACAAGCATGTAAGCATGTGCGCGTCCGTATACAGCACAGCACCGTCCGCCCAATCCATTCCAACGCCCACGCTAATGAGAAAGCAGAATGCTGTAAAAGCAGGCAGGATCGTCTCTTCTCTTCCCCAGTACTACGTCGAACAATGCATATATAGCAAGCAAAAGCAAGCCTCGTACGTATCTCTGTCGTCGCCCGATTCATATCCTACCATCGCAGGTGATACCCCCTTTTCCAAAGCCAAGAGCTTCGTATTCAAACGAGTAACCCCTCACTTCCCTTTCTTTCCACCACTCTTGTCCTTATCTCCAGCTGACCCTCCACCAACAGGTTTTCTCGACACTCCCGGCGACGTCCCCCTCTTCTCAGTCGATGACTGCGGCTCCCCCACAACCAACGCCTCACCATCTGCCTTCGCTTTCCGATCTTTCTCCTTGTCTTTACCCTTGGCACTATCCTCTTTCAAGCTCCCGCCTATTGGTTTCCTCGGTATACTTTTCGGCGAGAGCTCTTCATCGTGTGGATGCGATTTTGTTGATGACGCTGAAGAGGTATCGATTTTTTCAAGCGTGCCGTCAACGTTCCCCGAACCTAGCGTGGGAACCTTCTCAACTGTCCGGGCGCGGCTCAATTGCCGGAGTCTGGCTGGAGGCTGGCGCTCGCGGAGAGGAGGTGGTAATGGTCGTTCGGGGGAGGGCTCGATACGTTCGGGAAGAGGCGATGTGGAAGCTGTGACTGGAGTGGCCGTTCCTGAAGTCTCGGGGGATGTGGGAGTGCTCGAGCCGTTCATTTCTCGGAGGACTTTGTTGGTTATTTTCTTCGCTTCTGAGTCAAGATTGAGCGTTGGAACCGGCGGCTGAAGAATGTTAGCAGTTGTAGAGAGACTTTGGGGAGCGGCGGAACATACCTGAAGAATATATTGATCTAACTTCTTCTTCAGCACGTTCGATCGCACAGGCTTGGCGAGGTAGTCGTTCATTCCTGATTCCAAGCACTTCTCCCGGTCACCTTGAATGGCTGAGGCAGTCATAGCAATCACCAAAACTCCCCGGACTGCATCGATTGGGTCTTTTCTCAAGAGTTTAGTAGCTTCGTAGCCGTCCAGTACAGGCATTTGCACATCCATGAGAGTGATATGATATGGCGTGCCTTCTTTCGCTTTGGCTCGCAAACCTTCGACTGCTTGAAGCCCGTTATCGTAAGCATCGACATGCTCGAAACCCAACTTGTGCATGAATTGAACCGCAATCTTCTGGTTTACAGGATTGTCTTCCGCTATGCAGATACGCAGTTGCTCACGCTCAACATCAGAAAAATGTGTGTACGGTATCGGCGAACCATTCGAATCGTTGTTTCGCGATGACAAGTGGTCATGTTGGTCAACACCATTTTGACAATCTCCTGCAGATGCTTCTTTTGCCTTGGGGAAAGTCACCGTAAACCAGGCAAGTGTTCCTTGGCCCTCGATACTTTCAAGCTCAATCTTGCCACCCATCATCGACTCGATGAGCGATTTGCATATACTGAGCCCGAGACCACTTCCGCCGTACTTCCGGGCTGTACTGGCGTCGGCTTGACTGAATGGCTTAAAAAGCTTCACCAGTTGCTGAGGAGGGATACCTATACCAGTATCCTTGACCCAGAAAGTTAATCTAACTTCGTCGGCCGTCTCAAGATCAGTCTTGGCACCGATTGTAATGGACCCGTTTTCGGTAAATTTGAGACTGTTCGAGACCAGATTGCCCAAAACTTGGTGAAGTCTGACTGGGTCGCCGAAAATGAGGCATTGCGGAAGGCTGATATCTTGCAGAATCTCAACGTTCTTGACGTTCTTCTTGTCCCGGTTGCTGTACGACACGGAACGGAACACTTCGCGCATCATCTCATCAGCCTTAAATGCAACAACGTACAGCTCCATCTTGTCTGCTTCCATCTTCGAGAAGTCCAGGATATCGTTTATTACAGTGAGCAGCAAGTCTGCAGAAACCCGAATCGAATCTGCCATCTCGGCCTGGTCTTTGGTGAGATCGCTGTCTCTGAGGAGCTCCGAATTCCCAATAACACCATTGAGCGGCGTTCTAAGCTCATGGGATACATTTGCCAGGAAAATTGACTTGGCCTTCGCTGCTTCTTCGGCAAGTTTGACATTGCGAAGAGCTTCAGCCTTCGCAGCATTTGCTTGTTTTTCCGCCTCAAGTGCCTTTGCAAGGGCTCTTTTCTGCACGTCGACCATGGAGTTGTTGAATGCAGACACTTTCTCAACTTCCTTCAGAGTCAGAGCATTAGAATAACTGATGCCGATCTGGTTGACTAAGAGTTGTAGAACGGTCAGGTTGCGATCCGTGAAGGCATTTGGCTCTCCTTCAAGATACAACACTCCCAATAACGGCTTAGTTCCATGGCAAATAGGTATCGCTATTACCGACTTGCCCACAGGATTTCTAGCTGCCCACGCCTCGGTAACGTTGCTGAACCGCTCATCGTGAATGAGATCGGGTAAGAAGACCGTTTCCCGAAAGCGCGTGCAATATAGAATCACACCTTCCGCAACAAGAGCTGTCTCTGCAAGCGGAAGCCCAGGAATATGAGCAACAGCGCCCTTCTCAGGATCCCCACTAGCAGCAATGCTCCAGCCAATGGGATCATCCTCTTCCACGACAATCGCTGCCATAGTTGCCAGACCTCCACAATTTTGTAGAATGATCTCGCACATGGTCTTGAGTAGTTGGTCGACCTGCAAGACACTTGAGATCACTTGGGAGCTCTCGAGAATTGACGTGAGATCCAGCATATCAAGTGCGGGAAGACCTGACCCTGCATCCGGCCGAGCTGAGCCGCCTTGCCAGGCCCCGATCCTGTCGCCCTTGGTCTCGGTGATTGAAGTCCGTGTCTGTTGCCGGATATCATCGTCATCTCCTTCCAGTGTGGTGTATTGTACATCTGCCTGGTCTCCTGCGAAGTCGGTCTGAGCCGCAGCATCTGCAGTTCTCTCATTTCGGGTTGGCCCCTGGAGTAGGAGACTGTGTTGATCCTCGATATACTTTGCAACACCGACAGCACCAAATGTCCGATAAAGAGTTATAGCCTCTCGTAATGATGACTTGGCCGCTCTTCGTGAGCCAGTCCGAAGGAAGAAACCAGCTTGCAGATAGTTTCCAAGTGCTTCTTCGAAGAGGAAGTCATTCGCTGCGGCATGATCCAAGGACTCTTCGTAGTCGCTCAAGGCCATCCCATGGTTCCCTTCCATCTCGGCAATTTGCGCATCAAGCAATTTTGACCACGATAGGTAGTTGACGTTGTTGACGGTTTGCCAGTCTTCAATCATCTTCTTGTCTCTCTTTATCTGCTTCAGACAAGTAACAACGTCTGCTGCGAGATCGCTTTCGCCCGGCGGCTGGTCGAATTGAGCTTGACCATTTGTATCTTGGCCAACTGCGCGTGAAGGATTCCGAAGTCTTGTCCACATTAGGCCTGCGTATGATAGCCCATGGATGAAGTAGATGAATCGGGTGTTTCGAGCAGACCACACCGAGCTCATATTTTCCAAGCAAGTGTCGCCCAGCTCTATAGCTCTTGCAAAGTGACCGTACAGGCAGAGAGGTACAATCTCGAACCCTTCATAAAACAGTAAAGGTCGATCGCTGCTGCTCACTGTGGTCCTGAGCCAAGATTTGTAGTATGAGGAATTGTGCTGCTCGTCGCTCATGATTTGCAGTGGATCACTTATATCTGTCTTGCCTTGTAAGGCTCTACATGTTTGTCGAACGGCAACTGGCACAACAGGGTCAGCAAATCCATCGTGCCATGGCATGTATGCTTCTGAAGCCGCGAGTTGGGCGGACAGACATAGAGTACCCAGACAACATGATAAGGAGAGGACTTTGCGGAAGACTTACTGGCCATTGTCCCTCCCCGCGTATCAAATGTCCAATTCGGGACCTCCTCACAACCATAATTCAGGAATGACTCCAATTCAGTCAAGTTCTCCGAAGCAAAGAACTTGAGCATCCCAACCAGGCCAAAATTGAGAATCGTGGACCCACGGTCACCAACCTGAATGACGTATTCAAGAGCTCCGTCTAGCTGTTTCAATGAGCTTTGCAAGCTCTCTTGAAGGTGGCCGACAAAGAGTGAGTAGATGGTTCCGCCGCGGCCAGTGGTGTAGGGATCGCTCCACCGGGACAGGAGCGCCAGAGCAATATTCCCTATATCGCTAGCGAACTTGACCATGTTGAACCTGGATATTGATATCATAGCCAGGTGTATATATGCCATGCCTGCTTGAGGGAAGCTTCCAAGATTCAGTTGTGTGTTTACCATGACGAGAGCCATTTGGTAGAACGTCAAAGTATCAGTCCTGGCAACGTCAGTACGCAGCCAACAAAATCGTTACCCATGACTTACCAGAATGCAGCAGAAATGGTCTCCACAAGCACAGCTCCAACTGCAGCAAAATTCGAGTCGCTTTTGGTCGACCTATTGATCACATCATCGAATTGCATTGATTGGACCTTGAGACTTAATCGCTCAAATTCCGCGTCGCACTTCTCGTAACTGGGCTCATCATCCACGGCAATATCAAGCGCTTCCAGACAATGTTTCAAGGCTCGGAATGCAGCTGGAGAATCGCCTTCCTGAGCGTAGATCCTAGATTGCAATACCCAAGCGGGTGATTTGTCAACAGGCGTATTGGCGTAAGTAAAGACTTTGGCCAATACTCGTTTAGCTTCCGGATACTGGCCCATATACAGATACGTCTCAGCAGCTCGTATGTGTAATTGGAGGGTCTCATCGTAGTAGACATCCGGTAGGCCATCTGTCCACGGATTATCCTGTAGGAGAGCAAAACAGTTCTTGTAGTATCTCGCAGCCGTCGGTCGTGCACCACGCTCCGCAGCAGACTGTGCACAATCGGCAAGAAGCGTTCGGAATGATTGTCGGTGCAAGAGTCTTCTTCTTATGATGTCTATTGATGCACCGATGTGCTCAGCAATGTCAGACTGTGCTCGTTCTTCAGAAGAGCTGTACTTGAGAAGTGTTCTAGCAATGATGAAGTGCATCTTTGATGTGTTACATTCTCCGAGTGATGTTGCTGCTTGCATGTAACGGTCATGAGCGAAGCGAAATCGATCGTCATCTTGGGTGGAAACAATGATATAAGCTTGAATCGCAGCTTGTAGTCCCTCAATCGCATCCTGTGCTGAATATGAAACCAGTGGCGGACAAGTCATATCTGCATCGGCATCGGAGTCGTCAAAGTCGAATTCGCCGCTGAGTAGCCTCTGAACAAGCTCAAAAGAGAAAGAGTGGCCTATCAAGGAGGCCCACGCTAAGATGGACCTTGTAGCAGGCGGTAGTTCGTGCAAACGGCTTGTGACAAATGCAGTATCCAGTGTGTCATGGTAGCTCTTTGTCTCGAACTGATGGAAGATCTTGTCTAGGTCGTAACACCAGCCGCTTTCCTTGTAATCGTAGTATATGCATTGTTTCCGATGGCAACTGTCCAGCATTTCTCGCATGTAGAACGGATTGCCGGCGGTCTTGCTTTGTATGACAGCCGCCAAGGGGACGATGTAGGACTCTGAGCGACAGAGAGTTGCAGCAACGTAGCTCTTGATGTCATCTTCGTTCAGTGGCTTTAGCACGATTCTTGTAACGCCAACACCGCCGCCTTTTATGTATTCTGCAATATGTTAGCGTGGCCAAGTGTTGGAAGAAAAGGGGGCGCAAACTGATACCCTCTGTATTAGGTGGTTGTAGGACCCCTTTGATCCTTTCCGGAAGTATTTCGTCCGGCCTATAAGTGACGATAATGACCATCTTCATTCTGGAAGAAATAATTTGTCCAATGAGATCGATGGACTCATCATCGGCAAATTGGAGATCATCCAAGCAAAAACATATAAACTTATGCTGAGTGAAGACACGGAGGACGTCAAGGAAGGTGTTCATCAGCCGCACTGACTTGGTGGATGTCCCAGCTCGCAGGAATTCTTGAGAATCTCGAGAGCCGAGAGATGCACTGAATAAGCTGGCTTGGGAACTCGACGATGGTGAGGAATCTCGGCGCATCTCCGCACGCAAGCTTTTATTGTAGCTTTGCGATAATTGGCTACCGTGCTTTCGATTGGGCGCATGCATTGAACCGAGTAAAAATTCTGGAAGACCAAGAACCCTGTGAAGCATAGGCCAGGCGGGTTTGACATACGCTTTGAGCCCTTGATGAAATGCCGTATCGGTGTTGCTTTCTGAAAATACCTGTTTGAACAGACTTGAAAGCAGCTTGAGAACAGGCCCAAAGGGTGTCTTCTTCGCTTGGTCGAATTTCGAGCTCGCGAAGTATCCTCTTCGACGGGCTTCAATTTGAACCGATTGCACCAAACAGCTCTTTCCCAAACCAGCAGCTCCAGCAATGCCAATGACTTCACATCGCCCCTTTCGTTTGAACTTCTGGCTGTTCCGTTTGCTCGTCAAGCTCCCAGCACCTTCTGAGCTTCTGCTATTACCACCTGCTTCTGATATTGAGCCAGCGATACTTCCGCCATCCAAGGATTGAAGCGAAAGGGAGTTGTTCTTCTCCCAGGGTCGAGGTTGGTTGCTCTGCGATGATGCATTCTGACTTTCATAAGAATTGTGCTGGGAGCCTTTTGCGTCAAACGAATTGTGCTGGGATCCTGTTACAGACCGCAATTGGCCAGAGCCGCTTTTGAGCGACTTATTCTCGGCTGATTGTGAAGAAGTGATATTACCAAGCGAGTTCGACCGACCTTCGTACGAACTGGTATTTTCTTCGCTTGACAATAGGGCATCTTCTGCTCCAATCGCAGCCTCGAATACTTCGAGTCTACCTTCGGATAAACTTGACCCGGATGACAAGCTGTAGACATCCTGTCTCTGGCTGATTTCATGCCGCCTCGATACCTTATCGATGACCTTGACGACCTGATCATGCTCCTCGCTTCGGCCTATCATGACCGTAGGTAGGATGAAAAACGAAGAGACATCTTTCGTAGCGATAGCCCAATTTCTAAGCGCGTTCGAGTCTCCGGCTCCTAGTAGATTCCTCACTTCCATCAAATCATATCTCAGACCGCTCACAGAGTGATATCGATCCCCGATAATCTTCGCCGTCATTTTCTGAATAATCCGCCCGATAACATCAGGTATATCCAGTCGAATACTGGACACAGTCGGAAGTCGTCGGCCAAGAACAGCTTGAATAATATCCATGGGCGTCTCCCCATCAAAGGCGGGCTGTTGAGTGAGCATGGTCCAAAACATGATCCCAAGCGAGTATATATCCGTTCGACTATCAGGCTCCGCAGGCATGCGACCAGTTTGTTCCGGACTCATGTAGCATAGTTTTGTTTTTGCGCCGACTTCCTTCGATAAAGTACTCCACCCAGTGGAAGTGAGCCCATGTTCGAAAGTTCTCAGTCCAGATCCGAAATTGATCAGCCTGACCTTTCCAGTATCCGGGTTCATGTGAAAAGCATCCCCCCTAATTTCTCCATGCACTATTCTCTGTCCATGATGCAGAATCTCCAAGCACTCCGTTGCCGCAACCGCAAAATCCAGAAAAGTCTCCAGTGATACTGTCTCCTTGGGTTCGAACTCGTCCCGAAAAGCCTCATGCTTGTCCCCAACCTTTCGTCCTCGGTACCAAGCAGCTCCATAGTCTATAACACGATGCAAGTAATTCGGGCCCGGATTCTCAAATATGCAGACGACGATCGGTCCTTTATCTCCTTGCTGACTTGAAAGACGTGCAATATCCAGAGGTCGGATGATATGATCGCCCTCCGGATCAACCTTCTTGATCAAGTTCTTGCAGATATGATATGCTCTCTCCTCCCGCAGCGCATGTGTTGACACTCGAGCAATAACCTGGATTCGGGCTGTTTCCGGCAGGTCTTCGTGAGAAGTGTTCGACTCGCTGCCGCTCTCGCTGGCTGTATTCCTATATCCGCCTGCACTCTGGAGATCTGCGGCTGGGGAGTTGGTCTCGGAGTCTAGTCTCGAAGTCGTAGGTTTCTTATGGGACTTGTGAACAACATCTTTCCAGCCAAAGACTTGCCTGTTGCCAAGTTAGCTTGCTACCCCACGAGGTCAGCGAGCGCTTTCGAGCTTACCAGTTGTCGTAACTCGAGTGAAAGGGGTCTTTTGATTCGTCCCATGTGTAGCCCGCGACCTGTCGCAGCCGCTCGTAGAGACGATGAGGGGGGTCCAACTGCTCGTCACCCGTCGCGACTATTCCGTCCATTATGCCTTCGGGGCTTTCAGAGCATCTCTTTCGCTTTCATGGCTCGAGGGCAGACGGTAACAGGGGGCTTGCAGAGGAGATGTTGTTTACTATCCGTCGGATACTCGACACACTTCACACACGGTGGAGGTCTGGATGTTTTCGCGCTTGTTCGTCCTGGCCTGGGAGAGTCTGTCTGTATGGTCTAGTTCTGGCTAAGTTTGGGCGGGAGCTTGATAGGCTGATCCTGTCGGGGCGATTTTGTACGGTAGGTAAGATCCTCGTTCGAGCCACAGTGACGTAGTCAACCGAGACAGGGGTTAAGAATCCAGAGGGCCTTTCAACGGAGAAGTGTCCGCATTGAGTACAAGCCCTAGTAAACAGCATTTATCATACCAGTATCATGCATTCGTGTATAAAATCCCATTTCCCCATTTTAAAAGATTGTACTTGCCCTTCTTTGAGCTCCCTTCTAGATTTTAACGCTTTCGAGTCAAACTGGTCTTGTTGACGTGATTCGCGTTTGTCATCATCATGTCTTGTCTTAAAGTTTCTTCAGCCACATACTTCACTCCACAGGACAAGGGGCATCTCCTTGCGAGCACATTGATGGACGAGCAACGCCTGCAGATCCTCCAAGTAAGTATCCTTCCAACCTGCAACTCCACCATTCTTTTCTGGTATATATTCGAGGCAATCAACAACTACAACAAGAAACCACCCCAGTCACTTGAAATAAATTTCTTCAGCTTGGTGGTGGCAACTGGACGTTTTTGTGTGACTCGCAGCTAGCCAAGTTTTGCGCCACTGAGCGCCAAACACTTACTGGATTTGGGAATAGGTTCAACTGTGTGAAAGTAGCAACGTTTGACTATTCGCATGTGTAAACTTTCAATAATTGGGCCAGCTTACTCTCTACATATAGCTCATTGTTATGCTTCTCAGAGTGCGTGGCATAATGACACGTCAGTGAGTAAGGGATTCTCGACAGGATCACTCGGCCGGCTTGAAGCCGGAAAATACCCAAAAGGAAGAAGAGACATGTGAGGAACTCGCCTCACTTCAGAATCAACTTTCAGATCCAGCTCAGCGTGCCAATCGAGTTGGGAAAACGGAGTGAAGGCTATAGTCCCCCTACCGGTTTAATTGCTGCTTTGATATGCCTTCCAAATTTGCAATATATGATACCAATTAAAAGGCACGCTTCTGAAGATCCCATAACCTGATTGAGTACATGATATTTAGGGACTGGCCTTGAAAGATAAAAACAGCAATGCCCTCAAAAGTCGCTAGACAATGAAACCGGGAAAGGGGACCATAGAGTCTAACTAGGTATCTGGAAGCAATCTCGGCTCCAATTTTCTCTCTTTGGATACGTGATATTCTGGGACAGGCCTGAAGAAATAAAAACTGCAATGTCCTCAAAAGGCTTTAGACAATTTAAAAACCGGGGAGGGGACCATAGAGCCTATCTGGGTGGAATCTCGGCTGTAATGCGCTCTCTCTGATGCCACAGTCTATAGAATCTAAATCTCAGCTGCAAATGCCAACCAGTCGAGCTGAGCTGTGTGAATCCTAGCAAAAACACAAACACCTGCAAAGCTGCCTATGCTACTCCTAACATCTTTGGAATTGGCTTCTTCTCGGCCGGCTAACAAATGCCCATCATTGCCCTGAAAAGTTTCTCGCTAAGCTTTTGTAAATATGCGCAATACACCACAACAGATCATTCAGTCAATGAGCCTTTTTTTTTCAGGAAAGAACATCAACGCATATATCTCCAATCTCTACTTGACACTCTTAGATGACTTGCGGGTATGCGAGCTGGACTGTGTCTTCGAGGCGGCGCGCTCTCGTGTTGGAAGTGATCCATTAGCGAGAGCGTGAGCAACACCAGCTTTGTTGGCCTCGATATCGATGACCTTTGCGGCTCCAGCTGCATCAGCCTTGTCAGTAGCCTTGTTCTTGAAGACTTGGCTGCCCTCAACGAGGCGTCGCTCATTGTTCTGGCGTCCGTTGACGAAATCGGGATAGTTAAGTGTGAGCTCGACGGCGCCGTTCACAATGTGATCGGCTGCCTCAACACCGAGCATAAAGGAGTGGTCCTGATTACCAACCTCGTAGCGCCAGCTGCCGAAGCGTCCACGGGAGTAGATATCTTTGGCTTGGAGCTTGGGGAGGAGTTCCTTCAGAACACCCTCGCGCTCAAGCGAAGGAGTTGGGTAACCGTGGTCAAAGCGGCGGTGGTAAGTAGAAACAATCTCGTCCTCGGGCTTGATCATTTCAGTGTTGATGAGACCTTGGATGGTTTCCTTGAGGAGGTTATCGTGGTCGACTGGCTTCATGGAGGATTCTGATACTTCCAACATGATCGACCAGTATGGGCCTTCTTGCGGCTCGCTCGACTTAGGCTTGCTTCCGTTGGCAAGGTATTGAGTTGGTAGCTTAACGGATTCTTCTGGCTGGTTGTATGGTGAGTAATTGGAGAAGATGGTGGCTCTGTAGAATGGGCAGTCATCTTCTGGGAAGTAAAGCTATGTCTTTATCAGCAAGGAATGGTGTTTGGTCGGTTCTTCACTTACCCAGCACTTGTCGCCGATTCTCTCAGGACGAGCTCCGCGAAGTCCAACACCAATAACGTGGGTAGAGGAGTAGAAGAGACCCTTGCTTAGAGAAACAAGTTCCTTGTCCTCCATCTGCTCCACGAGCTGGTCCACAGCCATAGTCGTAATCAGCTTCTTGTATCCGATCGTCTTTCCGCTGGATAATGTAACCGTGTGAGCATCAGCATTGACCTTGGAAACCTCTCCCTGCTTGCCGAAAAGTGTCTTCTCCTTTGGCAGGGTGTTGGCGACCGCAATCCAGATACCACCAGTACCATCACGAGCTGGGAATCTGAAAGTAGCGTTTGGACCCCAGTTTCCGGCAGTCTTGTTCAGGATAACGTTCTTGACAACACTCTTGACATCTGGTGCCGCAACACGCTCTCCGAGCCATGCACATTGCATCTGAAATTCCCCGTTAGACGACATTCTCTCCACAAACCGCTTTGGCGCATACCTTTGTGGTGGGAACAGCCCAGACCTTGAAGTTGTATGGTCTCATAAACAGATCTGCGATTCCAACACCGATATTCCTGACGATCCACTCATCGAAATCCTTTGGCTTATCTGTGGCTGTACGTGCAGCCAGCGCAGCATCGATCAAACCATCCACGCACTTGACCTGCTCCTCCTTTGGCAGCATAGATATATTGTTCTGGAATGGGTATGGGACCCAGAGCTCCTTGCACCGCACATAGGAGATACGTTGGTGGGTGTACCAGTCGTCCTCGTTGGGCAATGCTTCGTCAATGCAGTCGTCGAAATATTTGTAGTGGGAGAAAATGACGTGGCCGCCGACATCGTAGAGCTGGGCAAGTCAGCGCGTAGCTTGCAATTGAAGACTGGCAGACTCACAAATCCCTCCGGAGTAACATCTGTGGAAGCAAGACCACCGGGCGTTTCGTTGGAATCGATAATCATCCATGAAGGACCATCCTGTGAGGGTCAATTGTCGGTCTGGTATTAGCGGTGTGGGAGTAATGTACAATTTGATTGAGACGCTTTGCAGCACCGAGACCTGTTGGTCCAGCGCCAATGACAAGAACATCGACATTGCTATTAAAGATATTAGTAAAAAGCTGCTCTGCTGCTTGTTGGCTTTGCGCTGTCGCAGCTAGAGAACTCAACGTACATATCTGCCATCTTGAAGATACCGACCGTACTGTGATAGCGGGGTGAAATTGTTGGTTATCGCAAAGCTTGAGCAGCGGGACGGGATGTCTTGCAGAGACTGGCTACAGATATATGATCTGTGCAGACAATATGCGAGATAGTACAGTCGAAAGGAGGAGGGTTTGAAGAGGAAAGGGGGTTATATTCAGGGTCCAAGCAAAAAAGTATAGAATCGTTTGGTCGTGGTCTCTCAGTGGGTGGCCAAATCGAACGGCTGCATCTGACAGGGGACGAGGGTCAACCAGTCAACGACTAGACTGGGGCCCGGCTGAATCCCTGCCGCCCGCTATCGTCAATTTCGGAATGGCTTCACGTGTGTTGAGGGGCTTATCGATTGGTCCGTCGCACTCATCTCTCCTGAAACTCATTTCTGGGCCCTTGCATTGTTGCAGTGTAATTTTGGAGTGGCACATCACTTCACATCCATCAGGCATCTGTGCTTCTGGCAGAGACCAAAAGGAGGCGAAGCGACCTCGTGTTTTGTTACGAAGGCTTTTCATTATTTTTACGCGAATCTGGCCATGAAGGACTTCGTAAAGATGACCTTTATTTCTCGAAGTTGCAGTGGTGGCTTGAAGAACACATCGTATTGACAAGGCTGAAGATCGTGGCGTTCCTTTTCCTTTGGACTTCCAACGATATACCAAGTAATTTTCGGTCGCCTCGAAAGGGACTTTGCATCTTCGAGTCTTACAAGCTTGATGCTTGTTGCCGTCTCTTGCCATTGTCTGATCTTCATCACTAATCTTCATTGGCTTTTGGGTCTGAAGTCAAGAATAATATACCCCCACTACTGAGCAGCAAATGAGATTAGGTTCGACATGTGTGGTGGGGTGTGAGATTACGAAGCGGGACGTTTTCATCTCAGCCTCGTCATCTCATCCATCATCGACATGATGCAACAGTGGAATTTTTCGAGACCACTTGAATAGTGATGCAGCTTTCCTCTTCAACAGGTAGGGAGGATGCATCGTACCATCCGCCGCCGTACAACTGCTTTGCCGGCCGGAATCCGTATACTTGGCCACACAAGCAGTCCTCGAAGCCAGGTGTAATTGCATCGATGTTCAATCGAGTCCGTTGGTCAAGAGGACAGCAACATGGGGTTGCCAATGGTAGGTAGCTGCTCGAAATCCGCTTCCTTCACTGTTGCCGCAACATGGCAATGTAAACAAATATCAAGTCCCTCTTGAGAGATCTCATATTTGTGAAAGTATCTCTCGACAGGTGTACTTCTAGAATTGCCCCCATTTGGCAAACACGGCTAGGAATAGATTAGTGCCACCTGTCTGTATCCGATCTGCCAGATCTTCAGTGCCGAGTGTCATGAATTCTGCAAATTTAGAAATGGCAGTCGAACATGAAACAGATCTGCGCATATCTGAGGCTTCCCGCCTGCGGCTTAGAGAAGCCATCTGTTGTTGACTCGACCTTCTTTGGAAGATGTCGAGCCGTCATCGTCTGCTTTATAAGCACGGTAGTGAATAGAGCAAGTAGTATACTGCTTCGGTCTGCGCAGCACTCTAAATCTAGGCCCTTGCGACAGGGCGGATTACGGTCAAGCAAGTAGAGATCCACCTTCATAAATGTACGAGGATAGGGGAGACTTTTGATATCTATTTCAGGGGTTAAACAAGGAAGCGAGGGCTCGTGGGCAGCGTCAAGGGTTCGAAGTGAGCCTCAGGCAAAAGCCGACTTACTAGCCCCATTCGTCAGCGCCCCGTGGGCTGGTCGCCCTTTGTACTCCTGGATCGCAACATTTTTCAACTCCCTTTATCCTCCCATCGCAACCCCCCTCCCTCCATCCTTTCGTCCTACAAAGAGGTCGCCGATACACACAACTGGTCCCAAGTTGTTTCCGGTCGCTACCTCCACTACTCGAATTGACACAAACCCCTGATCACCCTCGAGATCTCGTTTCTTATCGCCAAAAAGGGTTCTCCAATACCAACAGCCACAATGAGTGAAGAGAAGGTTCGCGTATCGGGCGAGGCCCCAAGGACAGCAGCTGCATCTATTCTACCCACGGTCAATCCAGATGCAGAGAAATCACAAGCGCCAGCATCAAGCGGCATCCATCCAGCAGTCTATGTCGCGTCAGTATTTCCGACGGCACGCCAAAACCTTTTGGAATACAGTAGCTAACACTCGGCTTTACAGAGTCTGGATCAGTTTGTCGTCCAGTGTCATTCTCTTCAACAAATGGATTTTATCTACCCTAGGATTCAGTATGTCGCAACCATACCAATGACCAGCAACTCATGCTAATACTGCTGCAGAGTACCCAATTCTCCTTACATCATGGCATCTGATCTTCGCAACCATCATGACCCAGATCATGGCTCGGACCACAACTCTTTTGGATGGTAGGAAAACGGTTAAGATGACTGGACGAGTATACCTCCGAGCTATCGTGCCCATTGGAGTATTCTTCAGTCTGAGCTTGATCTGCGGAAACTTGACATACCTGTACTTGAGTGTTTCGTTCATCCAAATGCTCAAGGTAGGTTTTTCCCAACCCATTTACGCCAAGTATATTCTAATAGGAGGCTATAGGCTTTCACACCAGTCGCTGTTCTTGTTGCTGGCTGGGTCCTTCAAATCCATCCAGTCGACCTCAAGAAGCTTGGAAACGTCTCGTTCATTGTCATCGGTGTCGCCTTGGCCTCTTTCGGAGAAATCGACTTCGTCCTGACCGGTTTCTTGTATCAAGTTGGAGGAATTGCGTTCGAGGCAGTCAGAATCTGCATGGTTGAAAGGCTGCTTAATGGAGCGGAGTTCAAGATGGATCCCCTTGTCTCTCTCTACTACTTTGCCCCAGTCTGCGGCATCATGAACTTCACAATTGCTCTCTTCTTGGAAGTCCCCCAAGTACAAATGACCGAGATCTACGCTGTTGGTCTCTGGACCTTCCTCGCCAACGCATGCTGCGCATTCTTCTTGAATATGTCTGTTGTGTTCTTGGTAAGCTTCCCTACTTTCGGAACCTTTGACTCATCTAACCACGTTCTACAGATCGGCAAGACCTCCGGTCTTGTCCTTACCCTCTGCGGTGTCCTCAAGGATATTCTCCTCGTCGCAGCATCCATGCTCATCTGGGGCACCAAGGTCTCCTCGCTACAAGCTTTCGGATACACCATCGCTCTCTGCGGCATGGTATACTACAAGTTGGGACAGAAGGAGTTGAAGCCATTCATTGCGGAAGGTACTCGCAGATGGGCGGAATTCGGAGCCAATAAGCCCATCCTCCGCAAACTAGTTATCTTCGGCCTTTTCATCACCACACTTTTCGTCCTTCTTGGTGGTCTTGCACCAACATACGCTCCCGAATACGACCCAAAGAGCTACCTTGCAGCAGCGAAGAACTCTCTCGGCAGCTCATGAATTTCTCCACAAGAACGCTGAATAGATGGAAGGAGTGCGTCCTCACAATCTCCAACGAGATCAGGCTTCGAGAAAATTATCCTTTGTAATCCATACGGTTGAAGAAGACATGTGGAGTCGATGGGGGGGGACAATGCCTCAGAAACCCAGACTCCGCTGCTTCTGGTACATAATTTGACTTTGTTTCTTCAACGTCCTGCCTTACTTGCTTCTTCCCCTCTTTCTCCTTTGTGCGTGTTTGAGTACTATGTTGAGACATCTGAGAGCGGGCATAGTATGCTACCGAGCGAGCGAGCAACTTCATATAGATACGGCTTAGGGAATCTCTTGTTTCACAAATGGTGTACGAGTATAGAATGGCGTTCTCTGAGGGCAGGGTAATTTGGGAACTTGCTTGATCGAGATTCATACTCAGAACTCTTCTGAAGGATAAACCCAGCTGGCTCCAAATAGTTAGAGCTGCGAGGTAGAAATATAAACCGATAAAGATAGTGCCGAGACATATGCATGTGTCGGATTGTTGTACTCGAGTCTTTTCCGGCTCCTGCTCTAGGTTCTTCCGCAAGCGGCAGTCATACACTCTTATGCGAACTCCCAGATAGTACCGAACCAGCGCTTAGCATTTGCTCAAATTCCCAGTACGACATACCACCAATAACTCAAGTCACCCGTAAGAAAATGACAGTATTCGCATTCTCATCCTCAAGCTCAGAATCACAACCCAGTCACTTAACAATGCTTTCTACTGTAGTCTCAATAGACAAGCTCAACGACCAATCAGTCATTTCAACCTCCTGACCTCTCTCCCAGGGCTAACAAGGGAATCTACAACAGAACGATACCACCAATACAGCTATTTGGATGGGAAGAATAGACGTACAGTTATGATCTATCTATCTATTTGCTCAAATCCTAGCGCCCTATCGTCCGGTCTGTTGAAGAGAGCGCGACGATTCCAGCCAGGTCTGTTTACAGTGGAGTGAGCAACTCGCTTAGCTCCTTTCTGTCATCCTCATCATTATCTCTCGACGCTATCCGTACAAAGCTCGGTATTGTTTCAACACTCCGGCTTGCAATTCGAGGCTAGAAGAACCCAGATGAGATGCTGGGTGGTAGATGGTTGAGGAGATTGTCATTGGGCATAAATTGAAGGGGTATGCTGAGCATGAAGCGCTCACTCGAGCTTGCATGCTATAGAATGATCTGATAGGATAGGATGAGTAATGCATTTGTAGGTAGGTATTGATCATGCGACACCACGAAGAGGAAACATAGACGAATGTAAGGACTTAATGAATGAGTATTAGAACACTTTTGAAATAACTAAGTAGACAGTGCAGACCCAGCCTTTGAAAGGGTTGCTACTTCTACATAACGATCCCACCCCAAAGAGCGCATTCAATGCAGCGCTGTGATAATTCCAATCCATGTCATACCCACTCAAACCAAATCCATTCTGATACCGTAAGACTGCCTCCTTGACTATCTCTTAGCCCCAAACCAGCAATGAAGCATGAGAGCGCCTGTCAACCCATCAAGAGAACTGCCAACCGGTCAACAACTCATTCGACTAACCAGCGCTTTTCTATCCCTCCCTTCAAGTGCGTGACATAATTCGACTATCTAGTTAACCATTCAAAATCATACTAATGTGGATTCAAGCAAGACAGAAGGAAGTGAAACCAAAATCAAATCAATACATGTCCCCAAAGCTAGTTGCAAAGTATATATCAAAACACCAATCCTGTCCTTTCTGCGCCAAGGGTTCTGGAGACCTTGCCGTGCTGTGCCATGCCGTACTGTGTCGTGTTGTCATTATTCGTCTATCTGTTCGTTCAATTCGTCGTTATCGTCAATCTTTTGTCATTCACCACCGTTCGTGATCGACGGCCGGAGCCCTCCGTCTCGTCCCCCGCGTTGCTGTGAAGCTTCCGTCCAACCCTCTTTCATCCGAAGCTCATCTCTGTTAGAAGCGACGTCAGTGAAGCACTTCGTCCGAAGATCAAGGGCACTAACCAGCATACACCGGTGCCTGCCACGCTTTCGCTTTAGGCTTCGGTTTCCCATTCTGAAGTCCACTGCCCAGACTTGCGCTCCCAGATCTGGACTTTCCCTCCGAGCTCCTCCCAGTGACACTTTTGTTCCCACTCGAAACGCTCATGATGTCGCCGTCTCTCGCTGATGTTCTCTCCCTCATCGGTGATACTGGCGATATTGGCGAACTGGGACCCGGTCCCCAAGCCACGCTTGAGACGACCGAGGGCGTCCTCTCGAGCCCATAGTTCACCACCCCTGTGCTGCCTCCAATGGTCAATACTGGATTAACGCTCGCACATGCTTCTGCAGCTGCTCTCTGAGAGGCAAGGCGCAGTTGATCGAAGCCGAAATTCCAGTCATTGTTCTCCTCTTCGCGTATCGTGCAGTGAATCCTCCCCCTCGATTCAGGCGATGGGCCGAGGCCACAGAATTCAATCAAGATACAGTATATCTTTTCCTGGACATCGTACGCGCTAGGTCGCTCGTCCGGAATTGGGTTCAACATCTTCTCTATAAGTGCCAAAATGTGGCTGACACTTCTGAATAACTTGTCCTCCTTCTTCTTTCCCTCTTTGGCGAGAATGCTCATCCAGCTTTCGACCTGGCGAGGGTTCTTGTGGAAGGAGGAATCTGGTAAGCCGCCGCCTCGTCCTGGCGTTTTGTTCTTGCTAGAACGATGGGAAGCGAAGTTGCGGGAGGTGCGCTTCATCAGGAAAGTCATGATTTCGAGGAAGATGGTGCCGAGTGAGAAGATGTCGGCTTTCTGAGGGTCGTGCTTACCAGCAGGATATATGCTTGGTGCAGAAGAGCCCGTTGAGGGTGTCGAGCCGGTACCAGAGGAGGAAGTATATATTGAGGAAGAGTCGTTGGAAGCCAGGAAATTCTGCTGAGCAGCCGAGAAGCCAAATGCATTCCCTGGAGTCGTTGCGCGTCTGGCTGTACCTGGACGGGAAACTGGACCACCTGAAACCTGACGCGGTGCTTGTTCTGGGGCTTGATAGTCGTATGTTTCCTTGTCGAAACCAGCTTTCTCTGTGCCAAATATACTAGAGTCGCTCAAGAAGATATGGTTGTCCGCGTCGAGGAGCACATTTGACGGCTTAATATTTTTATGGGCAAGACCTTTCTTGTGCAGGAAAGAGATTGCATCGGCTAGACAATGAATCCAATTGAGAACCAATATGCGCCGGTCTTGCTTCGCTAGTATCTTGATCGACTGAGGCGTCACATTCAAAAATGACTTGAGCGAGCTCTCGTTTACTGGCGTGAGAAGGAGATATCCAGAGTCTTGGTGGATGTACGAAGCCCATAGAGACGTGAGATGGTCATGCTCGACTGCTCTCATAGCCTCTACACCAGACAGGAACTCTTCCTGTGGCATACGCCCGGGAGTGGTCCCCAACGGTATCCGTCGTCGAATAAACGCATCGTCAGGTCTTCCCGGAAGATATACCTTATCAATGTTGCTCTGCGTTAGGCCGGCTACCGCCCCAACAGGACGTTTCTCAAGCTCGAGAGGCACTACCTCCTCCTCATCATAGTAGAGATTTTCCCCCTTCTGGATATTCCTCAAAAGATACAGGAACTGGCGATGGAAAAATTTCTTTTCGAGCTTCTCGTCTTTGTCATAAGTCAACTGGAGTCGCTCGACCTGGTCTAATGGCACAGGAAGATCATCGTCGTCCCAAGAATCATCGATAATTCCGAATATCTGATCTGGAACCCCGAGGTCTACCAATATCAGGAAGATCCGCTTCGCCTTCATCTCGATCCATTCCATATAGGTGTCATCAGTGAGACCATCTCCAAAACCTAAAGGCTCGTCTAAGCGGACTTGTTCATCCGGACGTAATTTTGACAACACATATTGTCGATTAACCGTCGAATCGATTCGTTCTTCGTCCCACCACATTGTAGCAGGTGTGTCGAATACAGTTCCATTTGGCTGTCGACTGGAACCAGCGCCGGCGAAGCTAGAATATATGTGGGAATTTGCACTGGCATGGTGCTGTCGATTTGCAGCCAAGGAGACCCGCCGATAGTCCATGATATGATAGAAGATCCTCACGTTCCCAATTCTCAGAAATGGCGAGAACCGGCTGTAATGATTGGCGGTTCAGAAGTTAGAGATAAGCGTCTGGAGCCGACTAAGAGGGTCTGAAGAGGGGTGTTGCGATGGCGTGGGATGTTATAATCATGGGGCGAAAGCCGCCGAGACAGCTCTCCCCTGTCAATAGGCGAGGGAAGCAGCAGTTAGTCGTCGATGCAGCAAATGTGCACGATACAAAAGAGTGCTGGAACGGGGATGAAGTCCTTAGAAGAAGCAATGACATGCGCAGTGCAGAGCTTCTACAAGGGTAGGCCTGGAGATCCTCGGACTCTGGGGCAGAGACACTGGATTGGGAAGGCTGGATTGGTCCCAGGTGTGGTGTGTACTTGTGTTGGTTGTTAGCAAAAGCAAACCGCGGGGCGGTTATCAACACCCCTGCAATCTTCACCACCAAGCGGCGCGCCGTGGGATGTTATCGCTGTCTTTTGACAGGAGAAGAGAAGATGGACGAGGCAATTATTATTTGCAGCAGCAGAAGGTTGCAATCGTGAATTCGTCATCTGTGGATCTCAGGTGGCAGAATCTCATTTCATCTCGACAAGAATCTACCAGAATTCTCGGGTGCAGAATCGTACATTGTCCAAGTCAGTGGCACGACATAGATCCGTTTGAGAGTAAGATATCACAACACAACAATGTCTTCGTGGTGCACTTATGTCTCAACAATCCAGTGGGTCGTGGGAAGAACGTGCTGATACAGACATGCCTCTTGTCATGCAACCCACTTTGGCGGGCAAATGAGTTGCCACGAGGCGTTCTTCGGCTAGCAACATGTGAAGGTGGGGAGCAGCAACAGAAGCATGAACCTCCGCTATTGCTTTTGTCGTACCCTAGACGCCTGATTGCATGCAGTATTTCTTGCGATTCGACAAATTTTCAGGATTTTCCACCTGTCAATCAATGACTTTGTAGTACTGAGCGGGATTGTGCAACAGGTAAAGCACGAATGAGGCTGCTTTTATCATGAAGTTCGTTTCATTGGACGAACTGCAGACCGCATGGTTTTGTCCAGGGTAAGTGATATACCAGAGAAGTGCAGCAGCGTAAAAAGGAAAAGGTGCCAGGGAATTTCAGTACTTCAAGCCGTCTCTCCCATGCAACATTTGCGGGAATATTACCTGCCGACTGCCAAATCAAGGCTTCGAAAGAGAAGAGCCCCGGTACTGTGGAATTTAGAGTTGAAGATGGGTCTTCCCCAAAGGGCAAAACTAGACCATATGTGAAGGATGACCGGACAGAAGTATGGCGACGGCATGGATGGCTTGATGAAGCCAATGCGAAGACGATCTGTCAGGCCCAGCAGCACGGGTCAGGAGCTTGACGGTTCGGTTCATTCCGACTCGAAGGGACAGATGAGCTGTGGCGAGGTGGTACCAAACAACGCTGTTTCCTTTATTGGTGTCACCTCTGTGTGGGATACATCCAGCTGTTCAAGGGCCTGATGACATACGGTGAAGCAGCCCAGACAATATTCCAGAAACAGGAGCTCGAGAAGGGTCAAATTCCATCCAGCAGGCACGAACTGGAAGCAGCCGCGAACATGTTCTCCCAGAAATGATGCTCTTCCCAGGTCAGATGAAAACCTCATGTTCAGAGCAGTCGGGTGACTTCATTCGCCCAAGCAAAGGGGCTCTTGTCCGATGCATAACAGCATGCAATGTACCGTTGCCAAGGAGTCAAAGCTTGCTGGGAGCTCTAGCAGGCGGTGTGCTCTGGACAGAAGTAGGCCTGTGTACCTGCAGAAAGCCCCACCGGTGACATGTCGTGAGGCGACCTCATGTTGTGTATATCGTCGTGACGTTGTGGGTGAGAACTGACAAGCTAGAGCAGGGAAATATGTCGTCCTGTGAGCTGAAGGCCAAAGGGTGACGGCGCGAGACATTGATCATCGCCCAGATATACCGCGGGCAATTTGGTGATCATCTTTGGGGGAGATTGCCAAAGATTCCATGGCAAATTCGTCACTTTGTGCACTTTTGTGATGGGGGTTGAAACTTGATGAAGTGCCGCAAGCGCGAGTCTCGCGACGATCGCCAAGGACAGCAGCTCAGCGAGTCACGTGATAAACACAGTAAGTCTGACCCATCAGATCAAGGGCTCAATTCAAGCTTCGTCCGCTTGGTGCTTCTCGCCCAGTTTCTCTCCACCCGTTCCGATTCCACAACCACAACAACAGGCGGGAGTCCTGCATCGTGGATCATCACTTTTGGTACAACTGCTACCTGCACCTAAAGCACGCCCTGACAACGTTGCATTCGGCCTTTGCGCGTTAGTAAAGGATATCGAGAATCACATATCGACCCTTGTTCACATAAGTCAGGTACCCAAGCTGTTGGGGGCCAAATGTCTGCTCGCCCGAAGTATCGAAGCGTGAAACCAGTTTCAGCTCTTCCTGTCGGTTTCTCCTTTCGAATTATCGTCGACTCCTTTTTCCATTTCCGCTCGATCCTCTAATTCTGCTGCTGTTGCTGCCTTTTGCCCCTCATCTCAGCAGAATTGCGCACTGTTCTTGACTGGTATCACGATGAAGAATCTGCAATGTAGGCTGCCTTTCAAACACGCTCCTGTCTAACCCCGCCTGGAGATGCCTCCGCTCTTGACCTCGCCTGTTGGACCACCAATGACTCTCTCACATCAGTGGACAAACAGCTCGAGTACCGCGCCATGCTGGTATTTCAACGCGTGCTGCGGTTCTATGACAGCTTCCTGCTCCTGTCAGCTCTTACGGCCGGTATGCAGATTCACGGCCTTAGCTTTCCCCTCAACTTTTCTCTGGCGCTGAAATCTACCAACATACTTTCAATTCCAGTCAAACATCACACTCAAGCTCATTTCTATTTGCAGGACTCTCAATTGGCGCGTTGACATTTGAGGAATTCCACTCCTCTACCAACACTCTCGACAAGGCTGCAGAAGGCTTCTTCACCTCCTCGACATGCTCCGCAGTCGTGGCCGTCATGCTTGCAGTCATGCTCTCTTTCCGATTTGAAGGTCATGTATCAGCGACAAGGCTCGACTTCATAATCGCCTGGACCCCTCTGGTACTCTTAGACTGGAGTATTGTAGGCGTTCTACTTGGAATGTCAACATGGTACTGGCAAAAGAATGATGGATGGCGCGGCGGACTGATGGTCGGGAGTGTGGTTTTCCTGCTCTGCCTCAGTATCTGGGTCGCCGTCATGATGTGGCAGAAGATGAATAGTAAAGGAGGGCTAGGGGAGGAAGAGAGCAAGGCTTTCAAGGAAGTGAAGCAGCGGATGGAGGAATCAAGATGAGCAAATACAATGCTCCATCATGTCGTCAGACGGTTGTCACACATCAGATATGTACGCTCCAGTGAGGCACAGCAAGATCATGACTATTATTATGATTAAGAATCCGGGGATCCGACGATCTCTCGAATCAAACACCTCCACGCGCGCGGCAGGGTCGGAGGCTCGGATTCAGCCTGCCAACCGTGTCGCCTGTCATGAGCAGGACCAATACTCGAGTACACTCAGCATGGCAGCCTTCCCGCAACAACAACAACAATAACAACGTTCTCGCACAAGCCCTCATAAGCAGAGCGCATCTTCCTAACACCAATGAAGCAAGTCCATCCGGCCACAAGAAAATAGGTATCTTTATTGCAAACATAGGAATAGTGAAGAAAGTCTTCCAAACGCCAATGCTAATGGCGGAGCTCCCGTGGGCAGCTGCCATGCCAGATGGATTCCAATCTGTCCTCCGCAGTCTCAACCATCAATCATCGGCACTCGTCGCGAGGCCGTCCAATCCTCTTTTCCTGCCCTTCGGCATGCATCCACCCGCCAACTCCAACTCCAACTCCAGCCCAATCCGAACCCAGCCCTCAACGCCAGTACTAGAACTCAACCCAAATCAAACTGCATGAGATCAAGTCAATGCAAATTCGTCGCCTCAATCTGAGCATTGAGCTCCTCGTTCAAAAGATCAAGACAAAACCTCGAAGCTGCAATTTCGTTAGCAAGACTTCCACAACAGAACTTTTATCAAGTGTCAAAAACTTACGAATAGGCACATCCTCAATCCTCCATCCCTTTTCCAATGCCTCAACCGCAGCCTCTAACCTTGCCGAGTTATAGCAATGGTACTCTCTCTGCAACGCCAACATCCTCGACCAACACTCCGCATCCGACTCTCCTTTCTGCGGGACGAAAGCTGGAGCTACAGTCGTTCCCTCTAGATGTGAATTTGAATGAGAGTTTGCGTGTGAGGTTGTGTTTTCGGGCGAGGCGAATGGAGAGACGGGGAGGCCTAGACCGGGGAGCGATGGAGGTGGTGGGCTTCGTCGTGAAGAGCTGTTGGTGCGTGATGAAAGGGTGCGGCGGTGGTGGATTGTTGGTGGGGGACTTGGTGATGGGGAGGGCGAGATTGAGTAGGTGCTGCTGTTGGAGTGGTAGCGGGGTTGGATGGTGGAATTGCAGGGTCGGTTTCTGGTGAAGGAAGGCATGTTGTTGATAGTCGTATTCTTATTTGGTAGGTTGGTAAATATATCTAGACTCCACGTGATAATGTGAAGTTGAATATTTGATGTCCTGGTTTTATGGACCCTCTCAAGCAAAAATTGGATCCAAATCCTTTACCGACAACGGCAGGTACGTGAAGTATAAGTACTGCAGAAGCAAGGCAGAGCTTGAAGTAATATCGTCACCGACTTCGGGTTTTGCACGGTAGTAGTAGTGTTGTAGGTCTGTCGATCACTTCCTTGCAGACGCTGGGTGGAGCCGAAAGCTTTTAAGTACCGTACGCTACTCCAACTAGCGGAAGTAAACAGACGTCGCTTGGCGGTCTGATCTGAGAGTGATGCGTGCGATGCGCTGGTTAGTGTTGCGACGGTGAGGTGATGTGATAAGCAAGCAATATCCAGCAAGCAAGCTAGCTAAGTAGAGTAGCCAACCGTCAGTCAACCCGTCAGGAAAGCAAGAAAGCAGAATTCGGGCAATGACTCAGTGGTGCGATGACAAGAGAAAATGAAAAATGGGAAAGACCCGGTTCTTTATAAGGGTTTCAATCTCACGGACTGACAGATGAATGCTGCAGCGCACAGGGCAGTGAGTGAGCACACGCACACATACGCAGGCAGGGTCCATGGTTTCCCCCGGTGTTGCCGGTTCGTGGTTTTGTTTGGTTGATTTTGATACTGGCTGGGATCTTAAGAGAGGCATGTGCTGACAAGCCTGGCATGACTGACTGATGCCGACACCGACCAGACCAGACCACAGCCTCAACCACTTTACCTTACTGTCTCGAATAAAATGGCATCATGCTCGTCCGATGGCTGTAATGGTCCAGAATTGAGACCCTACCCTGCCCTGCCTTACCATACATGGATGCATACTAAACGCAGATTGTGGATAATCTTGGTGGGTGCGGATGTGGAAGTCGTAAAAGCGTCTGACACGGCAACCAACCAACCAAGCCTTTCATATCAGGAAAGTCGTCGTCCCCCTCCTTCTTGGCTCAGGCTGGTGATGTGATCGAGCTTCTTTCGCTGCACAAGCACATCACATCCACATCCGCAACATTCCCAGACCAGGACCCCTGCCTCCGGCTGCCGAATGCCACGGCAATTGCCTGCTAGACCGGTATCTGATAGGTTGTCCTGTTGACAAGGCGGTGGACACATGATGCTTGAGTAAGAACTGATGTTTATTTGTTGATATCGTACCCACTCTCGTACAAACATCAATCAATCATCTGGAAACATCGCGGGATGTCCAAAAAGTTCTTGGGAAGCAGTCTTGTCTCAAAAATAAAAGGCAGAGATGTATGATAGAAGATAAGAAAGATAAGCTTCTGACGAATGACTACTCTGTTGAGACAGTTGTCTCGGCTCGTGGACTTATGCATCCTCGTAGACACTTGGAACTAGGAGTACACTTTTTCTGAAGTACTTTTCTTAATTGCCTGCTGTCAAGGTGATTTCACAGTCCTTGATATAAAGGCTAATAATTGGTGAAAGCCCCTTCCATCTGCCCTGCCTGTCTGTTATCAGGCTCCTGTGCATCAGCATACCCGACAGCCGACTTGACATGACAGACAGAACAGCCCTGAAGACTCCATCAAATAGACTACCGAGTGCGCCTACACTCCCTAGCGATCCGTGCACCCATCAAACAAGCGGAGTGACAAGTGGGAAGTGGGAATTGTCAAGCAAGATATTTTTTATTTTTCGCTCGTTGTGGATACTCTCTTCTGTTTTTCTTCCCTTCTTGATTTCTTTAGATTAAGTTTTTCACGCCTTGTGGATTCATTGGGCATCATTGCTAGACAGAGTGCTGCTTGATAGGAGAGGAAAGGTCAGACGGTGTGCACTGTAACTGTGCAAGTCAGAGGCGAAGCTTGGTGGGGACAGGACGACTGATTTTGAGTTTTGAGGTTTTTGAATGTGGATGTGATCTGCTACAGGGGTGGTCTAGAAACTCTAGCGAGATCGGAGGTCGGCATCTCGTCTTTCTGCTTTTTATTGGTGGTTTGTTGCGCTTTGCTTTCTTACTACATATTTCAGGTAGACTTTCCTTTAGTCTTGTACGGAGGTGTGACCGAGACTGAGACGTTGAATGGCGCACTTTGAGCACGAGGACTGGATGAGGGAGTGGGGGTCCTTGATTCTGTTTTTTGCTTTGGCTTTCCTATGCTACATACCTGGAGAGGTAGGTGGGCATGTGAGGTTGGTGATCGACCTGGCAGGCCCAAAGAAGAGGGTGTGCAAGTCTGGGAGTCCGTATTAGGTATTCCGTATGTGGTAGAGCGTCAACGTACCGAAAAATGGCAATCTTGAATGTACCTAGGTAGAAACGGTACATGAGCTGTCTAGATTGGGTAGGTGACGCTTGAGAAAAATATATGAAGGAAGTTTTAGGAAGGTAATGCAATGCCCGGGGAACGAGAGTAATTCTGGGGAACAATATGCAGAGAGCCAATACTGCTGTGCTACGAACGATATATTAACTCACTCTTACTTGCCTATTCGAGTAAATTTTACTGCAGGCTTACTGCTTCCTTCGGCCGAAAGCTAAGAATGACTTCGAGCTCGTACTAGTGATACTGCAGAATGGTGACGAGCAATGAGAAGGCCTCTCTCTCTCTCTCTCTGCTTACCTTGGCCGAGAGGAGGCAATCAACAAAACCCGCTCGAGACATCTGACACTAGACTAGACACCAACCATTAAGGGCAAGAATACCTCACATCAGAAGCATCACATCGATAGTCCTGCCTGAGCACAAGGCCAAGCCGAGGCATAGTTTATAGCACAGCCATGCTCTTGCCCCATCGCTTGACCAGAGGACCAAAAGCCCCCAAAAGTCAAATGGTGAATCGCGCTCTCGCGTCCGTTATTTTGAGCCGACGCAGGATCCGGGTCGGTGTTGGTATCCGCCGCCGAAGTATGTATAAGACTCGGACGGAGGAATTATTGACCCAGCGGCTTGGATTCCGGTACCTCGTTGGTCGGTTGTCGGTTTTCGGCTGAGCAGATGTGGTGTGAGCATCAGCGTGAGCCGCGGTCAGCCCTATAGGATGATGGATGATGACCTTCAACATCCGGTTCTGGGTATGTGATAGAGTTGCGAGTATGAGGCAGGGCTAGTGACTGGTGTTGGTTGCCGTATAAGTGTGCAGTCGGGTTTGCCTGTTCATGGGTCAGGTCCCAGCCAGCTTCTCGGAGGCGAGAAGAGCTAAGCAGTCGAGCTGCCATCAATGGCGATATGAGGATCTAGTTACCGAAATCCCCGAACGAAGAATCTTAGCCCTTTACTACCTGGGATATTTTTTCCTCTCTGCTGTGTACTGAACTCATGGTTCCTAATCCAGTTCTCCTGAACGCCGTCCTCTTTGTCCATCTCTGATATCTCTGCGTCTGTGTGCCTTCGTGTCGTTGGATCCGACCAGAAGAGTCCGATTGAGTGCGCCATGGTTTGGAATATGTCGTAAACTTGAAAGGGTGGTGCCTGCGGACGGTAAATCATTTCAATCTTGAAGGGAAGCTGCTCTCAGACTCGCATAGTAGTCCTAGGTAGTCGATAATTGTTGGCCTCGAATCTGTGCAGAGAGTAATTTATACGAAATTAGGGGGAAAACTGTAGAACGTGAATTAAGACGCAGTACATTGATATCGTGGCCTCAAGATGCGATGAGTCTCCTCTCAATGCGCACCACGTCACTCACAACTGTGTCCCATGGCTCGAGTCAAGCTCGGGAAGAACATGAAACTCGGTGGTCTGAAGGCTAGTAGACCAGAGTCATGGAGTTAAACTGTTTGATATATGCTGAGGAGAACCGTTATTGCTGCTCGAAAAGTAATGGGGAGAAGTAAAGGAAATATCGGTCTGCATTGTAGCGCAGTTCTCCCGCAGGACCCTAAGAGCTGTGTCATGCCACTTCTCTCTTGAAGATTACTTCCCTTGCCTTTTGGACGCCGAAAATTTATTTTTAGCTGTCCGAGATCATGATTCCTATCGAGTGGTAGCTTGATTGAAATTGGATATTGACTTAGGAAAAGGCGTTATATGTACAGTGGCTCGCTTCCAGCGCACGCTCGTTCACTTCTTCTCTTTCTTGTCGTCCTTCTTGCTATCCTTCTTCTCGTCGCTCTTCTCATTATCTTCTCTTTCGTCAGATTCGTCATCATCCTTCTCTTTATCTGCATCTTCGCTGTCCTCTCCTTCTTCTTCCTCCTCATCGTCAGCAGCAGCAAGAGCTTGTCGCCTCTCCTTCTCCTCCCGCTCAAGTGCAACCCATTGCGCGTCTTTATCGCCCTTAATGTAGTCCACTGGGCTCTTGAGAGTGTGGTCTGCTGTTACAATCTTGCCTCTTCCAACCAAGCTTATGACAATAGATGCACCGACGAAGAAGGTCAAGACGAATCGGTAGATGGAGTACCAAGGAGGGAACCATCCTCGAGCAGTCGCACGAGCATCTGCGAAGTACAGGAAGTTGAAAGCAAAAAATTGGGTAATGAGGGCGTACTCGACAGGCATGAAGATCGTCGGCCATGCTACTGCTGGTGCGATGACTCCGTACATGTAGCGACGGTAAGAGTGGTAGCCTCCATATCCGGAATATTCCATTCCCCAGTGGATAGCTCCAAGGAAGGAGATAATCTAGCACTTCATGAGTAAAAACCAACAAATAACGAGGTAATAATACTTACTACAGCTCCGAATCCAATTTGGATTGGAGTAACTAGGTCAAGAAGTTGATGTGCAGTCTCCGGGCTGAACAAATAGCCCGATCCAGTATTGTGGGCATGGTTGATATCGAATGCCAGGAAAACGGTCGACATGGAAGTTGCGGCATATGGAAGAATACCAGCTGCACCGATATACAAAGATTCCTTGGGGACTTCTGACAGCGAGAATGTTTCTTTGATGGTTTCGAGGTCTGCCTTCAACCCAGCGGTCATCTCCCCACCCGACTCATCCTTAGGAGCTTGACCTTGCTCGAAAACATGCCGAACTGACGACTCGCCAGATACTCCGTCTGGATCAGGCTTGATTATCGTCTCTGCAATCTTCTTCTCAGCCTTGGAATCAATGTGGTCGAGAGGAGGTGTAGATTTCGTAGCGTAAAATACAGTCGCAGTTGGTGGGCGAGAGAGGGCGGCAAGGACTTGGGGACGTTTGTGACTCAATTGGCGGAGGGCAGGAGTATTTCGGAATTGAGATGAAGCTGCACTGTAGCTAGATCTTGTCGTAGGAGCTTTGTTCAAGCTTCTCAGCAATGATCTCGCGGCTGGTGTTCGAAACATGGTGACCGGTTGGTAGCTGAAGCTCTGGGCGGAAGCTTCCCCGCAATCTGGTTGATGCGCTTGATAAGAAAGTCAATTGACGACGCGCAGAGCTACAGAGTTGAAGGGAAGGCCGGATGCAATACGAGTGTGACTGTAGAAGTGAGGGTATTCGGACAGAGCGGAGCAGAAAAAAAGTTTGAAAAGTTGGGTTCTCTCTTCTCGTGGAACTGCTCTCCTCTCTAGCCCAGCCAGCCCTTGCCCGAAATAGTTGGAGCTCGCGTCTCCTCTCACAGTACAGTAAAGCCGATGACGTGGTGATCAACAGCAACCCAAAATTACGCGAAGGAGCGCAAGGAGATCAGAGCCAAGGAATGAGTGGGAGACCGACTGGCGCGACTCGAGAGAAAGATTGATTGTAGGCAGAAGGATCTGCGACGTCTCCTTAAATCCTAACAATTGTACAACAGCTCGAGACATTTACATCTGTTCATCAAACAATACTTGCGACCTCTGCATCAAACCCCAAAGCTGCGGTTCGTTTTCCCTATTTCGAAGCTTGTTTTCTTGCGGGGAACTTACGATTTGGTACAGCAAAGCAGAGTGGGTTGGCCCTTCTCTCTCACAACGCGTCAACGACTTCACGATACCCCTTTCGCCTTCGAGGAACAATAAATCAAAGAATAACGACTGCGATGACCTGAATACACACTCTGCGATCACCCATAGATATTGTTGCGCCTTCGCAGATGCTGATGACGACGCCTCGGCACATCTTCTAATTCGAGCACCCCGCCTGGGTAACGGCAAACTGCATTCGAAATGTTGGAAGGGCTTGTTGCCTCGTTGCTTAACCGCTTCTTGGGCATGTACATTAGGAACTTCGACCCAAAACAACTAAATGTGGGAATCTGGTCCGGAGATGTCAAATTGCGGGATCTCGAATTGCGGAGGGAGGCCTTGGACCAACTGAAGCTTCCGATTAATGTGGTGGAAGGCCATTTGGGACAACTTACACTGAAGATTCCGTGGTCTAATCTGCGGGGACAACCAGTGCAAGTCTACATTGAGGATGTGTTTGTGCTGGCAGCTCCCAAGGAGGATGCAGAATGGGATGAGGAGGAAGAAGAACGGAGGAGGCAGGCGGTCAAAATTGAGAAGCTAGACAGTGCTGAGATGCTGAAGGATCGCAACCAAGAGGGCATGAGTCGGGAGGAGCAACAAAAGAGCCAGAGCTTCACGGACAGCTTGGTAACCAAAATTGTGGACAATCTCCAAATTACCGTTAAGAACATTCATGTCAGATACGAAGACTCCATATCAGCACCAGGCCACCCATTCGCCCTCGGTCTTACCCTGCAAGAATTCAGTGCTATCAGTACAGACGGGAAATGGAAGCCCACCTACATTCAGGATACAGTCGGACCTACACACAAGCTTGCTACATTGGGTGCTTTGGCTGTATACTGGAATACTGATACTCCTCTACTGGGAACTGGCCGAGAGGCCGAGGTTCCTGGAGCTGCCGTCGTCCCTCACGATGAAATGCTTGAAAAGTTCAGAGAAATGATTGTTAAGGGAGAGCACCCAGATACTGGGTCTCATCAATTCATTCTTAAGCCAGTCAGCGGTCAAGCCAAAATCGAGATGGACAAATCCGGCAAAACCGATCGTCCACATATAAAGGCTGGACTAGTATTCGATGAGATTGGCCTAGTTTTGGATGACGACCAATACCGAGATGCTTTGATGATGGTGGATCTGTTTCACTACTTCATTCGCCATCAAGAATACAAGAAGTTACAGCCCAAGGGTGTCACGCCAAAAGAGGATCCTAGAGCTTGGCTCAAATTCGCTGGTAACGCGATCCTCAGTAAGATTCATGATCGCAATCGGCGCTGGTCTTGGGCATTCTTCAAGGAGAGAAGAGACGACAGAATTCGGTACATTGAACTCTTCAAGAAGAAGAAGAAAGCAGAGGCTCCATTGCCCGCGGAGGAAGCTACGGAGCTAGAGAAACTAGAGTGGAAGCTGAACTATGAAGATATGCGCTTCTGGAGATCTCTGGCCAGGAACCAGCTGAAAAAGGAGAACATCGGTGTTAAGAAGACTCAGACAGCGAAGAAAAGCCAAGGATGGGTTGCTTGGGCATGGGGTTCTAAACCTCAGGAGGAGGAGGAAGATCCTGAGACAACCATGTCTGAGGAGCAGCGCAAAGAGTTGTACGATGCTATCGACTGGGACGAGAAGACTGCCCTGGCAGAGAGTGTTGATCTGCCAAAGGATTCGGTCAAGATGCAGATCGATGCCTCTCTGAACACCGGTAGTTTTACGCTGAAGCGTGATCCACACGACAACGTCGTCGAAGTCCTGAGCTTGTACTTCGACGGTTTTCGTGCAAAATTTCTCCAGAGACCAGAATCTTTTCTGGCCGATGTTAGTCTCAATGGGCTGAGAGTTAACGACGGAACCACGCCTGACAGTCTCTTCACTCAAATTGTCCGTGTCAAGGATGCACCCGATACCCCAACCAAGAAAATCGAAACCGATAGCGAAGATGTTTCGGAAGCCTCAGTCGACCCCTTCTTCCAATTCCAATTTGAGAAGAATCCATTGGACGGTGCCAGTGATCTCGCCCTCACTGGTAAATTGAAGCCGCTCGAAATCATCTGGAATCCCCACTTCCTCGTTGGCATCATTCAATTTTTCAAGCCACCTGAGCGACATATGGAATCCATTGGAGCGCTCATGGAAAGTGCCGGTGCGACTGTTGAAAGCTTACGGCAACAGACCAGAGCCGGTCTTGAATTTGCTCTAGAAGAGCACAAGACTTTGAACGCCAAGCTTGACCTTCAAGCACCTCTCATAATCGTTCCGGAGAGCATAACTACAAGAGATACAATGTGCTTGATTTTGGATGCTGGTCATATCAGCGTCAACAGTCAGCTCGTGGACAAAGATACCTTGAAAGACGTGCAGGCAAAACAGAGACAATCATACACCGACGAAGATTTCAAACGGCTCGAGTCCTTGATGTACGACAAATTCCAAGTGAAGCTTTCGTCTACTCAAGTCTTGATTGGACCCTCGATCGAGGAGACAAAAGCTCAGCTCGACAATAGAGATGATTCGAAATCGATGCATATCGTTGAACAGATCAACATTGATTTCATGGTAGAAACCTCAATCATACCAAAAGCTCCCAACTTGACGAAAGTACGAATCTCCGGAAACCTTCCTGTGCTACATGTTGCCGTTTCAGACAAGAAGTACAAGAGTCTGATGCGGATCATCGACGTTGCCATTCCGAATCTTGATGATGACGAGCTACCGGCTCAAACTGCCATCACGGAGACAGGCACCGATGCGGAGCGGCCTCGCGCTCAAAGCACCGTTTCCAAATCAGATAAAGCGAGGAAACGGAAATCGACCGCTTCCTTCCAATTTTCCACGCAAGAAGCTGTCATCATTCAAGAAGACGCAGACTCCGACGATGAAGTCGAGTTTCAAGATGCTGAGAATGGCAACACAACGGAGAATCTCAAGGTCCAACAGCGTAATTTCGAGCTAAAGTTCGAAGTCGAGCGCCTTCAGGGTTCATTATTCAGAAGCGACCCGGAAGGCAAGAAACCGGACCAACTTCTAGTTGAGTTAGTTGCTGAGAACTTCAGACTCAATCTGTGTGTGCGACCATTCGACCTGATTATTGACACGTCGCTGGAGTCTTTGGTGGTTGATGACTATGTCGAGAATCCATCTGCGGAGTTCAAATCAATAGTATCCTCTGGAGATACCGATTCTAAGGATCACAAGGACCTTGTCTATGTCAAGATCATCAAGGTCAAGCCCCAATCACCAGAGTTCATGCCTAAATACGAAGGGGTGGAGACAAACATCGACGTCGCTATTTCCACGATCAACCTAGTCGTCACTCGCAAGACTCTCCTAACATTGCTTGATTTCATTCTCATCACTTTCGCAAATAATGATGCACAGCCTGCCGATGCTTCGCCAAAGGAGATCATGGATAGCGAAAATGAGGAAGATGCGGTAGTGGCCTCTCCCGCACCAAAGACAGACACGGGCTCCATTCGTATCAAGGTAGACTTGAAGAGTATACGTCTCATCTTGAACAATGACGGCATCCGTCTTGCTACTCTTTCGCTTAATGCTGCGGATGTTGGCATTTTCGTCATGGGCAAGACCTTACGAATTGCTGCTAAGCTTGGAGATCTTTCACTCTTGGACGATATCAACCAGGGTGCTTCTTCTGACTCGAACTTACGAAAATTGATCACGATCCAGGGTGACGACCTTGCAGACTTCCGCTATGAGACTTTCGACCCTGATAGCGGCGATGCTTATCCTGGCTACGATTCCTCAATCTATCTCCGTGCAGGATCCATCAAGCTGAATTTCTTGGAAGAACCATTCCGAAAGATTATCGATTTTTTGGTCAAGTTTGGCAAGATGCAAGCTATCTTTAATGCTGCCCGACAAGCTGCTGCAAATCAGGCTTCTCAGATCCAGCAGAACGCCAACCGCATGAAGTTCGACATCAACATCAAGACTCCCATCGTTGTTTTCCCTCGGGTCATGATGGCTGGACAGCCGAGGAGAGACCTTCTCACAGCTTATCTTGGAGAAATCTATGCCGAGAACAAGTTTGTGCCTATCGATGATTCCGAGGATGCAATTATCGCGATGAAGTTGTCAGCGGGTATCAGAAACATTCGACTTACATCTGATTTCCACTTTTCGGACGATCGAGCAGAGGAGCTGGAGCTCATCGATAAAGTCGATCTCGGCTTCCAAATCACCTACGCTGAGCATGTGGAGGGCGTCAAGCGACCAGACACGGAGATAGAAGGCAACATGACCGATTTCAATCTCCGCATCACTCAAACCCAGCTCAAGTTCCTGCTGGAGTTGGCCAAGTCGGTTCCTGCTGCATTTGCAGTTGACGCAGACGAAAATGAGCAGCAAGCAATGGACGATGTACCAAAAGCAACCCTAAAGAAGGCAAAGACAATCGAAGCCAAGATGGATTCTTCTACTAATGAAGTCCATGGAGACAATCAATTGGTTGACCTTGGGCCAGAGCTCGGTGTGGACTCTAAGAGCTGGACGAAGCTTGATCTTGCGTTCCATGTGCACACCATTGGTTTGGAACTGATTTTGGCAAAAGAGGATGAGCCTGTAGGAGATCTGGAAGCCTCTAGCCTTTCAAAATTCTCTCTCGACGATACGAAAGTGAAGCTGCGGATGATGACCGATGGATCTCTAGAATCCGAATTGTTGATCCAGTCATTCACAATTCAGGATAGTAGAACAAAATCGACAAACAAATTCCGCAGGATCATGACATCTTCAAACAAGGATGTTCAGCAGTTCATGGCGAGTGTTACTATCTCAGGCGGAAAGGAGCGTAATCTCATCGCTATTGTGGCCATCGATAGCCCTAGAGTAATCTTTGCGTTGGATTATCTCTTCGCGATCCAAGCTTTTGTTGCGGGTGGTCTAGCGGTCGAAGAGCCATTGATTCCAGACGACGAAAGCCTGCTTGAATCTCAGGATGACTCAGACAACGACTCGGTCGCCCCCACTACTGGTTCAAGACCTTTGCCTAGTCGTGCGAAGTCTTCCAGATCTGTAGCAAAGAGCCCTTCGCCAGCTTCATCTCAGGCCGAGGAGTCTCCAATGACCATTGCTTTCAGAGTCAATGTCGTGGATGCTCAGATCATTTTGATCGCCAACCCACTCAGCTCCAGCTCAGAGGCTATTGTTCTTGGGACGAAGCAGATTCTGATGTCTCAGCAACATGCTCTTACACTACAAGTCTCCAAAATGGGCATGTTCTTATGTCGGATGGATCGTTTCGAAGATTCTCGTCTGCGAATTCTAGATGACTTTTCTCTCCAGATGTCCATGGACAGTTCTAAGGAGAATTTATCTAGCATTCATATCGACGTAGAGCCACTAGTCTTACGTCTGTCTCTTCGAGATATCCTACTGGCTCTGCAGATTGTCAGCAAAGCATCCGAGCTATCTGGACAGGACGTTGGCGATGAACCCAAGCCCTCCACTTCAGATGAAAAGTCGAAGCATCTGAAAGGTTCCGACAACAGAACTCTGAAGCGCCGAACAGCCAGTGGAAAGGGTGCATCAACCATGGCAAAGAAGACCAAAGCTGGCACTGTTGCACCTTCAAAGCAGAATGAGCAGGCTGGCGTTACCCGTTTGATACAGAAACATGAGGAGCTCAGCGCGACACTTGATGGAATGAGGGTTATCTTAATTGGCGACCTCCATGAACTGCCAATCTTGGATCTCAGTATCAAGGGTTTTACAACCACTGCGGCTGACTGGACGAGCAATTTGTCCGCGGAGACCAGCATTGACATGTTCATCAACATTTACAACTTCTCCAAATCAGCCTGGGAGCCTCTGATAGAGCCTTGGCAGCTAGGGCTTCAAGTTTCGAAGGAAGCGAACTCTAACCGTATGGCTATCGATCTGTCCTCTCAGAAAGCCCTAGAGCTCACGGTCACCTCGGCAACCATTGCACTTGCCTCGAAATCAGCCCAATTCTTGACGCAGGAGGAAGATGTGCTTTCCAAACCCCGTGGAGCTGAGGCACCCTACAGAATTCGGAACTACACAGGTTTCGATATCAATGTATGGGCAGATATTCCAGATGATGATAATCCCATGGCAGCCAAGCTAGAGGATGGCGAAGAAGGGCCATGGCGATTCGAAGACTGGGAAAAGATGCGTGAGAATCTCTCACCTGAAAACAACACTGGCATAGTTGGTGTCAGACTCGAAGGAAGTGGCTTTGACAGCGTCAACAAGATTGCTGTCAATCGTGAGGGCGAGTACTTGTATAGCCTCCGGCCTCGCAAGGATCAAATCCTCCATCGTCTTCTTGTGGAGATCACACTGGGTGCCGACAATGTCAAGTACATTACTTTCCGCTCTCCTCTCCTAGTTGAGAACAAGACTCAAATACCAGTCGAACTGGGCGTATTTGATGCTCAAGAAGGTCACTTATTGAAGATTGAGAAGATTGCGCCTGGAGAAAGTCGCCCTGCTCCTGTTGGTGCGGCATTCCTGAAGTCCCTCCTTGTTAGACCAGATCAAGGATTCGGGTACTCCTGGTCTACTGAATCATTATGGTGGAAAGACCTTCTCAAGCGGCCTACGAGGACGATGACTTGCAGGGGGGAGCAGGACAAGAGCACTCCACCTTTCTATTTCCAGATGCATGCAACTTTTGATAAGGCAAACCCTCTCACGAGGTAAGTGGCTTGAACCAATTGAGAATTTTTTGATTTACTGACATGCTTGTAGCATCTACCCTTACATGCGGATACGGCTCTCTGCCCCTGTCGAGCTGGAAAACCTGCTACCCTACGACTTCAAGTATCGAATCTACGACAAGAATACGAAGAAAGATTGGACAAATTTCCTCCGTAAAGGTGGCCTTAGTCCTGTCCATGTGGTCGAGCTTTCGCATCTTCTACTTTTGAGTGTTGACATGCAAGATACGGTGTTCAAGTCGAGCGAGTTCGCCATTATCAACTCGAACAATCAGGAAGATTTCAGAAGAGAATCAACACTTGTCTGTAAAGATAACGACAATCTGACATTGAACCTTCGACTCCATTATTTCAAGATTCCCGATAGTGGTGGCGCTTTCCGAGTCACTGTCTTCAGTCCTTATGTGATCTTGAATAAGACAGGATTGGACATCAACGTCAAGGCAAAGTCACTTCTTCAGCAGGCTAAGACCGCTGCTGGCCAAAACTTCCACACTGATCCAGCCGATACGCAGCGACGAAAGGCTCTCCCTTACATGTTCGCATTTGGGGCCGATGATCAACGCAACCGTGTGCTTCTCAAGGTCGGAGAATCCAGCTGGAGTAAGCCGCAAAGTTTCGACGCTATTGGATCAACCGTCGATGTTGTTTTACCGTCGTCCACAAAGAATACCGAGATCCATGTTGGAATCACAATTGAGCCTGGCGAGGGCAAGTACAAGATGACCAAAGTCGTCACCTTGGCCCCGCGATTTGTGCTCAAGAATCAAATGAATGAAGAGATCAACGTACGGGAGCCAGGCTCTTCTGAGCTCATGACCATCAAACCAAAGGAGCTGCAACCACTACACTTTTTGCAGAAGACTTCTCTGAAGCAATTGTCGCTATGCTTTCCCGGATTGAATAATCAATGGTCGTCACCATTCAATATCTCTGATCTTGGCACAACACACGTCAAGATTGCAAAGGCTGGGCAGCGTCAGAAGCTCATTCGAGTGGAAGTCCTGATGGAAAATGCAACGATCTTCTTGCATCTCAGCGCCGAAACCAAGAACTGGCCATTCTCCATGCGAAACGAGAGTGACACAGAGTTCATGTTCTTCCAGGCGAACCCGAATATTGACGACGAGGAAACTGAAGATCGTTCTGGCTGGCGCCCAATACGCTACCGACTACCGCCGAGGAGTATTATGCCATATGCTTGGGATTATCCAGCTGCTAAACATAAGGAGCTCATCATCAACGCCAATGGGAGAGAGCGCCATATCAAGCTTGCAGAGATTGGTAACCTGATTCCGATGAAGATACCCGCTCCACATAATGCAACAGGTGCAAGAGAGCCGAAGATTATCGACTTGAACGTGGCAGCTGATGGGCCGACCCAGACCCTGATTTTGTCCAACTACAAAGCCTCGAAGAGTTTGTACAAGCAGAAGTCTCGGTCAGAATCATCTACCAGCGTTGCTGGCGGGTTCGAGGTCAAGGATCAAGACACTGGTGTGACTTTCAAAGCACAACTCAAGCTTGCAGGCATCGGAATATCCTTGGTCAATGCTCAGCTAAAAGAGCTGGCATATGTCACCTTCAGAGATATTTCTCTCAAATACGCCGAATCGCCGCTGTTCCAGACGATTACCGCCGGTATCAAATGGATACAAATTGACAACCAACTTTATGGTGGAATCTTCCCTATGATTTTGTATCCGAGTGTAGTCCCGAAGAACACGAAAGAGACGGAGTCTCATCCATCGGTGCACGTTATGATCACTAGAGTCAAGGATGATTCATATGGTGTGCTCTACATCAAATATGCCACAATCCTGCTGCAGCAAATGACACTTGAAATCGATGAAGATTTCGTGTATGCGCTCCTCGACTTCTCCAAGGTACCTGGTGCAAGCTGGTCCGAGACGCACGAGGGTACTCTATGTGATGACAATCTGGACATTCCAGAGCCGACCCAAGATCAGTCCGGTCAGGACATGTACTTCGAGCTGCTCAATATCCAACCCATGCAACTTGATTTGTCGTTCGTTCGGACAGATCGTGTCAACGTTGAAGACAAGACATCGTCACGAAATCCTCTGATGTTCTTCCTAAATGTTCTTACAATGGCTATCGGCAATATTAACGATGCGCCTGTGCGACTCAATGCCCTTATGCTGGAGAACGCAAGAGTGTCCGCTGCCGTCTTGATGCAGAACATGTCAAACCACTATTCGCAAGAGGCTCTTTACCAAGTCCATAAGATCCTTGGTTCAGCCGATTTTCTGGGCAACCCCGTCGGTTTGTTCAACAACTTGAGTTCTGGTGTCGCAGATATTTTCTACGAACCATACCAAGGATTCATCATGTCCGATAGACCTGAGCAGCTGGGCATTGGTATCGCAAAGGGTGCCACTAGCTTCGTCAAGAAATCGGTCTTTGGTGTCTCCGACAGTTTCTCCAAGGTCACTGGTAGCATTGCGAAGGGTCTTGCTGAAGCCACCATGGACAAGCAATTCCAGGATCGTCGTCGCATGACCAGATCACGAAATCGCCCCAAGCATGCGCTTTATGGTGTTACAGCTGGAGCGAACTCTTTTGTAAGCAGTCTTGCCAGTGGAGTCGGCGGTCTGGCACGCAAGCCACTTGAAGGTGCCGAGCAAGAAGGTCTTACTGGATTCTTCAAGGGCGTTGGAAAGGGAGCTCTCGGATTCGTCACTAAGCCAGCCATTGGTGTTTTCGATCTCGCCTCCAACGTCAGTGAGGGTATTCGCAACACGACAACGGTGTTCGATGGCGACGGACTCGATCGTGTGCGCCTTACCCGCTTCATCGGCACAGATGGCATCGTACGCCCATACTCTCAACGCGAAGCACTTGGTCAATTCTGGCTCAAGCAGCTGGACAACGGAAAGTACTTCAACGAGCAATATATCGCACACCTAGAACTTCCGCGCGAAGACGTGGTCGTCATGTTGACCTACAGTCGCATCATGCTCATCAAGAGTAAGAAGCTGACATCGGAGTGGGACGTCCCGCTCAAGGATGTCCAGACGATCAGTAAGGAGCGGACGGGACTAAGTTTGACGTTGAGAGGTGGTACAAATGGGCCGTTTATTCCGGTTGCGGAAGAGAGCAGTAGGAATTTCTTGTATAGGAAGATTGGGGTTGCAGTGGGAGAGTTTAATAAGAAATACAAGGCTACGGAATAGATGTAGCCATGGAGGGGAGCATTAGTGGAAGGAAGGATGATTAGATAGATACACGATTGATGGACGATATGATGATGGGAATAGAATGGGCTGGGAGCGTTGAATTTGGGAGGTGGTAGATATAGCATAGCATACATACATGGAGTTTTCCATGAACTTCCCTGCGCCTTCGTGCGGCTTCCTCTTTGTTGTGTGTGAGGCTCGGGGGCTTGCATCTAGTAACAGCAAGTTCTCTTAGTCTGGAATACACCTGTGGGTTTCCTTCTTTAGCTTTCCTCACAGCGGTTGTTCCCCTGATTATCATCAGGACTTTCTTTAATGCAAGGCACTTTCTGACGGATCACTGCACGAGGGCCGATGCATGGGAGACAAATACTCTCCATATCCTCTTTTTGAGCTTCCCCCATCCTCAGTGGCATTCGATTGTATATCTTTGATGTGCATATCCTAGGGTACAGCAATGAAGCACTTCATTGTCTCGGGGATGTTTGTGCACATAGGATAAATACTCAACCAAATCTTGGAGGAAAGTCCACATATCTGGCTGCTATCTGCTTTCTTCTGATAGTCTAATATTCAAAATCTAGCAGCGATCGAGGCTTCGAACAAGGATTTCGTTACGGTTCGATCATCATCTCATCATGAACTCCAATCCCAATGCCAACCCGAACGACCTATTCGCCAGGGGTGCCGATTCGCTCTTGAACCAGATGACGCGCCTCTCTCTCCATCCGAAACTCTCTACGTATCCTGCCAAGGCAGACGATGCTGGCATGAAGGCTCTGTAAGGCCTCCCGTACTCACTTCTTCGTTCTCCCTTCCTTTGCCCCCGTTCTGTCTTAACCATCCCTCTTTCTCCGCCCTGAGGAGCAAAAGCAAATGTTAACGCCCTTCCAGAATCCACACTCTAACCACCATCCAAAGCGACCGTCTCCGCCAAGTCGCTCTCCCAACGAATACGGAAGAGCGTCTCGAGGCGAGGAAAGAGGAGTGGAGGAGGTGTCAGAGGGTGAGTGATGAGTTAGGAGAGAAGGGTAAGGAAAGTCTCTGGGAGAAGTTTGAGAGGGAGAGGAAGTGGAAGGGAAGGGGAGAGGAAGAGCAGGAGGGTAGGTATGCGAGGGATGTTTGGAGGGGGTGGATGGAATTGTTGAAGTGGGAGATGCTGGTTAGTGAGGTAGAGGAAAGGTTGGGGTTGTTTGCGGTTTGAGTAGTTGGGAAATTGAAGGTCGAGGAGAGGAAAGAAGTGATGGATGGTGCGGTGCAAGCTAAATTGAGCAATGGGAGCATAGAAATTTATGAATAGGCGATAGGAGTACTGAAAGCGGGCGCTCATTTTGGGCCATGGCAGTAATATTTATGCCGCTATGTGTGAAGGAGGGGGGAATATACTTTTTGTTAACATTCATCGAGTACTACCAAATCTTTTTCAAGAGAAGGTATGAACAGACAAGAGACTATTATCCGCACCGTTGTCTGACAATAAAAACGGCACACGGTGCGAACTGGTAAGCTGTTTTTGATCCTTCCTTCTAGCGGATGCAAGGCGTCAATAACCATCCACACCAACGGAGCAGGAAGCACAGAACAGTTCGAAAACTCTGCCTGGGCTGTTCATCCCAATTGTAAGCTCACAGTCTCATGAATCCATCTTAATCTTCTACTCTTCCAGCCAACCTACCTGTCTCTGTCATCACTTGGGTACAAGGCTGATATTAGGACGTATGTAGGCGAAACAAGTAATTCGGGCACGCTGAAAAAGAAACTAACATACCCGTTTCATGGAAGGTAGAGCTTCATTGAAGGTATTCAGGAACCAAGCAGCTAGCAAAGCTTGCACAATATGCCTTTCGCAACTACTCCAGTTCTCTTCATTTCCTCTCAGCCCTTTTCCACCAAGATATCAGAATCCCTCAGAATCTAGAGTACCAATACTTCTCCTCCAAAGCGCTAACCTCCCAGTCCATCTCCAGCAAATAGATCCGAGCATCAACTATCTCCGCAGCAATCTTCGAGTGAGCAGTGTTCGAAGCTACTAGGACCTCGTTCATATGCTTGCGCCGAACCTCCCGTCTCTCTGCTGCCGTCTCGGCCTCCTCCATCCGAACCTTGCTGACCTCCCACGCAGCTTCGAGGGTGAGCTCACTAGGTTGCGGGTTAGCATTGGTCCTCAATCAAGTCTGCGGAACAAGAGAGACAGGGCACGATGGTGAGGGCTTACCAGAGTGCCAAGTCGATCTCAGCGGGAGTGAACTTCTTGATCTTCTTGTTGGGATCAGGAGGTGGGAAGGTTCCGAGGAAGGGATTGACGCGCGCAGGGGACGAGACTGTCTCTGCTGGGTCGGGAGACTTTGTGGTCTGCTTAGCAGATGCCATCTTGGCTAGTGTTGTGGTGTTGTGTGATTCCACGTCGACGTTGTGGTTGTTGATAGAAGATGAGTTTGGTCGGAGGTAGTCGAGTGTATGAAGCAGACAGAAGGGCGTCGAGGGGTGAGCACACCGTTCGACGCGACGCGTCACTTTCGAGGTGAATGAAAGATAGCAATATATGTCTGAGTATGAGAGGGTGAGAACGGTAGGACGGGCGAATGTGAGGCTGCTATCTAGCCTCGTGTGCTTCTCGCCGTGACCCGACGTCATGGAAACGAGATTCGACCTCGCAGCTACTCTTTCTGGCAATAGTGATGGTAAACACACCCATGCCGGTTGATAAGAAGGCGCAAAGAGACCTCAGAATGGAATTATACTGGTCTGGACCTGTTACATGGCCGACAAACATTCTGCTCTCCGCCTTAAGCTGGTTGAAAAGGCATCATTCAGGCGTCTAACCAAGTAGGTAGCTTCACAGCCCGGAGATATGGCATCTACACATTCTGCAGGTAATCAGGCTAGCCGTCAGGTCAGGTAGCATCAGTCTCTATGGATGTAAATATAAGAAAATACATGCACCAGAAGTCTCTGGATAACTTTCGAGCTCAAGATTGGTACTTGATCGGGTGATGTAAACACCACGTGACAACCGGACGATGTGTGGAGCTGGGAAGTTTCAATGCGAGCATCGAATGTCTACTTCGTGAAAAGACAATGACAGAATGGGAAAGTAATTTTCGGAGTGCAAGACAAACACGGCACAAGGACGGATATAGCATTTGGCAAGTGCAGTTCGACGACTCCGTAAGCCAAGGTCCGCCTCCTTCGACACTCATTTACTCTTCGCTACAATGAGTATCACTAAGGTTGTTCATCCGCCAGAGTGCTAAGAATGGAGTCATCAACTCCATTGCGATATGCCAGGGATCGGCCCCCATTCCTCGCCTTTGCATTTGCTCGGTGAACGATGTCAAATAGCAGTGTACCCAGGTTACGTCCGAAGACCCAGTCTAGCTTGCCAACAATGCAAATATGATTTCTCGAAGATGGATACTTTTGTCGTCCCATGACCCGACTCGAAAAAAAGGATGATTTGGAAGCTCCAATAAAGGTAGGACGGTGACAGCTGGTCATCGCTGTCAAGGGAGCAAGTCGTGATATATTGCTTTTGTCGGTAGCTGTCAAAACCTTATGTCACACCATGTGGCTCTGTCGCTTCGCTTGAAGTGGTGCATTCGCAACGGATCTCCACGTCTGCTGACGATGACATACATGGAGATGCGGCTGAAGGGTTCATTTGTGAGCAAGAAGCGATAGCAGAGCCTGGTGTTCTGGACTGAGCATCGATGTGAGGTGCTCAGAGTCAATGCTGTGAAAGAAACAATGCAGTAAAGCGCGTAACTCATCAAAGATACATGTCAGTACTTTGCATTCCGCTGGCTGGGAGGAGGCCTGTGTACCGCAAACTTGTGCCGTTTCATGCCCTCTGCTAGAATATAGGGCAAAGTTCCACTGATTCTCCCGGAGACCAACTCGGCGGTGAACAATTTGCACCACGATCGAGTAAGAGACCCAAGGAGCAAGGGAGAAGAACTTCGGTTTGGAACCGCGACATTTTTCAGCTGTATTTCTCTTTATCAAACCGCAATGAAAGCACCTCGGCAGTAGACTTTAGAGCTTAGTTGAGTGAGCATGATCGTGGACTTCCACTCTCAGCTCATAACGTGATATCTGAAGCTGGACTCCCGAGCCAATAGTTCACAAGTGGTACCGAAAAATGGAAACGCCAAGACAGACTGAAACGGAAAAACATAAACCACCTCGAAATCGCATGGATGTCGAGCGAAAGGAGATGTCAAGTTCGGACAAGTCGGGAAAATATCAGCTGACGTGGGAATTCCTTCGAGCCAGCTTTGACGATCTCGAATTTATGATGTCCAATTGATATTTGTGAGGCCGTACCAACGCATATTTAGTATCCCGGCTAACCCGTCTTAACCCGACCCAAGAGACTTCAAGCTAAATGCTACCTTCACCGTAAGTGTCAGTCGCGGAAACAGAGTTTGCGGTTAGTGGGGGCACGCTTCGACTTTCCAGTTCTCAGGTGTGGCTGGCCCGATTTCAAGTTTCTGAGAAGTGGCGCAAGGCCGGATTGAGATGATCAGAGCTGCTTTGGGACGACGACCGATTTTAGCCACGCGGTCGGTGCTGAAATAGGGCAACGGAACATGGACGCCGTGGTCTGAGGTTTGGGTCTGGTGCGGTATAAGACATCAAAAGTGGCTGAGGATCTTCAAAGATGCTCGCCGCTATCGATAACGAATGGAAGGTGGGAGGGTCGAGGGGGGTAAGCTTCGATGCGAGCTCGAGAAAACTTGAAAGCTCCCTTGCTTTGATCATCTGTACTTATGAGAAGGGCAGCTGTGACGGTTGATCGGGCCGAGACCGGGTGATCTGGTGGTCGAAGCCGGTGGAAGACTTGATAGCCAGGAACCGCAAGCCGGATGAAGCAATTGAGCAGCGGGTGGTCATTCAGTTGCGAGGTTCTTTCGGGAAGATTTCCAAGTTGTCGGGGTCGGTGTCGCTCTGCCCTGCCCTGCTTGATCTTACCAAGATCTGCCCATCGCAATCGTAACCGCTGCCGAAGCCCCGTGGCAGACAAGGATCAGCACATGGAACAGAATGAATGGTACGGTGGGATGATCAGGAACGGGAAGGACAGAGATCCCACCCTGCCCAACCAACCGTTCCGCTCGGCTAGGGAACAGTGTGAGACATCTCCCCGGTGCTGCGGTTCGATCGTGCTGGCAAGGCAAAGGATCTGCTCTGCTAATTCGTGAGATGGGTGGACGCCGCGTGCGACGGGTAGCATCATGGGTTCGAATGCGATCCAAGCGAGATAAGATCGACGTCTCTGTGTCCAGTTGGACGCTTGGAGCGATGTCAGACGGCTTCGCTTCTGCACGGCATCAGAGAACTGAGAGCCAGTCGTGGACTTACTTGCCTTTGAGCGATCAGTTTTGCTTTTAAATCATGATCAAGTGAGTCATGGAGTCAACCTGTGAAGTCAACCTGACTGAGCAGCATATCAAGCTGTGCGACAGAGGGATACTTCCCAGCCAAAGATAATTTGGATATATCAAAATGACTGACTTGGCATTGAGGTCGATTTAGATACGGACGTATGCATTTGATCCACAATTCCGGACCCTGATTTCCTGCCGTGATAAGGCTGGATTCTTGAAAAGTAATGGACCTGTTCTGTCAAGCTGGAAGCTACGGATATTATTAGTACCTTCCGAGAGTTGATCATTGCCAGTCTAATCGAAGTAGTCTTCGATTGATGACTGGAAGTGGGCCAGTTGCCGCTCTCCCATGCATCAGACTACATATGCAGGTCTAGACATCAAAGCTGGAAAACGTGGTTCCTCGTGCTTTTCGATTTCTGAGAAGTCTGTTCTGAACTTAAAATCGTCTTTATCGAGCATTCCGAGCCGATTAGAACGTGGCTGCCACTGCTGCAAGCCGCTGCCGATCGGTCAGATGTCCGGGTCTGCTTTCTCCTGCAACATTTCTGGCTTCTGAGGGAAACCAAATGATCAATGGTCAGAACAGCTAACGATGATCCTTGACGAGGGAACGAGTTATAGATATCGAAAGGAAGAAATGACAAGGTCAACACCACCGAGTGTTCTCAAACTTCGGTTCGTCCATTCGTAACCTCGCGAGGGGTTCACCAGTGACATGGCTTGTCTGCGACGATCTTCTACTGCTCTATGGTAGCGTAGGACGAAATGGCGGGTTGCTCAGAATCGAAGGGTCCTTCTAATCTCAGCGAACATTCCCGATTTTGATTCCACTGCATCAGTATCACGAGCTTCGAGGCGACCCGGCCGCTTTGTGTACCTATACCAAACTGCTGGTGCGGCACCTGAGTATTTTGTATTCAAAATCCGCAGATAGTTGGTAGCAGCTAGGCTGAGAGTAGCACGCTTTGAGTTGTAGCGCGTGAGAGGAATGCCACTACCTTCAACCAGTGCAGAGGCGTGCTGTAGTGCAGCTTCGCCGTCGACTAGGACAAGCTCATCAGAATCCTTCTATTGCGAAGATCAACATCTAGCTGGCTTGATGATGTGTTTGAGAGTCTGCAGCCAAGAATGATTGAAGCTGGCTGCTAGCGGGTTCAATAATTTGTCTGATTTAGAGGCTGAAAAGAAGTATCACCGCTGCATATGGAAAAGAGTCTTGCCATCGAATGATGACACAACGTTACGAGCAGCGAGGGTGCAAATCGATGAAGTGCAGAGTTGAGGAACGACTGCACAAGACTGGAGAAATGTAAACATTTTGAAAGGCTGCAAACTAATACAGGACTCTTTGGAGAAGGAACAGTAGATTATTAACTGGACCGTCAAATACTGTTGGCGGTTGATGTTCAATAGATGCCAACACTTGAAGCGCGGAAGCACTTCGGGAACATGGTTTCTCCGGAATGCTGGATTTGGCAATCTCAATTCCTCAAGTCCTCTTTTGCTCCTGACCATCTCATGCCATCTCGTCTCTCAATTCAACATCGTATGCCATCTCATCTTATTCCATAGTTATGAGGTTGGATTTTTTTTATTTTTTTGACACAGTACGTATGAAATAAACCTCATCAAACCGCGAAGATCGTCTCACCTGAATCATGGATTCCCTCGCATCAGTTCATCGACAATCTTGAGATCCTAGCAGCGGCTACTGTACCAGTGACCGTTGTTGCTCTAGCCCCGTGTGCTGGTACAACATTTCAGGCGACCGGAACAGCTGCGTGACGGCATGATGCTGTGCTGGATGATCGTAGCTGTGTTCCAGTGGGTGCATTCTGGCACACGGTGAGGCGAAGGAGGCTGAACCTACCATGCAGGACAATGGATATCCTTCCCTGAGACTGAAGCTACACCGCTGGTAACGCTACTTCACAACAGGAATGCCAGTCCTTTCTTGTCCCTCGGTTTCCCGGCGTGTCTCTGGCTTTTTGCACGAGTGAGATTCTTCCCATCGCCAACACCGACTCCTGCACCCAGCCGTGACGGAAATGATTGGGCGCATCGATCAGCCCCGACACAACTGATTGCCGCAATCTCGAATGACTGTGAAGGTTTGCGTGCCGTCTCGCGTGGCAGCACTGGCATGGCAGCATTCGCAAATGACGAGGTCCTTCATCTCATTTGGCAGGCGTTGAAACGATGAACCATGGACGGTTCCGAGATCACGAATTCCTGGAGCGAAGCGGCCTGGTCCGTACGGGATAGTGCTTGCCTCCATCCCAACCCTTTCGGGATCAGAAGTAAAAGATATACAGTATACCTACCGCTACAACGTACGCTATTTTGTGTCAACACGGGGGGTCCCTTCCTCCCATTTGTTATTTGGGGTATCCGTATCCAGGCGGGCTGCAAAGAATCTTCTGTCTCTTTCAGGACGTCCGGCCAAAAAGTCCCTTCCTCAGGCGCAAGCCACACCAAGCCACACATATGAACATGTGTTGGCAGCCAGTCAGAGAGGGCATTCTGTCGGGCCATGCACGCAGGTTTCCTTCTTTTCTCTGCAGGTAGCCAAGTTCCGAGGCGAGATTCGTGATGAGTGATGTTCAAGCCTTTTGACGGAAACGATCTGGCAGGATGTGACAAGTAGTGTTTCCTTTTCATCAGAAACAGCATTATTGCACAGGTCATCGATCGATGTTCTTAGCAGGAAACGATCAGTGGAAGACTTTCCTGTTCTGGAGCGGAAAATCATGGCCTCCGTGATATCTTCTTCTTGTCAGCCTTCACATTCTCATTACAGGCCCGCCGCCTTAGGCCACGACGCTGGCCATTTGGTGCATTCTTCCCTGCTGCATCGCTCCGGTTTATCTCGCAAGATTGGACCCATTGAGCGAAGCAGGAACAATAATAAATTGCTATGACGGGATGGATACGAAGGTTTACAGGTCGGATTGGCCATTTGTGGGTTGTGGCTAGGGACACTCTTCACCCCATCCGAGCCCCAGATCATCTATCAGCCACTGCGGTGACGATTGACACTTACGATCATTTGGCATTTGATTTGAATGGAGACGATCTGGTCCTTTCATAACGGAGCAGGCGTTGCTTACGTTTCTCCATTGTCGCCCAGGTGCTGGATAGTGGGATCCTGGATTGTAGTGGCTGATTGGGCCAGAGCCGGCAGTGTGCCCGATGAGGACGGTGGGTTGGGCGGGGCAGATCGTATGTGTTTCAAGGCCTGGCATTAATCGTAGGGATTAGGGAAGGGTTTGGGTGCGTGGGTGCTTGGGTGCTTGGGTGCTTGGGGTGAGCACTGGGCAATGGGCAGAGGGCACTAACTAAAGGGCGGGTTGCAGCGAACGATCAGGATTCGGCGTGTTAGATCGCCCTAGGCCCGAAACGGGCAGCCTACGAGGATCCTACCTAGTCGCTACCGGTCTTCAAGACCACACAGCTTCCTTCGATGCTCCTTTCAGGCCTTTTACAGGTTCGTAGGCTTCTCGGCAATGAGCTGTTTCTCCCCCCCGTTGTCTTCAGTACCCCCCATGCTGCTGATTCTTCTTAGAGCAAGCGAGCAAGAGTATCAACAGCCCTGCTGTGGCTTGAGGGATCCCTGCAACTTTATTCTTCCACCCTGAAATTCCACTGCTGCGGTCTGTAGTACGTGTACTGTAGAGGGGCCAGCTTCAGTAAATATTCAGCCATTGGTCCTGATCGGTCCTGACCTGCTGAAAGACCTGTTGCTGAGGTCAGGGGAGAGGCTGGGAATAACGGAAGAACACGCAGCCAAGAAGAGTCAGTCAGTCGAAACGAGCAAAGTGATCCCAGGTCCAGGTACATGCCCGACCAAGTATGGCCGGGAAAGAAGCTCGACTTGCACTTGTCACCCTACTTTAGCTCAGCCGGCGCCTGGTGAGGGGCACCGTCCGTAATGTAGCAACTGACAGGCATAGGATAGGCAGCGGCTACTGAACTATTTTACCCTGCTCTTGAAACCTTTCGGAGCCTTTGCGAATGCCAGTGCCATCGTCCAGCCTCTTCCTGGCTCTACCCCTCTGCTGACCAGTCGTAGTTCTCCAACAATGTCAGCATCATCCACCTCTCATCTCTGAAGCTTCTCCTTCCTAGGACCCCATACGCCACCACAGTACAAAGCTACCTACCCACGTCGTCGAATCATGGTTCAACCCCAGCACCAGGCTCAGGGCCCTCGCCTAGTTTACTTCACCAATTCCCACTATCCACTATCTACAATCTAATCCACTGTCCGTCCGCTTCTCTCCCTGATAGACCGGCAGACCAGCATCTTTCATCACGCACTACTCACTCTGTGATCATTGCCACTGGTATTTCGGGTCAGACCCGCCTTTAATCATTCCAGAGATTGACCGGCTGGAACTTATTTCGTTCTCGATGGCCCCTGGTCGTTCCAATCGTTCGAGGATTAAAGACTTACTTTTCCGTTTCCACTTTGCCTTCCTGCTGCGTCGAAACTTTCTGATATAGACGACCGGATCTTGAAAATCTATCCGCCACATCGATCACTGCCACGGAAGAATCCATGTATGGGTGCATACTTCCATGCCAGGTTTTGTGATATCAGTCAGCTACCCCCTGTTTCCCTTGCCAATTCGGCACACGCTGCTCTTCCGTACCCAATATCGAGTTGGAAACAGTTCTGTTTTGCAGCCTTTACCAGCAGTCCTCCCGTTCGCTGGTTGATGGGTGGAACGTCGTTCCTGTACCTCACCACTCTGTCACATACTGCCGATCCTGCTCTTCTATTCGACAGCCGGAGAACCTTAGCATCCGTTGACATTCGACACATCCACAAGAGATCGTCCCTGCAGTTAGCCAACCGTCGAAATACCAGATCTAGAAGTAGCACTGGCAGCCTTGCTTGATTCGTGGACTAAGCTCCACACAACCTCGCGACCCATTGCCATTTCCGAGCCCTGTCTCGTCTGGACTTCTTTCTAAAGTCAAGGTAACCATAATAAAGTTCTTAACGGCGCACGGTACTTTTCTTGGAGATGATTACACCCTGTGTGGGGGGTGCTCTTCGATCTACATAAAAGTGTCGAGTCCCCACTTACCCACTACTACCACTTCATACCTCCGAACCTTCTCGTCCTCTTTTAACGTCAACCTTACCTCCTGTCACCTCATGTTTATCTTTTTCTAGTTTAACATATACTTCTCTCGAGATGTTGCTCACTATTAAACAGCCAGCACATCACGGCTACAAGTCTTTCCATGACTATACTCCGCCAACCCCTCCTTCAACATCTCGATTCTCACCTGCGGTGGCCTCGACAGGACCATCGTTCCCTCCAATATCAGCCACTGACAAGTCTCTTCCCCCTCTGCCAGCATCTAAATCATTATCACGGATGTCGACACCCCATCGGGGATTGCCTCCTCCTGGGGCAATGACACTTCCACCACCGACTCAGCAACAACAGCAGCAGCAGCAACAACCACAGCAGCAACCGCCTTTAGCTCAACCGCCCCCATTAAGTATGGGACAGCTTCCAGCTCCACCACAGCAATGGCAAGGTGCAGAGGAATCTATGAGAAATTGGTTGCATGCTAAGGCCGAGGAGGACAAGAGGAAGCAAGAAGAAGAGAAGACACGGCAAGAATCACTTCGGTTGGAGCAGCGGAAAATCGAGCAAGATATGCTGAGGACATCTTTGTCTGGTGGAATTCCGCCGTATATGATTCCTATGGTATTTGCTGGAATGGGAGGAGGGAATCTCCCAAATGCAAGCTTGGAATGGGCTCAACATTACATGGCACAAGCACATCATCTTCAGCAACAGCAGATTCTCCCAGCTCAAGCGCAGACTTCTCCAGAACAGCTTCAGCGTCGAGACTCTCGAGTTGTATCTCAGCCTTATGGGACGCAACAACATCCGGTACCATTGACACTACCTTCCACGCCCATTGGACCATCAACCTCGCAACAAGGTGCTGGATTTCTACCGAGCTACCAGATGTCGCCAGCTCGCCAGAGTACCCAAGGACAGGGGATTATTGCCCGGCCGCCTCAAACGTCTCACTTGCCTAGGCTGAATACGGGAGAAATGCTCGTCCAGCCGCCTCCAGCTGGCCAAAGCATGCAACATCCGCTCCAGCAGACACAGTCCGCTCAACAGCAGGAGCAGCAGTCATCGCCCTCAATATATTTCCACCACTGGCAGCCACCAACCACACAAGCAGGTACCACCTCTGGTACCAACCAGCCATCGACCCCTTCAGGCAAGCATTAATGGTTCCTTTGTTTCACCAGGGCTGCGTTTTAATGTTTCCTGCAGATCACACTTCATCCCCGAAGAAACGCAAGGCTACAGGACCTCAGCAGGCCGCACCCCCACCTACTTCCCAGCCGCAGTACACATCGCCGCCATTCTCGGGCTCGTCAGTCTCGAATACTCCGTCTAGCCGACGTCGTGGGCATTCGCGGCAACGAAGCGACCTGTCTGCACGAGGGCTGGACTCCTATGGACGACCACTTAGCCGCCATCGTCAAGAAGGAAGCTTCGGCCAGAATCTGACATCGCCACCACCACCACAGTCTCAGGTCCATGGTTCCGAGCAGCAGTCACAACAATCGCAAGGTCCAGCGAGCTCGGTTGATCCGCGCCGTCGGTCAGGGGGCTCGCATCCAGTGTCGTCAATGCTGGAGCAGCCACCACAGAGCCAACCGCAATCGCAATCTCAATACTCTCAACAACATGCACAACAAATGCAACGAGACCCTCAGTATTCGGCAGGAGCGGAGATGAGGCATGCAGGACGACGTTCAACACCCGAAGAGCGGGGGAGTTCCATTTCTCGAAGGGCCAGCCTTATCAAGCGAGATGAGGGGCGAGATTAGAGACGTTTCAGACAGAGTTTCTTCTACGGGGCCGCCCCATCCCAGCCCATCTCATCCCATCTCATCATCTCCCCTGCCTGTCACCCTGCCAAGTCCCCCAGGAGGATCCCCCGATGCGACCGACGGTTAGATGATATAAGCAATCTGGGATTGCGCCTCCAGGAGCGGACACGAAACGAGACGACAGCACGACCGAAATGAGATTTTGACTTTTTTGCCCTTCTGCATTTTCTTCTGCATTTTTTTCACCGTTCAGCCGGCTTGGAGAGCCGAGACGAGATTAACTTTTCACCTACCTTTCTGTTGTGGCGTCATTTTGAAAGACTTTTTCATTTGGCGATTCAGAAGATACCCATTTTTATTTTGCATTGTTTTGAATGTCGGGCTTCACTTTGGGGACGGAACTTTGTTCTACCTTCCGCTTCTGGACTTCTTCATATTCTTCAATTCCCCTTACTTGCTCTTTTGAGAGACATCTGCAGGCAGGACTCCGGGGCTTGTGTCACCGTACGACTTGTACAATATCTTCTTCCTCTGTGGTGGGCCTAGTCCCGTTGTATCATACCATATACTTTTTGTTTGGATGGGCTAGATGCTTGGATACCATTTCCCTGTTTCGGGGGCTTTGCTCTTACCTCGGCGACCATTTGGCACCAGGTTGCCTAACCGAGGACGGAGGGAGATGGCTATTCAGTCTGTATATATTGCAAAATTCATTTCTGGCGCGGGAGAAAGATTGGTGCATTGGTTTGCGGGCTGGAACGAAAGATTGGGTTCAAAGACAGAAAACAGAAGACAAAATCAAATGCTGTGGAGGATAGACCGATCTAGGGTTGGAAATTCTGAGTGGAAATTGGAAAGCTCGCTTGGTCCTAGGGCTGGACTTGAAGGGCAAGAGACAAATCAGAATTCCGAGAAAGCAATTTCAAACCACATTTCTCGCGATATTTGCACAGTCCCCTTGTCCTCTTGATGCACTGACATTACCCATACCGTCCATTCTAACACGCAAGAAATCCCCGATGCGAGAGGCTTCTCAATCCAATCTCTCCCATCCCAAACGGGAACGAATATCAACAACCTTTATCCATGCTAAACCTCGCGTTACCGGCACCCTCCTTCCGGACTCAAACCTTCTCACCCACCAGAACCAAACTAAGCAACCCAATCTGCAAGACTCGCATCATCTCATCTCGTCACCAGCCCACAGATACCAGAGTCTAGAACCAGGAACCAAAATTTCCGCCATATGATTACCACCCCTCCTCACTAGGCCCAAACGGGAAACTGGAGAACATTTTAGATTGTGCCTTTAGCCTTGCCAGATGCCAGATGCCAGATGGATGCCATCCCAGATGGCTGCCAAATGCCAAATGTAACGCTGATGAACCCCACCCCACCTGCTTCGTGGCCCATGGCTCTTCGCCAAGAGCGGGCAGACGATCAAACACGCGCCCCGGTCACTCATCACCGTGTTCATTGTTCTGTGGACAGGGGTGTGCATTCAATCGTATCAGGCAGGGAGGACAGGGCAGAAGCTGTGTGACAGACGGCCAAGCTATGCTGTCCCTGTCCTGTCCCATGTTGTGTGTATCATACTTGATGTAAATTACGAATCCCGGGAAATAAGAGCCGCTTGTTAATTGCGGGGATTGACTACATTAGTCTTTGATTTGTGTTCCTTTGTTTTTCCGAGAAATCGAATTTCGAAGTTGCAGTTGAGGTTTGGTAAAAGGTGGAGCACAGACGTTTCAAAACTTCGAATTGCGAATTGCGGGTGGGGTTTTGGGGAGATGCGATGGGCTGGCTGGGCTGAAGAAAGACATGGGATGGGGCTCATGGATGATGAGATGGGACTGCTTGCTGGGCTAGGCACGGTTGTGTGTGCGAGCCTTGCTGGTGCGGAGCTTAATTGATGTGTTATGGGGTGCTTGACTTGGTACTCGAGCAAGGGAGGGGTTTGGAAAACCTTGAGAAGAAGAGTCTGGAAGGAAGGATAGGCAGGTTGGGTGGATATTTAGATTGGTTGATACGTGATGTGATGAGATGGATGCATAGATGAACAGATAGCGAGAAGGAGATAAGTGACACTGGTGGTCCTTTGCTGGGAGATAGGATGAATACGTCCAATATCTCCCTCTCTATCCTGGTGCATCTCCAGATGATTGTTGGGACATTTGCACATTTGCACCACTCTTGAAGAGTTCTTTCATGCATGACGATAGACGAACGACAAATGATCAACATAATGATAAGATGCGGTACCTAGCTGCCTGCAGCCCATGCAGCGGAATATCCGCTCGCCAAACCAAACGACCAGTGACGCCGAAGCAAAAATCTACAAGGGAGATACATGTTTTGTTCATGTACACAACACCATGGCGCATCTCAGGAACCCTGTAGAAATGTACGAGTTAGGAGATCATCGGCATGCTTACCAAAGAAGAGTCAACATCATGCGTTTCTGGCAGCCAGATCCAGACATAACAGGTTTTGCTTCATTTAGCGCCTCTGTAATTCAACACTGCAGGAGAGAGCCTCCACTTCCTTGCATGTGAAGTTTCCTTGTACCTTAGTACATCATGTACTTTCCTTCTCAGCTGCTGTGTTCAACGCCGATTCCACTCATTTCAACGGCTCGGTCAAGACCTCAACAAGTGGCCTGGTAACCTGGGAAGAGAGTACATGTACAGATACGTACTTCTCGCCTCGAGGCTGTAAAGCCACAAAACAGCCTCATTTCCTCGCGGAACAATGACACAACACATGTACCAGCCGTGAACCAAGAACTTCATTTTTACACTGTGCAGCGTGACACCATCACAGAAAATACCAGGCTGTGAGCTCTTGGCAGCTGGTAGACAGATGAAAGGCAAAGTACTTTCTCGTGCATTCTCAGAGCAAGCACAATTCCCTTAATCTACGGGGCTGCAGCTGTAGCTCCACCGGGTACGCATCAGGAAACTCTGCCACACGTCAGACAAGAAGCCAGCCACAAAATTGTCGGGAACCAGTATCATACACGTTCGGATGCGGAAAGAATGCGAGAAAATTGTGTGCGGGAAGTTAACATGCACGCCGTTATAGGTATTCTAATCTGCTTTGTTACCAGGATTTAGATTGTTGGTCGCAAGGCTACGAAATGCCCGATTCGTCGAAAGGCTGGACGGGTCATGCAGGGGGGGACCAAGGACGTTGATTGATTCGTCTAATTCGTGCAGCAATATGGAAAAGCAGGTACGGTGTCGAAGAAGCGTGATGGAAGCCGCGGTTATTCAGCAAGCAAGCAGTCAGATGATCCTGGACTCGAGTCATCATCGTACCTCGAAGCAGATGCACACCTGCCTGTGCCGTTTTATGCAATATTGTGCCGTGCTGACACAAATGATGTGACGAATTGTGCATCTGGTATCTTCAGAATCGCACTGCCGCTTTGGAAACTGTCAACAGTTGTCCAGTGGTGTGCCGAGAGATCAATATATATGGTCAAGAGAGGTGCTGGATCAGTGATGTGAGCACTATATGATTTGTGCGGCTGCAACTGGACGACCGGATGACTTATAGTAATAAGTGAGTGTTCTAAGAACGGCATGCTCGTGAGTTGACGGATGCAGCGCAGGTTTATATGGAAAGATGTGAATTGTCTGAGCGCACTGACAAAGGGGTGATCTAGAAAGTTCGGTGTTATGGATAAGAAGAGGATAATTGGTGCAGAATAGCTTTGAGATCTGGAGTGATTCGCGTTCGTTCTCGTAAGTCCGTAAGAGGCAGCTGCTTCGAGCGTCGACATGGCTGGAAATCCAGAGAGGCAATTCCCAATTGGGCACTGATCTTGGTTTACGGTAGCAGTGGAGTGAGGAGATCTGGTACCGCTGTATCGTGGCAATGCAGCAGTACTGTGGCAACGAAGAGACTTCGTCTTCAGCCAATGAATACCGTCAAGAAAGGGCTAGCTGAAGGACATCCCAAAAGCTCTGATCGTGTGCCGATGTACAGGTAATATGCAGTATGTTACCGTAAAGCGATGATAGAGATAGTGCTATCCAGATGCCGACACACGAAGTGCTTCAAATTTGAAATATCCGTTCTTTCCGGGCGCTAACAGAGGCCATTCTCGTTTCTTGTTGTTCAAATGCCGGATAGTTGTGGATTCAGGAACCTGCAGCAACCCTTCCCTTCTGGGCCCCCGAGCACAGAACCATGCCGGTGTGTACATCGAAGAATACTCTTTCCAGAGTAGGTTTAGACCTAGCTGTACTACGCCAAGTTTCATAACATCAACATGTTTGACGGCCTTAGCAGCCAAGGCCGGGCAGGAAAGTACGCCGCATTTACCGTCTTCCCTCTATCTCGCGTGTCGATGTGACCAAGCGATAGGAAGACGGGTACATGATACAGTTCAAGAGCCGCATCAGTATCGGGGATTCCGGACCAAAGAAAGACTGGTAGTAGAGGCAAGGAAGCAGCTGATGCAACGCTTGACTGTGAAAAGCCATTCTTGAGGTGTACACGAGACACAGACAGTGGCACACCAGCCCACTAGGCACTTCGCACATCCAGGCTTTGGAGTAGTGGATATGTTCGTCATCTGATTCAAGCCAAGCTACTCCTGTTCGACAGATAGTAATCGAGAAAGGTCTGCTCGGCGAGAAACGAGGAAGGGTAATCGAGTACGACATCGAGACTTCGCAATCTTGGATTCTGAGGAGCGGCTGATTTGAGCACTCACATTCGTTCAGTACATTGGAGCACAAACTCCTCTTCCAACGTCAAGTCAGTCCGGCCCAGAATGCTACTTACTTGAAATCAACACAACAGCATTCCATTGTGTAGATCGGACTTTCCAGATATGTGCTTTTGATCACCATGTCAATATGCCCCAACGAAGCAACAGGCAGATTAAAGGGTGACTCAACATTGATGTGATAGCATTAAGGGAATCCTTTTCCGTTGTAGATCGTGCCTGCAATTTTGGTATTGAGTAACACGATGCAAATGCAGAAGAGGACACAAACAATTGAATAGCAATAAACGAATTACTGGAAGACTGATTCGCATCTTGCCATGCCACATGGTAGTGGGAAGATTGCTGACACGAACAAGGAAAAGATGGTCGTGATCATCACTCAACCTTATTTCCACCTCACTCGAGATGCTGATCCCACCCAGACGAGCCACGTGTCTCGGAGAACCTCCTCAATCATCCTTCTAACCCCTCTTCATCTTCACTGCGACTTTTTTGCCAATCCACTTCTCGTCGCTCATTGTCAGGTCTTCTGCGAAAAAATCGGCCATGGCTTCATACTCCACGCAATACGGCATCCATGCGACGTATATGAAGTAGAGGAATGGACCAATAAAGGGTATGGATTCTATCCATGACCCATGCCAATCTGGAATAATGGTTGCTTGTGAAATCAAGTCGTGTTTCTGGGGCGCTTCGAGAGGTAGGTACAGGCCCTGTTTGGGATCTCGTGGGGTCATTCTGGTAATCGCGAGCAACGACCATTTAAGATCTGCTGTAGGAATTACCTCGATGACATCGCGTGTAGCGTCATGCTGTGCCATCGCCAGTTTTGGAATGCTAAACAAGAAACAATCAGCTGTGAACTTGAGAGCCCAGGAATGAGTCCTTACTAATCTTCTAGCAAATAGTCTTTGTCCGGGATCTTCATAATGCCTAACGCAGATGTGACCCAGATCCTCAATGGCTTGCCCCTTTCCTTTCCTACCGCAACAGCTGCGTCTGCTATAGCCTTCGCAATTTTCGACAATTCGTATTCATGCCATGGCAGCACCTGATTGCCTGCCACATCCAAGATGGCTTCGATGTTGTGGTCGGTAATGGCCTGCTTCAGTGTCGCAACGTCCGTCGCATCGCCCTCAACAACAGCATCAATTCGATAGAGGAGCTTGGTCGATATCAGAGAGCGTAGTTTAGAGGGGTTTCGTACATAGACGGTAAGAATGTGGCCATGGGCGATGAGGGCCGGAATACATCGACGCCCAAGGTTTCCAGTACCTCCCAGGAGTAGAACGCGCATCTTGTCGTTGACTGTTGTAGATGGTGGAGAAGGCACTTCTTGGGGAGTTTGCTTATGTTCCTGGGCAAATTGGCAGTCCCATGCCTCTCTATTTATTCTGCTCACATGGCGTGTAATGGTGTTGAATCGTGGTCTCATGAACACCGAGAGCTTCATTTGTCGGCGTTTGAGCTAGTGCCAAGACCGAATTCTTGCCTCCACCAGAATCCCTTAACAAGCATCACTTACCACATTCTCTCTTTACAATTTAACAAAATGTTACTCAGTGTCCCTAACGGGCTGGAAGTTCTTTTCAAGTTCAAGCTTTGAATACGAAGATAGAGTTGGTCCCCTCCCCAGTTTGATTGTCTAGCGTTTCTTGAAGACATTGCTATTTCTGTCTTTGGAGTCCTGTCCCTCATGGTCATCCTAATCAAAAGATCATACTTTAAAAACTCTATTTTGGTGATTACGTTTATACCTTATAAGTTTTGGAGATTCATAAAAGCAGCGAATGTATCATCGACAGCGCTAAACAAGTAAACCGGGAAGGGAAGCATATGTAAATTTGCTTTCTTAGGCTTCAATTCTCGGGTTTCCTTGTATATCACAGCTTTCCCCTGCCCTAAGAGTTTCCTTTGCTCTCTCATACATAGCGATCTCAAGCCGTTGGAACATCTCAGCGTTCTTTGGATCTGCTGGAGCTCTGAGTGCCATACCACTGCATCTGTCTCCAAACCAGTACAAATTTGGAAGACCGAGCCAATGCGTTGTTCCCTGCCTTCGTCGACCTTCCATATTATCTTAGCAGATAGATACTTCAACAGCTTAATCAAGTTGTGTGCCTATAGGTAGTGTGGCTTCATGGATATCAGTAATTTCTTTGAAGGTGCAAAGTGCCATGAGACCTGCTTCCGAGGACCTTCACTCAAGCAAGAGCAGAATAGCTCGTGATTCATGTCCCTAGACAATAACTTCCCGTATCTGTATGAGTGTGTTCTCGTTACACGCTATGCTCGGCTTCCAAATTCCTCGAATTCTATCACGATATATGCAGAGCCAGAGAAGCAGGACGGAACCCTTAAAGTCGTGAAGAAATTTCCGAATCTCAGGCATGATCTCGAAGACGGTCTGGTCTCCCTCCGGTACTCCGTCAATCTCTGAAGGTGACGCTTGTAAGATGCCTAATACATGTTTCAAAGTCATCAAGATACGATAGAACGTATGCAGAGTCCGATCTCGAAGGATGGAGCTTCATGATCGAGGTATCTTTACGTAACATTGTTCGCAAGGTAACGTCCTCACTTCTTCTCAGGACATGTGTCGTCCTTGAATCCGGGGACTGGATATCGAACGCCAACATCCGCCCACCTACCCACCACGCATTCAGGTGAAGATGGCAGTGATATCTCGGACGTTGGGCATGATATGGAAGACGGTCTGATGCGGATCTTCTGGCATGCCATTGATCTCCGAAAGTGCTGTAAAGAGCAACATGATAAGGAAGACGGACTCAATCGTGGTTTTTTCTGGCATACCCTCGATCCCTCCATTCCTGAAAGGGATGCTTCCAAGGAGTCTTCTATGAAACGGATTCTCCAAGTCTTCTCATAACATATACAAAGGCGGACGAGAGGGAGCAGGTCCTGAAAGGGGCGAGCTTACGAAGACCTACAAAGTCTACAATTACAAATCGAGGGAGGTGCGCCCGATTCTGACCTCTCGGCCGCCATCTGAGGGGGCTAACGAGGGGTGGAACTAATTGATCTAACCTTCATAAGAAAAGAATGCACAATCATGGAAAGTAGTCCTCCAACCCCCGGATCGTACCCTGGTATCGCCAACTCTAACAATGCTTCAATGTTATGAAAGTAAAACCAGACAGGGTGATGTCGAGTGCAGCTCGGGCCCCAGGCATGAATTGAAGACCCGTTTCAATGGAGCTTTCTTCAGGCATATCTTCGATCTCCGAAAGTGATGTTCACGGGGTCTTCCTCTTGGACAAAAAGTTAAAGTTCGCGAGTCTTGTATAAAATGGTAGAGATTTTGAGCAATCATGTTCGCAAGTCAAGTCTCCGGTTCTTCTTAGGACATTACAAGGGGTGGAAAGTAGAGACTGGATATTGAAGCAAATGGGGGCATCGATATCTGCCTCCAAAGTCGTCAACCTCTTCCAGGACATCTACAGAAGCGAAACAGAGGAGCAAGGTCCTGAAAAGGATGAGCAGGATTTCGATCTTGTGACTGGCAATTCCAAAGTTTTCAATGTCCATCAGAACATGTGCGAAGGCAGGAAGCAGGGACAGGATTCGAAGTTTGCATTCGCATTTCAAAGTTCTTGACTCTTGTCACGACATCTCATTTGCATGAAGAGAAGGGTACTTGAACATTTTTGGTTATGAATATCTACAAAGTCCGCAACTACAGTTGTCGAGGGAGGGCCCCCCACCCAGGAGGGAGGGTGTTTGGTATGGGGGCCCAATTCTGACCTCTTGACGCCATCTAACGGCCGGCGAGAGTCGGAACTAATAATCTAATGTCATAAAAAAAGAATAGAACAATCATACAAGTACCTCCAACGCCCCGAATCGTATCCCCCTGGTATCCTATGCTATCAACGCCATCCTAACAATGCTTCAATGTCCCGAAAAACAAAAATGGACAATTTTCAATTAAACTACCTCCCTTGGGGGGATGTTGCGAACACCAGGGAGGATGATGAACTCCTGCTCGTTCGGGTCAACCTCAGGCATGCCTTCGATCTCCGACATATCATTGTCTTGCGTGGTTGCATTCTCCCGGGACAGCAAACCACCAAGTTGAAGACTGGATCGCCAGCGCTCATTTGCTTGGATCTCGTTCAGAGGGTTTGACTGTGGAGAGTTGTATTGGAGAGGTGAGGAGAGGAAAGGGTTGGGTTGCAGAGGAGACTGGAAGAGAGGCGACATTCCGAGCTTGCTTGGGACCTGTGGCTGGTGCTTCAAGACTTGTTGACGGATTGCCTCGAGTTGTGCTTGCTGTGCGTAATTGATAGCTGGGGTATGAACTTGCTCTTCATCGTTGAAGACCGTGATCTGTGCTCCATGTGCATGAATCGTGGTAGGGGTCTGTGTTTCTGGTGCAGCATTGGTGATAGGTGTGTGTACCACTGAGGCATTGTTGAATGTAGCTGTGTGCTTTGTAGCATTGGTGGTTGGAGTTTGAGCTTCAGACGCAACACTCTTGGCGGGAGTCTTTCTACGAGCCATATCAAAGAATGACTGCATATCGGAAGGTTGGGCGACGATCTCTTTGTCAGTGACTTCCATCGTCGACTTGACTACGTTGGTCTCGCCATTGGCAATGGCAGATGAAGCAGAAGCATTGCTATCAAATGCGTTCTCCTCCTTCTCCGAGGTTCTGTTGAGCTGGAAGGCTTCAACATCTTCCTTCTCCGCAGCCTCCTTCTCCTTGTCAATGACCTTCTCCTTGTCGTTGACATCAGCCTCAGCATTGGGGGACGAAGCCGAAGCACCACTATCGCCGGTGTCCTTGTTCTTCTTCCAAGGATCCCAGTCGAGCAACGGGTCTACACGAGGGCCGCACTTTTCGCATCCATAGCATCTTTGTTTGTGAAGTTGCTCTTCGAGTTCGGCCAATCGCTTGACCTGCCAGTCTTTGCACTCTTGTGTACCGAATCGAATGGGTTTCCAAACCTTTGGCTCAGGGGCCGGAGGGGGTGGAAAGCGCTTTCGTCTCTCGACTCTCTCCTCATAAGAATAGACTGGTTCCCCGGTCATGAATGCGCCCTCAGTGCCACGTCTCTTGTGATAGTAGACAAGGAATCGTTTCATCGCCTCGCTTGGATATGCCTGACCCGGAAGTGATTCATTCTTCTCATATCGTCTGGCCATACGCAACTCGGCATATGGGCTTTTCTTGAAATACAACCTGTCCGGGTGAGCTAGGTAAAGATCGTCCAGATCATGAGGCATGAGTTCCAAATATTGTTTCTCCCATGCAGCCTCATCTTCCAGACGCTCTTTCTCGAGTCTTGCTTCCTCTGCTAGACGCTTCTTCTTCTCTTCCGCCTCTCGCACCAGTCGCTCCTTCTCTTCGCGTTCGGTTTCCAGGCGCTCCTTCTCGGTCTTATCGACCTGCATGACGTACAGACGAGGTCCTTTGGGAAGGCCTGTCTCGAAGTCCTCATCGGAGCTGCTATCTTCATCGCTCGATGGAGGATATGGCACTGCGTAGAAGGTTCGAGCGCGCACGTAATTTCCAGTCAACGGATCAATGGGAGGAACAGCATATTTTCTCTCGTAGTAATCCTTGTCACGGCGACGAACGCGTTGAGGCTGCTTATAAAGGTCGGCCGGAACTGATTGGCTGTTGTGGGGGAGTTCTTCATCGGCTGTGCTCTCTACCATGCTCTCTCGTTGCTTGCCTCTGAAATTTTGTGAGTGTTCCTCAAATTCATTGACTTTGCTCAGTGGGACAGCAGAAGCTTTTCCTTTGCCCTTGTTTAATAACGCGCGGCGCTTCAACGGGTCACCACGTCGGACGCGATTCGCGGGAGTTGGCGTATTTGGAATCTTTGACGGAGATCCTGACTGGTCATCAGCATTGGATGGACCAGCATCTTGGTTGGCACCACCGAAGAACTCAAAGGGCTTCGAAACGACACTCTTGACCGTGGAAATGATAGACCATCCTGGAACACGGCTTGCCGCTGGGGTCTCGGACTCAGGAGTAAGATCATCTCCAGAAGGCATGTCTTCCGCAGAAGCAGCAGAAGGTCCTGCCGGAGACTGGTCAACCATGGCTTGATTGTCTTCAGTGCTTGTTGCTGCAGAGGCGGCAGCAGCCCTCTTGGACATAATCAAGAGTTTCAGGCCAGCCTCGACATCACTGGCATCTTTGATTTCATCTGGGTATTCAGTGAGCATGTGATAGGTTTTTAGTATGGCATCACTCATAGCAAAAGAAATATTGAGCAACTCGGGACCGTCCTGGGTTTGGACGTGTATCGCAATGAATCTTTGAGGATCTTGTCTCTTACGGTCAGGCGCAGCGGTAGGCGCAGCGGTACGAGCATCGCTTTTCTTTTGGGGTTTCTTCTGCGGACAGATCAGTATAATGTGTGGGAGCATGGCAGGGTCAAAAACTTACCTTCTGGAGAGCTGGATTTGGACCCCAGACATATGGCTTTGGTTTGCCCTGTTTTTCAGCTGCAAGGTTTGCGAGCGTGTACTTGGCATTTTCTTTGATGGTGCGCAGACCCTCGGCATCAAGTGGTTCCTGGTCCTCGCTATCAGACGCGTCGCTGAAGTGGAGTTTTTCGACTTCTTTGACAGGCTTCGACTTTCTTGAGAGGAGGGGCTTCGGCAGTGTGCGTTGCTTTTGACGACGACGCAATGATTCCATCATAGCCTCGTGCTCAGGGTCTGGGTCCATGGTGAGCGTACGACGAGCAGTCATGGGGGCTGGCATGGATGGTGTCTTGGCCGCAGACTTTGCTGCTGACTTGGACGAAGAAGCTGCAGCATCGGCTGGTCCTTGGATAGATGGAGTCACAGCAAGAGAGAGAGATCGCTCGCCTGCGTCAACCTCTGATTCTCGGTGCTCAGGATTTGCCTTATGTGCCTCGGCTTGAGTAGCTTTAGGAGTGAAGTATGTAGACGTATCTTTGTTTGTAACTGAAAGAGACGATACTGATCGCTGTTCGCCAACATTGCCCTCGATTCTGGCAGGTGTTTGTGGAGTTGCCTCGGTGTGCTTGATGGAGACTGTTTGTGGAGTGGCCTGGACGATATTGTTGCTGACTTGAATGTTGGATTTCGACGCGGCAACTGGAGTGAAGTGTTCGAAGGGTTGATCGTCACCACGAGGACGCTTTGCTTTGCGCTCTGTATTGACACCCTCTGTATCTGCATCTGAAGAGTTGTCGGCCTGAATGCGAGTGCGCTTGGTGCCGCGAGCTGATTTGCTCAATGATTCAGCAGCTTGGTGACTAGAAGAATCTGCGGCAAAAGAACCAGGGATGAGGGAGATAGATGGCGGTTGTGGAGCGGGTTCTGGAGAGGTAGATCGAGATTCCTCGAGTTCTGGAGAGTGAGATGCGGATGGAGTTTCGGTGCGAGTCGACTCCTCGGCGTCTTGGTCGCGAGCAGCAGCAGCATTCTTGACGGCAGTGCGGCGGATAATCGATCTCTTCTTTGTGAAAGAAGGCTCCTTGTCGATGGGATTCCGCTCGCTGAGACCTGGACTTGGGTTGGCACGAGTGCGGCGACGGACATCTCTCTCTGGATTTAATGGGCGTGCAGGAGCAGGAGTTTGTAGTGCGGACGCCTCTGCAACTGGGGCTGGGGCTGGGGTCTTTGATGCCTTTGAGGTCTTGGGAGCTTTGGCAGCCTTTGCTGTCTTTGTCTTCGGAGCTGCCTTCGAACCATTCGAAGCCTTTGAAGGTTCCTCCAAGGACTTGTCCTTCTTTGGAGGCATTGTGGCCGACTCGACTTGCGAAGTACGCCGGCTACTTTACGCTGAGTGAGTGTGGTTTCTGTGTGGACGCGTCGGTATGGAGGTGATGGAAACAAAATTATTAGAAGTCGCGACTCGATCTTTGGATCTTGAAGGGAAGTGGTTGAAGTTCGAATCCGCGCGGTTGACTCTAGCAGTATTTCTCGGTCGGGCTGAACAGGCGCACGCGATTGGGTGATGGGGGAAAAAGCTAGCAGGGATTGAGTGCGAGGCTGAGAAAGTTCAAAAAATGGAAGCTGGGTTGCAGGATGCGTGCAGAGAAGTAACGACGTTCTTGGTGATTGAGAATCAGCAAGTTGTTGTTCATGGAGGAAGGAAGAAGAGGAGAGAGAGGAAGACTTGTACTGACGGATGTCAAGACTCTTGTTTAGCGTGTTGAAGTTCTGGTGAATAGGGAAGGAACGATCGTAGCCTCGCCTCATGAAGGGCAACAGCAAGCAAATGGGATAAACACCCACGATGAATAGGCTTCAGGACAGAGAATAGTTTCTCAAGTTTAGAGTAGAGCCTATGCATGTATTTGAACAACAATTTGTATATATCGGACAAGTTCATTCTGATGGTTACTCTCTTGTTGATGGTGTTCTGAACAAGGCTGAGGACTTTTGGCTACCTACTCAACTTCATCCCAAGGTAGTATATATTTTACCAAGGAATTTGGATTGTCAAATTCACCAAGATCGATTCTATCCGTCTGCACTCTTTTGATTGCATGCGCGTTCCCAGTCCTGCCAATTTAACGTCAGAATAGTGAATCCGCGACCAATGTCCCAGGCCAACATCCGGCCGAGATCTGACTGTTCTATCCAGATACACCCAATGTCACATTTAGAACAAGTCAAGATTCACGCAAAAATCAGTAGATGTCGTCTTGGACCTGTCAGAGTAATCAGACATGATCCGTAAGATGGTTTGAGGATCATATCTGCATCCGAGGTTCTGCGAGACGCAAGGCTGAAGCCCTTGGCATAAATGACTACTTTCTTCAAGTTGCCCCTGAAATAAAAAAAACACAAGTAAAGAATGGAATACGACGTACTGGAATGGGCTGAAGAGCGATCTATCTGTGAATTTAACCCTTTAAGAGCACTTCAAGAAGCAGTGTTTTGTCTTGGCAGGTGAAAAGAGGAAGGAAGCATGGAAGTCACCCGATGAAATCTACAACGAAACAACAAGAACATCGAGGTCCTTCTGTACATTTCAGCCAGAGCGTGGTCAGAGGTCTGAGTTCAGCAAAAGCATGGTATCAATTATGGAATATCGTCAACCTTCTCTGCAATAACATTACTGGCTTCTGCGGCCTCCATACATCGCCCCAGCTACCCAGGAAGTTTTCTCCAACCTCCAAAATCCTGACAGCTCTGAATTAATTCCTCCTAAATTCTCGCCTGCCATCACAGCACTTCTGTCTACCTCCCTCATCCTCTACCTCTGCGCAGGCAACTCGCTCTGCTGATGCGGCTGAACATACAGCTCCGAATGCCCCGCCTGTGGCGAGACTGACACATTCGACTGTCCATACTGCTGGTGTCCAGCCTGTCCACCTCCATACTGTTGCTGTTGATACCCTTGAGGAGGTGGAGTAAAGACCTGCGGCGGCGGGGAATACGTCTGCTGAGGAGGAGGCGAATACATTTGCTGTGAGGGAGGAGCATAGGCCTGTTGCGGCGCAGAAGAATAAGGTTGAGGTGGTGGTGCATACTGGACCTGTTGTTGTTGCTGCTGTTGAGGACCAGGAGCGTATTGCTGCTGAGGAGCGGCCATTTGGTAGCCTTCTCCTTGCTGTTCCTGTTTTTGGGGTGTTTGTGCTACGGAGCTGGTCTTGGAGCGGGATTTGTACCAGGCCATGACGGCGTGGACAAGGGTCGCGATGAAGAGAAGCCTGGATGAGGTCAGTATTGTTTACCCATTTCACTTTCCTCCTTTCGCAGTGGAGAGGGAAACAACATTAACGGCAAAGACTTACATCACCAGAGCAGAAAGTCCAGCAATCGAACTCATGACCGCCAGACCCGTCTTCGTCGCGACCGCAGCTCTCTTCTGCAACCCATCTCTACCCACCAGACACGTCGTACTATCGATCGAGCTCCCGTCATCATAACAGCCATAGATGTTAACATCATACTTGAATCTCGATCTTAGATGAGCTGTAGCACCCATAGCAGCAAGCCAGAAGATGACGAGCACGGAATTTGCGGCGATAATGATAAATGGGTGTGATAGTTTGTGTAAGGAGGAGATGAATGCTGTAATGAGGAGGTAGGCGACCACGATCCAGGTCAAGAGACACTGTCTTGAAATTAGAATCCCATCAAATGAGGCTGTACTCTGGAGGATGGGCACAAACAGTGAAGATATCATATCCCAACGTGTCGAAGTATTTTCCATGAATGAGCCATCCGGATAGACCCAGGATGATAACGGACAAGAACACTTGAACAACATGGAGAATAGGGATCCAAATGGGCTGTCTAGCCGTTGCTGGCTTTTCGTTCTCCATCTTCTCTTCGATATTTGCAAATGGCTGACTGATTCAAGGATCTGGTTCTGCACTAGCTGTTCGATACGACCAAATCCGAAGCTTCGACGATAGACGAGAGGGTTGCAAGAGACACAAATCAAACAACAACAAACGTGGGAAAGCACAGCAATAAGAACAAGAAACACAAGCTCCAGCCGCAACCCATTTATACAAGCCACCACCACTCTCATCTCCCTCCATCTCCCTCCAACTCCATGCACATCGCATCCTTCCACCAACTCACTCACCGACTAGCACACTCCACCAGGCGTTCCGTTTACGACTATCCCAAACCCTAAACGCCAGCCCAAATGAGCCATCCCGCAAGCCCAATTTCCCCTGTTCAGGCACTTGCCAGCCGTTGCCAGCATAAAGTCGTACATCAAAAAGGCAAAGAAAGCTGAGACCATCCCCCTTCAGCCTCACGCCGCACGTCCCCCATCAGTCAACTCTCCCGCCCTTCATCCCCACCCAAACCAACCACAACCTCCGCAAAACGCCACGAACTCCCAAAGCGAAATAACATTGAATTGAAAGCTCTTGGCGCGGCAGACGGCTGCGACATATCGAATGAGGGACTTGCGATCTTGGCTGTTCTGGGAGAGGATTTCCTGGGGCTGAAAATCTCGAGAAAATAACTTTTGCGTTGTGGAGTCTCTGGAGTAGTGCAGCGGTTTCGCAAGGCAGACTTTGCCTACGGGATAAGGGACCTTGGCTTGGCTCGTGAGAAATCGTGACTCGAGCAACGGGACTTTTGACGAGACGGAAAAGCTTGGAATTTGAAGGGTTCAAAGGCTTAACTTAAAAAGACAAATCAAGATGTAGATCATCGTCTGCACTCCGCTTCAACAGAGAGATGCCCAGCTGTCAAAGTCAGGCTGTGTGACAGAAACAGGATAGACTGACTCGATCAACTCATCTTATCTCTTTCCCATCGCATCGTCCCCTCATATCCTTCGCGTGCCGCTGTCATGTCAAATCAAGCACGTTGTCTCGAGTCTAGAGAGGAAGATCAGACGACCAACCGACGACCAACCAAAATGCCAAGCTTCAGGTCCGAAGGGTCGCTTGTACGAACAAGTCACTACTGTATGTACCGAGTACTAGTGGTGATTTTGGTAAGGCTGACCTGTAACCCGTGTCCACTGCCTACCACTACTACCAAATCGAATCAAACCTATACCAGAAACGCATGTTGAAACGCTCCCTAACCGATTCCGAAAAGTCGTCTCTAGGATTGGTCATCGTACGAGGTAGAGTTGAAGGTAAATTTACCCAGGTATTCTAGGTTCGCGCAATTGTTTGTGGAGAAGTGATGTGAAGCGGAGGACGATCGAATCCTTCGGTGTGCGGCAATCGGCAAGGCCAAGCGCCATCCTGTGATCATTTGAAGGGCGCATGGCATGCTTGAGGCTCAGTAACTAGGTACTCGCTATCGGATCTGCGAAGTTTAAATAATGCGGATTGATTCAGATTATACTCAAGGGTCCCACATGGGAAGTTTAGACGTGCGGGGTTTTTTTTCGGTTTTCCGGTCTTAAGGGAAGAGAGTGAATCCGAATTTGAGACACTGATGAACCAGAGGAAACCGGTTTGAGTCCCTGTTCCAGTGATTGCAATGCTTTGAGTTCTGATTTACCTACTACAATGCTTTGAGTACCTACCTATTCCTTTGACAATGACATACACTTTGATAGTATAGATATGTATACCGCCAGTCCATTTCCGGTGTCCTACCAACGCCATGCACCTCGTTACCGGCAGACTCCCTTACCAAAGCTCGCAAGTAGGCTTCTTATCAGCACACTGGAAGCTCTCCTTGAAGTCCCTTGAATTAGCCATCGTACCAAGGATTCTTGCCCATTTCGGAGCATGAGGATCGGTATAGATCCGGTTGATGGCTGTCTCCTTACGACTCTTTCCGCACCACCAGTTGGCGTAGCTCACGAAGAACAATTGCTCCTGGCTGAAGAAATCTAGACCGGGAAGGTTCTCGTTCGGAGTCTCCATTCTGCGCTTCTGCCAGGCTCCGAATGCTGCAGTAATCCCTCCGGCATCAGCAATATTCTCACCGAGAGTGAGTCGACCGTTGACGTGAAGAGGCTTGTCATCAGGTCCTGGTACAGTGTATTCGTGGTACTGGTTGACGAAGCATTCAGCTCGTTCTTTAAATGCTTTAACAGTACTGTTCGTCCACCAATCCGTGTAGTTACCGTTCTGGTCGTAGTGACGACCGGTGGAATCGAATGCATGGGATAGTTCGTGGCCAGAGACAGATCCGAACGCGCCATAGCTCAGATACTGAGGAACTTCGACATCAAATACTGGAAATTGCATAATTCCTGCAGGGAACACGATTTCGTTGCCCGGTGGGTTGTAATAAGCATTTACAGTTGGGACTGTCATATCCCATTCGTCTCGATCAACTGGCTTGCCTAAGCTAGACCATTCATGAGCAACATCGAACCGATTCATGGACAATGCGTTCTGAAAGAAAGTTGTAGGCGTGATGTTGATAGACTGGTAATAACCCTGCAACGCTGGTGGGTTCATAATATCAGGACTCTTTAGAACGTTAGCAGCCAAAGAGAACATGGAGGTATATTTGTCTCGGAGCACAAGAAGCAATATGTTTTTTAGTTGGGGAGATCGCGGGTGACAAACCTTGGTTGGATACCCAATCTTTTGGACAATCTTGTGAACTTTCTCGATAGCCAGCTCAACAACATTCTTGTCCATCCACTCGGTCTTCTTGAGCTTTTCAATGAAAGTATCCTTAATGTCAGAGACGATCTGGTCACCAAATTGCTTCGCCTTCTCCGAGAAAGCCTTCTCAACAAAGAAACGGCTCAGAATCCAGCCGAGACCATCGTCGACGTGATCGACACAAGTTCTCCATCGGTCTTGGGTGGAGTCAGGATCCTGAATGTGTTAGCGTCTGACAGTCGAAGCCACTCAGGCAGCATTACCTTGCCTTGAAGCTCATTGATGAAACGTGTATATGGCACGAGTGCATCTGTCTCCGTAACGGAAGCGAATGCCTGGATGACTTTCCAACAAAAGAAAGTTTGGAGCACTTCTTTCGAGGTGCCAGAAAGTATCTTTGTTAAGTTCTTCATGTAATCAGGTGAGGCTACAATGATACGCACAGTTTCGACATCCGAAGGTTCGAGTTCGCCGATGATATTCGCAAGATGGATTTGAGGGGTCAATGCATCTGCGTCCTGGAGGGACATTGGGTTATAGTATTTCTATTTTTGTCAGTAAATGAAATCTTGTATGTTGATTCTGAACTCACTGTAACGTCATTGCTATCTTCCGCATCTGGAGATGCTGCTGCCAACTTCTTCTCGAACTCGACCACCTCATGCGCGAAGTCCCCGCTCCTGCCTCTCGAAGCGATGTTTCCATGACCTCGGGATTTCATCCATTGAGCGTGGAGAGTTGCATTTTCGTGCGAATGATCAGGGTGGAGAACAGCTAAAATCTGCGCGATAGTGTCCTCATACTTTTTGGTGACTGCAGAGTTACTGTACAGCTCTTTTGCAGGCAGACCAATTCTCCAAGGGGGTGATGCTTGAACGGCCACGGAATCTGGATCCTTGTCGTCGGCACCAGCGCCGAAGGAAACCAAGGCAGGGACGCCCATCTTTGCGAGGTATAACAAAGTGCTCGACATATCCTTCTTATCTTTGGCTGAGACAGACGTCCGCCTACTGAATGCTGATTCCTTGACAGGAAACATATCTGCCACTTGGTGAAGGATCTCAAGCAATGGTTTTGCACCCGCCTTCTTGATTGTATCTTCATCCATGCACGCATCATATGCACGCTTCAGTTTGTCAAAGTTCTGTTGGTCGACAGAGGAGAGGGTTTGAAGCAATTGCACGGGAGAAAAGCTGGAGTGCTAGCACAGCTTGTCATTAGCTTTTGCCCTTTGCCGGCTATCGGTGTACAAACCTTTGAGTCTCCTGGGTAGGGAGCTTCCAGAATATGCCTCAGAAGCATTTGAGAATTCTCACTCATAATAGTGCCAGTGAAAGCATCTCCTTGATCCGGCCTCAGATCATGATGTTCATCCCAACCTCCGCAGACTAATTCTTCAAAGTTATTGCAAGGATCTATAGTCTTGTATTCGGGAGAAAGGTTGTAGAGGATCTCGGAAGAAGCATGCACGCATGCTGGAGTGAGGCAGACGCTGGTTTTGGTATGGGACTTCTTAGAACGATACACTGGGTGACAGTTAGCAAAAGTCTACATTGCTAGGACTTAGAGCTGCCTACTTCCAAAGAAGACGCAGAGGACAATTATGACAGCCAAAATCAACAGGCTCATGAATATGGTGACGGCGTTGCGAGCTAACCATCTGGTCGCTTTCTTTGGACGTGGGGTAGCATCAACATCCTGATCTCTCTGGGAATTTGGGAGAAGTGGCGCTCGCTCCGCGTCGTCCTGAGCTGTAAGTCATCGAATCAGTCCTCATGTAACAATGGAACTATCCCTTATGGTGCAGAGATAAGGTTGTCATGCGAAGTCGGGAAGTGGCAATCCATACCTCGAGCCATCTTTTCTGGTAGCCCACCAATATCGTAGAGTCGAGCTGTAATTGCACTAATAAAGCTGTCAGCAAGTATTCACAACAGAAAAGTCTGAAGCCGAAATCATACCTGAGGATACCAGCCAAAGGAATCACAAAATGAGCAAAAATCGGCCGTTGTTTTGTCTTCGAGCGAGAGGTGGACTTGGATCCAGTCCTTGACCGAGATCTACTCCTACTCTGCCTTCTCGGAGCCAGGATGCCAAAAAGAAGTCGAGCAAAGAACCAAATGCTTCGCCCCGTCCAAACTTCCAAAGGTGGTTGTTGTTGTTGATGATTGATGAGTGAGGTGGGATGATTGAGTGGTGTTGAGCCGGTGCCTGGATAAGCTCCATCTAAAACGCGGAGAAGCTTCTTTCCTCTTTTGGATGCGTATCACTAGATCCCCGGAGCGGCTAGAGCTCCCAGACCCTGTCACTCCTCAGAGCGAGCGAGATGAAAACATCATGATTTTAAAAAGATCCACGATGAGCTTCATTGATCCTAGTCGAACACAATTGCTCTTTGATGCAGTATAGTTCTCCTTTGTCAAATGATAATGCTGCGGCAGCTGCTCAAGGTACGAACCTGTACACTCAGTTTGGGGCTTTTCAGAGAAATCTTGTATGCTTTGGGTAAATTTTCTATCGACTTGAGCGTTCCTCTTCTGACATTGAAGTATATCTTCATATAAATGTTGTCTTTTCGGTCTGATTTTGACATTCTGTCGTGAAGCACATACTGTAGCACCAGTTACTGTGCATTTCAATCTCAAAATCATCTGCATCCGATGTTCCGACTAACCGCCTTGCCAAGCACTACAATGAAGGACAGCGGTTCGGGTCACGCCGTTGAAAGTCAACGCCATGCCCCTTTCCGAGTGTTCAAAACAACGAAATTCCCGAGTGGCATGCATGCAGGCGAGGTAGGGTGCCTTTGAGGCGTCTGAGGGGTCCTTAAGGGAAGGGATCCTCGATCCATGGACCTCCCCAACAGGGCTTTCGAGATCTCGATCGCGAGACCTCGTTGTGTTACATTCAAGTGGATGTCGGTGAGAATCTCACCGAATTCTTGAACAAGGGAGAAGGGGAAGCTGGAGGATTACCGGTTCGTCAAGTGCACTTCGGGCCGTCTAGGCATTTGGTTGCTCCCTTTCGAATCCAAGTTCCAGCTTGTATCGAACGGCGGTCTGGTCTTCTGTGGCCCAGATCTACCGACTTGCAGCTGAAAGAGTCTTGTTCTGGTCATCGTGAGGATCATTTTCTAAGACGTTCAAGGTTGAGGAGTATCTCAGCCATGAAAATATCCGATTCATGATGCTTCAATTCTGGGAGAAGCGATTTGCTTTGGGTGCTTGCTTTCCCCTCAAACTTCTCACATCTACACACTATTTTCGGTCAAATTCTCTAACTTGAAGGGATCAAGTCGAAATGTTTTGATATGTTTACGTCTACTGCACCGGTAAACATATCAAAACATTTCGACTTGATCCCTTCAAGGCATCCACCCCCACAAATGCTGTTCTCAATCTGTTCAACACGTGCACATCTCATGACTTAAGCCTGGTTCCACCTCAGCATCGCTCATTGGCGGAGTCGAATCCGGAGCACATGGCAGCGTCATTGCGTGGAGTTTAACACGCCACCTGCGTCATTGGCTCAGGGGTTGAGCACTTCTTTTAGATTGAGTTTTCTGGAGGAGAAAGAGAATGGAAGACTCTGAAGTGCCGCGACCGAAGTAGTCCCTTCACAGCTCGTAGACAACGGTCATTCTTTCATCGTGGGTCACAGTACATTTAGTACCGCCTGCAGCAGAGTACCAAGTTATCGGCTGAACCGTCTCTTAGCAGGCGCAGGCGTTGCCGGCATTGGGATTTGCAGCTATCGGCTGGGCCACCATTCCCCCGTTTTAGGGGTCCTAGACCATGCTCATTCCGGACTGGGTTATTCCAAGAACAGAACCCACAGCAATAATAGATAATAACAGCCCTCAGTAAGTATCATACCAGCGCTCCCCACCATGCTCATGGTTGTGCCACTTTGCTTTGATTATTGAGATTCGCGCATGGCGCTGGGAGGCCACATACTTCGTAGTAGGCACGTTGGCGGGCGGGTGACGAAAAAGGATTCCGCAACGGTTCTGGTCTTTACTTTTCTGCCGTTGATCCTGTTTGGCATTAAGGCCCATGCTGCCAGTCTTGTGTGTGGCCCGAAAACAAGTGTGCTAGATGCTTCCGTGGTAAGAGAATGAGATCGAGGATGAAGTCATGCCCACCATCTTGAGCAATGGCCAGTGGCCCTCCCCTCCTCCAGCCATTAACCGTGCTCGACCCTGACTTCTGGCAAGGATAGGGGCAAGAAGTGGCGTGTTATCGACGTAGATTTTCAGCACCGATGGATGAACCGAACAGCCTCAACGGCAACTATCCGACGCCCCCAAAATCAAGCCAGATTTTGTGTAAAAGCCAACTTTAACACTAAAATCTCGGAAGCTTAGATAGTTTCAATCCCCCAAAAGGGTTCCTAACCCAGAGAGCAGAAGACGAAGAAACGGACTCGCTGGTCAACCACAAAATGCAAGTTCAGGGTACTCTTTGTTTTGCTGGGCCCCTAAACGTTCTCGAGCAAGGGGTGGACTGTCGCTTGGAAGCATGTTCCTGGGCTCACAAGGGCTGGCTCTCCACTTGCACCACCACGACTGGAGGATGAACAGGCACTTGATCTTCACCCATCCCCTTCTCCTGCCTTGTCTTCTTGCCTTGCTTGTTGTGTCCAACCCTTACACTTGGTCAAGTGCGATCTCTAAATCGTAAACCTCCCCCTCCGTAAAGCCATCCCATTGTTGAATCGTAAACATTTCTGACTGACCTCGAATTTACCTTGTATTATTGTGTTCTGCTGCTGTTGTTATAACTCGAGTGAATGCGTCTGCCGTTGTGGTGTTGTCCCAAAGACAGGTCAGTAGTGTCGTCATCCCGCTGCTTGACGAGCCAGCCATCCCAAAGACAAGGCCGACCCAGAGTCTCGCCCCGTTCACAAAGATCGATCAACACACCACAACATAACAAATTCTCTTCCTCTCCATTTCTGCACATCCGACTTTTCCATTCTCGAATGAGGCGCGGGCGAAACACCATCCTCGAATTCTGTTCGCGACAACAATATCACGACGCGCTGGAGCAATAACAGGACCCCGAGATTGCAAGGGGCGTTTCCAGAGGTGACGGCATGCCACCTTCAAAGCCAAAGTCTCCTCTGGACAAACCATCCTCTTCGCACTCTCGCCGCCCAAGTAATACAAGACGTTCGAGCAGTGAAAAGTCTGCGACCAAATCTTCAAAGCATGGAATAAAGCCGACTTCAAGTTCGTCTAAGACCAAGGATCCAATGTCGGACCTGGCCCCTGGTGCAAAGGCACCCTCACATCCGGATGCTAGCGATACTGAAAGAGAGACGGGTGGAAGCTCAGACAGTCCAAGATCGCAAAATTTCGAGGGCCCACAATCTTCGAGAGGGGATATACCACACCTGGAGGCTGAAGACGCTGGGACAAGCAATGAGCGCAAATCAGAAGGTCGACATGGCGGCTCTCAGATACCACAAAACACGTCGCAAGAGGAGGTTGAGCGTTTGCGGGCAGCCATGAATGCTCAATTGCAACTTACCCAGCATCGAGAGAGATTAGCAAAGCAGTTGGGAAGCAGGGAAGAAAAAGGGGGTGTCGGAACTTTCACGCCAACAGGCAGAGCAAGAGTGTCTCCAATCCACGAGGAGACCATGTCACCGTCTTTGGAGGCAGCGTTTGAGACCCCTCTATCCGCTGGTCCAGAGACAACATCTACAGAATCAGTCAGAACAATTCGAGGTGGCATGACTCCGGGATTAGGTGCCGCAAGAACTCCTTCATATCCTTTTCCTCCCATGCGAACCCCAGGACAACTCAGTTTCAGTGGACACCGACCTTTCACAGCTTTGTCTCCTACTGTCAATCCTTCCAACTATGCAGGAGGTTCTTTTGATTCTGGTATGCAAGATCGAGTTCTTTCAGGTTCGGTTACGCCAGCGTCAACAATGAGATTTCAACCCCAGGGAGCATCTGAGTCACAGGAAGATTTGAATTTTGAGACACCGAACCTTTATGATCTCAGCCTACTTTTGTCTTCAGAACCTGGCCTTGATGCTTGGTGGACTACTGTTGTTCAGATCATGAGAACTATGTATCAAGCACATCGGGTAACACTGTCTGTACCTGCTGACACAACTGATATTGAGAATGTACCCTGGGGACAAAAGGCGACTTTCAATGTCATGGAAGAGGATGAACTGAGTCTCACTTACCTGCCTCGTGGAAGCAGCTTAGTGCCGAGCAGTGTTGATACTAATGACACTTCAAACTCAGAGGATACCAATCCAACAGAAGAGCCAGCTGGAACGTCCTTACAACCCCAACGCGCATCTTTAAGACCAGGTCTTCTGAGCAGACATTCATTTACTGCTTATGAAGAGACCAAGCGGGACCCTACTTCTACTTCTGAAGTCAGCAGAGCGGCTGTTTCTCGACCTAGCCCACTCATACGAGCTAAGAGTTACCTTTCTGCCCGACCAGATATGCCGCCTCGAACAGCGACTCTTCAAAATGCCGAGTTGAGTCTCCAATCTCTGCGGGATCATATGGCCTTCGAAGATGCTAAGCAACCTTCCGAGGAATGGGAGACTCGTGTGAACGCCGACAGAGAGGTTAAGGGACGGATTTTCTCAGTGCTACAAGCTCTAGACTACGAAGCAGAACCATTGATCGACAACAAAGGCGTTCTGCGAGTCGTAGAACGAGGAAAGGTTATTGCGCTGACGCGCGATTATCCATATGTGGAGGCTACAAAGGACGAGAAGAGCGGGAGCAGCAAGTCGTCATCCAGCCCAAGCATGAAATCCAAAGAGTCGCCCAATGACAAGAAGAGTAGCAAGTCTCCAGATGTCGGATCTCGAATCTCGTCCTTTTTTGGAGGAAGAACAAGACGTACAAGTCGTGGTGCGCGCTCTTCAAGCGACAAGGGCAAGATGTCTGGATCTCGAAATGTTGAAAATGATGAGCCTCAATCAGTACCAAAATATGAGGAGTATGAGCAAGCCCCACCTTCTCCTTGGGCCCAATCACCAGCTCCATCTCCAGCTGTCAGAGTTGAGACTTCAGAGAATCCTTTCTTCTCAGGCGCCCCTATCGACGAAGAAACATTTAATCCTCGAGCCACAGCGCAAGACTACTCGGAAATGCCCCAACCGGAGACCATTGGACTTGATAGATCTTGGACGGTGCTACATATTCCATTAATCCATCCCTTGCTGTCCAAGCCAGTTCAATCGTTTCGTCTAGATGCGGCTGCGATGGAATCGAGAACTGCGAAGGGAAAGGCGGCAGACTCTCTTTTGAGAGATCTTGGAGATGAAAATGTTAAAACCAGAGAAGAGATCAAAGGAAAGCAAACTCCCATTGCTATCCTATCTATCTTGAGTCCAGTAATTCCTTATCCTTCAACACTACGACATTCCCTTGAACATCTCGCACCCCATCTAGCAACCTCATTTTCGCTATGCCGACACTTTTCAAACCTCGAAACCGAGATCGCGGGTCTGTCACGGAAGCGTCCGCAGACAACCGGCTTTGGCGCTGTTGCAGGTGGACAAGCTGATGACAGGTTGAGAGCAGCGCATCCAGCATATTCGCCTGCCGAAGATATCTCAATGCAACACTCTGCTAGTGGTAGTATTACTAGCCCCAGTGACTACTCTGGTGTTTCTCGAAGCACAGCTGGATCTCCTTCGGGTACGCCAAGCTGGGATCCGAGTAGTGTTGGACTTTCAATGGACAAGCGATCAAGCGGTGGGAGTCCTAACTACATCGCCGGCGAAAGTTATTTCAGCAGCAGAGCCAGACCAGGTGTATCCCGGGTTGAAACTGGTTCGGCAAGCAGTATCACCGGAGCACGGCGCACTTCTAAAGAAGCCCCATCTCCTGCGGAGACAAGATCGCAAAAGCCCTCGCGCACCTCGGAAGAAAAATCTAGAGATTCTGAGACCGCTACTCTCGACAATAGTGACGACGATGGGAAAGAGAAGCTTACTTCACCAGACGAAAGCTCCACTACCAGCACGCCTCGACAGGAGTCTCGAACTCGACCATCCGAGACCGAGAATAGAGAAGTCAGTCCTTCACGGCAAGGCACAGATACACAGCTCTCTCCCCGAAGATTGGCCATGCGTACCGCTTCGAATCAAGGTACAGGAAAGCCCGAGCGACAACATACTCAACTACACTCTTACGGCGCGGACTTTGGTGCCACTTTCCAGTCTTTGCCTACTCCATCAGGCAAGGGCCCTACAATTGTGAAGCCACCATCCAGATCAGGTTCTGTGTCGAATCCACCGGATTACATGCCACCGCCATCAGATCGCGTAAAGGGTATCATGCTAGACTCGCTCCCTCTCCACATCTTTATTGCTCTGCCACCTACTGGGGAGATGGTCTGGGTCAATAGTAGATATCTGACCTACCGAGGACAAAGCGTGAAGGACTTGCACGAGGATCCGTGGGCCAGCATTCATCCAGAGGAGCGTGAGGAGTATCTGAAGGCTTGGAGCCATGCGATTCGCACTGGGGAGCAATTTTCCATGCAGGTCCGGCTAAGAAGATTCGATGGAACTTACCGATGGTTCTATACCAGAGCTGTTGGTCTTCGAGACAGTCGCGGGGTCATAGTTCAGTGGTATGGAACACATATGGATATTCATGACCAGCATATTGCAGAAGTCAAGGCTGCTAGGCAAGAGGAGATCGAAGCGTCGGAGGCCAAGCATCGCCAACTGGCAAATCTCATTCCTCAAATCATCTTCTCGGCGACCGAGGATCAAGGTGTCACTTTTGCAAACCAACAATGGCTTTCGTACACTGGGCAAGACTTTGACCGTTCCCTAGGCCTCGGATTCATGGACTATGTTCATCCCGAGGATCTAGCCAGATGCCATGTTCCAATCATTCACCCTCTCACACCAGACGAATCCGGACCGAAAATGCCAGCAGAGCCCAGTCGAAACCCTTCTCAATCATCCTCAGGAGGCAAGAGCTCTATCCACTCCAATGTCTCTTCTGCCCCGACAGAGCGGACCATTAAGGGTGTTTACCAAGCCCTTTCGAGAACAAACAGCTCCAGCAGTGGATCGACCTACGAATTACCGAGCGCCGATTTCTCTGAGCTAATGAAGGCTGGCGTGATCAAAATCGAAATTGATGGCAACGGCCGAACTTCCTACAGCACGGAAGTACGTCTCAGATCCAAGTCTGGAGAGTACCGCTGGCACCTTGTTCGTTGCGTCGAAGTTGACAATATCAACCTTGGAAGCGGAGATGGATCTTGGTTCGGTGCTTGTGCAGATATCAATGATCACAAGCTGCTTGAGATGAAGCTTAAGGAGGCCATGGACTCTAAAGGCAAATTCCTCAGCAACATGTCTCACGAAATTCGCACCCCATTAATTGGTATTTCTGGCATGATTAGTTTCTTGCAGGATACTCCCCTCAACGAGGAGCAGATTGACTACTGCAATACGATCGCGTCTAGTGCTGAGGGTCTTTTGAATATTATCAACGATATCTTGGATCTTGCAAAAGCCGATGCAGGTATGATGAAGCTTTCTCACGACTGGTTCCATACTCGCTCTCTTGTAGAGGAAGTCAACGAGATGATCTCGACAATCGCTATCACTAAGCACCTCGAAGTCAATTACGTTGTTGACATTGATGTTCCAGAGATGGTCAAAGGCGACCGATTCCGCATCCGTCAAGTTCTTCTAAATGTCATCGGCAATGCAATCAAGTTTACGACTATTGGTGAAGTCTTCAGCCGATGCAGAGTTGTTAAGGATGCAGAAGAACTTCAGGACAATGAGGTCATGCTCGAGTTCTCCGTCATTGATACTGGCCGTGGTTTCACGCAAGAGGAAGCAGAGCTCATATTCAAGCCTTTCAGTCAAATCGATGCGAGTAGCACGCGCACTCAAGGTGGCACAGGACTTGGTCTTGTTATTTCTAGGCAATTGGTAGAGCTACATGGTGGCCAGATGGAAGGTACAGCGGTCCCAGGGAAAGGTTCTACTTTCACGTTCACTGCAAAGTTCCATTTACCTACAGAGGACGACCATCCAGATCCGTCAACGACACCTGCTTTAAGCACGGTGCCGTCAACACCTTCAGCTCGGGCATCCTTGAAGTCCCAGATCTCGTATGAGACTACAGCTCGCGCTATCAGACAGGCAGGCGGCAATCCCATTTTGGCCGGCAGACTAATTCAATCCCCATTAGAGGAGGGCCAGAGCCCACGAACAGAGTCTTCTGGCACCGGGACCGATCCTGTGCCATCTTCGGGAAGTTCGAATCCTTCGCTCCACTCGACTAGATCACCTACAACTCAACGATCTTCAAGCTCGTCTACCACTCAATCGTTGGCTCACTTCGGTGAGGCCGCTCGATCGAATGCGCCTGACCCTTCAAACATGAAATTAGAACTTCCCGAGCGGACCTCGTCAGGAGCTGGAGATACGCCTTCTAGCTCGCAGGGTACTACGCCCACACCAGCAACCCTACTTGCTGCAGAGGACATCCCGAGGAAAGGCAGTGGAACGCCCGATATCAAGCACTTCCGGCCACCGATGTACTCAATCTTATTGATCTGTCCTCAAACGCATAGTAGAGAAGCTACGACTCAGCATATCGAGATGACTCTTCCCAAGGACGTACCTCACAAGATTACGGGTTTGGCGAGCGTCGAAGAAGCACAGGCAATGATAGGTGGAGATGATCCTGTCATTTTCACGCACATTGTTCTGAATCTTGGCTCCCCTGAGGATATCATCACTTTGATTGACCAAATTGTGAGATCTGCCACTCTTCCCAACACCACCATAGTTGTCCTCTCGGATCCAGTACAGCGACAAGAGGTCACTCGAAACACCGGAAATGACTACGACAACTTGATCGAAGACGGCCGACTTACGTTCATCTACAAGCCGGTCAAGCCATCGCGTTTCGCAGTCATCTTTGATCCTGACAAGGAGAGAGACTTGAGTACAGACAGAAACCGCTTCAGTGCCCAGCAACAGGTAGCAAATGCTCGACAGAATTACCTCGACATTGGCAAGCGACTTGGCAACAAAGGCTACAGAGTCCTGTTGGTTGAAGACAATGCCACGAATCAAAAGGTGCTCATGAAGTACCTTAGCAAGGTCGGTATTGCAGTTGACTTAGCTCTGGATGGCGTTGAATGCACCGATCAAGTCTTCGCCAAACCTCATTCTTTCTACTCTCTCATCCTGGTATGTGCTCAAACCCAAACCTCTGACATGAGCCAATCTAACCTAACACAGTGCGATCTTCACATGCCAAACAAAGACGGCTACCAAGCTTGTCGCGAAATCCGCAGATGGGAGAAGCAGGAAAAACACTCTCGGATGCCTATCATCGCCCTCTCCGCAAACGTCATGGCCGACGTCCTCGACAAGTGTATCGAAGCCGGCTTCAGCAACTACATCACCAAGCCCGTCGACTTCAAAGCTCTCAGCGCACTCATGGGCGATCTCCTCGATCCCGTCACGCCTGCTGAGACACGCAAACCGTCGAGCACCAAAACAACTTCTACAACTACGACTTAGTTAATTTTCCGCTTCTTTTACTTCTACTTCCTCTTCGATTCTGCAACCACAGTTTCTCCTTCGACATTTGATGACACTTCATATTTGAGCGCATTCAGCAGCAGCAGCGCGATGCGACACATGCATGCATTTCTCGGCGTTTTCCCGTTAGGAATGAGATGAGACGAGATTCCCCCTTTCTTTAACTTCATCCCTTCCTACCTCTTTGATTGTAATTTGGGCATTTTTGAGCATAGCGTGCGTTCCAGCGTTTGCAGGCAGGCGGGCCTGGTCTGGGTTGGGAAGCAAAGCAGGACTGGATGGAACTGAACTGAATTGAAATGGGATGGACTGGGATGAACGAACAAACCCTGGGAATTGGTTTGGAATTTGGAGGGGGTTTGAAAAAAGAGCTTCTTTTGATACCATTCTCATCCTGACATTCATCAAACACACCACATGTAAAATATGTATGATTGTACGACACCTTTTCCTCCATATTCCTCTTCTTCTTCTTCTTCTTCTTCTGCTGCTTTCTTTCGACAGATTGGAGCGAGCATAGGTGCATTTGGTAGGATAGAAATTCTGCTGTGGATGTCCTCTTTCCTGCTATTTCGGGTGGGGCTTTGGAGTTTATCTTCTTTTTATTCTTCTTGCACAGCATGCATGCATGGCCAGCCGGATGGGTGGATGGGTGGGTGGACGAATAATAATGAATGATACCGAGTCAGGAAATACGACTCTTCTTTTCTGTGTGCATTTTCGATTTTGACTTTCTTTTGGCTGTGGAGCGTAACGCAGCACTGTGAACGCTATTGTAGATACCAAATAAATGCATGCAGCGTTCCCCATTTTTCCAGCGAGTGAGCCTTGGTGTGATATGCGAATGCCAAGTCGTGATATATTGAGTGGTCTGCGAGTCCCGCTTGAGAGATACTAATGCCGTGGTAGAAGGAATTTGATAAGAAGCGAGTGCGTTGTTTACTTCGAACTTTGGATGTTGGCCGATGGAAATAGACATGAGATGCTTACCAAGGCAAATATTTCGCAGCTAGGTACAACGAGAATTATAAAGCCGAAAGTGATTGAAGAGCTGAACGCAGTCTTTGTATCCGGAGTGACATACCTGGATTATAGTGCAGGGGTTCATCCTACAGGTGTAGCGCTGGGGAGGAGCGAGGAGGGTTGTAGGTGAATGGCCGGGAGAAGAACGAAAAGGAAGGACCTAAACGAGCAGGAAGAACAGATATTTAAGGCACTTACGGAAAGTATTGAGAAAGTGATGGAAGAGAAGGAGAGGTTAAAGAGGCTCCAGGCGTTGGAAGATGTGGAGAAGGCGAGGAGACGGCAGACAGCATGCCAGAATCGACGAACTGAAAAACGGCAGTTGGCTAGCAAAGGGACGATTCTGGAGCTGGAGAACATAGAAGAAAGCATTAAGGGAGAGATTCTAGATACGGAGTTGGGGAAAGGAGCTGCAGATCAGGTGAGCGTGTTTGCGTACAATATTTTGGACACAAGCGAATTCCCCTATTTAAGCGACGGACAAGGTTTGGTTGATGTCAATAAAGGTAATTATTTGGCAGAACCACCAAGACCCTCGTTGCAGTCGGCATCCTTCGGTATCCTCTACCCCGACTGACCGATGTAGCTATATCCAATGGTAAAGGTAACAGAAAGTGAGTAGATCCCGCCCTCAAAGCCATATCGCTGGCTCTCCTGACTCGCTCGCTTACTGAAGAACTCGGGGTTCCATCCGCTGTCATGACGATGTCGAACCCCACTTCCCCAAACTTCACATCCCCCACGCCCCACCAAGCACCCAAGCAACAGGTCAAAGGATAATAGGTTCAAGTCCCGTACACTTCTCCCGTAGGCATTCCGTTTCTAGGAAGACAAAACTACCTTTCCAGTCACCAAATCCTTCTTCCTACTTCTACCACTGTTCCATCAACGATATCCCCTCTCCCGGCATCGGAAGCCGGCTAAAGTCCCCTGGATAAAGTCAACAAAGTCCAGTCTTGCTCTCGATTCGATCATTTGCACTTGAACATATTTTCAAAATCAAAACAGAAAGAAGAAAATACCAAGCAAAATGTCAGGCAAAATAGCCTTCCTAGGCCTTGGAGCTATGGGCTTCGGTATGGCCACCAACTTAATCAAGAAAGGCTTCCACGTAACCGGCTTCGACGTCTATGCACCCACTCTCGAACGTTTCACAGCTGCAGGTGGGCACGCCTCGTCCACACCCAAAGACACGGTCAAAGATGCACAATATATCGTCTTCATGGTCGCTACAGCAGCCCAAATCCTCACAGCGCTGTTCGACGATGAGAAGGGCGCAATTCATAGTCTAGGAAAGGGAGCGATTGTTATTCTCTCATCGACAGGACCCCCGGAGCACGTGCCTCTTGTGAGGAAACTTCTTGATGAGAAATACAGTAGACAGGATATCGAGCTCGTTGATGCGCCTGTCTCGGGAGGTACGATACGAGCTGCCAACGGTACTCTGACCATTCTCGCCGCTGGGCCGGACAGTGCGATTGCGGCAGCGAAACCGGTACTCGACGCAATGGCGGGAGAGTCTCTGTATGTGATTCCCGGAGGGTTAGGAGCAGGCACGAATGTCAAGATGGTGCATCAGGTGTTGGCAGGTATTCATATCGCGATGACGAGTGAAGCGATGGGTTTCGCTGCTGCGTTGGGACTCAATACTAAGCAAGCGTTTGAGATATTGAGGAAAGGGAGAGGCAGTAGTTGGATGTTTGAGAATCGGACGCCACATATGCTTGTTGAGGACAAAACGGTGTATTCGGCGCTGAACATTATCGTGAAAGACATTGTAGGTTCTCCAATTTCCCTGAAGATTCTCGGTTCGTAAATTGAGACGGGTCTGGGATGAGATCTGCCAGCTGATTCTGTAACAGGGCATCGTGACAGCTGGAGGCCGCTCGGCTAACTTCCCCCTCTTCCTCTCGTCAACCACCGAACAAGTCCTCGCATCTGGCGTCAGCGCTGGTCTAGGTCTCATCGATGACGCCGCGCTCGTCGGAGTCTACCTCCCACAATCACCCTCCGCAATTCTCAAGCTCGCCTCCTCATCAGCAACCCTGTCACCAGACGACCCAAAGCTCCTTCTCGTAGAGAAGATCATGGCAGGTGTGCATCTTGCTGCAGCCGCGGAGGCAATGTCTCTAGGTGTGAAAGTCGGGCTGGAGGCAAAGAAGCTGTTTGAGATTATCTCAACGGCAGCAGGGAGTAGTTCGATGTTCGTGGAGGCGACGATGCAGCTGTTGAGTGGTGTCTGGAAGGAGGGGAGCAGTGTGGATGATGTTATTGCGGAATTGGTATGTTGACTTCATCCTCTTTTTGTCAGCCACTTCAAAATGATAGGAGAGTTCCTACTGATGAGAACATAGACTGAGGCTGTTGAAGGAGCGCAGAAGCTCAAATACCCACTTCACCTTACAGGCACCGCGTTACAGCTTTTCGAGCTCGCCAAATTGAAAGGCTTGGGTAAAGAGCCTGGTATTGCAGTATCGAAAGTCTGGGATAGCGTTGATGGGCCTTACTTTCCCAGGGCGCAGGTTTAGAAGGATGGCGAGACGTGGCCAATAATCGAAGTTAATACCATATTTGCCCTGAAATCTCCGTAATTGTAGTTATTCTTGAATTCGAGATTGAACGGACGACGTTGTCTCGTACGTTGCGGTCGCCAGCTCGAGAATGAAGATTGAGTAAAGCAGGGCAAGGGTCACCACTCTCTTCGACTTCGGGAGGTCCCAGTGGACATCTGGTAGGTGTGCTCGCTTCCGTTGTTGTTGTTGGAAGCAAACCCCTGATTATCATGAATGACATACTGTACACCAGTCTTCAAGCCTCCCATACAGTAGGACAAATAAAACTTTTGTGACCAAATTTAATATCTATACATAGAAAGACTGTGTTGGGTTTAAGGTACCCTGCACTGTAGATTGCAGTGCAAATATTGCCGATGTGTAGTCTTTGGCAAAGCCGCAGCAAAAATTCGACCTAAAATATCAGAATTCTTATCTTGTCGTACTTCCCTATGAGAATTTAGATTTGGTGTTCCTTCTTGAGCCATTTTCATAATTCAGTTGAGTTCTATTTATAAGCTTCCGCTGGCTCCAAGCCATACTTTTAATACTTACGATAGCCCCACTGTCCCGATGCTCGTCTCAGCTGTGTGTGATTGCTTGTTCATGATTCGTCAAATGTCATATCAGCGATACGAAAAATGCTACGGAATAATTTGTTCCACGTGAGGCCGCGTAATTCGAGGCTTCCCTTTTCTCGAATTCGTTAGACAAATTCACTCACAGAGACTCAACTAAAGTAACCCCAACAGCAAGTGCAGAGAAGTTGTGAAACATATGGAGGATAAGCATGAACTAGTCAGAGGTTCCTTATGTGCCGGCTGCCGAAGGGTCGTTCATCCCTGGATTCTCGCTTTGACAGCCGGTCGAGACTCAAAGGCTCAATGGTGCCACGACTAAGAGAGACAAGCTTTCCATTAGGAACACTCTATGTCTTGCAAACTTATCCGGACTTGAGGCTCCTATACCGAGTTCACAAGGAGGAACTGCATAATTCTACCACACCAGATTCAGAGACTGGTGCAGTTGTAAGGAAATGCGACTCGGACGATGGACGTGCACACACCATCCGGGCCGATGAAGATAGGTAACCATAAGGACAACCTGGAATTAATTTTGCTCTTTCACATTCTGCCAAACTGTTGTGTCCTTGACATATGTCACCAGTCTTGGCATAACCGTTTTGCATACGAAACCCACGGTCTGCTACCGTTTCTCGCAACTCGATCTCGCGAGAAATTGCTTTGGCTAGTTCAGTCTAGACACAGGATCTTAAGCTCGTATGGTACTTTAACTATGGCTTCCTTCCAGTCTAGAGCGACAGGGGATGTGGTGCAAGTTACCACTACAACCTCGTACAAATCGCAATCCCGCAAGAAGGGCTGTGAGATTCCGGAACTTGAAAAGATCTGTCTCTTGAAGAGCTTACTAATTCATAGTTTTGTTACGTACTAGCATCCTCTCAAGCTCTTTTGCGTTACTGGCCTCCTATCGGCATGTATCGAATTGCTTTCAGGGCCAGCTAGATAACCGAATCGAGAGCTGTCAGAATCCCTTATAAGCTTGGCATGAACTCCTAATGTCACCAGTTGCCGTCGATACCTTTTAAACGGCTCTGTAATTGTGCTCTCGCTACTTGCTTTATTCCCATCTTACCGAAAGCCCTACCTAAGGACTCGAGATGGTTGGCTTCGATATCCCTCAGCGTGCGAAAGGCGAGCCAACTTTCATTTTACACCCAGAACATACGCCGCGAGACAATCTCACAATCCCAAACGTTTCAACTTTACCCGAGTTATTCAGACGGCAGGCTCATCGTCGGCAAGACACGACATTGTTCTCTTTTCGAAGCCCAACAGACACCACCTTGACCACATTGTCATACGTCGAAGCCTACGAAAAGTCCTCTCACATCGCCAAAAATCTGTATACATTTTGTCAAGACCACAACGACACCGTTCCAGTAGTCGGCATATGGTTGGAAAGGTCAATCGATCTGCATCTTGCTATTCTGGGAACCACCATCTCTGGTGCTGCTTGGTTACCATTTGATGTGGATGCGCCAGCTACCCGTGTCAGGACATGTCTTGAAGACAGCAATGCGTGTGTTCTTCCCGACTGCATTTGCTAAGATGGGTCATTATAGCTGGAGGAGCCCATCTTGCGATAGGTAACGGTAACGAATGTCAAGAGTAAGCGACTAATGGGGGTTGTCGTGGTGCCCATGCTAATAACAACACGCAGTATCCCGAGTCTTGGCGGTGCTTCAGGCATTTGGGCGCAAAGGAGAATTACAGTAGTGAATGCTGTCCCTACGCTCATCAACATAATGACGTCTCTCGACAGTCAATGTCCGCTACCGCCGTCTGTTCGACTCCTAAACTTGGGAGGGGAAGCGTGCCCGCCTGCACTCGTCAATCGCTTGTGGTCAATGTCGTTGAGAATCCTCAATACATATCGACCTTCAGAAACAACGGTCACTGCCACGTTTCAGGAACTCTTCCCGAATCAGCAAGTGACAATCTGGAAGCCATTACCATTGTACCATGCACTCCTACTGGCCGTCCATGAGGATGGAGAGAAAAAAAATGGTCGCCGATCCCACTTCCACACGAGGAAGGAGCCGAAGGAGAACTTGCCATTGGCGGCCCGTGTCTCGGGAAAGGCTATGTGCAACGTCCTGAGCTTACAAAGGAAAAGTTCATACCTCATCCTTTACCATCCAGGAATGGAGAGAGGCTTTACAGAACGAGAGATTTGGTTCGCTTAGACAAGAACCTCAACATTGTCTTCCTTGGCCGAATTGATGCACAAGTCAAACATCGTGAGTTCCGCATCGAACTTGGGGAAATCGAACATGCCATTACAGCACATTCCAGGGTGCAGACAGCTGCTGTCATTCTGTCCGCTTGCACAGATCGTCTCGAAGCATACATCGTCTGGCAAGGTAGCGAATAAATCGAGCCCGGAGAACTTCGCGACAAGCTTCGACACTTACCTGCATATATGCAACCAGAAGAGTTCTTTTTCATTTCCGCAGACCAGATGCCTCGATTACCCAGCGGCAAGATCAATGCGAAAGCGCTTCAACAAACTTCTGAGGAGAACTTTGCAGCAACGCAACGGAAGGCAGTTCGAGTGCTGGATCTGTTCATACTGCTAGTACTCTTGTGGATGATTCTGATTTGGGTATTCTCCTTCGAGCAATGGCGGATGTGATCCCCAAATCTGCCAAAATAGGCAATGTCACCGACTTTTTTGATGACTTAGGAGGTCACAGCTTAATCGCTGCTCAACTGGTCTCAAAGCTTCGGAAGGAAAGCCCGGAGGGGTCTGTCCTGAAGTCCATTGGTCTGGAAGCGATATATCAACACCGGACGGCAGAAACTATTGTGGCCAGCTTCGGAGGCAGCTCTGGGAGCGAAAAATGCCCTCAATCTATTGCTGCAATGGGAGATCATGGGGAAGTCTCGAAGCGGAAGTACATACTTTGCGGCATCGCACAGGTTCCAGCCCTATTCTTCTTCTTCCTTGTGGAAGCAATCTCTATTCTGGTACCATACCTGGTTTTCTTCTTCGCGTTGCGGGAATTCGGCCTCGCTTACGCCATTCTCATCACCTACAGCGTATTCGTGGGAATCCTGCTAGCAGGGCGACCATAGGGATACTCGGGAGGTGGATTACCATTGGGAAAGTGAAGGAAGGAGAACACCGTCACTACGGCATCTACTACTACCGATGGTGGCTCGCTGATCATTTTGTCAATCTCGTTGACATGGTGACCATTGCCGAGACCCCTCTTCTACCTGCACTCCTCCGATGCATGGGAGCTCGCGTGGGAGAACATTGTCGTTTCGGCGTTCTGAATGCTGGGCTTGCGTTTGATCTGGGAAGTGTCGGTGATGACGTTGTTTCCGGAAAGGACATTGTGTTGGCGACAAGCTGGGCTGAGCGTGGCCATCTCATTCTTGCGCCAGTCACTGTTGGCTCTGATGTGCATGTTACCTCAAGACTCCCAAATTCTCGCTGGAGAACAATGGACAGGCTCTCCTGCCCAATACCGATCTCTCTCCCATGACGTAGGAAATATGCGGAAGACGCGACCAAGCCAAGCACGTCTCGTTTCCATGATCCTGGCTATGGCTTTTAGTTCCACCTTCGTTCTTCCAATAATCTATTTTGCGCCAGAGATTCCAAGCATGATTCTGTTCGAATATGCCAACATTGCCGGTGTTGGGTGGTATGTTCAGACAGCTATCGTATGCGTTCCGCCTACATGCTCTTGGTGTTCTTCGAACTCATACTTCTCACATGGGTGTTTTGGGACGGGTCACAGAGCACTCTTATCGCACGATATCCATTTATTTTCACCGCAAGTGGTTCGTAGATCGCTTGATGGATATTAGTCTTGTTGTGTTGCAGCCGGTATACGCCACACTGTACGTGCTACCTTTCCTACGATGCCTTGGCGTCAAGATAGGACAAGGAGCTGAGGTCTCGACCGCTCACGGAATCAACTTCGAGCTCACAGATATCGGCGAGCAATCGTTCGTTGCGGATCGAGTCATTATCGGAAATGCAGAGGTTAGGAAAAATATGGTGACGCAGAAGAGGACCCAGCTTCACAAATGGGCGTTTCTCGGTTTCCTATTGCTCCGAGACGGGTGAAGAAAGTCGAGAGTCTGGGGAAGATGTCTAGCTGATCAGCTCCTTCTGGTCCAGAGTTTGATCACACAAGCAAAGATAGTACTATGAACATCACAGACCTCGCTTACGGGCATGCCAAGGAAAACAAGACAGCGGCCGTTCTGGTTCAGAAGCTTATTTTCAATGCCTCTCTTGGGTCGTACGATTTACAGTATGTGACGGAGGATTTCTCCATCTCATCTTATAAGTATCTGCTCCATGGAATCCTTGATTCTTTCCTCCAACGACTCGTCCTTCTCGATCCCTGGCACGAAAGCCGGACCTATAACCCTGTATTCAGTATCCCCACATGGACGAAGCACAATAGGTTGTTCCACGCCAGGGAAAACAACAATCTTGTCGTGAACCTGAACTGCAGATGCGTATCCCGCCCCCTTTCTTGCCATATACACCAAGCCCAGAATATCCCTTAGCAGTCACGAAGATGTTGCGTCCCTCGTCCATGAGTTTTTGATCTTGATCTAATCGCAACATTGAGCTCATAATCATAACATCATACTCCTTCTCTCGAAGCGTGCATTTTTGCTGCAAAAGAGAAAGGGGCACGCCTCTCCAAGAATCGGCGTTCTCGTCCTTCTCCCTGCTAATTTCCCACTCTCGAAGCGCCACACGAGCCACCCACCCCTCGTACTGCTGCCTCGGATCGAATTCGCCTGCGGACCCCTCAAGCAGCCGAAAGTAGATTGGACTGAGTTTCTCAAATACTTCTTGCCATTCGGTGGCATCATCGATGCCATTGAGCTGCTTAAAAACCATGTCCAGGACTAACTTTTCAAAGTTTTCTGACGAGAAGTTCGGATATGCTAATACCACTTCGTCGAATAACAAAGCCTCGGCTTGAAGCACGCCGTCTTCGATCCTTGGCTTATTGTTGGTGCCTAGGTTCTCTGGCATGATAATTTGATTGTTTTGGACAATGTCTTCGGCTCCTGAGTAGTCGAGGTGCCAGGCCCAAGATGGTGATTGAGTGTTGGGATTATCCCTGCGCACAGAATGAATCAAAGTGAGATATTCTAGAGCGGGAGTACTTGTGGTCAGAATTGCTTCTGTAGCAGCTCGAAAGATCTCCTGCGGCGAGTTCCGATATCCTAGATCAGAAAACAGGACATGTGTTTCTTCATCAAATAGCCCTAGGACACCGAAGACACGATCTCTTGGATCCTTGACCAGAGAGAACAAACAACTCAGGAACACTTCATAGAGCCTCTCTTTCGGTAATGAGAGGCCTTCGCTGCTGAGAAGTTCTCGTAATTATCTTCTCATCTTGATGTTTGTCAGGATATCGTTTCTTCTATTTCGTTGCGTGCCATGTTCCCAGAGCTTGAAACATGCCGATAATATCATTGCCACGTCAGAGAAGGTCTTCCAGTGCCTATGGCAATTTGAAACCAAGAAATTAGCAATGTTCCGCCTGTATCTCTATGTGGAGCCCTCTGGGTATGGAATGTCTTCTGAATCTCTGAAGACATGAGAGAGTGACACAAGGACTTACATCCTGACACCACCACAGAGGACCATGATAGCAGTACTCTGCACCAGACCCACCTCTTGAAAGGTCCAGAGACGCATGAAGACCGTCCTTGAAGCGAACAAATCCATGATCCCATCCCAAGCCTTGTGCTCCGAAAGATCATCGAGGACAAGTCCCGGCTGGACCTCAAAATTCTCGTAGCGCTCGTTGTTCTCGCCATCCAGAAACCTGTCAAAGTCCTCAACTCGGTCGCTTAGCGGTGCCATAAGATCCCACGCCTCCTTTGTAGCAGTACCTGAAAGCTCGTCCCCGAGCCAGACAATGACCATTGCTGCATTCTTGTAGACGGAGCTCATGAGAGGCACTTGCTGCGATCGCTCGTCCAGGTCCTCTTGATTGATTGAGATGGCATCGACCCAGAACAGAGTCCGGTTCGTGATCATGAATTTATCTGGGTCGAGACAACCGTTACTTCCATGAAAGGTACGCAGTCTTCTAAGAGCTGTGACGAGACTCTCTGTAACCATGAGTGTTCGGCCGTTGCAGAGGATCGGGAAGTCTCGCGTTGGCGACCCCCATTCATAGCTCAATGCGATGCAGTGTGGCATGTGTGATAATTTCTTGTGGAAGAGGCGGACTTGGACTGGGTCTGAGGCTGCGCCGGGAATAAGCTCGAGCATCCTGAGCTCATTGGGCGGCAAAATAGGTGTATATCGAAATCTGGTCATCGTCGCGTCTTGAACTTGTGACAGAGGAAATTCTTGATTAATTCGGTCCAAAGCTGCCTTGCGAGTGATTATACTTATGGTGACAGATAACTTTCACGATGCGACTGCATCAGTTACCAACGGAGCTTTGTCTTATGAAGCTAGCAGAGCGTCCCAGTACCAGGGTATTGGCATCCCAATCGAGCCAGGGGTCATGTACCTGCACCGGGACATGGCTACATCGAGATGCTTTATGTGGGCCAAGAGCAGTTCATTGACGGCAAAGCCCTGCAAAGAGACTGAGACTGCTTGTAGCCAACTTTAGCTTCAAGAACTGTGATCATCACATTGAGTTCTCACGTCCGCTGCGATCATTTCCCCAAGCCTATATTGTTTCTAAACAATTTGGCGAAGGAGCATTTTTTGAAAATGCTACGGATTACTGACTCTTCGGGTTTCGCTTAGATTCGCAACCTCAATTCCCCCTCCTCGACTCCACAAAATCCACCAGATCAAACAGGCTCTTCTTAAACCTCCTCTCCTGACTCGTCCTATTGACATATTGCATCCCAAACTGCGCGCCATAATCCCCAAACTCCCAATTATCGGCAAAGCTCCACGCCAACGCCCCCATGACATTAACCCCATCCTCCCAGATACTCTTCAACACCTCGCTCATAAATGACAAGTAGTACTGCGAGCGCGGGGAATCGAACAGCTGATCCTCTACAGCTTTGTCGGCTTCTCCGAATACTGGGAAGCCGAATTCGGAGATTAGGACTGGGTGCCGGAAGGTGTTGTAGAGGTAGGAGAGGTAGGTTCGTAGGTAGGTGGGCGTGATGTAGACGTAAGATTGCGAGCGGTAGCCGATATTCCAGCCGAATATGTTGCTGGTTTCTTGGACGACACAGTACGGATAGTAGGGAGAAGAGGAGTTGGCTGCGCAGGCTTCGATGCCCCCTGGTGGGGGAGATACAACGGTTGCGGTGTATGGATCGATACCGAGGAAGTCGGAAGTGTTGCCGATGTAGGCGAGGTCTTCTGCGCTGAGAGGGACGTAGTCGGGGATCGTGATTTTGTAGGCTTCTGGGTAGTCGATGCCGAGGAAGATTGGGTTGGCAAAGGTGGCGAGCTGGAATTCGTCTGTAGGTAATGAGGAGTCAGAAATTGTGTATCAGGTTTGTCTCATGGCTTGTATGAGGAAAGTATCGAGATGTTAAAGGATAGAAGGAAACGAGCTTGTCTAGTACGTACTGAAGTGGTTGGCGGCATCCACATCGGATGCGTTCTGTGGGTTCTTGGGAACGCCGAAATTGTCGTTGAACTTGATGCCTAGCTTCCCAGTGCCGTTCACGTTCTCGTGGTAGAAGTGATAGAGTCTAGCATGAGCTTTGATGACATGGTCAACGCTTGCGCCGTTATCACAGTAGAGAAGTGGTTCATTGAACCTGGTCTTGTTAGCTGTTCGCACACAAAATCAAGATATGTGAAGAGGACTTACGTAAACCACACTGGAACTCTATCACTGTAATGCGTCAAGAGGATCTTGCCATAATTGACAAAAGCATCCTCAAACGTCTCATTTTGATATCCTCCATTTACATACCCAATAGCCGCATCATCACTCGGATCATTTCCCTCCCCAAAGAACTGGAATGGCGTATCGAAATGGAACATAGTAACGATTGGAATCATGCCCTTCTCCAAGACAAAGTCAATCAAATCACTATAATGCTGTATCCCCTCCTCATTGACCGGCGTTCCAGGTAGAGCGAAAGGCAGAATTCGGGTCCAGGCAATGGAGAAGCTGTAGTACTCAACTCCCATGGAAGCTAATCTCTCAATGTCCTGTTTGTACAGGTAATAGTTCTCATTTGTGACGTGGTCATTGGATCGGTTGTCGCCTTCACCAGCGAGCACTTCCATCAAACTTGGTGACTTTCCGGCTTCGAATACAGCGCCTTCGATCTGGGCTGCTGAGCCGGCTACGCCAAAGATGAAGTCGGAGGGAAAGTTGTAGCAATCCACTGGACCGAAATAGTCCGCTGGGGGAAGGATGAGTTCGCTAGTCGGAAGTGGTGTTGGGCTGACGGTTGTGCTGTAGAGGCCTGTTCCTGTGAAATTCGTGATGTTTGCTGCAACCCAAAGTTGTGTCCACGATGCGTCGCCGAATGGGTTTGCCGTATCTGTTGCTTGAGCTGTGGCATTTGGATTCCAGCTTCCCCACTGAATGGGCAAGGTCAGTAATTGTATAGAGTATTGTATCTCAAATTTCGAGGGATTCTGAGCTAGACACTCCAAATTGGGAGTTCGTAGAAGTGGCACTTGGGGTTAACGCGAGAAAAGCATTCCAAAACTTTCCACTAAGCATCCAAGCAGTGATCCCTCAAAATTCTTCACTCTAAAACTCACTCCGTGATCAGGAAGAAAAGAGGACAAACTCACAGTAGTAGTACTCAACCCCGGAACCAACGAACTCAACTGTTCATACCCCTCCGCATAAGTAGCCCTCGTCGTCGGACTAGGCCGACTCGTAGCAGTCCTATACGTCTCCGTCTGCGTAAACGAGAACTCCGTGAACCTGTATGTCGGACTCGCTGTCGAGTAGCATGATGTACACGATGGACGTGGTGATGAACCAGTAGTTGAAATATAGACTTGTTGTGCTTGTGTGGTGGCAGCGAGGAGAAGGGGGAGGAAGAGGGTGGTGAGTGTAGGTGCCATGGTTGAGTGGAAGGGTTGCAACTTGTATGAACAAGAAACAGGAATAATATTGGATGGATACTTATACTTGTATTTATACTTGTACCTACAATAACGGAAGACATGGAAGAAAACCTTCGAGTCCAATAATGACGCACGTGGCTATCCACCCTCATGGTACTTGTACCAACGAAGCTTCGATCTCCCTTCCATTTCAAGCCTCGAAGCCTCTCCCGTCCTCAAATTCCTACCGGAGGCACCTTGCTACTTTTCCTTTCGACTTACCTAAAGTCCATCCCATCATACCATACATCCTCTCCGTTTCCACTCCGTTCTCCGCATCTTCTCCGCTCTCCATCACTTCCCCTTTCATCCCCGGCATCCACCTGCTTCACCCCATATTACCAGTGCCTTTCCACTTACCAGCGATCCCGGTCCGGCAATTGACTTCTCTCTCCCCTCACTTTCCTCTCTTTCCAGTAACCGACAAGACAAGACAAAAGAAAAGAAGGCCCGAAATCGAAGCCCGAAAGCGGATTGGCAACACCCAGTGACAGCACAAACGCGGAGAGCAGACTGTCGATCTGGGGTTGGACTTGCCGGACATGGAATGGTCTTGAAGATGCCCAGTGTTTTGCCGGCCGTGGTGGGTGAAGAAACTGGGTTTAGAAGTTTAAATTTTCTCTTGGAAAGGCTTGAGGAGGGGTAGGTGGAGCTTCTTTTTTTCGGGAGAGTTAAGATGATCGATTCGGTGATGAGGTGATGTTGGTTGGGTTCGGCGGGATTGCGGGGTTAGATGGAGGTTCTTTTGTAAGTTGTGGGGAAGTGCAGATGCGGGGTAGATGGCAGTAGGTACGGATGTAGATACCGCGAGGGTCTCGCGATGAAATACGAAATGTAGAGGCGAATACGTGGGATACGAAGGTGTGTCCACGAACAGGGGATATGGAAAAGGATATGAGTGATTAATCAGGTTTGAGGTAGGGCAGTTCTTGGCTTCGCGGCAGTCTTGATGATGAGAATATGTTATTGTAAGGAGATTTTCCACATTCGTCCTATGTACAGCACATGCAATCCTTATAGATAACACCCACGAGTTCGAAACCCTGCCTCCCACCATCTTCCTCTCGATTTATCTCCTCGTCCTCTAACAAGAGCAATGTATCTACGCACCACCAATAATGAAAATCTCACCGGTCGTATCACTCGTCATGAATAGGCGATCTTTGCTATCCCACGCCAGGCCCGTAGGGCGGAAACAGCTGTTGGGACAGCTGCCCAGATTGCCGTTCTGCATGATGTTGACGGCGGCTGTGGTGCTGGTTGATGGCTCGACGGGTTGGCCGTCCTTGAATGCGACGCGGGAGAGGCGGTATCCGTCAGGTGGTTGGCGATTCCTTTGAAGAAAGGCGTTAGCTTTGTGCATTTGCTCTGGCATAAGGGATGATAAGATGGATGCTGTGATTTGGATGGGCTTCCACCGTGATAGAGAGAGACGGAGGCATAAGGAAGAAGAGGAGACTCACCAGCTACCATGGAAAGCAATGTAAGCAGCACTTCCATCCTTCTTGAACTTGATATCAAGGGGAGCAGTGTGTGCTGGGAACACAAGTCTCGGTGGGTACTTCTTCGCACAATCTGCGTCTGAAGAGGCGCCGACGGAACCATCAATGGAAAGTTGAGTGCCGACTTTCGTGCCGCTACCTCCGAATGTACTGGGTTCCCAGACTGCGAAACAGGATGGGTAGCCGTAGTTGGCATTCCATTGTGGACCGGTTGTGTCGTTGAGGAGACCGTGGTAGTTGAGTTCTTCGGCTGGGTTGTTGGTGTGTACGTCCTTGCCACCCTTTCTGACTAAAAGGGTTTGGAGTCAGTAATGCTAATGTAAGAGAATATCAAAATTTGCTGCAATTTTAGGAAGAATGAGCGGAGGAAAGACGCCACAGCTTTGTTCAAACAAACTGAATGAGAGACACAACCGGACTTACTGTCATCAGCTGAGTTCTCGACCGACCAGATGCCGCCTGTAGATGGGTCTTCGCCGAGTCCGACGCTGTTACGTAGACCCCAGCCAAGGACGTCACCAGCCTTCGAATAGTCGACTGGCGTAGCGAGAATGGATGCTATGTTGAACATGCGTGTTTGGGAGCGTCCACTGTCTTGTCCAGTTGTTGGAGAGTCAATGTTTCCAGATGAACCACGTGCAACAAGGACGACATCGGGCTTGGATTTGGCGATGCGCTTCGAGGAGATTAGTATGAGAGTTCTTGAATGAAGAACAATAGGACTCGAGTCGGAAACTAAATGGAGTCTGCTCACCAAAGTCCGAGTTGTGTGATATGCGAACGAAATACCCATGTTCGTGATCACGGCTTTCCTGGTGCCAACAGTACCAGCAGCAGCATCGTACGGGTAAGCAAACACGCTTCCTGCCGACGAAACGAAGAGAGTTTTGCCATCAGCAGTAAGCTCTATCCCATGATTAAGCTAGGGCTATTAGCTAGGATCGATGAGAGCGAAGCATGTGCAGGAAAACAGAAATATATGGCATAGTTAATTCCGCGAAAGAGTACCGTTCTAATAGCCAGGCCACCTAAGAGAAGCAAGACTTACAGTAGCATCATTGATCAAGGTCTTGGACGAAGCAACGCAAACATCCGTCCCTCCGTTATCAGTCAACTTGATCAATCGCACTCCTCCGCCACCCTGTTCCACAACAAGTAACTGTCCAAGCTGGTCAAATATGATCTCTCTGGGAGTCCTCAACCCCCTCATTACAACCAGTGCTGTGTAGCCCGAAGCCATGTTAGGCCTCGCAGTGGGGTTGATCGTAGCACAAGCACGTTTCTCCAGTTGAGGAAGAGCAGTCGCAACATATGACATGGCCACAATGACCACGGCGCGGACGAAAGAAACCATGATGGTGGACTGCTCTTAGTTGACAGCAATCACGTTTGACCGATTCGAAGTCTCGAATGTAGGGCAGACTTACGGGTCTCGGGAGATGGCCATCATTTTAAGAGGACTGCCCCCATGGCCAAGTCCTATCTGGATGCAAAGCCTAATACTGGTGGTATTGCTCTAAGGCGACTACCCTATCTTGGGAGAATGTAGTCCTAAGCATGACTTCATGATGCGGGCTTGTTTGTACAACGATATTGATGATTGCGCGAATAATGCGCCAGGCACAGGTGAAGTGCCGGTAGTTGAAGATAGCCAGAAATGGCTGAGGTGAATTGGCCAATTGAGGCGAGAGATATAGCTTGGCAATTCATCTTACTAAAACGGTGTGAATCCGATGAACAATTCAACCCCGCGATTGTAGAGTTCCCCGCAAGTGAGACTTCATCCATAGATTGCCTCGCTTGGGCTGTCAATACTTCCTCTGCCGAGAATTTGGGAGAGTACGTGTGCTTTCTGGAAGACGGTTGATCGTGAAGTTGGCGTTGAAAGGGACTTGGTATGATCGAAGGAAGGCTGCGTTCACCTCGCTCGCAAGTCGACATTATATGCAATCAGGCACGAATCGGACGACGTGATAGAGTCATATAATAGTGGATGGCCAAATACCCAACTCGCAGAGAACAATATCAAGCAATGGCTAGGATGCAACCCAGGTAGGAATGGTGCCCTGCTACAGTGTATCTCAATTGTGAAAGAAATGGAAGTATAGAAGAGAAGAAACAATCAAATAGGAAGAAGGACACGATAATTTGCGAACCGGAAAGCAATCGGCCCGTCGTACACAGGAATAGAAACGGAAGCAGGTGCATCGTCAACATTCGGAAAGGAGCCGATGTCCCAGAACACCCGAACAATCAGCCTCTAGATCGCGGAAGACTTTTTGCTAATGACGGCGAAAGTTCTCACTCGTACGGGCAAGATTTAAAGCTGATGCAATTTGGATGAAGCAAGACATGCAGTTCTCGAATAGCCCGGGTCATTGGAAATTTCCAGCTGAGCTGAGAAAGGAAAGACATGTGCTTGTGCGCGTGTGCAACAACGCGACAAACAACAGAGCGGACATGAAAGGGGTGAGGCTTCGTAGAATTTACCTTGCTTTTTCTCACCCCGCTGCGCCTATTTCAAGGAGGCTTTCCATCTTGAGAGCGAGACATGCCCCTCCACACGTCTGATCCATATTGCCCACAGACGGACCAAACGCGCAAACGTGAGAAACGCGTGGACGCGGTACGTACGGCAGAGCATGGCTTCGGGTGATTGGGAGGAGGGTGCGAAGGCTGCGGGTTGTATATTGTGGCTTGGGATGTTTGTGGGCAAGCGAAGCACGGACGGAGATGAGGCTTGAACTTCTCTTTGACTGCCCGTGTCTGGCTTTGGTGCAGTGAAATCTGGTGACTCTGGTAAGTGCGGGAGGGAGGCTCTTGCGTGTTTCGAGAGAGCGGGTCGGTGATGAGATGAGATGAGATGAGATGAGATGAGATGAGACGCGATGGGATCGGATGAGGATACCGGATCTTGGTAAGCGTTTTCCAGGGTTGTTGGAACCTTGACGGGCTGGATCCTTTCGATCGCGAGTGCGTTGGTGGCATTGAGGTCTTGATGAGTGAGATGTACTCTTTTCATGCGGCCGCAGGATGCTGTGATTGCGGGTCGGGATGCAGATGAAGCGGGAGCCAGGACTGCAGGAGGAATACTCATGCCATAATCTGTGCCGCACGGGAGTATTTTTCCCTCAGACCATGATGTGGTCCATGACATGAAGGGATTCCCAGTAACTTGCAGTAAGCAAGCAGGCAGAAGAAGCAAGGCCCGTCATGTCAATTTTGTCAATGCTGAGGATAGATCCGAACCGACACACCGGTAACGTTTGAGACGGAACGATCGCTCCTGTAATGGAATCTGGCAGAGTAGCATATGATTCTCTTGCTGTTTGATCTGATCTGACTTGATTGTCTGGAGATTCGAGTGCATGTTAGGTTATATCCGTATTATGCAAACTTCGTGGGAGTAGTTCTTGCTCTATTCTTAGGGGATTGATAGCACGATGTACGTATTGTGTTGCGGCTGTTAATTGGCGTCAGATCTGAGCACAAAGAAGATTTACCTGGCTGCTTCATCTGAAGATATCGTAAGATTATGGTCTGAAGATTAAGTTTAATCGCTGCAATATGTTTATTTTCTTCAGATGACGGATTTCTATGTTTTTTGCTCGTAGTCATCAGTCCTCTCTTCACAGCCCAAAGTCATCATGTTGGGAGATAGCATTCCAGGAAGCTGGGATATGATAGGTTTGTTGATAGCGGGTGTGTGCTTTCTCTCTGACATCTGACAGTCCCGAGTTTCTGGGCCGCCTTGCTTTTTTTTTGTGGGTTGCCGGAAACTTGCTATCTGATGCTGACTGAGCCCAGTGAGCTGTGGAATGCGCCAGGTCTGGAACTGTGGTGAGTTTGTGGGGGTGATGGGATAGATTGTGACGTTTCAGCGGGCTTGCATGGGTTTTCTTTTTTTGAGTCTTAGTGATGAGGATGATGTCTTGTGAATCAGAGGCGGACGGGTGTAACAGAAATTGAGGAGACGGAGTGGAGGTCAGAAGGATGGGATTGCTGGATTGGGGATGGGGAAGAAGAAGGTGGTGGTTTTGATAGGTTATGGAGACTTTGACTGTCGGGCTGGGGACGGGGAGGTCCAGTTCGTTGGAATCAGGGGCGGACGAATGAGGCAAGCAAAGCGTGGGGGCATCGTTGATTGCATGACTGCATCATGAAATTACTTGACATCATCTCTATGAAATCGTTCCCTTGGAGTTGGAGTATGCAGGAGTATTTCCTTCTGCTTCCTTTGGAGGTGATAGAATTCTGTTATCATATGGGGCATTTGAAATTCTTCGATGAAGTTGACGGTGCTGCCAGGCTAATTGGATAGCAGGCGACAATTATGACGATCTCGTGCATAACTCCCGAAACGGATGTCATCAGGCATAAACAGCCCGTAGTGCAATGGCGTAGCGTCGCTTGAACTCACTTCTTCTCTCGCGGGGAATGTCTCGCCAGTCTTCCGTCGTCGCCGGTGTGTCGGTTAGACTCTTTGTTAGCGGAATCACTAGAGCTACTCTCCTGTTGGCCAAGTTCCTGAGAAAGTGGGTGTGGAAAGCAGAAGGATCTCGTGTCCAGTGCGCTGGGTTCCGAAGGGCCACTTTTTTGAGATTTGTGCCGCTGAAGAACGAGCTTTGTTGACTGCTGCTGCTGTGAGTCTGGGCCGAGAAACTGGTCAAAGTCGATGGGTGGCTCGTGAGGTCGAAGAGTCTCAATTGATCGTGCAAAGATAATCGAATCACTTGCATCTTTTCTTTGTAGAACCATGTCCCCCTCCCAGCCACCGGATTCTCCACCGAGCACGTTGTGGCTGGATTGCGTGTGTTCTAGGGTTCTTGGGGCACCGAGGATGCCCTCATTTTGCCGTCTTTCATGGGCAAAGTCTGGTAACCCGTTGATTTGCTAGCGGAAGGGGAAATTGTGATAGTGCTGCGCAATCACAACGGTGGGCGTGCCGCTTAGAGGCCCGGTCACGATACACTCGCAGCAGAAGCACCGAGGAGCGCAGTAATGGCCCAAAGAAGACGAGGATATTGATGCATTGGAGTTTGCTCTGTCTGTCGTGCAGGGTGATCAAGATCTGGTGATCGAGTCAACCCCTTTCACCCGTCACAGCGTCCAGGCAAGGCGCTCGTTTAGGCCATTTCTGCCCTGAGAAGAATCTGTTGGTGCGAAGGGACACAGAGTCGGCGAATCGAAGCACGGCATTGCTTGTCAATAACTGCTGAGCGAAGAATGGAGAAGTTCTTCATCAGCCAACTGTGCGTCATGACGAGGGATGGTCTGCATGAAGCAGCTGCAGATACATCGCCATCATTACGAGAACTGGAGATCGTCTGGCTCTCGATGAACTGGACTGTTTACTAGGTATAATTGGACGAATCCTAGAAGCTCAGCAGGCGATTTGGCTAGTCCGTCTACTCACTACTGGCTGGACTGGCTTTGGCTTTTCAGCCTCCGGTTACAATTGCTGTTCACTCATCGGCTGAAAACCACCACTGAGCGCCATCATTAACGGCACTGAGGGGAAGAAGTCTCAGGTACAAGGAGAGACAAACAAAAGGGAATTCGGCGACGTCAGGGGCGGTCTCTGGTTGTTGGTTGAGGATTGCTTCACTTTTGCCAGAGAGTAACCTTAATAACAGTCATCAACTATAATTGTCGTCCAATCTGTTATCATTATCATCTATCGACAAGAGATGATACGGTAGGAATGCTAGACAAGACAAGACCAGACGGCTGACTCCCGGCTTCTATTTTGACTTTTGCTTCCCCCTTCCCCCTTCCCTCCCCTTGCCGTCCCTTTCACTGCCGAACGGACCATCGAATGCTCAAGTCACTCCATCGGAGTCCATCACCTCGTCAACCTGGGCAGTCTAGTCCAGTCCAGTCTAGACAAGACTGTCCAGTCCACAGGTCGTCCGCCTGCTCACTTCGCTCTCTTCTCGCCTTCTCGCTCAGGTCTTTCAGCTGTCGATACACAACAATACCCAATCCTAGATCCCAACACTGAGGTCTGGAATTAGATTGATTGATAGATAGACATCGAAACAGCAAACCCTAAGCAAACCCTACATGCGCTATTCCAATTTCCCAGGCAGCGCTCATGCCTGATTGCACTCTTTGACGGGCCGGGATCTGGCTGCTATTAGCCCAAAGCAGCGGTTTAGATATGATGCCCAATGCCCCGTATTGCTCGGAGCAGACATGTCCCCTGCAATTTCACGCTTCCCTGTGCAGTGCCGTCCAACGAACGTCCTTGACTTCCCTGACAGTCCAGTCTTAGCGGTCTTTACTGCCCATGCGCACCCTGGTCTTTTACCCTGCCCTGCCCTCCTTCCTGTCCTGCACGCTGCACTGTGCTCTCTCTGCACTTCGACAAGCAACATCCAACCACGCTCCTTCCTTCCCTACCTCTTGACATCGCCCTCTGCTCTCATTCCCTCCCTTACCTACACTCTCTACCTCATCTCCCCACCAGCTGCACCGACACTCTCTTTCGAATCCTTTCTCTTCCCCCACGACGACCGTCATTTCAACAATCAAATTCATCGCCATCCATGCATCGCCAATCTGGAAAGGGACGAAGCTGCTGAGGAGGGCTGTTGGTGACGACGGACAGTGAAGATGGAGGCCGAGGCCGCCTCTGTCCCGGCTTCACAATTGGTCAGGACTCACACGCCCGAGAGTCTGCGACAACGACAGCGAGACCGTCTCTCCCCACGGGGACGCTTCCCGAGGCCTAATCGAATCGAGACGACTGTAAAGGAAGTTGACAGGTTGTCCAAGAATGGAATTACTCTCGCGCCTGCACCGAGGACGAGGCCCACTGGGACGAGTTCGCCTGAATTGATGAGGAAGAAACAATTACAGGAGGGGCTGCGCAAGGAGAATAGTATCAATCGGAGGGCCAGAAGGGAGGCGGAGGACATGAAAATCGACATCACACCCGATGGAGGTTCTGCGGGCCGAGAAGGTCGCCAATTCACCGTTGCGAAGGTTGGCAATAATGGCAAGATATATTTACGGTAAGCCAAGGAATCATGCTCGATGATGTCGTTGTTTCTTCACGACAAGGCATAATGTTTCTACCAAAACCAGACGCTGACACACCAACACAGTCCAACGATCCGTCCTTCTAATCAGCGGTATCCCCAGCCATCGTTCGTTTTCCCTATAACACCTCCAAGTACCGCAGGTCTCGATGCATTGGTAGCGCGCAACGATGGTGCAGGTGAAGATGATCAACGTGATAGTTTATGGACACCTTCACGATCGCCAGCAACGACTGTAAACGGCAATAAGACCTACTTTCCAACTTCTTCACATGCGCCAAAATCGCGTCACCAACGCGCTCAATCAGAATCGACCGCTGAAGAGCAGCAATTGCCAGTACTAGATTCGGACGTAGGCGCATTCAAGGTTGTAATAGAGAGGCCAGGGACTGGACCCAAGCCTGCTGAGGAATTTGTGGGCATTCCAACACTAGAGGTTCCCATCCCTTCGTACAAGCTTGGTACACCCAGGTTTAGTACGCGGGGTACGGCTTTCCTGCGAGGCTCGTCATATACGACCACAGATGACATGCGCTCAAGTGTTTTCTCGTCGAGGGTACCGAGCTCGCATAGACCTACTCGAATTCTTTCTCGACGACACTCGGACGCGTCACCTCAACCTCACTACCCAGCTATGCCTTCTACCCCTCTTACTGGTACATTTTTAAACCCTGGAGTTGTTCGGAAACCTATGGCAATTGTTCCCGAGATGTTTGATGACCTTACCTTCAAGCCAGCGTGTGACCATCCTTCCGTCGTTCGGTATTCTGTAGGCGGAGGAATCAGAGCAGCAACTCCAGCCCGCCTTGTGGCCGAGATCACTTCTCCCACGTTCGTGGATTACGATCTATTATCCGACTTTTTCCTAACCTTTCGCTCGTTTCTGGAGACAAGCGACCTTCTATGCATGCTCATTGCACGTCTAAGATGGGCTTTGGCGAGGAATGACGAGACAGGGACGGTAGTAAGGGTCAGAACTTTCGTCGCCATCCGACATTGGATTCTCAATTACTTTCTGGATGACTATGTGGTGGATTACGACCTGCGAAGGTCCTTCTGCTATCTGCTGAATGGCTTTGTGACGGAGCTTTCGCAGGATCCGGTACGCACGAAAGTCCCGTTGAAGATACTAGGAGAATTGAAGAAATGCTGGAGAAGAGTATGCGCGTTGTACTGGGATGGGCCAGAGTTTGAAGTGGAACTCGGACCCGAGATCCCGATCGCTCCTGGTGGAGTTGCTGGTTCTCGAAATCCCAATTTAGACCCAAGCTTCTGGCAAATGCATCCGGATGGACCTCCAAGACTGGATGGCATCATTGAGCCTGACTTCGCGGAACCTGTCAACACTACCACAGATGGAAGGAATTTCTTCGCAGATGTGTCGAGGGCTGGCCACCTGGACTCCGTCGTCATTCCACAACATGCTTCGACCGCTCCTGTTGGAGGTTCATACGACCCACGACCACAGTCTCCATCAAGCATAGTCAGCGAGGATTTTATCTCTTGTTCCTTTCCCTCGCGTCAACGTCCTGGTAACAACCAACCGTTGGGAGCCCATCCAGTGCCAGCCAGTTCAATATACGACCCAGCTCCACCAATTGCAACTACGCCAAAAGCGCTGGCTGGCAAACGCGTCCGTCCAGCGCATGCTCACAAGCGAAGTGCAAGCTTTTCGGATTCTTTTAGAGACCGCCGTACTCAGCAGCAGCCACAGCAACCTGTACAGAAAGTCATATACAAAAGCACCGAATTATTCCTTGCTCTGCCCTACGCTGGAAGTATCGTCAGAGGCAACCTCTTCCCACCTGGACAAGCCTTCGTCGAGGTCATCGCTCCTAGTACTCCTGCAGAGATGAATCGTGCGACTACGTTCTTCCCCGGATTTCCTTCTGACCAGAAAGGTCCTTCTGCAATGTCTGGCCCGGGCATGAAGAGACTACTTGGGAGCGTACGCCGTGCTCTTAGTACTCGAACGGGTGGGAGTCCCAATGCCTCCCCGACACAAGGAAGCTTCCCTAATATTCCACCATTGGGAGTTCGAGGCGCAACTATTAACCGGCTACCTGGAACCGCTATTGTACCACAAGCTCGATCTCGGAACACGGGTACCCGGGCACCTATGCGGATAGATCTTCTGGGTGCTGAGATTGCAGAGGATTTTAAGAAGGCTGTCAGGGAAGATGCAGAGGCTGAAGCAGAAGCTGACGCTAGACAGCGAAACGCCGAACAGGGCAACAACGAGAGTAGCGAGCATGATCTAGGTCTACAATATTCATCCATGGCGCCAGACACCACATTCGACGACAGCCAGCCCGCCAACCAGAGAGCACCAATTAGTCAGATGACTACCGGTAGCAAGTCTATTGTTATTGTAGACGACACTCCGCCAATGGACCTGCCAATGATGACTGGTGCACTACCTCTCAACCCTTCTGTCGATACCTTCCCAGATGCTTACATGCATCCTTCTGGAGGTCCAACGCCTCCTTCTACTCCCCCAGATGCGACACTGGGCACCCCAAGGCGGTCCTCCCATCTTCTTGGAGAGCACACCAGGAACCGATCTCACTCATTTGAAGGAACGCCTTCCCTGGTAGTCGATTCGCGACCTTCGGGAGACGATGAGCGATCGCCGAGCCACAGACCACCCGGAAGACTTGGCATGCGTAACCCAAGAGGCCTATCCTATCGCTCAAAGAAGTCTGTATCATTGCGACGCTATGCATCATTCCACAGCGGCTTCACACGACATAGAAGTGAACGCAGCTTCGACGCGACCACCTTCTCGGAGTCGGAAGATGTTGAACAGCTATCGCATATCCCATCTGTGCCATTGCCACTCCGCGTGCTTCGCAGACGCCCTGGTGGAGACCTGAGAGCTGTTTCGAACGTGGGCGACCTAGGTATTCATCAATTGCGACGACCAATGTCAACGGGCTCAATGACGGCGTACTCTGATTCAGTTCGAAGTTCATATTTGTTGGGTCATCGATCAAGTGACTACGTCGATGTCGGAAACAGCGACTACGACCAGACCGATACCAATGACCAGACTTTCTCGCTTGGTGCAATGGCCGAGCCTGCTCCCAAGCCTCATGTCTCGCTCTTCAGCACGCACTCGTCTCAACCAGTTATGCGTCCTTCATTCGAAAAGGAAGCTCAGATGCTGGCTCAAATCCCCGATGATATTGATGATGACGGCGGAGTCGAGTCTGCACTGGCTAAATTAGAGGGGAAATTCGAAAAACGTCGATCTGATATCTCCGGTCCCAAGCAAGCTCGAGATGTCCCACTTCAGCACAATAGCTTCGGTCGACCAGCATATGATGTCAGCACTCTGACCCTCGAGGAAGATGAAGAGGAAAAGCGACGACATCGGCAGCGACATATCATTGAGACTCGTATTTCCAAGCCATCACCTGATCAAGCAACTTACCGCCTACAGCCACGTCAAGGTCTTGAAGAACTAAAACCTATGGTATACCGTCCCAAAGGAATGCAACCAACACCGGAACTCAAGTCGCCAAGATCTGTAGAGTCATACAACTCTATTCCACTCCTTGAGCGGGGATTGACCGATGATGGGTTCGAGAGGAAGCAACGGGACTGGTCCGAGCATTCCATTCTCCGTGGACCAAGCAATGAGCGACACGATCACGACATACAGACTCCGGACTCTTCTCACGTCAATTCGTTCAACTTCATCGAAGAAACTGACAGTATGAGAAGAATCCCTGTGGGTGAGACAAGACCCAGCACCCACGAGTCTTTCTTGGACAGTGATAGTGATGCCAAGAGTGACCTGTCGTCTGAAATGTCAATGGAGATCATCTCCCGAACCGAGTATACCGAACAAGACTCTGGTGCCCAAACCTTCCCTCCCATGCGACCTGGTACTGTCGTCAAGGAGATCGAGCTTTCTCATCCTCTTTCTCGACCACCATCTCCACCAATGACATTAGTTCAGGCGTTGAACCTTGGTCCACAACCTACTTATGTCCCGAGGGTTCATGAGAAACAGCTCGAGCACTCACACAGCACTCTTCCTCCGACGCCAGAGATTACACCGACCGGAGCCTTTGCCAAGGGCTTTGCAGGGGAGAGAGGTGCGTCTCCGACCATTGTTGACCCGTTGCGATCCCATCGCATACCTGAGCCCTCTCGAAAAACCTCGGTACATCTTCCTTTCATTCTTGCATTCGATTCACAGGTCCTGGCTCAACAATTCACCTTGATCGAAAAAGATGCCCTCAATGAGATTGATTGGAAGGATTTGATCGAAATGCGGTGGAAAGATGTGTCAACAGAATCGCGGTCATGGGTCGAATTCCTGCGCCTCTCGGAACCCCGTGGTGTTGAGGTTGTCATCGCACGTTTCAATCTTATGGTGAAGTGGGCTGTGTCCGAATGTGTCCTTACTCAAGACCTCGGAGAGCGTGTTCGTTGCATCATCAAGTATATTCATATTGCAGCATATTGCCGCAGATACCGCAACTTTGCGACGATGACCCAGCTTACTGTTGCGCTCACTTCGAAGGACATCTCCCGTCTGACCAAGACCTGGTCATATGTTCCTGCCGCGGATAAGGAGACTTTGAGACAGCTCGAATTTCTCGTCACGCCAACTCATAATTTCCATAACCTTCGAGCCGAGATGGAAGGAGCTGGAGCAGATCAAGGATGCATTCCTTTCGTCGGCATCTATACACACGACCTTCTGGTCAATTCTGAACGACCAAGTCAGATTGCCAGCACGCCAACGACAGAGCCTCTGATCAACTTTGAGCGCTGTCGCACAGATGCTACAATCGTGAAGAATCTTTTGAGGTTGCTAGAGGCCAGTTCATTGTACAGATTCTTGCCGATTGAGGGAATCACCGAGAGATGTTTATGGATGGCTGCTTTGACGGACGAGGAGATTTCAAGATATGGCAAGGTTATTCAAGACTAACAGCCGCGCAAGCCTCAACAACTATATATCGAAATTTCGCAGCATCGGTCTCCACCTTCTCAGTATTCTCGCCTCGAACCAACCTACCTTTGCGAATTTCACAACTTCACTCCATCACCAGGATGGACTTCTTGTAAAAACTTCGGATTCGGATTTTTGGCTCCTGTTCTTAATATTTTTCTTTTCTTGGTGCATGTGCACTTTGCTACAGTCTTTACAATCTCTGTTTGTTCTTATTAACTCTGCCATGGCCCGACGGCCTCCCTTTTCTATTCTGTGTTTACCTCTACGGTTATCGGTCATGATGCATACGAATTTCCTTTTTGTGGTTTGTCCTTATTAGCGAGAGCGGGCATACATATGTAAAGGTTTCAGGAAGTGCTGGGGAAGAGTAGATATCACTGTGGAGGATGGGCTATCACTGGCTTTGTTGTGTTGTTATCTGTGTGCAAATGGATGGGCAAGCGAGGAGATATGGGAAGGGGAAAGTGGTTTGCATTGCGTTGCTTTGGGTGCATGGCTTGAGAATGGATGGATGATGGATGGTTATACCCTGTTTTGTTGCGCGAGAATAAGAGGGAAGAGCACCTTTGTGATATAGCTGTGCTTGGGAGGTTGCTTGCTGAGATGAGATGAGATGAGAGCAGACTTGAAAAATCACATATGAGCTTCTAGCTACAATATCTGTCTTCATTGCCACCTGATTGTGATTCAATGCAACCACAAAACAGAGATCGAATAGAGGTAAGCACGTCTGTCCTCGCGCAGCTTCTACAGTAATTGGACTGACTACATCACAGCACTAGTCAAGCAAGAAACGTCAGGGTTCTGTTAAACCGAGGAAAGAGGTTGACAAGTCAAGTCTGGTAGATGTCTTAATGGTTAAGACGATATCGTGATTGTCAGCAGCACACTACTACGTAAATGACGCATGTCTCGAGTCTATACCATTTTCCCTTCTTTCCCCCACAAACCATCCGTCTTCTTCTCACCCCACCTCACTTCGATCCAGGTCCCCCATCCATCCAAGTTCCAACTCAAATCGAACCGCGAAAGGAAAAGTTGACACAAGCATCTCCTCTCCTTCCCTCTCCTCTCTATACCCGCTTCCAGACATGACATCCGCGTCGACGCCCGTCCCGAAAGCCTCAGAACTATCCGTTCATAGGCGCGGTACTCCTCAACATGATGGACGTTGCGTTCTTGGATGAGAGAGTCGTGCTGTCGATGGCCCAGTATAGAGCCCATATTCCCTGGAGGAGGGAGAGGGTTTGTTAGTGCTGTGGTGAGGAATGAGGGGGGTGAGGGGGGTTGAAGGGAGGTTTGTGGGGGGCTTGGGGAGGTTTGTGATGGGCAGGACGAGAGAGATTGATGAGGTTTTGGGAGTTGATTTGATTTTGAGGAGTTGGGGAAACGATGGTGAGGAGGATGGTGGAATGAGAGAGACAGGGGAAATTGGAAGGAAGCATAAGGAGGGAGAGTTGGGGATGAGGGGAGGATGAGAGGGTTATAGAGAGGTTGGAGGAGAGGGTTGTGGTAAGGTAATAATTGGAGAGATCAGACTAACGTCAGTACCCGTCTCAACAGCCCAGAATGCTTGCTCCATGTCGGAACCCGTGGAATATGCTACCGCCGTGCCGTAGAACATGAAGCCCGTGGTTGCTATTCCGCTATCAGTGGTCGTGTTGGAAGTGAAACCGGCTTGTTGAGAACCGGTGGGGTTGATGTAGAAGGTTGTGTTGGTTGAGATGCCGGTGGAATTGGTAGTGGTGGTGGTGTTGGACGTGATTGTCCAGGGCTGGGAATCGGAGGTCGTTGAGGAGAGGGTGCTGGGTACGGTGAATGTTATGTTTGAGGAGGTGTTGCTGAAGGCTGTTGTTAGGGAGGGGAGACCGATGTAGGCTAGTCCTGTGGTGGAGTGATCGGTCAGTCTGATGCGAGATCGCGGCGGAGAACGAAGCGGATATAACGTGTGGAATTTAGGAGATGGAGGGGGAGAGGGAAGAAGAGGAGAATGAGAAGACGACCATCAAGAGGGCAAGAGGAGAAGGGACGGAGTGAAGGGGAAACAGTAAGAGGTTTACTTACCCTCGCTATAGAAGACAGGTGCACCGTTTGTGTTGCCACCGTACGCATACAGAGTTATACCACTGCCTGATGTAGTTCTCTTGGAGTTCGAAGCGGCGGACGCGAAGCCAGTGAGACCTAGCAGGGCCAATGGCAACACAGATCGGAGATGCATCTTGGACTCTTGCTTTTGGATGAACGAAAGGAGGGGTAAGAAATTTGAGAGAAACGAAAGCAAAATGGAGGAAAGATGTGGGTGGGTTGCAGATCTCAGTGAGGGGAAGGTGAGATATATATCCAAAAGAAGAGGGGTTGGCTGTTAAGGTGCTTTTTGTGAAGCCGCGGTACTTCCTCATAGGGTTTGTATGAACGCGTACTCCGACCTATACCTCCTATCCATATCCACGAAGAAGCTACTGCTAAAAAACACGAAGCGAGAAAAAGCTTGACTTACTTGATTCTGATTGTGGTTCATCTCGTCCGCCTCTCCATAGACTCTGAGAGCTATTCTTGGAATGAGCCCTGGCCACTCCGTCTACTCAATAGTCGTCGCGTCGTTGTACAACATCAGCTGAAGACTACCGTCTGATAACAGAACATTTGCGAGCAGGACCGTGAACCAACTATTTGCGACGAGAATTCGGACGAACCACCAACCTTCGGTACCGACGCATTGATACTCTCACTGGCTCCCTCCACAACACACAAACAAACGCTGCGATAAGATGTTACTGTGGACCCTTCCTGGTACTACAGCTCAGCCATTCGGAAGCATGCTCCCGAATTGATTACAACAGCAAAGCTCCCCTGAGGGTATTGTTTCGTTTCGCTAAGAAACCTCGTAAAGAAGCATTTTAAGCGAGTTTATCGGACTGCAAAACAAAAGGGGAGCTCCCGCCCCCACTCAGCGGAGCGTCGTCAGCCTCATGATCCACAGACGCACAACATCATCTTCAACAGCCTTTCTCCCCTGCAGATCATCCACATTAAGGCTTCTCGGCCAAAGCTTAGCAGAGGCTCATGCTTATGTTCCGTAAGCTTGTTCCATGTCGACTTTGTGGTTGTCAGCTCTGCCATCCAGTAAGATTGCGCCTGTCGCTTCTGATATTCTGCTGCAACGCACGAGCGACCTACTATAGTCTACTGCAATTAAGCTCGGGGCTACTAATATGTGTAGGGCAGGATGACGCGGTGAGACTATCGATTTGTAGTCCACGGCAGAACGAACTGTCAAAGCAGTAAGAAACAGGCTGCCTATCGTGCGCGGCTGACAAGACCTCCTGTGCAAAATTCAAAGATCAGCGTGAAACAAAGCGCTGTATATTCGTGGAGCCGTCTGATCAACTCCACAATTCAATGTGGCTGAAGCTTCATCACCACCTCCACAACACTCGATTGCCCCTCTCACGATGTTACTGATTCATGCCGCACTCGAAAAAGCATCTCTCCGAAGTATCGAAGGCCAAAGAGACAGATAAAGATATCCGAAATATCCGTAAGCGAGAATGAGTTTACGCTGCTGCAATGTTTTGATCGTCTTCATATGGACTCAATATCCAAATTTGGAACTCTTGCGCTGCGTGGCCCTAAGTAAAGCTAAGATTAGAACGGATGAGGCTATCCAAGAACAAGTCTAACTGCGTATCTCTTTCCAAACACAGATGTGCATCCTAAAGATGAAATCGTCTGTGGGCTTTGGACTTGAACGCAAGAGTCATGGCAGAGATGTACGCTCGACGGCTTCTATATAACATGCCCAGGCGAACCACTTCAATTTCTCTCATCGTCCATCGATCTACATTCGCTCTCTTGTCTCTTATTCCCTGCTTTCCTCTGTTCTTCTCTTATCCTTTCCTTCTTTGCAATATGCACATCTCATCATTCCTCGCCTCCAGCTTGGCATTTCTCCATTGCGTTAACGCAGCTCCTACCATTTCCGATTCCGTGCTCAGCAAAAGATGTACCAACTCAGCTACGGATAGGTCTTGTTGGGGCGATTATGATCTCTCTACCAATTACTATGAAGAGGCTCCTGATACGGGAGTTGTCGTCGAGTATTGGTTCGAGTTGGTCAACTCGACCAGCTCCCTTGACGGTGTTGAGAGGAACACGCTTACTGTCAATGGAACGTTTCCAGGTCCTACAATCATTGCAAATTGGGGAGACACTGTTCGTAAGTGACAAGGCTTCCCAACTTTGGGATTATAAGCTGACATGACACAGGTGTACACCTTTACAATGGTCTGACGACGAACGGAACCAGGTTTGTCTTCTCTTGTAACCATGGGCTCTAGGAATATGGATTGGACGCTAATATGCTTTCAAACAGTCTTCATTTTCATGGTATTCGCCAGAATTACACCAATCAGAACGATGGTGTTGCATCAATCACTCAGTGTCCAACCGCCCCTGGAGACTCTATCACTTACGAATGGCGAGCTCTGCAGTACGGTTCTAGTTGGTATCACAGCCACTTTAGTGTTCAAGCATGGAATGGTGTTCTCGGCGGTATCTTGATCAATGGTCCCGCCACAGCAAACTACGACGTCGATCTTGGCAACCTGTTCTTAAACGACTGGTCACACAGCACCGCGGATGTCGAGTATCTTTCTGCCGAGCTCAACGGACCTCCTACTCTTGACAACGGTTTGATCAACGGGACAAACGTGTACGGTGATCTCGGATCCCGATTCAATGTCACTTTTACCGCCGGTACAAGCTATCGAATTCGTCTCATAAATGCAGCAATCGACACCCACTTCAAGTTCACAATCGACAACCACAACCTTACCGTCATCTCAGCCGATTTCGTTCCTATCGTTCCATATGACACACAAGTCGTCAGTCTGGGTATGGGCGAGCGCTACGACGTTGTCGTTACCGCGTCCGAAACTTCTGGTAACTACTGGTTGCGTGCAATCGCTCAGATTGCATGCTCGGAAAATGCTTACCCGGATAACATCATGGGAATCGTCATGTACGACTCTACGAATACTACTGAGCCTGACAGCACTGCCTGGACGTATACCGATAATTGTGATGACGAAACGCTTACGGATCTGGTACCTTACCTTGCTCTGGATGCATCCTCCGCGACGGTCACGGATGACGAAGCTGTCACAATCGGTGTTGTGGCGACTGATATCGGCAACGTTGGCTACGTAAGTCTTACTCCTTTCCCAAGCTCGTCTCGAGACTCTGAAGCTGACATTCCCTACCAAAGTGGTATATGGGCGGCACCACATTCCTCGTCGACTGGGCTGACCCAACTCTCCAACAAGTCATCGACGGCTCCAACTTCACCACCCAAGACCATGTTGTTCAAGTTGATGATGCAGACGAGTGGGTGTACTTCGTGATCGCTACCACCAACGCACAACCTCATCCAATTCATCTTCACGGTCACGATTTCTACGTCTTGGCTCAAGGAACAGGTACTTTCTCCGACACGACAACACTCAATTTTGTGAATCCAATGCGAAGAGATGTGGCTATGCTTCCTGGCGCGGGATACTTGGTGATTGCTTTTATCACTGATAATCCTGGAGCTTGGTTGATGCACTGTCATATCGGGTGGCATACGGATGAGGGTAAGTTTCCATATCTTCTAGCATGATCGTGAGACTGACATAAAGTGCAGGTCTTGCTCTTCAGATTTTGGAACGTCAGAGTGAGATTCCGGCGTTGATCGATACTGATGTTTTGAACTCCACTTGTGCTGCGTGGGAGGCTTATGGCGAGACGCAACCAACTGGTGAGGATGGAATTTGAGGGAAACAAGCGATTTATATTAGTAAGATATGTCTTGTGTTCTCGGGCCATCCATGGGTCTCTTGGATTGCATGTACACATCAAATGAAGGATGGAGTTTTGATCATAGTTTGAGGAACTAGGAAGTGGTGGTGATGATCGAGTGTATGAACACAATGTTTCTGGCTTGAAGAAAGTAGACAAATGAAGCTGTAAAAAAACTAAAGTAACATCGCCGAACCACATCAACTCGGTGATTGATGATCTGAAGTTGTTTGTGCTGGCCAATGGCACTAATTGAGAAATGGGAATGAAGGGAACAGAGAAACTGGGGTCGAAATAAGCGAAGTGTAAACAATCAGATCCACATGACATTGTTGGTACAGTCTGGGTTTTGAGGCCAGCTCATGGTTTCTTGTAGGATTGCTAACATTGTATAGTATATCATCCATCATGAAATACCATCAGTATATAGAACTTCGAGGAAATTCATGTGCAGACTGTATCTGTACCTGTGAAATGGTGCTAATATTTCGATCTTCTCGCGTAAAATGCCCCCTGAAACACGGGTTGAGCCGATGGTCAGTGACGTCTGTCTCAGGTCCGTCTAGCCTCGTCTGCCAGCCTTTTAACCTCAACTCAAATTAAGAGCCCAATCACAAGCAACACTCACCAACTAACGCAAGCCTAGACGTTGGAGCAGATAACATAAACACCACAAAAAACAATCTCAGTCGGAAGTCTGCACACAAGATGGCAGAGTCAATACCAACAACATTACAGCCCTCCCCTCCACAAGCCGAAACCCAAATACCAACGACAGTCATCCTCCGCACGCCCTCAGTCTACAATAAAGTACCAGAACAGACACAAATCTCACCGCAAGAATGGAAAGCTCCCCCCCTTGAATGGCTCGAACGCACCTGGACAGTAACACACTCCACGCTCCCCATGTGGCGCAAAGCAAAGAACGTCCGCATAACCTACAAGCTCCTGCCCCGCGCCTCACCCACCTTACCCATCCTCATCGACGACGAAGTGTGCAGCTCTCCAACTGAAAAGACATGGATGCCGCAGCCGAAGAGCATACGCGGTGTCGACACGCCGGATGAGAGTGTGCCTGGTGGAGCGGCGTGGAATTGGCGGGGGAGGGGATGGTTGAAGGTTGCCAGTAGTCACTGGGAGGTTCTTGGGTGGGGGGAGTTTGTGGATCAGGAGGGGAAGAGGGAGAGGTGGGTGGTTACGTGGTTTGCGAAGAGTATGTTTACGCCGCCCGGGGTGGATGTTTATAGTGAGAGGAAGGAGGGGGTGGGTGGAAAGTTGTTGGAGGAGATTAGGAGGGTCGTTGCAGAGGGGGCGGCGGGTGAGGAGGTGAGGAAGTTGTGCGAGGGAGAGGAGTTGAGGGGGGTGATGATTGATGATGCTTGATTCATGCGGTGAAAGGCGACGGTCTGGCAACTGGGAGATTTGGAAGGGAATGGAGCTTGAGCGAGGTATACCCGGTGGGCTTTACAAGCTTGTTCGTAACATTATTTGTATTGTATTGTGCTTGTACAGCTAATAATTAATCATGATGCCTAGACCTGTGTCTATGCCTATGCCGGTCCTCTTCTCGATGAGAATTTCTTCTAGACTCCTTATGTCTGTGTCTCCTCTCCCGGTCTTTCTCGCTCTCTCTTGTCCGGCTCTCATGTCGAGTCGACGAGGATCTCTTATCCCTTGGGTCCAGGATGAACTCGATCGACTCTCCGTCAGAGCCATCTTCATCATGGTGTCTCCGTTTCCTCTTCCTCCTTCGCTCAGAATCTTCCATCGAGGGATCTGGTCCATCCAAGCTGAAGCTCTCTAATTCATCTCTATCTCGTCTGCGCTCTTTCCTTCTTCTCCTCTCCGCATCTTCTAGCTCCTTGAGCTCCCTTTCCCTCTCTTCTTTTAATGCCCTCCTCTCCTTCTCAACCATCCTGACCTGCCTTGCACCCGCCTTCATCATCGCCAGTGGATCGTTGTCTACCATCCTCTTCAAAGCTCTCTCCTTCCTCCTCGGATCCTCATTACCCCAGACATCCTTGTCCGGAATTTCAACCCCAAGGTCCTCTTTGCCTCTCGTATCGAAATGATTCTCAAATCTTGCTTTGTCCTTCGCGTGCTTCCTTTCTTCTCTCTCCCCTGCTTTCCGCAACGCCCTTTCCTCTTTCCTCTGCTCATTTGCAGCATCGATGATGGCCTCCTTCTCTTCGTGTGTCAATGCGTACCACGGCTTGTCTAACCCTTGCTTGAAGCCCGCGGCATTAGAAAATCGCATGGTGTACTGGTCCTCATATTCCTTCTTCTTGCGCGCCGCTTCGTGCTCAGCTTCGGGATTCTTCTCTGCGACTTTAGAGCTAGAAGGTACTGTCTCTGGGAATAGAGAGATATTTCCTCGTTGGTCTACCAATGGTGCTTCTGTCGGCTTACGCAGCACGAGTTGCTTGTCTATCTCCCTGCCTTGGTCCCTATCCTCAGCTATCATTCGCATCTCGAAGTCCGTGTCATTTTCTCCAGCCTTCTTGCGCCTCTTCCTCTCCCGTCCATATCCGTATCCCGACGAGCTTTCTCTTGCTCCGGTAAGATATTGATTCGAATTTGAGGGCCGAGGAGCATCTTCGATTGCTAAAGGAGTGGGCTGCTCGCCGCGGAGGATTTGCATGCGTCGTTGCGCGTCGGCATCTTGCATGCGCTCTTCTTCAGCGGCTTCGAGGGCTGCGGCGGCAGCTTCATCGCGTTTGACTTTCTCGATGTTCGCGGTGTTGTAGACGTTCCATGACTTCTTGCCTAGGAGGTGGCTTTCGAACGTTAGCTTGTGAACAAGGTAGAAAGATGCGCAGAAGACCAAGAATCGAGGATGTGTCAAAAGGGATTTCCGCAATACGGAGATACATATAAAACAAACCTACAGAGGCATGATTGGGACTTTGAATTGGTGGTCCGCAACGTTGACGAAGAAATCCAGCTCGAGGCTGAGAGCCGGCAGATGAGGCTGCGCTTGTGTGGAGAAGGTGGCGGGGTTGGTGTTCGAGAGGGAGAAACCCAGTGTTAGAGGCGACGCTTTGTCCCCCGCTGCTGACCCCAAACCAGCAAAAGACAACAGCTGCAACAGCACAGGAACGACCCAATTTGGCAGCTTCATTTTTTCAACACTTGCCACTACGAACGATAATACGATTTGGAAGATATCACGCCCGCTTTAACTGACAAAAGAGGGATATCTGGTCTCTAAGGAGGAGTCATCGAAAAGGACACTTCCAGAAGATCCGTGACCAGTCTGACGACGACAGAGCTCTGCCACAAGGCTACCGTTTGGAATATATCTGGCCTCATAACCATCTACCCAAGTCGCCAAGAATCACTGAACCTACGACACCTCGATTCTTGATCTGCAGAGAACTTGCAGACGTAGGCAATCATGAACATTCGACAGAATCTCTTTGGGCAAGGCCCGAAAGCTGGGAGAGAACAAGCGGGATACGGACGACCGCCTCAACCTGCTCGACCTGACGATACACAGATGGCAGGCGGATATGATGATCGAGGGGGTTATGGTGACCCTAGAGGAGGATATGGAGCTCCTGCGCCGCCTCCAAGACAGTCGCAACCAATGCCTTCGAGACCGCCAGTTGGTAGGGGAATGGCTTCCCCTGCAAGAAAGGTGCAATTGAGGATCGCGAAGGTAGAAGATAAGACACTCGCAAACCAGTATATTTTTGGCAATCTGTGAGTTCTAGAGCCATTTATTTTTGGAATATGCTAACCAGTGTAGATGCGCCGTATCACCTCAAGACTTCCCTCCTTCGCGGGATGGCTCGGATATCTACATACTTCTCAATGGGAGATACGTTGTGACGGCTAGACCTACGAACTCGTTTCCCCCAGGATGCATAAGTCTGTCGGACCCTCAGCGGACATGGTGCGATGTTGGAATGATGGATCCCATAGTCGCAGAATCATTCGACCCCTTCTCCCAGGGCCCAAGCACATATCTCGGAAACCTCGATGTTGAAGTAGGATTCGCTTCCGTAAAAAAGGTCACCGACCAACCTTTCGATCAAGACGTCCTAGCCGATGCCTTTATCAAGACTTTCGAGAACCAGATATTCGCTCCGGGGCAGAGACTCCTGATGGATTGGAAGAATATCCCCATGATGTTTATGGTTAAGACTGTTCAGCTGGTTGATCTGAGCATGGAGAAATCCTCAGCGGCTGCGCCGACTGTGTCGAGTCCTTCCGCCAGAGGTATTCTGACGAGACATACACCTATTACATTCTACAAGGATGCAAAATCACCCATCAAGCTCAAGGGATCTGCTAAGCGGCCGGCCGCCAATTCGATCATTGCTCCTGATTTCAAGTTCGAGGATATGGGAATCGGTGGTCTGGATAAGGAATTCAGTTCCATTTTCCGAAGAGCCTTCGCTTCCCGTATTTTCCCTCCTGGCTTGATCGAGAAATTGGGTATCCAGCACGTGAAGGGTATCCTCCTTTTCGGACCTCCTGGAACCGGAAAGACACTCATCGCGCGTCAAATTGGAAAAATGCTCAATTCGAGAGAGCCGAAGGTCATCAACGGTCCGGAAGTCTTGAATAAGTATGTTGGTCAGTCAGAAGAGAATATTCGGAAATTGTTTGCCGATGCAGAGAAAGAGTACAAGGAGAAGGGAGATGAGAGCGGTCTCCATATCATCATCTTCGACGAATTGGATGCAGTGTGTAAGCAGAGAGGTAGTGGAGCTGGCGGCGGAACTGGTGTTGGTGACAGTGTTGTCAACCAGTTGCTCTCAAAGCTTGATGGTGTCGATCAGCTCAACAATATCCTGCTCATTGGAATGACCAATCGAATGGACATGATTGATGATGCTCTTCTACGCCCGGGGCGTTTGGAAGTCCACATGGAAATATCTTTGCCGGATGAGGACGGCAGAGCTCAGATCCTCAAGATCCACACATCAAAGATGTTGGCTAACAACGTCATGGACCATGATGTTAATGTCGCAGAGCTGGCTCACCTGACTAAGAACTTCTCAGGAGCAGAGATCGGAGGTCTCGTGAAATCAGCCTCCTCATTTGCTTTCAATCGCCATGTCAAGGTTGGCACGGTGGCTGGTGTAAGTGACGATATCGAGAATATGAAAGTCAACAGAGCCGACTTCTTCAACGCACTTGATGAAGTGAAGGCCGCATTTGGTGTTTCGGAAGAGGAACTCGAGACAGCTATGGCTGCTGGTATTTTGCACTACAGTCCATATATCGAGAACATTCTCAAAGACGGGCGGCTGTTTGTTGATCTCGTCAAGAACTCAGCTACAACATCCCTCCTCTCCGTTCTATTGCACGGTCCACCAGGCTCAGGAAAGACAGCTCTTTCAGCGAAGATTGCAAAGGACTCCAACTTCCCATTCATTAAGCTTGTGTCAGCCGAAAACATGGTTGGCTTTAGCGAGATGGCTAAGATTCAATACCTCAACAAGGTCTTCACAGACGCATACAAATCGCCTCAGAATATTGTCGTCGTAGACAACATTGAGCGTATCATTGAATGGGTGCCCATCGGACCAAGATTCTCGAATCCAGTTCTCCAAGCTCTGATGGTCCTCCTCACCAAGCAGCCTCCTGCCGTAAGTTACCTCTTCATTCCAGGATTCAACGCATGCTAACAATCACAGGGCCGCCGTCTCCTCATCATTGGTACCACCTCGCAACGTTCCGTCATGCGCCAACTCGACCTCCAACAAATCTTCAATCGTGAGCTCGCTGTTCCGAATGTCAACACGCATGCAGAACTAGCCGCTGTACTCCGCGAAGTGAATGCTTTCGAGAGCGAATCCGACCTCGCAGAGTCGTTGAACGAGCTGAGAGATATCACCGGCACTGACCAGGTTGGCGTCGGTATCAAGAAGGTGCTGCTTGCCGTTGGTGAAGCGAAGCAGGAAGAAGGAAATATGGCAGGGAGATTTGCGGAGGTTGTCTCGCAGCAAATGGCTGCTAGTCGGGATTAAAGCAAAGGTGTTCCAGGCATGAAATGGATACGATAGAGCTGATAGATGATTGGATGTAGTATTAAGGTAGAATAAAAATGGTTTCAAATCCGGGCTGCCAGTCTCTTGTTTCAGTGCTGGATCTCGTTTGTTTACTTGAATTTCGCTTCACCTCTCGTTTGGACAAAAGAGCATTCAGCCGCGCGGCTTTTCATTGTCATACTTCCAATCTGTCGACACTTAGAGTACTTTATTGTACTGCAATCTATTGTTGTAGATGCTTCATTCCAGTAAGCACACATTCATTTCTAGCTTCCTGATGATTATCAGATCTGTATCCTTATATTCATGTCGTACTCTCATATCTTGTCTACAACCCGCTCGGCGGAGACCGACAATTCCTTCCAGTTTATGAAAAGAAGCTCCTCCCACTTTCGTGAGTACGCCAAGAGAAGTGTTAAATAAGCACTAGCGTGAACTTGTTTTTGAGTCATAAAGATGGGCAATCAAACCGTCTCTAAGGTTACTTAATGACATTCTCCTTGTTCAAAAACTAGTTGAGCAAAGTCCCAAATTTCATACACGACATCTAAACCATGACACGACCAATACCCTACGGCACCATCCAGGCATGGCAGTCGCACATCCGCTCCAACCCGGACCCTTTCATCCTCTCCATCCCCAAGATCGAACTCCACGTCCACATCGAAGGCACCCTAACGCCCTCCCTCCGCTTCACCCTCGCCGCCCGCAACAACCTCCCGCTAACCTCCATCCGCCTCAACAAGACATTCCACACCCTTTCCGAGCTAGAATCTGCATACAACCTACTCGAACCAATTAGCGTCAAAGGAGCTGGTGTCAGTGCCTTCTTTGATGCGTACTATGGCGGGATGGACTGCTTGAGGATGGAGAGAGACTTCTATGATTTGGCATGGGCGTATTTTGAGAGAGCGAGGGGGATGAATGTGGTGTATTGTGAGGTTTTTGTGGATTTGCAGGCGCATACTAGGAGGGGTGTGAGTGTAGAAGCTGTGCTTGGAGGATTAGGACGAGCGAGAAGAGACGCGTGGGAGAAGTTGAGTGTTTGTACTTCCCTTTCTTATTCCTACCTCTAAGTATTCCTCCGAATGGCGGGTTTATTTTCTTCTTTATCTGGAAGTTGGACCCTGTCTGAAGAAGGAATTGAGATCGAAATACTGACAAAGCTCAGCTTAAAACAAACTACATCCTATCGTTCCTACGAGACCTCTCTCCAGACTCAGCAACGGAGCATTACGAGCTAGCTCTCCCTTATCGAGAAATGTTTGTTGGTATAGGACTCGATTCCAACGAGTACGACCGGCCGCCTCTGCTTTTCAAAGAGCTCTATAAGAGAGCACGTGCTGACGGTTTTAAACTAACGGCTCATTGCGATGTCACGCAGAAAGATACGCATGAGCATATTCGTCAAGTGGTAGAAGAGTTAGGTGGAACTGGAGCAGAGAGAGTTGATCATGGACTTGACGCTGCGGAGAGGAGCGAGTTGGTGGAGAAGATTAGGGAGAGAGGGGTTGGGATGACGCTCTGTGAGTTCTTATCTTCATCTTACTATGATTTCCTGAAACATGCATATCTTAGCAAGATTAGCAAACATCTTAGCAAGATGAGTAAAGAATTGAGGAGCTGATGTTACCAGGCCCGTGGGCTTACGTCCGACATCATACCGAAGCCAACTTGTTCTCCCATATGCGTACCCTCATGGATGCCGGTGTTAAGATATGTATCAGTTCCGACAGCCCGGCTTATGTCGAAAGCAATTGGGTTACAGATAATCTGTCATTACTGAAATTAAGAGGGGGGTTCACGGATGCGGATGTCGTGAGAGTGCAGAGGGATGCGCTGGATATGTGTTGGGCCGATGAAGAAACGAAAGGGAGGCTGAGGAAGGAGATCGAGGAGTCTGTTGAGAATTGGGAACAGAAGGAGCCGGGGAAGCTGGAGTAGATGAACCTGGCAAGTGGACATTCTGCATGCGCATGCAGCTGGTGAGAGTACGGGTCCCTGAGTAGCTTTTTAGGACGTGTGTGCTCCTCAAGATTGCCTCGAGACATCTCAGGATTTATGGAAGGAGCCTCAAATTTGGGGTATAGAGCATAGATATCATTCTTCTCGTTATCCTGACCAAAGAAAAAATGGCCTAACGCGTCGCTACACTACCCCGGGCCCAATAAACTCCTTCCACGCCATATCTACAATTCGATACTTTCTGATGTTACTATTCTAACATGCACTTTCCGCATATCAATACCCGCACTCCTACTCAATTCAAATGGTCATAATCCCCGGCTCTCCCACCGCCAGCAAGCCCCTTCGCCCTCCTCTCCTCCCCGACAAGCAGTGCAAATAGTCTCATCGCAATAACCTTCTCTTGCCATCCTGGCACACAGCCTCTGAATTCATCAACAGCCTCCAGATGCCACTGCTCCAACTTCATCTTCTGATCTCCACTGAACACAGTCTTGCCCAGCAGTCGACTGATCACGCGAGTTGAGTTTCGTCTTCTACGCGCGCTGGCTTCTTTATCGTTGCTAGAAAATGGAGAGACGTTATTCTCTGGCTTCCAGGTCTGCGTGATGGTGTCGAGAAGACGCCAGTGATCTTTCGACCATGTTGATCCAGAGAGAGGAGCTTCTTCTGGCGACTCAGGAGTTGGTGACGAGGAGACGAATGTTACGCCTTTGCTAGGGCTCAGATCCGCAAACCCTAGGCCAGAGCTTGGCCCTGCAGCGGGTGTCTTGAGAGGAGAGCGGAGACAGGATTTCGTTGGGGACGCAAGAGGAGGGAGAGGGGTCTGAAGAACGACATTTGTAGCTGTGTCGAGGCGTAGGGACTCAGTCCACTTGAGAGTCCTTGATGTGATAATCTCTTGGTTTTCCTTGTCTGGGTCGGAGGACCTGGAGTCTGCGCTGTAGTCTGGAGATGCTTCAGTCAAATGACTTCGACTTGCTTGAATGGCATTCGTACGGCTGGGCGACGATGGAGCAAGAGGCATTGAGAGAGGAGACGAGGATGCTGCATCATCGGATTTAATGGTCTGGTTGGGTCTCGCGGAGCCAGCGAAGAGAGCAGGAACATCCGATGATGGCTTGACTGCCGAGGATACTCGAGGGCGAGGATTGAATGCCAACTTTTGTGGAATAGTATTGAGGTCCACTAGTTGTTGTTCCTTAACATTCCCCTCGTCGGGCTTGGGTATCTCCTTCTGGAGCTCTTCTCTAGGAAGAGCTCGAGGTCGAGGGTTGAAACCCATTTTTTGCGGAATAGGATTGAAATCGACTGGTCGCTGTTGCTGTTCCTTTGCCTCGCCCTCGTCCAACTTGAGCATAGGTTTCTCCATCTGCTCTTCCCGTGAAGGCTCTTGGCTCCGCCGTGGCTGCCTTTGAAAAGATGCTTTGCCAGTCGAGACCAATGGGAATCCTTTTGGTGGTGAGCTTCCTAGGAGAGCTGAAAGATCAAGATTACCCGATTCGCGAGGTCGAGGGTTGAAATTGGCCTTCTGTGGGATTTGATATTGTGACAGATCCACGTCAGTATCGTCAATGAATTCCTGGGGCATAGTTCGCCGGACAGTAATTTGTTCCGGAGCAGCAGGCTTCCCAAACAACTTGGCAGCTGGGGCCCTTGGTTCAGGAGGAGACGACGGTATATGCGACAGCTCGTCGCTGTAGACCAGTCTTTTACTGTTTTTCCTCCACGGGCTAGGTATCTTGCTTCTTCTGGGCCGTTCGAAGACCTCCTTTGGTTCCTCTCGTCGCTCAACGACAGGGGAAGACGAGTTCAAGGTCTCCAGTAGTAATCCGAAGTCTTCGTCTTCATCTTGAGCGTCCGCGGGCTGCTCGTCATCGGAGTCGATTACGATGACTTTGCTTGAATTGGCCTTTGACGCCTCTTGGACGACCGCAGCTCGCTCAGCTGCCCAACGTTCCTCCACAGAATTCTCTAATGCCGCCGATTCACGTGATGTTCTATTGGACGCGGCATTATTTCGTGATGATATGCTACTGCCTTGACGAGGTATTTCCTCCTCAGCTTGCCAGCTCATAGCATCATCACTGCGGATCGATTCTGGTTCTGGTCTCCCATTTCGAACGCGTGAATCAGAGTGATGTCTTGACTGAGGAAGCTCAAGGGTATATTGCTGTTTCTCCTCTGGAGACGGTGATCTCTGTTGTGTCGTGGCACTGTTTCGGAATGGGTCCTCTTGCTGAGACGATCTAGAATGGCGCTGAGAGGAGCTTCCCCCAAAGTGACCGCTGAGATCGGATCTTGGCAGTGGACCAGCAAGTCTTTCATGCACAGGCGAAGGATACGACCCTTGTGCAATGATTGAAGAAGACCTCCTATCTGCAGCAGGGCTTTTGAATGGGCTGCCAAGACTCTGCGATCTACTTCGGGGCGATGACGGAACGAGAATGTCTTGGAGCATACGCCCAGCACGAACAATTGGAGACAAAGCGGGACGTTCAGCCTGCTCTGATGGTGGCGCCAGTGCTGGAATGCCCCGACCGATCTGAATAGGCGGCGGGAGTGTTGGAGACGAGAAGACAATCGAAGGTGTTTGTGCCATGTTGTTCGGATTCAATTGGCGATTCTGGCGAAGATGTGCCGTGTAAGTATATCTTCGCGGTGCTATTGACGGAGGTGAAGATGGCAACTGGGAACGCATCATAGAGCTATCATGACCTGAGCTCGGCACTGAAGGCTGACCAGCAGATTTCGATGAGATATTGCCGTTTGACTTGAGTTGTTGACTATCAGGTCCTTCAGCAGGTGGAGATGGAGTCTCTTCAGGGGTCAAGAGCCGAATTGGCGCTGGATTTGTTGCTTGGTTCTGGGAGGGCGATACGCTAACTCGAGGAATGGGAACGTCCAGTCTGCTTGATGATGGATGAACATGGCGGACTGCTGCAGGAGTAGCAGCATCCAGAACATCTGCAGGAATCGCTGAGAACGAGTCCTCATACTGATCGTTCACTCCTAGACCTGTTGCTGACAGCCGCTTCTTCAACGATTTTCCATGTGGTGTTGCTGCCTCGAGTATCTCGGGTGCAACACTCGAGAAGGAATCGTTGGCAGGGTTGTTTTGAGAAACCAGCTTGGACACCTGGGTTTTCTGCGCAGGTGTCGCAGCCTGGAGTACATCTGGCGGAATTCTTGAGAAAGAATCGTCTATTCGAGCTGTCTGAACTGACAAGAGCCTTGGGTTTGGCGGCTTTCGACCAGGAGTAGCAGCTTCAAGAACGTCTTCTGGAATTGCCGAGAACGAATCATCATAAGCCGTCTCCTCTCGCAAGGCCTGAAGTGACTTGTTCTTGACTTGGTTCGGCGGCTGCTTCTCCGGCTGATTTGCAGGGCTGCTGAAATGTTCTCGGAGCGAAGGAACCGAATCGACAGAGATCATGCTAAATCCTTCGCTTTCTAGTATTGTGTCGAAGTCTCGATATTGCTCAACCGCATCTCCATCATTGTCATCATACTGGTAATCTTCATCGCCGACATGCTGTGATAATGGAGAATCTCGTCCTTCCGAGTCCGTGGCAGGAACCATTACCACGCTCTCCTCTTGATATTGGCTGAATGATAATTTTGCAGGTGATACAGATGGTGATGGATAACTATTTGCTCTCCTGCGAGTAGCGGATGACTGCGGCGCATCAATGACATGAGGGCTTGACCATCCAGGTTTTCGAGGCGTCTCGTTGCCTGGATCAAATCGTGCAATCACAATATCCGATTCAGCTCCTCCGATAGTTGTAGTGGATCGAACTGTAGAGTAGGGTGAGGGATGCTCCTGTGCATTGGAGTCGATAGGCTCTAGAGTTCTGGCATTGTCGCAGTCTCTACAACTTTGCTCGAAGTCGAGGGCGCTGCCCTGATAGCTGTCGTCCTCTAGCACCTCGATCTCATCAGGCACCGAGGATTTACGGCGGCCTCTTCCCTTCTTGCTAGTTGCGCTGGACGCAGCTTTGGAGGCAGTACCCACATCCTTTGCCGCAGGCGTAGAGTTCCTTGTTCCCTTCGTTGACCTAGACCTTGATTTTGACCTTCCCTTCCCTCTGCCAATTTCCACTCCCTTACCAATTCGGAAATTTATATCTTCATCGTCGTCGCCATCTACCAGAGACCCGATAGACTTCCTCCTTGTTTTTCGAGTTGGCGTGCTTGCACGTCCAGACTTCTTTGCGAGCACAGGAGTTCCAATTGATTTCTTTGGCCGACCTCTGCCACGCTTTGGGGTGGCCGCCTGGGGAGCCTCGTCCTCCGAATCCTCGAGCCCCTTCACTGGAACTGTGGTCGTAGTAGTTCTCTCCCTCCTTCTGTTCTTTGGCGCTCGCGTTGGCGACGCCGATGGGCCATTGAGTTCTGGGTACGCATTCTCCGCGTCCGAACCTCCAGCTTCCACAGTCACTCGAAGCTTTTGCGGTGACAAGCTATTTCCGACATCCAGCTCGAAAGTCTGCTTTTTAGGAGAGCTTCCTTGAAGGGGCAAGCTGCGCCTAGCTCGCGACGAGCGTCGAGGTTTCGCAGGAGAATGGTAGGTGGCAGAGTCGTTGAGAGGATCTGGAGAAGATGACATTGCTCCGACCACGTTGATCGCTATCGCATAGGATGTGTAGCAAGTGTTGTTAATGTTTGTCGGAAGGACGCGTCGGATAAAGCGAGACGCGATGAATACCTAGCGCATGCTATGCTCAATTATGTAGAAAATGTGAAGCCTTCATAATTCTAGTGTTTCATTTCGAGGGTCGTCCGCTGTGTTTTGGTTCGCGGTGGATTTGTTTACTTTTAGCGCCGGGCCCAAGCTCCACTTTTGACAGTCCGCCACTGCGGCTCTTACAGGACGGGAGAACGTACTTGCTGCTTGCTGCTTCCCGGGTGGGTATCAAAACTACCCAAGAACCACGCAAGTTGCGAACCCAGCATTGAATACAATTGACAGTCTCGGGCATAGAATGGAAAAAGTAACAGGAATGAAGTCAATAATCCCAAATGCTCAAACGAAAATCCAACTTGATACATTACCGTAGGTATGATGGCACGAATGAAAATTGACCTCCAGAATCATCGTTGGAGAAATAATGATTGAGGGGCGTATTTGCCGTGCTGCTTTCAGGCCAATCGATAGCGCTCATAAGAACTGTCTTTCCATTCCAAGAATGTATCCGTCAGGACGATTGTATACTCTCGAGGGCGAAGAGTTATCTCGCCGCAAAGCGACCGTCAATTCAACCTACCTTTCGCGCTTGCGTCGGTAATCTGAACATGAATCGATGCCAGTTCTGCTTTGTAATGTGGGTTGGACTTCTTCAATTCACAGGGCGTGCCTGAACAACAAATCCCAGCTTAAGTCCAATCTGACCCACGTCATTTTTGATAGAACCACTGCTTCCACTTACTATCGCTCGCCTCATCTTCAGTTCGCCACCGGAATGTAAGCTCGGATCCCACCACACTGGGAGTGACTCTACTTAGCGACCCCGGATTTCATTGCGTGCTTTCGGCAATAACAACGTCCTCACACCTCGACGAATGGCGCCCCGATTTCCATCCGCCCTCGGCTGACAAGCCGGCGGGGATATTTCGATATTTTTGTAATCCTCAATTGGATTTCTAACAACTCAATGACGCCAACTTGGTCTGACACTAACCCTCGAAGTATATATTGCTATTCCCCTCTTCCTGACTGACACCCATATCACATCCACACCAGCATTCAAACATCCCATTGGCGCAAAGCGAAACACCAACACGTTCAAGTCAACAGTATCAAGACAACTACGCCTCTTCAATTTATACCACATAGCTAGAATCACCAGGAACACCATCATGACGACAGCAGCACCTCAATATGCCACTGCGGCACACAACCTCTCCCAGTCAGCCCGGGCTGAAGCAGAGTATGTCAATGTTGCACAACCCAGCACATTCATACCCCGCGGCGATACCATAGTCACCTTGAACTATTTTAGACCACCAGAAGACGGCTCAGCACCTTACAACTACGTCGAGAAGCAAGCCGACGGACACCAACGCAACTTCGGCGACTTCGACATCCAACTCCCAATCCGTGACATTCGTGGCCGCGAGAATGAATTTAGCCTTGACAAGGACGCCTTCCAAGTTGCATCTGGCCTGCCCGAGTCTGCGGAGAAGGACTTCGTCGACGATGCCTCCATCAAAGAGAAATACTATCCTGAAGTGGAGAAACTGATACTGGACAATGTTGAAGGAAGCAATCGCGTATTTATCTTCGACCACACGATCCGCCGCTCGAACCCCAATGCTCCAAGAGCCCCAGTCACACGAGTACATATCGATCAGACAAAGAAATCTGCCACTGCGAGAGTACACCACCATCTGCCTGACGAGGCCGAGAAGTTGTTGCAAGGTCGATACCGCCTCATCAACGTCTGGAGGCCTCTGAATGGTCCGGTCCAAGGGTCTCCTCTCGCTTTCGCAAGCTCGTCGTCTTTGAAGGATGAAGATCTCATTCCTATCGAACACAGATATCCAGATCGCACTGGTGAGACGGCTGGTATCCGGTACAATGAGGGTCAGAAGTGGCATTACTTGTCGGGAATGAGGAATGATGAGAGACTCTTTTTGGAGTGTTTTGATTCCGAGGCGACAAAGTCTGGCACTAAGGTCTTGGGTGGAAGGGTTCCTCATACGGCCTTCCAGGACCCAAGAACGCCAAAGAATGCTGTGGGTAGAGAGAGTATTGAGGTCAGGGCTCTTGTATTTGGCCCATGAGATGTTCGTCACGGGGGTTGACGTGTATGAGTATTTGTGTTGGAGCGTGTTTGAACATTTAGTATCACTTTACTTAATTCATTGTATTTTCACCTTGTGCTTGTCTTTTTTCGCATTCGATTACTGTGATGAACCACTTCTCTATTCCCAGTGGGATACAGGCAATTCTGTAGACTGTAGGTGTCAAAGTGTTCGAAGGTTCTCAGGACATTCTTGAAGAAAGCATATTTTCCCTGCACCATTCCATGCAAGTCCAACATTGCCTGCACCTAGCCCTGTCTATCTAGTCAATTTCCCAAAACGCCATAACTTAAAGTGCCTATTACAGCTTCTAAGCAGGATGCAACGGCATAGACCGCTCCACCAGCTCCATCAATGGCCGATGTATTGTCTTTCCCCTACCACCATTCCTGTCCGTCCACAATCGAGTCAGTAACTCATTCTCCATTCATGCCTCAACATGCGACCAAACATCTCGCAAAGTAGCCACATACCTCTTCTTCCCCACCCTCAACGACCCTCGCGCCCTCCACCCTTCCGCCTTCCCCTCCTCCTCCCTCTCCATCCCCCTTAACTCCCTCTCCAACCTCCCCAACATATCCAGCGTCGTAACCCTCAACCCCAACAACGCCTGCGTCTGACTCTGCGCAATGCCTCCCCTCTCAACCGCCAAATCAAGCAAGCAAAGCGCATCAGAAAGATGTTCTTGCGCTACTGGGAGAGGCATGACGGTAGCTAGGAGTTGAAGGGTTTCGATACGGGTGTCGAGGTGCAGAGCGGGTGTTTCGAGGAGCTCGGTGCAGCGGTATCGGCAGAGAGGGAGGTCGTTGAGGAGGTAGGCTTCTTGGGCCTGTAGTGTATTGTATGTGAGTAAGGTTCGTGTGAGATGGAATGGATGGGGTGGAGGAGGGAGAGGGTGGGAGAGTTTCTTACGCGCTTGAATTGAGAGAGGAATAGTTCGGACTTCATCTTTGCGATGAACATCGCCGAGGAAGAGGATTTAAGAATAGGGCCTTCTCGCACTTCGCGGGCTGTTGCTAGTATTGATGGAGTGGGAGTGGCGGCTCGTTGTCTGAGTTGTTCTGAGGACTTGCGTGAGCGGAATGGGTTTCGGAGAGAGCTTCTTTTGCGGCGAAGAGGAGGAAGAGGAGGAGTTTGTTCTGGTTGTTGTTGTTGAGAATGGTTCGTGCTTTCGATGTCGCATTTGTCGCTGCCGTGATGAGCCATTGTTGTTTTGGTCCGTGTCGCGTACGGGAACGAGTTCAGGGCTTTGAGAGGGGAAATCCTTTCATGGTATCTTTGTGATTCGATGTTTGGATGAGAGGAGTTCACCTTCGTTGTTTCATGCTTCGACATGGTGAAGACTTCATATCTAATTTCATCTTAACATCACATAAACTACGTAGTAAACTTTGATTAAAGGTCATCGATTTAGAAGTTTAATACAAGCTTCCTTTTCTACAGTCTCTGACATCTTCCCCTGTTTGTTTACTCGCTTAATTTTGCAGTACTGACTTGCTGGCGGAAGTATTGCTTAGTCAAGACACACTGGCGTTCCGTCTGACTTTCGCATTGTACTAGATCTGTACTTTGTAGATATAGCTCCTATGCTTTTTTGATTTTATGCTGTTTGATACCATAAGTTATCACGATAGTAAACACTTGGCTCGCGTCCTGTGCAACGTATTGCGTATTTGAGCATGTTGAATACTCACACAGCCGTCACTCTGCCCTGCCTCACTGTAAATATATGGTCTTGGTATTTTGGGATGAATGTCATCATCAATGGGTTTCCTTGATTTTCTGACTTTCGTTTCCTCGATGTATGCTTCTTCCTGAATGCCAACCATCACCCTGGTTGTGCCTATAGCCAGTCACTTCACTTGACCCTTTTGCCCGATATTTCAGCTTTCATTGGTCGGAACTGTGAAAGCAGCCTTTTGGAAGACTTTTGGATTTGTATGTACTCGATAAGAAGTGAGGTTTTTGTGTTTGGTTTTACGACTTCATTGTCAACAACTAGCTAAGACTGCGCTAGTCCTCGGCACTATCGAAATCCTCAGCCTTGCAGCCCAGAGTCGCCTTGCCTCGTCATCCAGTGTCCCACCACAATCTCAGGACATCAACCACAACAACAACACAATGGCTGATCGCAGATCCCGCTCACGCTCACCCGGGCCATCCAAACGAAGACGAAGCCATTCCCCTCGACGCTCCGAAAATGACAGAGAACGCACGAAAGACCGTCGCGACAAACCACGAGGCGGCGGCGGAGGTGGCTTCAGATGGAAAGAGAAGCGCAACACGAACGATGAAGGCGATGGCAGCGGAAAGAGATTAGAAAGAGGCTATCGCAATCGATCGAGGTCGCCACGGCGGGATAGAGAGAAGGACGAAAGCAAAGACAGCAAGTCGAGCAAAAGGGACAAGGAAAGCACCGCGAGCAAGGGCAACTCGGTGGAGGATAAGTTCGGCGTAGCAGACAAATTTGGCATCGCGGACAAGTTTGGGCCGACGAAGGCGAAGGCAGAGAATGGAAATACAGATACACCACCTGAGCGCGCACCTGCTGCTGCTTCTTCAGCGCCGCAAGCTGCTGGTCATGGCGAGCCGATGATTATCGTTCATGTCAATGATCGGTTGGGTACCAAAGCTGCGATTCCGTGTCTGGCGTCGGATCCGATTAAGTTGTTCAAGGCGCAGGTGGCGGCGAGAATTGGGAGACAGCCACATGAAATCCTGTTGAAGAGGCAGGGAGAGAGACCGTTTAAGGATCAATTGACGTTGGAGGATTATGGTGTGAGCAATGGGGTGCAGATCGACTTGGAGATTGATACTGGAGAGTAGAAAACTACCATGGAAATGGCGTCTGGGTCTGGAAAAACCGTGCAGGAAGTGAAAGATGGAAGAGAATCTCGCTGTTCAAATGCTGAATTACTCAATATAGCCAGAGACATCTATTTGGAGAGAGTCTCAATACTGGGGAAAGAAGCATCCCTTAGGTAGCAATCGACAGCCATCCCGATCAAGCTTGCATAAGTTTCCATAGGGTTGTCTCTGCAACCATACTCAAAGATGCAACACAAGCTGTAGGCATGATTAGATTCAACCATGCGTTGAGTCCTAGCAAATGTGATGCTGCTCAGCCTCGAGCTCCAACTTTTTCTTATCGATAAGCTTCCCAAACAGCCTCCTCCAAATACAACGACAACAATTGACTTTCCCCACGCAACAACACCAATGCCTCAATTCACTCTCCAGCAGAGATGCTAACAACAACTCCGCATCTGCGGTCACGCCGTCCCTCTCCAACAACAGTCGAATACACAGTTTCAACCTCACCAGACCTCACACTCCCACTCCGCCTCCTCATCCTCTTCACTTTCATCTTGCGCCTCGTCGTCGCACTCGCCATTCTCCAGCTCCTATACTCCAGATACTTGCTCTCATCTTACGCCGGCAACGAAGCAGTCTATATCACTGTTCCGGCCTTCCTATCGGCAGACTACATATCCTACCAACTCCACGCCCTGACACACACCCGTCTCGGACAACTCTTCACCCTCCTCGCGGACCGCACTCCCCTCATCCTCCTCCTGCCACTCTCGCTCGCCTCCCTTTATATCCTCTCCCTGCACCTGTACACGACCGAATCCCTGCTCGTCCTCCGCGGCCTCGGCATCCAGACCTCCTCATCTTCAAACACTTATCTAAGCAGCAGCACAACGCGATTCATACCCACAGAGAAAATCCAGGATATACTTGTCAATGAAGCATTTCGTGGTTTTGAGGTGAGGTACTATCTGGTGGTTGTGGTGGAGGGAGAGGAAGAGGTTGTGGTTGTTTTCCCAAGATTGTTGCCCAGGAGGGATATTGTGGAGAGGGTTTGGAGGGGATGTAGGGCTTGTTTGTTTGAGGGGAAGAAGGAGAGGGAGCGGGAAAGGGAAAAGGAGCAGGATGGCGGTGTGGTGAATGGTACTGGTCAGCCGCCCGAGATTAAGAGAAGGGAAACTTCGTGATTTATGGCCTAGTTGGATTTTTGTATATACTAGAGTATAATTCATGATATTGACATAAGATGGCGGAGGCACAGGTTGTGCTTACCTACAAGCCTGACAGACTCTAGCACTTACTAACATGCGGGATTGACTGGCCATTGGTCTGTTACCTGCGAAGAGGCGGGATTTTTATCCTGGCGTGATTATCTTATCAAGGTAGATGTTGAATGAGATATCGCCGATATGAACGACCAAGTGTGTCAAATATTGGGCAGGCCACAGCCTATAGATCTTTGAATATACAATACCTCATGCAGATCAACTAGATGAACACCTATTCATTAATCTGCGTCCTCCAAAGTAGGGGTATTTCCAACAGGATTCGGATTATTCAACCTCCTGAAGCCCTGAAGCTTCATATCCGCCGAATTCTCAAATCCTTTCCTGACCGCATACCTCTCATTGATAACCTCCACCCTGTCCATCTTCAGCTTGTTCATGACAGGTGTGTAGACGCCCTGTAAACGTGGCATATCCCCTCCATCAAACACCTTCTGACTTCGGCTTCCCTTCTTCCTCGCTAAAGTCAACTCCCCAGCCTCCATGCCCTGCTTAGCGACAACGTTTAACAGTGTGCTCGCAAGCATCTCATCGATCTTCCTTTCCCTCCAGACCTTCCATAGCTCATCCATAATACCTGCAGTGCCATATTTGTAGTCACCAGTACCGGTGTCATCACCAACATAATGCCATTGAATGGCATCTTTGCGTTCAGGGTCATCTTCCCTTGGAAAGACACAGTTCCACAAAACGAGTGGCGTATCAGTAGCCATCTCATATATTGGCCGCCCAGGATTCTTCTCCACATCCAACAACTCCGAAACAATAGATGGTTTCTCAAGGCCTTGGCCTACGAGGAAGAGTATCGCAACCATATGTCTGACTTGATGCCACAAAAACGCCGATCCATGAAGCGTGAACGTGTAGATTTTCGGATTTCCAGTCTGTGGCTCCGATCGAGGAGCAAGAGCAGCATCATTAACGAATGCAAGTCCACTCGTGCTATCATCGACCTCTTCAATATCCGAGTAGAAGATCGTCCTCTCGAAGTTAGAAATCTGCTTCCCTGGATCCACTTTACAGAAATTCCGGAAATCATGCTCGCCTTCAAAGAGCTTGGCTGCTTCTCTCATCTTTTCGATATCTAGCCAACCATCTCTCATTTTGCCTTCGGGGGCCTTGTTGCCCTTTTGATCGGGTAGTTCAAGTTGGGTTGGCGTTGGCATGAAGGCTGGTTGAGTGAAGAAATACCGATATTGGCGCTCTCGACATGAGAATCTTGCTGAGAAGTCCTGGGGTGGAGCGGGACACCAGGCTAGGATTCTGATATCTGGTGGGAGAAGACGGTTCAAAAGGGAGCAGTAAGGAATTTCGTCTGCTATAGGATCGAAGTTGAGAGCTTCTTCAAAGTCGGGGTCTGAAAGACCCAAGTCTGGTGTAGGGCCTTCTTGTTCTGGGAGTCTGGAAGGTGCAAGTGCTGGAGCAGCCATTTCAACGGTATTCTCCCTAGCGTATGTGTTGAATCCTCCATCCAGTTCCTTATCGGCACTCGCCGAGCCTGACCCTTCGTCATATAGGGCTTCATTTCCCAATTGGTCGACAACCTTCTTCTCTTTTCTCTTTCCTAATGGTCTATTACTCCTTACTCGAATGCCAATGACCTGTCCAAAAGCACTGACACCCTTATCTGTTCTCCCACACTTGCTGTATTCGCAGCCTTCCCAATTGACCTCTCCCGGCTGTAATGGATTGGTGATGTTCGGGAAAATCAGTCTTCCTTTATTGAAAGCTTTCCAAAGCTCTTCCTCAATGGTAGGGAGAGGAGTAACGCTCTTCTGGCATTCGAATCCATTGTACCGTTTGCCGAGGTATGCAAGCTTGAGAGCTATGAGGCGTGTGCTATATTTTGAAGGATCGAATGTTCGTTCTGCGCGGGGTTTCTTGAACGATTTCTTCTCTGGTTTTGGAGCTGTAAGACTACATTAAATTAGCAAGAGTCTTCTTGAAACCCTCCAAAGAGACATAGTCCATACCTCAAATTCTTGAGTTTCAGCTCGTTTTCTAGCAGCGTAACTCTCTCGATCAACTTTTCCTGGCTCCATGAGCTATAGTCCTCTTCTCCCTTTGCAATCGCATTCGTATTTCCTGATTGCCCCTCCATTTTCTCCTGGTAAGCTTTTGTAGCAGCAGCGCGCTTCTCCTTCCTAGCCGTATTGTCTTTCCTCCAACGACCACTGCGCGACATGAAACCTGGTGACAGAAGACGTGCGGATTCAAGCCGTCGCTGTGCAGGGAAGAAGAAGGGCCGCATATGTACCCTCTGCTGGTAATTGAGTCATTGGTGTGGGATGGAGTCGTCCAATTTTTTATGGATCTTCAATCCTTATCTTATCGCCACGTGAGTTATTGCTTGTCTTGACATTGCCTTTTTAATGTTCTTATAGGCCTTCATATTTTTTGACCTCGGTATAATCAGACGCGCTATACTTTTAGTAAGTTTCAGCAACTCGGGATTTGTTTGGCATTTTTGTTTCTCTATTGTCATCACGTTCTGCCCCCTTTTCTCGCTTCGCTACTGTCCAGGTCCAAACACAACAGAAAATCGAGAGTGGTGGAGGTCGCTGTTCACATTAACAGTTTTCTACTTACTCCAAATTTACTCTTGCAGGCAAAATTTTAGCAGTACCATCTTTTCATCACACCCCAGGCAAAGAAACTTCAAAATTGCGAGCCATTAAAATTCGTACAGCATATGCATGCGATGAAGTATTTATTGCGCAGAGGTTCTACAATCAGCAGTAAGGAAGCCGCACTTTAACGAAACAGAATACTAAATATACTGCTGTGCATCAAGGAAAGTACAAAAAAGATTTGCCATGCCGCAATTCTCCACGAGTCCTCAGATATACAGACCGATCTGCTATCGTCTGACCATTCTCCAGCTTGATCACTTGAATATTTGTGTATCTGCTTACACATACTCATAAGGGATAGGTCCAGTATAAATAGCAGTAGCTACGACAAGTTAGCACATCAAACCCCCAAGAATGCCCAATCAAAATCAAAAGCACTCACCAAACCCAACACCAATACAATCCTCCGCTCTCTCCTCCGGCTTAACTGCATCGGCATACAACTTATATACCGCCCTTCCCGAAGGACCAAATGTTCCATCAGGACAGGCACTAAAGCTCTTGCTCTCGAATGTCAAGGTCCCGGTACTACCTTCTGAGGTCTGAGGCGTGTACTCGAATGGAGAGGTGTATGCGTCGTCGGGAAGAGCGGCGCGGTGAGCTTGAGTGAAGCCGAGAGAGAGCCGTCAGAGCGGACGAAGACGCGTTGGCCGCCAGGGACGACGGCGCCCATGAAGAGGGTTTGGGTGGTGGTGGTGTAGCCGAAGACGGTTGCGGTTGTGCTGTCTGTTGGGGGCTGTTAGCTGGAGTATTCCCTTCCCTTTCTTGATTTCGAACGAGCAGGGTAATGGGATTTCCAAAGCCTTTCAGGAAATGAAGGTACGTACAATAAGAGCAATCGACTGGTGGAGATGGGCAGTATGTGCCTGATCCCTTGTTCAAGTAGAAATTTCCTCCATTGGCAGAGACGCCAGCACCTTGTACTGGACTGAGGCTGTGGCTCGCAATTATTGTGAATGTGTTAGGGTCGACAGTTGGTGGGTATGTTGCTACAGGTGCTAGTGCAGCGATAGCGAGGCCAGCGAGGGCGGAGATGAGGGAGGCTTTGGTGTACATTTTGTGGGAAGTGAGTGGTGCTGTTTGATGTGTTGGGCTCGGTATATGGAAATTGAAGGCTGGGACTAGAAGGCTTATCGTAAGTTGAATGATGAGATATCAGGAGGGAATCAATGCATTCATATACTCGAGATTCAGGAGCGAGAAGTCCTCATCCAAAACTTGGTATACCAAAAGTACATCACTCTCGAGGCCGACGATCAACATCATCTCGTATTCTGAACACAACAAGAACCAAACATCGTCAGTGCCGCACTTCCAAAGGAATGATCGGGAGTCCCTTAAGTGTTGTCAAAAAGAGTCAACCGAGACTCGCTTCACTCGGTCGAGAACTAGTCTCTCGAGGCTCAGTCTGTAAACATGCCGACTAGCTTCGGGAAATGACCTCAAGCCGACATGCTTGATTGAAGTTGGCTTCTAGGTGCATTCTTGGCGCTTCTCTTTGTATGTAATAACATTCTAGGGGTTCTTCTCAACCGAGGCTGGTCCTTGGCTGCTCGCTGCGTCCGTACTTCGTACTCATATCCTTACCAGTTCAAGGAGACCTTGCCGCCGCCGTCCGTTCATCTTGCCTCTTTGGTATTTCGGGGGAAAGGGATGCTTGGAATGTCGAACGCATGAAATGATTGAGGCTCTGTTTTGAATTAGTGCTGGACCTTTCAGCGCTGCTATTTTCGAATCCTTTCGTCATAAGCATGCATAATACACACTTCGCTTAGGTTGCACAGATGCATAATTTCCGTATAGGTGCGCAACAGACTTCTTCTTTTGGACTACTGTACCCCAGATCGGCAATAGAATTGAGTGAAAAGACCGGCACCTAAAGGCGATGATAGATTAACGTTGCATGAGGGTAATAATAGACCACAAACTTTGAGGAACGTTATATGGATACGAGATGGACGTCATGGCTTCTTGGCGAGTTGAAAATTCTGAGCTTGAATCATGGGTATTTGGCACGAACGATTGTGACGACAAATCTTTCACGGAAATACCACAAAACAGACTTCAGACGTCAGTCCGGACGACCGAAAGCCTGGGCACGTTCTCGTTCAACGATGTCAACTGGTCTTTGAGAAACATGACACATGTACCACACGTTTGCTCCAAATGACATCCTATTTTTTCTGCTTTCTATGTTTCTTGCAGTACGTACTCAAATGCGACTCTCCACGCCTTTTATCCAGCACTTGGGAAGCGTTCAATGGAAGCCAATAGATATTGGACTTTGTCTATGTCTTCCGAAGATTGGAAGTCAGTATGATCCGCGAATGCGGCTTGATGGGTATAGCAATTGTATCTTTGGCACAATGTCGACGGGAGTCTTCCGCAAGCTCACTCGACACAGATACCCAATCCCAACCCCCCAGTTCAAATCCATCAACGCCAAATATGGAAAATGCTTGCTGACAACAGAAAACAGACCAAGGAAAGAAAACTCCTTATGCTTAATCCCAAAACAGAGCACTGATCGATTCTCCATGGTGAACACGACGGATGGCCTCGGCGAAGACCTGACCAACATCCAGAACTTCCAGCTTGGGGCACAAACGGAGGTGCTCATCCTGGGGAACACTATTCGTTACAACGACCTTATCCAATGGGGAAGCATTGATGCGATCGATGGCATCTCCGCTAAAGACACCATGAGTGAGGAGCGCGTAGATCTTTGTCGCGCCCTCCTTCTTCAAAAGCTTAGCAGCTCTGGTGATTGTGTTGGAAGTGTCCGCCAGATCATCCACAAGAATTGTTATCCTGTTTGCAACATTTCCTACTAGCATCATGGTGGCATTTTGTCGGTCTGTGATTCGGGTAGGTCGGCGTTCCTAGGAGTATAAGTTTGCGCAAGTTTAGAGTTTGGGGAAATTTTACCTTATGGATCAATGCAAAGTCTACATTCAGATCATCCGCAATTGCAGTTGCCCTCTTTGCTCCACCTGCGTCTGGACTGACAATGACCGCATCCCTGAAGTTTGGAATCTTGGTTTGAATATACTTCTTGAGCAGCGACTTTCCATACAAGTTGTCCACTGGTATATCGAAGAAGCCTTGGTATTGGGGGTCATGCAAGTCCATGGTGATGATGTGATCCGCACCAGCACAGGTCAATAGATCTGCCACAAGCGTTCCGGCCTGGGCAACCCACTGCTTGTATCCTGGCTTTGGCTGGAAGATAGCTTTAGCATCTTTCAGCATGGTTTGATTCTCATAATCATGGGTGGTGAAAGCTGGAGCTTGAGATCCTGAGTTGCCACGGCCCCGGCCGTTCATGGAGACAAGCGAGTCATTTGTATCAGATCTTCTTGGTGGTGTGATGCCATTCGTGTAAGAGAGACCATTTTGTTGCTCTAGCGATGCTTTGCCCAGCTTCTTCTGCAATCCTTCCATCCCGCTTCCATTTGTGAGGCCTTGTGACTGCGGACCAGCTCCAGGTGTCGGAGGGCGACTTTCGAATGTGAAGTCGCCTTTATTGATGCCAGTAGGAGCTTTCGAAAGGGGGGCACCAACCTTGTTGTAGGGGAGGTCCGGTTGTCGCGAGTAAGGGAACAAGGGCAGAATGGCTGTGACTTGTTTGGCAGACCCAGTCTTGCATGCAGAGATCATGATACATAGATCGACAAAGTGATCATTGACATTGCCGCCTCCAGATTGAACAATGTAGACATCTTTTCCTCTAACAGAGTCTTGGATCTCCAAGCGGCTCTCTCCGACAGAAAATTTCTTGAGAATGCGATTGCAAGGTGGCACACCAAGAATGTTGGAGATGGTGTTAACCAACTGAGGGTGGGAATTGCCCCCAAGAACGACTATGTTGCGGACCATTGTGAAGGGCGCGATTTAGGTATCCGTTGGTTCTGATTGGAGATCGAAGTAGGATATCGTCGGGGGAGTGCGGGATTTCAAAAAGTGGGCAGCCGCGGCAAAATTGATGCGATGGATGTCGTGCTCGAAGGATGAATTGGTCGGCAGAAGAGGAGAAGCAAGAGAAGGGAAGAGGGCTATGACGAGAGGAGCTGGCGGCGGCGCTCTTGATGTGTGTAATCCATTTGATATTGGACTGTGTATTGTTTGACTGGGAGGAAAAGGTTGTCGCGAGGCAAGTTAGAAAAATGCGTCAAAGAAAAGTTCGAGCTCGGGCAGACAGCTGGAGGCTAGCTCGAAAGGAGTTAGTCACTGGCGGGGTTGGCTGCAAGGCTGCTGTGCTTGTGTTTCGGTCCCAGGAGAAGTTTGACACGCCAAAAACTCGAGATATACATCATGAATAGATTAGATAAAAACCATGAATTGTGTTCCTGGACCTGGACTCTGATATGTGAAAGCCAAGCATGCATGTCTAGCTTTGTTTTCTTTTGCTTCTCTTTCCAACTTCTAGTGCCAATTTTCATGTGCTGCTCGCTTAAATTTTGACGACAAGGCTACAGAAGTGAAAGGGCAGAAAATTGCCAGTTGGACATCTGCGTGCTTGAGCTTCTGCATCTGATTGGGAAACCCATCAGCAGAGCCTCAGACCACCAAATTCCCCGAAGCACACACTTTCTGACAGGTACGACTAATTGCACTTGTCTATCTCTAATTGGACCTCAACAAACCATTGGTAATTGGTAAGCATTGTGTCAACCTCTTCTGCAGCTGAGCTGACCAGACAAGCTATCACACCACAATCATGAAGATTTTAGAAGCTCAGTCAGCGACCCTCACAAACTATGAGGTATATACACATTTGACGGAGCAGAGATCACGGTATGCCAAGAAGGGTATCAAAGGAAGGCGCCCAGGCAATCTCGAGACCGTTGTGAAAGAGGTGCAGTACCCCGCATTGGCAGCACAGCCCTGTTGTGTCTCAATCTGACAAGGATTATTTACAGCTGCTCGAGTACTTCCACGAAGCTCCCTCTCCCCTCGCATCCAAGCCTTTGCCGTACAATGACCAAACCATCGGCACACTCCTCGAGCGACTACGTCCGTTCAACTTCACTAAAGCTGAGATTCTCATGATCATGAACCTCAGACCGACTAAAGCCGAGAGCTTGAACACCATAGTGGAGGAGATGGACGATAGGTTCAGCGACGAGCAGCAGCTTGAGATCGTGGAGATCATTGCTGAAGTCCTGGGTACTGCAGACGGAACTGCAGAGAGACAAGCTATGAATGATCAAGCAGAAGTGCGGAAAGCCCAGCAGCTAGACCCAAAGATGGAAGTGGACGGGTAGATCGGAGGAACGCGGTGGAGGTTCTTTGGCGTTTGGAATGGGCATCTAATGGCGTTGGTGGGATCCTTTGACCTAGACACCACTTCGGCGAAGGTTTGATTCTTTTGCTTTTGCGCGTTACGCTTTTGATACCACTTGAATGCCACACTATGGAGTCATAATCCAATTATCGCTTGTAGAGATTCAATCCTTATCACCAATGCCATCAAGTCGAGTTTTAGCATTGGATTTTGGCTGCTTTGCTTTGAGCTGTGTTATGCTAGTGTCCGCATCGAAGCCAATTTTCCCACGAATGATGCTTTTCTCAGATATAGATCCTTGAAACATGGTCGTTCAGAGGCTTCAATCCTAAAAGCAAAGAAAATCTTGGCCATTGTTAACTCTTTTTCTGTTCTTGTCGCTTTTGTATATGCATCATGGGATTTTCTAAAGCATCAATTTTACCCGGCATAGTCTGCCAATTGCCCTCAGTCGCGAGGGCTGGTTTGACCTGATTGTTGCGATTCTCATGTCATTGATTCGGTTGAGGACATTTCTTCCATTAATTTGCTTCTGATAAAAGGATGGATGCCAGGTCCAATATTAGGTGTCATACCTTCATGCCCAGTGTCCTTGGGATGTCAAAAGCGTGCACAGCTGCTGTTGTTGCTGCTTTATCATGATCTCCCCTGCCAACGCTGATTTCAGTCTCATTTATTCACCACAATCATGCATGCGACTTTAAGGTCGCACAGATTGCATATGTATTCTTCACACGTTCCCGTCAGTACCAGAGTTCACAGCAGTCCTCTCTCGCAGCCCAATCCATCGGCTCCATCCTGGCTCTCCGCCTCCCCAACAACGACCCACCCATCTCGCTTCTCCCGAAAATCAACAAACACCGTCCTCCACCAAACAAACGCTCGCGTCTCGAGCAAAACACCAAAAAATTCGAAAAAAGGGAGTGGCCAGAGAAGGAATCGAACCTCCATCTTTACAATACCTTTACACCCAAGCAAGCTACGAGTACAAGTATAATACATTACGAACGACAAACGCCACTCCGACAGTACTTTGATTGTGACGTTCTAACCATTGAACTACCTGGCCTCGAACGTTCTTTGATGGTGGAGGAATGTCTTATTTGAGTAGATGTTCGAGCTACTGAAATGTCTGGGGGTTGCGATTTGAGGTTTTCCCGGGGTTGTAGTTTGGGTATGGCGGGCGCGTGAGGACTTGTGGTGCAGGTGGGTGAGGAGGAGTTCAGCTTGATGCGTCCATTTCTTTGTAATTAGGTACTGTTGGCTGTCAATCAGAGAGAGTACTGGGATCCTGTTCGTTCACAGCGGTCTTGCGAGCCTTCTAGGGTGACATGCATTCCTACTAATTCTGGTATTGTTTTCATTGCACGTTCCAATGTCCTTGGAGCATGCGAGGACATCCAAATTGAGTCTTGGGTTTCTTGAAGCATGCCTTTTTTTCTTCATTCTTCCACAAAATAGATGCATCTCTCTCCATCACTGTGCATCGAGTCAGTGCTTAATATCTCGCACTCGTTGTAACAGCATGCCTATCCGAACTCAAATTCGTTTTGAGCGACATCATTGTTGTGGCCGCCTGCCTTCGGAGGGCCTCAACCATATCTTCTCTACTGTGCATACTGTCCTTTGAATGGCACCAGCCTTCAAGCCTTCTGACTTCGGCGAGTGCTTTCAAGCCTCAGCTCCACCCCACGGCTTCAAGCTCAGCTCTCCAGCTTTCTCAAAGACCTGTTACTGTATCCTGCTCTCGACTGAAGATCTACTATGCTTGGGGATGACCACGATATCCGGACCTTCCATACTCTCGAAAGCCGGCCTAGGAGCTTCAGCAATGACAGAGTCACATTATCCACTCCAAGTATGACCATGCCAATACCTTGACAGGGATCCGATCTGGTTACTCCAGAGATATCCTTTTTCAAGGCAACTTCTAGCAGTAGGCTCGTTCATCAACCGAAACAACCTCAGATTCAGAAGCCATCTAATAGATCGGTACCTTGGATCTAGAAAATAGGAGAACAGCTCTCCACATTACCAAATAAGCATTTCTCTGATTCAGGAACGTAAACGGCACACGAGTTGGCTTACGAAACAGCAATTCCATCCAGATATAGCAAATGAGCATTCATTGCACATTGACTCTGCCCAGTTTGGGGTACGATAGAATCTCTCATCATCTCATGGACCGATTGAATATCCGAAGAGCCTACGAGCCAGCGCTGCATCACGCCGTAGATTCAGATTCTGTGTAGACTGTTTTGCTCTCCTATTAGAGTGAAAATCAGCAGGTCGTTCAGGTGACTGAGATTTCTTGGTCTTGAAACCTAGCTTTGAGAACACATGTATGTCCTTGATTCACTCGGGCTAAGTTACTCACCGATGACATTGTCTTGCCGATATGAGGACCTCAATCCAATAGATCATTCACTGCTCTTTTAGACTCATTCGTCGTGTATATCTACTCAAACTACAGAGTTTGTGTCTACCGAGGGCGTCTAAACTTCCCGGATTTTGAACACCCTCATTGGGCAGAGGCGGGTGGCATGGCTAGAGGTAAAAACCCTCTTGCCCAGCTGACTGGTTGTGACTCGACAGCACAGAGGATACTGTCTGGAGACTCTTCCATGGGAATTGGCGTGCTGGTTAGTTCCTCTCTTTTTGATATGGACAAGTCCTAAAATACTGATGCCGGTAGATCCGCGACGGCACCATGACCATCTGCCTCGCTGCTCCAGGAGCATGTTTGATATGGTCTGGTGGTCAGGAATCGGGGGCACAGTAGATGACTCTCTGAAGAGTCACTTGTAATTTCTTATGATTTTTAGGGGTCAGATGGGGACTTCCTAAAGATTGTATGTCAGCTTCATCTACCTTGCCTTCAAGTATTTCGGTGGGGCCAAATGTAAGTGCGTAGATACCTGCGGTAGATGATATGATACGTCTTTAAACTTCTCGAGAATCTCCTGCCATGTCCCAGCCGAGAAAACTCTCCATTATTGGCGTGTAGAAGTCTTGCGATCATATTTCAACTCGGGGAGATGCTCACATAGCCTCTTCATCAAGTCTATGATGGGTGTGTAGTGTCCTTTGAAAGCTACGAGGAGAATTTTGCTTTCTACCCTTTTCCGAATTATTTTATATCACAGGGTACTCCATGAGAACCTCTGCAGATGGAAAGAATCGTATCCAGTGTCTACAGAGAAGAGCTCACCTGTACCAACAGCATCTCTCGCCGAAGAAGAATCTTATTCGCCTGCTCCAATCCTAGGTATACTGCCAAACGACCTTTGGAACAGCTACACAGACATCTTTCATCCCGTGTGTAAGTCTGTCTGCTCGAATCTACTGTTCAAAAATAAGACATCGTTTATCAACAATACTTCTCGCACAAAAGATATTCGGTATCAGTGTTGTGGCTTCAGTAGACAGCTGATACCGAAATGCTGTCCCAATCAGGAAGGATAAGAGGTTACTTGAGCTCGACCCCCCAGTTGGAGGTCCAGGCCGTTCAAAGCCAAGTGCATGTTTTGGCAGACCTTGACTACCGGCGAAAGTTCGGAGGACCTGACCCTACGAGTCGCATCAGCGCCATCTCCAATCAATACATTTATCTAGATCTCAGTATGGCACCAAAAGGATTCACCCAATCTGTCTCCTTTTTCGCCACCACCTTCCTAAAGCAGCTGATTGTACTCTGGCGTGTGAAGGCTTCGAGTAGCTAGGGAGGCCAGGCTCTAGAAAGCATTAATAGCGAAGAATATCATGGCGCAGGAAAACGTCCATTAGCTGACAGGCTTAGCTGGACCCCTAATTTATGAGCTCTTCAACTGGACCGCACGCATCTGCATGTTTGCTATGTGAGATTGGGAAGCTCCTGTAAAGGGGAAAAGCCGAGGATTTCCTCTAGCTTTCGGATTCATCATCTTCACTTCAGGATATCTCACTCCATCAGTTCATCCTTCTGGCGATATTCTCCATCCTACTATCTACCATTCATCTTTGCTTCGGTCCGCTACCACCTCATCGGTAGGTACCTGTCGGTAACTTCGCAACTGGACCGAAGTGAAGCGGAGGTGGCGTTCAGAATGGATAGAACAGTCTGGGCTCTCGGAGAATCCCTTTTCCAACCAAGGTTTCCGATGGCTGCGGCACAGACACCCATACTCGTACAAACTCTTCGTCGGAGTAAAGCTGCGGAGATGAGAGGAGCTGTAGCGGTCTTCTTGAGTCCTGATCCATCGATACTTTTGACTTACAGAACGTAAATCCACTCTCAATTTCACTTTTAGACGTGTCCAGGTTTTATAAGTCCTGGATGTTCACACATCGAGCAATACCCAGAGCGGGCGTTCTTCATCTTAGTGCTTATCCGAAAGAATCAGGTTTTGCTACGACAGGGGCAGCGCAGCCGACGGCTTGATTCATTAGCGCAAGCATAGCGCACTATTACTATTACTATTAGTGCCCGCCTGGCCCGATTGACCTCTTCTTACGCGCCTGCATACTAAGTACGGTCGTCCCCACAGCCCGATAGATGTCTGTCCTACTGTACGATGGCCGAGCACAGAAACCTTTCTTTTGTTTGTCCAACGACAACAGAGACACAAAACTTCCATTATTAAAGGAGTTGTTAGATCTGGATACGAAATGTATGTGATTACTGCAGCAGCGAGCGCAGTAGGAGAGATCAGACTATCTGCTGTCTTCGATCATGTCTCCTCGAGTGCACTCCGAGTCTGCTCGACAGCGAGAATTGTACAAGTATGTGAGACCATCAAAGCAACCGCGGCTCTTAGAGCCAATGTTCGCCTCTTGGCACTGACTTCCCCAAACTTTCATGTATTTTGCTGACGATCGTTGTCTCGCATCTAGGTACTGGCAACCTAATGAATCCATCTTTCCATCTGCGCAATATGACGAATCTTTCAATCGCGATTATACTCCACGGCCATCCTATGATTCCGCACTTACCGCGTACGCCCAACTTGGCGCATTGAGATGTAATGCGAAGCGTGGGATGATCTCTGTGGTGGACCAGCACTCCCAGTATATTATCGCCGAGGGTACAAAGACTCTTTCACTACAAGATGGCAGTGTTATCGATCATGATGACGAGCTCTGGTTTGGGTTGCGAACGATTCCGCGTCAAATGGGTATCTGTGCGACCGCTCTGGGCCAGTTCACCATGCCAGGGGACGAGAGCTTGACACAGGACGCTATTTTCCAACCTTTGCAGTTTGTGATACCTGACCTTTCCAAGGATTCGCGCTTCGAGAACCAACCATTTGTCTGCGGTGTACCCTACCTTCGATTTTATGCCGGCGTGCCCATTTACTCGCCTGCGGGGTACATTATAGGTATCTACAGCATTGTAGATGACAAGCCACGGGAGGACTTTGGAGAGCGGGACCTGAATGTGCTGAAAGATCTGGCTGCGACCGTCATGGATCACCTAGTTCTGGGGACGGTCAGGAGTCGACATCAAAGAGCAGAGAGAATGGTAAAAGGACTCGGGCTCTTTGTAGAAGGCAAATCGACCCTACGTGACTGGTGGGTTCAATCTGGCCATCTTGCCCAAGGACCCACGACCAAGGATGGCAGCAGAGGAGAATTGAGTCTGAAGGCGCAAGCTGAAGCTGAATTTGGTCCGGAGGATGCGCAAATGGTCAAGCTGGGGAATCACGAGGCTATGCGAGCGCAAGATGGCCCTGTGGGGCTCAGACGAGACCACATACACAAGCTCACTGCATCACTCCCGGTCATGAAAGATACCTTTCCTGATGCAGTTCCCAGCTTTCAAAAATCCCATACAAATGGGGTTAGTGCCCAGGACGTCATTCAAGTCTCCCTATTGGGCCTTGTGAATGGCTCAACCGCCAACTCTTCGCCTCCGCCTGAACGGAACGCCTCAGGTCTACAAGCAAATGTATCGCTAGAACCAACCCAGCCTGTAGATGACAATGTGAAGACTGAGGCGAAAGGTGAAATCCCTTCCACGTCTCAAGGAATCAAAGCAATGCTCTCTCGCGCGAGCAATGTAATCCGAGAGTCCATAGAGGTTGAGGGTTGCCTGTTCTTGGATGCATCTGCTTTGGCATTCAAGAGCAACTCAGTACAACCGCCCGATGACAGAAGAGACATATCGATATCTCAACCAGAAACCCCATTTGAGAGCGAACCTGAGTGTGAGAGTAAAAAGTCAGGGATGGTCGATGGCAGCGAAGACGATGCTGCACAGGAAGTCCAGTTCAACGACTTCGAACACTCTGCGAGTCCGTCGTGCGAAGTGCTAGGATGCTCGCTTAAGTTTGGTGCGCATGTAAAACCGAACAGGAAGAAGGACGACTTTCGATTTTCGCATGATTTCCTGCGCAGGCTCTTGAAAAGGTACCCCAACGGGGGCATTTTCAACTTCGAAAGTGACGGCAGGGTATCGTCTAGCGAGAATGATACGGAATCCTCACCGAATGATCAACCGCCTAGGGAGAATCGTAGGGCGAGGAAGAGGAAAAGCAGCAGTTCTCTCGAAGAGCTTGATGCACAGTCGATTCGGGATGCGCTCCCTGGTATTCGGTGTCTCGCATTCTTTCCCTTACGGGAGCCAACGACCAATTCTTGGGTGTGTGGATCATTCGCTTGGACCAATGATCCCATGCGAGTGCTTAACCATGTTGACGATCTGGCGTACCTGGCGGCTTTCGGGAACAGCATCATGGCAGAGAAGTCGCGACTGGAGGCAGCGTTGGCCGACAAGATGAAGAATAATTTTCTGTCGACTGTAAGCCATGAGCTCCGCTCACCACTCCATGGAATTCTTGCTGGCGCCGAACTTCTGAAGGATCTATCAACGACTGTAGCGCAGTCTGACGTTGTACATATGATCCATGTTTGTGGTCGAACATTGCTGGACACTATCAACCACGTCCTGGACTTTACAGAATTAAATCGATCAGGGAAAACTAAGTCCTCCATACCAAAACCAACTGGAGAAGGACGACTTCCAAGCCAGGACAATGTCCTCTCCCGTAATCCCAACAAAGAAGTCACGAACATTGGTTTGAGTAAATTGATCGAAGAGGCTGTGGACACCACGGTAGTAGGTTTTGATTTCAGCCAGTCGGAAGCAGCAGCGTTCCTAAATATCGATCACCAAAGACGCGCGTTGGAATTCGACAAGCCACCTCAACAGCTTGATGCTCTTTCTTGTTCACCGTCCCGCATCCATGTGATCTTAGACATGGAAGCCCGTTCATCGTGGACATTTACCTCCATTCCTGGTGCCTGGAGACGTATCCTGATGAATCTACTCGGAAACTCCCTGAAATACACCAAAAGTGGTTACATTTATGTATCGCTGAGGAGCATGCCAGGAAAACACGGTCGACCGTCTATAATACTTTCCGTCAAGGATACCGGTGAAGGTATATCGGCACAATTTCTCAAGCACCACGCCTTCACCCCCTTTGTGCAGGAAGACTCGCTTGCCACAGGCACTGGGCTTGGCCTGAGTATTGTCGAGCGTATTGTACATGACATGAATGGCGAGATCAGTATAAAGAGTGAGAAGGGGGTTGGAACGCAGGTTGAAGTACAAGTTTCACTTGCGCAGCCCAGTTCAGGCTCTGGAAAGCCGAGCAACGACAAAGGCGACAATGATATCGCATCAGTACGTGCCAAGCTGAGAGGTATGAGAGTATGTATAGTGTCATCTAGCTCTATCCTGGATAGGAATAGAGTCGCTATTCCTACTCAAAGGTCTGTTGCAGTGGAATTATCTAGCGTTATTTCAGAAGCTGCTCAACTACGGGATAGGGCACTCATCGGTACCTTGACACACTGGTTCGACTTACAAGTTGTCAGATCTTCATCTATGCTTGATGGGGACGCGGATCTTTACCTGCTTTTAGAGGATGGACCTGAGGAACTGGCCAGATCTCAATGGACGAGTGGTGGCCCGTCCTACCCACAACACCTGACAGACCTGGTGATCAAGCAAAAGGTCATTGTTCTGAATACTGCAGCATCTGTTGTGGGGAATGGCAGTTCTGAGCTGTGGAAATCTACGCCGTTTGTTCAGCAACCGTAAGTTGTTCTCCTCATCACCACCTCTTTATACCCAATTGAAACAAATTCCTGATCGATTCCTCACAGATTTGGCCCCCACAAACTTTTACGGGCCTTTGACACGTTGTTGTCCCGTCAGAAGACGACGCAAGAGACACTTCTTGGCCAACGAGCCATGTCACTACCCGCGATACCCTCTACTCAGCCCTTGGCTGTTGCTGATGTACTTTTTCCAACACCGCTTCTAATTCGAACCAAGGCCAAAATCGAGCCAGTAGTACGGGAGAAATTACTCACGCCAATTCCCATGATTCCTCCTGTACTTTCCGCAACTCCTACCAATTGCGCTCAAGACCCGGCACAGCAACCTCGCAGTGAAGTCTTACTGGTGGAAGACAACGAAATTAATCTGAAGGTATGGGGATCAGTTCGACGGTGTCACCAGCTTTTGCTTGTCAGTACTTTACTAACAATGGTCACAGCTGTTGGTCATGTATATGCGTAAACTCAAACTTTCATATCGAACTGCCGTCAATGGGTTGGAGGCATTCCAGCTCTACCAAAAGCACCACGCCACCCTGCGTTTTATAATCACCGGTTCGTATTCTCTCTTCAATCTTTCCGAATCCATCACATCCTCATCCATCACCCCACCAACAGTGCGGTCCTTCTTCATTTTCTCACCATATTCTCTGGATTGAAACTAACGAGATCACCGACTTGCAGATATCTCCATGCCCGTCATGGACGGCCAAGTCTCAACCTTTGAGATGCGCCGCTTCGAAAAGGAAAAGGGCATCGCGCCCGTAACGATCGTAGCACTCACAGGAGTGTCTTCAGTCCAGGCAAGAGACAATGTCATCGCTAGTGGTGCAGACAAATTTCTCTCGAAGCCGATACCCTTGGCTACTGTCAAGGAGCTGCTGTTGGAAGCTGGTCTAGGAGGAGACGGATAGGGGCAAGGAGCTCGAGGCAACAGAGCCGGGATTTTGTTGGATTGATAATGATGATACATGATATACGATAGGATAGTGATGTTTGTAAACATATATACCCGGAATAGATGCGATGATGTGATGGCCGTGTAATCTGGCTCTTTGATGGAGATCAGTACCAGAATGGGCTCTCCGTTGGCGGTCCCGCGAGCACAAAATACGCAAACAAATTCTTTACACTCAAGCTAGGCAGACCAGGGAGAGATCAATCACATTTCTTTGTGGATCAGCTGTTGAGAAGATATCACTAACAAGACACGCAATTGAGATGCTCGACGTGAGATATGTTTCGAGACCACAGTTTTATTTGATGCAAGACACAATAGCGCCACAGAGAAAAGCCTCCTAAAGGAAAAGTACCCTATCATGGTTTATAAACCGTAACGCCGCCATATGGACATCCTAACACGCCGATCGATATCCTGAGAAGCATTATGATACAAAAAACGAAAGTCAGGTTAACTTAACGACAACCGAACAATCAGTTCTTGCTCTTCTTCTTTTTCTTCTTCTCCGACTTCTCGACTTCGACATCGTCGGCTTTCCGCTTCTTACTGCTGACAGGTGTGCTCTCTTCTTCCTTCTTCGCCGCCTTGACTGGGGTACCTTCGACAGCGATCTTGCCCTTGGCAACCTTCTTCTTGTACTTCTTGAGACTCAGACCAGCGGCTTCGGCGAGCTTGATATCTGGGTCCTCGACCTCAGCGGGTGCAACTTCCTTCTTGGCCTTCTTCTCTGCCTTCTTCGCGGCTTTCTCCAACTTGCGGGCGCGACGCTCGTCATCGGAGTCTTCATCCTCGGATTCATCCTTCTTGGAGTTCTGGGCTACTGGCTTCGCCTTGGTACCGTTCAAGTCTGGTGGTGGTAGAGCAAGACCGGCGTCGACGTCGGCCATTTCTTCGTCAGAATCTGGCTCGGCAACCACTTCCTCAATCAGAGGCTTCTTGGACTTCTTCTCCTTCTTCTCCTTCTTCTCTTTCTTGTCCTTCTTTGACTTCTTCTCGGACACAGGAGCAGCAGAGGCAGGCTCGTCACCAGCAAGCCCATCAGCATCAGCATTGTACTTTTGGGCCTCCTTGACCTCCCACTTTCCTGGAGTGACAGCAGTGCCATTGGGTCCAACAGCAACACCTCTGGGCAGGAGTGGCTTTCCTTCGAGTGACCGAAGGTGGCGCTCGATCTTCATCCTCGATGTGACACCTAGTGCTGACCTCTCCTCATCATCGATATCGTCACCCTTTCCTTCACCTTGTGCACTCCAGTCCGAGAGAGCATCGACACGAAGACCGATAGCTGCCTTGGCTGCCAACATACGCGCGATCTTGCCCTTGTTCTTTCCAGTGGCTTGACCAACAAGCGATGCATGGTAGATGAGACCGTACTTAGGCGTATCGTGCTTAGTTTTCAAAGCTCTGAACAATGCTTTCTCAGCACCGAGAATCTGAATGGTACTGGCAGGGCTCTTAGCGAGGTTCATGAGGGATCCAGAGTGTGCGATCAGTCTAGCTCCAACCAATTCTCCGACCATCTCGGTCAGATTGGGCGCGATAGCTGCCATACGGGCAGTAAGGTAGAGCGACAGTTGCTGACGGTATTCCGTGAAGCCAACCACTTGCTCGGCCAGAAGTTGAATGTTCTCCAAATCCTCCTCAGTGATCTCGGTACCCATACTGACTTCTGCGGCAGCCTTGATAGCAGTCTCAATTTCCTCGGGAAGAATATCCGACAAATCTGTGTTTGACGTATTTGTACGCATGCCAACCTTGAGGATGATACGAGCGTAGGCCAAATTGTCGTTCACAATCTTGCCCATCTCTGGGAAATGCCATCCATACCACTCCTTAACTCGCATAGCGTATGTGTTCAACTCCTTGTCTAAGTCGTCTAGAAGTGCGATAGCTTGAACAATCATGGTATCGACCTTGTCGGGTGAGAACTTGAGCTTGTGTCGCGATAACGAATGCGAAAGACCGAGGGCCATTGTGGAGATGGCTTCCTGCGCCAGACCGGGAATGAGGGAAGGTAGGTGGTCGCGAATCGCACGGTAGATGTCATTGGTAGTGGAATCTGAGATGGGCGTAAGAGTAAGACCGGGCAGTTTGTTGATAGCTTGTCCCAATTTGGGATCTGCGACAGCCAGAGAGGCTTTCTTTTCGTCCTTGAGGGAGTCGAGGAGCTGCGCGAGAAGAGGAGAGACTTTTCCTTCAGTAATTGCTGCGACTTCCTCGAGAGCAGTTGCCGCGCTGTCGAACTTCTCGAACTTCTTCAGCTTCAAGCTATATCCCAATAGCAATTAGCAACTTGATTCGAGTACCATTGAGAAAATTTCGAGTCAATTGAAACTCACAGCTCATTGAGACCTTCGGCTGTCTCGACAATGGTGCTGAAGTCATCTTTCTTCAAAATATGCTTGTCGCGGGCCTTGAAGAGGGCAAAGCCTGCGGACGTCTCGCTCAGAACGAATAAACCCATTTTGACTGGAAGGTATTCGGAGCCGTAATGTTGGCGGGGAAAAATACTTGAGGTTGGTGAAGCTCTAACCGACTCTGCAAAAAATAAATTTCGTTCTGAGAGCATTTTGGATGGTCGGTGCTAACCACGAGAGGCTTAGCCCAAAACCAATCACATGACGCTGAGCTGGATAGCTTCATCGCAACCCAGGCAGCTCAATGAAGACGGACAATAGCAATACCTACGCCATCCAAAATCCTCGCGACTATCTTTGACAATGGAAGGCCTCTTTTTCAACGTCAACAATGGCTATATCGAGGGTATCGTTCGGGGTTATCGCAATGGACTGTTGACTGGCCAAAACTACAACAATCTGATCCAATGCGAGACTATCGATGATCTCAAGCTCCAGCTTGGTCCAGCATACGGCGATTTCCTGGCTTCCCTTCCTCCAAATCCTTCGACTTCGACTCTTGCAGCAAAGACAACAGACAAATTGATATCCGAGTTTCGATACGTACGAGCAAATGCGGTTGGATCTTTGGCCAAGTTCATGGACTACCTTACCTACGGCTACATGATCGATAATGTTGCTCTCCTGATTACTGGAACCCTTCACGAAAGAGACACTCGCGAGCTGTTGGAGAGATGCCATCCTCTAGGCTGGTTCGAGACCATGCCAGTCCTTTGCGTTGCGACCAACATTGAGGAACTGTACAACAGCGTGTTGATCGAAACACCACTTGCGCCATACTTCAAGGGAAGCTTGAGCCATCAGGACTTGGACGAGCTGAACATCGAGATTGTCCGAAACACGCTGTACAAGAACTACTTGGAGGATTTCCACAACTTCGTGAACACCGATTCCGAGATGGCAGGTACGCCTACGGCTGAAGTCATGACGGAGATATTGGAGTTTGAGGCAGATAGACGAGCTATCAACATCACTTTGAATTCTTTCGGCACAGAACTCTCGAAGACTGAGCGCAAGAAGCTGTACCCCTCATTTGGTCGCCTATACCCAGAAGGTTCCTTCATGCTTTCCAGAGCGGACGATATCGAGGGTGTCAGGTTGGCTGTTGACGGTGTCAGTGACTACAAGGGTTATTTCGAGGCAACTGGATTGGGACAGGCCAGTACTGGAGCCGGCAACATGAGTGGTGGTGTTGGTGGGGACGGCAAGAGCTTAGAGGATATGTTCTACCAGAAGGAGATGGAGATTTCCAAAAGCGCTTTCACGAGACAGTTCACATTCGCAATTGTCTATGCTTGGGTCAAGTTGAGAGAACAGGTATGTTACAAGCAGTATTATATATGGGCTCGACTAACCACTGCATAGGAAATCCGGAATATCACTTGGATTGCTGAGTGCATAGCTCAAAACCAGAAGGAGAGGATTGGTAATTACATCAGTGTATTCTAGGTCATGACGTTTTTGATACTCATTAAGTTCGACTCCGGCTCAAGCTGCCTGGGTTTGTATGTTTTATTGTAGGCTGGTATGGCGCTGGGAGATCACGGTAATGCTTTACAAATTGCTTCATACAAGTCATAGCCTCTATCATACAATTCTTGGTGGTATATGATGTACAAAAGTTTACAGACTAATCTCGCCCTTCCATGTCCCCTCAGTCAACCCCAGAGTCTCGATCAAATGCTGCCATCTCTCTCCTCCACGCTCCTTCCTCCGCAAATATGTCAACAGCTTCTGCCTCTTGTGGACCATAAGTCTTAAATTTCTCTTGTTGACCTTGTCCTTCTTTCCACCTTTCGTCTCCAATTGATTGGCAAGAACCCTGATCTTCGCCGTCAATATGGCAATCTGGACCTCTGAACTGCCAGTATCTGGACCCGCCCTAGGTGTCTTTTCTGGGAGCGCCTTATCTCCCAACGTCGCCGGGTTTGGCGATGCTCTCGGCTTCAGCGTCTTGTCGGTGTTGTGTCGTCCAAATGTCTCAATGCTTCGTACAATGTTCGCCCTGGTCTTATCCTTCTGACTTGCATTTGCCAGACTAACAATCCTGGCCATTGCAGTAACAGCTTTCGCGTGACCCTCCTCGTGTTTCTTCTTCTCCTCGGCTTCCACCACTGGGTCTGAAAAGTCTCGAATTTTGGACACAACTGGCTCGGTCAAGGCGTGGGAATGTTTGATCGATGCTTCGAGTTCAGATGGTCTGAGAAAGTGGTTGAGTAAAATATTGTCTGCTGTCTTGATCGATACGCCCTCCTGGGTGACAACAGCTTCATTGATAACGTCTGATCCCCCTACATGGTCGAATGATTCGAGAAATGGTGTGGTAATGCCGCGAACCGGATCCCCTAATGCGGCCTTCCTTTGTTCCTGAAGCTCGGCTCTCCGTGACAGGTTTGCGTCTTTTCTTTGCTTCGCTTGGGCAAGAGCGTATGGGTCCTTGTGTTTCCGCCTCTGTGCCATTGTCACCAGATTGGCGGAGGATATAATAGGGAGTTGAGCATTAGAGGGAGCTGGTCGGAAACATACTGGATACCAAATTAGTTTTGAATGCCTAGGGGCATGATATACCTACAATTTGTCGCGCCTAAGCGCGACGGAGCCGGTATTCGAGGTGGCATTTTGGATGTTGGTGAATTGATGTTCCCAATTTCACTCAGTACATGGAACTAAAGAATCTTGAGGTGCCCCAGATGCGGCCGCACCTCATACATTTCGCTGTCGCCTCAGGCCACCATGCGAGGCTGATATCGCGTCGCACGGACCACAATTGCTAGCGGCTCGCTTACTTTTTGCGCGCACTTTCGAATATTTTCAAGCCAAGGTATCTTCAGCTTCATCTTCAACTTCAAGTCCAACCAACAACAACCGCAAAGATGGCGCCTTCTCAACTTCCCCCCATCTTCAACCCTACCAGCCAGGACATTGAGATGCTTCTTAGCGCTCAATGTCACCTAGGCAGCAAGAACTTGCAGGTTCACATGGAGCCATACCTCTGGAAGACTCGCCCTGATGGAATCAATGTCATTAACATTGGCAAGACCTGGTACGCGCAATCCTGGCACAATTCATTGCGATTTGACTCGCGTTTTGCGCATACGCAAAGCATCAGAAGCTGACAGTTTTCGCGTTCAGGGAGAAGATCGTCCTTGCAGCCCGCATCATCGCAGCCGTCGACAACCCCGCCGATATCTGTGTCATTTCTGCTCGTCCTTACGGACAGCGCGCTGTCTTGAAGTTCGCCGCCCACACCGGTGCCGTCGCCATCGCTGGTCGTTTCACCCCTGGTAACTTCACCAACTACATCACCCGGTCCTTCAAGGAACCCCGCCTCATCATCGTCACCGACCCCCGTACCGATGCCCAAGCCATCAAGGAGGCTTCCTACGTCAACATCCCAGTCATTGCTCTTTGCGATACTGATTCCCCAACCGAGTTCGTCGATGTCGCTATCCCAACCAACAACAAGGGTCGTCACTCTATCGGTTTGGTCTGGTGGATGTTGGCCCGTGAGGTCTTGAGACTTCGTGGATCCATTGCTTCTCGCGAGGCTGAGTGGGATGTCATGGTCGATCTTTACTTCTACCGTGATCCTGAGGCTGAGGGTACGTTCTGCATTCAGAGTTTCTGAGATACAATACTGACATAGAATAGAAAACAAGGAGGCCATTGAGGAGGCTAAGGTCGAGGAGGCTGCCCCAGCCGCTGATACTGCTTTCGCAGCCGGAGGTGACTGGGAGGTTTCTGGTGCTCAGGCTACTGCATTCGCTGGAGCTGCTGCTACACCTGCCGCTGCTGGTGCTGGATGGGAGGCTGGAGCTGGCGAGGACTGGGCTGCTCAATCAACACCCGCCGCCGACAACTGGGGTGCCGCTGATGCCAAGCCAGCTGAGCAATGGTAAATTTCTTGTCCACAAAAAATGGTAATTCTGCGTTCTGGCTGTGCCCAAGGGTCAACTTGGTCAGTACTCATGAAGGAAAGATACTCTTGAACTGTCCACTCATTCAGTGATAGAGGGAAAGCCTTGTACTTGCCAAACATTGGGATTGCTTGATCGCGTTCCGCCCTTGCGTTCTCAGTTCTGTAATGTAGCAAGATTTTGCGCTAGCATAGAAGAACAATCTTCTGCAATGCAACCCAATGCGACTCTCATGTGACGTGACAATGTTGCAAATCCACAAGAATCCCCTACAAGTTCGAGCGTTCTCTGTCACTGGCCCGTTCTTGACTTTTCCACATTGCCAAAGAGTGTACTTTGTCAACATGTTCTTCAGCAGCCACTGTAACCTCACGCTTCACTTTGCATTCCTCGATATGACTGCTTTCTCTAGCCTACGCACCTCATCCCCATCCGCTTTTAATATTCTTATGCCAATCATTAGCCAGGGATCAAATCCGCCAAGATTCTGTACATGCTCGTCAAGCAGTCCATGGTGCCCGCCAACTATCAAAGCATGCCAACGCTTAAAATACAGTAGTCAAAAGTCACAATTTCAGCTAACGACATTGACCCAGCTTGGATGCCATATATTGGTTTCGTATACTCTCCACTTCTTTCCCGTCAGGTGTCCAGAAACCCAGTTAGCTTTGGAGCATGGCACACTATCCTCGAGATCAACTATTCTCTCCTGACCTCTGTAATACCAGGCGCGGGGTCAGTCTACCTCTCCGAACTTTTATTATCCATTCATTGAGCTAAGCATTTCCCCATAGTTCAGTTCCCAAACCTGTCTTGAGGTTGAAACTTGCGATTGAATCCTTGAACAAATACCGGATATCTACTTAGAAGCTGGCCACTGTCATCAATAATTTGAATGTGCAATTCCTGAAAGAACATTGTATTGATACCAAAGTCATAAAAATGCTTGCTACTTTTCTTCCTGCTTTAGAGAGGACTTAGCCAGACACCTAGATTATATATCAATACGCCTCTTCAAGTGTGGGATGTCGTTCACTTGGCGCCATTATTTATCCGATCTTAATCATTCTGTTGTGACTGTTATCTAAGAGCAGCAGAGGTCCACAGTCTAGGTAAGTATCGCCGAGGTGGCTGTTCTCCAAGTCCAGTAGGAACTTACGATCGTTGTCACGAGCATTCACTCTGGCCGCGTTCCTCTACCTGAAACACCAACATGAGCTGGGCTATATTCACACCATACAATCTCATATCTCAACTAGATACTTTCATAATCTAAGATCCAGCAAACATATATATATATATCACTAATCGTAGTCAGAAAGTCCAGTTGTGAAGATCTAATCAAATCCAGATTGAGATTCTCCCGACTTCTCGAAGTTTCTTTACCGGAACTAAAATACCCGCGTGCGATTGGAATTCTTTCTTCCTTACTACTCTCTTCACGTCCCTTTTCCTTGTCAAAACGCGTTTGTTGACATCGACACCAACCTAATCTCAGTGTTGATATTCGCTTATTGCATCACCCATGCAAGAGGTCCGAGCACATCCGAACCTCAACATGAGTCCTGCCACCTACAACCGCCAGAACAAGGCATGAATGGCTTTAATCCGTATAGAATCGCGGGTTTAAATAGCTCGCACTTTTGATCACTACTTCAGTCTTCGAAAGACCTACCATAAAATGTCCCACTCTCATGTCTCGTCCCAGTTGGCACCAGCCACAACCCGACCCCTTCCACCACAAACTCAGTAAGATTGTCCAAAGTGTCAAAGTCCCGGAGACATAGTAGAAGTTGCGAATTTTTGCCAGGCGAAGATTGAAACACAAATTCTCAATTGATTGCTTTCCCAATTCTTAGCAACTCGATGTGCAATACGCTAGCTATGCCGACTCATGACGTGTCACCCTATATTGCTCAGCTCTATCAGCCTTGTTAAATACGGTAACAGACACTAACATTCAAATCGCTTGTAGCTTCCTGTACATCAACAATTTATACGGCCTCGCACCATTGAAGTGCCTAGCTCTTCCCACCTAACCGTCACATCTCACCACATCCTTCCACACAGTACCAAGGATTCAGATCTACAGCAGACCAATAGCAACACTTCTCAACCTCTGCTTATGTCACACAGACTCAATTTCACTCTCTACGGTCTACGGTCTACGATCTACCGGTCACGGGAGAGACGCCAGGAGGGGTGTCAAAGTCAGGTCACGAGTATTCAATGTCTCACTCATTCTAAACATGAAGGTGTGGTCATGCCTCCCTCCCCCTCCTCTTCACACCCTCACTGCCATCCTCTACTGCCTTTTCAAAGGTCCAAGTCTCCTCTAAACCACAACGAGGCATACATCCTTCCTCCCCTCCCAAAGAGGCAGTATCCTCTCGCTTTCAACCACTCACAGCACGATTTCACCGCCCAGGACATCAGAAAAGGGTATAAGCTCGTTTCCATTTTTTGTACTAAATAGGCCTGGATATCACAAACACTACCACCACCACCACACCGGCCAAAAAGCAGAAAGACAAGCCAGTCCCAAAAAAGTAAGAATCCCACCCAGGAACAGCCATAAACACCCCGAAGAAGCATAGTTCGAGAAGGAGAAACGCAGGAAATGCAGAAATTGGAGGAAACGGGGTACCGAGCGCTGTGGAACTCGTATCCACTACTCCCCTGCCTCCAGATCTCATCTCATCACCTAGAGAGGAGAGCCACACACGCAGTCTCCGCTCCACTCCTGCCAGTACCTACAGGCCCTCCCCTCCCTCTCCTCTCTCCCGCCCGTCCCGAGAGCAGGGGCACCACGCGAGAGCTCTGCCGGCTCATGCAGGTCATAGCCAGCACGCACACGCACACACACACACGCTTGCAGCTCGCTCGCTCGCTCCCGCCGCCCGCGCGCCCGCAGCAGTGGAACGCCAGTCGATCACAGCCGTCCAATCATAAGCTCATAAGCAGTCGTAGCAGGCCACAAGGGGAAAAATAAACGCCGCCGCTCGCGCGCTGCAGCAGGTAAAAGCAGCAGGCAGATAAAGCAGGTACAGGTACAGGTGTGGCTGCCCGCGGGTATTAGCCGCTGGATCGATCCTCGCCTGCCTCGCCTACGGATCTGAACCTGACTGCTGGAAAATGATGTACATGAGAATCGAAAAACAAACAGGGGTAAGCGACGACGACAACAGATTGCCGGATTGGGAAAATTTTGCGTTTGCTGGAGGTATGATAGGAAATCACAAGAAATGCTGAAGATGCAGAATCTAATATTCTGGTGATGGGTAGCGCGCGCGAGCTTGCTTGTATTCTTTGGGGTGTTTGCGGGAAGCCTTTGTCTTCAGTGTTCTGGGGATTGTTGTCAGTTCGATTCTGCGATTACGCGAGGAATTGCAAATCGTGAGATGAGCCGGTGACTTACGAGACGCGCTTTTGTGTCCACTCCAGATCTCTCTTGACTTCCTTGGCATCTTGGTAGCCTTCAGCTAATCTGGCTCTTGACTTCGCAATGCGCTGCTGTGCCAATGCTTGCAAATCCATGAGTTCTCGGTGCTTCGCATTCAGCAATCCAGACCTGTTTATATTATCAGAAAATGTGACTTATTCATCGAGGGGAAACTTACGTTTGTGTCTGAACGGCCAAAGTGCGATCGAGAGGAAGAGGATCAAATGTGCTCGCAAAGCGATCTTGCATGTATTCTTGCATGTCGACGCCGTTGGCAGAAGAAGTGCTATCGTACTCGCCGCTGGCGCTTCCGGCATAACTACTTGAAGTTGCAGAGTATGCAGAATTGCCCATGTGAGATCCGGTGGTGACTGACTCAGGAGCCTCGGGTGGTGAAACTGAGTAGCCGTGATGCTGAGGAGTGTAGTATTGCTGACCCTTGTGGGGAACAGCCATGGGGAGGGAGGTGGTCTGGTAATAACTCGCTTGGTAGGCCATGATGAATGATGTAATGTCAAACGGCGACAAGATAGTGGGAGACAAAGAAGTTTGTGAGGCGGTATGTGATATGAGTGTATGTGAAGACAAACGTCAAGCAAAGGTAAGAGTATGTGTTAGAGATGAGTTGAAGTGAAGTGAAGTGATGTTCTGTTTGTAAGACAAACTGTTTGTAGAAGGATGAAGTCTGAGAATGAAGTGCAAACGGATGGAAAGGAAAGAGCAAAAGGAGCTCTCAAAATGGTCTCTCGACCTCCCTTTTATACCTCTGAGAAGGCCCTCCTCGCTAGAGAATCTGCCAACCATCGAGGGGGATGGACTTGACCCCTTCATCCTCCGTCCGTATCTCTCTTCTCTCTTGACCCCGCTCGAGGAGGGAGAAGATAGGCTGATCAGCCGTGGTTTTCCTGCCTAGACCCATACCTCCAACGTCTCCGATCCGCGCTCCCGCCCTCTCTGGTTTGTCCCATCCGGCGTCCAAGCATGCAAGAGGAGGACGATGGGGTGATCCCTGGAGTTCTGGCTTACGCACCCGGCGCGGATTGGCCTAGACGGGAGTTTCTATTGCTCAAAGATAGCCGTCATGCCATTGCATGTGCCGAAGTGCGTTTGGATTGGTGGGATGGGAGGGAGAGGGGGCTTCGAGCTCGTTCGTAGTAGGAATTTTACACCCCGCCGAGGGCAACGCCTTTGATACGGAACAAACGAGCAAGCGCGCTGGGACTAGTGCGGGGCAAAAGCAGCAAGCAGTCACGGCACGGCGGACGCGATGAAGAGGATAAGATGGGCTGCATAGTGAGATCTGGCTGGTTGTTGTGTGTGGATGCGTGTGGTGTTGGACAGAAGTGAAGGCGATGTTGGGCTGGGATGCATATGTAAGGTTGACTGACGATGTATGCGAGCGAGCGAGGATGGATGGACGGAGTGGATGATGCTCGACTTTTGTGCGTTGTCAGAGCCAGACGAGATTTTTGGACTGGCTGCCCTGCACTGTAGTCTGCACTGTACTGCACCTGCACCACCCCTGCACCAAATGACGACCCCTCCATCCACCCCTCCACCCCTCCACCCCTCTATTTGGTGTGGGCTTGACCTGGACTACCGTAGATATCCAGGGCTGCCCAAACGAACAATGTCAGAACTTCCATGACCCAGCTATCGACCAGTCTCCTGCTAGTCATCGATCACAGGATGCACCCGAGCTGCGGGCCAGAAACTAGACCTGATCGGCCCATGTACAAGTATCCAGGGGTGGGATGGACTGAAAGTCAAAAAAATAATAAAATATAAAATGCCTACTGGTCAGTCCTGTCGCTCCTGTCAATGTCAGTATTCAGCCATCCCAGCACAACATCCTGGTCCGAGGGGTACTCGGTAAGCCAGATCCAGAATCAAAACAACTGGCTTTCTTCGATGGTCAGCTCTCTTCATCCAGTCAACGCCATGAGAGTGACAGCGACACGCATATCTTCAGCCGACCTTGTCATCTCTACTATATAACTCCGACAACCGGGTGCATATTCTGCAGCAGGAAGGAAAAAAATTAGAAGAACCCGTAGGTTGTGCGATTCTAACGGTGCAGTGCGCAACGTCGCAGCCGAACGTCGCAGGGCAGGGCTGTGACTGGACAGCATCGGAGCCAATGGCGCTCATAAGGCGAAAAATGCGTCGCCGCTGAAGAGGCAAGACAGTCTGGCAGATCGGAAAACACTCCCTTGGCCCATTCCCATATCCATGCTCATTCCACACTTCGATAGGTAAGCAGGTCGGATCAAAATCTGCTGCATGACCAACGAATCTCCACATGCTTCTGCTTCTGCATCTGCTGTCCAGCGGGTGCTGTGGAGTAAAGGAGAGGGGGGGCATTATTGCTGTATTTGGTTTTACTCTAGTGTGCGCTATCTGTGCCACCAAACGCCTATTCTCCTGTAGTTCCAATACAGCCCTCGGGGAATTACTCATATCCATCTAGCCAAAGATCCTCAAGAATCCCCACATCCCTATTCCGCTGAGAACTGGTATCGTCAAGTTGTCGTCCCATCCGAAGATATCAACAACCTCACTTGCTGATGCCACGAAGCCTGTCCATAAACTCATTACGCCCAAAGCCAATCCGCCTGAAATGCTGGCCTTTCCAAGGCTCAAACCGAGGGTATTTCTGACTGCGGCTGGAAGACTAAGTGTTCCTGTGAACATGAACGGCCAGTCGATGTCGTCAACAAATGGGCCAGTTCGTGGTGCTAACCAACCCCAAAATACAACTGCAGTGACCACACCCACAGCAAACGCCGCCAGAGAACCCGCCAACGACTTGCCGCGTCTGATCCGAGGCGTATAACGTCCGTACGCTCGTCCAATTGTACTAGCCGCTGTATCACACCAGCTGAGAAGAAGGATTCCCATGACTCCAACGTCCTTGGGAAAGAACCCGAGAACGATCCAAGCACCGAGAAGATACCAGATGACTCCGTTCCACCCAGCATACTCGGTTTCCCGCATAAGCGCGCCCAGAACACGAACATAGAACCGATTTAGTGCAGGGTATGTGTGTCGTAGATAGTCGGTAGCAGCTATGGGAATGAGTGCCGACATGAGATAAGGAGTAATGGCGTTGGTCTGAACCCCAGAAACATAGAGCCAGATAGTGAAGAATCCAATAGATACGTGCAATACTTTTCTCGGAACTTCGTGTCGATGTACAAATGATCGCCAGTGTCTGTGGATAGGTATCAGACCAAGCGGACTTGGGCTTCGACTGATGTCTCTCCAGCTCCAACCCGAGTTCGCGCTCGTGGGTGAGAGATGACCATTCGTCGCGGCAGCATGTCCATTCCCATTTGGCGTCAGAGGAGGTGGCTTTGTCGCGGGAGTTGTCGTTGGCTTTGCGGACGTCAAGCCAGAGATCTTTCGCGCTCTCATGGGGCTCCGACTCTTCGATCTTGCCCTCCTCAGCTCAGCGCTAACATCCTCCTCATCTTCGTCAATCTCCTCATCTATAGGCGCCTCAGATGCCGCTTGTTTCTTCCGTGCGGATCTCGTAACTGGTCCGAAGTATCCCTCCTGCGAGGCTTCACGACTCTCGGAGGGTGTTGGTGAAGGTGAGATGACTCTCGGAGTTGCCGGAATGGGGTTTGACGACGATCGTGACATGGTGAAAGGTGGAAGAGAGGGCATTCGAATAGAGCCTGTTACTTGACGTGCGACTTCTGCGAGTCGAAAAAGCCAGCGCGGAGGGGTAGAGTGGAGATGTTTGTCTTTGCGTGAAGCGCGTATTGTGACAGGAGGCAGGCCGGACAAGGCTATCGGGTCCAACAATAAGGGGTTGGCACAGCAGGACTGCGCTTCATCGTTGGAGGGAGATATGGTGACTTTCTTTGCGCCGTTGACCTGGCACACAGAGTGAGGTTTGGTGGTGGTTGTAAATGACGAAGGTCTCACTTCAGCGAGGAACATTTTCCAGTTGCTGGCATTTTAGGTAAGCACGCGACAGGCAGGGGATCAGCGTCACATGTGTACTTTCAACACTAAAGCAATCCGTAAGTATAGAACAAAAAGGTTAAAGTTGATGAAGAGCTTGTCAGATATTCATTGCCGGTTCACCACCAGGGTCCGTTCGACTTCTGAGAGATATACATATCAGAGTAGGTCAAAAGTGCCAAACTCTCCATGCAGCTAGAAGTCCGAAAGAATGGTCCGGACATCTAGCGAGTATCATTGGACAGAATTTCAAGTCAGCTAGACTTCCGAATTCGTAGATTTCGAGCATGGATGAATACTCAGAAAATCCCTAGACAGAACTCTCCACATTACCGATACGCAGAAGAGTAGGGGAATTTCTGGTGGGAGTCCATCAGGAATTATCACATCTTACTTGGACCTGAACTGAAAGGAGAGGCGACTCGGTCAGGAAAATGATATATCCGATATATTGGCGCGCTAGGCGATAACGATAACGGGCGCATGAGAAATTATTTTGAAGGCGGACGAAAATCAGCTTGGGAACGAGAAAGACAATACAAAACGCCATGCCTCCAGATAATGACAGAAAGAAAGACCCCAGAGCTTGGGATGCTCTGACTCCTCCATTGGCAGAATGGGTTCTGGATGCCATTACCGCCATGGGATTTGCCAGAATGACGCCCGTTCAAGCTTCGACCATTCCCCTCTTCATGGGCAATAAAGATGTCGTAGTCGAGGTACGAGCTTCCATTCTCTCCTTTGAATATACCGAAACTCACATTATTAGGCTGTTACTGGTAGTGGGAAGACCCTGGCATTTCTTATCCCCGTAGTCGAGAAGTTACTGCGATTAGAAGAACCCATCAAGAAGCACCATGTAGGCGCAATAATCGTATCCCCGACACGAGAACTCGCGACACAGATACATTCTGTCCTTCTGACACTACTGGGATTCCATCAGCCATCCGCGGAAGCACTGAAACCATTGGAAGAGGGCGAGAAGAGGAAGATCTCCTCGACGCTTAGTGTTGTACCGCAACTCCTGCTTGGTGGAACGACAACGCCTGCGCAAGACTTGAGCAGATTTCTGAAAAACAGCCCAAATCTGCTTATATCTACTCCTGGAAGATTACTTGAGCTACTGTCATCTCCGCATGTGCACTGCCCACAATCATCGTTCGAAGTGTTGGTTCTGGATGAAGCAGACAGACTGCTAGATTTAGGATTCAAGGATGATTTACAGAAGATCCTTGGTCGTTTACCGAAACAAAGGCGGACAGGGCTTTTCAGTGCGAGTGTGAGCGAGGCAGTCGGAGAGATCGTGCGAGTTGGATTGAGGAATCCCGTCAAAATTGCCGTCAAAGTGAAGAGCGCATCTGGAGATGACAAGCGAACACCAGCAAGTCTACAAATGTCCTACTTATTGACACCACCTACACACAAATTCCCGGCTCTATTATCACTTCTTTCTCAACTGGATCCTACACCCCAGAAGAGCATTATATATCTCTCGACCTGCGCAGCCGTCGATTACTTCCAGCACATCCTTTCCGCTCTCCTCCCGCAGCAATTCACACTTATCCCCCTCCACGGAAAACACCCACCCAACGTCCGCCAGAGGAACTTCGCGAAATACATCACAACAGTCACCCCCTCGATCCTCCTCACCACGGATGTAGCAGCACGCGGCCTTGATATCCCCCAAGTCGACCTAGTCGTTCAAATCGACCCACCCTCCGATCCCAAAGTCTTCCTTCACCGCTGTGGCCGAGCAGGTCGAGCCGGCCGAAAAGGACTTAGTGTGATCTTCCTTCAGCCAGGCCGAGAAGAAGACTATATCCCTTTCCTCGAAGTCCGCAAGACGCCTATCACACCACTAAAGAAACCAATCATCACGATCACCGACGACGATGCTGCACTAGTGACTTCTAAAATGCGCAAGGAAGTCCTCGCCGACCGCGCCCTCTACGACAAAGGACAACGTGCCTTCGTCAGCTGGGTGAAAGCCTACTCGAAGCACCAAGCGAGCAGTATCTTCCGCGTGGCGGATCTCGAATGGACGGAGCTGGGCAATGCATGGGGGTTAGTCCGTCTACCCAAAATGCCAGAGCTGAAGAAATGGGAAGGCGATAAGACTTTAGGCGTGAAGCTCAACCTGTCAGAATACGAATACAAAGACAAAGTTCGAGAGAAGGCTAGGAGAGTAGCGATGGAAGAGGAGAAGAATAAGGCGCCGTATGTGCCTAGTGAAGAGGTGGTGCGCAAGCGGAAAGAGAGGGAGGCGTGGAGTCACAAGCATGAGCAGCAAGATGTGAAGGAGATGAGGAGGGAGAAGAAGAAGAGGAAGAAGGAAGCGGAGAGGTTGGAGGGTATGACGGAGGAGGAGAGGAAGAAGGAGGATGAATTGCAGGCTTTGATTGAGCAGGTTAGGAAGAAGAATCTGGAGGAGCAGAAAAAGGCTGAGGCTGATTTTGAGGGCTTTGATTAACTCAGTGGCATCATAAGTTGTCCAAGTTCTAGGCAAAGTCACAAATCGTCTACAGAACTTTGGGCAATGGCATCTCACCATAAGCCATATTCCACTGTCATAGCTAATAAGCATGCTCAAAGCTGCCTCGCGAACTGCCTGGTATCTTCTCATCCATTCGAGTCTTCGGTGTCCTCAGTCAAGCCCATGACATTCCAAGCCATCAAGCCCTCTGTCCACCTCTCCCCTGATTCTTCGGGTACTCTAACCACGACCCCACTGCCTCCAAGCCTCTCTCCTTCTCCAGCGCCTCCCAAGGATTGACATTGAAAGTCGCATCATAATACCCCAAGTACCACTTCTCATTCCTCTCCCCCCTCCCAGCATGCCCACCCCTCGAATTCCCACCCCTCGAACTCCCTCCCCACGAACTCCCAGCATCGCTCCTTCCTCCACTCGCACCAGAAGTAAAGCCAACCCTTGAACCACCCTGCATAAACCCAGCAGCGCCTCTATCCGGTAAATCTGTCGCAGGAAGCGGCGGAGGCGGCAACATATCTGGCGGTCCTGTATATGAATGTGAAGATGTCCCCGGAGGCACTAGTGGATCGATATCGTTACTAGGCGGAGGAGGAGCAGAGCCTATACTTTCGAGAATGGCATCGATCCGCCGCTGCATTTCCTGGGCTTCAGCTTCTGCGGCAGGATCTGGCACTACAGGTGGAGGCTCGCTGGTGTCGATGTATTGTGGTCCATCATCGTCTGCAGCTGGTGGCGTCCGGCTTGTGTCGATATATTGTGGTCCGTCCTCTCCACTGCCTTCCTCATCGTCTTCGTCAAGCGTGATTTCCTGCTCATTCTGCACCGCCCTTTCCTTTTTCTGTCCAATGACCCTCTGTTTCCCTAGCGGAATCATATTGCCACCACTGCCCGTACCCTTCTTTCCACCTCGATCCAGCTTTTCCAATGCCTGTCCCTCAACGAAAGCGTCCGTCGTCGGGTTGAATTTTCGCTTTTTGGCAGCGGGCTTGCCGCCAAAGGACGAGAAGCCCATTGCCGCTGCCATGGCGGCACCCTCAGAGTCGGAGTCGGACATATATGTGGTTGGAAAGGGCAGATTTGAACGTCGTGGGAGTAGGTAGGTTGTGAAGTTCAACAAGACGAGGCGGACGTTCAGCCTTGTGGATGGGGAGCGAGGTTGGGGATGGGCTAGGCTGGATCAGGGACGCTAATGCGTCTGTCAAGTTCGAGGGCTCGAACTTCACTTGTTTAACATCTTTGGCTTCATAATTCGAATTTGATTGTCCGGCGCCTTTTGAGGACATTGAAATCGAAGTTCACCTTGAAATGGTCTCGAATATCTCTGATGATATTCCCGAATTCTGAAGCCTGATCTTTGCAGTCGCAAGTAGGAGAGTACCGTTAGGTAGAATTTCCGTCTCATTCTTTTGTTTCAAAATTAGTTGCTATATGCGGTTTGTTCACCTCTCTAAGAATTTCTGTTTGTTGTACTGGTTCGTGATATTGCGCCTGCGAAGTCTCTACGCCATTGATCCTTTCCAGTTGCTTGACAAGCTCGAGGTCTTTTCGAGCTTTGAAAGTCACAAAAGGGTGTCGGTACATCCAAATTTCAAGCCGAGGCTTTGTGTATCGCACAGTGCCGTCTCCAAGTGGGCAATGCCTATTGTCCATCAGATGGGACGGCGTATGTCCTTAAATATATGTTGCCAAGCGCGGCCTCGATTGTGGCCCTGAGAATGTTCCAATCAGGATTGATGACACTTCGGTGAGCTGAAAAAGTGGCAGCTTGTGAGGCAACCATTGTGTTCACTTCAGTTCCAGCATATATTACTGAGATCTCTTGGAGTTTGAAATCCCCTTATGAGTAAGTAGGGATTCTAACTTGACCTTTCACAGTTGCTATTAAATTACACTGCGTCAAAGTTGTTGGTGCTCATGGATCACATCCCGCGTCCTTACAATGCCGTTGGCGCACCATTCGAGTTTCCTCATTTGTCTATCGAACAGTACGACAGAGGGTCGTTCTTAACCTATCCAAATCGCAAAGGCGTCGAAAGTCCGAGTGCCATTTCCCCAGGAAGCGATACAGCGACTTCTTGGGCAGCATTTCTTCAAACCTGGCTCTTTTTCGGACTTTTACATGAGTTCCTAGAGGACGACTACACCAATGACAACGATTGGACTTGTGTCAATGATGCCCAGCAGATAATTCTATGCACTAGAAACCTCGCGGCTGTCACAAGTCACCACTGGAAAGAACGACACGAGAAAGAAGAACGGATGCATCACCTCATGACATGCTTCGGCCGAGCCTTTGAAGTTGTAACCTTGGCTTGTGAGTTTCGCGGAGCAGATGCAGAGGGTCTGATCAGCGTAGCTATCCTTGTCAATCTCCTGGGAGGTGTGATCCGAGCCCTTGGGGGGCCATCTAAGGACATACCGCCAGGGTATTGGACTGGTTATTCATGGCCTGGTCAAATGTTGGAACCGATCAAAAAGAAGCTGCTCCGCCACGGATGGTGCCCTTCAGAGATCATTCCCATCCTCGAGAATTTGGACATCAGTATTGCTTGTATACAGCTGGAACCCCCGAACCCGCAATTTCAGCATGCTGAATGTGATGACAAATATTGCAAGATGTTTTCTGCACATTCGTCTATGATGACTTATCCGGAGCCTGGACACGTTATCGATGGATGTGACTGCGCATGGTTCGAATTAGACGTGGGTAAAGCCCATGATATCCTGCTTGGAGGGAGCTTGCCCGTTATTCTAGTAGCAAATGATGGGGAAAGGTGGAAACCTCGAGTCGAACATTCAGACCCCGTGCATCTCAATGTCACCATAAAAGCTTCGGACATGGTGTCGAACTATGTTGCTTTCTCGCACGTCTGGTCTGATGGACTCGGGAATCCCCATTCGAACCGACTAAGAGTATGTCAACTTGCTCAACTGCAAAAATTAGCTTCAGGTATTGAACATCAGAAGATATTCAGTGAGATGAGTGCTTGCGGCATCATATCCAACTGCCCTGAGTGGTTCTTCGTTCCGGATAGCGAGCCACCAACTCCTTTCTGGATCGACACTATATGCTGCCCGACACATCCGCCCGAAGCGAAGGACCTTGGTATAAAGACGCTCCAGCAGACATACAGGGGTGCTGGCTCTGTTCTCGTCCTAGACTCTTATATTCAGCGAGGCGTCTTCCAAGAAATCGGCGATCAAGAGATTCTCCTCAGGCTTGAATGCTCTAGGTGGATGCACAGGCTCTGGACACTACAGGAAGGTATCCTCGCGAAAGAGCTATTCTTACAGTTCAACGATGGCCCAGTTGGCTATTTCGATGTGTTTAGACGGTTCAAAAATCTCGTTGACCAAGGGGATGTAGTAGCCAGAAATCTTCTCACGAACTTCTTTCTAACGAACAAAATCTTCAGCAAGGAACTTTTCAAACCAGAGATGTCGACCCAGGCAGCTTCTTCCATTCTCTATCGAACATTGCATTACCGCTCGACAACTGTGAAGTCCGACGAGGCGATATGCATAGCCAATACTCTGGGGCTTGATATCGAAAGAGTACTCCAAGCTGGAAAGGACAGCCAGCTCGCCATGTCAATTATCTGGAAATTATTACCGCACATTGATAGCTGCATCATATTCAGCACGACTCCAAAACTCCAGATACCAGGATTTGGGTGGGCTCCCGAAACCTTCCTTGATCCTGATGGGTTCCCCGAGAATAGTACAGAAGCGGGAACTTTGACTCATGATGGGCTTGAGGTTAGATTTCCTGGCTTTCTGTTGCGGATAGAAAGCGCACCTTCTGGTGTTCTCGAGTACAAGGACCGCGGTAATAACCGGTACACCTACCGATCTTATGCGAAGGCTACCAATTGGTTTCAAGGTGCGGACACGTTTGCAATAATTGCCCGGCGTCCTCTCGCCTCTCAGATTGCAAACAAACCCACTCAGAGATGTATTTTGGCAAGAGTCAAAAGTCAAGAGGACCGTTTGATTTCTGTGGAAATTGTTGACCATGGAAGATGCTGGCAAATAGGCGCGAAAGAGGTCGATGAAAGTGCACGAGGGACTGAAGTTGTAGTTGAGGAGCACTCTCTTGCTACCAGATTACCTGATCGTCAAATATGGTGTATAATGTAGAATCATCGAAAGGAGAGAGCCTCCCGGCCAGAAACAGAAACTTTATATGTAAGCTCTGCACACCGATTGTGTCATACCAAGCTACGGCACATCTTCATGGGCCTTAGCAAAGCCTCCTTTGAGAACCTCAGTCTTCCCTCCTCTATTTTATCAAGGATCATCACTGACTATATGTATCTTCAATTTTCAATCAATTCATTTACTTCAAAAGATTTGGGGGTCTCATCACTGAATCATTTCCTCACACTATTCAGCTTCATAGGCTGTTCTTATCACTGGCCTTGTTTACCTCGGCTCGCTTACACTCTGGCGAAAATCTTACGCAGCATTAAATGAAAGCGAACAGCACTGGCATGGATACCTCAGAGTCAAATACAGGTCACTAAATGACATCTGTAGTCCTTGTGACTCTTAAAAGCGGTACTTTTACCTGCTTCCAAACCTGCTTTTGAGGCTACCGTAGATCCACCCCTGCTTACACGTTCCCCAGAAATCACCACTGTAGAAGTATCCCGACATCACATATCTTACCATTTTACATCCATCATCTACACCAACCAGAGATAAGACAAACAAGAATTCAGCAGGCAGGTCCTCCCTAAAGCGCTTCCTCTACAGCCTACAACCCCCACCTCACATCCTCCTATCCGCCTCAAAAGGCATATTCAGTTTCTGCGCCTCGCTTCTGAACCCACCCATAAGATCAAACTGCGAACACTTCATCAATCGACCCAGCATGCGTCTTCTGCCAATGGAACTCCCAATCGTGATGAGCGTGCCGACAAAAGTTACGGATGCTATGCAGAGGGCGAGGAACTGTCCCCAGCGCAAAGGGACGCAATTATCTGTAGTTGGAATAGTGGTGGTGACGGTGCTTGATGGTGAGGAGATGAGGGTGGTGAGGGTGAAAATGGTGACTGAGGTTGAAGCAGCCATTTTGGTTGGAGAGAGGTTAGTGAGATGGCTTTGGGAGAGGAAGGATAGAGATGGGAAAGTTGCAGATGTCTAAATTTTAGAAAGTCGGAAAAATCAAATAGGAAGGAAATGTAGTACCCGTGATTTTATGATGAACAAAACTAGAAGGGAAGATAATAGGAATTGATATCTAAGGAGCTAGGCAAACAAAAGATGCTCAAGTACTCGTTGTGGAAGGATCAGTTCTTGGTAGCCAAACATTCCAACGTTTGGAGTACCAACTAACAATACCTGGTGCAGTGGGTTTGAAGCTTTGCAGAAATCATCCGGCGCGGAAGAGCAGCTCACAAATGGGTGACGTCTAGATGTCTAATGGCAGACTTCAGTGTAGCATTTTGTCTACCTATGTACATTCCACGCGCGAGACCATACCTTGGTATTCACTTGCAGCAATTCCAATCTTCATATCTCTAACGCCGGTAAATGCCAATTGTGCTTGCCAGCCTGACGCCTATTTTGTTTTCCCTCCAGTACGCCCGCCAAAACAAGCCTCGGAGAGACCACGATTAGGTCTCCGTCGCCAGAATCATCTTCTCTCTCTCATTTCGTCTCTTCGAAAACTGCTTCTTAGTATGCTTCCTTTCATTCTCCTCTCTCCTCTTAATAGCCTTCAATTCCTCCGTCTTGATCTCGCCAGCCTTCTTGACAACCTTCGGAATATGTCTGTGACGGTTGATACGGCGGATCTCAGGCATATGAGCGTATCTCTCTGTCAGGGCTTCGCTGTATTCGAGAGCTTGGCGCTGTTTCGCTGATTTGATACCGCTTCTCTCGGAGGCGTTGGCGCGCCATAGGCGGATGTTTCCATCGTCCGAGCCGGAAAGTATGTATTTGGAGTCGGGGGTCCATTTGCAGGAGAAGACTCGCTGCATTCGCTTTGTGTGATAGATGTCTCGGGAGTGTCCTTTCATTCTGCTCCAGAGTCTGACAGTCCGGTCATAACTTGCGGAGACAAGCTCTTCTCCAGTAGGGCTGAATTCTACGTCCATGACGGCTGCTACGTGGTCCTTCAGTACATTGAGTGCTCGGTCCATTTTCCGCATGTCGAATATGTAGATGTTGTGGTCTTCGCTAGCAACTGCGAAGTTCATTGCCTCCATAGGGTTCCATGATATCGCATTTCCGGGGAACTTCAAGATAGTCCTGGCAAGAGGCATGGATGTCCGTAAATCGTACAGAACAATTGATCTGTCTGTTGCAGCCGAACCAAGGATAGAGGTTTCAATAGGATTGAAGGAGACATTCGTGATTGTATCCGTAGTTGTAGGCCATCTAAGGACTTCTGGTGTGGCATTTTGTTTCTCCAAATCGTAAATCGAGATGACGTCGGAAGAGACTGCAAAGGAAGCCTTCGAACGATGGTGTGATATACTCGTGAAAGCATTTGTCCCCAACCAAGTTGCCGTAGGAGCACTGTCAGGTTGCGTATCATATGGAGACCATAGCTTGACTGATCGATCACTGGCACAAGTCAAAAGCTTCTTGTCCTGAGTCCAGCACATTCCCTTCACCAGATTCTCATGGGCAGAAGTATGCCAAATTTCGTCCCTGCTTGTCAAGTCCCAGACCTTGACGATTCCATCACCACTTCCACTAGCAAATCTCTCCAACGAATTCGGGTCCTTCGCAAGTGTATAGACTCCGTCGACATGACCTTTTCCAAGTTGCGCAATGAACGGCGCTGCGAACATGCGCTCTAGTTTCGTCGCATTGAGGGCTCGAGTGTACTCGCGTGAGCGAGCAAATGGATGGAGGGCTGGATCGAGATTTCGGGGTGCTTTTTGCGCCGATGTCCCTGGGGCTTGCGCCGAAGACGAAGGCCTACTTAAAGCTTTGATTTTCTGATCTCCTAATTAGCAAATACCCGAGGAACTTGGAAGAATTCAAGAACATGCCATTGTGTAGTTATGAAATCATCGCCATTACCATGTTCCTGCGGGGGAGAAGTTTATCAAAATTATATGGAAGCGGCCGCATTGGTGCAGGGATCTAAACTTTAGCGCATTCGCGTCTAGCTTCCGCCTTGCGTTAAGGTACAGCAAGAGAGAGCTCCCAAACAACCTCAACATAAACACCATACCCATCTTCCACACGCATCAAGATGGCTCCAGCAGACTCAGCACGGATAGTGGAGGCGAAGAAGTTGACAAAGTCGAATCCGAGGGAGGCGGAAGCACAGTACAAGGAGATCATATCCAAAACACCTTCTGCGACTTCAGATGCTGCTGTACGAGAGTATGAGACTGCTTTGGTCAGTTTAGGAGAGTTATATCGGGATCAGAAGTGAGTTGGGGATTCAAAGGGCATTGTTGAAATGATATTCACAATTCCAACAGGAAGCCAAATGAGCTGGTAGACCTCATCACAACAAGTCGGACGGTATTGTCTTCGTTCGCAAAGGCAAAGACAGCGAAGCTCGGTATGTATATGCATCCACGTCGCCATTCGCCGAGGACTCAGTACTGACATTCTTTCTCAACAGTTCGCCAACTTCTCGACCTCTTCCACGGCATTCCTGATACGACCGACACCCAAATCACTGTCACAAAGTCTTGCATCGAATGGGCTACCTCCGAACGACGAGGCTTCCTCCGCCAGAACCTCGAGACCCGCCTGGTAACGCTCTACATGACCAAAGCCTCCTACTATGACGCCCTCACCCTCATCAACAGCCTCCTCAAAGAGCTCAAGCGCCTCGACGACAAGCTCGTACTCGTCGAAGTCCAACTCCTCGAGTCGCGCGTCTACCACGCCCTAGGAAACGTAGCCAAAGGCCGTGCAGCCCTCACCAGCGCCCGCACCTCCGCCGCATCAGTCTACACCCCTCCTCTCCTACAAGCAGGTCTAGACATGCAGTCTGGAAAGCTCCACGCCGAAGACAAGGATTTCAATACCGCATTCTCGTACTTCATCGAAGCCCTCGATGGCTACCACACGCAAGACGAGCCCGAGAAAGCCACCGCCGCGCTGCAATACATGCTCCTCTGCAAGATCATGCTTAATCTAGCCGACGACGTCAACCAACTCATGACCAGCAAGCAAGCCGTCAAGTACGCCGGCAAGAACCTCGAAGCCATGAAGGCCGTTGCGCGCGCACACTCCAACCGGTCCCTCGAAGAATACGAGAAGGCCCTCGGCGACTACAGACACGAGCTCGGCAGCGACCCGTTCATCCGGAACCATCTCCGTCGTCTCTACGACGCCATGCTGGAACAGAACCTCATCAAAGTGATCGAGCCTTTCTCCCGCGTTGAGATCGACCATATCGCTAAGATGGTGGGATTGGACACTCAGCAGGTAGAGCGCAAGTTGAGCCAGATGATCCTCGATAAGGTTATTATTGGAGTTTTGGACCAGGGTGCAGGGTGTCTGATTATTTTCGATGAGACGGAGAGGGATGAGGGGTATGATTCTGCGTTGGCGACGATTGAGAAGTTGAGTAGTGTGGTGGATGTGCTGTATACTAACCAGGCGTCTATGCTTGAATGAGCGGTCTGACGAGGTGAGATGTCGTTTGCTGGCTTGCTGGATTCGGTGGATACTTAATGGGTAGTCCTCCTAGATAAGCATGGGCATGGGAAGCATATGCACTGTATCATAGAGGCGTAGATGCTGGATGGATGGACGGATGCATGGATCGCAGCGAAATGAGAAAATGAACCCATTGCCAACTACTCAGTCCTCTCATAGCGCCCATTTCACACAATGACAAACCACTAGTTTGAACACTCCGACTTTGTAACGGATCTCAAGTGGAAGCCATGCCAAATTACACAACAAAAGATATGGCCGAGCCAATGTCCAAATTTCAAGGATATACGGGACTTCCATCGAGGCTTTGGTTTGTTCTTAAGCAGTATGCCCGTCAAGATCCAATTGCTAGTACCTCTTCCTAGAAGACAGATAGTTTATATGAAGAACATTCAAACATGGTCAAAATTGCACCAGCCAGCGCGAACGTAACCCGCGAGAGATAATTGAGAAACTCCAAGGCACGTGCATGAGCTGAAAGCAAAGCTTACTATGATTTTAATTTTCATTCCAATTCGTTTCTTCTGGGTGCGAAATCTAGATGCTCCCTTGAAAGGTTGAGAGAGGAAGACACGCCATGCCATGGTATATCCCATCCCATCCCAGAACCGTTGCGACTCAAGTCCATCCATAACCACGCCTTATACCGATCGCCTTCCAATTCAAAGACAAAGAAAAACAAAGCAGAAGCAGGGAGAGCCAAAAAAAAACCCTCCAAACGCCATCCATCCATCCTTCACCAGGCATCATGCAGTATGATATGCACATGTATACAGCTCACCCAACGCCAGCCATTATCAACACCACAAACGTTTTAGCACAGAGCAAGACAACGAGAAATGTAACAACAGCTCCTCTCCTACCGTCCTCTCCTCTTCCCAGACTTCGTAACACTGTCATCCGTCGCCTGCCTACTCATCGGCGTCCCACCCATCGACGACGCACCCTGAGAAATCTGCTTCAGCATCGGCTGCCCACCATAATCCTCTCTGAGACTACTAGTAGGGAGAATAGGACCAGCCACCTTCTCCTTATTATCAGACTTGACCCAATGCTGATACTTCCTAGGATACGCAGCCTCCTCAAGTAGACTCTTGGCGCCCTGCTCGACGTCGAGATTGCTGCCGTAGCCTTTCTCGTCGTTGAGAGTGCGCGCACGACGCATGACTTCGATGTCGGCGTTTGCGTCTTCGGCGCTGAGACCTTGGAGGGAGACGACGGCGTCTTTGCTGGGGTTGGAGGCGAATTGTCGGGCGTTTTGCTGGTTGATCATTTGTGGGAGTTTGGGGATTTGGCGGGTGAGGGAGAGGAGGTTAGAGGGGTAGTTGAGGTCGTCGTTGGTGAACATGTCGATCCCGTAGCCAGATGCTACGGCGGCGCCGCGGGTGCTGCGAGTTGCGTGGGAGAATTGACGCTCCATCATTGCGCCTCCGGTTGGTGGAGAATCGGCATCTTCTGCTTCGCCTTCACCTGCTGCTGGAGCTTTCTCGTGATCGGAGCTTGAGTCTGACTTGCCATTGGTTTGGTTGTCTGGATCGTCAGAGAAGGGTGGATGGCGGAGCATGTAGGAGTGAGCGGCGAGAGCAGCAGTGTTGTAAGCCATTGTGAGCTCCTTCTCATTGAAGAGCTTGTCAACACTGTACAGAGAGGACTCGACTTGATGTGCCATCAATTGCTGCTTCTCAGCGGCCCAAGAAGGAGTGCTCGCACCATTGTCAATGCGCTGACGGCTGGGAGCAGGAGACTCGTCGCTATCATGAGCCTTACGCTTGCGCTTATGATTCTCGGGGAAGTTGGGAAGCTCCTCTGCTTCTCGGCGGTGTCTAGTAGCTCTCTTGCCAAGAATACCACCTGGGCTGGCGGGGTTGGCGATTGCGAACTGGCTCGGGTGTAAGAGCAGAGCATGTGTGTTTCCCTCTCCGATCTCGATAGCATCCTTGTCCTTCGAGAGGCGAGCCTTCTTGCTCATGACTGAATTGATCAATCGATCTCGAAGGGTGTCGGAAAGGGACTTGTATTCGTTCTTGGAAACCATCTTCTTGTAGGAGTGGTAGGAGTTGATTTCGTTCATCTTGACATCGTAATCCCGCTTAGAAACAATTAGTGATGCCGTCCACCAACTTTGGAACGAGTCCTTACCTGAAGGGTAACAATTGCAGAATCTCTCTCCTCCATAGCATCATTTACCTCCTTTGCAAAGTCGGAGTAAATCCTACCAGTTCGCAGAGGAGGATCTGTAGAGACCGACTTCATCATAGTCTTCTGAACATTATTCCTGACCAGATCGTCGATCTCTTCGGCACTGTCTGGAAGTGGATGCTTGGAGTGGACGTCTGCCTCAGCGATGAGATTGGAGTCGACTTGAATGGATTGGAGTTGGGCTCGGTAGTGTTGATCTCGGTTGGCAGAGAAGGACATGGTAATTTCTTGTAGGCGTTCTGCAAGGACAGTGCGCTTCTTGTCTCTCTTGGAGAGTTGTTGAGGCTGGAGAGGAGGGGAGTTGGACTGGTGACGCTCGATTCGGTGTGAGGCGCCCATCGTGGGGGAGAGTTGCGGTGATGGACTCATGGCCATGATTCTTGAAGTTTTTGCAGTTTGTGCCGAGGTAGAGTATCGTTCAGCGAAGCTGTAAGTAACGAAGTAGAAGTTGTGTCTAAGGTAGTCAAAGACTGTAAAGCTCTTCCAAGTTCGTGGTTTGAAGTTCGCAAGCTGTAGATTTTGGAGAGAACTGCGAGGACGAGAAGAAAGATGGAGGAGCCCAAAATAATTAGCTCATGTGCGCGAGAAGGTTTTCTTTCGTATTGTTGTGCACCTGCAGCATTGATCGGTCGGTTGATAATAGCAGAGAGTGGGTGGTGTTTCTGTTCCTATTGTCCCAGCTTGAGAGAGGAGTCTGGCAATGGGCATTTGCGCCAAATCGCACATGACGCGAGCCCGAACCCTGCAATCCACCGAGGCTAGGAACATCATTCTTCCGATACGAAAACGTGATCTGAAAGAGTCTATCTTGCTCACGTGTGATCAATAGCCTTTATTCAAAAAAGCAAATCTGGAAAGATTGGGATAATTTTCCGGAAGATTGAATTTGTAAAGGCGATTACCCTTTCTTCGAAGGTGTGGTTGAGTAGGATAATTTTCCGCTCTCAAATGTAGACTCGAGTAAGCGAGATAATCAGAATAAAGGTAAACAGAGACTCCATCAAACCTATAAATATCATGTTTGCAGTCGACGTGAAGATCGTACCAAATAATTCAAAGCAAAATAGTGCCTACATCTCGAGCGTATTAATCTTCATGTGTCTTTTTAAGGATGATATCGAGTCGTCCCATCCGCGTAGTACACTACGGAAGAAAAGCCTGTCATTAATTGACTGATCGATCCATTTATCTACCAGAGTTTCTATCGAACTCACAGACCTCTAAGCACATCATTTCGCTAACCATGTAAATGTGCTCTGCGTTACGACCATGCATCCGTTGCTTTTCGCCAGGAACAATCCCATCCTCAAATGCAAGTATGCCATATAGAACGCCCATGTGATGCAAAGACCTATGTATGCATACCTCACTTGATATTATCAAGTCGAGAAATTCGTCTAGTCATTAGCCCCATCCCAAAACGCCAGATTGTAGTCCCCTGCCCAGTTTTCGCAATGAGTAACGCCGCCCATGTACGCGCATGCACATTCCAGAGTCCAGGTACGCCACGCTCTCCCTGTCATATCATACCGTAGCATGAGATGTGATACTAGACCAGAACGCCTTAGTACCCACTTGAACTCTCGCCAGAACCACCAGCAGGGTTAGCAAAATCACGGAATCCAGGCGGGACAGCCCAGCCATGCATCTTGCAAGAACGCTCATAAGCATCGATTGCCTCCGCAGTTCCGTAGTCGCGCTGTGATCCCTTATGCTTACTCTCTAGACGAGCCGGGCGGTCAATGTTCATCATCTCGACGCGGACTTGAAGAAGGACGCTCTCAATCGTGGAGACTGAGGTCCAGCCCGTGTTGGTCAACAACTCCATGCACATCGCACCGCCAGCTGTGACGTGACCACCACCACCAGCTTGGAATGGTAGGAAGCGAGGTCTGATGACACGAACAAAGGGTGGGCTGAATGGGTAGTCCTTTCCGAAGCGGATTTCGAGAACAATGCTTGTGACCCCAGCTGCCTTCATGTCCTGTGCGAGCGGAAGGGTGGCATCGAAGGAGTGCAGTTCCACGATCCATTGGTAGACATTGCTGATCAAATCCGGGTTGATGTACCAGCCAAGTTCATGGAGAGGGGTCTTGGCTTGGATGGCCAGCACTTCCTTCAGGTTCCTACTTAGCGTCTTCGTCGCTGAAGATCTGGCATAGAGAGGAGGCTGGAGCATCGGAAGTGTTGATTGATCTAGGGAGCCGGCGACAAAGTCTGTCAACGGCTTCCCATCCTTCTTTGGTTTCCTGCATCCAAATTAGCAGAGAAGCACAGGAGAAGTGGTGGAAACTGACATTAGCACAATCTGTTCACCCAATTTGCCCTTGCCCTTGTCTGGTGCACCTTCATCGTCCGAGAACATAAAGTCGATATCGGATACGTTTTCCCCATCACTCTCCAATTCAATGGCCTGTGGAAGGTTGCCGGGTGATCCGTTTTTGCGTTTTTTCTTTGCAGGTGTATCGGTAGCGCTGACTCGAAAGGCTCGAGAGATCGAGGCCGCGCAGAGAGGAACACCAATCGGCTTGCCAAGAGTTGAAAGAGCTGGTCGCTTAGGATCTTGCTCGACTTCCATCGCAACATTCACATCGCTATACCTTGTAAGCCTCATGACAATTAAAAATGGTCATAAATAATATCATTTTAAACACACAGCAAAACCGTTAGAATATTCGAACATACCTTGAGACTTTATTTGAATTCGCAGACATCGGGTTCATGTAGTTGGGTTGATCCGGAGCTCCCGAATTACCTCCCTGAACTTGAACCAAGAGGTATCGGCATTGGATCCAATCGATATGCTGAACGACAAGGTACGGACTGCTGCTAGCAAATTGTTGGGGGCAGTTGACGATTTCGTTCAAACTCATGGCTGAATTGACCTTCAATTCAGAACCATGCCATCTAATCTATAGTGAGGATATATCAGCGGGCCATATCCAGTATCTGGGACACGGAGGCTTACAGTGTTGGGTTGAGCGTAGCCTATGGAGGTGCTCTGGTCAATTGCATGATACACACCGTGGCCATAGGCTCTGCCGTTCAGCGTCTCCTTAAAGTCAAGTCCAGATCTGATGATGCTGTGCCAGTTGCATAAAGCACTTCCATGCCACGCAAAAATTGTTGGGTATTTAGCATCGAGGACGCTTTGCTGTGCGCGAAGAGAATTCAAAAATCGTTGTTCCTTATCTGGCGATCCCTGTGCAAATCGAAATTGAACCCAACTCTCCGAAATTCCCGTCAATCGCTGATCAAGTCTGGTCTTTGACATCGCTAGCTCTGCGTCGGACTGACCAGGGCATCTATCGACCTGAACGATGCATGAACGATTCGATGCGATAATCCAGCGAAGCATGCCGAGTGCAGCTGGTGATACGCGTTCCTTCCAGCTCTTGAGACTTGGCTCACTGTCACGGCTTTGTTGAACAAGGTATGTACGAAGTTCCCGAATCGATGGTAAGGTTTCTAAAAGCATGACGATTGTTTCGCCCTTTTGTACATCGTTCATCTCGTCGAAATTTTGGTTGTATATTGCAAGCTTTGCTGTTACCAAGGAGGGTGGTGGTGGAGTAGTCGCAGGAGTTGCAGGTACTCCGGCTAGAGTCGACGATCCATCAGAAATTACCATGCCGTCATGACCAAGACGATTAACTGCAGTCAACGACAGCTTCACGAGCGGAAAGTAGGAGATATCTTCAACACGAAAGTGATCTGGAGATGATCGGCCTGACAAAAGTTAGTGGATACTTGGGCGGATTGAAGTTGACTTACCAGCAGCTATGATTATGACCCAGTCTCCATTCCGAACGGGAGAAGACATGAGCTTCTCATCGACGAATGTAACTTCCTGGCGTTGGAGATCGAATTTTATCTCAATCTGCAGTGAAGAAGCATCTGGAATTTCCATTGTAGGATTTGCGCCGTTTTTGGGCAAGGTGGGGTGCATTCTACCAGCATAATTGCTACCAGTCACAGAGCTCAGCACCGGAGGTACCGAAAGACTCATGCCAGTCGGGTACTCACGAAGCCGACGGGCCTGCCAACATGTGTTAGTAAATGTCTCGAGTTGGAGCGGAGAAGCCGAAAGTAGACCTACATATGCGCTCGCGTAGCAGAAACTGACAAGCAGGTCAACCACGTATGGCTGCGTCAATATCTCATGCTCGACACTAGGTCCGAAGCCTAACGACATGTACTGATACAGACAGAGAGGCTTGCTGCAGACATACGGCTTCAGTGCCTCGAAGTCTTCCTCTATCTTGTCATGACAGACGAGGCAGAACTCCGTACAGCGAGTCAAATACCGCAAAGCAAAATGGGTCGCAATGAGTGGGAGGGAGACCATTTTGACCTGATGATCTGTCAAATGGTCTGTAGAAATGACAGGAGGCAGGGTGCTGTTCTTTGGCACATCTGATTCCTCGAAGTACTCGACAGGAAGTTCAGCAGCCTGATCATCCAAGCGTCCTTGTTTGTCATTGAAGTACCGCTTTGCACCGTCCCATCCCACGCCTACCGAGTTTCGAATCTTCAATAGTGCAACGAATTGGCTGTTGATGAAGTCGTTCAGAGAGCTGCTAATGAAAATGTTGGAGAATCCCGCAGTGGCTTTTTGAAGCTCATCGTCGTCATTCTCGCCAGTCTTCTGTTTATTACCGTCCTTCGAACTCTCTCTGAAAACCGCAAGGGCCTCGAGCAGAGTGCACTTATATTTATTGCTGACGCCGACACGAAACGACACATCGGGAGACTTAGAAGGATCATCGATGATGTCCTCAAAGCACTTATAGCCGTTTGAGTACCGAATCAAAAGGACCAGGTACTGCTGTGGCTCCAAATCCCAGGCTTGTACAGCCTCGTCGGACAGTCCAAGCTTGGCGACTCTGATCGACAGACTTAGAATACTGTTTTCTGACTCGGCCTTCATTCCATTAAGGACTCCAATGGAGAACCCTGCCAGCTTCGCTGTTCGGAGGTCGTTTCGGATGCGACTATTCAACTTCTTCGCCGACTCTGGGTCCAGGTTTCTGACAGAGCCGCGTGAATTCAAGCCGTGTCTAACTGTATCTAATCCAAACCCGTCATCTTCATCGGGATAGTAATCTTCTTCTTCGTCCTCATCTTCATCTTCGTCTTCCTCGTCCTCGCCGTCTACATCGACCATTTCAGTATCCTCGTCATCGTCCAATGCAAGAGGATCCTCGCGCGAGCCCGATGCAAGAACTCTCTGGAGTTTCTGGGAGACCGAAGTGATCAATTCTGGCAGACGCATACCAAAGGAGTAGTTGATGATCTCGTCAAAAACTGTTGCAGCTGCCGTAGGAGCATTTTGCGAACTGGTGTAGGCCATGAACATAGTCTCGGACGGATATGAAGCAACATCTGTCATGGTCAGCAGAGTCCTTACTATGCTGTTAAGGCCGAGTTCAACGTCAAGTTATATGCTGATAAGATAGTTTTTCCTGATTTCTGAACAAGATTTTTATTCTAATGCTGTGTCACACCGGCGTATTGGATGGGAAAAAAGAAGATTAGAAGTACCTGGTTGTGCCATGAGATTGATCTCAAAAGGTGGTCCCGAGGCTGGAACGAAAGTGACAATAACATCATCATCAGGACCTCGAACAACACTGCTGATTCCGGGGATATTCCTCTCGGCCGTAGCCTGTACGTCTGCGACGAATGCCTTTCGAGGCATGATGTCGCCAGAGGCTGCTGCCTGCAGTTGGCAGTGTCGTCTTCTAGGTACCCGTCGAGTAGGGATTTGGCACCTGGTAGAGGCTGTGGAGTTTGTCGTATGATCCTGTGAGGCCCAACTCCAGAAATTGTAGTCGAGGGAGATAGTTCGTTATTGGTGTTGTGCGGTGAGGTCACTTTATGAGTCGGACGTTGAAATGGCGCAGGGCTGAGAACCGGTCCCGGAGTTGAGTTGACGGAGAGTGGAAGGCAAATCACACTCAAGCAAGATCGATCGTGTTGTTTAAATCCCTCGTTGACCTGTAGAAGCTGCAAGAGGTTTTCGATGTTCAGAATCGAGGTTGACGTTGAGGCCGAAGCATTGGTATTCTTTTCTGTCGAGGGGAAGAATTGAAATGTAATGGTAGCCTTGTCTGCCCTGCCAGTAGTGTAGTTCGGAAGTGTTAGGCAGCGCACAGCCTAACCTCGCCTCGCCCTAGTTGACGCAAGGAAAGGAATAGGCCAATCACAGGCTCTGTGAACGCCTGTCCCGGCCTCTGAAGCATCGCCTGGAGTTCTGTTCTGCGAAAATGGCCTGTAATCTGAAGAGTGAATCATGCGCTTCTGAGCCCTTGAACATGACCGTCAACATGGGTTGACATAGCAGTATCTTGTCCAGTGAGGGTAGTACCTTAAGAGGCCAGGCATCTGATGCAGCCCCGGACTCGAGTGATCAGGTACCTGACTAAACAAAAAGAGTTCGGCAGCAGCAATGGGTTATTTGGATTGAAGTAACGTTCAGAGTTGTTCGAACAGGAGACTCGGAGTATGCCAGTGCCCCTCACTGACGTTCCTGTCAGAGCTAATCCCTGTAAATCTAGCGTTTAGACCCTGCACCCCACCAGCAAAGTGCCTCGAAGAGGCCTGATCCCCGTCCCCGTCTGCCGGGGTGCCACACAGCATCCCGCGCCGGGGCTTTTGGTCGAAGTCAAAATAGCATCCACTCGCTTTGGATCTAAAAGCAGACCTTGTCCTTATCGACCACCTCACATCACCTCACATCTCTCACAACGCTCCCAGCAGCTATGGCCTGGGACTCTAGATCCGCAAGAAGGCGGCAGAATAGCAATGCTGCTTCAAAGGCACTGCAGACTCAGAACAAGCCAATCCCATTTATCGAACCCAAGTCTACACACGTATCCGATCCAGCCCTGCAACCTTTCCTGAACCCCTCCTTTGACCCCGCCGAATACCTCAATGCGACACTACCTTCCCTCCAAAGCTCGAATTCCTCACAATCTGCGAGAGGCAGTGTGCCGCTCGCTGAATTGTCCACGCAGACACAGACCCTCCTTTCCCACCTCAGCGCGCATACTACACGGTTGACAACTACCCTGACCCAACTCACCGATGAGATCCTACGAAGTGGCAGTCGATTGGCATACGAAGTCGAGGTACTACGCGGAGAAACGCTAGGATTGTCGGAGGCTTTGACAGAAGGATTGCAAGACGATATAGTCAAATTCGTGCCTGGTGGACTGGACCAGGAACTTACGCGGAAGCAATCCAAAGCTACAGACACAAATGGACACCGGAGGAGGTCTTCTACAATCACAGTTCCTAAAACGCCGGTTCGGGAAGAAGTCCCAGCTATCGTTGACCCTCCATATATTCAGAAACTGCGCACTCTTACACTGGTACGGTCACGGCTTGAGACCGTCATAAAGACGTTTGGAGATGCAATGGCATGGACTTTCCCGCCCTCAGAGGTGTCGGTTACTTCCTCATTTCTCTCTGTTTCAGCCCCGGAGCCTGGATCAGAGATGCATAGTACGGAAGAGAAAGGGCAGCAAGTATCAAAGAAGCTGCGGGACGAGATAGCAGATCTGCTAATTGGAGAGGATCCGGTAGATGGTATTGAAGCTGCGGCTAAGAGAGTGGAAGAATTGAAAGAGCTGGCGATCGTGTGGAAAGGCACAGCAGAGGAGAGGGCAAGAACGAAATTCGTCGATAATTTGGCAAAGATGGTGGAAGATCGACATCGAGATCTATTGAGGGAAGCTGAGCAAGATACTCGTCTACGACAGAGGGTCGAGACGTTGGAAGAGGAGGTTAGTTCAGGGGACAGTAAACCACAGAGTGGTTATGGATTTCTCAGTCAACTACAAAAGTTACGAGGATCATCATAATGTTATCACGATCTACGCTGCAATATCTCGGAGCCCCTTTGATGACGGCCATCTGAAAGTTTGCGATCCTGTTTCTCTGCAGATTCATGAAAACCGCAACACGAACAAGATCTGGATGTGCCAATCTCAATTCTTTTGAATGTTTCAAGTACACTAGCAACATCTGCCGAGCTGGCAGATCATACTGGGCTTCTTATGATTCTCACCGTTGAAGAGCTGACCTTCAAGCACGTCTTCAGATTCTATTCTAGAATCTATTCTATCGAGTCTTTCACCCACCTTGGTCGATCTCATTTTCTTCAAGTCCCTTATTGCAGAGTTCAAGATTCTCGCACGAACTTTGTCACATTCGCCGATCAACGTGGCGTTCTGATATCTTTCTTGAGTAAGACATACTTAAAGTCGCGTCTCCTTTACAACGCATTCCTCTCCCTTGCTTCAGAAGCGTGTCGTTTCCAAGGATCCCATTTCAGATTCTTTATCCAGCGTTACTCTCGAATCTCATGCGTTTCCACATTATTCCCACTTACTGCCTGATTCGCATCTGCAACCATGAAATTCGGCCATCTCCCAGGTGGGCCTCGACAACGGCAGAGAGGCTCCAGAGCAAGGATCATAGCTAGCCACTTGCTCTCCCCATTCCGACGTCGGATTCGAAGCAGACTGTTGCTTCTCCTGATTGGTCTTGCCGGGATACTCTTCATCGTCCACGGACGACGACACTCTGTGAGTATACATCCTCTCAAAAGTCTCTGCCCTGGAAGTCTCAAAAAGTACAAGCCACTTTGTACCTTCTTACTAAGTGTGCTCTTTGAACAGAACAAACTCCATTCCACAAGCTCAACACTCACCACCCACGTCCCCACTGGCATCAGCGGCGCAATTGCCACTTACGGCGAGACAGAAAATCAAGACACTCGATGGGAGGATTCAAAATCCCAGAATGAAGCCGATTCTAATCACATCGTCCTTAAGAAACCAAGATTCCATCTCCTAATCCCAGCCTACAAACCCTCCGCCGCCATTTGCAGAACACTCCTCTCAGCCGCGATACTCAACTATCCACCTCCCACATTGATCGGACATGGTAGTTCACCCGCAGTTAAGGAGAAATCGGATAATGATTTAGTGAAGAGGACGTTCAGCTTCCTGACGGGAAAGGAAGTGAGGGATGATGATTTGGTGATGGTTGTTAGCAAAGGTACTGGTTCCGTATTCTCAATGTTCATATTCATATAACCAACAGAATTAATAATCTCAAGACACAATTTTCCAACTCCCCGCCACAATAGCACTAACTCGTTTCTTCTCCACCATCTATACCTCATCCAACACGCTCCTCACCAAATACGGACACATCCCAAACACCCCCAGCTCCAACAAACCAAGAAACCAACGCCCTCAAAGATACACACCCAAAGTCCTCTTCAGCGCGAGTAGATCATGCTCACACGCACCGGACTCTCAAACATGTCATTCAATCCCCGACTCGCCTCTCCCCCACCTTGTGTCCAAATCAATCTCAAAATCAGAAACAAGTGAAGGAAACAATACTTCAGCAACTACCAATCCACCGCGATTCCTAGGAGCAGCCCTACACATAGGCCGCGCCTTCTCACTCACCCCACTCTACAAACACGCGATCGAACTCCTCGAATCACCAAATTCAGATATCAGCAAGAACGAAGCGGGACAAGAGCCACAGCGCATCTTCGAGCAACTTTATAGCGAGCAAGAGCATGCTCGCCTGCTATTTCTAGCCGAAGAGAGAGCGAAACGACCAGCGTGGAGAAATTGGCTGGCCGATATCTTCTCCTCGTCGGAAGGAAATCGAGCTGTTGAGCAGATTATCAAACCCAACGAAGCAGAAGCCGGGAAGGAAACCCCGCAGAAGGACGGTGAAAGCGAGTTTGGCATCACGCTTGATTACAGCAATTCTCTATTCCAGGATTTGATGGGTAGTGCTCAGGATTTACAGTTCGTGACATTTGGTGAGCAGCAGAAGAATGAGGGGGCGAAGGACGCAAGTGGCGCGCCGTCGAGGGTAGTTGGGAAAGGCAGGGCGTGGATGAAAAGTAATCACCCGATGAAACTCCCTCTCGACCTATCATCCGCACCTGGCCCATTCTCCGGCATGGACGTCTTGAATCCCATCTCAAATTCAAATTCTGCCTCAGACCCAAACCCAAACCCAGAATCACCACCACTCGATAACAATCCACCCCACTCCGGCGAACCCTCGTCCTCATGGTCCACCATCTCCCTCCTAACAAACACCGTGACCCCATCCCTCTCTATCCCTGCAGCCATAAACTTCCACGCCACCGAGCCCGAGTTGTCGGATGAATTATGGAACGGAGTCTGGTTCCATAACTCCTCCCGCCGCTTGCTAGTCCAACAAGTGAAGATTAGGACGGCGAATCCGAATCCGGACTCGTTTGTTATTACTACACCTCCACTCTCTTCTTTGGATCCGTTTCTTGGCCGGGAAGATAGTGATAGTGATAGTGATACTTATAGTGATCTAAAGCAGGATGCTGTTCATTATCTTGATATTCGGCCGGGTAAAACACCACTCGGTGCTTGGACCGATGAGGGGAGGTGGGTTTCTTGGAAGAGTGTTTGTGGCGGGTTTGGGGAGGGGGTTTTTGGTGATGGGTTGGGGGAGGGGGTTGGGGAGTTTGATTTTGGTGGGGAGGGTGAGGGAGAAGAGCATGGGCATGGTACAGGAGAGGGAAGAGAGAATGGGAAGGGAGAGGGTAGAATTGGTGGAGTGGGTGAGTGGGTTGAGGAGGGAGAGGGGTTTGTTAAGGGGCTTTGGGGGATGGTTGTTGGTGATGGTGATACTGATGCTGGTGAGGAGAAGGAAAAGGGGGATGGAAGCAGTGCGGGGAGTGGCGGCGAGGGAGTAGAAGGAGGGTTCCAGCAGTTTGTGGGTTTAGTTGAGAGCAAAGAAGAGGATGGCGAGGGTGGGAATAAGAACAAATATGAGTCTCAAGCCTCGTCAGAAAAGGCTGAAGGAGAGGGGTGGAAAGAGGCAGACCATGGAAGTGGAAATGGAAAAGGAGATGAACAGGGACAGAAGCAGAAGTTTGCGCAGCAGCAGCAGGGTGGGATTAGAGATGATGATAGGATTGAGGGTGGGAAGGAGGGGGATCGGAAACATGATTCCAAACCCGAAACAGACGACTATGAAAAGGGCAGTGAGGATAAGAATGATGGCCAGAAGGTTGAAGTCGAGAATAATGAGAGACTAAAAGACCACGATGGTCATACCAGCACAAAGCTAGAAGAGGAGGGAAAGGATGATGCGGGAAAGGTCGAGGAGGGGAAAGTTGAGGAGGGAGTCGTGAGATATGTGGATGAGAATGAGGATGAAAAGATAGAGAAGATGCAGAAGGAGGAGGAGGAGGATCGGAAGGATGAGAATAAGCTGGATGCTGAGGTAGAGGGGAAGGAGAAGGCGTAGATTTGCTTTGATAGCGCAGTCACTACACACTGGAAATATAATTCATATAAGACACCTTGATTATTTTAGGCCTGATGACCACGGAACGCCATATCACTCCCTATCATGACCGTGGAAAATTTTGGATTGTGGGGTGAGCTTTTACAGCAAATTCAACACAGGCGGGATGAAGTCGCTTTTCTTAATTACTTCTGTAGATCTTGATATCATACTACGGGCTGCAATGTCAGCGACGTCTTTGAACGACGAAGTAGTGTGGATCCTGGTGAATCCGGTTGCGACGAGGGAAGTGGTGGCACGAACAATGAAGTGTCAACGTGCATGGGTCTGGGCCTACGAGCCCCCCAAGACTACTAGTGTACAAGTCTACCCCATTGCATGCAGGCTGAAAACACGAGATTCAATTTCGTAGACTGAAAAACCGCACACGAAAATATATACCCAAGAATCAAAATTCTCACCACACCCCGTCCACCGCGCTCAAACCCCTCCATTCCTCGCCCGTTTCTCCGCATCTCGGTATCAATTCCACACTCTCCTCCCATCCTCTTAGCCACCCTAAGAACAAGCAGCCACACTCGGCACATTCGTACAACTACCGTACTTCTTCCCTCCAGTAACACTCACACTGCTCCAAGTCCACCCAGTACATGCTCCACTACCACACGTAATCACAACGTCATACCCACTGCTAGCAACCGCTCCAGTACCAGAAATGTTCTTGAGAGTGAGGTCCGTGATGGGAACGCCGCTGGAAGCAGTTCCGCCGTCGAGATCGCCGCCGTCGTAGTTCTGCTCGATGAGGATTCCGTATCTGTGAGGGGGTGGGAGATTAGTACGTTTCTAGAGAAGATAATGCAAAGGGGGGGGGTGGACGCGGAAGAAGGAGAGTGTGGGCCTTTGTGTTTCGTTTCTTGGGTTTATGGGGTGGAGTAATGGCGGAGCACAGTTGGGGAGGGGGGTGGACGTACTTGGAGATGGAAGAGAGGGTTATGCCGGAGTATTCGACGTTGTTGATTTCGCCGGTGTCGCCTTCGATGGCTTTTACGCGGATTCCTGGATTGGGAGTGTCAAATTAGATCGGGAGTCCTTAGGATTGAAAGAAGAGCGGGGAGAATTTACCATTGACGGATTTGGTGACGGTTGAGGAGAGGAATTGAACACCGTTGACGGTGTTGTCGGAGCGCCCTCCAACGGAACCAATAGAGAGGCCGTGGCCGCCGGAGCAGTAGCCACCTGTGAAAATGATGTTGGTACCAGAGTTGATGGCAACACAATCATCTTGGTTGTAGACGGTTGCGTCCGCTAGTCCTCAGTCAGCGAGAGCTCAAGTCGGAAGAGTTCAGGAGAACGTACTGATAGTAACGGAATCCGACGACCCAATATCAAAACCGTCCGTATTCTTCCCCAACGAGTCACCCGCCGACGCATCAATCGTAACCGAAGTCACCGCCAAGTTACTCGCACCATTGATACTGAAGACCTGCACCGGTGGGTTGAGAATAGTGAGGGCTTCGATGGTTGAATCAGTGAGATCGTGAGCTTGGAAGAACTTGGGCTTGGTAACACCACCGCTTCCACCCTCTCCATCCCAATAGGAAGCACCGTTGCCGTTGAGGATGCCGCTGGATTTACCGGTTACGGTGATGCTGGTGCCGCTTACGGCGAACAGGGGGCCTTCCCATGCGCTGTAGGCGAAGGAGGTTTCGCCTTCGAAGATGACGACGGTGTTGTCAGGAAGGTCGGTCACTTTGATAGATCAGTAAATGGACATGGTGGATGAAGCTCATTCCTGCGAAGAAGAGATAGGAATGGTGCACTACTGACAGTCCAAAGTCTTGCCAGCAGGCACAGTCAAAGCATCAAGAATGATAGTCGAGCATGACGCCTTTGACTTGCTAGCCGAAGAATAACCAAGTGATCCCGAGAAAGTACAAGTTGCAGCACGCTTCTCGATATCACGTTCCTGGAAAGCCTGCTCGACTTCCAGGGGAGCAGGAGCCGAGGTCGGCATGGGAGCGGGAGCAGGCGAAGCTGCACACTTTGCAGCTAGCAGCAGGGCTGCTGCCACAATTTGGACTGAAGCTTGAACCATGGCGTCTTGAATGGACAATTGGATAGTGACTTCGAAGGATGCCTGCTTCAGGAAGCCAAGACAGTGCCAAGTCGGTTGTTCTTATACATGCTGTTGACCCTTGAAGTGTAGAAGATGAGGGGTACTGAGATTCATTGACCACGCGTCGTTGGCCCCTTGATTGAGAACATTTGACCCTTCAGTATCCATTCTTTGATTATTTGTGAAATAATCCGTACGAATGTCCGAAGGTGCTACCCCACAATACTTGGAGTTTCGATTTGTTTTTCTGGGGACAATTGCGGAGAAACTTCATAGCCACCAATCGAGGTACCAAGGAAGCTTCAGAATGTCTTCCAAAAAGTCGAGAATAGTGGAGAAGGTTGAAGAAATTGCCAGCTCTCTCAGTATCTCTCGGACATTCTGCTTGCTTTGACAAGTCAATGACGGTCAGTCACCAAATTCCAGCCGGTCTCCATCCCAAAATGGCATCACAAACGACCAAACTCCACCACAAGCAGTTCATCTGATGTACGCGTGCACCAGTCTACCTCAAACAAAGCGACCCACATCCACTTCCCCTCAAAACGCCAAAAAGTTTGAGAGGCGGAAGAATTCGCCAAGAGGTGCACAAGCTTTGTGACGAAGCTTAATTTGCGTGCGGCGATCTGGAATGCCGGATTCACAGGGTGTGCCTGCGGGTACTCTATTTTGCACCACTCAGAGTCAACTACCAGTTGAAAGACCCCCATATTTTGCCCCACGGACACCCCTAACAACTGCAACTTTCATTTTGCTGTCGGCTCCGAGATGGGCTTGAGTGTGCTTGAGAGCTATTACACTATCATATGGACTGGAATCCACGCCTTTGTATCGACGGAATATGGATGTAGAAATGGGAGACATAAAAGCATAAGGATTATTAGTAAACTCTCTCTCCGCGGCTAGAGGGGTCAGCATGAGAGGTCATTTGCGGGTTGTAGAAATTTAACAACTGATTGATGCGTATATCTTCTATGGAGACTGGAAAAATGTGGAGGTATTATTATGCTGCGATTTGTGTATAGCGGAGGGAAACGATATTCGTCTTGTCTTCGCTCCATCATACATGCGCCTCGGATCGGCACTCGGTAATTAATTGGCCTCGGCCTGTTGCTGAAACACCGGTCTCTCAAGATTCTTATGAACGACAGCTTTAGCATTTAACTGGATCATAAGGAAGATAAAATTGCGGCAATGTCATAATGATGGCCCGAGTTCACCAGGAGAAGTCCCTGCACGGGTTCATTGGTGGTATTGCTCTTTGAAAGTGCCTCCGATAACCGAGCGTGCCAAGAAACATGCCTCGGTTACAACAATGGAAGTCAACAAAAAGAACAAATCTGATCACATTTGAAGATCGTAACGTCTATTGCAGAGCTCGTAGCCGTTCTGGAGTTTTGGCGAAGATGAAGCCAGATAACTCATGCTTTCACAAGTCTCAAGCCCGCAAAATTGCCCGTCCTTCTCCGGCCACGCATAAGCTTCGCATTCTCTTGGAGCTTGAGTTGGCTCTGAAGATTCATGTCTGTCCTTTCCCATCCTTCAAATCGGGAGAAAGTAGAGCTACACTGTTCAATTTCCAAATTTTATCGCCGCTTCTGGTACTCATGACAATACATATAGCGAGAACGGCGACGCCGAGGAGAACATCAGCCATTGAATAATATAATGTGCCACTGCGAGTTCCAATATATGTTGACAACGTCAACAGTTGTGATCGTTGCTGTTTCTGCTCTGCGGTCCACATTTCCAGTCGCGTTCAGAGTTGCCACATGCGAGGATACTGAGCGTGATCTCCAGACCTGAGAGAGGAGCTTAGCAGCACCTAACGGGCCTCGTCTGACTTCATTGAACAATGTTTCTGTTTGTCGTCTCGCGGATGATCTCGATCGTATAAATAGAGCCATTTCATCCGGCTGATACAAGCTGTACCCGAAAGCAATAGACTGGTCTTGGAGACTGTGGCAATCATCAATATTAGGTGCGTTGGGCGAGATTATAAACCATAAGTCGCCAGGGGTTCGTTAAGAGTCCTATCCAGGAGGACCGTGATCGCGATGAGACGGCCAGCCTTGGAAACCTCACGCTGCCTATTTCCAACCACCACCACCAGCCATTCACAGTGACTCAGCAACCGCTTGGTAAAGAAACACTGGAAATCACAGGCTCTGGAACAGGTTCCAAATGATACGTTTTGTACGTTGGGGCCAAAAGTCCTCGGTATTTTGTTCATCGATTAGGAGAAGATATGCGCTTTGTGTCAACAGGGTATGCGACAGGGTCTGTGATGTAGGCTCAGGCCAGTCGAACGAACTGCCTAGCTGTGCTAACAATGACTCATACCTGACGGACAGAGTTCCCTCTGATGGAACTGCGGTTGAAGTGTCTTCCTCTAGCTCGATCGGCAGGTGTTCGTAATTTTTCGAACGACAAAAGCCCAATTTCAGATGTTCAGAATGGTTGTATATTCTCCCCTTACTCCGCAAGTAGGAAAATGAAAGAATCCCCACGTCATTCGGGTCTTTGGGTTCGGAGCGCTAAGCCACCTTTGAAGGTGGTAGTGCAACTCGTGACAAGTCGGGTAATGATTACTTTTCCACTGAATAAATGTATTCCATATTTACACAGCAGTCAAGTATGCGCGAAATTATCCGCATGCTACGCGTGCTTGATACGAGTGATGGAAGCAGATTCATAAGCAAGAGTTTGCCAGGACCCTCAGCTTAAAAAATGGCAAGACTGCCTCTCAAATCGAGCAGACTTGACCAGCTTGACCAGTTCCATCAACAGTGTTCGCCCAGATCGTCTTCTCAGTGCCAATCAACGCTCAAATTTCGGATATGACAGTTTTGAATTTGAAATACATGCAAGTCGAGCAAAAGGGAAAAACACCATACAACAGCTATTCGCTGGTCGTCACCCACTCCAACTTCTAAGATTAATCTGCCAATCTGAGGCTTGTTTGTATATGGCAGAGTGGACGAGAAGCCAATTCTTCTCGTCTACAGTACAACACAAGCAGGACCAGGCCAGGGTTCTCAGTGATTAGATCCTGGACCTCGGGATTGAGAATTCCGCTTACAAGTGCTGCTTTCAAGGCTTGCTTGACCTCACCTCACCTGCTGTGAATAGCGCTGAGGCCTGAGGCAAAAGAAACCAAAGCGCTAGGCACCAAATAGCGCTGGTGCGCCCACACCATCAAATAAATCTCAGCGCACTTGCTCTTTTTCATCCTCTCTCTCTTACTATACATCAGCTGTAGGATCACTTGTGCTCGCGCTGTTGGCTGTGATGAGACGATGTTCAAGCGCGAAAGCGTACTATTATCGACGAACCACTGGAGAAATCCTTTTGGATCGTCATAATACATTTGAACACTTGAATCTGAGCCCTTGCCCTTTCTCGTATGTCTGTCTTCCCTCTGATCGGTCTATTTCTCGTTGCCACTGCCGCCAGTACATCTTCCGCCCCCGCCTTGCTCCGCATTACCCCCCTCCGTTCAAAATTGGGCACGTTCTCATGGTAATCATCTACATAAGTGCGAAGATGCCACCGCACCGAGACTCGCCAGAGCTTTACAGGCACGCATGTATAATGTACCGTACAGTCTGTTGCGCAATTGCAGAAATGCGACAGCAAAATTACAAGGCCCGTTAAGGAAGGTAGACTGGCACAGATCGTTAATTACCAGATGAGCTTGATCGATGGCATTGCATCTATTCTTCTTAAATGAGCAGCTCTGTATCTCTCGGTCTGGATTTGCGGTTTTCGTGTTGGAATAGTGACCGTGGCTACGCTACGCATTTCTATCAAATTTGACGCTGTAGATAATAGAATGTACAGAGCTATGATGGAATTATTGCACGATTTGAGGACTGGCGATTGTAAGGTGTATCCGTAGAGATTCGCGCGAGTCTCGATGTACCATATGACGAGATCTGACTTGGTAGCATCTCAAACACAATGGGTAACTTGTGTGTCTCTCTACAAGCAGTACCTCGCACAAATTGCTAACAATGGGCAGTAAAAGATTGTCAAGCCAATATATTTGTGCTTATGAATGGTCTCATCCTTGCCTCAAGCCCCATCCTAAGTTTCGTCGTCCCGCTTATCCCGCGGCGCTCCGACGTCGTTAATGTGGTAAGACGCCTCAGTCAGAGTCCTAGCTGAAGGATTTGCAACAATACTCCCAGTTGTGGCCGCCTGACAACACACCGATTGAAAGATTTGCAGCGTCTGCTCCCTTTTGTCCTCATGGCTCCCGGGCGATTATTACATTTTTCAGATTCCAGGCCGTCGATGCGTGGTAGGAACGCGAGATCAACGCCCAGTGCACGGAATGCAAGAAGACGGGAATACAGGAAGGTAGTGGTGCTAAAAAGTAATCGTCAGTGACGAAGTTGGGTGCAAAAAAGTGTGCTCACTCTCCCATAAATGGGGTCCACAGTCGTTGACTGGGCTGGAAGCGGGTAGGGGAAGGAAAGGAGGTGAGGGGAAGGGAAAGGAGGTGATGATTAGGAGTGTTCGCCCTCAGCCGTGCTCTTAATTACAACATTGGGTTAACCAGAAGGACTTCCTGCAGTTTGTTCCCTCAGATATAGGATCACTTTATCATCATCGGGCAAGGGGTGGCAGAAGTCAGTGCGCATACCTAGGGTCGTTGCAGAGACGTACTTAGCCGCTATCAGACACGAGCTGTGCTGGATGCGGGAGGATAGTGATCGCCGGGTTCTTTGGATGGACCAGTACGACATGGTACGGATCGATCGGTTGGCAAGTTCAATGAGGGAAAAGGATCTTTAGCTGTGACAAACAACTAGTGGTTAGCAAGATGCGCATAACAAGAGGACAATCGATCGAGGTTCAGGACAGACCAACGTGGTGTGGTAGCGTTCAATCGACGACAGCGGCTTGCTGCCGGAATACAAGACTCCCGTCCAACTGCGATGGAGGGAGACTGCACTGCGACGATGAAGGATATGGCGACAGATCCGAGGAGCAGTCGACGTAGTGAGTGGCATCAAGGTAGATTTGAAGGTGTGCATTGAAGCAACGATCGAGAGTCAATGTGTTGGTATCGTGCCGTCGATGAAAGGACGGAAGATGGAAAGAAGATGGGGATCAACTAGCTAGTCTGAGAATCTCAAAAGGCAAGCGCTCCCAGATATCGCACGACGTGCTACCTATGTCCTTCCCGGGGCTCAAAGAACCGAAACAAGCAGCGGCGACCTAGAGCAACTTACTTACCCAGTTTTCCGGGATGAAGGTCTTAGTATGCGAATGGCGTTGTTATTGGAGAAGATGTTAAACACTCCGCCTAGCACCATAGCCGCAGCTTCGAGCCCGCGATCATCTTCTACTGCCGCTACCATTTCCGCCACATGTCCGAGACGAGGTCTATCTACCGGTGCCAAATTCGTGATTGACATTGGCGCCGGTGCGAGGCTTTTGATTTTACTCATTTGAATCGCATATTTTTACATCTTGACTTTTGAGGAAGAGGCAGCAGGCTGCCGAGCGAGAACACCATGATCACGGCTATCACGAGCCAAGAATAGATGACAATGAGGCAGAATCCCCAGCCGCTATTTGGAGGCCAGAGATGGAGAACTACCGAAGGGAAGGAGGGAGTCAGTTGTGGAAATTAGCAGGGCAGAGCTGGATAGGAATGCGAGAGTGCATGGGACCGGGAATTGAGTGTTGTGAGAAAATCAGTGAAACTATTGCTAGTAAATCTCCGAAATTTTATTATCAACATGATCATACGGCTTGCATATCACACTACAACATTCAAGTGGGATTTTCCTTACTCTCTCACACTTTAGCATTAGGACGTCACTTGCTTGTTGATTAACTGCTCGAAATCGGGACGCCTTTGAGCTCTTGGCTTACTCAGGAAGATTGATAAAAGTGTGAAAGTGGAGATGGGCAATAGCTAACTTGGGTCCCATTGATGATTGTGGCAATGAAACTTACACGATACTTTCGTTCATATTGCTACTCCTGAAGAGTCCTTGGCAGAAGACTCGCTTAGAAAACACAACGTCGTCTCGCTTATGCCTTCAATATGTCAACACAAATTATTTGACTGATTCTTAATCAAGAGAGGGGCTAATGCGATCTACATCATAAGAGTGTAGTTCTCGAAAATGATGAAAAGTGCGTAAACTCTTCTTTATCACAAGATTATTCAAACGAAATTGTCGTATCACACAGCTTGCACAGTTTCGGTAATTATAGCCCATCTCGCAGCCTTGTAACCACATGAACAGGCCCTGCCACGGCACTTTTGATGTTTCATTGTAGTGTCAAACGTGGACCTCGAGGAGTTCAGCCCGACTCTCTCACATGCGATATAGATCCTGAGTAAAATGAAGTGGAAAGTTCCATATTTTAGGCTTTCTGGCGTTGCCAAGCATGCTTGCAGAACAATTAAACCTAGCTTCTTATCATGACTTACATCCTCAAACCTCTCGATTAGAAATCACTCCAGTCTAGTCTGACCTCCAAACGGGAACGTATTACATCTCTGGATTTATAGCAGAGAGAAATGGAGCAAAAAGGTAAGTGCACAAAACATACAACAGCAGGTATTCGCTGGTGGTCACCCACCCAACTACTAATCTGCCGATCTGAGGCTTATGTATGGCAGAGCGGACGGGATGCCCAGTTCTCCTCAGCTTGCGGTGCAGTTAGATCAGGATCGCGAGTCCAGTGATTGGTGCTCGGGATCTCGGAACCTAGATTACGACCGCCGCTTTTTCCCGGCTACTGGACCTAGGATTTCTAATCAAGGCAGTTGCGTGGCTCCGCAGTGCTGCCTGATCTCAGCCCGGAGGAAAATTCCTCCGAGATGGCTGAGGCATCAAGGCCGAAACTGTGACTAGGCTTATTGTGGCGGTTGCTTGGCAAGGTAGAGGAATAGCCCACCTGAAGAGTCGTCGAGACAAATCGCGCGGTGTCGAGGAGCGTTCGCAGTAGCAGATGACAGTATACCAGAATGACTTACGCGCTTCTCTGGCTTCTTCCTGACATCCCCATCTTCATCCTCCATTTCTTCACTTCCTTGCTCTTCTCCGCTCTCGCCCTTCGTCTTGTTATTCCTACTATAAGCGAGGCCGCTCAATAGTTTACCGGTCTCGGTGGCTATACTATCGACTCTGTTGGTGTAGATCTTGACACAGCCATCCAAGGTATAACTGGCTCGTTGGAAGTCGATACCGTCACCTTCTTTTAACAAAGACATATCGTAGAAATAATCGATGAGGGCAAAGTTCCAGGAATTCGTCGTATTGATCTTGTTGTCTGAAGCCATTCTGATCCATTCTTCGAAATGGGCAAGTATTGGTACGCGCTTCAGTGGAGTGAAGGTAGTTCCACTAACAGTTGTCAATCCTCCTTCGAGATCTTCCTCCATTCGTGATATTCGTCGGGGTGTGTTGAAGGATGGCGAGTTGGTATGTTTTCGCATAGGAGACACCGCAGCCCTGATCTGTTTCTTTTGCATATCGTTGAGAGCATGCCGTGAATGTAGGCGCTTCGCTTTCTCTTGTGCATCGTCGTTCAAAGGAATTCTAGAAGAATGTTAGAACCAGATAGATACCTGGAAGGAAAATCCAATTTCGTACTTTACGGGCGACTTCAAAGCTCTTGCGGCTATGAAATTGGAGCCCATTTGGCCATTCCTGGCCTTGTGGGGGTTGTGCGCAGCTTGAGGCATGGCAGGTATAATTATCGTTTGGTGGTTGGTGTTGTTGAAAGTTCGAAGGTTTGTTGACGCGATTTGAGGCGATTTTGCATTGATTGGCGCCCCTAGCAACGGGGAGCATGGGCCGTGCACATCCTGCCAACCCTCAAATGGACATCCCTGAGTATCGATTTACTGGATGGCACGAGGGTTCACACACGATACCCTCATTATTCAGGAGTTGGTTTTGATTTCTTTTTGATGTTGGGATTTTTTTTATATGCCTAGGGACCTTCTGCTGCTTTACATAGACTAACCTAGATAGATGACTATTTGGCTATATGGAAGAAGAAACTCTCTGCTGCAAGCGGTCGTGGTAACAACATCCATGAAATCAAGCACAACTTCTGGACGATCGAGGCTTGTGAATGAGATAGTCATGCCATTTGAATGGGTCCAGACTGTGTAGGTAGTTTCAGTTTTCCCTGAGACACCGGTATAAAACCCAGTGGAATGAATGGACGCTGCCGCTGCTCCAAGGGCAGCTCACCAGTGCTGAGTGCAAGGATTTAACCGCTCTTCATCGTGCTGCGCCTTTCTCCCTGGGCTAAGGGTAGCCCCAATTGGTTCCGTTAGTCGGCTAGCTTAGTCTGCCCCATTCCGTGTTCTACTCCTGTACTTCGTAGATTTGAGGTTCGAGCTCCGAGTTCCGAGTTCTGGTATCCACGATGGCCAAGGATGGCAGTGTCAGTGAATCCTGTTGGTTGGGACCTCGATTCCCGGAAGTCTCCGGAAGCATCGGCCCGCAATATTCTAAATACCAGAGGCACTACTCCATGTGCCCATTGCCGGCACGGACGGCACATGACAGCGTGGCGACCCACTAATAGTCAAGTTAGAAGCTTCTGTGGCTCGACATCGCAGAGCCTCATATCTGGATTCTCTGTTCGGGTTGTAAAATGAGGCTGGTAACGAATCCGAGGAAGGTAATCAAACCTAGTCTACAGAAGTAAGTAGTCTCGTTTTATCAGAAAGGTTATTATTGGCTGCCTGTGCCATTGTCCGCTACGATTTTGTTCCTCGCACGGAGAGGGTAATCAAAAGGATGTTGGAACTACTAACCTCAAAAGCTTCTAGACTTTAAAGTATACTCTTCTCAGGATCCAGGACCTAGGATGTTAGGTCCTGGGGTACAGTCCCGGAAGTGAGTCGGGCCTCTTGGCTGGTTTTCAATAAGACAAAAGTATTTAAAACATGCCTGACCAACGACCTGGCTCCATGCTCCCAGTGGGGCTTTATTGTACCACATGAGTCGAATACTTTGACCGCACAAAGTTCCGTGCAAAATGAGAAAGTTTCCATCACTGCATGATGCGGCGATGGAAGAAATCAAGAGCAAGACGTGGAGGGAAGAAGCAGGTCCAGAAGGTAGAGAGTTGCGCTGGAGCAGTGGTAGTGTCCATTCGTTACAGTCGGGTTTATACCGATGTCTCAGGGATACCGAACCTACCTACACAATCTGGACTACTACAGAAGGCATGACTATCACATTCCGAGGGTTCGATGGCCATTTGCAGATCTCCACAATGCAATGGATGTCAATACCGCAACCAGGTAACAGTATGTTCCTGATATCCAAATTCTCACCTATCTAGTTGGGTCCATGTAGGAAAGGAAACAGAAGGTTCACGCGTATAACAATTTTTTCAATATCACGAATGTAATCTGGCAACTCATCGATCTGCTCGTCATCAGATTCGTCGACTACGATTTGCTGCGTGGCGCCAGCAACATCAGCGATCTGCTCATCATCAGAGTCTTCGATGATGATAGGCTGCATTGATCCACTAGCAACAGGGCTTTGGGGCATCTCCACCTGATGTCCATCCTCATCGAGGTCGAAGCGTGCATCTTCCTCCTCGACGATGATCGTGTCATGATCGACATTCCCAGCCGAGACACCCACTACGCTGAGTTCCTCGCCGCCTGTCTTCTCCACAGGTATCGGTGTATCTTCATCCATGGCCACCATCGTACTGTCCTCGTCAGCTGTGGCCTTGCCGGACGCGGGGTCTAGGATATTGATGTGAGTTGAGGCTTCATCGTCGTGAATCGACGTCTCGGCCGATGGCATGGGAGTGGAACTCTGAAGGTCGAAAATCGCAGTACAGTGTCGAGAAAGGCTTGTTGATGTCTATGGGCCTGCCGAAGGATAGCCCCACGACATCCCGCTAAGAAACCCTGATTTTGGGCGTAATGTCATAGGACGTTCTAAGTATTGGTTTTTGGGATATTGCTGCGGACGGAAATCCGCCGCTCTTGATTCATGATCAGGGCAGGAACTGTATGTACAGCTATATAGTGCAATCAGTCATGTTTCCCAAACCGTGTTCAGAAATACCATTCACCTTTCGATAATCTCACCTAGTCTCGTGGCCCGACGCGGCGGCTCTTCCTCCTTCGATTCGATAGCATAGGATACCGGTGTCGCCGCTTTTGGTAGGCATCTCGTTGAATTTTGCGCCTTTCGGTGACGGTTTGCCGGTCGTGCAAGTACTTGTACCGAGACTCAAGCAACTTGTATTGCTCCTGCCATGTCATTTGGCCTGTCCACGCTCTTCCCCCCACAGTTTCCAGGCCAAGTGGGCGCCACGGGAACAGGTTCCTTGTATGTGTGCGCGCCTTGAGATGTTTGCGGACTTCAGGTGCGATACGACCTCGTTGGCCCAGAATTGTTCGGTGAGGAAGGTTACGGATCTTTAAAAGGCTCCATATTCCCGGGTCGTCGACGGAAGATATCGCAGCGGACGAAGGGAGGCAGATTCGAAGCCACGATATTTGCATCGAGTCCCAGTGTTTATGAAGATGCTCAAATGCCTCGTAAGCATAATCTGTAGTCCGCTGGCCCCAACCCGTGGCTGTATGGTCATCGATGTATGAGATACTGAGGAACTGAATGTGTTTTAGACTTGTACCGTCTCGGCCAGGACCGTCTTCGAAAAAGGCTGCCAAAGTTCGCAAGTCGCAGAACTCAAGGGCTTCTCCGATACGGAGTATGATCGGCGTAGTCTCTCTGCCTTCCGTGGAAGAGTAAGAGGAGTTTAGGTAGATCGAACGGAATACCCTCGATACTGATGCGACTGGGTGGTGTGCGGCATGGGTCCTGACACCGCCGCCAAGGGGTGGTGGTCGAGCGGCCTCGATGATATAACTTAAGATCTGCGAAGTGATCTCAGCAGGTATGGCAGTCGTGATGCTGTGGAATGTATAGAAGGTTAGTGGGGTAGAGTGACATGCCATGACGAAGGCTGGATGCTGTAAAAATAGGAATGAAGGGCGTCATGATAAAATAGGGTTGGCAGAAAAAATTAGAAATTCTACCTGTCGTTGTTGATAGCTGTGAATATGATCAATTTTGTATGTGGTTGTTCACTGGCTTCGGTATGTGTGGGCTGAGGCTGGTGGTTTTCTGGCTAGTGCCGGTGCTGTGGCTGGAATGGTCACGTGATGATAACGCCTCATGCGAACTTGATTGTTCGCATGCCCAGTCATCTTCCGTGCTCACATATTCTCTGGTACTGAATCTAGCTGGCTCGATTTGTCTGTCGTTAGATTTGAGAGGAACATGACATGCCATTCTGGGAAAGCCGGCCGCCTTGCAAAAAAGTATTTAAGCATATGACGTACTATGTTCAGCATAAAAGCAGCAGATTTACCGACCCAGCTTCGGTACGGAAGAGGGAAGGTACTCCGCAGCTGGTAACATCTAACTCACAACATTTAGCGCACTCTTAATCTCTAGCCTCGGCGTCTTTCTTTGGCACCCATGAATCAAGCTGTCTAATAATTCCGTGTAGCCACTTCTGTACGATTGCGGTCCGAGCTGTTTGTACAGGAGTATCGAGAGGAATTGGAAAGGTCCACGTGCTGAGAATCTTTAACATCTAAGTTACTGTACTTCATATTTAGGACCACCTCCCGCCAACCTCTCCCAAACGCTTCACTCTACCAATCAAATGTGTCGGTGCAGTACTGGTGAATAGTATCACAAAGTGTCGATATATCGAGTTCTCAATGCTGGGTTGTAAAAGAGTGTGAGGGAGGATGGTAGAAATACCCCCTCCGGAACGCTAGCGGCTCGCTACCTATTCTGACCTGAAACCTCCTTGACAGGCCTGTGGACCAACAAAATGGTTTTCACTTTCGTCGTGAGTTTTGTTGCATGTCGCACTAAAACCAACAGCCAGATCATTGCTGTGACGCCACCCGTGGCTGACGCGCATGCTTGGCAGATTACCCTGTTCGATTAACAGTGGGACTCTTTACTTCTAGCAAGTGGCATATGGAGTGCGCCAGCAAGCATCCGATGATCCATTGCAAAAATCACGCCCGTTGCAGGTGACCATCCTCTATTTCCTTGCCCTCTAAAGTTGGAAGCCAAGAAATTGTAATCTCAGGAGACCTGCACCCTTGCGATTCAAATTTCACAGCGTATCATAAGGAAGCGGATACATATGGACTTTTATGATAACCCTTATGTGACAAAGTACGACAGTTCTCCTCCCACTTCTCACGAACCCACTAAAACAGAGCAAAGGAGAAGCATCAGTACCCAAACACCAGATGACTACATATAAGATCGCATATTTTCAGAAGAGCCTCCCTGTGCGTCAGCTTGGAATTCCTTGCCCAAGTCAATGACGACTTCTAAATGAGCATAGGACATCACAGTCCCTTCCTTGGACGCCAAGGCATGCGCTGCCCGGACCACATTCCTGATCTGAAGGAGGAACCGGTCAGCGAACGATCCCACAACTTCACGAAAAGGTATCTACCTGGCGACCATTGAGATCTTGCTTTGCAAGTTCGTCAAGGCTCTCGTCCCCGAAGTCTGCTCTCCCGCCGGCCGTCATTGCATTCTGAAGGAAGGTATCCCAGATCCCCTTTCTCGTGTCAATACCCAAAGGACTATACCGGAGCGCAAGGTGGATCCTGCTCTGGATCGCATCATCAAAATCCCTGACTCGGTTGGTGGTAAGGAGCATGATTCCTTGGTAATATTCCAACTTGCGTAGGAATACCGAGACGAGTGAGTTGTGTATATGATCCGTATCGCGCTTGCGCAAAAACACGTCGGCCTCGTCGAGGAGAAGCAGAGCATGCCAGTGATCCGCAAGCTCAAAGTGAAGCGAAAGCTGCTTCTCGAGCTTTGCTGCATCACTACTTAGATCCCCAGCAGATATCTGCAAAATATCAGCACAAATAGCAGCGAGCCTCAGCGGAAAACCCACGGTATAGAGCGGTCTCTGCAGGTGCTCTGACAGTGCTTCAGCAGTGAGCGTCTTGCCAACTCCAGGCGGTCCACTAGGAAGTGTGTTAGTGGGCTTGAGAAATACGGTTGAAGCTAGGTGCCATACTAGAAGAGCATAATGAGTCCGCGACCTTTCCCTTTGACAATGTCATCAAATGAATGTTCGGGTGTCCGCTGCGTATGAGATGCTGCGAGAGCCAGTGTAAGACTCTTCTGCTTGGGCTCTATCGCAAGATGGTTCCATAGTGAGTAGTTCCAGCTGATCTCAGTGATGTCGTCGACCGCAAATTCCACTAAATATTATTTTTTCAGCTTCACAAGTTTCTTATCACCAGACAGGATACTTACGCCACAACTTATCATTCAGACTGTAACCCAGAACAGTTGGACTGCACATGATGAGATGCTCTTCACCTTGCATATCAACATCCACGTCAGCCTTGACTTTGACGACGTTCGACGATGGAGGTGGGCCATCATCATCAAACCAGAGATTGATAGGATTGGAATCATGGCCCCGGTTGGCTGCCTTGATCAAGCTTGGCCTTGTATAGTTGGGATTGATCTTTCGAAACTGGGCCGCATCGATGATGATTCTGCTCGAGATGGACATCGCGACCGGCTCTCCACGAACTACCTGGAACGCTGTGCCACTATATTGGAGATGCTGGATGCTTTTCACAGAGCGGAACTTCCGACCGCACATGGCTAGCTCCGTTCTGACCTGGTCCGCATTTTCGTGGTATCGCAAGGGGAAAACGTCGAGCGAATTGATGGGCTTTGACCCGCGGTATTTCAAAATACCCGTATCAACAGGAACCTCTCCGAATACCTTTCCGTCGAAGTCGATGTAGCGGCCCTTGATGTGAAAGTACACAACCCCATCGGCCGTTGATCTTTCTTCGCCAAAATCGTATTTGATGCACCTTTGTTTTTTGGTTCCAGGGCAAGTGGTGTAAGCAAACGTGTTTGGCTTGAAAAGGGTCCAGAGGAGGTCGTAGGGGATCTCGCCACTGATGAGAAGCGGCAACAAGCGAGCTCTGGTATCCGTGTAAGTTGTCCGGATGTGCTGGATAAGGAGGTCAAGGTGCGCTGCACACGTTGGGTCGAGAGGATCGGTGCCGCTTCGGTACGATTGGAGTTCATTGAGGTAGTGATGCAGGAGATTTTGCTCGATCTAGTATCAGATTAGTGGGTCGGTTTCACATGGTCAGAGAGGGAGATCTTACTGAAGGCTTGTCTTCCTGCGCACCATTTCCGTGCACGCCTTTTAAAACTATCCTCAAGACATCTCGTAACCATTCTGATTTGATATCGATATAGATGGTGTTGGTCATTGCCTTCTTGTCTAGGATATCTTTATGAGTACATGGAGACTGTTTGGAGTGAATATACTGACCGATCCGAGCACGAACCACAAAAACGTATTGATCGAGTTCAGGCGCCTCATCTATCGATTTTGGCGATTCCTCAATTGAGTACTTGCACGCTTTTTGTCCCAGCTGTGTGATAAGATCGTGTCAGCGCATAGACTCCTGGGACATTTGGATACGTACACTTCGTTGACAGTCTTGAACTCTAGCCTGGAAGCCCGGGCTCTCGGTCCCTCGGACTCACCAGACAGTTTAATGGGAGGGAAGGGAGTGGGAGGCGGCTCTTGCTTGATGGCGAGCTTGTTGAAGATGTCCAAGAATTGTTGAACTTGATGATATGTCACAATCTGTGAAGATATCTGGTTGGTCGGAGACTCGTGACATGGAGTTGGCGAACAGAGCTCCGTTGGACTTGCCTCTGAAGAATTCTCAGGAGGCGTTTGAGAATAGGCGCATCGTTGGAAACGAGTATTGTCCATCTGCATGTTCGTGACGGCTTTGATCAACTCCTGGCCATCGCTCGAGGTTGTAAAGGGCTTGGCGGACCATGGGTTCGGACTGCTTGGTGGTGTCTTTGGTCCCATGGTGAACGAGGTCTGAACCATTTCGGTCGAGACTTGTGTCGTTGAAGATTCTTCGTCCCACCTGAATGGATCGTTAGCGAAGTTTTGTTTACTTTCCTTGGATGCGTACAAACCGAGTATCATGGGGCTTAGCGTCTTCGGTTGTTCTCGGCGGCTCTAACTTTGGTCCAACGGGCGTCGAGATGAGTTGCTCCACATTGTGAATAGCTTCCTCCGGTGATTTCCTGTATTCTAAAAGGAACGAGAATATTTCAGCTGGGCTGAACTTCAGCTCCGGCACCTTAGCAGTAAACTTTTCTGCCAGCAGTTCAACTCTGTTGTCATCTTCGCTCTGACTCACTGCGGCTTCCAAGCCCGTTCTATTCTCTCCTAAATGAGCGTCCTTTGACAAAGTGGCAACGCCTTCTTTGGGCTTGAAGACCAGGCAGAAGAGGTCAGCCACCATTTGACTGTCAGCGAGCCCGAGTTCAACCTTCTTGTCCACGCGGCCAGGTCGTATGAGTGCTCCGTCGAGGCGCGTGATGTAATTGGTAGTCATGATCAGGACACGGCCTTCTTGCGAACCTACTCCATCAATGACGTTCAAGAGGGTAGAGAGGGACACCGTTCCAGAGGCGGATTTCCTTTCTTGGGGGAGAGAGTTCATTGCTATTTGGCGAGAGTCTAAACCTGTGTCTCGATTCGAACTAGCGGCATCAATGTCTTCCAAAAGGATAACGCATCTACTTGGAAGCTTGGCGAAAAGGCCCTTCAGGGTGGCTTCGTTGATAGCAGAAAGGCTAAGGATATAGATGTCCAATCCAAAATGACCAGCAATAGATAAACTCAAACTCGATTTTCCAGTTCCAGGGGGACCGTACAGCAAGTAACCTCGTCGGTAAGGAATGCCACGATCGGAATACCATCGTTGGGATGCGGGGTTGAGGAAGTCGCTGATGTCTTTCAGTAGCCCCGTTTTCTTCCCTTGACCAAGAACCACTGTGGAGATGTGCCTTACATCTGATGCTGCTGACCTTATCCAGGCACCGTCTTGGTGTTCATAGACACAAGTTTTTCCTTGTATAAGCTTTGAAAACTTGGTGTGGCACTCAGAGAGCAGGTCCTTCAGAACTTGCGGAGATCTGCCAAAGCAGGAAATGGAAACGTCTTCTCGGCTCCTGAAATCTCCTGCTTGGTATTGACGCCGGAACACAAGCAGGCGGCCATTATATTGCATGAAAAAGCGTCCATTCCAGGGTGTGTAGGATAGAGTCCTCTTGTTCGCATCTCGGCCGTTTGGATGATTATTTCTTGAGCGATTCAATGAAGGGGCCAAGTCGGTGGTGGCGAGGGAGGAGCGAGCGTTCTGGGCGAAGCTCTGAGAGGATATCCACAACATGAGCATCTCGTATGCATCCTCTCGATAATGGAGGTGAACAGTTGAAGCTACTTTTAGTCAGAAACTGAATTCTTGTTCGAGCGAAAGGAGGTGCTTACTGCAATAAGTCTGAAACCATTCCCATACAGACTTGCAAATACGTCTGCAAGCGAACACCAATATCCCCAAAAAACAGAGCACAGGAGCATAGGCACCCACGTCGATGGTGAGATATCCTTGGATAGCGGTGGACATGCGGGTAAATCCTGGGAACAAGAACATATCCAGGATCGAGGCTTGAGTGTCCGAGATAGGTGAGATTGGCAGGGTGCCGTTGTGAATGCGTCCCGCCATTGTTTGTTCTGTCTGATAGATTGTTTTGCAGCGTACTCCCTCCCAGGCTAAGCTTTATTTGTACAGGGCCGACAAGTCTTCAACTTGCAGTACTTGCACTCAAAAATGTACCAATGTGGCCCGCTGTGGCACAAGCTACAAGCCCACTGAATGAGCGTCGACTCGGATTTAAAGAGAACAAATGAGTGGTGGCAATTACTCGAGATTGACATTCGAGATTGATTAGATGGCCTAAGCTCAAAGATGTCTTAATATGAAAGTAAGGATGTGACCGAAAGAAAGTGGTCAATATCGAAGGGAAATCCATACCTTTATATTCATCGAGACTCCATACTTCACAGCAGGAGTGAGTCTAATCTATCTTGGGAAACCAGCGCGGGATGGACAATTAAGAAGCCGAATCATTCATCCCTGGGTGAACCAGTAGCCTACAGTTCGGAGGTCCATTCTTGCGCGGCCAACGCGGGACAGTCGATTAAGGAAATTGTCTCTGTTGTCCCCTGGATAGACCGGCGGGTTATACCTGCAGCATGATACGTTAGCTGCTTGAAGACAAAGCTGGCTTCGCCGATTCACCCATGACAGTCACTTGCAGATGAATTGATGATGCATACAGTGCTCGATTGAGGATAGATTGGAAAAGTAATATTTGCAAGGCGTCTGCTGGTGCACGCTATTATTTTGATTCTCTCGCGCTTACAATACACCATGGATTTCGTGCTCAAAGTTGTTCTATATAGCCGATCCAATACATTTAAAGCAAACCTAGAAAGACGAAAAACTAAGACCTTCTCGACCAACCCAGCCCTGTCATCCGAGGCTATTTCCTATTCCTTCCATCACAATCACTTCTGTTCTTCAAAAGGCGTTGGCTCAAAGAGCTTCTCGGGGAGATTGCTATGGTATTCGTTAGCAGCGTTTTATTAGCGCTCACGTGGACTACATACTCCCAACCGGGTGAGCATTCTCCAAGGGACTTCTCCATATGCGGGTCTATGCTTTGCTGACAGTCCGCTGAAGCTGGGTCTGTGGACGAGTTTTGTGCAGTCTCGGTTTTGTCGTCGACTTTGGGCGGTTCTGGATGTTCCGGATTTGCAGTTGTCTCTGCTGGAGCCATTGTCTACGAGGAGGATTGGTAGATAACTCTGATATATATGAAGAAGCGTGATATTTGAGACGATGCTTGAAGGATTGGGTGGGATGAGGAAACGATCAAACTTGTGAGGAGTTCGCATCTTTATATACATTTTTATACTGAAAGATCGTATATGTCGCCCCTTCAACAAATAACTTATCGGCTTCTCATTCAGCCGTCTCATCTGATCGAAGATACCGCTTGGCTCCTATCAATCAGAATCAAGTGGTCAAGGCTGAGGCCTGTATACACCTTCATGCACTTTAATCAGAAGCAAGTGGTGAAGATTGGGGCCCAGTATACAGGTTTATCCACTTCAATATTTTCCTTGGCCCTGCGATCCCGATCAAGATGCAAGGCATCTTGCAGCAACTGGGACGAGGCAACCGGCATTACATCGACGGTGTTGGTATCCTAAAGCGGATTAGGCGTAAAAAGTCACCTAGACTACATGCCAGTGTGGAAAGTGTTGACTTCAGGCTCGCTTCGCCTATATGTGACAAGGCGGCGTAGGGGAAGCAAAACATAAATGACGGTATTGATAGATATTTTGATCATGCTAAAAATACAGGGACATACAATGGTTGGAAGTGGAGTTTGTTTTCAAGAAGGCTGGAGGAATATGCGCGATCTTCTTGTCACCCAGGACGAAAACAAAAGTTGGCTGTCAATGTCTGAAACGGAAATGGCTTACTGGCTTGCTGTGGCTCAGATGTCTCTTTCTAACACTTGGTCCGCTCTACGTGACAATTCTGTCGGTACTTCGCCCAACCTCGACTTGGCTGGGGAAAAGCATACCGAACGAGGATAACATCGTCGGTAGGAGGCGGAAACTGCGTTGCCCTACAGGATTGACCAATCGGAAAATCCGCTACTTTCTGGCCGCGCATGACCCGTACTGAACGGTTCTTGGCACGGCTGGGGAAAGAAGTTGGTCTGCCACTGATCTCTGTGCCGAGATTAAAGCGGGCGCGGGGTTTGGCGCCGTTCTCCACCCATCTAGTCAACCAGGTGCCGCAACGGCAGGCATGCCCCCTGCACTTCCACCTGTTTTTGCTTGCCAACTCCCTCATGATTCTTAGCTATAGCAGCACTGATTACTTCAGAGCCAAATGCTTGGGAGGAAATAGATAAGATGTTGTCTGAGTTTATAGTGTATTGATGCCTAGATTAGATGAACACATTTAACGCGAGATACCCCGCCGCTCTCGTTCACAGGCCAAACCATGTTTTCTATTATTGAATTCTAGCAGCTACTTGATGAGTTCTGTCTCGACGACAATCCATGCATGACAAGCACCTCTTCTGAAAGCCCCCGGCAACCAAAAATTTGGCGGTTGCGAGACCGCCATCTACGGCAGGGTATTCGAAGTGTGGATGCACTTGAGATGGCAAGAGCGATCTACGAATATCAGCACAGCATTGAAATCTTAGTAGTAAATATTGAAAAACTTACCCATGTTGAGGAAACCAGGCTTCCAGGAATCTTATTTCCTTCACCAACGCCCAGAAATATACCAATCGAGGCAACAATGAAAATACACAAGATACCGCTTCCTAGGACATGTGGATGAGGCTTTAAACCAAGAGAATGCAGTTTAAAGTATGAAAAAGAAACGAACGAATATAGTATACAGTTCGAGCAAAGTAAGATAATCAAAATCAACGGCAGATCTTCATTGATGTTTCCAAACCTACGTAGTGTCAACAGTAATTAGTAGGTTCACGTGGAATCGCACTGACCATATACAAAGTCCAATGTTTAGTAAAATACTCAAGATACCTATTGCAAGGAGGATCTGTTTAAGCCGTGGGAAAACCATCGTTTGGATTTGCCAGCAGCATTCCACCTATGGTCTTGTTAATACAAGAAATGTGGCGTTCATTCAGGTACATACCTCGTATATTCCTACTATGCCGAAATTTACAACAAGCAAACAAACATATACAATCTCGCACCAGTGATTGGCTGATCTTTTTCAGTTTAGTATTCAGAGATGAAGAGAATTGCTCCTACCATTTCTTGATGACACGAAGCCCAGAAGCAGGCCAGACGACACGAGGGAAATAATAGACACAATTAATTGCAGTGGCTGGTTCGATCGCGGCAGGAAATAGCCAACTAGTCGAATGACGGCCGCTAGAAAGACGATGACAGCAACGACAATGGCTGCTGGGAAGGGAATTGAATCTGCACCTGGGGAACCAGGGAGCCCGTATAGGACTGCCATTGCGATGGAAGGAAATGAGCGGTAAGTAACGAACAAATATAGTCGGTGAAGGTAAAGGGAAAGTAAGGCAGACAGACACATGCAGCGGTGGCCAGGAATATGGAAAGGCGTTGGTTGCCTCGTTCTGCAGCTGCTTCTTATACATTGGACGGGATCCCACGTTCGAGCGTAATGGGTGTGAGTGTGGGTCGCCGCAATACCAGATGCTAGGGTCCGGTTCATTCCCCTGGATCAATGAACGAGATTGGGGAGCCATTCCAACATCACCGGGCCGAGAGAAATGCGGAGGCATGAAGGTGACCTGGGATGGGAGATGTGCAGCAAGACGACAAAATCAGCTGTGGTTCCTTTGTATGCGCTGAGACTTCATGATTGTGAGATAAGCTAGGGTTGGTGGGGGGTTTTGCTTTGATACGCATTGGGCCAAATCATCACTTCGGGATCCAGTTTGGCTAGGCGATCAGACAGCCCCGCAACGGGTAGAGCTTAGCGGTGTTCTTAGCTTCGCCCCGTAGCCACCGAGGCCAGATATTCATCTGGGCCACGGTGTTTTTCACCTCCATTCGTTCCTCAAACAACGCTGGAAACCACCGCGATCTGCCATCCAGCACCCCATCAGTCTGCAAATATGACCGCCATTCAGATTCGTAACACGACTGAGGTATTATCCTACGATTTACCAAGGTCCATATTACTGACCTCAAACTCTAGGCGAAACAGATAGTACGTGACGCTCTCAATCTTCTTGACGCTGTTTCCGAATACTCGATCAATCACCAGCTTCCTAGCGACGAGCTGTTCGATATAGGTGTCCGCAGACGACTCCAAAGCCTACACTACTCGAAGCTCCCATCCCCTATCCATTCTCTGCTGGAGGAATCAGATGGATTCACCAACGAGGAGAGAAAGACACTGTCGCCATATTGTTATAAGATCGAAAACTTGGCTGCCGATTTCGACGATGTGCTTGATGGGCTGAAAGCCTACTACAAGCTGATGCATGTTCAGAACTTGGCTAGCAAAGGCGAACTCATCGACACTATCATACGCGGCGGTGTATCCAAGACCATTAAATCTGTGGCTAAGATACTAGATGTGATTGGTAGCTTGGCTCTCTGGCACATTCGGGAAGTGGAAGCAAGAGCTTTGGCTACCAAGCGGGGGCACAATCTCGTTAGCCAGGAGGATAAGAGTGACGCTGCCACAGAGATGTGGCAACACCTGAGAAGCTACAACAGCGACGCAGACAGAGCGGAGTTGGTCGCACGGATCTTTGCGGGGATTCGGTGGAATAGATTCCTGGATGGAAAGGATGTTGGTATGATTGTTGCGGTGCATCCACTCCCTCATAGTTTGTAAGCGGTCTACTCTGTCGCAGCCGTTTCGTTCTAACAACTCTACCTCTCCACAGGAAGTCACATTTTGCTAAGCTGATACCGATTGTGGCGGACTTGCCGGGGACATTGGACCGAGCGAAGAAAGCCACGCCTTGCGTACAGAAGCTCCTGGATTCGAGGCTTCGACCATGGACGGGATCCAAGAAGAGACAATTACCGGTCCAAAGCGCGTCGGAACTGAGCCCAGAACATCGTGGCCCTGATACCGAATGGGGTATTCCTGGCGGCACCTCCAATTCGATAGGGGCATTGTTAAATGCGGCAGAGCACATTTCGGCGGTCACACAAGGTCATCAGTCACCTTTTGTCAGAAGTTCATCAATTGCAGATGGGACAGACTCCACTTCACCAGAATTACTGGTACCAGAAGGAAGCCAACCATTCACCAGTGACCAGCCAGAAATTTGGAGTAACAGATGGGAGCCGGGAAGTTTAGAACCACAAGGCGAGGCGCTTGAGTCGCATAGAAAACGAAGGCGCATAGATTCATTTCCACCATCTAGTGAAAACAGGGGATCTATCGCGACCGCTGAAGACCTGGCAGGTGTTAATGCACAGGCGGAAAACATATCAATTCTCGATTCATCCGATTTGCAACCACCAGGTGCACCCATATCTGACCAACAAGGCACGACTAAGGTGACTGGTTCCAAGGCGCAGGGGCCTCGGCAGGTTGCAGGTAGCGTGGAAACGGCAATAATGGCAGATGTAGAGAAGTTGGACTCCAGACTTGGAGGCTACCTGTTCGAAGGTCTGGGTGCCACCCGGATGAGACATCGAGAGAACCAGAGGCGAGTGACGAGATTTACTGATACTGTGCGTTTACATGTTGCTCATCGCGAGGGTGAAGACTTCAAGCTGGAGGTCTGGGTAGCTTTGTCAATTGGGAAGGCAATTGCGCAAGCAAAGATGAAGTCAATCGACGACTTGGAGACCTTGCTTGGTGGTTATCTCTTCGAGGCTATGAAAGCCAGCAATTGGAGGAAGGAAGAGGAGAGAACGAAATTACCAGGCTGTACTGGCGCAGTCAATGTGTCTCTTCCCAACGCCGACGATGATAGCGATTGCAAGGTGGAAGTGATGTTGAGCTTTGAAGCAGGTCAATTCATGTGGGCTGAGCTCTTTCCTAGCTAGATTGTTGCACCAATTTGAAATCTGTATTCACCACAACGACACTCCACCCCGCAGGAAGACGCACTGCCTCTGTGTCCACATCTGTCTTCTGAGAGGCGATTTCTCTTACGCCCATGCCAATGTGGCCATCTCCACCCTTCCACGACATAGTCCTATGATAGTCAACCCCTTCGAAAGTATGATATTTGATGAATTCATAGTCCCCGTCGGTAGTTTGTTCAGCCTGCGGTCTTTGCATTAGAATCGGTAAGCTTCTGGGAAGGGAGTCGAAACCAACTGTACCTCAGGCATTGTGGGAAGTTGAATTCGCTGTGGAGCTCAAGTCCACGTCGATTATATTGTGTTTCCAAAGCTATTCTTTTTGGCCGCTACGAAAATTGGCGGAACTGGCAGGTATGTATAAAGGGATGGGCGCAGCACTCCCAGTGAAATAGGGCCGATGAGAGGGCTTGCAGTTGAATGCTGTCGCGTTTGGAGGAGGCTCGGATGAGAACGGCTCGATTCGAGTTCGTGAGACGCTCGATGCGAAATGCTCAATCTCGAAAGCAGCGGGTATATGATGGCTGCGAAACACGTCAGTATGCATGCTTGTCACCAGTTCAGGAGAATGGGAGCATGAGGTGGCTCGTTTTATCCACCAAAGCATAAGGAGGGAGGGTTAACCTGGTCAGGGATACAAATGATTTCCTATTTTACGCAAAAGTAATGATGAGGCAGTTGTAAAGATGCCTGCGCCTTAATGGACACACGAAGCTCGACGGGTGAGATGAAGTGAGATAACGAGCGCACCGCGAGAGGAAAATAATCTGATGGCGCCAGGATATATGGTGGGGTTCGAGGTGCCCATGTGATTGCAATGAGCAACCCGATACTGACCGAGAAGACCCTAGTGCGATTAGGCGTCAACGATTTAGGCTGCGCTGTAAAGGTGGACCACAGCTTCGAAGAACGACAAATCGACATCTTGTGAGTAACCACCATGCAACTCCCGTGATGTCGGGCTTGGATCTCTTCCTTGCAAATCTCGAGAGGCTCTTGTGATTTGCTGGATGATGACAACCCCCGTGCAGTCAGGCTTCAATGCCTTCAAATGCCTTCGGCTGAATGGAGCGTCACGCTTCGGTCGCAAAAATGTTCTAGATCTTTAACTGGTTGGGACATGTAAACTTGTGCCATATTAATCCTTAGGTCACCCTCACAAAAGTTAAAAGATGCCCAGAGTTTACATAATTACTATGCGTGGCCTGCGATCGTCCGCGAAGTTGTGAGGTTACCTTGAGGCACTTAATTCCAGAATATTCCACACAGAAGGGAGCTACAAGGTTTAAAACGCGACAAGTGAAACTCGGCTTCGCCCTGCAGAAAATTATCTCGCCATAAGCGCGTTGCCTTGGCAATGATGGAGTTTGTCTGCCCCAATCGATGTTGTGTCTTCAAAACATCGTCTTTCTAATACCAGCTCCATAACAACTCTACTCTTTCCACAATGTCCTCTAGGCGGGAATCGGATTTTGCGCGTCTTGAGCGGCTGCTTCGACAAGCAGAAGAACGAGTTGAGCAGGAGCGAAGACGTGCAGAACAAGAACGCCAGCGCGCAGAGGTTGAGCACCGTAATCGAATGAAAGCTGATGAAAGGGCAGAACAGGAGCGGAGACGTGCGGAGGAGGAGCAGCGACATCGAAAGGAAGCCGACGAGAGGGCAGAACAGGAGCGAAGGCGCGCGGAAGAACAGGGAGAGAGAACAAGACGCACAACATACGAAGAATACATACGTGCCTGCCATACACTTCTCTCCAAACCACTTCGTATCCAGACAGACAAGAGCCTCAGCACACAGGGCTCCATCACTAGCCCCAAGAACAAACCCTGCCCGACCCTGTTGAAGCCTTGGAGGGAATTTCCAGAACTGCAGCAGCAGCTTTTCGAAAGGGTTTACGAATACATACCCCGAGACGCAGAAATCTTCAGCTCCACCCAGTATCTCACTAAGCTTGGGCAGGACATCTGCGACCGGCCACTGGCAAGCGAAAAGGATTTGGAGGCATATCAGCGCTCTGCCGTTGAGCGACCGACAACGCACATCATCTCCCACCTTCAGCAAGTAGAAGAGGCTCGTGGTGAGTTCAACTTGGGCGGTGGCATCGTTTTCGAGAACCATGCAAACACCCTCAGTGATAACAACGAAGAAGTTCAGCAAAGTCTGCATAATCTCCGAATTTCGGCCAAAGGTCTCGACTCAACCTCGAATCCGAAACCCCGAAACGCTGATCAGATTTGCGTGTACAAGGAAGCAGATGGCACGCGAAGCCTGTGTATGGTTGTGGAATACAAACCGTCCCATAAGCTTTCGGTCTTCAATCTGCGGGCTGGACTTTTGCGAGCTGACAAGGGATTTTTGAACATCCCGGAGGATGTCATCAACCGGATCACAATACCCACCGATCCACCTCTGCCATCACTCCACGTAAAGCCAGACAGAGGTGAGCGTCGTTGAGAAACGATGATTCTATCCCCATTGATCCAGGACTCGTCGTCTATTTCCTGTACACATTCATTGATTGGACGGGGTTTAGCTGCCAATGTGTGTCCAAAAGAGGTTTAAATAGCCCGTAGACGATGTTGAAAAGGAGATAAATACATGCCTGGTGATTGCAGATACCAGGTGGATGAGAGTAATGGCGTTAGCGAAGAATAGAAAGTTTGGTTGACGCTCGGAGGGTACAGTACCACCGAATGTTAAGGCCTGTGCATGTGACTAATAAGCTACACGACCCCTCCAGCCGCCTCCCTTTGCAACTGGAACTCGACAATGAGTCAGCATGAGTCAGCATCTACCGAACATGAGTCTGCACAGGGCAGGGGCAAATGATTCCAGGCCCCCCAGAGCCATCTCTTTTCAGGCATCAACAAATGAGAGAAAGTCCTGGTGGTGCTTTACGTGAAGCTGCCAGGAATTTACTTTTGACCCTTATTTCACAACAACATCTTTCAAAAATTGCCTCTTCACTTGATCCCTACACGTGCTGCTATTTGTTCTCGACCGGCTTCAGGTCACAACTGTAGGTCTACAGAGTACCGACACTTCGTTGAAGACGGCTGTAATTGTGGAGAGCTAACATGTTTTGGTATCTGCTTGACATACACTTGCAATCGCTGGCATAGATAGATGGCTAATTGTTTATAGTGAGATGACGCCGCCGATAGGCACATCTGTACGTCGACTTACTCGAGACCGCTGGATGTTGGGCTCTTCGAAAGTCTGTGAGCGCGTCACAACAACAATTCCTTCGAACGCGATCATTAGCTGGCAAGAGAGTGATGGCGCCTTCTATCTCCGCGAGAGGATAGAGGGAGACCTTTTGTTTCCAGAAGACTGTATAGAAACGGGATTGGTCCATGAAGGTGGAACCTCTGCAGCAGTTTGGAGTATTGGGGTTGATGCCTTCTGCAAGGTGAAGGCTTGGTGCGAAGGGATGGAGCTTGAGAGCAAAACAATTGAGTTTGTCAGGGGGCGAGCGCCAGAAGTTCCTGTTCCGGAAGTCATTCACACATGGATAGACCACTCATGGAACAGGACATTTCTCATTTTGAGACGTGTTGAGGGGCAGACTTTAGACGAGGCATGGCCCCGACTTAAATCAGATCAACGGATTGAGATTGCCAACAAGATTGCCGCATACTGCTGCAAGCTAGCCTCGATTTCGACCTCCAGATTCGAAACTGCCACTGGGTGCGCCGTTGTTGAGCCCTTTCTCAATGACATCGCTGATGCCTCTCGTCCATCGTGGATACCGAGACCTATTGGACCATTTTCGTCTGAATCCTTCGCTTCCCACCTCGCTACTGTCGCACCAGGATCTTGTCTCGATGTCGGAGACCTATTCTACTTCTATCATGCCGACCTTGGACCGACTAATATTATGGTTTTGGAGAGCACTGTGGTTGGGATTCTTGACTGGGAATCTGCGGCATATTACCCCAAGTTCTGGATGGCAACGAAGCCAAGGCTGAGTGCTGGGTTTTATTTGCAAAAAGATAGAACAGACCAAATGGCGTGGAGTAACATTTTGGGTGATATTCTCGAGGCTGCTGGCTTCTTACAAAATATCGACGGATACAACAATTGGAAACGTAAGAGAAGGTGCCGCGAGTAGATAGTATCGTCGTCACAATTACCTTGTCCTATTCTCGTTAAATGCTGACAGCGTATGCCACCCGATCAATCGATGTTAAAAGGGTAGCAGATTATACAAAAAGAACATGTGATTCAATGAGTGTTACTTGTGAAAACGTCCGCCATCCAAATTATCTGTCTTAACCAAACCCCCAAGAATCAAAGATATGCTTCAGC